>JAESFN010000020.1_pt1 | contig 858996 bp, 790 predicted proteins | sample 9269411 | NCBI WGS metagenome assembly JAESFN01 (sample SAMN14505399, study PRJNA617100) | algae metagenome | isolation source: Iphinoe sp. HA4291-MV1 and co-occurring heterotrophs from trail next to... | place: USA: Maunawili Falls, Hawaii | collected 2009-07-25
GGATGGGAGAGGGTGGCCGAAGGCCGGGTGAGGGCTCTTTGCTTCAGATCTATCGCTCTTTCAGAAGAGCCCTCATCCGCCCTGTCGGGCACCTTCTCCCATTGCTGCGCAACGGGAGAAGGGGAAAGATGGGGTAGACTGACTTGCTCAGCTCCTGAGCACGCCGCCGGTCGCCTTGTGGACCTGCGCCACGATCTTCTGCGACAGGGCCTCGATCTCTTCCTCGGTCAGCGTCTTCTCGCGCGGCTGGATCGTCACCTCGATGGCGAGCGACGCCTTGCCGGCTTCGAGCGTGCCGCCGGCGAAGCGGTCGAACACCACGACATCCGAGACGAGCTGCTTGTCGGCGCCCTTGGCCGCCTTGACGATCTTGTCGGCCTCGATCGCCGCATCGACGACGAAGGCGAAGTCGCGCTTGAGCGCCATGAGATCGGAAGCCTTGAGCGCGGCGCGGGTGCTGCTGCGCGTCTTGGTGCCCGGTATGGCGCTGAGATTGACCTCGAAGGCGACGAGCGGGCCCTTGACGTCCATTTCCGCCAGGATGCGCGGATGGATTTCGCCGAAGGTCGCAAGCTTGTTCTGCGGGCCCATCTGGATCGTGCCTGAGCGGCCGGGATGATACCAGGAGGGCGCCTCCGCCACGACCTGCATGGTCTGGACCTGGGCGCCCGCCGCCTCGAGCACCGCCAGCGCGTCGGCCTTGGCGGTGAACACATCCACCGCGCGCTGCCCGCCCTGCCAGTTGCGCGGCACAACGTCGCCGCGCCGCGTGCCGGCGGCGCGCAGCGTTTCATCCTCGGGCTTGTCGCCGGCATAGGCCTGGCCCACTTCGAACAGTGCCACGTCCTGGAAGCCCCGCGCCATGTTGCGTCCCGTCGCCGCGATGAGATTGGCGAGCAGCGACGGCCGCATGTCGGAGAGCTCCGACGAGATCGGATTGGCGAGCACCAGATCGCGGTTGCGCTGGCCGTTATTGAAGAGACGCGCATGCGCCTCGGGCAGGAACGACCAGGTGACGGCCTCGTTGAGACCGCGCGTGGCGAGGGTGCGCCGCGCGGCGATCATGCGCCGCTGCAGCGGGCTCAGCACCGGCTTGGCGATCGGCGACAGCCTCGGCATCTCGGCGAAAGGCACATTGTCGAGCCCGTAGATGCGGCAGACTTCCTCGACGAGGTCGGCCTCGCCATGGACGTCCGGCCGCCAGGACGGCACGGCGCAGAGAAGCCCGTCCGGCTTTTCGGTCACTTCGAAACCGAGCGCGGTCAGGATTTCCTTCTGCTGGGCTTCTGAGACCTCGACACCGCCGAGATTGGCGACGCGCCGACGCCGCAGGAGATAGCTGCGCTGGGTGTCGGGCACGTGGCCGGCGACGACGAGCTCGGAGGGCTCGCCGCCGCACAGCTCGAGGATCATCTCGGTGCCGAGCTCGGCGCCCGTTTGTGTGAAGGCCGGATCGACGCCGCGCTCGAAACGGTAGCGCGCATCGGACTGGACGCCGAGCTTGCGCCCGGTCGCCGCGGTGCGCAGCGCGTCGAAATACGCCGATTCGAGGAAGACATTGACGGTTTTGTCCGACACGCCCGATTCCTCGCCGCCCATGATGCCGCCCAGGGCTTCCGGACGACGTTCATCGGCGATGACCGTCATATTGGCGTCGAGCCAATAGGTCTTGCCGTCGAGGGCGCGCAAATACTCGCCGCGCTTGGCGAGCCTGGCATGGATCGAGCCTTTGATCTTGTCGGCATCGAAGACATGCAGCGGCCGGCCATAGGTGAAGGTGATGTAGTTGGTGACATCGACCAAGGCCGAGATCGGCCGCAGCCCGATCGCCTTCAGCCGGTTCTGCAGCCATGCGGGCGACGGACCATTCTTGACGCCCTTGATATAGCGCCCGACGAAAAGCGGGCAGGGGCTGACATCGCCGCCGTCGAATATCAAAGACACGCCGATCGGCGATTTGAACTTGCCGGTGATGGCCGGAACCTTGATCGGCTTCAGCGTGCCGAGGCCCTTGGCGGCGAGATCGCGCGCGATGCCGTGGATGCCGAGCGCATCCGGGCGGTTCGGCGTGACCTTGATGTAGATCATCGGGTCGGCGAGGCCCAGGACTTCCGCCGCCGATGAGCCGATCGGCGCCGTCTTGTCGAGCTCGATGATGCCGTCATGCTCGTCGGAGAGCATGAGCTCGCGCTCGGAGACCAGCATGCCATTCGATTCGACGCCGCGGATGACGCCCTTTTCGAGGGTGATCTTGGTGCCGGGAATATAGGCGCCGGGCGGCGCGAAGATCGCCTTCATGCCGGTCTTGGCATTGGGCGCGCCGCACACGACCTGGACCATGCCGGAGCGGGTCAGGACATCGCAGACGCGCAGGCGGTCGGCATTGGGATGCGGGCGCGCTTCCTTCACATAAGCGACGGTGAAGGGGGCGAGCCCCTTCGACTTGTCCTCGACCGCTTCGACCTCGAGGCCGACGCCGATCAGGCCGTCGACGATCTGGTCGAGGCTCGCCTCGGTGTCGAGATGATCCTTGAGCCAGGAGAGGGTGAATTTCATCAGGAGAGCCCTCCGGCGAGAGTGGGAACTTGGAGCGAGCGGAAGCCGTAGTGGCGCAGCCAGCGCAGATCGGCCTCGAAGAACGCGCGCAGGTCCGGGATGCCGTATTTGAGCATGGCGATGCGGTCGAGGCCCATGCCGAAGGCCCAGCCCTGATAACGCTCAGGGTCGAGGCCGCCGGCCTTGATGACGCTCGGATGCACCATGCCGCTGCCGAGAATCTCGAGCCACGACGAGCCTTCGCCGATCTTCACCTGGCCGCCTTCCCACGAGCAGTTGATGTCGATTTCCATCGACGGCTCGGTGAACGGGAAATGCGAGGCGCGGAAGCGCATCTTGACGTCGTCGATCTCGAAGAACGCCTTGCAGAATTCGGCGAGCGCCCATTTGAGGTGACCGAGATGCGTTTCCTCGTCGATCACGAGGCCCTCGATCTGGTGGAACATCGGCGTATGGGTCTGGTCCGAATCGGAGCGGAAGGTGCGGCCGGGCGCGATGATGCGGATCGGCGGCTTGCTTTCCAGCATCGATCGGATCTGCACCGGCGAGGTGTGGGTGCGCAGCAACATGCGCGACCCGTCGGCCTTGGGCTGCAGATAGAAGGTGTCGTGCTCCTGGCGCGCCGGATGCTCGGGCGGAATGTTGAGCGCGGTGAAATTGTAGAAATCATTCTCGATATGGGGGCCTTCGGCGACGGAGAAGCCGAGATCGCCCCAGATCTGCACCACTTCTTCCCACACCTGGCTCACCGGATGGATCGAGCCCTGCGCCTCGGGGCGGGCCGGCAAGGTGACGTCGATCTTTTCGGCGACGAGCCGGGCTTCCAGCGACTTGGCCTGCAGCGACGCCTTGCGGGCACCGATGGCTTCGGTGATCTTGTCTTTCAGCGCGTTGAGCTCGGCGCCCGCGGTTTTGCGCTCTTCCGGCGCCATGCCGCCCAGCGTCTTCATGCGCTCGGAGATGGCGCCCTTCTTGCCCAGCGCCGAAACGCGCAAGGATTCGAGCTCGGTCTCATCCGCGGCGCTGGTGATGCCGTCGATCAGCGATTGTTCGAGGTCTTGCAGACTCATCTTTTGGATCTTTCAACGAAAAAGGCCGGGCCGATGGCGCTTCGAAAAGCGCCAGCGAAAGCCCGGCCCGAACCGATGGATGCTGACGAGGCTCAGAGAGCCGCTTTCGCCTTGTCGACGAGAGCAGCGAAAGCCTGAGGCTCGTGCACGGCGAGATCGGCCAGAACCTTGCGGTCGATCTCGATACCGGCCTTGCCGAGCCCGTTGATAAATCGGCCATAGGTGAGGCCGAGTTCGCGGCTCGCCGCATTGATGCGCTGGATCCACAGAGCGCGGAAATTACGCTTCTTGGTGCGCCGGTCGCGATATTGATACTGTTGCGCCTTCTCCACCGCCTGCACGGCGACGCGGAAGATGTTCTTGCGGCGGTTGAAATAACCGGCGGCGCTCTTGATGACTTTCTTGTGGGCGGCTCTCGCCGTCACACCACGCTTTACACGGGACATGTCTTCGCTCCTTCCAGCGTCTTAACGGGCATACGGCATATGGATCTTGACCAGGCGCTCATCGCCCTCGGCCAAAATCATGCTGCCCCGCTGGTTACGGATCTGCTTGTTGGTGCGCTTGACCATGCCGTGGCGCTTGCCGGCTTGTCCGGCCTTGATGCGGCCGGTCGCCGTGACCTTGAATCGCTTCTTGGCCGACGACTTCGTCTTCATTTTGGGCATTTCGCTATCCTTTCGGTGCACAATAAAAGACCGCCCTGGCATGCCCTTTACAGGCCAGGCGGTTTGAACGGGCCGGGTTATGGCGGAAGCCCAAGGAAAATGCAAGCGGGCCGCTGATATGACCTTACGGCATGACTTGCCGGGCCGGGTCCACCAGCCCAACATCGGCAGCGACCATAGGAGGTTCCCATGTCCAAGCTGCGCTTCACCACGGCCCTCATCATCGGCTCAGGCGCGGGATTGAGCGCCTCCCTGGCCCGGCTCCTGGCCGAGCAGGGGCTCAAAGTGGGCCTCGCCGCCCGCAATCCCCAGAAGCTGGCGAGCCTCGCCGCGCAGACCCGGGCGAAAACCTTCGCCTGCAATGCCGCCGATCCGGCCCAGGTCGAAGCCTTGTTCACCGAGGTCGACAAGGCCTTGGGGCCGCCCGATGTCGTGATCTACAACGCCTCCGGGCGCCTGCGCGGCCAGCTGGTCGATCTCGACCCCGAGGATGTGGCCGAGGCCATCGCCGTCACCGCCTATGGCGGTTTTCTGGTCGGCCAGCAGGCGGCGAGGCGGATGGTGAAGCAGGGCTCGGGCGCCATCCTGTTCACCGGCGCCACCGCCAGCATCAAGGGCTATCCGCTCTCCGCCCCCTTCGCGATGGGCAAGTTCGCGCTCAGAGGCCTCGCCCAGAGCATGGCGCGGGAATTGGGACCACAGGGCATCCATGTCGCCCATTTCGTCATCGACGGCGCCATCCGCAATCCCGGCCGCAACGAGCCCACCGACAAGCCCGACAGCATGCTCGACCCCGACGCCATCGCCCGCTCCTATCTCGACATCCTGATGCAGCCCAGGAGCGCCTGGAGTTGGGAGCTGGAGCTCCGCCCCTGGGTGGAGAAGTTCTGACCTCTGGTCTCTCCAATTTCCCCCTCTCCCGTCCGCAGGATGGGAGAGGGTGGCCGAAGGCCGGGTGAGGGCTCTTTGGTCAAGGTTTGTCACTGTTTCAGAAGAGCCCTCATCCGCCCTGTCGGGCACCTTCTCCCATTGCTTCGCAACGGGAGAAGGGAAGTGATTTGATAGCCCTCATTCGACCGGCTTGGTCTTCCACCCCGCCATCCACAGGTCGCGCAGCCTGTCGCCCTCATTGCGGAAATGCTCTCCCGTCGCCGTGCAGTCCTGTGTCCGGTCGAGGCGGAAATTGCGGATCGCCTTGCGCAATTCGCACCAGGCGACGATCATCGCGGCATCGAGATAATAGATGAGCGCCAAGGGCCGGATGACGCGCCTGGTGAGCTTGCCCTGCTCGTCGCGATAGGCGAGCGCGAGCTTCTCCTCCTCGCGGATCGCCCGCCGGATCAGGGTGAAGTCGACATTGGCGGGCTGTGGCGCGATCGGCCCCCAGGCATGCAGCGCGCCCGCCGACACCAGCTGGCGCAAGGGGGCGGGCACCGCCGCGGCGATCTTCTGTTTCACCTTCTTGGCCGCCGCCGTCAGTTCCTTGTCGCCGGTGCGCTCGATGAGCGCCAGCCCCAGCACCACCGCCTCGGTTTCCTCGATGGTGAACATCAAAGGCGGCAGGTCGAAGCCGGGGCGGATGATATAGCCGATGCCGCGTTCGCCATCGATCGGCACCCGCATCGCCTGGAGAGCGCCGATATCGCGATAGATCGAGCGCACCGTGACTTCGAGCCGCTCGGCGATCACCGCAGCGGTCACCGGGCGTTTCGCCACCCGGAGGATCTGGATGATCTCAAAGAGCCTCGATGCTTTCCGCATGATCCGTCATTGCAACTGACACTGCCCTGGCCATTGCCCGGTCTTATAGCGCTTCGTGAACCTTATGAGAAATGGCCGCTGCCCCATGACCTATCCCGAAGCCTTGTGGATCTTCTTTATCCTTCTCGCCGGCATCATCATCGTGCCGGGCATGGACATGATCTATGTGATGGCCAATGCGCTGACCGGCGGTCGCAGAGCTGGCCTCACCGCCACCTTCGGCATCATGACCGGCGGCGCCTTCCATACCGCCTTCGGCGTGTTCGCCGTCGTCGGCATGAGCCAGCTGGTGCCGCAGATCTATGTCCCGATGCTGATCGCCGGCGCGCTTTACATGATCTGGATCGGCGTGACGCTGGCCCGCAGCCGCATCGTAATGGACGAGGTCGCCGGCAGCGGCGCGCGTTCATTGCTCACCATCTTCGCCCAGGCCGTCGTCACCTGTGTCCTCAACCCCAAGGCCTGGCTGTTCGTGCTCGCCGTCTATCCGCAATTCATCCGGCCGGCTTTCGGCCCGCTGTGGTCGCAGGCGCTGGTCATCGGCGTCATGGTGGCGGCGGTGCAGTTTGCCGTCTATGGCGGGCTTGGCCTGATGGCGGCCGCCGGGCGCAATGCGATGGCCGGCAGCCCCGCCTTCACCATCTGGTCGGGCCGCATCGCCGGGCTGCTCCTGATCGCCGCCGCCGTCTTCACCTTGTGGCGCGGCCTACAACTGTGAGCGCTATGTCTCGTTGCCGCGCAGCGGTATGCGCCGTGGTCTCTCGCGGAAGGCGATGACGACGCCGGCGGCGACCACGAGGCCGACGCCCGCCAGTGTCGAGAAGCCGGGCAACTGCGCGAAGAACAGATAGCCCCACAGGATCGCCCAGGGGAGGGCGGTATATTCGAAGATGGCGGCGAGATTGGCTTCCGCCATGCGGTAGCCCTGGCCCAGGCAATAAATGCCGATCGACGCCGCGGCGCCGCAGCCGAGCATCAGCAGGAAATCATGCGGCGTCGGCAACGTCCAGGCGCGCAGCAGGAAGGCGAGGCTCGGATGGCTCCATTCGGCGAAGGCGCCATTGCCGATGAGGATGCCGGCGAGGCCCGACAGGATGAGGAAGGCGATGTTCACATAGAAGGACATGGTCGCCCCCGTTTCGGTGGCGCCGATATGCCGGCCATGGATTTGCGCCAGGGCATAGAAGAGCGCCGAGAGCACCGGCAGCAGCACAGCCCATTCGAGCTGGCCGAGCCCGTCCTTCATGACGATGACGACGCCGAGAAAGCCGAGCAGCACCGCGAGCCAGCGAATCCGGCCGACCTTCTCGCCCAGGAGCGGCCCGGCGAGCGCGGTGATGAAGAGCGGTGCCGCGAAGGAGATCGCCACCGCCATGGCGAGCGGCAGCGCCGCGATGCCCAGATAATAGGTGGTGTAGGCGAGGAACAGCATGACGCCGCGCACGCTATGGGCGCCGAGCCGGTTTGTCTTCAGCTGCTTCGGTCCGCCGTCCAGCATGACGATGAGGAGGGTGATGGGCAGCGCCAGCAAAGTGCGGACGAAGACGATCTCATGGGCGGGATAGGTTCCCGATATGCCCTTGATGATGAGATCCTGGAAGGTGAAGGCGAGCACCCCGGCGCACATGAAGGCGACGCCCGTGAGCTGGCGGCGGCGGGCTTCCTTGTCGTCGGTCATTGGGAGAAGGCGCTCCAAAAGAAAGACCGCCCCATCGCGACGATGGAGCGGTCCATGTCATCCTTAATTAGCAGAGCCCTTACTTGGGCGCCAGCACCATGACGATCTGGCGGCCTTCGAAGCGCGGCTCCGATTCGACCTTGGCGATCTCGACCGTGTCGCCCTTGACCCGGTCGAGCAATTGCCGGCCGAGTTCCTGATGCGCCATCTCGCGGCCGCGGAAGCGCAGCGTGACCTTGACCTTGTCGCCTTCCTCGAAGAAGCGTTTCACCGCTTTCATCTTCACGTCGTAGTCATGGTCATCGATCATCGGGCGCATCTTGATCTCCTTGATCTCGATGACCTTCTGCTTCTTGCGGGCCTCGTTGGCCTTTTTCTGTTCCTGGTACTTGAACTTGCCGTAATCGAGGATCTTGGCGACCGGCGGCTTCGCATCGGGCGACACCTCGACCAGGTCGAGGCCGGCCTCTTCGGCCATCATCATCGCCTGGCGGGTCGGAACGACGCCGTGATTCTCGCCCTGGGCGTCGATCAGGCGGACTTCACGCGCATCGATTCGGTTGTTGATCTTGTGGCCCTCTTCTTTGTTCGGCTGGGGCTGCGCCGAGCGGCTGTTGACTGGCCTGCGGGGGGGTATGCTCAAGTGGTCGTCGTCTCCTGAATGGCGCTGGGATATGGCAAAGACCCCGAGGCGCGTTGCGAAGCCTGTATAGACCGTGAAGATGGGTCGCAAGTCAAGGAGAGAAGCCTGATGCCGCCATTCGAAATGATGGAAGCCCGTCCGGGGCTTCACATCGCCTTCGACCTCCGCAACGCGCCGGCGGGAGACGAAAAAAGGCCGGGATTCCTGTGGCTTGGCGGGTTCAAATCCGACATGACGGGCAGCAAGGCGGAGCGGTTGCGGGAACTTTCGGGACATGACGGCCGGCTGTTCATCCGTTTCGACTATTCGGGCCACGGCGCCTCCGAAGGCCGCTTCGAAGACGGCACCTTGTCCCTCTGGCTCGCCGAGGCCCGGCAGATTCTGAGCCTCGCTCAGCGCCGGCCGATGATTCTGATCGGTTCCAGCATGGGGGGCTTCCTGGCGCTGCTCCTCGCCCGCGAAGGCGTGGGCGCTATTGCCGGCCTCGTCCTGGTGGCGCCCGCCGCCGACATGACCCTCAACATGGAGGCCGAACTCGCCAAGCATCCCGAGGCGCAGGAAGCGCTGGCGCGCGCTGGTGTGTGGCTAAGGCCCAGCCGCTATGGCGATCCTTATCCGATCACCGCCAAGCTGCTCGCGGATGGCCGCCATCATCGACTTCTCGAGACAGGCCTCGATCTCGCCTGCCCGGTGCGCATCCTGCATGGCGATCAGGATCCCGACGTGCCGTGGCAGCACGGCCTCAAGACCTTCCAGGCGATCCGCGCGGCCGACGCCCGTTTCACCTTGATCAAGCACGGCGATCATCGCCTGTCGCGCGCTGAGGATATCATCGCCATTCATCGCGCCGCGGAAGAGCTCGCCCTCCTTCACGAGGGCAAGGTTGAAAGCAGCGCCGTCAGTCCCTCGCGATAGGTCGGGTAGAGAAGCTTATAGCCGAGCTCCTCCTTCATGCGTCGGTTGGAGACACGTTTCGATTCGGCATAGAAGCTCTTTGCCATCGGCGACAGGTCGGCATCGGCGAAGGCGATCTCGGGCGGTGCCGCGCGTTTCAGAAGTGCCGCGGCATAGGCGACGACCTCCTGCGGCGGGCAGGGCTCGTCGTCGCAGACATTGTAAGCCTGCCCGGGATTCGGCCTTGCGATCGAGGCCGCGAGCACGCCGGCGATATCCTCGACATGGATGCGGCTGAAGATCTGGCCCGGCTTGACGATGCGTTTCGCGCTGCCATCGAGGATCGACACCAATTGGTTGCGGCCCGGCCCATAGATGCCGGCAAGACGGAAGATATGCAGCGGCAGGCCGAGGCTCTGCCACTGGGTTTCGGCGGCGAGCCGGCGATGGCCGCGCTCGGTCGTGGGCGCGAGCGGCGATGTCTCGTCGACCCAGTCGCCATGGCGGTCGCCATAGACCCCGGTGGTCGACAGATAGCCGGCCCAGTGGAATTGCGCCGCCCGTTTCTTGATATCCTCGGCATGGCGGCTCAGCACCGGATCGCCCTGGGCGCCGGGCGGCGCGGAAATCAGTAGATGGGTGACGCCGTCGAAGGCGCTCGACGGCAGCGGCGCGCTGCCGTCGAAAGCGAGCGTGCCGTCGCCGCCGGCGCGGCTGGTGCCGGTGACCGTCCAGCCTTGGGCGGCCAAGCGCCGCGCCAGGGTCTGGCCGGTGAATCCTAAACCGAAGCAGAAGAGATGGGGCATGTCAGGCCTTCTGCCATTCGGCCGCGACCGCGTCATCCGTTTCCTGCTGCGCATGTTTGTCACGCAAGGCGGCGAAGTCTTCCGCATCGAGAAGTCGTGACAAAGCCCACACGGCCATCGCGCGCACCAGAGGGGAGGCGTCATCGAGCAGTCTCTCGGCTTCCGGCGCCAGCTCGGCGTCGCCCGAATTGCCGATGGCGATCAGCACATTGCGGATGAAGCGGTCGCGGCCGCTGCGCTTGACGGGGGACGCGGTGAACAGCTGGCGGAACGCCTGGTCGTCGAGACGGGCGAGATCGGCGAGCTTGGGGGCGATGAGGTCGTCGCGCGCTTTCAGCTTCGCTTCATGCGCGGCGCCGGCGAATTTGTTCCACGGGCAGGCCGCCAGGCAGTCGTCGCAGCCATAGATGCGGTTGCCGATCGCTTCCCGGAATTCACGGGCAATATGCCCCTTATATTCGATGGTGAGATAGGAGATGCAGCGCCGCGCATCGAGTTGATAGGGCGCCGGGAAGGCCTTGGTCGGGCAGATGTCGAGACAGGCCTGGCACGAGCCGCAATGGTCGCTCTCCACGTTGTCGCGCGTAAGCTCGGCGGCGCTCAGGATGGCGCCGAGAAAGAACCACGAGCCGAGGCTGCGCGAGACGAGATTGGTGTGCTTGCCCTGCCAGCCGAGGCCCGCCGCTTGCGCCAACGGCTTCTCCATGAGCGGCGCCGTGTCGACGAAGACCTTCACCTCTTGCCCGCTTTCGCGCGCCAGCCATTGCGCCAGCTGCTTGAGCTTGCCTTTGATGACGTCGTGATAATCGCGTCCCAGCGCATAGACCGAGATGACGCCGGTGTCCTTGTGGGCGAGCCTTGCGAGCGGATCGATCTCCGGCGCATAGCTCATGGCGAGCAGGATGGCCGAGCGTGCGCCGGGCCACAGCACGCGCGGATCGGCGCGCCGCTCCGCCGTTTCCTTGAGCCACGCCATGTCGCCCTCGCGGCCGAAGGACAGGAATTCCTGCAGCCTGCCGCCCGCCTGCGCCGCCGCACCTGGATCGGCGATGCGCAGATCCGCGAAGCCTTCCTCGCGGGCCTTCCGGCGCAATCTGTCCTCGAGCGGTGTCATGCCGTTATCATACCCCTAATCCGTCATCCCGGCGAAAGCCGGGATCCATTGAATAAGCATAACCGGGCAGCGCTGCCCGTTTGCTCAAGTTCAATAGGCTCCAGCTTTCGCCGGAGTGACGAAGTGTTCAAGGTTACGACGCTTGCCTGAGAATCAGAAATCGAGATCCGTATAGGACGTCGAGGCCGGCATGCCGCGCACGCTGTCGGTGAGCAGCGGGCGGTAGGAGGGACGCGATTTGAGACGCTGGAACCAGGCCTTGGCGGAGGGAAAATCAGCCCACGGAACATCGCCGATATAGTCGATCGCCGAGAGATGCGCCGCGCCGGCGAGATCGGCGAGCGAGAGGTGATCGCCCGCCAGCCAGTTGCGGGTGTCGGCGAGCTTGCCGATATAATCGAGATGCGCCTTGAGCAGGTCGAGCCCCTTGCGCACCCGCGTCATCTCGGGCGAGCCGCCGCCCAGCTCGCGCGGCATGAAGCGGCGCACCACCTTTTCGGTGAGCACCGGCTCGGCGACCTCGGCATAGAATTTGGTGTCGAACCAGCCGGTGAGGCGGCGCACTTCGGCGCGCGCTCTGGCATTGCCGGGAATGAGCGAACTGGCGCCGCTGCGGGTCTCCTCGAGATATTCGCCCAAGGCCTCGACGCCGCTCACCGCCGAGCCGTCGTCTTCCACCAGCACCGGCAAGGCGCCGGCCGGATTGAAGCGGAACAGATCCTGCGACGGCGCCCAGGGCTGTTCGTCGACCACTTCGGCGGGACTGGCATATTCGTTGAGGGCGAGCCGCATGCGGCGGGAATAGGGATCGAGCGTGAAGTGATAGAGACGGGGCATCAGCGTCCTTGTAGCTTGCGAAACTCGCGCCAGGGCATCGGACCGAAAAAGGCGAAGCGGTCTTCGGATAATCCGATGCTGAGACCAAAGGAATAGATCAGCTTGAGATCCTGGCGGAATTCCATCTTAAATCGTCGTCATGTAGCGGCGAAATACCGCGCCGCCATTGCCGGGCCGTCATGTCGCATATAGAACCCCGGGGGGCGGGCGGCAAGCGATTCCCCCAAGGACCGGTCTCCATATGCCGATTGAACAAATCCTCATTCTGGCCCTGATCCAGGGCATCACCGAGTTTCTGCCGATCTCCTCATCCGGGCATCTTCTGCTCGTGCCGTTGATCACCGGTTGGCCCGATCAGGGGCTGATGACCGACGTCATGGTCCATATGGGCTCGTTCCTGGCGGTCGTCGCTTATTTCTGGCGCGACATCCTCAAGCTCATCGGCGGCGCCTTCGATCTCTTGCGCGGCCGCATGACGGTGTGGGGCAAGCTCGCTCTGTTCATCATCGCCGCCACCATTCCGGCGGTGATCGTCGGTCCCATCCTCGACAAGATCGGCTTCATGGACGCGGCGCGCAGCATGCCGCAGCTCGTCGCCTGGAACGCCATCATCTTCGGCATCCTGCTCTATCTGTGCGACCGCTACGGCCTGTGGGTGAAGCGCATGGAGAACATGACGCTCGGCCAGGCGATGATCATCGGCACCGCTCAGGCGATCGCCATCATTCCGGGCACCAGCCGCTCCGGCATTACCATGACGGCTGGCCGCGCATTGGGTTTCGAGCGTCCCGAGGCGGCGCGCTTCTCCTTCCTTCTCGGCATTCCGGCGATCGCCGGCGCCGGCGTGCTCAAGCTCGGCACCGCCATCAGCGAAGGCCATGCGATCTCGGGCGACCAGTTTCTCACCGCTTTCTTCACCTTCATCGTGGCGCTCGCCACCATCGCGGTGCTGATGAAGCTGGTGAAGGTCACGAGCTTCCTGCCCTTCGCCATCTACCGCGTGGCGCTCGGCGTCATCCTCCTGGTGCTGGTCTATTCCGGCTACAGCTTCGGCACGGTTCACTGAACTCGAGGGGTGCCCCTGAAACAAAAATGGCCGCCTCGAAAAGGCGGCCATTTTTCATTCTGGAAAAGTGTCGGCGCGATCAGCTCAGATCGACGATCTCTCTCGGCTTCTCGCCGGTGCCTGAGAATTCGCCTGCCTTGCGGTAGCGATAGAGATAGCTCGGCACGATGGCCTCGATGCCGCGCGGCGTGATGCCGAGGCCCTGCAGGGTGCGGCCGTCGCGAAGGGCGTCCGCGCTCACCACATTGTCGTGCTTGAGCAGCTCGACCTGGTCGCTGGTGAGGAGCGGCTTGGGCAGCAGGCCCATGATCATGCCCTGGATACGCGCCACCGGCCACGGCACCGGCACAAGCAGTCGCTTGCGGCCGATGGTTTGCAGGGTGAAATCCAGGAGGTCGCGGAAGCTTTCGACCTCGGGACCGCCGAATTCGTAGGTTTTACCCGAAGCAATATTGGCGTCGATCAGCTGGGTGACCGCCTTGGCGACATCGCCGACGAAGACCGGCTGGAATTTCGTGGCGCCGCCGCCGATCAGCGGCAGAGCCGGCGAGAACCGGGCCATGGCGGCGAATCGGTTGAAGAACTGGTCCTCCGGGCCGAAGACGATCGACGGCCGGATCACGATGGCGCCCGGGAAATTGGCGCGGGCGCGCGCCTCGCCTTCCGCCTTGGACTTGGCATAGTCGCTGGCCGAGCTGGCATCGGCGCCGATCGCCGAGATCTGGATGAAGGTCTTCGCCTTCGCCGCCTTGGCCGCCCTGGCGGATGCCTCGGCACCAAAAACATGAATAGCATCAAAGCTTTGTGCGCCGGCACTGTAAAGAACGCCAGTCAGGTTGACGACCGCATGGGCGCCCTCGCACACTGCCGCCAGCGAGTCCGGGTAACGCACATTGGCCTGCACCGGCATGATCTGGCCGGGCACGCCCAAGGGCTGGACATGGCCCGCGAGATCGGGTCTGCGGCAGGCGACCCGGATGCGGTAACCACGTTTGGCGAGGGCCCGGACGACATGCCGGCCGAGGAAGCCGGAGCCGCCGATAAGGGTGATCAGTGTTTCGGAAGGAGCGAGCGTCACGCCGTCAAATCCATCATGTTGACAGGATTTGGGCCTTTTACCGGCCGGGGGCCGCCTTTGCAAAGCCCAAATCGCCCGGCACAAGGCAGTCAGTTGACACTGATGCAATCGGTATTTATGAAGCGCCGCAATGCCCAGATGGCGGAATTGGTAGACGCACTAGTTTCAGGTACTAGCGCTGAGAGGCGTGGAGGTTCGAGTCCTCTTCTGGGCACCAATTTTCACTCCCCGAGCTTCGGCTCGGCGAGCCCTCGATCTGACCGAAGCATATGGAACAGGGCAGCTGCACCCCTCTAGCGGGTGCCGCGATCGATTGACGGATGGCGACAAAAATCTACAAGGGCGATTTACCGGCCGGGCTCGATCTCGGCGCGGAAGTCGCGATCGATACCGAGACGCTGGGCCTCAACCCGCTGCGCGACAAGCTCTGCGTTGTGCAGTTGTCGTCGGGCGACGGCAACGCCCATCTCGTCCAGCTCGATCGCACGACCTATGACGCGCCGCGCCTCAAGGCGTTGCTCGACAATCGCGCCGTGCTCAAGATCTTCCACTTCGCCCGTTTCGATGTCGCGACGCTCAAGCATCATCTGGGCGTGGTCACCGGACCCGTCTACTGCACCAAGATCGCCTCCAAGCTGTCGCGCACCTATACCGACCGCCACGGCCTCAAGGACCTCGTCAAGGAGCTGCTCGGCATCGAGCTCAACAAGCAGCAGCAGAGCTCCGACTGGGGCGCCCATGTGCTGAGCGATTCGCAGAAGCAATATGCGGCCCAGGACGTCCTCTATCTGCATGAGCTGAAATCCAGGCTCGATCAGATGCTGGAGCGCGAGGGCCGCAAGGGCCTGGCGCGCGCCTGCTTCGATTTCGTGCCGGTGCGGGCGGATCTCGATCTTCTCGGCTGGACCGAAGACGATGTCTTCGCGCATTGACGCCATTCCGCAAGGATCGCGCCGCCGCCCGACGCGCGTCGCCTGGCGGGCGCGGCTGGCGCCCTATGTCTCGGGCGCTTTCGGCTTGGTGGCCGTTGGACTCCTGCTCGCTTTTCTCTACCAGACCGGCGCTTTCACGCCGAAGCCGAAACCCGTCGCTGAAACGGTGGTGCCGGCCGATCACGTGACCGTCTCGACCTCCACCATCACCGGCCTCGACAGCCAGCAGAAGCCTTATTCGATCTCGGCCAAGACCGCGATCCAGGACAAGGACCAGCCGAAGTTCATCAAGCTCGACGACGTCTCTGGCGCCACCAACCGCAAGAACGGCGAGGCCATCACCTTCCAGTCCCGCAAGGGTCTCTACAATTCGGACGTCAAGACGCTCGATCTCGACACCGAAGTGGTCATTCAGTCCAAGGACCGCTTCACCGCCCGGATGGACAAGGCCCATGTGGTGGTGGGCGAGAAGCGCCTCACCAGCGATGTGCCGGTGAAGGTCGAGCTGTCGAACGGCACGATCAACGCCAATGGCGTGCAAATAACCAATGACGGCAACAATATTCTGTTCTTGAATGGGGTGAAGGCCCATTTCGGAAGCTCGAAATCTCAAGGAGACAGCACCCCATGATCTGCCGCGCCAGCCTTGCCGCCCTTGCCGTGCTTGCCGGGCTCGCTTTGGGCGGACTCCCGGCATCGGCCCAGACGGTCGACACCTCGACCGCCGCCACCGAATCGAAGACCCCACGCAATGTCGATATCGAAGCCGACACGATGGAGATTCTCGACGAGCAGAAGAAGGCGATCTTCAAGGGCAATGTGAAGGCCAAGCGTGGCGACGTGACCCTCAATGCCGATCTTCTGACCGTGACCTATGAGGAACAGCCGGACCCCAAGAACAAGGAAGAGAAGAAGACCGAGGTCACGCTTCTCGATGCCGAGGGCAGTGTGGTGATCGTCACCGCCAAGCAGACCGTCACCGGCAAGACCGCCCATATGGACGTGAAGGCCAACAAGCTTTGGGTCAAGGGCGGCGCCAAGGTGGTGCAGGGCAAGACGGTGATGAATGGCGAGCAGCTGTTCGTCGACCTCAAGACCAACAAGAGCGAGATGACCGGCGGGCGCGTCAAGGGCAGCTTCGTTCCGGGTCAGTGACAATTTCACCCAATATTAATCTAAATGGGCGGTAATCAGGTGACGCAGAAGGGTGAGGCAATGACGGCCGCACGGCCCCGCAAACCGGAGAAGGTGATGGGGCCAGGCCAGCGGATAGCGGAGCGGGCGCCAAGGCCCCGCGCCGAGGATCAGCGCCCGGATGACGGTCTGGTTGCCGTGGGGCTCCGCAAGAGCTTCGGACAGCGCCCGGTCGTCCGAGGGGTCAACCTCTCCGTGAAGCGTGGCGAGGCCGTGGGGCTGCTTGGACCCAATGGCGCCGGCAAGACGACGGTGTTCTACATGATCACCGGTCTCATCGCGTCGGACCAGGGAACGATCAGCCTCGATGGGACGGATATCACCACTTTGCCCATGTATCAGCGGGCGAGGCTTGGCATCGGATATCTGCCCCAGGAAAGCTCGATCTTTCGCGGTCTCACGGTTGAGGACAATATTCGTGCCGTGCTGGAGCTCGCAGAGCCTGACCGTCAGCGGCGCGAAAGTGAGTTGCGTGAGTTGCTCGATGAGTTTTCCGTCACCCATCTACGACATTCGCCAGCTGTGGCGCTATCTGGCGGCGAGCGTCGCCGGGTGGAAATCGCCCGCGCCCTCGCCACGCACCCGCAATTCATGCTTCTCGACGAGCCCTTCGCCGGAATTGATCCGATTGCGATCGGTGATATACGCCAGCTGGTGCGACAGCTTACCGCTCGGGGAATCGGGGTGCTTATTACGGATCACAACGTCCGTGAAACCCTCGAGCTCATCGACCGCGCGCTCATCATCCATGAGGGCGAGGTCCTGACCGAAGGCACGCCGCAGGAGATCGTCCACAATCCTGACGTGCGGCGCTTCTATCTCGGCGAAGGCTTCAGTTTATAGTTCATTTACCCAGCGCCGCCCGCGTCCTGCACACCAAGCCGTGATTGCCGGTTTTAGTGCATTTTAAGAGCGGCTATGCTACGCGCTGCCTCGTTGAGGGTGTTTTCCGAAGAGGAACTCCCGGCTAGGCAGGAAGGGTGCGCTGGATGGCGCTGACTCCACGGTTGGAACTGAGGCAAGGCCAGTCACTGGTCATGACGCCCCAGCTGCAGCAGGCGATCAAGCTTCTGCAGATGTCCAATCTTGAGCTTCAGACCTATGTCGAAAGCGAGCTCGAGAAGAACCCGTTGCTGGAGCGCGACGAGAAGCGTGAGGCGCCAGCCGCCACCGAGGCGCCGGCCGCTGCCGAGGCGCCGGAGGAGCGCGACGTCGCGAGCACCTTCAAGGACGGGGCGAGCACCAGCGAAAAGCTCGCCACCCTGGGCACCGATCTCGACAATGTCTATCAGGGCGAAAGCCGCGCCGATGCCGAGAACCGCAGCGCGATGGCGCAGGGCGATTCGGGCTGGGCCTCGCTCAAATCTTCGCGCGCCGTGTCGCTCGATCAGGACGATCTCGATTTCGGCGCGACGCTGACGCGCGAGACGACGCTTGCCGAGCATCTGACCGAGCAGCTGATGCTGGCCGTCGCCGATCCGGCCGACCGGCTCATCGGCCAGAATCTCATCGGCATGGTGAACGAGGCGGGCTATCTCACCGCCGATACCGCTCAGGTGGCCGAGATGCTCGGCACCGATGTCGCGCATGTCGAGCGCGTGCTCTCCGTGCTGCAGGGCTTCGACCCCGCCGGCGTCTTCGCCCGCGATCTCAAGGAATGCCTCAAGCTGCAGCTGAAGGAGCTGGACCGCCTCGATCCGGCGATGATGGTTCTTGTCGATCATCTCGATCTCGTCGCCAAGCGTGACTTCGCCGCGCTGAAGACTCTTTGCCGGCTCGATGCCGACGACATCCGCGATATGATCGCCGAACTGCGCCGGCTCAATCCGAAGCCCGGCCATATCTTCGGTGCCGAGCCGGTGCAGCCGGTGGTGCCGGATGTGTCGGTGAGATCGGCGCCCGATGGCAGCTGGCTGGTCGAGCTCAACAGCGACACGCTGCCGCGTGTGCTGGTCAATAACCGCTACATGGCTCAGGTCTCACGCGGGCCGATGCGCGCCGAGGACAAGACCTATCTCTCCGAATGCCATGCCAACGCCACCTGGCTGGTCAGGAGCCTCGATCAGCGCGCCAAGACCATCCTCAAGGTGGCGCGTGAGATCGTGCGCCAGCAGGATGCCTTTCTCGCCTATGGCGTTCAGCATCTGCGTCCGCTCAATCTCAAGACAGTGGCGGAGGCGATCGAGATGCACGAATCGACGGTCAGCCGGGTGACCTCGAACAAATACGTGGTCACCCCGCGCGGCATCTTCGAGCTGAAGTATTTTTTCACCACCGCGATCAACTCGGCCGAGGGCGGCGAGGCGCATTCGGCCGAATCCGTTCGCCACCGCCTGCGCGAGATGATCGAGCGCGAAACTTCGGCCAATATCCTGTCCGACGACACGCTCGTCGACATGCTCAAGGCGGAGGGTATCGACATCGCCCGCCGCACGGTCGCTAAATATCGGGAATCACTTGGAATTCCTTCTTCCGTACAACGCAGGCGGGAGAAGAACGCCTTTGGCTCGCGAGGGCCGTAGGCGGGCTCGGATTAAGGTTGACTTAACCTCTGCCCACGACTAGTTTCCGCGCCGTTTTAGAGAGGGCTGGTCCTCTCTGGTGACATAGCGGAAGCCGAAAGCCGGGATTAGGAACTTTCGGCAGTTGACGTTGAACGCCGCACCGCCCACATTGGATGGGCCAAGTCGATAAGCACTGTCAGGTAAAATGCAGGTCAAGATCACTGGCAAAAATCTGGACATCGGCGCCGCATTGCGGGCGCATATCGAGAATCGAATTTTCGATGTCGCCGAGAAGTTCTTCAATGGAACCGTCTCCGCCCATGTCACGCTCGAGAAGCAGCGCTCGCAGTTCACCGCCGACTGCACGCTGCATCTGGCGACCGGTCTCGTGCTCCAGGCCCACGGCCAGGGAGCTGAGGCCATGCAATCCTATGACAAGGCGGCGTCGCATCTCGAAAAGCAGCTGAGGCGCTACAAGCGCCGGCTCAAGGATCACAATGACAGCCGCGCCGAGCCGGTGCGCCGGCGTGCTGCCGCGGACTACATCATAGCGAGCGCGGGGGAACACGATGCCGAGGAACCGAAAGACCTCAACCCTGTCATCATCGCGGAGAGCTCCGCCGATGTGCCGGAACTTTCGGTGGGCGAGGCCGTGATGCAGCTCGACATCTCCACTGGCCAGTTCCTGTTGTTCCGCAATGCGCGCGATGGCGGTCTCAACGTCGTCTATCGTCGTCCCGATGGTAATATCGGCTGGATCGATCCCCATCTCGGCGCGGCTTCCTGAAGCCAGTCGCCTCGCCACGAGCGCAACAAGGATTACCTGGAAATGAACCTAGCCGAGATCATCGATTCGCATTCGGTCCTGCCGAGTCTCAGAGTGCAGAACAAGAAGCAGCTTCTGCAGGAGGTCGCGCACGCGGCGGGCAAGCTCACCGCCATCGACCATCGGGTCATCTTCGAGACGCTGTTGCAGCGTGAGAAGCTCGGTTCCACCGGCCTCGGTCATGGCATCGCCATTCCGCATGGCAAGATCCCGACGCTGACCCGCGTCTATGGCCTGTTCGCGCGCCTCGCGGCGCCCGTCGAATTCGATGCCGTCGACAATGAGCCGGTCGATCTCGTCTTCCTGCTCCTGGCGCCCGAGCATGCCGGCGCCGATCATCTGAAGGCGCTGGCGCGCATCTCCAGGCTCCTGCGCGATCACGACGTCGTGGCGAAACTGCGCGGCACCGACACCGCCGAAGGCCTCTACGCCATCCTCACCGAGCCCGCCGCTACCCCGCACGCGGCGTGACTTTGCCCTTGGGGCGCCTGTAAGAGCTCCCGCTTCTCCCGCAAGCGGGAGAAGGGGAAATTCTTTGAGACAGTGAGCCTCTTGCGCCGCTCTGAAATGCAAAACGCCCTTCCGATCTCTCGAAAGGGCGTTCCGACATTGATCCGTAAAATCCGTCAGTGCACGGTAACCGGTGTCAGCTCATGCTCGGCCGCGGCGGCGAAGGCCGCTTCGACGCTGTCCGAGATCGACATGGGCGTGCCGTCGGCGCCATAGAGGCAGTACAGCCTGATATCGCCCGGCACGTTGATCTTTTTCGGCCCCAGTAGCTTGGCGGCGTGGCCAGGCTCGATTTCGCGAATATAGCCAAGCGCGCCATTGCCCAGTACCGCCAGCTCTTCCGTGGCGATTTCGAGTTTCTTTTCGGTTTCGGGTCCGGTCATGGCTCAGACTCCTTTGATGTCGATCTTACGCACGATCTTCTGAGGCTCGGGCCGCTCGAGATCGATGGCGAGCAGGCCATTCTCCAAGTGAGCCCCCTTTACCTCGACACCGTCCGCCAGGACGAAAGCACGCTGGAACTGGCGGGTGGCAATGCCGCGGTGGAGATAGGCCCGGGACCCGTCGTCTATTTGACGTCCCCTGATAATGAGTTGGTTTTCCTCGACGGTGATTTCAAGCTCGTCGCGCGAGAATCCGGCCACCGCCAGGGTGATGCGGAATTTCTCCGGCGCGCCGTCGCCGCGCGCCACGCGTTCGATATTGTAGGGCGGATAGCCGTCATTGGCGGATTTCGCCGCCCGGTCGACGATACGTTCGAAATCGTCGAAGCCAAGGAGATAGGGGCTGGAGAACAGCGACAGGCGAGTCATGACGGGCCCTTCGGAAAGCAGCACAGATATCCGGCCCTCGATAGGCACCGGATGGTTGACCCTAATATGTTGCCGGAACCCCCCGGTTTCAAGCCTGTGGGCTCCGCACAAAGGCCAGCTTGCAAATGACACGCGGCTGGCGTCAACTGGCCATTCCGGGGTCGGGTGACCCGGGACGTAAGTCTAAAACGGCGTCCGGCGGGGCTTCAGTTCCCCTTTTCCCGATTCCGCGCTAGGCTTATCGCAAAGATAAAGATCAACAGGGAGGTTTTCATGATCAGGAAGCTGTTTGCGGCCGTTGCCATGACGGCATTGATGACGGGCGCAAGCTGGGCTGCCGATGACAAGCCGGCGGTCGCCTATGACCTCGGCGGACGCAACGACAAGTCCTTCAATGAGGGCGCCTTTATGGGCGCCGAGAAATTCAAGGCCGACACCGGCATCGCTTTCAAGGATTTCGAGATCCAGAATGACGGCCAGCGCGAGCAGGCTTTGCGCAAATTCGCCCAGGCCGGCTTCTCGCCGATCGTCGCCGTCGGCTACAGCTATGAGCAGGCCCTGAAGAAAGTGGCCGCCGAGTTTCCCGACACGCATTTCGCCATCATCGACATGGTGGTCGAGGCCCCCAATGTCGCCTCCATCGTCTTCAAGGAGCAGGAAGGCAGCTATCTCGTCGGCGTGCTGGCGGCGCTCGCCTCCAAGACCGACAAGGTCGGCTTCGTCGGCGGCATGGACATTCCGCTGATCCGCCGTTTCGCCTGCGGCTATGTCGGCGGCGTCAAGGCCACCAAGAGCGGCGCGGAAGTCTTCCAGAACATGACCGGCACCACCGGCGAGGCCTGGTCGGATCCGGCCAAGGGCGGTGAGCTCGCCAAGTCGCAGTTCGATCGCGGCGCCGATGTCGTCTACCACGCCGCCGGCGGCACCGGCATCGGCGTGCTGCAGGCGGCGGCGGATGCCGGCAAGCTCGGCATCGGTGTCGATTCGAATCAGAACGGGCTGCATCCCGGCAAGGTTTTGACCTCGATGCTGAAGCGCGTCGATGTCGCGACCTATAATGTCTTCAAGGCCGGCCAGGACGGCGCCTTCAAGCCGGGCGTCACCGTGCTGGGTCTTGCCGAAGGCGGCGTCGGCTGGGCGCTCGACGACAACAACAAGGCCCTGATCACGCCGGAGATGAAGACGGCCGTCGACAAGGCGGAAGCCGACATCAAGGCCGGCACCGTCAAGGTCCACGACTATATGTCGGACTCCGCCTGCCCCTATTGATCAGGCACCGCCCATGACATCCGACAAGGCGATGGCGGCTCACCCCGCCATCGCGCTTGCCCATATCGACAAGCGTTTCGGGCCGGTCCACGCCAACAAGGACATCTCGCTCGAGATCGAGAAGGGCACCATTCATGGCATTGTCGGCGAGAACGGCGCCGGCAAATCCACCTTGATGTCGATCCTGTTCGGCTTCTATCAGGCCGATTCGGGTGACATCCAGGTCGATGGCCAGCCGACGCGCATCGCCAGTCCCACCGACGCCATCAAGGCCGGCATCGGCATGGTGCATCAGCATTTCATGCTGGTCGGCAAATTCTCCGTGCTCGAGAATATCATGCTGGGCGCCGAAGGCGGTTTCCTGCTCAACAGCGGCCGCGCCAAGGTCCGCCGCGAATTGGAGCGGCTCGAGAAGGACTATGGCCTCAAGGTCGATCCCGACGCGCTCATCGACGACCTGGCCGTCGGCCTGCAGCAGCGTGTCGAGATCCTGAAGGCGCTCTATCGCGGCGCCGAGGTGCTTATTCTCGACGAGCCGACCGGCGTGCTCACGCCGAGCGAGGCCGAGCATCTCTTCCGCATCCTCAAGCAACTGAAGGATCAGGGCAAGACCATCGTCCTCATCACCCACAAGCTCAAGGAGATCATGGCGATCACCGACCGCGTATCGGTCATGCGCCGCGGCGAGATGGTCGCGACGCTGCCGACGCGCGAGACATCGCCCGAGCAGCTCGCCGAGCTCATGGTCGGGCGCCGGGTGCTGCTGCGCGTCGTCAAGGCCGAGCGCCAGCCCGAGCGCACCGTGCTCGAGGTGAAGAATCTCGTGGTCAAGGACGCGGCCGGCACGGTCAAGGTCAATGGCGTCTCCTTCGCCGTGCGCGCCGGCGAGATCGTCGGCATTGCCGGCGTCGCCGGCAACGGGCAGAGCGAGCTTCTCGAGGCGATCACCGGCATCAGGCCGCCTTTCTCCGGCGAGATCCTGCTCAACGGCACGCCACTGCCTTGTGATGCGGCGCAGGCGCGGGCGCAGAAGCTCGCCCATGTGCCGGAGGACCGTCATCGCCTCGGCATCGTCACGTCCTTCGACGCCTGCGAGAATGTCATTCTCGGCTATCATGGCGACGAGCTCTATCAGAAGGGCATCTTCCAGGACCGCCGCGCCATCGTGGCCGACACTGAGAAGAAGATGCAGGATTTCGACGTACGCCCGCAGGACCCGCATCTGCGTCTCGGCCTGTTCTCCGGCGGCAACCAGCAGAAGATCGTGCTGGCGCGCGAGATCGAGCAGGACCCCGACCTTCTCATCGTCGGCCAGCCGACGCGCGGCGTCGATGTCGGCGCCATCGAGTTCATCCACCGGCGGCTCATCGCCATGCGCGACCGCGGCAAGGCGGTGCTGCTGGTTTCCGTCGAGCTCGACGAGATCAGGGGCCTCGCCGACCGGGTGCTGGTCATGTGCGGCGGCAATATCACCGGTGAATGCGCGCCCGAGACCTCGGAGAAGCAGATCGGCCTGATGATGGCGGGAGCGGCGGCGTGAGCGGGCCGTCGCGGGAATTGCCGCGCTGGGTCGATATCGGCCTCATCCCGTTCGTCAATCTCAGCGCCGCCTTCCTGGTCACCGGCCTGGTCTTTCTGGCCATCGGCGAATCGCCGGTCGACAGCGTCATCATCATGCTGAACGGCGCCTTCGGCTACGGCACCGGCCTCGGCTACACGCTGTTCTACACGACGAACTTCATCTTCACCGGCCTGGCCTTCGCCGTCGCCTTCCATGCCGGCCTGTTCAATATCGGGGCCGAGGGCCAGGCCTATCTGGGTGGCTTGGGCGTGGCGCTGGTCTGCCTGTCGCTCGGCTTCCTGCCGATGGTGATCATCATCCCGCTCGCCATCATCGCCGCGGCGCTGTTCGGCGCCGCCTGGGCTTTCATCCCGGCCTATCTGCAGGCGAGGCGCGGCAGCCATGTGGTGATCACCACCATCATGTTCAATTTCATCGCCTCGGCGCTGATGATCTATCTGCTCGTCAACGTGCTGTCGCCCAAAGGCTCGATGAATCCCGAGACGCGCACTTTCGATCCCAATGCGCATCTGCCGCTCATCCATGACGTCCTGGCCGGCCTCGGCATGACGGTGGCCCAATCGCCGCTCAACCTCTCCTTCATCTGGGCGCTCGTCTGCGCCGGCGCGGTGTGGCTGCTGCTCTGGCATACGACGCTCGGTTATCAATTGCGCGTGCTCGGCGCCAATCCGGCCGCCGCCGCCTATGCCGGCATGAAACCGCAGCGTCTCATCATCATCGCCATGATGATCTCGGGCGGCCTCGCCGGCTTCCTGGCGCTCAACGAGATCATGGGCGCCTCCAACCGGCTGCTGCTCCAGTTCACCGCCGGTTATGGTTTCGTCGGCATCGCGGTCGCGCTGATGGGGCGCTCGCATCCGTTCGGCATCGTGCTGTCGGCGCTTCTCTTCGGCGCGCTCTATCAGGGCGGCGCCGATCTCTCCTTCGAGAAGCCGACCATCACGCGTGACATGATCGTGGTCGTCCAGGGCCTCATCATCCTGTTCGCCGGCGCGCTCGAGCACATGTTCAGGCCGCAGATCGCGCGGTTCTTCACCGGCCCGCGCTTCAAGGCGAAGGAGGCCTGAGCGATGATGGAATGGCTTGATCTTTTCGCCCAGATCTTCGGCTCCGCCATCCGCGTCTCGGTGCCGCTGCTCTTCGCCTGTCTCGCCGGGCTCTATTCCGAGCGCGCAGGCGTCTTCGACATTGGCCTCGAAGGCAAGATGCTGGTCGGCGCCTTCGCCGCCGGCACAGTCGCGGCGCTCACCGGCTCGGCCTGGGCGGGACTGATCGCCGCTATCCTGGCCTCCGTCTGCTTCGCGCTCATTCATGGCTTCGCCTCGATCACCCATCGCGGCAATCAGATCGTCTCCGGCGTGGCGATCAATTTCATCGCCGCCGGCCTCACCGCGCAGTTGGGCGAGACCTGGTTCGATATTGGCGGCCAGACGCCGCAGCTCCCCAATGAGGCGCGCTTCATGGGACACGCCTGGCCCTTCGCCGCCGAGCTGCGCGGTGTGCCGGTCATCGGCCAGATCTATTCGCAACTCCTCTCCGGCCAGAACATTCTCGTCTATATGGCCTTTCTCGCCGTGCCGCTCACCTGGTGGCTGCTCTACCGCACCCGCTTCGGCCTGCGCCTGCGCGCGGTGGGCGAGAATCCGGCCGCCGTCGACACCGCCGGCATCTCCGTGCCCGGCATGCGTTATGCGGCGGTGACGTGCTGCGGGGTCCTCTGCGGTTTCGCCGGTGCCTATCTCGCCATCGCCCAGGGCGCCAGCTTCATCGAGAACATGACGGCGGGCAAGGGCTTCATCGCCCTGGCGGCGCTGATCTTCGCCAAATGGCGGCCCATACCGGCCATGTGGGCCTGCCTCCTGTTCGGCGTGCTCGAAGCGGTCGCCAACCGCTTACAAGGCGTGCCGATCACCGGGATCGGCGAGGTTCCGGTGCAGCTGATGCAGGCCGTGCCCTATATCTTGACCGTCTTCCTGCTGGCGGGTTTCATCGGCCACGCGGTGGCGCCCAAGGCCGGCGGCGTGCCCTATGTGAAGGAAAAATAAGATGCCTGACGCAGCGCTCATTGCCGCGGCGGTCGCGGCGCGGGCCAAGGCCTATGCGCCCTATTCGCGTTTCCTGGTTGGCGCGGCGGTGAAAGACGAGACCGGCGCTGTCCATCCAGGCTGCAATGTCGAGAATGCCGCCTATCCGCAAGGCACCTGCGCCGAAGCCGGCGCCATCGCCGCCATGGTGCTGGCGGGCGGACGCAGGATCGTCGAAGCCGCCGTCGTCGGCGGTGGCGACGGGCTGGTGACGCCCTGTGGCGGCTGCCGCCAGAAGCTGCGCGAATTCGGCGCGGAGACTCTCGCCATTCATGTCTGCGACGAGAAAGGCCGCATCAAGCGCAGCTTCACCCTCGGTGAATTGCTGCCCGCCTCCTTCGGTCCGGAGAATCTCATCCCATGATCAGGTCCGTCGATGTCTTGCGCCAGCGCCTCGGCACGTTGCGTCCGGACACCGCCATCATCCTGGGCTCGAGCCTGGGGCCGGTCGCCGAGGCGGTCTCATCGCCCATCCGTATTCCCTATCGCGATCTGCCGGGCTTTCCGGTGCCGAGCATCTCCGGCCATACGGGCGAGGTATTTGCCGGGCATCTGAGTGGGCGGCCGATCCTGGTTTTGCGCGGGCGCGGCCATCCTTATGAGCGCGGCGACGCCGCCATCATGCGCCCCGTCATCGAGGCGCTGCAGGTCCTGGGCGTGACATCGCTCGTCCTCACCAATGCGGCGGGCTCGCTGAACCCGGCGATGCGCCCGGGCAGCCTCATGCTGATCACCGATCACATCAATTTCTCCGGCATGAATCCGCTGGTCGGCGAGGAGGGTGACAAGGGCTTCGTGCCGATGACCGCCGCCTATGACGCGGAGCTTGCCGGCACCCTGCGCCGCGCCGCCGAGGCCGAGAGGATCGCGCTCCATGAAGGCGTCTATGTGTGGTTCTCAGGTCCCAGCTTCGAGACGCCGGCGGAGATCCGCATGGCGCAGTCCTGGGGCGCCCAGGCGGTCGGCATGTCGACGGTGCCCGAGACCATCCTGGCGCGCCGCTTCGGCCTGCGCGTGGCGGGTATCTCCGTCATCACCAATCTCGGCGCCGGCATCGAGGGCGCAAGCCCCAGCCATGAGGAGACGAAGAGCGAAGGCATCAAGGCCGTCGGCGACATGACGCGGTTGTTGTCGCGTTTTGCGGTGCTTCAATCGGTCATGAGCCGCTGATGCTCGCCCAGGAGTTCATTCGCCGCAAGCGCGACGGCAAGGACTTGGCGCCGGCCGACATCGCCGACTTCATCGCCGGCCTGACCGCGGGCAGCGTGTCGGAAGGCCAGGCGGCCGCTTTCGCGATGGCGGTGTTCCTGCGCGGCATGTCGCGGGCCGAGGCGGTGGCGCTCACCGCCGCGATGCGCGATTCAGGGACCGTGCTCGACTGGCGGGATCTCGGCCGTCCGGTCGTCGACAAACATTCGACCGGCGGCGTCGGCGACAACGTCTCGCTGATGCTGGCGCCGATGCTCGCGGCGCTGGGCTGCGCCGTGCCGATGATCTCCGGGCGCGGCCTCGGCCACACCGGCGGTACGCTCGACAAGCTCGATTCCATTCCGGGTTATGTCTCGCAGCCGGATCTCGACCTCTTCCGCAAGGTGGTGCGCGAGGCGGGCTGCGCCGTCATCGGCCAGACCGCCGACCTGGCGCCCGCCGACAAGCGCCTCTATGCCATTCGCGATGTGACCGGCACGGTCGAGTCGGTGCCGCTCATCACCGCCTCCATCTTGTCGAAGAAGCTCGCCGCCGGTCTCGAGCAATTGGTGCTCGACGTGAAGACCGGCACCGGCGCCTTCATGGCGACGCCGGAAGAGGCGCGCGAGCTCACCGAAAGTCTTGTCTCTGTCGCCAATGGCGCCGGCCTCAAGACCTCGGCGCTCATCACCGACATGAACGAGCCTCTGGCGAGCGCCGCCGGCAATGCCGTCGAGATCGCCAATGCGCTCGATTACCTGATCGGCGTCCGCCGCGATCCACGCCTGCATGAGGTCACCTTGGCGCTGGGCGCCGAGCTGCTGCAGCTCGCCGGCCTCGCGCCAGACGATGCCGAGGGCCGGGCGATGCTCGAAGGCGCTCTGGCGACGGGCAAGGCGGCCGAGCATTTCCAGACGATGGTGGCGGGACTTGGCGGACCCAGATATCTCATCGAAAACTACCGGGCGCATCTGCCCAGGGCGCCCATTATTCGATCGGTCTGTCCGCTCGATGATGGCCATGTCGCTTTTGTCGATACGCGTTCGCTCGGTCTTGCGGTGATCGAATTGGGCGGCGGCCGCCGCGTCGCCGGCGACAAGATCGATCATGCCGTCGGCCTGACCGAGCTCAAGGGGCTTGGCGCGGAAGTCGGCCGCGACGGCCCGCTGGCGATGATCCATGCGCGCGACGAGGCGTCCTTCGCCCGCGCCGCCCATATTGTGCGGAGTTCCTATCGCCTGGGCGCAGCACCTCCTGTATCATCGCCGGTGCTCACGCGCATCGGAGCTTGAGGTCTCATGAGCCGCGCCTTCCTCTTCATCCTCGACTCAGTCGGCATCGGCGGCGCGCCCGATGCCGACCGGTTCGGTGACCGCGGCGCCAACACGCTGGGGCATATCGCGGCGCACATACCGCTTGCCTTGCCGCATCTCGCATCCTTGGGATTGGGCCATGCCGCTTTGGCGGCGAGTGGCCATCTGCCCAAGGGTTTCGCCGCCGAAACGGTGCTCAAGGGTCAGTGGGGTTTTGGCGTCGAGAAGTCCAATGGCAAGGACACGCCCTCCGGCCATTGGGAGATCGCCGGCGTGCCGGTCACGTTCGACTGGGGCTATTTCCCCAAGACAATTCCGTGTTTTCCCAAGAGTCTGACCGATGCGCTTATTGCGCAGGCCGAGCTCCCGGGTGTTCTTGGCAACAAGCATGCTTCCGGCACGGACATCATCGCCGAATTCGGCGAGGACCACATGGAGAGCTCGCGGCCGATCATCTACACCTCGGCCGACTCGGTGATCCAGATTGCCGCCCATGAGGAGACCTTCGGCCTCGACCGTCTTTATGAGGTCTGCCAGGTGGCGCGCGAGCTGTCTTACGATCTCAATGTCGGGCGTGTCATCGCCAGACCCTTTGTCGGCGCCGATGCGCGGGACTTCACCCGCACCGGCAACCGCAAGGATTATTCGATTGCGCCGCCGGCGCCGACCTTGCTCGATCGTTTGACCGAGGCCGGCCGCGAAGTGATCTCGATCGGCAAGATCGGCGACATCTATGCCCATTCCGGAACCGGGCGCGAGATCAAGGCGGTCGGCAATGAGGCGCTGTTCGAGGCCTCGCTCGCCGCCCTGCCGGGACTGGCGGATGGCGGCCTGCTCATCACCAATTTCGTCGATTTCGACATGCTCTATGGCCATCGCCGCGACCCCAGGGGCTATGGCGCGGCTCTGGAGGCCTTCGACGCTTTGTTGCCGGAGGCTCTCGCTCGTCTGCAGCCGGGCGATCTCCTGATCATCACCGCCGATCATGGCTGCGACCCGACCTGGCGCGGCAGCGATCACACCCGCGAATGTGTGCCGATCCTCACCTTCTCGCCGGGTGTGGCGCCGGTGAGCTTCGGCCGCCGCGACGGCTTCGCCGATATCGGCCAGACCATCGCCGCCCATTTGGGCATCGCCCCTTTGGGCGCCGGCAAATCGTGGCTGTGAAGAAAACGCTGGAGATCGCGGTCTGGGTCAACCTAAGCTGGAAGATAACAGGGGTGAATTTGAATCCCCTGTAGGTCCTCTGTAAATCCGCTGTTATTCCCCTGATAAGTCCGCTGTTTTTTACAGGCGATTGCGCTGTTAATTCTTCAGCCGGTAGCCGGTCTTGAAGATCCAGGCGACGATGCCGAGGCAGGCGACGAGGAAGAGGAGCGTGATGGCGAGGCTGATCTCGATCGCGACATCGGACTTGCCGAAGAAGCTCCAGCGGAAGCCGCTCACCAGATAGACCACCGGATTGGCGAGCGAGATCGTCCGCCACAGCGGCGGCAGCATGTCGATCGAATAGAAGCTGCCGCCCAGAAAGGCGAGCGGCGTCACGATCAGCATCGGGATGACCTGCAACTGCTCGAAGCTCTTGGCCCAGATGCCGATGATGAAGCCGAACAGGCTGAAGGTGACGGCGGTGAGGGCCAGGAAGCCCAGCATCCACACCGGATGTTCGATATGGAGCGGCACGAACAGAGCGGCGGTGCCGAGCGTGATGAGGCCCAGCATGATCGACTTGGTCGCCGCGGCGCCGACATAACCGATGACGATTTCGAGCGAGGAGATCGGCGCCGACAGGATCTCGTAGATGGTGCCGATGAATTTCGGGAAATAGATGCCGAAGGAGGCGTTCATGATGCTCTGCGTCAGAAGCGACAGCATGATGAGGCCCGGCACGATATAGGCGCCATAGGTGACGCCGTCGATCTCGGCGATGCGCGAGCCAATGGCGCCGCCAAACACGACGAAATAGAGCGAGGTCGACACGACCGGCGACACGACGCTCTGCAGGATCGTGCGGAAGGTGCGGGCCATCTCGAACTTGTAGATGGCGCGGATGGCGTGGAAATTCATGACCGCTCCCTCACCAGATTGACGAAGATGTCCTCGAGTGAGCTTTGTTTGGTATTGAGATCCTTGAAGCGGATGCCGGTCTGCGCCAGGTCCTGCAGCAAGGTGGTGATGCCGGTGCGCTCGCCCTGCGTGTCGTAGCTGTAGATGAGCTCATGGCCGTTGTCGGAAAGTTCGAGCTTGTGATGGGCGAGGCTGTCGGGAATGGCGCTGATCGGCTGCGCCAGCTCGAGGGTGATCTCCTTCTTGCCGAGCTTGCGCATCAGCATCTTCTTTTCCTCGACCAGGATGATCTCGCCCTTGTTGATGACGCCGACCCGGTCGGCCATCTCCTCGGCCTCTTCGATATAGTGCGTGGTGAGGATGATGGTGACGCCATTGGCGCGCAAGGAGCGCACCATTTCCCACATGTCGCGCCGGAGCTCGACATCGACGCCGGCCGAAGGCTCGTCGAGGAACAGGATGGTCGGCTCATGGCTCAACGCCTTGGCGATCATCACGCGCCGCTTCATGCCGCCCGACAGCGTCATGATCTTGCTGTCTTTCTTCTCCCACAGCGACAGATCTTTCAGGATCTTCTCGATATGGGCCGGATTGTGCCCGCGACCGAACAGGCCGCGGCTCAAGGTCACCGTCGCCCACACGGTCTCGAAAGCGTCGGTCGTCAGCTCCTGCGGCACGAGGCCGATCTTGAAGCGCGCCTTGCGGTAATCGTCGACGATATCGTGCCCGTCGGCCGAGATATGGCCGGTCGAAGCGCGCACGATGCCGCAGATGATGTTGATGAGCGTGGTCTTGCCGGCGCCATTGGGCCCGAGCAGCGCGAAGATCTCGCCTCTATGGATGTCGAGCGAGATGTTCTTCAGCGCCGTGAAGCCCGAGGCATAGGTCTTCGAGACGTCGGAAATGGAGACGATCGCGGTCATGGCTGGAAATCGGATATGTCGCTGCCCTGGAAATGCCGGGCCCTTTTATACGGTTCGGCAGCCTTTGGCGAATGTTCCTTTCAATCCTCTGCCGCATGGCTGGCGACGATGCTGAGAATCTGAACCTTGTGGGGAAGCTCGATCAGGAACTCCTCATCGCGCGGCAGGTGATGGATGCGGCGCGGATCCTTGCCGGCAAAGCGCGACATCGCCTCGACATTTTCCCAATAGGAGATGGTGACGAATTCGCTCTCTTCCGGCCGGTCCTCACGCAGCATCTCGACGCCGAGCGCCTTCTCCTCGAGCGGCCTGACGCCGACATCGTAGAGATAAACGGCATATTCATCGGCGCGGGCCGCAAGCGTGCGGCCGCGCCAGATTCGGGCGATGGTGGCGTTTTTAGGTGGCATGACGAACTCCTTATCGCAGGCAAGGGCACAAAGGTCTGTCAGCATCAACCCGAAGGAGACGTTCGAGGTTCCTTAGTTACCTGATGCGGTTGGGTTTCACCGCCGGCGTGTTCATCGGGTCTTCCGGCCAGGGATGTTTCGGATAGCGCCCGCGCATCTCGGAGCGCACTTGCGGATAGGCATTGGCCCAGAAGCTCTTCAGGTCCTGCGTCACCGCCAGCGGCCTGCGCGCGGGCGAGAGCAGCTCGATGCGCAACAGCGCCCTTCCGTCGGCGATGCGCGGTGTGTCGGCGAGGCCGAACATTTCCTGGAGCCTGGCCCTGAGCACCGGATCGCCGTCGCCGTCATAGTCGATGGTGATCTCGGCGCCCGACGGGATGGCGACATGGCGCGGCGCCAGTTTGTCGAGCCGCCGTTTCAGCTCATGCGGCATGAGATTGGAGATGATGGCGAACATGTCGAGCCGGTCGAGATGGGCACGCCGCGTCATGCCGGCGAGATAGGGGGTGAGCCAGTCGCTCAAGCTGGCGAGCAGCGTCGCATCCGAGAGATCGGGAAAGCCTTCTTCGGGCAGTACGCGGCTGAGGAAACGCAAACGGTTCCTCAGACTGTGCGTCGCATCGCTCCAGGGCAGGGCGCCGAGGCCCATTTCGGCTATGCCTTTGGTCATCGCCGCGGCGATCTGCTCCGGATCGGGGGCCGCCAGCGGCTTGTCGTCGAGAACGAGCGCGCCCAATTTGCGCTGCCGGTTGGCGACGACGATCTGGGCGCGGCTGTCCCAGCGCACGATGTCGACCTGTTCGATATGAGACGCGAATGTGCTTTCGAGATCCTCGCGCGCCAGCGCCGCGGCAAGAAAGATCTTCTGGTCGCCGCTGGTGCCATCGGTCGTCGCCACCGCGAGGAAGGGCTCGCGCGCCAGCGGGTCATGCTCTGGCAGGATGGCGCCGCCGCCGCCCGACAGGCGGAAGCGGCCGCGGGCGCCGCGCGCTTGCGCTATGCGGTCGGGCCAGGCGAGCGCCACGAGCACGCCTGGCGTGACATCGCTCTCTTCGTCGCGGATATCGGCGATGCCGCGGATCTGCCGGGCCGCCGATTTGATGCGCTCGCGCAAGGCTTTGCTGGCATTGCCGCGCCTCAACGCCGCGAGTCTTTCGCCGACATCGGCGCCGGCTTCGCGGCCCAGGAGATCGCGTTCGGAGAGCAACGCCGCGAGATCGGCCGCCATCGCGCCCGCTTTGAGCTCGCGGGCGCGTGCGATCATATGGGCGAGACGCGGATGGAGCGGCAGCCGCGCCATCATCTTGCCCATCGCCGTGACGGCGCCGGTATCATCGAGCGCGTCGAGCTCGCGTAAGAGATCGCGGGCCTGCGCGAAAGTGGCGGCGGGCGGCGGATCGAGGAAGCGCAGAGAGCCGGCATCTTTCACACCCCAATTGGCGAGTTCGAGCGCCAGCGGCGCCAGATCGGCGATGAGGATTTCGGGTTCGTCATGCGCCTTGAGCGCGCGCATCTCCTGCTCGGGCCACAAGCGGATGCAGAGGCCGGGACCTTGCCGGCCGGCGCGGCCGCGCCGCTGGTCGGCGGAGGCTTGCGATACACGCACCGTCTCGAGCGCCGTCATGCCGGTGGCGGGATCGAAACGCGGCGCCCGCTTGAGGCCCGAATCGATCACCATGTCGATGCCGTCGATGGTGAGGCTCGTCTCGGCGATGGTTGTGGCGAGCACGATCTTCCGGGTGCCATCGGTCTGCGGCTTCAGCACCAGGTCCTGATCGGCGAGCGCCATGGCGCCATAAAGCGGCATCACCTTGGCGTTGGCCGGGAGCGGCGTTTCCTTCAGCGCGTCCTCGGTGCGGCGAATCTCCGCCTCGCCGGGGAGGAAGGCCAGTATGCCGCCTTTCGCTTCACCGAGATGGCTGCGGATAGCGCGCGCCATGTCGCGGGCAAGTGTTCCGCGCTCGGGCCGGTCGCCATAGCGGGTCTCGACCGGGAAGGTGCGGCCGGGAGCCGAGATCACCGGCGCGTCGCCCAGATGTTTCGACAGCCGCGCTTCATCGAGCGTCGCCGACATCACCAGGATCTTCAGGTCCTCGCGCAAGGCGGCCTGCGCGTCGAGCGCCAGAGCAAGGCCCAGATCGCCGTCGAGGCTGCGCTCATGGAACTCATCGAAGATCAGCAGGCCGACATCCGACAGTGCCGGATCGGTCTGTAGCCTGCGGGTCAGTATCCCTTCGGTTACTACTTCGATGCGGGTCAGAGCCGACACTTTGCGGTCGAGGCGGACCGCATAGCCGACCGTGGCACCCACCGCCTCATCGAGGCTTTGTGCCATGCGGGCGGCGGCGGCGCGCGCCGCCAGCCGGCGCGGCTCCAGCATGACGATCTTGCGGCCCTGGAGCCACGGCTCTGTCATAAGGGCAAGCGGCACGCGCGTCGTTTTGCCGGCCCCGGGCTCGGCCGCCAGGATGACACTGGCATGACCGGCCAATGCTTTGGCGAGGCTCGGCAATATCGCGGTGATCGGCAGGTCGCTCATGATGTGCGGTCAAACAGGCTTAACCCTGCGCCGTCAAGCCCGCCTTTCCAGTTGTCTCAAGGGCTTGCAGAGACTAATACAAACGGCCCCCTATTTTTTGCATTGCACAAAAAATGACCACACGCATCATTCCCGTCGATATTTTCGATCTCGCGGTCTTCGGCGCCACCGGCGATCTGGCTCAGCGCAAGCTTCTTCCGGCCCTTTTTCATCGTGACCTGGCGGGCCAGATTCCGCCCGGCGCCCGCATCATCGGCGTGTCGCGCCGCGCCATGACCGATGCCGAATTCGTCGCTTTCGCCAAGGCGGCGCTCGAGGCCCATATCCCGGCCGAGGAGCGCAAGGGCGGTGAGGTCGAGGCCTTCCTCAAGCGCCTCTCTTATGTGACGCTCGACGCCACCCAGGACCAGGGCTGGGACGCCCTCGCCACGGCCCTGAAGCCGGGCGAGGACCGCATCCGCGTCTTCTATCTGGCGACCTCACCCGATCTCTTCGGGCCGATCTGCGACCGGCTCGGCAAGAACAAGCTGGTGACGCCCAAGAGCCGCGTGGTGATCGAGAAGCCGCTCGGCAAGGACCTCGAATCGGCGCGCGCGGTCAACGACTCCATCGGCAAGGTGTTCCCCGAAAGCAGCGTCTATCGCATCGACCACTATCTCGGCAAAGAGACGGTCCAGAATCTCCTCGCTTTGCGCTTCGCCAATGCGTTGTTCGAGCCGATCTGGAACAGCGCCCATGTCGATCATGTCCAGATCACCGTCGCCGAGACGCTGGGCGTCGAAGGCCGCGCCGGTTATTACGACACCGCCGGCGCTTTGCGCGACATGGTGCAGAACCATATGCTGCAGCTTCTCTGCCTCGTCGCCATCGAGCCGCCGACCTCGATCGCCGCCGATGCGCTGCGTGACGAGAAGCTGAAAGTCCTCAAATCACTGAAGCCGGTGGTGGCGCATAATGGCGCCAACAACACGGTGCGCGGCCAGTATCGCGCCGGTGCTTCGGCGGGCGGCGCGGTGCCCGGTTATCTCGACGAGCTCGGCTCGCCCTCGAGCAAGACCGAGACCTTCGTGGCGCTCAAGGCCGAGATCGGCAATTGGCGCTGGAACGGCGTGCCTTTCTATCTGCGCACCGGCAAGCGACTGCCCGACCGGTTGTCGGAAATCGTCGTCACCTTCCGGCCCATTCCCTATTCGGTGTTCGACGATTCGGCCGGACCCATCGAGGCCAATCGACTGGTCATCCGCCTGCAGCCCGATGAAGGCGTGAAGCTCTGGCTGATGATCAAGGATCCGGGCCCGGGCGGCATGCGTCTGCAGCATGTGCCGCTCGATATGAGCTTCGCCGAGGCTTTCAGCGTGCGCAATCCGGACGCTTATGAGCGCCTCATCCTCGATGTCGTGCGCGGCAACCAGACTCTGTTCATGCGCCGCGATGAGGTGGAAGCGGCCTGGACCTGGATCGATCCCATTCTCGATGCCTGGGCGGAATCGACCGATTTGCCCAAACCTTATACGGCCGGAACCTGGGGGCCCGCGGCGGCGGTGGCGCTGATCGAGCGCGATGGCCGCACCTGGCATGAGGATGGAACGAGTTGATCGCCGAGCGGAAGCTTTTCGAAACCAAGAAGAAACTGGCCATGGGCCTCGCCGCGGATGTGGCGGCGTATCTCTCGAATGCCATAACCGATCGTGGCACGGCGTCGCTCGCCGTTTCGGGCGGCACCACGCCGACTTTGTTCTTCAATTTTCTGGCGCGCGCCAAGATCGACTGGGCGCGTGTCACCGTCACCCTGGTGGATGAGCGTTGCGTGCCGGAGACCGACGAACGCTCCAATGCCAAGCTGGTGCGGGAGAACTTGCTCGAGGCTCATGCGGCGGCGGCGAAGTTCGTGCCGCTTTTCGGCAAGGGCAATGCCGACAAGCTCGGGCCTTTCGACGTGGTGATCCTCGGCATGGGCAATGACGGCCATACGGCGTCCTTCTTCCCGGGCGGCGATCATCTGGCCGAAGCCCTGGCTCTCGACGGCGACAAGCGTATTCTGACCATGACGGCGCCGGGCGTGCCCGAGAAGCGTCTGACCTTCACTTTGCCGGTGCTGCTCGATAGCGGCTTCATCGCCCTCCATATCGAAGGCGCCGAAAAGCAGAAGACGCTCGCCACGGCGGAAGGACCGGGTCCCGTCAAGGACATGCCGGTCCGCGCCGTGCTCCGCGCCCGTGAGCCCGTTATTCTTTATTGGTGCCCCTGATCAGGAGGCCTGTGATGTCCGTCAGCGAAAAAATTTCCGCCGTCACCGAAAAGATCATCCAGCGCAGCGAAGCCTCGCGCCGGCGATATCTCGACCGCATCGAGAAGGCGGCGAGCGCCACGCCGCGCCGCGCCAAGCTCGGCTGCGCCAATCTCGCCCATGGTTTTGCCGCCTGCGCCTCCGACAAGGACAGGCTGCGCGACGGCGATTGCGCCAATCTGGCGATCGTGACCTCTTACAACGACATGCTTTCGGCGCATCAGCCCTTCGAGCGTTTTCCGGACATCATCCGCGCCGCGGCACGCGACGCCGGCGCCACCGCGCAGGTCGCGGGCGGCGTGCCTGCCATGTGCGACGGCGTCACCCAGGGCGAGGCCGGCATGGAATTGTCGATGTTCTCGCGCGATGTCATCGCGCTCTCGACCGCGGTGGCGCTCTCGCATCAGATGTTCGATGCCGCCGTCTATCTGGGTGTGTGCGACAAGATCGTGCCGGGCCTCGTCATCGGCGCCTTGAGCTTCGGCCATCTGCCGGCGATCTTCATTCCGGCGGGGCCGATGACGTCGGGTCTGCCCAATGACGAGAAATCGCGCATCCGCCAGCTCCATGCCGAAGGCAAGGTCGGCCGCGACGCGCTGCTCGAGGCGGAATGCCAGTCCTATCATGGCCCCGGCACCTGCACCTTCTACGGCACCGCCAACTCCAACCAGATGCTCATGGAGATCATGGGCCTGCATCTGCCGGGCACGACCTTCGTCAATCCCAACACATCCTTGCGCGACGAGATCACCCGCGCGGCGACGAAGCGAGCGCTCGCCATCACGGCCTGCGGCAACGACTACACGCCGATCGGTCGCATTGTCGATGAGCGCACCGTGGTCAATGGCGTCGTGGGCCTTCTCGCCACCGGCGGCTCGACCAATCACACGATCCATCTGATCGCCATGGCGGCCGCCGCCGGCATTCACCTCACCTGGGATGACATGGCGGAGCTCTCGGCCGCCGTGCCGCTGCTCACCCGCATCTATCCCAATGGAAAGGCCGATGTGAATCACTTCCATGCCGCGGGCGGCATGGGCCTTCTCATTCGCGAGCTGCTGGGCGCCGGCCTGCTGCATCAGGATGTGAAGACGGTGTGGGGTACCGGGCTCGACGGTTATCTGGTCGAGCCGCGCCTCGCCGACAGCGGCCTCACCTGGACCGACGCCGTCGCCCAAAGCGGTGACCGGGCGATCCTGCGCGGCTGTGACGAGCCTTTCGACCGGACCGGCGGCATCACACTTCTCGATGGCGATATCGGCCGCGCCGTTATCAAGAGCTCTGCGGTGCCGAAGGACCGCCATGTCATCGAGGCGCCGGCGCGCGTCTTCCATTCGCAGGAAGAGTTGCAGAAGGCATTCAAGGCGGGCGATCTCAATGGCGATCTGGTGGCGGTGATCCGCTTCCAGGGCCCCAAGGCCAATGGCATGCCGGAGCTGCACAAGCTGATGCCGCCCTTGGGCGTGCTGCAAGATCGCGGTTTCCGCGTCGCGCTGGTGACTGACGGGCGCATGTCGGGCGCGTCCGGCAAGGTTCCGGCCGCCATCCATGTGACGCCCGAGGCCGCCGATGGCGGCGCCATCGCCAAGATCTGCAATGGCGACATGATCCGCCTCGACGCGGTCGAGGGTCGTCTCGAAGTGCTGGTCGATGCGGCCGAATGGGCATCGCGCGGCAACGCCACGGCCGATCTCACCGGCAATGATTTTGGCGTCGGCCGCGAGCTGTTCATGCCGTTCCGGGCCCAGGTCAACCGCGCCGATGAAGGCGCCACCATCTTCAGAGTACATTGATGAGCGAACGCCAGGCGGGTCTCGAAGCGATATTGAAGCAGGCGCCGGTCGTGCCGGTGCTGGTGATCGATGATGTGGCAGTGGCCGTGCCGCTCGCCAGGGCCTTGGTCGCGGGTGGCCTGCCGGTGCTCGAGATCACCTTGCGCACCAAGGCGGCGCCCGACTGCATCCGCGCCATCCGGGCGGAAGTTAAGAACGCCATCGTCGGCTCGGGCACCGTGCTCGATGCGCAAGGATTGAAGCTCAGTGAGGATTTGGGCTGCGCCTTCGCGGTATCGCCCGGTGCCACGCCGGCCTTGCTCGACGCCGCCAAGACCAGCAGGACGCCCTTATTGCCGGCCTCGCGCTCGCCCAGCGAGACGATGCTGCTGCTGGAGAAGGGTTATGAATTGCAGAAATTCTTCCCCGCCGAGCAGTCGGGTGGCGCCGCCTATCTCGGCGCCCTGGCCTCGCCTCTGCCGCAGGTGCGTTTCTGCCCGACCGGCGGCATAACGCCCGAGATCGCGCCGTCCTATTTGAAGCTCGCCAATGTGATCACGGTGGGCGGCTCCTGGATGGCCCCCAAGGCCCTGCTGGCGGCCAAGGACTGGGCTGCCATTACGAAACTTTCGGCCGCCGCCGCCGGCCTGAAAGCCTAGTTGCACCGCTGGGCGGGGCAAACTACGATCACTCTTAGTTAGGGAGTGATGATGTCTGTAACGGTCCTGCCATTGGCGAAATCCGGCCATAATGCCTTGCCCCGCAATGAGGGCATGAAGCTCGCGCGCGATCTGATCGACGATATCAGGCTGAATTTTCCGGCCGCCGAGAGGCGCATCGCCGCTCTGCCGGGCCGCCGTTCGGTCAAGAAGGATGCGCAGGCGGCCTGGCTGCTCAAGGCCGTCACCTGCATCGACCTCACGACTCTGTCGGGTGACGACACGGCGGCGCGGGTCGAGCGGCTCTGCGCCAAGGCAAAGAACCCGATCCGACCAGACCTGCTCGAAGCGCTCGGCATGGCCGATCGCAACATCACCACCGGGGCCATCTGCGTCTATCACCGCTTCGTCGCCACCGCGGTCGAAGCTCTCAAGGGAACCGGCATTCCCGTCGCCGCAGTGTCGACCGGCTTTCCCGCCGGCCTCGTGCCGCATGATGTGAAATTGCGCGAGATCGAGGCTTCGGTCGCCGATGGCGCGCGTGAAATCGACATCGTCATCACCCGCGAATATGCACTGACCCAGAACTGGCAGGCGCTTTATGACGAGATGCGCGACTTCCGCGCCGCTTGCGGTGACGCCCATGTCAAGGCGATCCTGGCGACTGGCGACCTCAAGACATTGCGCAATGTCGCCAAGGCGGCGATGGTCTGCATGATGGCGGGCGCCGATTTCATCAAGACCTCGACCGGCAAGGAAACGACGAACGCGACCTTGCTCGTCACGCTGGCGATGCTGCGCATGATCCGCGCCTATCAATCGCTCACCGGCTTCAAGGTCGGCTTCAAGCCGGCGGGCGGCATCTCGGCCGCCAAGGACATTCTCAATTACCAGGTCCTCATGAAGGAGGAGCTCGGCCGCGAATGGCTCGAGCCCGATCTCTTCCGCATTGGCGCGTCTTCGCTGCTCGCCGATATCGAGCGTCAGCTCGAGCATCACGTCACCGGCCGTTATTCGGCCTTCAACCGCCATCCGGTCGGGTAGGAAATGAGCGTCGCACATTATTTCGAGACGATGGATTACGGCCCGGCGCCGGAGAGCGACGCGGAAGCGCGCGCCTGGCTTGCCAAGCATGACAAGGGGTTCCGCCATTTCATCGGCGGCCAATGGGTCAATGGCAAGAGCCATTTCGACACGCTGGAGCCGTCGACCGGCAAGGTGCTGGCCAAGCTGTCGCAAGGATCGAACGGCGATATCGACGCCGCGGTGAAGGCGGCGCGCAAGGCGCAATCAGGCTGGGCCAGGCTCGGTGGCCATGGCCGCGCGCGTTATCTTTACGCGCTGGCGCGTCTCATCCAGCGCCATGCTCGTCTCTTTGCCGTCATCGAAAGTCTCGACAACGGCAAGACGATCCGCGAGACGCGCGATCTCGACGTGCCCTTGGCGGCGCGCCATTTCTATTATCATGCCGGCTGGGCGCAGCTGCAGGAGGCGGAATTCGCCGACTATCAGCCGGTGGGCGTCGTCGGCCAGGTCATTCCCTGGAATTTCCCTTTCCTGATGCTCGCCTGGAAACTGGCGCCGGCGCTGGCGCTCGGCAATACGGTGGTGCTGAAGCCCGCCGAATTCACCTCGCTGTCGGCGCTGCTCTTCGCCGAGCTGGCCGAGCAGGCGGGCCTGCCGCCGGGTGTGCTCAATATCGTGACCGGCGACGGCGACACGGGCGCCGCTCTTGTCAAAAACAAGGATGTCGACAAGATCGCCTTCACCGGATCGACCGAGGTCGGCCGTCTCATCCGCAAGGAAACCGCCGGCACCGGAAAATCACTGACCTTGGAGCTCGGTGGCAAGTCGCCCTACATCGTCTTCGACGATGCCGATATCGACGGCGCGATCGAGGGGCTTGTCGATGCCATCTGGTTCAATCAGGGCCAAGTCTGCTGCGCCGGCTCGCGTTTGCTGGTGCAGGAAGGCATCGCGGAAGATTTCATCGCCCGTCTCAAGGCGCGCATGGCGAAATTGCGCGTCGGCAATCCGCTCGACAAGGCAGTGGATATGGGCGCCATCGTCGACAACGTGCAGCTCGAGCGCATCGCGAGCCTGGTGAAGCAAGGTGTTGCCGAAGGCGCGCAATGCTATCAATCGCCCGGTGCGACGACGGACAAAGGCTTCTTCTATCCGCCGACCTTGCTGACCAATGTCCATCCGGCTTCCACCGTTGCGCGCGAGGAGATTTTCGGGCCGGTCCTGGTGACGATGACTTTCCGCACCCCGGACGAAGCGGTGATGCTCGCCAACAATACGCGCTACGGTCTGGCGGCCAGCGTGTGGAGCGAAACCATCGGCCTCGCCCTCGACATCGCGCCCAAATTGCAGGCGGGTGTCGTGTGGGTGAACTCGACCAATCTTTTCGACGCCAGCGCCGGTTTCGGCGGCTATCGTGAATCGGGCTTCGGCCGCGAAGGCGGGCGTGAGGGCGCTTACGAATATCTGAAGCTGAAAGCCTGGGCGAAGCGAAAAGCCCGCGCCGTGGCGAAACCTCTGCCGGCGGCGAAGGCGAAAGCCGATGCCGGCCTGCCGATGATCGACCGTACGGCAAAACTCTTTGTGGGCGGCAAGCAGGCGCGCCCCGACGGCAATTATTCGCGTCCCGTGCTCTCGCCCAAGGGCGAGATCCTGGGCGAGGTGGGCGAGGGCAACCGCAAGGACATCCGCAATGCGGTGGCGGCTGCCAGAGGTGCCGAAGCCTGGTCCAAGGCGACCGCGCATAACCGCGCGCAGATCCTCTATTACATCGCCGAAAATCTGAGCGGGCGGCGCACTGAATTCACCAATCGCATCGCGGCGATGACCGGCGCGCGCACCGCTATGGCGCAGGCCGAGGTCGATGCCGCGATCAAGCGGCTCTTCACCTATGGCGCCTGGGCCGACAAGTTCGAGGGCGATATTCACACGCCACCTCTGCGCGGCCTCGCGCTGGCGCTGAAGGAGCCGATCGGTGTCGCCGGTGTCGTCTGTCCGGATGAGGCGCCGCTTCTGGGCTTCATCAGCCTGGTAGCGCCGCTCATCAGCATGGGTAACCGTGTCGTCGCGGTGCCGAGCGAACGGCATCCGCTCGCCGCCACCGATTTCTACACGGTGCTCGAGACCTCGGACGTGCCGGCGGGTGTCGTCAACATCGTCACCGGCGATCGCCTGAGCCTGACCAAGACCCTGGCCGAGCATGATGATGTCGACGCGTTGTGGGTGTTCGGTTCCGACAAGGCGTCGGCCGAAGCCGAGCGCCTGTCGTCATCCAATCTCAAACGCACTTTGGTCGATCATGGCCTGGCGACCGACTGGTTCGATCCCGCGCAGGCGGAGGGACCGGTGTTTCTGCGCCAGGCGACGCAAGTGAAGAATGTCTGGATACCTTACGGGGAATAGCGCGTGATCCGGAAAAGTGGATTTCGGTTTTCCGAAAAGATCACGCGCAAAAAATAAGGGAGCATCATGCTGAAGTCGATCGATCCGGCCCTCAATGCCGATGTGCTGTATGCGCTGCGCGCCATGGGCCATGGCGATGACCTTATCATCTGCGACACGAATTTCCCGGCCGACTCGGTGGCGCGCCAGACCGTGCTCGGCAAGCTCTTGCGCATCGACAATGTGACGGCAGGGCGCGCCGCCCGCGCGGTCCTCTCCGTCATGCCGCTCGACAGCTTCGTCGAGCATCCGGCCCTGCGCATGGAGATCGTCGGCAAGCCGAATGAGGTCCCGCCGGTCCAGGCCGAAGTGCAGGCCGAGATCGACCGGGCCGAAGGCCGGTCATGGCCGATGGGCTCGATCGAGCGCTTCGCCTTCTATGACCTCGCCCGCAAGGCCTATTGTGTCATCGTCACCGGCGAGCGCCGCTTCTATGGCTGCTTCGCCTTCAAGAAGGGCGTCATCCCGCCCGACGCGGCGTGACATTACGTTCCCGTGAAGGCGGCGGTTTCTTCTGGCAGAATGCCGGAAGCCTCACTAATTGATCGCCATGCCCTCACGCCAGAAATTCATCTTTGCCGTCGTCGTCCTGTTCGTCGCTTTGGTGACGGGGCTGGGCGCGCTGTGGTTCACCCGCGGCGGACCAGGCGGCTCGGGCGAGGCGCTGGTCGGCGGGCCCTTCACGCTGACCAACCAGGACGGCCAGCGGGTCACCGAGCAGGATTTCCGCGGCAAATACATGCTGATCTTCTTCGGCTTCACCTTCTGCCCGGATGTCTGCCCGAGCGAGCTGCAGGTAATGTCGGCGGCTCTCGATCAGCTGGGGCCGCAGGGCGACAAGATCCAGCCGGTCTTCATCACGATCGACCCCGAGCGCGACACGCCCGAGGCGATGAAGGTCTATATCTCGAACTTCCACCCCCGCATGGTAGGGCTGACCGGGTCGGCCGACGACATCGCCAAGGTCGCCAAGGCCTATCGCGTCTACTACGCCAAGGCCAAGCAGGCCGAAGGGGCCGCCCCCGGCGACTACCTGATGGACCATTCGACCATCCTCTATTTGATGGGTCCGGATGGGAAATTCGTGAAGCATTTCACCTATGGGACCGATGTGAAAACGCTGGCCGACGGCTTACGTGCCGTCGTCCAATAAGGGCTCGTACCGGGAAAGATTCATTAATATCAGCCTGTTATCCTCATTTTTGCCCTTCCGTCGGCTACCCGTTTTTTGCATGGCTCTAGGATATTGGTCGGGTTGCCCGGCGCAGAAGGCCTTGTTAACCTGCTGACATGTTGCGCCGCACCCTTACCCACAAGGAAGTTGGGAATTGCTCTATTATCTCTATGAGATGAATCACGCCGCCATGGCCCCCTGGCGGGCCGCGGCGGATGCGGCGAACTTCTTCTGGAAGAACCCCGTCAATCCTTTCGCCCAGACCTATATGGGCCGCTCCATGTCGGCCTCGCTCGACCTGTTCGAGCGGGTCACCAGGCGCTACGGCAAGCCCGCTTTCGGTCTCGACTATACGGTCGTCGCCGGCGACGAGGTGCCGATCGTCGAGGAGCGTGTCTTCGACAAGACTTTCTGCTCGCTCCTGCATTTCTCCAAGGGCTGGGCCGATGAAAAGGCGAAGGTGAAGCAGCCGAAGCTGCTCATCGTGGCGCCGATGTCGGGCCATTATGCGACGCTGCTGCGCGGCACGGTCGAGGCGATGCTGCCGCATGCCGATGTCTACATCACCGACTGGGTCGATGCCCGTCAGGTGCCGTTGGCGAGCGGCGACTTCGATCTTGACGATTACATCGACTATGTCGTCGAGATGCTCACCTTCCTCGGTCCCGACACCCATGTCATGGCGGTGTGCCAGCCTTCCGTGCCGGTGCTCGCGGCCATCGCCGCGATGGCGAAACGCAAGGATCCCAACCAGCCGAAATCCATGATCCTGATGGGCGGCCCTATCGACACACGGCGCAACCCGACGGTCGTCAACCGCCTGGCGGTGGCGCGCGGCGTCGACTGGTTCCGCAAGAACGCCGTGGTCAAGGTGCCGTTCCCGCATCCGGGCGCCCTGCGCGACGTCTATCCGGGCTTCCTGCAGCTCACCGGATTCATGACCATGAATCTCGACCGCCACATGAACGCCCATCGCGAGTTGTTCTGGCATCTGATCGAAGGCGACGGCGACGCCGCCGAGAAGCACACCGACTTCTACGACGAATATCTCTCGGTGATGGACCTCACCGCCGAATTCTATCTGCAGACGGTCGAGAAGGTCTTCGTCAATCACGAGCTGCCGCGCGGCATCTTCCGCCATCGCGGCGAGAAGATCGAGCCGGGCCTGATCACCAGGACGGCGCTGATGACCATCGAGGGCGAGCGCGACGACATATCGGGCGTCGGCCAGACCGAAGCGGCGCATGATCTCTGTTCGGCGCTGCCGGCGGAGAAGAAGCTGCATCTCCTGCAGAAGGGCGTCGGCCATTATGGCGTGTTCAACGGCTCGCGCTTCCGCGCCGATGCCGTGCCGCGCATCGTCGACTTCATGCGCAAGCAGGCGTGAGCCGGTTTCTCGAAGCACTAGGACTCGTCAAGCGACCGAAGACGATCGAGCCGGCAGAGCTTGCCATCGAAGGTAAATCCATTTCCGTGACGTTCCGGCGCCATGCCAAGGCGCGCCGTCTCGTTCTGCGCCTGGCGCGCGACCATTCCGGCGTCATCGTCACGCTGCCGCCGCGCGTGGGTCGCAAGGAAGGGCTCGACTTCGTCAAACGCTCAACGCAATGGATCGCCGACCGTCTCGCCGCGGAACCTGCCAAACGTTCGGTCGAAGCGGGCGCCACCATCCTGTTGCGCGGCGCGCAATTCCGTATCGTGCCGGCGGGCAGCCGGCGTGGCGCCGTGAGGGTGGAGGATGACACGCTGGTGATTGCCGGCGATGCGGCACATCTCGAGCGCCGCCTCGTCGACTGGCTGAAGGTCGAGGCGCGTCACGACCTCATCAAAGCGAGCGAAGCCTATGCGCAGGCCATGGACGCCAGGTTCCATCGGCTCGTGGTGCGCGATCAAAAGAGCCGCTGGGGCTCCTGCTCCTCGGACGGCACGCTGTCTTATTCCTGGCGCCTCGTGCTGGCGCCGCCTTTCGTGCTCGATTATGTGGCGGCGCATGAAGTGGCGCATCTCAAGCACATGAATCACGGGCGGCAGTTCTGGCGGCTGGTGCTCACCCATTGCCCTCATGCCGCGCGCGCCAAGACCTGGCTCAAGCAGCACGGCGCCGAGTTGCACTCTTATGCGACCGGCAAAAAGGACTGAGCCGGTGTAGGTGTAACCTGCCCGGCCGGTGCCTCGACACGGTTCAGTTCGGCGAAGCGTTTGCCGCTTTCCGTAAACAAATGCAGCTCGTGCGGCGTGATGGCGAAAGGCAAGGGATCGCCGGGCTTCAGGCCGGTGCTTCCGGTCGATTGCACGGTCACGGGTTTTCCGGCGACGGTGCCATGCAGCAGCTGTGCTGACCCCAGCTCTTCCGCGAAATCAAAGCGGGCGGAAAAGCCGCCCGGCGCGAGCCGGGCCACCTCGGCGCGGAAGCCGACCGTGATCTCGCCGGGTGCCACGTCGCGCCACCGGCTCTTGTCATAGGCGAGCACCTGTCCGTCCGCCAGCCGCACGATTCCGGTGCCGGGATCGGCCGTGGCGGGGAGCAGGTTCATGCCGGGATTGCCGATGAACCGCGCGACATAGGTGGTGGCGGGCCGGTGATAGACCTCGGCCGGCGTGCCGACCTGCTCGATATCGCCCTTGTTCATGATGACGATGCGGTCGGCGAGCGTCATCGCCTCGACCTGGTCATGGGTGACGAACAAGGTGGTGGTGCCGAGGCGCTGATGCAGCTTGCGGATCTCGACCCGCATGGCGACGCGCAACTGCGCATCGAGATTGGAGAGCGGCTCGTCATAGAGGAAGATCCTGGGCTCGCGGATCATGGCGCGGCCCATCGCGACGCGCTGGCGCTGGCCGCCAGAGAGCTGGCTCGGCTTGCGGTCGAGGAATTCCGAAAGGCCGAGCGTGCCTGCCACTTCCTCGACTTTCACCGTGCGCTCGGCGCGCGGCATGCCGGCGACCTTCAGCGCATAGCCGATATTCTGTCTGACCGTCATATGCGGATAGAGCGCATAGTTCTGGAACACCATGGCGCAGCCGCGCTCGCGCGGCTCGAGCTTGTTGACGATGGCCGGGCCGATCGCGATCTCGCCTTGGGTGATGGTTTCGAGGCCGGCCACCATGCGCAGCAGGGTCGACTTTCCGCAGCCCGAGGGACCGAGCAGGACGATGAACTCGCCGTGCTCGATGGTGAGCGAGACGCCGTGGACGACCTCGTTGCGCCCATAGCTCTTGCGCAAGTTTGTGAGCGTGACCTTGGGCATGGGCGCCTCCTATTTTTCCGTGACCATCAGGCCGCGCACGAACCAGCGTTGCAGCAGGATGGTCACCAGGACCGGTGGAGCGAGAACGATCAGATTGGCGGCCATGGCGATGTTCCACACCGGTGGCTCGCCGAACAAGGGCCCCGGGATCAGCTTCTGGAGCTGCATGGTTGCGGTGGCGAAATTCTGGTGGTCGGTGACGACGAGCAGGGGCCATAGATACTGGTTCCACGACCACACAAACATGATCGTCGCCAATGCCGCCATGTTGGTGCGGGACAAGGGCACCAGGACTTCGAGGAAGAAGCGAACGGCGCCGGCGCCGTCCATCTTGGCCGCCTCGGCGAGCTCGTCCGGTACGGTCAGAAAGAACTGCCGGTAGAGGAAGGTGCCGGTGGCGGTGGCGACCAAAGGCAGGATCAGACCGGAATAGGAGTTGAGGAGATTCCACTCGGGAAGTTTTATGCTGATGCCGGTGAGGTCGATCATCGCCTGGAACGGCCGCAACGCGTCGGCCGCGACCGCATAGGTCGGCACGATGCGCACTTCGAGCGGCAGCATGAGCGTGATGAAGATCAGCCAGAACATCACCATGCGCAGGCGATATTTGAAATAGACGATCGAGAAGGCCGAAAGTGCTGCGAGGATGATCTTGCCGAGCGTGACGCCGCCCGCGACGATGAGCGAGTTGAGCATGACGCGGCCGAAATTGCCGCGCTCCCAGGCGACCGCGATGTTCTCAAAGAAACTGTCGCCCGGCCACAGCGGCATCGGCACCTGATTGACCGTGTGGAAATCGTGGCTCGCCGCGACGAAAACGATCCAGAACGGGATGAGCAACGCCACGAACGCGGCGATCAGGATGAGATGGGTGAGGAGGTCGAGAAGGGGCGTGCGTTCGATCACCGGCCGGCCCTCATGAATAGTGAATGCGCCGCTCGACGAAGCGGAACTGGATGAAGGTCAAGGCGATGATGAGGAGCATGAGCACGATCGACTGCGCCGCGGCGAGCGAGTAGTCCTTGCCCTCGAAACCGTCGAAATAGATCTTGTAGACCATCAGGTCGGTGGCCCGCGCCGGCCCGCCCGAGGTCGTGACGTCGACGATGCCGAAGCTGTCGACGAAGCTGTCGGTGATGTTGATGATGACCAGGAAGAACAAGGTTGGGGCGATCAGCGGCAGCTGGATGTCCCACATGCGCCGCAGCACCGAAGCGCCGTCCATGGCGCCGGCTTCCGTGACGCTGCGCGGGATCGACTGCAGGGCGGCGAGGAAGAAGATGAAATTATAGCCGACCATCTTCCAGCTCTGCGCGAAGGTGATCAGCAGGAAAGCATCCCAGCCATCGAGCGCCGGGTTCCAAAGGTTCGGCCAGACCCGGTTGATGGCGGAGACGAAGCCGGCATCGGGTGAGAAGATGAAGCGGAAGGCGAGGCCGACGCTGGGCGCGGCGAGCGCATAGGGCAGGAAGAAGGTGAATTTGTAGAGCTGGTGCCCCGGCAGGCGCCGGTCGACGAACAAGGCCAGCAGCGCGGCGATGATGAGCGAGAGCACGGTCGCGAGGCCGGCGAAGGCGATCGAGATACGCACCGAATTCCAATATTTGGGATCGCTGAAGACGGTCTCGAAATTGAGCCAGCCGACCCATTCATTCGATCCGCCGAAAGGCGGCTCGAGCGTCACCGCCCAATAAAGAGCCTCGCCCGTCGGCCAGTAGAAGAACACGAAGACCAGCAGCATCTGCGGCGCGATGAAGGCCGCGGCGAGCCAGAGATTGGAGAATGTCGCGCGCTTTTCCATGGGAATATCGGTCGTCGGGGCTGGGCGCTGAGATCCGGCCCGCCCCGACGATCATGTCGATCAGGGCAGCGCCGCGCCCTTATAGGTCTGCTCGTAGCGGCGCAGGATCTGGTCGCCGCGTTCGACGGCGGCGTCGAGACCGGCTTGCACGTCTTTCTGGCCGGTGAACACGGCTTCCAGTTCCGAGCGCAGCTCGGAGCGGATCGAAGTGAAGTTGCCGAGCCGGATGCCGCGCGAATTGGGGCCGACGGCCGAGGCGGTCAGCGACGCGATGGCGATCTCGCGGCCGGCCATTTTCGGATCCTGGTAGAAGCCTTCCGATTTCAGGAGCTCGAAGCCCTTGAGTGTAACGGGAATGTAGCCGGTGTTCTTGACGATATATTTTTCGCCGGTCTCAGGCGAGGTGACATATTTGAGGAAGGCCGCCGCCGCTTCATATTCTTCCTTCGACTTGCCTTGCATGACCCAGAGCGACGCGCCGCCGACCAGCGAGTTGGTGCGTTTGGCGGCGTCGAGCACCGGGATCATCGCGACGTCCCAGTTGAGGCTCGGAACCTGCGTGTTCTTGACCGTGCCATGATTGGCGATCGAGGTGATGGTCGAGGCGCAGCTGCCATCGGCGAAAGCCTGCACGAGATTCTTGCCGACCTGCGTCGTCTGGATGCGGGCATAACCGGCGTCGAGCCATGCCTTGTAGTTCTTCATATGATCGACATAGGCCGTCTTGTTGAAGACGAGCTCGGCGCTGAGGCCACCATAGCCATTGTCCTGCGTGGCGATGGGGATGTTGTTGGTGGCGGAGAATTGCTCGAGATTCATCCAGGTGTCGCCGTCGAGCGCGAAGCCGCATGCGACGCCCGCGGCTTTCAGCGCCTTGAGGTCGTCGCTGAACTCGGCCCAGGTCTTCGGCGCCTCGCTCTTGCCGATCTTCGCCCAGGCATCCTTGTTCCAGTAGAAGACCGCGGTCGAGGAATTATAGGGGAAGGACCACATCTCGCCGCCGGCCGTCGCATAATAATTGGCGATGCCGGGGAAATAGCTCTTCCAGTCGACATTCAGGCCATAATCCTTGTCGAACTGGTTGGCCTTGTAGATGGCGCCCGACAGCATGAAATTGAGCGTCCCGGCGTCATAGATCTGAACGATGGTCGGCTGCTGCTTGGCGCGATAGGCGGCGATGGTGTTCTGCTCGGCCTTGTCGTAACCGCCCTGGCCGGTGCACACGGCCTCATATTTGGTCTGCGACTCGTTGAAGAGCTTGCAGTGATTGGCCACCACCTCGCCGAGATCACCGGTCAGACCGTACCAGAATTCGAACTTGGTGCGCTCCTGCGCGGCAGCGCCGGCGAGCGTCGTCATGGTCATGGCGGCGACAAGTATCGATCGTTTCATCGTCATCTCCCCGTAGGGCCCCTGGGCCCGCTCGACCTGCCTAGGTTGAGGAGATGACAGTTTCGTCGTTTGGCCGTGACAGTCGAATGACGATGCACAGCTTGCTGAAGGTCAGACGCCGGCTTCTTGAATCTCGAAGACGTTGCCGCCGCTGGTGAGGAAGCGGCCGTTGTCGTCGCGCGTGAGCCGATAGCACTTCTCCTGCGCGCGCAGCATCCGCCATGTGGTGCACAAGCTACCATCGCGGAGTTCCCAGGTCCCTTCGTCGTGGCTTCTTGCGCCGGGACCGGCGATCGTGATGTCGGCCACGCCGCGGGGGCCGAGCGTCAGAGTGCCGTTCTGCCAGCCATCCGCCTGCCACCACATGATCTGCCGTCCGACGAGCTCGGCTTCGATCTCGCGGCCCGTCAGCTCGCCGGCGCCGGCGGTTCCCACCGTTGCGACGAACAGCAATAGGGCGACGCCAAGCCTCAAGAGCACGCGAATCATCCTTTTGTGACAGTCACGCTAAGATTCAATGGCATTGGCATGAAAATGTCGAGGGCCGTGTCGCCCAATCGTCAACGGATGATCAACTCCCTGTCACGCGGCTCCCTGAGTTTCGTGGCCTTTACAAGGAGTCATCGAGAATGCAGCCCCGCACCGGCATATCCGCCCATAAGCGCCTGGATGATCTTTCGGATTTCGGCGCCGAGCTCGACATGATCGAGGAGCTGGGCGTCGATGCCATCGAGCTGCCGATCTATGACATGGACATCGTCGTCGGGGGCAGGATCCGTCAGGCTCAGCTCGCAATGCTGAAGGCGGCCTGCACCGGCCGGGCTGTCGATTATTCGGTGCACGGGCCGCTCGCCATCAATTTCATGGACGAAGCCTGGCGGCTGCCGCGCCATTTCGAGATCCTGAAGGCTTCGCTCGAAATCTCGGCGGAAGTCGGCGCCGAGAATTATGTGATCCATTCCGGTCTGATGCCGCAGCAGCAGGCCGAAGGTGTTGCGGCGGGCTATGAGCGCCAGCGCGACTGGCTGGCCAAAGGCGGCGACCTCGCGCGCGATCTGGGCCTGACCTTGTGTGTCGAGACCTTGTTCGGCGGTTATGACGGCAAGCAGCTGGCGTCGACACCGTCGCGTCTCGCCGCCGAGCTGGCGATGATCGGTCACCCCAACGTCATGGCGACCCTCGACTTCAGTCATGCCTATCTCAATCTCGATTTCCTCGGCCGCCGCGATGACTTCATCGACGAGGTCGCCGCTCTGGCGCCCTTCGCCCGGCATCTCCATGTGCATGACAGCTTCGGCCGCCAGGACGACATCTGGATGTTCACCGAAGGCGAGCGTGTCGCCTATGGCCATGGCGATCTGCATCTGCCGGTCGGCTGGGGCGATATTCCCTGGGAGATGCTGATGGCGGAATGTGCTTTCCCGGCCGATGTCCTGTTCAATATCGAGCTCAAGCCGCGTTATTGGTATGCGGCGCAGGAGACGATCGCCGCGACCAAAAGGTTCGCCGGCATGGCCCGTATCGGTGCGGCGGCCGAGGCGGCATAGCAAATTACTTGCGCTCCTCGCCCGGCGATGAGGTAGTCTGCCGGGATATGAGGAGAATCAGCGTGAAACTCTCACGGCGCCGCTTCATGGGCTTCGCCGTGATGACATTGGCGTCGGCCGACATGTCGTTCGCCGGTACTGTTCCCGCAGCCCTTGTCGGCCGCTGGCATGCCGAGTCGATCCGCCGGCGCGGCGTGGTCGCGAATATTCCGACAGTGATCGATATCGCCGCCGATGGAAAAGTGACCGGCAGTGGCGGCTGCAACCGGATCAGCGGCGGGATGACGATCGACGCGGCCCGCATCAGCTTCGGCCCCATGATCTCGACCGAGATGGCCTGCGCGCCGGCGATCATGAATCAGGAACGCGATTTCCTGTCGGCGCTTGGCGATGCCCGCCTGTGGCGGATCGACGAGCAGCGCGACAGGCTCGTTCTCGTCGATGCGCATGGCCGCACCGTCCTGAGACTGCTCAGGATGTGAGGTGTCTACTTGCTGTTGCCGCGCTCTCTGAGCCGTTCCGCCGAGTTGCCGCTGTCGCGCTGGCGTTGCCGTGGCACATATTCTTCGTCGCCTTCGTTATCTGAGCCGCCGAACAGACTCTCGAAGAAGCCGCGCCGCTTGCGTGGCAGATATTCCTCGTCGGCGCCGGCGTCGTAGTTCTCGGAATAGGAGGCCACCGCGCCGCCGGTCCCGTCATTATAGGGATTGTCGTCGCCAGGCAGCGGCAGATTGGAGAGCCCATTATGGGCGTCGGCCATCACGTCCTTCCAGATCGCGGCCGGGATCGAGCCGCCGGTCATCTTCTTGGTCGGCGAATTGTCGTCATTGCCCGCCCACACGCCGGCGATGTAATGCGCCGTGTAACCGATGAACCACGCATCGCGGTAATCCTGGCTGGTTCCGGTCTTGCCGGCGATGTCGTAGTCGCCGAACTGCGCGCTGCGTCCGGTGCCTTCCGTGACCACGGCGCGCATCATGCGGTTCATGGCGCCGAGATCGTAATTGGAGACGACCTGGCCGAGCCCGTCGCCGGAGCGCTGATAGAGGAGCGTGCCGTCGCGCGTCATGATGCGCGAGACGATGTAGGGCTGCACCGTCGCGCCGCCATTGGCGAAGGGCGTGAAGGCGGCGACCATCTCGAGCAGCGTCACTTCCGAGGTGCCGAGCGCGATCGAGGCGTTGTTGGTGAGGTCGGAGGTGATGCCGAGACGATGCGCGGTGGCGATGACGGCGGTCGGCGACACGTTGAAGGCGAGCTTGGCCGCGATCGTGTTGAGCGACAGCGCCAGCGCCCGGGTCAAGGTGACCGGGCCCATATATTCGCGCTTGTAGTTTTCCGGCTCCCAGTCGCCGATGCGCACCGGCTCGTCGACCTCCACCGAATCGGGGCCATAACCCTGCTCGACCGCCGCCAGATAGACGAAGGGCTTGAAGGCCGAGCCCGGCTGGCGCTTCGCCTTGGTCACCCGGTTGAACTGGCTTTTGACATAGGACTTGCCGCCGACCATCGAGATGATGGCGCCGGTCGGGTCGAGCATCACGAAGGAGGCTTGCGAGACGTTGAATTTGGGGCCGTCCTGATTGAGTCGCTTGCGCAGCGAGCGCTCTGCGACCGTCTGGATCTCGGGATTGATCGTCGTCTCGACGACGATCGACTGGTCGTAGTTGCGCACCAGCTGCGGCAGGATCTCGCCGACATAATCGACGATATACTGCGTCGAAGGCACATAGTCGGAGGCCTTCACCGTCGCCGGCGCGGTCAGCGCCACTTGCGCGTCGCCCGGTTCGATGAAACCCGAATCGACCATGTCGTTCAGCACTTCATGAGCGCGTTTGGTGGCGGCCTCGGGATTGGCGATCGGGTTGTAGTTGGACGGCGCCTTCAGCACGGCGGCGAGAATGGCGGCCTCGGCCAGCGTCACGTCACGCGCCGATTTGCCGAAATATTTCTGCGCCGCCTTCTCGATGCCGGTGGCGCCGGCGCCGAAATAGACGCGGTTCATATAGAGCTGAAGGATCTCGTCCTTGGTGAACTGCGTCTCGAGCCAGAGGGCGAGCACCGCTTCCTGCGCCTTGCGGCCCATGGTCCTGTCGGGCTTCAGAAACAGATTCTTGGCGAGCTGCTGGGTGAGCGTCGAGCCGCCCTGGACGACGCGGCCGGCGCGCAGGTTCTCGACCATGGCGCGGATGAGGCCGAGCGGATCGACGCCGAAATGCGAGCGGAAGCGGCGGTCCTCGATGGCGATGATCGCTTGCGGCACATAGGCCGGGAGGTCGGCGATGCGCACATCGTCACCGAAAAAGGCGCCGCGCTCGGCGAGCACCGTGCCGTCGGCGGCCAGCACCATGATGCCGGGCTCGCGCGCCGGGATCTGGAACAGGCCTTTCTGGTCGAGGGTCAGCCACAGATAGCCGAAGCCCGCGGCGCCGGCGAAGATGCCCCAGAAGACGAGGGTGAGAAACAGGCTGAAGATGCGGAATCCGGACCGGCGCCGACGTTTGGGCATGCGGCCCTGCGGAACTTGGCGGTTGCCACCGCCGCCACCACTCGGGCGGCCACCGAAAAGCGACGGTTCCCGGCGCTCCTGCCGTTGGCCGCGCTTATTCCCACCCCTGCCGTTCAAACCCATCGCCGATCGTTGCCCTAAGTGATCAGAGCCGGCAGCATCGCCGAGCCCGCTTAAGCCCGTCTAAATGCCGCGCCTCTTCAGCAATGACGTTTAATCATGTCGTCATGATGGCCTGATTTTGCTGAGATTCTGCGCGTCGTTGCGGGTGTCGGCGGCGCGTGTCAAAGTCATCATCGACGGAACAGAGGCCGACTTATGGTAAAGATCGAGACGGAAGGTCGCGAGATCGTCTATTCACTCGAGCGCCTGTCACGGCTCATGCGGGCAGGCGATTTCGCCGAGGGCTTGAATCCGGCCCAGTGGGAAGCGCTGCGCTTCCTGGCGCGCGCCAATCGCTTCTCCAATTCTCCTGGCGCGCTGACGCGGTACGTCGGCGCCACCAAAGGCACGATCTCGCAGACCGTGAAAGCGCTCGAGCGCAAGCAGCTCATCGCCAAGGCCGGGCGGCCGGGCGAGAAGCGCTCGATCGTCCTGGAACTCACCGAAGCCGGCCGCGCGATGATGGCGAAGGATCCGTGGGGCGCGCTCGCCGCGGCCTGTGAAGCGCTCGGCGGCAAGACGCGCCGGCGCATGGACAAGGGCCTTGGCGATCTGCTGGCAGGCGAGCTCGCCCGTCACCAGGGGCCGTCCTTCGGCGTGTGCCGGTCCTGCCGCTTCTGGCGCGAAGGCGGCCGCGCCGACGATGCCGCCGGTCCGCATCTGTGCATGCTTTATGACGTGCCGGTCAGCGTCGCCGAGACGGTGCAGATCTGCATCGCCCATGAGCCCACGGGCTGAACACCATCTGGCTATTGACTCGGCCAATATTGTGTCACAAAAATAGCCGAATTGTCGCCTCGATCGCTCGATGGGAACTAACTCAGTGAATTTTTTCGAATGGTGGTCTGAAGTCCCGGACAAGTCCGAGAGCCGCATCTGGTGTTACGCCGACAGAATGACCTATGCGGCGGGAGAACGGGTCGATCTTCATGTTTCCGGCAGCTGCACGTCCTATACGGTGCGGGTCACGCGCGAAGGTGCCGTCGCGCATCTTCTCCATGCCGCCGCGCTGGACAATTGCCGATGGACCGACGCGCCGCCCGACGCCTATGCGAGCGGCTGCGGGTGGCCGGTGCTGCATGCCTTTGTCATTCCCGACGATGCGCCGCCCGGCGCCTACGTGATCGAGCTTTCGGGCGAGGGCTGTCCCCATCCTTATCATCATCTCATTTTCGTCCGCTGCGCCGCCGGCATGGACAGGAAACAGCGGCTTCTGCTGGTGGCCGCCACCAATACCTATGTCGCGTATAACAACTGGGGCGGCGCCAGCCATTATGGCGGCCTCGGAGAAGACGGCGGCGTCTCCGCCCCCGTGGTCAGCACCCAGAGGCCCTGGACCCGCGGCACCATTCACCTGCCGCCGGATGCTCCGCGCATTCCGGATTTTCGGCCGCGCAATGGCGAGCCGATCCGTTATCCGCATCTCGAATGGGCGCGGCAGAATGGCTATACGCGCACCTTCGCCTCGGGCGGATGGGCGAATTACGAGCGGATCTTCGTTCTCTGGGCCGAACGGCAAGGATTCACCGTCGATGTCGTGTGCCAGGAGACGCTGCATCAGCAGCCGCATTGCCTCGATGGATATGGTTGCGTCGTCCTCGTGGGGCATGACGAGTACTGGACATGGGAGATGCGCGACGCGGTCGATGCCTATGTCGAGGCCGGTGGCAATGTCGCCCGCTTTGCCGGCAATTTCATGTGGCAGACGCGGATCGACATCGCCGCCCGCCAGCAGACGACCTACAAATACGCCGCCCGTGATCTCGACCCGCTCTTCGGCACCGAGCGGCACAGATTGACGACGACTGCATGGGAGGCGCGCGAGGTCGATCGGCCGGGCGCGCTCACTTTCGGCGTCAATGCCACCCGCGGCATGTATGCCGGCTGGGGCGGATTGGTCACCCATGGTCCGCGCGCCTTCACCGTGTATCGGCCGGATCACTGGGCGCTTGCCGGAACCAATCTGGGTTATGGCGATCTCCTGGGCGCCGAAAGCCGCTGCTTCGGCTACGAGGTGGACGGTCTCGATTACATCATCGAGAACGGCTTGCCGCGACCATCGGGAAGAGAGGCCGTTCCGGAAGGACTCGTCATCGTGGCTCTCGGCCTGGCGACCGCCGTCGAGACCGGCAGCGCGCAGGATCGACTCTATATCGGCGATCTCGACGGCATCTTTCTGAAGGATCTCTATGGCGAGCTCTACGGTGAAGCGGCGGGCGCCGCCGCGGTGCGCGGATGCGGAACCATCGTCGAGTTCAAGCGCGGCGCCGGACATGTGGTCACCATTGGCAGCTGCGAATGGGTTGCGGGGCTCTTGCGCGGAGATGCCGGCGCCGAACGCGTCACCTTGAATATCCTTACGCACATGCTTCCATTATTGTGATACAATAATGATTGACTTTCCAATTTATGTGACACAATAAGACGAATAGTCCGCGGCTCGAGCGGCGGTCACAAGAATTGGGAGGTAACATGAAAAAGACGTTTGGAGCGCTGGTGCTGTCGGTTCCGTTGGCCTTGCTCGCGGCGGGTTATGCGCAAGCGGCGGAGAAAGTGAAGTATTTCGGCTATTCCGGAAATGAGAAGCCCGAATTCTATCAGACCTATTTCGACAAATATGGCGAGGTCGACTTCTCGATCTCCGGGTCATCGGTGGAGATCAAGCAGAAGATTCTCGCGGGCTTCCCGGCCGATGTGGTGAGCCCCTGTATCTCCGCTCCCTATTACGCCCTCGCCGACAACGACTATTTCCTGCCGCTGGACTACAGCAAGATCCCCAACGCCAAGCACCTTCTGCCGGCGATGCGCGACCTTCCCTCCTACAAGGCCAAGGACGGAAAGATCTATTACGTGCCGCGCGAGCACGGTTCCGTCGTATGGGTCTATTCGAAAGACAAGTTCCCCGACAAGCCGGCATCGGCGCTCGAGTTTCTCGATGACAAATACAAGGGACGGATCGCGCTGGCCGCGGCCGCGGAGGATATCATCTGGCTGGCCGGGAAGTCGGTCGGGATCGATGTCTGGCAGGCGGAAAAATTCACGCCTGAGCAGATCGAGAAGATCAAGCTGGCTTTCGCGAAGATGCTCACCAATTCACGGCTGCTGATATCGTCGAGCTCTGAGGCGGTGCAGGCGATCGCCGGCGGCGAAGTCGACGCGGTCTATATGTACAATGACGGCGTCAGCCTGATGAAGTCGGAAGGTCTCAACGTCGCCATCCAAGACGATGCCGCGGAAGGTTATTTCGCCTGGCAGTGCGGCCTGTCGATCTTGAAGACGCATAAGGCTCCGCTCGATCAGATTTACGACTACATCAACGCGACTCTGGAGACGGATGCCCAGGCAAAGCTCCTCGCGGCGAACCGCCTGTTTGTCGTCAATGCCGACGCTTATGCGAAGATGTCGCCCGAAGAGCTGGACAATCTCAGCCTGAGCCGGACCAATCCCACCGCGGTCTTCGACAAGTTCGAGATTCATGCCGCCGGCAATCAGGAGAATATCGATCTCTTGACCAAGCTTTGGGAGGCGTTGAAGGCGCAGCGCTGAGCCTCGCCGCGGCGCACCGAAGATATGGACGGTACAGAAATGGCGCAAGCTCGAGCCGCTGACGGGGCGAGACTTGGAGTGGAAGGCGAAACGAAGGTAGGGCGAAGGGGGCGATCCCTGTCGCCCGAGGCGCGATCCTGTTGGCTGATCGCGCCCGCCCTCGCTTTCGTACTTCTGTTCATGATCATCCCGTTTGGCGGTCTGGTGGCCGTCAGCTTCGCGGGCTACGACGGGCTGAATGTCGTCTGGCAGTTCACGCTCGACAACTATCACCGCGTGCTCACCGAGAAGCCCGTCATCGCCAAGTCGATCGGCATCTTCGGTCTCGCCTTCCCGGCGGAGACGCCGGTCTATCTCGCTTTGATCGCCAAATCGATCCTGGTCTCTCTCGCCGTCACGATCTCGGTGATCCTGATCGGCTATCCGGTGGCGATCTATCTGTCCCGGTTGCCGGACAGCAAGAAGTCTCTTTATCTCTTCATCATCACGCTGCCGTTCTGGACCAGCTATCTTTTGCGCATCTTTGCCTGGAAATTCATTCTCGGGCAGAGCGGACTGATCAACGGGACGCTGGTCAAGAGCGGTGCCATAGCGGCGCCGCTCGAATTCCTGCTCTATAGCCCGGCGGCGGTGACCATCACGCTGATCCATACCTGGGTGACATTGGCGATCATCCCGATCTTCCTATCCGTCGACAAGATAGATCGCAGTCTCTATGACGCCGCCGCCGATCTCGGCGACAACGCCTGGCGCATGTTCAGGCGCGTCACCCTGCCGCTCTCGCTGCCCGGTGTTCGCTCCGCCGCGTTGCTCGTCTTCATTCCGGCGGTCGGCGACTTTGTCGGGCCCTCGCTGGTCGGCGGCACGTCGGGATCGCTGGTCGGCAATGCGGTGCTGTCCTTCTTCAAGGCGGGCGATTATCCACCCATGGGATCCGCTTTGGTCATGACGACGTTGTGCGCGGTCGCCATCGTGACGTTGTTCTTGAATGCGCTGCTGCGACGCGGCGCGGCGGGGAGGGGATGATGCGAGCCCTGCACAGCGTGCCTCCCCGGAAGATCGTCAGCGGATCCCTGTTCTTCGCGTTCATCGTGTTTCTCTACGCACCGTCCTTCCTGCTGCCGATCTTCTCCTTCAATGACAGCGTCATCGTATCCTTCCCGCTCCGCAGCTTCACATTGCGATGGTATGAAATGCTGTGGGACAATAGCGGTCTCTGGGACGCGCTGTGGAACAGCATCGTGGTCGCCTCGGTGACGTCGATTGTCGCCACCGCGTCGGCGGTTCTGGCCGCGCTCGGCATATTGTCCGGAAAACTGCGCCGGGCAGGGCAGATCACCGCCCTTCTTGTCATGCCAATGGCGATCCCGTCGATCATCATCGGCATCGGATTGCTGCTGGTCTTCCTTACGATCCTCGGCATGCCCTTGTCGCGCCTCACGGTCACCATCGGCCATCTGCTGATCTGCATCCCGTTGGCGCTTCTCATCGTGATTCCGCGCATCGAGGGTTTCGACAAACATCTGCTGGAGGCCTCGTTCGATCTCGGCCGCAGCCGGCTCAACACGTTCTTCCATGTGACGCTTCCGATCATCTCGCCGGGCATCCTGGCGAGCCTGCTGATATGCTTCGTCACCTCCTTTGATGAATTCACCATCGCCTATTTCCTCAGCGCCGAGCGGGTCACGCTGCCGGTCTATATTTTCGCTCAGTTGCGGCTCACCGCGCGGTTCCCGGAACTGCTCGCCTTGAGCACCTGCATCATAGCCAGCTCAGTCCTTCTTCTCATCCTGGCGCGCTGCATCGCCGGGCCGGAGGCTTTCGGTCTCGGAAAGGGTACAAAGTGAATTCAGGAATTGTCGCCGAAGCGCCGATCCTCGTCGCCAAGAATCTTCGCAAGAACTATGGGTCGTTCGAGGCCGTTGCCGATGTCGGGCTCGAGGTGCGAAAGGGTGAGTTCGTTTCGATCCTCGGCTCCTCGGGGTGTGGCAAGACGACCTTGTTGCGGATGCTTGCCGGACTGGAGATTCCTTCGGCAGGCACCATCAGCATCGATGGTGAGGATTGCACCCATATCGGGGCAAACCGCCGTCCCACCAACATGGTATTCCAGTCCTATGCGCTTTTTCCGCATCTGAGCATCGCGGACAATGTCGCCTACGGACTCTATGGCAAAGGCCTTTCCCGCCCCGAGATGGAAGACCGCGTTCAAGCCATGCTCGATCTCGTTCGCCTCGCGGATCTCAGAAAGCGTTTTCCACACCAGCTGTCGGGCGGCCAGCGTCAGCGCATCGGGCTGGCGCGCGCATTGGCCTGCCGGCCCAAGGTGCTCTTGCTCGACGAGCCGCTTTCCGCTTTGGACAAGAATTTGCGCGAGGTCATGCAGACCGAATTGCGCAGCATCCAGCAAAGCGTCGGCATCTCCTTCGTCCTCGTCACTCATGATCAGGAAGAGGCTTTTACGCTTTCGGATCGCGTCATGGTGATGGCCGAGGGCCGCGTCGCCCAGTTCGCCGAGGCGCACACGCTCTATGAGCGCCCGGCGTCCCTGCGTGTTGCCAGGTTCGTCGGCGACATCAATCTGCTGGAAGGCAAGGTCCTCGACGGCACCGAGACCCATGTCAGTGTCGAGGTCGCCGGTATCGGCAGCATACGCACTCCCCGGCACCAGAAGACGGTTCGGCCAGGCGATAAGGTCACGGTCGGAATGCGGCCGGAGAAGCTTGCCATCGTCGCTCCTCATGCCGTCAAGGCCGACGACGAGCGCAACAGCATCGAAGCACGATTTCTGCGGGCGACATTCAAAGGCGATCGTTATGTCCTTGCCCTGGCGGTCGGCCCCAGCGGCAAGGAATTTCAGGTTGTTGTGCCGAATGCGGACCCGGCCGCTTCTGCCTTGGCCCGTGACGGGGCCGTCAGGCTGTCATGGCGCCAGACCGACACCATGCTGTTCAACGAAGCCTGAGGCCGATCACTTCTGAATCTGAGCGAGCGCATCCTTGAGGCCGTCGCTGATGTGCATGCGAAACGCCGAGGCGACATGAACGGCATCACCACTCTGGATGGCCATGAGAAGCTCGGCATGTTGTCCCGGTCTGAAGCTTGTATTGGTCAGGGCAATCCAGCTGAGACAAAGGCGCAGCTCACTGAGAAGCGGGCTGTAAGCGGCGACCAGCCGCGGGCTTCCGGACGCCTCGACGACGGCCATGTGCACGGCCAGATCCGCTTCCAGCGAAGCGGCGTTGAAGCGGTCATCTCCAGCCATGTTGGATTCGATATGGAGCGCCTCGAGCTGCTCCAGCTCATCGATCCTCTTGCGTATCGCCGGCCAGGTCTCCGGCCGATCCATGGCCCGGCGCGCCGCCTCGGTCTCGATCAGCAGGCGGACGGCGAAGATATCCTTCACATCGTCGCGCGCGAGCGCCTTGACGCGATAGCCGGCAAAGCGGCGGCTTTCCGCCAGTCCGGCGATCTCGAGCTCCCGCAGCGCCGAGCGGATCGTGTAGCGGCCGGTGCCATATTTCTCGGTCAGCGAGACTTCGCGCAGCTGCGTGCCGGGCGGCAGGCGGCCGGAAATGATGTCCGCGACCAGCTCCCGCGCGATCTTCTTCGCCGCAGCCCCATCACCAGCCGCCTGATCGCGCGGCGGGGTAGCGTTCCGGACTTGGTCATTCGGCAAGAGGGGCACTCCGCTTGGTCGCCGGCGCGGCAAGGCGCTGGCGATCCGTGGATGGGTCGAGGTTCCGTCTAATTCTGGCGTGGGTCAACGACAAGGGCATCGTCCTGGGCGTTCGAAATAGATTTCGTAATAATGTAGCACAAAACTTTCGTAGCGTCCACGATTCATCACCCGACTTCTTTGCTGGATCGTTGCGGAATGAAACAGCTATTCATCAGAAATAACGTAGATTTTGAAAAAGCGAAAATACAGCGCCCGTTTTGAAAATAGCAATTGACCAAATCCTCTCTGACTCATTATTGTGATACAATATAGTTGGAGCAAAGGTCAAATGAACGCAGTTTTCCCGCAGCGCGGTCTCGATTCCGCGGCCGTGAAGTCAGAAATCGACGCCTGCCTGAAGTTGGAGCGCTCATCACGCGCGGACGCCTTCAACGTCGCCTGGCCGCATGGTCCGGACGGGGTCACCGAGCTGGCCCTCGACGTGCAGCGGGCCTTTCGCAATCTGAACGGCTTCTTCACCTCGTCCTCCCCGGCGCTCAAGCATGCCGATGAAGAGCTGCGCGCGATGATCGCCGAGATCTTCCGGGCACCTTCCGGACAATGTGTGACGATCACCGTCGGTGGCACGGAGAGCAATTTTCTCGCCGTCAAAACGGCGCGCGACAAGTTCCGCAGCGAACGCGGTATTTCCCGTGACGTCAGGCTCAATATCGTGCTGCCCTATACGGCGCATCCGTCTTTCGACAAGCACGCGCAGATGATGGATCTCGATGTGGTCCGTGTCGCCGTCGGGCCGGATTGGCAGGCCGATGTCGCGGCTATCGCGGCGGCCGTCAATGAGCGGACCTTCCTGATCGTCGGATCCGTCCCCTCCTACACCCACGGGGCGATCGACCCGATCGCGGCGCTGGGCGCCCTCGCCCTCACCCACAATATCTGGATGCATGTCGATGCCTGCGTCGGCGGCTTCCTGCATCCGTTCCTGAAGCGGCGCAACAATCTTCCCGAATTCGATTTCACCGTGGCCGGTGTTTCGTCGATTTCTGCCGATCTGCACAAATTCGGCTATTGCCTGAACGGAATCTCGTCCTTCACTTTGCGCGATGATGCTGATCTGAAACATCAGATATTCGATGTTCGGGGCCTCTGGCCGACCGGCAGATATGTGCGCAAGACCTTCGTCGGCAGCCGCTCCGGCAGTGTCGTCGGCGCCGCCTGGGCGGTGTTCAAGCATCTGGGCGAGAGCGGGTTCACCGAAATTGCCGAAAAGATCGCCGCGGCCTATGACGAATTGGCGGATGGCCTGTCCGCCATAGACGGCTTGACGCTCAATACGACCGCACGCTGCGGCGTGCTCAGCGCCAGGGTGGACGGCAACTTGTCGATCGCCACGCTAGTCTCCGAGATCGAGAAGCGCGGCTTTCACGTCGCGCGCGCCGAGGACCCGCCGAGTCTGCATTTTCTCCTGGATCCGGTGGAGGACGGCAGGCTGGTCAGCGACTATGTGCGGGCCGTCGCCGAGGCGATGAAGGCGGTGCGGGGCGGTGAAGTCTTGGCCGTCTCCGACCGCGGCAATGCCTACGGGCTGTAGTCGTCGCCGAACCGGAAATCAGAGGACATCCGTCATGCCGCGCTTTTGCGCGAATCTAACAATGTTGTTCAACGAAGTGCCTTTCATGGAGCGCTTCGCGGCCGCCGCCCGCAACGGCTTCACCGGCGTGGAGTATCTCTTTCCTTACACGTTTCCGGCGGCCGATCTGGCGGAAGCGCTGCGGCAGCACAGGCTCTCTCAGGTCCTGCACAATCTGCCCGCTGGCGACTGGGCCGGCGGTGAGCGCGGCATCGCGGTGCTGCCGGATCGCATGGATGAGTTCCGGGACGGCGTGGCCCAGGCCATCGTCTATGCGAAGGCATTGGATTGCCGGCTCATCAACTGCCTTGCCGGAGTAGCGCCGGCGACGCTCGATCCGCGCGAGGCCAAGGCGACTTTCATCGAGAACATCCGCTATGCCGCCGACGCGCTCGGGAAAGCCGGCATCCGGCTGCTGATCGAAGCGATCAACACGCGCGACATTCCGGGCTTTTACCTGACCACCGCCAGGCAGGCCGCCGACCTCATCGCCGAAATCGGGTCCGACAATGTCGGGCTGCAATATGATGTCTATCACATGCAGATCATGAGCGGCGATCTCGCCTCGACCATCGCGAAGCATCTGCCGCGCATCTGGCACGTTCAGTTCGCCGATAATCCGGGCCGTCATGAGCCGGGCACCGGCGAGATCAACTATCCGTTCCTTTGCGAGTGGCTGGATGGGCTCGGTTATGACGGCTGGATCGGCTGCGAATACAAGCCCAAGGGCGACACCGAGGCCGGCCTTGGCTGGATGCGGGGAATGCTTCCATGAATATCGGTTTTATCGGGCTTGGCGTCATGGGCGCCCCGATGGCGGGACATCTGATCGCCGCGGGGCACACGCTCTATCTCAACACCCGCAGTAAGGTGCCAGCGCGGCTCGTCGAAGCCGGTGGGACGGCCTTGCCGACCGCCGCGGATGTCGCCCGCAAGGCCGACATCATCATCACCATGGTGCCGGACACCCCGGATGTGGAAGCCGTGTTGTTCGGCGAGCAGGGGGTTGCCGCCGCTCTCGACACCGGCAAGCTCGTCATCGATATGAGCTCGATCTCTCCCGTCGAAACCAAAACATTCGCCAAGCGCATCAACGCGCTCGGCTGCGACTATCTCGATGCGCCGGTATCGGGCGGCGAGGTCGGCGCCAAAGCGGCCACCCTCACCATCATGGTTGGTGGTCCGGAAGCCGCCTTCGAGCGCGCCAGGCCGCTCTTCGAGAAGATGGGCAGGAACGTCACGCTGGTCGGCGGCAATGGCGACGGTCAGACCACCAAGGTCGCCAATCAGATCATCGTCGCCCTCAATATCGAGGCCGTCGGCGAGGCGCTGCTGTTCGCCTCGCGCGCCGGTGCCGACCCGGCCAAGGTGCGCCAGGCCTTGATGGGCGGATTTGCGGCGTCGCGCATCCTCGAGATCCATGGCGAGCGCATGATCAAGCGCAGCTTCGATCCGGGCTTCCGCATCGCGCTGCATCAGAAGGACCTCAATCTCGCTTTGACCAGCGCCCGCCAGCTCGGCCTCAGCCTGCCCAACACGGCGACGGTGCAAGAGCTTCTCAGCGCCTGCGTCGCGCATGGCGGAGCGGCCCTGGATCATGCCGGCATGGTCAAGGCGCTCGAGCTCATGGCCAATCACGAGATCGGCGCGCCGATCGCGGAATAACTGGAGAAAATCATGTCAAAAGTCATCAAAGTGAAACGCGACGGCGTCGGGCCTGCCGCCCTCGAAAAATGCAGCGTCGTTCCGCTGGCCGCCATTCTTTCCGGATTTGCCGATGAGCTCGGCGCAGTCCATTTCGAAAGCCCCGACAAATCGATCGTCGTCGGAACCTGGCAGTCGACCCCTTATGCCGAGAACCTGTCCTATCCCGGTGGCACCGAATACAGCATCATCCTCGCCGGCAAGGTCGCCATCACAAATCCGGATGGCAGCGTCGAGACCTTCGAGGCCGGCGAAAGTTACATCCTGCCCGCCGGAGTCGAGGTGCGTTTCGAGGTCCTCGAAACCATGCGCAAGATCTATGTCCTCCATACCGCGCCGTCGGCGGCGTGATGCGGACGCTCGGGACGAAGGCGCTGGCTGATGTGAAGATGCGGCCGTTCTGGCTCGACCGGGCGGACGCGCCGGCGCCATGCGCCTCTCTCTCCTCTGACCGCAAGGCGGATCTGCTCGTCGTCGGCGGTGGCTTCACCGGCCTTTGGGGCGCCATCCAGGCCAAGCAGAGACGGCCTGAAATCGAAGTGATCCTGATCGAAAGGGACACCGTCGCAAATGGCGCCTCCGGACGGCCCGGCGGTGTGGTGTCGACATCGGTGATGCACGGCTTGTCCAATGCCGCGCGGCTGTTTCCGAAGGACATCGCCGAGCTCGAGCTGCTCGGCCAGGAGAATATGCGTGGCTTCATGCGGACGGTCGCGGAACATGGCATCGACTGTCACGCCGAATGGGGCGGCGAGCTGACCGTGGCGATGAGTGCGGACCAGATTCAATCACTTCACGATGAATATGAGCTGCATCTCAAATTTGGCCATCAGGCCGAGTTTCTCGACACGGCCCAGGTGCGGGCGCATGTCAACTCGCCGCGTTATGTGGCGGGCCTGTGGTCCAGGCATATCTGCGGCACGGTGCATCCCGCCCTCCTGGCATGGGGGCTCAAGCGGGTGGCGCTGAAGCTTGGTGTCGAGATCCATGAAAGCACGGCGTTGACCGGGCTCGAGGATCAAGGACATGTGGTGAAGGTGCTGACGCCGTCCGGCAGCGTGACGGCGCCCAAGGTTCTGCTGGCGACGAATGCGTTTGCCGCCGGTCATAAGCGGATCAAGCGGCGGGTTGCGGCGGTGCGTGACCGGGTGCTGGCCAGCGAGCCTCTTTCACCTGCTCAGTTGAGCGCGATCGGCTGGGACAATCGTCAGGGCGTTTATGACATGCGCACGCAGATGAACTACATGCGCCTGACCAGGGACAACCGCATCATTTTTGGCGGACGCCTGGCCTATGCTTTTGCGGGCGAGCCCTTTCCTCAGATCGATCGGGAAGTGGCGACATATGGGCCCTTGGCGAGGGAGTTCTTCGAAACTTTCCCGCAGCTCGCAGGACTGCGCTTCACGCATGCCTGGAGCGGCCCGATCGATCTCAGCACCCGCATGGCGGTGCATTTCCAGCGTTATCATGGCGAGAAGGTCGTCTATGCCGGAGGCTATTCCGGCTTCGGTGTCTCCGCATCGCGTTTCGGCGCGGGCATCGCGCTCGACATTCTCGACGGTTCGCGGACGCCCGCGAGCCGCCTCGATTTCGCGACGCAGCTCCCTGGCGTGATTCCGCCGGAGCCTTTCCGTTGGCTCGGCGCCCAGGTCACGATGCATGCCCTGGATACGGCCGACCGGAAAGGTGGATGGCGAAAGCCCTGGCTGAGACTGGTCTCGGCGATGGGCTTTCCGCTGAGCTGAAGTCTCTTAGGCGCTTATCGCCGCCGGCGCGCAGGCGCGCACATCGTCGCCGACATATTCCTCGAACCGGGCGAAGTTCTTGATGAACATCTGCACCAGCTTGTGCGCCTGCGCGTCATAAGCGGCCTTGTCGGCCCAGGTGTCGCGCGGATTGAGCAATTTGGCATCGACGCCCGCGACGGCGAGCGGCACCTCGAAGCCGAAATGCGCGTCCTTGCGCATCGGCTGCTTGTCGAGCGCGCCCGACAGTGCGGCATCGAGAAGCGCGCGCGTGTCGGCAATCGGCATGCGCTTGCCCTGGCCATAGGGTCCGCCGGTCCAGCCGGTATTGACCAGCCAGCATTGCACCTGGTGGCGCGCGATGAGATCGCGCAGCAGCGCGCCATAGACGCTCGGATGACGCGGCAGGAAGGGTGCTCCGAAGCAGGCCGAGAAGGTCGCCTGCGGCTCGACGACGCCGCGTTCGGTGCCGGCGACCTTCGCCGTGTAGCCGGACAGGAAATGATACATCGCCTGCGACGGCGTGAGCTTGGCGATCGGCGGCATGACGCCGAAGGCGTCGGCGGTGAGCATCACGATCGTCCGCGGGATCGGCGCCAGGCCGGTGGCGCTGGCATTCGGAATGTAATCGAGCGGATAGGCCGAGCGGGTATTCTCGGTGAGCGAGCCGTCATCGAGATCGAGCTTGCGGGTCTGATCGTCCATCACGACATTCTCGAGCACCGAGCCCCAGCGCCGCGTCGTCGCGTAGATATCGGGCTCGGCCTTTTCGGACAGACGGATCACCTTGGCATAGCAGCCGCCCTCGAAATTGAAGATGCCGTCATTCGACCAGCCATGCTCGTCATCGCCGACAAGCGTGCGGGTGGGATCGGCTGACAGTGTCGTCTTGCCGGTGCCGGACAGGCCGAAGAACACGGCGCTGCGGTCTTTCGCATCGACATTGGCCGAGCAATGCATCGGCATGACGCCCTTGTCGGGCAGAAGATAATTGAGCGCGGTGAAGACTGACTTCTTCATCTCGCCGGCATATTCGGTGCCGCCGATGAGGACGAGGCCTTGCGTCAGGTCGCAGGCAATGACCGTTTCTGTGCGCACACCGTAACGTTTGGGGTCCGCCTTGAAGCTCGGCAGGTCGATGATCGTCAATTGCGGGACGAAGCCGGCGAGGTCTTTGAGCTCGGGACGGATCAAGAGATTGCGGATGAACAGCGCGTGCCAGGCATATTCGCACACGACGCGCACCGAGATCCGGTGCGCCGGGTCGGCGCCGCCATAAAGATCCTGCACATAGAGATGTTTGTCCTGGGCATGCGCCAGGAAATCCTGCTTGAGGAGCGCGAACTGCTCGGGCGAGATGGCTTTGTTGTTGTCCCACCAGACCGTCTTTTCGGTGGTCTTGTCGCGCACGACGAATTTGTCATTGGGCGAACGGCCGGTATGGGCGCCGGTCGAAACGACGAGCGGGCCGCCTTCAGCAACACGTCCTTCGCCCCGGCGCAGCGCCTCTTCATAAAGCTGGGCGGCGCCCAGATTGAAGGCGGCGGAGCGCGGCTCCTTCACGACCAGAGCGATATTCGCGTTGAAACGGCCCGTATGATGCACGCAATCCTCCCACAGATTTTTGCCGGAATGGAGAAACTAGGAGGAAGGATAGCAAGAAACAAGCCAGAAAGATGGTATCAAATCACTGTTTTTGCGGTATCGGACCTCAAATTATTGATGGTTTTACATCAGTATCTCTGGCCCGCCGAGCCAGCGCGACAAAGGCATGACGCAGGCCGTCGGCGCTCGCCACGGGCTCGTCGAAGGCCAGCCGCAGCACCTTGTCTGCGAGGCCCAGATGCGCACCGTCGGGGTCAATGGCGGTGATTCGCCAGTTTCCAGGGGCTGCGGCGAGGAGCCTGGTGGCGTAAAGCTCGACCGCATCGGCATGGTCCGCGTTCATATGGGCGATGGCCGAGGGGGCTCCCGCCATGACCGCCGCCGCTGTGCTTTCTGGCAGGAAAACCTCATCCGGTTCCATCGTCTCGATCCGTCCGAACCCCGCCACGGCGTGTATTTTCTGCGGAAAAAGCCGCCAGAAGGAGAAATCCGGGAACTCCAGGTAGAATCGGGCCGCCGGGTGGTGCTGGGCATAACGTTCGGCGATATCGGCTGCGGGAACCGGCTGGAACTCGCCCATGACGGTGACCCTTGGGCCGGTCAGAGCGTCACCTTCGGCCGGAATCTCGCTCACCATGAGGCTGCCAGACCGGTTGGCCTGGATATTCTGGGTGTGCCAGGCCAGTTGCGAGATGAAGATGATGGGGTGGCCCTGGGCGTCGGTCGCGATGTTGGCGAGAGAAATATAAGGTCCGGCGGGGTCGAGATTGCTGGTGCCCAGGGCGCCGGTCCGGCCGCGCCGCAAGAGCTGGCGGGCCTCGGTTCCGGTGAAGCTCCGCCGTGCAGGAGTTGTCATTAAGAGATGATTTCCCTAATAGTGAGGGCTTGGGGCTGGGAACGGTGCGCCATATTTTACGCCAGTTCCGTGGCTAGAGCCGCAGTAGTGTTAACTTCAGACGAATAGGGCCATATGCCGACGATCGCTCTTGTCGATGACGACCGCAACATTCTGACCTCCGTCGGGATCACTCTGGAGGCCGAGGGTTATCAGGTCCAGAAATATTCCGACGGCGCCGCTGCCTTGCAGGGGCTGCAGGATACGCCGCCCGACATGGCAATCTTCGATATCAAGATGCCGCGCATGGACGGCATGGAGCTGCTTCGCCGCATCCGTCAGAAATCCGACCTGCCGATCATCTTCCTGACCTCCAAGGACGACGAGATCGACGAGCTCTTCGGTCTCAAGATGGGCGCCGACGACTTCATCAAGAAGCCGTTCTCGCAGCGCCTGCTGGTCGAGCGCGTCAAGGCGGTGCTCCGCCGGGCCACGCCGCGCGACGGCACGGTGCAGCCGCAGGAGGCCGCCAAGACCATCGATCGCGGCAAGCTCTCGATGGATCCCGACCGTCATTCCTGCACCTGGGATGCCAAGCCGGTGACCCTCACGGTGACCGAATTCCTCATCCTGCAGTCGCTCGCCCAGCGCCCCGGCATCGTCAAGAGCCGCGATGCGCTGATGGACGCGGCCTATGACGACCAGGTCTATGTCGATGACCGCACCATTGACAGCCACATCAAGCGCCTGCGCAAGAAGTTCAAACTCGTCGACGACGATTTCGATGGCATCGAGACGCTGTATGGCGTCGGCTATCGTTTCAAGGAGGCGTGACCGATAGGCTGGGCACGGCATGGTGACGGGCGTCGAAACACCCGACCGGATCGAGGTCGAGGACACTACCGCTACTGAGACGGTCGTCGAGCGTGATCGGGGCTTGGCCTGGTGGATTCACCGTTTGGCGCCGGCGAGCCTGACGAGCCGTATCGTCCTTCTCAATATCGCCGGCCTGATCGTCCTCGTTCTCGGTATTCTCTATTTCAATCAGTTCCGTCAGGGATTGATCGACGCGCGCGTGCAGAGCCTCATGCCGCAGGCGAACATCATCGCCGCCGCGGTGGCGGGCTCGGCGACCGTCGATACCGGCTCGATCGTCATCGATCCCGACGCGCTGATGGATTCAGGCGACGACAGTGCCGCCGATGCCGAGCAGCTGCGCGATCTCGATTTCCCGATCAACCCCGAAAATGCCGGACCGATCCTACGCCGGCTTCTCGCCTCCACCTCGATCCGCGCCCGCATCATCGATCCGGACGGCAATCTCGTGGTCGACAGCCGCTATCTCTATGGCCGCGGCGAGATCACCCAGCGCGAGCTGCCGCCCTTCGACGCCAAGCCCGAGACGATCTGGATGCGCTGGTGGAAGCGCCTCAATGATTGGCTGTTCACCAACGACTATCCGCATCAGAAAGACTATGGCGTCGACAACGGCAAAGAGTTCCCGGAGATTCTCGCCGCCTTGAACGGCGCCTCGGTCTCGATCGTGCGCATCAACGATCAGAATGAGATCATCGTGTCGGTCGCCGTGCCCATCCAGCGCTATCGAGGTGTTCTGGGCGCGCTCGTGCTGTCGACATCGGGCGGCGAGATCGACAATGTGCTCCTGGCCGAGCGCAAGATCGTGCTGTTCACCTTCGGTTTCGTGGCCCTCGTCACCATCCTTCTGTCGGTGTTTCTCGCCGGCACCATCGCCGAGCCGATCCGCCGCCTGGCCGCCGCCGCCGAGCGGGTGCGGCGCGGTGTCAATAAACGCGTCGAGATTCCCGACTTCACCCAGCGGCGCGACGAGATCGGCCACTTGTCAGGTGCGCTGCGCGACATGACGACGGCGCTCTACAATCGCATCGAGGCGATCGAGGCTTTCGCCGCCGATGTCTCGCATGAGCTCAAGAATCCATTGACCTCGCTGCGCAGCGCCGTCGAGACGCTGCCTTTCGCCAAGACCGAAGATCAGCGCAACCGCCTGGTCGAGGTGGTGAAGGACGATGTGCGCCGGCTCGACCGCCTCATCACCGATATTGCCGGCGCGTCGCGGCTCGACGCCGAGCTGGCGCGCTCGGAAGTCCAGCCGATCAATGTCGCCGAAGTGCTCGATACGCTGGTGTCCTTCGCCAATGAAACACGCAAAGACAATCAGGCGGCGATCGCGCTCGAGGTGCAACCGGCGCCCGTCGCCATTGCGCGCGAGAGGGCCTTCGTCATCCTCGGCCACGACACGCGGCTGGGTCAGGTGGTGCGTAATCTCATCGACAATGCGCGTTCCTTCGCGCCGTCGACCTCGACCATCCGGGTGCGCGTCAGGCGCCTGCAATATTATATCGAGTTCCGCGTCGAGGATGAGGGCCCCGGCATTCCGCCGGAAAATCTCGAGCGCATCTTCGAGCGTTTCTATACCGATCGCCCGGAAGGTTCCTTCGGCAAGAATTCCGGCCTCGGATTGTCGATCTCGCGCCAGATCGTCGAAGCGCATAAGGGCCGCATCTGGGCCGAGAACCGCTATGGCAAGGCGCCTGCGGGCGGCGAGCGCCCCATCCTCGGCGCCCGTTTCATCGTGCGCATTCCGGCCATTCCTCAGGACTGGGCGCCCAGCGATGGCTGAGGCCGTCACTCTCCATGCGAGCTGCGTGGCGCTGGGCGAGGCCGGCATATTGATCGAGGGACCATCGGGATCCGGTAAGTCGGATCTGGTGCTTCGCCTCATCGATGAGCCGGGCTCCGGCTTCGGCGATGTCGCTTTGCGCGGCAAGCTCGTCAGCGACGATCAGACGATCATCGAACGGCGCGACGATGCGCTCGTCGCTACATGTCCGAAACCGATCGCCGGCCTTTTCGAGATCAGAGGGCAGGGCGTCGTGAAGGTGGATCATCTGCCGGAAGTGAAGCTCGTCCTCGCGGTGAAGCTTGCGAAAGTGTCTGAGATCGAACGGATGCCGGAAGAGGTTTTCCGGCACATCGCCGGCATTGCGCTGCGCCAGATCAGCATCGATCCCGGCCAAGCCTCGGCCCCGGCGCGTATCCGCGCCGCCTTGACCGCGATGTCTCACGCATGAACTGCGGCAAATTCAGCAGGATAATGCCTGATGTTGCATATGGCGGCACTTCCCGGCACATTCGCGGCCCCTGTAGCAAGGTAGGTATGTTCCGGTGGAGCATTTGAATTCATGATCGGACTTGTTCTGGTCACCCATGGGCGGCTGGCGGAGGAATTCCGGTCTGCGTTGGAGCATGTGGTCGGTCCCCAGGACCATCTGGCCACGGTCTCTATCGGTCCCGATGACGAGCTGGAGAAGCGGCGCGCCGACATCATGGCGGCCATCCAGTCGGCTGATGCCGGCCAGGGCGTCATCGTGCTCACCGACATGTTCGGCGGCACGCCTTGCAATCTCGCCATCTCGCTGCTCGAGAACGGGCGCGTCGAGGTGCTGGCCGGCGTCAATTTGCCGATGCTGGTCAAGCTTGCCCGCATTCGGGGCGATTCCAGTCTCGAAACCGCCGTCGTCAAGGCTCAGGAAGCCGGACGCAAGTACATAAACATCGCGAGTCAGATCTTGAGCGGATAGATGGCCGAACCTCATACCCGTCATTTCATGATCATCAACAGCCGTGGGCTCCATGCCCGGGCGTCGGCGAAATTCGTGAAATGCGCCGAGCAGTTCGACGCCGATATCCAGGTCAGCCGCGACAGCCAAACCGTTCCCGGCACCTCGATCATGGGGCTGATGATGCTGGCCGCGACCCCTGGTTCCTCCATCCAGGTCACCGCCGCCGGCCCCCAGGCGATCGCCGCCCTGGAGGCGCTGGGCGCCCTGATTGCCGAGAAATTCGGCGAGGAATGATATAAAGATTTCTTTATGTCCTTGTTTACAGGCCCTGGGACCCCTGCTATAGGGGCGCCATCCTGCTTCGCGCCTGGGCGCTTCGCAGGAACGAGTTTCTGCCCTCCGAAGCTTCAGCGTAGGAAGGCCATTCCATTAACGATGCAGGGATTGAACATGGCGAGCTCCAAGGATTATCACGTTGCCGATATCGGCCTGGCCGACTGGGGCCGCAAAGAGATCGAGATGGCCGAGGTCGAGATGCCGGGCCTCATGGCCACCCGCGAAGAGCTGGGGCCCAAGCAGCCGCTGAAGGGTGCCCGCATTTCGGGCTCTCTCCACATGACCATCCAGACCGCCGTTCTCATCGAGACGCTGGTGGCGCTCGGCGCCGAAGTGCGCTGGGCTTCCTGCAACATCTATTCGACCCAGGACCATGCCGCCGCCGCCATCGCCGCGAAGGGCATTCCGGTCTTCGCCTTCAAGGGTGAAAGCCTGAAGGAATACTGGGAATATACCGGCCGCATCTTCGACTGGCCGGGCGAGCCCGCCAACATGATCCTCGACGATGGCGGCGACGCCACTTTGTTCATCCTCCTGGGCTCGAAGGCGGAGAAGGATCCTTCCCTCATCGCCAATCCGAAGAACGAAGAGGAAGAGTGCCTCTTCGCCGAGATCAAGAAGCGCCTCGCCTCGAGCCCCGGCTGGTTCTCCAAGATCAGGGCTTCGATCAAGGGCGTGTCGGAAGAGACCACCACCGGCGTGCACCGTCTCTACGAGCTGCAGAAGAAGGGCGAGCTTCCCTTCCCGGCGATTAACGTCAATGACAGCGTCACCAAGTCGAAGTTCGACAACAAATATGGCTGCCGCGAATCACTCGTCGACGCGATCCGCCGCGGCACCGACGTGATGATGGCCGGCAAGGTCGCCGTCGTCTGCGGCTATGGCGATGTCGGCAAGGGCTCGGCCCTGTCGCTGAAAGGCTCGGGCGCCCGCGTCGTCGTCACCGAGGTCGATCCGATCTGCGCGCTGCAGGCCGCGATGGACGGCTTCGCCGTTCAGACCATCGAGGACGCGCTGCCGACCGCCGACATCTTCGTCACCGCGACCGGCAACAAGGACGTTATCACCGTCGATCACATGCGCCAGATGAAGGACATGGCGATCGTCTGCAATATCGGCCATTTCGACAATGAGATTCAGGTCTCGGACCTCAAGAACTACCAGTGGACGAACATCAAGCCGCAGGTCGACATGGTCCATTTCCCGAAGGGGAACCGGATCATCCTTCTGTCGCAGGGTCGCCTGGTCAATCTCGGCAATGCCACCGGACATCCGAGCTTCGTGATGTCGGCGTCCTTCACCAACCAGACGCTGGCGCAGGTCGAGCTTTTCGCCAACGCCGGCAATGGCAAATACAAGAACGAGGTCTATGTGCTGCCCAAGGCGCTCGACGAGAAGGTCGCCCGCCTCCATCTTGCCAAGCTCGGCGTCAAGCTGACCGAGCTCAAGGACGAGCAGGCCGCCTATATCGGCGTCACCAAGCAGGGCCCCTACAAGCCCGACTACTACCGCTACTGATCCAAACATTCTGGCGCCGGGATTCCGGCGCCCGAATTTTGCTTGTATATCTGCCTCTCAGCGGGCGGCCGGTGATTCGGCCGGCCCGCTGAAGCGTTGGTTGGGCATGCGTCGCAGGCTGGGGTTGGCGGACGGGCCCAGCCTTATTCAGGGGAAATTCGGAAAACGTGATGCGGATAGACGCTGCCTCCACATCCAGGCTTGCCCATAGAGGGGCGACGGGGTTGGTGGCGACCGCGTTTTTCGCAGCACCAGCGCATGCCGAGGGTTTTTCGGCGAGCGGAATCCTCGCCAATTTCGCCGATGACCCGTTGATCTTCACCGCACTGTTCGCCGCCGTGGCGGTATTCTTCTGGGCATTTTTCGTCATCCGCAAGCTGACCCGCGAGGAGCAGGCAGCCGAGCGCCGCGCCCGCGAGCTCGAAAGCGCGCTCAATGAGAGCGAGGCGATCCTGACCGCCGAGCCGACCATCCTCATCATCTGGCATGGCCGTGACGGCGCCCCCGACAAGATCACCGGCGATATGAAAGGCGTCATCAACCTTCCCGCCGACAAGGCAGCACTCCTCGATTTTCGCTCCTGGCTCGATCCGGAATCGGCCGCGGCACTCCTCGACGCCATCTCGCTCATGCGCGATCAGGGGGTGCCTTTCAACATTGGCATCCGCTCGGCGCAAGGCGAGTTGATCGAGGCCGACGGCCGCACCGCCGGCGGGTCGACCACCTTGCGTCTGCGCCCGCTCGCCGGTGAGCGCCTGCAGGTCACCGAATATGCCTATGACGCGCGCCGCCTCGGCAAGCAGGTGGAGCGCCTGAGCGCCGTGCTCGATGCCGCGCCCTTCCCGATCTGGCTCAAGGACACGGCCGGCGAGACGATCTGGGTGAACGAATCCTACATCAAGGCGGTCGAGGCACCCGATGTCGATGCCGTCATCGCCAATCGCATCGGCATCGTCGATGACGCGAAGATCGAGGCGCCCGCCGATGGCCAGCGCCCGGCGAGCCTCAAGGGCCGTGCCCATGCGGTGATCGGCGGCACCAAATGCGCGCTCGATGTGCATGAGGTCCAGCTTGCCGACGGCTCCGCCCGCTTCGCCATCGACGTCACCGCCATCGAGACGGCGCGCAAGGAACTGAAGCGCCATATCCAGGGTCATGCCAACACGCTCGACAAACTCGACACCGCCATCGCCATCTTCGGCCCCGATCAGCGGCTGCGTTTCCACAACTCGGCCTATGCCGATCTCTGGTCGCTCGATCCCGACTGGCTGGCGCTGAACCCCACCGACGGCGAGATCCTCGACCGCTTGCGTGAATTGCGCCGCCTGCCCGAGCAGGCCAATTACCGCGATTGGAAAGCCAAGCAGCTGCAGGCCTATACGACGATCGAGACGCGCGACAGCTGGTGGTATCTGCCCGATGGCCGCTCGCTGCATGTCATTTGCGAGCAGCATCCTTTCGGTGGCACCACTTATCTCTATGAGAACGTCACCAAGGAGATTCAGCTCGAAAGCCGCTATAACGAGCTGATCGGGGTGCAGCGCGAAACGCTCGACAATCTGCATGAAGGTGTGGCGCTGTTCGGCACCGACGGCCGCCTGAAGCTGCACAATCCGGCCTTCGCCCGCTTCTGGTCGCTCGATCCTGCCTTCCTCGACCGCCAGCCGCATATCGACCCGGTCATCGATCAGTGCCGCAAGCTGCTCACCGACGACGCCGTCTGGGACGAGCTCAAATACAGCATGACCAGCCTCGATACCGGTCGCCAGCCGCAGAAGGGCAGGCTCAACCGGCCCGACGGGCTGGCGCTCGAATATGCCTTCGTGCCTTTGCCCGACGGCAATACGCTACTCACTTATGTCGACGTGACGGACTCCTCGCGCATCGAAAACGCCTTGCGCGAGCGCGCCGAGGCGCTCGAAGCCGCCGACCGGCTGAAGACCGGCTTCATGTCGAATGTCTCTTATGAGTTGCGCACGCCGCTCACCAATATCCTGGGCTTCGCCGAAAGCCTGTCGCTCGGCATCGCCGGCGAGCTCAAGCCCAAGCAGCAGGAATATCTGCGCGACATCCAGGACTCCTCGCAGGATCTCCTGGTCATCATCGATGCCATTCTCGACCTGACCACCATCGACGCCGGCGCCATGGAGCTGAAGCTCGCCGATATCGACGTGATCGCCATCATGCAGGAATCGGGCGAAGCCCTTGGCCAGTGGATGACCAAGCGCGACCTGACCTTGAATATCGAGGTCGCCGACGATGCTCAGCATTTCACCGGTGACCCCAAGCGCGTGGCGCAGATCCTGCACAATCTCCTCGCCAATGCCATCGGCTTCTCCGCCGAGCGCGGCACCATCCGCATGGGCGCCGCCCATGACGGTGACGACATCCTGCTCTGGGTGGCCGATACCGGCCGCGGCATCGATCCCGAGTTCCAGAAGCGCGTCTTCGACCGCTTCCAGTCGAAACCCATGCCGGGCGGCCATCGCGGCCCCGGTCTCGGCCTCGCCATCGTCAAGAGTTTCGTCGAATTGCACGGCGGAAGAGTCTCCTTGCGTTCGCAGGTCAATAAGGGCACGACGGTCATCTGCCGCTTCCCGTTGCGTGGCCCGCACGCCCAGGATCGCGGTTCCCTCCAGGAGCACCGGCGTGGCTCCGTCGCCGCCTAGATATCCTATTGTTCGGACAGCATGATTTCCTTCCAGAGACCCCTGATAGACACCGAAGCGACACAAGCGCTAGGCACCGAGCTGGCCCTGATGGCCAAAGCCGGCAGCGTCATCTGCCTCCATGGCGACCTGGGCGCCGGCAAGACCACGCTCGCCAGGAGCTTCATTCAGGCGTTGGCCGGGGACGAAATCGAGGTTCCCTCACCGACCTTCACGCTGGTCCAGACCTATGATGCGACCCGCATCCCGGTCGCCCATGTCGATCTCTACCGCCTGTCGTCCGCAGGCGAATTGGACGAGCTCGGCCTCGATGAATTGCTGGCCACCCACCAGCTCATCGTCGAATGGCCCGAGCGCCTCAAGGGCCGCCTGCCGGCCGACCGGCTCGATGTCCGCCTGTTGCCGGAAGGCAAGGGGCGCCTGGCAGAGCTCGAAGGCCATGGCGCCTGGGCGCTGGCGCTGAAACGCCTCGCCGCTATCGCCGACTTCCTCAAAGACACCGACTGGGCCAAGGCGACGCGATTGTTCCTCGAAGGCGACGCCTCGTTCCGCCGTTATGAACGCCTGGTGAAGGGCGACGAGACGGCGGTGCTCATGGACATGGCGGAGCGGCCCGACGGTCCCATCGTCAAGCACGGCAAGCCCTACAGCGCCATCGCGCATCTGGCCGAGAACATCAATGCGGTGCTCGCGGTGAACACTTGCCTCACCGAGCGCGGCTATAGCGCGCCACGCATCCTGGCGGCGCGCGCCAAGGAAGGTCTCGCCGTCATCGAGGACATGGGCTCCGACGTCTATGGCCGCATGATGCTGCGCGGCGACGACATGACCGCGCCGCTCGATGAGGCAATGCGCCTCCTGGTCGACATGGCCCGCCAGGAATGGCCGGCCAGGGCGCCGATCCCCGACAATGGCTGGCATCATGTTTCCGACTACGACCGCGAGGCGATGACCATCGAGGTCGAGCTGGTGGTCGACTGGTTCTGGCCCTTCGCCAAGGCCTCGACGCCGTCCGACAAGGATCGCCGTGAATTCCTCGACATCTGGAACGAGCTGTTTCCGCTCAGCGATACGGCGCGGCCGGTCTGGATCATGCGCGACTATCATTCGCCCAATCTGATGTGGCTGCCGGAGCGCGAAGGAGTAAAGCGCGTCGGCCTCATCGACACGCAGGATTGCGTGATGGGGCATCCCGCTTTCGACCTCGCCTCGCTGCTCCAGGATGCCCGTGTCGATATCGACTTCGCCATCGCCGATGAATTGCTCGACCGCTATTGCGTTTTGCGCCAGGGTGATCCGGGCTTCGACGAGGCGGCCTTCCGCTCGGCCTATGCGTTTTTCGGCGCGCAGCGTTCGTCGAAGATCCTCGGCATCTTCGCCCGCCTCGCCAAGCGCGACGGCAAGCGCGGCTACCTGCGTCATATTCCGCGCGTGTCGCGCTATCTCGAGCGCAATCTCAATCACCCCCGCCTGGCGCGCTTGCGCGCCTGGTACGACCGCCATCTGCCGCAGTCCTTGCGGGAATCGCTGCCGCAATGACCAAGGGAATGCGCTTCCGAATTTTCCCCTTCGCCCGTTGCGAAGCAATGGGAGAAGGTGGCCGAAGGCCGGATGAGGGCTCTTTCTCGACGCAAAGCAGGTTTTCAGCATTTGCTCTTCTGCCGGCAAAGAGCCCTCACCCGCCCTGTCGGGCACCCTCTCCCATCCTGCGGACGGGAGAGGGGGAATACGTTGAGGGGCGCGTCGCATGAGCACTGGTCTTGGAAAACGCGCGATGATCATGGCGGCGGGCTTCGGCCAGCGCATGCGGCCCTTGACCATCGGAAAACCCAAGCCGCTGGTGGAGGTGGCGGGTTTACCGCTCATCGACTACGGTCTCGACCGCCTGCGCGAAGCCGGCTGCGATCTCGCCGTCGTCAACGTTCATTATCTTCCTGATCAGATCGAGGCCTGGGCCAAGACCAAGGCGTCGCCGCATATCGTCATTTCCGATGAGCGCGGCGAGCTGCTCGATACCGGCGGCGGCATCGTCAAGGCGCTGCCACAACTGGGCGCCGATCCCTTCTTCGTGGTGAACAGCGATTCGATCTGGATCGACAGGAACACGCCGGCGCTGAAGCGCCTGCAGGCCGGCTGGGACGAGAAGGCGATGGATTGTCTACTGCTTCTGTGCCCGCCCGAGCGCACCGTCGGATATGATGGCCATGGCGATTTCCGCCTGGATGACAAGGGCCGGATCACCGGCCGGGCGGCCAAGGGCGAGGCGGGCCTCGCTTATATCGGCGCCTATCTTGTGCATCCGCGTCTCTTCGCCAATATAGGTGTCTCCAAATTCTCCATGAATCTCCTGTGGGACAAGGCCATTGCGCAAGGACGCCTTTTCGGGATCGAGCATCACGGCCAGTGGCTGCATGTCGGCACGCCTGATGCCATTCCCTTGGCCGAACGCGCGCTTGAGGTTTAATTCCGACGCGCCGGTGCCGGCGTGACCCCGCGTATCTTCAACATACCGTCCGACGTTGCGTTTCTGCCCGCTTTGACGCGCGCCATCCTCACCGGGAACTTTCCCGCCGACCTGCCGCCGCCGGCACTCGATGATCTGCCGCGCTGGACTATACTTTTGCCGACGCGGCGCGCCGTCAGGGGTTTGCAGCAGAGCTTCCTCACCGTGGCGGGGCGCGATGCGATGCTCCTGCCGCGCATCCGCCCGATCGGCGATGTCGAGGAGGATCTCCTGGCGCCGGGTGATGCGTCGCCGGAGGACGATCTTCTCGTCCCCGCCATCACGGCGCTCGAGCGCGAGGCACTGCTCATCCGCCTCATCGACGAATGGGTCGAGGCCTATCCCGATGAGCGGCTGTCGCGCGAGATCGCGGGCTCGCCCTCGCAAGCCATCGCGCTCGCCGAAAGCCTGAGCGAGCTCGTCGACACATTCGAGACGGAAGAGGCTGATCTCCAGAAGCTTTCCGATCTCTTCGCCGCCGATCTCGCCGAGCACCGCACCGCTATCCTGGGCTTCCTTGCCATCATCCGCGAGCGGCTGCCCGAGGAGCTGACGCGCTTGCGCCTCCTGGGGCCGATGGAACGGCGCAGCCATCTGCTGCGGCTCGAAGCGAAACGCCTTGCCGATCTGCGGCCCGAATACCCGATCATCGCGGCGGGCTCGACCGGCTCCATTCCGGCGGCGGCCGAGCTTCTGAAGGTCATCGCCGGGTTGCCCAATGGCGCGGTAGTCCTGCCCGGTCTCGACCAGACGATGAGCGAAGAGTCCTGGCAGCATGTCGGGCCGCAGCATCCGCAATTCGGCCTGAAGCGGCTGCTCGACTCCTGGCATCAAACGCGTGGCGACGTCCTGGCTCTTCCAGGCATCGAAACGGCGCGCCGCAACCCGTCGCGTCCCTGGCTCGCCTCCGAGATCATGCGCCCAACGGCGGCGGCCGGCGGCTGGCGCGATGCGCTGTTCGCTGGCCGTGACGAGATCACCCGTGGCATGGAAGGCGTCAGCCTGGTCGAGCTCGCCGATCATCACCAGGAAGCCCAGGCCATCGCCATCATCCTGCGCGAGGTGCTGGAGACGCCGGGCAAGACCGCCGCTCTGGTGACGCCCGATCGCGACCTGGCGCGCCGCGTCGTCAGCGCGCTGAAGCGCTGGGGCGTCGAGATCGACGATTCGGCGGGCGTCGCGCTCATCAGGCGGCCTCTGGGCTCGCTGCTCTCGGCGCTTATCGACTACCGGCTCTCGGGCTTCGCCATCCACGAATTCGCCAAGCTCTTGCATCATCCGCTCGCCACTTTCGGGCAGGCGCCGGAGCTGGCGCGCAAGGCCGCCGGCATCATCGATCTGGCGCTGATGCGCTCGGGCCGCGATCAGCTTCCACCCGAGGCGATGGTCGAGGCCCTGGTCAAGGCGCGGCGCGCGGCTGAGAGAGATAGCCATGCGCTGATGGCGCTGAAGCGTCTCGGCGAGGCGGATTGGGCACTGGCGCGTGACCATGCCCTGGCGGTGAGCACAGCACTCGCGCCCCTCGCGGAGAATGGAGACGCGACGCTCGCCGGGCATGCCGGCCGTTTCATCGCCACGCTCGAAAGCATCGCCGATGAGGAAGCCGACCTGCCGGCGGCCGAGGCGATCGATCTCATCGTGCAATCCTTCACGGCGGCGGAACGTTTCCTACCTGCCTGCGGCATGGAGCGCGCCGCTTTGTTCCTGGCCGGCTGGCTGCGCCGCCTGCCGGTCCGCCTGCCGTTGCATCATCCACGCCTTGCCATATTGGGTCTGCTCGAAGCGCGCCTGATCGATCCCGATGTCGTCGTCATGGGTGGGCTCACCGAGGCGAGCTGGCCGGCGCAGCCTGATCCAGGTCCCTGGATCAACCGGCCGATGCGCGAAAGCCTGGGGCTGACCCCGCCCGAGCGCAGCATCGGCCTCACCGCGCATGATTTCGCGCAAGGCTTCGGCGCGCCACAGGTCGTGCTCACCTGGTCGAAGCGCGTCAAGGATCAGCCGGCCGTCGCCTCACGCTGGATTCTGCGCTTGAAGATGATCCTCGAGGCGACGACGACCGCTTTCGATGACGGCGCCCACTGGCGCCGCTGGGCGCGCAGCTTCGACAGCGCCGAGGGTGACCGCCGGGTCGTGATGCCGCGGCCAAGGCCGCCGGTCGAGGCCAGGCCGCGCAGTCTGAGCATCACCCAGGTCGAGAAGCTGATGCGCGATCCCTATCGTATCTATGCCGAGAAGATTCTGGCCTTGCAGCCATTGCCGCCGATCGGCGCCGCCGCCGATCTGGGGCTCAGGGGCAACCTCATCCACGAGACGCTCAACCGCTTCTCGATCGCCTATCCGACCATCCTGCCCTTGCTGGCCGAGGACGAACTCATCCAGATCGGCTCGGAAGTCTTCGCGCCGCATATGGCCGACGCCGACGTCGCGGGATTCTGGTGGCCGCGTTTCCTGCGCGTCGTGCCGTGGTTCATCGACGTGGAGCGCCAGCTGCGCCAAGGGCTCCTGCAGACCCATGCCGAGGTGGGCGCAGCACATCAGTTCGACGGCTTCACGCTGACCGGCCGCGCCGACCGCATCGACATATTGGCCTCCGGCAAGGCCCGGCTCATCGACTACAAGACGGGCCGCATCCCCACCGGTTCTCAGGTCAAGGCCGGGCTCGCCCCGCAATTGACGCTTGAAGCGGCGATCCTCGCCCGTGGTGATTTCAAGGGCGTCGAACCCGCGGCGACAGACGAGCTCCTCTATATCAAGCTTTCGGGCGGCGCGCCGCCGGGACTTCTGCAGCCCGTCGCCGATTTCGAGGTGATGGAAAAGGCGGAAGAGCATCTGGAAAAATTCAAGGCGCTGATGCGCGCCTATGACGATGTCACCCATGGCTATCTGCCGCGCGCCGCGATGGAGAAGGAGCAGGATACGTCGCCCTTCGACCATCTGTCGCGCTGGCGCGAATGGTCGATCGCCGAGGACGCCTCATGAAGCTGCCGCAAGCGAGCTATGATCAGCGCCGCGCTTCCGATCCCAAACGCTCGGTCTGGGTGGCGGCGAATGCCGGTTCCGGCAAGACGCATGTGCTGGTCGACCGTGTCATCCGGCTGATGCTGTCGGGCACGCCGCCCGACAAGATCCTGTGCATCACCTTCACCAAGGCGGCCGCCGCGGAAATGGCGAGCCGTCTCCACGGCCGCTTGAGTAAATGGGTCGTGCTCGAGGATGAGGACCTCGTCGCCCATATCCGCGCCATGGGCCATCACGATGTGACACCTGACACCTTGCAGCGGGCGCGCGAGCTCTTCACCCTGGCGCTCGAAACGCCGGGCGGCCTCAAGATCCAGACCATTCACGCTTTCTGCGAAAGACTGCTGCAGCTTTTCCCCGTCGAGGCGGGCGTCGTGCCGGGCTTCGAGGTGATGGATGAGCGGAGCGCCGCCGAGCTTCTCGACCAGGCCCGCCGGCGCATCATCGCCGAGGCCGAGATGGCGGACGATCCGGCGCTCAAGCGCGTCGTGGCACGCGCCCAGGCGGAAGCCTTCGAGGATTTGCTGCGCACCATCCTCTTGAAGCGCTCCGATCTTTCGCTCGATCTCGATTATCTGCGCCACGAGCTGGGCCTGCGGGCGGAGGACACGGCGGACAGTCTCGATCAACGGCTGATGGCGATCGACGCGGGGCTGTACGGCCAGATGATCGCCGCGCTGGGGCAATCGGCGGGCGCCACCGACCAGAAGTCGGCGGTGCTGCTCGGTCGCATCAAATCCGGTGACCGCGACGCCTTCAAGGACCTGTTCCTCAAGAAGGACCTCAAGCCGAAGGCATTGTCCTCGATCGCGAGCAAGAAATTGCAGACCGCCGAGCCGTGGCTCGCCGAGGCAATCGAGCGCGAGATGGATCGTGCCGTGAAGCTGCTCGGCAAGCAGGCGACGCTCGAGATGATGCGCGCCACCGAGGCGCTGGTCGGGCTCGCCGCCCGTATCATCAACGACTATGAGCGGCTCAAGCGGCTCTATGGCCGTTATGATTTCGAAGATCTCATTCTGCGCACCAAGCGCCTGCTGGTCGAGCAGGTATCCGCCGCCTGGGTGCTGTTCAAGCTCGATGGCGGCATCGACCACATACTGGTCGATGAGGCGCAGGATACGAGCCCGGCGCAGTGGCAGATCGTCAAGGCGCTGGCCGGCGAGTTCTTCGCCGGCGCCGGCGCCCGCATCGATATGACCCGCACGCTGTTCGTCGTCGGTGATCGCAAGCAGTCGATCTTCAGCTTCCAGGGCGCCGACCCGGCCGCTTTCGAGGAGACGCGCACTTACTTTGAAGCGCGCTTGAGCGAAGCCGATGGTCTCGACACGGTGTCGCTCAGCATTTCCTACCGCTCGACCGAGACCGTTCTCGACGCCGTCGATGCGGTCTTCGCGGGCGGCGTGGCGCGCCGCGGCCTCATCACCGAAAGCGACGGCGACATCATCCATGAGGCGGTGCGCAAAGGTCATGCCGGCCTCATCGAATTGTGGCCGGTCACGCTCAAGGACGAGAAGCCGGATTATGACCCCTGGCTGGTGCCGGTCGATCGCATCGACCGCAACCATCCGGCCCGCAAGCTGGCGCAGCGCATCGCCGAGACGATCGCGCAGTGGCTGCGCGAGAAACGCATGATCACGGCGCTCGGCCGGCCGGTGCAGCCGGGTGATATTCTCATCCTGGTCAGAAGCCGCAACGACTTCTTCTCCAGCATGCTGCGCGAGCTCAATCGCTGCCGCGTGCCGGTGGCGGGCGCCGATCGCGTGACGCTCAACGATCACATCGCCGTCCAGGATCTTCTGGTGCTCGGCCAGTTCATCGTGCTGCCCGAGGACGATCATGCGCTGGCCTGTCTGCTCAAGAGCCCGTTGATCTCGCATCCCGCGGGCCGCGCCTTCACGGACGACGATCTCTTCGCTCTGGCGCATGGCCGCGGCCGCAAGAGCCTGTGGCGCCGGCTGGAGGACAGCAAAGTTCTTTCGCCCATTGCCGACCGGCTGCGGCGCTGGATCGACTGGGGCGCCAAGGAGACGCCTTTCGGCTTCTATGCCCGTGTGCTCGGCGAGGACATGCCGAGCGTGCGCCAAAACATCCTGTCCAGGCTCGGGCCGGAAGCCGTCGATCTCATCGACGCCTTCCTCAATCTGGCGCTCGATTACGAGCAGCGCGAGACGCCGAGCCTGCAGGGCTTCCTGCATTGGTTCACCTCCGCCGACACCGAAATCCGCCGCGACATGGATCAGAGCGGCGATGTGGTGCGCATCATGACGGTGCATGGCGCCAAGGGGCTCGAGGCGCCGATCGTCTTCCTGCCCGACACCTGCGCGCCGCCCGATGATCGCAACGAGGTGCAGCCGCTGATGCTGCCGGCACCCGAGGGCAAGCTCATTCCGTTCTGGCGTTTCAGCGGCGGCGTCGAGGCGCCGGAAGTCTCACGCAAGCGCGATCTCCTGCGCGATCAGCGCATGGATGAATATCGCCGCCAGCTTTACGTGGGCCTGACGCGGGCCCGCGATGAACTTTATGTATGCGGCTATACGAGCGACGAGGTGCCGAAATCCGGCAGCTGGTACGCGCTGATCGAAGCGGGCCTCGAAGGTGAGCGCACCAGCGAGGGCATCCTGCGCGTCGAAGGCGCGCAGACGGCCGAGCCCGCCGCCGCGGCCCGGCCGGGACCGGCGCCGCAGACCCGGACCGACATACCGGCCTGGCTCACGCAGAAGCCGCCGCGCGAGCTCGTCGGGAACGACTGGATCAACCCGTCCCGCCTGGTCCGCAAAGGTCCGGTGGTGGCGAACGCCGCCATGGAGCAGGGGCGGGCGCTGCACCGCCTGTTCCAGCTCCTCCCCGACCTTGAGCCTGAGCGCCGCCGGGCGGCCGCGGCCGAGCTTTTGGAGCGGCGCGGCATCACAGGTGAGGCCGCCGGGAACCTCGCCGGGAAGGTGGTCGCCATCATCGAAGACCCGGCCTTTGCCGTCTGGTTTGATGGCAAGGGCCTGGCCGAGATCCCCCTGATGGCGGAACTTGGCCCCCAAGGTCTGCTCGCCGGTCAGGTCGACCGGCTTGTCGTAAGGGAAGACGAGATCCTGATCCTGGATTACAAGAGCGACCGCTCGCCGCCCGGCGACCCGGCCGGTATTCCGGAAGCCTATGTCGCCCAGCTCGCGGCCTATCGGGCGGCGCTCGCCCGGATGTTCCCGGGGCGCGCCGTAACGGCGGCGCTCCTGTGGACCGAAACGCCGCGGCTGATGACCATTCCGCCGGAGCTGCTCGACCGGGTCATGCCAGCCATGTAGCCCCCATCACCCGGCCTTGACCCTAAGGGCCCGGGTCCCTACCTTTTCTGCAACCGATTCCTATTTCCCCAAGAGGTCCCCATGTCTACCCACAAGGTCTCCGACTCTTCCTTCGACGCCGACGTCCTTAAAGCGGATGGTCCGGTGGTTGTCGATTTCTGGGCCGAATGGTGCGGCCCGTGCAAGATGATCGCCCCGGCGCTCGAAGAGATCGCCAAGGAGCTCGGGCCCAAGGTCAAGGTCGTGAAGATCAATATCGACGAGAACCCCAAGACCCCGTCGCAATATGGCGTGCGCGGCATCCCGACCCTCATGCTCTTCAAGGGCGGCAAGGTCGCCTCGACCAAGGTGGGCGCGGCGCCCAAGGGCCAGCTCCAGTCCTGGATCGAGCAGTCGATCGTCTGATCCCTCGGATTTCGTGAATTCAGAGCACGGCCCGGTTTTCCGGGCCGTGTTTTTTTTACAGCGGAAGTCCTCTGTAGATTTGCAGCGGATTATCAGGGGAATAACAGAGGATTATCAGAGGACCTACAGCGCTTGCGAAAAACAGCGGATCGGGCGGTTGCCGCGATGCTGGTGATTTCCATCGCGTCAACAGGCGCGCGAATGCAAGGCAAAAAATATCTTCACGCGCGTGTCGAAATGCGGAAGCATCGTTCGTCGGGATGGTGAAGCCGGTATGGAACCGCGCCAAACCAAGGAGAGACATGATGTTGCGAACCACGTTGATCGCCTGGGTCCTGCTGTTGCTGGCAGGCCCGGCGCTGGCCCAGACGGACGCCAAGGGTGACCGGGTCGAGGTCAATGGCATGCAGATGTATTATGAGGTGTCGGGCGCGGGCGAGCCGTTGGTCGTGCTGCACGGCGCCTATATGAACATCCCGAGCATGGGCAAGATTGTCGCGAAGCTCGCCGAGACCCATAGGGTCTATGTGCTCGAGTTCCAGGGCCATGGCCGCACCACCGATATCGATCGGCCGATCACCTATCCCAATCTCGCCGATGACGTAGCCCAATTCATGGACAAGGTCGGGCTCAAGAAGGCCGATGTCTTCGGCTATTCGATGGGTGCCGCCGCGGGTCTCCAGCTCGCCATCCGCCATCCCGAAAAAGTGAACAAGCTCGTCGCCGCCTCCGCCGCCTATGACGCCCAGGGCTGGCAGCCGGAATTCCTGGCCTTCATCCCGCAGATGACGGTCGAGATGTTCGTCAACATGCCGTTCGCGCAAGACTACAAGAAGCTCGCCGCCAATCCCGACGGTTTTCCGGCGCTGGTCAAGAAGCTGATCGCCCTCGAGCATGAGCCGATGGCCTGGGGCAACGAGGTCAAGGCGCTGAAGACTCCGGTCCTGATCATCACGGGCGATGCCGATGTGGCCACCCTCGAACATGCGGTCGCGATGTTCCGCCTCCTGGGCGGCGGCGGGATGGGCGACATGGGCAAGCCCTTACCGGCCTCGCGCCTCGCCATTCTGCCGGCGACGTCGCACACCGCCGTCATCGGCCAGACCGATCTGCTATTTGCACTCATCGAGCCCTTCCTGAAGGGCGAGACGCCGAAGGGCATGTTTCAATAGAAGCTTCGCATGGGGTGAGGCCGCAAGTGCGGCCCACCTTCATGCGAGTGCTTGACACCTTGTTCGGGTCATGACTATCTGCGCCCAATGTACGAATACCGGTTGCGCAGTGCAGGGCGAAACGTGATCTTGTTGCTGATCGCCTGCGCGCTCCTTTTTGTATCGTCAGCACAGCAATTCGTCGTCGCGCACTCCCTCGCGATTGCCGGTCCTTCGCAGGCGAATCATATGCCGGCCGCGGACATCATCGAACTGGATGATCATCATGGCGGCAGCCAGTTGGATGAGTCGCGAGACTCTCAGAATGTCCTGTGTAATGAGCTGAGCTGCGTCGCATTTGTGGCTGTCGCCGCAGTCGCGACCGAAATCACCTCCGCCGACGGACAGCGTTACCTTGCCGCCGTTTGGGATGACATGAACGGACACGACGTGTTCGACCTGATGAGGCCACCCCGGATCTGAAGGTGTGCGATCGAGTTGTCGCCGAGCGAATCATCGGCGGATGACGAGTCCCCCTTCACAATCCGTGGCTTTCAATGCTCAACAGCCTGTTGCTGCTCGGCCGGAGCAGTCTTCTGCAATTTCCATCGCGGCCTGAATTTCGGGCCATCACCTTGCGTGTCGTCGCCGTCACCGGGGCCTTCGGCATTCTCTTTGTCGGCGACAGCCAGCACGGCGTCGCCTTCTACATCGCCGTGGCCGCGGCCTATCTTGCTTGTGTCCTCATCCTGACCGTCGTCATGCGCCGTCAATCATCCAAACGGCTCGTGGCGGGGTTTGTCATGATGGATGCGGTTCTTGTGGCCTGCGTTCTCTACCGGGATCTCCTCGGCGCGCCCGTCACCGATGATCACAGTCTCACGACGGTCGGTCTCGTCGTGCCCTTCATTGTTCTGAGCCACGTGGCGATGAATCTCGACGGCCGCCTGGTCTTCGCCTTCGCGGCGACGGTGCTGGCGGCCTGGCTTTCCATGCTCGTTCTGGTGGCGCTGCGCCATGAGCTCAGTGTGAGAGCCTTCTTCGGTCTCGATCTAGGACTGGCGCTCGGCTTCGGCTTCGCCGCTTTTTCCACCGGGCTTCTTGCCCTCGATCATAAGCGCACGCGCCGGCAGGTGCAGAAGATCGATCGCTGGCGCAACAACCTGGCGCGGTTTTTCTCTCCACATATGGTTGCCGGTCTGCAGGAAGCGGGGCACGAGCTGAATTTGCGCCGGCGCTCCGCCGCCATCATGTTCATCGACCTGAGGGATTTTACCGCCTATGCCGAATCGGCGCCGGCGGCCGAGCTGGCCGCCGTTCTTGCCACCTATCGCCATCTCGTGGCCGGCACGGTGTTCGCGCATGGCGGAACCATCGACAAGTTCATCGGGGACGGCATCATGGCTGTCTTCGGGCATCCCGTGCCGGCGGCGGATGATGCGCAGCGGGCACTGTCCTGCGCCATCGCCTTGTCCGGGCGGCTCAGCGCCTGGTCGCCACCGCTTGGCGCGGGCGCCCCGGTTTTTGAAGCCGGGATCGGGCTGCACTATGGCACGGTTATCGGCGGGGTGCTGGAGAGCGGTTATCACGACGAGTTCACGGTCATTGGTGATGCCGTGAATGTGGCGCAGCGCCTCGAGGCCCTGACCAAGGAACGCGACGCGACGCTTGTGGTCTCGTGGGATCTTCTCGCCCAGACCGGAAATGCCGGTGAGCAGAAGGGATGGATGACGGAGAAGGCGGTCGCCCTCTCCGGCCGCCGCCTTCCGGTCGACATTGCTTATCTGCCGCGCTCGGTGCCGGCATGAGCGAATTCAGGCGGCGTTCCGCAGAGCCAGGGTGATTGTCTCGATATCGCCCTCATCGGTTCGCCAGTTGCAGAAGGCCGCCCTGACGCCTCGGACTCCTTTGACCGAGCCCGGGGTCATGCGCGTCAGTCCGGTCTGATTGAGGCGCATGAGGAAGCCGTCGTTGACGGCGGTGTTGTCGTCGCCGTCCCGGGGCAACAGGCGGAAGCAGACGACATTGAGCCGGACGGGGCAGAGGAGCTCGAAGCGCTCCGACCGGATGATCCACGCGGCAAGAAGTCCGGCCATGCGGCAGCAGTGCTCGACAATCGATGCCACGCCGCTGCGGCCATAGGCGGCGAGCGTCATCCAGATCGGCAGCGCCCGGAAACGCTGCGAGCTTTCGATTCCGCGCGACAGGAATTCCGGCTCGGCGCCGCCTGATTCGAGATAGACCGCTGAAGCGGCGCAGGCGGCTTCCAGACAATCGATATGGCGGGTGAAGAAAAAGCCGCTTTCATAGGGCACATTCAGCCACTTATGCGCATCGCCGGTGATCGAGTCGGCGAGTTCCAGCCCCGCCGCCAGGGACCTGAGCCGTGGCGTCGAGCGCGCATAGATACCGAAGGCCGCATCGACATGAAGCCACGCATTGTGCTGTCGGCAGAGGTCGGCGATCGCGCTCAGGTCGTCGAAGTCGGTGGTGGTCACGGTTCCGGCGCTGGCGACCACCATCTTGGGCGCGGCGCCGCCTTCCTTCAGTTTCAGCTCGAGGTCGCGCAGATCCATGGCCTGGCTGTCGGCCTGCATCGCGACAGACGTGATCGCCTGCCGGCCATGTCCGGCGACGGCCAGCATCTTGATGAAGGTGACATGCGCTGATGCCGACAGAATCTCGAAACGCGGCAGTCGCGCCAGACCGTTTTCCGCCGCGCTGAAACCTTGCTGCCCGGACGCCCATTCGCGCGCCGCGAGAAGAGCGAGAAGATTGGCCGTTGTGGCGCCGGTGGTGAGAACGCCGTCATAATCACTTGCCGGCAGATCGAAAAGCTCGAGCAGCCAGCGGATCGTTTCCACCGTCACGCGTGTCGCGATGGAATCGCCGGGACTCCCGACATCCTGGTCGACTGTTCCCACGAGCCAGTCGCCGAGGAGGGCGGCCGGTGTGACGCCCCCCGTCACATAAGCCAGATAGCGGGAACCGGCGCTGCCCGACAGGAAGGGCAGCATCGTCTTCTCGAAAATCTCCAGCGTCCGTGCCGCGCCGTCGCCTTGCTCCGGCAAGGGGCCGATCGAGGCGTGCGGATCATACTGCGCGGCGACCGGCCGTGCCGGGAGGGTGCGGAAGAAGCGGTCCGAAATGGCCAGCGCCTGCTGCGCGATGCGCCGCCAGTCTTCCGCGTCGCGGGTCATCTTTTCTGTATCGTGGCTCAAGGTCACCTCTAGGATTCAATTTGAACTATCTTGACATTATATCGAATGGTGTCAATCTTTCCGTACCTTTCGGAAATGAGATCAAGATGAGCAGACCGGCAAGCCTGGCGCCCTTCGACCCGTCCTCCACCGCCGACTTTCAGGAAATGGACAATCGGTTCCTGCACCCCTGGGAGGATTTCGCCGCCTATTCCACCAACCGGCGGATGATCGCCGAGCGGGGTGAGGGGATTCACGTGATCGATTCGGACGGCAATCGCCTGATTGACGGTCCAGCCGGCCAATGGTGCGTCAATCTCGGTTATGGGAGGCGGGAAATCGCCGAAGCCATGGCGGAGCAGGCGCTGCGGCTGCCCTATTTCGCGCCCTGGTCGCATGGGGCGGATATATCCTCGAGGCTCGCGGCGCGCCTCGCTCAGCTGACGCCCGGCGATCTCCATCACATTTCCTTCACGACCAGCGGCTCGACCGCGGTCGATTCGGCGCTGCGCCTGGTGTTCTTTCGCAACAATGTGAGAGGACTGCCTGGGAAGAAGATCGTCCTGTCGCGCCAAGGCGCCTATCACGGCAGCACCTTTCTCGCCGCCACCTGTTCCGGCAAGATGCACGAGAAGGCCAATATGGACATGGCCGAAGGCCTGGTGCGGCATCTGTCGCAACCGAAGCCGAGCCTTCGCCGCCCCGATCAGTCGGTGGCGGATTTCTGCCGCGAGAAGATCGACGAGTTCGAGCGGACAGTGCTGGAGATCGGACCTGAGCGGGTCGCGGCCTTCATCGCCGAGCCGGTGCAGGGGGCGGGCGGCGTCATCGTGCCGCCGCCAGGCTATTTCCCAGGCATAAAGAAGCTATGCGAGAAGCACGACGTCATCTTCATCGCCGATGAGATCGTCACCGCTTTCGGCCGTCTCGGTCATTGGTTCGCCATGAGCGATGTCTTCGGCGTCGTGCCCGACATGATCACCATGGCCAAGGGGCTGACCTCGGCCTATGCCCCCATGGGCGCCCTTGCCGTGTCGGATCGGCTGATCCGGCAGATCCAGGACAGCAATTCGGCGAGCAAGACCTTCTTCAACGGTTACACCTATGCGGGCCATCCGGTATCGGCCGCCGCCGCCCTCAAGACGATCGAAATCATGGAGCGCGAGCAGACGCTCGCCCATGTGCGCGAGGTGGCGCCCTATTTCCAGGCCCGGATGGCGGAGCTTGGCGATCTCTCTTCAGTGCGCGAGGTACGGGGCTTGGGCCTCATGGCCGGCGTCGAATGCGCGCTTGATCCGGCGCATCCCGATCTCGAGCGGGACAGCCGGTTTTCACTCAGCATCGACGAGCATTGCCGCCGGCGCGGCCTGCTGCTGCGTCCGATCTATAGCAACGCCGTGTTGTCGCCGCCGCTGACGGTGACGCGGAGCGACATCGACGCCATGGTCGGGATATTGCGCCAGGCCATTGAGGCGGCCGCTGACGAGACGCGATCATCGTGACATGCCGTCGATCTTTCACATGGCCTTGGCCTATGCCGATGTTCCGCGTGACGTCCGCAAACACAAGCCGGCGCCGGCGCCGAAACCGATCGCCGAGAACCAGAGCAAGCCGGCTGGTCAAACGAGCGAGGGAATCGAGCCGTAGCTTCCTTGCAGGACGAGGGCGATCCTCTCCACCGCCGCCTGCATCATGTCGCTGGTTTCGGGGCTCATCAGCGACAGGCGGAAGGCCGGCGGCGCTTCCTGGTCGCGCGCCACCCAGAATGCATCGGCCGGCGCCACCGCGACATTCGCGGCGCGCAGGCCATTGCGGAATTCCGCCGCGGCGCGCGCCGAGCCGAGCGTGATCCAGATGTGATAGGCCTCGGGACTTCCGGCGATCGCGCAATGGCCGGCCAGGATCGATCGCGCGAGCGTCTGCCGCTTCGCGGCTTCCGTCTTGTTCCTGGCCAGCAGCTCATGCGCCGAGCCGTCGAGCAGCGCCTCGATCGCCATGGCCACCGCCAAAGGCGAGGCCGACCAGCAGGAGGCGCGCATCACTTCCGTGGCGCGCGGCTCGAGCCGGGGCGGCAGGACCAGCATGCCGCAATGAAGGGCGCTGCTCGCCACTTTGCCGATCGAGGAGATGTAGAGGCTGCGCTGCGGGATGAGCGCGGCTATGGGCGCGTTGCACCGCGGCTGCAGGGGATCGAAGACGCCATCCTCGATCACCTGCAGGTCGTGCTTTTCAATGGTCTGGGCGAGGTCGCGCCGGCGCGCCTCGCTTTGGGTGGCGGCGGTGGCCGTATGCATTGTCGGCACGGTGAACAGCAGACGGGCGCCGGTTTTCCTCGCCGCCTGATCGAGATGTTTCGGCACCAGCCCTTCATCGTCCATGCCGACCGGATGGAGCTTGAGACCGAACAAGGCGGCGGCGGCGCGCAGGCCTGGATAGGTGAGATCCTCGACCAGGATCGTGTCATCCGGCCGTGCCAGGGTGCGCAGCGCGATGTCGAGCGCATGCTGGCCGCCATTGCAGATGACGATCGAGTCGGGCGCGGGCGCGAAATCGGCGACATCGGCCAGCCATCTGGCGGCTGCGGCGCGATGCTCGGCGTGGCCGGCATGTGGCGCATAGCTGATCCTGGCGACGAAATCATCCGCCGCGGACAAGGTCGTGAGTAGGGTCGAAATATCGGTGCGATGCTGGAGGCGTACGATGGAGTTCTGCGCCAGATCGATGACCGACTGGCGAGCCAGCGCGGATTTGCCGTCGCCGGCCTCGTCCTTGTTCCGGGCCGCCGCCTGCACATAGGTGCCGCTGCCGACACCGCTCAGAATGAGGCCTTCCGCCTGGGCCTGCTTATAGGCACGCGCCACCGTTCCGACCGTGACGCCCAAAACCTTGGCGAGGTCGCGCTGCGGCGGCAGGCGCGTGCCTTCAGCGACCCGCGCGGCTTTCACATCCTCGCGCAAGGCGTCGACGATCTGCCGGTAGAGAGGGCCGCTCCGGCCGTTCAATCTCGGGCGCCAAGGCAATACGGGTCTCCCTGAATTCCTGCCTGTGATCTGGTCTGGACTAGATAAAGCGCCAAAGCTGTTGACGTCAATAATCGACTCATTATGATACTGTATTAGGGTTCAAATTGAATCCATTATTATAGGCGGTGACAAATGACCGGAGGCGAGCTGAAGCGGCTGCGGCACCTGTATGGGGCGGAAGACCAGCCGGCCTTCCATGATCCGCATTTCGCGGCGGTCGCCGCCCAACAGTTCCGCGGTGCACGGCGCAAGCTGCCTTATGCCGAGCCGTCCACCTTTCTGGGCGCCCCCTATTGTCCGGCGCCGGACGCGGCGGCGCTCGCCGGCCTGGATGTCGCGCTGGTCGGCGTGCCCTATGATCTCGGCACCACCAACCGGACCGGCGCGCGTTTCGGCCCGCGGGCGGTGCGCGGTGTCGAGCGGGTCGGGCCCTATGATCATGTGCTGCGCCGGGCGCCGGCCGGGCGGCTGCGGCTCGCCGATATCGGCGATGTGCCCTTCGCGTCGCGCTTTCAGGCGGACCGGGCGCATGACGACATCTTTGATTTCTATTCCAGGCTGCGCGCCGCCAGGGTGCTGCCGCTCTCGGTCGGCGGCGATCACTCGATCAGTCATCCGATCCTGCGGGCCCTGGGCGCCATGGCACCGGTCGGCCTCATTCATATCGATGCGCATTGCGACACCGGCGGGCCTTTCGAAGGAAACACGCGCCACCATGGCACACCGTTCCGCATGGCCGTCCTCGATGGCGTCCTCGATCCGAAACGCACGGTGCAGATCGGCATTCGTGGCGGCGTCGCCTATTTGTGGGAGTTCTCCGCGGCAAGCGGAATGACCGTCCTTTCCATCGAGGCGGCGCTCGAGATGGGAATGCCCAAGGTGGCGGCGCTGGCGCGCGCGATCGTGGGCGACGGCCCGACCTATGTGTCCTTCGACATCGACAGCATCGATCCGGCCCTGGCGCCCGGCACCGGTACGCCGGAGGTCGGCGGTTTTGCGCCGCGCGAGGTCCTGGCGCTGCTGCGCGGCCTCGCCGGGATCAACCTGATCGGCGCCGATGTGGTCGAGGTGGCGCCGCAATATGACACAACGACCGGCACCGCGCAGATCGCGGCGCAGATGTTGTTCACGCTCAGCTGCCTTGCCGATATCGCTCTCGAAAAAGCGGCGGCCTGACGACGAAACCAAAACAACGGAGGATGCAAGATGGGCTTCGAGATCTATAACCCGGTCGTGGTCGACAGGCCGCTCGGGCAATATTCGCATGTCGCGCGGGTCGACCCGGCACGGCTCCTCTATATATCGGGGCAGCTCTCCAACGACAGGGACGGCAATATCGTCGGGGTCGGCGACTTCGAGCTGCAGGCGAAGACGGCCTATGCCAATCTGCACGCGATCCTCGAATCCGAAGGCCTCGGCTGGGGTAATGTCATCCAGTTCACCACCTATGTGACGGATTCCCGCTTCATCCCCAGGCTCCACGCTTTCAGGAAAAAAGAATTCCCGGCGATGTTCGCCAACGGGAAATATCCGCCGAACACGTTGCTGGTGGTCACGGGGCTCGTCCGCGAGGCGTTCCTCTTTGAGGTCCACGCCATCGCGTCCTGCTGAAATTGCGGTTGAGGAGATTTCCATGGCGAAGGGATTGAAGTTCCGGCCGGAAGGCGTGATACCGGCAACGCTCCTGGCCTTCGATGAGGATTTGGCAATCGACGCGGCGGCGACGCGCGCGCATCTGCGCGACGTGGCATCCGTGCGCGGCGTTTCCGCCATTGCCGTGAACGGACATGCATCCGAGGTTCATGCCTGCTCCTTCGACGAGCAGCGGCGTCTGATGCGTATCGCCGCGGAAGAAATCGGCGGATCGGTCCCGATCGTGTGCGGCGTCTATGCCGATGGCTCGCGTGAGGCTGCCCGGATCGCGAAGATGGCCGAAAGCGAAGGGGCCTCGGCCCTTCTGGTGTTTCCCTCGCATGCCTGGGGCATGGGCGGCGACGAGAAGCCGGAAATGGCGCTTGCGCATTTCGGCGAGATCGCCACCGCCACCGATCTGCCGCTCATCGCTTTCGTCTATCCGCAAGCGAGCGGCGTCATGCTGCGCTTCGACACGCTGCTCAAACTCTTCGAGGCGGTGCCGAGCATCTGCGCCATCAAGGATTGGTGCAATGACCCGCTGCTGCATGCGCGGCATATAAGAACCTTTCAGTCCCTCACCCGGCCGGTCAGCGTGCTTACGACGCACAGCTCATGGCTGATGGCGTCGCTCGCCATGGGCTGCAACGGTCTCCTGTCGGGGGCCGGCAGTGTCGCCGCCGGCATGCAGGTCGCGATATTCGATGCCCTGCGCGCCGATGATCTGAAAGCGGCGCGCCGGGTCGATGAGGCCTATCAGGTCCTGGCCCATGTGTTTTATGCGGCGCCCTTCACCGACATGCATAACCGCATGAAGGAGTGCCTGGTTCTGCTCGGCAAGCTCGACCAGGCCTTTGTGCGCCCGCCGCTCGCCAAGCTGCGCGCGGCCGAAATCACGGTTCTCGAGCAGGCCTTGCTGGCCGCTGGCCTCCTGGACGGCCAGCGCTGTCAGCGCCCGACGTAAATCGCCGGGCGGCGCGCCAGCCAGGCATCGAGCGCCTCCCGGGTGTCGTGGCTCGGCACCATGCGGGCGAACTGCTCGCTTTCGATGGCGAGCCCTTCGGCGATGGGAACGTCGAGGCCGCGCGTCACGGCCGTGATGATGCGCGCCGCGGCGAGTGGCGAATGGCGCAGGATGCGCCGGGCGAGAGCGAGGGCCGCCGGCAGGACCTCGTCATGCGGCACGACCTTGTTGACGAGCCCGATCTCATAGGCGCGCGCCGCCGTGATGGGATCGCCGGTCAGCAGCAGCTCGAGACCGCGCTTGCGGCCGGCGAGCCGCGGCAGGCGCTGCGTCCCGCCGAAGGTCGGCGGGATGCCGATATTGATCTCGGGCTTGGCGAAGGCGGCCTTTTCGCTCGCCACCGCGAGATGCACCGCCTCGGTGATCTCGCATCCACCGCCATAGGCGATGCCGTTGACCGCCGCGATCACCGGCTTGCGGAAAGCCTCCAGCCGCGCCGTCATCGCCTGGCCACGGCGGACAAAGGCCTTCACCGCGGCCTGCGGGCCTTGTTTTATGCTCTCGGAGAACTCGGCGATGTCGGCGCCGGCCGAGAAGGCGCGTGGTCCTGCGCCGGTCAGGATCACCGCGCCGACGCCGTCGTCGTCTTCGATGCTGTCGAGCTGCGCCATCAGGCGGTCGATGAGGGCGTAGCTCAGCGCATTCAGCTTGTCGGGGCGGTTGAAGGTCAGCACCGCGACGGCGCCTTGGGTTTCGCGGAGGATGAGATCGGACATCGGCTTGCCTCGGCTGGCTTGTTGCGTTGCCGGAAAGCTAGCCGCCGCCGATCCTTGCGTATACTCACTAGCCAGTATACATAGTGATATGCCACCCAGTGGAAGCGAGACACGTGACCGGATCGTCGCCGCCGCGGCGCGGCTGTTCTATGCCGAGGGCATCCGCGCGGTGAGTGTCGATGCCGTGGCCGAGAAGGCCGGCATCACCAAGAAGACGCTCTATTATCACTTCGCCAGCAAGGACGAGCTGATCACCGCCTATCTCGAAACACGTGATCAGCCGACTTTGGATCTCTACCGGGGCTGGTTCGAGGGAACGCCAGGAACAGCGCGCGACAAGGTGCGGGGCCTGTTCACGCACTTCGCGCAGGCCGTCGACACACCGCGCTGGAAGGGCTGCGGGTTCCTGCGCACCACCGCCGAGCTCGCCAGCACGCCGGGGCACCCGGCGATCAAGGTCGGCGCCGCCCATAAGAAACGTTTCGAATCCTGGCTCACCGACGCGCTTCACCGTGAAGGGGTTGCCAACGCTGCGCGCACCGCCCGCGCGATCGTCATCCTGCTCGATGGTGCGGCGGCCGTGATGCTCATTCATCGCGACCGGGCTTATGTGGAAGCTGCGGGCGAGACCGCGGCGGGACTGATCGCGGCCTAAAAAGTCAAAAATGCCCGTGTGCCTTCAACGCGGCCGCGAAGGTGGCGAGCGGCGCTACTAAAGTCAGTGGTCGGCTGACAACCGGTTCGGCGCCGAAGCGCGCATACCAGGCCGCTGCCCGCTCGTTCTTGGCGTCAATCAGCATCAACACGCCGCCGCCCTCGCTGGCCACGCGCAGGCATCGCCGCGCCGCCGACAGCAGCAACTGGCCACCCAATCCCTGTCCCGCAATCGACACATCGACGGCAAGCCGCGCCAGCTTGAAGGCCGGCACTTCGTGCCGCGCCAAACCTTTGGTCAACGCAGCCGGAACGACATCATGGGCTATCGCGGACGGCGCGATGGAATAGAAGCCGAGGATCCTTGCGCCATTGGTAATATCGACCGCGACAAAGGTCTTGGCACTGCCTTGTTCGTGGCTTTGTCGCGCATAGCGGCTCAGGAAATCGTTAAGGGCGCTGTCGCCGCAATCGAATCCCTTGCGATCGTGCTGCTTGGCGATCGGCTCCTCGCGCCAATCGGGAAGGCTCATTTCGATTTAGGCAGCGCGGCGGCGGCGGCCAGTAGCTTGGCATTCGGTGGCGGCGGATTGTCCAGAAGCTCGAGAATGCGGTGGAACTCGCGCTCCGAAACGACAAGTTTCTCAGCGTCGGCAATCACCGCATCGGCCTCGCGCAAGGCCGACTGCATGACGAAGTTGGTCAGATCCATATGGCGCAACGAAGCCGCCCGCAGCAGCCGCGCCTTCGCATCGGGGCGGACCCGCAAATTCATACGCTCATTGTCGATCGCGGTTCGCGGCATCGAGTTTATCCTATCTGTACGTATGGAATATGTACGTGACCAGAAATAAAAATCAATGGGCCGTTCCAGCCCGGCGCCATCGATCAGAATAATTCAACATAATCAAATAATTAGAAAGTGTGCAGATCCAGGCCAGCCACGGCGGACATGTCAGCGCCGTCCCGCGCCCGACACTTGCGACATCGCCTCGCCGGAATGGGCGGCGAGCACGCGGCCGGCGAGATAGAGCGAGCCGACGATCAGGATGCGTGGCGCCGGCGTGATCTGGGCCGCCTGCTTCAAGGCGTCCTCCAGATTGTCGGCGGTCTCGGCGCTCAGGCCCTGGCGGCGCGCCGTCTCGGCGAGGTCGCGCGCGGCAACCGCGTTTTCCTCGTCCGGAATGGTAAGCGTCACGACGCGATGCGCGATACCTGAGAATGACGAGATGAAATCATCCGCCGCCTTGGTGTTGAGCATGCCCCAGATGAGGACGAGCGGCCGCGACACGCGCTCATTGAGCTCGCTGAAGGCGCGGGCAAGGGCGCGGCCGGCGGACGGATTATGCCCGCCATCGAGCCAGAGCTCCGACTCCTTGGGGATGTGAGACCATAAGGCGCCGGGCCCGAGCCGTTGCATGCGCGCCGGCCACGACGCCGTCTTGAGGCCCTGCGCGATATGGCTCTCGGCGATCCGCGCGTCGCTGAGGCACCGCAGCGCCGCGATGGCGGTGCCGGCATTGTCGATCTGATGGCGGCCCGGCAATTGCGGCAGCGGCAGATCGAGAAGGCCGCTTTCATCCTGATAGACGAGCCGTCCATGCTGCTCGTAAGACTGCCAGTCCTGATTGGCGATGAGGAGAGGGGCGCGAACTTGCTCGGCACAGCGCTCGATCTCGGCGCGCGCCTCATCGGGCTGGGGCGCGATGATCGCCGCCACATCGCGCTTCAGGATGCCGGCTTTTTCGCGCGCGATCTCGGTCAGCGTATTGCCGAGATATTGCTGATGATCGTAATCGACCGTGGTGATGATGCTCAAAGCCGGCTTGGTGATGACATTGGTGGCGTCGAGCCGGCCGCCGAGGCCCACTTCCAGCACGAGATAATCGGCCGGATGACGCGTGAAGGCGAGGAAGGCCGCCGCGGTGGTGATCTCGAAGAAGGTGATCGGCTCGCCGCCATTGACCTCTTCGCATTCCGCGAGCAGCTGGTTGAGCTCGTCTTCGGCGATGAAGGCGCCGCCGCCCGGATGCCCAAGTCTGATGCGTTCATGGAACTTGACCAGATGTGGCGAGGTATAGCAGTGAACGGAAAGCCCCGCCGCCTCCATCGCTGAGCGCAGATAGGTGACGGTCGAGCCCTTGCCATTGGTGCCGGCGACATGCAGCACCGGCGGCAGCTTCCGCTCCGGATGGCCGAGCCGCTCGAGAATCCGCCACATGCGGTCGAGGCTCAGATCGATGATCTTCGGATGCAGCGACAGAAGTCGCGTCAGGATGGCGTCGCTGACGGCCATGGCATCAATTTTCGACCGGCACCAGCGCCGTTTCGTCGCTGCTGTTCTTGAGGATCGGCGGCGCCTTGCTGAGGAGGCGGACCACGCGGCTTACCGTCTCGCGCAGCTGGTGACGATGCACCACCATGTCCACCATGCCGTGATCCTGCAGATATTCGGCGCGCTGGAAGCCCTCGGGGAGCTTCTCGCGGATGGTCTGCTCGATGACGCGCGGGCCCGCGAAGCCGATGAGCGCGCCGGGCTCGGCGATATGCACATCGCCCAGCATCGCATAGGAGGCGGTGACGCCGCCGGTGGTCGGGTTGGTCAGCACCACCACATAAGGCAATTTCGATTCACGCAGCTCGCGCACCGCAATGGTGGTGCGCGGCAACTGCATGAGCGAGAGGATGCCTTCCTGCATGCGCGCTCCGCCCGAGGAAGCGAAGAGCACGTAAGGAACCTTGCGGTCGACCGCGGCGCGCATCGAGGTGATCAGGCCTTCGCCGGCGGTCATGCCGAGCGAGCCGCCCATGAAGGAGAAGTCCTGCACGGTCATGACGAGGGAGAGGCCATCGAGTGTGCCGACGCCGGCGAGGATCGCATCCTCGGCGCCGGTCTTCTGCTTGGCTTCCTTCAGACGGTCGGTGTAACGCCGCTCGTCGCGGAATTTGAGCGGATCGATGGGAGCCTGGGGCAGTGCGATCGTCTCATAGGCGCCGCCGTCGAACATCGCTTTCAGGCGCACATCGGGCGCCATGCGCATGTGATAGCCCGAGCTCGGAATGACGAACTGGTTGTTTTCGAGGTCGCGGTAGAACACCATCTGCCCGGTCTCCGGGCATTTGACCCACATGTTTTCCGGCGTCTCGCGCTTGGCGCCGAGCAGGCCGCGGATTTTCGGACGGACGAAATTCTTGATCCAGTTCATGAGGGCTAGCTCCGCACGCCTTGGGCGATCTCGCTCACCAGCCGGTGCACCGCCTTGGCCGTTTCAGGCGTGGCCTTGCCGGCCTTGAGGCTGGTCTTGACGGCATTGACGAGGGCCGAGCCCACCACCACGCCGTCGGCGCTTTTGGCGATGCTGCGCGCCTGCTCGGCCGTCTTGATGCCGAAGCCGACGGCGATCGGCAGCTTGGTGTGGCCCTTGAGACGCGTGACATTCTGCTCGACGCTTTTGAGATCGGGCGCTTTGGTGCCGGTGATGCCGAGCACCGAGACATAATAGACGAAGCCCGAGGTGTTCTTGAGCACGGTGGGCGCGCGCTTGTCGTCGGTGGTGGGGGTGGCGAGGCGGATGAAATTGAGGCCCGCCTTGATCGCCGGCAGGCACAGTTCCTCGTCTTCCTCGGGCGGCAGATCGACGATGATGAGGCCGTCGACGCCCGCCGCTTTCGCGTCCTTCAGGAAGCGCTCGACGCCATGGATATAGATCGGATTGTAATAGCCCATCAGCACGACCGGCGTGGCGTCGTCGCTCTTGCGGAAGTCGCGCACCAGATCGAGAGTCTTGACGAGAGTCTGGCCGGCGTGAAGCGCGCGCAGGCCCGCCTCCTGGACGGCCGGGCCGTCGGCCATCGGATCGGTGAAGGGCATGCCGAACTCGATGATGTCGGCGCCGGCCTTGGGCAGGCCTTTGATGATCTCGAGCGAGGTGGCGTAATCGGGATCGCCCGCCGTTATGAAGGTGACGAGGGCGGCGCGGCCTTCCTTCTTGAGGTCGGCGAAACGTTGGTCGATTCGTGTCGTCACAATTTCACCCCGAGATGGTCGGCGACGGTGAAGATGTCCTTGTCGCCGCGCCCCGACATGCAGATCACCATCAGATGGTCCTTGGGCTTCGTCGGTGCAAGCTTCATCGCATGCGCGATCGCATGGGAAGGTTCGAGCGCCGGGATGATGCCTTCGAGCTGGCAGCAGAGCTGGAAGGCTTCCAGCGCCTCCTGGTCGGTCGCCGACACATAGGAGACGCGTTTGGTGTCGTTGAGCCAGGCATGCTCGGGGCCGATGCCCGGATAATCGAGGCCGGCTGAGATCGAATGCGCCTCGGTGATCTGCCCGTCATCATCCATCAAAATATAGGTGCGGTTGCCATGCAGGATGCCTGGCCTGCCGCCGGTGATCGAGGCGGCATGTTTGCCGGTATTGACGCCGCTGCCTGCCGCCTCGACGCCAATGATCTCGACGCTCGCGTCGTCGAGGAAGGGATGGAACAGGCCCATGGCGTTGGAGCCGCCGCCGATCGCGGCGATGAGCGAATCCGGCAGCCGGCCTTCATGCCGGTGCATCTGCTTCTTCGTCTCGTTGCCGATGATGCATTGGAAGTCGCGCACCATTTCCGGATAGGGATGCGGACCCGCCACCGTGCCGATGCAGTAGAACGTGTCCTCGACATTGGCGACCCAGTCGCGCAGCGCCTCGTTGAGCGCGTCCTTCAGCGTGCGCGAGCCCGACAAAGCCGGCACCACTTCGGCGCCGAGCAACTTCATGCGAAACACATTGGGCTTCTGCCGCTCGATATCGACCTCGCCCATATAGACGATGCATTTGAGGCCGAAGCGGGCGCAGGCGGTCGCGGTGGCGACGCCATGCTGGCCGGCGCCGGTCTCGGCGATGATGCGAGTCTTTCCCATGCGCCGCGCCAGCAGGATCTGGCCCATCACATTGTTGATCTTGTGGGCGCCGGTGTGGTTGAGATCCTCGCGCTTGAAATAGATCTTGGCCCCGCCCAGATGCTCAGTCAGCCTTTCGGCGAAATAAAGCGGGCTCGGCCGGCCGACATAATGCTCGAGAAAACCATCGAGCTCGGCCTGGAAGGCCGGATCGGCCTTGGCCTCGTCATAGGCCTTCTGGAGATCCAGGATGAGCGGCATGAGGGTCTCGGCGACGAAGCGGCCGCCATAGATGCCGAACAGTCCTTTTTCATCGGGACCGGTGCGATAGGAATTGGGCGCGATCTGGTTCATGGATGTTTTCTAGCGAGCCCCCTTGGCCGCCGCAATGAAATCCCTGATCAAGGTTATGTCCTTGATTCCAGGAGATGTTTCGACACCTGACGATACGTCGACGACAGGCGCGCCGGTCAGCCTGATCGCTTCCGCGACATTGCCGGGGTTGAGGCCGCCGGCCAGCAGGAAGCCCGGGGCGGCATTGCCCCCCGTCAGAAGGGTCCAGTCGAAGGCGATGCCGTTGCCGCCGGGAAGCGCGCCTTTGAGCGTCTCCGGCGCCTTGGCGTCATAAAGGATGCGGGCGGCTATCCCGTCAAAAGCGCGCGTCTGCGCGACATCGTCTTGGGTCCTGACCTTGATCACCTTGATGACGGGCTTGCCGCTCCGCGCGCTGATCTCGGCGACGCGTTCGGGCGTTTCGCTCCCTTGCACCTGGAAAAAATCGGGATCGACCACGCGTGTGATCTCATCGATCAGGCTGTCCTCGCCATCGACGACGAGCGCCACGATGTTGGCGCGGTCCCGCACGAGCTTGGCCAATTCGCCGGCCTTGGGCGGCGGCACATAGCGCGGGCTCTTGGGATAGAAGTTGAATCCGATGAAATCGGCGCCGGCATCGAGCGCCGCTGTCACCGTCTCGGCCGTCGACAGGCCGCAGATCTTGACGTCAGTTGACATGGCTCGCTTCGATCGAGCGGGCGATGTCGCGGGCCGCCGCCGCCGGATCGGCGGCGCCGGTGATCGGCCGGCCGATCACCAATATGTCGGCGCCCTCATCGAGGGCGGAGCGCGGCGTGGCGATGCGCTTCTGGTCCTGTACCTGGGCGTCGGCCGGGCGGATGCCCGGCACCACGGTGACGAAATCGCGGGCCGTCGCCTGCTTGACGGCGCGCACATCGGGAGCCGAGCAGACGACACCATTGAGGCCGCATTGGCGGGCGAGGCGGGCCAGTGCCGACGCGTGATCGCGGCCGGAAAGCTCTTTGGTGAAGCCCACTTCATGAATGTCGGCATCGGCGAGGCTGGTCAGGATGGTGACGCCGATCAATATCGCGCGGCCATCGATCGCCTCCGCCGCGGCGCGCATCATGTCGGCGCCGCCGGCCGTATGGATATTGATGATCGCAGGCGCCGGATCGAGCCGCATCAGCGAGCGCAAACCGAAAGCGACGGTATTGGGAATGTCGTGCAATTTGAGGTCGAGGAAGATCGGCAGGCCTTCCTTGGCGACCGTTTCGTAGCCTTTCGGGCCCGCGGCATAGAAGAACTCCATGCCGAGCTTGGCATAGCCGACATGAGGCTTGACGAGACGGGCGAGCTCCTGGGCGCGCGCCACATCCGGCGTGTCGAGGGCGACGCAGATGGGGTTTTTGATCATGGCAAGGCGCCCCCTTACCCCGAAACGGGGCGGGGTGCAAATCACCTGGATAGTGCCGGCTATTCAGCCGCTTGACGCAGGCGCAGGAGATTGACCTCGACGGACTGGAGATGGCGATCCATGGCGGCGGCGGCGGCCTTGAGGTCACGCTCGGTGATCGCCTCGACCAGCGCCTCATGCTCGCCGAAACTGTGATGGTCGGCGGGGGGCCCCTGATGGTCATTGCGCAGCCGGCCCCAGACGACGGCGCGGCGGACCGCGTTCAACGTGTCGAACAGGGCGACGAGCACACTGTTGTGTGATGCCTCGGCCACCAGCCGGTGCAGTCGGTTGTCGCAATTTTCATATTGCCGCCAGGTCGCGGCAAGACGCGAGGCCGCGAGGCATTGCCGCATCTCGGCGATGTCGGCGGAAGTGGCGTTGAGCGCCGCCTCGCGGGCGAGAATCGGCTCGATGGCGCGGCGCGCCTGCATGACCTCGCGCGGATTGCTGCCGGCGGCGATGTCGCCGACGGCCTTGAATTCCTCGACCGGCCGCGCCCCGATGAAGGTGCCCTTGCCGACATGGCGCCATAGCTCGCCATTGCCTTCCAGCACCGCCAGCGCCTTGCGCAACTCGCCGCGCGAGACGCCGAGCAGATCGCACAGCTCGCGTTCCGGCGGCAGTTGCGCATTGGCCGGCAAATCGTGCTGGGCGAGATAGGCCCGAAGCTGTGTCAGCGCGCCGCCAAGCTCATCGCTCATGATTCACGGGATCCAGAATGACTTACCGGCAAGCGCATAAAGCCTCGACCTATTGCCGTCAATATTCTTGACCAATCTATTCTTCTTGTCAAACCAATCAGGAATTGGTTAAGGTTCGAGCTGGGAGCCCAGACGCAGAACGCGCAATGAGGCCGCCCGCACGAATGCTTGAGGAAGCACATGGGAGGACTTGTCATGAAATCATTCCGGAAATTCCTGCCCGGTCTCGCCGCGGCGGGACTTTTGCTGAGCCTGACGATGGCCGCCGAGGCGGCGGAGAAGATACGCGTGGCGCTGGGCGATGTCGTCTCGGTCGAGACGCTCGCTTTCGTGGTGGCGCTGGAGCGCGCCAAGGAGCGTGGCGTCGATTACGAGCTGACCTCCTTCGCCAAGGAGGAGCTGGCCATCCAGTCGATGATCAACGGCCAATCGGATCTGGGCGTCGGCACGCCCTATGCGGTGATCCAGAAATCCAAGCTGCCGCTCAAGAACATCTATCAGATGTCGCGCCTCGTCTTCTTCCCGGTGGCCTCCACCGAATACAAGACCTGGAAGGACATGAACGGCCAGCCGATCACCTTCCATGCCAGGGGCACCGGCACCGAGGCGATCGGCAATATCATCGCCAAGCGCGAGGGCATCGAGTTCGGCGAGCGCAGCTATGTGCCGGGCTCTGAGAACCGCATCATCGCGATGATGAACGGGCAGATCAAGGCGACGGTCGTCGATCTCGCCAACAAGAACATGCTGCTCCAGAAAGCCGGCGACCGCTTCCATGTATTGCCCGGCCTCACCGAGCCGGCCAGCGACGAGCTCGTCTTCGCCAGCGACACCTGGCTCAAGGACAACCGCGAGACGGCCAATATCGTGGTCGAGGAGCTGCATAAATTGTGGCGCGAGATGAAAGCCAATCCCGGCATCATCGAGGCCGAGCGCGCCAAGCGCAATCTGCTCGCCGACCAGCCCAAGGAAGTGATCGCCGAGGTCGTGCCCTTCTATACCGAGGCGACGAAAGAAGGCGTCTATGCGCCGCTCGAGAATCCGCAGGACGTCGCCAAGGTCGATTTCCTCTTCTACACCGAAGCCGGCATGATGGCCGGACCGGCGGACGGGCTGAAGGTCGAGGAATATTGGGATCTGGGGCCTCTCGATGCCGCCAAGAAGGCATTGGGGGGATGATCATCGTCCGCTTCCCTGAACTTTCCCCTCTCCCGTCCGCAGGATGGGAGAGGGTGGCCGAAGGCCGGGTGAGGGCTCTTTGCTTCAGACCGATCACTGTTTCAGAAGAGCCCTCATCCGCCCTATCGGGCACCTTCTCCCATTGCTGCGCAACGGGAGAAGGGGAAGAAAATCCGGGAGCGTCATGACCCTGATCATCGAAACAAAACTGCCGGCGCGGCGGAGCGCCATGTGGGGCGATCTTCTCGGTCATCCGGCGAGCCTGTGGCTCGTTTCGGCGGCGATCGTCTTCGGCGCCTGGGAGATCGCCGGCCGCTGGCCGATCAGCCCGGCTTTTCCGCCCTTCTCCGACACGATGGCGGCGCTCTTCGGCCTCATCGCCGACGGTTCGCTCGTGGCGGCTTTGCTCATCACGCTCAAACCCCTGGCCATCGGCCTCGTTGCCTCCGTGCTCATCGGCGTCGGCCTCGGCGTGCTGATGGGCCTCAACCGCTTCGCCGAATGGCTCTGCTCGCCGGTCTTCGTCATCGCGCAATCGGCGCCGCTTGCCGCCCTCATTCCCATCCTCACTTTCGCCTATGGCATCGGCCTGACCTCGAAAGTCCTCACCGTCTGCATCATGGCGATGCCGGTCATCGTGCTCAACTCGCTCAATGCCGTGCGTCACACGCCGGGAAGCCTGATCGATATGGGCCATGCCTTCCTGGCATCGCGGCGCCAGATGATCCTCAAGATCATCCTGCCGGCGGCGAGCCCGGTGATCTTCGCCGGCTTGCGGCTCGGCTGCGCCGCGGGTTTCATCGGCGTCATCCTGGCCGAGCTCCTGATCACGCCGACCGGCATCGGCGACATCATCACTTACAACCAGTCGATCGCCGAATACGAAAAAATGTATGCGGCGATCTTCGCCATCATCGCCCTCTCGGTGCTGTTCATCTCGCTGCTCGAGATCATCGAGACCACTGTCTTCCGCCCCGAAAAGCGAGCCAGATCATGACCGCCACCGCCATCCGCAAGACCACGTCTGAGCCGCGGCCCATCGTCGAAGTCCGCGCCGTGTCGAAGATCTATCCGGGTGGGGTCGAGGCGCTGAACGCCATCTCGGTCGATTTTCCCGAGGGCCAGCTCACTTCGCTCCTGGGACCTTCCGGCTGCGGCAAGACCACGTTGCTCAAGATCATCGCCGGCCTCATCCCGGCGAGCGCCGGCGAAGTGGTGGTCGACGGCCGGCCGGTGACCGGGCCGGGCCCCGAGCGGGCTTTCGTGTTCCAGGATTTCGCCTTGATGCCCTGGGCCACCGTGATGCGCAATGTCGCCTTCGGGCTCGAGCTGAAAGGTGTCGCCCTCAGCGAGCGCGAGGCGGTGGCCGAGAAATACATAGCGAGCGTCGGCCTCAAGGGCTTCGAGCGCGCCTTCCCGCATGAGCTGTCGGGCGGCATGCGCCAGCGTGTCGGCCTGGCGCGAGCCCTCTGCGTGAACGCCAAGGTGCTGCTGATGGACGAGCCCTTCTCGGCCGTCGACGAGCAGACGCGGCGCAAGTTCCAGGAGGATCTGCTCGAGCTCATCGCGCGCGAGCACAAGACGTTCCTGTTCGTGACCCATTCGATCGAGGAAGCGGTCTATGTGTCGGATCGCATCGTCATCCTGTCGCGCCGGCCAAGCCAGGTCTCCGCCATCATCGAGCCCGAGATCGGGCGCGGCCGCGATCCCGACCAGATCCGCCGCGATTCGGCCTATCTCGATACGGTGGAAGAGATCTGGCAGAGCCTCAAGCGGTATCTCGATTGAGGGCGCGGGCATGACCATCGGCAAATTCCGCCTCCCGATCGCGACGTCGCTGCTCATCTGGGCGGTGCTGTGGGAAATCGTCGGCCGCTCCGGTGCGAGCTTCGTCATTCCGCCGCTGTCGAGCATCTTCGCGCGGATCGTCGAGATCGTGCCGACGCCGTTCTTCGGCGAGGCGCTGTGGATCACCGGCAAGGCCTTCATCATCGGCAACGTCATCGCTATCCTCATCGGCATACCGGCAGGCGTGCTGATGGGGCGTTCCGAGATCGCCGACCGCATCCTGCTGCCGTGGGTCAATCTGTTCCTCTCCGCGCCTCTGTCGGCGCTGGTGCCGGTCATCATGGTGATCTTCGGCGCCGGCCAGACCACCATCATTCTCACCGTCGTGCTCTTCGCGATCTGGATCATCGTGCTCGACGCGCGCGCCGGCGTACGCAATATCACGCCGTCGCTCGTCGAAATGGCCTGGAGTTTCGGCGCCACACGCTGGCAGGCCTTCACCAAGATCTATGTCTGGGCCGGCCTGCCGGAAATTCTCTCGGGCGTAAGGCTCGGCCTCATCCGCGCCGTGAAGGGCGTTGTCATCGGCCAGATGCTCGTCTCGATCGTCGGCTTCGGCCGGCTGTTCGAGCTCTATTCCTCACGCTTCCTGATGGAGCATTTCTGGGCGCTGCTGTTCGTGCTCTTCGCCTTCGCCTTCGCGATCAATGAGGTGCTGGCCTGGCTCGAGCGGCGCTTCGACTATTTCGCTTCGTCGCGCAACTGAAACCGTCAAATTGAACAAGGAGCTGATTTCCATGGATTTCGTCATCGCGCAGCCGAAACAGGCGAGCCTCAAGGTGAAGGGCTCGAAGGCGGCCTTCCCGGTGCACCGCGTCTATTGCGTCGGGCGCAACTATGCCGCGCATGCGATTGAAATGGGCGGCGACCCCAATCGCGAGCCGCCGTTCTTCTTCCAGAAAAACCCCGACAATCTGGTGCTCGATGGCGTCTTCCCCTATCCGCCGGCCTCGAACGACGTGCATCACGAGATCGAGATGGTGGTGGCGCTAAAGCAAGGCGGCAAGGATATCCCGCTCGCGCGCGCGCTCGACTGCGTCTATGGCTATGGCGTCGGTCTCGACATGACACGCCGTGACCTGCAGGGCCAGGCGAAGGAAGCGGGCCGACCCTGGGAAGTGGGCAAGGCTTTCGAATCCTCCGCACCCGCCTCGGGCCTGGTGCCGGCGGCCGAGATCGGCCATCCCGCCGCCGGCGCGATCTGGCTCGATGTCAATGGCGTGCGCCGGCAGACCGGCGACCTCAACCAGATGATCTGGAAAGTGCCGGAAATGATCAGCTATCTCTCCGGCCTGTTCATCCTCCAGCCGGGCGACGTCATCTTCTCCGGCACGCCTTCGGGCGTCGGACCGGTCAAGCGCGGCGACAAGCTTATCGGCCATATCGACGGCATCGGCGATCTCACGGTCGACGTCGTGTGATCTGATGAGATCGGGAAGGGGGAGGCTTTCCCCTTTCCTGAATATCCGCTGAACCCCGTTCTCAGCAAATCTACAAGGTCGATCCGCCATGCTTTCGCCTCGTCTGGGGCACTGCATGAGAAGGAATGACCACATGTCGAGACATCGTCTTCTGACCGTTGCATTGCCTTTGGCCGGCCTGGTCCTTTCGACGTCGCAGGCCTTTGGCGGCCAATGGCCGGTATTCGACCATATCAAGCTGACGCCCACCGGCATCGCGCCTCGGATCACCGTCACGTCGGAAAATGGCAAGACCTGGACCAAGCTCGAGAAGCAGGATTTCCTGCTGTCCGGCAAGGTCGACATCAAGATGGATAAGGGCAAGGTCACCTGGTTCTGGGTCAAGCACGGCAATAAGGAAATTGCCGCCAACGGCACCGGCCGGGAGAACGCGCATAAGAGCGAGGTCAACCTGCCGACCTCCACCGCCAATATGGGCATCGCCGCGCTCGCGGCGGTGTCGGCCTGCAATGCGAAGATCAAAACCGGCGCCGAGATCTACAAGGACCAGCATGTCGGCATCACCACCGACCTGGAATTGTTCGCGGCGGCCGAAACCAACTCGGAGAAGCTGACCCGCAGCGCCTTTGCGGCCTTCCCGGTGAGCGTCAAATGCGTCGGCGTGCCGCTCGACGCGCAAGACCCCAAGGGACCGGTCGCCGATACCGACGACGTGAAGCAACCCGAAGAGAAGTTCAAAGTGCGCTCGGCGGCGCTCGGCATTCACAAGCCGCAATCCAAGGCCTGCCCGACCAAAGCGCAGATCAATGCGCGCTTCGAAACCAATTTCGCCGGTAAGGTGACCTTCATCTATCGCCAGGCGGGCGGCGGCAAATCGGCGCCGATCACCGTGATGTCGGCCAAGAAGCCGAATGGCAAGTTCTATGCCGTGCACAACCAGGTCGTCGACATCAAGAAAGCGGTCGACACCAAATACATGGTCGAGGTCGTCGGCAAAGGTATCATCTCCGACTGGCAGGCGCTGCGGGTGCCCTGCAAGATCGGGCTTGGCGGCGACGGTGATCTGGCCAATCCGGGCCCTGAGCCTTTCAAGGTGCTGAGCGCCCAGCTCGGCATCAAGGGGCCGAAGACGAAGGTCTGCCCGAACAAGGCGGTGCTGACCGCCTGGTTCAAGACCAACAAGCCCGGCAAGGTCGGCTTCCGCCTGATGCGCAAGGACGGACCGGCGGGCCCGATGATCTTCGCGACCGCGGTGAAGGCGCCGTCCGGCTACATGGCGACCTATACGCGCACGATCGCGATCACCAACCCGGTCAACACGTCATATTCCGCCATTGTGCCCGGATCGGGCGGTCTCGCCAGCAACTTCGTGCCGCTGAAAGCGAGCTGCTCGCTGGGGCAGCCGGGTGCCATTCTGGGGGAATGACAGGACGAAACCGGAGCCTCGCCCGCTTGGGGCGGGGCTCAATTCCGTGAATAGATCAGCACCGCGGCGGCGAGATCCTCGAGCGCGGTGCCGCAGGATTTGAAGAGGGTGATCTCGTCGCGGTTGCGCCGGCCGGCGGTTTCACCGCGGCAGAGGCCGAAGAGATCGCCCTGGACATTCTCCATGCGGAATTTGCCTTCGGCCTGGGCCTGCAGGAGGTCGCCGGCCTCGGTCTCGGCGCCCTCGCGGGTGTCGACATAGACGCGGGCCTTGGCGACGGTTTCGCCATCTGTCTCGCGCATGGTGGGCTTGAAGGCGCCGGCGAGGTCGACATGGGTGCCGGGCTTGAGCCATTGGCCACGCAGAATGGGCGTGGTCGAGGTGGTGGCGCAGGAAATGATGTCGGCCTTGCCCATGGCTGATTCGAGGTCGGATACGATTCCGATCTTGAAGCCGTCGCCGGCGAGCTCGCGGGCGAGCGGCTCGGCCTTGGCAGGGTCGCGGTTATAGAGCAGCACCGTCTTGAGCGGGCGCACGGAGGCATGGGCGCGGATGAAATGCGGCGCCAGCGCCCCGGTGCCGACCATCAGCAGCGTCTCCGCATCCTGGCGGGCGAGATAGTCGGCGGCGAGTGCGCCGGCGGCCGCGGTGCGCCGTCGCGTCAGCTCGGTGCCGTCCATCATGGCGACGGGCGCGCCGGTACGGTTGTCGATGAGCAGATAGCTGCCGATGACGGTGGGCAGACCCAAGGACGGGTTGTCGGTCTTGATGACCACCGATTTGAGGCCGGTAAAGGCCTTCGACCAGGCCGGCATCAGGAGGAGCGTCGCCACCGGTGACGTATCGTGATGATGGCGGGGTGGGGTGGCGATGTCGTCGCGAAAACCCTGGCGCAGGGCTTCGACGACGTCGCGATAGGGGGCGGCTTCGGCCAGTTGGTCGGCGGAGATGATTTTCATGATGGGGGAGGCGGAGCGTTGAGCAGGTCCTGATGTTCGCGTTTGAAGCGTTGGGCTTCGTCCTGGGCGCCCTGCAGGTCGGCGCGCGCCTGGCGGGCGGCGCGCCGCCATTTGCCTTGCGCGAACCAGCAGGCGATCCACCCGGCGATGAGGCCGAAAAAGATGCCGACAAAGAACAGCGCCCAGAGCGGCATGAACATGGTGGCCAGTGGCGCAGTCTTGGAGAACGGATCGAAGGAGACTTCGATCCATTGCCGGTTGGCCACGCAGAAGGCGATGACGATCACGACGATCGGCAGGCCGATCGCCCAATTGATGATCCGGCGCGCGGTCACGTTTCGGTTCGGTTGAGCTGCTCGCGCAGTTCCTTGCCGGTCTTGAAGAAAGGCACGTGCTTGGGCTCGACCGTCACCGGGTCGCCGGTGCGCGGATTGCGGCCCTGCCGGCCTTGCCGCGATTTCACCGAAAAGGCGCCAAAACCGCGTAATTCGACCCGGTCACCGCTTTTCATGGCGTTGATGATCTGGTCGAAAATCGTGTTGATGATGCGTTCCACATCCCGGTGATAGAGATGTGGGTTCTTCTCAGCGATCTTCTGGATCAGTTCCGATTTGATCATTGTGGTCCCCGCTCCCTCGTCTTACTGGAATGAAGGGTGCCAAACGGAAACGAGACCGTCAAGTTTCTGTAATTGCGCCTGTTTCGCGAGGTCCGGCAGGCCCATCGCCTTGAGCGCCCCCGAGGTGATCCGGAGGCCCAGCCCGAACAGGCCCTTATCCTCTGACGGAACGGCCCAATCCTTGACCTCGATGCCGTCGGAAAGCTTCTTTTCCTTCTTGATCCAGGCGATCGCCTTCTCCTCGCCGCCCAGTTCGTCGATGAGCTTTTCGGCCACCGCCTGGCGGCCGGTATAGACGCGCCCGTCGGACAGGATCTTGACCTTGTCGAGCGGCAGCTTGCGGCGCTCGGCGACGAGCCCGGTGAACCAGGCGAAGCTGTCCTGCACCATGAGGGTCGAGACCTCACGGGCCTTTTCGGAGAGCGGCTTGAAGGGCGAGGGCTCGGCCTTGAGGTCGCCCGACTTGATTTCCTGCATCTGGACGCCGACCGTCTCGAGGAGCTTGGAGAACTCGGCCCATTGGAAGATCACGCCGATCGAGCCGGTGATGGTGTTGCCGCGGGCGACGATATGGTCGGCGGCGATGGCGGTGATATAGCCGCCCGAGGCCGCGACCGTGTCCATGACGGCGGCGACCGGCTTGTCCTTGGCGATCTTGCGGATCGCCTCATAGATCGCTTCGGAGCCCGCCGTCGTGCCGCCGGGGCTGTCGATACGGATGATCAGCCCCTTCACATTGTCGGATTTGGAGATGTCCTCGAGGAGATCGAGGGTCGGCTGGTCGCCGGTGATGAGGCCGGTGACCCAGACGCGGGCGATATGATCGCTGCGCTTTTCGAGATTGAAGCCGCCCGCGGCGGCCGCCAGCGCCAGGACGGCGCCGATGAAGAGGAGGACGGACGCCACGCGCCAGAAAGTGAGACGGCGCTTCAGCCGCCGCCGGTCGATGATGAGTTCAGCTTCGCTGGCCATGAGTCGGGTCCCTGTGAACATCGGAACGGTCTTTTTAGAGCGGCCCCGATGAGAAAATTATGGCATCGGTCCGGGGACCGATGCCAGAAGCAAAGAAGCCGGGCGTTGCCGCCCGGCCCTTATAATCGTCAGTCCTTGGTCTCGGCGTCCTTCTTGGCCTTGTTGAGCGCGGCGCCGAGAATGTCGCCGAGCGAAGCGCCCGAGTCGGACGAGCCATACTGCGCCACCGCCGCCTTCTCGTCGGCGATTTCGAGCGCCTTGATGGAGACGTTGATGCGGCGGTTCTTGGTGTCGATCAAGGTGACCTTGGCGTCGACCTTCTCGCCGACCGCGAAGCGCTCGGGGCGCTGCTCGGAACGGTCGCGGGCGAGATCGGCGCGCTTGATGTAGGCGGTCATCTCGGAGCCGGTGACCTTCACATGAAGGCCCATCTCCTCGACGGCGGTGACTTCACAGGTGACCGTGTCGCCCTTCTTGACGCCGCCCAGCGTCTCGAGCGGATCGCCCGAAACCTGCTTGATGCCGAGCGAGATGCGCTCCTTCTCGATGTCGACATCGAGAACCTGGGCGCGCACGTGATCGCCCTTCTTGTAGTCCTTGATCGCCTCTTCGCCGGAACGCTTCCAGTCGAGGTCGGAGAGATGGACCATGCCGTCGACATCGCCGTCGAGACCGACGAAGAGGCCGAATTCGGTGATGTTCTTGATCTCGCCTTCGACGGTCGAGCCGGTCGGATGCTTCTCGGAGAAGCTGTCCCACGGATTCTGCTGGACCTGCTTGAGGCCGAGCGAAATACGCCGCTTGGCCGGATCGACTTCGAGCACCTGCACCTGGATCTCTTCCGAGGTGGAGAGGATCTTGCCGGGATGCACGTTCTTCTTGGTCCAGCTCATCTCGGAGACATGGACGAGGCCTTCGATGCCGTCTTCCAGTTCAACGAACGCACCGTAATCGGTGATGTTGGTGACGCGGCCCTTGACCTTGGCGCCGATCGGGTACTTGGCGGCGACGCCATCCCACGGATCCTTGTCGAGCTGCTTCATGCCGAGCGAGATGCGCTGCGTCTCGGGATTGATGCGGATGATCTGCACCTTGACCGTCTGGCCGACCGACAGAACGTCGGAGGGATGATTGACGCGCTTCCAGGCGATGTCGGTGACGTGGAGCAGGCCGTCAATGCCGCCCAGATCGACGAACGCGCCGTAATCGGTGATGTTCTTGACCACGCCGTCGACCACCTGGCCTTCGGTGAGGTTTTGGACGAGCTCGGAGCGCTGCTCGGCGCGGGTCTCTTCCATGATGGCGCGGCGCGACACGACGATATTGCCGCGGCGGCGGTCCATCTTGAGGATCTGGAAGGGCTGCGTGACATTCATCAGCGCGCCGACATCGCGGATCGGACGGATATCGACCTGGCTGCCGGGCAGGAACGCCACGGCGCCGCCGAGATCGACGGTGAAGCCACCCTTGACGCGGCCGAAGATCACGCCATCGACGCGTTCATTGTTGGCCGAGGACTGCTCAAGGCGGGTCCAGGCTTCTTCGCGGCGGGCCTTGTCGCGCGACAGGACGGCTTCGCCCAGCGCGTTTTCGATGCGCTCGAGATAGACTTCGACTTCGTCGCCGACCTTGATGACGACGTCCTTGCCGGGCTGCGAGAATTCCTTGAGGGCGATGCGGCCTTCGGTCTTGAGGCCCACATCGATGATCGCGAAGTCGTTTTCGACGGCGACGACGCGGCCCTTGACGACCGAGCCTTCGGCGGAAGCGCCGGTGCCGAAGCTTTCGGCGAGCAGGGCTTCGAAGTCGTCACGGGTCGGATTGAGGCTTTCGGCAGATTTTGCCATGTGTTTCGGTTTCCTGAGTAATCGAGGCTGGCCCACGGCTATATCCGCAGGACCTCCCGCTAGGCGCCGTCACCAAAATAGGTGCCAGGCGGACAAACCACGTCATTTCCGGCACACAGGGCCAACCAGGCTTTGGGCGCGAGTATGGTCCGGAAACAGTTGAGGGCGCTTGGGATGACCAAAGCGCCCCGTGAGCGCGCCCTCAAAAGGGCGGCCTGGAACGGGGGCTCATATAGCGAAACGAGGCCCCCGGGGCAAGCTTTCTCAAGGGCCTATTCGGAGCGGAATTGGCTATTTTGGGGCTGCATTGAGGTGCTGCCAGAGGCGGGTTTCTCGGATATATCAAGCGGGGAAGATTAGAGGTTCCGTTCAATAGGACGTTTCATGGGACAGTTCGATCGCATAACCCAAGACCCAGCTGTGATGGGTGGCAAAGCCTGCATCAGGGGGATGAGGGTTACCGTAGGGATGGTTGTGGGGCAAATTGGCGCCGGCCACAGCGTTGATCAGCTTCTCGCCAGCTACCCATATCTGGAGCGCGAAGACGTGCTGCAAGCTTTGCGCTACGCGGCTAGGTTGGCCGAGGAGCGGGAAGTCGTGCTGGCCGGCGAGTGAAGCTTCTGATCGACATGAATTTGTCGCCCGACTGGGCGAGCGCCCTGGGGCGGGCTGGTTTCGAAGCCGTGCATTGGTCGAAGCTCGGCGACGTCAAAGCTTCCGATAAGCAAATTATGGCCTTCGCCAAAAGCAACGATTATGTGGTCCTGACCCATGATCTGGACTTTAGTTCGATTCTAGCGGCAACAGGGGGCGAGAAGCCCAGCGTCGTGCAAATCCGCTCCGACGACACGAGTCCGGAGGCTATTGGCAAGATCGTCCTGACAGCCTTGCGTCAGATGGCCGGTGAACTGGACACCGGAGCGCTCCTGACGATTGATCCCGAGCGGGCACGTCTGCGGCTGCTACCCTTGCAACTTCGTAAGTAAGCGCTGGGGCGTCACACGTCCAGATTGGCCACCGACAGGGCGTTTTCGCGGATGAAGTCGCGCCGCGGCTCGACCACGTCGCCCATCAGCTTGGTGAAGAGGTCGTCCGCCTCGTCGAGCTCGCTCACTTTCACGCGCAACAACGAGCGCACATTGGAATCGAGCGTGGTTTCCCAGAGCTGCTCGGGATTCATTTCGCCCAAGCCTTTGTAGCGCTGCATGCTGATGCCCTTGCGCCCGGCGGCGAAGACCGCTTCGAGCAGGTCGATGGGGCCGTGGATGACCTTGTCGGAATCCTTGCGCCGGAGCTTGGCGGGCTTGGCATAGATCTCCTGCAGATGCGCCGCTTTCTTGTCGAGGCGGATGGCGTCGGCCGAGCCGATCAGCTTGGCATCGATGCTCCAGCTTTCCTTGACGCCCCGGACCTCGCGGGCGAAGACGAGGCTGCCGTCCTGGGCATGCACACCGGTCCAGCCGCGCTCGGTCTCTTCGGCGATCGCGTCGAGCCGTTTGGCGATGTAGCTCGCCGCGGCCAGCGCGTTCTCGTTATTGGAGAGCACTTCCGGATTGAGCACGCCGGCGATCGCCGCCTGTTCGATGACAGTGCGCGAATAACGCGAATGAAGGCCGTCGAGGGCGGCCCTGACCGAAAGCGCCTCATCGACGATCTGGCGCAGATCGGCCCCGGCGCGTTCGGCGCCGGAAGCCAGCGCCAGGCTCGAGCCTTCGAGGCCGGTCTCGATCAGATAATTCTCGAGTGCCTTGCCGTCCTTCAGATATTGCTCGGACGTGCCGCGTTTCACCTTATAAAGCGGCGGCTGGGCGATATAGAGATGGCCGCGCTCGATGATCTCCTGCATCTGCCTATAGAAGAAGGTGAGCAGCAAAGTGCGGATATGGGCGCCGTCGACATCGGCGTCCGTCATGATGATGATCTTGTGGTAGCGCAGCTTGTCGGGGTTGAATTCCTCGCGCCCGATGCCGGTGCCGAGCGCCGTGATGAGCGTGCCGATCTCGGCCGAGGACAGCATCTTCTCGAAGCGCACCCGCTCGACATTGAGGATCTTGCCGCGCAGCGGCAGCACGGCCTGGTTCTCGCGGTTGCGCGCCTGCTTGGCGGAGCCGCCGGCCGAGTCGCCCTCGACGATGAACAATTCCGATTTTGCCGGATCGCGCTCCTGGCAGTCGGCAAGCTTGCCGGGAAGGGAGGAGATGTCGAGGGCGCCCTTGCGCCGTGTCAGCTCGCGCGCCTTGCGCGCCGCTTCGCGCGCGGCGGCGGCTTCCACCACCTTGCCGACGATCTGCTTGGCGTCCTGGGGATGCTCCTCGAACCACGCGGCGAGCTCTTCGCCGATCAGGCTCTCGACCACCGGGCGCACTTCCGAGGAAACGAGCTTGTCCTTGGTCTGCGACGAGAATTTGGGATCGGGCACCTTGACCGAAAGCACGCAGGTGAGGCCCTCGCGCGCATCATCGCCGGTGAGCGCCACCTTCTCCTTCTTGGCGATGCCGCTCGTCGTGGCATAGCCATTGATGACGCGGGTGAGCGCGCCGCGGAAGCCGGCCAGGTGGGTGCCGCCGTCGCGCTGCGGGATGTTGTTGGTGAAGCACAGCACATTCTCGTGGTAGCTGTCGTTCCACCACAAGGCGCATTCGACGGTGATGCCGTCCTTCTCGCCCTTGATCATGATCGGCTCGGTGACGAGCGCCTGCTTGGTGCGGTCGAGATAACGCACGAAGGCCTGGATGCCGCCTTCGTAATAGAGCTCGACTTCCTTGGGCTCGACGCCGCGCTTGTCGGCAAGCACGATACGCACGCCCGAATTGAGGAAGGCGAGCTCGCGCAGGCGATGCTCGATCGTCGAATAGTCGAAATCGGTCTTGGTGAAGATTTCCGGCGAGGGCAGGAAGGTCACTTCGGTGCCGCGCTTGTCATGGCTGTCGCGCACCACCGCGAGCGGCGCATCGGCCTCGCCATTGGTGAAGCTCATCGCATGTTCTTTGCCGCCGCGCCAGACGCGCAGCTTGAGCCAGATGGAGAGCGCGTTGACGACCGACACGCCGACGCCATGCAGGCCGCCCGACACCTTGTAGGAATTCTGGTCGAATTTGCCGCCGGCATGCAGCTGGGTCATGATGACCTCGGCCGCCGACACGCCTTCGCTCGGGTGGATGTCGGTGGGAATGCCGCGGCCATTGTCGAAGACGGTGCAGGAACCATCGGCATTGAGCGTGACGGTGGCGCGGTCGCAATAACCGGCGAGCGATTCATCAACGGCGTTGTCGACCACCTCATAGATCATGTGATGGAGACCGGAGCCATCGTCGGTGTCACCGATATACATGCCCGGGCGCTTGCGCACCGCATCGAGGCCCTTGAGGACCTTGATCGCGTCGGCGCCGTATTCCTCGGCCTGTTTCTTGATCGGATCAGCCATTACTGCCTCGTCACTTTTCCACCCTCCACATGGAGGAATTCACCCGTCTTGCCAAGCCCGTCGAACAGCGCCCGATCGGTCCCCGTCATGAAGCTCTGGGCCCCAAGTTGACGGAGCGTCTCGAACAGGCCGGCGCGTCTGACGCCATCCAGATGCGCCGCGACTTCGTCAAGAAGAAGGACGGGAGCGGCCCCGCTTTCCTCCTTGACCGACGAGGCTTGCGCCAGGATCAGCCCGATGAGCAGCGCTTTCTGCTCACCCGTCGAGCACAGAGCCGCAGGCGTCGCCTTGGGCTCATGCGTTACCAAGAAATCACTCCTATGCGGGCCGTTGAGCGTGCGTCCCGCCGCCCTGTCCAGCCCCCGCGATTCGAGGAGGAGTCTACGATATTCGTCTTCCGCCTGCACGGCCGGCATGATGGTGAGGCGATCTTCGAGTTCGCCCTGGAGGCCTAGGATGCTGGCGGGAAATGCGCTCCCTTTAAGTAGGAATTTTATGTGATTTTGCAAGGCGGCGATGGCATGGAGACGGGCCGCGGCGATGGCCGCGGCGGCCTCCGCCATCTGCGCTTCGAGGCCGGAAAGCCAGAGGGGATCGGGGCGCGATTCCTCGAGCAGCAGATTGCGCTCCCGCATCAGCTTCTCGAAGACGAGGACGCGCGAGGCATGTTCGGGATCATTGGCGGCGACGAGCCGGTCGAGAAAGCGGCGCCGGTCGGAAGCGGGACCGGCAAACAGCCGGTCCATCGCCGGGGTGAGCCAGATCACCCGCATATGATGGGCAAGGATGCCGGGGCTCTTCTGCGGCACGCCGTCGAGCACCACTTGCCTTGTCTGGCTCGCCGTGTCGCCTTCCGGCATCCATTGCGTGCCGAGCCTGACGTCACCTTGGCCGGAGGAGACATGGGCGGCGATCGCCCAGCCTCTGGGCGCGCCCTGCCGCGCCAGATCCTCGAACAGGGCGCCGCGCAGGCCGCGTCCGGTTGACAGCAGCGACACCGCCTCGATGAGATTGGTCTTGCCGGCGCCATTGGGACCGGTGAGCGCCACGAGTCCCACCCCAGGATCGAGCCGCAGCTCATCATAATTGCGGAAATCGGTCAGGGTCAGGCGGGTGACGGTGTAGGAAGACGGCGCCATTCACGCGGCCCGTGTTTCTCCCTCTCCCGCGGGCGGAAGAGGGGGGCTGAAGGCCGGATAAGGATGTGTCTTGAGCCTAAGAGCCTCTCTCATCGGAGGCCACGGCGAGCGATTCCTGGCATCCCTGCTTTATGGCGCTGCCGGCCCTGTTTGAAAAGCCGCCATGTGTCAGGAGCAGGAAGCTCACACCCGCATCGGCATCAGGACGTACAGCGCCTGGTCGTCGGAAGGATCGAGCACGATGGTGGGCGAGCCCGCATCGGCCAGCTGGAACCTGGCGGTATCGCTCTTGATCTGCGAGGCGATGTCGAGGAGGTAACGTGAATTGAAGCCGATATCGATGGGGTCGGCGTCATAGGAGGCGGCAATCTCTTCTTCAGCCGAGCCCGAATCCGGATTGTTGACGGTAAGCACCACGCGGCCGTCGCCGACATTGAGCTTCACCGCGCGGCCCTTCTCGAAGGAGATGGTCGAGACCCGGTCGACGGCGCTCGAGAACAGCTTGGTGTCGACATCGAGCGTCTTGTCGTTGTTGCGCGGGATCACCCGTTCGTAATCGGGGAAAGTGCCGTCGATGAGCTTCGAGGTCAGCGTCAGGCCGTTGCAGGAGAAGCGGATCTTGGAGGCGGACAGCGCCACCTCGACTTCGCCGTCATCGCCCTCGATCAGCTTGACGAGTTCGAGCACCGTCTTCCTCGGCACGATGATGCCAGGCATGCCCTTGGCGCCCTCGGGCAAAGGCACCTGCGCCCGGGCGAGGCGGTGGCCGTCGGTGGCGACGGCCCGCAGCGTCTGGTTGGCCGCCACCTCGTGCAGATAGATGCCGTTCAGATAATAGCGGGTCTCTTCGGTCGAGATGGCGAAGCGGGTCTTCTCGACCAGCCCCTTGAGCTCGGAGGCCTTCAGGGTGAAGCGGTTGGCGAGTTCACCGGCATTGAGATCCGGGAAGTCCTCGGGCGGCAACGCCTGGAGGGCGAAGCGCGAACGCCCCGCCTTGATGGCCACGCGGCCGGTATCGGGTCCCTGGTCGAGTTCGAGCTGAGCCCCGTCAGGGAGCTTGCGTACGATGTCGTAGAGCATATGGGCGGCGACCGTGACGGCGCCGTCCTGGGCGACCTCGGCCGCCACCGTCTCGATGATCTCGATATCGAGGTCGGTGGCGGTGAGCTTCACCGCCTCGCCCTTGGCCTGGACAAGCACATTGGACAGGATCGGTATGGTATTGCGCCGCTCCACCACGCTTTGCACATGGTTGAGCGCCTTGAGAAAGGCCGATCTTTCGATAGTCACCCGCATTGTATTGCAATCCTGTCCTGTCTGGGCCGAAGACATTGACGCCTTTGTGCCCCGGGCGCAAGACCGGGTCGGCCCAGTTTTTTATTGTTGTTCGATCAGGCGGATGAGCAGGGCGACCTCGCGGGCAAGCCGGTCGTCGCTCTTCATCAGCTCCTCGATCTTACGCACGGCGTGCAGGACTGTACTATGATCGCGGCCTCCGAAGCGGCGGCCGATTTCGGGCAGCGAGCGCGGGGTGAGCTTCTTGGCCAGATACATGCCGACCTGGCGCGGCACCACCACGGAGCGGGCCCGGCGCGGCGACAGGAGGTCGGCGCGCGCCACATTGTAATGGCGTCCGATCACTTTCAGGATGTCGTCGATCCGGACCCGGCACTGATCGGGATTGGCCGACATGTCGCGCAGCACCATGGCGGCGAGATCGACTGAGAGTGGCGCATGCGAGAACTGCTGATGCGCGATGACGCGGTTGAGCGCTCCTTCGAGCTCGCGCCCGCCGCCCTGCACCTTGTTGGCGATGAATTCGACGACATCGGGATCGACCCTTATCTGCGGGTCGCGCTTCGCCACGTCGGCGAGGCGGCGCGCCAGGATCTCGCGCCGGAGATCGAGCTCCGGCAGCTCGATGTCGACGACGAGCCCGCCCATCAGGCGCGAGCGCATGCGCTGGTCGATGGCATCGAGCTGGGCCGGCGGCGCGTCGGCGGCGATGACGATCTGGCGTTTGGCGTCCACCAGCGAATTGAAGGTGTGGTAGAATTCCTGCGTCATCGACTTGCCCTGCAGGAACTGGAAGTCGTCGATGAGCAAGACGTCGATCGACTGGAAGAAGTCCTTGAAGCCGATCGTGTCGCGCGACCGGAGCGCGCCGATGAAATGATACATGAAACGTTCGGCGGTGATGAACAGCACCTTGCGCTCCGGGTGCCGCTCGCGCACCCGCCAGGCGATCGCATTGAGCAGATGCGTCTTGCCGAGCCCCGCCGCCGAATGGATGAACAGCGGATTGAAGCTGACCGGCAGGCCCGGCTGCGATTCCGAGATACGCTGGGCCGCCGCATGGGCGAGCCGGTTGGAGCCGCCGGTGATGAAGCTGTGAAAGGTCTGATGGGGATCGAGCGGCGAGCCGCGTTCACCCGTCGGCTGCTGCAGCGAGGCTTGCGCCGGTTGCGGTTGCGCCATCCGCGCTTGCGGCTCCGACTGCATCTCATCGCGCACGATCCGCCGTTCGGCGACATCCTGCGGGCGCTGCGGCACGCCGCGCGTACGCACTTTCACGTGAACATTATCGAGATGGCCGAGCTCGGCCTCGCTCGCCTTCAGAAGTTTCTGAGCGTAATGCGTCTCGATCCAGTTTCTGAGGAAACGGGTGGGGACCGAAACCGCGAGGCGCCCATCGACGCATTCTTCCGGCTCCATCCGCGCAAACCAGCTTGTGTAAAGATCGTCACCCAATTCCGCCTTGAGCCTTTGAGCTATTCTGCCCCAGCTCTGCTTGAGTTCGATCACCGCCGCATCTGTCATCACACCTAAACCCCTATTTTCTTGTACTCACAGCGATTTGCCGCGCTTTCGGCACGCAACTACCCTCTTGCGGATCGACTGATCCGCAAGCCAACTCCTTTCCGGTTCGATCAAGAACCTAAGGCGACTCTGATTTAGAAAACTTGGTCACTAAGTGCCCCTATGGTGACCTTCACTGACTTACCCATCTTCGTGCCGCAGCCCCTCAGGCAGCGCCCAATGACCATACTCACAAGCCCTTGGCCGTGACAACGGACTTTGGACGCTTCTCCGTGTACGGAATTTTCTTTGGACGATGCCCGATCTGCCCTGCACGTCACGGTGGTGAACGACAAGTCGTTGACTCGCATGACTGAATCAATCGACCGCGCGGTACAGGTGCAGAAAAATCACTACCGTCACAAAAATTGGATTCCCATATTCGGCGGCCCACGGATTCATCGGCCTTCGTCCAACTCTTTCGCTTCACTCTTCTAAATGATTGAAAAGTAATGCTAATTTTTGCGCCAAACCGTCAGTAGCCTGAACAAGAAAAACGGCGCGTCCGGGGTTTTCCGTCGCGCCGTCTGTGGATGGCCGGAAAACCGGCCAAATATCAGTCTGTTACTTGATCGCTTTCACGCGCTTGGCGAGGCGGGACACCTTGCGGGACGCGGCGTTCTTATGCAGCACGCCCTTCTGGGCGCCGCGCATCAGTTCCGGCTCGGCCGCCTTGAGGGCGGCTTCCGCGACGGACTTGTTGCCCGACGCGATCGCCTCTTCGACTTTACGTACCGAGGTGCGCACGCGGCTGGTGCGGTTCTTGTTGATGACGGCACGGCGAGCTGAAACGCGTGTCGCCTTTTTCGCCGAACTTGTGTTCGCCATGAATTGACTTCCTGAAGTTGAAACCGGTCGATATCGGTTCAATGCAAAAATGCCGCTGCGCCGGAAGCGCGCGCGGCTGCCTATCCCCTTATCGGATGTGGGGCTTATAATCGCCCGAGATCAGCCCGTCAATTGCCGTGTCTGGCCACTTTCAGAACCGCCGCCAGGGCGGTTTTGAGGCCGGGATCGGCTTCCCGGGCTATCAGGCCCTCGAGACGGGCGATCAGGGCGTCCTGGTCCGACCGCGCCAGCCTGGGCCGGATCACCTGATAGGAGGCGGCCAGCGCCTGTGCCAGCATCATGAGCTTATCACTAGGGAAAGTATGGGCTTCGGACAACGTATCGAGCGTCCCGTGCAGCGTCGTGGCGATGGCGCTGCCGCAGCAGGCCTGGGCCTCCTCGATGACGGCAAGACGGTCGATCAGGGCAAGCCGGAAGATCTGGATGTCGACGAGCTCGTTCTCGACATCGTCACCGAGCGCCACCGCATAGCCATAGCGGCTGCGGAATTCACCAGTGGCCGACAGGACCAGCAGAATCTGCTGGCGCTTCTCGGAGACACTGTCTGCCCCAGCCATAAGCTGGTCGATATTGTCGCGGTCGATGAGGCGGTCGAAGAAGGCTTCCGTCTTGGGATTGCCGCGCCGCGGCAAGGTGATCTTGCCATTCTGGACCGCGAAGATCGCCGTCACATAGTCATTCGGCGCCCAGGGGCCCTCGGCGGGCAGCATTTGCGTATTGGCGACAACGGGAGCGGCGAGGCCGGCGGAGGCCAGCACGGCGGCGGCGATCCAATTGCGGAAGCGGAGCATCTCTTACTCCTCTGCTCCTGCGTAATTTAGCGCATTTTTGTCGCCGACGCATCTAAGGCGTTGCGCTCAGCGCCCGGCATCGCTATGGAGGCGCCCCCAATCTCCAGAGACCATCATGACCAGCGCCCCCGACGACATATCGATCGGCATTGATTTCGGCACGACCAATACGGTGATCGCTCTCGCGGGTCCCGAAGGGGCCGCCGAAGCCTTGCACTTCACCCAGCACGGTGTCGTCCATCGCACCTATAATTCGGCTTTGTGCTTCTGGGAGGACCATCAGGGTGCCGGCACCCAGTTGCGCATGGAAGGTGGGCCCTGGGCGGTCGAGCAGTTTCTCGTCGGCTCGGCGGCGCATCGCTTCATCCAGTCCTTCAAGACCTTCGCGGCGAGCCCGTCTTTCGCGCAGACCCGCATCTTCCGGCAGAATTTCCGCTTCGAGGATCTGCTCAGCGCCTTTCTGCGCAGCCTCCTGCGCCATGCCGACCGGCCGCTGGCGCTCGATGCCGGCAAGATCGTCATCGGCCGGCCGGTGCGCTTCGCCGGCGCCAGCCCCGACGAGGCCCTGGCGATGAAACGCTACCGCACCTCCTTCGGCCGGCTCGGCGTCGAGCACGGACATTATGTCTATGAGCCGGTGGGGGCGGCCTTCTTCTATGCCCGCCAGATCAAGGAAGACGCGACCATCCTGGTCGCCGATTTCGGCGGCGGCACCAGTGACTTCTCGGTGATGCGCTTCGAACGGAGCGATGGCCGCATAAAGGCGACGCCGCTCGGCCATAGCGGCATCGGCATCGCCGGTGACGCATTCGACTACCGCATCATCGACCGCGTCGTCTCGCCCAGGCTCGGCAAGGGCTCGGACTATGTCTCTTTCGGCAAAAGGCTCGCCATCCCCAATGGCTACTACGCCAACTTCGCCCGCTGGAACCAGCTGGCGATGATGAAGTCGAATGGCGACCTGAAGGAGCTCATCGAGCTCGAGCGCTCGGCGGTCGATCCGGCGGCGCTGCAGAAGCTCATCGACATCATCGAGAACGATCTGGGCTTTGCGCTCTATCGGGCGGTTTCCGCCGCCAAGGTGGCGCTGTCATCGGCCGACGAGGCGGATTTCCATTTTCAGAAGGACGGGATTGAGATCGAGGAGACGATCGCGCGGGCCGATTTCGAGGACTGGATCGCCGACGACGTCGCGCGCATCGCCGAGACGGTCGACGAGGCCCTGGCCACGGCCGGGCTCGGGGTACATGAGATCGACAAGGTCTTCTTGACCGGCGGCTCGTCCTTCATTCCGGCGATCTGGAAGGTTTTTGGCGAACGTTTCGGCGAGGACCGGCTGATGACCGGCGATCAATTCGAGTCTATTGCCTATGGCCTGGCGCTGATCGGGCGCGATGAGCGCCCCGAGGACTGGGCGATGCGACATTAGCTCAGGGAGGCCTGATGCTCGACGGCGATGTGAGCCTGCTGCACTACGCCCTGGTGGCGTTGGCCGCTTTCATCGCCGCCATCATTGGCGGGGTCACGGGTTACGGCACCGGCCTCTTGCTGCCGCCGGTACTGGTGCCGATCATCGGGCCGCAGGCGGTGGTGCCAGTGATCGCGGTCGCCGCCTTGATGACCAATTCGAGCCGGCTCCTCGCCTTCCGCACATTTTTCGATGGCCCGCGCGCGCTGCTCATCACGCTCTGCGCGGTGCCCTTCTGTTTCATCGGCGCTTACCTCTACACGCTGCTGTCGGGCGGCCATGTCGCCATGCTCATCGGCATCGTGCTGATCCTTCTGGTGCCGGTGCGCCGCATTCTCACCCGCTTGCGTGGGCATCTGCCAAATAAGGGTGTCGCCGCGGCGGGGGCCGCCTACGGGCTGCTTGTCGGCGGCACCACCGGCTCAGGCGTCGTGCTGCTGTCGATCCTGCTGGCGGCGGGCCTCCAAGGCCCGGCGGTGATCGCCACCGATGCCGGCATCTCGATCGTCATCGGCGCCGTCAAGACGCTGGTTTTCCAGTCGACCGGCATGCTGCCGCTCTCCTCTTGGATCATGGCGGCGGTGATCGGTGTCGCGGCGCTGCCCGGCGCCTTCATCGCCAAACACCTGGCGCATCGCCTCTCGCTCAAGGCGCATACCAATATTCTGGACGCGGTGGTGATCGTGGGCGGCGCCATACTGATCATTCAGGGCGTCCGGGCGTGATCTGTCCTTAATCAGCCTTTCGCCAGCGCGATCGCGATGGATTCCGCAACTTCTGGCGCGGCCTGGACATCGGGCAGAACACCGACGCCCTCCCAGTTGGTCTGCGTAATGGGATTCTCGGCCCGTCCGGTCGGGACGACAACGAAGAAATTGGACCCCAATTCGGTCAATCCGCCCGGATTAGCACCGCCCCGCGTCTTGGCACCGACGATCGTGGCGCGTTTCAGCGTTTGCAAATCATAAGCGAACTCTTCACCTGCCGAATATGTCTTCGGTCCGACCAGCACATAGACGGGCTTGTCCAGATAGCGCAGAGGTGTCGGTAAACTCGAAAAAACCTCGGTCCTGAACGTGTCGGTCCCACGATTTCGCCATATCAGCCGATTGATCTCGATCGTGTTGTCCGCTTCGAGGAAGTAGCTCACGAGATACGCGACAGAGGCCGGGTGCCCGCCGCCATTCGCCCGCATGTCGATGATGAGTGCCCTGGTGTCGGACAGGCTGCGCATGGCGTCGTCGGCGGCGGGATTGAAGACGTCCGGAGGAAGGAACCGCGTCAGGCGAATAAGTCCTATGTTACCGTCGAGCCGTTCGACCTCGAAGCCCGCGCCTTCGGGCGCGGCCGGTGGCGGCTGATTACCGAAGGGGGAGCCGAAGATCACCCGCATATGACTGTCTTTGGTGAGTGCGCGGAGCTGATTGGTAACCTGCTGCGCGAACTGAACCGGATCCGTCACGCCGGCATAGGCACTCGCCTTCAATGACGTCTCGAGCGCATCGGCGGCATGCGCTCCCCGATCAGCGAAGACATATCCTTCGCGGAGCTCGACGATGATACCGTTGATGGTGTTGCCGATTGTCGCCTGCGTCAGGGGTTCAACCTGAGCCGCGTCAGGTGTCGTATCGGCCGATACAGTCGTAGGCGCGGCCATCAGGACCGCGACCATCGCGCTGAAGGTGAAGAAAAGAGTTTGAAGTTGCCGCAACGGTCTCTCCTTCACCGGTTCTTGAAGGCCGGCTTGCGCTTCTCGACGAAGGCCGTCATGCCTTCCTTCTGATCCTCGCTGGCGAACATCGCGTGGAACAGGCGGCGCTCGAAGCGGATGCCTTCGGCGAGCGTCGTCTCGAAGGCGCGATTGACCGATTCCTTCGCCATCATGGCGATGGGCTGCGAGAAGGAGGCGATCTTCTTCGCCGCGGCGAGCGCTTCCTCGACCAGCTTGTCGGCCGGCACGATGCGCGAGACGAGCCCGCAGCGTTCCGCTTCCGCCGCATCCATCATGCGCGCGGTCAGCACCATGTCCATCGCCTTCGACTTGCCGATATAGCGGGTGAGGCGCTGGGTGCCGCCGGCGCCCGGCATGACGCCCAGCTGGATCTCCGGCTGGCCGAATTTCGCCGTGTCGGCGGCAATGATAAAGTCGCACATCAAGGCGAGCTCGCAGCCACCGCCGAGCGCGAAGCCCGCCACCGCGGCGATCACCGGCTTGCGCTGGTCCGCCACTTTGTCCCAGGAGGAGAGGAAGTCGCCGAGATAGGCTTCCATATAGGATTTGGACGCCATCTCCTTGATATCGGCGCCGGCGGCGAAAGCCTTTTCGCTGCCGGTGATGACGATGGCGCCGATCTTCTCATCCTTGTCGAATTGGGTGAGTGCCTGGCCGAGCTCGGCGACGAGCGCTGCGTTCAGCGCATTGAGCGCCTGCGGCCGGTTGAGCCGGATGAGGCCCACCGCATCATGGGTTTCGACAAGGATGGTTTCATAGGACATGGCAGCTCTCTCGCACGGAAACGGTTTTCGGACGGGAGAGATAGGCTATTTCTGGCACTTGGGACAATAGAAGGTGGAACGGCCCGATTGCACGATCCGTTTGACGGTGCCGCCGCATCGGCGTTTGCGGCATTTCTCGCCTTCCCGGTCATAGACGGCGAAGACCTGCTGGAACGAGCCCTTGTCGCCCTGCGGATGGACGAAATCGCGCAAGGTGGAGCCGCCGGCGGCAATTGCCTCGGTCAGCACGGCGCGGATATGGCGCGCGAGTTCCTCGAGACGCGGATCGAAGCTGGTCTTCTTGACCAGGCTCCCGGCCCTGCGCTTGGGTGACAGGCCGGCGCGGTGCAGCGCCTCGCAGACATAGATATTGCCGAGGCCGGCGATGAGCGTCTGGTCGAGCAGGGCGGCCTTGAGCGGCGCCTTTTTGCCCCGAAATCCTTCCGCGAGATAGGCGGCGCCGAATTCATTGCCGAGCGGCTCGATGCCGATCTGGGCGAGGAGCTTGTGGGTGAGAAGGCCTTCCTCGGCGACGAGATCCATGAGGCCGAAACGGCGCGGATCGGTATAGACGATGCGCAGGCCGTCGGCGCGGGTGAAGACGACATGGTCATGCGGGCCCTTGCCGCTGTCGGGCGTCGCCGCCTCGTCATAGAACTCGCCGAGCCCGGTCATGCGGCCGCGGACGTCGATGATGGTGAAGCGGCCCGACATGCCGAGATGCAGGATCAGCACCTCGCCGCCATCGAGAAAAGCCAGGATGTATTTCGCCCGCCGCTGCAGGCGCAGCACCAGCCGCCCTTCGATGCGTTTGGCGAAACCGGGCGGGAAGGGGAAACGCAGATTGCTGCGGGCGAGCGTCACCTGCGTGATGCGCTGCCCGGTTAGCACCGTTTCGAGGCCGCGCATCACGGTTTCGACTTCTGGAAGTTCCGGCATGGCGATACCTTAGATCGATTTAGTGCTGCGGATAAGGTTTTTAAGAAGGGCTCGTGACTAGATGTGTCAGTAGGGACTAGGATCGGTTGACGGAGAGCTTTCTCGTGTCGCGGGTGTCGTATTGGCCAAATTTGGAATTGGGGCCAATATGGTAGGTAGACAAATACGATCTGGAGGCGGCTGATTGGCAAAGGGTGAACCTCGCGATGTCAAGGTCGTAGTGTTTGAAAGCGCACTCGAAAAGGAGGCCGCAAAAGTGGCCGGAGCTGTGATTGGTCGAGCGGCCGGCGGAATTATGGACACAGTCGCCAACGTATTTGGTGGCCTAATTGGCGACGCCATTCGTGAATGGCGGACGCGCAATCTGATCAGGCATTTGGCTCGTACAGCTGAGATTCTGGAAGCAAGAGGTGTCTCGCTAGACAAGGCAAAGGCGCTTCCTATGGGAGAGGCTTACGCCATGTTCGAAGAAGCTTCAAAACAGGATGATCCTACCCTTGCTGAAATGTGGTCTGCGCTTCTAGCCAACGCGATGGACGCCACAAAGGGCGTGCGGATTGAGCCTGCCTTCGTAGCAACGCTGCGCGTCATCAGCGGCGTTGATGCTCATGTACTTCGCTTTTTCCGGGAGTTTAGACAAGAACAGCTTGCCTCCCAAAATTCGAAGCCAAAGCTGCATTACTTCCGTATTCCACGGAGCAAAGCGGACGAAGATGAAATGAAATCCATTGATGATCAGAGACGCGCAATTGACCAAGCATTCGTCGTGCGCAGCGAAGAAATCAGACAATTTCATCTCGGGAGCTTCGACGAGCGGATCATTCAGCAGGCGCTGGCAAACTTGGTCAAGGAAAGGTGCATTTGTGTTCCGGCTCCAAGTTTCTCCGCACGAAGCCTTTCCAGCGGCCGGGAATATGGAAATGTTGAGCTTGTAAGTGAAGCGAAATTGCAAGATGCACTGGAGGAGATCTCGTCATCAATTGACGAGCACAGTGGGCGTCCGGATATGCTTCCTGGACTATTGGACGCCAATGCATCGCCAGTCGACGCGAACTACGATCTGACTGATCATGGTATGCGTTTATTGCTGGCGTGTGAGGCGCAGAGCGTATCTGAATAGGTGCACAGCTCGCCATGCGCCCAGTGTGCGTGGTGAACTTCCCTATTACAGCGCGCTCAGGATCTTATGCGCGGCCTCGACGCGTACCGGATTGGGATAGCCCCGGTTCGCCAGCATCACCAGGCCTGTGGCTTTGGCGGGGATGAAGACCGCATAGGCACCGAAGCCATTGGTCGAGCCCGTCTTGTTGAAGAGCCGGTCGAGTGCAGGTGCCAAAGGTGGGTCGAGCTTTTCCGCCGGGTTGGCCTTGAAGGCCATGTCGGGGGAATTGCCATCGACGAGACGCGCGCGGCTGATCGGCCAGGGATAGCTTTCCCAGCCCAAGCCCTGCGTCATCGGGCCGACCCGGTAGTAGCCTTTATGGGTCGCGGCGACGGCGCGCTGGAAGGTCTCGTCAAGCTTCGCACTGTCGATATTGGCCTCGAGGAAGGCGAGCATGTCGGTGGAGGTCGTCTTCACGCCATAGGCCTGCGCATCGAGGACGCCCGGCGTCACCCGGACCGGCTTGCCGCTTTTCGAAGTGCCATAGGCGTAGCGGTCCATCTGATCCTCAGGGACACGAATATAGCTGCGCTTCAGGCCGAGGGTCGGAAAGATCCGGCCTTCCATCACCTGATCGAAGGGCTCGTTCAGGCTTCTCGCGGCGAGATAGCCGAAGAGGCCGATGCTGGGATTGGAGTAGCGCCGATAGGCGCCGGCGGCAAAAGCCGGCTGCCAGGTCTTGAAATAGGCGATCATCTTATCATGGTCGGTGATCTCCGCGGGAAACTGCAAAGGCAGGCCGCCAGCCGTATAGGTGCCGAGATCGAGGACCTTGATGCGCTCGAAGCTCGAACCGGACAGCGCCGGGAGATATTTGCTCGCGGCGTCGGTGAGCGCGAAAGCGCCCTTGGCGAGCGCATAACCGCCGAGCGTCGCGGTGAAGGTCTTGCTGATCGAGCCGATCTCGAACAGCGTATCCTCAGTGACTTTCGCGCCGCTCGCTTTCGAAGCGATGCCGAAATTGAAGAAGTGACGCTCGCCTTTGAGCGTGAGGCCGACCGCCATGCCCGGCAAGTCGTGCTTCTTCATCACCGGCCGGATCGCCTGGGCAACGATGCGCTCGATCTGGGCGCTGGTCTGAGCGGCGGGGCTCGATCTGGTGAAGGCCGCAAGCGTCGGGATGGCAAGCAATCCGGCAAGCGCCTGCCGGCGTGACAAATACATCGTCATTCTGTCTTCCATGTCGGTTGAAGTTTGAGGGAAGCGCCGCGTGCCGCCGCAGGATCATGCGTGCTTCGGGCCGGACTATGACGAGGCTGCTTGCCCTAGACAAATGATCAATTCTGGGCTCTGACATGAGAAAAATATGGGCTTAGAAGCGCTTCCCGCCAAAGTTGCCCGACTTTGGCGATAAGGAAGCGCACAAAAGAGAATACAATGGATATCTCACAATTACCGCTCAATGCGCTGCGCGCCTTCGAGGCCTCGGCGCGCCATACGAGCTTCACCCGTGCCGGCCTCGAGCTGCGCGTCACCCAGACGGCGATCAGCCATCAGGTCAAGGCGCTGGAGGATGTCCTTAACGTCACTCTGTTCAAGCGCCTGCCGCGCGGCCTGACCCTGACCGACGAGGGCCATGCGCTGCTTCCCGTACTGACCGACGCCTTCCAGCGCATGAGCGCCACGCTGAGCCAGTTCGAGGACGGCAATTTCCACGAAATACTGACCGTCGGCATCGTCGGGACTTTCGCCATCGGCTGGCTCTTGCCGCGCCTCGCCGCGTTCAAGGCGGCGCATCCCCATGTCGATCTGCGCCTCAAGACCAACAACAACCGCTCCGACATTCTCATCGACGGGCTCGATTTTTTCATCCGCTTCGGCGACGGCGCCTGGCATGGCACCGAGGCCATTCATCTGATGGACGCGCCCTTATCGCCGGTCTGCGCCCCGGATCTGCGGGAAAGGCTGCACCGGCCGGCGGATCTGGCGGGGGTCGAGCTGCTGCGCTCCTACCGCATCGATGAATGGCCGATGTGGTTCAAGGCGGCGGGCGTTCCGGCTCCCAATCTGCGCGGCTGGATGTTCGATTCCTCCCTGACCCTGGTCGAGGCGGCGGCGCGCGGTGTCGGCGTGGCGCTGGTCCCGGTCGCCATGTTCGGCCAGGAGCTCGGCGCGGGGCGAATCGTCCAGCCTTTCCCGATCACCATCGCGACGGGCGGATACTGGCTGACCAGGCTCAAGACCAGGGCCGAAACTGCCGCCATGTCGGCCTTCCGCCACTGGCTTCTGACCGAAATCGCAAGTCCGGTTCAAGCCGTGGCGCGGTAAGCGAAATTGTCGCCCGCCATGGCATTTGAGGCCGGCCTGTTCTATGGTCCGCCGCCATGACAGAGCCCCAGAAAGAAACCGCCCCTTTCGGCTTTCGCGAGGTCGCGGAAGGTGAAAAGCAAGGCCTCGTGAACGAGGTCTTCTCGAAGGTCGCCCTCCGTTACGACCAGATGAACGACCTGATGTCGGCAGGGTTCCACCGGCTGTGGAAGGACGATTTCGTCACGCTGCTGTCGCCGCCCCGAAGCGGCCAGAGCTTCGAGGTGATCGACGTGGCGGGCGGCACCGGCGACATCGCCTTCCGCATCGCCCGCGCCGGGGGCTCCGGCACCCGCATCACCATCGCCGATATCTCGCCCGAGATGGTCGCGGAAGGAGCGAAGCGCGCCGAGGCCGAAGGGCTCCAGGGCCAATGCCGCTTCAGCGTCGGCAATGCCGAGGCGCTGGCCTTTCCCGACAAGAGTTTCGATGCCTATACGATCGCTTTCGGCATCCGCAATGTCACCCATATCGACCGCGCCCTGAAGGAGGCCTATCGGGTGCTGAAGCCCGGCGGCAAATTCCAGTGCCTGGAATTCTCGCATGTCGACGTGCCGGGCCTCGCTTCGGTCTATGACGCCTATTCCTTCACCGCCATTCCGGCGATCGGCAAGGTGGTGACGGGCGACGGCCAGCCTTATCGTTATCTCGTCGAAAGCATCCGCACCTTCCCCGACCAGGAGAAGTTCGAGACGATGATCCGTGACGCCGGCTTCAGTCGCGCCGGCCATCGCTCGCTGTCGGGCGGCATCGTCGCCATCCATTGGGGTTGGCGCATCTGATGGCATTTTTCGGCCACGTCTTCCGTCTCGCCCGCGCCGGCTGGGTGCTCGCCCGCCACGACGCGTTTCCGCCGCCCGAGGATGCGGCGGCGCTGCCGTTTCCCGCGCGTGTCGGCTTGCGCCTCGCCAAGCTCGTCGCGGTCAAATCGCATGGCAATGGCAAATTGAGCGCCGCTCTTGCCGAATTGGGACCGAGCTATGTGAAGCTCGGCCAGTTCCTGGCGACAAGGCCCGATATGGTGGGACCAGCGCGCGCCGCCGAGTTGCGCAGCTTGCAGGACCGTCTGCCGCCTTTCGATATGGCGACGGCGCGCCAGGTGATCAAAGCCAATCTCGGCCGCGACACCGATGAGCTCTTCGCTGAATTCGGTCCGGCCGTCGCCGCCGCCTCGATCGCGCAGGTGCATCGCGCCAGGACACGTGAAGGCCGCGATGTCGCGGTGAAGATTTTGCGGCCCGGCATCGAGCAGCGTTTCGCCCGCGATCTCTCCGACTTCTTCTTCGCCGCGCGGATGATCGAGCGGATGAGTGCCGTGGCGCGCCGCCTGCGCCCGGTCGATGCGACGGAGACGCTGGCGCAATCGGTCAAGCTCGAAATGGATCTGCGCATGGAAGCCGCGGCCATGAAGGAAATGGCCGGCAATGTCGCCGATGATCCGGGCTTCCGCGTACCGCAGGTCGAATGGGCCTTCACCGCCAGGCAGGTGCTGACCACCGACTGGATCGATGGCACGCCGTTGTCGGATCTGGCGGCGCTCAAAGCCACGGGCCTCGATCTCGATCGCCTCGCCGACACGGTGATCCAGAGTTTTCTCCGCCATGCCATCCGCGACGGCTTCTTTCACGCCGACATGCATCAGGGCAATCTCTTCGCCGATCAGAGCGGCAATCTGATCGCCGTCGATTTCGGCATCATGGGCAGGCTGACGCCCAAGGAGCGCCTGTTCCTCGCCGAGATCCTCTATGGCTTCATCCGCCGCGATTATGCACGGGTGGCGCAAGTGCATTTCGATGCGGGTTATGTGCCGCAGCATCAGGACCAGGCGGTCTTCGCGCAAGCCTTGCGCGCCATTGGCGAGCCGATCATGGACCGTCCCGCGCATGAGATTTCGATGGCGCGGTTGTTGACGCAGCTCTTCGAGGTGACCGGCCAGTTCGACATGGCGACCCAGCCGCAATTGCTGCTGCTCCAGAAAACCATGGTGGTGGTCGAGGGCGTTGCGCGTATGCTGAACCCCCATTTCAACATGTGGGTCGCGGCGGAACCGGTGGTACGCGAATGGATCGAGAAGAAGCTCGGACCTTTGGGCCAGATCGAAGGGGCGGCGGAAGGTGCCGTCTCGCTCGGCCGTCTCTTCACCACCTTGCCCGAAATGCTGGGCCAGGCCCAGGCCGCCACCACGATGCTGGCCGACATGGCGAATGCCGGTGGCATCAAGCTCGACAAGGCGACGACCGAGGCGCTCGCCGCCGCCCAGGCCCGCCATTCGCGCGCGGGCCGCTATGCGCTCATCGCAGGCGCGGCAGCCTTGATCGCCATCGCTGTGAACCTGATCTTCTGAACTGCACCTCCGGCTTTCTAGATAGGGGCATGATCACATGATGACCAATCTCTCCGGCAAAAGCGTTCTCCTCGTCATCGGAGGTGGCATTGCCGCCTATAAGAGCCTCGAGCTCATCAGGCTCCTGAAGCAGCGCCAGGCCAAGGTCACGGCGATCATGACCAAGGCGGCCGAGCAGTTCGTCACCCAGCTTTCGGTGGCGAGCCTCACCGGCGAAAAAGTCTATACCGATCTCTTCAGCCTCACCGATGAGGTCGAGATGGGCCATATCGAATTGTCGCGCTCGGCCGATCTCCTGGTGGTGGCGCCGGCGAGCGCCGATCTGATGGCCAAGATGGCGCAGGGCCTCGCCAATGACCTCGCCTCGACGACTTTGCTCGCCACCGACAAGAAGATCCTCATCGCGCCGGCGATGAATGTGCGCATGTGGCAGCATCCGGCGACCGCGCGCAATCTGGCGACCCTGAAAGCCGACGACGTGCGTGTGGTCGGCCCCAATGACGGCGAGATGGCGTGTGGTGAATATGGGCCGGGCCGCATGGCCGAGCCGGTCGAGATCCTCGCCGCTATTCAGGGGCATTTCGCCGGCGGTGTGTTGCCGCTGGCAAGCGGTGCGTCGAACCGCCCTTTGACGGGCCGCAAGGTGCTGATCACCGCCGGCCCAACCCATGAGCCGATCGATCCGGTGCGCTATATCGCCAACCGCTCGTCCGGCAAGCAGGGTTATGCGCTGGCGCAGGCCGCCGTGGCGCTCGGCGCCGAGACGATCCTCGTCTCGGGGCCGGTGAATCTGCCGATCCCGCCCGGCGCCCAGATGATGCCGATCGAGACGGCTGCCGAGATGCTGAAGCTCGTCGAGGCGGAGCTGCCCGTCGATATCGCGATCTTCGCCGCCGCCGTCGCCGACTGGCGCGTCGCGGCCGCCGCCGATCAGAAGATCAAGAAGGGCACGAACGGCCTGCCCGAGATCAAGCTCGCGGAGAATCCCGATATCCTGAAGACGGTGGCGACCGCCAAGTCGAAGCGGCCGAAGCTGGTCGTCGGTTTCGCCGCCGAGACGCAGAATGTCATCGACAATGCCAAGGCCAAGCTCGCCAAGAAGGGCTGCGATCTGATCGTCGCCAATGATGTGAGCGCCGACAGCGGCGTCATGGGTGGAAACCGCAACAAGGTGCATCTTGTCTCGACCGATGGCGTCGAAAGCTGGCCGGAGCTCGACAAGAGCGAGGTGGCCCGCCGCCTGATGGAAGATTTCGCCCGCCGTATCGGAGCTTTGACATGACCGACGTGAAAATCCTGAGACTCCCGAATGGCGAAGGCCTGCCTTTGCCTGCTTATGAAAGCGAGCATGCCGCCGGCATGGATCTGCGCGCCGCCGAAGATGCGATCCTGCCGCCGGCGGGGCGCGCTTTGGTGGCGACGGGTTTCGCCATCGCTCTGCCGCAGGGCTTCGAGGCGCAAGTTCGGCCGCGCTCCGGCCTCGCCGCCAAACATGGCGTCACCGTGCTCAATGCGCCCGGCACCATCGATGCCGACTATCGCGGCGAAGTGAAAGTCATCCTGATCAATCACGGCGCCGACGCCTTCGCCATCAAACGCGGCGACCGCATCGCTCAGATGGTCGTGGCGCCGGTGACGCGGGTGACGCTTGCCGAGGCGGCGAGCCTTTCCGAGACCGGACGTGGTGCCGGCGGCTTCGGATCGACGGGAAGAGGCTGATGAAGCTCTCGCCTGAAGAGCTCGAACGCTACGCAAGGCACATCGTGCTGCAGGAAGTGGGCGGGCCCGGTCAGGCGAAGCTGAAAGGCGCCAAGGTGCTCGTCGTCGGCGCGGGCGGCCTGGGCGCGCCGGTGCTGCTCTATCTCGCGGCGGCCGGCATCGGCACGCTCGGTGTCGTCGATGACGATGACGTGTCACTCTCCAATCTGCAGCGCCAGATCATCCATGCGTCATCGCGCATCGGCCGTCCCAAGACCGACAGCGCCGCGCAGACGCTCAACGATCTCAATCCGCATGTGAATGTGATCGGCCACAAGACGCGTCTCACCGCCGCCAACGCGCTCGACATCATCCGCCAGTACGACATCGTCGCCGACGGCTCGGATAATTTCCCGACCCGTTTCCTGGTGAGCGATGCGTGTTATCTGGCGAGGAAAACGCTGGTCGCCGCCGCGGTCGGCCAGTTCGACGGCCAGCTGTCGACCTTCAAGCCGCATCTGACCGACGCGCAGGGCGTGCCTTATCCGACCTATCGCTGTCTGCATCCGGAAGCGCCGCCGCCGGGCCTCGTGCCCGCTTGCGAGGAAGCCGGCATCGTCGGCGCGCTCACCGGCATCATCGGCTCGATCCAGGCGATGGAAGTGATGAAGGAAATCCTGGGGATCGGCGAAAGCCTGGCCGGCCGGCTCTTCATGTATGACGCTCTGTCGGTGCGCTCCTATGTGACGTCGCTGCCCTGGAACCCCGACAATCCGCTCAATGGGCGGAATGCGACGATCAAGGATCTGTCGGTGCATAGAACCTAAGACCGCCATCCCGGCGAAAGCCGGGACTCACTGAATAAGCACAAGCGGGCGGCGCTGAACGCGTAGAGAGAAATTTTATAGGCCCCGGCTTTCGCCGAGATGACCGTGGTGAGTTATGCCGCTCTCGCGACACCGACCATCGCGGGGCGCAACACGCGGTCGCCGATCTTGAAGCCGGCCTGCATCACCTGCACGACGGTGCCGGGAGCGGCGTCATTGGTCGGCACTTCGAACACCGCCTGGTGGTAATGCGGATCGAATTTCTCGCCCATCGGAAAGACGCGGGTGATGCCGTGGCGCTCGAACACCTTGAGCAGTTCGCGATTGGTCATCTCGACGCCGGCGACGAGATTCTTGACCGGCTCGGTCGCCTCTTTCAGGTGATCGGCTTCGGCGGTGGCGAGCGCGCGGTCCATATTGTCGCTGACGCTCAATATGTCGCGGGCGAAATTGCTGGCCGCATAAAGCGTCGCTTCCGCCTTCTCGCGTTCCATGCGTTTGCGCAGATTGTCCATCTCGGCGAAGGTGCGCAGCAATTGGTCCTTGAGCTTGCCGGCTTCTTCCTTGAGGCCGGTGACTTCGGCCTCGCGCGGATCGGCCTCCATATCGAGGGTCACGGGCTCGGCTTCCGGAATGTCCGTTGCCGGGATCTCTTCAGCCATGGTGTCTTTGCTCGTTTTCGCGTTCATAACGATCCTGGATGTCGATCGATGGATTGGGTTTCGGGCCCGGATATCAGGGTTCGGGACGAAAAAATCAAGTCTTTCGGGTCAACTGACACATGCCGGCAATTGCGAGGCCTATGACGGCGGAAAGCCCCATCTTTCCGGAGGAACCCGTGCCCCTGCCCATCTGCCTCTATTCCGGTCCCTTGAGCATGTTCGGCGCCAAGGCCGAGATCGCCGCTTTGGAAAAGGGCCTCGCCGTCGATCTGGTCATGGTGCCCTTCGACATGGCGAAGCTCTATGAGCCGAAACATCCCGAGGTGCTGCGGATCAACCCCAAGGCGCAGGTTCCGGTGCTCGTCCAGGGTGATGTCGAGATCTTCGATTCGACCCAGATTTTCGAATATTTCGAGGATTTGAAGCCGGAGCCCGCTCTGTGGCGGAAGGCGCCCGGTTCCCGTGCGAAAGCCCGGCTGCTCGAGCTCAGATCGGACGAGGTCTTCTTCCCGCCGATCGTCAGGCTGATGGGCCTGCAGGACCGCCTCGATGATCCTGCGGCGGTGACCGCCTGCGCCGCATCGGCGCGATATTACGAGGAGATGGAGCGGCAATTGGGTGAGGCCGAGTTCCTCGCCGGCGGCTTCTCCTATGCCGACATCGCCTTCTACATGGCGCAGCTCTTCGCTGCCCGGATGTCGGCACCCATGACGGCGGCGACGCCGAAGCTCCTGGCCTGGCGCGAACGGATGTCGGGCCGGCCGGCCATTCGCCAGGTTGCCGGCGCCATGGCGCGTTTCCTTCTGAGTCATGGCCGGAAGCTGCCCGATTTCATGCTGCCGCTGGCACGTTGAAGGGCGGCTGGGCGAACTGCTCGGCGAGGAAATCGACGAAGACGCGCACGCAAGGAGACAGCAATCGGCGGCTGGGATAGACGATGGCGATCGGTGCGCCTTCGGAATGATTGTGGTCGGTGAGCAGGGCGGTCAATCGGCCCGTCCGAATGTCCGGTCCGATCAGCAGCTCCGAGATACGGATGATGCCCATGCCCGCGAGCGCCAGCCGGCGCAGCGCTTCCGTGCTGTCGGCTCTGATTGGGCTGCGGACGCGGATGCTGCGGATACCGTCCGGGCCGGCAAATTTCCAGACATTCAATTCGCCGCGCGTGGTGATGCCGAGGCAGATATGGCGCTCGAGATCGTCCGGTGTTTCGGGAGTTCCATGCCGGGCGAGATAACTGGGTGAGGCGCAGATGATCCGCCGGTTGGGCGCGAGCCTGCGCATGATGAGACGGGAATCCGATCGGGTGGTGACACCGACCGCGACATCGACTCCCTCGGCGATGAGATCGATGATGGCATCGGTAAAGGTGAGTTCCAGTTCGACCTTCGGATAGCGGTCGATGAAGGTCGCCAGCATGGGGACGATCGTCCGGTGGCCGAAGGCGCTGGGCAGGTTGATCCTGAGCAGGCCATGCGGCTCGGCGCCGGGCTGGATCGAGAGCTCCACATCCGTGATGTCCTTGAGAATGCGCCGCGTCGCCTCGGCATAGGCCGTGCCCTCCGCCGTGAGGCCGACCCGGCGCGTCGAGCGCTGCAGCAGCTTGACGCCGAGCCGGTCTTCGAGGCGGCCGATGATCTTGCTGACGGCGGAGGGCGCCATCTGCAGCTTCCGCGCCGCGGCCGAAAAATCACCCTCGTCCACGACCGACAGAAAGACCGACATGCTCTCCGGACGTTCCATGATCTGTTCCGTAATGTCACAAATGAATGAATAGTATCGCTGATTATCGCCAGAAATAAATGAAATATACTGGCCTCGGTTATCCTCTGGAGATCTGGGCCATGCGCGACACTCGACCACCCCTCCATCGCGACAGTGTCGAGCTTCATCGCTGGGCGCGCCGGGAGCGTGCCGCCGCCATAGCCGCGGGGTGTCTTTGGGTGTTGGCGTGGCTGGGAAAGCGGTGCCGGCCGTCGGTTCAGCCGAGATGTTCGATTCCGGGCAAGCCGGTGAGATCGACCCAGCCATGCCGGCGCGCCTCATAGACGGAAACACGCGGCGCCGGGAAAGCGGGATCGCCGAAGGCGCCGACCGCGACCGCATAGGCCTCCGGCACGCTGCTCAATTCCCAATAGACGGTCGAGCCGCAATGTGGGCAGAAGTGGAAACTCACCGTGCCGCCGCTGTCGCCCGCGCGGGTGAAGCGTGTGCAGTCGCCGGCGATGTGCCGCACATTGCTTTTGAGATAACGTGCCTGCATGCCGAAGACGCTGCCGGTGCGCTTCTGGCAGTCGAGGCAATGGCAGATCGAGATGCGGATGGGCTCGCCGCGGCAGGCGAGGCGCAGCTTCCCGCAGGCGCAGCTGGCCTCGCGTTCCAGCGTCACGTGATCAGGCGTCCGATGATGCGCGCGGTGTAATCGACCATCGGGATGATGCGGGCATAGTTCATCCGCGTCGGGCCGATGATACCGAGCGCGCCGACGATCTTCTCCTCGCTGTTGCGATAGGGCGCCACGATGAGCGAGGAGCCCGACATCGAGAACAGCTTGTTCTCGGCGCCGATGAAGATGCGCACCCCTTCGCCGATCTCGGCCGAGCCCAGAAGCTGGATCAGCCCCTTCTTGTTCTCGAGATCGTCGAACAGGCGGCGGATGCGCTCGAGATCGTCGAAGGCGGTGAGGTTCTCGATGAGATTGCCCTGGCCCTTGACGATCAGCGTGCGGTCGTCTTCCTCGGCATTGCCCGACCAAGTGGCGACGCCGTCGGCGACGACCTTGGCGGTGAGCTCGTCGAGCTCGGTCTTGAGCGTCGCGATCTCGTCGCGCATCAGCCCCTGGACTTCGCCGATCGTCTTGCCCTGCATGCGGGCCGAGAGATAGTTCGACGCTTTCACGAGCGAGGAGGGCGGCAGGCCGGGTGGCAGGTCGATGGCGCGGTTCTCCACCGTGCCATCCTCGGCGACCAGAATCACGAGGCCGCGGCCGGGCGACAGGCTGACGAATTCGATATGCTTGAGCCGGGCATTGAGCTTCGGCGCCATGACCAGGCCGGCGCAATGCGACAGGCCCGACAGCAAGGTCGTCGCTTCGCCCAGCACTTCCTCGATGCGGCGCGAGCGGTTGGCGCCGGTCATCTGCGCGTCGATGCGGGCGCGCTCCTCGGGCGAGATCGAGCCCACTTCGAGCAGCGCGTCGACGAAGAAACGCAGGCCCGCATTGGTCGGCATGCGCCCGGCGCTGGTATGGGGCGAATAGATGAGGCCGGTCTCCTCGAGATCCATCATCACATTGCGCACCGAGGCCGGCGACAGGCTCGACGGCAGGATGCGCGAAATGGTGCGCGACCCGACCGGCTCCCCGGTGTCGAGATAGGTCTCGACCAGGCGCCGGAAGATGTCACGCGAGCGCTGGTCGAGCTGGGCGAGGCCCTGCAGGCGCTCATCGACCGGAGGTCTCTGCGAATGGATGCTCATGCGACGAATGTAAAAACGAGACCCCCCGGGGTCAATGAACGCAAAGGACTTGCGCCCTCTTCTTTTGCTGTTATGTTATAACGTAACATCATATAAATGAGGGAAGTGAACATGAAATCCTTGCGCGTCTTGCTGCTGGCCGGCGCCGGCTTCGTCACTCTTGCGTCCAGCTTCGCCGGTGCGGCCGAACAGGAGCATTGGCGCGTCTTTGTCGCCGATCACAGCGCGCCGACGGTGCGTGCCGTTGACGTCAAGACTGGGTCGGTCCTGGCGACCATCGGCGTGCAGGCGCCGGCCGCCCTCGAGGCCAGTAAAAGCGGCCGTACGGTCTTCGCCGTGCAATCCGACGCCGACCGCGTTTCGGCGATCGCCAGTGGCGTCACTGTGGACGATCATGGCGATCACGGCGATCTCAAGCTGACGACGCCCTATCTGCTCAATGCCGTGTCGAAGGGCGCCAAGCCGGTCCATCTCGTCGAGCATGACGGCAAGATCGCGATCTTCCATGATGGCGATGGTAGCGTCGCCATCCTCAGTGAAGCGCAATTCGCCAAAGGCAAGCTCACGCCGCAGCGGTTGGAGACGGCGGCGCCGCATCATGGCGTGGCGGTGCCGCTGGGCGACCAGGCGCTCGTCTCCATCCCCAATCCGAAGGACGCGGGCGAGCTGCCCATCGGCATGCGGCTCATCGATGAGGCGGGCAAGGCGGTCGCCGATTACGCCTGCCCGGATCTTCATGGCGAGGCGTCTTCGGGGCCGCTGCTGGCGATCGCCTGCGCAACCGGCCTGCTGGTCGTCGATTCGCAGAAGGCGGAGCCACGCATCACTTTCGTTCCCTATTCGCCGTCTCTGCCGGAAGGCAAGGCGACGACGCTCAGGGGCGCCAAGTCGCTGCGTTATTTCATCGGCAATTACGGACCGGAGGCGATCATCCTCGTCGATCTCTCGGCGCCGGAGCCGTTCCGGCTGGTGAAGCTGCAGGCGCGCCGCGTCGATTTCACCATCGATCCCGAGCATTCCGACCGCATCTATGTCGTCACCGAGGACGGCTCTTTGCATCGCATCGACGCGATCAAAGGCGAGATCGTCAAAAGCGCCAAGCTCACCCAGGCCTACAGCATGGACGGCCATTGGCGCGATCCGCGTCCGCGTCTCGCGGTGGCGGGCGAGGAGATCGTGGTGAGCGATCCTCTGGCCGGCACTTTGCGCGTCGTCAATCCCGAAACCCTGGCCGAGAACCGCAGCATCGATATCGACGGCATGCCCTATGGGCTGGTGGCGCTCGGCGGTTCGGGTGAGACCCATTGAGGCGCGGCATGCAGGACAAGCGTATTCCCGTCACCGTGCTGTCGGGCTTTCTGGGCGCCGGCAAGACGACGCTGCTCAATCACATCCTCAACAACCGCCAGGGCCTCAAAGTGGCGGTCATTGTCAACGATATGAGTGAAATCAATATCGATGCGGAACTGGTGCGCGCCGGCAACAGCCTGGCGCGCACCGAGGAGACATTGGTCGAGATGACCAATGGCTGCATCTGCTGCACCTTGCGCGACGATCTTCTGCAGGAGGTGCGCCGCCTCGCGGCCGGCGGGCAGTTCGATTATCTGCTGATCGAAGGCACCGGCATCGCCGAGCCGCTGCCGGTCGCCGCCACTTTCGCCTTTCGCGACGAAGAGGGCGCCTCGCTGTCGGATGTCGCCCGCCTCGACACGATGGTGACGGTCGTCGATGCGGTGAACTTGCTCAGCGACTACGGCAGTTCTGATCGCCTCGCGGCGCGCGGTGAAATAGCGGGCGAGGGCGACGGGCGTCTGCTGGTCGATCTCATCGTCGACCAGATCGAATTCGCCGATGTCGTGGTGATCAACAAGATCGCCGATGTCTCACCCGACGACCGCGAACGGGTGCGCAAGATCGTGCGCGCGCTCAATGGCGATGCGCATATGATCGAGACCAGTTTTGGCCGTGTCGCGCCGGCCGAGATTCTCGCCACCGGACGTTTCGATCATGCCAAGGCCGAGGAGCATCCTTTGTGGTTCAAGGAGCTGCATGGCTTTGCGAGCCACCAGCCCGAGACCGAGGAATATGGGATTTCGAGTTTCGTCTACCGGGCGCGGCGGCCCTTTCACCCGGCGCGTTTCAACGCGTTTCTCGGACGGACCTGGGCGGGACTGATCCGCGCCAAGGGTTTCTTCTGGCTAGCGACTCGGCCCGATTGGGTCGGTGACATGAGCCTTGCTGGCGCGATCTGTCGGACCGAGGGCCTGGGCCTGTGGTGGGCGGCGGTGCCGGCCGAGCGCTGGCCCGACCATCCCGACTGGCGCCGCGAAGTTCAGGCGAAATGGGCGGTGGGCTGGGGCGACCGTCGCCAGGAGCTGGTCTTCATCGGCAGCGGTCTCGATGAAAAGGCGATGTGCCGGGCGCTCGATGACTGCCTGGTCGGACCTGAGCGGCCTTTACCTTTCGAAGCCGAGGATTACCGGACGCTCGAAGATCCCTTCCCGGAATGGCGCCGCGAAATGGCCTGAAACCGTCTCCGAAAACCGCTTCGCACTTTTCGGGCCGATGCTGTAGAACCTCCCCGAATTTCGTTTGATCAGGAGTTTCTATGCGGCCGTCCGGGCGTCAGCCCCATGAATTGCGCAAGGTGAGTTTCGAGCGTGGCTTTTCCAAACATGCGGAAGGCTCGTGCCTCGTCCGCTTCGGCGACACCCATGTGATGTGCCTCGCCACCGTCGAGGAAAAAGTTCCGCCCTGGCTGAAGGGGGCCGGCAAAGGCTGGGTCACCGCCGAATACGGCATGCTGCCGCGCGCCACCGGTGACCGCATGCGGCGCGAGGCGGCGCAGGGCAAGCAGTCGGGCCGAACCCAGGAGATCCAGCGCCTGATCGGGCGTTCGCTCCGGGCGGTGGTCGATCTCGTGGGCCTCGGCGAAAAGCAGATCACGCTCGATTGCGATGTCATCCAGGCCGATGGCGGCACCCGCACCGCCGCCATCACCGGCAGCTGGATCGCGCTGCATGACGCGCTCAAATGGATGGAAGCGCGTGAGATGTTCGCCAGGAATCCCTTGCGCGATCATGTCGCCGCCCTTTCCTGCGGCATCTACAAAGGCGAGGTCGTGGCCGATCTCGATTACGACGAGGATTCCAGCGCCGAGACGGATGCGAATTTCGTCATGACCGGCAAGGGCGGCATCGTCGAGATCCAGGGCACCGCGGAAGCAGAGCCCTTCTCGCAGGAACGTTTCCTCGAATTGCTGAGCTTTGCGCAGAGAGGCATCGGCGAGCTGGTCGAGCTGCAGAAGAAGGCCATCGCATGAGAGCCAAGGCGATCCTCGAGACCATTCTTTATGGCGAGGACATCGCCCAGATGCGCCGCTTCTATGAAGAGGTGATCGGGCTCTCGGTGCGCCGCGAGCTCGACGATCAGTTCGTCTTTTTCCATTGCGGCGAGAGCATGCTGCTCGTCTTCAATCCGGTGACCGCGGCGGTGAAGCCCAGATCCTTCACCTCGGCGCCACCGCATGGCGCCACGGGCGCGGGCCATGTGTGCTTCTCGGCCACGGCGGAAGAGCTCGCGGGCTGGCGCACGCATCTGGGCAAACACGGCATCGCGCTCGAAGCCGATTTCGAATGGCCGGGCGGTGGTCATTCGATCTATTGCCGCGATCCCGCCGGCAATTCGGTCGAATTCGCCGAGCCGCGCATCTGGGGTCTGCCGCGCCGCTCGCTGCGCAATCAGAGGCTCGTCGTCGCCTCGCATAATCCTGGCAAGATCAAGGAGATCAACGAGCTTCTCGGGCCCTATGGCGTCGAAGCGATCTCGGCGGGAAGCTTGGGCCTGCCCGAACCGGAAGAGACCGGCACAACCTTCGAGGCGAACGCAGTGCTCAAATCCGAAGCGGCCGCGCAAGGCGCGGTGATGATCGCGCTCGCCGATGATTCGGGTCTCTGCGTCGAAGCGCTCGACGGCGATCCCGGCATCTATTCGGCGCGCTGGGCCGGTCCGTCCAAGGATTTCGCGCTCGCCATGCGCAATGTCGAAGAAAAATTGCAGGCGCTCGGCGCCACTGAGCCCGAAATGCGGCGCGCTTATTTCGTGAGCGTGCTGTCGGTCGCCTGGCCCGACGGTCATGTCGAGAATTTCGAGGGCCGTGTGCACGGCACGCTGGTCTGGCCGCCACGCGGCAAACGCGGCTTCGGTTATGACCCGATGTTCCTGCCCGATGGCCGCAGCGAGACTTTCGGTGAAATGGATCCGGACGCCAAGCACGAGATATCGCATCGCGCCGTCGCCTTCCGGAAGCTCGTCGATGCGCTCTTCTGAACCAGGCTTCGGCATCTATGTGCATTGGCCGTTCTGCAAGGCCAAATGCCCTTATTGCGACTTCAACTCGCATGTGCGCCACGAGCCGGTCGACACTCTGTCATTCGCCGACGCTCTGGCACGCGAGCTCGGCTGGTTCGCCGCGCGGACCGGAAACCGTGAGGTCGAAAGCATCTTTTTCGGTGGCGGCACGCCGTCTCTGATGCCGCCACAGGCCGTCGGCCATGTGCTGGACGCGATCGCCCGTCTGTGGCCGGTTTCATCCGGCGCCGAGATCACGCTCGAGGCCAATCCGACCAGCGTCGAAGCCGAAAATTTCGTCGGCTATCGCGCCGCAGGCGTCAACCGCGTCTCGGTCGGCGTGCAGGCACTCGATGAAACGCATCTCAAGGCCTTGGGCCGCCAGCATTCGGTCGAGGAAGCGCTGGCCGCTTTCCGTCTTGCGGCGAAGATTTTTCCGCGTGTCTCCTTCGATCTCATTTATGCCAGGCCCGGCCAGACATTGGCCGCCTGGCGCGAGGAGCTTACGCGTGCGCTGTCCGAGCAGCAGGGGCACATGTCGCTCTATCAGCTCACCATCGAGGAAGGCACGCGCTACGCCGATCTGCATCGCGCCGGCAAATTGATCGTGCCGGATGAGGAGCTCGCCGCCGATCTTTATGATCTGACGCAGGAGCTCACTGCCGCGGCCGGCCTCGCCGCCTATGAGGTCTCCAATCATGCGCGTCCAGGTCATGAATCGCGGCACAATCTGATCTACTGGCGTTATGGCGATTATGCCGGCGCGGGACCGGGCGCCCATAGCCGCATCACCGAGGCGGGCACACGCCTGGCGCTGGCGACCGAGCGCCATCCCGAGACATGGCGCGGCCTCGTTCAGGCGAAGGAGAATGGCGTCATCGAGGAGACGGTGGTGACGACGCCCGATCAGGCCGTCGAATATCTGCTGATGGGCCTGCGTATCGCCGACGGCATCGACATTGCCCGCTACCGCGCTTTGAGCGGCCGCGAGCCGTCACATCTGCCGGAGCTCACCGAGATGGGCCTCGTGAGCCTGCGCGGCGACCGATTGATCGCCACGCAAGCGGGACGCCGTGTGCTCAATGCGGTGATCTCGCAGCTGGCAGCCTAGCCGCATCGGCCCGAAAAGTTGCAGGCTTTTCGGAAAAGCCGATGCGCTACCAATCAGAACCCCGCGCCGAAGCGGCTCGGCGCCTGCGCCACGACTTGCGGGCCGGAGGGCGTCATTTCGAGGATCGACAGGCCACGTTCGATGAGGCCGTTGGAGCGGAAGCGGAACAGGCCGTTCTGACCCTGGAAGCCACCCGCATCGGTAATGGCGCCGGAGGAGAAATCGCCCTTGCGGGCGAGGCCCGCGGCGAGGCTTACCGCGTCATAGGCAAGGCTCGAGATGCGCGGCGGGTTCGAGCCGTAGACGCCCGAATATTTGCTGTCGAAACGCTGCACCATGTCGGGCGACACGCCGGCATACCAGCCGCCTTGCGCGATCGGCGTAGCGCGCGTGACGGTGTCGTCCCACAGGCCGGTGCCGAGGATCTTCACCTTTTCCGGGGTGACGCCGTTCTGCTCGAGGGCGGCGCTGAGCGAGCGCAATGCCTCGCCGCCTTCCGGAATGAGGATGGAATCGATACCGCGGCTCGGATCATTGAGGTCCTGGGCGATGCGTTGCGCCGCCGCGGCGCTCGACTGGCCGCGTGCGAAGGGCTGCGACGCGGCGATCTTCACGCCGCTCGATCCCGCCGACCGGTTGAGGGCGGCCTGGACGTTATTGCCATATTGGGTCTGCGGATAAAGCAGCGCCAGATTACGTTTGCCCTGGGACGCCGCATAGCGCACCACATTCGCCACTTCCTCCTCGGGGAGGAAGCTCAGGAGATAGGTGCCCTGGCCGGCGACGCCGCTTTGCGAGGAGAAGGCGATGACATTGGCGCGGCCTTGCGCGACGGTCTTCACCGCCTGCACTTCGGGGGCGAGCAGGGGGCCCAGAATGAGTTCGGCGCCTTCATCGAGGGCGGCCTGGGCGGCGGCCCTGGCGGTACCGGCATTGCCGCCCGAATCCTTGGTGATAAGGGTGAGGCCCGAGCCCCCGGTGTCGGTCAGAGCGAGCTCGGCCGCCTGTTTCATCGCCTGGGCGATGCGCTTGGTCTCGCCGGGGCCGGATAGCGGCAGAAGCAACGCCACCTTGCGCCCGCTGGCCGCCTGCTTGGTCAGTTGCTGGCCTTTGACGCCCGCGTCACTGAACATGTCGCCCATTTTGGAGGAGGTGCAGGCGGAGAGGGCCAGGGCCAGCAAGCCGATAAAAAGAATGCGCCACTGCCAAAGAGTTGCGCGAGGCGCTATTGTCGCTGCCACCATAGATCCACTCAGTCCGTTCAATGTCCCCAACTCCACCTGTTCCCACAAAATCCCCGTCCGGCCGTCGCTATACCATAAAGGGGGTCGTTTTCGAGGCGGAAAGCCTGGCGCCCGGCCTTCATGTCACCGCCACGCCGATAGGCCATCTTGCCGATATATCGTTAAGGGCAGTTAATGCTTTGGCGGCGGCGGACGAGATTCTGTGCGAGGACACGCGGGTCACCGGGAAATTGCTTCAACGCTACGGCATTAATGCCAAGCTGCTTCCCTATCATGATCACAATGCGGCGAAACTGCGGCCCCGCATTTTGAGCGATCTGCAGGCCGGGAGAAGCCTGGTTCTGGTGAGCGATGCGGGGACGCCCCTGGTGTCGGATCCAGGCTACAAGCTGGCGCGTGCGGTGATCGCGGAGGGGCTGCCGCTGCATGTCATTCCGGGGGCGTCGGCGCCTCTGGCCGCCCTCACTTTGTCGGGCCTCCCGTCCGACCGCTTCATGTTCTGCGGTTTTCTCCCCGAAAAGCAGGGCGAGCGCCGGCGTGTGCTGGAAAGCCTGAAGAAAGTGCCGGCCACCCTCATTTTCTTCGACAGCGCGCACCGTATCACGGCGTCGCTCGCCGATATCGCCGAGGTCCTGGGCCAGCGTGACGTGGCCGTCACCCGCGAGCTCACCAAGCTTTTCGAGGAGGCGATCCGGGGTGACGCCGCGATGGTCCAGGCCGAGCTCGCCGGGCGCGACTCGATCAAGGGCGAGATCACGCTCGTGGTGGCGCCGCCCGGCGACGAAGCGCCGCCCGCGCCAGAGGAGATCGACCAGGCCCTTCGGGAAGCCGCCCGCCAGATGCCCGCCAGCAAAGCCGCCGCCGAGGTCGCCCATCGTTTCGGCCTACCGAAGAAGGAGCTTTATGCCCGCCTCCTCGCCCTCAAAGACCAGACGGCGGAATGAACGCCGCGGCCGCTGGGCCGAGGCGGTCGCCGAAGCGAGCCTGCGCCTCAAAGGCTATCGGCTCCTGGCGCGCCGCTTCAAGTCAGGGCCCGGCGAGGTCGATCTCATCATGCGCAAGGGCGAGGTGACCGCCTTCGTCGAGGTGAAGATCAGGGCCGATGCCGACCGCGCCATCGAGGCGGTGACCAATCATCAATCGCGTCGCATCGCCGCCGCTGCGCGTGTCTGGATGGCGCGCGATCCCAAGGCGGCGCTTGGAATCTGCCGCTTTGACATCGTCGCGGTCTGCCCCTACCAGTGGCCGCGACACATCCCCAACGCTTTCATCGTGGAAGACTGATATGAAGCTTCGTGTTGCCGTGCAGATGGATCCGATCGAGAGCATCAACATTACGGGCGACTCGACCTTCGCCATCATGCTCGAGGCGCAGTCGCGCGGCCACGATCTCTTCTACTACCAGCCCAAGGGTCTGGCGCTGAAGGGCAACACGCTCTACGCCACCGGCCATCCGGTCACGGTGCGCGACGAGAAGGGCAATCATTTCACGCTGGGCCAGGAAGAGCGCGTCGATCTGGGGAAATTCGACGTGGTGCATATGCGCCAGGACCCGCCCTTCGATATGAACTACATCACCATCACCCATATGCTGGAGCAGATCCATCCCAAGACCCTGGTGGTGAACGACCCGCGCGAAGTGCGCAACGCGCCGGAGAAGCTCTATGTGATGCAGTATCGCGATCTCATGCCGCCGACCCTCATCACCCGCGATCCGAAAGAGCTGCAGGCCTTCCGCCAGGAGCATGGCGAGATCATCCTCAAACCGCTTTACGGCAATGGCGGCGCCGGCATCTTCAGGCTCGCCGGCGAGGATCAGAATTTCGGCGCGCTGGTCGAGCTCTTCACGCAGAGTTTCCGCGAGCCCTTCATCGCCCAGCGTTATCTCCCCGAAGTGCGCAAGGGCGACAAGCGCATCATCCTGGTCGACGGTGAATTCGCCGGCGCCATCAACCGCGTACCGGCGGCCAATGAAAACCGCTCCAACATGCATGTCGGCGGCCGGCCTGAGCCGACCGAGCTCACCAAGCGCGAGCGCGAGATCTGCGAAAGGCTGGGGCCGGATCTGAAGGCCAAGGGCCTCATCTTTGTCGGCATCGACGTGATCGGCGACTGGCTGACCGAGATCAATGTCACCTCGCCGACCGGCATCCGCGAGGTGAAGCGTTTCGGCGGCGCCGATATCGCCGCGCTGATCTGGGACGCGATCGAGAAGAAGCGGAAACGCTGACGCCGACCAGTATAATGATCGTCATCTGCCTCAACGGCCCGATCAATGCGGGCAAGAGCACGATCGGCCGCGTCCTCGCCGGTATGCTGCCCGATGCCGAATTCATTGAAGGCGATGATCACGGCATTCCGGAAGGTGTGCCCTTCGAGGAGATGATCGAGCGGGCGACGGCGTGGCTGGCCGGGCTCATCGCCGAGAAACAGCGTGCCTTCCTCGTCATCGCTTATCCGCTGCGTCCTGAGGATTTCGCCCTGTTGCGGGAGGCATGCGCCAAACGCGGCGCCCGGCTCTTCGTCGTGACGCTCGCTCCGCCGATGGAGCTGGCTCTCAAGGATCGCGGCGACCGCAAGCTGGACGACGAAGAGCGCGCCCGCATCCGCGAGATGTATGCGGAAGGTTATGCCGCGCGCAATTTCAGCGACATGATCGTCACGAATGTCGAGAGCCCGGAAGTCATGGCGCTCCGGGTCACGAAAATGGTCATGCCTCCAGACGCGCCATGAAGGCGTCGAGATGTTTCCGCCACAGGAGCGGCTTGAAGAGAAGGGCGTGACCCATGGGCGCGGCGATGAAGGTGCCGTTTCCGCCGGCCGCCACATAGCCATCGAAGTTCCGGCGGCAGTGGGTGATGCGGTAATATTGATCGTAGCTGCCATGCAGCCAGAGCGTCGGCGCTTTGCTGGCGGCGCCCCGTTTGAAGATCAGTGGATTGACGGTCTCATGTGAAGGGCAGGCTCTTCCGAGCCAGCCGCCATTGAAGTTGACGGCGCCGACAAGGCTCTCCGGCCGTATGCCGGCATAGGCGATCGCCAGGATGCCGCCGCGCGAGGCGCCGCCGATGGCGATGCGGCGGAAGTCGACATCCTTGCGGGTCTTGAGATGGGCCATGACGGCGTCGATGTCGGCGACGGCCCTGTCGAAGCCAGCGACCGCGATATCGGGTTGGCAGGAATAGCCGCTGCCATCGGCGGCGAGGCCTTCGCCATAGACGCCCTCCGACCCGCCGCGGCCCCGGCGCTGCGGAAACATGACCATCCAGCCGCGCTGCGTGAAATAGTCCTGTACGTGGGACGGGCACCACCGTCGTGAAAACACCGCCTTGTTGACGCCCCTGCCGGTCGAGCCGTGATTGAAGATGATGGTGGGAACGGGATCACTGGTCGGCGGCCGCGCCACGAAGAGTTTCAATCTGACGTTCGGTTCGGGCGAGGGGATAAAGATGTGCGATGCGGGCATGAGGTCACTTCAAAGTTCATTTGTGCGAGTCATGTGTTGAGACATCACTTAGCCGAAGTTTGCCGTTCCGGTATGGGGGTAAAACAGGGGGCAGCCATGACCAAAGGATTCTATGGAGCGGCATTCGTGACTTTGGTCGTGGCAGCGGCCTTTGTGATGGTGTCATTCATTCGGCCCGAGGAGGTTGCTGTCACCTTGCCGATCGCGTCCGCCGTCGCGCGCGTTCAAGCGGCTGACGGAGGTTACGTGATCGTCGTCGAAACTCCTCATGGGCGTATTCGGCACAAGCTATGGGAAGATTGGGGGCCTGCTGATCGGACCAGCCTCTATGTCACGCCCGAGGGCTGGGTTGTGGCCCTTGGTGGTGGCGGGGATGATACGATGATTGCGATCACTGGCGCGTCCGCTCCGGCCTTGGTGGCCGCTCGTGAGCGCGGGCGCACGAATCCGGATGCATGGCTCTACATCGGCGCCGTAGATGTGCAAGACCGCAGGCTCCGGTTCTTTGCACCGTCCGAGCAGGCCGAATGCTTTGCTATGTTCGGCGCTGGCGCGAGCCCTTATCGAAAAGATCACCAAGCAGAGCATTTCTGCCCATAGATGTTCCTCAAATGTTCTTGACAGCCCTCCGGCATAAAGCTATGCTGCAGAAGTCCAACGAGGGGCCTTCATGACGGCGCATGCGACAACGGTCGCCTTTCAGGGCATTGAGGCGGTGCCGGTCGATGTCCAGGCTCAGTTCCTGTCGGGCCAGGTGCAGTTCAACATTGTCGGCCTCGCCGACAAGGCGGTGGTGGAAAGCCGCGAAAGAGTGCGGGCGGCGTTGTTCGCCGTAGGCCTCGCGTTGCCGGGCAAGCGGCTCGCCGTCAATCTCTCGCCCGCCGATCTGCCCAAGGAAGGCAGCCACTATGATTTGCCCATCGCCTTGGCGGTGCTCGCGGCGCTGGGCGTGCTGCCGCAGGATTTCCTCAACCGCTATATGGTGATCGGCGAGATGGGGCTCGACGGCGCCCTGGGCGCCGTCACCGGCGCGCTGCCGGCGGCGATCGCCGCCAATGCCCGTGGCCTCGGCCTCATCTGCCCCAGGGCCTGTGGCCCGGAAGCCGCCTGGGCCGGCGATGAGGTCGATATTCTCAGTCCACAGACGATCATCCAGATCCTCAATCACGTGAAGGGCACGCAGGTTCTCTCGAGGCCCATGCCCGGTATCGCCGAGGACCATGGCCGCTTGCCCGATCTCAAAGACATCAAGGGCCAGGAGGCTGGCAAACGCGCCCTCGAAGTGGCGGCGGCCGGATCGCATCATCTCCTGATGATCGGTCCGCCGGGCGCCGGCAAGTCCATGCTGGCGCAGCGCCTGCCGTCGATTCTGCCGCCGATGGATGCGCGCGAGATGCTGGAAGCGAGCATGATCGCCTCGCTCGCCGGTGAGCTGGCGGAGGGCAAGGTCACTCGCAAGCGGCCCTTCCGGTCGCCGCATCATTCGGCCACCATGCCGGCGTTGGTCGGCGGCGGCTTGCGCGCCAAGCCGGGTGAAATCTCGTTGAGCCATCACGGCGTGCTGTTTCTCGACGAATTGCCGGAATTCCAGCCGCGTGTGCTCGAGGCGCTGCGTCAGCCGCTGGAAACGGGTGAGACACAAGTGGCGCGGGCCAACTACCATGTAACTTACCCGGCGCGCTTCCAGCTCGTCGCGGCGATGAATCCGTGCAAATGCGGCATGGCGGGCGAGCCCGGTCATGTCTGTGCCAAGGGCCAGCGTTGTGCCGGCGACTATCAGGCGCGCTTGTCGGGCCCGCTGATCGACCGCCTCGATATTCAGATCGAGCTCGGTGCGGTGCGCGCCGCCGATCTGGCGCGGCCGGTGCCCTCGGAAGGCAGCGCCGAAGTGTCGGCGCGGGTGGCGCAGGCGCGCGACCGCCAGCGTGCCCGCTTCGCCAGACTGGGTTTGCGCCATCTGACGACGAATGCTCAAGCTGACGGCCAGGTTCTTGACGAGATCGCGACGCCGGACGATACGGCCTTACGCATCCTGCAGGACGCCTCCGATCAGATGATGCTCTCGGCGCGCGGTTATCACCGCGTGTTGCGCGTCGCCCGCACTTTGGCGGATCTCGACGGCCAGGACCGGGTCGGGCGCATCCACATCGTCGAGGCGTTGAGCTACCGCCAGAAGCTCGCCGCCTTCCGCCAGGCGGCGTGATTTGGCCGCGTATCACTGCTATTGAGCAAGTGGGAAAGGACCAAAAGGCAGCATGCTCGTTCCCCTAGAGATCTGTCATCTCTTTCCGGGGTTACTTTGACCCTTCCCGGAACCTTTTGGACTCTTTCCGGGATCCTTTCGGCCACCTTTCGTGCTTGTACGAGATTTCTTTTGCGACTGGCGGCGACCAGTATCTTTTGACAACTGGCGAGTTCTCTTGGTGCTTGATAAGATCGTCTCATCAATTCGAGCTAGTTGTTGTGCCGTTAGGCCTTTTCCGCCTCCCATTTTCATCGCCGCGACAAGTTGCGCGAGAAATTTTACCTCGTCGTCGTAGCGATTGAGAAACGAAGACGCCTTGACCAACGTATCTAGATTGCTGGTCGTCGGATTGTCAGACTTCGACAGATAATTATACGCCTCGATCAAGTCCTCTTGCGTCTCGCCGGAAAGGTCCTTGAATTGTTCGGATCGAAGTTCGCACAGCTCTTGATAGAAATACAAACTGTTGTTGCAGTAGATTTTCTTTTCTCTGTTGTCGCGATTGAGTGGGGAATCCGGGGAAGATGCCAGTCTCTTCAGCGTAGTTACTGTCGTTTCCGCCGCTTCTCGAATTAGCAGCTCCACCTCCCGAGACATCGATGTGCTTTGGGAGCTTCCTTCAAATTTCCGCAGCTGATCAGATCTGAGCCATAGCGCATAGCCCAATTGGCGCGGGATGACGCATCGAAACGGAGATTGAGCGTCCAGGTCAGGGTCCTCATCAATTTCGGCGGTTGCGCGGCGTAATTTGTCTATCGCGATATCGTTGTGTCCCATAAGCATCAACGTCAAACCGAGCTTGTAGTTTATTAGGCAATCGAAGTGTTTTCCGCTCATGCCCTGAGCGGAGTAGAAATTCTCAAGTGCGGTATTGCCGTGTTCAAGAACTTTAGCCGCATCATGACTTTGTGATCCTCGAATCAGCCGAGCGCACCAGTATTGAAGAGAACCCAGTTCGATAGCAGCGTAGTACGCGAACTCTCTATCTCTTTTGCACCCCTCTGGATCCAAGATTTCATACTCCGACCGTAGCCTGCCGAGATCGCGGGAGGCGCTTACGGAGAATGCTGAGTACATTTCGTATGAGAGATCGGAATGAGGTCCGCTCCAACCAAAGTTCTCTTTGTGAAATGTGCTTATTTGACCCTCTATCGCCTTCGCTTGACTTCTTATCTCGGCGGGAGCTTTCGCTGAACAAACCGGCAAATCGGTATGCCGGTAGCTATGTTGCACCTTCGGTTGCGTGAAATTCGTGAGCGCGTCAAAGTCGATCTTTATGAGGTCTGCGTCTAGTGAGCAGCGCTCCAGGTGCCCCTTCAGATTTTCCAGCCTGGTAGGGATATTCTTCGCGATCTTCTGTGTGGCGGAATCTTCCTCATGATATTCTGAAAAGTCAGGCCCCTTATAACTCCTCGGATGATCAATTTCCGCCCATAGATCCTCAAACGCGGTTCGGATCTGCACTTCAATTGGTATCTTCTTGGCTGTATGTGCATGAAAACTGTTCGCAATCAGCACGAGGTGAATTGACGAATATGGTTCAGACAAACTCGATTTAATCATTCGCACGCGATCTTGGCCTTGCTTGTCTGGCGGCAAGTTGAGGGCTCTGAGGCTGTCATAGACCAGCTCGTAAGCTTTGGTTTGCGTTGAAGATGAGTAGATAATTGCTTCCTTCAAGCAATCAGCCAATGAAGCGCCGGCAAATAGTGAGATGTTCGGCCCCTGACACAGCTGTACCAGTCGGATGAACTCGCTAACTGCCACCGGCAGGTCTTCACTGAAGAGAACTAGGATTCTGAGTCCTATTATGTCGGTGGCATCAAACGCAGAGTATCTGGGTTTTCCCTTCCTTCTTCTATTCAATACTTTTTCAATAAGCCGTTCCTCTGACTTGATCCGGCATTTGATCGCGTAAACTCTTTGATTGAAGGGGGTCGGCCCCAAGGCGAGGACGCTCAAGAGCTGTTCGCGAACGAGGTCCGCTCCCGCCAGCGCTCTAATCGTTTCTGAACGCAAACTGTCTGGCAATTTCCCGCTCCACAAAAAAAGTATGATAAATTTGCAGAAAAAATTACCAAGCGTCAAGATGATTGAATGGGACCCGCCCGAGCGACAAGATCCAGGTGAACGCACCCCTGCAACGTTGTCCGGTAGCCCTAACTTCGAATTTGTCCTATCATCTGATTCCGGCACAGCCCATGCCTCCCCCCTCCAGCGGGAAAGCACATTTCATGCGGGGCTGATTTTGATTTTGGACCGACTGTTCGGGCACCCAGCATGCGGAGGGATTGCGATCGACGCTCGCACCAGGAGGTTTGAGATGAAACTGTCCGCTCCCGTCTATCATTTGAAGCGTAACGCCAAGCGTCTGTCGCGCGAGAAGGGTATTCCCCTTCATGATGCGCTCGACCGCATCGCCGCCGGCGAAGGCTTCGCCCGCTGGAGCCTGCTCGCCACGAATAGCGCCATGACCTTGTCTGCGCGTGACCTCTTCAATCGTCTGAAGCCGGGCGAGCTGTTGCTGGTCGGCGCGCGTCCCGGCCACGGCAAGACCTTGCTGTGCCTCGAACTGACCGTCGAAGCCATGAAAGCCGGAGGGCGCGGCGTTTTCTTCACCCTGGAGAGTTCACAACGGGATCTGGAGAAGAGTTTTCGCGCCATCGGCGTCGACTGGGCGGATTTTCGTCCGCTCTTCGAATTCGACAGTTCCGACGCCATCAGCGCCGATCATATCATGACGAAGCTGGCTTCGGCGCCGCGCGGTACTTTCGTGGTCGTGGATTATCTGCAGCTGCTCGACCAGAAACGCGAGAAACCCGCCTTGATGATCCAGGTCCAGGCGCTCCGGTTCTTCGCCCAGGCGCGTGGCCTGATGATTGCCTTCATCTCGCAGATCGATCGATCCTTTGATCCCGCGAAGAAGCCGCTCCCCGATCTCGAGGATGTACGGCTACCCAATCCGCTCGATCTCGGGCTCTTCGACAAAACCTGTTTTCTTCATGATGGCGAGATCCGGTTGCGCTGCTAATCTCGCCTCATGGGCAGAATGCGTGACAGCCACGGCTCCTTCGATGAGCTTCCCGGCGCGCCGATCAACGATGTCGCGGCGGTGCGGGCGTTGCTGATCAAGGCGGCGCGGGAGCGGCGCGATGTGAGCTATGCGGAGCTGTTGATGGAGCTCGGACACCGCTTCACGCGGCCCAAGATGCGCGCCTTGTGTCGAACTCTCACCGCCATCGATGAAGCGGGCCACACCGCCCGCGAACCGGAACTGGCGGCTCTGGTGGTGCGCGAGTCGGATCGACTGCCCGGCCAGGGCTGGTGGGTCGATAAGGTCCATCGCTTGGGCTACGAAGGCCAATGGACCGGCAAGGAGGCGCAGACTTTCGTGCGGCGCCGACAGAAGCTCGCTTTCGATTACTGGGACAAGCGCGCCGGCTGATGCAGGCCGACCCCCAGAACAACCAGGCAGATGCCGAGTAGATCGGCTGGTCCCGGTATCTGCCGGAGCACCATGGCGCCGGTCAGCGCGGCGATGGCGGGGAGCAGGCTCAGCATGAGCGCGAAGCTCGCCCGCGGCAACCGCGCCATCGCCAGCTGATCGCAGATATAGGGAATGACCGAGGACGTGAGGCCGACACCGATGCCGGCCAGGATCAGCAGCGGATGCGCCAGCACGGTGGCGACATCGCCGGTGCCGAAGGGCGACGCCAGGACGAAAGCGACCGCCATGGCGGCGGCGAGCCGCGTCACGCCGGAGGCGCCGCCTTCTTCGGCGAGCGCATGGCCGGCAATAATATAGAGTGCGAAGAGGGCCGCGTTGGCGAAAGCGAAGGCGAGGCCCAGGGGATCGCCCGCGGCGGTGAGGCCGATGAGCAGGAACACGCCGGCGACCGCCAGAGCGAGCGCCGTCAGGTTCCGCAAACTGCGCAGGCCGAACAGCGCCACCGCGATAGTGGCGGCGAATTCGATCCCGGCGACCGTGGCGAGCGGCATCCGGGCGATCGCCAGATAGAAGCAGATATTCATCGCCGTCAGAATGAGGCCGAGCAGCAGGATGAGGCGGCGGGATCTGGGCGTCGCCTCGCCGAGCGTCCTGAGCGGGTTGCGCCAGAGGGCGAACAAGGAGGCTGCGGCGGCGATCCGCAGCCAGGCGACGCCCAGAGGCGACAAATGGGCGAACAGCAGCACGGCGAAGGACGGCCCCAGATAGTGGAAGACCGCGCTGATCAGGAAAAAGACATGTGGCGGCAGTCGCTCTGTGAGTAGATTCATGCCTTCAGAATGAAGGAAATTTCACCCAGAACGACTTGGAGATGGTAGTATATTTGCAGAATACCCGGATATTCAGAGGTAAGTATGAAGAATAGTCGTAGAATATCAGGCGTTACCCTCGATGTCGCCGATCATCTGATCCTGACCGCCCTGGCGGGCAACGCTCGCATCTCGATGGCCGATCTCGGCCGCCTCATCGGCATGTCGGCGCAAAGTGCCGCCGACCGGGCGCGCCGCCTCGAGGATTTGGGAGTCATTTCGGGCTATACGGTGAAGCTCGATCATGTGGCGCTCGGCCTGCCGCTTGGCGCCTATATAAGGGTGCGCCCGGCGATGGGGGAGTTGCCGCGGGTCGCGGCGCTTCTCGCCGATATTCCCGAAATCGTCGAATGCGACCGCGTCACCGGTGATGATTGTTTCATCGCCAAGGTCTTTGTCGCCCGCATCGAGGATCTCGAGCGGGTCATCGACCGGCTGTTGCCTTACGCCCAGACCAACACCTCGATCATCCAGTCCTCGCCGGTGCGGCGACGGCCGCCGAGATTGGGCTGAGTTTACTCTTTATTGACGCTCATCTTACGCGGTAGGCTTTTGCTAATCCGGCTGTGCGAGTTTGCCGGACAACAGGCGTCAAAAAAATGAAGTGGCAGGCCCTTATGGAGTCTTCCCGCAAACAGGATGGTCTGGCCGACCGCACCGCTGCGCTCACCCAAGCTCTCGGTGCATTGGCCAGACCAGGTATTCGCTTCAGCCCGCTGCAATTCGCGGGCGGCACGCTGCTGCTCGCGGCGGGCCTGGCACTATGCGTGCATTTCATCTTCGGCACCGACGGTCTCAACCGGGCCTGGGCGCCGATCGGCATCTTCCTCACCTGCGTGGTGGCGCTCGCCGTCTATTTCGGCAGGCGCGCTTCCGACATGCGCCGTGAAAGCATCGAAACGGTGCTCACCACCTTGCAACAGGCGCGCGAGGAGGCCGAAGCCGCGAGCCAGGCGAAGAGCCGTTTTCTCGCCGCGACCAGCCATGAGATCCGCACCCCGATGAACGGCATCATCGGCATGAACGGGCTTCTGCTCGACACCGACCTCAATCCCGAGCAGCGCAATTATGCCGGCGCGGTCGATGCCTCGGCGCGCTCGCTGCTCTCGATCATCGACGAGATCCTCGACATCTCGAAGATCGAATCGGGCCGCGTGGCGCTCGCCCCCGACTGGATCGATCCGTTGATCCTGGCCGAAAGCGTCACCGAGCTTCTGGCGCCCCGCGCCCATGCCAAGGGCATCGAGATCACCTGCTCAGGCGCCGCTTCCCTGCCGCCGCGCATCCTTGTCGACGAATTGCGGCTGCGCCAGATCTTCCTCAATCTCGCCGGCAATGCGATCAAATTCACCGAGCATGGCGGCGTGGCGATCACGCTCTCATCGACATCCTGCGACGGCGATCCCGAGAAGATCAGCTTCATCGCCGAGATCGCCGATACCGGCATCGGCATGACGGCCGACGAGCAGGCGCGCATCTTCGAGGAGTTCGCGCAAGCGGGCGAGGATACGCAGCGCCGTTATGGCGGCACCGGCCTTGGTCTTTCGATCTCGCGCAATCTCGCCCAGAGCATGGGCGGCGGCGTCACGGTCGAAAGCGAGCGTGGCATGGGATCAATTTTCCGCGTCAGCCTGCCTTGCGTCAGCGTGCGCAACGAGAAACCGAACGAGCCTCTGAAGGGCCGTCTCTATGAACTCGCCGTGCCGGCGGGACCGACTCTCGCGAGCCTCGAGGCGACGCTCAAAGGTCTCGGCGCCGAGACGCGTGCCGTCGCCGGCGATGCGGCGCTGCGCCAGGCACTGCGCAAGCCGCATTCCGCCAACGGCCTCATCTGCGATTCGAGCTTCGCCGCGACGCTCGCGGTCTGGCGCGCGGCGCATGACGGCAAGCGCCCGCCCGGCAAGCCGATCTTCACTTTGCTTCAGGCCGAGGAGCGCCGGGCGTTGCGTGATTTTCTCAGCGCACCCTTCGCCGGCTATCTGCTGAAACCTTTGCGGCGCGCCACCTTGTTGCGCCAGCTGCTGCAGAGCGACGATCACACCATCGCCAGCGCCGTCAGCGATCTGCGCCGCGTGGCGTCGGTCAGGAAGAAGGCGGCGCATCTCAACGTGCTGCTCGCCGAGGACAATCCGGTCAATGCGCTCCTGACCCGCACCTTGCTGGAGAAATCCGATCACGCCGTCCATCACGTGACCAATGGCAAAGCGGTGCTCGATTATATGGCGAAGGGCAGCCGCCCCGATCTCATCATCATGGATGTCCAGATGCCGGAGCTCGACGGTCTCGAAACCGCGCGCCGGATCAGGGCCGGTCAGTTCCTGCCGGACGTTCCCATTCTCGCTTTGACCGCCAATGCCAGCTCCGCCGATCAGGCGGCCTGCCTGGCGGCCGGCATGAACGGTCATATGGCGAAACCTTTCGACCGTCAGGATCTCGACGAGGCGATCGCCGCGCTGACCGCCCGGCGTCCGGCCGCTTGACGATTGGGAAGGTAGAGCGCCGTCAGCGGTCTGTGAACTTTCTTTGTTCTTCGGTCTGTGGCACTGTGCGGCGGCCGGCAGCAGGCCGGTTTGCGGAGGCAGGGCTTGATGGCCGTACATTCTCTAGCACCACGCCCCCGCGGCGGGGCGCCCGGGCGCGATGGGATTGATCCGGGCTTCGTGCTCGGCACCAAGGCTGACCTGACCGTCAGGCTCGCCGATGGCGCGGCCGATATCGATGCCGCGCAACATCTGCGTTACCGCGTTTTCTACGAAGAACTCGAAGCCAAGCCTGATGCGAAGGCTCAGGCGACCCGTCGTGACGCCGATCGTTACGACGCGATCTGCGATCATCTGCTTGTCGTGCGCGAAGGCGCGGCTGTGGGACCCGATGAGATCAGGGTCGCCGATGGCGAGCTCGTCGGCACCTACCGGCTTCTGCGCCAGTCGGTCGCCGAGCACAGTGTCGGCTTCTATACCCAGGATGAATTCGATATCGCGCCGCTGATCAAGCGCCATAGCGGGCTCAAATTCCTCGAGCTCGGCCGGTCCTGCGTGCTGAAGCCCTATCGCACCAAACCGGTGGTCGAGCTGCTGTGGCAGGGCATCTGGAACTACGTCCGCCTCTATGATCTCGATGTGATGCTGGGCTGCGCCAGCCTCGAAGGCACCGATCCGGCTCATCACGCGATGGCGCTGAGCTTCATGGCGCAGAACAGTTCGGCCCCGCCCGAATGGCAAGTGAGCGCGCTGCCCGGGCGCAAGGTGGAGATGAATGTCCTGCCGCCCGCCAAGGTCGACGCCAAGCGCGCCTTGCGCACCTTGCCGCCGCTCATCAAGGGGTATCTGCGGCTCGGCTGTTATATCGGCGATGGCGCGGTGGTTGATCACCAGTTCAACACGATCGACGTACTGATCATCCTGCCCATCTCGGCGATCAATCCGCGCTACTTCTCGTATTTCGGAAAGCCTGGCGAGAATCCCCTCACGCAATCGTGACCGCGGCGGCCGGATAGGATGAACCGGACGGCGGAGCCGCCGCCCGGCAGAGTGTCCATCAACGATTGATGTCGTATGCCGCGATCGCCGCCAGATTGACGATGTCGGTCGCCGTCGCCGACATGGATGCGATCTGCACCGGCTTGTCGAGGCCGGTGAGAAGCGGTCCCACCACCGTGACGCCGCCCAGTTGCTGCAGCATCTTGGTCGAGATCGAGGCCGAGTGCGCCGCCGGCATGACCAGCACATTGGCCGGGCCGGTGAGGCGGCAGAACGGATAGAGCGCCATCGCCTCGCGTGACAGCGCGACATCGGCGCCCATCTCGCCGTCATACTCGAAATCGACATTGCGCTTGTCGAGGATGGTCACCGCCTTGCGCACATATTCGGAACGTTCGCCCTTCGGATAGCCGAATGTCGAATAGGACAGGAATGCAACCTTGGGCTCATAGCCGAAGCGGCGCGCGACACCCGCCGCCTCCTGCGCGATATCGGCTAGCTCCTCGGCCGACGGCAACTCATGGATCGAGGTGTCGGCGATGAACACGGTGCGTCCGCGCACCAGCGCCATGGAGACGCCGATCGGCCTGTGGCCCGGCCGGTTGTCGATGGCGCGCCTGACATTGTCGATGGCGACGGAGAAGTTGCGCGTGAGGCCCGTCACCACCGCATCGGCGTCGTTGAGCGCCAGCATGCAGGCGGCGAAGACGTTGCGGTCGTTGTTGACGAGGCGCTGGCAGTCGCGGAACAGGAAGCCGTTGCGCTGCAGCCTTTCATAGAGGTAGTTGGCATAATCGACATTACGTGCCGAGAGCTTGGCATTGGTGATCTCGACATTGTCGGCCAGTTCGACGGCGCTGATCTTCAACGCCTCTTCGATCTGCGCCTCGCGCCCGATGAGGATCGCCTTGCCGAGCCCGTTATTGGCGAAGCTGTTGGCGGCGCGGATCATCCGGTCCTCTTCGCCTTCGGCGAAGACAACGCGCTTCGGGTTGGATTTGACGCTTTCGTAGATGTTCTGCAGCGTGCCGGCGATCGGGTTGAGGCGGGCGGAAAGCTCGGCCGCATAGGCGTCGAGATCGGCAATGGCCTTGCGGGCCACGCCCGATTCCATCGCGGCGCGCGCCACCGCCACTGGAATGCGCGAGATGAGACGCGGATCGAACGGCACCGGGATAAGATAGCCGGGGCCGAACTGCATCCGGGACCCATGATACGCGGCGGCGACTTCGTCCGGCACCTCTTCACGCGCCAAAGATGCCAGGGCTTCGGCGGCGGCGATCTTCATCTGATCATTGATGGTGCGGGCTCGCACATCGAGGGCGCCGCGGAAGATATAGGGAAAGCCCAGGACATTGTTGACCTGGTTGGGATAGTCCGACCGCCCCGTCGCCATGATGGCGTCATCCCTGACCTTGGCGACTTCCTCCGGCGTGATTTCGGGATCGGGATTGGCCATCGCGAAGATGATCGGGTTCTTCGCCATGCTCTTGACCATCGCGGGCGTTAGGGCGCCGGCGGCGGAGAGACCGAAGAACACATCCGCGCCTTCCATCGCCTCGGCGAGGGTGCGCGCCTGGGTCTCGATCGCATGCGCCGATTTCCACTGGTTCATGCCTTCGGTGCGACCCTTGTAGACCACGCCCTTGGAGTCGGCGAGGATGACATTCTGCGGCGGCACGCCCATGGATTTGATGAGTTCGATGCAGGCGATGGCGGCGGCGCCGGCGCCATTGCAGACGAGCTTGAACTTCTTGATGTCGCGCTTGGTGATGGCGAGCGCATTGATGAGGGCCGCGGCCGAGATGATCGCCGTGCCGTGCTGGTCGTCATGGAACACCGGAATGTCCATGAGCTCGCGCAGGCGCTGCTCGATGATGAAGCACTCGGGCGCCTTGATGTCCTCGAGATTGATGCCGCCGAAAGTGGGGCCGAGATAGCGCACCGCGCCGATGAATTCGTCGACGTCCTTGGTGTCGACCTCGAGATCGATCGAATCGACATCGGCAAAGCGCTTGAACAGCACCGCCTTGCCTTCCATGACCGGCTTCGAGGCGAGCGGGCCCAGATCCCCCAAACCCAGAATGGCGGTGCCGTTGGAGATGACGGCGACGAGATTGCCCTTGGCCGTGTAGTCATAGGCCGTATCGGGATCTTCGGCGATCTTGCGGACGGGTACGGCGACGCCGGGGCTGTAGGCGAGCGACAGGTCACGCTGCGTTGCCATCGGCTTGGTCGGATTGATTTCAAGTTTCCCCGGTTTGCCGCGCTGATGGAAGAGCAGCGCCTCCTGTTCGGTAAAGCTCGGCCGGGCCGCCCGTTTTTCAGTACTCATAATTTCCCCATGGAGCCTTCCCCGCTCGGGATCGGAATAATCCCGGGGAAAGGCTCAGCTAGACTAGCGCCGGCAGTCTCCGGCGTCCGGGCAGACAGTAAAGGCAGCCTTGCCTGATCTCAAGGTCATTGATTCCGTCGCGATCTGTCGTATCAAGACGCGATGAACGACATGAACACGCCCAGGGATGCTGTCGCCGCCACCCCGATGATGGCCCAGTATCTCGAGATCAAGGCCGCCAATCCCGGCTGCCTGCTGTTCTACCGCATGGGCGATTTCTACGAATTGTTCTTTACCGACGCGGAAGCCGCGTCGCAGACTTTGGGGATCGCGCTCACCAAGCGCGGCCGCCATCAGGGTGAGGAAATCCCGATGTGCGGCGTGCCGGTGCATTCGGCCGACCAGTATCTCGAAAGACTGATCCGCGCCGGCCATCGCGTTGCCATCTGCGAACAGATGGAAGATCCGGCCGAGGCCAAGAAGCGCGGCTCGAAATCGGTCGTCCGCCGCGACGTCATCCGCCTGATCACCCCCGGCACATTGACCGAGGATTCACTCCTCAAAAGTGCCAAGAACAATTTCATCGCCGCTTTGGCGCGCATCAAGGCCGATGAGAGCCTGGCGCTCGCTTATGCCGATATTTCATCGGGCGAGTTCGTCGTTTTGCCGGTCTCGGCCGACCGCCTCGCCGCCGATCTCGCCGGTCTCGAGCCAGGCGAGATCATCCATCCCGACACGCTGGGCGAAGCGGGGCTCGACGCCCAGCTCGAGGCGACGGGCTCGGCCCTCACGCCTTTGCCCGCCAGCCGCTTCGACAGCACCGAAGCCGAACGGCGCCTCAAGACGCATTTCGGCGTCTCGGCCCTGGACGGTTTCGGCGCCTTTACGCGTGCGGAAGTTTCAGCCCTCGGCACGCTTCTCGATTATGTGCTCCTGACCCAGGTCGGCCGCGCGCCGGCCCTGCGCCCGCCCAGGCGTGAGGAGCCTGCCGGCCAGATGATCATTGATCAAGCCACCCGCAGCAATCTTGAGCTGACGAAGAGCCAGAGCGGCGAGACGGGCACCAGCCTGCTGGCGATATTGGACCGCACCGTCACGGCCGCGGGGGCGCGGCTTCTGGCGCGAAGGCTCGCCTCGCCTCTGACCGATCCCGACGTGATCGCGCGGCGGCTCGATTCGGTCGGTTATTTCGTCGAGGCGCGTGACCTGCGTGAGGGGTTGCGCAAGAGCCTGCGCCAGTTTCCCGATATCGAACGCTCCTTATCGCGCCTCTTCCTCGGCCGCGGCGGTCCGCGCGATCTGGCGGCGATCCGGGACGGACTGCAGGCCGGCGCCGAGTTGAACGAGGCGCTGGGCCACCCGCAGGGACTCGCCGCGCTCTCGGCCGAGCTTGCCCAGGCGCAGGCCGTCCTCGCCGATCCGCCGGCGGCGCTCCTTGCCGACCTCGCTACCGTCCTGGGTGATGAGCTGCCGCTTCTTGCGCGGGACGGCGGCTTCGTGCGCCAGGGTTTTTCCAAGGAGCTCGATGATCACCGCCAGCTGCGCGACGACACCAAGAAGGTCATCGCGCAATTGCAGGCCGACTATGCCGCGGAAACCGGCGTCAAATCGCTGAAGATCCGGCACAACAATGTGTTGGGCTACTTCATCGAGGTGACGGCGCAGAATGCCCCGCAGCTGCAGGCCGCGCCTCACAATACGAAATTCTTCCACCGCCAGACGATTGCCAGCGCGGTGCGTTTCGTCACCCAGGAATTGTCCTCGCTCGAGGAGCGCATCGCGTCCGCCGCCAACCGCGCGCTGGCGCTGGAGCTCGAGATTTTCGAGCGTCTCAACGAGGCGACCAAGAATGAGGCGCGCCGGCTTGCCGCCATTGCCGAGGCCGTTGCCCTGATCGATGTCGCGGCGGGCCTCGCCGAATTGAGCGCCAGGCGTAATTATGTGCGGCCCCTCGTTGACCGCTCCTTGCGCGTCGAGATCGAGCAGGGCCGTCACCCGGTGGTCGAGGCGATGCTGGCCCAGAAGGATGCGGCGGCTTTCGTCGCCAATGACTGCCGGCTCGCCGGCGACGACAAGCGCATCTGGCTGCTCACTGGTCCGAACATGGCCGGTAAGTCGACCTTCCTGCGCCAGAACGCGCTGATCGTGATCATGGCGCAGATGGGTTCCTTCGTGCCGGCCAAGGCGGCCCATCTCGGTATCGTCGACCGTCTGTTCAGCCGCGTGGGTGCGGCGGATGACCTGGCGCGCGGCCGTTCCACCTTCATGGTCGAGATGGTCGAGACGGCGGCGATCCTCAACCAGGCGACCGAACGCTCCTTCGTCATTCTCGATGAGATCGGGCGCGGCACTGCGACCTTCGACGGCCTCTCCATCGCCTGGGCGGCGGTCGAGCATCTGCATGAGATCAACCGGGCACGCGCCTTGTTCGCCACGCACTATCATGAGCTCACCGCACTTGCGGGCCGGCTCGGCGGCGTCGCCAACGCCACGGTGAAGGTGCGCGAATGGCAGGGCGATGTCGTCTTCCTGCATGAGGTGACGCCCGGCGTCGCCGACCGTTCCTATGGCATTCAGGTGGCGAAGCTCGCCGGGCTTCCACCGGCGGTCATCGCGCGCGCATCGGAAGTGCTCACTCTTCTCGAGAAGAAGGACGAACCCGGCGCCCATGCCGACTCGCTCTTCGCCGACCTGCCGCTCTTCTCCGCCGCGCGCCCGAAAGGGACAGCGACGGCGGCGGCGCCCGTTGGGCCGAGCGACGTCGAGAAGCGGCTTGCCGACATCTCGCCCGACGAGCTGGCGCCGCGCCAGGCGCTTGATCTGCTTTATGAGCTGCGCGCTTTGCTCGCGGTCAAACGGCCGGGGTCATGACCTCAATCAAGAAGTCGGTCCCCCTCATCGATGGCACGGTTCTGCGGGCGAGGCTCGCGGAGCTTCAGCCCGGCAAGGATCTGCGGCCGCGTATCGTCGTCATCCTGAAGGAGACATTGGCCACAGCGCGCGCCGAGGCCGAGCGTCAGTTGATGGAAGACGGCCGCGGCACGCGCTGCGCCATGCATCTGGCGCAAGCGCAGGACGAGATCATCCATGCGCTTTATGATTTTGCCGTCCGCAAGCTCTATCGCGCTTCGGCTCCTTCTTCCGCGGAGAAGCTCTCCATTGTCGCGGTTGGTGGCTATGGCCGCGGCACGCTGGCGCCCGGCTCAGACATCGACCTGCTTTTTCTTCTGCCCTACAAGCAGACCGGCTGGAGCGAGAGCGTCATCGAGTTCATTCTTTATGCGTTGTGGGACACGCGCCTGAAAGTGGGCCATGCCACCCGCAGCGTCGATGATTGCATCCGGCTGGCGCAGTCGGATTCGACCATCCTCACCTCCATTCTAGAGGCGCGCTACATTTGCGGCGAGGAATCGCTGTTTGACACGCTGAACCAGCGCTTCCGCAAGGAGATTGCCGCCAAAGGCGCCAAGGCCTTCGTCGCCAGCAAGCTCACCGAACGCGACGAGCGGCATTTCAAGGCGGGCGAGAGCCGCTATCTGGTCGAGCCCGATGTGAAGAACGGCAAGGGCGGCTTGCGCGATCTCCACACGCTGTTCTGGATCGCGAAATTCCTGTCGGGCGCCAATTCGACCAGGGAGCTCGCCGAGAAGGGCGTCTTCACCCGCGAGGAACTGGCGCTCTTCGAGAAGAGCGAGGATTTTCTCTGGGCGGTACGCTGTCATCTGCATTTCGTTGCTAAGCGCGCCGAGGACCGCCTCAGCTTCGACCGCCAGCCCGATCTCGCCGAGCGGCTCGGCTACAAGGCGCATGGCGGGCTGAAGCATGTCGAGCGCTTCATGAAGCACTATTTTCTCGTCGCCAAGGATGTCGGCGACCTGACCCGCATCTTCTCGGCCTCGCTCGAGGCGCGCCAGATGAAGTCGACACCGGTCTTCGGCCGCGTGCTCGGCCGCTTCAGCGCCAGGCGTTCGGGCGCCATAGCCGGAGCGCCCGATTTCCGCATCGAGGCCAACCGTCTGACCGTTGTCGATGAGGCCGTGCTGATCTCGGCGCCGGTCAACATGATCCGGCTCTTCGCGCTCGCCGCCGAGAAGGATCTCGAGATCCATCCCGACGCCTTGAAGGCGGTCCGGCGCAATCTGGCGCGCATCAACAAGGAGGTCTGCGCCGATCCGGAAGCCAATGCGTTGTTCCTCAAGCTTCTGACGGAGTCTCGCGATCCCGAGACGGCTTTGCGGCGCATGAACGAGGCGGGCGTGCTTGGCCGCTTCATCCCGGAATTCGGCAAGATCGTCGCGATGATGCAATTCAACATGTATCATCACTATACGGTCGACGAGCACCTGATCCGTTCCGTCGGCATCCTGGCGGCGATCGAGCGCGGCCGCTTCTCCAACGACCATCCGCTGTCGACCGAGATCTTCCCCACCGTGTCGAGCCGGCGCGTGCTTTATGTGGCGGTGTTCCTGCATGACATCGCCAAGGGCCGCAAGGAAAGCCATTCGATCGCCGGCGAGCGCGTGGCCAAGACCTTGTGTCCGCGGCTGGGCCTCACAGCGCCCGAGACCGAAACCGTCGCCTGGCTCATCCGCTATCATTTGCTGATGAGCGAGACGGCGCAGATGCGCGATCTCAACGACTTCAAGACCATTCTCGACTTCGCCAATGTGGTGCAGAGCCCTGAGCGGCTGAAGCTCCTGCTCATCCTCACCGTCGCCGATATCCGCGCCGTCGGGCCGTCGGCCTGGAACGGCTGGAAGGGGCAGCTTCTGCGGACGCTTTATTTCGAGACCGAGCCGGTTCTGTCGGGCGGCCATACCAGCATTTCGCGCAAAGAACGCGTCGCCGAGGCGCAGGCGAAATTCTTCGCTCACTATCCGGATTGGAGCCTTGAGCAGAAAACGGCTTACGCGGCGCGCCACTACGACAATTACTGGCTCAATGTCGAGACCGACCGGCAAGTGGCGCATGAGCGGCTGATGGCGCGCGCCAAAGCCGAGGGCGAGCCGGTCGCCACCGAAGTCAGGACCGATGAATTCACCGCCATCACCGAGCTCACCATCCATGCGCCCGATCATCCGCGCTTCCTGGCGCTGATCACCGGCGCCTGTGCTGCGGCCAATGCCAATATCGCCGGCGCCCAGATCTTCACCACCGCCGACAGCCTGGCGCTCGACACGATCCTGATCCAGCGGCAGTTCGCCAATAGCGAGGATGAGGGCCGGCGCGCCGAGCGCGTCGCGACACTGGTGCGCCAGGTCCTGAAAGGCGAGGTGCGAATCAAGGATCTCATCGCCAAGGTCCAGCATCCGGAGGCGCGGCTGCAGGCCTTCAAGGTGGCCCCGCGTGTCATCATCGATAACGACTCGTCGAACCGTTTCACCGTCATCGAGGTCAACGGCCTCGACCGCGTCGGCTTCCTCTACGACCTGACGGAAGCCCTCTACCGCCTCAATCTCAATATCGGCTCGGCCCATATCACCACCTATGGCGAGCGTGTCATCGACGTCTTCTACGTGACCGACCTCACCGGCGCCAAGATCGTGAGCGCCACCCGCCATGCCCAGATCGAACGCCAGCTTTTGGCCGTACTTGCCGACCAGAAGGGGTGATCTTGTGGGAATCTGCTGAGCCAAATAGAAGCATTTCATGTCCCTCTTCAAATCGGCAGCGACCGTAGGCGGGCTCACTCTGGTGAGCCGCGCGGCGGGCTTTATCCGCGACATGCTGACCGCCTCGGTGCTCGGCACCGGGCCGGTCGCGCAGGCATTCGTCGTCGCCTTCCGCTTTCCCAATCTGTTCCGCTCGCTGTTCGCCGAGGGCGCCTTCAATTCGGCTTTCGTGCCGATGTTCGCCAAGAAGCTCGAAGGCGGCGGCGAGGCCGAGGCGCGCGGCTTCGCCGAAGACATCTTCGCGGTGATGTTCGTCTGGCTGCTGTTCTTCACGGCGGTGGCGCAGATCGCCATGCCGTTGCTGATGTATGTGATCGCCCCCGGCTTCACCGGCGATCAGGACAAGTTCGACCTGTCGGTGGATCTCACCCGCATCGCCTTTCCCTATCTGCTCTTCATGTCGCTGACCGCTCTGCAGTCGGGTGTACTCAACAGCCTGCGCCGCTTCGTGGCGGCGGCCTGCGCGCCGATCCTGCTCAATCTGGTGATGATCGCGACCCTGCTGTTCGTGCATTTCATGGGCTGGGGCGACAGCGCGATGACCGGCTATGCGCTGGTCTGGGGCGTGTGCGCGGCGGGCGTCGCGCAATTCATCCTGCTCTATGTCGCCTGCAGCCGCGCCAATATGCGCATGCGCCTCAAATGGCCGAAACTCACGCCCGATGCGAAACGGCTGATCCGGCTCGGCATACCGGGCGTCATCGCCGGTGGCATCACGCAGGTGAACATCCTGATCGCCACGATGATCGCGACGACGATCGACCGCGCCGTCACCTATCTCTACTACGCCGACCGCGTCTATCAATTGCCGCTGGGTGTCGTCGGCGTCGCCATCGGCGTCGTTCTATTGCCGGAAATGTCGCGCAAATTGCGCGCCGGCGATGAGGCCGGCGCCGTTCTGAGCCAGAACCGCTCGCTCGAATTCGCGCTGTTCCTGACGCTGCCGGCGACCATCGCGCTGATCGCCATTCCCTTCGCCATCGTCAATGTCTGCTTCGAGCATGGCGTCTTCACGAGGAGCGATTCGGTCGCCACGGCTTACGCGCTCGCCGCTTTCGCCATGGGCCTGCCGGCCTTCGTCATCAACAAAGTCTTCTCGCCGGGCTTCTTCGCCCGCGAAGACACCAAGCGGCCGATGATGTTCGCCATCACCTCGGTGGTGATCAATGTGGTGTCGAGCTTCGTCCTGTCGCGTTACATCGGCCATGTCGGCATCGCCATATCGACGGCGCTCGCCGCCTGGGTCAATGCCACCTTGCTCGGCGTGACGCTGGCGCGCCATGGTCATTTCACCGCCGATGAGCGCCTGCGCCGCCGCCTGCCGCGCATCATCGCCGCGAGCCTCGCCATGGGCGCCGTCCTTCTAGGCGCATTCTACTTCACCGCTCCCATCTTCACCGATGGCCATCCGCTGTGGCTGCGGGCCCTGGTGCTGATCGGCCTCGTCGGTCTGGGCGTCGTCGCTTATTTCCTCTGTGCCCATGTCTTCGGGGCGATGAAGTTCGACGAGCTCAAGAAGATGATACGCCGCGGCCCGGCGCCTGGTGGCACCAGCAGTTAAAGAAGATTGTTATCCATACCCAAATTGGGTATTATCATTCCCGATATGGGTATGATCTCCTCAAGTGGTCTTTCAAACGCGCTATTTTCAAAGGTTCAGCAGCGGGTGTTGGGACTGATCTTCGGCCATCCCGAGCGCAGCTTCTACACCTCTGAAATCGTGAAGAATGTTCACTCCGGCACGGGGGCCGTCACGCGTGAACTTGCGCGGCTGGCAGGTAGCGGGCTGGTATCTGTCGAGCGTGTCGGCAATCAAGTTCATTATCGCGCCAACCGAGACTCGCCGATCTTCGAGGAGTTGCGGCGTCTCGTCATCAAGACCGTGGCTTTGGCCGATCCCATCCGGAAGTCGCTTGAGCCTCACGCTGCCCATATCAACGCGGCCTTCATCTATGGCTCGGTGGCCAAGGGGACGGATACCGCGCAAAGCGACATCGATCTTATGATCGTAGGGGAGGAACTGGACTATTCTAGTATCTATTCCGCAACGCACGAAGCGGAAAGAGTATTGCGTCGCAAGATAAATCCGATATTCCTCTCTCCGGATGACTGGCAGCGAAAGGTCGCCGAGAGAGGTTCATTTGTGAACAAGATAAACGACCAGTCGAAGATTTTCATAATTGGTTCAGCTAAAGACCTGGAGTCATGAGCCAGGTCGAGCTCGACAATCTTGTCAGGATCGGGATGCTCAAGGCGGAGCCAGCCTCTCGGACTGAGTTCGATGGGATGGTGAATTCCGCGCGCCGGGCTCTCAAAGACGCTCAGAACTCCCGGCCTCGATCCGGACAGCCAGTTTGATCTGGCATATGATGCTGCCCATAGATTTGCATTGGTCGCGCAGTTGGCACCGCCAGCCGACAATTGAGATTTTTACTCGGCGATTTGCGCCTTGAGCCCCCGCTGCATCAGCACCGTGTCGACCCACTGATCGTGCTTGAAGCCGACCTCGCGCAGGACGCCGACGAGGCGGAAGCCGAGGCTTTCATGCAGCGCGATCGAGGCCTTGTTGCCGCTATTGCCGATGATGGCGATCATCTGCCGCCACGGCCCTTTCTCGCATTGGGCGATGAGCTCCGTCAGGAGGGCGCGGCCGATGCCCTGACCGGCGCAGTGGCGGTCGACATAGACCGAATTCTCGATGGTGAAACGGTAGGCCGAGCGGGTGCGATAGGGCCCGGCATAGCTGTAGCCCAGGATCCGGCCCTCTCTTTCGGCGACGATATAGGGGAAGGACTGGTTCTTGAGCGTGTGGAATCGCCCGCGCATTTCCTCGATACCGGGCGGCGTCTCCTCGAAGGAGGCGAGGCCGTGGGCGACATGGTCGCCATAGATGCGCTGGATCGACGCCAGGTCGGCTTCGGTCGCGGGGCGCAAGGAGAGTGGGGAGGTGAGCGGCTTCATGGTGAAAGGGTCTATACCGATATCGATCAGATGATGAGGCTCGATCGCGCGGAGCAGAGCCTTTTGCCGCCAGCGCGAGCGGGCCGAGCCCGTCAGATAGCGCCAGGCTTCGGTACGAAATTCCCTGATCTCCCGCGCAACGTCCATGGGCCGGACGATTGCGCTCGCCTTCATCGAAAGTAAAATTTATAGTATTTATGCAAATCATAAGGAAAATCTTGAATGCAGAGGCCGAGCCTCAGCCAATTGCAGGCCCTGGCGGAAGTGGCCGGATCGGGGAGCTTCCTTGCCGCCGCCCGCAAGCTCGGCCTCACCCAGCCGGCGGTCAGCCTGCGCATTCGGGAACTCGAGCAGACGGTGGGCCTGCGGCTCATCGAGCGGGTCGGCAAGAAGGCCACGCTCACCACGGCGGGGACGACGCTTCTGGGCTTCGCGCGCGAGATCGAGGCGACCCTCGATGCGGCGCTGAACGCGCTGGCGCGCCAGGCCGGCGGCGTGTCCGGTCGGGTGCGCCTCGGCACCGGCGCCACCGCCTGCATCCATCTTCTGCCGCCGGTGCTACGCTGTCTGAAGGAGCGCTATCGCGAGATCGAGATCACGGTCCGCACCGGCAATTCGGCCGAGATCCTGGCGGCGCTCGGCGACAATACGCTCGATGCCGCCATCGTCACCTTGCCGGCGCCGGGCCGCGGCTTCGCGGTGACGCCGCTCGTCAGCGATGAGATGGTGGCGATCTTCGCGGCCGCCGATGCGCCGTCCGAAGCGGTGACGCCGCAGTTCTTCACCCGCCAGAGGGCGCTCCTGCTCTACGAGACGGCCGGCAATTCGCGGGGGCTCATCGATCAGTGGTTCCGGCAGGGCGGTGAGCTGGCGAAGCCGGGCATGGAACTCGGCAATATCGAGGCGATCAAGAAAATGGTGGGGGCGGGGCTCGGCCCCAGCATCGTGCCCGCCATGGCGGTGGCCGACGATCATGAGGGGCTGGCGATCATAAGCCTCGCGCCCCGGCTTGAGCGCCGCCTCGGCCTCGTGCTCCGCCGCGACAAGGTGCCGGACCGGGCGCTGAAGGCAGTCATTGCGGCGCTGGAAGGCTTGGCCGGAACTCAATTCGACGCTTCACTTGGCCAGGTTTTGCGGGCATAAGCAGCGCGCATTTAAAGGGAATTCAGGAATGACCGCTCCGACACTTCGCGTCTTTTCCGGCATGCAGCCGACCCACAATCTGCATCTCGGCAATTATCTCGGCGCCATGGTCAACTGGATCAAGATGCAGGACACGCATGAATGCATCTATTGCGTCGTCGACCTGCATGCCATCACGCTGTGGCAGGAGCCCAAGGACCTGCGCCGGCATATTCGCGACGTGACCGCGTCCTATCTGGCTTGCGGCCTCGATCCCAAGCGCTCGATCATCTTCAACCAGAGCCAGGTCGCCCATCATGCCGAACTCGCCTGGGTGCTGAATTGCGTGGCGCGTCTCGGCTGGCTCAACCGCATGACCCAGTTCAAGGAGAAGGCCGGCAAGGACAAGGAAGCGGCCTCCATCGGCCTCTATGACTATCCGGTGCTGATGGCGGCCGACATTCTGCTCTACCGCGCCACCCATGTGCCGGTGGGCGACGACCAGAAGCAGCATCTCGAGCTCGCCCGCGACATCGCGCAGAAATTCAATGTCGATTATGCCGGCGAGATCGAGGCGGCGGGCTACAAGGACGGTTTCTTCCCGCTGCCCGAGCCTTTCATCACTGGCCCGGCGACAAGGGTGATGAGCCTGCGCGACGGCACCAAGAAGATGTCGAAGTCGGATCCGTCCGATCTTGCCCGCATCAATCTGATCGACGACGCCGACACCATTGCCAAGAAGTTCCGCAAGGCCAAGACCGATCCCGACGCCCTGCCGAGCGAGGTCGAGGGACTGAAGGGCCGGCCCGAAGCGGAGAATCTGGTCGGCATCTATGCCGCCTTGGACGGCAGGACCGCAGCCGAGGTGCTGAAGGACTTCGGCGGGTCGCAATTTTCGGCCTTCAAGCCGGCGCTGATCGACCTGGCGGTCGCAAAATTGAGCCCGATCGCCGCCGAAAAACGTAGGCTCGAGGAAGATCCCACCTATATTGATGGGGTCCTGGCCGATGGCGCGGCGCGGGCGCGGGCGATCGCGTCCCCTATCTTTCGGCAGGTGAAGGAGATTGTCGGCTTCGTGTCGGCCTGAGGGGCGAGCCCCAAGGGATTTGACACAGCTTAAAATCATTCTAAATTAGCCCGGTGAGCGGCTTTCAAGCCCTCGAAAGGATTTGCCCATGTTCATCCAGACCGAAGCCACCCCCAATCCGGCCACCCTGAAATTCATTCCCGGCAAGCCCGTGCTGCCCGGCGCGACGCGTGACTACCGCTCGGCCGGCGAAGCCGTCGAATCGCCCTTGGCGGAGCGCCTGTTCTCGATCCAGGGCGTGTCGGGCGTGTTTCTCGGCCAGGATTTCGTCACCGTCACCAAGAAGGATGGCGAGTGGCAGCATCTGAAGCCGGCGATCCTCGGCCTCATCATGGAGCACTACCTGGCCGATGCGCCGATCCTCGCCAAGGCGGCCACGGGCGACCTGCCGTCGGATGAGGATTTCGACGAGGCCGACCAGGAGATCGTCACCACCATCAAGGAGCTGCTCGACACACGCGTGCGCCCGGCGGTGGCCCAGGATGGCGGCGACATCACCTTCCAGGGCTATCATGACGGCGTCGTGTTCCTGAACATGAAGGGCTCCTGCTCGGGCTGCCCGAGCTCGACCGCCACGCTGAAGCACGGCATCGAGAATCTGCTGCGCCACTTCATTCCGGAAGTGACCGAGGTCCGCCCGGTCTGATCCAGCGCGGGCGTTTCGCGAAACCCGCTTTCTTCTGTTGCGGATCATGCGATAAGTCGCCCGCATGCTGTTGGTTTTCGACACTTCCATGGCCGCCTGCTCGGCCGCGGCCTATGACATGGCCCGAGGCCATGTGCTGGCGTCGCGCTTCGTGGTGATGGAGCGCGGCCATGCCGACGCCCTGGCGCCGATGATCAAAGAGGTCATGGACGAGGCCGGGATCACCTTCCGTGATCTCACCCGCATCGGCGTGACGCTCGGGCCCGGCACCTTCACCGGCGTGCGCACCGGCATCGCCATGGCGCGCGGCCTCGCTCTGGCGCTCGATGTCAGGATCGCGAGCCTCGACACGCTGACCGCCATCGCCGCCAATGCCGCGCCGGACAAGACACCTCTGCTGATCGCCGCCGATGCGCGCCGCGACGAGATCTATTTTCTGGGTGCACCGGATGCGGCCCCGATGGTCCTGCCGGTCGCCGAGGCCGCGCGTCGACTGCCGGAGGGCCAGAGCTTTGTGCTCGGCACCGGCGCTGAGGCGTTGATCGCGGCGGCGCCGGAGGGTCGGCTGATCCGGCTGAGCCAAGGCGAGATGCCGGACGCGAGGAATTTCGCCAGACTTTGCGCGACGCGTCCTCTGTCCGAGCTTGCCCCCGAGCCGCTTTATCTGCGCCCCCCCGACGCCAAGCCCCAACACCAGGTGGCCGCCGACATGGCTGCCGTGACCTTGCGCCCGGCATCGGTCGGTGAAGCACCGGTTCTCGCGGCGATGCATGCCGAATGCTTCGACAATGCCTGGGGCGCCCCCGAATTCGCCAAGCTGATGGCGATGCCCGGTGCGCTCAGCTTTCTTGCCATCGACAGTGGCGAGCCGGTGGCGTTTCTTCTGGCGCGCCAGGCGGCCGGCGAAGCGGAGATCCTCTCCATCGGCACGAGGCCCTTTGCCCGCCGTCGCGGGATTGCCAAGAAACTCATGTCTCATCTGGCCGCTGAGCTGCGCCAGGCGGGTCTGGCGCAGCTCTTCATCGAGGTGGCGGCGGGCAATGACGCGGCGCGCGCTTTGTACGCCGAGCAGAAATTCGCTGTGACGGGACGGCGCAAGGCCTATTATGAGAAACCCGGAGGCAAGCGCGAGGATGCGATCGTGATGATGAAGGCGCTCGACGCATGACGACCTTGCGCGCCGCGGTGAAGCTTGCCGGCTTCGTCGCCATGACGCTTCCGGGTCTTCCGGTGCAGCGCGCGCTGATAGCCTTGTCGGCAAAAGGAGCGCGGCGCTTCCCGCATGTCTATCATCGCGCCGTCGCCCGCTGGCTCGGCATCAAGATCAATATTGTCGGCGCACCGGTGCGCGACAAAGCCTGCCTCATCGCCGCCAATCACGTCTCCTGGCTCGACATCGTTGTCTTGAGCGCGGTGACACCGCTTTCCTTCATCGCCAAGAAGGAAGTCAACAACTGGCCGGGTTTCGGCACCCTGGCGCGCCTGCAGCGCACCGTCTTCATCGATCGCGATCGGCGCCACACGACCGGCGCCTCGCGCGACGAGATGCAGGAACGGCTCGCCGCCAAGGAGACTCTCGTCCTCTTTGCCGAGGGCACATCGAGCGACGGCTATCGCGTGCTGCCGTTCAAGAGCGCTTATTTCGCCGCCGCCGACAGGCCCGACGTGGTGGTGCAGCCGGTGACACTCGCTTATCGCGGCCATTGGGGCGCGCCCATGCTGCGCCGCAGGCGGCCCTATTTCGCCTGGTATGGCGACATGGAGATGGGGCCGCATCTCTGGCAGGCATTGGCGCTCGGTCCCATCGAGGTCGATGTCATCTGCCATGAGCCTTTGACCCTCGCCGAGGCCGGCAACCGCAAGCTCTTGGCGAAGCAGGCGGAGGATAAGGTGCGTGAAGGACTAATCGGCTCGTTGTCGGGCATTCGCGCCTGACGATCACGCAGCTCCTTTGCAATGGCGCATGATGGCCTCGGCCAGAAGCCGCGCGGCGCGGTTGGCGCGCTCGCGGCTGAATACGATCTGGAATGTGTCGTCATAGGTCATCCGGTCGGGGGCGAGCACGCGCAGCGCGCCGGAGCGCACCGAGGCTTCGGCATAGTGGCTCGGCAGGAAGCCGATATAGGCACCGGAGAGAAGCATCAGTAGCGTCCCCTCCATATGGGCGGTCACTGCATGCCAGTGGAAGTCGACGCCGCAGATCGGGACCTCCTGCATATAGGTGCGCCCGGCAAAGGGCTGGCTGGCAAGCAGCTCGGGTGTCAGTGCCGCATCGGCGATGGAGAACAGCGCATTGCCGCGGCCACAATAGAGACTCTGCCGCTCGGCGAAGACGTCGATCGCCTGCATGGCCTGGGCGCGCGGCTGCGCCGGCACCAGCACGATCTGATAGCGGCCGCTGAGCAGCCCCTGCATCAAGGCCTGGGGCGTGGCGATGTCGATATCGAGCAGCACCTTGGGCGCCGCCTTTGCGAAGTCGCCGATCGCCTGGTCGAGGCCGAGCGTCCGATTGCTCTCCATCGCATCGACCGTGCCGAAGGCCAGCCTGCCGACGAGCTCGCCCTGGATATCGCTGACCGCTGTGAGGAAATGCTCGATCGAGCCGAAAAGATCACGCACCGCCTCATGCAATTGCTTGCCCTCGGCGGTGAGAAAGAAGCCGCTGCGGCCGCGCTCGCACAATCTCAGGCCCAGCCGCTCCTCGAGATTGCGCATATGGAGCGAGATCGTCGCCTGGGTCATGCCGAGGCTGTCCTGGGCGGCCGAGAAGCCGTTATGGCGCACGATCTCGGCAAAGACCCGCAGCAGCCGGAGATCCGTGTCGCTGAGGGTACGGCGGCTTCTGGACCGGGTCGCGCTCATTCATAGATAATCCGATATGTAAATGTAGAAAGATATATCTTTTTCAACGCAACATCCTTTGCTGTCCTGCTCCGACCCAAAAACAGGGCTTAAGCCTCAATCAGGGAAGGAAACTCAATGCTCGACCCCACCAGTGCCTGGTCGCATGAGCTCGACCGCCGCATCGCCCTCTATGAAGATCTGGAAGCCGCTGGAAAGCTGCCCGGCCGGCTGACCGCCATCGATTATTGGGCGCTCACCCTCTTGAGTGTTCTGTTGAGCGCCGGGTTCTGGCTCTGGGGGCGCTGACATGGCGAGCGTCGAGACGGACGATTTCCGGCTGGCCGCCGAGCGCGGCGATGCGCCCTTGCTGCCCTCTGAAAGACTCTGGGGCTTCTGGGAATTCACCTATGCCAATTCGGCCCTGGCGATCGCCACCTGGGCTTTCCTGATCGGCGGCGCCGTCGGGCTGTTTGTCGGCCCGAAGGAAGGCATCGCCGCCATCGTGATCGGCAACATCATCGGTGTCGTCCTGACCGCGCTTGCCACCTGCGTGGCGACCGGGCGCTACGGCATCGAGCAGTTCGTCTTCCTGCGCAGCATGTTCGGCGCCAATGGCAGCCGCGTCGTCTACTTCCTCGCCGTGGTCTTCCTCACCATGGGCTGGCTCGCCGTGCTGGGGCTGATGTTCGGCCGCTCGATCGAAGGTCTCGAAGGGCTGGCGGCCGGCGCCGCGACGGCGCCACAGAGCGGCTCGGGCGTTTCGGTCCTCATCGCCGCGGTCGGCGCCATCCTGCTCACCTGGTTCATCGTCGCCAAGGGGCCGACCTCGATCAAGTTCTTCAACATGGTCGTGGCGCCAGCGCTGCTCGTGCTGATGGTCGTGATGATGGTGCTGATCCTGTCGAAGCACTCATTTGCCGATCTGATGGCGATGAAGGCACTCGATCCGCCTTTCGAGGACAACACGGTCAACTTCATCATCGCGGTCGAGGTCAATATCGCCGCCGGCATGTCCTGGTGGCCCTATGTCGGCAATCTCGCGCGCCTCACCAAGACCGAGCGCACGGCCATGTGGCCCAATCTCATCGGCATCTTCGGCGCCGCGGCCTTGGGCGAGACCGTCGGCCTTCTCGCAGCGGTGGCGCTCGGCAACAGCGATCCGACGATCTGGATGGCGCAGATCGGCGGCATCACCATCGGCATCATCGCGCTGGCCTTCGTCGCCTTCGCCAACATCACCAGCATGACCAACATCCTCTACACATCGGTCATCGGCCTGCGCCAGGTCGGCACTGGTGGGTTGCGCGTCCTACGCTGGGAAGTGCTGGCGCTGCTGTTCTGCCTGGTGCCGCTATTCCTCGTCCTCTTCACGCCCGGAATCTATGATGGCTTCTTCAAGTTCCTGGTCTGGACGTCGGCCTTGAACAGCGCTTTGACCGGCATCGGCATCGCCGACTTCTTCCTGCTGCGCAAGCAGAAGCTCAATCTGCGGGCGCTCTTCGCCAGTCCGCATGATCCCGCCTATCGCTTCTGGCAGGGTTTCAACCCGGCTGGGCTCATTGCGCTCGCCATAGGCTTCATTGTCTATGTCTGGGTGTTCAATCCGCAGACGCTGAGCAACGCTCCGGTCTTCGTCTATCTCACCGCCTCGATTCCGTCCTGCGTGGCGGCGGGCGTCGCGCATGTGCTCCTGACCTGGGCCTGGGTGCGCCGCCGCGGCTGGGGCGATTACCCGCAATCGTAGAAGGCAAAGAGAGGCCATGTCCGATATCTATGATTATATCATCGTCGGCGCCGGCTCGGCGGGCTGCGTGCTCGCCAACCGGCTTACCGAAGATGCGGCGGTGAGCGTGCTGGTGCTCGAATATGGCGGCAACGACCGCAGCATCTTCATCCAGATGCCGAGCGCCTTCTCGATCCCGATGAATGGCAGCAAATACAACTGGCGCTATTATACCGAGCCCGAGCCTGGCCTCGACGGACGGCGCATCCATTGCCCGCGCGGCAAGGTGCTGGGTGGTTCCTCGTCGATCAACGGCCTCGTTTACATGCGCGGCCATGCTTACGATTACGACGAATGGGAGAAGCTCGGCGCGTGCAACTGGGGCTATCGCAACTGCCTGCCTTACTTCCGCAAGGCCGAGACCTTCGCCGGCGGCGGCGATGACTATCGAGGTGGCGATGGGCCGCTCCATGTCAACAGCGGCAACGACATGGCCAATCCGCTCTGCAAGGCCTTCGTGACGGCGGGGCGGGAGGCCGGCTATTCGGTGACCGCCGATCCGAACGGTTATATGCAGGAGGGCTTCGGCCCAATGCACATGACGGTCAAGGATGGCGTGCGCTGGTCGGCGGCCAACGCCTATTTGCGCCCCGCCATGGCGCGGCCCAAACTGCGTGTCGTCACCCACGCCTTGACGCACAAGGTGATCATCGGCGAGGGCCGTGCCGCGGGTGTCGAATATTCCGTCAACGGATCACTTCGCCAGGCGCGCTGCCGGCGCGAGGTCATCGTGGCGGCGGGAGCAATCGGCTCGCCGCATCTCCTGCAGCGCTCGGGCATCGGTCCTTCGGCCGTGCTAAAGGCGGCCGGCATCGATGTGCTGCACGAGCTGCCAGGCGTCGGAGAAAATCTGCAGGATCATTCCGAGATCTATATCCAGTATGCCTGCAAGCAGCCGATCACGCTCAATGGCCATATGGGACCGTTGGGCCGGTTGCGCATCGGGCTCGAATGGCTGTTGTTCAAGCGCGGTCTCGGCGCCACCAATCATTTCGAGGCCGGCGGCTTCATCCGCTCGGACGCGTCCGTCGCCTGGCCCGATATCCAGTATCACTTCCTGCCCGCCGCCATGCGGTATGACGGCAAGCAGCCGCTCGACGGCCATGGCTTCATGGTGCTGACCGGCCCCAACAAGCCGAAGAGCCGCGGCCATGTGCGGGCGCGCTCGGCCGACCCGAACGAGCACCCGGCCATCCTCTTCAACTATCTCGATCGCGAGGAGGACCGCGAGGGCTTCCGGCGCTGCGTCCGGCTCACCCGCGAGATCATCGCGCAGCCCGCCTTCGATCCCTATCGGGGCGATGAGGTGGCGCCCGGTCCCGATGTCCGGACCGACGACGAGATCGACGATTTCGTGCGCCGGACGATGGAGACCACCTACCATCCGTGCGGCAGCTGCCGCATGGGCGAGGACGGAATGGCGGTGGTCGACAGCGAGCTCAAGGTGCACGGGCTCGCCGGCCTGCGGGTCATCGACTCATCGGTTTTCCCGAGCGAGCCCAATGCCAATCTGAACGCCCCGACCATCATGCTGGCCGAGCGCGCCGCCGATCTCTTGCGCGGCCGCCCGCTTCTGCCGGCCTCCAATGCGCCGGTAGGCCTCGCGGAAGGCTGGCAGAGCCGCCAGCGCCCCGGCCTGCCGTTGCGTCCGTTGTCAGCGGCCTGAGGTTCACAGACCGGAGGAAATGGTCTAGATCACGCCCGTTTCTGCAGGTGGAAAAAGGCGCGTGAAGAAGGTCCACATCAAATCCTATGGCTGTCAGATGAATGTCTATGACAGCCAGCGCATGGGCGATCTCCTGGGGCCGCTCGGCTATGAGGCCGTGGCGGTGCCGGAAGAGGCTGATTTGATCATCCTCAACACCTGTCATATCCGCGAAAAGGCCGCCGAGAAGGTCTATTCGGAACTCGGCAAAATGCGCCAGCTCAAACGCGAGCGGGCGAAGCAGGGCGGCGGCGAAACCATCATCGCGGTGGCGGGCTGCGTTGCCCAGGCCGAGGGCGAGGAGATCGTGCGCCGCGAAAAGGCGGTCGATCTGGTCTTCGGCCCGCAGACCTATCACCGTCTGCCCGATCTCCTGAAGACCCGCGCGGCGACGGGCAGAGCCGTCGTCGAGACCGAATTTCCCGCCGAGGACAAATTCGCTCATCTGGCGAAGGCCACGCCCAAGCGTGGCGTCACCGCCTTCCTCACCGTGCAGGAAGGCTGCGACAAGTTCTGCAGCTTCTGTGTGGTGCCCTATACGCGAGGAGCCGAATTCTCCCGCCCCGTGGCGCAGATCGAGGCCGAGGCCCGCGCCCTTGTCGAAGCGGGCGTGCGCGAGATCACCTTGCTCGGCCAGAATGTGAACGCCTATCATGGCTTGGGACCGGACGGTGAGGTCTCCTCGCTCGCACGGCTCATCACATATCTGTCACGCATCGATGGCATTGAACGTTTGCGCTTCACAACTTCGCATCCGCGAGACATGTCGGACGATCTCATCGAGGCCCATGCCGAAAATCCCAAGCTGATGCCTTATCTGCATCTGCCCATCCAGTCCGGCAGCGACCGGGTGCTGAAGGAGATGAACCGGGGCCATCGCGCCGAGGAATATCTGCAGCTCATCGCGCGCGTCCGCGCAGCGAGGCCCGATATCGCTGTGTCGGGCGACTTCATCGTCGGCTTCCCAGGCGAGACCGAGGCTGATTTCGAGGCAACCCTCGCCGTCACCCGCGAGGTCCGTTATGCCGGCGCCTTCTCCTTCAAATATTCGCCGCGGCCGGGGACGCCGGCAGCCGACCGGGCCGACCAGGTTCCCGAGGAGGTCAAATCAGACCGCCTGGCCAGGCTCCAGGCGCTGCTCGGAACCCAGCAGAAGGACTTCAACCAAGCCTGCCTCGGTCGCCGGATGCCGGTTCTCCTGGAAAAGCCGGGCCGCCATCCGGGCCAGCTGATCGGCCGTTCACCCTATCTGCAGGGCGTCTATCTTGACGCTAAGGGACATGCTATTGGGGACATGGTGAACGTGACCATCGACAGAGTTGGATCGAACGCCCTTTCGGCCCATATTCATCCCTAGATGTCAGTGATTCTCTCATTCAGTAACGCAGCCGAAGGAGCAGCTTTTCATTGAGTGCGCGCGCCAATGCCCGTGACGCGGCCGGCCAGAAACCCGGCCCCATGACAGAAGATCGTGACATCACCACTCTGGTTTTCGACGACAATCGCCTGTTGGCGCCGCTTTTCGGCGAGCATGACCAGCATCTGGCCCTCATCGAGCACCGCCTGGGCGTCGACATCACGCCGCGCGGCAACCGAATCTCGGTGAAGGGCCCGCAAAATGCCCGCGACAATGCCCAGATGGTCCTGACCTCGCTTTATGAGCGGGTGCGGCGCGGCCTCGAGGTGGCGCGCGGCGATGTCGAAGGCGCTATCCGGATGAATCTCACGACCAACGGCGATGTGGCGGCGGACGAATCCGCGGTGCGCACCAAGCGCAAGCTGGTCACGCCCAGGACGCAGATGCAGAAGGCCTATGTCACGGCCATCCGCGCCCATGAGCTCGTCTTCGGCACCGGCCCCGCCGGCACCGGCAAGACCTATCTGGCGGTGGCCTGCGCCGCCGCGGCCCTCATGAATGGCGAAGTCGACCGTATCGTCCTGTCGCGCCCGGCGGTCGAAGCGGGCGAGCGTCTGGGCTTCCTGCCCGGCGACATGAAAGAGAAGGTCGATCCCTATCTGCGCCCGCTCTATGATGCGCTTTATGACGTGATGCCGGCGCCGCTGGTGCAGAAGGGCCTCGCCGAAAATCTGATCGAGATCGCGCCGCTTGCCTTCATGCGCGGCCGCACGCTCGCTTCCGCCTTCATCATTCTCGATGAGGCGCAGAACACCACGCCGCAGCAGATGAAAATGTTCCTCACCCGTCTGGGCGAGGGCAGCCGCATGGTGGTGACGGGCGATCCCTCGCAGATCGATCTGCCGTCCGGCGTCCATTCCGGTCTCGACGACGCGCTCGCCATTCTCAAATCGGTGGAAGGCATTTCGCATGTCGCCTTCACCGCCGCCGATATCGTGCGCCACGCGCTGGTCGGCCGCATCGTCACCGCCTATGACAAGCATGGCCAGAAGGCGCAGGGCTCCCGCGCCACGAAATGATCGCCGCCATCGATATTGCCGACGATGCGTGGGCGCGTGTCGCCGATCTTGAGCCGCTCACCGAACGCGCCATCCAGGCCACCCTGGCCCATGTCGGCACGGACAAAAATGTCGAAATAAGCGTGCTCTTTGCGGGCGACGCAGAGGCGGCTACAATGAACACGCAATGGCGCGGGAAGGGCTATGCGCCCAATATCCTGTCATTTCCCGCGCCGGCCGTGCATGATCTCCCCGAGGGAGAGGCGAGGCCGCTCGGCGACCTGATCCTGGCCGCCGGAACCGTGGCCCGCGAAGCGGAAGAACAAGGAAAGCCATTGACGTCACATTTGTCCCATCTCATCGTTCACGGAACCCTGCATCTCCTGGGGTTCGATCATATTGAGGATCGCGATGCCGAACGCATGGAGGCGACGGAGATCGCCATCCTGAAAGGTCTGGGCGTGCCGGATCCGTACAACTCATGAGCGACATAGGCCCCTCTCCCAAGCCCGACAGCCTGTTTTCCAGGCTGAAGGGCCTCTTCTCGCCCGAGCGCGACGCCACGCTGAGGCAGAGCCTCGAAGGCGTCATCGCCAGCCACGACGCGCAGAATCCGGCCGACATGATGCGCGCCGAGGCGAAGTCGATGATGCTCAATCTCATCAAATTCGCCGATCTGCGTGTCGACGATGTGATGGTGCCGCGCGCCGACATCGTGGCGATCGAGAGCAGCGCCACCATCAAGGACCTGCTCGAGCGCTTCATCGACGCCAATCATTCGCGCATGCCGGTCTATCGCGAGACACTCGACGATCTCTCCGGCATGATCCACATCAAGGATCTGGTGCGCTGGCTGGCCCAGAAGGGCGCCAAGACGCGCCGCCGCAAGGGCGCCAAGGACGGCAAGGATACGGTGCTCGCCGGCCTGTCGCTGTCGGCGACCGACCTCGCCATCGAGGTGAGCGCCATCGGCATCGTGCGTGAGGTGTTGTTCGTGCCGCCCTCGATGCCGGCCGCCGATCTCCTCATCAAGATGCAGTCGACGCATATCCATATCGCCATCGTGGTCGACGAATATGGCGGCACCGACGGGCTGGTCTCGATCGAGGACCTCGTCGAGGAGATCGTCGGCGACATTTCCGATGAGCATGATTCGGATGAGGAATTGGTCGTCAGCAATGGCGACGGCACATTCACCGCCAGCGCCCGCGCCGATCTCCAGGAGCTCGAGCAGCTCCTGGGCGTCGATTTCCTGCCCGAGGAGCGCGACGAGGAGACCGATACGCTGGGTGGCCTCATCTTCTCGATGTTCGGCCGCGTGCCGGTGCGCGGTGAGTTGCTGCGTCACAACAGCGGCGTCGAATTCGAAGTCCTCGATGCCGATCCGCGCCGCGTCAAGCGGGTGAAGATCCGCCCGGCGCGGCCGGAACCCGAGCCGCAGGCGGTGGCGGAGCCCGTTCCGACGGAGAAGGATGCGACCGGTTAGGACCAGATCCGCAATCCGCTGGCCAGAAGCTGCAGGCCGAAGAAGGCGAAGATCGCGCCGGCGCCGCCGGTGATGGCGCGCTCCGAACGCGCATAGGCGGCGAGCGCGCCCGGCCTGGTGAAGAGCCACAGGCAGGCGAGATAGTAGCTGAGCGACATGGCGATCATGACGAGGACACTGACGAGGCCCAGCCACAGGGGGCCGTGGATGACGGACGTGGTGGCGAAGAGGCTCGCCACGAAGGCGAGTGTCTTGGGGTTCGACATGTTGGTGAGGAACCCGCTGCGATAGGCGCTGCCGGGCGTGAAATCCGCGGCCGGGCGCAGGGTTCGAAGCGCGCCGGGGCCGCCTGCCCAGGCTGAGCGCAGGAGCGCGAGACCGCGCCAGATCAGATAGAGCCCGCCCACCACCTGAACGGCGCGGAAGGCGCCGGGAAACCGCTCGATGAACCAGGCGAGGCCGAACAGCCCGGCAAAGGCCCAGATCAGCATGGCGCTCTGGATGCCGGCGATGGCCGCCACCGCCACCTTGCGTGGCGCCGACACCGCGAGCCAGGTGAAGAGCAGCATATTGGGGCCGGGCGTCAGCACCGCCACCAGCCAGAAGGCGGCGAAGGGCAGCAGGCTCTCCAGTCCCGGCGCATGATCAGGAAAAGTGGACACCGGTTTTCCGTCCGATCATGCGCCAGCGAAAGACGTCACATCATAACATGGAAGGCAGGACGCGGTCGGGCGGCTTGTGGCCGTCGACCCAGGTCTTGATGTTGATGATGACCTTCTCGCCCATGTCGACGCGGCCTTCGATGGTCGCCGAGCCCATATGCGGCAGGAGGACGGCGCGTTTGGCCCGGAGCAGGCGCGGATTGACCGCCGGCTCATGCTCGAACACATCGAGTCCGGCGCCGCCCAGCTCCTCGGCCTCCAGCATGCGGGCCAGCGCGTTTTCGTCGATCACCTCGCCGCGCGCCGTGTTCACGATGATCGCGTCCTTGCGCAGGAGCTTGAGGCGGCGCGCCGAGAGCAGGTGATAGGTGGCGGGCGTGTGCGGGCAATTGACCGACACGATGTCCATGCGCGCCAGCATCTGGTCGAGGCTTTCCCAATAGGTCGCGTCGAGCTCCTCGGCGATCTTGGGATGGACCGGCTTGCGGTTGTGATAGTGAATCTGGAGGCCGAAAGCCTTGGCGCGCCGGGCGACGGCCTGGCCGATGCGCCCCATGCCGATGATGCCGAGCCGCTTGCCCCAGATGCGGTGGCCGAGCATCCAGGTCGGCGACCAGCCTTGCCAGCTGTTGTCGGGGCCGATCACCGAAGCGCCTTCGGTGATGCGCCGGGCCACCGCCATGATCAGCGCCATCGTCATGTCGGCGGTGTCCTCGGTGAGGACGCCCGGCGTGTTGGTGACGGTGATGCCGCGCGCCACCGCGGTCTCGACATCGATATTGTCGACGCCGGTGCCGAAATTGGCGATGAGCTTCAACTGGTCGCCGGCCTGGCCGATCACCGCCTTGTCGATGCGGTCGGTGACGGTCGGCACCAGCACCTCGGCCTGCTTGACCGCCTCGATCAGCTCGTTGCGGCTGAACGGATGGTCGTCGGAGTTGAGCTTGGCGTTGAACAGCTCCATCATCCGGGTCTCCACCACATCGGGCAGTTTGCGGGTGACGATGACCAGGGGTTTGCGCTTGGACATAAAATGTAACTCCGCGAGGCCGGCCATTGAGATAATCTTAACCTTGCATAGCCAAGGCTAGGCGGAAGGTTTATAGTACCGTTATCCGGCTCGTGTAGACGACATTTGCTGTCTAGCAGAGGGCATGGCAAAGACAAGCCCGGAGCCGGAAACGGCCGTGCATCGACCGAGGGGAATGCATATGGTCAAGACTGCCGCGCCGCGGCGCAGAATCGGACCTGCGATTCTGGGGATGGCATGTATTGCTATCGCCGCCGCAACGGCGTGGTCGCTGGCGGCTGGGCAGCCCGATGGACCGGGCTCGGCCAGAGCTGCCGCCGACATCACCGGATCGACGTCACCGATCGACAAGGTCAAGGGCCCTTCCGGCCTGCCGCTGCCCCGATTCGTTTCCTTGAAGGCCGACAAGATCAATGTCCGGCGCGGACCGTCCAGCGAGCACCAGGTCGCCTGGGTTTATCAGCGCAAGGGCCTGCCGGTCGAAATCACCGCCGAGTTCGAGAACTGGCGGCGCATTCGTGACAGCGACGGTGATGAGGGCTGGGTCTATCAGAGCATGCTGTCCGGCAAGCGCATGGCGCTGGTGGCGCCGTGGCGCAAGCAGGAAGCCGTGCCGATGTATGCGAGCCCGACCAATGCCGCCGGGCTGATCGCCATGGTCAAGGCCGGCGTGGTGGCGACGATCGAGGATTGCACCGGCGACTGGTGCAGCCTCAATGCCTCCGGCTATCAGGGCTGGATCTCCCAGGCCATGCTCTGGGGCGCCTATCCGGGCGAGCAGATCGAGAAATAAGGCTTAAATCTCAGCTCTATTCAGTTCTGGCGGTTCTTGAGCCGGACGATGATGTCGATCCGGCCGACTTCCATGCCGGGCGGCGGCTCGGGCAGACCCTTGATGGTCAGATTGTCGGAGGCGATGTCGAACAGCCGGCCCTCGCGCTCGACATAATAGTGATAATGATTGGACGTATTGGTATCGAAATAAGTGCGGTCGCCTTCGATGGCGACTTCGCGCAGCAGGCCGGCGCCGGTGAACTGGTTGAGCGTGTTGTAGACGGTGGCGAGCGATACTGGTACCGCGGCGGCGACCGCCTCGGCGTGCAGTTGCTCGGCCGTGATATGGCGGTCGCCTGATCCGAACAGGATCTCGGCCAGCGCCAGACGCTGACGCGTCGGGCGAAGCCCCGCCCCGCGCAATCTCGTCGCAACAGTCTCGGAATTCATCAATTACCCTTTTAATCCAGCGTAATAAGTATAGCGAATATCACCCGGTGCCTGCAATGGTGCCGAAAAGGGGTATTTTGGTGACCGAACCGTTCGCCTTTCATGCCGTGGATCGGTATGTTAGGAAGCAGTTCGCGGTGTTGGACTGAGAGCGGGGAGCGGAATAGCGGAACAGATGGCCGAACGGAAATCGCGTTTTCTTTATGATGAGTTGATCGCCTGTGCCCGGGGAGACCTGTTCGGGCCGGGCAATGCCCAATTGCCGCTGCCGCCGATGCTGATGTTCGACCGCATCACCCATATTTCCGAAGACGGCGGTGAATTCGGAAAAGGCCAGATTGTCGCAGAGCTGGATGTAAAGCCCGATCTCTGGTTCTTCCCACCGCATTTTCCGGGCGATCCGGTCATGCCGGGCTGTCTCGGTCTCGATGCCCTCTGGCAGATGCTGGGCTTTTTCCTGGGCTGGCTGGGCGCCCCTGGCAAGGGCCGCGCTCTGGGCGTCGGCGAAGTGAAATTCACCGGCATGGTCGTACCTACGGTCAAGAAGGTCGAATATGTCGTGAACCTCAAGCGCGTCATTCTGCGCAAGCTCAATCTCGGCATCGCCGATGGTCTTCTCAAGGCTGATGGGGAGACTATCTATACAGCGGCTGATCTTCGCGTCGGCTTGTTCTTGCCCGCAAAGGCCTGAGGGAGGCTAAAACCGTCATGCGCCGTGTCGTCGTCACCGGTCTTGGTATTGTTTCGAGCATTGGCAACAATGCCCAGGAAGTCCTGGCATCGTTGCGGGAGGCCAAATCCGGTGTGGTAAAGGCCGAGGATTACGCAAGGCTCGGTTTCCGCTGCCAGGTCCATGGCGCGCCCACGCTCGATCTCGACAGCACGGTCGACCGCCGGGTCCGCCGCTTCATGGGGGACGGCGCCGCCTGGAACTGGGTGGCGATGCGTCAGGCGATCGGCGATTCCGGTCTCGAGGAAAGCGACGTCAAGAACGAGCGCACCGGCATCATCATGGGCTCGGGTGGTCCTTCCACCCGCACCATCGTTGCCGCTGCCGATACGGCGCGCGAGAAGGGCCCCAAGCGCGTCGGCCCCTTCGCGGTGCCGGCCTCCATGTCGAGCACCAATTCGGCGACGCTTGCGACTCCCTTCGGCATCAAGGGGGTGAATTATTCGATCTCGTCGGCCTGCGCCACCTCGGCCCACTGCATCGGCAATGCCGCCGAGCTCATCCAATGGGGCAAGCAGGATGTGATGTTCGCCGGCGGCGGCGAGGAGCTCGATTGGACCTTGTCGGTCCTCTTCGACGCCATGGGCGCCATGTCGACCAAATACAATGCCACACCGGCGACTGCTTCTCGCGCGTATGACAAGAACCGCGACGGCTTCGTCATCGCCGGCGGTGCCGGCACGGTGGTGCTCGAGGAACTCGAGCATGCCAAGGCGAGAGGCGCCAAGATCTATGGTGAGATCGTCGGTTATGGCGCCACCTCCGACGGTTACGACATGGTTCAGCCTTCCGGCGAAGGCGCGGCGCGCTGCATGCGCCAGGCGCTCGCCACCGTGAAGGAGAAGGTCGACTATATCAATCCGCACGCGACCTCGACGCCGATCGGCGACAAGAAGGAGATCGAGGCCATTCGCGAGGTGTTCGGCAAGAACATTCCGCCGATCTCCGGCACCAAGTCGCTGACCGGCCATTCGCTGGGCGCGACCGGCGTGCAGGAGGCGATCTACTGCCTCCTGATGATGAAGAACGGTTTCATTTGCGAGAGCGCCAATATCGAAGAGCTCGATCCCGAGTTCGCCGACATCCCCATCGTCCGCCAGCGCCGTGACAATGTGGATGTGAACCTGGCGATCTCGAACAGTTTCGGTTTCGGCGGCACCAACGCCACTTTGGCCCTGCAGCGCTACAACGGCTAGAGCGCGTGGGAGCAGGCGGCAATTCTTTGAATTCGATTTCAGCGCACCGGGCGATTTCGGCCCTGGAGCGATCGGGGAGTGTAGGGGAGTGATGACGAACGGGTTGATGAAGGGCCGGCGCGGCCTCGTCATGGGGGTGGCGAACGACCATTCGATTGCCTGGGGCATCGCCAAGTCCCTGCATGATCAGGGCGCCGAGCTCGCCTTCACCTATCAGGGCGAGGCGTTCGGTCGCCGTGTGAAGCCGCTCGCCGAGAGCGTCGGCTCGAAGCTGGTGCTTCCCTGCGACGTCGAGAATGTCGCGACTGTCGATGAGACTTTCGCCGCCATCGCCAAGGAATGGGGCGCCATCGATTTCGTCGTCCATGCCATCGCCTTCTCCGACAAGGCCGAGCTCAAGGGCAAATATGCCGATACGAGCCGCGACAATTTCGTCCGCACGATGATCATTTCGTGTTTCTCCTTCACCGAGATCGCCCGCAAGGCGGCGGCGCTGATGCCGAATGGCGGCTCGCTGGTGACGCTCACCTATGGCGGCTCGGTCAGGGTGATGCCGAACTACAATGTCATGGGCGTGGCCAAGGCGGCGCTCGAATCCTCGGTGCGGTATCTCGCCGCCGATTACGGCCCGCAAGGGGTGCGCGTGAACGCCATCTCGGCGGGGCCGATGCGCACCTTGGCCGGCGCCGGCATCGGTGATGCGCGCGCCATGTTCAATTTCCAGAAGCGCCATTCGCCGCTGCGCCGCACCGTGACGCTCGACGAGGTGGGCGGCGCCGCGCTGTACCTGCTGTCGCCGCTCTCGGGCGGCGTCACCGGCGAAATCCATTATGTGGATTCTGGCTATAACATCATCTCGACGCCGCGCCCCGAGGACCTGAAACGCGCCTTCGAGGAAGGCGACGACTGAAATCTCTGGACAACCGCCCCTGGCTGTATCGAAATTGCACAGGCGGGAGATGAGTCGTCCGCGTGATTAACGGAGGCAACAGATGGCTGAGAGCAAGCTCGAATATTACGAAGACAAGGCCGGCGAATGGCGCTGGCGCCGCAAGGCGGGCAATGGCGAGATTATCGGCGCGTCATCGGAAGGCTACAAGTCCAAGTCCGACTGCGAGGCCAATGCGACGCGCGACACGTCCAAGGACAAGTGGGAATTCTATCAGGACGACGCCGGTGGCCATCGCTGGCGCTGCCTCGCCGCCAATGGCAAGCAGGTCGGCAAGGCGAGCGAGGCCTTTTCCTCGAAGAAGAACTGCGAGCACAATGCCGGCTTGAACGGCTGGAAGGGCTGAATCTATCAAGATCAGTTTGCCGGGGCGGAGCTTGGCTCCGCCCTATTTCTTGCGCCGGGTGAGCTTGAGGCCGGACCAGTCCTGATCAAGCGCACACACCTTGATGTCGACGAGGCCCACGGCGAGTGCGGTTTTGCGGATATCGTTTTCGCTGAGGCCGGTGGAGAGGCGTGAGGACAGTTTCGGCCACGACACCCAAAGCATGCTGGCCGGCGGCAGATGCTCGGCAAGCCTCGCGATATCGGCAAGGCCTTTTGTATCGCTGATGAAGAGGTGGATGGCGTCACTCGCTTTGGCCGTCTTGCTGAAGCTCAGGCCCTCGGGAGCGTCCGCCATCAGGCTCGCATAGTGAGCGGGGGCCTGGAGGAGGGCGATTTTCATGCCGGGCTTGAAACCGAGCTTCTTCCACAGCGGCGTTCCCGAATAGCCGGCCGCGCTCATGGCTTGGTCACCCGCCGCAAAGTGAGATTGAGGCGGCCGCCTTGCACCAGAAGCGTCGAGGTCCCGCTGAGCACCCGGTCGATGCCGTGATAACGCAGCCGCGAGGCGCCGCCCATCACCAGCACATCGCCGGAGGACAGCTTCAGGGTCTCCGTCTTGCCGCTCCGCTCGGTTCCGCCGATGCGGAAGATGGCGGTGTCGCCGAGCGAGATCGAGACGACCGGAGCCGCGAATTCCTTCTCGTCCTCATCGCGATGCAGGCCCAGCTTGGCGCCTTCGCGGTAGTGGTTCACCAGGCAGGCCTCCGGATCATGCGGGTAGTCCGCCACCTTGCGCCAGAGCGCCAGAACCTGGTCCGGGATTACCGGCCAGGGCTGACCGGTCTCGGGATGCCGGGCCTGGTAGCGATAGCCATCCCGGTCCGACACCCAGCCGAGCTGGCCCAGATTGCTCATCCGGACGGTGAAGGGCCGGCCGCTCCGCGGCATCACCGGCGTGTAGAAGGGAGCCTGGACGACGGCTGCCTCGACAGCGGCGATCAGGGCTTCCTGCGCCGCCCGGTCGAAATAGGACGGCAGATATTTGAGGCCATTGTTCATACGAGGCGGGTCTCTCTGTCGAACGTGCCGACGAACAGGCCATCTTTTCGGATCAAGAATTCCAGGGCATTCCACAGATCGATGGTGTTGCGCGTCCCGGTCTCGCGGGCGAGGCGGCCATAATTGAGGAAGGCGGTCTCGCGGGCGAGCGAGCCGAAATCAGGCTGGTGCATGGAACGGGGAAATTCGGCGAACCGCAGGACGCCGAACGCGCCGAGGCCGAGGAGAAGGGCGGCTATTCCCGTTGTGGTCGTCACGCCGAAATAGAAGGCGGTGAAACAGGCCGCGATACCGAGGAGGAAGAGAAAGCTCTGATCTGCACCATAGGGGACGCACGGAAGCCTGAGGCCGGTTCGATCACCAAGCGCCTTCATCCGGGAAGCCAGGGACTTGGCGGGAAAGACATCGGAAATCGGTGTCCGCGGCCTCACCTCGATGCCGGTGGCATCGGCGACGGCCTGCTTGAGCCGGTAGAAGCTGACGGCGCTGAGGCAGCGTCGGCGGCGTTCCGACGTCGTTCCCATTTTGGCCTGGAGAACCTCGAACAGGTCACCCACGGTCCCAAGCATTTCGACATCGCTCTGGACGAAACGGACCTCGAAGACCTTTTCGAGGGTCAGGAGAAAATCCTCGACATCCTCGGGATCCGGCAGATATGGGCGGGTCATGGCTGTGCTCCTGTGGTCCGTTTCTCTCACGCTGGGACCGTGGCGGCAATCTGGCGCGCAGGGCCTGTTCCGGCCACCCGGAAACCGTGCGGAACTTGGGCTTTGGCTCTCACCAAAACTTGATAGGGCCGGATTCCAACCTTATATAGCCCCCGAACGCCGGATTTACCTCAAACCCAAAGGGGTGGTCCGGTTCAACGTAATAGGGGACCCGCACCCCACTTTCGAGTCCGGGGCGGAAGTGCCGGATAGGGCTTCCACCAGGGTCTGCCGCTAGGAGGTTTTGTAAATGGGAAAAGTCATCGGGATCGACCTCGGTACCACCAATTCCTGCGTCGCCGTGATCGAGGGCAAGCTGCCCAAGGTCATCGAGAATGCGGAAGGGGCGCGCACCACCCCGTCGATCGTCGCCTTTAACGCCGACGGCGAGCAACTCGTCGGCCAGCCGGCCAAGCGCCAGGCGGTCACCAATCCGGAGAATACCTTCTTCGCCATCAAGCGCCTGATCGGCCGGCGCTGGAACGACCCGATGGTCGAGAAGGACAAGAAGCTCGTCCCCTATCACATCGTGAAGGCGGACAATGGCGATGCGTGGGTCGAGGCCCGTGGCCAGAACTATGCCCCCTCGCAGATCTCGGCCTATATCCTTCAGAAGATGAAGGAGACGGCGGAGCGTTATCTGGGTGAAACCGTCACCCAGGCGGTCATCACCGTTCCCGCTTATTTCAACGACAGCCAGCGCCAGGCCACCAAGGATGCCGGCAAGATCGCCGGCCTTGAAGTGCTGCGCATCATCAACGAGCCGACTGCGGCGGCACTCGCTTACGGTCTCGACAAGAAGGAAGCCGGCACCATCGCGGTCTATGACCTGGGCGGCGGCACTTTCGACATCTCCGTTCTGGAGATCGGCGACGGCGTCTTCGAGGTGAAGTCGACCAATGGCGACACCTTCCTCGGCGGCGAAGACTTCGACATGCGTATCGTCGATTATCTCGCGGACGAGTTCAAGAAGGAGCAGGGCATTGACCTGCGCAAGGACAAGCTGGCTCTGCAGCGCCTGAAGGAAGCCGCTGAAAAGGCCAAGATCGAGCTTTCGTCTTCGACCCAGACCGAAATCAACCTGCCCTTCATCACGGCGGACCAGGCTGGTCCGAAGCACCTTACCCTCAAGCTGACGCGCGCCAAGCTCGAAGCCCTGGTGGATGATCTCATCCAGAAGACGGTCGAGCCCTGCCGCCAGGCTTTGAAGGATGCCGGCGTCACCGCGGGCCAGATCGACGAGGTCGTTCTCGTCGGCGGCATGACCCGCATGCCGAAGGTCATCGAGGTGGTGAAGCAGTTCTTCGGCAAGGAACCGCATAAGGGCGTCAATCCGGACGAAGTCGTGGCGATGGGTGCCGCGATCCAGGCCGGCGTGCTCAAGGGCGAAGTGAAGGACGTTCTCCTGCTCGACGTGACCCCGCTGTCGCTCGGCATCGAGACCCTGGGCGGCGTGTTCACCCGCCTCATCGAGCGCAACACCACGATCCCGACCAAGAAGAGCCAGGTCTTCTCGACGGCTGACGACAATCAGACCGCCGTGACGATCCGCGTCTTCCAGGGCGAGCGTGAGATGGCTGCCGACAACAAGATGCTCGGCCAGTTCGATCTCATGGGCCTGCCGCCGGCGCCGCGTGGCATGCCGCAGATCGAGGTCACCTTCGACATCGACGCCAACGGCATCGTCAATGTGTCGGCCAAGGACAAGGCGACGAACAAGGAGCAGCAGATCCGCATCCAGGCTTCTGGCGGTCTTTCCGACTCGGAAGTCGAGAAGATGGTCAAGGACGCCGAGGCCAATGCCGCTGAGGACAAGAAGCGCAAGGACCTGGTCGAAGCCAAGAATCACGGCGAGAGCCTGATCCATTCGACCCAGAAGTCGATGAGCGAGCTTGGCGACAAGGTCTCCGAAGCCGACAAGTCGACGGTCGAGGCCGCCATTGCCGATCTCAAGAAGGCGATGGAAGGCACCGATGTCGAGGACATCAAGGAGAAGACCAACGCTCTGGCGCAGTCGGCCATGAAGCTCGGCGAGGCGCTTTATAAGGCGCAGAGCCAGCCTGGCGCGGATGCCGGCCCCGATGCCGGCGGCCAGGGTGGTCAAGGCGGCGCCGACGATGTCGTCGATGCCGACTTCACCGAGGTCAAGGACGACGACAACAAGAAGTCGGCCTAATAAACGTGTCCTGCTTCCAGCCCGAAAATCTTCTCCCCGCGCGGCCCGCGGGGAGAAGCATCTTTTTCGGGCGCGCGAAAACAGGTTAAGAAGAGCTGGGCGGACGGGTCAGAATGGCCAAGCGCGATTATTATGAAGTCCTGGGGGTGCAGAAGAGCGCCGACGAGAAGGAGCTGAAAGGCGCCTATCGTAAGCTCGCCAAGCAATTGCATCCCGACGCCAATCCGGGCGACAAGACGGCCGAGCACAAGTTCAAGGAAATCACCGAGGCCTATGAGGTCCTGAAGGACCCGCAGAAGAAGGCGGCCTATGACCGCTTCGGTCATGCGGCGTTCGAAGGCGGCATGGGCGGGCGTCCTGGCGGTCCGGGTTTCGGTCCCGAATTCACCTCCTCGATGTCGGATATCTTCGAGGACCTGTTCGGCGAGTTCATGGGCGGCGGCCGTGGCGGCCGCGGCCGGGGTGGCGGCCGGACATCGGCGGCGCGCGGTTCCGACCTCCGCTACAACATGGAAATCAGCCTCACCGAGGCCTATTCCGGCAAGACGGCGCAGATCCGGGTGCCGACCGCCACCGCCTGCGATGTCTGCAAAGGCTCGGGCGCCAAGCCGGGCTCCAGCCCTAAGACCTGCGGCACCTGCGGCGGCCAGGGCGCGGTCCGGGCGGCGCAGGGCTTCTTCACCGTCGAGCGCACCTGTCCCACCTGCCATGGCAGCGGCCAGGTCATCTCCGATCCGTGCAGCAACTGCGCCGGCCAGGGCCGGCTCACCCGCGAGCGCACGTTGTCGGTCAATATTCCGGCGGGCGTCGAGGACGGCACCCGCATCAGGCTCGCCGGCGAAGGCGAGGCGGGCCTGCGCGGTGGCTCGGCCGGCGATCTCTATATCTTCCTGTCGGTGCGCCCGCATGAGTTCTTCCAGCGCGACGGTGCCGACCTTTTCTGCAAGGTGCCGGTCTCGATGATCACCGCCTCGCTCGGCGGCGACATCGAAGTGCCCACCATCGACGGCAAGAAGGCGCGCGTGTCGATCCCCGAAGGCGCCCAGACCGGCAAGCAGTTCCGCTTGAAGAGCAAGGGCATGCCGGTGCTGCGCTCGAACCAGATGGGCGACATGTATATCCAGGTGACGGTCGAGACGCCGGTCAACCTGTCGCGCAAGCAGCGTGACCTGCTCAAGGATTTCGACAAGGAAGCCCGCAACAACTCGCCTGAATCGGAAGGCTTCTTCGCCAAGGCGCGCGCCTTCTGGGAAGGCTTCGGGAGCTAGAAACTCTCTCAATCACATCGTCATCCCGGCGAAGGCCGGGACCCATTGAATAAGCGCAATCTGGGAAGCGCCGATAGCGTGGAGCGAGTTTAGTGGATCCCGGCCTTCGCCGGGATGACGGGATGTGGGGCTGTCTAAACCGCGCCTTCATCCTCGATGTGCAGGACGCGTCCGCAGTGCTTGCAATGGACGGCATCGGCATCATGCCGGAGCAGCCCGCAATCCGGGCATTTGTGCTGGACCTTGTGCGGCCGGATCAGGATCTGGATCAGGCGCAGGAACAGCGACACGCCGAAGATCATGATCAGCACCGACAGCATGCGGCCCCAATGGCCTTCGAGCGTGATGTCGCCGAAGCCGGTCGTCGTCAGCGTCGACACGGTGAAATAGAGTGCATCGGCATAATTGGTGATGTGCTCGTTGAGGCCGCGCTGGCTTTCATAGACGATGCCGGTGGTGACGAAGATGAAAAGCCCGAGATTGAGCGCCGCCATCACCGTCTGCTCGTTCTCGCGGAAAAGCTGCGAGTCGCGCCGCATGCGCATGAGGACAAGCGGCGAGCGCATGATGCGCAGAACCCGCACCACGCGCAGGAAGGCGAGGCCTTCGCCGGCGACCGGCGCCAGCAGCGAGACGATGACCACGATATCGGCGAGATTGGCCGGGTGCATGAGATCGGAGAGCCGGTCGCGGCTGATCCAGAAGCGCGCCAGGAAATCGGCGAGGATGAGGACGCCGATGACGACGTCGATCACGCCGATCAGCGGCGTGCGCGGCAGGAAGGACGACACCACGAGGAAGACGATCGTCGCGATATCGAAGGTGATCAGGCCGTAGCGGAAGCGATGCGCCCGGCTCGAGGCCCCTTCATAGAGTTCCCGAACGATATTTTTCAGCGCCATTGACCGGTCCGTACCTTTCACTTAGAGCCTGTCTCGACCGTTGAGGGGAGAGGCAGCATGCCCAAGGCCTATTGGATTGCGCAAGTCGTCGTGTCCAATCCCGACCAGTACAAGCTTTACGCCGAAAGCGCACCCGTGGCGTTCAAGAAATACGGCGCCAACATCCTGGCGCGCGGCGGCCGCTCCAGCCAGATGGAGGGCGAGGGGCGTCCGCGCAATGTGGTGATCGAATTTCCCTCCTATGAGGACGCGGTCGCCTGTTACAATTCTCCCGAATATCAGTCCGCCAAGGCCAAGCGCCAGGGCGCCGGGTCGGCCAATATCGTTATCGTCGAGGGCGTATGATGGCCGGCGCCGCCAAGGGCTATTGGATGGTGCGCGTCACGGTGAAGGATCCCGAGCGCTACAAGGATTATGTTGCCGCCAACAAGATGCCGCTCGAGACCTATGGTGCCAAGTTCCTGGTGCGCGGCGGCGCCCATGAAGTGGTCAAAGGCACCTCGCGCGAGCGCCATGTGATCCTCGAATTTCCGTCGCTCGAGGCCGCCAAGGCCTGCTTCCGCTCGCCCGAATACCAGGCGGCGCTGAAGATCTTCGAGACCTGCGCCGAGAGCGACGTCGTCATTGTCGAGGGAGTATCATGAAGATCGCCATCGCCGGAGCGGCCGGCCGCATGGGCCGCGTTCTCACCCGTATCGTGCATGAGACGGAAGGTCTCGAGGTCGCGGGCGGCATCGAGCCGAAAGGCTCGAGCTCCGTCGGCGCCGATATGGGCGAGCTTGCCGGTGTCGGACCGCTCGGCGTCACGATCACCGACGAGCCCTTGGCGCTGTTCACCAGGGTCGAAGGCCTCATCGACTTCACTGTCCCCAAGGCGACGCTGGCGCTGGCCGAGCTTTCGGCGCAAGCGCGTATCGTCCATGTCATCGGCACCACCGGCATCGACAAGGACGGCGAGGAGAAGATCAAGGCCGCTGCCCGCCATGCCCGCATCGTGAAATCGGGCAATATGAGCTTGGGCGTCAATCTGCTCGCCGCCCTGGTGCGCAAGGTGGCGGCAACGCTCGGCCCCGATTTCGACATCGAGGTCCTCGAAATGCATCACAAGCACAAGATCGACGCGCCGTCCGGCACCGCTTTGCTGCTCGGCCAGGCGGCGGCGGAAGGCCGCCAGCTCGATCTCGCGAAATCCTCGGTGCGCGCGCGCGACGGCCATACCGGTGCCCGCCCCGAAGGCCATATCGGCTTCGCCACCTTGCGCGGCGGCAGCGTCGTCGGCGAGCACACGGTGATGTTCGCCGGGCCCGACGAGCGCATTGAGCTCACCCACAAGGCGGCGAGCCGCGACCTCTTCGCGCGTGGCGCCGTGCGTGCCGCGTTGTGGGCGCAAGACAAGAAACCCGGTCTCTATTCGATGGCCGACGTATTGGGACTGGAGTAATCGATGGATCGCATATTGGTGCTTGTCCGCCACGGACAGAGCGAGTGGAATCTGAAGAATCTGTTCACCGGCTGGAAAGACCCGGATCTCACCGAGAAGGGCGTCGCCGAGGCCAAGGCGGCCGGCGAGCGCTTGAAGCGCAAGGGCCTCAAATTCGATATAGCCTATACCAGCGTGCTGACGCGCGCCCAGCACACACTCGATCTGATGCTGGCCGAGCTCGGCCAGACCGGTCTCGAGACCATCAAGGATCAGGCGCTCAATGAGCGTGATTATGGCGACCTGACCGGCCTCAACAAGGACGATGCGCGCAAGAAATGGGGCGAGGAGCAAGTCCTGGTCTGGCGCCGTTCCTATGATGTGCCGCCGCCCGGCGGCGAGAGCCTCAGGGACACGCTGGCGCGCGCGCTGCCCTACTACATGAGGCACATCCAGCCCCATGTTCTGTCGGGCAAAAGCGTGCTGGTGGCGGCGCATGGCAATTCGCTGCGCGCCTTGATCATGGCCATTGAGGGCCTGACGCCGGCCGAAATACTGAAACGCGAGCTCGAGACCGGCGTGCCGGTCTTCTATCGCCTCAAGGCCGACTCGCGGCCAGAGAAGGTCGAGATCCTGAACGGGTAGTCACGCCGCTTTCGCTGTAATGCCCGCCTCCCAGCCGAGAATGGCGCGCTTGCGGGTGAGGCCCCAGTGATAGCCGCACAGGCTGCCGGATTTGCTGAGCACGCGGTGGCAGGGCACCACGAAGGAGACCGGATTGCGGCCGACCGCGGCGCCGACGGCGCGCGCCGCATTGGGCTTGCCGATATGGGCGGCGACGTCGGAATAGGTCGAGCGCTTGCCGAGCGGGATGCGCAGCAATGTCTCCCAGACGCGGATCTCGAAATCGCTGCCGATGAAGACGACGCGCAAAGGCTCGTCGCGGCGCCAGTTCTCCGGCTTGAAGATACGGTCCGCATAAGGCTTGGTCGCGAGCCAGTCCTCGATATAGGCGGCGCCCGGCCAGCGCGACTGCATGTCGATGAGCGCGTCCTTCTCCGCCCCGTCATCGGCGAAAGCGAGGCCGGCGAGGCCCTGGTCGGTGATCATCACCAGCGCCCGCCCGAACGGACAGTCGTGGAAGCCGAAGCGCAAGGCGAGACCCTTGCCGCCCGCTTTGTAGAAACCGGGCGTCATGCCTTCATGGGTGACGAAGAGATCGTGCAGCCGGCCCGGTCCCGACAGACCTACTTCATAGGCGGTGTCGAGGATCGAGGCGGACTCGCGCAGCAGCCCACGCGCGTGGTCGAGCGTCACCGCCTGCAGGAAGGCCTTGGGCGAGAGGCCGGCCCAGCGGGTGAACAGCCGCTGCAGATGGGTCGGGCTCAATTGCGCCTGCTCGGCGATCTCTTCGAGCGAGGGTTGCTCGCGCCAGGTCTCGTGAATGAAGGCGAGCGTCTTCTTCACGATCTCATAGTCGCGGGCGGGGGTGGACAGGGTTTCGATCTCGGTTGTCATGGCCGGAATCTAGGCAGCTCCGGGCGCCGAAACCACCCGATTCTTGCTCGGTCTAACCCTTTGTAATGACGGTGTTTTCAAATATGAGGCCGGGCGAGCGCGCCGCGCAGCGTCTGGGCGAAGGCCTTGCGGTCATGGGCGGCGAGGAATTGGCCGATCTCGGTGCGCCGGCCCCTGAAGCGCAAATACAGGCTGCCGATGAGTTCGCGGTCGTGGTCCTCTTCCAGCTCGACCTTGACCCAGCCGCGGGTGAAATGCAGCTCCTCGCGCTGCCGGTCATGGTCGAAGCGCTTGAGGATCAGCTCATGTTCCGTCACCTCGATCTGCTCTTCCTTCAGCGCATCGGCGTAGTTCTTGCGGAAGGCCCACCAGACGAGCGCGACATCGAGGCCGAGGAAGGGGGCAACCGGCCAGGCGCCGAGCAGATAGAAGGCGGTGCCGGCCGCGAAATTGAGGCCGATCAAGACGCTCATCAAGATCAGAAAGCCTCTCTGGCTCAGCGAGCGATAGGGCTTGAGCGTGGCGCGGAAGGTTTGCTGCATGGCTTGATCTTAGGCTCCAACTCGGCTCAGGTCACCTGAAACAGGTAAGAGAATCATGGCGCCGCGCAGGCTCAAACCGGATCAGATCACCGAGATGTTTCGCCGTTTCCAGGCGGCCGATCCCGCCCCTGAGGGCGAGCTCGACTATGTCAATCCCTATACGCTTCTCGTCGCCGTGGTGCTGTCGGCGCAGGCGACCGATGTCGGCGTCAACCGCGCCACCGGTCCTCTGTTCAAATTCGTCGACACGCCGGAAAAGATGGTCGAGCTCGGCGAGGCGGAGCTCATCTCCTATATCCGTACCATCGGCCTCTATCGGATGAAGGCCAAGAATGTGATCGCGCTGTCGCAGATCCTCATCGACAAATACGGCAGTGAAGTGCCGCGCGACCGCTCAGCGCTCGAGGAGCTGCCGGGGGTCGGGCGCAAGACGGCCAATGTCGTGCTCAATATCGCTTTCGGTGAGCCGACCATTGCCGTCGACACGCATCTTTTCCGGCTCGGCAACCGCACCGGGCTGGCGCCCGGTAAGACGCCGCTCGAGGTCGAGCTCAAGCTCGAAAAGGTCGTGCCGCCCGAATATAAGCGCCACGCCCATCACTGGCTCATCCTGCACGGCCGTTATGTGTGCAAGGCGAGGAAGCCCGAATGCCCGCGCTGCCTCATCAACGATCTCTGCCTGTTCAAGGAGAAGACTGTTTCAGCCCCTTGAAGATGTGCACGAAATAGCTCGTCGAGAACAATGGCACGGTGAGATTGACGAAAGGCACGAGGGCAAGCGCGGCCGGAATGAAGCCGGCGAAGAAGATCTGCGGTGTATTCTGCCGGCGCAGTTCCTTGGCATCGTCCACCGGCATATGGCGCATCGCCGCCATCTCGAAATATTCGCGGCTGATCAGATAGGCGTTGACGATCAGGAGCACGATCGCGCCGACGCCGAAGAGCAGCATCGGCAGCACCGCCAGATTGACGAGGAGAACGAGAAGGCCGAACTGCACGCCGAGCAGGATGGCTTTCGCGGTCGGCAATTCCCGGCCGGGCGTGTCCTGCGGATAGTGCTTGCGTTCGACGAGGCCGGCGATGCGATCGAGATAGAGCCCGGCGAAGAGCGCGGTGACCGGCGGGATCATGAAGAAGGCGAGCACTGCGACGCCGAGACCGCCCGCCACTTCGATGATGCTGTTGCCCCAGCCCCAGGGGGCGAGCTTCAGCATATTGAGCAGGAACACCGTTCCGGCGATGACGGCGATGAGCAGCAAGATGGCGAGCCCGACCGCCTTGAAGAGGACGGAGCGGAAATCGGGCGAGAGGACATCGCCAAGGGCGGTGAAGGCGGCTTTGATCATGGCGGCATAGATAATGGACGAATGCGCCGGTTTGAAGGGCCGTTAAGGCCGTCACAAACCCTTAAGTTGCGTGGTGGGGCTTTATCGCTTAGCTTCCAATGATCTGGGGTGCGCGCCGGCTGTGGTCCAAGCGCGATACGGAAGTGAGGCGGAATTGAGAAATCTGGCAAGCGGTCTGCTCCTGGCATCAGGTCTCTTCATCGGGGCGGCTCATGCCCAGCAGCAGGCGGCGCCTCCGCCCGCCGTCGTCGTCGAACCGGCGCGGATGGAGGTCATCGCTCAGCGGGTCGATTTCGTCGGCCGGATCGAAGCCATCGAGAAGGTGGAATTGCGCGCCCGGGTCACCGGCTTCCTGAAGCAGGTCGATTTCAAGGACGGCGACGACGTCAAAACCGGTCAGACCTTGTTCGAGATCGAGCCCGATCCGTTCCAGGCGACGATCGACCAGCGTCAGGCGCAACTCGCGGCGGCCAAGGCGGATGCGCAGAACGCCGAGCTCAATTTGCAGCGCGGTCTCGACCTGCTCAAATCCAAGACCATGCCTCAGTCGCAGGTCGATCAGCGCCAGGCCGACGCATCCAAGGCGCAAGCCACGGTGCTTCAGATGGAAGCGGCATTACGCGAGGCCGAGATTCAGCTTTCCTACACGACGATCAAGGCGCCGATCGCCGGCCGCATCGGCCGCACCGCCTTCACCCAGGGCAATCTCGTCGAGCCGTCATCCGGCGTCCTGGCGACGATAGTGCGTGACGACGAGGTGCGGGCGCTCTTCAACGTCACCCAGCGTGAAATTCTCGAATACAAGAAAAGCGGTGGCGGCGAGGTGAATGTCAAATTGCGGCTCGCCGATGGCAGCTTCTACGACAAGCCGGGCAAGCTCGATTTCATCGACGTGGTGGTCGATCAGAAGACCGACAGCCAGTTGGTGCGCGCTGTGTTTCCCAATCCTGACCGTGTCCTCACCGACGGGCAGACGATCCGTGTCGTCCTCGAGCGCGCCCAGGAGGCGCCTTCGGTCACCGTGCCGCAAGCGGCACTCGCCGCCGATCAGGCGGGCTCCTATGTCTTCGTCGTCGATGCCGCCAACAAGGTCGAGCAGCGCCGGGTCAAGACCGGTCAGCAGCGTGACGGTCGGATCGCCGTCACCGAAGGCTTGAAGGACGGCGATCTCGTCATCGTCGAGGGCCTGCAGCGCGTGCGGGCGGGGATGGAAGTCGCCCCGCAGCGTGCCGAAGCCTCAAACTAGGAGCGGGCGATGATCTCCTCCGTCTTCATCCACAGGCCGCGCCTGGCCTTCGTCATTTCGATCGTCATCACCATCGCCGGTCTCATCGCCTATAAGGCGCTGCCGGTCGCCCAGTTCCCCGACATCGTGCCGCCGCAGGTGCAGGTTTCCGGCGTCTATCCGGGCGCCGATGCCGCCGCGGTCGAGGCCTCCGTCGCCCAGATCATCGAGCCCGCCGTCAATGGCGTCGACAAGATGATCTACATGAAGTCGACTTCGGGCGCCGACGGCACCTATGGCCTGAGCGTCAGCTTCTCGGTCGGCTCCGACCCCGATCTCAACGCCGTCAATGTCTCGAACCGCGTCAATCAGGTCCTCTCGCAACTGCCGGCGGAAGTGCAGCGTAACGGCATCGTGGTGAAGAAGAAATCATCGGCGATGCTGCAGGTGATGAGCTTCTATTCGCCCAAGGGTTCGCGCGACGGGCTGTTCCTATCGAATTACGTGACCATCAATATTCTCGACCGCCTGGCCCGCGTGCCGGGCGTCGGCGAGGTCATGCTGTTCGGCGCCAAGGACTATTCGATGCGCATCTGGCTCGACATGGACCGCCTGGCGAGCCTGGGGCTCACCTCGGCCGATGTCGTGGCGGCGATCCAGCAGCAGAATGTCCAGGCCGCCGTCGGCCGCATCGGCGCGGCGCCCTTGGTGAAGGATACGGCGCTGCAGATCAATCTCAACGCCAAGGGCCGGCTCAGCGATCCATCCGAATTCGAGAACATCGTCATCCGCGCCACCGAGAGCGGCGGCCTGGTGCGCGTCAAGGACGTCGCCCGCGTCGAGCTCGGCGCCAAGACGCTCGATTCCGATGCGAGCTTCAATGGCGGCCCGACCGCCGGTGTCGCCATCTATCAGGCGCCGGGCGCCAATGCGCTGGCGACTGCCGAGAATGTCCGCAAGACGCTCGAGACCTTGAAAGCGGATTTCCCGGATGACGTCGATTACGCCGTCGCCTACGACTCCACCGTCTTCGTCGAGAAGATGATGGAAAGCGTCATGCACACGCTGATCGAGGCCTTCGTGCTTGTGGCGCTGGTCGTTCTGGTCTTCCTCGGCAATTTCCGCGCGACGCTCATTCCGATCATCGCCGTGCCGGTCGCCCTCATCGGCACCATGGCGGTGTTGCTGGCCATGGGCTTCTCGCTCAACACCATCTCGTTGCTGGCGCTGGTGCTGGCCATCGGCATCGTCGTCGACGACGCGATCGTTGTCGTCGAGAATGTCGAGCATGTGCTGCATGAGCATCCCGAGCTCACCCCCGCCGAGGCGACCGAGAAGGCGATGGGCCAGATCACCGGACCGATCATCGCCATCACTCTGGTGCTGTTGTCGGTCTTCGTGCCGACGGCCTTCATTCCGGGCATCACCGGCCAGCTTTATATGCAGTTCGCCGTCGCCGTTTCGGTGTCGATGGTGATCTCGGCCATCAACGCGCTCACTTTGTCGCCGGCCTTGTGCTCGCTGCTGCTCAAACATCGCGGTCCGCCGCGCGGCGTCTTCAAATTCTTCAACCGCGGCGTCGAAGGCGCCAAGAGCGGCTATGTGGCGCTGGTCAAGCCTCTGGCGCGCCGTGCCCTCCTGGCGCTTCTGCTGGTCGGCATCTTCGCTGGCGGCGCCGGCTGGCTCGCCAAGACGATCCCGACCGGCTTCCTGCCCGATGAGGATCAAGGCGCCTTCATGGGCGAGATCCAGCTGCCGGATTCGGCCTCGACCGAACGCACCGCCGCCGTGGTCAAGCGCGTCGAGGAGCTGATCGCCAAGAAGCCTTGGGCGGAAGCCTATTTCACGGTGTCGGGCTACAGCATCCTCGATGGCCTGGCGCTCCCCAACAAGGCCTTCTTCGTCGTGCTGCTGAAGCCCTTCGAGGAGCGCAAGGCGCCCAATATGTCGGCCTTCGCGGCCATTGCGGAATTGCGCCGCGACCTGCAGTCGATCGCCGCCGCCAGCATCTTCCCGTTCAACCCGCCGCCGATCCAGGGGCTCGGCACCGGCTCCGGCTTCGAGTTCCAGCTGCAGAGCAATACCGGCGCACCGCCCGCTGACATCGCTGCCGTGGCGCGGGGCTTGAGCATCGCCGCCAATCAGGATCCCCGTTTGGCCGGCGTTTTCACCACCTTCAGTGCCGCGACGCCGCAATTGACCGTCAAGGTCGATCGCGAGCGCGCCCAGACGCTCGGCGTCGCCGTCGTCGACATCTACAACGCGCTGCAGGTCGCCCTCGGCGGCACCTATGTGAACGACTTCAACCTGTTCGGGCGCACCTGGCAGGTCAAGGTGCAGGCCGATGCGGCGAGCCGCATGACGCCTGACGACATCTATCTGGTCAGGGTGCGCAGCTCCTCGGGCGAGCTCGTGTCGCTCCGGGCGCTCGCCGATGTCGAGCTCTCGTTCGCGCCTGCCGGCATGACCCGCTACAACAATCTGCGTTCCGTCACCATCAATGGCGCGCCGTCGCCCGGCCGCTCTTCGGGTGAGGCCATCGCCGCGATGGAGGCGGTGGCCAAGGCGACGCTGCCGGTCGGTTATGGGTATGAATGGACGGGCACCGCGCTTCAGGAGAAGGAGGCCGGCGGCAAGACTGCCGGCATCCTGATGCTCGCCGTGCTCTTCGCCTATCTCTTCCTCGTGGCGCTGTATGAAAGCTGGACCGTGCCGCTGGCGGTGATCGTCTCGGTGGCGGCGGGGCTTCTCGGCGCCATGCTGGCGCTGAAATTCGCCGGCCTCGACAACAATGTCTATGCCCAGATCGGCATCGTCGTGCTGATCGCGCTCGCCGCCAAGAACGCGATTCTCATTGTCGAATTCGCCATGGAGCAGCGCCGCAAGGGCGTCGGCATCGCCGACGCTGCGATCGAAGGCGCAAACTTGCGCTTCCGCGCCGTGATGATGACGTCCTTCGCCTTCATCCTGGGGCTGGTGCCGCTGGTGATCGCCTCGGGCGCTGGTGCCGCGACCCAGCGCGCCGTCGGCACTGCCGTCTTCGGTGGCATGCTGGCCGCGAGCCTGCTCGGCATCTTCGTCATTCCCGGGCTTTATGTCCTCGCCCAGAGCGGCCGCGAATTCACTCATCGCCTCGTCGGGCGCGGGGCCAAGACCCCGGCCGCGCCGGCGGCCGAGGAAGCTCCGCCGGCTCCCAAACCTGAAGCCTGAAGCCGAAAAAGGCCGACTTGCGGCGGCCGGGCCGATCCTGTAGGGGCTCGGCTTCCCGCCCGTTTTCCCATAGGAAATCATGACCAAGCCGACCTTCGATGTCCTGACCATTGGCAACGCCATTGTCGATGTCTTCTCGCGCGTGGAGGAGAGTTTCCTCACCCGTCACAATGTCACCAAGGGCATGATGCGACTCGTCAACGAGAAGGAATCCGCCGAGCTTTTCGACGACATGGGGCCCTCGACCCGGATTTCCGGCGGCTCGGGCGCCAATACCGCGGTCGGCGTCGCCTCTTTCGGCGGCTCGGTGGCCTTCATCGGCAAGGTCAAGGCCGATGAACTGGGCCGCGTCTTCACTCACGACACGCGCTCGGCCGGCGTCCATTTCGATACCGTGCATGCGACCGCGGGTCCTGGCACGGCGAGCTCGCTGATCCTCATCACGCCCGATGGCGAGCGCACCATGAACACCTTCCTCGGCGCCTGTGTGCATCTGTCGCCAGGCGACATCGACGAGGCTGTCGTCGCCGCCGCCAAGGTCACCTATCTCGAAGGTTATCTGTGGGACCCGCCGCTCGCCAAGCAGGCCTTCAAGAAGGCCGCGCAGATCGCCCGCGCGGCCGGCCGCCTCGTCTCCATTACGCTCTCCGATTCCTTCTGCGTCGACCGTCATCGCGACAGCTTCCTCGAGCTGATCCGCAACGACATCGACATCGTCTTCGCCAATGAGAAGGAAATCACTTCACTCTATCAGGTCGAGCATTTCGACGAGGCGCTGCAGCGGGTGCGCAAGGATTGCGCCATCGCCGCTCTGACGCGCTCGGAAGCCGGCTGCGTCATCGTCAAGGGCGATGAGGTCCATGTCGTCGAGGCGCATCCGGTCGAGAAGGTCGTCGATGCGACGGGCGCCGGCGATCTCTTCGCCTCGGGATTCCTCTACGGCTTCACCCGCGATCTGCCTGTGGTCCAATGCGCCAGGCTCGGCGCACTGGCGGCCTCTGAGGTCATCTCACATGTGGGCGCGCGCCCGGAGATCGCGCTCGCCGCCCACGCCAAGGCGAACGGGCTTTTATAGACTCAATCTTCGGCGCAGGGCCAGCTGGCCGGCATGGTAAGCCCGGCCGGCAATTTCGTCTGCGCATTGCCGCAGGCCATGTTGAGCTGCGGTTGCGTGAGGTCGACCGCCTGGCTGAGATCGGCGCCTTCGAAGCGCGTCCAATAGAGATAGGTGCGCTTGAAGGATGTGCCGGCAAGCGTGGCGTCCTTGAAATTGGCGCGCTGCAGCATCGCGCCCGAGAGATTGGCGCCGGAGAGATTGGCCTTGACGAAGCTGTTGCGCGAAAATTCGCCATCGGACAGGTCAGCGCCGGTGAGATCGGCGTCGTCGAAGCTCACCCGCAGGAATTCGGCTTTCACCAGGCGCGTGCCCTTGAGGGTGGCGCCCTGAAAATCGGCACGGCTCGACAGGCTCTTTTCGAGATTGGCGCCGGTGAGGTCGGCCTGCTTCAGCGAGGTGCGCACGAGCTCGCTGCGCTGCATGTTCGCCTTGGCGAGACGCGCCGAGGTGAGGCCGGTGCCCGACAGGAAGGCGCCTTCGAGATTGGCGCCGGTCAAATCGCTGCCATCGAGCTGCAGAAGCTGCTTGTTGCAATTGGACCAGTCGACCGATGGCGCCGGTCCTTCCTTGCAGCCGGCGTCAGCCACCTGAATGAAGAGACCGAGGAACAGAAGCGACAATCCCGTCCTGCTCAGAAATCCACGCACCACCCGATCCTCCGCACCAATATGCTCCGGGCCGAATCGACCTCAGGGAGCATGACCTTGAGATATGATTATACGCATGGAGCCGATAAAGCTCCATGCGTTTCAATCACTGCGGGATATGTGGCAGCGGACTAGCGGCCGGCATATTTCAGGTGGAGGCCGGCAATGCCCGCCGCCACATTGAGGCCCTTCTGGCCCTGGATGCTGACCGGCTGCAGCGCGATCGTCTTCTTGAAGCCGCCGATCAGCACATTGGCGCCGAGGCCAACACCGACCGTCGCTTCGGCCGAGGCGCCGCCATAGGAGCCCGCCAGCGCGCCGCGCTTGGTGTTGCCGCCGGCGAAAACCGCCCAGGTGATATAGCTCTTCTTGGTGAAGCCGATGTCGATGCCGATCTTGGTGATCGAGCCGGTATAACGCTCGACCTTGCGGCCGGTCACCGAGACGAACTTGCACTTCATCTTCTTGGACGAGCCCAGGATGAGGCCGACGCCGCCCGAAACGGTGCAGTTCAGCGAGCCGATCTTGATGCCGCTCTTCGCCGAAGCGGGGCTCGCGGCGAGGAGTGCCATGGCCACGGCGGCGGCGGCCGCGGAAATCATCAATTTTTTCATGAGGTAGTCCCTTATTTGAGTTTATTCAATTTACCAGAACGGTCTGGCGGCCCGCCGGTTCCCGGCCGGGGTTGAAAAGCCTCCAACACCTTGGCGGAATTGTGGAGGCCTCCGCTCCAGCATTTATGCTCATTTCTATTCAATTTCCGGCATTTCCGGAAAGTCTCGTTCGCTGCGGCCGCATGAAAATTTCGTCACGTGCACAAGCTCAGCCGACGGAAGAAAAATATTCGCGATTTGGGAACAGGCCGTCTTGTCTCCGTGCCCTGTCTCCTGTAGGCGCGGTCTATCTTGAGAGGGCGCGTCTTAAGAGGAGCGGAATGCGCGGCGGCCTGAGGCGTATATGCGGAGGCTGGCGCGATCCGAGGATCACATGGCGGGCATCATCAGGTCTCTCAAGCGAGCCATTCTGGGCGAGCTGCTGCAGAAGACGGCGCTACCGATCGATCACGGCAATGTCCGTCTGACGATGCGCCTCAAGCGCGACAGGATCACGCATGAAAGATATGTGGTGCTGGGTCTCGTCGCCGCCACCAACTATAAGCACGCCGAATTGAGCCCCGACGAATTTCAGGATTTCCTCGAAGCGGTCAAGGCGATGCAGAAGGCCTTGCATATTCCCGACGTGCCGCCGCCGCTGAAGAGCTGAGGCGATTCAAGTCTGCAACAGGACGACGCTTTCCTGCTCATTGGGGTCGGTGCGCGCGATGAGTGCGCGCGCGACCTGCTGGGTCGGGTTATAGGGCTGGTGCGGTACGCCGGCCGGAATATAGATGAAGTCGCCGGCCTCGACACGATCGACGAATTCGAGCTTCTGCCCGTGGCGGAACTCGGCCGCGCCTTCGAGCATATAGATCGCCGTCTCATGCGCCTCATGATAATGCGGCTTTGCCGCGGCGCCCGGCGGCATGGCGAGAAGATGCAGGCAGATGCCCTTGGCGTCGGCTGTTTCGGCCGAGATGCCGGAAAAATAATCGAGGCCCTGCTTGCCGTGGAAGCCTTCGCTGCGGTTGCGCCGGATGATCTTGCATGTGCTCATGAGCGTCATTCTAGCGACGAAAATTCTCCGCCTCAATCGCTCCGGCGGCAGTCCGCGCGAAAATATTCTTTTCATTCGCGGCGGAATGAGGAAGCCCGGCGCGCGTAGTGCTTCTATCTATCCAGCCTATGGCGCCGGACGCCCTCATGGGATCGCTCCCAACCTTTCGGTCCGATATTCTAGCGTCGCCTCAGGCGTACGCCGCGCTTGATCGCCAGCGCCATCAATTGAAAGGTGGTAAGCCGGTTGCCGTTCACCCAATAGAGCGTGGCGCTGGTTGCGTCGCCGAGCACGATATAACCTCGCCTGCGCAAGCCGGCATAGGCGATGGCCACAACGGACCTCTTGCCCAGATGCAAGTCCCTTATGATTCGATCCATGATCCGCATACTGAATTTCGTATGCTGTTCCATAAAACGAGGCTTTGCCAGAAGGTGTCAGGAACCACGGCAGGACAGCCGCCGGGAGTGTTGCCTAAAAGTTCTCAATGTAGCGGCGGGCGGGATATTTCAATGTGGCCGCGGCTGCGCGAGTGTCAGCCGTTTGAGATCTTCGCGATAGGACGCAAGCTCCTCACGAAAGCGCTTCAGCGTCGTTTCCGCGTGTTTCGGCTGATAGCCGATTGCCCGGGCGACGCGCACGAAGTCCGTCAGATTTGCCTCGAGCTTTCTGGTCAGCTTGATCTTGTCCACGGTGACGAGAATGTCGGTTCGCCTTGTCATGGGACGATAACGCGAGCGTGCCGCCAATGTTCCGGGGCGGCGCATTTGCAGGCTGGCGTGGGTGGTCAAACTCAAGCTAGGATTCGATCATGATCGAGTCCTTTCTCCGGAGGATGATCAAGGTTGGGGACCTGACGGTTCGCCTGCCCGGCGGCCGCACATTCAAGGTCGGCGATGGTGGCGGGACGCCGGTGGTCCTGAGTGTATCGGCCCGGGCGCTGCGCCGCATCGCCCTGCGGCCCGGATTGGCCTTCGGCGAGGCCTATATGAATGGCGAACTGCTCATCGAGCAAGGGAGCCTTTGGGAGCTGCTGGACATGATCGGCCGCAGCGGCGGCCGGACGCCCGCCAAGGGGCGCGGCTCGCTCGTGAAGCGCCTTAAGCGGACGCTCAAGCGACGCCTCCAGCAGGCCAATGGCCGCTTGGCCTCGCGTCGCAATGTGGCGCATCATTATGACCTGTCGAACGACCTCTACCGGCGCTTCCTCGATGTCGACATGCAGTATTCCTGCGGCTATTTCAGCCGGCCGGACATGACTCTTGAGGAGGCCCAGGCGGCAAAGAAGGCTCATATCGCCGACAAGCTGAGGATCGTGCCGGGCCAGAGCGTGCTCGACATCGGCTCCGGCTGGGGCGGACTGTCCATCACGCTCGCCAAGGACTATGGCGCGAAGGTCACCGGGGTCACGCTTTCGGCAGAACAACTCGGCCTGGCGCAGGAGCGCGTGGCGGCAGCGGGGCTGTCGGAACGGATCGCTTTCGAGCTCAGGGACTATCGCGATCTGGCCGGCCCTTTCGACCGGATCGTCTCGGTCGGAATGCTGGAGCATGTGGGCGCGCCGAACCTGCGTCTTTATTTCGAGGCGATACGCCGGCTGCTCGATTCCGATGGGGTCGCATTGATCCACACCATCGGCCGAATGGAAGGCCCGCGGGTCACCAATGCCTTCACCCAGAAGTATATCTTTCCGGGCGGCTATGTGCCGGCCATGTCCGAGGTAACCCAGGCCATCGAGGATGCCGGGCTGTGGATCACCGATGTGGAGATCCTGCGTCTGCACTATGCCGAGACGCTGAAACACTGGCGTGAGCGGTTCATGGCGGATCTGGAAATCCCTGCTCTCTACCCCATGCCGTTCCGCCGGATGTGGGAGTTCTACTTGGCGGGCGCCGAGATGGGCTTCCGCTATGGGGGCCATATGGTCATGCAGTTCCAGCTCACCCGGCGCATCGGCGTGTTGCCGCTCACCCGGGACTACATGCTGGCGAAGCGCGGCTGACCGCGCAAAAGTTCTATGTATCTGATTGGATTGAATTTTGGCGGAAGAGGAGGGATTCGAACCCTCGATACGCTTTCACGTATACACACTTTCCAGGCGTGCGCCTTAAGCCACTCGGCCACCCTTCCGCAAGCGGCGGGTCATTATCATCACCCGCCGAACGGGCTTGCCGCCCGAATTCGGGGCGCACTATAGCCAGAGCGCGCCGCGGTTCAAGCGTCTGTTGCAGGTCGCGTGCCGGCGGTCACGTCCCCGAACCAGATCTGCGGCAGTTTTATTTTGTCCATCAGTCTGGGGCGCAAGGTCCAGCAAAGAATTACCCCGACGATCTGAGGACCTTGCGTTGCGGCAAGACCTTCTTCGCTTGAATCGCCTGGTGGATGATCTTTCCGGTCTCGTGCCTTATTTCAGTGAATACTGGAGGAACTGAAGTATATATTCTGAAAATTCAGGTGAAATAGAATATTTACCAAGTAAATACTAGAATAAATTAGAAGACTGAAATAGATATTCATATATATGAATGGCGTATTAAGTAAATTATTCAAATTTTAGATATTCCGGAAACCAGAGGCTAACCATTTATCTTAGAACCTGCGCCTGGAAGGCCGCAAAGTCGCCCGATTTACTACCCGTTAAAGGGTGGAGCCTAGGGTTGTCCTCGGTTCACGAGAACAGCCGTGCAAAACGCATCCTGACGTGAGCCGGTGCTGTTTACAGAGAAGCAAACTGGAGAATCAGATGAACACTCTTATGCGTTTTGTGAAAGACGAATCGGGCGCGACCGCCATCGAATATGGCCTCATCGCCGCCGCTATCGGTCTCATGCTCGTCGCCGTGCTGCCGGCCCTGCGCGCCGCTCTCTCCACGGTGTTCACCAACATCACGACCGGTCTCGGCACTTTCACGACCCCGTAATTCATCGCTGGCAAGCCAGCGAGAGGATTTCCGTCATGGCCGACGGCATTGCCGTCGGTCGGCCTGGCCCACGAAATCAGCCACTCAAAGTGCAGATGTGAGCCGGATTCTGTTATTGGAGAATCAGATGAACAAATTAGTGCGTTTCCTGAAGGACGAATCGGGCGCGACCGCCATCGAGTATGGTCTCATCGCCGCTGCCATCGGCCTCATGCTCGTCGCTGTGCTGCCGGGTCTTCGCGACGCCCTCAGCACGGTATTCGGCTCCGTGACAACCGGTGTCGGCACTTTCACGACGCCGTAATTCACTGCGCTGGCGAGCCAGCACAAGTTTGCTACCAGGACCATCGTCCCGACTGGCTCACCAAAGCGGCCATTCGGAGTCGCGTTTTGGATCGATACGGAGCCGCTACAGGGAGGCTCAAAAACCGCCGGTGCAAGCCGGCGGTTTTTTCTTGCCGCTTTCATCGCGGCAGTAACGTCGTTTTTACGCCGGCCATGAAACTGTAAGCCGGAACAATGCCTCGATGCCCCTTCAAGCTGAAGCATGGATGAGGCCGAAAGGACGGATAGCATGATGACTTTTCTGGGCCAGATCCTTCTTCCTTTTCTGGTAGTGGCCGCAGGCGTCAGCGATCTCCTGACGATGCGCATCCCCAATTGGCTGAATATCGTGATCGCGCTGGCCTTCTTTCCCATGGCGCTGGTCACCGGCATGCCGGGGGATGCCATATTGTGGCACTGCCTGGGCGCAGTCGCCGTTCTGGTGATGGGCTTCGGACTCTTTGCGGCGGGTTACATCGGCGGCGGCGATGCCAAGCTCTTTGCCGCCGCGGCGCTGTGGATCGGCTGGGAGCAACTGCCGCTCCTGCTCGTCTTCACCGCCATTGCCGGTGGTGTCCTGGCCATCATCGTTCAGGCTTGGCACTTGTTCCGCGTCGAGGGAGAGGTCCATGAAATAGGGTGGGCCAAGCGGCTGTTCAGCCACAAGATCGATCTGCCGTACGGAATAGCCATTGCCGCGGGGACCATCCTGGCATTTCCCGGCACCTGGTGGATGCCGATGGCGTCATAAGTTTCAAAAGACAGCAAAAGCTTAACGGTAATTTGACCATTCGTGGTGATTGTTAGGGATAAAGCGCGCCGTCGCGATCGATGTGCGGGTGAGTGAGGTGTAGGATGAACAGGACGCGTCTTCTGGTCTTGGCAGTGGCGATCGGTTCCGCCGGCTTGGCCATCTATATGGCGAAGGGTCTCGTCGGGACGAAGACGGAAGTCCAGACCGTCGAAGTCACCAAGGTCGAAACTGTCGACGTCCTGGTCGCCACCAAAAATGTGCAAATGGGTGAGAAGCTGATCGCCGGTTCGATCGGCTGGCAGTCCTGGCCGAAGTCGAGTGTCGCGGCGACCATGATCACAAACGAGGCGCAGCCCGACGCTCAGACCAAATACGAGGCGGCGCGCGCCCGCGCCGAGATCTATGAGGGCGAACCAATCAACGACAAGAAGCTCGTGATGCCGACGGAAAACGGCTTCATGTCGGCCATCCTGCCCAAGGGCATGCGGGCGATCTCGGTCCCGGTATCCGCCGAAACCGGCGCCGGCGGCTTTATTCTCCCCAATGATCGCGTCGATGTGCTGGTGACCCGCAAGATCGACGACGGCTCTAATCAGAAATCCGCAATCAGCGAAACCGTGCTCACCAATGTGCGGGTCCTGGCGATCGATCAGACCTTCCGGCCGAAGGGCGACGACGACAAGGAATATGTCGTCGCCGACAAGACGGCGACGCTCGAGCTCGATCCGCGGCAGACCGAAGTGATCTCGATGGCGCAGGACGTCGGACAATTGTCGCTCACTCTTCGCTCGATCCGCGAGAATGACGGCGTTCCGCTCGCTGATATCGTTCCCAAGCTTAGCGACAAATACGCGAACGGAACGGAGAGCAACGAGATGACCATCATCAGATATGGCATTCCGCGGCGCGTGACATTGAATTGAATGGTTGGGACATGGCAGGGATGACGAAGAATCTATTGGTTACGGGCCGGCCGGGAGTGGCCATGCTCGCACGGAGACTGTTTGGTGGCCTTGTCTTGGCTGCTGCTCTCTTGCTCACGCCGTCTTTGTTGACTGTCGCGCCGGCTCATGCCGGCGACTATGGCGTGTCGGCCGCCGGGGGCGACGGCGGGCGTCTGGTGCGCATCGGTCTCAACAAATCCATCGTCATCAAGCTGCCGGGCCAGGCGCGTGATGTGCTGGTCGGCAATCCCGACATCGTCGATGCCGTGGTGCGCACCAAGAACACCGCTTATCTTTTTGCCCGCAGCGTCGGCCAGACCAATATCTTCTTCTTCGATGCCAATGGCCAGCAGATCCTGGCGCTCGATCTCGAAGTCGCGCAGGACATGACGGCGCTGCAGAAGCTGGTGCGCCGCACCATCCCGGGCTCACGCATCGTGGTCGACACGATCGGCGATAATGTCGTCTTGAGTGGCACGGCGAAGAACCAGGCAGAAGCCAAGCTCGCTCTCGATCTGGCGACGAAATTCACCGGCGATGAGAAGAAGGTGATTTCCAGCATCAACGTGCTCGGCAGTGAGCAGGTCATGCTGAAGGTGCGTGTCGCCGAAGTGCAGCGCAATGTGCTGAAGCAGTTCGGCATCAATACGACAGCGGTGTTCTCGATCGGCAAATTTGCTTTCAATCTCGCCAATGTCAATCCGTTCCCGACCCTGCCCATCAGCCCTCTCGGTGTCTATCAGGGGGGGTATTCCAGCGGCGGCGACTCCGTCGATGCCTTCGTGCGCGCCATGGAGCGCGATGGTTTGCTGCGCACGCTGGCGGAGCCCACGTTGACGGCTGTCTCGGGCGAGGCGGCCAACTTCCTCGCCGGCGGCGAATTCCCAATTCCTGTCGCTCAGGAGGACAACAAGATCACGATCGAATTCAAGAAATTCGGCGTCGGTCTGGGCTTTACACCGCTCGTCATGTCGGAAGGTCGGATCTCGCTCAAGATCAGCACCGAGGTCAGCGAGATATCTAAGGACGTCTCGATTACCTTGCAGAATATCACCATTCCGGGATTGACTGTTCGCCGCGCCGAAACCACCGTCGAGCTGCCGAGTGGCGGATCGGTGGCCATGGCCGGTCTGATCAAGGATACGGCGCGCGCCGATATCACCGGCACGCCGGGCCTCAAGGACCTTCCTATTCTGGGCGTCCTGTTCCGCAGCCGCGACTTCCAGCAGAATCAGACCGAGCTCGTCGTCATCGTGACGCCCTACATAGTCAACCCAGTGAACGAGCAGCAGCTCGCCATGCCGACCGACAACCTGGCCAATGCCACCGACACGCAGGGCATACTCTTCGGTCGCCTCAACCGGGTCTATGGCGCAGCGGGAAAGAAACCCGACGGCTCATATCACGGCAATGTCGGCTACATCGTCGAGTGATGCAGGGATAGAGAGAACTATGAACATGAACATGCTGATCTCGGTTGATGGATTCCTGAAGGTGCTGGCACTTTCAGGCGTGGCGCTGCTCGCTGTCGGCTGCAAGAAGGACGGCCCGACTCTCGATGATCTCTATGCGCCACAGGAGGCGTACTATCAGCGCCACCCGATCATCGTGACGAAATCGGGCGCCCATGCCAGGGAATGTGGGGACTGGCCGAAGGACCTCGGCCGAAATCCGCAAAACGACGAGTATCAGAATTTCGGCTGCGCGCAGCAGAACAACATCGCCGCAATGGTCGCCAATCCGCAGGATCTGATCAAGCCGAGGAAGCAGACGCCGTCGGATCCAATGCGCCGCTCGAAGATCATCGACAACTATCGGACCGGAGAAGCCACGTCCGCGGCGACCGAAGAGCAGCAGCAGAAATCCAAGATTTCCGACGTCGCTAAGTGACGGGCAAGGATGCTTACGACATGAACCAGGCTGTATTGAATACCGAGTATGACCCTCATCTCGCTTCGCCGGTCGTGGCATTGGTGCCTCACATCAATATCCGCGCCTTCTGCGAGGACCAGCAGACGATCCAGGCCGTCCAGGCCGCCGCCGCCGATCGGCGCATGGCGCGTGCCCATGTACAGATGCATATGGGCGGTGTCGGCGCCGCCGTTCATACTTTCCAGAGCGAGCTGACCCCGAATGTGCTGATCGTCGAGACCGCCGGCAACCGAGACACGGTCCTGGCTGAGCTGGGGCGCTTGGCGCAGGTTTGCGGTCCGGAAACCAAGGTCATCGTCATCGGCCACCTGAACGACGTGCTGCTCTACCGCGAGCTCATGCGCCAGGGGGTGAGCGAATACATGGTGGCGCCGGTTCACCAGCTGCAGCTGATCGAGACGATCGCCGCGCTGTTCCATGACCCTCATGCGAAACCGCTCGGCCGGATTTTCGCCTTCGTCGGCTCGAAGGGCGGCGTGGGCTCGAGCACTCTCGCGCACAATGTCGGCTGGTATCTGTCGCGCCATCTCGATACCGACACGGTCATTACCGATTTTGATCTGGCCTTTGGCACTGCCGGGCTCAATTTCAATCAGGAAACCTCACAGGGCATCGCTGACGCGCTTGGCGCACCTGACCGCGTCGACCAGACGCTGCTCGACCGCCTTCTGACCAAATGCGGCGACAAGCTGAGCCTGCTCGCCTCGCCCGGTGCTATCGATCGCGACGTTCATATCGACGCCTCCTCCGTCGAGGTTATTCTCAACACGGTCCGCCACAGTGTACCCTGTGTCATCGTCGACGTGCCGAATATGTGGGCGCCGTGGATCAAATACACGCTGCTGGCGGCCGACGAAGTGGTCATCACCGCGACGCCGGAACTGGCCAGCCTGCGCAACACCAAGAACATGGTCGACCTGCTCAAGCAGGCGCGTCCGAACGACCGCCCGCCGCGGCTGGTGATGAACCAGATCGGGATCCCCAAGCGGCCGGAGATACCCGTCGCCGACTTCTCCAAGGCGATCGGCCTGGAGCCGTCCTTGACCATAGCCTACGACGCGCAGACTTTCGGCACCGCGGCGAGCAATGGCCAGATGCTGGCCGAGGTCTCGGCCAAGGCCAAGGCCTCCGATGCGGTCGCGAACCTGGCGCAGACCCTCATCGGCCAGGAGAAACCGGTCAAGCAGACGAAGTTCTCGTTGCCCTTTGCCGGCATGCTGTCGAGGAAGAAGTGATGTTCGGGAAACGCGGCGATCAACCCCAAGCCCCGCAAGGCGGGATGCGGCCGCCGCATCCGGCGAACGGACAGTTCGCCCAGCCGGGCGCCTCCTATCCGCCCATGCCGGATTTGAAAGTCCAGCCTGGCGCCGTGCCGCCTCAGGCGCCGCGTGCCGCGCCACTGCCACCCCAGCAGATGCCGCGCGCCGGTCTGCCGCAGACCATCGCGCCGGCGACACCGAAGCCGCTTGCCGGCGCTCCACCGCGCCGGTCGGACAATTATTACGACATCAAGTCGACGATCTTCAATGCGCTCATCGATGCCATCGATCTGACTCAGCTAAGCCAGCTCGACCGCGAAGGGGCGCGCGACGAGATCCGCGACATAGTCAACGAGATCATCACGCTCAAGGACGTGGCGATGTCCATCGCCGAGCAGGAGGACCTGCTCGAGGACATCTGCAACGACGTGCTGGGCTACGGCCCCTTGGAGCCTCTCCTGGCGCGCGACGACATCGCCGACGTCATGGTCAATGGCGCCAATACCTGCTTCATCGAAGTCGGCGGCAAGATGGAGAAGACCGGCGTCCGCTTCCGCGACAACGCCCAGCTCCTCAATATCTGCCAGCGCATTGTGAGTCAGGTCGGCCGCCGTGTCGACGAGGCTTCGCCGATTTGCGACGCGCGCCTGGCCGACGGCTCGCGCGTCAATGTGATCGTGCCGCCTCTCGCCATCGATGGCCCGACCCTCACCATCCGCAAGTTCAAGAAGGACCGGCTCAAGCTTCCCGACCTGGTGAAATTCGGCACCATCACGCCGGAAGGCGCGACCATCCTCGAAATCATCGGCCGGGTGCGCTGCAATATCCTGATCTCCGGCGGCACCGGCTCCGGCAAAACCACGCTGCTCAATTGTCTCACCGGTTATATCGACCTGGACGAGCGCGTCATCACCTGCGAGGACGCCGCCGAGCTCCAGCTCCAGCAGCCACATGTCGTCCGCCTCGAAACCCGCCCTCCCAATCTCGAGGGTGAAGGCGAGGTGACGATGCGCGATCTCGTCAAGAACTGCCTGCGCATGCGGCCTGAGCGGATCATCGTCGGCGAAGTCCGTGGACCCGAGGCCTTCGATCTCCTGCAGGCCATGAACACCGGCCATGACGGCTCGATGGGAACGCTGCACTCCAACAGCCCGCGCGAGGCCATTTCGCGTCTCGAATCGATGATCACCATGGGTGGCTACGCTTTGCCGTCCAAGACGATCAAAGAGATGATCGTCGGCTCGATCGACGTCATCATCCAGGCCTCGCGCCTGCGCGACGGCTCGCGCCGCATCACTCATATCACCGAAGTCATCGGCATGGAGGGTGAGGTGATCATCACCCAGGATCTCTTCGTCTATGAGATCGTCGGTGAGGACGCGAATGGGCGCATCATGGGCCAGCATCGCTCGACCGGCATCGCCCGGCCGCATTTCTGGGATCGGGCCCGCTACTACAATGAAGAGAAGCGTCTGGCTGACGCGCTCGAGCGCGCCGAGTCGCGCAATGATGGTCAGATCTAGATCCGGGGCCGGCGTTAGGGAGTGTGTTGATGGAGTTGCCTGACGGTCTGCAGCAAATGGGCTTCCTCGCTCTGGTGGCGCTCGCTGTCGGCGGCCTTCTGCTCGCCCTCCTGTTTCCATATTTCTCCGGCGCCAAGCAGACCGAGAAGCGCGTCAAGTCGATAACGACCGATGCCAAGACCCCGGTGCGGCAGGGCCTGCGCGCTCGCCTGATGACGGAAGATCCGAAGGATGCGCGCCGCAAGCAGCTCCAGGATTCCCTGCAACAGCTCGAAGCGCGTGAACGCCAGCGCCGTCAGAAGCGGACCTTGCGCGTCATGCTCTCGCAGGCGGGAATTGAGACTTCGCCTCGCGTCTTCTACGTGCTTTCTTTGATCGTTGGCGCGCTGATCGGCTTCGGCACGTTCGTCGCCGGTGTGCCGTGGTATGTGGCGCTCGTCGCCGGCATTGCCGGCGCGCTCGGGCTTCCGCGCTGGGTGGTGAAGTATCTGGTCAAGCGCCGCCAGCAGATATTTCTCAATGACTTCGCCGACGCCATCGACATCATGGTGCGTGGCCTCAAATCCGGCCTACCGATCAACGATGCCATGAAGGTCATCGCCGGCGAAACCGCGCCGCCGGTCGGTCCTGAGTTCCTCGAGATCGTCGAGGGCCAGCGGGTCGGCATTGCCATCGATCAGGGCATCGAGCGCATGTATGAACGCATGCCGCTGGCGGAAGTGAACTTCCTCGGCATCGTCATGAACATCCAGTCGAAGACCGGCGGCAACCTTGCCGAAGCCTTGAATAACCTGTCGAAGGTCCTGCGCGACCGTAAGAAGATGAAAGGCAAGATCAAGGCGATGAGCCAGGAAGCCAAGGCCTCGGCGGCGATCATCGGCTCACTGCCGTTTTTCATCATGGGTGCGCTGACGGTGCTCAACCCGGCCTATCTGAATCCGCTCTGGGAGACGACTCTCGGCAATATCATGGTCATCGGATCCGGCTTCTGGATGCTGATGGGTGTGTTGATCATGCGCAAGATGATCAATTTCGATTTCTGACGAAGGGCTGTTGTCATGGATCTCGAATATTTCATGAAGCCCGAGGGCCTGATCACTCTTCTCGTCGGTCTCTCCGCCTTCGCGACGATATTGACCATCGCCGCGCCGCTGCTGCAGGGCGACCAGATGAAGGCGCGCATGAAGGGCATCGCCACCGAGCGCGAGCGTTTGCGCGCTGCGCATCGCGCCACCCTCACCGAAGGCGCGCGTCTGCGTGACCGCGCCAAACCGGGACTGCTCTCGCAGCTCGTCGAGGGGCTCAATCTCAGGAAGGTTTTCGAGGCCGAGACGTCGCGTGAGAGCTTGCGTCAGGCCGGCTACCGCAGCGACAATCACCTGGTCTATTTTCTCGCCGCGCGGGCTATCATGCCGATCGCTCTGGCAACGATCTTCTTTGTCTATTCGGTGCAGGTTTTCGGCGACAGTATCCCCTCGAACATGCGTTTTGCCGCGATGGCCATCGGCCTGGTCGCCGGCTTTTATCTGCCGAGCGTCTATATCAGGAACAAGATCAGCCGGCGCCAGCTGTCGATCAAGCGCGCCTGGTCGGATGCGCTCGATCTGCTGCTGATCTGCGTCGAATCGGGCATGTCCATCGAGGCCGCGCTGCAGCGTGTGTCGCGCGAGATCGGCAGCCAGTCGGTGCCGCTGGCTGAAGAGCTGACCTTGACCTGTGCTGAGCTCTCCTATTTGCCTGATCGCCGCAAGGCTTTCGAGAATCTGGGCAAGCGCACCGGGCTGCCGATCGTCAAGTCGGTCGTCACCAGCCTCATCCAGTCGGAGCGCTATGGTACGCCGCTCGGCCAGGCCTTGCGCGTTCTGGCCCAGGAGAACCGCGACATGCGCATGTCCGAGGCCGAAAAGAAGGCCGCGGCTCTGCCGCCGAAGCTCACCGTGCCGATGATCCTGTTCTTCCTGCCGGTGATCTTTGTCGTGATTCTCGGGCCATCGGCGATCCTGGTGCTCGCGGCCAATCAGTAAGACGAACCATTCGGTGAAGAGCCGGGCGATCAGCCCGCCGGCTTGTCGGTGAGCTGCTGCCAGGTATTTGGCTGCGCCAGCATTTTCTGCAGATAGGCCATGTTCTCCTCGACTTGATCGGCCGGGAGATCGGCGCTGGCGATCTGACGTGCTTCGTCGAAGCGTCCCTGCAGGCCGACGACGAGCGCCAAATTTTGCCGCAGACGCGGTTCCTTCTGGCCCGCCGGCGAGGTGGAGGCGTCCTTCAGGACGGCTTCGGCCTGTTTGAGGTTGCCCTCGAGGGCATAGGACATCCCGAGATTGTTGAGCACCGCCGCGTTGCCCGGCGAAAGCTTGAGTGCGCGCTGATAATAATCGCGTGCCGGCGCATACTTGCCTTGCTGGTCGAGCGTCGATCCCATGGCCGAATAGGCCTTCCAGTCGGTGCTGCCACCCTCGATCGCCTTGCTGAGGACCGTTTGTGCCCGATCCGCTTGCCCGGCCTGGATCAGCTCGCGGCCATAGACGGTCATGAGGTTCTGGTCATTGGGATGATACTGCGCGAGCGTGCCGAGGACCTGCAATTGCTGGTCGTTCTGGCCGAGCTTCTTCAATTGGCCGGCATAGGCGAGACCAAGCTGCAGATTCTTGGGGTCGGATTGCCAGCGCTCGCCGAGCTTGGCGGTCTCCTTGAGGGAGGCCGGCGATGTGCTGCCCGTCGTCAAGGGATCGGCGCCATCGAGCCCGTCCTTGTTCTGGCAGGCGCCGAGCGCCAAAGCGGAGGTGACGAGAAGGCCGGCAAGTCCGATGCGCCGCATGTGTGAGGATCTTGAGGGACCCGGCATTCGCCATACTCCGATATTAGACTGCGGCGATCGGGGAAGCTCCGGTATCCGCGCTTACCCGCGCATTGTCGGAAACAGACCTCAATAAACCATTAACCATAAGCGGGCTTTGCTTTAGAAGAATTTGCCATTAGTTCGCCAAGGACAATCCATGCCAGAGACTTTGCTTCCGCTCCTGCCCTCCAATCGTGCCCAGGGCGCTGTCCCCATCAATCCGGTGACCCTCAAATCCTGGCCCGGCATCGAGCGCTCGCTCGACAAGGCCGCGCGGACATGGCTCAAGGCGTCGGGCTTCGTCGGCCAGCCGGGCCGGCATGCGCTGGTGCCGGACAAGGCCGGCAATCTCCACCAGGTTTTTTACGGCATCACCGAGACGGCGAAGTCCGGTGAGGCATTCGACTTCGCGCGGCTGGTGCGTGTCCTGCCGGATGCGATCTACCGCATCGACGGCGAGCTGCCTGATCTGCGTGGCGCCGTCATGGGCTGGCTGCTCGAGACCTATCGTTTCGAGCGCTACCGCAAAGCCTCCGCGCCGTCGCCACGTCTCGTCTGCCCGGCCGGGCTTGACCGCGCCGCGCTGCTCACTGCCGCGGAAGCACATTTCATGGTGCGCGATCTCGTCAACACGCCGTCCGCCGATATGGGCCCCGACGAGCTGGAGAAGGCGGCGCGCCAGGTGGCGACGCGCCACCGCGCCAAGCTCCGCGTCATCGCGGGTGACAAGCTGCGCCGTGACTTCCCAATGGTGCACACGGTCGGCCAGGCGAGCCCGCGCCGGCCGCGGCTCATCGATTTCACCTGGGGCCCGGCGCGCGCCCCGAAAGTGACACTGGTCGGCAAGGGTGTGTGTTTCGACACCGGCGGCCTCGACATCAAGCCCGCCTCCGGCATGTTGACCATGAAGAAGGACATGGGGGGTGCGGCGAATGTGCTGGGCCTCGCCCAGATGATCATGGCGGCGCGGCTCAAGCTGCGCTTGCGGGTGCTCATTCCGGCGGTCGAAAACTCGATCTCTGGCAATGCCTTCCGGCCGGGCGACGTGCTGACGAGCCGCAAGGGCATCAGAGTCGAGATCGGCAACACCGATGCCGAAGGCCGCCTGGTCCTGGGCGATGCCCTGGCGCTCGCCGATGAGGAAAGCCCCGATCTGCTGATCGACATGGCGACCTTGACCGGCGCCGCTCGTGTGGCGCTCGGGCCTGACCTGCCGCCCTTCTATACCGACGACGAGGGGCTGGCCGCCGACCTCGCCCGCCATGCGCTCGCCGTGAATGATCCGATCTGGCGCATGCCATTTTGGACGCCCTATTACGCGCTGATCGAATCGAGCATCGCCGAGCTCAACAATGCCGGCGAATCGGGCTTCGCCGGATCGGTGACCGCCGCTCTTTTCCTCAAACGCTTCGTCGAGCGGGCCAAGGCTTATGTCCATTTCGACATCTTCGCCTGGACACCGGCGGCCAAGCCCGGCCGGCCTCGAGGTGGCGAAGCCCAGGCGATCCACGCGCTGTTCGGCGCCATCGCCGAACGTTACGGGAAATGATCTTGCGGCCTGTGCCGCTCTGAGGCAGAATGGAACGGCTCCGTAACGACCATCGGACGGGGTGGTAGGTCGGTTTCATGAGCGTCACTCTCTCGGCGGCGCAGGCTCTGCAGCTCTGGCATGATGTGAATCTGCATCTGGTTCGCGACGACGAGCCGGATCTTTCCATGCGGCAGATCACCTTGCTGCTCACAGTCTATCTGGAAGCGCCCCCGCATACGGTGCGCGACCTGGCGAAGAAGCTCGACGTCTCCAAACCGGTGATCACAAGGGCGCTCGATTCACTCGGCAAGCTGGAACTCCTGCAGCGCCGGCGCGACGAGACCGACCGTCGTAATGTGCTGGTGCAGAGAACGGTCCAGGGCGTGCTCTATCTCGAGCGCCTGGCCGAAACGGTTGGCAAGCTCGCCAAGCAGGTTTAGACCGTCAGCCTATGAACAAGCTCGATCCGCGCCTCAACGCTTTCCGGTCCGACCTCGCCGATGCCCGCCTGGGCAGAGCGGCGGGTGATGCCCGCCTTGTCGAAGGTGAAGCGCGGATGGTCGCGGCGCCGGTGCTGTCGCTGCATCGCGAACCGCGTTTCGACGCGCGCATCGACACCCAGGCCTTGCTCGGCGAGCGGGTCCGCGTCTTCGAGACGCGGGAAGGCTGGGCGTGGCTCCAGCTCGAGAAGGATGGTTATGTCGGATACGCGGCGCTGGACGACCTGGCGCAGCCAGCGGCGCCGCCGACGCATCGGGTCGCCGTACCGTCGACCTTCATGTTTCCCGCGCCTGATATCAAGGCGCAGCCGCCGGTGACGGTGACGATGAATGCCGAAGTCGCGGTGCTGCGCGAGGATGAGCGTTTCGCCCATCTCGCCAATGGCCGCTTCATCGTCGCCCGCCATCTGAAGCCGCTTGGCGATTTTGAAGCGGATTTCGTCGCGGTGGCGGAATCCTATCGCCATGTGCCTTATCTGTGGGGGGGCAAGTCGGTGCTGGGCCTCGATTGCTCAGGCTTGGTCCAGCTGTCGCTCCAGGCGGCCGGCCGGATCGCGCCGCGCGATTCCGATATGCAGGAAAACGGGCTCGGTGACGCCCTGCCGATCGATGAATTCGACGGCCTGCGGCGTGGCGATCTCATCTTCTGGGATGGCCATGTCGGCATCATGGCCGACGGGCGCCAATTGCTGCATGCCAATGGCCATTTCATGCAAGTGACGTTCGAGCCTCTGGCCGATGCGGTCGAACGCATCGCCAAGCGTTATGGCAAGATCACCGCGATCAAGCGGCTTCAATAGCCACGGGCACGGTCGACGATATTCTCGACCGGCAGGCCTTGCTGATGCCGGCGGATCTGGCGCAGCACATAGGCGGTGATCATCTCCGGATCTGAATCGGCCGCTGCATGCGGGGTCACCGTCACCTTGGGATGAAGCCAGAACGGGCTCTCTTCGGGCAGTGGCTCGGTGGCGAAGACGTCGAGCGAGGCGGCATGGAGCGCGCCCGAATCGAGCGCCGCCAGGATATCGCCTTCGACCTGCTGCTTGCCGCGTCCGGCATTGATGATGACCGGGGCGCCGAGCGGGCCCTTGCGTGACAGCTTGGCGATGAGGTCGCGGTTGATGATCCCCGTCGTTTCCGGCGTATGCGGCAGAAGACACACGAGAATATCGGTTCGTTCCAGGAACGAATCGAATTCCTCACGGCCGGCGAAACAGTCGATGCCCGGAATGGATTTGCGGCTGCGGCTCCAGCCGGCCACCTTGAAGCCAAGGAGCTTGAGCTTCTGCGCCGCGTCGGTGCCCAGCACGCCAAGCCCCATCACCCCCACCGACACCGCCGAGGCGGAGCGTTCCGCGAATGGCTCCCAGCGCTTCAGGCGCTGATTCTCGTCATGCCGGCGCTGCTGGCGGTGATGCATCAACACCTGCAGCACGACATATTCGCTCATCCGCATGGTGAGGTCGGGCTCGGCGATGCGCGCCAGCGGCACGTCGTCCGGCAGCGTCGGGTCCTTCAAGATGGCATCGACCCCCGCGCCCAGCGAGAAGATCAGCTTGAGATTGGGCAGGCTCTTCAGCACATTGGCGGGCGGCAGCCAGGCCATCGCATAGGTGATGTCCTCGAGCCTCCCGGCATCCGGCCAGGTCCTGATGTCGAGATCGGGCGCCTGCCGGCGCATTGCGGTCGTCCATTCCTCGACCGGCCAGGAATTGATCAGATAGATGAGAGCCATGATTATTGCTTGACGACCCCTGTGGGAACCGTGCGCAGATGCAGCGCGGCGGCGATGAGGGCCTTGGTATAGTCGGTTTGCGGGGAATCGAAAATCTGCGCCGTCGGCCCGTGCTCGACGGCGAGCCCGTTGCGCATCACGATCACCTCATTGGCGAGAGCCCGCACCACTTTGAGGTCGTGGCTGATGAACATGTAAGCGAGATTATGCGTCTCCTGGATCTGGCGTAGGAGGTCGACGATCTGCGCCTGCACCGACATGTCGAGGGCGCTGGTCGGCTCGTCGAGGACGACGAATTTGGGCTCGAGCGCCAAGGCCCGCGCAATGGCGACGCGCTGGCGCTGGCCGCCCGAAAATTCATGCGGATAACGCTCCATCGTGGACGGGTCGAGGCCGACTTCGCTGAGCGCCTGGGCGACACGGTCGCGCCGTTCGTCGGCGCTGAATGTCTTGCCCTGGACGATGAGGCCTTCCTCGACGATCTGGCGGATCGAGAGCCGGGGCGACAGCGACCCGTAAGGGTCCTGGAACACGACCTGCATCTCCTTGCGCAGCGGCCGCATGCTGCGCGCATTGAAGCCGTCGATGCGCTGCCCGGCATAGACGATCGGTCCCTCGGAGGCGATGAGGCGCAGAAGCGCCAGCCCGAGCGTGGTCTTGCCCGAGCCGGACTCACCGACGACACCGAGCGTCTGGCCGGCTCTCACCGTCACGTCGACGCCGTCGACCGCCTTGATATGGCCGACCACCTTGCGGAAGAAGCCGCGTTTGATCGGGAACCAGATCTTGAGCTTGTCGGCGGACACGACGACCGGCGCCGTTATGTCGGTCGTCGGCGGCTTGCCCTTGGGCTCGGCGGCGAGCAGCATCTTGGTATAGGCATGCTGCGGATTGGTGAAGACTTTCTCCGTCTCGCCCGCTTCCACGATCTTACCGCGCTGCATCACGCAGACCTTGTTCGCCATGTGCCGGACGATGCCAAGATCATGGGTGATCAGAAGAAGCGCCATCTGGGTTTCGGCCTGGAGCTCCTTCAGGAGCTTCAGGATCTGCGCCTGCACAGTGACGTCGAGCGCCGTGGTCGGCTCGTCGGCGATGAGGAGGTCGGGATTGTTGGCGAGCGCCATGGCGATCATCACGCGCTGGCGCTGGCCGCCGGACAGCTGATGCGGGAAGTCCTCCAATCGCGTCTCGGGGTCGCGGATGCCGACCTTGGTGAGCAGATCGATGATCCGGTTGCGCCGCGCCGCGCCGCCGAGATTCTGGTGGACTTCCAATATTTCGCCGATCTGGCGCTCGACCGAGTGAAGCGGGTTGAGCGACGTCATCGGCTCCTGGAAAATCATGGTGATGTCGTTGCCGCGCACCTTGCGCAAGGCGTTCTCGTCGGCATGGAGCAGTTCCTGCCCCTTGAAGCGGATTTCGCCCGACGGATGTGATGCCGGCGGATAGGGCAGGAGCTTGGTCACCGACAATGCCGAGACCGATTTGCCCGATCCCGATTCGCCAACCAGCGCCAGTGTCTCGCCCTTCGCGATGGAGAAGGAGACCTTGTCGACCGCGAGCGTCGTCCTGCCGCCCTGGGTGAAGGCGACCGAAAGATCTTTGACCTCGAGGAGGGGGGCGCTCATTGGAAGGTCTTTCTGGGATCGAGCGCATCGCGCACCGCCTCGCCGATGAAGACGAGGAGCGACAGCATGATGGCGAGCACCAGGAAGCCGGTGATGCCGAGCCATGGCGCCTGCAGATTCTGCTTGCCCTGGCTGAGCAGTTCGCCCAGCGACGGCGAGCCGGGCGGCAGGCCGAAGCCCAGATAGTCGAGCGCCGTCAAGGTCGTCACCGAGGCCGCCACGATGAACGGCATGAAGGTGACCGTCGAGACGAGCGCATTGGGCAGGAGATGCTTGAACATGATCCTGGTGTTCGACAGGCCGAGCGCCCGCGCAGCCCTGACATATTCGAGATTGCGTCCTCTCAGGAATTCGGCCCTGACGAGCCCGACCAACGCCGTCCACGAGAACAGCACCATGATGAACAGCAGAATCCAGAAGGTCGGGGTAATGAAGGCGGACAGGATGATGAGCAGATAGAGGCTGGGAATCGCCGTCCAGATATCGATGAAACGCTGGAACAGGAGATCGGTCCAGCCGCCGAAATAGCCCTGCACGGCGCCGGCGCCGATACCGATGACCGAAGAGAAGAAAGCGAGGATGAGGCCGAAGAACACCGATATGCGGAAGCCGTAGATGAGCCGGGCGATCACGTCGCGGCCCTGGTCGTCGGTGCCGAGCCAGTTGAGATTGCCGGTGATGCAGTTGGGATCCTGGGGCCCGAGCGGATATTTGGCGCAGGCCTCATCGCGGCTCATCTGGAAGGCGGGCTTCGAGGGGGCGGGCGTCGGCAGCTCATTGTTCACTGAATCGTAGGAATACCGCAGTGGCGGCCAGATCATCCAGCCATTGGCCTTGACCTCATCCTGGATGAAGGGATCGCGGAAGTCGGTGCGGGCCAGGAAGCCGCCAAATTTCTCTTCCGGATACTCATTGAAGACCGGAAACAGGAGCTCGCCCTTGTAGGATGCGAGGATCGGCCGGTCATTGGTGATGAAGGGCGCGAAGACGCTGATGAGGAACAGGACGAGAAACATCCAGAACGACCAGTAGCCACGCTTGTTCACCCGAAACAGGTGCAGGCGTCGCTCATTCAGTCCAGAAAGCTTGATCAGGGACATCGGTTAGAGGTTTCGGGATTCGAAATCTATGCGGGGGTCGACGAAGGTGTAGGTGAGATCGCTGATGAGCGCTATGACGAGCCCGACCACCGCCACGATATAGACATTGGCGAAGAACACCGGGTAGTCGCGGTTGAGGGCGGCGTTGTAGGTCAAGAGGCCGATGCCGTCGAGCGAGAAGATCTGCTCGATGAGGAGGGAGCCGGTGAAGAAGGCGCCGAGGAAGGCGCCGGGAAAACCGGCGATGACCAGCAGCATGGCATTGCGGAAGACATGTCCATAGAGCACGCGGCGCTCGGTCAGCCCTTTTGCCTTGGCGGTGATCACATATTGCTTGCGGATCTCGTCGAGGAACGAGTTCTTGGTGAGAAGCGTCGTGGTGGCGAAGCCGCCGATGCCCATGGCGATGAGCGGCAGCACCAGGTGCCAGGCATAGTCGGTGATCTTGCCGAATAGCGAGAGATCGGAAAAATTGTCCGACGTCAGGCCGCGCAACGGGAACCAGGAGAAATAGCTGCCGCCGGCGAAGACGACGATCAGGAAGATGCCGAGGATGAAGCCTGGAATGGCATAGCCGACGATGACGACGGCCGAGGTCCAGATGTCGAAATGGGTGCCGTCCTTCACCGCCTTGCGGATACCCAGGGGGATCGAGACGAAATTGGTGATGAGGAGCAGCCAGATGCCGAGCGAGATCGACACCGGCATCTTCTCGAGCATGAGATCGACCACTGGCCGGTCGCGGAAGTAGCTGTCGCCGAAATTGAAGGTGAGGTAGTTCTTCATCATCAGGATGAAGCGCTCGACCGGCGGCTTGTCGAAGCCGAACTGGACTTCGAGCTTCTTGATGAATTCGGGATCGAGCCCTTGGGCGCCGCGATATTTGACGGCCATGCCGGCGTCGCCGAACGAGCCCGGCTCGGCGCTCCGGACGCCGCTGTCACCGCCCTGGCCGCCGCCGAACCGCGCCGTCGCGTCGACGGCGGTGCCCTGGATCTGCGCAATGATGCGCTCGATCGGTCCACCCGGCACGAATTGCACCACGGCGAAGGTCATGATCATGATGCCGAGCAGGGTCGGAATCATGAGAAGCAAACGTTTGATGATATAGGCGCCCATTGCTGCCGTCCTAGAGCCTGGTCACGGGTTCTGCGCGCGGTTCATGCTTGCGTCGGATCATCAAGTTAGTTGCCGCGCCGCAGTGTCTTCGCCTTCTCGGCATTGACCCACCAAGTATCGGTGATCCCTCTGTCATATTCGGGTTTGATTTGGGGCTTTTCGAAGATATCCCAATGGACGATCCAGTGGCTGGCCTTGCCCCAGTTGGGCACCCAGATATGCTCGGCCCTGAGCACCCGGTCGAGGGCGCGCCCGGCAAACATCAGCTCCTCGCGTGACGTCGCGGCGACCATCTTGTCGATGAGCTTGTCGACGACGGGAAGGGCGATGCCGGACAGATTGTAGCTGCCCATGGTCTTGGCGGCGTCCGAGCTGAACTGGGTCTTGAGCTCGTCACCGGGAGTCACGCCGCCGACGAGACGCACGATGTCGACGTCGAAATCGAAATCCTTCATCCGCTGTTCCTGCTGGGCGGGATCGATGCCGCGTAGCGTCGTATCGATGCCGAGAAGCCGCAGGTTCTTGGCATAGGGTGCCAGAATCCGCTCGCTGCTCGGGCCGTCGATAAGGAATTCGACGGTGAACTTCTCGCCCTTCGCGTTGACGAGGAGGGTGCCGTCGCGCTTCCAGCCAGCTTCGGCGAGAAGCTGTGAGGCCTGCTTGAGGAGCTTGCGGTCCTGTCCCGAGCCGTCCGAAACCGGTGGGAGATAGGCGTCTTCGAAGACCTCCGGCCGGAGGTCCGTGCGGAACGGCTCCAGGATCTGGAGCTCTTCCGGCGACGGCTTGCCCTTGGCCATCAGGGCCGAGTTCTCGAAGAAGCTCGTGGTGCGCTGATAGGAGCCATAAAAGAGATTGGTATTCATCCATTCGAAGTCGAAAGCGAGATCGAATGCCTTGCGCACGCGGATGTCCTGGAATTTCTCGCGCCGCATGTTGAAGTAGAGGCCCTGCGCGCCCGACGGCGTGTTGTCGGGCAGGACTTCCTTGATGAGACGGCCTTCCGCCACCGATTTCGTGTTGTAGGCGGTGGCCCAGTCGCGCGAGGTGAATTCCTCATGGAGATCGAGGACGCCGGCCTTCAGCGCCTCGACGACGGCGGTGCGGTCCTTGAAATATTCGATGCGCACTTCATCGAAATTGAACCGGCCCTTGTTGACCGGCAGATCGGCACCCCAATAATCCGGACGCCGCGCATAGGAGACATACTGACCGGCCTTGAAGCTGCCGATCTTGTAAGGCCCCGAGCCCAGCGGCGGATCGAGCGACGTCTTGGTGAAGTCATTGACGGCGTAATAGGCCTTGGAGAGAACCGGCAAGGCCGCGATAGTGAGCGGCAGGTCGCGGGTATTTTCGCCCTTGAACGAATAGCGCACCTCGTAAGTCGACAGAACTTCGCATTTCTCGGCGTCACGAATAGCCATGCGGATGCGCTCGTCGCCATAGTCCTTGATCAGCCGGAAGCTGTCGCACACATCTTCGCCAGTGAGCTTCGATCCGTCGGCGAAACGGGCTTCCTCGCGCAACTGGAATGCGACGCTCTTCTTGTCAGGGGCGATGTCGGCGGTCTTGGCGACGAGGCCATACATGGCGTCGGGCTCGTCGGTGGCGCGCGCCATCAGCGTGTCGAACAGAAGGCCGATATTTTCGGGCCAGGTGCCCTTGAGGATGTAGCCGTTGAACGAATCGAACGTGTCGCGCGCCAGGATGCCCCGGCTGGCCAGCCTGCCGCCCTTCGGCGCGTCCGGATTTACATAGTCGAAATACTTGAAATCAGGCGGGTATTTGAGGTCGCCGAAAGCCGATATCCCATGCCGGGGCTCGGCCTGCGCAGTGATGGTGAGAAGGCCGAGCGCCACGCAGGCGGTGAGCGCGGTTCTCATTTATTGGCCGCCGTCTGCTTGGCTTTTTCTTCATCCCACCACCACAATGTCGGGAAGCCTACGCTGTAGGGCGGGGTGGGCTCGGGATAGCCGAAGCGGTTCCAATAGGGCAGGAATTGTTCCGCCCGATAGAAGTCCGGCACCATGTAATAGTTCCACAGCAACACGCGATCGAGCGCCTTGGTCGCGGCGATGAGCTCGGTGCGGCTATTGGCGAAGATGATCAGATCGATGATCTTGTCGATCGCCGGATTCTTGATGCCGATCACATTGCGGCTGCCCTTCTGGTCGGCTGCCGCAGTTCCCCAGAAATCGCGCTGCTCGTTGCCGGGCGACAGGCTCTCGGCGAAGACCGAGGTGATCACGTCGAAATCGAAATCGCGGATGCGGTTCTGATATTGCGCCGAATCGATGGTGCGGATCGTGACCTGGATGCCGAGCCGCTCGAGGCTCGGCTTGTAAGCGAGGTTCATGTCCTCGAAGGACGGATCGTCGAGCAGGAATTCCATCGTCATCCGCTCGCCGGTCGCGTCATTGATGAGCGCGCCGTTCTTGATCGACCATCCGGCCTCTTTCAGCAGCCCGACCGCCTTGCGCAGGTTGTCGCGGATATTCTGCGGCGTGCCGTTGACGGGATTCTTGTACTCCGTCGTGAAGACTTCTTCCGGAATCTGGCCCTTGAACTGATTGAGGATCTCCAGCTCGCGGCCCTGCGGCAGGCCGGTGGCGGCGAGCTCGGAGCTCTGGAAATAGCTCTGGGTGCGCTTGTTGTAGTCGCCGAAGGACAACACCCGCATGCGGCCCTCGAAATCATAGGCGAGATTGAAGGCCTGGCGCACCCTGGGATCGGCGAACTTGGCTCGCCTCGTATTGAAGACGAAGCCCTGCATCTGCTGGGCGTCCTTGGTGAAGAAGGCCTTCTTGATGACATTGCCCTTCTTGTAGGCCGGGAAATCATACTGGGTTTCCCATTCCTTGGTGCCAGCGCCTGACCTGACATCGAGCTGGTCGCCCTTGAAGGCCTCGAAGATGATGCCGCGGTCGCGGAAATAGATGAGTTCGATTTCGTCGAAATTGTCCTGGCCGATATTGACCGGCAGATTGGCGCCCCAATAATCCTTGACCCGTTCGAACAGGATGGATTGTCCGGCCTTGAAGCTCTTGATGCGATAGGGGCCGGAGCCGAGCGGCGGCTCGAGCGTCGTGTTGTTGATGTCGCGCTGCTTGCCGGAGGCGTCCTTGCCTTCCCAATAGTGCTTCGGCAAAGCGTAGCTCTGGCCCATGATGCCGGGCAACTCGCGATTGCCCTTGCTGTCGAAGACGAAGGTGACCTCGTTGGGTCCGGTCTGCTCGGCCTTCTGAACGTTCTTGTAATAGGCCTGGTAGAAGGGATGGGCGCCCTTGAGGAAATCGAAGGCGAAGATGACATCGGCGACGGTGACGGGCTGGCCGTCCTGCCAGCGCGCCTCGGGACGTAGCCGGAAGATGACATAGGAGTGATCCTCGGGCTGGTACATGCTTTCGGCGATGAGACCATAGGCCGAGGTCACCTCATCGAGGGCGGCCGAGGTGAGCGTTTCGAAGACGGTGCCGGCATAGGCGGCGGGATCACCCTTGATGATGAAGACGTTGAAATTGTCGAAAGAGCCGGTGGTGCCGAGCCGCAGGCGACCGCCTTTAGGCGCGTTGGGATTCACATAGTCGAAATGCTTGAAGTCGGCCGGATACTTGAGCTCGCCGTAGATATTGTTGCCGTGGCTGAACACCTTCTCCTGCGCCCGGGCCGGCCCGACCGACAGCACCTTGAGGCCGGAGACCGAGCTCAGGCCCAGAAGGGATGCCGTTTTAATAAGGCCACGCCGGGTAAGGATCATCGCTGACGGCTCTCCGCTGATTTGGTTTCCCCGAAGATACGCATTCCTGGCCGGAAAGCAAAACCTCAGCACCCCGCGATGGCGGTTAAATCTTTGTGAGATTTGCGTTATTTCCGCGGCAAAGCGAAGAGGCCGGCGTTTCCGCCGGCCTCTCCAGTAATAAAATCAATGAATTCAGCCGTTTACGGCGCCGGGAATGGCTTCGGGCTGTCCGACAGCGTGCGCAGATAAGCGAGCAGGTCGGCGCGCGCCTGATCGCGCTTGATGCCGCCGAATGTCATCTTGGTCTTCGGTGCAAAGCCCTTCGGATTGAGGATGAACTTGTTCAGGTTCTCGAAGGTCCACTTGTCGCTGGCATGTTCCTTCATCGAGTCGGAATAGGCGAAGCCCTCATGCGCGGCGATCGGACGCTCGACCAGGTCCCAGAGATCCGGACCGGTCTTGTTCGGGCCGCCCTTTTCGAAGACATGGCAGGCGAGGCAGGCCTTGGCCTGCGCCTGGCCCTTCACCGGATCGGCCTTGGCGAGGAGGGTGCCCAGCGATTCGGTCGGCGTGGTTTCACCGCCGCCGGCCCCACCGCCGCTCTCGGCGACCTCGATGGCATAGCCCTGCTTTTCCGGCTTTTCCGCGTGATAGATCATGCTCCTGGCCTGGCCGAGACCGAACACCACGAGCGCCGTGGCGAGAACCGCGCCGGCAATCTTATTGAATTCAAAACTGTTCATATTGGTAGGCCGGCTCCCCGGTTCCCTCTATTTCGCTATTCGCCGCGGAAACTAATTGGTTCTCGAATGGCTCGCAATACGTTAAAGCTCGCCTGACCAATTTGCCGCGCCCCGCCTTAAGCCCATGATCGAACACCAGAATACTATTGTCATTATCCCCGCCCGGATGGCCTCGACCAGGCTGCCCGGCAAACCTTTGGCCGATATTCATGGCGTCCCCATGATCGTCCATGTGTGGAAACGCGCCATCGAGGCCAATGTAGGTCAGGTTTTGGTGGCCTGCGCCGAGATGGAGATCGCCCGCGCCATCAAGGCGCATGGCGGTGATGCCATCGTGACCGAGCCGGGCCTTGCCTCGGGCTCGGACCGTATCCTGGCGGCGCTCGCCCTGCGCGACCCCGAGCGCCGTTACCGCTTCATCGTCAATCTGCAGGGCGATCTGCCCACTGTGACGCCGCTCGACGTGCAGCGCTGCCTGGGCGGCCTCGTCAATGAAACGATCGATATCTCGACCATCGCCGCGCCGATCACTGAGGAAGCCGATGTCGCCAATCCGAACATCGTCAAGGCGATAGCACCTTTGAGCGACGAGCGCGAGGTCGCCTTCGCGCGCGACTTCCAGCGCCTGCCGGGGCCCGATCTCGGCCCCCGTTACTGGCATCACATCGGCATCTATGCCTATCGCCGCGAATCGCTCGAGCGTTTCGTCAAGCTGCCGCAGAGCGCGCGCGAGATCGATCGTCGCCTCGAGCAGATGCGCGCCCTCGACAACGGCATGAGCATCGCGGTGGTGCGCGTGGATTCGGTGCCGCTCGGTGTCGACACGCCGGCCGATCTCGAAGCGGCGCGCCAGATGCTGAAGGCGGGCCGCAGTTGATTTTTTAGGGACTGAACCAAGATGACATCCAAGATCGCCTATCAGGGCGAGCCCGGCGCCAATTCGCATATTGCCTGCCGTGAAGCCTATCCCGACCACGAGCCGGTGGCCTGCGGCACTTTCGAGGACGCCTTCGCCGCGGTGAAGGAAGGCGAGGTCGATCTGGCGATGATCCCGATCGACAATTCGGTGGCCGGCCGCGTCGCCGATATCCATCATCTTCTTCCCGCGTCCAATCTCTACATCGTCGGCGAGCACTTCCTGCGCGTCCATCACCAACTGCTGCTGGTGCCGGGCGCCGATCCGCAAGGATTGACCTCGGTCCACAGCCATGTCCATGCGCTGGGCCAATGCCGCAAGGTGATCCGCGCGATGAAGCTGAAGCCCGTGGTCGCCGCCGACACGGCGGGTGCGGCCCGTGAGCTCGCCGAGGCCAAGGACAAGAACCGCGCGGCCATCGCCACCAAGCTTGCCGCCGAGATCTACGGCCTCGAAATCCTGAAGGAGAACATCGAGGACGAGGAGCACAACACCACGCGTTTCATCGTGCTCTCCGCCACCCCGCATGACGCCGAGCCGGAAGACGCGCCGGTGGTGACGAGCTTCGTGTTCCGCGTGCGCAACGTGCCGGCGGCGCTCTATAAGGCGATGGGCGGCTTCGCCACCAATGGCGTCAACATGACGAAGCTGGAATCATACCAGCTCGAAGGCCAGTTCTCGGCGACGCAGTTCTATGCCGATGTCGAGGGCCATCCGTCCGAGCGCAATGTCAGGCTGGCGCTCGAGGAGCTCGAATTTTTCACCTCGCATCTGCGTGTGCTGGGCGTCTACAAAGCGAGCCCTTATCGCGCCGAAATCGCCCGCCGCATGGCGAATTTCGGGAAATAGCATCGGCCCGAAAAGTGCGCAGCGGTTTTCGGATAAGCCGATGCGCAAGACAAAAACATCGGCCCGAAAAGCATGTGGCCGGGCTTGACCCGGCCATCCATGAACGCGCAGGAATAACTACTTCAACGCGTCGATGAGAATCTTGTGCGCGATCGCCATGGGCGGCGGCACGCTCAGCGCGTCCTGATGACGCTCGTCGAGCATTGCTTGCGCTTCCGCGCGCGAGAACCAGCGCGCGACTTCGATTTCCTTCTCATCGATCACGATGTCGCGGTTGAGCGCTTCGCCGGTGAGGCCGATCATCAGGCTCGACGGATAAGGCCAGGGCTGGCTTGCGATATAGCGGATGGCGCCGACGCGGATGCCGGTTTCCTCGAACACTTCGCGGCGCGCCGCTTCCTCGATCGTCTCGCCGGGCTCCATGAAGCCGGCCAGCGCCGAGAAGCGTCCCTCAGGCCATGAGCTTTGCCGGCCGAGCAGGACATCGTCGCCCGAGCGCACGACGATGATGACCACCGGATCGGTGCGCGGAAAATGATCGCTGGTGCAATGGGAGCAATGACGGCGATAGCCGCCGTCCTTCATCGCGAGCTCATGCCCGCAATTGGAGCAGTAGCGGCGACGCTGATGCCAATGGAGCAAAGAGCGCGCCTGGGCCAGCATGGCCAGATCGCTGGCGGGAAGCTTCGCCTCGATGGCGAGGCTTCTCAGATCCTGCGCATTGTCGAGCGGCTCGACCGCCTCGCCGGCGAAGACGGCATGGCCATGGGGATCGATGCCGAGGAAGATGGCGTCCTCGCCGATCGTCGTCTCGTAATGGAGGGCCCCCGCCTCGATGCGCACCTTGTCGCCATTGAGGCGGATAAGCCTGGCCGTCGGCTCGGTACGCTTCCTGGCGACCCAGTCCGGTTCGCCACGAAAAACGGCGGCTCGGTCTAACGAGCCGCCGCAGAATCCTAGAGAACGGGAGCTTGTAGGCGCCCCCGTATCATTCGCCATTGGCAGCGCGCCGCGGAGCGGTCGTCTCGGCGGCTTCACGCTCCTTCAGCATCCCGTCGACCACCGTGATGGTCTTTTCGAGATCGCTGATCGCGTCTTCGAGTTCGAGGCGCTGCTTGCGGAGCGCTTCAAGCCGTTCGCGGAACTTGGTCGAGGACACGCGCAACTGGGTCAGCTGGCCGTCGCGCAGATTGTAGAGATCGAGCATCTCCTTGATCTCTTCCAGCGAGAAGCCGACCTTCTTGCCGCGCAGGATGAGCTGCAGACGGGCACGGTCGCGATAGCTGAAAAGGCGGGTCCAACCGCGCCGATCCGGGTGCAGAAGCCCCTTTTGCTCGTAAAAGCGCAAAGTACGTGGGGTTACGTCGAACTCTCTGCAGAGTTCCGTAATGGAATAGGTTCGATCCCGATTCGACCGGTCAGCAACCGTCGACTGAGCCATTTTTGCTCTCCGTTCGTTTTTAGTGCCCTTAGGGGCGATTGCCGTCGCGTCTGAGTATATAGGCAGCGCGACACGATTCATAACCCCCATGGCCTTAAATTATGGATAGGCGGCACAAGGCTGCCATAGGGGAACCGCATGGCTTAACCATGGGTTGTCCTCTGGGTAGAGATGAAAAAAGGCGAAGGCGTGGCAGCGAGCTTAACGGAAATTTTACCTAAAACGTTAACTTTTAGGAGGAGTTAGGGGACGCAATCCGCCATGGGGGTCGAGACGCGGACCATTAGGGTAAGAACGGGCATGAAGCCGGGTATTCCGTGGAGCGTGAAGGGCATCGACAGCGAGGCGCGCGAGGCGGCCAAGCACGCCGCGCGCCGCTCCGGCATGACTTTGGGTGAATGGCTGAACACCGTCATTCGCGAGCAGGCCGACGATAACGAGCCGCAGCCGCAACCGCAGCGCCAGCCCCGTTCGCGCAACGCGATGCAGGACATCCAGGACAAGCTCGACCATCTGTCCGATCAACTGACCCGCATGGTGCACCGTGAGCAGGACACCGCCGCCGGGCGGTATTATGAGCGCGCCCGCCCGGTTCAGGACAATTCACTCGCCGACATTTTGGCGCGCGTCGAGGCGAGCGAGCGCCAGACGGCCGAGAGTTTCGCTGAAGTCGGCGAACGCCTCGAAACGCTGGGTGACAAGCTCGCCAAGGATGCCGGACGTTTTCCGCAGAATCCCGAGGACGTGCCGGGCTATCGGTCGCTCGAGACGGCGGTGCGCAATATCGTCGATCACATCGAGGTGAGCGAGCGCAAGACGCGCGAGACGATCAAAGCCGTACAGGAGCGCCTGCATGAGGTCGCCTATGCCGCGACCGCGCCCATCGACAGCGACCGTCTCCTCGCCGACGCCCCGGTCATCACCAGGCTCGAGAGCCGCCTCGCCGATCTGACCAGCCGGGTCACCGGCCATCAGGAGGTGGCGGAAGAGGATCTTCGCAAGCTGGTTCAGGGCGAGTTCGGCAAGCTTACCCAGCGCCTCGATTCCGTGAAGCAGGCCTCCGAGGCCGCCGCCCAGCGGGCCCAGAGTCAGGCCGTGCAGCAGGTCCAGAAGGAACAGCGCGATTTCGAAGATCGCATGCTCGACTTCCTGAAGCAGCAGCAGGCGGAAACTCAGCGCCAGGATGGCGACGACATGAGCCGGCTGCGCGCCGAGATGGAGAGTCTCGGCCAGCGCGTCGACGATCTCAAGGCGGAAGCCGCCTCGGAGCACGATCTGCGCTCCCTGCGCGTGGTGATCGAGCAACTCTCGGCCCGGGTCGCGCAGGGACCGGATCTGAGGCCGCTCGCCGATCTCGACCGCCGCCTCACCGAGATCACCAAATGGCTGGAGCAGGGCCGCGGCGACCAGGTCGGCAATCAGATCGCCGATCTTGAGCAGCGTGTCTTCGATCTCGACAACCGCATCGCCCAGGCGATGCAGCAGGATCAGTCGGCGCGGGCCTGGGCCAATGTCGAGCGCGAATTCGCCGGCGTCTCCGACCGCCTCGCCCATACCGAGCAGCAGCTCCAGCATATTCAGACGCTCGAGCAGTCGATCAATCAGCTCTATCAGAGCATGGAGCAGAATCAGGGCTGGGCCCGCGACATGGCCGAGGATGCCGCCAACCGCATGGCGAGCCGCCTCATGCAGGAATGGCCGGCCCGCGCTGCGGCGACGGAACCGTCGCCCGAATTGCAGGCGCTCGAAAACGCCCTGGTCACGGTCCGGACCAATTACGAAACCGCCGACCAGCGCAACCAGGAAACACTGGGCGCCTTGCATGAGACGCTCGAGCAGATCGTCAACAAGCTGACCGAGCTCGAGGATCTGCGGGGCGAGCCCGCCCCGGTCGCGGCGGAACCTGTCGCGGCCTTCATGGCGCCCGAGCCGGAGATTCCCGCCGAGCCCGCGCCGTCGCAGGCCTGGCCCGAGATCAAGATCGAAGCGGCGCCCGAACCCTATCGACCGCTCGACCCGCCGCCGGTCGCCGGCCAGGCGGAACCCACGCAAGCCTCCATCCAGGCCGACATGATCGCCGCAGCGCGCCGCGCCGCCCAGGCCGCGTCGTCCCAGCAGACCTCCGATCTCTCGGCCGGTGGACTCCTCGGCCGCAAGAAAGCGACCGAAGCTACCGCGGCGAAGAAATCCTCGCTCTTTTCGCTCCTCCGCCGGAAGGGGAAGCCGGCCCAGCCGAAGGCCGCCATGCCCGCCATGGCGGCATCGCCTAAGCTCGAAGCGACGCCGGCCTCCAAGAAGCCTGCCGATACCGGCAAGCGCCGTCGCCTGATCCTGATCGGCATTCTGCTCCTCGCCGCCGCCTCGGCCTTCGCCTACAACACGCTGAGCAAGCCGTCCGCCACACCGCCCGCCGTCGAGCAGCCGAAGACCGGCGATGCGAGCAGCTTCGATCATCTGAACAAGACGCTTGCCAAGTCTGACGCCATGTTCGGCACCGGCAATTTCGCGAGCTCGTTGCCGGGTACCGCGAAGACAGCGGCGGCCGAGATCGCCATCACCGACGCCGATGCCTTGCCGGCCGATATCGGCACCGAGGCGCTACGCCAGGCCGCACTCGACGGCGATGCGCGCGCCGCCTTCATCATCGCCACCCGTTTCGCCGACGGCAAGAACGTGCCGCAGGACCGTGCCGCCGCGGCGCGCTGGTTCGCCGTGGCCGCGGCCAAGGGTCTCGCCCCGGCGCAATATCGCATGGGCGCCATTCTCGAGCGCGGCAGCGGCGTGCCGATCGACATCGAGAAAGCGCGCCAATGGTATGAGCGTGCCGCCGCCGCCGGCAATGTCCGCGCCATGCATAATGCCGCGGTGCTGCTCGCCAATGTGCGCAGCCCGAAAGACAGCTATGAGAAGGCGGCCCGTCTGTTCGCCGAAGCCGCCAGCCACAATCTGAAGGACAGCCAGTTCAATATCGCGCTCCTCTATGAGCGGGGCCTCGGCGTCGGCCAGGATCTGGGCGAAGCCCTGTTCTGGTACACGCTGGCTGCCCGTCAGGACGATGCCGATGCCGCCGCCAAGGCCAAGACGCTCGAGAATACCTTGCCGAAGCAGGTGACCCAGCAGGTCAAGGCGCGCATCGCCGCCTTCGTGCCGAAGCGGGATATCGATGCGGCCAATGTCGTGGCGGTATCCAATCCCGATTGGCAGGACCGCCCTGTCGCGGCGCCGGCCAAATACGACCTGCCGATGGTGGGCGCGGCGGTTGCCGCCGAGACAAGCGCGGACAATCAGATTCTCCAGGCGCAGCAGCTTCTCAACCGTCTCGGCTTCGATGCGGGCGACGAGAACGGCGCCATGAACACCCGCACCAAGAATTCGATCCGACTGTTCGAACTGCAGTCGGGCATGCGGCTCAGCGGTGAAGTGACGCCGGACCTTCTGGCGAAGCTCAAAGCCAAGCTCGGGTGACCGGCTGGGCAATTCCTCTGCCCGGTTTCCGCCGCAAGCTTGTTTAGAATAATCCTATGCCGGTGGGCCCTCCCATACCGGGGCCGATGCGCGTGATCGCCGTCCTGGCCCTGTTGCCGTTTCCAGCGCTTCTGGTTCTGGCCTGGCTGTCGCCGGCGGGACTGGCGCCGGCGCTCCTGTCCTATGCCGCCCTCATCGCCGCCATGCTCGGCGGCGCCCATTGGCTGGTGGCGACGGGGCCTTATGGAAGGGCGCGGATCACCGCCGAAGGCCTGTCAGGGCTCGCCGTGCTGGCGGTTGCCTGGCTGGCGCTCATTGCGCCCGCCTATCTCGGATTCCTGATCCTGATCGCCGCCTTCTTCATCCTGATCCTGCGCGATGCGCTCGCCGAGGAAGCTGCGGTGAGCCCGGGCTGGTTCACCCGCTGGCGCGCTTATATCGCGGCAGGCGCCGCCGCGACCTGCGTCCTGGGCGTGTTCCCCGTCCTCATCTGATCCGCCCGGCTGGGAAACGGTGGATCGCCTTGCCGCCGATCATCCACACATCGAAACGCCCGTCGGGAAAGATCGCCTGGAACGGTTCGGCCGAGACGCTTAAACCCCCGGTGAAGCTGCCATACGCCGGCATGACGATCCGCCGTTCATGGCCGATGAAACATTTGCGCCGGAGCGCCCGGCCGCGCTGGGCCAGCGAGGCGGCCGGATGCAGGTGGCCGGCGATCTCGAACTCCTCTTCCCCGAGTGCTGCCGGAATATGCCGGAGCGTGATGGGGCCGAGCGCGATCTCCTCGGCGAAATGTCCGCCGAGCGCCTGGGGCGGCGAGGGGTCGTGATTGCCGGCGAGCCAGATGACGTCGATGCCGCGGGTGAGGCGGGCGAGTTCCGCGATGTCGCTCTGATCGATGCGCAGATGCGCCTCATCGTCATGGAAGGAGTCGCCGAGCAGGATGAGCCGCTTGGGCCTTGCCGCGGCGAGTGAGAAGGAGAGATGCTCGAGTGTGGCGCGTGTGTCGTAGGGCGGCAAGTGCACGCCGCGCCGCGCCAGTGACGAGCCTTTTTCGAGATGGAGATCGGCGACCAGCAGCGCCTCGAAATCCGGAACATAAAGGGCGCCGGCGAGATCCGGGAGAAGCTCGAGCCCGCCGAGCTCTATGCAGGCCGCTCTAGACAAGGCGCATGGCCTCATCGATGAGTTCATCTTCGGCTTCGGCGAGAAGAGCGTCATCGGCCTCGCCGTAAACGGATTCTTTCCCGATCTCAAGCATGACCGGCACGGCGAGCGGCGACACCGTGTCGAGGGCGCGATGCACAATCTGGCCGCGGATGCGCTTCAAGAGCGCGCCTAGACGGTGCACATCGATGAGCCCGTCCGCCGCGTCATCCCAGGCGGCGCGCAACAACAGATGCTGTGGCTCGTGACGCAGCAGCACGTCATAGATGAGATCGGAATTCACCGTCATCTGCCGCGCCGTCTTTTCCTTGCCGGGCCAGCGCCGTTCGATCAGTCCGGCGATGATCGCGGCGTTGCGGAAGGTGCGCTTCATCAGATTGGATTCGGCGAGCCAGGCATCGAGATCGTCGCCCAGCATGTCCTCGCCGAACAGATGGCCGAGATCGAGCCGGTCGGTCGAGATCAGAAGCGACAGATCGCGCAGGCACCAGACGACAAGCGCATATTCCGACGCGACGAAGCCCATGGGCTGCGCGCCCATGCGCTCGAGCCGGCGAGTCAGCAACATGCCGAGCGTCTGATGCGCGAGACGGCCCTCGAACGGATAACACACCATGTAATGGCGCTGCGCCCGCGGAAAGGTCTCGATCAGCATCTGGCGCGGCGACGGGATGATCGATTTCCAGCGCTGCACCGACAGCCAGTCGCGCACTTGCGCCGGCAGCGCCGGCCAGGCCTTGGGATCGGCCAGCATCTTGCGCACCCGCTCGGCGAGATAGGTGGAGAGCGGAAACTTGCCGCCGGCATAAGAGGGGATGGCGGGATCGCTCGCCTGGGTGCGCGAGGCGAGCGCGCCGAACTCATCGAGCCCTTCGAAGCGCAGGACCTCGCCGCCGAACAGGAACGTGTCGCCGCCCGAGAGCTGGCTCAGGAACCATTCCTCCATCTCGCCCAGCACCCTCCCGCCGGTGACGACGCGTCGCCCGAGCCGCTTCTTGATGCTGGCGAGGCGCACTTTGAGCATCTCTTCCTCGACGATGGTGCCCATATTGAGCCGGTATTGCTGGGCGAGCCGCGGATGGGTGAGGCGCAATTCACCTGATCCCCAGGGCTTCAGCTTGGCGTAACGTTCATAGGCTTTGAGCGCGTAGCCGCCATTGGTGACGAATTCCACCGCGCGGTCGAAATCCTCACGCGTGAGATTGCGATAGGTCCAGGCGGTCTTGACCTCGCCATAGAGCTGATCGGGATGGAACGGACTGGCGCAGGCGCGGCACATGATATGCTGCGCCAGCACGTCGAGCTTGAGCACGGAAGGATATTCGGTGTCCTGGGCGCCTTCGGCGGCGGCCTGGCGCGCCGCTTCGCATTCGAGCACCTCGAAGCGGTTGGAAGGCACCAGCATGGCCTGCGACGGCTCGTCGAGCCGGTGGTTGGACCGGCCGATGCGCTGCAGCAGCCGGCTCGATCCCTTGGGGGCGCCGACATGAATGACGAGATCGACATCGCCCCAGTCGATGCCGAGATCGAGCGTCGAGGTGCAGACCACGGCGCGCAATTTGCCGGCCGCCATCGCCGCTTCAACTTTGCGCCTTTGCCCGACGTCGAGCGAGCCGTGATGCAGCGCGATCGGCAGATGGTCCTCATTGGCCGACCACAAGGACTGGAAGGTCATCTCGGCCTGGGCGCGGGTATTGACGAAGACGAGCGTCATGCGCGCCTGCTTGATCGCCTCGTAGATTTCGGGGATGGCGTAGCGTGTCATATGGCCGGACCACGGCACGCGCTCGGCCGATTTGAGAATGCTGATCTGGGGCGCCGCACCCGCCTTTCCCATCACCAGCTCGGCCAGCTGGTTTTCACCTTCCTGCGGGGTGAGCCAGGCGCGCAGCGCATCGGGATCGGCGACGGTGGCGGAAAGGCCGATGCGGCGCACTCGCGGCGCCAGGCTTCTCACCCGCGACAGCGCCAGCGACAGCAGCACGCCGCGCTTCGAGGTGACGAGCGAGTGCAACTCGTCGAGCACGATGGCGCGCAGATCCTTGAGCATATGCGCCGCGCCCGGATCGGCGATGAGGAGCGAGACCTGCTCGGGCGTGGTGATCAATATGTCAGGTGGCTTCTCGCGCTGGCGCTTACGGCGCGAATGCGGCGTGTCGCCGGTCCGCGTCTCGATACGCACCGGCAACTGCATCTCGTTGACCGGCGTTTCGAGGTTGCGCGCAATGTCGACGGCGAGCGCCTTGAGCGGAGATACATAGAGTGTGTGAATGCCGTTGCGTTGGGGCTCCCGGGTCAACTCCACCAGGCTCGGCAGGAATCCCGCCAGTGTCTTGCCGCCGCCGGTGGGCGAGATCAGCAGCACATCGAAGCCGGCCTGCGCCTTTTCCAGCACCTCCAGCTGGTGCGGGCGTGGGCTCCAGCCGCGTGTCCGGAACCAGTCGGTGAAGACCTGGGGCAGCCTGGTCGGTCGGTCGTCCATGCCGCGAGCATAGCCGGATTTGCCGCGGGGCTGGTGCCAGATTTTGTCAGCAGCGGGCAAGTTCCTGACTGTGCGGCGCCCGGAATCGTTCTAATAATCTCGTTCTATGCATTCCCCGCAGACGACGCCTGTCACGCACAGAGGCGTGCTCGCCATTGCCGTGCCGATCATGCTGTCCAATGTGACGCAGCCGATCATCGGCATCGTCAATGCGGCGGTGATCGGGCAATTGCCGGGGGCCTATTATATCGGCGCCATCACCGTCGGCGCCCTGATCTTCAATTTCATCTATTGGGGCTTCGGGTTTCTGCGGCTCGGCACCGGCGGGCTCTCCGCCCAGGCGACCGGGCGCGGCGACGCCGCCGAGCTGGTGGCGGTGCTGATCCGCGCCCTCATCATCGCCGTGATCGCCGGTGTGGCGATCATTCTGCTCTCGCCTTTGATCGGCAACCTCACCTTCAGCCTCATCAACGGGTCGGAGGAGGTCGAAAGCCATGCCGCGACGTATTTCTACATCCGCGTCTTTTCCGCCCCTTTCGCGCTGATCGATTTCTGCCTTATCGGCTGGTTCGTCGGCCAGGGCCGCGCCCGCGTCGCCTTTCTGCTCCAGGTCTATCTCAATCTCACCAATGGCGCCTTGAGCCTGCTCTTCGTGCTGGGTCTCGGCATGACCTCCGATGGCGTGGCGCTCGCCGTCCTTATCGCCGAGGTCACGGCGGCCTTGCTCGGGCTCATGATCGCTTTCAGGCGCCTGAAGGACATGGGTGCCCGGTTCGAGCGGGCGCGCGTCTTCGACCGCGCCAAGCTCATCCGCACCTTCGTCATCAACCGCGACATCATGATCAGGACCGTCTGCCTGGTCCTGGTCTTCTCCTGGTTCACCGCCAGGGGAGCCCAGGCCGGCGACGTCATCGTTTCGGCCAATGCCGTCCTTATGCATTTCTTTGATTTCGCCGCCTTCCTGATCGATGGTTTCGCGCTCGCCACCGAAACTCTGGTCGGCCAGGCGGTCGGCGCCCGCGACCGGCAGCGTTTCAACACCGCGATCCGGCTGACCTGGATGTGGCTGACGCTCACCGGTGTCGCCGCCGCAGCGCTCATCTGGTTCGGCGGGCCGTTCTTCATCGATCTGATGGCGGCCAACGAAGATGTGCGCGCCACGGCGCGGATCTATCTCTTCTGGGTGGCCCTGACGCCCTTGGCCGGCATCGCCTGCTTCCAGTATGACGGCATCTTCACCGGCGCCACCCAGACCGCCGACATGCGCAACATGATGCTGCTGTCGATGGTCATCACCCTCATCGCCTGGTGGCCGCTCGAGCAATATTACGGCAATCACGGCCTGTGGGCGGCGATGATGGTCTTCTTCATTTCGCGCGGCATCTTGTTCGCGCTGCGCATGCCGGCGCTGCGGCGAACGGCTTTTGGGTGAACCTCCCTCCACCACCGAAGGTGGGGAGGGTGGCGCGCGGAACGCGCGACGGGTGGGGTTTCTCCACAAGGGAGATCTGCCAGGCAGATAATTGTTGAATACCTGTCGGCGGAGAGACCCCACCCGTCCGCCCTGTGGGCGGACACCCTCCCCGCGCTTCGCGCGGCGGAGGGAGCTATTCCGTCTGATAGCGGGCGATGGCGCCGCGCTCGATGGCCGCGGTGACGAGCTTGTCGAGGCCGAGATGGTCGCGCAGCATGGCGAGGAAGCGCAACTCCTCCTTGCCGACCGCGAGGTCGGAGGCGGCAATCTCGACCGCCAGCGCATAGGCGGTCTCGCGCAGTTTCGGCGTCAGCGCCTCGGCGGCGAGGCCGAACACCGCTTCGAGGCCTTCCTTGTCCTGCAGGATCTCACCGCATTCCTGCGCCACATGGGTCAGCTTGTCGGCGTCGAAGGCGCGGAAGACCGGCAATTGCTTGACGATACGGCCGATCGCCTTGAGCTCGCGGTCGCCGATATCGCCCTGGACGCCGGCGGTCGTGACCATGACATAGATCAAGGCATGATGGGTGCTGATGGTTTTGCTCACCGGAAACTCCACTGTTCTGCCGACTGGCTAGCGGGAGAAGGGCGCTTTGTCCAGTTTGCCTTAACTGGCCCACCATTCGCCCCGCATGACGACGCCATGCGCCGAGATGCGTTTGGTGCCGGTGAGATGCTCGCCGGTCACATCGACATAGTCGAACTGGCCGTCATCGATCCGGATGAGGCTGGCATCGCCGAGCGCCCCCGGCTTCAGCGTGCCGAGATCGAGCCGTTTGATGGCGCGCGCCGGTGTCTCGGTGGCCGAGCGGATGATGTCGTTGAGCCCCATGCCGAGACAGAGGAATTTCGACATGGTGGTGACGAGATCATGCGCCGGTCCCTCGATGCACAGGGCATGCACGTCAGAGGAGATCGTGTCGGGCAGGAAACCGTTGGCCAGCATCGCGCGCGCCGTCTTGAAGGCGAAGGAACCCATCCCGTGGCCGATATCGAACAGCACGCCGCGCTTGCGAGCGGCGAGCACGGCGGGCTTGATCGTGCCCTGCACCGTCACTGGCGCGTTGGGGAAAGGACGGAAGGCATGGGTCAGGACGTCGCCGGGACGGAGCCTCGCCAGCACGTCTTCATAGGTCGGTGGTGGCTCGTCGATATGCGCCATCAGCGGCAGGCCTGATTCATTTGCGGCATCGAGCGCCACATCGAGCGGCGCCACGCCCTGATCCCCCGATGCGTGGCGTCCGACCCTGACCTTGATGCCGATGATCTCGTCCGGATATTTCGCCGCTACCTCGACGGCGCCCCTGGGATCCATCAGCCGCATGTCCTCGCTTTCGCCCACATGCACGAGCGTCGAGAATCCGTAGATGCCGGCATGCGAGACATGCAGATAGGCATAGATGCGCGAGCGCGCCGGCGCGATCACATGTTTGGCGAAGCCGGCGAAATTGCCGGGACCGGCCGAGCCCGTATCGACTGAAGTGGTGACGCCGCTCTTGAGCGCATAGAGATCGGGATCGACGCCGAGTGAGGTGCCGCCCCAATAGACATGGGTATGGAGGTCGATGAGGCCCGGCGTCACGATGAAGCCGCTGACATCCTTGACCTTGGTGTTGGCGTCGCGCTTCAGACCGGGGCCGATGCCCGACACCTTGCCTTGGGCGAAGCCCACGTCGATGACGGCGTCGAGCGATTGCGACGGGTCGATGACGCGCCCGCCGGTGAGGATGAGGTCGTGAGCCATAGTCTCTGTGCTTTGCGTTAATGGGTTCTTTTGGGCGGGGCGGCGAGCGGCAGCTCGTCGAAGAGGGAGGGCGCAGTGTCGGTCTTTGCGCGCTCGATGGCAAGCATGCGGAATTTGGTCTGGACTCCGCCCGGTGCCGAGAAGCCGCCGGTCTTGCCGCCGGCCGCCAGGATGCGATGGCAGGGCACGATGATCGGATAGGGATTGCGCCCCAACGCTTGCCCGACCTCGCGGGCGAGATGCAGCCCGCCCATCTCCTTCGCGATATCGCCATAGGTGCGTGTGGCGCCGGGTGGAATGCGCCGCGCGATTACATAGACCCGCCTACTGAAGTCCGAGAGGCCGGTCTCATCGAGCGCTATGTCGGCGAGGTCGTCGGCGGCCCCCTGGAGCAGACCCTTAATGCGCCGGATCGCGTCGGCGATGTCGGGTGTTGGTGTGCCTTCCTTGGCGTCCGGATGGCGTGCCGTGAACCGTGCCGTGAGATCATTGGCGCTGTCTTCCGGCAGGCTGGCGCCGACAATGCCTGAAGGACCCCAGGCGATGCCGCAGCGGCCGATGGCGGTGTCGAAGACGGCATAAAGAACGGATTGGCTCATGAGGGACTCTGAATGAAGTCGCGGACCATGTCGATTGCATCGACGAGGCCGACACGTTCGATGCGCATGCCGGGTGGGAAGGCGGTGCAGAAGCGCGAGGCGAGGCGGGGATCGAGCACCACGAAGGCACCGCGGTCGCCCTCGCGCCGGATGAGGCGGCCGAAAGCCTGGCGCAGGCGCAGACGCACCGTCATGTCGGTATAGGCCTGGCCGCCAAAGGCCTGCTTGCGGGCCCGTTCCAGAATGGTCGGCGTGCCCCAGGGCACCCGGTCGAGCACGATGAGCCGCAAGGAGTCTCCCGGCACGTCGACGCCGTCCCTGACCGCATCGGTGCCGAGGAGGCAGGCGTCACGCTCCGCCCGGAACATGTCGACCAGCGTGCCGGTATCGATCGGGTCGACATGCTGGGCGTAGAGCGGCAGGCCCTTCTGCGCCAGCGGCCTGACCAGTCTCTTATAGACCGCACGCAGGCGTGAGATGGCGGTGAACAGCCCGAGGCTGCCGCCCTTGGCGCCCAGGAACAATTCGCGATAGGCGGCGGCCAGCTGGTCCATGTCCTCGCGATTGACGTCGTTCACCACGATGATGCGACTCGAATTCTTGTAGTCGAAGGGCGAGTCATAGCTCACCCGCCGGACCGGATAGGGCAGGTGCACCGCACCGGTGCGCATCTCGGCATTGGTCCAGTCTTCCGGCGCCTCGGGCGGGCGATCCTTCAGCGTCGCCGAGGTGATGACAACGCCGTCGGCGGGCTTGAGCACGACGAGCGCCAGCGGCTCGGTCGGGTCGATCCAGTGGCTGTGCAGGCCGACATCGGCCTCGCGCCCGAACATCTGGTCGACCGAGAACCATTCGACGAAAAGCGGATTGGGTTTGTCGAGCAGCCGCTCGATCATGTCGATCCAGCTGCCCACCATCAATTCGCCACGCCGCCGGAGCGAGCGCGCCACCGCCTCGATGCGGCCGCGGTCATAGGTCGACAACTCGGCTGCTTCGTCGTCGAGCTTCTTGGCGAGTGTATTGGCGAGCGACGCCATCGGGCGCTTGAGATCTATGAGCGCGGCGGCGAGCTCGCCCGCCGCTCTGGAGAGTCCGTCGACCAGCGGCATGCAATCGGTCTCGAGCGTCTGGCCGGAATTCTGCTCGGCGCGGGCCAGCACCTGCTGGCGCACCAGAGTGAGGAAGCTTTCGGCCGCCCCTTCCGGCGTGCCGGCCTGGATGCGCCGCGTCCAGCCGGGACCGGGCAGCGCATAGGCGGCGCTCAACACGGCATTGAGATGTTTTTCCGCCGTCTCATCGTCGCTGACGAGATCGCCGACGCGTTCTTTGAGGCCGCGTCCGCGCCGCCCGGCGGCTTCCGGTCCCCTGAGCCAGCGCCTGAGCTCCGCCGTCTCGAGCGCCGTCAGATGGCCGGAAAAGGCCGAGTCCGAGGCATCGAAGAGGTGATGGCCTTCATCGAAGACGAGCCGGCGCAGATCCTGCGGTGCTGATGATTCTTCCTTGGTCTGGGTGTAGCCGATGGCCTGATCGACCGCCGCCTTGCGCAGGACCAGCGCGTGATTAGCGATCACGAGATCGGCCTTGCGGCCCTGGATCATGGCGCGTTCGATGAAGCACTTCCGGTAATGCGGGCAGGCGGCATAGATGCATTCGCCGCGCCGGTCGGTTAGCCCTAAGGATTGTGGCGACAGCGCCCGGTTTTCACCATCGAGCGCCACGTCGTTGAACAGCGGCAGGAGCCAGGACGGAAAATCGCCGCCCACCATGTCTCCGTCGCGGCTCGCCCTGACCCAGCGCGCCACGAGGGCGGCGAGCAGCGCCGAGCGCGGATTGGCCGAGCTCATCTTGCCAAAAGCTTCCTGCAGATTGAGCAGGCAGACATAATTCTCGCGGCCCTTGCGGATGACGATGCGGTCGCGCCGTTCGGCCGGGTCGGCGATGATGCGTTGCGTTTCCTGGTCGATCTGGCGCTGCAGGTTCTTGGTATAGGTCGACACCCAGACCGGCGCGTTGTTTTTGCGCGCCCACAGCCATGAGGGCGAGAGATAGCCGAGCGTCTTGCCAAGGCCGGTGCCGGCTTCGGCAAGGAGGATGTGATTGGAGGTCTCCTCCGCGCGCGGCTGGAAGGCATGTGTCGTGGTGGCCGCGTAATCCTTCTGCTCGATCCGCATTTCGGCGTCGGAGCCCAATACCTGCGCGAGGAAGTCCTTGGCTTCGTCGGGGCTGACGCCATGATGCGAGCCGGGCGGCCGGCCGCCATCGTCCTCCCATTCATCGATCCTGTCCCACACATTGAGGCCGGTGACGAAGGTCCCGACATCGAGGCGCGGATTGGCCTTCATCAGCGCCGTCATCACGGCACGCGCCCAGGGCCAGTTGGCGCGGGCGAGGAAGGTGGCGTTCTCGGCCGTTTCGCGCAGCTGCGGATAATTGGGACTGGCGAGCCGGCCGATCAGGTCCTCGGCAATGGCGCGCAGAAGCTCGGTCTCCTCCAGTGTCATGTCGAGGCCCAGAGCGCGGGCGAGACCTTTGGGCGTCGGCGTGGCGAAGCGTGCCGGGCAGACGAAGGCGAACAGCTCGGCGACGTCGACATGCTTCTGCTCGCGCGCCTGGCGGATCACCGCGCGCGGCGCCTCGGCGGCGAAGCCCAGCCGCTCGATGACGAAGGCGGAATGGCAGAGGAGATGCGGCTCGCGGATGAGATGGGTGAGCGCTTCCGCCGCCTCGAGCCGCTTGCCGGAGCCGAGCTTGAGCGCAATGCCGTCGAGCACGGCGACGGGCGCCGTTTCGTTCTGGGGGAAGAGCAGGGAAGAGGACAAAGACATTGGGCGTGAACATACAGTGATCAAATCGACGGGTACAGCAAAGTCTTGCGCCCTGCTCAGGAGAATGTGATCCGGCCAGGCTGGAACATGACGCAGGCGCCCGGCATTGTTCCCTCTTCATCAGGAGGAAACCTCATGGACCAGAAATATATCGATCTTTTCGACCGCTATACACATGGCCAGATGAAGCGCCGTGATTTCCTCGAAAGACTGGCCGCGCTGGCGGGAAGTACTGCTGCGGCCGTGGCCCTCTTGCCGACGCTCGAAAACAATTATGCCAGGGCCGAGATGGTGGCGGAAAACGACACCCGCATCCTGCCCGAGACGATCACCTATGAATCGACCGCCGGGAAGGTGTCGGGCTATCTCGTCAAGCAGAAGCAGTTCCCCAAGGCCGGCGGCGTCGTCGTCATCTCCGAAAATCGTGGCCTCAATCCGCATATCAAGGACGTGGCGCGCCGCCTCGCCACCGAGGGCTTCCTGGCGTTGGCGCCCGATTATCTGAGCATCAAGGGCGGCACGCCCGAGGATGCCGACAAGGCGCGCGACATGATCGGTACGCTCACCCCCGATGAGACGGTGGCCATCTCCCGCGCCAGCCTCGCGGCTCTGGCGGCGCGCGCCGATTGCACCGGCAAGGTCGCGGCGGTGGGCTTCTGCTGGGGCGGCGGCAAGGTGGGCGAGCTTGCGGTGGCGGAGCCGTCGCTGGCGGCGGGCATCGTCTATTATGGTTCGCAGCCCAAGGCCGACCAGGTCGCCAACATCAAGGCGCCGCTGCTGCTCCATTATGCCGGGCTCGACGAGCGCATCAATGCCGGCATCCCGGCCTTCGAGAAGGCGCTCAAGGACAATGGCAAGTTCTATGAGCTCTTCATCTATGACGGCGCCAATCACGCCTTCAACAACGACACCAATGAGGCGCGCTACAACAAGGATGCCGCCGAGCTGGCCTGGAGCCGCACGGTGGAATTTCTCCGCAAGAATCTCGCCACGGCTTAAATTTTAGGCAGCCATTTCCGGATGGCTCATCTCCGTTTTTCGCTCTTGCCTCGGGCGGAAGCGCCTGCATCATGGCGCCTCCCAATTGGATCGACAGGAGAGCGAGATGGAGTTCAGGCAGCTAGGCGGCTCGGGGTTCAAGGTGCCGGCCCTCAGTTTGGGCACGGCGACATTCGGTGGCGGTACCGAATTCTTCAAGGCCTGGGGCTCCAGCGGCGCCAAGGAGGCGACCAGGCTCGTCAGCATCTGCCTCGAGGCCGGCGTCAACATGTTCGACAGCGCCGATGTCTATTCCAAAGGTCTTTCCGAGGAAGTTCTCGGCAAGGCGATCAAGGGCCGCCGTGACAAGGTCCTCATCTCGACCAAGGCCACTTTCCGCTTCTCCGACGAACCGAATGACGTCGGCTCGTCGCGCTCCCATCTCATCAAGCAGGTCGACGGCAGCCTGAAGCGGCTGGGCACCGATTACATCGATCTCTTCCAGCTGCACGGCTTCGACGCCATGACGCCGATCGAGGAAACGGTCTCGACGCTCGACGATCTCGTGCGCGCCGGCAAGATCCGTTATCTCGGCTGCTCCAATTTCTCCGGCTGGCATCTGATGAAGTCGCTCGCCGTCTCGGACCGTTACGGCTATTCGCGTTATGTCGCGCATCAGGCCTATTATTCGCTGATCGGGCGCGACTACGAATTGGAGCTGATGCCACTGGCGCTCGACCAGGGTGTCGGTTGTGTGGTGTGGTCGCCTCTCGGCTGGGGCCGCCTCACCGGCAAATTGCGCCGCGGCGCCGGGCTGCCGAAGCAGAGCCGCCTGCACAAGACTGCCGACAACGGCCCGCAGGTGCCGGACGAATATCTCTACAAGGTCGTCGATGTCTTGGACGATGTCGCCAAGGAGACCGGCAAGACCATCCCGCAGATCGCCATCAACTGGCTTTTGCAACGCCCCAGCGTATCGACCGTGATCATCGGCGCCCGCAATGAAGAGCAGCTGCGCCAGAATCTCGGCGCCGTCGGCTGGAATCTGACCAAGGAGCAGGTGGCGAAGCTCGACGCCGCCAGCCTCACCGCCGCGCCTTATCCCTATTGGCATCAGTTCGAATTCGTCGAGCGCAACCCCTTCCCCGTCGACCGAGGTTGACGCAGCCTGATACGGCTTATACAGCAAGGGCCCGGTAAATAAGCATTTGCCGGGCCCTTAACCCTATTCAGCAAAGACAGGAAAATGACCGACCAGCTCCTTCGCGCCGCCGCTCTCGACAGCAAGGCGTGGCCTTTTGAAGAGGCCCGCAAGCTATTGGAGCGCGTGAAGGGCAAAAAACAGCCGGTCAAGGAAGTCCTGTTCGAGACCGGTTACGGTCCCTCGGGCCTGCCGCATATCGGCACCTTCGGTGAGGTGGCGCGCACCTCCATGGTGCGCCGTGCCTTCGAGACCATGTCCGACATCCCGACGCGGCTCCTGTGCTTCTCCGACGACATGGACGGCCTGCGCAAGGTGCCGGACAATATTCCGAACAAGGAGCTGATCGCCCAGCATCTCGGCCGCAAGCTCACCACCATTCCCGATCCGTTCGGCAAATATGAAAGCTTCGGCCATCACAACAACGCCATGCTGCGCCGTTTCCTCGACGCCTTCGGCTTCCAGTATGAGTTCGCCAGCTCGACCGACTATTATATGTCGGGCCGCTTCGACAAGGCGTTGCTCAGGGCGCTCGAATGCTACGACGAGATCATGGCGATCATGCTGCCGTCGCTGCGCGAGGAGCGCTCACAGACCTATTCGCCCTTCCTCCCCGTTCATCCGGAGTCGGGCGTCGTCATGCAGGTGCCGATCGAAGAGCGCGATGTAAAAGCCGGCACCATCGTCTGGCGCGACCCGGCTTCCGGCAAGGCCTATGAAACACCGGTCACCGGCGGCCATTGCAAATTGCAGTGGAAGCCCGACTGGGCCATGCGCTGGTATGCGCTCGATGTCGATTATGAAATGTCGGGCAAGGATCTGATCGATTCCGTCAAGCTGGCGAGCCGCATCTGCAAGGTGCTGGGCGCTCCACCGCCGGACGGCTTCAATTACGAGCTTTTCCTCGACGAGAAGGGCCAGAAGATCTCGAAGTCGAAAGGCAATGGTCTCACCATCGACGAATGGCTGACCTATGCCGATCCGCAGAGCCTGCAGCTCTTCATGTATTCGAAGCCGCGCGAGGCGAAGAAGCTCTATTTCGACGTGATCCCGCGCGCCGTCGACGACTATCAGGCGTTTCTCGACGCTTATAACCGCCAGGATCAGGCGCAGAAGCTCACCAACCCGGTGTGGCACATCCATGCGGGTTCGCCGCCCGCGCCGGAGGTGTTGGTCTCGGAAGCGGGCGGACGCACCCAGGCGGTGTCATTCGCGTTGCTCCTCAATCTCGTGGCGGTCGCCAATGCCGAGAGCAAGGATGTGCTGTGGGCCTTCCTCAAGCGATACGCGCCCGCGGTGTCGCCCGAAACGCATCCGCGTCTCGATGCGCTGGTCGGTTATGCCATCCGCTACTTCCAGGACTTCGTGAAGCCGCAGAAGAAATATCGCCAGGCCACGGCCGATGAGCGCCAGGCGCTCGAGGATCTGTCGGCGGCTCTCGAGCGCCTGCCGAAAGAGGCGACGCCGGAAGAGATCCAGCAGGCCGTCTATGATGTCGGCCGCCGCGATCCCTACAAGACGGTGCAGAAGGACGGCTCGACCGGCGTGTCGCTCGCCTGGTTCAACACCCTCTATCAGGTGCTGCTCGGCGAGGAGAAAGGCCCGCGCTTCGGGTCCTTCGCGGCCTTGTACGGCCTCGACAATACCCGCGCGCTGATCGGCAAAGCGCTGAAAGGCGAGCTCGGCTGAACTTCGGCTCAGGAGAACTCCGATGCCCACGGTTGAAGAGTTGCAGAAGAAGCTGGACGATCAGGCCAAGGCGCTCGACGCCTTGGCGCTGAGAGTCCAGCAGCTCGAGGACTTCGTGGTCAACGCCAATGCCGTGAATGTCCTGAAGAACAATCTACCGCCGCCGCGGCGATAGGGCTCGCCTCAGCTTGGTTCGGCGGTGACTTCTTTCTTCACGATCATTATTCCGGCGAGCCAGAAGCCGTAACTTCCGAACACCCGCAGGAAGCCGCTGGCGATCAGCATCAGGTCGTCCCGGGCATAACAGGCGGCCGTGAGCACGCAGTATTCTTTCCGCCCGTGGCCAGAGGCGGAGCTGAACTCCAGCCACCCGAAGAACAGGGTGAGGCCGAGAAGGATGGCAATCGGTGCGGTGACCAGCATCATGCCGGGCGACGACAGGAATCGGTGCGGGCCCGTCAGGTCGGACACCCGATGCATTACTTGGGTCTCTTCATGTGGCATCAGGATCACATAGGGCGCATATGTGATGAAGGCGAGTGCTCCGGCAGTGAGGAACAATGTCGTCACCGCCTGGGTCTTGTACATCGTCTCAGTGTCGAGCGGCGGTGTCATCCGCGTTGCGTATTTGCCGATGAGCGGGAAGATCGAATCTCCCCATTGCGTGATCAACATCGTGCCGTGCCAAAGGAATGGCCGGTCGGGTGTCGCATAGGTGGCGGCGACGGACAGCAGCTCGGCGATCAGAAGCGCACCCAGGATTATGGCGATGACGATCGGCCGATAGCGGCGAACAAAGGGGCCCTTTCGCTGCAGCTCGGCATATTTGTGCAACTCGGAATCCGTCTCTTCCCGCATATGGGCCATGAAGCCGATGAACCCGCCCATGGCCAGGGCGCCAATCCAGAGAAGCCGCATGCCCCACGAGGTGGTGTTGACGGTGAAGAGTGGAAAGATCGCCAAACAGGCGGCGAGCCCCCAGAGCACGTGGCGCGGAACAGTCTCAGGCCGTGTCTGATCCGATACCAGGGTCACCTTGATCGCTGCGCAATTTCCTCGTCCAGAGGAAATATGCGGTGAACGCTCAGGCTTTGTAAGGGCGCCGGCGGATTTTATTTGTTCTTGCCTTTGCCCTTGCCGCCATCGCTGTGCGGCCCGCCATGGCCCTTGCCGGGATTCTGTGTCTCGCTGGGACCGTTGTCATCGGCCTCGCCACCATTGCCGAAGCCCTTGTTGGATTTTCCCGACGCGCCGGGAGGCTCGCCTGGGGATCCGGGCGTGTCCGGTGCGGCGGCCGCCGCCGCGGCTTTCACATTGGGCGAGACCGATTTGATATTGGGCGTGCGCTGCGCCGCGCGGCTGAAGCAGTTGCGCATGCCTTGCCGGAACTGCGAGGTAAGCCGGTTCTGATTGACCGCGAGCGGAAAAACCTCGCCGACATTGAGGCCTTGATCGATGCCGGCGCTGAGTGCCTGCGGATCGCTGATCTTGCCGCCGCTGGCGACGAGATAGTCGCAGCTGCTGCGCAGCGTCTTGCAGTTGCCGCCTCTGCAGAAGCTCACCGCGCCGCGGAACAGCAGGATATAGACGCGGCCGTTCCTGATGGTGAAGTCGAAGGCGGTGCCGCGGATGCCGATCGTGCCATAGGGCGTGTCGATCTTCTTCACCGAGAAGGCGCCGCTGATGAAACGGAAGGCGCCCTTCGACGCCTGGATGCTCGCCTGCTGGACCGACTTGCCGCCTTTGTAGATCGACTTGTCGATGGTCACCGCGGCGGAGGGCCCGATGGCCAGCCGCCCGCCGTCATTGAAGATGAACTGGCCGATGCCGGTGGCGTTGGAACGCAGGATATCGTTGAAGAAGACGGGTGAGGACTTCTCGAGGACGCGTCCGCTGGCGCTGACCGTCGTCGAGGCCTGCACCGTATTGCCGATGGGACTTGCCGCGATTGCCGGACCAATCGCCGACAGAGCCGCGTAAAACAACGCGGTTAGAAGAAGGCGCCAGTTACGCATGACACCGCTCCGATCTGGGCTTTGCGCCCGCGCCCTCGGATAGTTAACTTTAGGTTAACTCTGGTGGGCTGTCAAATTGAGGCTACAGGTCGCGGCGCGGAGATCAGGGGCCTTACTGGCTGGCCCAGATGATGCGGGCGATCCAGTCGATGTCCTTCATCTCGATGCTGCGGACCTCTTCCACCGGGTTGAAGGAGGAGAGCTCGACCGTCTTGGCCGACTGGCGGTGCAGGATGCGCGCCATCACCTCGCCATTCGTCATCCGGACGATCACCCGGTCACCTTTGCGGATCGAGGTCGAGGGCGAGACGATGACGATGTCGCCCTCGCGATAGACGGGCAGCATGCCCTCGCCCTGGATCTCGACCGCATAGGCATTCTGGTCGATGACGCCCGGCGCTTCGATCTCGTCCCAGGATGTGCCGGTCGGAAAGCCCGAATCGTCGAAGAAGCCGGGCTTGCCCGCTTGCGAATAGGCGATGAGCGGAATCTGCCGCCGTTTCGGCGGCTGGCCTTTGCGGCCGCTCAGGAGATCGCTGAACTCCTCGATCGAGGCGCCCGAGGCCTCGAGCACGCGCGCGATGCTTTCGGTCGTCGGCCAGCGCGGCCGCCCGTCCGGCCCATGCCGCTTCGAGGGATTGAACGATGTCGGATCGAGACCCGCCTTCTTGGCAAGGCCCGAGGCCGAGAATCCATAACGCTCGGCGATGACATCGATGGCGGTCCAGACTTGCTTATGCGTGAACATGCCGCGCTCCTCGACAATACTAGGGCGTCCGGTGTGGTTCTGTGTTTTCGCAACTATAGGAATAATACCTTAAGTAAAGACCTTTGTCGAGTCTCGCCAAACTCCCCGTTCCGGCTGCGCTTTTTATGGTTTATGGCTCGCCCCAGCAAGGAGTGCATATGGCGACGATCTACAAGATCCTGGGCCGTGACGAATGGGAAAAGGCACTGGCACAGGGCGTTTTCGAAGGCTCGGCGGTCGACCGGCAGGATGGCTTCATCCATTTCTCCGCCGCTCATCAACTGCGCGAGACGGTGCGCCGGCATTTCACCGGGCGTTCCGATCTCATCCTGGCCGCGGTCGATGCGGAGACGCTCGGCCCTGAGCTCAAATGGGAAGCCTCGCGCGGCGGCGATCTCTTCCCGCATCTCTATGCGTCCCTCGCCGTCGCCCGCATCCGCCATGCCGTCCCCTTGCCTTGGCGGGGCGGCGATCACGAGTTTCCGGCGGACATTCCCGCATGAGCCTCGCCCGCCTGAGTTTCCCGCTCGTCCGTCCGCTGCTGCACGCCTTCGATGCCGAGACGGCGCATCGCCTCACCATCACCGCGCTGAAGCTGGCGCCGGCGGCACGGCCACAGGCCTTCGCGCCCGCGCTCGCCACCAAGCTTTTCGGCCTTTCCTTCGCCCATCCTTTGGGTCTCGCCGCCGGCTTCGACAAGAACGGCGAAGTTCCCGACGCCATGCTGGCGGAGGGCCTGAGCTTCGTCGAGGTGGGCACGGTGACGCCCTTGCCGCAACAGGGCAATCCGCGTCCGCGCCTCTTCCGCTTGAGCGAGGATCAGGCGGTCATCAACCGCATGGGCTTCAACAATGAAGGCCATGTCGCGCTGCGCCGGCGTCTTGAGGCGCGGCGCGCCAGAGGCGGCATCGTCGGCGTCAATATCGGCGCCAACAAGGACGCCAGCGACCGCATCGGCGATTATGTCAAAGGCCTCGAAGCCTTCCGCGATATCGCCAGCTACCTGACGGTGAACATCTCCTCGCCCAACACGCCGGGCCTGCGCAATCTCCAGTCCAAGGCCGAGCTCGAAACACTGCTCGGCAGATTGAACGAAGCGCGGGCGCGCCAGGCCTTACCGCCGCTCCTCGTCAAGATCGCGCCCGATCTGGCCGAAGCGGATCTCGACGACATCGCGCAAGTCTTCCTGGCGCAGAAGGTGGACGGCGTCATCGTTTCCAATACGACGATCACCCGGCCGAATTTGCGCTCGGGCCATGCGGGCGAGACCGGCGGGTTGTCCGGCCGGCCGCTCTTCGACCTTTCGACCTACATGCTGGCGCAGCTCCATCTGAGGCTCGAGGACCGTATCCCGCTCATCGGTGTCGGCGGCATCGACAGCGCGGAAGCCGCTTTCGCCAAGATCGCGGCCGGCGCGCATCTTCTGCAGCTTTATTCGGCGCTCGTCTTCGAGGGGCCGGCGCTCATCGCCCGGATCATCGACGGGCTCGCGGCGAAATGCCGGGCCTCGGGCCTTGCGAGCATCGGTCAGGCGGTGGGGCGTGGCGCCCGCGACTACCAGAAGCGGCCGGGAATATAGCGCCCGAAAATGCGGGCATAGCTACCCGATTCCTGCAGCTGGTCGAGCGCGTAGTCGAAAGCCTGGCGCAATTCATCGTCGCCACGCCGCACCAGGAAGACATAGGGCCGGCTGAACAGCGCGTCGTCGTAATAGGCGCCTTCGATGTATTTGCAGCAACTCTGCGAGGCTTCACCGCGCATCCAGTAGACGAGCTGCAGCCCGTCGCCGAACAGAAGCTCGACCGTGGCGCTGCGCAGCGCGTCCTGAGCCTCGCTGAGCGTTGGGAAGGGCACGATCTCGGCATCGGCGAAGTTGCTCTTGAGCCAGGTCTCGTAACCGCTGCCGCCGACGACGGCAATGCGCCTGCCGTCGAGCTCGTCGGGTGTGATCGTCTTGAGCTCATTGTCCTTGCGCGCCACGAAACGGCCGATGGCGCGATAGATGGGGCGCGTCGGCTGGAACTGGCTGAGTGTCTTGTCGTCGAGACGCAGGCCCGCCACCACGCCACCGCTATTGGCGGCGCCGTTCGTGAGCTTCTCCCACGGCATGAGCACGACATTGCATTTGGTGCGCAATTCGGCGCAGACGGCTTCCGCCGTCTCGACCGCGATGCCCTTGGCTTCGCCCGCCGCGCCGGCATAGCTGAACGGCGCGAAATCGTCATCAACCAGGACGATCACCTGCTCGCGCGTGAAGGAAGCGGGCTTGCCGGCCAGATCGATATGCCGGAAGCGCGGCAAGGGGGGCGTTTCCTCGGTCGTGCTCGCCGTGATGGCGGCCTGGTCCTGCGCCCATAGGGGAACCGGCCCCGCCGGGCCTGCGGCGAGGAGGAAAGCGAGAAGGGCGGATTTGACCGCAAGCGAATCCCGGAACATCGCCGCCAGACCTACAACCTCCCTGCGGCAAAAAAAAGCCGGTCAGATGTTGAGAAGCTGTTCGACGAACCCGCTGAGGGCGCGGCGGTAGCGGCCGGGATCCTCATGCCAGGACTGCAGATGGCCCGCTTGGCTCCTGATGAAGATGGTGGGACCCTGCCGTGCCGCGAAAACGGCATCGCTGATGCTCATCGGCACCAGCCGGTCGCCGGTGCCATGAGCAATGAACAAGGGGCCTGGAAAGGCCGCGACGGACGCGATGCTGTTGGCATCGGTCAAGGGTACCGTGAGCTGCAAGGCCAGGAAGCTGTGGACCACCGGCTCGATGGCCGCCGGCAGCGGGAAGCCGAACTGGCTGATCAGGTTGCGGATGATGGCCCGGCTGTCGAGGGCGGGTGAATCGAGGATCAGCGCCGCGACGCTCCTGGCCTGTTCGGAATGCATGAGGAACTGCCCGACGATGGCGCCCCCCATCGATTCGCCTATCAGGATGATCCGCGTGACGCCGCGCTGGCGCAGGAAGCTCACCGCGGCATCGAGGTCCTTCCACTCGGTCAATCCGAACGCATATTGCCGTTCGAGCGACAAGGGTGCACCGGCATCGTTCCGGTAGGTGATGAGCAGAACCGGAATGCCCGCTTTATGCAGCACCGAGAGGTGGCGATAGCCGTTCTCGCGCAGGCCCGCGATGCCATGGACATAGATGGCGGCGACATTGCCGGCTCCTTCGGCCGGCACCAGCCAGGCCGGCGCCGGGCCGAGCTCGGTCGCGATCTTCACTTCCTCGAAATGATAGCCGAGAGCCGTCTGTGGATCGCCGCGGAAACCGATGGCGAAAGGATTGAGCACCGGGTGCCTGGGCCGCTCGGTTTTCGCCACCGTCAGCAGATCGTGGGCATTATGCGCGATGATCCAGCCGCTGCCGACGATATAGACGAGGAATATCGCGGCGAGGATCGATATGAGGGTGACGAGTTTCTTCACGACGGCCGCCGTCGGGTTGCGTCACATCCGGGCGAGGAGCAGCACCTCACCGCCCTGTGCGTCCAGAAGATAGAGCTTGCCGCGCCGATCGTCGATCCGCCATTTCCGCGCATCGCCCAGCGCCTCGAGGAACTTGGCTTCCTGGTCCATCGCGGCGGGCACGCAGGCCATTTTGGTCGAGGCCACCGGCCCGAAGCGGATACGATTGCCGGAGATCTCGGCCTTGCCGCTGATGCGGTTGCAGCCGCCGCTACCCGACACACGTCCGTCGCGGCCGATGTCGAGCACCGTCTGCAGATTGTCGATCACGCCGCGCCGGCGGATCGATTCCGCCAGCCATTTGCCGCGCGGATCGCCCGCCGCGTCGCCACCGCCCGACACGCGCTCGACCTGGATGTCCGTGTCGTCGCGGCCGCCGGTGAAGACCGAATGACGGGTCGTCGTGACGAACCACAATTTGCCGTCGACCGTGATCTGCGCCTGCAGCGCATAGGAGTGGTTGCGGCGGATACGGCTGTCGTCATAACGCAGCCGGTAGGGAATGGGCATGCGGTGGCGCGTCTTGACGCGGGTGACGGCGAGGGTCTTCGACGGGGCGTCGGCGAGCGAGACGTCGAGGAGGCGCACCTCCAGCACCGCATGGGGCGGCAAGGCGATGCGCTCGCGATAGGAGACGCTGCCGGTGATCCGCTTCGTCGCGGCGAAGGCCGGCGAGGCCGGCGCCAGGGCGGCAAGCGCGGCGAACCCGATGAGCTGGCGCCGCGAGATAGTGTTAACGGACTTCCGGTCCCTCATGTCTCACTCCTTCTTATTCTTCCTATACAGCAAAATAAGGTCGCAAGGTGGCTGCTTTCCAAGCCGGGTAAATTCTGTTGCAATTACCGCCAATTGCTCCAAGCTTCGCGAGAGGCAAGCCTGGGACGGCAAAAGTGGCGACGGGGCCGAAAGAGACGGCGCGAGGCGAAAGCGGGGACAAGAAGTCCGCGCCGCGTTATGTGCTGCCCACCATTCCCACCACTGCGCAGCTGCAGGAAGCCATCCAACGCCTGACGCCGGCCGAGGCGCAGCAGGCCTGCCGCCATCGGGTCCTGCCGATCGCCTGGGAGCCGGGAGCGACCCGCTATGTGGCGTCGGGCGAGCGTGCCAAGGCCTATGCCACGGCGCAAGGGCTCACCGTCTCGGCGGTGACCAATGAGCGCACTTTGCTGCGCGAATTGCAGCGCGGCCGCGAGAGCGATCTCCTCCATCACGCCACCTCGGGCCTGAAAGACCGCTTTCCGCAGCATTCGGCGGCGCAGGGTTTCACCGCCGATCAGGCGCTCTGGTTGGTTTTCGGCCTGGGCGTCATCGCCTTCGCCGCGATGTGGGACCGCCCGACCGGCGAGGTCGCCGCTTTCGCGGTTGCGCTGGCGCTCTTCGCGGCTATGGGCGCCCTCAACATCTGGTGCCTGCTGCCGGCCAGGCTGCCGCAGACCCCGCCCGCCAATGCGGTGCCCGACGATGCACTGCCCGTCTATACGGTGCTGGTGCCGTTGGCGCGCGAGGCGAAGCTCGCCGAACGGATCGTCCAGGTCTTGAGCGCGCTCGACTATCCCAAGGCCAAGCTCGACATCAAGCTGGTGCTCGAAGAAAGCGACCGCGCCACGGTCAGGGTCTTCGAGGAAATGCGCCTGCCGTTTCATTTCGAGGTGATCGTGGTGCCGAAGCGGGCGCCCGAGACGCGCCACAAGGCGTTGAACTATGCTTTGTCCTTCGCCCGTGGCGATCTCCTCGCCGTCTATCATGCCGACGACATGCCGGCCTCCGACCAGCTGCGCCGTATCGCCGGCGCCTTCGCGCTGGCGCCCAAGACGGTCGCCTGCTTGCAGGCGAAGCTCGGCTACTACAACCGGGCTGAAAACTGGCTGACCCGCCAAGCCGCGATCGAGCAGGCCTTCCGCTTCGGCCTCCTGTTTCCACGTCTCGCCCGTTTCGGCGCGCCGTTGCTTTTCGCCGGCGCGGCGAGCCACTACCGGGTCCAGGCGCTGCGCCAGGTCGGCGGCTTCGACGCCCATAATCTGGCGCCCGATTCAGGCCTGTCGATGCGGCTCGCGCGCTTCGGCTTCCGCACCGCGCTGGTTCCCACCCTGACGCGCGGCGAAGCGCCGTGCCGCCTCGGCGACTGGCTGGCGCAACGGGTGCGCAACATCAAGGGCACGCTGCAGACAGCGCTGGTCAACACCCGCACCCCGCTCCGGATGTGGCGCGATCTCGGCTCGCGCAATTTCCTCATCACCCAGGCGTTGACCGGCGGCGCCATCATCAGCGCCATGCTGCATCCCTTCTTCCTCGCCTGGATCGTGACCGCTTTCACGCTCGAGGTGGTCGGCCGTCCGATGGCCGGGCGACTCTGGCTGTTCCTGCTGGCGCTTTACGGCCTCGTCGCGATCTTCGCCGGTCTTGCCGCGCTTGCCGCGTCGATCCGCGCGTCGTTCTTCTTAGGGCGTGGCTTCTCCTGGATGGCGGCGCTTCTCACATTGCCGGCCTATTGGCTGATGATCTCCATCGCCACCTGGATCGCGGTGCTGCAGTTCTTCGCCAAAAAGCGACGCTGGACCAAGACGGCGCATGGCGTGAGCCGCATCAAGCCGCAAATGACGGCATCGACGGCGGCGCCGGAAACGAACCCGGCGCCGAAGCCTAAGCCCGCAGCGCCAGCCGTGCCGGCGGTGAAGCCGGCCACGCAGGACGCGTCACAAGCGCGTTGAGGAGCAGGCAGTCTTGTTTCCCGCCGAACGCATCGTCTGCCTGACGGAGGAAACCGTCGAGACGCTCTATCTTTTGGGCGAGGCGGATCGCATCGTCGGCATTTCCGGCTACGTGGTGCGCCCACCCAGGGCGCGCCGCGAGAAGCCGCGCATCTCGGCCTTCACCTCGGCGGATATCGACAAGATCTGCGCGCTCAGTCCCGATCTCGTCCTCGCTTTTTCCGATCTCCAGGCGGATTTCGTCGCCGATCTGTTGCGCCGGGGGCTCGCCGTCCACGCCTTCAACCAGCGCGATGTGCGCGGGATTCTGGACATGATCCGCATGGTCGGTATGTTCGCCGGCGTCCCCGGCAAGGCCGCCCGGCTGGCTGAGACATTTTCCGCCAACCTCGCGCGTATCGCGGACGAGGCCCGTCATCTGCGCCTGCGTCCGCGTGTCTATTTCGAGGAATGGGACGCGCCGATGATCAGCGGCATCGGTTGGGTCTCGGAGCTCATTTCCGTCGCCGGCGGTGTGGACGTGTTCCCGGAAAAGGCGGCCGGTCAGGCGGCGAAGGATCGGATCGTCTCCGCCGCCGAGATCATCGCCGCGCGCCCCGACATCATCATCGGCTCGTGGTGCGGCAAGAAGTTCAGGCCCGAAAAACTCATGGCGCGGCCGGGCTTCGAGCAGATTCCCGCCGTGCGCGATCACCAGGTCCATGAAGTGAAGTCGCCCTTGATCCTGCAGCCGGGACCGGCGGCATTGACGGACGGCGTCGCCGCCTTGTGGGAAATCATTCGTCAGTGGAGTCCGGGCACTTCGGAATGCTAGGCTGTGCCGGCAGTCGGAGTCGCTTCCATGAAAATCGTCAGCCTTCTCTTGTCCATCCTCGCTGCCTTGATGATCCTGATCGGCCTCGTCTGGATCGGACAGGGCACCGGCTATTTCCCCTATCCGGCCACCAGCTTCATGATCAATCAGACGCCCTGGATCTATTGGGGGCTGCTGCTCGCGGTGGCGGGCGTGATCGTCTTCGTCATCGCCCGCAAGCTCAGGCAAGCGTGACCTGAAGCGCATCCAAAGAGGGTTGGGCGCGCTCCAGGTCAGGCACGGCGCCTGTCGCCGCCGTCGGGATCAGCGCCGGCTTGTCCGGCTGGTGACGAACAGTGTCACGCCGAAAGCCAGGAACGCGGCAATCACCAGAGCCAGATAAAATCCTTCGCTTGTCATGATGGTTCTCTTCGTCGCTGAATGATGCCCTTAGTTAACGGGCATGGGCGGCGGCTTCATTGATCTGGATCAAGCTGACGGCGGCATCGCGATGTAGGCCCATGGGCCAATAGACCCCTCGGGGCGGGCTGCTTTAGGAAAAGGCGGCATTCCCAATGCGAAGGAGCTCGCCGATGCCGGTCGATCCTCTGCCGATGGTCACGCGGCGCGCGGCGCTGCTTGGGATTTCCACACTGGCATGTGCCGCCGTGTTGAAGCCAGAATACGCGAGGGCGCAGAGCCTCACGGCGGAAGAAGCGCGTGCCATCGCCAAGGAGGCCTATATCTACGGCTTCCCGCTCGTCGACACCTATCGCATTCAATATTCCTATTTCGTCGACCAGGGCGATCCTGAATACAAGGCGCCCTGGAACACGCTCGTCAACAATGCACGCGTCTACACGCCCGACGACAAGGCGATCCAGACGCCTAATTCCGATACACCTTATTCTTATGTCGGCGCCGATCTGCGCGCCGAACCGCTGGTCTTCACCGTGCCGGACATCGAGAAGGGGCGCTACTACGCCCTCCAGTTCATCGACATGTACACGTTCAACTTCGCTTATGTCGGCAGCCGCGCCACCGGCAATCAGGCCGGGCACTTTCTTCTCGCCGGTCCGGATTGGAAAGGCGAGACACCCAAGGGCATTACCGCGGTGATCCGCTGCGAAACCGGCTTCGCTTTCATTCTCTACCGCACCCAGCTCTTCGGACCCGATGACATCGAGACGGTCAAGAAGATCCAGGCCGGCTACAAGGTCGAGCCGCTGTCGGCTTTTCTCGGTCAGCCGAAGCCGGCGCCGGCGCCGGAGGTTAAATTCCTCAGGCCGCTCGATGCGAAGGAGGAGCGGACGTCGCCCGCCTTCTTCAACGTGCTTGCCTTTCTTCTACGGTTTTGCCCGACGCATCCTTCCGAGACCGGGATGATGGCGCGCTTCGCCAAGCTTGGTATTGTCGCCGGCAAGCCCTTCGATGTCGAGGCGCTTTCGCCTGAAATGCGCCAGGCGGTCGAGGGCGGCATGGCCGATGCCTGGGCTGCCTTCAAGGAATTCAAGGAAACTCAGCTCGACACCGGCAAGCACAGCAGTGCCGACGGCTTCGGCACGCGTGAGCATCTGAAGGGCAGCTATATCGACCGCATGTCCGCGGCGGCGCTTGGCATCTATGGCAATTCGCGCGAAGAGGCGATCTATCCGATCTACTTCCTCGATTCCGATCAACAGCCAACGAGCGGCGAGCATCAATATAGGTTGCATTTTGCCGCCGGCCAGCTGCCGCCAGTCAACGCCTTCTGGTCACTCACGCTGTACAAGCTCCCCGAGAGTCTGCTCTCGGCCAATCCGCTCGACCGCTATCTGATCAATTCGCCAATGCTGCCGGATCTGAAGAAAGATGCCGATGGCGGCGTCACTCTTTATGTCCAGAACGCGTCGCCGGGCGCCGACAAGGACTCCAACTGGCTGCCGGCACCCGCGGGCACCTTCTTTCTGGCGATGCGTCTCTACTGGCCGAAGCCCGAGGCGCTTAGTGGTGAATGGAAGGCGCCGCCGCTCGAACGCGTGAAATGAAGGAGAGGCCATGATGAAGCGTCACCTGAAAGCCTATGTTCTCGCCGGAGGCTTCGTCGTTCTTGGTGGTATTGTACCCAAGGCTCTGGCTGATGCCGTACCGGTAACGGTCGATAATTTCATCCGCGCCGAATCCGACCTTTACTTCGGTAATGGGTTCAGGGAAGGCGGTCTCGGCAAATTCGCGCATCGCCGTGAGCCGGCCTCGATCGACAAGCAGTCCGTCATCCGCCTCAACCGCGACACGCTCTATTCGTCCGCCGTCTTCGACCTCGATGCCGGGCCGGTGTCGATCACTTTGCCCGACGCCGGAAAACGCTTCATGTCGATGCAAGTCATCAGCGAGGATCATTATGTGCCCGAAGTCGTCTATGGCGCCGGCGCCTACAAGATCGACAAGGAGAAAGTCGGCACGCGTTACGTGATGGTCGCCATCAGGACGCTGGTCGATCCGACCGATGCGGAAGACGTGAGGAAGGTCCATGCGCTGCAGGATGCGCTCAAGGCCGAGCAGGCGGGGGCCGGCAGCTTCGAGATTCCGGACTGGGATCAGGTGAGCCAGAAGAAGGTGCGCGACGCGCTTCTGGCGCTGGGCACGACCATACCCGATTTCAAGAAAGCCTTCGGCACCAAGGCGGAGGTCGATCCCATCCGCCACCTCCTCGGCACCGCCATGGGCTGGGGCGGCAATCCCGACAAGGACGCCACCTATCTCAACATCATGCCGGCCGGCAATGACGGCAAGACCGTCTATACGCTCGCCGTGAAGGACGTGCCGGTCGACGGCTTCTGGTCGGTCAGCCTCTACAATGCCGAGGGCTACTACGAGAAAAACGACTACAATGCCTATTCCGTCAACAGCGTGACGGCGATCCGTGGTGACGATGGCTCGGTCGTGATCCAGCTCGGCGGCTGCGACGGCAAGATTCCCAATTGCCTGCCGATCATGGCAGGCTGGAACTACACCGTGCGCCTGTATCGGCCGCAGGCTCAGATCCTTGACGGCAGCTGGACGTTCCCCGCGCCCCGGCCGAAGCCCTGACAATTCCCGTACAACTCCGTCGAAAACTTGATACTTGACGGTCGCGCCCGGGCGCATGATCGCCGGCAATAACGAGCATTGGCGATAGAGCCGGGCGCAACGGGAGGATTGTTCATGAGCGACAGAGGCATGCCGACTATCAGCCGGCGCAATTTCTTGTCCGCCGGCGCGGCGCTGGTCGGTGCCGCCGGACTTGGCCTTGACCGCGCCCGCGCCGAGACGCCGAAGCGCGGCGGCCGCCTGCGCATGGGCATCGCGCCGGGCTACACCACCAACACGCTCGATCCCGCCCTTCTGTTCGGCACCCATATCATCAATGTCTCCTTCCAGCTGCGCAACGGCCTGGTCGAGCTGGCGCCCGACGGTACGCTCGTCCCTGAGCTCGCCGAGAGCTGGGAGGGCGACAAGAGCGCCACGACCTGGATCTTCCGGCTGCGCAAGGGCGTGCAGTTCCATAATGGCAAGGAGCTGACCGCCGAGGACGTCATCGCCTCGATCAATCATCATCGCGGCCCCGACAGCAAATCGGCGGCCAAGGCCTATGTGGCGCAGATCGCCGAGATGAAGGCCGACAATCCGCACACGGTGGTCGTCCGGCTCACTGCCGGCAATGTCGACTTTCCTTATGTGCTGGCCGACTACACGATGCAGATCTTCCCGGCCGGCACGACCGACTTCAATGACGGCATCGGCACCGGCGGTTATGTCCTTTCGGCGCTCGAGCCCGGCGTGCGCGCTTTCGCGACGCGCAATCCGAATTACTTCAAATCCGACCGGGCGCATTTCGACGAGGTCGAGACACTGGTCATGAACGATGACAGCTCGCGCACCAATGGCCTGCGCGCCGGCGTCATCGACGTGATGAATCGGGTCGATCTAAAGACATTGAACCTCCTGTCGCGGGTGCCGGGTATCAAGATCGCCGAGGTGGCGGGACGCAAGCATGCGACCTTCCCGATGCTGACCGACCAGGCGCCCTTCACCGACAATGATGTGCGCCTGGCGCTCAAATATGCGATCGACCGCCAGCAGCTTCTCGACGTCGTGCTGCAGGGCCATGGCGCCATCGGCAATGACCAGCCGATCCCGAAAAGCGCCCGCTTCTTCAATGCCGATCTGCCGCAGCGCGTCTATGATCTCGACAAGGCGAAGTTCCACATCAACAAGGCAGGCGCCGCCGGCACCGAATTCGTGCTCCACACTGCTGAGGCCGCTTTCCCGGGCGCCGTCGACGCGGCCGCCCTCTACAAGGAGCAGGCGGCCAAGGCCGGCATCAACATCAAGATCGTGCGCGAGCCGAATGACGGCTATTCCAGCAATGTCTGGCGCAAGAAGAGCTGGTGCATGAATTTCTGGAGCGGCCGCGCCACCGAGGACTGGATGTTCTCGACCGCTTATGCCGAGAACGCGCCCTGGAACGACACCAACTGGCGCAACCCGCGCTTCAACACGCTGCTCAACGAGGCGCGTGTCGAATTCGACGAAGCTAAGCGCCGCCAGCTCTATGGCGAGATGCAGAGCCTGGTGAACGAGGAGGGTGGCGCGCTCATCCCGTTGTTCCTCAACGACGTGATGGCGCTCTCCGACAAATTGCGCCACGGCCAGCTGTCGCCGTCCTGGGAGTTCGACGGCCACAAGGCGGCTGAGCGCTGGTGGTTCGAGACGTGATGGACAGTATCGCAGGAGAAGAGTGATGAGTGCCGAGCCGGCCTTCAAGGCGCCTTGGGAAGAAGTCGATGAGGGGCCAGCCATTGCCGTGCCGGCCTTGCCGGCGAGCTGGTACACCGACCCTGAGATCTTCGAGATCGAGAAGAAGCGCATCTTCTACAAGAGCTGGCAATGCGCCGGCCATGAATGTCAGCTGCGCGAGCCCGGCGAGTTCATCACCCACAAGGTGGTCGATGAGGAAATCGTCGTCATCCGCGGCGATGACCGTCAGCTGCGCGCCTTCTACAATGTCTGCCGCCACCGCGCGCATCCGGTGGTGGGTGCGCCGAGCGGCAAATGCCGCCGCATGGTCTGCCCCTATCATGCCTGGACTTATGACCTGACCGGCAAGCTCGTCGGAGCGCCGCACAGCCGCGACGTGGCGGGTTTCGAGCCTAAAAATTACGGCCTGACCGAAGTGCGCCTCGAAGTCTTCGCCGGACTGATCTTCGTCAATCTCGATCCCGACGCCAAACCGATGGACGAGCTTTACGGCTCGGTGCAGCAGGAGATCCTCGACTGGAAGCCCGATATCCGCGGCGTCCGGCTGGTGACGCAGACGCCGATGCCGCATTATTGCAATTGGAAGGCGTCGGTCGAGAATTATTCCGAATGTTACCATTGCGGCCCGGTCCACAAATATCTCACCAATGAAGTGCTCGATGCCGATAGCGGCCGGGTCAAGGTCGAAGGCCTGGTGCAGCGGCGTTATGTGCGCGGCCGCGACGGCCAGGAACAGAAGATGTGGCAGATCTGGCCGAACACGGCGATCGGCGTCTATATCGTGCCGGGTGTCGGGCGCACGCTCAGCACCCGCTGCATGTATCCGGTCGATTTCGAGAACACGATCTATCACTATCGCTGGTTCGCCGATCCGCATGTGCCGGACGAGAAGATCACCGAATATGCCGCCTTCCATGCGCAGACGACCGGCTCCGAGGATGCCGCCGTGGCGAGCGGCGTGCAGAAGGGCCTGCGCAGCCGCAGCTTTTCGCAAGGCATCATCTTCGCCTCGCCGCTGACCTCCTACACCTCGGAACGCGCCGTCGCGCATTTCCACACGCTGGTGCGCGACGCGCTCGACGGAGACGTCTAGGCATGGAGGTCAAGCTCGACGGCAAGGTCGCGCTGGTGACCGGCGGCTCGCAGGGCATCGGCGCGGCGATCGTCAGAAGCCTGGCCGGCGCCGGCGCCAAGGTGATTGCCCATTATGCCCGCCATGCCGCGGGCGCCGAGCGTCTCGTCGCCGAGATCGGCGCCGACAGATGCCTTGCGGCGCAAGCCGACCTGGCAGATCCGCAAGCTGCCGAACATCTATGGCGCCAGGCAGCAGCGTGGCAGGGGGGCATCGACATCCTGGTCTCCAATGCCGCGCTGGTCGAGCGGCGCACGCTCGATGATCCCGAGGATCAGTGGCGCAAGACCTGGCACGATACCTGGCAGCTCAATGTCCGCGCCGTGGCCGAGCTCAGCCGTCACGCCATCCATCATTTCCGTGGCCGCGGCGGCGGCATCATCGTCAATATCGCGAGCCGCGCCGCCTTCAGGGGCGATGATCCCGAGCTCATGCATTACGCCGCCTCCAAGGGCGCGGTGGTGGCGCTCACCCGCAGCATCGCCAAGGGGTATGGCGGCGAGAAGGTGCTGGCCTATGTCGTGGCGCCGGGTTTCGTCAGGACCGAACGCCAGGAAGCCGTGATCAAGCTGCGCGGCGAGGCGGTGATGACGAAGGATATTCCGCTCGGCGAGATGGCGGCGCCCGAAGACGTCGCCAACTGCGTGACGTTCCTCGCCTCGGGGCTCGCCCGTCACGCCACCGGCGCCACCATCGATATCAACGGCGCGTCCTATTTCCACTGAGTCTGAAGCGCGCCTCTCCATCGCAGAGGCACTGGAGCTCGCGAACGGCGCGCTCGTCGCCTCAAGCGCCACGGCGGAGAACGCCGCCGCAGTGGCCGACTCGATCGTCGCGGCCGAGGCGCAAGGGCTGAGCGAGATCGGCTTCGACTATCTCCCGGTCTATTGCCGGCATCTCGAGATTGGCCGCGTCGATGGCCGCGCGCGGCCGAGCTGGCGGCGAGAGGCGCCGGCGGCGGTGATCGCCGATGCCGCTTCGGGCTTCAGCCAGCCGGCCTTTCTCGCGGGCCTGGAAGAACTGGCCGCAGCCGCCACGGCCAACGGCATCGCCGCGCTCGCCATCATCAACGCCTATCCGGCCGGCATGCTCGGCTGGTTCGTCGAGCATCTGGCACGCCGGGGCCTGATGGGCCTCGCTTTCGCCAATGCCGGTGCGGCGGTGGCGCCCTGGGGCGGCCGCGTACCGCTCTTCGGCACCAACCCGCTCGCCTTCGCCGCGCCCCGGCACGGGGCCGATCCGCTTGTCATCGATCTCGCCACCAGCGCGGTGGCGCGCGTGAAGGTCAAGGCGGCGGCCGAAGCGGGCCGGCCCATTCCGGCGGGCTGGGCCTTCGACCGCGACGGCCGGCCGACGACCGATGCCGTCGCCGGTCTGGCCGGTAGCCTGGCGTCGCTCGGCGGGCCCAAAGGTTATGCGCTCGCTCTGATGGTCGAGATGCTCGCCGCCGGCCTCACCGGCATGAATTGGTCGCATGAAGCACCCGCCGCCGGCAGCGCCATCGCCAGGCAGCCGAGGCTGGGCCAGACGATCATCGCGATTGCGCCAGAGCCCTTTGGCGGTGCCGGATTGGCCGAACGGTTCGACGGTCTCGCGGAGGCGATCGAAGAGGCCGGCGCCCGGCTGCCGGGAGTTCGGCGTCACCGGGCCTATGCGGAAGCCCGATGTGACGGGCTGCCGATCACCCCGGCGATCAGCCGGCTGATGAAATGCGGTGCGTCGAGTTGGTGACAATGGCGGTCGAGCCCGTCAAACCCAACCCTCGCCAAGCCTCTACTGTCAGGTGAGTTCAACAAGCACCGCCGGCGAAGGCGGCGGCAGTTCAGGGGAGATTGGAAGGAATGGCACGCATTTCCGGCGCACGGCTTATGGCGGACATGATCGCCGGCTATGGCGTGACACATGTCTTCATGGTGCCGGCCGTGCTCCGGCGCACCCTTGCCGAAATGGAACGCCATACCAATATCGCGCGCCTCCATGTGCATGGTGAAAAATCCGCCGCCTATATGGCCGACGGTTATGCCCGTGCCGCCGGCCGTCCCGGCGTGTGTTTCGCCCAGAATGTCGGCGCCCTCAATCTGTGCGCGGGCCTCCGCGATGCCTGGCTCGGCCATTCGCCGGTGCTCGCCATGACCGGCGGTTGGATCCCCGAGCTCAAATACCGGAGCTCCTATCAGGATGCTTACGATCTGCCGGCCTTCGAGCAATATACCAAATGGAACGCCAGCATCGAGGATGTGCGGCGTTTCCCCGACATGCTGCGCCAGGCTTTCCGCACCGCCACCACCGGCTGTCCGGGCCCGGTGCATCTGCAGTTTCTCGGCAATGAGGGTTTCATCGATTGCGAGGAGGCCGATTTCGACGACATCGTCATCGAGAAGGAATTCGGCAGCCTGCCGCCCTTCCGCCCCGTGCCGGAGCTGAGCCGGGTGCGCGCCGCGCTGCAAGGCATCGGCACGGCGAAGAAGCCGATTCTCGTCGCCGGCGGCGGTGTCCGCACTTCGGCGGCCGGCGAAGCGCTGCGGGCCTTTGCCGAGGCATTGCAGATTCCGGTGGCGACGTCGCTCAACGGCCGCGACACGATCCCCGCCACGCATCCGTTGTGTGTCGGCACCGTCGGCACCTATTCGCGCAAATCCGCCAACCGCGCCGTGTCGGAAGCCGATCTGGTGATTTACATCGGCTCCGAGACCGGCGGCATGACCACGCATTTCTGGACCGTGCCGAAGCCCGGCACGCGGGTGATGCAGATCGACATCGAGGCGCGCCATCTCGGCCGCAACTATCCGCTCGAAGTCGGCATTCTCGGCGACGCCAGGACGACGCTCGAGCTGTTGCTGCAGGAATCGGCCGCCTTCGCCAAGCCGGATCGCGCCGCGTGGCTGACCGAAGTCCGTCAATTCGCCAAGGAATGGCGTGCCGATGCCGACAGCCTGCTCAATTCCGACGCCGTCCCGATCCGCCCCGAGCGCATCTGCCATGAGATGTCGCGGTCGCTTCCCGACGACGCTCTGGTGGTGGTCGACACCGGTCATGCCGGCATGTGGATGGGCGGCTTCTATGACCTGACCTCGCCGAACCAGAGCTACATTCGCTGCATGGGCCATCTCGGCTGGGCGTTCCCCGCCGGGCTCGGCGCCAAATGCGCGGTGCCCGACCGGCCGGTGATCACCTTCACCGGCGATCTCGGCCTCTGGTATCATATCGCCGAGATCGAAACCGCCGTGCGCTGGGGCATCAACGCCATCACCATCGTCAACAACAACCGCTCCGGCAACCAGTCGACCATGGGCTTCCACCGCGCCTATGAGGGCAAGCCGACCGACAAGTCGCGCGAGATGTGGGTTCACAATGAGGTGAACTTCGCCCGCGTCGCCGAGGAGATCGGCGCGCTGGGCCTGCGCGTCGAACGCCCAGGCGACATCTCCGGCGCCATCGAGAAGGCGATCAAGGCCAAGCGCCCGACGATCATCGATGTCGCCACCGACATCAATGTCCTGGCACCGCATCCGGGCCGTGTGGGATTGTCAGGATAGGCCGCCATACCCAGACAGATTGTCACCGACAATATCCAGGGACAGGAGGAAGATGATGGACACGACCGGCGCCGCGCCGCAGCAGGAACTGGAAGGCGATCTCGAGCTCGACACCTCGGCCTGGAGCGCGCAGGACATCTATTATCTGCACTCCGCCCTCGTGGTGCCGCGGCCGATCGCCTGGGTCTCGACCCTGTCGCCCAAGGGCGTCGCCAATCTGGCGCCGCTGTCCTTCTTCAACGCGGTGTGCAGCGACCCGCCGATGGTGATGTTCTCGGTCTCGGGCGAGAAGAACACGCTGATCAATGTGCGCGCCTTGGGCGAGTTCGTGGTCAACTTCGTCTATTCCGACATGGCCGAGCAGATGGAGCTCACCGCGGTCGATTTCCCGGCCGAGGAGAGCGAATTCGACTGGGCCGGGCTCGACATGACGCCGTCGCGCCTTGTGGCGCCGCCGCGCGTCTCGGGGTCGAGCGCCGCGCTCGAATGCCGGGTCGAGCGCATCGAGCCGGTCGGCAAGCGCAATCACATGATCATCGCCCATGTACTTCACTATTTCGTCAAGAGTTCACTGTGGAAGAATGGCCGCGTCGATCCGGCCTCGCACCGCCCGCTCGGCCGCATCGGCAATGGCTATCTGACGCTCGGAGAGCCGTTCAAGCTCAGACGTCCGGCGCTGGCCGAGGTGAGGTCCGCCGGCAAGGAGGCGGCGCTCGCTCTGGTTGACAAGAAGTATTTCTGACCGATACGAGCCGCCCATGGCCGAGCAGCCCTACACATTGATCCAGTTCCTGGTCCTGCCCAATTTCAACATGCTGGCGATGGCGGCGGCATTGGAGCCTTTGCGCGTCGCCAACCGGCTGCGCGGCGACCAGCTCTATCGCTGGCAGACGTTGTCCAAGGACGGCAATCCGATCATGACCAGCAGCGGCCTGTCGATCTCCGCCGATTTCTCGATCGACAACTGTCCGCCGGCCGACATGCTGTTCGTCTGCGCCAGCTTCGGCGTGCGCCACTTCGAGGACGCCAAGGTCCAGAATTTCCTGCGCCGCGCGGCCCGCACCGGCATCACGCTCGGCGCCATCGGCGCCGGCAGTTTCGTGCTGGCGCATTCGGGCCTGCTCGACGGCTATCGCTGCACCGTGCATTGGGAGGGGCTGCCGGCCTTTCGCGAATGTTTCCCCAATGTCGCCGTCACCCACGGCGTCTATGAGATCGACCGTAACCGCATCACCTGCGGCGGCGGCGTCGGCGCCCTCGACATGATCCTGCGCACCATCGAGATGAAACATGGCAAGGCGCTCGCCGTCGCCATCAGCTCGCAATTGCTGCATGAGCGTGTGCATTTCTCGACCGAGCAGCAGCGCATCGCCTATTACCAGTTCCTCGACCGCGCCTCGCCGCATCTGACCAAGGCGGTGGCCTTCATGGAGACGCATATCGAAAATCCGGTCTCGATCCCCGACATCGCCACCGAGGTCGGCCTGGCGCAGCGCCATCTCGAGCGCCTGTTCAAGACTCATTGCGGCGTCTCGCCGCGTGAGTTCTATATGAGCCTCAGGCTCGACGCGGCGCGCGAGCTTCTCGTCGGCAGCAAGATGTCGATCCTCGAAATCGCCGTCGCCACCGGCTTCTCCTATCAGGCGCATTTCAGCTATCGCTACAGCAAGCGTTTCGGCATCACGCCGACCGAGGAGAAGCGCCTCGGCCTAACCAGCGACACCCGCAGCATGTTCAATGTCGCGCCGACACCCGCTCCGGCGCGCGAAACCGCGCGGAGGGAAACATGAACAAGGTCTGGCGCCTGATCGGCATCCGTCTAGCCTTGGGCTGCGCCACGCTGCTCGTCGTATCGCTCGTCGTCTTCATCGCGGTGAGCTCGCTGCCGGGCGATGTCGCCGAGGAAACGCTGGGTTCGCAGGCGACGCCGGAAGCGGTCGAAGCCTTCCGCAAGCAGCTCGGCCTCGATCTGCCGCCCTATATCCGCTATTTCGACTGGCTCGGTAAAGTGCTGACCGGCGAGTTCGGCCGCTCCTTCGTCAGCAACCGGCCGATCGCCGGCCTCATCGCCGACCGGCTCGTCAACACGCTTTATCTGGCCGCCTTCGCTGGCGCCATCGCCGTCACCTTGGGCCTGAGCCTCGGCATCTTGCTGGCGCGCTACCGTGGCAGCTGGCTCGACCGCCTGATGAACGCCTTCGTATTGACCTGCATCTCGCTGCCGCAATTCCTCATCGCCTATCTCCTGATCATCGCGCTGGCTGTGGACCGGCAATGGTTTCCGCCGCTGGCCTATGTCGACGGCAGCACCGGGCTCGGCACCAGGCTGTATGTGAGCGCGCTGCCGGCTTTGGTCCTCGCCATCACCACTGCCGCCCATATCATGCGCATGACCCGGGCCTCGATCGTCTCCGTGATGTCGAGCCCCTATATGGAAATGGCGCGGCTGAAGGGCGTCGATCCGCGCCGGCTGATCCTCAATCATGCGCTCCCCAATGCGCTGGCGCCGATCATCAGCGTCGTGGCCCTCAATCTCGCTTATCTCGTGGTCGGCGTGGTCATCGTCGAGGTGATCTTCGTCTATCCGGGCCTTGGCCAGCTCCTCATCGATGCGGTGTCGAAGCGCGACATCCCGGTCATCCAGATCGTCGCGCTCATCTTCGCCATGACCTATGTGCTTCTCAATACCGCGGCCGACATCGCCACCATCCTCGTCAATCCGCGCATTCTGCATCCGCGCCAGGGAGGTTGAAGATGGACGGCGAAGTCAGACCCAATGCCATCACTCTGCCGCCGATCGGCGCCTGCCTCGGCATCCTGATCGTGCTCGCTTACGCGATCGTGGCGCTCACCGCACCGTGGATCGCTCCCTTCGGCGAGACCGAGATCGTCGGCCAGCCCTATGAGCCCTGGGGAGCGCAATTCGTCTTCGGCACCGACAATCTCGGCCGCGACATGTTGAGCCGGCTGATTTTCGGCGCCCGCAACACGGTCGGCATCGCGCTCGCCACCACGGTTCTCTGCTTCATCATCGGCGTCGGCCTCAGCCTGATCAGCGCCACGCTCGGCGGCTGGACCGATCTCATCATCGGCCGCGTCGTCGACGTCTTCATGGCGATCCCGCTTCTGATCTTCGCGCTGCTCATCCTCGCTATCGTCGGCAATACCGTCTTCAATCTGGTTCTGGTGTCGGCGCTGCTCGAGGCTACCCGCGTCTATCGGGTCGCCAGGCCCGTCGCCGCCGGCATCGAGGTCATGGACTATGTCGAGATCGCCAGGCTCAGGGGCGAGAGCACATGGTGGGTGATGCTGCGCGAGATCCTGCCCAATGCCTTGCCGCCGCTCGTCACCGAATTCGGCATCCGCTTCTGCTTCGTCTTCCTGTTCATCAGCGCGCTCTCCTTCCTAGGCCTCGGCATCCAGCCGCCGGCCGCCGACTGGGGCAGCATGGTGCGCGAGAATGCGACGCTCATCACCTTCGGCATCTACACGCCGATCCTGCCGGCCCTGGCCATCGGCCTCCTGACCGTCGGCGTCAATTTCATCGTCGACTGGTTCGTCAATATCGCGAGCGATCTCGATGAATAACGCCATGACCGCTTCCGTCGCGCCGCAGCCGCTGATCGAGATCGAAGGCCTGACCATCGGCACCAGACGCGGCACCCGCATCGTCAAGAATGTCTCCTTCACCCTCGAACGCGGCAAGGTGCTGGGGCTCATCGGCGAATCCGGCGCCGGCAAATCGACACTCGGCCTGTCGGCGCTGGGCTATGTGCGGCCCGGCTGCCGGGTGGAGCGCGGCCGCATCCGTTTCGCCGGCCGCGAGATTCAGTCGCTCGCCGAGAAGGACATCAGGCTGCTGCGCGGCCGGAAGGTGACCTATATCGCGCAGAGCGCGGCGCAATCCTTCAATCCGAGCCTCCGTCTCATCGAGCAGATCTGCGAGATCCCGGTCGTGTCGGCCATGATGAGCGGCGAGGAGGCGAGGCACCGGGCCATTGGTCTTTTCCGCGAGCTCGAGCTGCCGGCGCCTGAAAGCTTCGGCGAGCGATATCCGCACCAGGTGTCGGGCGGTCAGCTGCAGCGCGCCATGGCGGCGATGGCGATGATCACCAGCCCCGATGTCGTCGTCTTCGACGAGCCGACGACGGCGCTCGACGTCACCACGCAGGTCGGCGTGCTCGCCTCCTTCCGCGAATTGATTCGCGGCCATGGTGCTGCGGCGCTCTATATCACCCACGATCTCGCCGTGGTGGCGCAGATGGCCGACGAGCTGATGGTCATGCGCCATGGCGCGACCGTCGAGCATGGCACGACGGCGCAGATTCTGGGCGCGCCTTGCGAGGACTATACAAGCCGTCTCGTCAATCAGCGCCGTCAGGCGGCGACTCGCGGCCCTGCCGCGCCGCGCCCCGGCGACAACGCGCCGGTGCTGTCGCTTTCGAACCTCACCGCCGGTTATGGCGCGTTGACTGCCGTGTCCGATGTGACCTTCGATGTGGCGCGCGGCGAGACCGTCGCCGTCGTCGGCGAATCGGGTTCCGGCAAGAGCAGTCTGGCGCGCGCCATTGTCGGTCTGCTGCCGGCGCGGAGCGGTGGTGTCGAATTCCGCAGCGAGCGTCTACCGACGAAATTGCGGGCACGCAACCGCGACCAGCTGCGCCGCTTGCAGATCGTCTATCAGAGTCCCGACGTGGCGCTCAATCCGCGCCACACCGTGCTGCAGATCATCGGCCGCCCGATCGGTTTCTTCTTCAAAGTCGGTCAGGTGGAAGTGCTGCGCCGGGTCAAGGCGCTGCTCAAGGACATCGAGCTCGACGACAGTTTCCTCACTCGCCGGCCGGGCGAATTGTCCGGCGGGCAGAAGCAGCGCATCTGCATCGCGCGGGCACTCGCCGCCGAGCCCGACCTCATCATCTGCGATGAGGTGACCTCTGCGCTCGATCCGCTGGTCGCGGCCGAGATCCTCGATCTTCTCGGCCGGCTGCAGCGCCAGCGCGGCATCGCCTATCTGTTCATCACCCACGACATGGAAGCGGTGAGGAAGGTCGCCGACCGCGTCGCCATCATGCTGCGCGGCAAGGTGATAAGGCTCGGCGATACGGGACAGGTCTTCGAGCCGCCCTTCGACCCCTATACCGAGACACTTATCGCCTCGATCCCCGAGATGCGGACAGACTGGCTCGATGGCGTGCTGGCCCGGAACAGCAAAATCCCCTGATAAAAGCAGCGGAATTATCAGGGGAATAACAGCGGATTATCAGAGGATTTACAGGCCTTTCTGAGATTTTCGCGGAACAGGGGAGGGCTGTGCCGCCGGCGATGCTGGCAATTTCCGACGATCAAGCCCGCAAATGCAAGCCCCTCCAAATTTTCCCCCTCTCCCGTCCGCAGGATGGGAGAGGGTGCCCGACAGGGCGGGTGAGGGCTCTTTGTCTGCGTGCCGATCAAGTCTCAAGTAAGAGCCCTCATCCGGCCTTCGGCCACCTTCTCCCATTGCTTCGCAACGGGCGAAGGGGAAATACTGTGATGACTCAATGACTCACAAACGGCACCAGCGTCGGCAATTCCTCGCCGGCGAAGAAGGCGGCGAGATTGGCGATGACGAGCTGGCGCATCGCTTTCTGGGCATCGCGGCTACGCGCCGCGATATGGGGCGTCACCACCACATTGTCATGGCGCAGCAATTCGGGCGGCACGATCGGCTCGGTCTCGAAGACATCGAGACCCGCGCCGGCGAGCTTGCGGGCATCGAGCGCATCGACCAATGCCACCTGATCGATCACCGAGCCGCGGGCGATATTGACGAGATAGCCCGTGGGGCCGAGGGCGGCGAGCTCGCGGGCGCCGACCGCGTGGCGGGTCTCGGCGCCGGCGCGCACCGAGACCACGAGGATATCGGCCCAGTCGGCGAGCGCCAGCAGTGTCGGGTGATACGGGAAATCGACATCGGCGCGGCGCTGCCGGTTGTGATAGGCGATCTCCATACCGAGCACCTCACCGCGCCGGGCCACTTCGAGACCGATGGCGCCGAGGCCGAAAATGCCGAGCCGCCGTCCCTTCAGGCCGGGCGACAGCGGCAGGACGTGGCCGTCGACCAGATCCCACAGGCCACGGCGGATATACCGGTCGCCGCTGGCGATATTGCGCACCGCGGCGAGCATGAGACCGAGCGCGAAATCAGCGACGCTGGCCGCGGTGGCGCCGCGCGCATGCGCGACCTTGATGCCGCGTGCCGCCGCGGCGTCGAGATCGACGCCCTCATAGCCGCTGCCGTAACAGACGATGACGCCGAGATCGGGAAGCGCCTCGAGCATGGCGCGGTCGGTCGGAGCCGACCCCATGGTGACGAGCGCGCGGATCGGGCGCAGCCTCTGCTTGGCGAGCGCCAGCGCCAGGGGCTCGCGGAAGATCGGCCCGATGAGCTCGTAGCGCTCGGCCAGTGTCTCCTGGAAGTCGAGCGGCAGAGGGGCGCCCAACAGAACCGGTTCCTTCACATCATTGCTCCGCGACTTCATATGCGAACCGCGAAGCTTAGCGGTGCGGGCGCCCGCGTTTTTCGTCGAAACGCCATCGAGTTTCATGAATTCGCAAGGCCGCTGACGTCACGAAGGACATAAGGCGCGCCGGCGGCGAATCCATGAATATCGCCGTCGCCCCCATGTCATTGGCGTCAGCGCCCCGAATCTAAGCTGGATCGAGTTCAATTCACTCTGGGGAGCTTGCGTCTTGAAATCTCATGTCCAGGTCGCCGTCATCGGCGGCGGTGTCGTCGGCTGCAGCGTGCTCTATCATCTGACCAAAGCCGGCTGGAAAGACGTGGTGCTGCTCGAAAAGGCCGAGCTCACTTCCGGCTCGACCTGGCATGCGGCGGGCGGCATGCACACGATCAATGGCGATCCCAATGTCGCCAAGCTGCAGAAATACACGATCGATCTCTATAAGGAGATCGAGGATATTTCCGGCCAGTCCTGCGGCGTCGAGGTCACCGGATCGGTGCTGCTCGCCGGCACCGAGGACCGCATGGACTGGCTGCGTCTGGTCCACAGCCGCAGCAAGGCGCTCGGCTTCGAGACCAGCCTGATCTCGGTCGATGAGGCCTATGACCTGTTCCCGCTCATCGACAAGTCATGTTTCATCGGCGCGCTGCATGATCCGCTGCAGGGCCATGTCGATCCCTCCGGCGTCACCAACGCCTATGCCAAGGCGGCGCGTCTGCAGGGCGCCACCATCTATCGGCACACCCATGTCACCGAGACCCATCAGCGCCCCGATGGCGGCTGGGACATCGTCACCGACAAGGGCACGATAAGAGCCGAGCATGTCGTCAATGCCGGCGGCCTGTGGGCCCGCGAGGTCGGCCGCATGGCCGGGCTGGAATTGCCCATCCTCGCCATGGAGCACCAATATCTGATCACCGAGGAGATTCCCGAGGTGCTCGACTTCAACCGCGCGCAGGGCAAACAGATGCTGCATGCCATCGATTTCGAGGGCGAGAGCTACAGCCGCCAGGAAGGCCGTGGCATGCTGATCGGCACTTATGAGCGGGATGGCCGGCCCTGGGCCGAGCGCACGACGCCGTGGGATTTCGTCAGCGAGTTGCTGCCGTCCGATCTCGAGCGCATGGCGCCGTCGCTCGAAATCGGCTTCAAGCATTTCCCGGCGCTCGAGCGTGCCGGCATCAAGAAGATCATCAACGGGCCCTTCACTTTCGCGCCGGACGGCAACCCGCTGGTCGGTCCTGTTCGCGGCCTCAGGAATTACTGGGTCGCCTGCGGCGTCATGGCGGGCTTCAGCCAGGGCGGCGGCGTCGGCCTCACCCTCGCCAACTGGATCACCGAGGGCGACCCTGGCGCCGATATCTGGGGCATGGATGTGGCGCGTTTCGGCGACTGGACCACCATGGCCTATACCAAGGCCAAGGTTCAGGAGAATTACTCCCGCCGTTTCCGTATCCGCTTCCCCAATGAGGAACTGCCGGCGGCGCGCCCGGTGCGCACCACGCCGGTTTATGCCAGGCTGAAGCAGGCGGGCGCGGTGTTCGGCGCCGCCTATGGCCTCGAATATCCGCTGTGGTTCGCCCCGCAAGGCGTCGAGCCGGTCGAGGACGGCACCTTCCGCCGCTCGGTCGCCCATCCGGTGATCGGCGATGAATGCCGCGCCGTGCGCCAGGGTGTCGGTGTCGTGGAGATCTCCAATTTCGGCAAATACCGGGTCAGCGGACCCGACGCCGAAAGCTGGCTGTCGCATGTGCTCGCCAACCGGATGCCGCGCATCGGCCGTGTTTCGCTGAGCCCGATGCTCAATGAGCGCGGCCGGCTGATCGGCGACATGTCGGTGGCGCGTCTCGCCGCCGACGACTTCCTGCTGTTCGGCGCCGGCCAGGCCGAGGAATATCATCTGCGCTGGTTCGAACGGCAGCGCGGCGACAATCGCGTCGAGGTGCGCTCGCTGCGCGCCGGTTTGGTCGGCCTCGCCATTGCCGGGCCGCGGTCGCGCAAGCTCCTGGCGCGGTTGACCCATGACGATGTGTCCAACCAGGCGTTTCCCTTCATGTCGTTCCGGCGGATGGAGATCGGCCTCGTGCCGGCCTATGTCGGGCGCCTCTCTTACACGGGCGAGCTTGGTTATGAATTCTGGGTCAGCCCCGAATATCAGCTCGCGCTGCTCGAGCGGCTGCTGGGCGAGGGCGCCGGTCTCGGTGTCCGCCTGTTCGGCACGCGTGCTTTGGGCTCACTGCGGCTGGAGAAAGGTTTCGGCTCCTGGGCGCGCGAATTCCGCCCGACCAACGATCCTTATGAAGCCGGGCTCGGCCGCTTCGTGGCGCTCGACAAGGGTGAGTTCATCGGCCGTGCCGCGGCCGCGAAGGCCTCGGCGCAACCGCCGGCGCGCCAGCTGAAAGTGCTGCGCGTGCCCGATACCGACGCCGATGCGATCGGCGACGAGACCATCCTGTTCGACGGCAAGCCCATCGGCATGGTCACCTCGGGCGGTTTCGGCCATGTCTGCGGCCAGTCGATCGCCATGGGGTACCTGCCGACTTCGCTCGTTGATAAGACCGAGGGCTTCGCCATCGAGATATTGGGCCGGCCGCGTGTGGCGGTGCCGGTCGCGGAGGCGCTCATCGATCCGACCGGCGCGCGGATGCGGGGGTAGTTCAGTATTTCCCCTCTCCCGTCCGCAGGATGGGAGAGGGTGGCCGAAGGCCGGGTGAGGGCTCTTTGGTTGAGCATTGCTATTGTTTCAGAAGGGCCCTCATCCGCCCTGTCGGGCACCTTCTCCCATTGCTTCGCAACGGGAGAAGGGAATCATTGTATCAACCCACCGCACGCGCCTTCGCCAGCACGGCCTTCGCCGCTTCGGTGATCATCGTCAGATCGGGCGTCAGCGTCACCAGGTCGAAACCTTCCGCGAGCTTGGCGCGGGCGAAATCGCCGCCGGCACAGAAGATGCCGACGCGTTTGCCGGTGGCATGGGCGCGGCGGCGCACCTCGGCGATCGCCGCGACGACATCGGGTTCGCTCGAATCGGGCTTGGGCGCGAAGCCGAGCGACAGCGACAGGTCGGTCGGGCCGATGAAGACGCCATCGAGTCCGTCGACACTCAGGATGGCGTCGAGATTGGTCAATGCCTGGCGCGTCTCGATCATCGCAAGCGCTACGAGCGTGTCGCTGGCGATCGCCGCATAACCGGCGCCATAGCGCAGCGCCGGGCGGCGCGGGCCGAAGGAGCGCTCGCCGCGCGGCGGATAATGCAGGGCACCGGCGAAGGTCCGGGCCTCAGCCGCGGTGTCGATCATCGGCGCGATGACGCCATAGGCGCCGCCATCAAGCAGTTTCATCGTATCGCTGGGCTCGTTCCATTTGAGCCGCACGATCGGCTCGGCGCCGGCGAGCTCGATGGCGGTCAGCATGGCGAGCGCCATCTCGAAGTCGATGGTGCTGTGCTGCAGGTCGACCACCATGGCGTCATAGCCGCAGCGCGCCAAGGCTTCGGCATGGAGCGCCCCCGGCATCTGCAGCCAGCCGGCGATGGCCTGGCCGCCGTCATTCCAGATCGATCTGACTCTGTTCATTTTCCTCATCCGTCGGTTGTGAGATCGTTGCAGGCCGCGACGATGCGGCGACAGGCGGTATCGAGCCGCTTCTCGGCGAGCGCGAAGGAGAAGCGCAAATAGGGACTGGCGCCGAAGGCCGCGCCCGGAACGACGGCGACGTTCGCCGCGTCGAGCAGATAGTCGGCGAGATCGCTGTCGTTTTCGATCCTTCTTCCATTCGGCGTGACGGCGCCGATGGCGCCCGACACATCAGCGAAGATATAGAAGGCGCCGGCGCCGGGTCGCGCGCGCAAGCGGTTCGTTGCGGCGAGAAGCTTCGCCATGCGGTCGCGCCGCTGCCGCAACAGGCCGCGCCAGGCGGGAATGAGGCCCTGATCGCCGGAAAGCGCTTCGGCGGCCGCCGCCTGCGCCAGGCTGTTGCTGCTGCCGGCGGTCTGTGACTGGACTTTGGCCATGCCGTCGACCAGCCAGCGCGGGCCGGCGCCGAAACCGATGCGCCAACCGGTCATCGCATAGGCCTTGGAGACGCCATTGACGATGAGGAGGCGCGGCAGGGTGGCCGGATCCGCAGTGGCGGTGGAAACATGCCGGCCGTCATAGACGAGATGCTCATAGATCTCGTCCGACAGGATCAGGGCTTTCGAGTTGGCGAGGGTGACCCGCGCCAGTTCGGCCAGGAGATCGCTCGGATAGACAGCACCGGTGGGATTGTTCGGCGAATTGAGAAACACCCATTTTGTTCTGGGGGTGAGCGCTGCCGCCAGCGCTTGCGGGTCGGGCATGAAGCCGGTCGTGGCCGCGGCCGGCACGACGACCGGCCGGCCGCCGCAGAATTCGACCATCTCGGAATAGGAAACCCAATAGGGCGCGAACATCACGACCTCGTCGCCGGGCTCGAGCGTCGCGGCGAGCGCATTGTAGATCACCTGCTTGCAGCCGGAGGCGACATGGATATTGGCTTCCGGGTAATCGAGGCCATTGTCGCGCTGCAGCTTCTGCCGGACGGCAGCTTTGATGCGCGGGCCGCCATCGGCGGCGGTGTAGCGGGTATCGCCGGCAAGCGCCGCCGCATGGGCGGCATCGACGATACGCGGCGGTGTGGCGAAATCGAGCTCGCCGAGGGACAGCGAGATGACATCACGGCCCTCGCGGCGCAATTGCGCCGCCCGCTCCGACATGGCGATTGTCGCCGACAGGCTGATCTGCGCGGTCCGCCGGTTGAGTCCGCTCGCGGTGAAGGCTACGTCCATCATTGTTGTTCCTTGCTAAAGATCGAGCGTCAGCCGGCGCGATCGGGCGCGCGAGCAGCAGATGGCGATGGCGCGGTTCTGCTCCCGCTCGGCATCGGAGAGCACCGTATCGCGATGATCGGCCTCGCCGGCGAGCAGCGGCACGACGCAGGTGCCGCAATAACCTTCCTCGCACAGGCTGTCGGCCTGGAAGCCGTCGGCGCGCAGCACATTCAGGATCGACTTGCCTTCCGGCACGGTGAGGACGCGCCCCGATCGGGCGAGCTCGATCTCGAAGGACGATGTTTCATCGTTTTGCGATGGTTTTTCGGCGGGCGCCGAGAAGGACTCGAAGTGCAATGAGCCGGCGGGCAGATGCGCGCCGGCGTTGCGCACGGCGCTCATCAGGCCGTGCGGGCCGCAGCAATAGACTTCCGTGCCGGGGGCGAGCCCGCCGAGCAGCTTGCCGAGATCGACGCCGCGCGTCGGATCGCCATTGTCATGGATGAATGCGACATGAGCGGCGAAAGGCGGCGCCGTGAGCTCCTGCCGGAAGGCGGCATGCGCGGGCGAGCGCGTGCAGTAGACGAGGCGATAGGGCCGTCCCTGTCGCGCCAGCTCGAACATCATGCTGAGCAGCGGCGTGATGCCGATACCGCCGGCAATGAGGAGCGTGTCGGACCGCTCGGTGCTCAATGGGAAATTGTTGCGCGGGCCCTGGGTCTCGATCTCATCGCCGGTCCGCAGGCGCTCCGCGACATAGGCCGACCCGCCGCGGCTGTCCGGCGCGCGCAGGACCGCCAGGCGGTAGCGATGCCGCTCGGTGGGATCGTTGCACAGCGAATATTGGCGGGTGAGACCGCCGGGAAGGTCGAGCAGCACATGCGCGCCGGCCGTGAAGGCGGGCAAAGGCCCGCCGTGGGAAGCGGTGAGATCGAGACCAGTGATGTCCTCCGCCTCTCGCCACATATGGGCGACGCGGAGCCGGGTGCGGGAAGATTGCATGCCTCAATACCGTGACGGGGCGAATGCCCACGGGAAGTTGAGGCGAGAATAGGAGCGGGCCGGAGGCCGGCCGTTCAGGATTTCGACATGCGAAGGGCCGCATTCGCCCTGGCGCGGCCGCTCAGCTGTTCTGGGCCTGCGCCTGGGTGATGAGGCTGCCCGGCGGCACGCTATGGGTCAGCCAGACATTGCCGCCAATGACCGAATCCCGCCCCACCGTGACGCGGCCGAGGATCGTGGCGCCCGCATAGATCACCACATTGTCCTCGATGATGGGATGGCGCGGCACGCCCTTGAGCAGCGTGCCGTCGGCGCTCGTCGGAAAACGTTTGGCGCCGAGCGTGACCGCCTGATAGATGCGCACCCTTTTGCCGATGATCGCCGTTTCGCCGATCACCACGCCGGTGCCGTGATCGATGAAGAAGCTCTCACCGATCTCGGCGGCGGGATGGATGTCGATGCCGGTACCGGCATGGGCGATGTCGGCAATGAGCCGCGCGATCAGGCTGGCGCCCTGCCGGTGCAGCGCATGGGCGAGGCGGTGATGGATGATCGCGGTGATGCCGCGATAGCACAGCAGGATCTCGGCGATGCTGGACGCCGCCGGATCGCCGCTCAGCGCCGCCTTGAGGTCGCTCACCAAAAGAGCCCGCACCGCCGGCAGTTCCTGGGCGAAGCGCCGGGTGATCTCGCGGGCTTTCTCCTGGGGGTCGCCGACCGGCTCATGTGCTTCGGGCGCGAATTGCAGGCCCCGGCGCAATTGGTCCTGCAGATGGGTCAAAGCCCGCGCCAGGCTGTTGCCGACAAAATAGTCGATGCTGTCGTCGCTGAGCGTGGTCCGCCCGAAATGGGTGGGAAACAGGACGGCGGTGATATCCTCGAGAAATCGCGCCATCACATCGCGCGACGGGAGCTCGCGCACGACGCCGCGATGGCGGATATTGTTGGCGATCTCGCGCGACTGCCGCAATTCCTCGACGATCCCCGTCAGGTCCCACTCATCGGTCGGGGTCTCCGTCGCCGTCAAATCCTGCGCCATTGCCGTCATCCTCTATTACGCAAGGCATATGGGCAAAGACGTCGGCCGTCAGTCGAGATTAAGTTCGCTTCGGCTTTAGTTTTTCTGCGGGTGAAAAGAAAAAGCGCTCGACCAAAGGCCGAGCGCAAGTCTAGGGAGGAAACAGCCATGAGGCTGTCACATGATCTCTATCACTCCAGGAATGTACCGGGGTTGAGAAATCCGGAAGCCTGGAGTTAGTTTCTCTCTCGCTTCACCGCATCGTCGGCATGACGAATTCCGAGCCGGCGCGGATGCCGGTCGGCCAGCGCGTCGTGATCGTCTTGAGCTTGGTGTAGAAGCGGATGCCTTCCGGCCCGTGCATGTGGTGGTCGCCGAACAGCGACGATTTCCAGCCGCCGAAGGAATGGAAGGCCATCGGCACCGGGATCGGCACGTTGATGCCGACCATGCCGACCTGGATCTGGTGCGCGAATTCGCGCGCCGCATCGCCGTCGCGGGTAAAGATGGCGGTGCCGTTGCCGAATTCGTGCTCATTGATCATGCGGGCGGCGGTGTCGAAGGTGTCGGCGCGCGCGACCGACAACACGGGACCGAAGATCTCTTCCTTGTAGATCTTCATCTGCGGCGTGACGTGATCGAAGAGCGAGCCGCCGAGGAAATAGCCGTCCTCATAACCCTGCATCCTGAAGGAGCGGCCGTCGACGACGAGCTTGGCGCCTTCGGCGACGCCGGCATCGATATAGCCCTTCACCTTGTCGCGATGCAGCTTCGTGACCAGCGGGCCCATTTCGGCTTCGCGGTCGGTGCCGGGGCCGATCTTGAGGCCGCGCACGCGCGGCTCGAGCTTGGCCATCAGCGCATCCGCGGTCTGGGCGCCGATCGGCACCGCGACCGAGATCGCCATGCAGCGCTCGCCGGCGGCGCCATAGGCCGCGCCCATCAGCGCGTCGACCGCCTGGTCCATATCGGCGTCCGGCATGATGATCATGTGGTTCTTGGCGCCGCCGAGCGCCTGGCAGCGCTTGCCGGTCTTGGCCGCCGTCTCATAGATGTAGCGTGCGATCGGTGTCGAGCCGACGAAGCTGACGGCGCTGACATCGCGATTGTGGAGCAGCGCGTCGACGGCTTCCTTGTCGCCATGCACAACATTGAAGACGCCGGCGGGCAGGCCCGCTTCCTCGAGCCACTTGGCGAGGAGGAGAGCGGCGGACGGATCGCGCTCCGACGGCTTCAGGATGAAGCAGTTGCCGGCGGCGAGCGCCACCGGGAACATCCACATCGGCACCATGGCCGGGAAGTTGAACGGCGTGATGCCGGCGACGACGCCGAGCGGCTGGCGCACCGAATGGCTGTCGACGCGGGTGCCGACATTTTCGGTGATCTCGCCCTTGAGAAGGGTCGGCGCCGCGGTGGCGAATTCGACGACTTCCATGCCGCGCTGGATCTCGCCGACGGAGTCCGAAAGCACCTTGCCATGCTCATGGGTGATGACGGCGGCGAGCTCGTTGGTGCGGTCCTCGAGGAGGCGCAGGAACTTGTTGAGGATGCGGGCGCGGCGCAGTGGGGTGGTCGCCGCCCATTCCGGGAAGGCCTTGCGCGCGGTGGCGACGGCTTCGTTGACTTCGGCGGTCGAGGCGAGCGCCACGGCGCCGGTCTCTTCGCCGGTCGCCGGGTTGAAGACCGGGGACTGGCGCCCGGAGCGGCCTTCGACTTCGCGGCCGCCAATATAATGAGGAATAGTCTTTGCCATGGTTGTTCTCTCCCGAGGGTTGTCAGGAGCGCTTATCGGCTTTAGGCTGGTGCACAACAATGTAGGAAACTGCAGTATCGTTGTGCAAATTTAGTTATCAGCCATGGATTGGGACCATATAAGGGTGTTTCTGGCGGTGGCGCGGTCGGGTCAGATCCTGGAAGCAGCCCGCCAGCTCAAGGTGAACCACACGACGGTGGGGCGCCAGCTCAGCGCGCTGGAAGCGAGCCTCAAGACCAGGCTGCTGGAGCGGCGCACCAATGGCTGCGTCATCACGCCGGCGGGCGAGGTCCTGCTGCGCGCCGCCGAGCGGGTCGAGTCCGAGATCCTCCAGGCGGGCACGCAGATTTCGGGGACAGGCGAGGGCCTGACCGGCACGGTCAGGGTCGGAGCACCTGACGGTCTCGGCAATTACTTCCTGTCGCGTGAGTTGGGCGTCCTGGCGATGGAGCATCCGGGGCTGACCATCCAGCTGGTGCCGCTGCCGCGCACCTTCTCGCTGCCGCGCCGCGAAGCCGATATCGCCGTCACCCTCGATCGCCCGAAGCAGGGAAAGCTCATGGTCAAGAAGCTCACCGATTACACGCTGAGCGTCTATGCCGCGCAAGATTATCTGGCGCGCTCCGGCCCGATCGCCTCGCGCGACGATCTGGCGGGGCATCTCTTCGTGACCCATGTCGAGGATTTCGTCTACAGCCGGGCACTCGATTACGCCGCCGAGCTCGGGCGCCTGATGCACCGCCATTATGAATGCGGCAGCGTGGTCGCCCAGATGGAGGCGGTGCGCGCCGGCCATGGCATCGGCATCCTGCATGACTATGCGGCGAGCCAGTTCCCCGAATTGCAGCGGCTGCTGCCGGATATCCGCTTCACCCGCACCTACTGGTTGATGTCGCATCCCGACACCCACCACATGCGCCGCGTGTCGGAAGTCTATGGCTTCATCGCCAAGGCGGTATCGGGCGCCAAGACGACTTTCGTGAGACAGATCTGATTATATGTAACAGGGCCGGTGAATTCACGGTTGAAGCGCAACGGTCAAAGTAGCGTATTAAATATCTCGAAGGATGTCCTGAAGCCGAGGCACTTGCGTGGGATCGAGTGGAGCCGCAATCCGAATCGACGCAGGACCAACGAGCTGCTCGGCTATAGTTTATAGTTTAGGTTCACGACCAACTTGTCGCTTTTGTCGAGAGTTTCTTTCTCCTTCCCATAATCATATTCCAAAGACAGTGAAGTGGCCCCTTCTTCATCCAAATTGAATCCTACCTCGGCAGAGTAGTTAGTGATCTCGCGGTCTGAGAGAGCGTCCCAAAAATGCTTGATTTCTCCGATCACATACAGCCGGTTGTCCAATGCCTCTGGCAGAAGGAAAAAGTTTGCCTTCGCGAAGCCGCCTAGCCAAGCGTACCCAGCGCCCTCCTCAAGCTTGGTGTTGCCGGCCTTCTCAACCGTCAAGACGTCCGCTTGCAGCTGAAGTTGCCAAAAGAAATCCAACACATCTGATAGGCGAGTATAGGAGCCACCAAGAAGAATATCTGTCCGGAAAGGCTCCCAGACAGCGGAGGCACCGTAAATCTCCGCTTTCAAATCGAAATCTGTCTGAACATAGGGCGATAGCGTAAGGTATTGAGCATCAAATGTTCCGCCGCTGAACATTTCGACCTGAAAATCGACGCCCAGACGGGCAGAATTCGTACTGGTATCCGCGCCGATCTCACCGTCAACGGCGACGTAAGGTGCGAGTGCGAACCCGGATGGAACCAGATCACCAGGTTTCGCCCCCTTGGGCGCGCTGGGGCAAGGATCTCTGTGAATTACAAAAGTGGCGACAGCCGCCACTGTTGCCGTATCGGTTTCTGTCAGGTTGTCATACGTATAGCTTATTGAAGCTCCCTTCGCTGCGCTCTTGTCCACTGCGTTCGTGTAGATAGACACGTCTGCTTTATCATTGCGGATATACAACTTCTTCTCGTCGTCACATTTTTCCATCTTCTCAGGGATCGAATACTGCTCTGCTTCCTTTTGCGTATGCTCACGGCCCAATATGCTTGTATTTCTTTGATATGCGGCAAGTGCGAATGCGGCATCATCCGAATTCAGGATTTCGGATGCACTATTTTCGATTTTCTTCAGTTCATTCGGTTCAAATTTGCCGTTATGATTGGTGTCGTATTTTGCGTAAGTCTTGTCTAGTTGATGCAGAACAGAAACTTTGAATTCGCGTTCAGAAATTCCCTCTTTTCCATCAATGTCAAATTTGGCCATTTCACTCTCGTCGGCAGCGAGGCAAGCTCCACTACCAATGATGGAGAAAACGACAGCTAACGTTTGGTGTTTCATGTCCCCTCCGCGGAAAGTAGTGTTCTATGTAACCTTCCAGTCATTGCTCCTGTACCAGCCTGCGATTGCGGCCGCCGCGTGCTGAACAACAGTTGCCATCCGGAGATCTCCTGGCATGAGGAACACGCAATCCTCCTTGAAAGCTGGAAAGTGATTGATATTATTGGCGAGAGCACTTTTAGTGCCACCCTTTGGCAAAGGCGTGCCGGGAAATATTTGCTTCTTTGACTTGGGGTCGAGCACCAAGCACAATCTGGTCCAAATCTCCAAGCGTGATATTTGACCCGCTTTGCTGCAGCCGGCACGGCGCGTGACGGTAACAGCATATCCGAGACTTCGGTACTTCCCCTCAACCTGTGCATAGTGGTCAGCGGCAGCCTTCTCAGAAATAGGGGCAACAGCAGCACCTGATTTCACTGTTTTGCTTGCCCTGACCCACAAGGCCACGCTCGAGACGACTTTCGGCCTCTTGGATGTCTTGGCCATTCATCAACTCCTGACTTATTGATGGGCTTTTATTGGTATTGAGCAGGCAGACATGCGGACGCAGATGTGCTGCGATCGCCGCTAACTCTTTCATGGACAACAAGGGTAGATCGACTAACGACAATCGAAGAGAGCTGATCGCCAAGTTCCACCCGTCGTTACGTTGTAGATGGACGGCCGGATGAGGAAAACGCTCCCCCTACTATCAGCGAGTTTCAAACAGGACCGACGATATCCAAGTGGTAGGCGCGCTGCTTCTTGTTTGTTTTACGACCGCTGCTTATCGTTACGTAAAGAAAGGCACGATTGCGAGCGTCTGTCAATTTGTTTTTACATGCCGGTTGTCGCGAAATTGCAAATGCCACTGCTTGTTACGAAGGTCCGACAGTACGTTGAGAGTGCGGTGAGAGCCATGCGGAGAGCCTGTAAGAGCGAAATGTAAGTTCTCCGACGACAAAGTTGATGCGAAGCTCCTTCAAGAGGTTCGCGCGAAAAGTGTTTTGAACTGGAGTGAGGCCGGCCCGTTTGGCAGAGGCACTTGGTCTGTACAACCCCGCTGATCACCAAGAATATAGAAGTGGATTTGGCTGGGCAGTGTTGAACAAGCGACTCACGCCGGCAATCGTCGTTTTCTGCGATCGCGCGTGTACGGAGCCGATGGTGGTCATTCGATGGCTGAGCGACAAGTTCCGTGGAACGCTATCCGGAGCCAACTTGCTGACGTTAGAACGTTAGGCGGAATTTGCTGGACGACCGATGTCCTTTTTAGGAAAGTCGAGGAGGCCCACCGACCGTTCCTGGCGGCGGGAGTTTATGACGGCGATGAGACAGGGACTGGACAACTTCGACGAAAACCGTGTCGCGGCGATCAGCCGGGACGTCGCCCAGGCGATTGATGCCGCGACTTTCGGCTCAGGCTCCTGGGATGAGGTGCCGTTGGCGCTGAGCCGCGCTTTTCCGGGCTCTTTCGGCATTCTCTACAACATGAACTTCCCGGAAAAGCGGCTCAACCTCCTGTCGATCCAGAATACCGATCCGGCCTTTGTCGACTCCTATGGCGCGCATTTCGCTTACATCAATCCCTGGGGCGGTTATTGGAGCGCCATCAAGCGCTCGGTCGTCGCCGCCTCCGAGGATGTATTTCCGGCGCGCAGTTTCGCCCGTTCGGAATTCTACAATGACTGGCTGTTGCCGCAGAACAAGGCGGAAGCGGCCGCCGGCATGAAGATCGTCGGCGAGCGGGATGAGGCGGTTTATCTGCTTCTGCATTACCCGCTCGCCAAGTCCGGCCTCTATGACAATGCGGGGGCGGAAATCCTCAACCGGGTGCGTGGAAGCCTCGAGCGATCGGTCAATCTGGCACGCCATCTGCGCGGCGATGTCGAGGCGGCGCTCGCCGATGCGGCACTCGTCGCACGCACCTGTTCGGCCGCCTTCATCGTCGAAGGTGGCCGGCTGTTACGCGACGCGAATTCGCAAGGCGAGCGGCTGCTGTCGGCTGGAGAAGGGATGACGATCCGCAATGGCCGTTGTCATCTCACCGACAAGGAAGCGGATGCCCGTTTTGGCGCGGTGCTGGAAAAACTCATCGCCGGGCTCCCGACGGATGTCTCGCGCATCGCGTTCCGCACCGCGGCCGGAGCCTGGCAGGTTTCGCTCGCCGCCCTTCCGATTCCTTGCGGGTCCGGCGCCGTCGCCGCGTTGCTGCCGCCACGCCCCATGGTCCTCGTGCTGGTTACCGATCTCAGGCCGCAGGCAGCCGGCGATCTCGCCGTCCTTGCCGGCCTCTTCGCGCTGACGCCCGCCGAGATCGCCTTCTGCCGGCGGCTGCTGATGGGGGATTCGGTGGCCGAAGCGGCGGCGCGGCTCACTCTCACCGAAGGCACCGCCCGGACCCGGCTCAAAGCCATACTGCATAAGACCGGCACCACGCGGCAGGGCCAGCTCATGTTGCTGCTGGCGCGGCTCGGCTGATCCGCGCCCACTCCCATATGGGAGTGGCCGCAGCCGCACCGGGTCTTACAAGCTCGCACGAAAGAGGAAGGAAGATCGATGCTGCGCAGGATTTTATCGGCGGTGGCCTGCACCGCTCTGTTCGTGGCTCCGGCGCTTGCCGCCGCCGACTGCGAATTCGCCGATCCCGACAAGGGGTTTGCGGTCGAAGGCTCCGTGCTCAATGTCGGCGCGGCGAACGACATCGTTGTCGAGATGGGCTATCGCAAGGTCGTCGCCATTCAAGACAAGAAGCGTGGCTGCGTCGCTTATGTGCAAGCCCGTAAGGCCGCGGGCTGCGCCAAGGGCAAGACCGCGACGGCGAAGGGCAAGACTTTCGTCATCACCTTCACGCCGGTGGTGCTGCCCGGCGCCGACAGCGTCAAATGCCGCTAACCGGGGATAGGACATGAAGAAGCTTTTCCTCACCCTTATTTTTCTGGTCGGCGCCACCGCGGCGCAGGCGAAATGCCCGGGCGACTCCGACGACGGCAAACGGGTGACGGTCACCGGCAAGATCTCCTATGCCGACCGCCAGGGCGCCAAATATTTCTTCGGTCTCGAGGAGTGCGGGATTCTCGTCCATGCCAACAGCAACGGCAAGGGCGCCTGCAAGCTCGGCAAGAAGCTGACGGTGACCGGAACTTTCTATTCCTGTGATTTTCTCGGCGACTGCATGAAGGAACTCGGCGATGCCGATGTGATCGAGGCGAGCAAGCTGACATGCCGGTGATGCGAAGCCTTGCCTTTGCCGCGGCCCTGCATGCGGGGTTGATGGCGCTGCCCGCACGGGCGGCCGACGAAATCCGCGTCGGCTTCATGGAAGTCTTCAGCGAGACCGGGCAGCGCCGGGAGCGTTTCGATGCGGCGATCGCGCGGGAACTCTGCCAATCCATCGGCAAGCCCTGCCGGACGGTCGCGATCAGCACGATGCCCGCCGGGAAGGAGCTGCTCGAGGGGCGGGTGGATGTGCTGGTTTCCTATTTTGACAGTATCACCCGGGACAAAAGACTTGCGGGAACACGCAGCTATGCGCGCATGCCGCTTGCTTTTGTCGTGCGCAAGGATGCCGGATCGAGCGAGATCAGCCCGGCGGCGCTTGCGGGCAAGAAGATCGCTGTCGGCGACATGGTGGGCAAGAGTTTCGTCACCACCAGGCTGCCCGGGTCTCTTCTGATCCCGCGCGGGGATTTTCTCTCGGCGCTCGCCAGCGGCGACGCCGATCTGGCGATAGCGCGGCTCGATCTGGCAGTTTACGAAATCGACAGCGCGTCCGGCGTGTCCTGCTGCAAGATTATCGAAGTCCTCAATGACGCCGCCTCGATCCCTCCCGACGACAGAGTCCTGGTCAGAAATTCCGACAAGACACTCAGGAAGCTGGTCGACAAGACCATCGGCGCGATGGAGCAGAGCGGCAAGATCAAGGCCGCCGCCTTGGCCACGTTCGGTTTCGATGTGTCGGCCGGGGCAAAAGCGGACAATCCGTTTTTCCCCACGGCGCCGGAGAGCTCACGCGAGATCGAGCCGGTAGTCGCCGAAAGAGCGGTAAGGCTGATGATCAACGGGGCGAAATGCTCCGGTGTCCTGGTCAGCGGCCGCGCGGTCTTGACCGCGGCGCACTGCTTCACCAACGAGAAACGCATCGTCGCTGTAAAGCCCCGCCAGGTCGCGCTCTATCAAAATGACAGGAAGCTCGCCCGCAAGGCCGCGCGCATCGTCATCCACCCCGACTATAGCGCCAAGTCGGCCACGACGGCTGCCAGCGACATAGCTCTGCTTCTCCTCGACGACGATGGGTCGACCTTGCCGCCTGTCAGGTTCCTGACCGGACGCGAAGCGTTTCTGACCGCCGACATGATGGATCTTCTCTTTATCGATGCCGCTCTCTATGGCTATGGCAACCGCGATGGCAAGGACGAACGGCTTCTGAAGGCCCGGGCAATATTGAGCCTGATGGTGCTGCCGCCCAACTCCTTTCTCGGCCAATCCGAGAAGGTCTTTTTGAGAGCGCCGGAATTCTGTCATGGCGACTCGGGTGGCGGCGTGTTCCAGGCGCCCGGCGGGGTCGTCGACGCGGACGAACCACCCGTGCTGCTGGGAATAGCGAGCGCCATCGGGGAGGCGAAAGAACAGTGTGATGACTTTGGCGAGATCATGCGCGCCGATTACTTTGCCGGGTGGATTGCCGCCACCCTCAAGGAACACGGCGCCGACTGACGGGGCAATCCGCCGCTTTAGCCTGAGTATGACGAAAATCGATAGACATCATACTTTCGTCTGTATAGGTTCCCGCCCAGTGTGAATTGACGAAGCGGGGAGTTGGCGATGCGGATTGCGAGGATGTTGGCCGGCCTGGCCATTCTGGCGACGCTCGCTGTGGGACCGGTGCGCGCCGAGACGACGCTGACCTATTCCTGGACGTCCAATGTCGGGCCGCTCAACCCGCATGCCTATTCGCCCAACGAGATGTTCGGGCAGGCGATGGTCTATGAGCCGCTGGTCAAGTACCAGGCCGACGGCACCGTGGCGCCCTGGCTCGCCACGTCCTGGACCATCTCCGGTGACGGCCATGTCTATACTTTCACCTTGCGCAATGACGTGAAGTTCTCTGACGGCGCGGTGTTCGACGCCACCGCCGTGAAAGCCAATTTCGACACGGTCCTCGCCAACCGCGAACAGCACAACTGGCTGGAGCTCGCCAATCAGATCACCAAGACGGAAGCCCTCGACGCCGCGACCTTCCGGCTGACCCTCAAGGGATCCTATTATCCGGTCCTGCAGGAGCTGGCGCTCATCCGGCCGTTCCGGTTCATTTCGCCCGCCGCCATTCCCGCTGAAGGCACCGCCGCGAAGATCCTGGCGCCGGTCGGCACCGGGCCGTGGAAACTCACCGAGACGAAGCTCGGCGAATATGACCTCTTTACACGCAACGAGACCTATTGGGGGCCGAAGCCGGCCTATGACCGCCTCATGGTGAAGGTCATTCCCGACCCCAACAGCCGCGCCGTCGCTTTCGAGACGGGCGAGATCGATCTGATCTATGGCGCGGGCCAGATTTCGCCCGATACGTTCCAGCGCTTCCAGGCGATGTATCCGGGCAAGACCGGCCTGTCCGAGCCGCTGACGACCGAGGTGATCGCGCTCAACACCAATCGCGGCCCGACCCGCGACCGCGCCGTCCGTGTCGCCATCAACCACGCGGTGGACAAGGACGCGATCGTCAACAGCGTGCTCTATGGCACGCAGAAACGTGCCGACGCATTGTTCGCCCCGAACTTCCCTTATGCGAATGTGGGGCTTGCGCCCTATGGCTTCGACCCGGCCAAGGCGGAAGCGCTTCTCGATGAAGCCGGCTGGCGCCGCGCCGACGGCGAGGCGATCCGCGCCAAGGACGGCGTGAAGCTCCGCATCGAGCTTTGTTACGTCGGCAACAATGCGCAGCAGAAGGCGATATCGGAAGTCATCCAGGCCGATCTGCGCAAGATCGGCATCGATGTCGTGCTGGTCGGCGAGGAAGTCAATGCTTTCTCGACGCGCCAGCGCGACGGTGAATTTGGCATGATTTTCGGCGAGACCTGGGGCGCTCCCTATGATCCGCATTCCTTCGTCAGCTCGATGCGGGTGCCGTCGCATGCCGACTATCAGGCGCAGCTCGGCCTGCCGATCAAAGGCGAGCTCGATGCCAAGATCGGCGAGGTGCTCGTCACCGTCGATGAAACCAAGCGTCAGCGGCTCTATCGCGACATCCTCACCGCGCTCCATGCAGAGGCGGTCTATCTGCCGCTGACCTACAGCACGGCCCCGCTGGTGGCGGGACCGAAGCTCGGCACCGTCGGCTTCGGCCCGACGGTCTCCGAGATCCCGTTCGAGACCTATCGTCCGGCCAACTGATGCTGCGCTTCATCGCCGGCCGGCTTGCACTGATCCCCGTGATGCTGCTCGGCGTCTCGGCCGTGGTTTTTCTCATGTTGCGTCTCGGCCGCGGCGATCCGGCGCTCGATTATCTTCGGATTTCGCAGATCCCGCCGACCGATGAGGCGATCGCCAAGGTCCGCGTGCTCCTGGGGCTCGACCGTCCGCTGATCGAGCAATATCTGACCTGGTTGTGGGATGCGGTCCGCCTCGACTTCGGCGTTTCCTATGTGACCAGGCGGCCGGTGCTCGACGAATTCCTCTATTATCTGCCCGCCACGTTGCAGCTCGCCGCCGTCGCTCTCCTGGTGACGCTCGCCGTCAGCCTGCCGCTCGGCATCTGGGCGGCGCGCCATCCCGACAAGCTACCCGACCAGATCGTGCGCGGCATCGCCTTCATCGGCGTGTCGATGCCGAATTTCTGGCTCGGCTTCCTGCTGATGATCGTCTTCTCGGTTTGGCTCGGCCTGTTGCCGCCGCTCGGCAAGGGCGGTGTCGCGCATATGCTCATGCCGGTCGTGGCGGTGTCGCTGATGTCGCTGTCGATCAATGCCCGCATGCTGCGCACCAGCATGCTCGAGGCCGGCGGCCAGCGGCATGTCCTCTATGCGCGATTGCGTGGCCTGTCTGATGGAGCCGTGACGCGCAACCATATCCTACGCAATGCGCTGCTGCCGATCGTCACCGCCACCGGCATGCATGTCGGCGAATTGATCGGCGGGACACTGGTGGTGGAGAACATCTTCGGCTGGCCGGGTCTTGGACGTTATGCGGTGTCGGCGATCTATAATCGCGACTTCCCGGTCCTCCAGTGCTTCGTCCTGATGATGACGCTGATCTTCGTTCTGTGCAATCTCGTCATCGACATCTTCTATGCCTGGCTCGATCCGCGCATCCGGATGTTCGCGGAAGGAATGCGATGAGCCTCGAGAACACCTTGCCGGCACCGGCCCTGGCCGCGCCGCGCCGCCGCGGCGTCTGGCAGGTCCGTCTCGCTCTGGCGATCGTGGCGCTGCTCGCACTCTGCATCGTCGCGGCGCCGCTCATCGTGCCTTACGATCCCGAACTGGTCGACCTCGCCCAGAAACTCCAGGCGCCGAGCGCTGCGCATTGGCTCGGCACCGACCATCTCGGCCGCGACATGCTCTCGAGGCTCGTCTATGCGACGCGGATCTCGCTCGGCTCCGTCGCCATCATCCTGCTGCTGATCCTGGCGCTCGGCATCATCGTCGGCGGCGCCTCGGGTTTCATCGGCGGGCGCTTCGACCGCATCGTCATGCGCTTCTGCGACGTGTTTCTGACCTTCCCGACCTTCGTATTGGCGATGTTCATGATCGGCGTGCTCGGCACCGGCATGGTCAATGTCATCATGGCGGTGGTGCTGTCGCACTGGGCCTGGTATGCGCGCATCGTGCGCAGCCTGGTCCTGTCGCTGCGCGAGCGCGACTATGTCGCCGCCGCCGAAATCGCCGGCGCCGGCCGCCTGCGGATCTTCATCGAGCATATATTGCCGGGCGTGATGGCGCAGCTCGTGGTGCTGGCGACGCTCGATATCGGTCATATGATGCTGCATGTCGCGGGCCTGTCCTTCCTGGGGCTGGGCGTGGCGGCGCCGACACCCGAATGGGGCGTGATGATCAATGATGCGCGCCAGTTCGTGTGGACGCAGCCGCTGCTCGTGCTCTGGCCCGGCCTGATGATCCTGATCAGCGTGATGGCCTTCAACCGGCTGGGCGATGCGCTGCGCGACCGCCTCGATCCCGCTTTCAGGGCGGCGCATTGCTGATGGCCCGGCGTCTCACCATCGAAGGTTTGCGGCTCGCGGCGTGGCGCCATGGCGCGCCGGTCGAGCTGGTGCGCGGCATCGATCTCGACATAGCAGCCGGGTCGGTGACCGCCTTGGTCGGCGCCAGCGGCTGCGGCAAATCCCTGACCTGCCTCGGCATCCAGGACTGCCTGCCGCCTGGCGTGACGCGCATCTCCGGCAGCGTAGCAGTCGACGGGCAGGTGAAAACCGGGCTTGAGCTGCGTGGCCGGCTGGTGGCGACGGTCATGCAGAACCCGCGCAGCGCCTTCAATCCGGTGCTGTCCATGCGGGCGCATGCGCGCGAGACGCTGAAGGCGGCGGGCCGCTTTGGTCCCGACGCCGACCAGCGCATCCTCGCCGCTTTCGCCGAGTCCGGTCTCGATGAGCCGGCGCGGGTCATGGCGCTCTATCCCTTCCAGATGAGCGGCGGCATGCTGCAGCGGGTGATGATCGCGCTGGCGCTGTTGTCCGAAGCGCCGTTTCTCATCGCCGATGAGCCGACCACCGATCTCGATCTCGTGCTGCAGGCGCATGTGCTCGATCTGATCGGGCGGCTGGTGGAGAAACTCGGTCTCGGCGTGCTGCTCATCACCCACGACATGGGGGTGGTGGCGCGCACCGCCCGCAGCGTCGCCGTGATGGAGGCGGGGCGTATTATCGAGCGCGGCGATGTCGGCGACATATTCGCGAAGCCGCGGCACGCGGCGACCAAGGCCCTCGTCGCGGCGCATCTGGCGCTCTACCCCGAGGAGCAGGTGGCATGAGCCTGATCGCGGCCGTGGGCATCGGCAAAACCTATCATGCGGGCGCGCTCTTCGATCCGCGGCCGCCGAAGACGGTGCTGCGCGATGTCGATCTCGCGATCGAAGCCGGTGAATGTGTCGGGCTCCTCGGCCGCAGCGGCTGCGGCAAGAGCACCCTGGCGCGGTTGCTGCTCGGCCTCGAAAAACCCGATGCCGGACGGATCACTTTTCGCGAACGCGACATTGCCGGTCTGGGCGGTGAAGAGCGCCGCGACTACCGCCGTGCCGTCCAGCTCGTCTTCCAGGATTCGATCGGCGCCGTCGACCCGCGCCATACGATCGAGCGCTCGTTGAGCGAGCCGTTGCGCCACCTGACCGGCCTCGACCGCGCGGCCCGTCAGGCGCGGGTGGCGGACTTGCTGACGCTGGTCGGTCTCGATCGCCGCGACGGCGAGAAATTGCCGGGCCAGATGAGCGGCGGCCAGCTGCAGCGTGTCTGTATCGCCCGCGCTCTGGCGCCGAAGCCGGAATTGATCGTCCTCGACGAGGCGGTCTCAAATCTCGATCTTGTCCTGCAGTTGCAGGTTCTCAATCTGCTGGCGCAGCTGCGCCGGCAGCTCGGCACCGCTTTCCTGTTCATCACCCATGATCTGCGCCTGACCCGGCGCTTGTGCGACCGGGTGCTGGTGATGGAGGAGGGCCGTATCGTCGATGCGGCGCAGACGGTCTCGGATCTTCATCACCCGGCGTCGTGCGCGCTGAGCGCGGCGGTCCTGCCGGCCTATCCTATTTCACCTTGATGTGCATGTGGCGGTGCGGCGAGCTCTCGCCATGGCCGTGGCTGTGCGCTTCCATCTCGACCGGGATCAGCACCAGCTGACCATGGCGCACGCCGCGCTCGGCGATCACATGTTCGGCGCTGTGGCGGATCTCCTCCGTCGGCCCCTTCAGCACATTGATCTCCATGCAGTTGTCGTGATCGAGATGGATATGCAGCGTCGACACCGACAGATGATGGTGATCATGGAAGGTCTGCACCAGCCGCTTCGACAGCTCACGGGCAGAGTGATCATAGACATAGATCAGGGCCCCGACGCAGTTGCCGGTCTCGGGCACGCTGACGGTCGCCTCGCGGATGCCGGCGCGCGCCAGGTCGCGGATGGCTTCGGAGCGGTTCTGGTAGCCTTTCATCTCGATGACGCGATCGAGCTCGCTCATCAGATCGTCGTCCAGGGTGACGGTTACGCGCTGCATCGGCCGGCCTCGCCAGGAAATTGCATGGTGGGGCTGTGATCGCAGGCGGAAGGCGGTCCGTCAATCGGTGACGATCACATCCATGGCAATGTCATGCGGCTGGGGATGGATGGTGGCGATCCGGCTCTGCGCATAGCCGACGCCGATGGCGAGCGGCTTGCGTTTCATGGCGGCCAGGGTGCGGTCGAAGAAGCCGCCGCCATAGCCGAGCCGATATTGTGCCGCATCGAAGCCGACCACCGGCGCGATCACGATGTCGGGCTCGACCGCCGGGCCGAAGACCGGAACCAGGATGTTCCAGACGCCGCGTTCCAGAGGGTCGCCTGGCCGCCAGACGCGATAGTCGAGCGGCTTTCCTTTGGCGATGACGACGGGCAAGGCGATATGGCCGCCTCGCGCGATGAAGCGCAGGCCCCAGTTGCGCAGATCGGGCTCGCCGCGGAACGGCCAGTAGGTGCCGACGATGCGGCCGCCCGGTCTGCCTAGTCTCTGATCGAGCAAATTCGCGATCCGTTCGGCGCCGGCCTCGCGATATTCCGGGTTGAAAGCGAGGCGCTCATCGATGAGGCGCCGGCGCTCCGCCTTTCTCCATCTTGAGATGTCGCTCCAGTCGTCCGGCCGGGGCGGGGTGGCGCTGAGCGCCGGGGCCTGATCGTGCAGGACGTGCGGAATGGACGCTGTTTCAACGGTTTTGGTTGGCGTCTCGTCCTGCACGATCAAACGTCCGGCTTGGTGGCGGCCCCAAGCTGCGCGTTCATAAACAGCAAGGCAAATGGAATTAAATGCACTATAAATGCAAAATTATTGCACTATCAGGGCGGGATGATGGATATCGACCGGGCTCGGACCTTTCTGGAAATCATCCATACCGGCAGCTTCCTGAAGGCGGCGGAACGCCTGCATGTCACCCAGACGACGGTGAGCGCCCGCATCCGCACTCTCGAGGAGGAACTCGGCCGCCCGCTCTTCACCCGCAACCGCAATGGCGCCGTCCTCACCGCGGCGGGGCGCGACTTCGAGCGCTTCGCCCAGTCCTTCGTGCAGATCTGGGAGCGCGCCCGCCAGCAGCTGAAGCTGCCGCCCGGCCGCGCCGGCGCCGTGGCGCTGGGCGGCGAGCTCAGCCTGTGGAGCCCGCTGCTTGTCGATTGGCTCGTCTGGATGAAACAGCACCAGCCGAAGATCGCCATCCGCGCCCATGTCAATATGCCGGATCAGTTGCTGGAGCAGCTGCGCACCGGCGTACTCGATGTCGCGGTGCTTTACGCGCCGATGATCCTGCCCGGCTTTACGGTGGAGCTTGTCGAGGAAGAGCAACTGGTGCTGGTCCGGAGTGCCAAAGGTGGCGATGACGAGCCGCTCGATTACGTGCAGGTCGACTGGGGGCAAGGCGGCCTCGGCCACGTCAACTCGGGAGAGTCGGGCCTTCTCGTCGGCTACGGGCCGCTGGGTCTCGCTTACATTCTGCGCGCTGGCGGCATGGGGTATTTCCGCAAAGGCGCGGTGACACCCCACTTGCAGGCCGGCGAGCTGGAGCCCGTCGAGGGGGCACCGGCTTTCACCTACCCGGCCTATGCCGTCTATCCGGAATCAACGGAAGGCCGTGCAGATGTACAGGAGGCACTTCGCGGCCTGAAGGAAGTCGCAAGGCGAGGCGGGGAAGAAATGTCCAGAAATAGCGTCGGTGCCGCCTGATTCAACCCTTCGCCGATGTGTCGCATGTAGCTAGCGAAAGCCCGTGCGTCAGAATATTGGTCGCGGACTGGACCCCTGCGCCTTTTTCCCGCTGGTCGCTGGGCGTCAGTCCGAAGTGACTCTTGAAAGACTGGCTGAACCATGAAGCGGAGCTGAATCCAGTTGCAGCCGCTATTTCCGCAATGGAGAAACCCGTGCGGGTAAGCATATCCTTGGCCTTGCCCAGGCGTAGCGCGTTGTAGTGTTGTCCGGGGCTTTTGCCGAGATACGTCGAAAATACTCGATTCAGTTGGCGGACTGACACTTTTATACGGCGCGCGACTTCCGCATTGGACAACGGACAGTCCAGGTTCTGTCTCATAAGGTTCGTCGCCTGCGAAATGATCGGATGGGCTGCATCCGGCTTTGATCGGGTCCGTCCGTCCAAGGTGAGGTTCAACACTTTGGTGGCGAGTTCTTCACCGGCGAATTGACTCACGAGACTTAAGGTAAAATCGATTGCGCCAAGGGAGCCCGATCCGGTCAACCGGCGATCGGATGAATCGACAATGTCTCCCGAAAAATTTATGGCCGGGAACAATTCTCTAGCGACATTGATCTCATCCCAATGAAGGGTGGCTCGCTTGCCGTCAAGCAGCCCAGCTGACGCCAATAGCAAAGTGCCGGTGTCAATACCGCCCAGCAGCGTGCCGCTGCGATCAATCCGGCGGAGCCATTGCCGCAGACGTTGGGAGTCGGCCTCGAGGGGGTTGTAGGAGGCGCAAATTATTGCGGCGTCCAGGTGATCCGTCGGTGTGATTGCGCTGTTTACGCTTACTATATTGCCGCTGCTTGCTTTCACCGGATTGCCATCCACTGAAAGCAAACGGGTCTCAAAGACGGCGCGGCCCGCGGCCAGATTGGCGATCCGTAACAGTTCGGACATGAGAACCACGACAAGAAGCGAGAACTCGGGCACCAGCACCAAACCTATTCTGTAAGGCCCCGCTTGGTTCTCATGGCGTTGTGACATTTCGAAACTCATCCAAATTTCTCGAGTGAACGGTCGTCCAAAATACTAAAGTAAGTGGCCGTAATCCGAAAGACAGAATCTTAAGCATATCGTTCACTCACCCTCGAAATGAACGCTTGAAAAAGCGGCCAGCGAGAGGATGAGAATGCAGTCGTTTGCCTCGAAGTCAGTGCGAATCGGAATTGATGTCGGAGGCACGTTCACCGACTTCACGGTCCTCTCAACGGCGGAAGTCTCGTTGCATCATTTCAAGGTGCCGTCGACTCCGCACGACCCATCAATTGCAATACATGACGGTCTACAGCGAGTATTCGAAGCCGGATATCGGCCGGATAGCGTGGAGTATATCGGCCACGGAACAACGGTGGCGACGAATATTATAATCGAGCGGCAAGGCACGCTCACTGGGTTGATAACCACCAAGGGTCAACGAGATGTCCTGGAAATTGCCCGCCAGCAGCGACCTCACCTCTATGATTATTCCGTGCAAAGGCCAAAGCCGTTGGTCGATCGGAGGCTGCGCGTAGAGATAGAAGAGCGGATAGCCGCGGACGGTACAGTAATAGCTCCCCTCAATGAAGATGATGTGCGTAAGGCGGCTGAGCTTCTCCGGTCAGCAGGTGTCAGGGCAGTCGCGATCTGCTTCATCCATGCCTATCGGTACGCTCAGCATGAACAGCGCGCGGGGAAACTTCTGAGGGAATTGCTGCCGCATATTCCCATATCGCTCTCGAGTGATGTTCAGCCTGAGTTTCGCGAATTCGAGCGATTTTCAACGACGGTAATGAACAGCTACCTCACGCCGAAAATGAGCGCCTATCTCGACAGCCTGCAACACCGATGCAACGACTTGAGCGTCCCCGTGCGTCCATACACCGTGCATTCAAATGGCGGCCTGATGTCATTGAAGACAGCGCACGAATTTCCGGTCAGGACCTGCCTATCCGGACCGGCGGCCGGGGTTGTCGGCGGCGCGCTCGTTGCCGACGTGGCTGGCTTCAAAAACGTCATCACCTACGATGTCGGTGGAACAAGTACCGACGTCTCGCTGGTCGTTAACGGGCAGATTGCATACACGCCCCTGAGAGAGGTTGCTGGATATCCCATCCGGTGTCCGATGATTGATGTCCATGTCATCGGGGCGGGTGGCGGTTCCATTGCGTGGATTGACAGCGCCGGCGGACTGAAGGTGGGACCGCAAAGCACGGCCGCCGTTCCCGGCCCGGCCGGCTATGGCAAGGGCGGACTGGAAGCAACCCTGACTGATGCCAATATCATACTGGGCCGGCTCAATCCCATTTCATTGCTCGATGGCACATTGCCGATCGACTCTGCCGCCTCGCGTGAAGCTGCCGGCAAACTCGCCGACCAGGTCAGCGCAACCACGGAGGCGACCGCGGACGGCATCGTTCGGATTGCGGTCGCAAATATGGCCCGCGCCATCAGAAGCATATCCGTTGAGAGAGGTTGCGATTTAAGAGACTATGTCCTGGTCGCATTTGGCGGGGCAGGGCCGCTGCACGCCGCTCTCGTCGCGGATGAGACGGGCATCAATCGAGTGCTTGTTCCTGTCTCGCCTGGAACCATGTGCGCCCGCGGCGTATTGCTGTCCAATATATCGCGGACTTTCGTATGCACGATTATCTCGACTCTTTCTGAAGCCGTCTGGGAACGAACCTTGAGCGAAGTCGCCAGACTCCGCTCGGAGGCCAAGGCCTGGCTGGTCAGCGAGAATGTCACGGAATCGAAGCAGCACTTCCGTCGAATCATTGAAGCGCGCTACGTAGGCCAGAATCATGAAGTTCGGGTCGAAACGAAGACCGATCTCATCGAGGACTTCATTCAGGCCTTTCATTCGAACAATAGAGACATCTACGGTTACGACATAACCGATCGGACAATTGAAATAGTTAATATTCGAATCGAAGCCATTGGCGCCACCAACTACGAGATCACCGAGGAAACGCCAGTGCGCGGCCTGCTTCGGGACGCCCTGATCGAAAAACGGCAGGTGGATTTCGGACGGGAATATGGCGGGCGTGTCCTGGCGTCGGTCTACAGGCGCTCAGCTCTTCCAAGCTCGGCCCGGCTCGCGGGACCGTCGATCATCGAAGAATTATCGTCAACTATCGTTGTTCCACCAGGTTGGATGGCGCGGATCGATCGATTCCGAAACATCATCTTGGAGAAGGCCTAAGACTCATGACAACGCCACCATATGCCGAAACAGCCGAGTTCGATCCCGTCGAGACGGAGGTATTCTTCAATCGACTGCTGTCCATCACCGACGAAGTCATGACGTCTCTGATCCGGTCATCGTTCTCGACAAATATCAAGGAACGAAAGGATGCGTCAGTCGCGCTCTTTGACGTACAAGGGCGGCTGGTGTGTCAAGCCCTCTATATTCCGATGTTGCTGTCTGGAGTGCTGGGCGGTGTCGAGAGCCTGATCAAACTGGTCGACTTGTCGACGATCGAGGAGGGGGATGCATTCATCTGCAACGATGCCTATCTCGCCGGTGGGACTCACTCCAGCGATATCTCGATTATCACACCGGTGTTCCACGAGGGGAGTCTCGTGTTTTTTGTGGGTAATATCTGTCATCACGCTGATGTTGGCGGCATCGTCCCGGGCTCCACCGATCATACCTTGCCGAGCATCTTCGCAGAGGGCATTCGAATTCCACTGATCAAGATTGTCCGAAGACATGAGATAGACAATCAGCTTCTGCACCTGATTGCCGTGAACACCAGGGATCCCGAAGAGCGAGTCCTCGACCTCAAGGCTCAAATTGCGGTCAATGAGAAAGGGGTGCAATCCCTTAACGCCCTATTGTCGAACAGCGGCGTGGCTCGGATACGCAAGGCCGTTCACGATCTGCTATCCTACACCGAGCGGCGAATGCGCAGCCGGATTCAAGAGCTGCCGGATGGCGTGTTCGAAGCCGAATCGTGGACTGATGATGAGGGCGTGCCCGGTGCACAAAAGTGCATAAAGCTGGCCATCCACATTTCCGGGGGCCAGCTCCGGCTCGATTTCACGGGAACTGACACTCAGGCGATGGGAGCGATAAACGTTCCACGATATCCATTGATCGCCGCCTGCTTTATCGGTCTCAACAGCATAATTGATCCGGAGATCCCGACTAATGATGGAATGTTCAGGGCGGTGACGATCACCGCGCCTGAAGGAACATTGCTGAATCCCAGGTTTCCGGCAGCGATCGGCAACAGGGAGTTTACAGCTCAGCGCGTCGTCAGGGCCATTTTCCTCGCAATGTCAAAGGCCGTTCCGGAGCAGCGGGCGCTCGCGGCGTCGGCCGATATCAATACCGGCATGGCGTTTTACGGGTTGCGCAATACCGGCACTCCCTTCGTATATGTGGAGGCTGTTGCCGGCGGGATCGGCGCGTTGTTTCACAAGGATGGAATGCATGGTGCGCAAGGTGGCATCACCAATAGCGCGAATACGCCCACGGAACCGCTGGAGATCGAATTTCCGCTGCTCGTGCGGGAGTACGGATTGGAAGTTGATTCTGTCGGAGCCGGCCGTACGCAGGGCGGAGCGGGAATCATCCGGGACATTTCGGCCCTGGTCGACGGCGTAAGCGTATCGACACGCGCTGATGGAAAGCGAACCCCGGCGCCTGGGCTTTTCTCCGGCCACGATGGCGCTCCGTCACGTCTTGAGTTGCATCATGCGGATGGCTCCATCCGCGAGATCGAGATGTATCTTGTCGATCATCCTCTCAAATCCCGTGAAGCGGTAAGATTAATCACTCCGGGAGGGGCAGGATTCGGATCACCGAAGGAGCGCGGCCGCCTGGCCGTGAAGGCCGACGTCCATGACGGTTTGATCACACGAAAATTTGCACGAGACCACTATGATTGGTCCGAAGGTTGAGAGCGGGCAGATGGAAACGCAATGGCGCGAGCCCACTTCGTCCCGTCCGATTCGCCACACCGATGTTGCGGTCATTGGCGGCGGGATCGTCGGCACGTCGGCGGCATATTATCTTGCAAAGCGGCAAGTCCAGGTTGCGCTCTTTGAGAAGGGAAGAATTGGCGGCGAACAGTCAAGTCGCAACTGGGGCGCGGTTCGCCAGCAGGGTCGCCATATAGCTGAACTCCCGCTCATGATTGAGAGCAATCGGCTGTGGCGAGGCCTCGAGAGGGAGTTGCAGGCAGAGCTCGATTGGCGTCAACAGGGACAAATGCGCGTTGCCTATGACAGTAGAACGCTGGAATGGGCTGAATCATGGATTCCGATCGCGAAGGCGCACGATCTCGATACGCGCATTCTCACGCCAAAGGAGGTTTCGGAGATACTGCCGCACTTCGCAGGAACAGGATGCCTAGGTGGTATGTTCACCGCGTCCGATGGATGTGCGGAACCCGAGAAAGTATCGCTTGCCTTTGCAAACGCGGCGAAGAAGGCTGGTGCTGCAGTATCTGAGCAATGTGCCGTAAGCGCGATAGACACCAAGAATGGGTCGGCCTGTGGTGTTCATACGGAAAACGGATATGTAACCGCGAACGCTGTCGTCTGCGCGAGCGGTGCGTGGACAAGTCGATTGCTTCGACCGCTTGGAGTAGTTCATCCCTCTTTGTGGGTGAGAGGTTCGGTTGCGCAAACCGAGCCTATTGGAATTGACCTGCGCAAGCTGGTCGTATGGGGAAAATGTGCATATAGGCAGCGACCGGACGGCAGCCTGACCCTGGCCGCGGCCGAGGATGGTTATCATGACGTGATGATTGATAGCTTCCGATACGGACCTTCGTTTCTTAGCCTTGCTCGACAGAATTGGCGAAATCTCCGGTTCGCAATTGGCAAGCCGCTCGCGCAGGATATTCGAGGAGAATTCTCATCGTTTACACGGCATCGCACTCTCGATCCCTCTCCCGATCTGGTGGGATTGGAGCGAGCGGCGACGGCTTTTGCAAGCGAATATCCATCAGCGTCGAAGATTCGTCTGAGAAGGAAATGGGCCGGCTGGATTGACTATATGCCGGATGAATTGCCCGTTATTGATGCACTGGCAGCCCCGCGAGGCGTGTTTGTGGCAGCCGGACTTAGTGGCCATGGATTCGGATTGGGACCGATTGTCGGAAAAGTCGTCTCTTCTCTCATTGCCGATGGGAAATGCGAGCACGATCTGACGAGCTTTCGAGCGAGCCGCTTTATGTAAGTGAGCCTTCGCGTTTGAAGCCGTGGAATGGAAATCTTTCGAGCCGCGAGCTCAAGACTGAGGAGAGACCCTATCGATGTCGAACAGCACAATTCCGATACGCCTCGATCCGAACGGCCCGAACGGCAGCGGGCTTGGGGAGTGGCATCTGATGATCAACGAAAGTTGCGCTGCTCCGCCCTTGGAACGTCGCAAGCGCTTCTTCATTGCTGAGCGGCCCGCCGGTCAAATCCGCGCCTCGGTCTGGGAAAGTGGGCCTTACACCGAAACGATCGACTACTATCCCATGGATGAGTTCATGGTCGTGATCGAGGGGTCGGTCACGCTGATATTTGACGATGATCATCGGGAGACCTTCCGTGCGGGCGATACGTTTTTCATCCCGTTGGGAACGAAAGTCGTCTGGAAGCAGGAGGAACGGATGAAGAAGTTCTGCCTGGTCTATGCTGATTGGAATGTAGAGGAGTGACAGCGGCGACGTGCGAGAGCCACGGCTGTCGCTGTCCTTGACTGTCCGAGGCCCACCCCGTGCTGAAGGATAAGGTAGTGCAATTTGGAATCCCGCGCGGTGTCATTGCTCCAAACCTGACGCCCTTTAATCATGATCTGAGCGTGGCTACAGATCTCTATGTCGAGCATGCAAAAAATCTGCTCGCTTCGGGATGCGCGGCTCTCGCCCCATTTGGCACGACGGGAGAGGCCTCGTCCCTCAGCGTGGTCGAACGAATGGAGCTGCTGGAGGCGCTTGTTCAGGCGGGGATTGCTCCGGGCCGACTGATTCCCGGCACCGGCCTCACGAACCTGCCCGAGACGCTTCGGCTGATCAGCCATGCGGCTGAGTTGGGCTGTCGGTTCGTCCTGGTACTCCCGCCATTCTACTTCAAGGGGGTCTCAGACGACGGCTTGCGCGAGTATTTTTCGCGCTTGATCGATCAGCTTCGCGGGATCGAAATCGGGATATTTCTCTATCATATACCGAAAGTCGCCGGCGTCGGTCTCTCGCTGCCGGTTGTCAAATCTCTCCGGGAGAAGAATCCAGGCCATCTCATCGGTATCAAGGACAGTTCCGGGGACTGGGAGAATACGCGAGCGCTATTGGAAATGAAGAGCTTGATTGTATATCCCGGGTCCGAGCTGGATCTTCCAGCGGCTTTGTCCTTGGGTGCCCCAGGATGCATATCGGCGACGGCGAATATCAACGCTCAGATGATCTCCGATGTGATCGGCCACGCGGCGTCAGGCCAAAGTGAGGCCGCTCTCAATCTGCACGCGGCCGCCAAGAAGATACGTCTGTTGATTCAAGACTATCCCGTCATATCCGCGCAGAAGTCATTGCTGGCGGCAGCTGGTGACAGGCGGTGGCTCAATGTGAGGCCACCGCTGGTCACGATGAATTGGGAAAAAGCATCCGAATTGGCGCTCACGCTCGACCAAAATTGCAACTTCCGGGTTAAGGCGCCGTAGCGTGCCCGGGCGCAAGTTCCAGAGCCATCATAAACCGCGAAGGGGTAACAGCTGAATGACAAAAATACTCGCAAACAAAGTCGCGATAGTCACAGGTGCGGGCAATCTTCGTGGAATCGGTCGCGCAGCGGCACTGAAACTTGCGAGCCATGGAGCGGATGTCGTTGTCACCGATCAGGCTCTGACGGTGGGGCTTAAGGAGTTGGCTGCCGAAATTGCGGAAATGGGAAGCCGCTCGTTGGCCGTGGCGTTGGACGTGGCAGACGCCGCCCAAATAAGCGCATGTGCCAGTATGGCCGTCGAGAAGCTTGGCGGGATTGACATACTTGTGAATAATGCCGGCACGACTGTTGGTGCCAGACCGTTTCTCGATATTTCGGACTCGGACTGGGACATCAGCTATTTCGTTAATCTGCGGGGCCCCGCTCAGTTTTGTCGAGCTGTCATACCGATCATGATCGAACGAGGGGGCGGCGCGATCATCAACAATGCATCGACGGCGGGGCTGGGCGCCGAGGCGGGATTCGGTGCGTATAGTGCGTCGAAACACGCTCTCGTCGCGCTTACGAAGACCATAGCTGCCGAGTTTGGTTCTCAAGGTATCAGATGCAATGCCGTGTGTCCTGGGTTCGTCAAGACGGACATGCATATGTCAGTGAACGAACGTCTCGCATTGGAATCCGGAATTGACGCGGATGAGATCGCAAGCAGGCGGTATCTCGGCGTAGCGATGAAGCGAGCAGGAGAGCCAGCGGAGGTCGCCGATGCGATCGCGTATTTAGCCAGCCCCGCATCATCATACATTACTGGCATTGCCCTTGCGGTCGCAGGTGGAACGTCGGTTGGACTCTAGCCGCTGGATCGGGGTGTGAGCTGCGAGAAAGTCTGCGCCAGTGAGCAGAGCGGTATGCGCGGTCTTTACGGTCAGTCGACGACGAGCGATCTGTGCCGCATGCGACGGCGTGTAGTTTTCTCCACGTGCTCGCTGTCCAAAATCCTAAAAGATAAGTCCTTAATCCAGAAGACAGAGCCTCGTCAGTTCATTCTACTCGGTCCGATGGGGTCGATGAGAGTTATGTCAGGAGGAGCCATAGATGAGTGAACTCGAACACAAGCTCGAAGCCGCAAGTAAGATGGCGAGCTTTGGAAAAGTCTCGCGTCGTGAGTTTGTTCAGCTGGCGATCGCGGCAGGTACTTCAATAGTCGCGGCGAACGCCATGTTCACCAAGGCATTGCGGGCCGAGCCCAAGCGAGGCGGCAGATTGGTCATGGGGATTGGCCATGGCGGAACGACGGATTCGCTTGACCCCGGAGTGTGGGCGAATGCCTTTGTAAGTGACATGTCGACGGGCATTTGGGGCGCTCAGCTTTGCCGCATAGATCAAAGCAACGCGGTGAAACCGCATATCGCAGAGAGTTTCGAGCCTGCTGATAAGGCAAAGCGTTGGATCTTCAAGCTGCGAAGGGGCTTGACCTTCCACGATGGCAAGACGGTTACAGCCCAGGATGTGGTTCAAAGCTATAACTATCATCGTACCCCTGAATCGAAGTCCGCTGTAAAGAGCTATTTGGAGATTATTGAAGAGATTGCGGCAGACGGACCTGAGACGGTCATTTTCAAACTGAAGTCTGGAGCCGCGGACTTTCCCTATGTGACCTCCGATTCTCACCTGCCGATTTACAAAGCAAAGAGTGAGGGCGGGATTGAATGGGAAAATGGGATTAGCTGTGGTCCCTTTATACTCCAGAAATTTGAGCCCGGCGTACGCCTGAGCGCGAAGCGTAACCCCAATTACTACGCCAGTGACCGGCCTTATTTTGACGAGGTGGAGCTTCTATCGATCATAGATATCACGGCCCGCACCAACGCCCTGGTTACAGGCGACGTGCATTGCATCGATCGAGTGGATCTGGCGACCATCGGGCTACTGAAGCGGAATGCCAATATAGAAATTACAGACGTTCCGGGATTTGGTCATTACGTCGCTCCGATGAATGTCACCGTTCCTCCATTTGACAATCCAGACGTGAGGTTGGCTTTGAAATGGGCGATCGACCGCGAGGAGATCGTCAATAAGATTTTGTACGGTTACGGCAAGGTGGGCAATGACAGCCCGATTGCCGCGGGAGTCAGATATGCCAGCAGTCCCCGGCCGGCTTATCGATATGATCCGGATAAGGTTGGATTTCATCTCAAGAAAGCCGGGCTCAGTTCGCTGCAGGTCGATCTTTCCGTGTCCAATGCGGCATTCGCGGGTGCTGTAAACTCGGCGCTTCTGATGCAGCAGAGCGCCAAGGCAGCCGGCATCGACATCAATGTGATCCGCGAGTCTGAAGACAGTTACTGGGCAAATGTTTGGATGAAGAAACCTTGGTGCATGTCCTATTGGGGTGGGAGACCCACATGTGACTGGATGTTTACCACGGCCTATGCCGAGGGCGCCGCGTGGAATGACAGCTTTTGGGCGAACAGGCGCTTTAACGAACTTCTCGTCGCGGCGCGCTCAGAGACCGATGAGAAAGTGCGGGCTGGTCAATATGCCGAGATGCAGCAGCTTGTTCACGACGACGGCGGTGTCGCGGTGCTGATGTTCAACAACTTTGTGGGCGCTCATCTCGGGACGCTTGCGCATGGCGAGCTGAACTCCAATTACGATCACGACGGCGGCTACATCTACGAGCGCTGGTGGTTTGCGTGATGGCGCTTACCCGGAAAAATGTGGCTATAGCCAGGAATTGGAGCGGGCGAAGGGAATCGAACCCTCGACATACAGCTTGGGAAGCTGTCGTTCTACCACTGAACTACGCCCGCTTTGCCGGCGCGACTTTAGAGCATGATCCGGAAAAGTGTCCAGCGGTTTTCCGGAAAGATCATGCGCAAACAAGAGGCTAGAGCGGGACTCCGAATCTTCAACGCCCTGATTGCACCTTCAACATGTCATGAGCCCGTCGTCCGGAACGCGTCCATCAGCATGTGGCAGAGGCCGGAGGCCGCCGGTCCGAAGGGCAGGTCGATGCGGCGGATGATGAAGACCGGCACGCGGGTCGGCGCGGCGGACTGGCGCGCTGCCAGGGCCACGTAAGCGAGCCGTCCCGCCGCGAGATCGGCTTCGACCATCCAGAAGGGCAGGTTTCCCCAGCCGGCACCGGCCAGGATCAAGGCGTGTTTGGTGGCGAGGTCGCCGACGCAACAGGTCCGTTGCGACAGCACGCCGAAATTGCGGCCCTGCGAGCGCTCCGATGGATCGGCGACGACGATCTGCACATGCTCGGAGAGATCGACCGTCGTCCACCGCGCCGTCGGGCGTGGCTGCGCCAAAGCGTGATCGGGCCGGCAGACGGGGATCATCCCGGCGATCTCACCGATCGCCTCCGAGACGACATGCGCGTCCGGCTCGTCGGCGGCGGTCAGGCCGATGTCGCAGTCGCCGTCCACGACCAAAGCCAGCGCCGAGGTCAGCGGCGCCGTTTTCATCTCCAGCCGCACGCTTGGAAACGCCGCCTGGAAGGAGCGGATGACGCCGGCGAAAAGCGGCAACGGCAAGAGCGGATCGAGCACCAGGTCGAGCTCCGCCTCGACACCCCGGCTGAAGCTGGTGGCGCGGGCGCGCAAGGCATCGGCCTTGATCAGCAGGGTGCGCGCCTCGGCCAGGAGTGTCGTGCCGACCTCGGTGAGCTGGGGGCGATGCTCCGAGCGGTCGAACAGCGACACCTTGAGCTCCGCCTCGAGATTGGCGATGGCGCTGCTCAGGCCGGATTGCGCCCGCCCCAGCGCCTTCGCCGCCGCCCGGAAAGAGCCCTTGTCGGCCACTGAAACAAAGACGCGCAGCTGGTCGAGAGTGAGGGCGTCCAACATGATCGCTTTTCCTGATCGATTTGATCATGATTTGAGCAGTTACATAGATCGCATTCAAGCTCCAAATCTCCGGAAGTCATTCAAGGAGGGTGCCATGAAAAAAGCGATCATCTTCGAAGCCGGCGGCGCCGATCCGGCCCGCGACCGGTTCGAGCGCAAGGACCTGACTATTGTCGTCGTCGACCATGCCGACCTGCTGCCGGAGGTCGCCGCCGGCCTGGCGCGCGACGGGGCGGAGCTCATCGAGCTGTGCGGCGGGGTATCGCCGCGCTGGCGGTCGCTGGTCAGCGCCGCCGTCGGACCCCAAGTGCGGGTGAGCTCGGTGACCTTTGGCATTGAGTCGCTGGTGCCCGCCTACCGCTACAACCAGGGTTATCTGGATGGGAAGGCGCTGCATGCCGCCTTCATCTTCATCGAAGAAGGGGCGAATCCCGCGCGCGATCGTTTCGACCGAGACTTCCCGCCCCAGCGCACGAGCTTCGTGCCGGTGCCGGACGAGGCGGCGGCGGTCGCCGTCGCCCGCGCGCTCGTTGCTGAAGGTGTCGACCTGATCGAGCTTTATGGCGGCTTCACCAGCCAGGGCGCCGCCGCCGTCATCGATGTGGTGGACGGCCGGGCGCCGGTCGGCATCGGCAGCTTCACGCTCGAAGCCACATTCCCAGCCGCGTGACGCGGTTGGATCTCTGCCTCACCCCTCAGAAACGCTGAGTACAAGAAAAGGACCAGCTCCCATGACCACCTCACCCGACAACTTCGTTGCCCAGATCAACGGCAGCCCGGCGACCGCCGAGACATTGGCGCCACTCGCTTTCGCGGGCTTCGCGCATTTCACCGCCATTCAGGTGCGCGGCGGCCAGCTGCGTGGCCTCGATCTTCATCTCGACCGGCTGCGCAACGCCTCGCAGACACTTTACGGCAAGAGCCTGTCCGATGAGCGGCTGCGGACGCTTCTGCGCACGGCGATCGCGGCCGGACCACAGGATCTCTCGCTCACCGCCACCATCTATTCGCCTGAAGGCGAATTCACCCCGGCACCTGAGATTGCCGAGCCGGTCGTGCTGATCCGCACCGCGCCGCCTTCGTCGGGACCCAAGGGACCGCTCCGCCTCTTGCCGATCGAGCATGAGCGCATGCTGCCCCAGTTCAAGCATGTCGGCGAGATCGCCAAGACCTATCTGTTCCGCGAGGCGCTCCGTCAGGGCTTCGACGACGCCGCTTTCCTCGACCGTACCGGCAGGCTCAGCGAGGCGTCGATCTGGAATCTCGTCTTCTGGGACGGCCAGGCGGTGGTGTGGCCCGAGGCCGCCATGCTCGTCGGCACATCGATGGGCATCGTGCGCCGGCAGTTGTCCAAGCTCGGCATCGCGCAGCGTACCGAGACCGTCACCCTTGCCGATGTGGCGCGTTTCGCCGGAGCGGCGGTGATGAATTCCTGGACGCCCGGTATCGCGGTCACGGCGATCGGCGATGCGGTTCTGCCCGCGGCGCCGGACTTCCAGGCGCTGCTGCACCGCGCCTATCAGGCGGAGCCGCTCATCCGGCCTTAACCACAATGTCGTCCTTCGCGTCCAAGCGCCGGAAGTTTGGCACGAAATACCAGGAACCCGGGTAATTTCGAGGTATATGTTCTCAGGGGCGCGCCAGTTGAAGGTAGCCAACAATGAAAGTGCATCGGATCGGGGCGATCATCACCTGTCTGCGTGGTGGCATGCTGATCGCCGCCGCTCTGATGGCCTTGGGCCTCCTTGCCGCGCCAGTGATGGCTCAGGCGGATCCCGCAGCACCGCCGCAGAAGGTTCAGGACCTCCTCAAGCTGATGGGGGATCCGGAGGTGCAGAAATGGGTCGATGCGCAAAGGGCAGTCCCGCCCGCACCATCATCGGGCCCCGCCAGGGCGGCGGATGACGGAATGCTCTTCGCCACGGCACTGGCGCGGATACATCGCCATTTTACCGAGCTCGCCGCCGCGATCCCGCGGCTGCCCACCGAATTCGCCGCCGCCGGCGCCGCCATCGGCACCGCGCTGGAAGGTTATGGCCTCCTGGGCTTCGCGCTGATCCTGGCGATCTTCGTCGCCGCCGGCTTCGCGGCGCAATGGCTGTTCTGGCGCTGGACCGCTCCCTTGCGCGCCTGGATCGCCGCCTCCGAACTCACCACGGTGCGCGACCGGCTGACCGCGATGGCGGCACGTCTCGTTTATGGCGCCGGCTCCGTCGCGATGTTCGCGCTGGGCAGCATCGGCGCCTTCCTCGTCTTCGCCTGGCCGCCGCTGCTGCGCCCGATCCTGCTCGGTTATCTCCTGGCGGTGCTCGGCTTCCGGCTGGCCCGCGTGGTGCTCGAATTCCTGTTCTCGCCGCCGGAGCTGGCCGGATTCGGTGAAGCGGCGCGCTTTCGCGTGCTGCCGGTGTCGGATTCCAATGCCTCCTTCTGGGTGAAGCGCCTGTCCTATGCGGTGGGCTGGTTCGCCTTCGGCTGGGTCACCGTTCTTCTCCTGTCAATGCTCGGTTTTGCGCTCCCGTCGCGCCAGCTGATCGCTTATGCGCTGGGCATCGTGCTCGTGGTCATGGGCATTGAGGCAGTCTGGCGCCGGCCCGGCCACGCCGCAGTGGCGCCGTTGCCGGAAGGCGCCCCCGCGCGGATCGGGGAGCGCGCGTTCAACTGGCTGCTGTCGGCCTATTTCCTCCTGCTGCTCCTGCTCTGGGTCGCCAGCGCCATGAAGGTCTTCTGGTTCCTGGCCGTGATCGTGGCGCTGCCGGCCACCGTGGCATTGGCGCAACGGTCCGTGAACAATGTCTTCAGGCCGCCCGGCACCGCGCAAGGCGGCGCGCAAGTCCCGAGCGTCCTCGCCGCCATCGTCGAGCGTGGGGTCAGGGCGGCTCTCATCATCGCCGCCGTTCTCTTCCTGGCTGACCGGCTCGGCGTCGACTTCACCGCGATGACGGCGCAGGACACGTTCCTCACCCGCGTCATGCGCGGTGCGTTGAGCGCCATCGTCATCCTGCTGGTGGCGGATTTCGTCTGGCATGTGGCCAAGACCCTGATCGACCAGCGCATCGCCGCTGCCGGCGTTCCGGGCGAGGCCGGAACGGAACTGGCGCGGCGCAATTCACGCATCCGCACCTTGCTGCCGATCACCCGCAACGTGCTGATGATCGTCGTGGCGATCGTGGCGCTGCTGATGGCCTTGTCCTCGCTCGGCGTGCAGATCGCGCCTTTGATCGCGGGTGCCGGCATCGTCGGCGTGGCGATCGGCTTCGGTGCGCAGACCGTGGTCAAGGACGTCATCAGCGGCGTCTTCTATCTGCTCGACGACGCCTTTCGCGTCGGCGAGTATATTCAGAGCGGCTCCTACAAAGGGACGGTCGAATCCTTCAGCCTTAGATCGGTGAAGCTCAGGCATCACCGCGGCTATATCTACACCGTGCCGTTCAGCGATCTGGGCGCGGTGCAGAATATGAGCCGCGACTGGGTCATCGAGAAGATCACCCTCACCTTGACCTACGATTCCGACATCGACAAAGCGCGCAAGATCGTCAAGAAGATCGGCCTCGAGCTGGCGCAGGATCCGGAATTCGCGCACAGCATCATCGAACCTTTGAAGATGCAGGGCGTCGACCAGTTCGGCGACACCGGCATGCTGATGAAGATGAAGCTCAAGACGCGTCCCGGTGAGCAGTTCGGCATCAAGCGCCGCGCCCTCATGTTGATCAAGCGGGCCTTCGACGAGAACGACATCAAGATCGCGGTGCCGACCGTGCAGGTCTCGGGTGACGACGATCCCAAAGCCGCGGCGGCGCATCGCCTGCGCCTGAAGCAGCAGGCCGAAGCCGCGGCGGCGGCCGCCGGCGGCTGACCGGAATCGTGGCGTCAATGCCATTGACCTGAAAGCCGCCCGATGCTCAGCTGGCACCGAAGGCGAGGCGCCACATGAGCGTGCTTTTCGTGAGCCACGCGAGCAGGTCGGATGCTGGGGCGAGCACGATCCTGGCCTGGCTCAGGGAATGGGGCTACGACGCGGTGTTCGTCGATCACGACGCGGCCGAAGGGCTGGTCGGCGGCGAGCCCTGGGAGGAAAGGCTCTATACGGAGCTGCGCCGCTGCCGCGCTCTGATCGCCCTCGTCGATTCGCCCTGGCTCGGCTCGAAATGGTGCATCGCCGAGGCCAACCACGCCCAGGCGCTGCGCAAGCCGGTGATCCCGATCTATCTCGAGGACCGCAAGGCGAGCGAGTCCTTCGCCAAGCTGCTCGCCGCCAACGCGCCGCCGGTTTTCGCGCGGGTCCAGAGCCTGACCACCGTGGCGCTGGAGGACACCAAGACGCGCCTCAAGCAGGCGTTGTCCAATCTCGGCCTCGATGCGGCGAATGTCTTCAGCTTCAAGGGCAGCCGCCCGCCCTATCCGGGACTTCCGCCCTTCGAGAAGGATGATGCCCCGGTCTTCTTCGGGCGCGATCAGGAGATCACCGATCTCCTGTCGATTCTGAATTCCTGCCGTGCCGCCAATCGTCCGCGCTGGGTGCAGATTCAAGGCGCCTCGGGATCGGGGAAGTCGTCGCTGCTGCGCGCCGGCCTGCTTCCGCGGCTCGAGCGCGACAAGGATCATTGGATCATCGTTCCGCCGTTTCGGCCGCTGGCCGATCCGCTGCGCGAGCTGTCCCAGGCCTTGTCGACGCCATTGCCGGCGCTGCCCGAGGGGGCGGAAGCCGCGGTCGTCGCCGCCTGGGCGCAATGGATCATCGACGCGGCGGCGATGATCCGTAGCGGAGCGCAGCGCCCCGAAGCGACCGTGCTGCTTTCCGTCGATCAGCTGGAGGAAGCGGTCAATCCGAGCCGCGCCGGCGCCGTGCGGGACGAGGACAGCCTGGATCGCGCCACCTTGTTCCTCATCGCGCTGAGAGAGGCGCTGGCCCGGAGCGACCACCGGCTCTTGGTGATCTCGACCTTGCGTGCCGACACGATCGGCGATTTCCAGCGCCATCGCGCCATGCGCGAACGCTCCTCGCAAGGCGATGTCATCCGCGTCCAGGCGAGCCAGCTCGACGCGCTCCCGAAAGCGAGCTTCTTCGCGATCATCCAGGGACCGGCGGATCTGGCTGGCCTGCGTTTCGACGACGGTCTCGTCGGGCGTATCGTCGATGAGACGGCCACCGACGACGCCTTGCCGCTCCTCGCCTTCGCCCTGCGCGAATTGTGGGACCGTTATGGCAAGACGGACCTGCGCATCTCGAAAGACGAATATGATCTGTTCGGCGGCATCGAGAAATCGGTGGGAGACCGGGCCGAGGCGGAATACCGGAACTGGATGGACAAGCTTGTCTCGACGGGTGCCTCCGCCGCTGAGATCGAGGTGCAGAACGAGCAGTTCCGCCGTCTGATGCTCACCCATTTCGCGGGCATCACCGATGACGGACGGTTGATCCGCTCGCCCGTCGCCTGGGCGGACATACCCGCCGGACTGAAAGGCATTGTCGAGGCCTTCCGCGATGCGCGCCTCATGTCAGCCGACCAGGAGAAGGTCGAGGTCTCGCATGACGCGCTGTTCCGGCGCTGGGACCGGCTGGCCGAATGGCGCAAGCAGATCGGTGGGGCGCTCGCCGATCTGCGGCTCGTCAAGCGGATCTATGCCGAGAGAACGAACCAGGCGGATCTGATCCCGGAAGGCCATCAGCTCGAGCAGGCGAAGCGTTTGCTGACCAGCGGCCTGATCCAGAGCGACAGCCCGCTCGCGACCTTCGTGACGAGCAGCATGAAGCTGGCGGAATTCCAGGAAGGGCGCCGGCATTTCTGGAAGCGGCTGGGCCAGGCGGCCAGCCTCGCCGTGGCGCTGGTCGGTGTAATCGCGACGGGTCTGTTCCTCGTCGCCTCGGACCGGCAAAGCGCCGCCTTGAATGAACGCGACCGCGCCTTCTCCAGCGAGGCGACGCGGCTTGCGGCACTGAGCCGGGCCGAGCTGGCGAAGGGCAATGTCCGTGGCGCCATCGAGCTTGCGCTGGAAGCGTTGCCGAGCACGCGCGCCGAGAGCGGGGAGAACTCCCTCTCGCAGGGCTGGCTTCGCCATGTCTTCGCCAACCGGCCGCCGCCCGTCTCAAAGATGGTTGAGGCGACACTCATGGATGCGCTCTCTGCGCGGCCTCTGAATGAACCGTGGCTGATCGGACATCAGGAGCCGATCGACGATGTCATCTGGAGTCCGGATGGCGCACGGGTTGCGACGGGATCCACGGACGGCACCGTTCGCATTTGGGACACCGCGACGGGCATGGTGGAGAAATCACTGGAGGTGCCGAAGGGATTCCGCCCGAAATTGCAGTGGAGCCTGAGAGGAGATCGCCTGTTCGCTTCGTCCGAGGGGATGAACAGAGGCATCCATATGTGGGATATGTCGTCGGGCGAACATGTTTCCATGATGCCGGAGGGGGAGGCCGATTACATACGTATTGAATGGAGCCCCGACGCTGCATCGGTCGTGATGATAACACTGAGGGGAGAGGCGAAGCTGTGGGATGCGACAACGGGGAAGCTGAAGGCTCGTATTGATATCCCGAGGGTTGGAATCAAGGAAGTTGCCTGGAATGTGGAAGGCAGTAGCCTTGCGCTGGCGATTGCCGGCGAGGTCTGGATCTGGGATGCCGATGGAAATCGGTCGCCGGTCGTCCTACGCCACGAAGACGCGGTGTCCAAAATCGCCTGGGGACCGAATGGAATGCTGGCAACGGCATCCGGGCGCATCATCCAGATCTGGAACGCCGACAAGGGTGAGCTTGCGGCATCATTCCCGCTTGCGGGCAAGGCAAGCGCCATTTCCTGGAATCAGGACGGGTCACGACTGGCGATCGGCATGATCGGTCCCGGAGGCCGCATTTGGCAGGCTGACACAGGTAAGGTCACCGATCTGGCCGAACCCGTTCCAGTCGAGATGATTGCCTGGAGTCCCGACGGCACGAAACTGGCAACACGATTCTATGGCGCCGCGTGGCTGTGGGATCCCGCGAGTGGCGCGAAAATCGGCCCGCCGCTGGCGGCTCCGGAGAAGGTTGCGTTCAGAACCGTGTTGCGGCCCACGCGTCCAGATATTCCGGCCGCGCCGGAAATGAAATGGAGCCCGGACAGCAAGCAGATCGCAATAGCGCTGGGCCCGGTGGGCGCTGTCTGGGATATGGAGCGGAATGAACGCTTCTTGCTGATCGGGCACCAGGAGGCAATTACCGGACTGGCATGGAAGCGTGACGGTGGTCTGCTGGCAACAGCTTCCGCGGACGGCATGGCGCGACTATGGAATGTGGGAACCGGAAGCCAAGGCATGCGGAGGAAACTCAGCGACAACACCGATGATGTGCATCGGATTGCCTGGGAACGCACTGGCGGGCGGATACTGGCTTTGACAACTGGTTCTCTCGCCATATGGGAGGCGACCACCGGTGCGACGATCGCAACGATGGACGCACAGCCCGCTGGTTATGCCGAATGGGATCCGGCCGGGTCGCGAATTGTGGCTGCCCTCGACGAGCGCACACCTGGCATATGGGATGCCGGCAGTGGCAAGCTGCTGGTCCGTCTAGAGGGGCACACGGACACGGTGAACGCCGCCGCCTGGAGTCCCGACGGTCTTCGGCTGGTCACGGCTTCCAATGATTTGACGGCCAAGATCTGGGATGCCGAGTCCAAACTCACGCGGGAGCTGAAGCTCAGCCGTAAAATTCAAGAAGCTTATTGGAGCCCGGACGGGCAGCGCATTGCGCTGGTCGCGGAGGATGGACTCTTTGTGTGGACGCCCACCAAGGCGACGCAGCCGGAAAGTCAATTGGTTCTGACGGGTGGAGTGCAGGCGGTCTCCTGGAGCCCGGATGGATCGCGGCTGGCCACCTCAAAGGGGGGCTGGCCACAGTCTGTCTGGAATGACGAGGACAAGTTTCTGAGGATTCGACCGGTTTCTCGAACATCGTGGAGTCCGGATGGGAAACGTGTGGCGACCATTTCTGATGATGGGCTGGCGCGCGTGTGGAATATGGAAACGCGCACGGAAGTCACACTGAGAGTGCCTGACAGTGACGTTCTGGACATCGCGTGGAGCAGCACTGGCCGATGGATTGCAACGGCATCCGATGACTCGACCGTGCGGGTCTGGGATGCCGCGAACGGCAAGGAGATATCCCGTTATATGGACCGTAAGCCGAAGATGGCGTGGGACTCGACAGGCCAGCGTCTGGTTTCACTCCGGGCGGACGGAGTAGCCGAAGTCAATGTCATGCCACGGGAGAATCTATCGACTTTGCTGGCTTGCGCATTGGGCCAGCTGCCCTCTGTGAGCCCGGCCGTCATTCGCGGCGATTTCTTTCTATCGCCGGCACCCCAGGATGGATCAGCGGCGGCGCATTTGAGCGAGCCATATGGGGTTCGTTATGCCGCCGCGCGGGAGGCCTGCACGGCCCTTCTGCAGTAGCGAGCTCACGGCACGAACGGCTTGAAGTGCTTCGACAGCTTGAGGCCCTGGCGCTGATAGTTGGAGCCGATGCCTTGGCCATAGACCTGGTCCGGCATCTGGGTCAGCGGCTCATAGATGAGCCGGCCGATGATCTGGCCGTCTTCGAGGATGAAGGGGACTTCATGCGAGCGCACTTCGAGCACGGCGCGCGAGCCTTCGCCACCGCCCGACTGATGGCCGAAACCCGGATCGAAGAAGCCGGCATAATGGACACGGAACTCGCCGACCAGCGGGTTGAACGGCACCATCTCGGCGGCATGGGTCGGGGGCACGCGCACCGCTTCCTTTGACGCGAGAATGTAGAACTGGTCGGGGTCGAGAATGAGCGAGCCCTTCTGCCAGATCGGCTCCCAGTAATCGAGCACATCGAGGACGCCGATCTTGTCGACATCGACAAGGCCCGAATGGCGCTTGGCGCGAAAGCCCACCGGCTGGCCGGGCGGCTGCGGCGACAGGTCGACCGACAGAGCGAGGCCGTTGTCGATATTGGCGTCGGCAGACGAGATCAGCGCTTCGCTCTCATGCAGGAGCGCAATGATCTCGTCGGAGGCGAGCGGCGGGCCGGAGCGGAAGCGGATCTGCGACAGGCGCGAGCCGGTGCGCGCCAGGATGGAAAAGCTCCGGGGCGATATCTCGGCATAAAGCGGACCTTCATAGCCCTCGGGGATCTTGTCGAATTCGCGCGCGTCATCGGCGATGACACGGGTGAAGATGTCGAGCCGCCCGGTCGAGCTCTTGGGGTTCGCCGCCGCTGAGATGCGCGACGGCAGCGCCAGGGTTTCGAGCAGCGGCACGATATAGACGCAGCCGGCCTCGAAGACCGCGCCTTGGGCGAGCGAGAATTTATGGAGCTGCAGGGTTTCGAGACGCTCGGATACTCTTTTGCCGGGACCGGGCAGGAAGGAGGCGCGCACCCGGTAGGCCCATTCGCCGAGCCTCAGATCGAGGCTCGCCGGCTGGATCTGCCCCGGGGCCAGCGGCCGGCCGGTCCGGATGAAGCCTTTCTCGCAGAAATCGGCGAGCGTCATCGCGGGGAGGATCCCGCGCGGCATTTCGAGGGCGGAAAGTTTGGTGTTGGGCTGCGGCATGGCGCTATTGAGAGGCTAATCGGGCGTTAGGCAAGCGCAATCTGGCGCCAGTGGAAAAAGTGGCGCCAAGCTGCCTTAGAACTAATCTAATCTATTGACATTGTAAGGGTTTTTCATCTGCGCTAACTGAAGCGGCAGGTAGCCCCCACTCGCGAACACCAATGTGCGAGAGACATTCATTCCGGCAGGGGAGCGTGACCGGTGGCGTGGGATCTGCAAAAGCTGTTTCAGCGGCACGCACCGGACATCAGCCGGGCGCTGCGCAGGCGCGGTCACAGTGCCGAGACGGCGGCCGATCTGACCCAGGACACTTTCCTCAGGGTTCTCGCGGCGGCGCCGGCGGAAGGCACGGCGAACCACAACCCCAAGGCCTATCTCTTTCAGGTCTCGCGCAATCTGAGCGTCAATCACTACAAGCGCCATCGGCTGACGGCCACGGTGGATCTGGGCGAGGAAACCCTGGCCCAGATACCGGATCCGTCGCCGACACCCGAGACGGTGGTTTATGACCGTCAGCGCCTCAGACGCACGGCGCTGGCCCTCGAGGAGCTTCCGGAGCGGACACGGATCGCCTTCGAATTGCATCGCCTCGATGACCTTACGATCGCCGAGGTTGCCGGCCGCCTCGGCCTCTCCACCACACGGACCTGGGCCCTGATCCGCGACGCCTACCGGCACATCGTGCTCCGCGCCGGCGCATGACCGACCGGCTGCTCGACGAGGCGATCGATTTGGTCATTCGCCTGCAGAATGCCCCCGGCAACGCCGTGACCACCGAGATGATCGCGCGCTGGCGGGCGCGCAGCCCCGCGCATGAGAGAACCTGGATCACGGTGGCCGAGGCGCATGGCATGAGTGGCCAGGTGCTGACCGGGAAACGTAAGGCGGAACGCCGCAACAGGCTCGGACTGACACGCCGGAATGTCATGCTGGGCGGCGCAATCGGGATCGTCGCGGCGGGGGCGGGCGCCTATGGCGTTCCTGAAATCATCCTGCGTGCCCGCGCCGATCATATCACCGCAAAGGGAGAAATCCGCCGGATCGAGCTCGCCGACGGCAGCATCGCCCTTCTCGGCCCGCACAGCGCCGTCGCTCTCGATTATGCCGAGCGGAGCCGCGATATCGAGCTCTTGCGCGGCATGGCCTTCTTCGAGGTCGTCGCCGATGCGGCACGGCCGTTTCGGGTAAGGTGCGGCGAGATGGTCGCTGTGGCCCTCGGCACCGCCTTCGACATGTCGAACGACGCCGGCCTGCTCAGCCTGTCGGTCCAGCATGGCGCTGTCGAGGCCTTGGGGAAGCGGCTCGTGGCCGGAGATTGGATCATGTTCGATCCGGGCACGCAGAGCCTGGAGCGCGGCATGCGTCCGGTGGATCAGATCGCCACCTGGCGCGACAACCTGATTGCCGCCGAAGGTGAAACCGTCGCGGCACTGGTGGCGAGGATCGCCCGCTGGTGCCCGGGCAGCGTCGTGATCGCCGATTCCTCCATAGGCCGCCGGAAGGTCAGCGGCCTGTTCGATCTCAAGGACCCGATGCTTGCCTTGGCCGCCGTCGTGCATCCGGCCGGCGGCACCGTGCGACAGATTTCGCCTTTGCTGACCGTGATCTCGCCTTTCTGAGAATTTTTACGCCCTCACAGAGAAAAAATTGGCGCTCCAATTGTAATGGGAACAAGGGCAGCAATACCCACGCACAGGCACAGCCGGACCCTCTGAAATCATCGACAGGAGGCGCCTTGCCATGATGCGGGGGACGGGGATTGCTGCGCGGAGGAGGAACAAGCGAAAGGTGCCGGCCGGCCCGGTCGCGGCGGGATGGGTGATCGGCGCCCTGCTGATGCCGGCGAGCCTTGCCGCGCAGACGCCGCCGCAGACCATCGATTTCTCGATCCCGGCAGCGCCGCTCAGCCAGGCCTTGGCCGCGTTCGGACGCCAGTCGGGACTTCAAGTCAGCTATCTCGCGACTGTTTCGAGCGGCAAGGCCTCGCCGGGCATCTCCGGCCGCGCGACGCGCGAGGAAGCTCTCATGCGCGTCCTGTCCGGCACCGGGCTCTCCTGGAGCTTCACCAATGCGAGCACCGTCACCGTGGCGGCGCGCGCCAATGCGGAGAGCGGATCCCCGGCTGACGATGACGGTCTACTGGATTTGATCACCGTCACCGCCAAGAACGGTCGGCCTGCCGACGCGCCCTATGAAACCGCGGCGCCGAGCTCGTATATTTCGGGGGAGGCGATCGAACGTTTTCGCGGCTCGAGCGCCGCCGACATGTTTCGCGGCACGCCCGGCGTCATGTCTGGTGAGGCCCGCAACGGCGCCGGCGCCATCGACGTCAATGTCCGCGGCATGCAGGGCATGGGCCGCGTCGCGGTCAAGGTCGATGACGCCGAGAACCAGGTGACGGTCTATCAGGGCTATCAAGGCATCTCGAACCGCAGCTTCGTCGATCCCGACCTGCTCGCCGGCATCGACATCACCAAAGGGTCAGATGCGGCCTCCTCAGGCATCGCCGGCACCGTCGCGATGCGCACCATCGACGCCGCCGATATCGTCAAGGAGGGCAAGATCTTCGGGATGCAGCTCAAGGGCGGCGTCGGCGGCAACAGCACCAAGCCCAATCCCGGCGCCAAGGCAGGGTACCGCATCGTCAATCGCATCGAGGACTATCCGACCGTCACGGCCTCCGATGACGGCATGGATCGTTCCGGCTTGCTTGATCCGACGCAAGGCTCGGGCAGCGCGATCGCGGCGGTGAAGACCGAGAATGTCGACCTGCTCGCGGCCTATGCCTATCGCAAACGCGGCAATTATTTCGCCGGCGAAAACGGTCCGGACGCCAAACCTGTATCTATCGGGCGCCAGCCCTTCTGCTATCCGAACGGCGAATGCCCGTTCAATTATTACGACTTCGTGGTGAATGGCGGTCTCGCTAATTATCGCGCCGGCGAGGAAGTGCTCAACACCGAGCTCGAGACGAAGTCCTGGCTGGCCAAGGGGACGCTCCGGATCGACGGCGGCCATCGCGTGGAGCTCGGCTACACCGGTTATCGCAGCGAGGCCGGTGATCAGCTCGCCTCGCAATTCGCGACCGATGTCAGCCAGGCGACGCAGCAGGCGCAGACCACCGGCGTCAAGCTCGACAGCGGCACGCTGCATTATTATTGGCAGCCCGACAACAATCCGCTCATCGACGCCAAGGCCAATATGTGGGTGAGCAATCTCGAGCAGCGCAATCCGATCCGTCTCAGAAGGTGGGATTCAAAGCCGTCGGACTACGGCCTTCCCGACGATTACCGCGTCGGCTCGGACAGTCTCCTGTGGGGCGGTGAGATCGCCAACACCTCCACCCTGGCGAGCGATTACGGGCAGATCAAGCTGAGCTACGGCGCAACCTATAAGAATGAGGACACGCAGCCCAGCGACTATACGGAGGAGCTGGAGGGGATCAAGCTCCGGGAGGGAAACCGGCAGGAGGCGGCGGGCTACGGCAAGCTGTCGTGGACGGCGACGGATTGGCTCACCTTCAACGGCGCCTTGCGCTACCAGCATTATTGGAGCCAGGACCGCAGCCCGCCGCAGGACATTCCCTATGACGATACGCATGGACAGTCGCTGTCGGGCGGCGGCTTCAGCCCCTCGGTGGGCGTCACGATAGAGCCCATAAAAGGGGCGCAGCTCTATGCCAACTACTCCAACACGCTACGCTCGCCCAGCATCATGGAGTCGCTCACCGGCTTCAGCACCTGGTTCAACACCGAGCTCGAGCCCGAGCGCTCCAGCAATTGGGAGATCGGCGCCAATCTCGTCCGCGACGGTGTGTTGACGTCGGGCGACCGCGGCATGCTCAAACTCGGCTATTTCGACTGGACGGTGAAGGACTACATCGCGCGTGAATGGACCAATGTCGATCTCGACACGATCGTCATCAACACCATGCTCGTCTACAACATCCACCAGGCGCATTTTTCCGGACTGGAGCTGTCCGGGCGCTACGAGATCGGCGGCCTCTCGGCGGAGCTGGCGGCGAACTACTATCTCGATGTCGAGTTCTGCCGCACCGCCGACACCTGCGACAACCGATCGCTTTATGCCGATTACGCCACCAATCAGGTGCCGCCCGAATATTCGATCAGCCTTTCTGTCGCGCAAAAGCTGCTTGACGACGCGGTGACCGTCGGCGGCCGGATATCCCATGTGGGGCCGCGGGCCATCGAGCATGGCCAGGTGACCGGCCAGGGCCTGTCGCAATTCATCTCACTGGTCGACTGGGAGCCTTATACGCTGGTCGACGTCTTCGCCGAGTACAAGGTCAACGAGAATTTCACGTTGAGCGCGCGCATCGAGAATCTGACCGATCAATTCTACGTCGATTCCCTAAGTCTGGTGCAGCAGCCGGGTCCGGGGCGCACCTTCTATTTGTCGCTGACGAGCCGGTTCTGACGATCGGCGTCATTCCGCCCGCCTGATTTTCGACGGCGTCTTGCCGAACTGTCGGCGATAGGCCCGGGTGAAGGCGGAGGCACCGGCGAAGCCGACCTTGGCGGCGATCTCGCTGACCGGCAGCGGGCTGTTGCCGAGGAGCCAGTGCGCGCGTTCCAGGCGAAGCTTCGTGTAATAGCGGCTCGGCGTCGTTTGGAAGTGCCGTTGGAACAACCGATTGGCGGTGGCAGAGGGTATCTCCGCCAGGGCACAGAGAGCGGCGACATCGACAGGCTCTTCGAGATGGGCCTGCATGAGCTCGATCAACCGCGCCAGGCGTTGCTCGACGCGCGCGACCATGCCTTCCGGAGACGTCTCGGCCGAATTCGCGTCAGCCGAGAGCGGCCGGTAATTCAGCACGTGGGCGACGCGATCCGCCAGGGTCTTGCCGTGGAAACGTTTGATCAGGCCCAGCATCATGTCCATGGTCGCGATGCCGCCGGCGCTGGAGACGATTCTGTCGTCGCTCGAATACAGCTGGTCGAGGAGCACCGACTCCGCCAGGAGCTCCCGATAGGCGGAGATGCTCTCGCGATGAACCGAAACCTTGTGCGTGCCGAGGATCTTGGCCTTGGCCAGTATGTAGGAGGCGGTGTCCACGCAGCCGATGACAGCGCCCTGGCGATAGTGCTTGCGCAGCCAGGCGAGCAGCGCCGGCGTGCACGCTTCGTCGGGCTTGTAGGACGACAAAACGATGATCACCGGCGCGAAGGGCATGTCCGCCAGGGTCAAGTCGGGGGCGATGGGCACGCCGCTGGAGGAAGAAACGGGAGCATTGTCCGGGGTCAATATCTTGCGGATGAAGCAGGCCTGGCCGTGCTCGCGGTCGGCGACGCGAAGGCTCTCGAGACACGCGGCCAATGACAGGAGGGGAAAGCGCTGGGCCAGGACGATCGCGACCGTGACGGCAGACATAGGCAAGTCGGAATCCTTGTTTGATGATCAGATCGCGCCAGTTCGCGATAATCTCGGCACATCCAAGCCTGACTCGTCAATGCATAATGCGCCGCAGGACAGGCCGCATCACAGGAGCGACGGACATGCTGGCACATCGAGAACAAGCGACCCGGACGACGTGCAGCGAGGCGGAGTGGGAGGCCCGCGTCGATCTGGCGGCGCTCTACCGCATCACCGCGAAATTCGGCATGACCGATCTGGCCAATGGCGCCATCGGCGCCCGGGTGGCCGGTGAGCCTGACCATTATCTCACCCATCCCTATGGTTTGTTCTGGGAGGAGATGAAGGCGAGCGATCTCGTCAAGATCGACAAGAACGGCAAGCCCGTCGACGCGGGTGCCCCCTGGCTGAACGACGGAGCCGTCAATCTATGTAAATGGATCTTTGGGCATCGCCCGGACATAAATTTTTTCATTCACGGTCACGATGAAGAGGTCATGGCTGTCGGTTCGATCGAAGACGGACTGCTGCCCCTCAATCAGCCCGCCATCTATCTCGGCAATATCCTCGACTATATCGAATATACCTTCGAGGAGGATGAGGACTATGCCCGGCATTTCGTCGAGAAGCTCGCCGACCGGCAGATCCTGATCACCCGCAATCACGGCTACTATGTCATGGGAGATACCGCCGCCGCCGCGTTCTTCCGGGCCTATTTCCTGCGCCAGACATGCTCCGCCCAGATCAAGACGATGTCGATGGGCCGCAAGCTCCACATGATCGATCCGCAGCGGGTTGCCCGCTACCAGGACGAGATGAAGGTGTCGCCCGACTATAACTACAATGGCGAGACCGAATGGCCGGGCCTCATCCGCATGCTCGAACGCACTCAACCTGACTATCGCAGTTGAGGAGCATACATGCATCCGGCTGCCGGAGCTGGGACATGCCCGATACGAGCACTGTCCGCCCCGATCCGCATCCGGACGATGCCATCGCGCGCTATCTCGCCGCGACGGGTCCGATCTATCGAATGCTGACCACGCTGGTTGGCCAGATGTCCTTGCTGCTCCTGCTGTCGGCCGATCGCAGGCTTGGCCAGGCGCGCGCGGCCACGGCGCAAACGCTCGCGAAGGAGAGCGAAGCGGCACTTGCAACACTGGCGGTACCGGCCGCGGCGGGCCGTCACCATTGGCTGCTCAGCCAGGCGCTGGATCGTTTGAGTGATGTACTGAGGCGACTGAGGCGTGGGCGAATGGACGTTGCCGCGTCCACGCGCCTGATCCGCTTGGTACGAAGCGCCCATGAGCTGCTGCGGCTGGCGGCGCTGCCGGAGGCCGGCCTCTCTCTCGCCGATCTCAGGCGGGCCTGTTGCAGCTGCGTGCGATAGGAGCCCGGTGCAATGGCCGATTATTCGATTCATGTGCTCGAATATGCGCGCTCGCGCAATTACCCGAAGGCGGCTCTCGTTTACGGTGCCTTCGACGAGGCGCGCGTGACGATGCCTTATTCCTACATCCTCCTGCGCGGGCGCGGGCATGTGGCGCTCGTCGATGTCGGCTATTCGCACAAGGATCATGGCAGGCATCTTGCCGAAAAATATGGCATCGAGAACTGGCGCCCGCCGCGCGCCGTGCTGTCCGAATGCGGTGTGGCGCCGGAAGATATCGACACGGTTTTCATCACCCATGCGCATTTCGATCATTTCGGCAATGTCGAGGATTTTCCCAATGCCGCATTCTACATCCAGCGCGAGGAGATCGAGCGCTGGAGCTGGGCTCTGTCGCTTCCCGACCGCATGCGCTGGATGACCGCTTCGCTCGACCCGGCGAGCATCCTTAATGCCGCCGAACTGTCGGCCGCCGGCCGGTTGAAGCTGGTCGACGGCGGCTGGGAGGATGTAATTCCGGGGGTCGACCTGCATCTTGCCCGCGACAGCCATACTTATGGCTCCATGTGGGTGTCGGTGCGCAATGACGGGACGAAGGTATCGAAGGATGTCTGGGTGCTCGCGGGCGATCTGGTGGTTCAATTCGACAATATCGAAAGGGACGGGGGCCTGATCGATGTCGAGACGATGTACAATCCTGGAGCGCAGACCGTCGGCAGCTATACCAATATCATCATCGCCATGGCGGCGATGATGAAGCTCGTGGGCCACGAGGCCCGGCGGATTATCCCCGTCCACGAGGAGCGGCTTGGCGAGCGTTTCCCCTCCCGCATTTCCAGGGAGGGCCTGCGGATAGCCGAAATCTGCCTGGCCGACGGTGCGTTATCGGCCGTCAGGCCATGATCTTGCGATAGTGGAAAACGCCGCCGCTTCGGCTAAACTGGTGGGATGTATGAACGTATTACACGCAATATAAGGGTCGTCGTCCAGCCGCGGTACCTGCAGAGCCAGTCGCGGCCCGATGACGATCATTTCGTCTGGGCCTATACGATCACCATCGCCAATCAGGGCCTGGAAATCGTCACCCTGCGCAGCCGCCATTGGCAGATCACCGATGACCGCGGCCGGCGCGAGGAGGTGAAGGGTGAGGGCGTCGTCGGCGAGCAGCCCACCCTGGCGCCCGGCGAAAGCTTCGAATATACCTCCGGCGTCCCGCTGGCGACGCCATCCGGCATCATGGTCGGGACCTACCAGATGGAGACGTCGGGCGGTGAGCTCTTCGACGTCGACATTCCCGCCTTTTCACTCGATTCCCCGCAATCCCACCGGCAGATCAACTGATTTCCCATGACTGGAACCCGTTTCACGCCACGCGACATGCTGGCTCGCCTGATTGCTTTCGACACCACGAGCCGTGACGGCAACCTGCCGCTGATCGACTTCGTCGAGGCCTATCTCGCCGATTGGGGCATCGAGAGCCTGCGTGTCGATTTCGAGGCCGGCAAGAAGACCAATCTCTATGCCACGATCGGGCCTGAGCATCAGGGCGGCATCGTGCTGTCGGGTCATACCGATGTCGTGCCGGTCGACGGTCAGAACTGGTCCACCGATCCCTTCGAGCTCACCGAGAAGGATGGCCTGCTTTATGGCCGCGGCACTTGCGACATGAAGGGGTTCCTCGCCACCGCTCTGGCCCTGGTGCCGGACTTCAAGGCGGCCAAGCTCACAACACCGATCCATCTGGCGCTGTCCTGTGACGAGGAAGTCGGCTGCATCGGCGTGCGCCCGCTCGTCGCCTATATCAAGGAGCATCTGCCCAAGCCCAAAGCCGTCATCGTCGGCGAGCCGACCTTGATGAAGGTGGTGAACGCTCATAAGGGCGCGCATACTTTCTCAACTGAAGTGACCGGCCTCGAGGCGCATTCGAGCTGTACGCATCTGGGCGTCAATTCCATCCTGGTGGCGGGCGAACTCCTGTCCGAGATCGGCCGGATCGCGCAAGACATGCGCGAACGCGGCGATCCGTCGGGCCGTTTCAATCCGCCGTATACGACCGTGCATGTCGGCCTCATCGAAGGCGGCACCGCCAAGAACATCATTCCGCGCCGCTGCGCCTTCAAATGGGAGACGCGGCTTCTGCCCGGCGCCGATCCGGACGAAGTGCCGACGCGCTTCAACGCTTTCGCGAAAACGCTCGAGCCCGCGATGCACGAAATCTCGTCCGATACCGGCGTGCGAACCGACCGCACCAATGTCGTGCCGGGCCTCAGGCCTGAGCCCGATTCACCCGCCGAAAATCTGGCGCTGCATCTGGCCGAGGCCAATGGCACAGAGGCCGTCTCCTACTGCACCGAAGCCGGCCTCTTCCAGGAGATCGGCATCCCCGCCATCATCTGTGGCCCGGGCTCGATCGAGCAGGCGCACAAGCCGGACGAATTCATCGCCATCTCCGAGATGGAGAAATGCGAGACCTTCATGAAGAAGCTCATCCGGCACTGTGTGAATTGACTCGATCGCCTCGCTCTTCTCCCATACCCCGTCATCCCGACGAAAGTCGGGATCCAATGAATAGGGGCCATCCGGGCAGCGTTTCCCGCGTGGAAGGAATTTAATGGGTCCCGGCTTTCGCCCGGATGACGGAGAACTTTCTGCGGTTGCACGGAAAGTCAGTCGTCACCATATTGGCGGCAACGTTTTTATTGTGAGGCCGGCATGACCCTGCTGCTCAACATCCTGTGGTTCATCCTGGGCGGATTTTTTTCCGGCCTCGGCTGGCTGTTGGCCACCGTGCTGATGGCGTTATCCATCATCGGCATCCCTTTCGTGCGCTCCTGCTTCAACCTGGCGATGTTTTCCTTCTGGCCGTTCGGGCGCGACGTGATCTCGCGCAAGGAACTCACCGGCCGGGATGATCTCGGCACCGGCACGTTGGGCCTCGTCGGCAACATCATCTGGTTCGTGCTGTGCGGCTGGTGGCTGGCGGTGTGGCACATCACCGCCGCCGTGGCGCTCGGCATCACCATCATCGGCATACCCTTCGCCCTGCAGCATCTGAAGCTGGCGGTCGCCTCGCTGCTTCCCGTCGGCAAGACGGTGGTCGATTACGACACCATCGACCGCGCCCGCGGCAATGCTACTGGGCCTGGGCCTGCGCCTGGGGCGCCGGCTCAACTTCCTCCGGCGCGAACTGGTAATGCGTAGAGCAGAACTCGCAGGTCACATCGATCACGCCATTGGTGTTCATATGAGCGCGGTCGTCGTCTGAGAAGCTCTTCAGCAGGTCGCCGACCTTGTCGCGCGAGCAGGTGCAGTGGCGCTCCAGCGTCACCGCCGGATAAACCGTCACACCGTCTTCGTGATAGAGCCGGTAGAGCAACTCCTCGGGCGTCAGCGTCGGGTCGAGCAGCTCATGGTCCTCGACCGTGTCGAGAAGCAGGCGCGCTTTCACCCAGTGATCGTCCTCGGCCACTTCCTCTTTCGCGCCTTCCGGCGCATCGCCGGAATCGAAGGGCTGCGGGCTGATGCCGCCATCGCGCGGCAAATGCTGCACCATGATGGCGCCGGCGCGCCAAGCCTCGGGCCTGGCACCGCGCTGCGCCAGCGCACCCGCGGCGAGCCGAAGCCGCGTCGGGATCTGCTCGGATTGCTGGAAATAGCCGAGCGCCGCCTCGGTCAGCGACACGCCGCCCAGGGCCACGATGCCCTGATAACGCTCCATGCCCTGGCCCTGGTCGATGGTCATCGCGAGATGGCCCTTGCCGAGCAGCGCCTGGGGCGTCGGCTCCTTGAGCGCCGCCACCATGTCGGCATCGAAGCGCGCATAGCCGCGGATGCCGCTGGGCGAGGAGAAATCGGCGACCAGCAGATCGACCGGTCCGTCGCTGTTGGTCTGCAGGATGAACTTGCCGTCGAATTTAAGCGACGCGCCGAGCATGGCGGTGAGCGCCACGGCCTCGGCGAGCAGCGCTGAGACGGGGGCGGGATAATCATGCTTGTGCAGGATATCGTCCACCACCGCGCCCAGGCGCACAATGCGCCCGCGCACGCCCAAGGGCTTGATCTCAAAAGGCATAACGAGATTGTCGGGTCGGTCGGTCATGGTTCTAACGTGTGTCCGCAGGGGCAGGAAAGGCCCGCCCCTGACTGCTGATTTTGATTTATGGCGTCATTCCGCGCCGAGGCACCGGAGAAGAATGCTTTTCTGGATATGGAGACGGTTCTCGGCTTCGTCAAATACCACCGATTGCGGACCATCCATGACGTCAGCGGTGACCTCCTCGCCCCGATGGGCGGGCAGGCAATGCATGAACAGCGCATCGGGCCTGGCTTTCCGCATCAAGGCGTCATTCACCTGATAGGGCTTCAGCATATTGTGGCGCGCCGCAGCGTCGGTGTCGTGCATGGAAACCCACACATCGGCGAGGACGCAGGACACATCCTTGACCGCGTCCTCGGCCGAGGTGGTGACCTTGACCTTGCCGCCCTCACGCTTGGCCCAGGCGACCGCTTCCGCATCGGGCGCCAGCTCGGTCGGACAGCCGAGCCGCAATTCGCCGCCGAGCCTGGTCATCGCATGGATCCACGAGGTCGCGACATTGTTGCCGTCACCCACCCAGGCGACCGCATGCCGGTCGATCGGGCCGCGATGTTCCTCGAAGGTCATGATGTCGGCCATCACCTGGCACGGATGCGACTTGTTGGTGAGGCCGTTGATGACCGGAATGCTCGCATGCTCGGCGAGTTCCATCAGATGATCATGCTGCTTGGCGCGGATCATGATGCCGTCGACATAACGCGACAACACACGCGCCGTATCGGCGATCGTCTCGCCGCGGCCAAGCTGCATGTCATTGGCGGAGATGACGAGCACCTCGCCGCCCAGCTGCCGCATCGCCACTTCGAAAGAAACACGGGTCCGCGTCGACGGCTGCTGGAAGATCATCGCCAGCACGCGGCCCTTGAGTGGAGCGCCTTGCTCGACCGCACCTTTCGGCCAGCCCTTGCGGGCGCTTTTCATCGCCTGCGAGCGGTCGAGGATCGTCCGCAGCTCAGGAGCGGAAAAATCGGAAATATCGAGAAAATGACGAATATCGCCAGCCATCGCAGATACCTCAACCGCGCTTGGAGGTCAGGGACTGGCAGGCACGGTCGAGCTTCGCCACCGCTTCCGAAAGATCCTCATCGGTGACGATGAGCGGCGGCAGCAGGCGCACCACATTGTCGCCGGCGGCGATGGTGAGAAGCTGCTGGTCGATCGCGGCGGCGATCAAGTCGGTATTGGGCACCTTGGTCTTGAGGCCCATCATCAGCCCGTCGCCGCGGATATCCTCGATGATGTCGGGATGGCTGTCTTTCAGTGCCGCGAGCTTCTGCTTGAAATTGAGGCCGCGCTTCTGGACATTGACGAGGAAGCCGTCGGCCAGCACGACATCGAGCACCGCATTGGCGACCGCCATGGCGAGCGGATTGCCGCCGAAGGTCGAGCCATGGGTGCCGGCCGTCATGCCTTGCGCCGCATTTTCAGTGGCGAGGCAGGCGCCGACCGGGAAGCCGCCGCCGATGCCTTTGGCGATCGCCATGATATCGGGGGTGACGCCCGCCCATTCATGGGCGAAGAGCTTGCCGGTGCGTCCGACGCCGCATTGCACCTCATCGAGGAGCAAAAGAAGGCCGTGCTCGTCGCAGATTTCGCGCAGCCGCTTCAGCATCTTGGGCGGAACCGGGCGCAGGCCGCCCTCGCCCTGGATCGGCTCGATCAGGATGCCGGCGGTCGCGGACGTGATCGCCGCCAGGAGGGCCTTCTCGTCGCCGAAGGGAACTTGGTCGAAGCCTTCGACCTTGGGCCCGAAGCCCTCGATATATTTGGCCTGGCCGCCCGCCGCGATGGTGGCGAGGGTGCGCCCGTGGAAGGCGCCGTCGAAGGTGATGATGTGGAAGCGTTCAGGGTTTCCCTTGGCCGCGTGATATTTGCGCGCCATCTTGATCGAGCATTCGAGCGCCTCGGCGCCCGAATTGGTGAAGAAGACGGTGTCGGCGAAAGTGGCCGCGGTCAGTCTTTTGGCGAGCTTTTCCTGGCCCGGGATCTGGTAGAGATTGGACGTGTGCCAGATCTTGTTGGCCTGCTCGGTCAGGGCCTCTACGAGGCGCGGATGGGCGTGGCCGAGGCTCGTGACGGCGACGCCGGCGCCGAAGTCGAGATATTCCCGCCCGTCTTCCGTATAGACGCGCATGCCCTTGCCGCGATCGAAGGCGAGCGGGGCGCGCTTATAGGTCGGCAGGACAGGCGTGATCATCGTGTTGGCCCAAATGAAAATGCCGCCACGAGGCTCTGTGGCGGCGCAGCAAATCCCTGTCTCCGCTTATATGTGTTCCCTCCCTGAGGGTCAATCGCGGGCCAACTTGGTGGCGGGGCGCTTTGAGTCAAACCGTCGCAGGCCGCCTGAGTCAAACCGCCGCATGGACCCCTGATTCCTACGCCTGTTAGGCTTTCCTTAACCACACGGCGTAGGGACAACTTGCAGGGGGAAGCTCCGGAAGTTGGGGAAAACCTCTTAAAGTCGACGCCTGATTCTTGATGGTGAGTCACGGCATATTGTATGGTTAGCCCATCAAGCTACGAGATGTAGCGTTAATCTTGTCAGTTCTGGGCAATGGACGCCGGTCATGCGGGACAGGCGAAAGATGAGGGATTCGAAGCGGTGAATAGCGAAATTGGGGCCAGCCACGGAGGCGATAAGATGTCCTGGACGGATGAGCGGGTGGATCTCTTGAAGCGGCTATGGACCGAAGGGCTGAGCGCCAGCCAGATCGCGGGTCGCCTCGGCAATGGGGTGACGCGCAATGCCGTCATCGGCAAGGTGCACCGGCTCAATCTGTCGGGCCGGGCGCCGCAACCCCGCAGTTCCGTGCCGCGGCCACGCCGGGCGCGCGAGCCGAGCCCGCCGGGCCGGGTGACGCCGTCCATCCATCTGCCGACCACCGGCGCCACGGCGCTCAAGCCGACCTTGCGCTCGGAAGTGCAGCCGCGGTCCCTGCCGATGCCGGAACCCCAGCCCTTGCGGCTGGTCGACCTGCCGAAGGACGGCCGCGTCACCATCCTCCATCTCTCGGACAAGACCTGCAAATGGCCGATCGGCGACCCGGGGGCGGAGGACTTCTGCTTCTGCGGTCACAAGCCGCGCGATAGCTCACCCTATTGCGAATACCACGCGCGGCTCGCCTATCAGCCGCTGCAGGACCGCCGTCACCGCAAGGTGGTCAACGGCTGAGCGTAGCCGTCTGGACGACGCGAAGTGGCGCTTTATATTGAAAGGGAAACTTTTTGATATAGAGCGCTCATCCGGCGATGCCGACCCGCGCCAAACTGTCCCGAATGATGGTCACTGAGTATCAGTGGAACAGAACCGCATGAAATTCACTTGCGGCGACGGCCGAATACCTCGATCCGAGGATTTGAGAATGGTCCGCGATACGACTTCTCCGTCGATCCAGTAGGATGATCGGACTGCACAGCCTGTGCCTCCACCTTCACAGCATAGAGCCCGTGATCCGGGTCGAGACTCACGATGCCAAAGTCCGCATCTAGGCTCTGTTGAGAAACTCCAAGTATTTCCGCCGCAAGCTTCATATCAAGTTTGGCGTCCGGGCTGGAAACGGTCATGAGCACCTTGTCAGCACACATTTTCGTACCTTTGCTATAGCCCAAGTTTCACGGCGGCAGTTATTGGCCTCAAGACGCCGCCACCATAGTCATAGTTCCAGTTGCTTCCTGCGGCAACTGGCTGGGAATCCGCAGTAGCGATGAGTTCCTTAAATAGGTCCTTCGGCGGCGTATTGCTAGGGGAGAGCCGTGTTCGAATGGCGGCAACACAGCCGGCCGCGACGGGGCAGGCGGTAGACGTGCCGTCGTCCGGCATGCCCGTCCCCAACGCCTCCGAGCCCAGAAAATGGGTGTAGCTCGTCACGTCAGGCTTGTTCTCCGCCATTCCGGGGATGGCGGGGCCCTGACTCGAATAGCCGACACGTTCACCATCTATGTCGCATCCTGCGACGGTGAGAACCCCTGGATGTGCGTTGGCGCCGGTAATGCTGTGCTTGACGACGCCCCGGCATTTGTCGTTCGGACAATCCGCGCCGCAATTGCCCGCCGCGAACAGGATGTCGGCCCCCGACTTCTCCATTGTCCCTACGATCAGATTGAATGGATGATTGGGGTTGTCGGCGTATCGACCCGGATGGTCTGCCGGAAAGTCCCAACTCGGATCATACATTCCCCAGCTGTTGTTGATGACAAGCGCTGAGTATTTCCAGCTATTTCCGGTGAGTTGATCGCGCAGATAGGAAAAAGCGAGCAACGCATCGCTGAGAAAGCCCCCCATCATGCTGCCGCCCGGTGTCGTTGATTGCAGGACAGGGAAGTCGAGCAATGTGCACTCTGGCGCCGCAATCAATGCATCGAATGCGCACATCGTTCCATGGTCCACCTCATACTCGCCAGGGCGGTCGTGAGGCGCACCGGGCGGCGCCCAGAAAACCTTCCTATCAAGTTTCGGGTTCAGGCCACGAGATTTGAGGTGCGCCAGATTGATCCCGGTGTCCATGATTGCGACCGCGACATTCTTACCGGTTAGGCCCCGGTCATGCAGTCCTTTCACGTCGAGCAGTCTAGCGACGTCGGAATGCGTGCCTTTGGCGCCATCATCACTGCAGAGCGGTTTGAGCGTGCCGATCTGTGGATCGGCGAAAATCTGTACCCCCCTGGATGGGTTTCGAATGCTGTCAACGCTTTCCGCCTCGACTGTGCCGCGCATGACGAAGGCCGGAGCGGCTTCCACTGTGGCGGCCGCGAGGTTGATCCTTCGCGCGTTCCTGGCGGAGAGCGGAAGCGGCGGAAAGCTCGGATCGAGAATGAGACCCGCCTTTTTTGTGGGCTCTGGAATCGTCTCGCGCAGGCGCGTGGTCGAGAATGCGAGCGAACTAAGCACTCGTACCTTGTTCTCGGCGGGCATGGTGATGATGACTGAAACGCGCATCGCAGACCTCCAGTCGGCTTTTGGGCTCTATTCGTAAGGACAGCATCAAATCGGAAAAGCATCGTTGATGCGGTACGGCAACAAAAAGGTGTCGGGCAAATGCAATTCCGGATCGGATTCAGATCCGCATTGCTATTCTCCCACAGATCATTTAACGTTACGATACAATTTTGTCGACGAGGCTGCGGATGGCGGGCCTTCGAAAAGACATTGCACGGTTGAATGGTCCCTGGGCGAACGAGGTTATTTGGTACGCTCGTGCTGTGCGGGAGCTTCGACAGAGAAATCTGTCCCAGCGCTCGTCATGGGCGTACCTTGCCGCGCTGCACGGTATCGATCCCCAGGGCTGGATCAATCAGGCGATCATTCCCTCGAATACGGCGGCGCCGTCTCAAGACGAAATGCGGCTCATGTTCAACCAATGCCAACATGCGGGGTGGTTCTTCCTCCCGTGGCACCGAGGATACCTGGCCGCTTTCGAAAGCATTCTGGCCGCCTGGATCGGCTCGCAAGGCGGACCCGACGACTGGGCTCTTCCATATTGGAACTATCTGGGCAACACGGCGGCAAGTCCGCGCGACATTCCGGTTGAATTCCTAGGCGCCACAATGCCTGACGGCAGCCCGAACCCGCTCAGTGACGCGCGGCGAGGGCCGTCAACGGTTCTGGGACCGGTTCCCTGGCTTCCAAACGATATCACATTGGATGCGCAGACTGGCGAGACGGAATATACATCCGAACCAGGAACACTCGGCTACGGCGGACCGATCAGTGGCTTTAGCCAGCAAGGGAATGCCTTTGGAGCGGTAGAAAGTAATCCGCATAATTTCGTGCATGTGATGATCGGTGGTGACACAACGCAAACCCCTCAAGGTTGGATGTTCGATCCTAACTTCGCCGCCTTGGATCCAATATTCTGGCTCCATCACTGCAATATCGACCGGCTTTGGACCGCGTGGATGGCGCGTCCGGGGAACAATCAGGAGACCAGCAAGCCGTGGCGTAACGGCCCGTTTCCAAGGCAATTCACAATGCCAGATGCTGCAGGAAGTCTCGACGTCTTTATTCCGGAAGACACATTGCCAGGAGGGCGGCTGGAACCTAAATACGATGATGTCGTGAATGGCACTGGCATAACACCGCCATCTCAGGGTGTCAGTATGGCCTCAGGTTCCTCCCGGTCGCCCGGTCCTTCGTCTCTCGTCGCGGCCAATGATGCCAGTCTTTCGGTTGCTGCCGCACCGGTCCAGTCGCGGCTCACATTTGCGCCGCGCGGCTCACATACTGGCCTCGCCGCTTCGGTGGCCCGCACCGAACGCTATTATTTGAATGTCGAAGGCGTAAAAGGCGCTGCGGCGAGCGGCGTGTTGACTGTCAGGATATTCCTGCCGGGTGCGGACGAAAACCTTCCTCCCCGCGAGGCGACCAAGACGCTTGTGTTCTTTGGCCTGGCGAATGCGACGACGACAGACGGTCCGCATGCCGGCAATGGCTTGTCGGCGACGGTGGAGATCACGGACATCACGAAGAACCTTCTCGATAGGGCCGGTGGCACGTTGGGTACGCTGGATGTTCAGCTGTCGCAACCGCAGGGATCAGACACGCCTATCTCCGTGGATCGGATAAGCATCTATAGTCGGCGGATTCGCTGACATTGCGCCGGCGATTTGCCGCTTTGGCGATGCAAGTGCACTTCGCGCACATGCTTCCCCTTTTTACGATAAGCCTGCTTGCATTTGTGACGTTTGGTATAGCTCCGCGGAAGTCGTCGATCGCCTCCATTTGTGGCCAGCTTGATCTCTATGCTCTTGTTCAACTCGCCCAGCTGCAGCTGATCCTGCAGTCTCCGTGGCGACTTGCCGTGGACTGGATAGTGATGATTGTTGCCATGATGATGCCGCTTGTCTCGCCACAGGTCGCTCATGTCTGGCGTTCATCGTTACCGGCAAGGCGGTATCCCGCGACGATCGTGATGTTGGCAGGCTACCTGTCCTGCTGGCTCCTCGCTGGCGCCCTGATTCTGCCGATTGTAGTTTTCCTATCCATAATCTTACCCGGTCAGCTATCCGCTCTGGCGGCCGTCGTTGTCTTCGCGAGTATTTGGAGCGCATCCCCGTGGGCACAAAGGGCGCGTAACCGCTGCCATGCTGTGTCGAGAATTAGACCATTCGGTGCAAATGCCTATATTGACAGCGCCCGTCTCGGAATATCCACTGGCAGGGCCTGCGTGGTCAGCTGCTGGCCTTGGATGCTCGCTCCGCTCGTCGTTGAAACTGGCCACGTCTTGGCCATGGCAGCGATTGCGATCTATCTCTTCGCCGAGAGGATCGCACCCACGGCGAGGCCTTCCTGGAACAGGCCGCCGGCCTGGGAAACTCTCTTCGGACCGCTCGGCCTGGAAGGACCACCGAAGCGCGACGGACACGAGGGGTGCATATTCGACATGTGAGAGAGGGGCTGATCAGCGCCCGCCGGACACATCCAGAATGGCACCCGTCGTATAAGACGCGGCGTCGCTGAGGAGCCAGACGATCGCCTCGGCGACCTCGCGCGCGGTGCCGGGCCGGCCGATCGGCGTCGTGGCGCCGAGCCGGTGCGCCCGGTCGGGCTCGCCACCGCTGGCATGGATGTCCGTCTCGATGAGGCCCGGCCGGATCGCGTTGACGCGCACGCTTTCGCGGCCCAGCTCCTTGGCGAGGCCGACGGTCAGTGTGTCGACGGCGCCCTTGGAGCCGGCATAGTCGACATATTCGAACGGCGAACCGAGCCGCGCTGCGGCGGAAGAGAGAAGCACCACCGAGCCGCCGTCACCGCCCCGGTTCTTCGGCAGGCGCCGCGCGCATTCACGCGCGCACAGATAGGCGCCCAGCACGTTGACCTCGAAGATGCGTTTCATCCGCTCGAGGCTCATATCGGCGAGTGGTGAAGCCGGCGCCACGATGCCGGCATTGATGACGACGCCCGACAGTTTGCCGAAGGCGCGCTCGGTCGCCTCGAACATGGCGGCGACATCTTGTTCCGACGCGACATCGCCTTGGGCGAGAACCGCCTTGCCGCCGGCCTTGCGCACCACGTCGGCCGTCTCCTCGGCGGCCTCGCGGTTGCCGACATAATTGATGCCGACCGACCAGCCGCGTTCGCCACATAGAATGGCCGCTTCCCGGCCGATGCCGCGGCTGCCGCCGGTGATCAATATGGATTTCATCGGGTGGTCTCCTTCTTCGACCGGGCGCGGGCGACCGGCATGATGTGGTCGCGGCTCAGGACCGCGAGCGGCAGGTCGAGCGCGAAGGGATCTGCCCAGCGGACCTCCTCGATCTCGGCCTGGGCGGCGACGGCGCCAGTGAGGGCGACCTCGAAAACATCGGCCTCGACCTCGCGGCCATGTTCATTCGCCGCCTCGGCGCGGAATTTTCCGAGATAGACAAGCTTGTCGGGCGCGGTCGTGAGCGCGATTTCTTCCTCGAGCTCGCGCGCCAGCGCCGCGGCCGGCGTTTCACGTGGTTCGATCTTGCCGCCGGGCTGCATGAAGACGGACGCGCCGCGCTTGCGCACCACGAGCACATGTCCCGCTTCATTGAAAATGATCGCCGCCGCGATACGGATGGGAGCGTCGCTCATTTTCGCTCGATCAGGTCCCAGCGATTGCCATGGAGATCCTCGAAGACCGCCACCGTGCCATAGTCCTCACGCCGCGGCGCTTCGAGGAAGCGCACGCCGCGCTCGCTATAGAGAGCGTGATCGCGCGCGAAGTCGTCGGTTTCGAGGAACAGGAAGACGCGCCCACCACTCTGATTGCCGATGGCGCCGGCCTGCCGTTCATCGGCGGCCTGCGCCAGCAAGAGGCCGGTTCCCTCCTGCTTCGAGGCCACTACGACCCATCTCTTCGTCGGACTCAACCGCCGGTCTTCACGCAGCACGAAACCGAGCTTCTCGACATAGAAGCCGATGGCTTCGTCATAGTCGCGCACGATCAGCGTGATGAGGCCGAGTTCGCGTCGCATGACTAATTGAGCTTGCGCTCGACCTCTTCGTTCCATTCGCGGCTGAAGACCTGGGTCTCGCCCTCGAAGGCCTCGATGCGGCCCCAGATGATCCAATGGGTTTTCGTGGCCTCATGGCGCGTATGGGTCTCGACCCGCGTCTGCCAGTCGCCGCGTCCGACTTCCTCGGTCCAATGGGTCTCCATCCGGGCCGACAAGGGATCGTCCTGCTTGATGCGATAGGTCTTCTCGGTGGCCGAGCGGATCGTGAGCCCATGCGGCGCGATCTCGAAGCGGCCATTGTCGTCCTTCTCTTCGATGATCGTCTCACCCGTCGCCTCATCCATGTGCACAGTGCGGCTGGCGCTGGGCTTGGCGAGTTCCTTCAGATTGGCGGGCTCGGCCGCTTCCGCCGGCTTGAAGCTCGGTGCGACTTCATGGGGAATGTCGCGCCGGATCGGCACGAATACGCGCGAGGTGCCGGCATAGACCGTGAGCCGCACCGGCTCCGGCGCCGGCCACATCAGCGGCCAATAGGTGGTCGAGATCGAAACGCGCAGTTTATGTCCCTTGGGAATGCGCCAGGCGATGTCGTCGAGCGCGATCTTCATCTTGTAGCGTTTGCCGGGCTCGAGCGCCGAGGGATAGTCGCGGCTCACCCGCTGGCAGAGATTCTGCAGCTGATAAGTGATGCGCGTTACCTCGCCTGTGGGCCACACATCGTTGAGGCGGAGCGCCACGAAGGCGACCGGCCTGTCGACCGAGAAGTCGAGCTCGACCGCAGGACGTCCGACAATGTCGATGTCGCCGGTGAGGGCTGGAGAATCGAAGGTCAGCGAGCCGGCGTCGTCGCGCCGCTGGTCGCCCGGGAAGCCCGAGCCGTTGAACATGATGCAGTAATCGCCGCTGTCGAGGCCGATATCCTGGGGCGACGAGACGGTGAGCGGCGTTTCCGCCTGCGCCAGGCCGCCGATGCCGTCTTCATTCAGGTGCCACTGCTTGATCTCGGTGTTGCCGGCGTTCCACAGATCATCCTTGATCCAGCGGCCCGGCCATTCATCGGGTCCCTTGGTGGGCTTTATCGAATCCATCACATAGACGCGGAAAGCTGGATCGCGCATGACGCCGGTGGGCTCGCCCTTGAGCCAGAAGTCCCACCAGCGCAACGCCTCCTGCAGGAAGCCGATGCGCGGACCCACCGCCGAGAAATGCGGATATTTGTGGATCCACGGGCCGATGATCGCCTTGCAGCTCGAGCGCAGGCCCGTCATCAGCCGCGGTATGGCGTTCGAATAGGCATCGTTCCAGCCGCCGACCACGAGGCAGGCGGCTTCGATGGCGCCGAAATCCTCGGCGACGCTCGCATGTTTCCAATAGGAGTCGCGATGCGGATGCGAGAGCCACGGCACGATCAGCATCGGCAGGTTTTCGAGGCGGTCCATCCACATCTGCTTCCACGCCTCGCCGACGATCGCCGGATCGGGCGGGCGCGAGGAAAAGGCGAACATTGTGGCGGCCCAGGCCATATGCTCGTTGATGACGCAGCCGCCCTTGTAATGAATGTCGTCCTGATAGCGGTCATCGGTCGAGCACAAGGTCACGATGGCTTTCAGCGCAGGGGGCTTGCGCGCCGCCACCTGCAGGCCGTTGAAGCCCCCCCAGGAGATGCCGATCATGCCGACTTGGCCCGAGCACCAGCTCTGCCTGGTGAGCCAGTCGATCACCTCGAGCGCGTCGTCCTGCTCCTGCTTGGTGTATTCGTCGAACAGCAGGCCTTCGGAATCGCCATTGCCGCGCATGTCGACGCGGATCGCCGCATAACCATGGCCGGCAAAATAGGGATGGGTCAGCGCGTCACGGACGATCGTGCCGTCGCGCTTGCGATAGGGCAGGTATTCGAGGATCGCCGGCACGGGCTTCGCCTCGGCGTCCTCCGGCAGCCAGAGCCTGGCCGCGAGGCGCGTGCCGTCGGCGAGCGGTATCCAGATATTCTCGATTTCCTTCACCGGACGCGGGAAGGTGGTGACGGTCTGCATGGAGGAAATCCTTCTGGGCAGGGCGTATACCCGAGATAAAGCCCCGGCGCGCCCCTGTCAAAACTCCTAAACGCCAAATGAATGACGGTTTCAGAACGGGTTCAGTCCGCCCTCTCTATGGTCCACGTCAACTTGAGAGGAGAATTTCCGTGACCAACCGTCTTGCTAGCTTGTCCCGCGGCCTGATCGTCGCCTCGGTCCTGATGACCGCCCTTTTCACCGGCACCGCCGCCAAGGCCGACGCGCCCCAGTTCAAGCGCGGCCAGGTCGTGAATTTCGTGTCGAAGCAGCAGCCCGGCTCGATCGTGATCGTCACCAAGGACCGCGCTCTTTATTATATATTGGGTGACGGCAAGGCGGTGAAATACAAAGTCGCCACGGCCAAGCGCGGCTTCGAATGGTCGGGCAGCAATGAGGTGTCCGCGAAGGTGAAATGGCCCGACTGGCGTCCCCCGGCGACGATGCGCAAGCGCCGCCCCGATCTGCCGGCCTTCATGGCCGGTGGCCCGGAAAACCCGCTCGGCGCCCGCGCCATCTATCTCGGCAGCACGATCTACCGCATTCACGGCACCAACGAGCCGGCGTCGATCGGCAAGGCGGCATCGTCCGGTTGTATCCGCATGCTCAATGCCGATGTCAGCGAGCTGTTCCAGCATGTGAAGATGGGCGCCAAGGTGACCGTTGTCTGATTCACCCGAAGGGCGGGGCGGGATAACCGCCCCGCTTTTGTGTCACTCTTTCTCTATCGTCAGGAATTTGTCATAAGCAAAGCCGAGTGTGCGGAGAACTGATCCGCTTTGCCGAAAATGATGATCTGGCCTTGGAAAAAGACGAACGGGGCGACGACCGCCGCCGCTGACCTGCGTGAACGGAACTCCGCCCAGGACGCCTTGACGGCGTTGATAGGCGCTTTGCCCGATCCCGTGATGCTGCTCGATGATCATGGCCTGGTCTATTCCGCCAATACGCGGGCCAAGGATCTGCTCAATATGGATCCGGTCGGCCAGCATCTGTCCTCGGCCATCCGGGCGCCGGCGATCCTCGAGGCGGTGCAGAACATCCTTGAGCATGGCGGCGCGATGCGCGTCGACTATGAGCAGCACGTGCCGGTGCCGCGCCATTTCGAGGCTTTCATTTCGGCGATGAGCGTCATCGGCCCGGAAGTGGCGGCCCTCATCCTCCTCAAGGATCTGACCCGCGAGCAGCAGACCGAACGTATGCGCGCCGATTTCGTCGCCCATGCGAGCCACGAATTGCGCACGCCTCTGGCTTCGCTCCTGGGCTTCATCGAGACCTTGCAAGGGGCGGCCAAGAAGGACGAGGTCTCGCGCGAGCGTTTCCTGGCGCTGATGCAGACGCAGGCGCAGCGCATGAAGCGGCTGATCGACGATCTCCTGTCCTTGAGCCGCATCGAGATGAATGCCCATCAGCGCCCGACCGGCACCGCTGATCTGACGCAGATCGCGCTCCATGTGCGCGACACGCTGGCCGGCCTCGCGCGTGATGCCGGGGTCGAGATCAAGATCGAAAGCCCGGGGCCGTTGCTGGTGCGCGGCGACTGGGACGAGCTTGTCCAGGTCATCCAGAATCTGGTCGAGAACGCGATCAAATATGCGGCCAGCGGCAAACTCATCGAGGTCACTGGCAAGCGGGCGGGCGAGGAGTGCGAATTGGTGGTGCGCGATCATGGGCCCGGCATCGCCGAGGAGCATCTGCCGCGCCTGACCGAGCGCTTCTACCGCACCAATGCGCAGGAGAGCCGTTCGCGCGGCGGCACGGGCTTAGGCCTCGCGATCGTCAAGCACATCCTAAACCGCCATCGCGGCAAGATGCGCATCCAGTCGCAGCTGGGATCGGGCTCGAGCTTCACAATCAAGATTCCCGCTGCCGCGCCGGAATCAAAATAATTAAGTAATTTCATATAGTTGGATTGTCATATTTCTGTATTCTGAGTGTCACATAACGCTCATGCGGGATGCCTATTGGAAGCCAGGCGTCACACAGAGGAGACAGGAATGAAACGTTTACTTTTGGCCGCGAGCCTTCTGGCCCTGACGGCCGGCTTCGCGCAGGCCCGCGACCAGATCCGCATCGTCGGCTCATCGACGGTCTATCCCTTCACCACGGCTGTCGCCGAGCAGTTCGGCAAGACCTCCGGCATGAAGACCCCGGTGGTCGAATCGACCGGCACCGGCGGCGGCATGAAGTTGTTCTGCGCCGGCATCGGCGCCGACCATCCCGATTTCACCAATGCCTCGCGCCAGATCAAGAAGAGCGAGTTCGAGGATTGCGCCAAGAACGGCGTGACCGATATCGTCGAGATCAAGGTCGGTTTCGACGGCCTGACTGTCGCCAACTCCAAGGCCGGTCCGGACCTCACCTTCACCAAGACCCAGCTGTTCCTGGCGCTCGCCAAGGAAGTGCCGGACAAGGACGGCAAGCTCATCGCCAATCCCTACAAGACCTGGAAGGACGTAGACGCGTCGCTTCCCGATGAGAAGATCGAAGTGCTTGGGCCCCCGCCGACCTCCGGCACGCGCGACTCGTTCGTCGAGCTCGTGATGGACAAGGGCGCCGAAGGCATCGACTCGCTGAAGGCCCTGAAGAAGTCCGACGCCAAGGCCTTCGAGAAGGTCTGGAAGTCGATCCGTGAGGACGGCGCCTATATCGACGCCGGCGAAAACGACAATCTGATCGTTCAGAAGCTCGAGGCCAACCCGCAGGCGGTCGGCATTTTCGGCTACTCCTTCCTCGAGGAGAACCAGAACAAGATCAAGGGCGCGGCCATCGACGGCAAGTCGCCGAGCTATGAGACGATCGCCAGCGGCGAGTACAAGGTTTCCCGCCCGCTCTTCGTCTACGCGAAGAAGCAGCATGTCGGCACGATCCCCGGCATGGTGGAATTCGTGAAGGAATATGTGTCGGACAAGGCGCTGGGCGAAGACGGTTATCTGGCCAATAAGGGCCTGGTGCCACTGCCGGGCGACGAGTTCAAGAAGACCAAAGCCGCCGCGGAAGCGATGGAAACCCTCAAGGGCGACCAGCTGATGTGAGCTGGTGGCCTGGAGCAGGTTCTTCGGGATCTGCTCCGCCACGGCATCGGACGGTCCGATGCCTGACTAAAGAGTTAGCGTGTTTACCCTGGCGAGGTGTCGTCACTTCGCCGGGGAGCTCGCGGGAGGCGGTCCGCGGATGTACCGGCCGCCTCATCTCTCTTCTCAACGACCAATGCCGGGTAAACGGCGGGCGAAAGTGAACAGGGCGCGTTATGTCGGGGACTTATTTCGCAATCATGGCCGTTCTGGTGCTGGCGGGCTTCTTCCTGGGCGCCCAGCGCGCCAAGGGCCTGCGCAACGCAGACGGCAATGTGCTTCATTCATTGCCCGCCTATCATGGTCTCTATATCGCCGCCGCCGTCCTCACCGCGATGATGGCGATCTTTGTCGTCGGTGCTCCCTTGGGCTCTCATTATATCGTGAGCCAGGGTTTGAGCGCTTTCGATCCGTCAGAGATCGCCACCCAGCTGCACCGCGATGCGGCGCTGCGCGACATCCAGAATCTCCTCGCCGGCATTTATCAGGGCGAGCCCGGCGATAAGCTGAAAACCGCCGCCGCCGCCTATGGCTCGGCATCGAGCCTCGTTTATTGGGGCTTGAACGGCCTCGGCTTGCTCGCCGGCCTCGCTGTCATCTTCTGGGGCACTGGCCGCATCACGCCGGAGCTGCGCGCCCGCAACCAGTTCGAGCGTTTCGTCAAATATGTGCTGCTCGCCTGTTCGGCGGTGGCCGTCCTCACCACCATCGGCATCGTGCTGTCGGTGATCTTCGAGGCCATGCATTTTTTCAGCAAGGTTTCGCCGATCGATTTCCTCTTCGGCCTGCAATGGTCGCCGCAGACCGCCATGCGCGCCGACCAGGTCGGCTCCTCCGGCGCCTTCGGCATCATTCCACTGATCGTCGGCACGCTCCTCATCACCCTCATCGCCATGCTGGTGGCGGGACCGCTCGGCCTGTTCTCGGCCATCTACATGGCCGAATATGCGACGCCGAAAATCCGCTCCGTGGTCAAGCCGATCCTCGAGATCCTCGCCGGCATCCCGACCGTGGTCCTGGGCTTCTTCGCCGCCTTGACGGTGGCGCCGCTCATCCGCGGCTGGGGCCAGTCTTTCGGCCTCGATGTCGCTTCCGAATCGGCGCTCGCCGCCGGTCTGGTGATGGGCATGATGATCATCCCCTTTGTCTCGTCGCTTTCCGACGACGTCATCAACGCCGTGCCGCAGTCGCTGCGCGACGGCTCCTACGCCATGGGCGCCACCAAGTCCGAGACCATCAAGAAGGTGGTGCTGCCCGCCGCTCTGCCGGGCATCGTCTCGGCCTTCATGCTGGCGATCTCGCGCGCCGTCGGCGAGACGATGATCGTCGTGATGGCCGCCGGCCTCGCCGCCAATCTCACCTTCAACCCGCTCGCCGCCGTCACCACCGTCACGGTGCAGATCAAGACGCTTCTGGTGGGCGACCAGGAATTCGACTCGGCCAAGACGCTCTCCGCCTTCGCGCTCGGCCTGGTACTGTTCTTCTTCACCCTCGCTTTGAACTACATCGCGCTCAAGATCGTGCAGAAATACCGGGAACAATATGACTGATACCGCGATCTCCGCCACTCCCCGCCGCGTCAGCGACCATTCGGCTCTTGTCGCCAAGCGCTACCGCGCCGAGCGCCGCTTCAAATTCTACGGCATCGCCGCCATCGCGGTGACGGCCATCTTCCTGGTGCTGCTCTTCGCCGACATCCTGGTAAAGGGCCTGCCGGCCTTCACCGAGCATCGCCTCACTTTGCCGATCAACGTGTCGCAGGAGGCGATCGATCCGCAGAACTCGAAGGACCTCAAGGTCATCCGTACCGGCGATTTTGACGCGCCGATCCGCGAGAGCTTCCGCGCCATGTTCCCGGATGTCACCGCGCGCGGCGACCGCAAGAAGCTGCTGGGGCTCCTGAGCTCGGGCGCCGCCGATGACTTCCGCTCCATGGTGATGAGCGATCCGGCTCTTATCGGCCAGGACATCAAGGTCCCGGTGCTGCTCTCCGACGATGCCGACCAGTATCTGAAGGGCCGCCAGACCGGCGTCGAGAAGATCGCCGGTCAAGGCACGATCACCGCCAGCGCCGATGGCGAGAAGTTCAAGCTGGTGACCGACAAGACTCCGGTCTTGACCGCCGGCGACATCGTCCGCCTGAATGGCGGCGCCTTCCGGGTGGTCTTGGCCGATAACGGCGCCTATCTCGCCGAGCAGGTCACGGCGCCCAAGTCGCTCGATCCGGCCAATGCCGGCGCCTGGGACATCGTTCGCTTCACGGTTACCGAGCACAATCGTCGCATCGATGACCAGGAAGCCCTGTGGCTCGAGCAATTGAAGGAGAAAGGCGTCGCCGAGAACGGCATCGCCTGGCGCTTCTTCTCCTCGGGCGACTCGCGCGAGCCGGAGCTCGCCGGCATAAGGGGCGCGCTGATGGGCTCGATCCTCACCCTTCTGGTGACCTTGTTCCTCTGTCTGCCGATCGGCGTCGCCGCGGCCATCTATCTCGAGGAATTCGCGCCCAAGAATCGCCTGACCCAGATGATCGAGGTGAATATCAACAATCTCGCGGCGGTGCCCTCGATCGTCTTCGGCCTCCTGGGCCTCGCGATGTTCCTCAACTTCTTCGGCCTGCCGCGTTCGGCCCCGCTGGTCGGCGGCCTGGTCCTGGCGCTCTTGGTTCTGCCCACCATCATCATCGCGTCACGCGCCGCCATTCGCGCCGTGCCGCCCTCGATCAAGGAAGCCGCGCTCGGCGTCGGCGCCTCGCACCAGCAGGCGATCTTCCATCATGTCCTGCCTCTGGCGATGCCCGGCATCATGACCGGCACCATCATCGGCATGGCGCATGCTCTGGGTGAGACGGCGCCGCTTCTGATGATCGGCATGGTCGCCTTCATCGTCGACATACCGGGCGGCTTCACCGACGCCGCCACGGCACTTCCGATCCAGATCTATCTGTGGTCGGACCTGCCGGAAATCGCCTTCCAGTCCAAGACGGCGGGCGCCATCATCGTTCTTCTCGTTTTCCTGTTCGTCATGAACGCCGCCGCAATTCTCTTGCGCAGGCGCTTCGAGCGCCGCTGGTAAGTTATGAAAGGGTCGCCCTCAATGGATACCATGATCAAGACGCCGGTCGCCGACAGCGCGCCGCGCATCGCGCGCGAGCGTCCCTTGAAGATCAAGGCGCGCAATGTCGACGTCTATTATGGCGAGAAACATGCGATCAACGATCTGAGCATCGACATTCCCGACAGCGCCGTGTCGGCCTTCATCGGCCCCTCGGGCTGCGGCAAGTCGACCTTCCTGCGCTCGATCAACCGCATGAACGACACGATCCCGTCCTGCCGCGTCACCGGCAATATCGAGATCGACGGCCGCGACATCTACGATCGGAGCCTCGATGTGGTGCAATTGCGCGCCCGCATCGGCATGGTGTTCCAGAAACCCAATCCCTTCCCCAAGTCGATCTACGAAAACGTTGCCTACGGCCCGCGCATCCACGGCTTCGCCAGGAACAAGACCGATCTCGAGGAGATCGTGGTGACCAGCCTCAAGAAGGCCGGCCTGTTCGAGGAGGTCAAGGACCGGCTCGATCATTCGGGCACCAGCCTGTCGGGCGGCCAGCAGCAGCGCCTGTGCATCGCGCGCGCCATCGCCGTCAATCCGGAGGTCATCCTGATGGACGAGCCGTGCTCGGCGCTCGACCCGATCGCCACCGCGCGCATCGAGGAGCTCATCGACGAATTGCGCCAGAATTTCTGCATCGTCATCGTCACCCATTCGATGCAGCAGGCGGCGCGCGTTTCGCAACTCACCGCGTTCTTCCATCTCGGTAATCTGGTGGAGGTCGGCGACACCGACGACATCTTCACCGCGCCCAAGGACAAACGCACCCAGGATTATATCACCGGCCGCTTCGGCTGACCGCGGAGTAGAGGACTATGTCGGACCATATCGTCAAAGCCTATGACGAGGACCTCGCCAATCTCAAGACGATGCTCGCCCAGATGGGCGGCCTCGCCGAGGATCACCTCGCCAAGGCCATCGAGGCGCTGGCCAAGCGCGACACCAAGCTTGCCGATATCGTGATCGCGCAGGACGAGAAGATCGACGCCCTCGAGCTGCAGCTCGAGGAGCGCGCCATCCTGACCATCGCCAAGCGCCAGCCCATGGCGCGCGACCTGCGCGAGATCATGGTGGCGATCCGCATCGCCTCCGACCTCGAGCGCATCGGCGATCTCGCCAAGAACATCGCCAAGCGCTCGCATGCCATTTCGGAGGCGCTGCCGCGCAAGCTCGCCACCGGGCTCACCCGCATGGGCCGGCTCTCGCTCGAGCAGCTGAAGGACGTGCTCGACGCCTATACGACGACCGACGACGTCAAGGCGCTGGATGTCTGGCGCAATGACGGCGAGCTCGATGCCCTTTACAATTCGATCTTCCGCGAGCTCCTCACATACATGATGGAAGACCCGCGCATGATCGGACCTTGCACCCATCTTCTCTTCGGCGCCAAGAATTTCGAGCGCATCGGCGATCACGCCACCAACATAGCGGAGAACATCCACTATCTGGTGTCCGGACGCCCGATGCGCGAGGAGCGCCCTAAGAAGGACACCACCAGCACGACGCCCTTTGATTCAATGAATGAGCGCTGATGACCGCTTCCATCCTCATCGTCGAAGACGAAGAACCGATCCAGATCCTCCTGACCTATAATCTCCAGGCGGAGGGTTTCCGGGTGCGCGCCACCGCCAATGGCGAGGACACGGCCCATCTCGTCAATGAAGAGCGGCCCGATCTCATCCTGCTCGACTGGATGCTGCCCGGCATTTCGGGCATCGAGGTCTGCCGGCTCCTGCGCTCGCGCCCCGAGACGCGCGACATCCCGGTCATCATGCTGACCGCGCGCGGCGAAGAGAACGAACGTGTCCGCGGCCTCGCCACCGGCGCCGACGATTATATCGTTAAACCCTTCTCGGTGCCGGAGCTGCTCGCCCGCATCAAGACGATCCTGCGCCGCGTCAATCCGGACGCCATCGCCGAGCGCCTGAAGGCCGGCGACATCGCGCTCGACCGCCGCACGCGGCGGGTGACGCGCGCTACCCGCGACATCACTTTGTCGCCGACCGAATTCCGCCTGCTCGAATATCTCATGCAGAGTCCGGGGCGCGTCTACAGCCGCTCGCAGCTTCTCGATGCCGTCTGGGGCCGCGACATCTATGTCGATGAGCGCACCGTCGACGTCCATGTCGGCCGCCTGCGCAAGTGCCTGAAGCGCGGCCGCGAGATCGACCCGATCCGCACGGTGCGTGGCATGGGCTATTCCTTCGACGAGCGTTTCGGGCGGGGCTGATTTCCTGCATCAAGCCTCGAGACGAAGCAGCCGGCGAATGGCTGCGGCGATGGCAGCCGGCGCATGCGCCAGCCAGCTCTCATTGGCCTTCAAGGCCCAGCCGGATGGTCCGGGCGGCCATAGGCGCACGCCCTCTGCTTTGGCCTGCGCGACGATTTCCTCGGCGGAACTCGCGACTGGGAAACGCAGAACATTGCTGTCCAATGTTTCGCGCAATACCGGGGACCCGGCAGCCTGCAAGATGGCGAAGACCGCCTCGGCCCGCGCCCGCACCGCCAGCCAGTTTCCCTCCTGGCGCGGCAGAGCATGCAGCGCCAGGAGGGCGGCGGGCCACATCTGATACATCCCGCCGCCATGCCGACGGCGTTCATGGTGCTGACCGGCGAGCGCGGCTCTCGGTCCGGCGAGTACCGCGCCAAACGGCGCATCGAGATATTTATAGAGCGAGACATAGACGAAATCGAACGGCACGGCGATCTCGGCAGGTGTCTTCCCGGCCCAGGCGGCCTCGATGAAGAGGCGCGCGCCATCGAGCAGCAGGGGGATTTCCGCTTGCCGCGCGACATCGACGATCCCCGCCATCGCTTCGGGATCGAAGCGCAGATTGGCGTGGCGGCGGCTCGGAGTCTCGATGGCGACACCGACAACTTTTGCCGCGACCCGCGCCGACGCCGCGCGGGCGATTTCCTGACGAAGCTGATCCGGCGTGAAGCCCGCACCCTGCGAAATCAGCGGAGCCATGGTGATTCCGGCCGCGATGGTGAGATTGTCGCCGGCATCATTGTATAAATGACTATCGCGCTGCACCACGAAGCGGCCGCCCGGCCGGCCCGCCGCCATCAGCCGGACGGCCATCAGATTGGCCATGGTTCCGGTCGGATACATGATCGCCGCTTCCTTCCCGAGACGGGCGGCGATGTCCTGCTCCAGCTGCGTGACAGGACCGCCGTCACCATAATAGTCGGCCGTGACATCGCCGCCGGCGGTCAATTCGGCGAGCCGGGCCGCCATGGCCTGGGGCGAAAGCGGCGCGCAGTCATCGGCGAGGTTCAGCATCGTCATGGCTGGATCATCTGCGCGCAGCTCGCCAGGGCCTCGGGATGGAGCTGCTCGATGCCGCTCACCAGATCCGCAATGCTGGCCGCCATGATCGCTTCGCCCTTTTCACGGCTGGCCAGTGTCGCATCGCCGCGGATGCCGGTGGCCGAGTAGTCGTTACCGCTGGCCGGGTCGCCGTCGAATATGCTCGGCCGATAGAACACGGTCCTGGGCTGTGTCAGCTGGTGCCCGTAATCGCAGACGAGCTTGTCCTTGCGGACTCTCTTTTCGTCGATGGCCAGGATCATCGACGTTTCGTGCTCGTCGCCGTGGCCGCCGAGCTTCTGCTGCATCAGCGCCTCGGCCGCCTGTCCGAGCGCCACGATATTGGCAAGCGACACCGCGACGCCGGTGCGTTCATAGAATTCGCGCACGGCGACCTGGGCCACCGGTGTGGTGGATACGCCGGTATTGATGATCACCAGATTGCGGAAGCCCTGCGACACGAAGCCGTCGAGAATGTCCTCGATCAGCATGGTGAAGGTCTCCGGCCGGATATGCTGGCTGCCGGGATAGTGACGAAAAGCCGGATAGTAGCCAAAGCCGAGAACCGGGGCGGCCAGCACGGGTAGTTTCTTGAGGACGCCGTTCGCCAGCGCGCGCGCCAGCAGATAGTCGGTGCACAAGGGCAGGGCATGGCCATGTTCCTTCGACGCGGCGCCGATCGGGATCACGATCACCGCGCCCCGGTCGCGCCAGGCCGCGGCCTCGCTCCATGTGAGATCTTCAAGCCAGTGGCCTTTCATTGCCGTTCCTTATCTGATGCGTCTTGAGTTGCGGGATGGGTTCTTGTCTCGCCGGCGGGGCCGAAATGGTGACAGGCGACAAGGTGACGGGTGTCGCCGATGCGCGTCAATGCGGGCAGTTCCTTGCGGCACAGATCATCGGCGCGCGGGCAGCGCGGGTGAAACGGGCAGCCGGACGGCGGTTCGATCGGATTCGGCGTTTCCCCGACCGGAACCGGAATCCGCCGCCGCCGCGGCTCCCCGGCTTCGGGGATCGCGGCCAGCAAAGCGTGGGTATAGGGATGCTGCGGGGCATCGAACAGATCGGCCCGCGTGGCGATCTCGACCACCCGGCCCAGATAGAGCACGGCGACATGGTCGCACAGGAACCGCACCACGCCCAGATTATGGGAGATGAAGATGAAGGTGGCGCCGGTTGCCGACTGGATATCTTTCAGGAGCGTGAGAATCTGCGCCTGAACCGAGACGTCGAGCGCCGAGACGGCTTCATCGCAGACGATCATTTCCGGCTTCGGCGCCAAGGCGCGGGCGATTCCGATCCGCTGTCTCTGCCCGCCGGAGAAGGCATGGGGATGCCGCGTGGCGGCATCCTCCGGCAGGCCGACGGTTTTCAAGACGTCGACGATCCGCGCCCTGATATCCGCCTTCGGCAATCCGATATTCACCAAGGGCTCGGCGATGATCTCATCGACGCGCATCCGCGGATTGAGCGAGGCATAAGGATCCTGAAAGACGATCTGCATCCGCGCCCGGAACGGCCTGAGCCGGCGCGCATCGAGCCGGGTGATGTCGTGTCCGTCGAAGACAATCGTGCCGGCGCTGGGGTCGATCAGGCGCAACATCATCCGGCCCAGAGTGGACTTGCCACAACCGGACTCGCCCACGATTCCGAGCGTCTCGCCGCGTCCGATCTCCAGCGAAACGTCGCAGACCGCCGCCAGCGACCGGCCGCGCGTGGTGAAGGTCTTCGACAGGTTTCTGACCGAGAGCAGCGGCTGGTTCATCCCTGCAGCTCCCTCTCAAACAGGCCGGCCCGGATATCCGCGTAGCGAACGCAGCGGCTTTCATGGCCCGCTCCCGCCGGGAGCAAAGGCGGCGACGGCCGCAGGCATCCAGCGGCCGATATCGGGCAGCGCGGCTGGAACCGGCAGCCTTCGGGAAAACGTCCGGCGGCGGGCATGAGGCCGGGAATCCTGGGCAGGTGGTCCTGGCGCTGGCGGGCGGAGGGTATAGCGCGCATCAGGAGACGCGCATAGGGATGGGCCGGATGCTGAAACAAAAGCGCCGCCGGGGCGCGTTCCACGATCTCGCCGGCATACATGACCGCCACGCTGTCGGCCATCTGGGCCACCACGCCCATGTCATGCGTGATGAGGATGATGCCCATGTCGAATTCATCGCGCAGATCCAGCATCAGGTTGAGGATCTGGGCCTGAATGGTCACATCGAGCGCGGTGGTTGGCTCGTCGGCGATGAGGAGCCGCGGCCGGCAGGAAAGCGCCATGGCGATCATGATCCGCTGCTTCATGCCGCCGGAGAGTTGGTGCGGGTAATCGCGCGCGCGTAGATCGGGAGCCGGAATGCCGACGCGGTCCATGAGGGCGATCGCCCGCCGCCAGGCTTCGGCGCGTGGTGTGCCATGCTCGGTCATCGCCTCGGCGATCTGATCTCCGACCCGCTGAACGGGATTGAGGCTGGTGCCCGGCTCCTGGAAGATCATCGCCAGTTCCGGTCCGAGAAGATTGCGCCGGGTTTGCGCCGGCAGATGGGTGATGTCGCGGCCGGCGAGAACGACCCGCCCCGCCGTGATCCTGCCGCCGTCGCCGAGGAGTCCCATGATCGCCAGTGAGGCGACGGACTTGCCCGATCCGCTCTCGCCGACGATGCTCACGATCTCGCCGGCCCGGACATCGAAGCTCACCCCGCTCAGCACTTCGACGGGTTCGTCCCAGCTGTGGAAGGCGACCGACAGGTTCTCGACGGAAAGGAGCGCGCTCACCGTCCCCGGCTCCGCGGATCGAGGACATCGCGCAGGCCGTCGCCGAGCAGGTTGAACCCGATCATCGTCAAGGCGAGCACCGTCGCGGCCGAGAGCGCCAGATGCGGGTCGGTGCGCAGATGCGGCAGTCCGTCGCCGATCATCCCACCCCATGTCGGGAAGGGCTCCTGAACGCCGAGGCCGAGGAAGGACAAGGTCGCTTCGGCCATGATGATCATGCCGACGCCCAAGGAGGCCCGCAGGATCAGCGGCGCCGCGATGTTGGGAAGCAGGTGCCGCCACATGATGCGGTGGCCGGGCGTGCCGCAGGCGATCGCGGCCTCGACATAGGGCTCCTCGCGCAGCGACAGCACCAAGGCGCGCGTCAACCGTGCGACGCCGGGCCAGAACACCATGGCGAGGGCGACGATCACCGTGGCGACGCCGGGTCCCATGACGGTGGCCACGATGAGCGCGACGATCAGTTCCGGAAAAGCGAAGACGATATCGACGATGCGCATGATGAGACCGTCGACGCGTCCGCGCAGCCAGCCGGCCAGAAGGCCGAGGCTGGTCCCGAAAGCCATGGTGATGGCGACCACCGACAGCGCCACGAGCAATGATATCCGCGCGCCGTGAATGAGGCGGCTGAGAACGTCGCGGCCGAGCGCATCGGTCCCCAGAAGGTTACCCGCGCCAGGCGGCTGCCATGCCATGAGGACAGCGACCTTTGTCGGGTCCTTCGGGGCGATCCAGGGCGCCAGCACGGCGATGATGACGACGGCCAGGACGATGGCCCCGCCGATCATTGCGTTGCGCGACCTCCGGAACCGGCGCCAGAAGCCGGCGCCGCCGGCTTTCTGGCCGGCCGCTGGCGCGGACATGGCGGCAGGCGCCGTCATGCGCCTTCCTCGTCGAGACGAATCCGCGGATCGACGAACGCGTAGAGCAGGTCGACCGCCAGATTGATGAGCGAGTAGAAAATGGTGAAGAGCAGCACGACAGTGAGGGTCACGGGGTAGTCGCGGGCAAGCACGCTGTCGATGGCGATACGGCCGAGCCCCGGAATATTGAAGATGGTTTCGACGACGAAGGCGCCGGAAAGCAGTCCGCCGAAGATCAGCCCGATCGAGGTGAGGAGCGGCACCATCGTGTTGCCCAAAGCGTGTTTCCACACCACCATGCGCGCCCGCACGCCTTTGGCGCGGGCGGTGCGGATGAAATCGCGCCCCAGCACTTCCAGCATGTAGGTGCGCACTTGCCGGGCGATCGCCGCCACCGGCCCGACGACCAGCACGATCAGCGGCAACACCATCTGCAGGGGCGAGCCCCATCCGGCGACCGGCAGGACCTGCAGGCGCACCGCCAGCAGCCAGACGAGAAACGCCGCCAGCGCGAAGGAGGGAATGGAGATCAGCGACACCAGCGCCACGAGCATGCCGGTATCGGCCCAGCTTCCGGCCCTGGTCGCGGTGAACACGCCGAAGAAGAGGCCGAGCGGCACCGCGATGACCAGCGCGGCCAGCGCCAGGACGGGCGTGATCGCCAGCCCGCCCGAGATCACGCTCCAGACGGTGGCGCCGACATAGCGGTAGGAAAGTCCGAAGCTGCCATCGGCAATCCCATACAGATAGGACAGGAACTGAACCAGGAGTGGCCGGTCCAGTCCGTAGGCCGTCCGCAACCGCGCCTCGAGCTCGGCATCTCCCGACCGGTCCGAAAGCATGATCGAGATCGGATCGCCTGGAACCGCCTGCAAAGCGAGAAAGGTGATGGCGAGCGCCGCCGCCCACACGAACAGAAGTGTCGGAATCCTGCGGGCGACATAGCGCAGCACGGGCGTCAGTCTGCCTTGCTGACGGCACCGAAGGGCAGGACGCCGGTCGGCGCCAGGGCAACACCTTTGACACCCTTGCCGACGAGCATCATCTGGATCGACACGGGCAGCGGGCAGGTGCCCCAGTCGGCCATCAGGAGCTTCTCGGCTTCATGGTAGATCGCGTAGCGCGCCTGGTCGTCCGCCGTCACCTTCGCCTTGGCGATGAGCGCGTCGAATGCCGGATTGGACCAGCCGCGGTTATAGGGGCTGCCCGATGTCCAGAGCTGTTCGAGGAAATTCATCGCATCGAGATAGTCGGCGGTCCAGCCGAAGGCGAAGAAGCCGGTCTGCTGCGAGTTGATCGATTTGAGGAAGGTGCCTCTTTCGACGATCTCGACCTCGACGGTCCAGTTGAGAATGTCGGCGAATTGCGAGGCGAGGTAGAGATGCTGGTTCTTGCTGCTTTCGAGCGCGCTCAGCTTGAAGGGCGGCAGGCCGCCGGCATAGGCCGAAGCCGCCAGCGCCGCCTTGGCTTTCTCCGGATCATACGCGAATTTGGCGATGTCCGGGTTGTAGCCGCCGACCCCTTCGACGGTCTGTCCATAGAGCGGCACCGCCGCGCCCGAATAGAGGCCGTCGATCATCGCCTGCTGGTCGATGGACAGGCAGATGGCCTCGCGGACCTTGGCGTCCTTGAAGGGCTCGTAGAGTTTCGAGTTCATCGCGAGATAACGCACCTGCGCCCTGGGCGCCGTCAAAGTGCGCTCCTTCAGGGCCGCATCGCCGCGCACCCGCCGGATCAGGTCGTCGCCGACCGTCATGAGATCCAGGTCGCCGGTCTCGAACATGGACAAGGCGGTGTCGCTCGAGGGGACGACCAGGAATTTCACGCCGTCGAGAGCGGGGGCGCCGCCCCAATAATTTTTATGCGCGGTGAGCGTGATGTCCTGTCCGCGCCGCCATTCGGCGAAGGCGAAGGGGCCGGTGCCGGCTGAAACCTTGTTGAACCAGTCGGGCCCGGCTTCCGCCACGATGCCGCTGTCCATGATGTAGATCGGATAGACCGGAAACAGCACGTCGGGTTGGGTGAAATGAATCTCGACCGTGTAATCGTCGACGATGGTGACGCCCGACAATTCGGTGGTCGAGCCGTCCTTCACCTTGTCGGCGCCCTGGACGATGTTGAGATATGTCGAGTTCAACCCGCCGCGGTTCTGCGGGATCAGCAACTGCTCGAAGCTGAACTTCACGTCGGCCGCCTTCATCTCGCGGCCGGAATGAAACTTCACGCCCTTGCGCAGATGGAAGCGGACCCCCTTGTTGCCGTCGAGCGGCTCCCAGCGTTCCGCCAGCGCCGGCACGACCGACCCGTTGGCGCCGACGGCGGCAAGCGGCTCATACATGTTCGAGATGACCTGGTTTGCGATCAGTTCCGAATAGGTGATCGGGTCGATCATCGCGGGATCCGACGCCAGCGAAACCCGCAAGTCGGCGGCCAGCGCCTGCGCCGCGCCCGCAAGCACGGCTGCCGTAACCAGGGCCAGAGTCCTGATGCGCTGAAAGGGTCGTATGGTCATCAACGTTGCTCCCGTCATTAGAGCCCTACCCGTTTTGATCGAATCGTCCCGATTCGATCAAAACGGGTAGAAGGGCTCGAAAACATATAATCTGGAGCGCTTCCTTATCGCCAAAGTCGAGTAACTTTAGCGGGAAGCGCTCTAGTGTCCGGTTCTGACGGATCATGTGCCGGACACGAGCACATTCCGTCGTGCAGATCGGCGGCTCGTCGCGACGATTTTTCACGAGTACGTCTGCTTTTCTTTGTAAGGGCTATCATCGGCTGGTAGACTTGGCAATATGCATATGCATTATTGGATATAAAGGCAGTCATTATCGCCTTCACAACGGAACATGCCTGCCCATGAAGAGAGCAAGACAACCGGAAACCGAGCGCGAGCCCGCCGCCGACGCGGCCCGTGCCACGCTGCATAACCGCATTCAGACCGAGCTCGAGACCCACATCCTTTCCGGCAACTGGCACACCGGCTTCCGGGTGCCGACCGAGAAGGAACTGGCCGAGCATTACGGTTGCTCGCGGATCACCGTTTCGAAGGTTTTGATGCTTCTGACGGAAAAAGGGCTTGTCGAAAGCCGCAAGCGCGCCGGGCGCTTCGTCAGGCGGCCACCGGCCCAGTCGATCATATTGCAGATACTCGATCCCCGCAGCGTCGCCGGGATAAGAGGCCAGCCTTACCGCTATGAGATGATCGACAAGGCCATAAGGCCGGCCGACAAGCTCGATCGCAAGCGGCTGGGACTGGCCGGCAGGACACGCACGGATGTCCTGCTGGTGACCAGCCGGCATTTCATCGGGCCCGGCGTCTATTGCTACGAGGAGCGGCTCTTCAATCTGGCACTGCTGCCGGTCGCCAGCGCGGTTGATTTCTCCCGCCGTCCGCCGGGGGAGTGGATCATCGAATACCTGCCCTGGCGCTCGGGCGAGACGATCATCGGCGCGGCCGCCGCGACGCGGTCCATCGCCGGGCCGCTGGAACTGGATGAAGGGGCGCCGCTGCTCACGATCGAGCGCCACGTTCACGCCAACGGGGCTGCCGTTTCATGGGGATATGCCTGGCATCCGGCCTCGATGGCGCAACTGACGGCGCGCTATCAGACGGGGTGAGCGCACTTCGACGCTCCTGACGCATACTGACACGGCATGGTCTCAAGAGAGGTGAAAGCCTATAGTGAGGTCCCATGCCGACACCTCGTCCGGAAAGCTGGCTCTATCCCACCGAACGCGGCCTGTTCTGCGCCCCGGGCCAGTTCCATATCGACCCGCATCTCGCCGTCGAGCGCGCCGTCATCACGCATGGCCATGGCGATCACGCCCGCTCAGGCCACGGCGCGGTGTTGGCCACCCATGAAACCATCGAGATCATGAAAGTGCGCTATGGCGCCGATTGCGCCGGCGCGTTCCAGACGGCCAATGGCGCGCAGAGCATCAACGGCGTCACGGTGAAGCTGGTGCCGGCCGGGCATATATTGGGCTCGGCGCAGATCGTGCTCGACTGGCAGGGAACCCGCGCCGTCGTCTCGGGTGACTACAAACGGTCGCCCGACCCGACCTGCGCCCCCTTCGAGCTGGTGCCGTGCGATCTCTTCATCACGGAAGCGACCTTCGGCCTGCCGGTCTTCCGCCATGAGCCGGCCGACAAGGAAGCCCGCCGCCTCCTCGCCTCGCTCGAAGCCAATCCGGAGCGCACGCATCTCCTCGGCGCCTACAATCTCGGCAAATGCCAGCGCATGATCGCGCTGACGCGTGAGGCGGGCTATGACCGGCCGATCTATCTGCATGGCGGCCTGCGCAATCTTTGCGATCTTTATGTTCAGCTCGGCGTCGATCTGGGCGATCTGCGCAATGTCATGGACAGCGAGCCGGCCGAGCTCAAGGGCGCTTTGGTCCTGTGTCCGCCTTCCGCTTTGAGCGACCGCTGGTCGAGGCGCCTCGCCGATCCCTTGACCTGCTATGCCTCGGGCTGGATGCGGGTGAAGGGCCGCGCCCGCCAACATGGCGTTGAATTGCCGCTGGTGGTGTCCGATCATTGCGACTGGCCCGAGCTTCTCACCACGATCGAGGAGACCGGGGCGGCGGAGATCTGGGTCACCCATGGCCGCGAGGATGCGCTGGTGCATCAGATCGGTCTCATGGGCCGGCGCGGCCGCGCGCTGGCGCTCGTTGGATTTGAAGATGAAGGCGATTGACATCCGCTCCATCCACCGTCATCCCGGCGAAAGCCGGGATCCCCTGAACTGGTGCAACAACTGCAGCGCTGCCGGTATGGAGAGGCTTCAATGGATCCCGGCTTTCGCCGGGATGACGGACAGTGAGAGAGCCGTCGATGATTCCTGTCCCTATGATTGCGAGTATGAGTGATGCAGCGTTTCGCCGAGCTTCTCGATCGGCTGGTTTATACGACGGCGCGCAACGCCAAGCTGAAGCTGCTCGCGGACTATTTCAAAGAGGTGCCGGATCCCGATCGCGGCTGGGCGCTCGCGGCGTTGACCGACGGCCTGCCGTTGCGGTTGCCCATCCGCAAGACGCTTGCGACCATTCTCGAGCCGCATGTCGACCCGGTGCTCTACCGTCTGTCGCGCGACTATGTCGGCGATACCGCCGAGACCGTCTCGCTGCTATGGCCCGATAGTCGCGCCAATGCGCCGCCGCCGTCGATCAGTGAGGTCGTTGCCGAGGTGAGTGGGGCGTCGTCGCGCGAATTTCCCCGCGTGCTCGAGCGCCTGCTCGACCGGCTCGATGTCAAAGGCCGCTTCGCGCTTCTGAAGCTTCTCTCGGGCGCCTTGCGGGTGGGCGTTTCGGCGCGCCTCGCCAAGACCGCCATTGCGCAGAGCTTTGGACGCGAGGTCGAGGAGATCGAGGAGATCTGGCATGCGGTGACGCCGCCTTATGGCGACATGTTCGCTTGGGCCGAGGGCAGGGCCGAGCGGCCCGATCCCGGCCGCAAGGCGACGTTCCGGCCGGTGATGCTGGCGCATCCGATCGAGGACGGCGACTGGCAAAATCTGGCGCCCGAAGACATCGCCGCCGAATGGAAATGGGACGGCATCAGGGTGCAGCTCTCGGCGCGGCCTGGCGATGTCCGGCTGTTCTCGCGCGCCGGCGATGACATATCGGGCGCTTTTCCCGACATCATCCAGGCCTTCGCGCATACGCAGGGCGTGCTCGATGGCGAACTCCTGGTGCTGCGTGACGGCGCGGTGGCGCCCTTCAACGACCTGCAGCAGCGCCTCAACCGAAAGAGTGTCACGGGCAAGATGCTGCAGGATCATCCCGCTCATATCCGTCTCTATGACATTCTCTTCGACGCCCAGGAGGATGTGCGGGAGTTGAGTTATCTGGTGCGCCGCGCGCGGCTCGAAGCCTGGTATCAGCGTTTTCTTCCGAGCCTCGCCGATGTGAGCGCGCTGGTGCCTTTCGCCGCCTTCAGCGAGTTGGAGGAGAAATGGCGCCAGGCGCGCGAGAACGGCATCGAGGGGCTGATGCTGAAGCGCAAGGACAGCCCTTATCTCGCCGGCCGGCCGAAAGGCCATTGGTACAAATGGAAGCGCGCCGCGCTCACCATCGACTGCGTGCTGATGTATGCCCAGCGCGGCTCGGGCAAGCGCTCTTCGTATTATTCCGACTACACCTTCGGCGTATGGAAGACGCCCGACGAGCTGGTGCCGGTCGGCAAGGCCTATTCGGGCTTCACCGATGAGGAGCTGTTGCGCCTCGACCGCTGGATCAGGACCAATACGGTGGAGCGCTTCGGTCCGGTGCGCCGGGTCGCGCCCGGTCTGGTGCTCGAAATCGCCTTTGACGCTGTCCAGCCGTCCGCCCGGCACAAGTCCGGCGTCGCCTTGCGCTTCCCGCGCGTGCACCGCATCCGCTGGGACAAGCCGGCGGCGGAAGCCGAGACCTTGACGGCGGTGACGGCGCTTATCGCGTCGTAGATGGAAGCCGGGGCGTCGGGCGGTGTGATATTTCCGGCTTCTACCTCCCATTGCCTCCGCTTTGCCGCGCGGGCATAGTGAGGGAACTGCAACCTTCATCGAAGTGTCTTAGAGCGTCGATAGCAACAACAAGGGTGCCGGAATGGCGCCAAATCACAGGGGAGACCATATGGTTAAATTCACAGGCAGGATTTTGTCGCTCACCGCCGCGGCGCTCATGGTGTCCACGACCATCAGCTCGGCGCAGACGATGGACGAACTCATCGCCGCCGCGAAGGCGGAAGGCCAGCTCACCACCATTGCGCTGCCGCATGACTGGTGCGGTTATGGCGACGTCATCGCCGGCTTCAAGGCCAAGTACCCCGAAATCACCGTCAACGAGCTCAATCCGGACGCGGGCTCCAGCGACGAGATCGAGGCCATCAAGGCCAACAAGGACAATAAGGGACCGCAGGCGCCGGATGTCATCGACGTGGGCCTGTCCTATGGTCCGCAGGCCAAGGCCGACGGCCTGATCCAGCCCTATAAAGTGTCGACCTGGGACAGCATTCCCGACAGCGCCAAGGACGCCGACGGCTACTGGTATGGCGACTATTACGGGGTGCTCTCCTTCGAGGTGAACAAGGACCTGGTGAAGAACACGCCGGCCGACTGGGCCGATCTCCTGAAGGATGAATACAAGAACTCGGTGGCCCTTGCCGGTGACCCGCGCGCCTCGAACCAGGCGATTCAGGGCGTCTATGCCTCGGGCCTTTCGAAGGGCGCCGCGGCCGGCGCCGCCGCCGGCGAGGCCGGACTTGCCTTCTTCAAGGAGCTGAACGCCAAGGGCAATTTCGTGCCGGTGATCGGCAAGGCGGCGACGCTCGCGCAAGGCCAGACGCCGATCCTCATCACCTGGGACTACAACGCGCTGGCGGGCCGCGACACGCTGAACGGCAATCCGCCGGTCGATGTCGTCGTGCCGAAGTCGGGCGTCGTGGCCGGCGTCTATGTGCAGGCGATCAGCGCTTATGCGCCGCACCCGAATGCAGCGAAGCTGTGGATGGAATATCTCTATTCCGACGAAGGCCAGCTCGGCTGGCTCAAGGGCTATTGCCACCCGATCCGCTTCAACGATCTGGCCAAGAACGGCAAGATTCCGAAGGAGCTGCTCGACAAGCTGCCGCCCGCCGCTGCCTATGAGGCTGCCGTCTTCCCGACCCTCGATGAGCAGGGGGCGGCCAAGGAAGCCATCACCAAGCAGTGGGACGCGGTCGTCGGCGCCAACGTCCAGTAATCGGCGAATTCCGGGCGGCCTCCATGGGCCGCCCGGCCATTCGGCGGAACGCTCAAGCTCCATGACCGATATCAGCCTGTCCGGCTCGACGACGCCCTCCGCTCCGCAGGCGGCTGCGCGTAAGGCGCGCCTGCCGACACAGTGGCTCGGCGTCGCGCCGTTCTTCATCTTCGCCTTGATGTTCCTGATCCTGCCGACGACCTATCTGATCCTCGGCGCCTTCCAGAACGATCAGGGCGCGTTCACCTTTGAAAATATCCTGGCGCTGTCGCAGCCCTCGATCGTCGCCGCCTACTGGATATCGATCAAGGTCAGCCTCGCTTCCGCTCTTCTCGGCGCCTTCGTCGGACTTGCCATCGCCATCGCCATCGTGCGCGGCGGTCTGCCCGGCTGGGTCCGCTCGGCGACCATGACCTTCTCCGGCGTCGCGTCCAATTTCGCCGGCGTCCCCCTGGCTTTCGCCTTCCTCGCCACGCTCGGCCGTCTCGGCCTCGTGACCGTGCTGCTCAATTCGCTCTTCGGCTTCAATCTCTATTCGACCGGCTTCAATATTCTGTCCTTCTGGGGCCTGACCCTCACCTATCTCTATTTCCAGATCCCCCTGATGGTCGTCATCATCACGCCGGCGATCGACGGCATCAAGCGCGAATGGGGCGAGGCCGCGGCGACCCTCGGCGCCACCCCGGCGCAATATTGGCGCATGGTGGTGATCCCGGTGATCTGGCCGAGCTTTCTCGGCACCGTCATTCTCCTGTTCGCCAACGCTTTCGGCGCCATCGCCACCGCCTATGCGCTGACCGGCTCGTCGCTCAATATCGTGCCGATCCTGCTCTATGCGCAGATCCGCGGCGACGTGCTGCACAACCCGCATCTCGGCTACGCGCTCGCCTTCGGCATGATCTTCATCACCGGCCTCGCCAATGTCTTCTACATCTGGTTCAGGACGCGCAGCGAAAGGTGGCTGAAATGAAGGCGGGACGCTTCTGGGCGTGGCTGACCTTCGCGGTCGGCGCCGCCTATTTCTTCATCCCGCTGATCGCGACGCTCGAATTCTCGATGCGCATGCGCCGCGGCACCTATTCCTTCGACGCCTATCACGTGGTTCTGGGGGATGCCCGCTTCCAGCAGACATTCGGCTATTCGGTGGTGATCGCCGTCTTCACCATCCTGCTCGGCGTCTTCATCGTCGTGCCGGCCTGCTACTGGATCAGGCTCCGGATGCCCTACTTGCGGCCGATCGTGGAGTTCATCACGCTCCTGCCGCTCATCATTCCGGCGATCGTCATCGTCTTCGGCTATATCCGCATGTATGGCTCGAACTCGCCGCTGCCGTTCCTGGGTACGGCGCGCGGCACCGACCTTCTACTGATCATCGGCTATTCGACGCTGGCGCTGCCTTATATGTATCGTGCGGTGGATACCGGTCTGCGCACGATCGACGTCCGCACCCTGACCGAGGCGGCGCAGATCCTCGGCGCCGGCTGGACGACGATCATCGCCCGCATCATCCTGCCCAATGTGCTGATCGCCGTCCTCTCCGGCGCATTTCTGACCTTCGCCATCGTGATCGGAGAATTCACCATGGCGAGCCTGCTCAACCGCCCGGCTTTCGGACCCTATCTTCAGAATATCGGCGCCAACCGCGCCTATGAGCCGGCGGCGCTGGCGGTCATCGCCTTCGCCATCACCTGGGGCTGCATGTCGGTCATCCAGGTTCTTTCCCGCTTCGCGCCGAAATCGGCGAACCAACCGAAATGATCTGAGGAATTGCCATATGGCGGATGCCTTTCTCAGGATACAGAGCGTCAACAAGGCCTTCGGCGCGACCAGCGTCGTCGAGAACTTCAATCTCGACGTCGCCGCGGGCGAGTTCGTGTCCTTCCTGGGGCCGTCGGGCTGCGGCAAGACGACGGTGCTGCGCATGGTCGCCGGCTTCGAGGAGCCGAGCGCCGGGGCGATTTTAGTCGGCGGCAAGGACGTCACCAGCCTGAAGCCGAACCAGCGCAATATCGGCATGGTGTTCCAGGCCTATGCGCTGTTCCCCAATCTGACCGTGGCGCAGAATATCGGCTTCGGGCTGAAGGTCGCGGGCGTGCCGAAGGCCGAAGCGGACGCCCGCATCGCCGAGATGCTGGATATCATCAAGCTGCCGGAATTCGGCGGGCGCTATCCCTACCAGCTCTCCGGCGGTCAGCAGCAGCGCGTGGCGCTGGCCCGGGCGCTGGCGCCGAAGCCCAAGCTCCTGCTGCTCGACGAGCCTCTCTCGGCCCTCGACGCCAAGGTCCGCGTGGCGCTGCGCGATGAGATCCGCTCGATCCAGAAGAAGCTCGGCATCACCACCGTCTTCGTCACCCACGACCAGGAAGAGGCGCTGTCCATCTCGGATCGGATCGTCGTCATGTATCGGGGGCGCGCCGAGCAGGTCGGCACCCCGTTCGAGATCTATAATCGGCCGGCGACGCGTTTCGTCGCCAATTTCGTGGGCACGCTCAACGTGCTGGAGGGCACCGTCAGCGATGCGGCGTCCGGCAAGGTCCGCATCGGCGGCAACGAGGTCGCGCTGCAGCGGTCGCTCAACGGCGCCAAGCCCGGTGATACGGTGTCGCTGGCGCTCCGGCCCGAGGTGATATCGCTCGGGTCCCAGCCGGGCCGCGACACCAATCTCGGCGGCCAGATCGCCGATGTCAGCTTCCTCGGCTCGGTGATCCGTGTCCGCGTCGATCTCGGCAAGGATATTCTCTCGCTCGATACGTTCAACAGCCCGGCGACGCCGCCGCCCGTGGTGGGTGACAAGGCCGTGGTGAGCTTCGCCGCGGCCGACCTATTGGTGCTGGAGGCGTGATTCAGGGCTCCGCCGCGGCTGGAGCCGGCATGATCCGAGGCGGTTTTTGCATTAAGGTGTCGCAATTGGCCCTGGGCGTAAAACTTGTCGCAGGACAAGCGCCTCGACACGTCAGAACCATTGACGAGGTGCTGCCATCATGACAGTTTTGCTCAACCAAAATAATAAAAACAACACAGGGCTTACTGGACGGTATCGGGGAGGAGACGGCTGCTGCGTGCCGCCTAGGCAGTGAGCGCAGGGGCCGTTGTAAGGCGCGCGAACCGCGGCCGCTCCTCTCGATTTGGAAATGCACCTCTCGAAGGAGACATTCGCAATGAGCGAACTCGAACAAAAACTCAATCAGGCCACCCGCCTTGCCGGCAAGGGCAAGGTTTCCCGTCGTGACTTCATCCAGCTCGCCATGCTGGCGGGCTTCACCGCCGCGGCCGGCAATGCGATGTTCGTCAAGGCGGTGCGCGCCGAGCCGAAGAAAGGCGGCTCCGCCCGTTTCGGCCTGGCCCATGGCGCCACGACCGACACGCTCGATCCGGTCGGTTATCCCGACACCTTCACCCAATGCGCCTTCTGGGGCGCGCTCTCGAACAGCCTCACCGAGATCGACGCCAAGGGCAATGTGGTGCCCGATCTGGCCGAATCCTATGAGCCCTCCGACGGCGCCAAGAAATGGGCGTTCAAGCTGCGCAAGGGCGCCACGTTCCATGACGGCAAGACGGTGACCGCTGACGATGTCGTCGCCTCCTTCCGTCATCATATGGGACCCGACTCCAAATCGGCGGCGAAGTCGCTGCTCGATCCGATCGCCGAGATCAAGTCGGACGGGCCGGAGACGGTCATCTTCATGCTGAAGGACGGCAGTGCCGACTTCCCGTATCTGGTCAGCGACTATCACATCCCGATCATGCCGGTGAAGGACGGCAAGTCGGATTGGCAGTCGGGCGTGCGCACCGGTCCCTTCGTGCTCGAGAAATTCGAGCCGGGCGTGTCGGCCAAGTTCAAACGCAATCCGAACTACTTCAAATCTAACCAGCCTTATCTCGACGAAGTCGAGTTCATCGCCATCACCGATGTCGCGGCGCGCACCAACGCGCTGACCACCGGCGATGTCGACTGGATCGGCCGTGCCGACCTGAAGACGCTGGCACTTCTCCAGCGCAATCCCAATGTCGAGATCCTCGAGCTCGCGGGCTATGGCCACTACGTGCTGCCGATGAACACGACCATGGCGCCCTTCGACAATAACGACGTGCGCACCGCCCTCAAATATTCGATCGACCGTGAAGAAATTCAGAAGAAGATCTTCCTCGACCATGCGACGGTCGCCAATGACAACCCCATTGCCAAGGCGGTGAAATATTCGATCGATCCGGAGCCGAAGTTCAAATACGACCCGGACAAGGCGAAGTTCCACCTGAAGAAGGCGGGCTACGAGACGCTGAAGGTCGATCTGTCGGTCGCCGACGCGGCCTTCGCCGGCGCCGTCGATGCGGGCGTGCTCATCAAGGAAACGGCGGCCAAATGTGGCATCGACATAAATGTCGTGCGCGAAGCCGAGGACGCCTATTGGGACAATGTCTGGCTCAAGAAGGGCTGGTGCGCCTCCTATTGGAGCGGCCGTCCGACCTGCGACTGGGCCTTCTCCATCGCTTATGCGAAGGACGCCGCCTGGAACGAGACCTACTGGAAGAATCCGCGTTTCAACGAACTGCTGGTCCAGGGCCGCGCCGAGCTCGACGACGCCAAGCGCGCCGCGATCTATGCCGAGATGCAGCAGCTGGTGCATGATGATGGCGGCACGATCGTGCTCGTCTTCAACAACTTCGTGACCGCGAATTCCAAGAAGCTCGCGCATGGCGATGTCGCTCCGAATTGGGAGAATGACGGCCTCAAGATCGCCGAGCGTTGGTGGGTCGCATAATATAGTGGCGGTTCCGGGCCGTCCCCAAGGACGGCCCGGCCTTTTGGATTGTGTCGATGCATCCACTTCTGAGAACCGTTCTGCAGCGTCTGGGTCTGGGCCTCATCACGCTCTTTGTCGTGTCTCTCATCATCTTCTCGGCGATCGAATTCCTGCCCGGCGACTTCGCCAAGGCCATCTTGGGCCAGTCGGCGACGCCGGAGACGGTCGAGGCGTTCCAGAAGGAGATCGGTCTCGATAAGCCGGCCCATGAGCGGTATCTCAACTGGATCGGCGGCGTGCTGCAGGGCGATTTCGGCTCGTCCTTCTCGTCGCGCGTCGGCTTCCGCCGCTCGGTCATGGAGATCATCGGACCGCGTCTTCTCAATACACTGTTCCTGGCCGGCATCACGGCGCTCGTGGCCATTCCCCTCGCTTTGGGGCTCGGCCTTCTCGCCGCCCTCTACCGCAACAGCATTTTCGACCGTGCCGTCAATGCGGTGACGCTCACCACCATCTCCTTCCCGGAGTTCTTCGTCGCCTACATATTGATGCTGTTCCTGGCGGTGAAGTTCCCGATCTTCCATTCGCTGTCCAATGTGTCGGCGGACATGCCGTTCTTCGAGAAGCTGCAGCGCACCGCTTTGCCTGTGCTGACTCTGACGCTGGTCATTGTAGCTCATATGATGCGCATGACGCGCGCCGCCATCATCAGCCTTTTGGCCAGCCCCTATATCGAGATGGCGCGGCTTAAAGGCGTCTCACCTGGCCAGATCATCCTGCGCCACGCGCTGCCCAATGCCTGGGCGCCGATCGCCAATGTCATCGCCTTCAACCTGGCCTATCTCGTCGTCGGCGCCGTGGTGGTGGAGGTCGTCTTCGTCTATCCGGGCATCGGCCAGGCCATGGTCGATGCGGTGCGCTCGCGCGACATACCGGTGGTGCAGGCCTGCGCCCTCATCTTCGCCGTCACCTATATCCTGCTCAACCTGCTGGCCGATGTCATTTCCATCGCCACCAATCCGAGGCTCCTGCATCCGAGATGAGCATGGAACAGACAGCCCAGTCAGCGCCGCAGCGTGTCGTCAAGGCACGGCGCACCATGGCGCAGAATGTCTGGCGCACGCTGAAGAAGGCGCCCTATAGCGCCTGGTTCGGCATGATCGTCATCGCCATCTATATCTTCGTGGCGCTTTTCGCGCCCTTGATCGCGCCCTATGGCGAGGCGCAGGTGGTGAGCCAGCAGCCTTTCGATGTGTGGAGCTCGGCGCATTGGCTGGGCACCGACCAGCTTGGCCGCGACATGCTGACCCGCATTCTTTACGGTGCCCGCAATACGCTGGGCATCGCGCTCGCCACCACCTTGCTCGCTTTTGCCATTGGCGGCGGGCTCGGCATCATCGCCTCCATCTTCCGCGGCTGGATCGACCAGCTGTTGTCGCGCGCCGTCGACACGCTGATGGCCATTCCGCAGCTGATTTTCGCGCTCATCCTGCTGTCGATCTTCGGCTCATCGGTCCAGAACCTGATCATCATCATCGCGGTGCTCGATTCGACCCGCGTTTTCCGCCTCGCCCGTTCGGTCGCCATGAATGTGGTGGTCATGGATTATGTCGAGGCGGCCAAATTGCGCGGCGAGAAGCTGGGCTGGATCCTGTTCAAGGAAGTCCTGCCCAACATCATGCCGACCATGATCGCCGAGTTCGGCCTGCGCTTCTGCTTCGTCTTCCTCACCATCAGCGCATTGTCTTTCCTCGGCCTCGGCATCCAGCCGCCGACCGCCGATTGGGGATCGATGGTGCGCGAGAACGCCACCCTTATCACCTACAATGATATCACGCCGCTGATCCCGGCGGGCGCCATCGCGCTCCTCACCGTGGCGGTCAATTTCGTCGTCGACTGGTTCCTGCACAAGACAAGCGGATTGCGTGATGAAAAGTGAACGCACCAAGGGCGAGGTCCTGCTCGAGATCAAGGACCTGAAGATCGAGGGCCAGAGCGACGATGTCTGGCATGAGATCGTCAAGGGCGTCGGCCTCACGCTCCGGCGCGGCGAAGTGCTGGGTCTCATCGGTGAATCGGGCGCCGGTAAATCCACCATCGGCCTTGCCGCCATGGGTTTTGCGCGGCCCGGCTGCCGCATAACTGGCGGCAGCATCGTGTTCGACGGCATGGATCTGCGCAAGGCGAGCGAGGAGGAGCGGCGCGCACTGCGCGGCTCGCGCATCGCCTATGTGGCGCAAAGTGCGGCGGCCTCCTTCAACCCGGCGCACCGCATCATCGACCAGACGGTCGAGACGGCGGTCGGCCATGATGTGCGCCCGCGCAATGAGGCGGAGGCTGACGCCAAGGATCTCTATACCAGGCTCAAACTGCCCAATCCGACGACGATCGGCAATCGCTACCCGCATCAGGTCTCGGGCGGCCAGCTGCAGCGCGCCATGACCGCCATGGCCATGTCCTGCCGGCCCGACCTCATCATCTTCGACGAACCGACCACCGCGCTCGACGTCACCACCCAGGTCGATGTGCTGGCGGCGATGCGCGACATCGTCGAGCAGTTCAACACCGCGGCGATCTACATCACCCATGATCTCGCCGTCGTCGCCCAGATGGCTCACCGCATCATGGTGCTGCGCCATGGCAAGCTGGTCGAGGAAGCGCCGACGCGTGAGATGCTGACGCAACCGAAGGAAGCCTATACCAAGACGCTCTGGGCGGTGCGCTCTCTCGCGATGCCGGAACGCACGGCCAAGGACGTGGTGCTGCGCATCCATGACGTCGATGCGAGCTATGGCGGCGTCATCAAGGTTCTGGAGAATGTGACGGTGCAGGTGCCGCGCGGGCGCACTGTGGCGGTCGTGGGTGAATCCGGCTCCGGCAAATCGACGCTGGCGCGCGTCATCACCGGGCTGTTGCCGCCGAAAAAGGGCGAGGTCTATTTCAACGGCAAGCCGCTGCCGCGGGCGCTGAAAGACCGCGACAAGGAGACGTTGCGCCGCGTCCAGATGATCTATCAGTCGGCCGACACCGCGCTCAATCCGCGCCAGCGGGTACGCGACGTCATCGGCCGGCCGCTCGAATTCTATCTGGGCCTGAAAGGCCAGGAACGCGACCGCAAGGTGGTCGAGCTCCTCGAACAGATCGAGCTCAGCGAGGACCTGATCGACCGGTTTCCCGGCGAATTGTCGGGCGGCCAGAAGCAACGCATCTGCATCGCGCGTGCCCTTGCCGCCGACCCTGAGCTCATCATCTGCGACGAGGTCACCTCGGCCCTCGACCAGATCGTCCAGGAAGGCATCCTCAAGCTGCTGCTCAAATTGCAGAAGGAGACCAATGTCTCCTATCTCTTCATCACCCATGACATCGCCACGGTGCGCGCCATCGCCGACGAGATCGTGGTGATGTATCAGGGCCGCGTGGTGCAACAGGGCCTCAAGACCGAAGTTCTCTCACCGCCGCACCCGGCCTATACCGAGCTTCTGCTCTCCTCGGTGCCGCAAATGGACCCCGACTGGCTGACGCACCTCCTCGAGAAGCGCGCCGCCGCCAAGGCCAAAGTGAAGGCTTGAGTTACAGCATCAGCTGATAACTCGCCGGCACGAAACGATAGCCGCCGTCCGCGCTCTTCTCGACGAAGCCCACGGCCGGGAACGGCATATGGTAGCTCGTAAAGGGAATACGGTCGGCGCTCAGCATGTCGAGCAGGCGGAGCCGCGTCTCCACGGCCTTGTCCTTGTCGGCATCGAAGCTCACATGCCATTTCGGGTAGCGCAGCGACAGCACATAGTGGTTGCAGAAATCGGCGCCGATCAGCAGGCGTTTGCCACCGCTTTCGATATGCCAGGCCATTTGGCCGGGTGTGTGGCCGAAAGCCTCCACCGCACGGATGCCGGCCACGGCCTCGCCGTCCTTCTTGACGAAAGTCATCTTGTCCTTGAGCGGCACGACATTGGCCTGGACGACCTTGGCGGCATTGGCGGTCGGGCCGTTGGCGCGGTCGGGCGACGACCAGAAGGCATATTCCGTTTCGCCGATCACATATCGCGCCTTGGGGGCGAGGGCGGCGCCATTCTCCATCAGCCCGCCAATATGGTCGGGATGGCAATGGGTGATGACGACGACATCGATCTGGTCGGGCGTGAAGCCGGCTGCCGCGATCTGGCTGGCGAGATGGCCGGTGGCGGGTCGGCCATTGGCGCCATTGCCGCTGTCGAACAGGACGAGCTCCTTGCCGGTGTTGACGAGGATGGGCGTAAAGCTGCTGAGCAGCTTGTCGGCGGGCAGGAAATTCGCCTCCGCCGCGGCCGCCACATCTTCCGGCTTCTGGTTGACGCCGAAGATCTTCTCAGGATTCTGCCCGACACGGGTGCCGTCATTGAAGGCGGTGATCTCGAAGTCGCCGACCTTGTAGCGCATAAAGGGCGCGCCGACGCTGTTGGTCAAAGGCGCGGCCGCCTGCGTGGCTTGCGTCAGGACGAGGGGCGAAAGGCCAAGAGCGGCGCTGCCGGCGAGCAAGGTGCGACGATCGAGTTGCATCGGCATGTCGGTGTCCTCCTGAAATATTATGGATAGGTGTTTTACGCCGCCCTTCCGACTAAAATCCCGGCGATCCGGCCGCTTCACGCTGTTGTGAGCGGAAATGAGAGAGTGAGTAGGCATATGCCGACACCGGCGGTGATGTGGTTTCGTCAGGATCTGCGCCTTGCCGACAATGCGGCGCTGAAGGCCGCGGCCGAAGCGGGGCCGTTGATCTGTGTCTATGTGCTTGATGACGCAACGGCCGGCGAATGGGCCTGGGGCGGCGCCAGCCGCTGGTGGCTGCACAACAGCCTCACCCGCCTGGCGGAAGGGCTGGCGCGTTTCAAAGTACCCCTCGTCCTCAGGCGCGGGCCGGCCGACAAAGTCATGACGGAGATACTGCGCAAGTCCGGTGCGACCTCGCTCCATTTCACCCGCGATTACGCGCCCTGGTCCGGCGTTCTCGAGCAGCGGATAAAAGCCATCGCCACGGAAGCGGGCGCCGGCTGTCATCGGTATGGCGGCTTCCTGCTGCATGAGCCCGAAGCGATCCGCACCGGCCAGGGGCAGCCCTACAAAGTCTTCACGCCCTTCTCGCGCGCCTGTTTCGCGTTGGGAGATCCACGCCCGCCGCGCCCGGCCCCCAAGACGCTCAAGCCCTGGGATGGCAAGATCAAGAGCGACAGGTTGGAGGACTGGCAGCTTCTGCCGCGCCGTCCCGACTGGTCGACGGGCTTCGCCATCTGGACGCCGGGCGAGCAGGGCGCCCGGCAACGGCTAGAAACCTTCATCGCCGACGCCTTGTCGGATTATGCGGAAGGCCGCGACCGGCCGGATCTCGAGCGCACATCGCGGCTGTCGCCGCATCTTCATTGGGGTGAGATCAGCCCGGTCCAGTGCTGGACCGCGATCCGCAGCGCCTTGGCCGCCGCTCATGGCCGGCTCGACCGCCAGGGAGAGAAGTTCCTGAGTGAGCTTCTGTGGCGCGACTTCTCCTATCATCTTCTGCATCATTGGCCGGATCTGCCGGGCACGGCGTTTCAGGAGAAGTTCGCCGCCTTTCCCTGGCGCGATGATGCAAAAGCCTTGCGCGCCTGGCAGCAGGGCGAGACCGGCTATCCGATCGTCGACGCGGGCCTGCGCGAATTGTGGTCCACTGGCTACATGCACAACCGGGTGCGCATGATCGCGGCCTCCTTCCTGATCAAGGATCTCCTGATCGACTGGCGTCAGGGCGAGATATGGTTCTGGGACACGCTTCTCGACGCCGATATCGCCAACAATGCCGCGAGCTGGCAATGGGTGGCGGGTTCGGGCGCCGATGCGGCGCCTTATTTCCGCATCTTCAACCCGGTGCTGCAGGGCGAGAAATTCGATCCCCACGGCGCGTATGTGCGCAAATGGTGCCCCGAGCTGCGTAATCTCCCCAACGCGGTCATCCACCGGCCGTGGGATCATGAGGCCGGTGTCAAAGGCTACCCGGCGCGCATCGTCGATCATGCCGCGGCGCGCGACCGTGCTTTGCTGGCGCTGAAGAGTTTGGGTTAGAGTTTAGCCAGCATCGGCGCGAGTTTGCCGGCATTCGCGGCCAGATCGAGGAAGGTGTAGCGATTGCGGATCTCCCGGCAGCGCAGCAGCGCCTGATCATAAAAGAGGCGCGGCAGATGGATCGCTTTTGGCGTGACCTCTGCGCCGGCCGCCTTGAGCACCTTTTCGAGGTGGTCGGGCGTCAGCGATATGGCGATGATCTTGTCGGCGATGTCCGGCCACGACCGTGCGATGCGGTCATTGAGCGCTTCGGCCTTTTCGGCGTTGAGGCGCTTATGGGCGAAATCCGTCCAGCAGGAAGGCCCAAGTGTCGTGCCATAACGGGCGGTGAAGCTTGCCGCCGTCTCGCTGTCGGGGCCGAGGCGGGGAGGGTGCTCGAGCATCTCCTGCTGCAGCCGCGCCATCGACAGGGTCGTCACGCCGATCTGCTCGCCATGATAGACGAGCGGGCGCGCCGGATCGCCCAGCATATCGATATAGTGGCTGATGAGATGTTCGCCCTGGCTCGCCGGCTGGCTGTTGCCATGGATGGCGGTGCCGAAGCCCGACAGCACCAGCGTGCGCACCAGCCGCTCCATGGCGGCAAGATCGCCCGCCATTAGCGCCGCCGATTGCGCGAAGAGTGGCGCCTCGTCGTCCTTGAGGAGCGCATAAGGCAGCCGCCGGTAAGGCTGATCGAGGAGGAGATGGGCGAGCAGCCAGTCGGCTTGCGAGGTCGCGCGGCAGAGGCTGTCGCCAAGGCCGGAACGGATGAGGCGCTTGGGAGCGGCGGCGAGGATCGCCAGGTCGAAGAAGGCGCCGCGCGGCGCCTGTGCGGCCAAGGACTTCTTGTGGCCATGCACGGTGATGGCGGCATTGACCGACGTATAGCCATTCATCGATGGTGCGGTGGCGAAGACGGCATAGGGCTTCCTGTCTTCGGCGCTCGCATATTTGCACAGATCGTTGATTGTGCCCGAGCCGATGGCGATGAGTGCATCGGCGCCGGCCGTCGCCTTGCGGATCGTGGCTACCGTTTCGTCGTCGGGATGCGGCGCTTCGGGAAGGACGACGCTCTGCACCGCGCACAGGCCGGCGACGGCCCGTTCCACTCTGTGTCCCAATATCGCGTGTGTGGTCTTGTCGCTCACCACCGCGACATGGCGGCCGAGATCGAGCGCCTTGACGAGGTCGCGCTCCATGCCGTCGAGCTTGGGCGCGATGACGAGGGACTGTGTATCGACGCGTTGCTTGCCGAGACCATCCGGGTCTTCATAGGTGCCGTCGAGAAGCTGGGTGATCTTGTCTGGCGCGGACATTCAGGTGGACTCGCTGGGTTGGGGAAACAGATCTTTGAGCGCGGTGAAAAGCTGCCGGTAGCGCCGATAGGAGTGATCGAGCCGCGCCGCCGCGATGGCGTCGGGCGTCACGATGTCGGAAGGCCGTGCGATGCACGTAGCCGCTTGCCGGAGATCGCTGAATCGGCCCGTGGCGACGGCCGCCAGCATGAGGGCGCCCATGACCGAGCCATGTCGCGACGGCGAGATCGCCACCGGCAATCGCGCGACATCGGCGCGAATCTGCGCCCAGATCCGGCTCTGGCTGCCGCCGCCGAGCATCACTAATTGCTTTGGCGCGGCGCCGAGGGCGTTGAGGCGGTCGAGCACGTCGCGCATCGCGAAGCTGCAGCCTTCGAGCGTGGCGCGGGCCAGATGCGGCGCGCCATGGGCGGGCGTCAGGCCATAGAAGCAGCCGCGCGCCGCGGCGTTCCATTCGGGCGCCGTCGCGCCGGTGAGCGCCGGCAGGAAAAGGAGATCGGCCGAGCCGGGCGGCGCCTTGGCCGCTTCCGCATCGAAGGCCGTGAAGTCAGGCAGGCGGAGAAGGTCTCTCAGCCAGGCGACGGCGCCGCCCGACAGCCAGCCGGGATTCTCGACGAAATAGCCGCCGGCCGGATAGGCATGCGTCTCGACCAAGCGTTCGGGATCGATGACGGGATCGGCGAACACCGCGCCGACCACTTCGCCGGTGCCGACCGCGACCGAAGCCTGGCCCGGGACGATGACGCCGGCACCGAGCGCTGCGGAGAAATCATCGCCGGTGCCGACCGCGACCGCGATGCCGGGGGAAAGGCCGGTGAGGGCAGCGCCCGCGCTCGTCAGGCCGCCCGCGATTTCATCGGCGCGCGCGATGGCAGGCAGTTCGTTCACCGTCACACCGAAGGCCGACAGAAGTGTCGAGTCATAGGCCTGTGCGGCGAGGCCGTAGAGCATGCTGGTCGAGGCCTGGGCGTGATCGATGACGGCTTCGCCGGTGAGCCTTTCGACCAGATAGGAGACGGGCTGGTGATAACGCGCCGCCTTGTATTCGTCGTGCCGTTTGAGCCAGCGTATTTTGGCGCCCTGGTGGCTCGCATCGGGAACGACGCCCGTCACCTGGTGCAGGTAATTCTGATCGAGATCGGCAAGTTCCGCGGACGCACGGCGGTCCATCCAGGTGAGACAATGTCCCAGCGCCTCACCGCGTTCGGAGACTGGAATGCAGCCGTCGAGCTGGCCGCACACGGCCAGTGCCGTCACCTGGGCGGCCGGCACATCGGCAGCGGCGAGCGCCTCGGCGATGGCGGGACCGAGCGCTTCCTCCCACAGCTGCGGATCCTGCTCGGCATGGCCCGCTGCGGCGAAGTGTGCGCGATAGAAGCGCTGCGCTTCGCCTTTCACGGCGAGCGTCGCGTCCGCCACCGCGACCTTCAGGCTCTGCGTGCCGATATCGACGCCGACCAGCATGATCAGCAGCAGGTCGGAAGACGTTTCTCTTTGCCCTGGCCGTAGCTCTTGAACTTCTCCATGACGCGCTGGATCTCGTCGTCGGGCAGGATATGCGGCACGCCGATCTGCAGCGCCCGCCAATATTGCGCTGCGAGCGCCTCGATCTCGACCGCAAGCCAGGCGGCTTTCTTGAGATTGGGCCCGACACAGACCATGCCGTGATTGGCGAGAAGGCAGGCATGCCGGGTTGAAAGGGCGGCCAATATGTAATCGGCCAACTCCTGCGTGCCCCAGGTGACATAAGGCACGCACGGAACCGACGGGCCGCCGGCCGCCGCGATCATGTAATGCACCGCGGGAATCTCGCGCCTGAGCATGGAAAGCGAGGTGCAGAACATCGAATGCAGATGGATGACGGCGCCGACCTCTTTTTTCTTCTTCATGATGTCGCGGTGGAAGCGCCATTCGGTCGACGGCTTGCGCGGCCCCGTATGCGAGGCATCGAGCTTCATGTGAACGATGTCTTCCGGCTGCATGTCGGCATAGGGCACGCCCGAGGGCGTGATGAGGAAGCCGCCTTCGACGCGCACGCTGATATTGCCGGATGTGCCTTGATTGATGCCGCGCTCATTCATGAAGATGCAGGTGGCGATCATCTCGCGACGCAGCTTTTCGTCTTTCATCGGTGTCTCCCATTCATGTCGTGATTGTTCGGCTAGTCGTGGGCCACAAGCACCTCGATGCTGAGCGGCGACAGGGCTTCCGCCATTTCGGCATCGGGCTCACGGTCGGTAACCAGATAATGCGTGCGCTCGAGGCTCTGCACCTGCACCGGCGCGTAGCGGCCGAATTTCTGCTGGTCGGCGACGACGATCACCGTCTGCGCCGACTGCAGCATGAGATTGTGCAACTCGGCTTCCTCGCGGCTGAAATCCATGAGCGTACCGCGCGGCGAGATGGCGCCGGCGCCGATGATGGCGAAGTCGGCGAAGTAATTGGCGAGCATCTGCGTGGCGTCGCGGCCGAGGCAGGCTTGGTTCTGTGCCTGGATCTCGCCGCCGATGAGATGCACCCGGTTGCCGTTGCGGCCCGAGAGTTTCATGGCGCTTGCCAGGCAGTTGGTGAAGACGGTGAGATTCTGCCGTGTCACCAGATGGTCCGATGCGCTCTGCACCGTCGTGCCGCCGGCCAGGATGATCGAGGCGCCGTCGGGGATCATGCTGGCGGCGAGGCGGCCGATCGCCTGCTTGCCGGCGACATTGGTGGTCTGGCGGACCGCCATGTCCGGCTCATGCGTCTCGAGCGAAATCGCCCCGCCATGGGTCTTGCGCAATTTGCGCTGCTCGGCGAGCACCACCAGGTCGCGCCTTATCGTCTCGCGCGAGACATTCAGCCGGCGCTGGATCTCGGTGATCGAGATCGACCGATGGGCCTTCACGAGGGAAAGAATGTGGTTCTGACGCTCCTCTGCAAGCACGGCTGTCTCCTAGTCACTTGAAAAGATTGCTCTTGTGGCATTTTGTGTGATTTATAGCATTTTCTTGCATTATCTAGCAATAATGTTGTAGCTTGTGGAAAAAATAAGCAGCACCAAGGAGGAAAAAGAACATGCCGACCGTGAAGGAAGGATCGTTATCGCGCCGTGCCGTGCTGAAGCGGGGCGCTGCCTCGGCGGTATTGGGCGCGCTTATTCTGAGCCGGCCCGGGCCGTATATCGGTGATGCGCGGGCCGCGACGCCGACCCTGCGGCTCCTGATGTGGCAGCCCTATGCGATCAAGGAGACGATCGCCGCCTTCGAGGACAAGTTCAAAGCGAAATTCGCGCCGACTTTCTTCGACGGCAATTCCGAGGCCTTCAACAAGCTGAAGGTCGGCGGCACCAGGGACTTCGACATGGTGATGGCCGACGGCTTCTGGCCGCGTCTCTATTTCCGCCAGGGCCTCACCAAGGGGCTCGATTACGGCAATATCCCCAATATGGGCGGCGTGTTCGCCGACTTTCACCCCGACAAGTTCGTTCTGCTCGCCGACGAGGAGGGCAAGAACAAGGTCGCGGCTCCGAATTGCTGGGGCGGCTATGGCATTACCGTCAACAGCTCGGAGATCGCCAAGGAAGACATCGGCTCGATCGACCTCCTGCTGAACAGCAAATATGCCGGGCGTTTCTCCACCAATTCGCGCTTCGAGGAGAATATTGCTTTGATGGGCATCCTCGCCGCGACGAAGCTCGGCACCAAAGACGGCCCGCGGCCCGATGGCAAGCCGTTCAATCCCTATCAACTGACCGATGACGAGCTCACCGAAACCAAGCGCCTGCTCATCGAGCAGAAGAAGCTGCTGCTCACGCGCTATCAGGATTACGATGCGCTCGACCGCCTGATGCGCTCCAAGTCGGTGTGGGCGGCGCCCGAATTCGCCGAGAGCTATCGCAAGCTCACGGTGCTGCGCAAGGAAGGCAAGATCGACTTCGATGTCGAGCATGTGCTGAAACCCAAGGAAGGCGGTCTCGGCTGGGTCGACACCTGGATGGTGAGCGCCGAGGCCGACAGCGAGCGTACCGAGCTCGCCCATGCCTGGATCAATCTCTTCCTCGAAAAGGAGAACTATGTCCGTGTCGTACGCTCGACCGGCTATGGCGGCGTCGTCGATGTGCGCTCGTTGATGTCGGAAGACGAGATCGCGCTCTATTTCCAGAACCGCAGCGCCGAAGCGAGCCAGCTCCATATGTTCGATCAGCCTTCGTCGCCGGAAAAATGGGAGCGCATCTGGTCGGATGTTGAAGCCTCTTAAGATCGATCCGCCGCAGGCAACGGGAGAAGCGATGACGAAGGCAGACGATCGGCCGGCATCGTTGTCGCTTCAGTCCGTCTCGAAGCATTTTGGTCCCGTCAAGGCTGTCGACGGGATCGATCTATCGATCGGACAGGACGAGTTCTTCTCGCTGCTGGGGCCGTCGGGCTCCGGCAAGACGACGCTGCTGCGTATCATCGCCGGGCTCGAGCGCCCGACCGCGGGCCGCGTCCTGGTGCGCGGCCAGGACGTCACCGCCATGCCGCCCTATAAGCGGCGCATCGGCATGGTGTTCCAGAATTTCCTGCTTTTCCCGCATAAGACCGTGGCGGAGAACATCGTCTTTCCCTTGCGCATGCAGAATGTGCCACGCGCCGAGCGTGACGAGCGGCTGGTCTGGGCGATGAAGCTCCTGCGCCTCGACGGCCTCGCCGAACGTTATCCCAATGAGCTGTCGGGTGGCCAGCAGCAGCGTGTGTCGCTGGCGCGTGGATTGATTTCCAGGCCGGCCCTTCTCCTCCTCGACGAGCCGCTCGCCAATCTCGACCGTGAGCTGCGCGCCGAGATGGAGGTCGAGATCCGCCGTTATCAGAAAGAGCTCGATATCCCCTTCGTCTATGTGACACACAATCAGGAAGAAGCTCTGACCATGAGCGACCGCATCGCTGTGATGCGCAATGGCGTCTTCGAGCAGATCGGTCCCCGCAACGACGTCTATCGGAAGCCCGCCACGGCCTTCGTCGCCGGCTTCGTCGGCCAGTCCAATCAACTGACGGGGCGCGCCGAGATGGTCGGCCCGGACAGTCTCGTTCTGACCTGGCGCGGACATCGGCTGCATCTGCCGCATCAGGGCGCCATCGCGGCCAGCGATGAGGTTCGCTTCTTCATCAAATATGAGGATATCGAAGTGACGCCCGAACGCCCGGCGCAGGGCAATCATCTCGCGGGCCGCCTGCGCGACATCATCTTCAAGGGGCAGACCGCCAATTACATTGTGAGCCTCGCCGACGGCAGCGAGATCATCGCCAGCACCTCCTCGCGCGACCAGAAAGTGGCGATCGGGGAGGTCGTGTCTGTCAGCTGGCCCACGACCGCCGGCATGTGTTTCAAGTCGTGAGGCGCATACCGCCATTGCTGCTGCTGGCCGGGCCGGGCGTGCTCTTCATCCTGGTGACCTTGCTGCTGCCGCTTCTGGCGATCTTCATGTTCAGCTTCTGGCGCACCGAGAGCTATGAGCTCTATGCCGACTGGAATCTCGACAATTACCGCGTGCTGTTCACTGAAGCAGCCTATCGAACCTTCCTGCTGCGTTCGCTCCTGGGCGCCCTGGTGACGTCGCTGCTCTGTCTTCTCTATGCCTGGCCGGTCGCCTATTTCATCGCCCGTCACGGCGGACGTTACCGCCTGCTGCTGGTGCTGCTGCTGGCGGCTCCCTTCTTCACCGGCGTCATCCTGCGCATAGCGGCACTCCAGGGCATCTTCGGCCCGGGCGGCCTGATCAACATGGCGCTCGGCATCTTCGGCATGCCGCCCATCGCCGCTTTGATGTACACGCCGCTCGCCGCCACCATCGGCCATGTCTATCTTTTCGTCCCCTTCATGGTGACGGCGATCTATCTGTCGCTGGTCAATTTCAACTTCGATCTGCTCGAAACGGCGAAGATCAATGGCGCCGGCCCGTGGCGCGCCTTCGTTGAGGTGACCTGGCCGCTCAACTGGATCGGCACCGCCATCGGCCTGGCGCTGGTCTTCATTCCCTGCCTCGCTTCGGCGGTGACGCCGCGTTTCCTCGGCGGCCCCAGTGCTACCTCCTTCGGCATGAGCCTCGGCCAGCAATTCGGCGAGACCGGCACCTGGGCCTTGGGCTCGGCGATGGGCGTCGTCCTTTTCGCGTTTTCGCTCCTGGTGCTCGCGGTGATGGGTTTCACCCTCAATCTCAAGCGCAGCGGCTTCACCGGCATGGGGGCCAGATGACCTCGGTCGGCGATCGGGTGGAGGGCTTGCGGCGCGCAGGCATGAGCGTCCTGCTCGGCCTCCTTTATGTGTTCCTCTATGCGCCGATCCTGTTCGTCATCTATGCCTCCTTCTCGCAGGACATCGTCTGGCCGTTCCCGCCATCCTTCACCACCGATGCCTATGCCGAGCTCTTCGATAATTCGCTTTATTCCGATGCGCTCAAGAACAGCCTGATCATCGGCCTGGGCAGCGGCGTCCTCTCGACTCTGCTCGCCACCGGCGGCGTCATCGGCGTCCTGCGCTTTCCCTCGCGCCGCCGTGCGCTGATCCTGATCGCCTTCCTGGCGCCGCTTTTCGTAGCCGAGCTCTTGATCGGCATTTCTTCCCTCGCCTTCAACGCCCGCCTGCTCGGGCTGCCAGGCAATCTCTTCTCGGCCATTGCCGCCAATGCGGTCGAGGGCACCGCCTTCGCTTTCCTCATCGTGCTTGCGCAACTGGTGCGCTACGACTGGCAGATGGATGACGCCGCCATGGTGTTCGGCGCGAGTCCGCTGCGCTGCTTCTGGGAAGTGACGCTGCCGACCATCTGGCCGAGCCTTTTCGGCGCCTTTCTCATCAGCTTCATCCTCGCCTTCAACAATCTCGAAATTTCCTTCTACAATCTGGGCGCCATCCCGACCTTGCCTTCGGTCGCCTGGGGCTCGCTGCGCTTCGGCCTGGGGCCTGAGCTATTTGCCTTGGCAGCCCTCACCAACGGTCTGGTCTTCGCCGTCTTCGCGGCGATGTATGTCCTGATGCGTACCGGCATCGTCAAATTCGGCTATCGCGGCGTGTAGTCCATCAGTTGACCATTTTGCGAAGAGCGGTGAAAACTGTCGGCGTCGAATAGGAGACCTGACAGATGCGACCCGCCGACCGCCGCAGCAAGATCCTCGAGCTGGTTCAGCAATCCGCCCGCGTGACGGTGGATGAGCTGGCGGAAGGTCTCGACATCTCGCGCGAGACGGTGCGGCGTGATCTGGTTCTGCTCTCCGAGCAGGGGCTCTTGCGCAAATTCCACGGCGGGGCGACGACGGCGCCCGCTACCCAGTCGGCGCATGAGAGCCCGCTCGATGAGCGTCGCGCCACCGCCAAGCTCGAAAAAATCCGCATCGGCAAGCGAGCGGCGAAGCTGTTCCAGCCCGGTGATAGCCTTCTCATAAATTGCGGAACGACGACCATCTTCTTCGCCGAGCAGCTGGCGCAGCATGGACCATTCACCATCATGACCAATGCGACACCGGTGGCGGCCGAGATGTGGAAGGCACCGCAGCGCGGCCCCGTCTATCTGATGGGCGGCAGTTATTTTGGCGATGCCTTCGAGACGCTGGGCGCGCAGGTGGTGGAGCAGATACAGAAGATCCATGCCGACCATGCGGTGCTGGCGGTGGGCAGCGTCAGCGCGGCCGGCAAGATCATGGATTACAGCGTGGACGAGGCCCATGTGGCGCGCGCCATGACGGAGAGCGCGAGAAGCATCACGGTGCTGGCGGATTCGAGCAAGCTCAACCGCAACGCGCTCATTCAGATCTGCGGGCCGGAGCGTATCGACCGCCTCATCACCGACAAGCCCGTCGAGGCGGCGCTCGCCAGCGTGCTCAAGCACGCCGGTGTCGAGATCATCGTGGCTGATGAAGAGGCCTAGATGATGAGTTCCTCCCCATCCAAGGAAATGAGCGGTCCTGGCCAAGGGATAATGTCCGAACGGCCGCTGTCGTCAAATATTCATGACTGAATAGTCATTTTAAATTGACAGATTGCCCGTTTGGGCATTTTATCGTGAGCGTGCATAGTGCACAGCATGCGGTGGCCACTCCGCCGCAAGCTGAAGGGGAAGACTCAATCTTTGCTCGCGGGTGGATTTAAGCGTTCGTGATTTTCAGTCTCCGGTCTGCCCACTTGCCGGACACTGATCCCAATTGCCTGCCGGGCTTTGTTCAGCGCCCTCCCTCGCTCGGCAGGCCATTGGCGAACGCTCTGCTCCTGCCAATTGCGGTCCGCGAGGCCAGCTGTCACCAAACCCACATGCAGCTGACATGCGGGTCGCAAATAGGGTTCGCCGTACCGTCAACCGGAGTCATTCAAGATGCTGATCACACGCAGGACCACACTTCTCGGACTTCTCTCGACGACCAGCCTCGCTTTCCTCGCAGCACCTGCCGGCGCTCAGACGCTCGCCGAACTGGAAGAGGCGGCGCGCAAGGAAGGCGAGATCGTCAGCCTCGGCTGCCCTGATGATTGGGCCAATTGGGGCGCCCAGTGGAAGGCCATCATGGCCAAATACGGTGTCAAGCACACCGACACCGATATGAGCAGTGCCGAGGAGCTGCAGAAATTCGAAGCCGAGAAGGCCAATGCTTCCGCCGATTTCGGCGAGATCGGCATCGAATTCGGGCCGATCGCGGCGAAGAAGGGCATCAGCCAGCCCTATAAGCCGACCAACTGGGAGAAGATCCCGGCCTGGGCCAAGGATGAGGAAGGTCACTGGATGCTGGGCTACACCGGCACAATCTCCTTCATCGTGTCCAAGAAGGTGGCGAACCCGCCCAAGACCTGGAGCGACCTCGCGACGGGCGATTACAAGGTGGCGGTGGGTGACGTCGGCAAGGCGGCGCAATCCAACGCGCTGGTGCTGGCGGCGGCGATCGCGCTCGGCGGCGGCGAGGAAAACCTGCAGCCGGCCCTCGACCTTTTCGCCAAGCTCGCCGAGCAGAAGCGCCTCCTCACCATCGGCGCCAATCCCGGCAACATGGAGAAGGGCGAGATCGAGGTCGGTATCGTGTGGGACTTCAACGCGCTCAACTACCGCAATCTCGTCGGCAAGGACAAATTCGACGTATGGATCCCGTCGGAAGGATCGGTGATCAGCGGCTATACGACGACGATCAACGCTTACAGCAAGCGGCCGAACATCGCCAAGATGACACGCGAGTTCATCTTCTCGGAAGAGGGTCAGATCAACTTCGCCCGCGGCTTCGCGCGGCCGATCCTCATCGATCACATCACGCTGCCGCCCGATGCCGCGGAAAATGTTCTGCCCAAGGAACAATATGCCAAGGCGCGGCCGGTCAATTCCGCGCTGTGGATGGATGCAGCCAAGCAGCTCGGGCGCGCCTGGCAGGATCAGGTGCTGTCGAAGATGTAGCGCTTTGCGCCTAGATGGACCTCGTTGTGTGGCAAGGAAAGGGTGAGGGGATGGAGCGGACGTCGATCGCTCGGCCACCTCACCCGTCAGGCTCCACCCCTCCCTCGCTTGAGGGGCGGGGATGATCGACATATCGACAAAGACGCGGATTCTGGCATGGCTCGCCGCCGTGCCGTTCCTCCTTGTCGTTCTCATGTTCGAGTTGGCTCCGCTGCTGGCGGTCGCCGCCAACAGCATCCAGACCGAGACGAATTTCTCTCTCTCCAACTATCGCGAGATCCTCACCAGCAAGTTCTATCTCGGCTCCTTCAAGGTGAGCTTTCTCATTTCGATAGCCACCGCGCTGATCGGCCTCGGCGTCGGCCTTCCCGCCGCGGTGCTCCTCAAGCGCATGCCGGGGCGGGTGCAGCAATTCGTCGTCATCTGCTCCAATATCGGGGCCAACTTCACCGGCTTCCCGCTCGCTTTTTCCTTCGTCATCATGCTGGGGGTGAGCGGCTCCTTCACGCTCCTGCTGCAGCGGATCGGTCTCCTCGAGGACTTCAACATCTATTCGACATCAGGTCTCGTCATCGCCTATTCCTATTTCCAGATTCTGTTCGCGATCCTCCTGGTGCTGCCGAGCCTCGCCGCCATCACCGCCGAGATCGAGGAGGCGGCACATCTGGTGGGCGCCAGCCGCTTCGCCTTCTGGTGGCGCATCGGGCTTCCCATTCTGGCGCCGAGCCTCCTCGGCTCATTCCTTCTTCTCTTCGCCAATGCCATGGGCACCTATGCCACCGCCTGGGCGCTGGTCGGCGGCAGCGCCAATGTCGTCACCATCCGCATCGGCGAGCTGACCGCGGGTGATGTGTTCTCCGATCCCTATCTCGCCGACGCGCTGGCGATGCTGCTGGTGGTGAGCCTGATCCTGCCTATCGTCGTGGAGCAGATGTTCCTAAAAACCAAAGACAGGGATCGGTGACCAGGGATGCATGAGCGCAGCGCCAGGGATTGGATTTGGGTCGGCCTGCTCGGTTGCCTGCAGCTTCTCCCGATCTTCGCCATCTTTCTCAACTCCGTCGCTGTCGACTGGGCCGGCACGATTCTGCCCGACGGCTACACGCTCACCCATGTCCAGAACATCATCAAGGATCCGCGCTTCCTGCAGTCGATCCAGAATTCGCTCATCGTCGGCTTCGGCTCGCTCCTGGTGACGCCGTTCATCGTGGTGCCGGCGATCCTGGTGGCGCATTGCTATTTCCCGACGCTGGACAAATACCTGGCGGCGCTGGTGATCCTGCCCTATGCGGTGCCGGGAATCGTGCTGGCACTGGGCCTCCTGCGCATCTATTCCGGCAATTACGGCATCGTGCTCAATGGCTCGCCCTGGATCCTGATTTTCGGCTACATGCCGCTCGCGGCGCCACTTTACTATGTGCCGATCAAGAACAATTTGCGCGCCTTGCGGGTGACCGAGCTCTTCGAGGCGGGGCGGCTGCTGGGCGCTTCCGATGCCCTGATCCTGTGGCGGGTCGTTCTGCCTTGTGTACGGCAGGGGCTCATCATCGGGCTGGTGATGAACTTCACGCTGGCGATCAGCGACTTCGTCTATGCCAATCTGCTGGTCGGCGGTCATTTTCCGACGCTGCAGATCTTCATGGGCGTGCTCAATGGCGGCAGCGGCCGCAAATTGAGCGTGCTCATCACCACCTATTTCGTCGTCATCTTCGTGGCGACGGCCATCGTCGTGTGGGTGACGTCGCGGAGAAGCGAAGCATGAGTTATGTCGAGATCCGGGATCTCACCAAGAGGTTCGACACGACCACCGTGTTCGAGAACATCAATCTCGATGTCGATGAGGGCAAGATCTGCGTTCTGGTCGGCCCCTCGGGCTGTGGCAAGACCACGCTGCTGCGCGCCGTGGCGGGCCTGACCCATCCCGACAGTGGGGTGATCAGGCTCGATAGCCGTGACGTGACGAAGCTCGAGGCCAAGAACCGGGGCGTCGGCATGGTGTTCCAGCATTATGCGCTCTTCCCGAATATGACGGTGGAGCAGAATCTCGCTTTCGGGCTCGAGCAGAAGAAGCTGCCCAGGCCGGAGATCAGGAAGAAGGTCGACGGCGTCATCGAGCTGATGGGCCTCGGCCCACGCGCCAAGGCCCGGCCGGCGGCGTTGTCCGGCGGACAGAAGCAGCGCGTGGCCTTGGCCCGCGCTTTGGTGCTCGAGCCCAAGCTGCTGCTTCTCGACGAGCCGCTCTCGGCGCTCGACGCGCAGATCCGCAAGCGCCTGCGCGACGAGCTGAAGCGGTTGCAGCATGATGTCGGCTTCACGGCGATCTTCGTCACCCATGATCAGGAAGAAGCGTTGATGCTGGGCGATCAGGTGGCGATCATGCAGGCGGGCCGCTTCGTGCAGATCGGCGCGCCGGCCGAGATCTATAACCGCCCGGCCAATCTGGCGGTCGCCAATTTCGTCGGTGACTTCAACATTTTCGATCCCGCGACAGTGAAGCGCCTGTTTGGCACTTCGGCGCAGGCCTCCTGGGCGGTGCGGCCCGAAGCGATCGACATTACGCCGGTGGATCGCAAGTTTGCGATCAATGGTACAGCCGTCGAGACGGAGGTCACGGTGACGGCGGTGCAGATATTGGGCGCCATGGTACGGCACTACACCAGGGCGCAGGACGTCACGATCAAGGTCGATCTTTTGAACAAGCCGGACCAGCGCTTGTTCCAGATCGGCGAGAAGGCCCGTATATCCATCGCCAGGAACGCCATAGCCGAGATGAACGAATGACCACTGCTGCTTTCAAGCCCAATGTCCTTCTGATCTGCGCCGACCAGTGGCGGGCCGATTGCATTTCGGGGCTCGGGCACCGGAATGTGCGCACCCCGCACCTCGACGCGCTGATGAAGGAGGCGGTGACCTTCCGCAACCATTTCGGCCAGTGCACGCCTTGCGGTCCCTCGCGCACCAGTCTTCTGACTGGGCTCTATCTGATGAACCATCGCTCGGGGCGCAACGGGACGCCGCTCGACGGGCGGCATACGAATCTGGCGCTCGAGGTGCGCAAGCTCGGTTATGAGCCGGCGCTGTTCGGTTATACCGATACCTCGCCCGATCCGCGCCGGCACCATCCGAACGATCCGGCGCTCACCGCATATGATGAAGGCGTGCTGCCGGGCTTCATCACGCCCTTGCATCTGCCGGAAGACATGGGGCACTGGATCTCGGAGCTGATCGCCCTGGGCTACGACTTGCCGAACGGGCGCGCCGATGCATTCCGGCCGCGCCGGGGCTTCGTCAAACCGCCGGATCGTGGCTTCCGCTTCATCCCGACCCAGCACAAGGCTGAGCACAGCGAGACCGCCTTTCTCACCGACGAGTTCATCAAATGGCTGTCGATCCGGCGCACGCGGCCGTGGTTCGCGCATCTGGTGTTCTTCCGGCCACATCCGCCGATCATCGCGCCCGAACCCTACAATGGTAATGTGCACCCGAAGGATGTCGAATTCCCACGGCGCGCCGCGAGCCCGGAGGCGGAAGGTCGGCAGCATCCGCTGCTGGCGCATGAGATCTCGAATGTGGCGCGGCCCGATGCCTATGACGAGCACAATCCGCTCGATCTCGTGCGCGCCGACGATCTCGATATCCGCCAGATGCGGGCGACCTATTACGGCCTGATCGAGGAGACCGACCATCATCTCGGCCGCGTCATCGCGCAATTGAAGGAGAGCGGGCAATATGACCGCACGCTCATCATCGTGACGAGCGACCATGCCGAAATGCTGGGCGATCACTATGTGTGGGGCAAGGAAATTTATTTCGACGGTTCCTTCCATTTGCCGCTGGTGATCCGCGATCCACGACCCGGAGCGAAGGCGAGCCGCGGCGGCATGGTCGAGGCCTTCACCGAAGCCATCGACATCATGCCGACCATCCTTGACTGGCTGGGCGCCGACATTCCGCGCAGCTGCGACGGACGCTCGCTCCTGCCGTTCCTCGAAAGCCGGACGCCGGAGCACTGGCGCGATGCGGTGTTCTTCGAGCACGACTTCCGCAATGTGCGCAGCCAGAGGGTGGAGGAGGCTTTGGGTATCCCGTCGGACGAGTGCTCCTACGCCGTTGTCCGCGACGGCAGATACAAATATGTGCATTTCGCCGCCCTGCCACCGCTTCTCTTCGACGTCGCGCAGGACCCGCATGAATTCACCAATCTGGCCGGGCGGCCCGAGCATCTGGCCACCGAGCTCCGTTATGCGCAGAAGCTCCTGTCATGGCGGCTCGTCAACCAGGAACGGCTGCTCACCAACATGCATGTCGGCGAAGGCGGCGTGTTCGAACGAAAATAATCCAGAGCTAGAAAGCGACGCCGAGCCGCGCCGTGAAGCCGTTGTCGGCGACGCTGTCACCGAAACGGCCTTGATAGGCGGCGCCGAAATTCACGATATCAGTGAGCGCCAGATCGAGACCTGCTTCGAGAAGGACCGTGTCGCGCGCCATCGGCACGCCGCGAATGGTGAAATCATCGCCGCCGGCAAAAGTGAAGCGGCTTTCCGACGCGATGCTGCCGAAGGCATGCTGCCAGCCGATGAGGCCTGAGAGGCGCGCCGCCATGTCGCCGAGCGCGACGTTGGCTTCAGGCCGAAGCCCCAGTGTCGTGGTGAGAGTGTCGGTGCTCTCCGATCTGGCCGCGAGCGCGGCGCTGCCACCTGTCTCCTCGAAGCTTTCGGTATGGAGATTGACATAAGCCGCCTGAAGGAAAGGCGTCAGCGTCAAGCCACCGAGCTCCGCGTCATAGCCGACCTCGCCGAAGACCTGCGCGGCGCCTGCGCCATAATCGGCCTCGAGCTCCTGATCGACCGGATTGGTGATGCGGCGCCGGGTCTCGATGTCGTTCCAGCTATAGGCGGCACCGGCCTGGACCGCGAAGCCTTGCCACTGGGTGCCGCCATAAAGGCCGATATGATAGCCATCGGCAGTGCCGGAGGAATTGCGCGTATCGGCATCGAAGCTCGTCTGGCTGTAGCCGCCCAGGAGACCCAGCCGCCAGTCGCCCACTTCCGTGTCGGCGCCGACAAAGCTTCCGCCCACCGAACGGTCGAGCGACGCGGCATTGCCGTCATCGTCCCAATCTCCCCATGAGCCGAAGCCTGACATCCAGAAGCCGGATGAGGGTTTAGCCACGCTGAGATCGGCGACGGGCTCGATCCTGCCCTGAGCGGTCATAGCGGCGACATCCGTGCCGTGGTCGCGTTTGAGCGACTGCAGGCGGCCCATGACGGCCTGGCGCAGAAACCGGCTGTCCGCGCTGAGCATGGTCTTGGCTGAGCTATGGATCTCGCCCGACAGCTGGTCGAAAGCATCCGCGGCATCTGCATCGGTGAGCAGCAGAATGGCGTCGTAAAGCGCATGGCCGAAGCCCAGGCTCTCGGCGCCATTGGCCGTGGCGATCTGATTGCGCGTCGACGCCTTGTCGGCGAAGTCGATGTCATTGCGCAGCAGTGTCAGCCGCACGTCATTGCCGATATAAAGGAGATCGGGCGTCAGAAAAGCGAAATCCGAGGTCACACCGCCGAAGGTGCCGTCGAGCCCGCCATCGGCGGTGAGGATCGTATAGGTCGAGAAGGGCGTGTAGGCGCCATCCGAGCCGATATGGACGACGGAGCCGCCGGACAACGTCGCCGTCCCGGTGACATGGATGAGGCCGCTGTCGGAGGAGGCGGGATCAGCCTCGACCTCGTAGCGGGCACCATTGTTGAAGGTGAGGTCGCCGCTGACCGTGAGCGTGGTGGCGGGGCCGCTCGCCCGGATCGCCGCACCGGAATTGAGCGTGGTCGTGCCGACCGTGCCTTTGCCCATGAGCGTCGCGCCGTCCTCGACGGTGACGGCGGAATTGGCGATCGATCCGTCGATGGCGAGAATGCCGCCGGTCACCGTCGTCGCGCCGCTATAGGTGCTGGTGCCGGTGAGGGTAAACTTGCCGGCGCCCGCCTTGGTCAGCGCGAGCGCGCCGTCGCCGCCATCCTCGATGACGCCCTTGAACAGCGAATCCCCCAGCTCGGACGTATCGACGGTGAGCGTGGCATCGTCCTCGCCGCCATTCCTGATCGTGCCGGTGCCCGAGAACATGTTGGAGAGCTTTCCGACCTTGGTGCTGTAGCCGTTGAGGACCAGGGCGCTGCCGGTCGAGCGGAACTGGATCTCGGTTTCGTTGCCGAGGGCATCGGTGGCGCCGATCTGCACATCGGCGCTGTCCGCCAGCATCACGACGATGTCGCCGAGAGCGCCGGTCACAGTGGCGTTGAGTGTACTGGTGCCCTGGAAAGCCTGCGTGCCGCCGCTCACCGCATTGACGGCGGATGCATTGAGCGTGCTGTCGCCGCTGAAGATCTGCGCACCGCCACTGACCGCATTAGCAACGCTGGCATCAAGCGTACTGCTGTCATTGAAGAATTGTATGCCGCCGCTGACCGCATTGGCGGCCGAAGCATCGAGCTTGCTGCTGTCGTTGAAATATTGCTCACCGCCATTGAGGGCATTGGCGGCCGACGCCTCGAGCGAGCTGCTGTCATAGAAATATTGGCTGCCGCCGGTGATAGCGTTGCTGACGGATGCCTTGAGGACGCTGTTGTCGAAGAAGTCTGGAAAATTGGCGTCGGTCAGGGCGTTCGCCGCGAGGGCGTTGAAGATGCTGTTGTCGTGGAATTGCTGAATCCCTCCGCTGATGGCGTTGGAGGCGGTCACATTGAGCGTCGCGTCATCGTTGAAGACCTGTCGTCCGCCGCTGATCGCACCGGCGATGGTGGCGTTGAGCACACTGCTTTCATTGAGATTCTGCTGTCCGCCGCTCGCGGCATTGGCCGCATTGGCATTGAACTTGCTGCTGTCCCAGAAGTTCTGGCTGCCGCTGGCGAAGGGGCCCGAGGTCTCCTGGGTACCAGTGAAGGTCTGCGCCTGGGCTGCGTCGGGTGAAAGGAGCAGGAGCGCCGTGACGGCGGTAGAGGCGAGCAGAGGCCACCGGGCCTGATCACCTGTTTTTGAACCGCGACGCTTGCGCGCCACGCTGGATTTTCCCGCCGCCATATCGACCCCCAGGTTGAAAGATGTTATGAATCAACAGCTTCGCTGCGGAATGCGCCATGGCATGGCGTCTCATGGTGTGGTCAAAACGTCTCAAGGGGGCTCGCTCAGCGTCAACTCATGTCCGCTTCTTTTGCTGAATTCACCACTGACGATGTGCCGGCGCGCGAGCGCGGCGACTATTGGGGCCGCCAGGTTCTCCAGCGCATGACGATCGCCAGATCGGTGCGCGACCGGAGCTTCACCGCAAGGCTGCGCCGCTTGCGGGGACCTGAAGGTGAATTCTGGGATCACTTCTCGGACGAACTGCCGGTCATGCGCGATGGCGCGCGCTGCCGCCGCGATGGTGGCGATGAGATCTATGTCGGCATGCTGCTCGACGGGCATTCCGATGTCAGCCAGGCCGGCCGTGATCAGCGGCTCGGACCGGGGCGCCTTTATGTCGTCGATATGAGCCGGCCGGTCCGCGCCCATTGGGCACGCCACCGCGAGGTCGCGATCGTGCTCAAGCGCCAGCAGGTGGCGGCATGCCTTGGCGGCCCGCTCGTTGGTCTGGCCGGACTCGTGCTGCCGCGCCAGGGCATGACGGAATTGCTCGCCTCGCATCTGCGCCTTCTGGCGCTGGGCCTTCCGACACTGACGGCTCAGGAGCGCGGCGTGGCGCTTGCGGCGGCGGTCGCCATGACCTGCTCGGCCTTGCGCTCCGGCATCGAGGTGGAAGCCACGCCCGAGGGGGTCAAAGCGGCCGTGCGCCTCGTCATTCAGCGCCGTTACGCCGATCCGGAGCTTTCTCCCGGCCAGATCGCGGCGACGCTCGGCTGCTCGCGCGCGCAGCTCTATCGGGCTTTCGCGGATGACCCGGTCTCGATCGCCGGCCTCATCCGTGAGACACGCCTCGCCCAGGCCCGCGCGATGCTGGTGCATGCGGCGCCCGCGCCGGAGACGATCACTCGGATCGCCGAGCTGTGCGGCTTCCTCGACCCGTCGAATTTCAGCCGCATGTTCAAGGCGCGTTTCGGCGTCAGGCCGCAACAATTGCGTGACGACATGTCGTCAGCGCGCCCGGCTGGTGAGTGACGTGCCCAATACCGCGGCGACGATGACGGCGACGCCGCACCATTGAAGCGGCGACAAGGCCTCGTTGAGGAGAAGATAGCCGAGCACAGCGCCGATCACCGGCTCGATGCTGGTCGACGTGCCATAGACCTTGGCCGGCAGGCGGGTGAGCGCCAGCATTTCGAGTGTGAAGGGCAGGGCGCCGGAAAAGACACCGATGATCAGTCCGAGGATCAGGATCTGCGGGTCGAACAGCGCCGTGCCGGCATGCAGGAGGCCGATCGGCAAGACGAATAGCGCCGCGATCGCCATGCCGAAGGCAGTCGACTGGACGCCGAGCTGGGCGCCGGTCTTCTGGCCGAGCACGATATAGAGCGCCCAGCATGCACCCGCCGCCAGCGCCAGAGCGACGCCCAGCGGATCGAGCCGGTCCGCGACTGCGATGGGCGGCGAGACGAGCGCGATGCCGATCACCGCCAGGCCGATCCACAGGAAGTCGACCGGCCGGCGCGACGACAAGGTGGCGACGAGCAGCGGGCCGATGAATTGCAGGGCGGAGGCCACGCCGAGCGGAATGGTCCGCAAGGACACGTAGAACAGGAGATTCATCGCCGCGAGCATGAGGCCATAGCCGACGAGCGCCGGCATCACGGCGAGGCTCAGCCTCGTCCGCCATGGCCGCAGGAAGAGGGCGAGGATGAGGGCCGCCGCACCGAGGCGGAGCGCCGTCGTGCCTTCGGCGCCGACCGTCTCGAACAGTCCCTTGGCGAGGGTGGCGCCATATTGGAGAGAGACCATGGCGGCGAAGAGGGCGCCGAGCGGCAAGGCCCGTGCGTCATTCCCGTTCTCCCGCGTATCGTCCAGTCCCTTGCTCACCGCGCCCTCCTGTATTGGCGGCGGCTTTCCTAGAAGGGTGATATGATGTAGTCTAACTAAATATCCTAAAGGATATTAAGTAAAACTAATGCTCGATTATGCGTCGCTGGCGGCGGTTGCTGCCGTCATCCGGGAAGGAAGTTTCGAGCGGGCCGCCCAGGCCTTGGGCGTGACCCCTTCGGCGGTCTCGCAGCGCGTGCGCGCTCTCGAGGAGCGCCTCGGCACCATTTTGATCGTCCGCGCTCAGCCTTGTGTAGCGACCACGGCCGGCCAGCGCATCTGCGCCCATGTCGAACGCGTCCGCCTGCTCGAGGACGAGATGATCGGGGAGCTGCCGCAGCTCGGCGACAGCGGGAGCACCATGCCGGTGACGCTGCGCATCGCGGTCAACCGCGACAGCATCGGCACCTGGTTCGTGCCGGTCGTCTCGCGCTTCGCCGCCCGCAGCGGCGCGCTCGTCGATGTGATCCTCGATCGTGAGGAATATACGCCGGGCCGTTTGCGCAATGGCGAGGTTCTCGCCGCGGTGACCGACAACGCATCGATCGTGCAGGGCTGCCGGCGAATCTCGCTGGGCGCGCTGCGCTACCGGGCGACTGCCACGCCCGGCTTTTGCGCGCTGGTTTGCCGAAGGCATCGACGCGGCAGCGCTGCGTCGCGCCCCGGTGATCGTCTTCGATCCGGCCGATATGCTGCAGGCGGACTGGGCGCTTTCCGTCACCGGTGAAACACTCGCCGCACCGACCCATTGGATGCCGACGACCCAAGGCTTTCTCGATGCGACGCTGGCGGAGCTTGGCTGGGGCATGAATCCGGTGAGCCTTGCCGATCCGCTCATCGCCGCCGGACGGCTGATCGATCTGTCGCCCGGGCGGCATGTCGACGTGCCGCTCTATTGGCAATATGCCCGGATCGGCGCCCGGTTGCTGGCGGTGCTCACTGAGGAAGTGCTGGCCGCGGCGAAGCTGGCGCTGGTGGCGCCGCGATCGTGAGAAATGTGTTGCGCGTAACGTAAATGGCAAGACTGTCGTGGAAAGACAGGGGCTCACCGTTCTATAGGAAGACAACCTCGCCCTCAGGGTCGTATCCCGGCCCGAGATTTCGCTTTTCGATCTGCAATAGGAGACCACGGTATGAAGATCCTCGCTATCAGCGGCGCGCTCCGCAAGGACAGCTATAACACGCAGCTTCTGCGCGCGGTGCGCGAGCTGGCTCCTGAGGGCATGGAGATCGAGATCGTCACCTTGCACGGCATCCCCCTCTATGATGGGGATGAGGAAGACAAGCATGGCGTGCCGGAGAGCGTGAAAGCGCTCCAGGCCCGCGTGCGCGAGGCCGACGGCATCATCATCGCGACGCCCGAATACAATTTCTCGATCGCCGGCGTGCTGAAGAACGGCCTCGACTGGCTGTCGCGTTCGGGCAATCCGTTCAAGTGGAAGCGGGTCGGCGTGATGGGGGCGTCGGGCGGTCCGGTCGGCACGGCGCGCGCTCAATATCATCTGCGCCAGAACCTCGTCGGCCTCGAGGCGATCACCATGCCGAAACCGGAAGTCTTCGTCGGCAATGCCGACAAGAAGTTCTCCGGCGGCAAGCTCACCGACGAGGAGACGAAGAAGGTCATCCAGGCCTGGCTTGCCGCCTTCCAGGAATGGGTGGCCAAGGGCTGATTGCGGCCTCCCTCCCCAGGGGAGGGAGGCTCACCGGCTCGTTATTGCACGACATAGAGACAGGGCTTCGCCTTCACGATGCAGTAGAACTTCGTGCCGGTCCAATTGCAGGTCTGTGATTTGGACGCCGCGATATTCCAGACCGACCAGGCGAGATCGTATTTGTCCTTGGCCGCCTGTGACCAGAAGGTCTTGGCCGATTTCAAGGCTTTGACCTTGGGATTGCCCAGGGCTTCGGCTTGCACATAGGTAGTCTTGCACTGATAGGCTTGCGCGCCGCCCGCCATCGCGACGAGGGCAAAAAGAGCCGCGGCGCAGGCAAGGGTCCGTTTGGTGATAGACATGGATGGTGCTCCAGAGATGAGAGTCGCCCCCTCCTCTCGGGTTGCACGGTGTTCGACCGTGAATGACATGAGGTTAGTGGCGCTGATGTGTCGACGGCCTGAATCCGGCCTTAAGGGACGGTTCAGCTTGTTCATGTCGGCCAGCCTGACGCAGCTCCTCGCCCACGTTGCGTAAAGCTGCGTCAGGTTTGTAGAAGGCGCGAAATTGAACGGCCGACGGCGCGATGCTTCAATACCCGCCGATACCTCAACTCACGGAGACATGATGTCCGCCTCTCACAACCAGACCAGGGACCTGGCCTTCGCCGACGACTTCATCCAGGCGGTGCTGGTCGACAACCCGCGCGGCTACAAGGTCGAGGATGGCATCGTCGTCAATCTTTCACCGAAGCCGATGATCACTTCGGGTGGCACGGTGCCGGCGATCGTGCCGGCCTGGAAATCGACCATCCTGCGCGGCGCCACCATCGTCGAAGCGGAGCGCGCCGCCGTCCTCAGGATGCGCAAGGTGACCAATCTCGGTGGCGTGGTTTTCCGCGGCTGGGACTGGCTCGGCAACCGCATCAAGAGCTTTCCGCGCGACACGCCGCTCTACATCTCGGCACAGGACACGGTGGGCGAGGTGACGACCGATCCTCTGGCTTTCACCAATGAGAAGCCGGCCGGAACCACCGCCCAGCGCTTCACCTTGAAGCTCAATCTGTGGTGGTCGCCCGGCACGACCGACTGTTTCATCCACAATGAGCATCCCTTCCTCGAAGTGCACACGCAGATCCATGGTCTCGGCCGCATGCAGAAATTCCACGAGCGGCGCGAGGAGACGGTCTACGAAGATGTGCTGATGCCGGTTGGCTTCACGCATGATCCATTCTGCCGCGTCGCCGGACTGAACCAGTGGGAATATCCCTGGCATCGTTATTACGCCGACACCGATTCAGTCTGGCTCGCGATCGAGCTGCATCCGGTTGGGTGAGATTGTCCCTAGAACTCCCTCCGCCGCGCGAAGCGCGGGGAAGGTGGCCGCCCGTAGGGCGGACGGGTGGGGTCTCTCCGCTGACAGGTATTCATCGATTAGCCTGAGCACTTTGCTGGTGTCACTTGAAAGCTCTCCCTGTGGAGCGGCCCCACCCGTCGCGCGTTCCGCGCGCCACCCTTCCCGCCTACGGCGGTGGAGGGAGGAGCAGCGCCTAGCCTATTCCGGTACCTTGATCTCGACGCTTTTGCGCGTCTTCACCGCGCGGGCCACCGCTTCGGCGCCGACGAGAGAGGCGAGCCCGTCGCGGCCCGTTGCGCGCGGTTCGCCGCGGCCTTCGATCGCCGCCAGGAATTGCTCGACCGTATCCGCATAGATGTCATTGGCGCGCAGCGGAATGGATTCATTGCGGCCACGCGTGCGGCGGATGAGCGTGCCGGTCGATTTCTGCGCCAGCGTGCCCGACGCGATGAGAATGCCGTCCGAGCCATAGGCCATGACCTGGCTTTCGACATCGGGCGTCACGAAGCTCTCATGCACCTGAACAAAGGCGCCGCCGCTCATGCGCAGGGCGTACATCGTATGATCATGTGTTTCGGCCACACCCAGCGCCAGCGCGTCGCCGATGCCGATCGCGGCTTGGGCCTGCTGCTGCAGCAGGAAGCTCGCGAGGTCGATGTCATGGACGCTGAGATCGAGATAGATGGCGCCCTCATCAGGATCCTTGATGCGCCAGGTCTGCAGCGTGGGCCTCAGCAGCCCGGCATGGACGATGATGAGGGAGCGCACTTCGCCGATGTCGCCGGCGGCGATCATCCGCCGCATCGTCTGATGCACCGGTGAGGAGCGCAGATGATGATTGACCGCGAGGACGACGCCGGCCTTGTCGCAGGCTTTCACCATCTTGAGGGCGTCGGCGGCGCGCGTGGCGAGCGGCTTGTCGCAGAGAATATGCTTGCCGGCCCGGGCCGACTTGATGACCTGCTCGCGGTGCAACGAATTGATCGAGCTGATATAGACGGCCTTCACCCGCTCATCCGCCAGCATGTCGGCGAGCTCGGCGCTGTGATGTGGAATGCCGAGTTCATGGGCGAAGTCGGTCCGATGGGCGTCGCTGCGGCTCGTCAGCCAGAGCGGGACGCCGCCGGTGCGCCTTATGGCATCGATCACATATTCGCGCGCGATCGCGCTGGCGCCGACCACGCCCCAGCCGGCCGAGGCCGCGTCGTTCTTCTCGGAATCCATCACTTCCCCCACAGGATCGCGTCTCACTGGATTTGCACCCATTGCCGGAGCTTCGAAGAAGAGAGGCAGGCATCGACGATCTGCGCGATGTGATGGCCGCTCTCGAAGGTCGGCCACATGGCTTCGCCGGTCGCGATCGAGCGCACCACTTCGGCCACCTCGATCATCTTCGACTCGTTGTAGCCGAGAGCGAAATTCGCGATCGGCAGGAAAGCCGCGTAGTTGGGGTTTTCCGGTCCGACATCGATCTCCCGGTAACCCTGGCGGCCGGGCTGGTCGGCGCTCGAATAGAAGCGCAGTCGATTCACTTCATCGTAATTATAGACCAGGCTGCCTTTGGTGCCGTAGATCTCATAGGTCTGCAGGAACTTGCGCCCGGTGGCCACGCGGCTGAAATCGATGAGGCCCATGGCGCCGTTCTCGAAATGACAGATGAGATTGGCGGCATCGGGATTGGTCACCTCCGCCATCGGCTCGTTGCCGGTGAGCGCGGCGCCCTTGCCGTAGTTGAAGCCGCTGACCACCGGGCGCTTCGCCGTCACCACCTTGCAGTCGGCGATGAGCTCGGAGACCCGGCCGACGAGACGCTCCATGAAGCTGAAGACATGCGAGCCGGTATCGCCGACGATGCCGGTGGGCGCGAGCTTGCCGTCGGCCCGCCACATGAAGGGCGCGTTCGGATCGCCCAGCACATCGACATGCTGCGACGCCTTGAACATCTTGATCTCGCCGATCTCGCCTGAATCGATAATGCTCTTGGCGACGTCGTGAATGGGATTACGCGGAAAGGCATGGCCGACCCGGGTGATGACACCCTTGGTCTTGGCGAGATCGGCGAGCTCACGCGCTTCCGGCGCCGTATTGGTCAGCGGCTTCTCGCAATAGACATGTTTGCCGGCCAAAAGGGCCGCCTTCGCTACGTCATAGTGAAGCTGGTCGGGCAGGCAGATATCGATGAGATCGACCGACGGATCATTGACCGCATCGCGCCAGTCGGTCGAGCGTTTGACGCCGGGAATGATCGTGGCCGCCTTGGCGAGGCCTTTGGGATCACCGTCGACCAGCCAGGCGATCTCGGCGATGCCGTTGTCGGAACCGAAGAGAAACGGGATATTCTGATAGGCCATGGTGTGGACCTTGCCCATCCAGCCGCAGGCGCCCAATACCGCCACTCTCGTCTTCTTCATGTCGTGCTCCTGCTGCCGCTGGCGCGGTCGATCTCGCCGCGAAGGTGGTCGGCGGCCCGCATGGTGACGGCCGCGATGGTGAGCGCCGGATTGACCGCCGCCGAGGTCGGCAGAACGCTCGCATCCATGATGTGAAGATTTCCGACGTCATGCGACCGGCACCAGGGGTCGACGACGGAGGTCGCTGGGTCCGTTCCCATGCGCGCTGTGCCGCATTGATGCGATGGTGTGCGCCGGTCGAAGGCGCGGGCGAGCACGATCGGAAATCCCGCCGCGCGAAACACCTCGCGGCTGCGTTCGACCAGTGCGGCATGGCCCTTCATGTTGGAACGCTGCCAGTCGAGGACGATCCGGTCGCCCTTGAGCATTACGCGGCTTTCCGGATTAGGCAGATCCTCGCTCATCACATACCAGTCGAAACTGTAGCGGGCGAGGAGGCGGGTCGCGAATTCCGGCACCGTCGGCAGGTTGGCCTTGAAGATCGGGCCGGTGATCTTGCCGAGCGCCTGCACATTGCCGAGCGGATAGCCGGTCTTCGGATCCTTCAGATAGAAATCGTTGAAGCCGAAGGTCTTCTGATGGATCGAGCGGTTGCGCAAGCGCGGATCGATCGTGATCATCGCGGTGCAATTGTGATTCATGAAATTGCGGCCGAGCTGGCCGGAGCGGTTGGCGAGATCATTCGACCGCAGAAGCAAGGCGGCCGAGTTCACCGCGCCTGCCGCCAGGATGAAATGCTTCGCCTTGACCCTCGTCACATGATCGCCCAGCCGGACACTGGCCGCATCGATCGACTTGCCGTCGGGCGCCGTCTCGAAGCGCAACACCTGCGCGCCGGTCAGGAGCTTCACATTGTCATGCATTAGCGCCCGGTGCAGCGGTCCCGTCTCGGCGTCGATCTTGCCGGTGAATGTGTCGGGGAACGCGTCCCAGGGTGTTTTCGCCCGGGCGAGCCAGGCCTCGATGTCGATGGCGATCGGCAGCGAGCTGGCATGGATGCCCTGGCGTTTGAGCCTGTCGCGCACCACGGCGAGCGACGGCTCGTCGGCGAGCGCCGGATAGGGATAGGGTGATGAGTGATGGGGCTCCGTCGGATCGTCGCCGACGGCGCCGCGAACCTGATAGAGTTGCTCCGCCTTGCTGTACCAGGGCTCGATCTCGTCATAGGAGAAGGGCCAGCCCGGTGTGGCGCCTTCCATGTGTTCCAACACGCCAAAGTCTTGGGCGCGATAGCGATAGAGGATGGCGCCGTAATATTTCGAATTGCCGCCGACATTGTAATAATTGTTGGGGCTGAAGGCCTCAGCCTTGGCGTCGAGCCACTGTTCCTTGGGACGGAAGAAGCCCTTCTGGAAGATCGCGCGGTCGTCGCGCGTCTCCGGGCTGTCGGTGATCCGCTCGCCGCGCTCGAGGATGAGGATCCTGGCGCCGGTCGGCGCCAGCATGTAGGCCGCCGTGGCGCCGCCGATGCCGGAGCCGATGATCACGATATCGGCGGTGATAGTCTCCATCACACCGCTTCGACTGCCTGGGCGTAGCCGACATTGCGCTGACCATAACGCCGGACGCGCACATTGGCTTGCTCGGCGTGGCCGGAAAATCCTTCCATCATGCAGAGCCTGGAGCAATATTCGCCGATCGACGCCGAAGCCGCATCGGTCAGGATCTTCTGATAGGTGCAGGTCTTGAGGAACTTGCCGACCCACAGGCCGCCGGTGTAACGCGCCGCGCGTTTGGTCGGCAGCGTGTGATTGGTACCGATCACCTTGTCGCCATAGGCGACAGTGGTGCGGGCGCCCAGGAACAACGCGCCGTAGTTGATCAGATTTTCGAGGAAATAATCGGGATCGGCGGTCATCACCTGGACATGCTCGGAGGCGATGAGATTGGCCTCGGCCACCATCTCGTCGCGTGAGTCGCACAGGATGATCTCGCCGCAATCTTCCCAGGCCTTGCCGGCGATCTTCGCGGTGGGAAGAATGGCGAGCAGCCGGTCGATCTCGGCGAGGGTTTCATGCGCCAGCTTCTCGGAATTGGTGATCAGCACCGCCGGCGAGTTCACACCATGTTCGGCCTGGCCCAGGAGATCGGTGGCGCACAGCTCGGCGTCGCTGGTGTCATCGGCGATGATCAATGTCTCGGTGGGACCAGCGAAGAGATCGATGCCGACCTGGCCGAAGAGCAGGCGCTTGGCCTCGGCGACATAGGCATTGCCGGGGCCGGCGATCATGTCGACGGGCTGGACGCTTTCGGTGCCATAGGCCATGGCGGCGATCGCCTGCACGCCGCCGAGACAATAGATCTCATCGGCGCCGGCGAGATGCTGGGCGGCGACGATCAATGGCGCCGGCTCACCCTTGAAAGGCGGCGCCGCCGTGATGACGCGGTCGCAGCCCGCGACCTTGGCGGTCAGGACCGACATATGGGCGGAGGCGAGGAGCGGATATTGCCCGCCCGGCACGTAGCAGCCGACATTGCTGATCGGGATGTTGCGATGGCCGAGAATGACGCCCGGCAGTGTTTCGACTTCGATGTCGGTGAGCGCATTCTTCTGGGCGATGGCGAAATTGCGCACCTGCTCCTGCGCGAATTCCATGTCGTCGCGCTCGCGCACCGTCATGCGGTCGAGACAGGCTTGGATTTCGGCCTTGCTCAGGCGATAGGACTTGCGGTCGAGCCCGTCGAATTTGATCGCGAGCTCGCGAACCGCCGTATCGCCGCGCGCCTCGACATCGGCGAGCAGCGCCTCGACGGTTTCGGTGAGGCGGCGATCCTTGGAGATCGCCGCCACCGGCTTTGCCGCTTTGACACGTCTGATCATCTGAGCTTCACATATGCTGTTCGAGAGCGCGGCCGGCGGAGTATTCGGCCTGTTCCTTGCTGTAGTAAGCGGGCGAGGGGAAATCCCACCAGCCGGTGACGAAGGGACCCGCCGCATCGCGCGACGTGGTGACTTCGACCAGAGCCGGACCGCCGCAATCGAGCGCCTTCTTCAGCGTCTTTTCGAGCTGATCCGATTCCTCGACCTTCCAGGCTTCCATGCCGAAGTTCTTCGCCACTTCCGCGATATTGGCCGTATAGGGCTCGCCATTGCCCTTGTGACGGTTGAACTCGCTGGCGATGTGGCGGCCCATGAATTTGCGCTGCCCGCCGCGGATCGACATATAGCCGCGATTATTCTGAACCAGGAACACCGCCGGGATACCGTTCATGACGGCGGTGCCCATTTCGGGCAGCGACATCATGAAGTCGCCGTCGCCCACCACCGCGACGACCTGACGGTCGGGCTGTGCCAGCTTGGCGCCGAGGGCCGCCGGCACCGCCCAGCCCATCGGCGAGAAGGAACCCGAGGTGATGTGGGTGCGCGGCTCATAGACCGGGAAAGTCTGCTTGACCGCGCCTTGCGTATTGCCGGAGCCGGCCAGGATGATGCCACTGCGGTCCATCACCTTGCGGAGCGCTCCCAACGGACGTTGCGAAGTGAAGGGCGCTTCATGCGAGTCGCGCCGGGGCGCCAGCATCGCTTCCCATTCGGCCTTGGCGGCACGGATATCGGCGAGGAACTTCTCGCGCCGCGCCAGGGCGCGGGCCGATTGCTGGTCGGAGATGGCGGCGATGAGCGCTTCCAGCGTGGCGCGCGCATCGGCGACGATGCCGACCTCGGTCGGATAGTTCTTGCCGATCTCGTGATGGTCGAGATCGATATGGATGAGCTTGCCGGGCGGAATGGAGAAGCTCGTGCCTTTCCGGTAGCTCGACGCCGACCAGTCGGTGAAGCGGCAGCCGACCGACATCACGACATCTGCGCTGGCGGTGATCTGGTTGCCGCAGGACGTGCCGGTCTGGCCGACGGCGCCGATCGCCAGCGGATGATCTTCGGAAATGGCGCCCTTGCCGTTCCAGGTGGAGGAGACGGCGGCGCCGACCTTCTCGGCGAGCACGGTGAGCGCGGCCGACGCATTGGCGCTGATGGCGCCGCCGCCGGCGACGATCACCGGGCGTTCGGCCGAGAGAAGGAGGGCGGCTGCTTTTTCGACGGCGACCGGATCGGGATAGGCGACGCCGACCGCCATGCGATGGGTGAGGGGATGGATATCGACGTCGGCCGCTTCGGTCTGGATGTCCATCGGCACTTCGACATGGACGGGACCCGGACGGCCCGACAGCATGGTGTTGAAGGCGCGGTGCATGATGAAAGGCAGCTCGTCGACGCGGCCGGCCTTATAGGCGCGTTTGGTCACTTGCTCGGTGATGCGGGGGAAAGCGTTTTCCTGCTGGCGCTCGAGCTCCTGCATAACGCCATGGCCCTTCATGTGGGTGGCGGGGCCGCCTGAGACATAGAAGGCCGGGATCGAGTCGGTGTAGCAGGTGGCAAGACCGATGATGGTGTTGGTGGCGCCCGGCCCGATCGAGGTCGAGCAGGCCATGGGCCGGCCGCTGGCGCGGAAATAGCCATCGGCCATGTGCACGGCGCTCTGCTCATGCATCACCTGGATGAAGGGGATCTCCGAGCCCTTTTCGAGAAACGCGTCGAACAGCGACCAGATGCCATGTCCGGGCACGCCCGCCACATAGTCGACGCCATATTCCTTGAGCGCGCGCGCTACGATCTGTCCGCCGGTGAGCTTCATGGGATTTAACCTCTCCTGTCTTGCTGGGGCTTAAGGCTGGTGCCCGCTTCACCATCAAGTTTCGGGAAAAGCCGCGCGCATGACAATTTCGCACGCACTTGATTACTGAAGCGGGTTAGCGCATGTTGTGCGCCACCTCGCGTCAGGATTGCCGCTTTTTATGGAACAGCCTTCGGATCAGATCGTCAATTTCGCCGCGAATCTGCGCCTGCTTTGCGAGCGCCAGGGCTCGATCTCGGCGGTGTGCCGCAAGATCAATTTGAACCGGCAGCAATTCAACAAATACCTGTCCGGGCTGCATATGCCCTCGTCACAGAATTTGCGCCAGATCGCCAACTTCTTCGGGCTCAGTGTGCCGATCCTGTTCACCGATCATGCCGAATTCCGCACGCTGGTCGAGGGCAATTTTTTTCACGCCATGGAAACGGTGCGCTCCTCGCCCGAGCTCAACCGATTCATCGAGAGCATGATCGTCGAGGCGAGCGCCGATCATAAGGACATATTGGGCGTCTATGACCGCTATCAATATTCCTCGATCTATAAGGGTTTCGTGCTGCGCTCCGCATTGTGCATCTACAAGAACCGCGAATTCCTTCAGCATTATTACATCGAGCGTTTCCCCAGCCACGACGATCCGACCAAGACCGAATATGTGTTCAAATATTATGGTTTCGTTTTTCCCGTCGCCGGCCGCCTGTTCACCGTCGATTTCGAAGGCATCCAGAACAATGAGATGACCTTCGGGGTCTTCGCGCCGGTCAAGCGCAGCTCCAACAACTTCATGTTCGGCATCGGCAGCGGCATCGCCGCCACCATGTTCCGCCAGCCTTATTCGACCAAGGTGGCGCTGCATTATCGCGGGCCCGGCCTCATCACCCGCGAGCATCTCGATAAGCTGACCGTGCTCGACCGTGGCGATCCGTCGATCCCGCGCGAAGCGATGCAGTTTTTGGGCGATGCGTCCGAGATGATTCATCTGGGGTGAATCTGACGCACTGCGACGCAAATTCCGCGTTGAGTCACGCCAGTTAAGCGGCGGTCGCGCAATGGTATTCGCCATGCGCCCGACCTATGGTCGGTGAAGGAAAAGTGGGAAAATCGATGACCGTCAGCACCATGATGCCTTTTTCGAATGTCGCGCATCTCGCCTTCGAGGACAAATTGAAGGCGACGCGGCTGGCAGGCTTCGCCGAATTGTCGCTGATGCCGATCGAGGTCGAACGCATTCTGGCCGGCGGGCTGTCTTTCGCCGACATGAAAACCAAGGCGGCTGATCAGGGCGTGCGCATTATGAGGCTCGATCCATTGAACACCTGGCCGCGCCTCTGGCGGCCCGACAATATGGACGAGGCCTATATTCGCACCGTCGACACGACGCCCGATGCTTTCTTCAAGCTCGCCGACGGGCTCGGCATTACCCAGATGAGCCTCAACGCGACCTTCCCGCGCAATGCGATGCCGGTGGCCGAGATCACCGAGCATTACGCCAATATCTGCAGAAGGGCGCGCGAACATGGGATTGTCTGCGACCTCGAATTCATTCCGCTCTGGGGCGTGCCCACCCTCGATCTCGCCTGGGAGATCGTGAAGGGCGCCGATGCGCCCAACGGCGGTCTCGTCTTCGATGTCTGGCACTTCGTGCGCGGCGGGTCGAACGCCGACCTGTTGCGGGATATTCCCGGTCATCTCATCCACTGCGTCCAGCTGAATGACGGACCGCTGGTTTTGCCCGAAGGCGTGTCGATCAAGGATGATTGCTACAACCGGTTCTTCCCGGGCGATGGCGAATTCCCCAATGTCGAACTCGTCCGCATCCTCGCCGCGACAGGCGGCCTCAACGGCGTAGGGCCCGAAGTCTTCTCGCCGATGCTGGCGAAAATGAGTGTCGAAGAGGTCGCGCGCAAATCGGCGGACTCTGTCGCAGAGGTCCTGCGCGCCGCCGGTATCGCCACCTGATTTGAGCAAGCCTGCGCAGTCGCCGCGTCATTCCGCGTCAGGAATCGCTGTTTTGCGAAATTGTGAGAAGTATCGTTCCGCGTGACTATTCACCCCCAATGAACAGGGTTGAAGCCCTGTCAGATCCTAGGGAGTGGCGAAGGATGACGGTCGACTATGACGGACTACCGGCATGAGCCTGTCCAAGCCAGTGACGGGTTCTCTGCTCTCCGCGCCCACCGTCCTGTACATGGCGGTGTTCTTCATCGTCCCGAGCCTTATTCTCTTCGCCTATAGCTTCTGGTCGGCGGCGTCCTATCAGGTCGTGCCTGATTTCGTGCTCAAGAATTATCTGGGCTCGCTGACGTCACCGCTGTTCTGGAAGGTGACCTTCAACGCCATCTCCATCGGCCTCTGGACCGCTACGATCACGCTGATTCTGGCGATCCCGGTCGCCTATTACCTCGTTTATGTCGCGCGCTCGCAGACCATTCTCTACCTCATTCTGCTGACCTGGTTCTCGAGCTACCTGGTGCGAATCTATGCCTGGCGCACGCTGCTCGGCACCAATGGTGTGCTCAATACGGTGCTCCTGCAGCTCGGCGTCATCGATCATCCGATCGGCGCCTTCCTGTTCAGCTCCTTCGCCGTGACCATCACGCTCGTCCATATCTATCTGCCTTTCTGCATCCTGCTGGTCGTCGCCTCGCTGAGCGAGATCAAGCGCGACCTGATCGACGCGGCGCGCGATCTCGGCACGTCGTCGATCGGCGCCTTTTGCAAGGTGATCGCACCCAATGCCGCCAATGGCCTCATCGGCGCCTTCATGCTGACCTTCATCCTGGTGGCGGGCGACTATGTGACCCCGCAGATGCTGGGCGGGTCCTCGGGCCAGACCACCGGGCTCCTGATCGCCGATCAGTTCCGCAAGACCGGCAACTGGCCGCTGGGCGCGGCGCAGGCTTTCCTGATGTTCCTGGTGTCGCTCGCCATCTATTTCGCGCTGATCACGGCGGGCCGCCTGTCCGGTCTCGTCGCCCATCGTCCGCGCAAGAAAAAGGAGGCGTGAATGCTGCTCCGTCTCGTCGTCTGGACCATTCTGGCCTTCCTGGTGGCGCCGCTCGTCATCATCGTGCTGTTCAGTTTTCACGCCTCGGCCTCGCTCTCCTTTCCCTTCACCGGCTTCAGCCTGCGCTGGTATCAGGAGATCTTCGGCAATACCCAGCTCGCCGGCGCGGTGACGAAAAGCCTGGTCATCGCTTTCTTCACGGCGCTGGTGACGCTTGTCCTCGGCACCTCGGCGTCGCTCGGCTGGCTGCGGCTCGACCGCATCGGCCGCGCCGTCATCGAGGCCATGTCGGTCACCCCGATCGCGTTGCCGGGCCTGTTCGTCGGCGTCTCGCTGCTGGTGCTGTTCGCCCAAGCCGGCATCCGGCTGTCGACGCTCACCATCGTGATCTCGCATGTGGTCATCGCCTTGCCCATCCTCATCGTGGCGATGAAGGCGAGGCTCGCTCTGTTCGATCCCTCCCTCGAAGAGGCGGCGCGTGATCTGGGCGCCAGCCAGCGCCAGACTTTCGCCCGGGTGACCTTGCCGCTCATCGCGCCGACCCTCATCTCCTCGGCGATCCTCGCTTTCGCCGTCTCCTTCGATGAGTTCGTGGTGACGTCCTTCGTCGCCGGCACCGAGACGACCTTGCCCATGTATATCTGGTCGATGATGCGGCGCACCGTGACACCGATGGTCAACGCCATCTCGACGCTCGTTCTCCTCTTCTCCGTCGCCATCCTGCTCGGCGCCTGGCTCATCGGCCGCTTGCGCCGCCAGTCCGCCATTTCCGCCCGCGCCGAACCCTGAAGGAAGCAGCCATGAAAGCTCCCACTCCCATCATCGAGATCCGCGACGGCAAGAAGAGCTTCGGCTCCTTCGTGGCGCTGGAGAATATCAACCTCACCATTCATGAGGGCGAGATCCTGACGCTGCTGGGGCCGTCGGGCTGCGGCAAGACCACGTTGATGCGCCTCATCGCCGGCTTCGAAGGGCTCACCTCCGGCAGCTTGCGCGTCAGCGGCGAGGATGTCGCCGCGGTGCCGCCGGAGCGCCGTCCGGTCAACATGGTGTTCCAGCGTTATGCGCTGTTTCCTCATCTCGACGTCTTCGAGAATGTCGCCTTCGGGCTCAAGGTGAAGGGGCTCGCCAAATCAGAGATCACCGAGCGGGTGAAACGCATGCTGCATATCGTGCAGCTCGAAAGCCTCGCCAACCGCTATATCGACGAATTGAGCGGCGGCCAGTGCCAGCGCGTGGCGCTCGCCCGGGCGCTGGTCAATGAGCCCAAGGTCCTGCTGCTCGATGAGCCCCTGGCGGCGCTCGACCTCAAGATCCGCCAACATATGCTCGCCGAGATGAAGCGCATCCATGCCGAGACCGGCGCCACCTTCATCTATGTCACCCACGACCAGGACGAGGCGATGATCCTGTCCGACCGCGTCGTGCTGATGGAGAAGGGACGCATCGTCCAGATCGACCGGCCGGAAGACATGTATGCTCGCCCCAAGAGCCTGTTCGCCGCGAAATTCCTGGGTGAAACCAATCTCTTCGAAACGGCGGTCGCCGACAGCGGCGCCCAGGGTACGGTGGCGAAGACCGCTTCGGGCATCGGTTTCCTCAGCCGCAATGGGGTGGAACATAAGGCTGGCGACAGGGTCGTCGTGTCGATCCGCCCGGAATCCTTCAGCTTCGCCAATAATGACGAGGGCTCTTCGCAGAAGACGCAAGGCCAAGTGGAAGACGTCGTCTTCATCGGCAGCCGCTCCTTCTATACGGTCCGTCTCGATGATCAGGCCAAGGTGCGCATTCAAGTGCAGCGCAATGGCCGGGTAAAGCCGCCGGAGCCCGGCAGTCGCGCGACGATCTATTGGGACGCCGACAATGTCGTGATGCTGCCGCAGGCCTGAGCCTGTCGCACTCTGAAGCACAAGACGCACAAGCGAGCGCCGACTATCTGGCCTTTGCGAAATTGTCGGACCTGAGGCGCCGCCACATAATCCGCCTACTGAATGTCAACCAGAAACCTATGGGGAGTTGAAATGAAGACCATCTGGTCATCCGAACAAATCATGCAGGCCGCCGCGATGAGCCGCCGGTCCTTCCTCGGCGGCGCCGCCGCGGTAACCGGCGGGTTGGTCGCCGGTCCCTTCCTTCCCAATGCCGCACAGGCCGCCGCCTCGGGCGACATCCAAATCATGGCCTGGGAAGGCTGGGAGCTGGTCGATGAGCTGAAAGAGTGGCGCGAGAAGAACAACGTCTCCATCGAAGTGAGCGCCATGGGCAATCAGGACGATGTGACCAACAAGTTCAACATGCCGAATCCACCGGCCTTCGATGCCGCCGAATATAATCAGGGTTATTCTGATCTCTATATCGACGTGATCAAGATCACCAAGCCCTTGGACAAGAGCAAGCTGCCGAACTACAGCGCCGACAATCTCTTCGACGTCTTCTATGACAAGCCGACCTGGTATCGCGACGGCAAGCTGCATGGCGTGCCTTATGCCTGGGGCCTCAACACCATCGTCTATAATCCGGCGAAGATGGAGAAGCCGACTTCTTATGAGGATCTCCTCATGCCCGAGCTCAAAGGCAAGATCGTGCTGGTCGACGACACGCTCGTCACCTGGCCGGTGGCGGCGACACTGGCGGGCTTCGGCGCCAAGTTCCCCAACCTCACCAAGGAGGAAATGGTGCAGACCTTCGAGCATCTGAAGCAATATCGCGCCCAGGCTCGCCTGATCAGCCTCACCTATGGCGACGTCGTCTCGCTGATGGTGTCGGGCGAGGTCCTGGCCTGCTTCGCCGGCTGGACCGGCATTCCGACCGAAACCGCCAAGCAGGGTGTGAAGACCGAATATACGATCCCCAAGGAAGGCGCCGCGACCTGGTGTGACGCGTGGTTCATGCCGCCCTCGGTCGACAATGAAGAGACGGCCTATGAGTTCTGCAATCTGGCGATCTCGCCCGAGGTGCAGGCCAAGATCGCCACGCGCAATGCCGCCGGCGTCGTGTCGTCCAAGGCGGTCGAGCTGCTGCCGCCCGAGACCAAGGCGCTGTTCGACTATTCCGATGTCGACGGCATCTTCAAGTCGTCGCCGCTGCTCGGCATTCCGCCGCTCGAATCGACCGAGCACGCCACCTATGCCGACTGGGTCGCGGCCTGGAACGAGTTCAAGGCCGGCTGATCTCTCATTCCATGCCTGACTACATTGTCGTGGGCGGCGGCTCGGCCGGATGCGTCGCCGCCGCCCGGCTTTCGGAAGATGCGGGAAGCTCGGTGCTGCTGCTCGAAGAAGGCCCCGAGGACCGCAGCATCGCCATCCATCTGCCGGTGTTGGTCTATAAGACCGCCACCGGCAATCTGCTGCAGCGCCTGGAGCAGGAGCCGACGGCGGAGAATCCCAAAGCCAAGACACCGACCATGGTGCAAGCGCGGGTTCTGGGCGGCGGCAGCTCGGTCAACGCCATGCTTTATGTGCGCGGCATCCCGTCCGACTATGAGCGCTGGGCGGAGGAGGGCGCCGAAGGCTGGACCTATGACGAGGTCCTGCCCTTCTTCAAACGCGCCGAGGACAATGACAGCTTGGCCGGACCCGCCCATGCGACCGGTGGTCCGCTCAAAGTGTCGAGCCCCGAATATGTAAGCCCGCTGACGCGCGTCTGGTTGAAAGCCTGCCAGGAGCGCGGCATTCCGCCGGTGCCCGACTTCAACGCCGGCACCCAGGCGGGCTCCGGTCTTTATCAGCTCACTTTGCGCGACGGCCGCCGCGCCAGCGCCGCGGTCTGTTATCTGAAGCCGGCGCGCAAAAGGCCCAATCTCACCGTCTCGACCAACAGCCGCGCCGTCAGGCTCATCGTCGAGAATAAACGCGTCACCGGCGTCGAATATATGAAGGGCGGTGAGCGTCTCATCGCCAGAGCGGAGCGAGAGGTGATCGTGGCGGCGGGCGCCATCAACTCGCCGCGCTTGCTGATGGTGTCGGGTATCGGCCCGGCCAATCATCTGCACGAGATCGGTGTTCCGGTCGTCCATGACCTGCCGGGCGTAGGCCGCAATCTGCAGGACCATATGGATGTCTATCTGGTCTATGAGCTGTCCGGCGACCACGGCTACGACAAATACAAGAAGCTCCATTGGAAGGCCTGGGCGGGCCTGCAATATGCGCTGTTCCGCCAGGGGCCAGTCTGCTCCAACATCATCGAAGGCGGCGCCTTCTGGCACGTAAATCCGGATGATCCGCATGCCGATGTGCAATATGCTTTCCTGGCCGGCTCGGGCGTCGAGGAGGGCGTGCGCCCGGTCAAAGGCGCCAGCGGCTGCACGCTCAATGCCTGCCAGATCCGGCCGCGCTCGCGCGGCTTCGTCGAATTGCGCTCGCCCGATCCTTTTGCGGCCCCGCGCATTGTGCCCAATTATCTTTCCGATCCTTATGATCTCGAAACGATGGCGCGCGCCGTGAAGCTCGGCCGCGAGATCATGAGCCAGCCGGTGCTAAAACCTTACATCCGGCGCGAAATTCTGCCCGAGCATCCGCTGGCGACGGCGGAAGACTATCGCCAATATGTGAAGGACCAGGCGCAGGGCGCGTTGCATCCGACCGGCACTTGCCGGATCGGCACCGGCCCGATGGCGGTGGTCGACAGCAAGCTCCGGGTGCATGGGCTATCGGGTCTCCGGATCGCCGATGCTTCGGTCATGCCTTATGTGCCGTCCGGCAATACCAACGCGCCGGCGATCATGGTCGGCGAGCGTGCCGCCGATTTCATCCGCGTCGGCCGCAACGATGTGAGGAAGTGATGCGCCTTTCCGCCTGTATCGAGATGCTGTTCGTCAAGGAAACGCCCGACGTCGTCGAGCGCCTGCGGCTCGCCGCCGAGGCGGGATTCGACAGGATCGAGTTCTGGCACTGGCGCAACAAGGATATCGCGGCCATCGACAAAACGCGCCGCGGGCTCGGTCTCGTGATCGCCGGCCTGCTGGCCGAGCCAGCGGCCGATCTGACCGATCCCGCGTGCCATGATGATTTCCTCGCCGGTCTCGCGCAGAGCATCGCCGTCGCTCAACGTCTCGAAGCGCCGGTGCTGATCGCGCAGGCCGGTAGAGAGCTGTCGGGAGTGCCGCGCGCCGAACAGCATCGGGCGATCATCACCGTGCTCGGTCGCGCCGCCGGTCTTCTCGCCGGCACCGGCGTCGTCCTGGCGCTTGAGCCATTGAACACGCGTATCGATCATCCGGGTTATTATCTCTCCTCGACCGGGGAAGGCCTCGATATCGTCGACGCTGTCGGCCGCCCGGAGATCAAGCTGCTCTATGACCTCTATCATTCGATGGTGATGGGCGAAGAGCCGTCACGCGTCCTGGCGGGCCGGGTCGACCGCATCGCGCATCTGCATGTCGCCGATCATCCGGGCCGCCATCAGCCGGGCGCCGGCGGACTCGCTTTGGCCGAGGCGCTCGCCTGGATCGCAGGCCAGGGCTATGCCGGCGCCACGGGCCTGGAATTCCTGCCCATGGGCGCGACGCTACCGGCGGTTGCTGAAGCGCGCGCCCGTCTCGCGATCTGACACTGGCGCGGCCTTTCCGACTAGGCTAGCGTCGGCCTGCCGGGGAAGGGGTCGATCATGTCCAGCTATGTTTGGATTCTCACGGTCGTGCATACGCTTCTGAGCTTCGTTGCCATCGGCTTCGGCATCAGCGCAATCTCAGGATTGTTCGGCGGGCATCATTCAACCGTATGGACAAGGTGGTTCTTCATAACGGCGGCCGCCGTCACCTTGACCGGCTTCATCTTTCCCTTCACCGGCATCACGCCAGCCTTCGCGACCGGCCTTGTCTCGACGGTGATCCTCATCGCCTGGTTCATCGCGCATCGGCAAAGCCGCGTCGGCGCCTGGCGTTGGATCTATGCCGTCGGCATCGTGGCAAGCCTTTACCTGCTGATCTTCGTCACTATTGCTCAGGCTTTTCTGAAAATTCCGTTCCTGAACGCCTTGGCGCCGACCGGAGCCGAAGCGCCCTTCGCCGTGGCGCAGGTCATCGCGCTCATCGTCTTCATCGTGATCGGAATACGCGCGGTGAGCCGCTTCAGGCCGACGCTCGCTTAGGCACGCCGTATTCTTCGCTGAGAAAATCGTCAACCAGCGCCAGGGCTTCGCACAGCGCGTCGGCTTCGCCGCCGATGCCGAAGCGCAGATGGTTCTCCATGCCGAACCAGCTGCCGGCAACTACAAACACACTCTTCTTTTCTCTGAGCTTGCGGCAGAGGTTCTCTGAATTGTCGGGCAGGGTGTAGCGCAGGAAGGCCATGGCGCCGGCTTGCGGCGGCACCCAGCTGAACAGATCCGGCCGGCCTTCGATCCATTGCCGCATCTGGCCGAGATTGCCGGCGAGCACCTCGCGGTTGCGCGCCAGGATCCCGGCGCGTCTTTCCGGCTGCAGGGCATGGAGCGCCACACGCTGGCCCGGAATGTTGCTGCCGATCGTCGTATAGTCCTGATGCCGCATCGCTTTCTCGATGACGGTCTCGGGCGCCACCATCCAGCCGATGCGCAAGCCGGCCAGCGCCATGCCCTTGGCGGTGCCGCCGGTGACGATCGTCTTAGGCGCCGCGCCATGGAACGTCACGATCTCGTCGCCCGCAAGCTCGGTGCCGCGATAGATCTCGTCTGAATGAAGATGGAGATCATGCTCGGCACAGAGCGCGACCAGAGCCGCGCGTTCGGCCTCACCGAGGATCGAGCCGGTCGGGTTATTGGGATTGCACAGGCTGATCAGGCGCGTCTTGCTGTTGATCTTCCCGCGCACGTCATCGATATCGAGAATCCACCGGTCGCGGTCGAGGCGGAGTGGACAGAGATGCGCGTTGGCGCCCAAGGCTTTGGCGAGGCCGGGCGCCTGCATGAAGGTCGGCGTGATGATGATGGCCTCATCCCCGGAGTCCAGCGTGCTCATCACCGTCAGCATATTCGCCTCGCTGCTGCCGGTGGTGACGAGGACATTCTCAGGCCCGGCGCCCGGATGCAGGGAGGCGATGGCCGCGCGCAGGGCCGGCTCGCCTTCGGTGTGACCATAGCCGAGCGGCAGATCGAGCAGCGCCTCGATTTCGTCGCCGGACAGGATCTCACGCAGCGTGAACGGATGCAGCCCGCTTTCGGTGAGGTTGTATTTGACCGTGTTCTCCCAGACCGACTGGTTTCTTTCGAGCTCGAACAGGTCAATGTGCATAGGTCACCTTGGATGCCGCTGGGATGATGGAGAGAGGTAACGACCGGACGCGAAAGATTTTTCTCGAATCCCGGGAGGAGCCGGAAACATTCTGCCGAAGCCACGAAGCAAAACAAAATTGCATGCCGGGCGCGGCGCGTATCACGGGGGATGGAAATCTTCTTGTGATCGAGAGCAGGCATGGACAGCAGCACAACCGGGATCAGGCCGAATTACATCAATGGCGAATGGCGCCCCGCGGAAACCCATAGCGAGCGCCGCAATCCGTCGGACCTATCCGAAAGCATCGGCCGCTTTGCCATTGCGAGCCCCTCCGACGTCGCCGATGCGGTGACCGCCGCACATCAGGCGCTGCCGGGCTGGAGCGCCGAAACCCCGCAGAAGCGCCAGGACATCCTGAACAAAGCGGCGGATATCGTCATCCGCCGCAAGGACGAGCTTGCCGTGCTGTTGTCACGCGAGGAAGGCAAGACCCTGGTGGAGTCGAAGGCCGAGATCACCAAGGCAGGTGAAACTTTCCGCTATTTCGCCGGCGAAGCGGTACGTATGTCGGGCGCCAGCCTGCGCTCGGTGCGCGCCGGCGTCGATATCGATATGCGCCGCGAGCCGGTCGGCGTCATGGCGCTGATCACGCCATGGAATTTTCCATTCTCGATTCCGGCCTGGAAGTCGGCGCCGGCGCTGGCCTATGGCAATTGCGCCATTCTGAAGCCCGCCGATCTCACCAACGCCATTGCCTGGGAGCTGGCGAAGATTCTCGCTGAGGCGGGCGTGCCGCCGGGCGTCTTCCAGCTGGTGATGGGCGGCGCCGAGACCGGCGCCGCACTGGTGTCCGACCAGGGCATCGACGGGGTGAGCTTCACGGGCTCGGGCGCCGTCGGCCGACGCATCGCCAAGGATGTCGTCGATCGCGGCGTCCGTCTCCAGCTCGAGCTCGGCGGCAAGAATCCGCTTTATGTCGCGAGTGACGCCGACATGGCGAAAGCGGTCGATGCAGCGATCAAGGGCGGTTTCTATTCGACCGGCCAGCGCTGCACCGCCTCCAGCCGCATCATCGTCGATGCCGGAATTCACGACCGGTTCGTCGAGGAACTCCTGGCGCGCACCCGGGCACTGCGCATCGGCCATGCGCTCGATCCGAAAACCGATATCGGCCCGCTCGCCAGCGCGCCGCAGCTGCAACGCGTGTCGGGTTTCATCGCGCAGGCCGAGCAGGATGGCGCCGAACGCCGCTACGGCGGCGACAGTCTCGATCGCGAGACGCAAGGTTATTTCTTCTCGCCGGCGATCTTCACGCGCGGTGACATGCGCCAGATCATCAACCGCGAGGAGGTCTTCGGCCCGGTCATCTCGGTCTTCAAGGCGGAAGATTTCAACGCCGCGGTGAGGATCGCCAATGCCACCGAATATGGCTTGAGCGCCGGCATCTTCACCTCATCGCATGCCAAGGCCCGCGCCTTCATGCGGGCGAGCACCGCCGGCATGGTGATGGTGAATCTCCCGACGGTCGGCTCCGACTATCACGTGCCATTCGGTGGTCGTGGCGCCTCGGCCTATGGTCCGAAGGAGATGGGGCTCGGCGCCGTCGACTTTTTCACCGAGACCAAGACCGCTTATATCGCCGACTGAGGCGGTGACCCTGCCTGTTTCATTCCCGCCTGGGCCTGAAAACGGCAAGTTCTTTCCGACGCCCCGCTTAGTCTGGGGCGACAAATTCAAGGAGTGCGTGATGCGCAAGAAGATCAGCCCGATCGACCCGGCGAGCCTCGAGGCGGACACCAAGTCGACTTATCCAGAAGCCTTTCAACAGCCGGTGAGCGGACGCCGCAAGCGCCGCATCGGGCCGCTCGCCCAGCTGAAGCATCTTTCCGCCGTTCATGTCGAATTGCCGCCCGGCTGCGCCTCCTCGCTGCGCGTCTGGCACAGCCATGAGGACGAGCTCATCATCGTCACCGAGGGCGAATTGACGCTCGTCACCGATGATGGTGAGGAGATCATGCGCGCCGGCCATATCGCGGGATTCCCGGCCGGCGCCTCCAACGGCCATCAGATCGTCAATCGCAGCGGCCGGCCGGCCGCCTTCGTCGAGGTGGCGAGCTTCGATGAGCAGAATACCTCCACCTATCCCGACCATGATCTCCTGCAGATCCCCGACGGTCGCGGCCGCCGCTTCGTCCGCAAGGACGGCACGCCCTATTGATCCCGTGACCCAGCAGATCTCGCCCCGCCTGTCGGAGCCGCTGGCGCCGGAAATCCTCGATCTGGTCTTCCGGCCGCGGATCGAGCGCGAGCTCGGCAACGGCATCGACGATCTCTGCGCCGTCAACGAAGCGCATCTGATCATGCTGGAGCGCATGGGGCTGGTATCGGCGCGCGATGCGCTGAAGCTCGCCGAAGCGCTGACGGTTATCCGCGGCGAGGGGCCCGCCGCCATCCCGCGCGATCCCTCACGCGAGGACGGTTATTTCAACTTCGAGGCGGCGCTGATGGCGCGCGCCGGCGCGGAAGCAGGCGGCAGGCTTCATATCGCCCGCAGCCGCAACGACATCAACGCCACGCTCGACCGGCTCGCCATGCGTTCCCTGCTGGCGGAGATGATCGCCGCCGTGATCGACTGGCGCCGCGTCCTCAATGAACGGGCTCTGTCCTTCGCCGATATGGTGATGCCGGGTTATACGCATCTGCAGCTGGCGCAGCCGGTCACTTTCGGCTTCTATCTCGCCGGCATCGCGACGGCGCTCGCGCGCGACACGGAGCGTCTGTTCCGCGCCTATGAAGCAGCGAACAGCTGCCCGCTGGGTGCCTGCGCGCTGGCCGGCACGTCCTTCGCCACCGACCGCGACCTGGTCGCCGATCTGCTCGGCTTCGGCTCTGTGCGCCTCCACACGCAGGATGCCGTCGCCTCACGCGATTATGCCTGGGACGCGGCACTCGCCATGCTGAGCCTCGCCTCGACCTGGGGCCGTTTCGCCCAGGATCTCTATGTCTGGGCGACGCCGGAATTCGGGCTGGTTTCTTTCCCCGACAGCATCGCCGGCATTTCCAGCATCATGCCGCAGAAGAAGAACCCGATCGCCGTCGAGTTCCTGAAAAGCGCCTCGGGTGAGGTGCTGGGCGGCCTCACGGCGACGTTCACCATTTTCAAAGGCGGGCATTTCAGCCATGCCGGCGACACCAGCCGCGGCGCTCTGGCACCGCTCTGGCCGGCGCTGCGTTTGAGCCTGAACGCGGTGAAGATCGCGAGCCTGGTCGCCGATCGTATCGAGCCCAGGCCCACCATCATGGCCAAACGCGCGGCCGAAGGTTTTTCAACGGCGACCGATCTCGCCGATGAGCTGGTGCGCCAATGCGGCCTGTCCTTCCGGCAGGCGCATCATGTCGTCGCCGATCTCGTCCGTGACGCGACGGCGCGCGAGCTCGGCGTGATGGATATGCGCGAAAGCGATCTGTGCCAGGCCTTCGAGCGCGTGATGGGCCGGTCTCTCCCGGTTGCCGCGGGCGATCTGCTGGGCGTGCTCGATCCCGCCAAGGCGGTGCGTCGACGCCAGTCGGCCGGATCGGCCTCACCCGCCGAGACACGCAAGCTCTGCGCCACACTTGAAGAGGAAATCGATCGCGACACCGATGACTTGCGCGCGCGCACATCCGCTGTCACCGCCGCGCGGCAGCGCCTCGAATCGCAAATCTGCGCCCTTATGAAAACCGGGAAATCCTAGCGCGCCTTTTGGAAGAATTTGCCGCGACTCGGGCTTTCTTCGACACAAAGCGGCGTGTCGCAGACGCTTAAATAAGCGCATGAAAGAACAAGTTGAAAGCAGCCAGTTCGTGCGGCTCGGTGAGCACGCGCGACCGGCCCTCGAGATCAGGATCGACGGCAGGCGGTCTACCTGTCTTGCCGGCGACACGGTGCTCACCGCGGTGCTGCTGACCGGGCGCCATCTGCGTCAGTCGGAATTCGGTGACGGCCCGCGCGCCGGTTTCTGCAATATGGGCGCCTGCCAGGATTGCTGGATGTACCGCGCCGACGGCGAGCGTATCCGCGCCTGCACGACCTATGTCGAGGGCGGAATGGACATCTTCACGGCAGACCCGCAGCATCATGTCGCTTGAGAAGATCGTCATCATCGGCAGTGGCCCGGCCGGCACGCGCGCGGCCGAGACCTTGCTCCGTCAGGGCTGTCGGAACATCACCGTCATCAGCGAGGCACCGGCGAGCGGCGGCCAGATCTATCGGCGTCAGCCTCGGGGATTCGGGCGTCAAGCCCAAGAGATCTATGGCAGCGAGGCGGAGAAGGCGACGGCCCTGCATCGGAGCTTCGATGCGCTCGCCGACAGCGTCGACTATCGGCCCAATACGCTGGTCTGGAACATCTTCGACCGCAAGGTCTTCACCAACGGTCCGAAGGGCGTCGAGGAGCTTCCCTTCGATCGCCTGGTGCTCACCACCGGTGCGATGGATCGCATCCTGCCGGTGCCGGGCTGGACCTTGCCCGGTGTGTTCACGCTGGGCGGCGCCCAGATCGCCCTGAAGCACCAGGCTTGCGCGATCGGGCGTCAGGTGGTTTTCGCCGGCGCCGGCCCGCTGCTTTATCTCGTCGCCTGGCAGTATATGAAGGCTGGCGCCAATGTTGTCGCCGTGCTCGACACCTCCGCTTTCGCCAACAAGATGGCGGCCAGCCTCAAGCTGCTCGCGCTGCCGCGCCTCATGTTCAGGGGGCTCAAATTCCGCCGCGACCTCAAGGCCAAGGGTGTCGTCCTTCATGAGGGTGTCCGCCTCACGCGTATCGACGGCGACCAGTCGGTGACGGCCATCACCTTCACCAAAGGCGGCGTCGATCAGCGTCTCCTCTGCGATGCGGTGGGCCTTGGCTTCGGCCTCAATCCCGAGATGCAGCTCGCCGAGCTGGCGGGAGCCCGGACGCGTTTCGACCGAACCTTCCGGCAATGGGTTCTGGCCCATGACGGCGAGGGCCGGGTGGCGGGTGGCGTCTATGTGGCGGGCGATGGCCATGCGATCGGCGGTGCCGATGTCGCCGAGCTCACCGGCGAGCGCGCCGCCTGGGCGCTGCTCGCCGATTTGAAGCTGCCCGTCTCCGCAGATCGTCAGAGCTTCATTCGCCGCGCGCTCAAACGGCAGGCGATCTTCCGGCAAGGCATCGAGCAGAGCTTTCCGCTGCCGGCCGAGTGGGTGGCCGATACGCCGGACGAAACCATCCTGTGCCGCTGCGAGAATGTGACCTTCGGCGAGGTGCGCGCCGCCATCACCGAGCTCGAACCAAATGACGTCAACAGACTCAAGGCCTTTGCGCGGCCGGGCATGGGCCGTTGCCAGGGCCGCGTCTGTGGTCATGTCCTGGCCGAGTTGCTGGCCGCCGAGACCGGACGCCCGCTCGACGAGGTCGGACGGTTGCGCGGCCAGGCACCAGTCAAGCCGCTTCATTACAAGGCGGCTGCCGGCAAGGCGGAAACCTCAATTCAGCAATGGTTGGAGCAGACCGATAAGGTTTTGGAAAATGGTTGAGACGACCGAAACCGATATTGCGATCATCGGCGGCGGCATTGCCGGTATCGCCTCGGCCTATCATCTGGCGCTCGCCGGCAAACATGTGACCGTGCTCGAGAAGGGCGCGGTCGGCGCGCAGGCGAGCGGCGTCAATTTCGGTGGTCTGCGCACCAATGGCCGCGCCATGGCGGAGCTTTCCTTAAGTCTCCGGGCACGCGAGATCTGGCGGAAGCTCAAAGATCTGATCGGTCATGACTGCGAGACCGAGTTCACCGGCCATGTCGAGATCTGTGACCGTGAGGATCATCTGGCCGCGGTGGAGAAATGGGCGCCGGAGGCGAATGCGTTGGGTGTCGGCGCCGAGATGCTGTCGGGCGCCGCTGTCGCCAAACGTTTCCCGTGGATCGGCCGGCGCATGCTGGGCGGGATTTATGTCGCGGCCGATGGCGCCGCCAATCCGCGTCTCGTGACTCCCGTCTTCGCCCGCGCGGTGCGCAAGCTCGGCGTGACGATTCGCGAGCAGGTGCCGGTGACGTCCGTCGGTTATCACAGTGGCCGCTTCGAGATCACGACCGGTAAAGGCGCCGTCATCCGCAGCCCCATTCTCGTCAATGCCGCGGGTGCCTGGGGCAAGCGTATCGCGCAGCATCTCGGCGAGGACTATCCGCTCGACGTGATGGCGCCGCAAATGGTGGTGAGCGAGCCCTTCGCGCGCCAGGCGACGGCGACCGTCGACTATCCGGTCAATGGCCGCTTCTTCTATGCCCGCCAGATCGGCCGCGGCAATCTGCTGTTCGGGCGGGGGCCGGGCCGCGGCGATCTCGATACGTCGCGCGCTTCTTACGTGCCGCAGAATGCTTTCGACGCCTCGCGCATCGCCATCGACGTCCTGCCGATGCTGAAAGGCCGCACCTTCCTGCGCAGCTGGGCGGGCGTCGAGGGCAAGACGCCGGACTCGCTCCCGATATTAGGGGCGAGCCCGGTTCGTGACGGGCTGATCCATGCTTTCGGCTTTTCCGGTCATGGCTTCCAGCTCGGGCCGGCGACCGGCGCGGTCGTCGCCGATCTCATCCTGAGAGGAAAGACGGCGACCGACATATCGGGCTTCAGCCCACGCCGCTTCGAGAAGAAGAAATGATATCACGCGACGCGCTTGAGCTCGATCCGGGTGGGATCCTGCACCGGCGCCGGCAGCACCGGCTCGTTCTTGATCTCGCGCAGCACCACGAAGCTGTCATAGCGCGAGAACTGCACTTCGCCGGCAAGCATCTCGCGTGACAATTCCTCGTAAGCGGCGAGATCGGCGCAGTCGAAGCGCAGCATGTAATCATAGGGGCCGGCGAGGCCGAAGCAGCTGGTGATCTCGGTGATCCGGCGCACGATGCGCTCGAAGGTCTGGAAGTCGTGCGTGCCGTGATTTTTCAGCGACACCGCCGCCAGGATTGTCACATTGGAGTAAAGCTTCGTCCAATAGATCTGGGCGCGATAGCCTTTGACGAGGCCCAGCCTCTCGAGCCGGCGCACCCGCTTATGGCAGGGGCTGGGCGAGATGCCGACCAGGGTGGAGAGGTCCTGATTGGTGATCCGGCCGTTCTTCTGCAGCTCGACAAGGATCTTGAGGTCGATGCGGTCGACCTTGTTCTGCAGCGGCATTCCTTCGGTTTTCTGAAAATGGGCGTTCATAGTACTATCCTCACCGGATCTCCCTTAAGCACTTTCGCCAAGTCATCACCGGAGCGGCTGGCCAAGCAAACGAAAAGATGGAAGCTCTGAATGAGAAATTTGCATTCTGACGTCCCGATGATGGCCTGGCTGCACACTTTGGTCGCCTTCGAGGCGACGGCGCGCCATGGCAGCGTCAAGCAGGCGGCCGACGAATTGTCGCTCACCCCCGGCGCCGTCAGCCGCCAGATCAAGCATCTGGAGGAATCGATCCGCGCCGTCCTGTTCCAGCGCGGCCATAATTCGATCGAGCTCACCGAGGCGGGCAGGGTGTTCCTGGCCAAGGCCAATGTCGCGCTCGCCGCGGTGCGCACCGGCGTGCAGGAGGTCTATGGCCTGGCGACGCGCCTCACCGTCAAGGTGCCGCTGACCTTGATGCAGCGCTGGCTCATTCCGCGGCTCGGCGAGTTTCGCAAGACGCACCCGGCCACCGATCTGCGACTGCGCACCATGCCGCCGCCGGCCGGCGACCAGACCGATATCGAGATCGTCTATCTGCGCGGCGAACCGCGCCTCGATGGTGAGTTCGGCGCCTTGTTCCTGCTCGACCGGACAGTGCCGATCTGCCGCGCCGATCTGATTGCGGCGAAGGATGTCCCGCTCGCGCCCGAGCAGCTGATGTCCCATCCGATCCTGCAGGACACGCCCGACGGCTGGTCATGGCATCAATGGTGCCGCCAGCAGGGCGTCGCCTATCAGCCGCAGAAGAATGTGCTGATCTTCGACACCGACGAGGCCTCGATCGATGCCTGCCTTGCCGGCCTCGGCATCGCCCAGGCGAATATGGCCTTCATCTCACCCATCCTGGCGCGCGACGATCTCGCGATGCCATGCGGCGCCAAGGATGCTGTTTTGGGCGGTTATTATGCGGTCATCCGCAACACCAATCCGGCGGCGGAGGCTTTCGTCGACTGGCTCAAGGCGGCCGGGCTGGAGCAGCTCGGCTGAATCAAGCGGTGATGCTGACGGCGCTGGTCCGGATCGCGGAGATGTTGCGGCCATAGGCCTTGGCGTCGCCCTTGAATACGGCGGAGCCGGCAACCAGCGCATTGGCGCCGGCCTTGACGACGAGCGGCGCCGTTTCGGCGGTGATGCCGCCATCGACCTCGATGTCGATGTCGCGGCCCTGGACGAGATCGCGCGTCTCGCGGATCTTCTCGATCATGCCTGAGATGAAGCTCTGGCCGCCAAAGCCTGGATTGACCGTCATCACCAGGATGAGGTCGAGACGGTCGAGCACATGTTTGATATGGGCGACCGGTGTCGATGGGTTGAGCGCCACACCGGCTTTCTTGCCGAGCGCCTTGATCGTCTGCAGGGACCGGTCGAGATGCGGACCCGCTTCGGCATGCACGGTGATGATGTCGGCACCGGCCTTGGCGAAAGCCTCAAGATAGCGATCGACCGGCGCGATCATCAGATGCACGTCGAATATCTTTTTCGTCACCGGTCGGATCGCCGCCATCACCGGCGGTCCGAAGGTGATGTTGGGCACGAAATGCCCATCCATCACGTCGATATGGATCCAGTCGGCGCCCGCTTCATCGATCGCGCGCACCTCCTCGCCGAGCCTGGCGAAATCGGCGGAGAGGATGGACGGCGCGATATGAAGCGGACGGGCCATGGTCGAGCTTGCCTGATCAGATGAACTTGCTCACCGCGACAGCCGTGTCGGCCATGCGGTTGGAGAAGCCCCATTCATTGTCGTACCAGGCGAGCACACGCACCAGCGTGCCGTCCATGACCTTGGTCTGGTCCATATGGAAGGTCGACGAATTCGGATTGTGGTTGAAGTCGATCGAGACATTCGGATCGTTGGTGTAGCCGAGGATACCCTTGAGCTGCTGCTCGGCGGCGCGCTGGATGGCGCCGTTGACTTCCTCGACGCTGGTGGCGCGCTTGGCGACGAATTTGAAGTCGACCACCGACACGTTGGGCGTCGGCACGCGGATCGACACGCCGTCGAGACGGCCCTTGAGCTCGGGCAGCACCAGGCCGACGGCCTTGGCGGCGCCGGTCGAGGTCGGGATCATCGACAGCGCCGCGGCGCGGGCGCGATAGAGGTCCTTGTGCATCGTGTCGAGCGTCGGCTGGTCGCCGGTATAGGCATGGATCGTCGTCATGAAGCCCTTGTCGATGCCGATCGCGTCATTCAGCACCTTGGCGACGGGCGCCAGGCAGTTGGTGGTGCAGGAGGCGTTCGAGATGACGACATGGTCCTTGGTGAGCTTGTCGTGATTGACGCCATAGACGACGGTGAGGTCGGCATTGTCGGCGGGCGCTGAGACGATCACCTTCTTGGCGCCGGCGGTGATATGGGCCGAGGCCTTCTCCTTGGAGGTGAAGATGCCGGTGCATTCGAGCGCAATGTCGACACCGAGCTCCTTCCAGGGGAGCTGCGCCGGGTCCTTGATGGCGGTGACCTTGAACTTCTCTTTGCCGATCGAGATCGTGTCACCGGAGACCGTCACTTCATGCGGGAAGCGGCCATGCACGCTGTCGTAACGTAAGAGATGGGCGTTGGTCTCGACCGGGCCCAGATCATTGACGGCGACGACATCGATGTCCTTGCGTCCCGATTCGAAGATGGCCCGCACGATATTGCGGCCAATTCGGCCAAATCCGTTGATCGCGACGCGTACAGCCATGTCTCTCTCTCCTCTTCGGCAGACTTAAATGAGCAGGGCCCGCTTTATAGACGACTGGCCGGCGGGGGGAAGGGAAAATGGCCGTGCCAAACACTCTTGCGGCAGTCATGCGCACGCAACATAGCAGAGCTTACATTAGCTATAGATAATATAAGCTTGCTTATTATATGCTAGAACCTTAGATCTCCGGGACTATGAAACCCGAACATGCATCCCTTGGCCTTCTGCTGATCGATACCGGCCGCCTGTTGCGCAAGCGGTTCGAGCAGAATGTCCGCGGCACCGGCCTGACCCGCGCGCAATGGCAGGTCCTCAAAGAGATCTATCTCAAGGAAGGCCTCAACCAGGGCGCCCTGGCTGAGCTGCTCGAGGTCGAGCCCATCACTGTCGGCCGCCTGGTCGACCGGCTGGAGCAGGCCGGCCTCATCGAGCGCCGCCCGCACCCGACCGACCGCCGCGCCTGGTCACTTTATTTATTGCCGGCCGCGCATCCGCTCCTGGAGACCCTCAAGCACATCGGCGGTGAAACCCGCGCCGAGCTTCTCCAGGGCATGAACGACACCGAAATCGACGAGGCGATGCGCCTCCTCGCCAAGATGAAAGACAATCTCATCGCCATCATGAGTGACACGGCCGATGAGCGGAGAGTTGGAAATGGCCGCCGTTGAAGCAAAGACAGAGAAGCGTGAGACAATCGAAGCGCGTGAGCCCGCCAAGGTCGTAGACCTGCCGGTCGCGCCGAAGCGCCGCAACAAGCGCAAGCTCCTGCGCATCAGCCTCCTCACTCTGGGTCCGCTGGTGGCCTTGGCCGTCGCCGGTGAAATGTATCTGGCGGGCGGCCGTTATGTCGAAACCGACAATGCCTATATCCAGGCGGCGATCATGAATGTCGCGACCGACGTGCCGGGCACCGTCGCCGAGGTCGCCGTGCATGAGAATGAGGTCGTCGAGAAAGGCGCGCTTCTGTTCAAGCTCGACGACGCGCCGTTCCGCATCACGCTGGCCGGCGCCGAGGCGCAGCTCGGCATGGTACGCAACGATCTGACTGCGCTGCAGGCCACTTATCGGCAGAATCTCTCCGCCATCGATCAGGCGAAGTCGTCGCTCGATTATGCTCAGACGACCTATGACCGCCAGCTTAATCTTCAGCAGCGCGGCGTTGCCGCCCAGGCCTCGCTTGATCAGGCGCGCCGCGATCTCGACACCGCGACGGAGCAACTGCGCGGCGCCCAGCGCGCCGCCGACGCCACGCTCTCGCAGCTCGGCGGCAATGCCGATGGTCCGGTGGACAATCATCCGCGCATGCTCGAAGCCAAGTCGGCAATCGACAAGGCTGAGCGCGACCTGACCCGTTCCACCATTCTGGCGCCCTGGTCCGGCACCGTCGCCAATGTCGAGAATCTGCGCGTCGGTTCCTATGTTACGGTCGGCCAGCCGGCGATGAGCCTCGTCGCCAGCAACGATCTCTGGGTCGAAGCCAATCCGAAGGAAACCGATCTCACTTATCTCAAGGTAGGTGATGAAGCCGAGGTCAGCGTCGATGCCTATCCGGGCAAGACCTGGAAGGCGAAGGTCACCAGCCTCAGCCCCGCGACCGGGTCCGAATTCTCCGTGCTGCCGCCGCAAAACGCCACCGGCAACTGGGTGAAGGTCGTCCAGCGCGTGCCGGTGAAGCTTGTCATCGAGAATGAAGCCGATGCGCCGCGCCTCACGTCGGGCATGAGCGTCGACGTGTCGATCGACACCGGCCATAGCCGCAGCCTGTGGTCGTTGTTCGGTTCGTCGGCCAAGGCAGCCGAATAACACGAGAGAGCTCGCTATGAGCGACGCGGTCCCCCATCGAGGCATCATCACGGTCTGCGTGATGCTCGCCACCATCATGCAGGCGCTCGACACGACCATCGCCAATGTCGCGCTGCCTTACATGATGGGCTCGCTCTCGGCCACGCTCGACCAGATCAACTGGGTTCTCACCTCTTACATCGTCGCCGCCGCCATCATGATCCCGGTCACCGGCTTTCTGGTGACGCGTTTCGGCCGCAAGCCGGTCTTCGTGATCGCCGTCCTGGGCTTCACCATCGCTTCCGTCCTGTGCGGTCTCGCCGCCTCGCTCGAGCAGATGGTGCTTTATCGCCTGTTGCAGGGCATATTCGGCGCGCCGCTGGTGCCGCTGTCGCAGTCGGTGCTGCTCGATTCCTATCCGCGCGAGAGGCATGGCTCGGCGATGGCCATCTGGGGCGTCGGCGTCATGGTCGGACCGATCCTGGGCCCGACGCTGGGCGGCTGGCTCACCGAATATTACAACTGGCGCTGGGTGTTCTTCATCAACGTGCCGGTCGGCATTCTCACCATTGCCGGCCTGATGACTTATCTCACCGACTCGCCCCGCACCAAGGCGAGCTTCGACTGGACCGGCTTCCTGTTGCTGGCTTTTTCAATAGGCGGCCTGCAGATGATGCTCGACCGCGGTGAGAATCTCGACTGGTTCTCATCGGTCGAAATCATGATCGAGGCCGGCATCGCCATCACCGCGTTCTATATGTTCATCGTCCATATGATGACGGCGGACAACCCGTTCATCGATCCGAAGATTTTCGCCGACCGCAATTTCTCCATCGGCCTCATCGCCATCTTCATCGTCGGCATCATCCTGCTCGCCACCATGGCGCTGCTCACCCCGTTCCTGCAGCAGATCATGGGCTATCCGGTGCTGACCGCCGGTCTCGTGATGGCGCCGCGCGGCATCGGCACCATGGTCGCCATGATGATCGTCGGCCGGGTGATTTCGCGCATCGATCCGCGCTTCCTCTTCGCCTTCGGCCTGGTGCTGATCGCCTTCACTTTGTGGGAGATGATGTATTATACGACTGATGTGTCGCAGGCGACGATCATCCGCACCGGCATCATCCAAGGGGCGGGCCTAGGCTTCGTCTTCGTGCCGCTGTCGACCATCACCTTCGCCACCCTCGATCCGCGCTATCGCACCCAGGCGACGTCCTTGTTCAGCCTGATGCGCAACATTGGCTCGAGCATCGGCATCTCGATCGTCATCTTCATGCTGACCCGCAACACGGTGATCGTGCATGCCGATCTCGCCGCCCAGGTGACGCCGTTCAATCTCGGCCTTCATATGCCGGGGCTGAACCATATCTGGGACATGACGACATTGTCCGGCAAGGCGGCGCTCAATGCCGAGGTGACCAAGCAGTCGGCCGTCGTCGCTTATGCCAATGACTATCTCCTGATGATGTATGTGGCGCTCGCCACGCTGCCCTTGGCTTTCCTGCTGTCGAAACCGTCCAAACGGGGCGGCGGTGGCGCCCCGGCGGTCGCTGCCGATTGACGGCGGCGGTCAGGGAAAACTTACGGCGGAAATGCAGGTGATTGCAGGGATTTGCAGAGAAATTCCGGAAAAATAATATGCAGGGAAATTTGCGTCGCACCCGAACGCATCCTTTCATGCTGAAATTCTCCAACTCCCATGCTGTCACCCACGATTGCAAGGGACGTCAGCGCTCTTCCGGCGGAATGTCCCTGATCCTCAGGCTATGTGCTTCAATGTCGGCGGTACTGTAGGACAGCGACATGCGCTTCTGCGAGGCCGGGCGCTTGGCGAGCGAAAGTCCGGGCCGCCACTCGGTCTTGGGCCGGATCGGGCGCGGCGCGAAGCCGCCGCCGCAATTCGGGCAGACATTGGCGAGCGCCTTTTCGGCGCAATCGGCGCAGAAGGTGCATTCATAAGTGCAGATCCGCGCCAATGTCGAAGCGGGCGGCAGGTCCTTGTCGCAATATTCGCAGTTCGGCCGCAACTCCAGAGCCATCAGGTCCTCCTTCGTGGACATGAACAGATTAAGCGATTAGGCTTTGGCGTGAATGCCAAAGAACCCTCGAATTCCGCCAATACCCCGGCCGGTCGAGATCGTCATTTTTCCCGATCTCCAATTGCTCGATGTCGCCGGCCCCTTGCAGGTCTTCGCCTCGGCGAATGATTTGGAGCGGCAGGCCGGGCGCCCGCCGCCTTACGCCATAAGGGTCGTGGCGCGCAGCTCACCCGTGAATACCTCCGCCGGTCTCGCGCTTCTGGCCGCGCGTCTGCCGCCGCCGGGCAAACCGGTCGACACCTTGATCATTGCAGGCGGATCCAGTGTTCATGACGCCTGCCTGGATAAGGCTCTGATCCGCTGGCTTACGGCGCGTGCCGGCAAGGCGCGACGTGTGGCCTCGGTCTGTACCGGCGCGTTCCTCCTGGGAGCGGCGGGTCTGCTCGATGGCCGGCGCGCCGTGACCCATTGGTCCGATTGCGAAAGGCTGGCCAGGAGTTTCCCGACGGCACGTGTGGACATGAACGCCATCTTCGTGCGCGACGGAGGCTTATGGACCTCGGCCGGCGTCACCGCCGGCATCGACATGTCATTGGCTCTGGTCGAAGAGGATATCGGTCATGCGGCGGCCGCCGCGGTGGCGCGTGAGCTCGTGGTGTTTCTCAAGCGTCCGGGCGGCCAGGCGCAATTCTCGACCGTGCTGACCTATCAGGAGCGTGACGAAACATTCGGTGCGCTGCATGGCTGGATGGCGGACAATCTCGCGCAAGATCTTTCCGTGCCGGCGCTCGCCAGGCGGGCCGGTATGAGCGAGCGCAGCCTGTTGCGCCATTATCGCACCCATCTGGGCGTCACGCCGGCGCGCGCCGTCGAGAAGATGCGGGTCGAAGCGGCCTGCCAGCTTCTCGCCACGACGCGTGATCCGGTGAAGCGCATAGCCCGGCGCTGCGGCTTCGGATCGGAGGAGACCATGCGGCGCAGCTTCTTCCGCCAGATGGCGGTGGCGCCGCATGATTACCGGGCGCGCTTCTCTTCGCCCGTCAAGCGTTAAAGGAGTTCAGCGCCCCTGCACGAGTCGCAGCTGGGCTTCGTCGCTGGCGACTTTCGCCGGCTCCTCGACATCGAGCTGCTCGATGCGCAGGCCCCGTTTGGTGATCTTGTCGGCCGACAGGCCGAGCTTTTCGAGATCGCTGTTCGCCTGGCCGAAATGGCGCTGCAGGTCGAGCACCCGGTCCTTGAGCCGGCCGACATCCTCGAGGAGGCGCGCCACCTCGATCTTGATGACGCCCGCCTGCTCGCGCATACGTGCATCCTTGAAGATCGCCTGCATGGTCTGAATCAGCAGCATCAGGATGTTGGGCGAGGCGATGATGACGCGCTCGCGATGCGCCTTCTGCAAAACGTCCTCGAAGCGCTCATAAAGATCGGCATAGATCGATTCCGACGGCACGAACATGATCGCCGTCTCATGCGTCTCGCCGGCGATGAGGTATTTGCCGGCGATGTCCTTCACATGCAGGGTCACGTCGCGCCGCAGCCGCGTCTCGGCGGCGCGGATTTCGGCCTCGCCGGTCGCGGCCTTCAGCGCGTTGAATGCCTCGAGCGGAAATTTCGCATCAAGCACCAGGCGCAATTCGGATTCGGGCAGCTTGATCAGGCAGTCGGGACGCGAGCCGTTCGACAAGGTCGACTGGAATTCATAGGCATTGGCATGCAGCCCGTCGCGGATGATCGCTTCCATCCGCGCCTGGCCATAGGCACCACGCGCCTGCTTGTTCGAGAGGATGTCTTTCAGCGAGATCATCTCGGAGGAGAGCTGGGTGAGATTGGCTTGCGCCGTGTCGATGACCGCCAGCCTTTCATAGAGATGCTTCAGCGACTGGTGAGTGCGCTCGGCCTGCTCGTTGAGGCCGCGGCCGACCCGGTGACTCACCTGGTCGAGGCGCTCATCAAGGGTGCGCGCCAGATGCTGCTGGCCGCTCGCCGCCTGGTCGGTGAAGCTGCGTAACTGGCCGGCCATTTCGGCGAGGCGGAATTCCATCTCGGACGCCCGGCGCATGGTCTCGAGACCTTCCTCGCGCCGCTGCTTCTGGCCGCGCCAGGCCATCACCGCGGTGACGATGAGGAGAAGGAACGCCAAGGCGGCGGCGGCGAGCAAAATCTGGCCCAGGCTGAAGGCCTGGCCGCCGATCTGGAGAACGGTCTGGTCGAGGGTCATGGCCCATCTTACGCGATTCGGGCAGCGAAATACAAAACATGAACGTCCCTCTCCTTCGAATGTCACAAAGCCGGCAGGATTCGGAGTAACATTAGGGGCAGAAGGAGATCCGCCATGCTGCGCCCTTTGTTTCTGACATTGACGATCGCGCTCACGGCTTCCGGCGCCGGGGCGGCGGAGATCACGGGCCGTTATGTGCTGGAGAAGGTCGAGCAGGGCTTCCTGCGCCTCGATTCCCAGACAGGTGTCATGTCGCTCTGCGCGGTCTCGTCCGGCGTATGGGAATGCACCGCCATCAAGGACGAAGCCCTTGACGGGACTAAGGAATTGGGTCGGTTGCGGGACGAGAATGAGAGCCTGAAGAAACGTGTGGCCGAGCTCGAGAAAGGCGGCGCCATGGCCAAGCTGCCGAGCGACCAGGAGGTCGACCGCATGATGGACATCTTCGGCAAGATGTTCGACCGCTTCCTCGATTTCGCCCGCGAGATGGACGGCAAAGAGAAGAGCGGCACCCAGCTCTAACTCCGCTTTCAAAACCCTCGGAATGGCAGGCTGCGGGCAGGCGCTCGCGGCTTAGGCGTGATTCTGCGTGCAGAATGAATGGTTTAGCAAAAGTGTCGACATATTTTGCGATAATGGCGAATATTTGCTGGATAAAGCGCAAGTAAATCCATATTATGTCGACACAATCAATTGCAGGGGAGGGGCGGCTTCGTGTCTGTTTCGATCAATAATGAGCGTCCGGCGCCAGACGGCGTGCTTGTCGACATTGCCGACTTTGTCCTGAATTATCGCGTCGACAGCGCCCTGGCCTATGAGACGGCGCGCAACTGCCTGATCGATACGCTGGGCTGCGGTCTCGAAGCGCTCGACTATCCGGCCTGCACCAAGCTCCTGGGGCCGGTCGTTCCGGGCACCATCGTTCCTCATGGCGCGCGCGTGCCGGGCACGCCCTACCAGCTCGATCCCATCCAGGCCGCCTTGAACATCGGCACCATGATCCGCTGGCTCGACTTCAACGATTGCTGGCTCGCGGCGGAATGGGGACACCCTTCCGACAATCTCGGCGGCATCCTGGCCGTCGCCGACTGGCTGTCACGCACCGCTGTCGCCGCCGGGCGACCGCCTCTGACGATGCGCGATGTGCTCACCGCGATGATCAAGGCGCATGAGATCCAGGGCTGCTTCGCGCTCGAGAATTCGTTCAACAAGGTCGGCATCGACCATGTGATCCTCGTCAAGCTCGCTTCGACCGCGGTGGTCTCGGGCCTGCTCGGCCTCACCCGCGACGAGATCATCAACGCACTGTCGCTCGTCTTCGTCGACGGCCAGGCGCTGCGCACCTATCGCCATGCGCCCAATGCCGGCTCGCGCAAGAGCTGGGCGGCGGGCGACGCGACCAGCCGCGCCGTGCGCCTGGCGCTCACCGCCAAGACCGGCGAGATGGGTTATCCTTCCGCGCTCACCGCCAAGACCTGGGGCTTCTACGACGTCTCCTTCCGCGGCCAGCCTTTCCGCTTCCAGCGCCCCTATGGCTCCTATGTCATGGAGAATGTGCTGTTCAAGATTTCCTACCCGGCCGAGTTCCACGCCCAGACGGCCGTCGAGGCGGCGATGTCCTTCCATGAGCAGTTGAAGCGTATGGGCCGCGGCAGCGACGACATCGCCAAGATCCGCATCCGCACCCATGAGGCGGCGATCCGCATCATCGACAAGCGCGGGCCGCTGCACAACCCGGCCGATCGCGATCACACGATGCAATATATGGTGGCGATCCCGTTGCTCTTCGGGCGCCTGACCGCCGCCGACTATGAGGATGGCGTCGCCGCCGATCCGCGTGTCGATGCGTTGCGCGCCAAGATGGAATGCGTCGAGGACGAGGCTTTCACGCGTGACTATCACGATCCCGAAAAACGCTCGATCTCGAATGCCATGACGCTGACGCTCAAGGACGGCACCGTGCTGCCCGAGATCATGGTCGAATATCCGATCGGCCATAAGCGTCGCCGGAAAGACGGCATTCCGCTGCTCGAGGCGAAGTTCCGCACCAATCTGGCGCGCCGTTTCGTCGACAAGCGCCAGCACCAGATTCTCGATGTCTCGCTCGACCAGAAGCGGCTCGAGAGCATGAGCGTCAATGACTATGTCGATCTTTATGTGAGCTGAGAACGCCTCATGCCGTATCTACTCGGAAGCGATATTCCGGACCGGCCCGCGGGCGAGCGCTTCCGCGCCCTCGTCGAAGCGGGTGGCATCGTCCGCATGCCGGGCGCTCACAATGGCATGGCCGCCCTTCAGGCCAAGGCCGCCGGCTTCAAGACGCTGTATCTGTCGGGCGCGGCGATGACCGCCTCGATGGGCCTGCCCGATCTCGGCATCATCACCGTCGATGAGGTCGCCTTCTTCATCCGCCAGATCGTGCGGGCGTCGGGCCTGCCGGTTCTGGTCGATGGCGACACCGGCTATGGCGAGGCCCTCAATGTCATGCATATGGTCCGCGTCTTCGAGGATGCGGGCGCCGGTGCCGTCCAGATCGAGGACCAGCTCCTGCCGAAGAAATGCGGCCATCTCAACGACAAGAAGCTCGCCGACGCGCAGGATATGGCCGCCAAGGTCGCTGCTGCCCGGCGCGCCCGCCGCCATCTCTACATCATCGCGCGCACCGACGCGGCGGCGAGCGAGGGCATCGACGGTGCGGTGGCGCGTGCCAGGCTCTATCTCGAGTCTGGCGCCGATGCGATCTTTCCCGAGGCGCTGACCTCGGCCGAGATGTTCCGTGAATTCGCCCGCCGCATGCCCGGCGTGAAGCTGCTCGCCAATATGACCGAGTTCGGCCGCACGCCCTTCTTCACGGCGTCCGAATTCGAGGCGATGGGCTACCGGATGGTGATCTGGCCGGTCTCCTCGCTGCGCGTCGCCAACAAGGCGCAGGAGAAGCTTTATGCCGCGCTCGCCAAAGATGGCGGCACGCATGCGATGATCGATGCGATGCAGACGCGCGCCGAGCTCTACGCGGCCATTGGTCTCGCTGACTATGAAGCGCTCGATGCCTCGATCGTCGCGACCATCACGCCCGAAAACATGCCGCAGCGCAAGCAACCATAACGGCCTCCGCGCCTGGCGCGGCAACAAGATGACCAGCCTAGGACAGTCCAAAGGCGGCATGAAAACAAAAGATGAGGAGACGATGCTCAAGAGATCATTTCTGACCGGCGTTATCGCGCTGGCCTTCAGCGCCGGGTTGGCCGCGGCCGAACCGGCGAAAGTCCTGATCCCGGCCAATCCGGGCGGCGGCTGGGACGGCGCCGGCCGCGAGACCATGGCGGCCTTCAACAAGTCCGGCGTGTTCACCGACGGTGTGTCCTTCACCAACAAGGGCGGCGCCGCCGGCACCATCGGGCTCGCTGAATTCGTGCGCACCGCGGAAGGTGACGACAATGCGCTCCTGGTGACGGGCGTCATCATGGTGGGCGGTGTGATCAGCAACAAGACGCCGGTCTCGCTCGACAACACCACGCCCCTGGCGCGCATGACCAATGAATATAATGCGATCGCCGTGCCGGCCGATTCACCCATCAAGACACCGCAGGATTTCCTCGCGGCGCTTAAGGCGGATCCGGGTGCGTTGTCGGTCGGCGGCGGCTCCGCCGGCGGCGTCGATCACGTGCTGTTGGCGTTGCTCGCCAAGCAGGCGGGGGCGCCGGTCGACAAGATCAACTTCGTTTCGTTCTCCGGCGGCGAGATCCTGGCGTCCCTGGGCGGCGGCAAGATCAAGGCCGCGATCTCGGGCGCTTCGGAATTCCGCGATTTCGCCAAATCGGGCCGCATCCGCATCATCGCCGTCAGCGGCCCGACCCGTGTCGAAGGCCTCGACGTGCCGACCCTCAAGGAATCGGGCATCCCGATCGAGATCGGCAACTGGCGTGGCTTTGTCGGCGCGCCCGGCATGAGCGAGGCCGGCCGCAAGGCCTGGCTCGACCGTTTCGAGAAGCTGCATGCGAGCGATGTCTGGAAAGAAGCGCTGAAAGCCCATGGTTGGGAAGACGCCTATCTCGCCGGTGACGAGTTCAAGGCCTTCATCAAGGCGGAAGAAACGAACTGGACGACCGCGCTCAAGGACGTCGGTATCCTGAAGTGACCTTGAAGCCCCGTTGGTGTTTCACCGGCGGGGCCTTCAGTCATGTGGAATGACAGGAGTCGTCATGCCTTCTCTTGATCAGCGCAAGGCCGCTCGTCCGTGGTGGCTGGGTGTCGCCGTCTTCGCGATGGGGGCACTCTGGCTCTATGGCGCGGCAGGCATTGCTTCGACGACCAACTATATCGGCCTCGGACCGGCGGCGATGGTTCAGGTCGCGGGCGGCGGCCTGGCGATCCTCGGCATCCTCCTCGTCATCCAGGCTCTGCGGGGCGAGACCTTCGCAGCCCAGGACGAAGAGGGCGCCGATGCCGCGGCACCGCCTTCGCGTCCGGCCTTTCTGCTGGCGCTTGCCGGCGTGGCGATGCCTTTGCTGACCATGAAGATGCTGGGCTTCCCGATTACCGCCATGCTCGCCTTTACATTGGTGACGCATGCCTTCGGCTCGCGCCGCACGCTGCTCGATCTCGCCATCGGCGCGCTGATCGGCACGCTCTCCTGGTATGGCTTCGAGCTGCTCGGCATCGAGCTCGGGCCCTTCATTCCTCTGCTCCGGTGAGATGATGGACATTCTGCAGCAGCTCCTTGCCGGTTTCGCCGTCGCCCTTCAGCCGATCAATCTGTTCTGGGCGCTGGTCGGCTGCCTGCTCGGCACCGCGATCGGCGTGCTGCCGGGCATTGGCCCGGCGCTGACCATCGCGTTGCTCCTGCCGGTCACCGCGCAGGTGGCGCCTGAATCCGCCTTCATCATGTTCGCCGGCATTCTCTATGGCGCGCTTTATGGCGGCTCCACCACCTCGATCCTGCTCAACATGCCGGGCGAGAGCGGTTCGGTGATGACCGCCATCGAAGGCAACCGCATGGCGCGCAATGGCCGCGGCGCCGCGGCCTTGGCGACGTCGGCGATCGGCTCCTTCGTCGCCGGCACTCTCGGCACGCTGGCGTTGACTTTCCTGGCGCCCACCATTGCCGAGCTCGCTTTCATCTTCGGGCCTGAGGATTATTTCGCGCTGATGATCCTGTCCTTCACCTCGGTCGCGGTGGTGATGGGAACATCGCGGGTCAGGGGCTTCACCGCGCTGTTCTTCGGCCTGGCCCTCGGCACGATCGGCATCGACACGCAGACCGGCCAGTCGCGCATGACCTTCGGCACGCTTGAGCTGCTCGACGGCATTTCCTTCACCGTGGTGCTGGTTTCGCTCTTCGCCGTTGGTGAAACACTTTATGTGGCGAGCCGCCAGGCGCGCACCGCCGGCGTGGTCTTTCCGCTGAAAGGCCGCGCCTGGATGACGCGCGAGGATTGGCGCCGCTCCTGGAAACCATGGCTGCGCGGCGCCCTCATCGGCTTCCCGATCGGCTCGCTGCCGGCCGGCGGCACCGAAATTCCAACCTTCCTCTCTTATACGGTGGAGCGCCGCCTCAGCGAGAAGCCGGAGGAATTCGGCCATGGCGCCATCGAGGGCGTGGCGGGGCCTGAAGCCGCCAATAACGCCGCCGCGGCGGGCATATTGGTGCCGCTGCTGACTCTTGGACTTCCCTCGACCGCGACGGCGGCGGTGCTGCTCGCCGCCTTCCAGAATTACGGCCTGCAGCCGGGGCCCTTGCTGTTCGCCACCAATCCCGGCCTGCTCTGGGGCCTGATCGCCTCGCTGTTCGTCGGCAATGTCATCCTGCTCATTCTCAATCTGCCGCTGGTCGGCATGTGGGTGCGCCTGCTGCTGATCCCGCGCCCTTACATCTATGGCGGCATCGTCGTCTTCGCGCTGGTCGGCGTGTGGGGCCTGTCCACCTCCTGGATGGACCTCTTGCTGATGTGCGGCATCGGCCTCATCGGCTATGTGGCGCGCGTCTATGATTTTCCGATCGCGCCGGCGCTGATCGGTCTCATTCTGGGACCACAGGCCGAAATTCAGTTGCGCCGCGCTTTGGCGGTGAGCCAGGGCGACTGGAGCGTGCTGGTCGGCACGCCGATCGCGGCGACATTGCTGGCCATCGCGGCTTTGGTGATTTTCCTGCCGTTTTTTGTCGCGAGATTCCGTGGGGCAATGCAGGAGTCCAAGGCGTGACGGCATCCGGCCGTCACGTCTTGGCTTTTTATTCTTCCGATACTTTGGCCAATTGCGCTGAGCGGATCCGCCGTGACGGGCGCTGATTATCCGCGGCCGCTGCCAGCGCCGTCTGCAGCGCCACCTTGGCGGAGCGGATGTGGCGGCGCATGAGAATCTCGGCGAGCTCGCCGTCGCGTTGGACGATGGCGTCGGTGATGCGCAGATGTTCCTTCCAGGCCTCGCGGCCGCGCCCCGGCACGGTGCGGTGCAGTCGCCGGCACAGCCGCAGGCGCGGATAGAAATCGTCGCACAGGAGCTTGGCCAGGATGAGATTGCCGCTGCCCCTGGCGATGCGGATATGGAAATCCGCGTCGGGCTCTTCCTGCAGATAGGCGCCCAAGGGATTGCGCTCGATCTCGCCGCGATGGCCGGCGACCAGTCTCTCGAGCGCCGCGATGTCGTCGTCGGCCATATTTTCGGCGGCAAGCTTGGCGGCCATGCCTTCGAGCGCCTCGCGCACGTCGAGAAGGGCGAGGAACTCGGCGCCCGTCGGTTGCGAGACCCGCACGCCTTGATTGGCGACATAGGTGACGAGTCCGCGCTCCTGGAGCCGGCGGATGGCCTCGCGCACCGGGGCGCGGCTCGCCCCATGTTGCGCTGCAATGGCGGGCTCGCTCAGTTTTTCGCCGGGTTGAATCTCACCGGCGAGGATCGCCCGGGTAAGCTCGTCATAAAGGCGCACCGTGAGGCCGAGTGAAGCCGCGTTGTCCTGCATGATGCCCTTCAGCCTGCAAACTCTGTCATTGGGACACTATAGAGCATCGAAACCAAAAGCGCGCGGCGGTTTTCAGTAAATCCGCACGTATAAACAAAGAAATAGAATGCCGGAGCAAACCTCGCGGCGGACTCAGTCAACGCAATTGTATGATTAAAATCACAAGGCGCGCTGCGCCCTCTTCACCCGTTTGTGACTTGAAACTGGACGGTGGTCCAGAAAAAATGAGACCCGTCCATCCTCACGGGACGGACGGGTCCTTGGCACACGCAAGCTCGGGACGGCGACAGGAGCCGCGCGCGCCAACTGGTTCATACGAAGGATCACTGTGGGAAGCTTTTACTTCCCCGGCACATCAAGTCCCTGATGATCCCCCGCTGGATCGAGAGGGCAGGTTGATCTCCGTTCGTGGTCACTTCGGGGTGAGACTGTGGCAAACATCGGGCATATTCGCGTCAGGACCAAGGACATTTGGTTGAATATTCAACTAAAAGCATCCGTAACGTTAATGAGCGAAGAGGCGAGGCCTGGCTCGGTGCCCGTATGTCCGGCTTCGGTGACGAGCTCAAAACGCGCATTTGGCCAGGCTTTATGCAGCGCCCAGGCGCTCGCCATGGGGGTCACCACGTCATAACGACCCTGGATGATGGCGCCCGGAATGTCCTTCACGCGCCCGATATCCTTCAGCAACTGGCCATCCTCGCGGAAGAAGCCATTATTGACGAAATAGTGGCATTCGATGCGCGCGAAGGCATAGGCGAAGCGGTCGTCGGCGGCCTGTGCGATGCGCTCCTTGTTCGGCAGCAGCGAAAGACAGGTGCTCTCCCACACGCTCCAGGCCCGCGCGCAGGCGAGCAGGACGGCTTCGTCCGTCCCGGTGAGACGTTTGTGATAAGCGGCGATCATGTCATGCCGCTCGGCCTCGGGGATCGGCGCCTGATAGGCCTCGAAAGCATCGGGGAACAGCCAGCCGGCGCCGTCCTGATAGAACCAGCGCAACTCCGCGTCGCGCAATAGGAAGACGCTGCGCAGGATGAGCTCGCTCACCCGCTCCGGATAGGTTTCGGCATAGACCAGGCCCAGCGTCGATCCCCAGGAGCCGCCCAGCACCTGCCAGCGCTCGATGCCGAGCGCCTTGCGCAGCGCTTCCATGTCGGCGACGAGATCCCAGGTGGTGTTTTCGGCAAGCTCGCCGAAGGGTGTCGATCTCCCGCAGCCGCGCTGATCGAACAGTATGATGCGATAGGCCCGTGGATTGTGGAAACGGCGCAGGAAGGGCACGATGCCGCCGCCCGGCCCGCCATGCAGCACCACCACCGGCTTTCCGGTGGGATTGCCGCATTCTTCATAATAGATTTCATGCAAGGTCGAGACCTTGAGCCTGCCGGTACGATAGGGCTCGATTTCGGGATAAAGCAGTCTGTGGGCGTTCATGCGGGCGAGCCTTGGCCTTTCGGAAGTGAAGCGATAGATTGCGGAAAACAGAAAATGCCGGCCGGATCGGCAGGAGATGGGAGGAACGGGCGCAATGCCGATTTATAGGGTCATCATCGTCGATGATCATCCATTGTTTCGCGCCGCCTTGAAACAGGCCCTGAGCGGCGCCTTCAAGGGGATCGAGCTCGACGAGGCGGGAACCCTCGATGCGGTGACGGTGCGCCTCGACCGCGACAGCGACGTCGACCTGGTCCTGCTCGACCTGAAAATGCCGGGCGTCCAGGGCCTTTCCGGTCTCCTGTTCCTGCGCGCCCAATATCCGGCCGTGCCGATCGCCATCGTCTCGGCGAGCGACGAGCCGCATATCATCCGCCGCGCCCTCGATCTCGGAGCCTCGGGCTTCATCCCGAAATCGCTCGTGGTCGAGGAGATGCGCCGGGCGGTCGCCACCATTCTCGAAGGCGGCGTCTGGGCGCCGGAAGGTGTCGACGCGGCGAGCCCCGCCGACCGCGAGGGCGATGCTCTCGCCCAGCGCGTCGCCTCGTTGACGCCGCAGCAGATGCGCGTCCTCATGATGCTGAAGGAAGGATTGCTCAACAAGCAGATCGCCTTCCAGCTCGGCGTCTCGGAAGCCACCGTCAAGGCGCATGTCTCCGCCATATTGCAGAAGCTCGATGTCGGCAGCCGCACCCAGGCGGTCATCGCCGCCGGCCGCATCGACGGCGAAAATCACACTTTGGCCAGTTGATCGTTACTCCGCCGCCTGCGCCTGCGCCGCGAATTGCGCCAGGGTGGCGCGCAGCGCCGCCGGCTTCACCGGCTTGCGCAGATACTGGACGTCCTGCTCGGCGGCGTTTTCCTGAACCAGGCGTGAGCGGTCGGCGGTGATGAGGATCGCCGGCACCTGCCGTCCGGCGCGGCCGCGCAGGCGCTCGATCAGCTTGAGCCCGTCGTCGCTGTGAAGATGATAGTCGGCGAGGATGACGTCGACCCGGTCGGCTTCCGTCGCGAAGCGGTCGAGCGCTTCGCCCGCGCTGCGCGCGGTGATCACACGCGCGTCCCAGCCGCCGAGCAGCGCCTGCATGGCCTCGAGGATCTGTGGCTCGTTGTCGACGACGAAGATGGTGAGCCCGCCGATGCGGTTGGTGAACCGGGACACGGCGGGCGGGCGGGTTTCCACCAGCCCGGCGCGTGAGGCGAGCGGCACGGTGATGGCGAAGCAGGAGCCGTGCCCGGGCCGCGAGACCAGACGGAGCGGATGATCGAGCATGCGTGCGATGCGCTCGACGATCGAAAGACCGAGGCCCAGCCCGGGCTCGACGCCCTTGTCCTGGCCCAGGCGCTCGAATTCCTGGAAGATCACTGCCTGATTGTGTTCGGCGATGCCGGGTCCTGAATCATGCACCTCGATGCGCAAAGTCTCGCCCTTGCGGCGGCAGCCCATCAGCACCTGGCCGCTGCGGGTATATTTGATCGCATTGGAAACGAGATTCTGCAGCACGCGGCGCAACATGCGGCGGTCCGTATGCACCACCAGCGAGCAGGGCACGACGGTCAGAGTGAGGCCGCGCTCGAGCGCCGCCGGCGCGAATTCGAGCTTGAGCGCTTTGAGCAGATCATCGATCAGGAAGACCGAGGGCTCGGGCTTGAGAGCGCCGGCATCGAGGCGCGATATGTCGAGGAGGGCGGAGAGAATGTCCTCGACGGCGCCGAGCGAGGCATCGACATTGCGAACGAGCTCGCCGTTCTCGCCCCTGACCTTGCGCTCGACGAGGCTCGCGGTGAAGAGCCGCGCCGCATTGAGCGGCTGCAGGATGTCGTGGCTCGCCGCCGCGATGAACCGGGTCTTGCCGAGATTGGCGGCTTCCGCTTCCGACTTGGCATGCGCCAGCTCGCTGTTGAGCCGGGTCAGCTCGGCGGTGCGCTCCTCGACCCGCCGTTCCAGCGTCTCATTGGCGCGTTTCAAGGCTTCCGCCGCCTGCACCGACTGGGTGATGTCGGTGAAGGTCACCACATAGCCGCCGTCTTCCGGCATCTTGCTGGCATGCAGCTCGAGCACCATGCCGCGCCGGTCGAGATGCTCGACGAGCGGACCGTGTGTCGCGGTGATGCGGCTCAAGCGGTCGAGGCGCATCTGCGGCAGCCGCGCCGGCTCGATCGCCTGGGCGCGCAGCATCACATCGATCACTTCCTCGAGCGGCGTGCCGATGCGGCTCATATCGGCGGGCAGCGCCAGCAGGGTGCAGAAGCGCTCGTTCCAGCAGACGAGCCTGCCTTCGCTGTCGAACACCGCGATGCCCTGGCCGACATTGTCGATCGCCGATTGCAGCAGGTCGCGGTTGTATTGAATGGCCGCCGAGGCATCGTCGAGGAGCTTCATGGCGCCGCGCGGATTCTTGGAATGGCGCTCGAGCAGCAGCGCCATCACCAGGCGCGACGAGGCAGTGCCGACCGCGCTGGCGAGCAGGTGCTCGGCGAAGCGCAGCATGCGGATATCGGCTTCCGATTTGCGGTCATGCGGTATCTCGCGCGCCGCCGCCGCTTCGGCGAAGGCGCGAGACGTGCGTTCAGTCCCCAGATAACGGGCCACCGTCGCCTCGACCTCGCCGACCGTCACCGCGGTGCGCCACAGCCGGAAGCCGGGAGCGACGCTGATTGGCATGTCGCGGGTGAGGAAGACAGCCGCCTGCATGCGCTCGATCGGCGAAGGGGCCCTGAGCATCGACACCGCGACATAGACGGCACTGTTGACGAGAAGGCTCCAGATGACGCCGTGGGTCAAGGGATCGAAGGCGAGATTGAACAGCATGCGCGGCCGGAGCAGCCCGATGCCGAAGGGCCCGTCGGTGATGAGGCTTCGGTCGATCCAGCCGGCGTCGGCGAAGGACGGCAGGAACAGCGTATAGGCCCACAGCGCGAAGCCGGCGGTGACGCCGGCCATGGCGCCCCGCGCCGTGCCGCGCTTCCAGACGAGACCGCCGAAGAAGGCGGGCGCGAATTGCGCCACCGCGGCGAAGGAAATGAGGCCGATCTGGGCGAGTGCCGCGGTCGAGCCGATCATGCGGTAGTAGCTGTAGGCGAGGAGCAGGATGACGGCGATGGCGATGCGCCTTATGGCGATCAGCACCTGGCCCATGTCGTGATGGATCTGCGCCCGCTCCATGCGCCGGCGCAGCATGATCGGCATCACGAGGTTGTTGCAGACCATGATCGACAGCGCCACCGCCTCGACGATGACCATCGCGGTCGCCGCCGACAATCCGCCGAGAAAGGCGATGAGCGCGAAGGTCGGACTGCCGGCGAGCACCGGCAAGGCGAGCACGAAGGTGTCGCCATCGGTGGCGCCGGGCTGGAAATGCGCCAGGCCCGCAATGGCGATCGGCACCACGAAGATGTTGATGGCGATGAGATAGAGCGGGAACAGCCAGGCGGCGCGTCTGATGTCGCGTGCGCTGGCATTCTCCACCACGGTCACATGGAACTGGCGCGGCAGCAGCATGATGGCGATCATGGCGAGCAGTGTCTGGGTGAGCCAGGATCCACCGGCGAAGCCTTTGCTGAACAGAGCGGCGACATCGGCCGTCTGCCGGACATGCTCGATGAGGGCGGAAGGACCGCCCATCATCGCGAAGGTGATGAAGAGGCCCACCGCGATGAAGGCGAAGAGCTTGACCACCGATTCGACCGCGATCGCCATGATCAGCCCGTCCTGATGCTCGGTCGTGTCGATATGGCGGGTGCCGAACAGCATGGCGAAGGCGGCCATGGCGGCGGTGACGAAGAAGGCGATGTCCTCGGTGATCGGCAAGGGCAGGGCGCCGGCCGTCGACCAGCCGGGCGCCGCCATCATGGTCTCGAGCGCGAAGGACACCGCTTTGAGCTGGATCGAGATATAGGGAATGATGCCGACCGCGGCGATGAGGGCGACGATCGCCCCCAGCATCTCGTTCTTGCCATAGCGCGCCGAGATGAAGTCGGCGATCGAGGTGATATTCTGGCGCTTGGAGATGTCGACGATGGTCTGCAGAAGCTTCCAGCCGACCAGGAAGACCAGGATGGGGCCGATATAGATGGGCAGGAAATCGAGGCCAGAGCGCGAGGCGACGCCGACACTGCCGAAATAGGTCCAGGAGGTGCAGTATACTCCAAGCGACAGGGCATAGATGAAGGGCCTGGGCGTCCCGGGCGCACGTCCACGCGCCTGGCGATCGCCGAAGCTCGCCACCGCGAACAGCAGGCCGACATAGGCGAGGCCGGCGAATAATACGGTCCAGCTGTGGAACATCGGCCCTCAGGACAGCTTTTTGGGCATCTTAGCGTGCATCCCGGCGAAGTGGAAACGCTTCGCCAAGGAGGATTCGTGCCCAATCAATGCCTTGGAGAGTTCCTGATCACCAAAGTCCTTTGGCGGGATTTACGCGTGTAACGTGCAGCCATCGCTTTCAACCGGAGCGTGACTGAGGTACAAATTCCTCGTTTAGGGGGCCGGGCCAACCGGCGCATCATCTGAAAGGCAAACAAGATGAGCATGTGGCAAGAATTCAAGAGTTTCGCTTTCAAGGGCAATGCCTTCGATCTCGCGGTGGGCGTGATCATCGGCGCCGCCTTCGGCAAGATCGTCCAATCCATTGTGGACGATCTGATCATGCCGATCATCGGGTCCTTCGGCAGCCTGGATTTCAACAACTACTTCTTCGGCCTGTCCTCGGCCGTGAACGCGACCACCCTGGCCGCCGCCAAGGATCAAGGGCCGGTCCTCGCTTATGGCAGCTTTATCACCGCCCTGGTCAACTTCCTGATCGTGGCCTTCATCCTGTTCCAACTGGTGAAGGTCTCCAACCGCATGCGCAAGGCCGAACCGCCGGCGCCGCCGCCGGGACCGACGCCCAGCGAGAAGCTCCTCGGCGAGATCCGCGACGCGCTGGTCAAGAAGTAGGCTTCCCGATATACCCTCCACCGGACCCGGGTGCTCGTCACCCGGGTTCTTTTTGGCCGGGATTTCCAATGACCGCTCTTTCCGTGTCCGCCCTTCTCGCCAGCATCACCAAGGCCAGCCGCGATGAGCCCGATTCGGGCATCTCGGCCGCAGTCAATCACGGCATCGGAAGGCCCGGTATCATCCCGCTGTGGTCGGGCGAAGGCAATCTGCCGACGCCGGAAGCCTTCTGCCGCCCGGCGATCGAAAGCCTGCTCAAGGGTGAGACCTTCTATACCTGGCAGCGCGGCATTCCACCTCTGCGCGAGGCTTTGGCGCGTTATCATAGCCGCCACTATGGCCGCGCCTTCGAAGCCGAGAATTTCTTCGTCACCGGCGGCGGCATGCAGGCGATCCAGACCGTTCTGCAGATGATCGCGGGCGAGGGCGACGAGATCGTCCTGCCGACGCCCGCCTGGCCCAATTATGCCGGCCCGATGCGGATGATGGGCGCCAGGCCCGTCGAGGTGGCGCTCGATTTCGCCAATGGCCGCTGGCATCTCGATCTCGACAAGCTCTTCGCGGCGATCACGCCCAGGAGCAAGGCGATCGTGCTCAATTCACCTTCCAATCCGGTGGGCTGGACGGCGAGCCTCGAGGATCTGAAGGCGGTGCGCGACGAATGCCGCAAGCGCGGCCTGTGGATCGTCGGCGACGAGGTCTATTCGCGCTTCTATTATGGCGACAAAAGCGAGCCTCGGGCGCCGTCCTTTCTCGATATCTGCGACACCGAGGAGCGCCTCCTTCTCGCCAACACCTTCTCCAAGAATTGGGCAATGACCGGTTGGCGGGTCGGCTGGCTGCAGGCGCCCAAGGCCACGGGCCCCGCCATCGAGCGCATCATCCAGTACAACACGTCGGGCACCGCCGCCTTCCTGCAGCAGGGCTGCGCCGCGGCCCTCGATGAGGGCGAGGATTTCATCGCCGCGCAGGTCGCCAAGGCACGCGCCAACCGCGATCTCGTCGCCGCCGCCTTGCGCGCGCATCCGCAGATCCGTTTCGAACTGCCGCGCGGCGCCTTCTATATGTTCTTCGCGCTCGACGGCATGACCGACTCGCTCGCCACCACCTATCGCATCATCGATGAAGCCGGTGTCGGGCTCGCCCCCGGCGGCACCTTCGGCCCGGGTGGTGAAGGTTTCCTGCGCATGTGTTTCCTGCGCGATCCGACGAAGCTCGGTGAAGCCATGGACCGCTTCGGCAACTGGCTGAAGATGTCGAAGCCGATTTGATCAAAATTTTTGCAGGAGCGAAGACGTGCTGCCCGAACGGGCGCTGCGTTGCACAATGCGAAGGCATGGCGTGATTTTCGAGTCTAGTCCGTGATTCCTGAGTTTCAAATTTTACTATTTAATATCAATGGTATATAAGAAATACAGCGAAGCTCAGTCAGTCTGGCACGACCGTTGCTATGCATACTGCATCGCAATATGTCGATTGGGGTTCCTCCCATCTCCTCAGGAAACAATTGCGCAAACTCAGGTGCTCGTGGGTTCCCCCCAACTTCGCACCAGGGGGCAGGCAGGTGAATGGTTGCGCCGGTCTGCCCCCGCCCATTTTTTTATGAAATGCCCTGCCGCACATCCTTGGCGATGGCTTTCTGCGCATCGAACTGGGCGCGCCGCCGCGCGATCTCTTGCGGAGAGAGCCTGTCGATATTGCTGTAATCGAGCTTCCATGCGGCGGACGCACTCCAGCGCAAGGGCGACTGCACCGTGGTCCTGGCCGCCGGCGCGCTCTCGAGAAGCTTCAGCGCCAGATCGAGCGTGAAATCCTGGGACGCCGCCTCCTTAGGCCGCCCGGCTGAATTGCCGAGCGGAAAGTCCGAGAACAGGAAGCGCGGCACGCCGATATATTCGACGATGTCCTTGGCCGCGCCCATGACGACCGTCGCGATACCATCCGCTTCGAGTGCCCGCGCCGCGAGGCTCGCGGTCTGATGGCAGACCGGGCAGTTCGGCACCAGGATCGCCGCGTCGGCCTTGTCGGCGCGGCAGCGCCGGACGATCTCCGGACAGTCGGTTTCGAGCGTCGTCCGATGGCTGCGATTGGTCGGGGCGCCGTGGAAGCGTTCCGTTAGCGCCCCGACTTGGCCACGCAGCTGCGCCCGCCGCAGCGCCGCGAGCGGAAAATAGGCGCCCTGGTCTTCCGCCGTCGTGTGGGCGCGGTCGATGGCGACATGCGAGATGCGCAGATCATGGTCCCGTGCCGTCTCGCCGGAATAGACCTGATAGAATTTTGCCGCCGCATTGTAGACAGCGCCTGGCCCCTGATCGCCCTTGTCCGGCTGATAGGGGGCGGCGGTGGTGATGAGCGCGACGCGGCAGTCGCTCAAGGGCCGGCTCAAGCGCGAGAAGGGCACATCCGCATAATGCGCCCAGCGATAGGGCGCGCCATAGCCGAGCGCCGAATAATAATCGCGGATCCGCGTGAGATAGGGAATTGGCGTGTCCAGCGCATCGGCGAAACCGAAGTCCTGCTGCTCCTCGCCTGTTCGATCGGTTCCGGTCATGTTAGGAGCTTGCCACTGTGACGGACGGGGCGCAAATGGCGACGACGATGATACGGACGATCGATCCGGGCATGGATGAGGTGGTGGTCGCACGCATCGAGGCGCGCCTCGCCGATGTAAGGCGCGACCACCAGGTGACGATCCCGCTTGCCATCGAAAGCGGCAGCCGCGCCTGGGGCTTTCCCTCACCCGACAGCGACTATGACTGCCGCTTCGTCTTTGTCCGGCCGGTCGAGCATTATCTGTCCCTGTGGCAGCGCCGCGATGTCATCGAAACGCCGATGGACGGGATTCTCGACGTCAGTGGCTGGGATCTCGGCAAGGCGCTCAAGCTGTTGCTCAAGGGCAATGCGGTGATCATCGAATGGCTGAACTCGCCGATCGCCTATGGCGTCGATCTGGACTTCCGCCAGGGATTCCTGGATCTCGCCCGCGACGTCGCCGACCGCCGCCTGGTGGCGCGTCACTATCTGCATCTGGGCGAACGCCAGCGGCGGGACTATTTCGGCGATGACAGCATCGTCGCGCTGAAAAAGATATTCTATGCGCTGCGTCCGGCCGCCGCCTTGCGCTGGCTGCGCCATCACCCGCAAGATGCGGTGGCGCCTATGCATTTTCCGACCTTGCTCAAAGGTTGCGAGGCGCCGGCCGCGGTCATCGAAATCATCGAGGATCTGATGGCGCGCAAGGCGGTCACGCGTGAGCTGGGCACCGGCCCGCTGCCCGCGCCAGTGCTGGCCTTCATCGATGCGGAATTCGAGGAGAGCCGGGAGGTATTTCCGCAGAAGCCGCAAGCCGTCAACCCTGACTCCCGCGCCCGCGCCGAAGCCTTCTTCCAGGCGATGATCCGGCGGCTCTCGTCCTAATTCACGCTGTTGGGCAACTCGCGCTCACGCCTGGCGATGAAGTCGCGCAAGGCCTCGTCGACCGCCTCGTCGAGCTTCGGCTCTTCATATTGGGCGAGCATCGCGCTTGCCTTTTCGCGCCCGCGCTGGTCGTGGTCCTTGGCGCCCTCCGCCGACCATTGCTCGAAGGAGTTGAAATCCATGAGGCTCGGCATGAAGAAGGCGCTCTCGAAATGCTCGAGCGTGTGCTGGGTGCCGAGAAAATGGCCGGCCGGGCCTACTTCGCGCACCGCCTGCATGGCGTCCTTGAAATCGGCGAAGGAAATTCCCTGGCCGTATTTGTACCAGGAGGCGAGTTGCTCGGTGTCAGTGACGAATTTGGAATAGCCGGCGCACAGGCCCGCTTCGAGCCAGCCCGCCACATGCCAGATGTAATGCGCGCCGGAAAGAATGGCGGCATGCATCAGCATATTCGCCTCATAGCCGGCTTGCGCGTCATTCACCTTGGAGCCGACATGGAAGCCCGAGGTGCGCCAGGGCAGATTGTATTTCCGCGCCAGGGCGCCCATCAGATACATCATCTGCGCCGCTTCCGGCGTGCCGCCCATCGGCGCGCCCGACTTCATGTCGACCGTCACCATGAACTGGCCATAGAGCTGCGGGCTGCCCGGCCGCACCAGCTGGGTGAAGGCGAGGCCGGCCAGCGCCTCGGCATTGACCTGCGCCACCGCGCCGACCGAGGAGGCCGAGGTCGAGGCGCCGCATAAGGCGAAGGGCGCCAGGATGCAGGGCTGGTTATGCGCCGCATAGACTTTCAGCGCGTCGAGCATGGTCGCGTCCCAGACCAGCGGCGAATTGCAGTTGGTGATCGACACGACGACGGTGTTGTCGCGCACGAAATCATCGCCGAACACGATGCCCGCCATCTTCATGACGTCCTGGGCACGCTCCTTGGCGGTGACGATGCCCATGAAGGGCTTGTCGGAATATTTGAGCGCCGAATGGATGATGTGGAGATGCCGCTTCGGCACCGGGACCTCCATCGGCTCGCAGATGATCGAGCTCGAGGAATGGAGCGCCGGCGACATATAGGCGAGTTTGTGGAAGTTGTTGAGATCGGTGAGCGAGCCGTAGCGGCGCTGATTGTCGAGATCGCGCACATAGGGCGCGCCATACATGGGCACGAAGACCGAATTCTTGCCGCCGATGGTCACCGAGCGGTCGGGATTGCGCGCATGCTGGGTGAATTCGGACGGAATCTGGCCGACGAGTTGCATGAGCAAGGCGCGGTCGATACGCACCCGCGTTTCGCGCACATCGGCGCCCGCCTTCTTCCACATGGCGATCGCTTCGGCGTCGCGGAACTCGCAGCCCACTTCTTCGAGGATCTTCAGCGATTCCTCATGGATGAGCTCGATCGCCTCTTGCGGCACGATCTCATAGACCGGGATGTTGCGGGTGAGGGCTGGGAAGGATGGCACTGCCTTGGCGCGCAGGGACCGCCGGCCCTCGCGCCCGCCGCTGCGCCGCCCCTGGGCCGAAACCTGCTTGGACATTTCGTTCGTGTCGATGGCGGGGCGGGTGTTTTCCATAAAGGGAGCCTAACCCTGCCGCGCGCCGCCTGTCTTCCGTAAAACGACGCTACGCCTCACTTCCCGCCCTCGGAAGAGGGCTCGGGGCCGCGCGAAATGGAGGCGACGAAGCGCGAGAACAATTCGCCCTGCGAGCCGATGTCGAGCTTCACATAGATGTTCTTGCGGTGGATGCGCACGGTTCCGGTGGCGATACCGAGAAGCTTGCCGATCGCTTCCGAGGAGTTGCCTTTGAGCACGAGCTCGGCGATCTCGCTCTCGCGCGGGGTGAGCCGGCCGTCGCCGAAACGGTGGAAAGCCGAGACAAGCAGGCGCTCGGTCTCGTTGATCTTCGGATCGGGGCCGCCGGGCCTTGAGAACCGGCTCTCAATGTCTTTCCAATGATGGGTCGCGGCGGCGACGACCAGGGGCGCTACGCTTTGCAGCCTTTTGCGCTCTCTTGTGGCGAAGGCCTGCAGCCGCCCGGCATCCCGCATCAGCGAGATGACGATGCGCGTTCCGGCCTTGATCGGCACGAAGAAGGCGATCTCTTCCGAAAGCCCGGTCTGCACATAATAGGAGCGGAAATATTCGCTTTGCGGAAAGCGGTCGGGCGCCAGGTCGGCGACCCGGTGCGGACCCGGGCCCCAGCTTTCGGGCTTGGCGATGAAAAGGGGATCGAGCAGATAAGGACCGGCCTGATAGTCGTCGACGAAGACGCGCCGCTTCACCGCCGGGAAAGTATCGAACAGGTCGATCGGCCGGGCGCTGTGGCAATAGGCGAAGATCACGGAGTAGTTGAAGGGCGCCACATGCTTGAGCGCGTCGATCAGCGCGGGAGCGAATTCCGTCGTGCCGATGGCGGCCACGGTGGCCGCCAGGCTGTCATTCCAGGCCTTTTCACCGATGTCGGCTACATTGGCCATCGTCCTATCCCATTTAGGATATATACAGTTCAGGTCTCGACTGCGATCATTTTACCACTTGTGGGATATATCGCCAGAGCCCTCGTCGCGGACTCATAGTGTTCATGACCCAGACTGCCGTCCCGGACATTTCTTTCCGCGCCGTCTCGAAGCGCTATGGCGAGGTGCTCGCCGTCGACCGCGTCGATCTCGATCTGCCCAAGGGCTCCTTCGTCTCGCTGTTGGGGCCATCGGGCTGCGGCAAGACCACCTGCCTGCGCATGATGGCCGGCTTCGAGCAGCCGAGCGAGGGCGAGGTCTTCATCCGCGGCGACAATGTCACCGGAGTGCCGGCCTATAAGCGCCCGGTCAATATGGTGTTCCAGCATTATGCGCTGTTCCCGCATCTGAATGTCGCCGACAACGTCTCCTATGGCCTGCGCCAGCGCTCGCCCCGGCCGCCGCGTGAGGTGATCGCCAAGGCGGTCGACGAGGCGCTGGCGATGGTCCGCCTGCAGGGCTACGGCCAGCGCCGGACGTGGGAATTGTCGGGCGGCCAGCAACAGCGCGTGGCGCTCGCCCGCGCTCTGATCAACCGGCCCGCCGTGCTGCTGCTCGATGAGCCGTTGGCGGCGCTCGACCGCAAGCTGCGTCACGACATGCAGATCGAACTGCAGAATCTTCAGCGCAATGTCGGCATCACTTTTCTCCTCGTCACGCATGATCAGGAAGAGGCGCTGTCGATGTCGGACCGCGTCTGCATCATGAAAGAGGGAAGGCTCGTCCAGACCGGCACGCCGCGCGAGCTTTATGACGAGCCGGTCAACGGCTATGTCGCCGATTTCGTCGGCAAGTCGAATTTCTTTGCCGGCATTGCCGGGACTGCGAGCCGCGGCCTCATCGACGTTGCGCTGGCCGACGGCATGAAGGCGACGGGGCGCGCCTCGCGCTCCACGGTGTCGCCTCAGTCCGGCGCGGCCGTGCTGGTGAGCGTGCGTCCCGAGCAGATCCGGCTCGCCGCCGCCGCGACCGACCTGCCCAATCAGGTGGCCTTTCGCGCTGAGGCGAAGGTGCTCAACCGCATCTTTCTCGGCGAGCAGACGGAATATCTCGTGGCGCATGAGAAGCTCGGCGAATTCATGGTCCGGAGCCCGCGCCAGGGCAACCAGGCTCTGGCCTTCGAGATCGGCGACAAGGTGGCGGTCGGCTGGCCGCCCGATGCCGCTTTGATTCTCGCCAAGGATTGAGTGCGTAGAAAACAAACACGGAGGAAACAATGGCAGACAATAAGATCATCACGCCGCACAAATTCATGGACGAACTGCGCCGCTTCCAGAAGGGCTCGGTCAGCCGCCGTCATTTTCTCGGCGTCACCGGCTTGGGTGTGGCGAGCGCGGTATTGGGCGGCGCCATACCGGGGCTGAAGCCCCGCAAGGCCTATGCCGCCTTGTCGGGCACCGTCAACCTCACCACCTGGCCGAACTACCACAATCAGGAAAATCTCGACGCCTTCACCAAGAAGACCGGCGTCACCATCAATATGAATGTGTTCGGCTCGAATGAGGAGATGCTGGCCAAGCTTCAGGCGGGCTCGACCGGCTGGGACGTCTTCGTGCCGACCAACTATACGATCAGCACCTATAAGGGGCTCGATCTCATCGAGGCGCTCGATCTCAAGCTGCTGCCCAATTACGATGTCGCGAGCCAGGATCAGCGTTTTACCTCGGAAGGCACCATCGACGGCACGGTCTATGCTGTACCGAAGAATTGGGGCACCACCGGCTTCGTCATCAACACCAAGAACGTCACGCAGAATCCGACCAGCTGGAAGGAGTTCTGGGACCTGACGAAGGGACCGCTCACCGGCCGCGTGATGGTGCATGACTACCAGCTCACCACCATCGGCAATGCGCTCAAGGCCTTCGGCTATTCCTTCAATTCGAATGACGAGAAGCAGCTGGCCGAGGCCGAGAAGCTGTTGCTCGAGGCCAAGCCGCATCTCTTCGCCATCAATTCCGACTATCAGCCCTCGATGCGCAATGGCGATGCCTGGGTGTCGGTGGCCTGGACCGGCGACGCGACGCAGCTGCACCGCGACCTGCCCGAGATCCAGTATGTGCTCGGCAAGGAAGGCGGCGAAATCTGGACGGACTATTTCGCTATTCCGAAGGGCGCCGCCAACAAGGATGCCGCCTACGCGTTGATCGACTGGCTGCTGACGCCCGAGATCAACGCCAAGGAGGTCCAGGCGCATGGCTATCCCTCGACCGACGCGCGCACCAACAAGCTGGTGTCGAAGGAGATGCTGGAGAATCCGATCCTCTACCCAGCCAAGGATCTGCTTACCAATCTCGAATTCGGCGCCGCGGCGACGCTGACCAACCCGCTGCGCGCCGAGATCATGGCCCGCTTCAAGTCGGCGTGATGATTGAGTTCCTCTTCTCCCGCTGGCAAGCGGGAGAAGAGGAATACCTGCCAAGGTTTACATGCCTCAGCTCTCGCCCGCTTCCCGATCGAAAGCCGTCACCACTCTCCTGGTGGCGCCGGCGGGGCTGTTCTTTTTCTTCCTTCTCGTCCTGCCGCTTATCGTCGTCGTCATCTACTCCTTTGGCGCCCGCGCCGATGCCGGAGGCTATGCGCCGGCTTTCACGCTCGACAACTACGCCAATCTGCCGGCGCGCGGTCAGGCCTTCTTCAACACCCTGACGCTGGCGCCGCTCGGCACGCTGCTGACCGCGATCTTCGCTTACCCCCTGGCCTATTTCTTGGCGGTCAAAGCGAGTCCCAAGTCACGCACCTTGCTGCTCGTGCTCGTCATCGTGCCGTTCTGGACAAGCCAGCTTTTGCGCTACTATGCCTGGATCATGATCCTGGGCTCCAAGGGCATTCCGAGCTGGCTCGCCTATCTGGGAATCACGGATCTGCGCATCATCAACACGCCTTGGGCCGTGCTGATCGGCGCCGTCTATGGCTTCCTGCCGCTGATGGTGCTGCCCATCTATGTGAGCCTCGAGAAACTCGACAAGCGCCTGCTCGAGGCCTCTGCCGATCTCGGCGCCAATTCCTGGCGCAGCTTCCTGCAGGTGACGCTGCCTCTGTCGCTGCCTGGAGTCGCCACCGGCTCGATGCTCGTCTTCATCCTGCTGATGGGCGAATATATCCTGCCGCAGCTTCTGGGCGGCGGCAAAGTCTTCTTCATCGGCAATGCGCTGGTCGACCTCTTCCTGCAATCGCGCAACTGGCCCTTCGGCGCCGCCGTCTCGACCGCGCTCGTCGCCATCATGTTCGTGACCATCGTGATCTATATGCGCTTCGTTTTGAGCCGCGGCGATGTGCGCCGCGCCGCCCTGGTGTAGCCCATGTCCATGCGCCTCTACGCCGTCTTCATCTACATCTTCCTCTACGCGCCCATCGCGCTGATCGCGGTCTTTTCCTTCAATGCCGGGCGTTATGCGATGGACTGGCAGGGTTTCTCGCTCGACTGGTACGGCAAGGCCTTCACCAATCCGATCATCACCAAGGCGCTGGTGACGAGCCTCATCATCGCCGGCTGCACCTCCATCATCGCCACCACGGTGGGCACGCTTTGCGCCTTGGGGCTCGAGCGGATGAGGGGGCCGCTCCGGCAGCTCTTCGACGCGCTGATCTATATCGCCATCATGGTGCCGGGCGTGGTCATCGGCATATCGACGCTGATCGCCTTCGTGACCGTGTTCGACGCCCTCAATCCGGCGCTCGAGGCCATCGGCATGGCGCGCCTGCAGATGGGCCTGTGGACGGTGATCGCCGCCCATGTCTTGTTCAATCTGGCGGTGGTCGTCCTCATCATCAGGGCGAGGCTCGCCGGCATGGACCGCAGCCTCGTCGAGGCCTCCGAGGATCTTTATGCGACGCCCTTCGCCACCTTCCGGCAAGTGGTTCTGCCGGCGCTGATGCCGTCGATCCTCGCCGGCTTGCTCCTGTCGTTCACGTTCTCATTTGAAGACTTCATCATCGCCTTCTTCGTCGCTGGTCCCAACACGACCTTGCCGATCTATGTATTCTCCTCGATCCGGCGGGGTGTCACGCCCGAGATCAATGCCATCGGCACCACCGTTCTCCTGACCTCGCTGGCGCTTCTGGTTCTGGCGCAATTCCTCCTGCGACCGGGCGCCAAAGCAAGATAGCTCCTGAAAGTAGAACAGGCGGCCTGGTGGATGAGGTGGCCAGACCGCCTGCCTCCCCGCGCCGCGCGCACCCATGGCTGGCGGCGAGAAATGCTCTACATCTTGATGAGGCCGAGGGCGTCCTTCGCCGTGGCGACGGAGTCTTCGTGCTTGCCAGCCTCATGCTGGGCGCGCGCCTCGGTGATGTGATCGGTGATCTTCTGCTTGGCCGCGTCGTCCTGTTTCGACATCTTCAAATTCGCCTCGGCCTGCTCGATCAGGCTGGGGCATTCGGCGGCGAAGGCCGGCACTGCAAGTGCCGACAGAATGGCGGCGGCGGCGAGTAATGCTTTCATCTCTGGATCCTCTATGTTGAGTTGGTCTTGAATTTCCGGCCTTGTTGGTCAGACAGGTGAGGCAGATGCTGTCAGGCCGGGACCAGCAGTGCCGGATGTCATGCTCTTTCGCTATCTTCCGCACTCTCCCGCCGTCAGCGTGGTATCCGCGATTTGCCGCTGGTCGGGATCGAGTGCGCCGTAAAAGGCCTCGTAGCGCGTCTTGAGAACCGCCTTGGCCAGGAGCCGGGCGTTCTGCCGTTCTTTGAGAGACGCATCATCGGAGCCCTCGATCGCATGGGCGCCGCCCATCAGCTCGATCTCGGCCTCGCGCACGTCGCGCACCGCCTGGCGATAGATCTCCAGCGCCGCGACATAATCGGACCACGGGCCGCTCTGCGTGTTCTTGACTCCAAGCTCCGCCTTCACCTGCCGGGTGCGCTCGGGCGAGCCGAGCTCGGATTGCGCCAATACGGTTGTCGGGAGGGCAGCGAGCGAAACGAGACTCGCCGCGGCTTGCTGGAGATACCGACGTCTTGTCATCGAGCTCATCGGTCACGTCCCCGCCGGTTGCGGCCGAAAGCCGAGCCCTCCTCGGCCGCTATGCGCCGCGCCGATGGCAGTACGACGACCTTGGTTCCGATCGGCACGCGCTCGAAGAGATCAGCGACATCGGCGTTCAGCAATCTGATGCAGCCCGAGGAAACCGCCTTGCCGATGCTTTGCGGCTGCGAGGTGCCATGGATGCGGTAGAGCGTGTCGACCTCGCCCTGATAGAGATAGAGCGCCCGGGCGCCCAGCGGATTATCAGGTCCGCCCGGCATGCCGCCGGCCCATTGCGCCGCCAGATGGTCGCGCGCCACCATCTCCTTAGGCGGCACCCAGCGCGGCCATTTGGCTTTACGCTGGATGACGGCCGCGCCCGACCATTCGAATCCCTGTTTACCGACGCCGATCCCGTAACGCTGCGCCCGCCCGCCGGGCAGCGTGAAATAGAGCTGACGCGCATCGACATCGACGATGATCGTGCCGGGTGTCTCGCTGGTCTCATAGGCGACTTCCCTGCGGCGGAAGCGGCGCGACACCTTGCCGACATCGTCATAGGCGATCGGGAAGAGTTCCGCTTCGCCGTTCACCGGAAGGCCGGGCTGCGAACCGGCAAGAGGCGCGGCCGGATGATCCGCCGGAGCCGCGATGTCGCTCGTCGCCAGAGCGCTGCGGCCGCCCGCAGCGATTGCGGCCGCGAGGGTCGGCAGCAGCAGCGTACGCAGCAGACTGCGCCGGTTCATCTGGGTCGGGTTACGGGACATGGATACCCTCATATCTGTTGCGATCAGGAAGTGACATATTGCGCCATCATGCCGGCATCCTCATGTTCGAGGATGTGGCAGTGGAAGACAAAAGGCTTTTCTGCTTGGGTCTTCTGCTTGAATGAAACCAAGATCTCGGCCTTGTCGCGCACGAGGACGGTGTCCTTGTCGCCTTTGAGATGTTCCGGTGGCGGCGCCCCATCGAGGCTCATGATTCGGAATGAGGCGCCATGGATATGGAAGGGATGCGCCATTTCCGTGCTGCGCAGGTCCCATATTTCCATTTCGCCGACCTTCATTTCCGCATCGATGCGGGCCATGTCGAAAGGCGCGCCGTTGATGCCCATCTTCATGCCCAGTTCGAGACCTGATGGCCCGTTCTGGCTCTTGTCGGGCATGCTCATCTGGGAGTGATCCATGCCGGACATGCCGCCCGTGCCCGATTGTGAGGCATCCATCGCGTTGGCGCGCTTGATGATGGCGTCATTGGCGTCGGCCATGCTGTCGAGCGTGAAGCTGCGGCGCCGCGCCACCGGCCCGGCGGTGGGCATGGTCGTACTCGCCAATTGCCTCGGAACATACTGGCCGGCGCTCTTCATCGTCGCATTGGGAACGAACAGGATGACGGGAGACGCCGGAGCGTCTGGGGTCTCGGCGGGAGGTGCCCCCGGCGGGGCGATGAGGTCGGCATAGGTGAGAAGCGGAATGGCCTTGCCATCGGAGAAGTCGATGAGGACCTCGTAACGCTCGCCGGGCGCAATCATGAGCGTGTCGACCGCCGCCGGCGCGATGAGAAAGCTATTGTCGTTGGCGATGACATGCATCGGTCGCCGGTCGGCGAAGGCGAGCTTGAAATTGCGGGCATTGGCGCCATTGAGGAGGCGCAGGCGAACCACGCCGGCCGGGACTTCGGACCGGGGCGCGAGCACGCCGTTCACCAGAATAGCGTCGCCGCGCGAACCATGCTGGATCGCGGCGGCGGAATTGTCGTAACGCAGCAGTCCTTCCGGGCTGAACGACCGATCCTGCAGGATGAGCGGAATGTCGTCGATGCCGTAGCGTGTGGGCAGGCCCAGGCTCTGGGCGCCGCCATCCTCGACATAGAGGAGGCCGGCAAGGCCGTGATACACTTGGCGTGCGGTGTCGCCATGCGGATGCGGATGATACCAAAGAGTGGCCGCCGGCTGGTCTATCGTCAGGGACGGTTGCCAGACTTCGCCTGGCTCGATGGCATTATGCGGCCCGCCATCGAGATCCGATGGTATGAGCAGGCCATGCCAATGGACAGTGGTCCGCTGGTCGAGCTTGTTGGCGACCGTCATCGTCACCGTGTCGCCGCGATGCAGCCGCAGCACCGGCCCCAGATAGGAGCCGGAATAGCCCAAGGTGCGCGAGGCCGCCCCTTGTTGAAATTTCGTCGTTCCCGCCGTCGCTTCGAGCGTCACGACATTGCCGATGTCGCGGCCGTCGATCAGGGGCGGCATGGCGAGCGGCGTGGTGAAGACATCCGCGATGTCTCCTGCCGACCCCGTGAGGCGGCTCACGGCGAAGAGAAATGAAGCGCTGAGCGCCGATGCCCCGACAATGCCGGAGGCGATGAGGGCGCGCCGTGAGATATTTACCATCTAGCGGGCCTCGAACTGGGCTTGCAGCGTCTCGCCGCTCGCCAGCTCGACGAACACCGAAATCGATGCGCCGAGGGGTAGCGGTGCGGGCAGATTGGCCGACAGCCAGTTTTCGCCGTCGGGGGCGAGCGGAATGCGCAATTGCTGCTGCTGCTGGGTGATGGTGGCATAAGCGGCGCTGCCGGCCGCCCGGACCGGCTTCTGGCGCGCATCCGACAAAGCGAAGATGATCGATTCATAGGCCGGTCCGCCGATGAACTCGATATGCCGGTTCGCCACCTGGCTGAGTTGGCCGCCATTGATGCCTATGCCCGAATGAGCGAGCGTAGGCGAAGCCAGAGCCGTGCAAAGCCCAAGAACAAGGAGCCGGATGATGGAGTGCATGGCATGATCCTCGTTGAGACGGCCGCCCGAAGGCACGCCGCTCCCTTCGGGATCAAGCGTGCCGGTAGTCGATGAGGAATGGTCTTGGAGGGCGCTTGAGCCCGTCGCCCGCCAGTGTCTCTGGCGACTGTTCCGACAGGGACAATGGCTCGCGCCGATCGAGGAGAGCCAGGTCACCGATGCCGCTGGTCATGATGAAGCCCGGCGCGCAGGTGAAACTGCAGCAGGCGCTCTTGCCATGGGAAGAGGGGGCCTGTTTGTGCAGGTCGTCCGCGGCACTGACGGAGAGTCCTGCCGTGACCTCGTTGGCCGCCGGCAGGCAGGATGAAGAGCCGGCCTGCGCGGCGCCGGCGAACAGCAGGGCAAACAGAATCATGATCGACAGGGATAAGGCCACCCCTCTGCGCCATGTTTCGTTGAGCCCTGCAGACATCGTTTCCCTGATTGCCCGGTGCCTGTGGCGGAATTCTGACAGCCAGGGCGATCGGATATGACGGCAACCGCCTTGCGGCGTCAAGACTCGATCGGCCGGCTGTCGATCACGCCTAGATGATCGGATGCGGCACTATGGTGTCTGGTGGAAGGCGTGAACCTGGCTTTGGCTGCCAGGATGATCTTGAATCCGTTGTCGCTGCTTCGGCTCCTGCCGGTCATCATCGTGCTGGTATTCGGTCTCGTTTCGTCAGGGGCGCCGGATCGTGCTTCGGCGCAGGATGCAAGTGCCCAAGGCTATGTCACCGTGAGCAGCCCCGAGCTGGTTGCGATGCTGGCGGGCAAGGATTTTCTTCTGATCAATGTCCATGTGCCTTACGAGGGTGAGATCGATCGGACCGATGCCTTCATTGCCTTCGACAAGATCGGACAGACTCCAACCGCACTTCCGGACGATAAGAATGCCAAGATCGTTCTCTATTGTCTGAGCGGCCGGATGAGCGAGATCGCGGCGCGCGAACTCGCGCGTCTGGGATACACGCGCGTATCACACTTGGCCGGGGGCATGCGCGACTGGCAAGCAGCCGGTTTCCAGGTCATCCAGAAGAAACAACCAAAATAGTACAGTGACCGCGCCAGTATCCGCAAACAAAAAGATAAATTGTAGTTTTATCACACGTGGCAATTTTGTTTCCGCACAGTACTTTTGTACGCGCTTAGTATTAAAGTCGTAGGCTGTGAAGTAATCGCGTTTCACAACTGCTGGAAAAAGGGATAAATACATATATTATTAAGTGCGGTTATCTAGAGTTCTTCATGTAAATCGCATTCGGGCTTTGGGGGCAGGCCAGGAGATTGGTTCGGGAGGAACCATGAACCGACATGACCCTGAAGTCGCTGCTGCCTATGCGGCGGAGCATCTCTCTGACGTTGCATCCGCGCCGGGACGAGACCATGGCGGCATTCAATCCGTAGATATCGGCATGAGCGTGCTCAAGGCCCTGGCGGTGGCCAAGGGCCCGATGTCGCTGAAGGAAATCGGCGCGGCCTGCGGCATGGCGCCGAGCAAGGCGCATCGCTATCTGCATAGTCTGGTGGCCGGCGGGCTCGTGGCGCAACAGAAGCGCTCGGGAAAATATGATCTCGGCCTCTTCGCCTTGCGTCTCGGCGTATCCGCCATTCGCCGCATCGATGTCGTCAACCGGGTCAGCGATCATCTCGAGGATCTGGTCGACCAGTTGGGCATGCCCGCCCATGTCGCGATCTGGAGCCATGAAGGACCGATCGCCGTGCGCTGGCAGCGCACCGCCGATTCGCTGATCTCTCCCGATGTGCTGGGCTCGACATTCCCGCTCTTGCGGTCATCCACCGGCAATGTCTTCCTGAGTCATATGCCGGAACGTATCACCCAGCCCTTCGTCGATGCCGAGATCCGCAAGGAAAGCGAGCTCGAGGACGCCATAACGTTCGATGTCGAGGGCATCATCCGCACCGTGCGCGAGCAGGGTTATGCCATGGCGCTGGGCACATTCGTGCCGAATTACATCGGCATCTGCGCGCCGATCGTGAATTGGGACGAGGAGATCTGCGCGGCGGTGACGGTCGTCGGCCGGTTGACCCGCGATCCCGAGCAGCGCCGCGCCGCCGCCATGCGGCTGACGTCCTTCTGCAAGACCTTGTCGGCCGCTACGCGCTAGAGCTCTTCCCGCTTTGATCGAATCGTTCCGATTCGATCAAAGCGGCTCGCCGCGCCATCATTGGACGACGACCGCGTTGTTGCAGCGCACGCCATGCACGGTGACGTCGGCCTCGCCGAGCTTGATGCCGAGCGTGGTGAGTGCCGTATAGACGATCTTGTCCAGCGCCGGGGTCACCGGCGCGATCAGCACGCGCACCAGGTCCTTGAGCTGCCGGGTCAGGATGCCGAGCAGGTCGGGCAGGCCCAATATATCGACGCCGAGCTCGAGCTCACCCACCAGGGAGGAGACGAGCGTCTGGGTATAGTTCTGGGTGACCGCCGACTTGAAGCGTTGTTCGGCGATGTCGGTCGCGTTGAAGACGAGATTCTGTGCCGTGTTGTTGCCGACATTGACATGAGCGCTGGCGGTGATGCGCGCCAGATTCAGCGCATTGACGATGACCGCCGACCTGACCGTCGGTGTGTCGTTGACGGCGGTGAAGTTGCTGACGTCGCCGATCCAGGCATTGAGGATGCCGGGCTGCGTCGCGACCGTAACCTGATTGCTGGCGGGTGTAGCGCCGCAGGTGACATTGGTCAGCCGGCCTTCCGCATAGGCGACGTCGATGAAGATGGGGAGCCTGATCGCGGTGCCGGCAAGGAGGCCTGTGCCGCCGATCTCGACGCTGAGCTTCAACCGCGTCTGCGCGGTGCGCACGAAGGCGCCTTTTTCACCGACCGTGATCCACGAGGAATGCTGCGGCGGCTCGCCGATCACCAGGCTGAGCTGGGTATTGGTCAGCCCCGGAATCGTGGCGCCGAGATTGACATCGACTTGGTGGTCGCCATTGGAGACCAGGGCCAGCGCATTGACCAATTGCAGGGCGTTGACGGCGGCGGCCAGTCCATATTGCGTCGAGGTGCTGACCTGCGCGGTGGCCGCCTTGCCGAGATCGAGCATGCGGGAGAGATTGATGGATGTCGTATTGTCGATGGAGCGGGCGAGATCCTCGAGCGTGCGCGCGACGTCGAGCTTGCTGTCGGCGCGCGCCGTCTTCGCCATGGCGTTGAGGATCTGGCCGGCCCTCACATTTGCGTCGAGCACGTCGCGATAGGAGCCGGCATGGATGTCCGCGTCGATCGCCAGCTGATCGAGGAACTTGAGCAGGTCGATATTGGCGTCGGCCAGGCCGCGATAGTCCATGACCCGCAGATTGACGTTGCCGCCCAGCATCTGGCCGAGTATCGCATTGATGATGCCGCCTTCGAGCGACAGGAGGCGCGAGCCGATGGAGAAGGCGGCTTGCGACGGACGGGTGGCGATCGCCGCCGCGCCGATCTCCACATTGGCCGCACTGGTGAAGACGCGTCCGAAATAGACGGGCGATGGCGCCCGAGCGACCACGCGCGCGGCGTTGATCGGCTGCTGGTTCGGAACGAAACGCAGCGCCTGCGCCTTGGTCGGATCGGGATCGTAATTGCCGGTCTCGACGACAAGCGAGTTGAGCGTCCAGCGGCCATTGTCGGTGAAGGTCGAGCGCGCCGCCAGCGTGGCGTTGGCCGTGTTGCTGGCCGCCGCGATCGCGGCGAGATCCGCCGCTCCCTGCAGCCTGCGGCTGTCATAGTGGAAAGAGGCGACATCCACCGCGATGGCGGCGAATCCGAGCAAGACAGTCAGGATGACCGCGGTAATGACCGCGACCGCGCCTTGCTCCGACCGCAGGAACGGTCGAAACCTATGCCGAAATGTCATCAATATCCTCCGATGCGGACGACCGCCGTCCTTTGGATGACGGCCGACGGCATCGGGAAAAAGCCGGTCGTCATCTGAAGGGGTAGATTGGAAATATCGGTGCGTAGCGTGACGCTGTAGCGGGTCGGATCGCCCGGGAAAGGAGCGGTCGTGACCGTGATGGTGCTGCGACTGAGCAGCCGATAGTTCGGGCTCGATTGGGTGACATAATTGGTGACGATGGTTTGCCGCTCGGCGGCCGAAACGCCGGCAACCGAAGCCCGCGCCGCGTCGGCCGTCAGTTCTTGCAGGCTGCTCACCGCGCTGAAGTAGATGCCATAGGCGGAGATGCCGAACAAAATCATGATCAGGACCGGCGCAATCATTGCGAACTCGATCGCCGCCACGCCGCGGCAGTCCTTCCCAATTTGCTTATTCCAGGCCATGCAAGACAAACCCATCCACCAGTGATGTAGCGTAAGTTAGGAAGTATACTCTAACGAACGGCAAGTGAAACGCGGCGAAGCTGCCTTAAATACTTTGAAAACTTGAAATATTCTGGACGCGCTAAAAGTAGAAGATGCTCATAGATTATAGTCTGACCGCAGTTTGTTCCGGTAGTATTTGAAATTTCACCGACAAGTCGAAGTATTGATGAAAATGGCGGTGTCGATTCTGCAAAGGTGAATATTGGCGAGGTAATTCGGGCCGCCAATATTGAGTGATTATTAACCATGGGAGCGGGTTTCGCCCCGGTGCTGGCGGCTTGTAAGCGTCGCCGGGCCGTGCAAACTGGCGTCATGCAGCCTTTGCGCTTCCTGATCGTCGACGATCATCCGCTTTTCCTGGAGGCCCTTGAGATGGCCCTCCATGTCGCCTTCCCGGCAGCCCGGGTGGAAACAGCCGATTCGATCACGGCGGCGCATCTCGTATTGGCCAGGGGAGCGCGGCCTGATCTCATCCTCCTCGATCTCAAAATGCCGGACATTGCCGGCTTCGAGGGTGTCGTCAGCCTGAAGGCCGCGAGCCCGCGCGCACCCCTCTGTGTCATATCCTCGATGTCGGGCCAGGAGATCGTGCATCAGCTCCGCGATCTCGGCGCCGCCGGCTTTATCAATAAGAGCGAGAAGCGCGAGAAGATCATCGCCGCCGTGCGGCAGCTGATCGACGGCAAGAGTCATTTCGGCGCCGCCGCCGAACACCCGGTGGCGACCGGCGTGCCGGCGCATCAGCGCGAACTCGAGATCCTGGCGCGCCTGCGCGAGCTCACCCCGCAGCAATACAAGGTGCTGACCCTCATCTGCGAGGGCAAGCTCAACAAGCAGATCGCCTTCGAGCTCGACATCGTCGAGACGACGGTGAAGGCGCACATCACCTCGATCTTCAAGAAGCTCGCCATCCACAACCGCACCCAGGCGGTGCTGATCATGCAGAAGCTCAAATTGCAGGGCCTCATCGTCGATCAGCCGGAAACCGTCATGGAGCAAGAGCGCCGCCATGCCGGCTAGGAAGGGCTTCTCCTCCGAGGCCGATCCCGCCGCCGCGGTGGCCGAGCTTTTGAGCCGCATCGAACAACCGGATATGACGCTGGTGATCCTGTTCGCTTCGCCGAGCTATGACCGCGAGGCGCTGGCGGAAGCGGTCCGCCGCCGGTTGCCGGATACCCCCGTCATCGGCTGCACCACGGCGGGTGAGATCACATCGGAAGGCTATCGCGAGAACACGCTGACCGGCGTCAGTTTCGGCGGGGCAGATTACCGCGCCAGCATCCGCCTCATCGAGAATCTCGACCGCTTCCGTATGGAAGCGGGCAATATCGTCGTGCAGGATCTCTTCGTCGATCTGGGGCTGGCGCCGTTGTCGGCGCGCGCCATTCCCCACCAGGTTTTCGCCATGCTGCTCATCGACGGCATGAGCCGGCAGGAGGAAGTGGTCGTCTCCTCGATCAGCCGCTTCCTCGATCCGGTCCCGCTTTTCGGCGGCTCGGCCGGCGACGGGCTGGATTTCGGCACGACCTGGGTGTTCGCCGACGGCGCCTTTCACACCAACGCTGCCGTCCTGGCGCTGATCGAGACAGATTGCCCGTTCAGCGTGTTCAAGCTCGATCATTTCCGCCCCACCGACAAGAAAATGGTGGTGACCGAGGCCGATCCGGTGCGCCGGCTGGTGACCGAGATCAATGCCGAGCCCGCCGCGCCCGCTTATGCGAAGATGGTCGGCCTCGACGAGCATCAGCTCAATCCGATGACCTTCGCCGCCTATCCCGTCGTCGTCAGGGTCGGCGGCGAATATCATGTGCGCTCGATCCAGAAGGTCGAGGAGGACGGCTCGCTGCGCTTCTATTGCGGCATCGACGAGGGGCTTGTGCTGACCGTCGCCGACGGCGACGACATCGCGCGCAATCTCGATTCCGCCTTGACGAAGCTCGCCGCCGAGCTCGGCTCGCTCGATCTCATTCTGGGCTTCGACTGCATCCTGCGCCGGCTCGAGGCCGAGCAGAAGCAGCGCAAGCTCGACGTCTCGCAGGTGCTCAAGCGCCACGGCGTCGTCGGCTTCAGCACCTATGGCGAGCAATACCGCTCGATGCATGTCAACCAGACCTTCACCGGCGTCGCCATCGGCCGGGCCAGGCACAAGGCGGACGAGCGCCGGATGCCATGACGCGAGAGCCGGAAAGGCTGGAAGACCGCCTGCGCAAGCTCGAGAAGATCAACCGCGCCTTGATGAGCCGCGTCGAGCGCTCGACCGACTTTTCCGGCAACGGCTTCTCGCTGTTCCAGACGGCCATCGTGCTCGAAGGCCAGGTCAGTGCCCGCACCAGCGATCTCAAGCGCACTTTGGAGGATCTGTCGGATGCCTATGCGCGGCTCGAGGACGCCCGCGATGAGGCCGAGACCGCCAAGCAGAATCTGACATCGGCGATCGAGGCGGTAAGCGAGGGCTTCGCGTTGTTCGACGACGCCGAGGAGCTGGTGCTGTGCAATGCGCCGTTCCGCGCACTCCTGCCTGATATCGCCGCCAGGCTTGTGCCCGGCACGCCCTTTGCGCGCATCGCCGACTATTTCTCGCAGAGCCGATATCTCGTCCTCGATCAGCAGCGCGATGCCGAGGCCTGGCGAACCTCCCGCACCGAGCTGTTCCGCAAGCCGCATGCCGCCTTCATCCAGCAGCTGTCCGGCGACCGCTGGATCCAGGTCTCCAACAAGAAGACGGAGACGGGCGCCACCGTCGTCTTCCAGACCGACATTACCGATATCGTGCGCGGCGAACGTTTGCGGCGTGAGCGCGAGCTCGACGAGCAGGCGCAGCTCCTGCAGGCGACCCTCGATCACCTGCCACAGGGCATCTGCATGTTCTCGCGCGATCTGCGCCTCAAGGCATGGAACCATCGCTTCGTGGATCTGCTGAGCCTGCCCGTGCGCTTGGTGGTGCCCTTGGCCGGCTTCGATCGTCTGTGGGATTGGCTCGGCAAGTCGGTCCTTGCCTTCGATCCTTCAGGTGCCGGCAGGGTTGCCGATTGGATGCGCAATCCATCCACCGATCTCGATCCGATCGAGCTGACCAAGAGCGACGGCACGATCTTGAGCGTCAGCGGCAATGTTACGCCCGACGGCGGCATCGTGGTGAGCTTCGCCGATGTCACCGCCGCGCGGCGCGCCAGCGATGCGCTGCGTGAGGCGAAGGAGACGCTGGAGGAGCGGGTCGAGGAGCGCACCGCCGCCATGACCCGCGAAGTGCTGGAGCGGCGCGCCATCGAGGTCGAATTGATCAACGCGCGCGATAAGGCTCAAGATCTCACCAAAAGCAAGACGCGTTTTCTGGCGGCGGCCAGCCATGACGTGCTGCAGCCTCTCAATGCGGCACGGATCTTTCTGTCGCTCCTGAGCGGAACCGGCCTCGATACGCGCCAGCTTCATTTCGCCGGCAAGGTGGATATGGCCTTCGGCTCCGTCGAGGAGGTGCTGGGCACGCTGCTCGATATCTCCCGGTATGACAGCGGGAGTGTCGAGGCCAATATCGTGCCGCTTTCGGTGTCCGAGATCCTGACCACGCTGACCGCCGAATTCCAGCCTGTGGCCGACCAGAAGCAGCTCAAGCTGCGCTGCGTGCCGACGGGATTGTTCGGCCTGAGTGATGCCAGGCTGTTGCGCCAGATCGTGCAGAATCTGATCTCCAATGCCATTCGCTACACGGCGAAGGGCGGGGTCCTGATCGGGGCGCGCCGGCGCGGCGCCATGATCTCGCTCCAGGTCTGGGATACCGGCCTCGGTATTCCAGAGGACAAGCGCGATTTCATCTTCGAGGAGTTCCGCCGGCTCGGCCAGGATCTGCCCGACGCACCCAAAGGGGCGGGACTGGGCCTTGCCATCGTGCGGCGCGTCGCCAGGCTCCTGGATCATCGGATCGAGGTCGTTTCCGAGGTCGGCCGAGGCTCCTGCTTCGCGATCGAGTTTCCGGCCTGTCCGACGCCGCGGCGTGATACGCGGCCACCGTCGGCGCTGGAGCGGCTGCCGGTGGATCTGGCGAATTTCACCGCCATCGTCATCGAGAACGATCTCGTCATCCTCGAAGGCATGATGGAGCTGCTGCAGGAGCGCGGCATGCGCGCCATTCCGGCGGTGTCGGCGGGCGAGGCGCTGGAAACCTTGCAGAGCCTCGACAAGACGCCCGACCTCATCATCGCGGACTATCATCTCGATCAGGGAACCGGCAGCGCGGCGATCGCGGCCCTGCGCCATGCGGTCGGTCACCAGATTCCGGCCATCGTGGTGACGGCGGACCATACGGCCAAGGTGCAGGCCGAGATCCGCGACAGCGGCATCGCCTATCTGCGCAAGCCGATCAAGACGTCCGAGCTCTTCGCCCTCATCCACAAGGTGATCGCGGAGTAGCGACGGCTAGATCACGATGAGTTTGGGTCGAATCGACCCAAACTCATGAACGTGATCGATTCTTTAGGTTTAGCGCGGGATTCTCGCGAAAAACCGGTATCCACTTTTTCGCATCCCTCGCTAGCGCGTGATCAGGAAAAGTGGAAGCCGGTTTTCCGTCTGATCACGCGCTAAATATAAGATTCCGATCACGTTTATCACTTTAGGTCGATCCGACCAAAAGTGATCGTGATCTAGGCCGCTTCGACGATCCGGATTTCAAGTTCCTTGCCAAGGGCGCGCACGGCGCTGTCGATCTGATCGAGCCTGGAGTCGTGATCGAGATCGAGCAGCCGATCCACCTGGGGGGCATGAATACCGAGCTTCCTGGCGAGATCGGCCTTCCGGGTTCCGGTCTTGATCATGAGGCCGTAGAGCGCCAGCTTCGCGGCAATGAGTGTGGACAGATGGACATAGTCCTGACCGCGCTTGGCTCGTGACGGCCTTGGGATCTTCTCCCTGTCGCTGATCCGTCCCTGGATGACGGTCGCGATGGCATCGGCCGCTCTCATCAAAGCGTCAGCCTTGTCGTCGCCGAAGGTGACCAGTTCCGGGAAATCTGGCGCCGTCACGAGGAGAGTGCCATTGCGGTCTTTCTTGAGGGTGACGGGATAGCGCAACATTACTTTTCGTCCTTCAGATCGAGATCCTTCAATATCTTGAGCCACAGGCCTTTGCCGATTTCCTTGGCCCCTCCATGTTGTGGGAGGACCGATTTGAGGTTGCCACGTCGAACAATCAGATGGCCGCCTTTGCCTGGTTCGAAGCTGCAGCCGAGGCGGGTAAGAAAGCGTTTCGCTTGGCTACTGTTCATGGTTAGCACAACAGAGTTGTTTAATAAACAGATATGTTGTGTTTTGAGCGGTATCCATCATGCGGGAATTTTTCTCGTTTGATCTTGAAAGTATTGGCAGACATTCCGCAAAGGGCAGTCGCCGCATTGTGGCTCGCGGTGGCGGCAGATCTTCTGTCCGTGCGACTTCATCAGCCAGTGAAGCTGGTAATGGTCGCGTTCGGTCCAGTCATTGGGGACGATGTCGTTGAGCAGGCGATGAGCATGAGTGAAGCCGGCCTTGGCGGGAAGAAGTCCCAGGCGTCTGGCGAGCCTCAGAATATGCGTGTCGACGACGAAGATAGGTTTGCGCAGGCTGCTGAAATTGAGGGTCGCGGCGGCGATCTTGGGCCCGACACCGGGCAGCTTCTGCAGCCATCGCCACGCAATGTCGACCGGCCAGTCCGCCAGGAAGGAGAGATCGAGCGTGCGGTGTTGTCCGTGCAGCCTGTGCAGCGTGGCGAGGAGATGCTCGGCTTTGACGGGCGCGTATTGTACGTCGCCAAGGAGTGTCGTGATGGCTGCGGGTTTGGCCGACAGCATCATTTCCCAGCGCGGATATCGGGTGCAAAGCCGGTTGAATGCGTCGGCCGCGACCTCGTCGCGGGTGCGCGAGCCGATGAAGGAGATGACGAACTGCTCGGTCGGCCGGTAGCGCTCCTCGCCCTCGAGGCGACCATGAAGCGGGACGAGGCCCTGGCGGATCAGCGGCAGGATCGGGTCGGGAAAAAGCGATAGCTGCATGTTGTCTCCGCTGAGGACTAATGGAAGTCCCGGCTCTTGATGAGGGCGGGAGGCGTAGTGTCGAACAGATCGCCCTGCCTGAGCGTGCGCAGCTCGACGGTGAGATCGACGAAACGTTCGGCGACGACATGGATGACGAGGCCTTCGCGCTGCAGCCGCCCGCTGATGGCGAGGAATTCACCGGTCATCACCACGCGCCGGTTCTCCGCCAGCACCTGCGGCCAGACGATGATATTGGCGACGCCGGTTTCGTCCTCGAGGGTGATGAAGACGACGCCTTTGGCGGTGCTCGGCATCTGCCGCATGAGGACGAGGCCGGCGACGGTGACCTTGCGGTTCTGCTTGAGCGTCGGGTCACGATGTGCCGCGCTGGTGATGGCGCCGAGCTTGGTGAGCTCGCCGCGGAAGAAGCTGCAGGGATGGGCCTTGAGCGACAGGCCGGTCGTTCCGTAATCATCCATCACCTCCTCGCTGAGCTGCATCTCGGGCAAGGTGACGGAGGGCTCGTGGAAGAGGCCGTCTTCCATATGCGGCGCGAAGAGCGGCAGATTGCCGTCCTGGGCCGAGCCCGGCGCTTTTTCCTGATCGATATCGAGCCGGCTGAGACGCCGCATCGCCCACAGCGCGTTGCGGCGGTCCAGCCCTAGGGAAGTGAGGGCATCGGCTTCCGCGAGCCGTTCCAGCGTGAAGCGCGAGACGCCGCTGCGCCGCGCCACTTGCTCAAGGCCCGAATAGCTGTTGCCGCGCTTGGCGATGAGCTTCTTTTCGACTTCCTCCTGCTTGAGACCGGAAACCTGGCGGAAGCCGAGCCGCACCGCCGAGCGCGTGTCCGAGGTGCCTTCGAGCGTGCAGTCCCAGCGGCTTTCATTGATGTCGACCGGCAGCACCTCGACATCATGCTCGCGCGCATCGCGCACCAGTTGCGCCGGCTGATAGAAGCCCATCGGCTGGCTGTTGAGGATGGCGGCGCAGAACACATCCGGATGGTGGCATTTGATATAGGCCGAGGCATAGACGAGCAAAGCGAAGCTCGCCGCGTGGCTCTCCGGAAAGCCATATTCACCGAAACCTTCGATCTGGCTGAAGCAGCGCTCGGCGAAGTCCGGGTCATAACCGCGCCGGGTCATGCCGTTGACGAATTTGTCCCGGAAGGTGCTGACTGTGCCGTTGTTGCGGAACGTCGCCATCGAGCGGCGCAGGCGGTCGGCATCCGCATGCGAGAAATCTGCTGCGGTGATGGCGATCTGCATCGCCTGTTCCTGGAAGAGCGGCACACCCTTGGTTCGTTTGAGCACTTCCTCCAGCTCATTCGCAGGACCGAAAGCAGGATCGGGCGAGGGATAGACGGTCTTTTCTATGCCGTCGCGCCGCTTGAGATAGGGATGCACCATATTGCCCTGGATGGGCCCCGGCCGGACGATCGCCACTTCGATGACGAGATCGTAGAATTCCTTCGGCTTGAGCCGCGGCAGCATCGACATCTGCGCCCGGCTTTCGACCTGGAACACGCCGACGGAATCGGCTTTCGACAGCATGTCATAGGTCGCCTTGTCCTCGTAAGGCAGGTCGTCCAGCGTATAATAAGGCTTGCGATAGCGGATGCGCAGCATTTCGAGCGCTTTTCTGAGGCAGCTCAGCATGCCGAGCGCCAGCACATCCACCTTCATGAGGCCGAGCGCGTCGATATCGTCCTTGTCCCATTCGATAAAGGTGCGGTCGTCCATCGCGGCATTGCCGATGGGCACGGTCTCGCACAGCGGCTTCTGGGTGAGCACGAAGCCGCCGACATGCTGGGACAGATGGCGCGGAAAGCCGATGAGCTCATTGGCGAGGCCGACGGCCTGGCGGATCTTCTCATTGTCGGGATCGAAGCCGGCTTCCCGCACATATTGATCGGGCATATGGCTGCCATAACCCCAGATCGTCTTGGCGAGCGCCGAGGTGACGTCCGGCGTCAGGCCCATGACCTGGCCGACCTCACGGATGGCGCGGCGCGAGCGGTAATGGATGACGGTGGCGCAGATGGCGGCGCGCTCGCGTGTATAGCGCCGATAGATATATTGGATGACATCCTCACGTCGCTCATGCTCGAAATCAACATCGATATCGGGCGGCTCTTTGCGCGCCTGTGAGATGAAGCGTGAGAACAGGAGCTTGGTCGAGCGCGGATTGACCTCGGTGACGCCGAGGCAATAACAGACCGTGCTGTTGGCCGCCGAGCCACGCCCCTGGCAGAGGATATATTGGCTGCGGGCGAAAGCGACGACGTCATGCACGGTGAGGAAATAACGGGCGTAATCGAGCTCCGCGATGATGCGCAATTCCTCGCGAATATTCTGGGCGACATCCTCGGGCACATTTCCCTTGTAGCGTTTGGCCGCGCCCTTCCAGGCGAGATCGGTGAGGTGCTCCTGCGGCGTCTTGCCGGGCGGCACCGGCTCGTCGGGATATTCATATTTGAGATCGCCCAGGGAAAACCGGCATCGTGCGGCGATCTCGGTGCTGCGCCGGACGGCGTCTTCATAGCCGGCGAAGAGATGCAGCATCTCCGCCTCCGACTTGAGATGACGCTCGGCATTGGCGTAAAGCCGGAAACCCGCTTCGGTGATGGTGCATTTCTCGCGGATGCAGGTCAGCACATCGGCAAGCGGGCGCCGTTCCGGCCGATGATAATGAACGTCGTTGAGGGCGACGAGCGGTGTGCTCTGCCGCCTTGCGCAATCGGCGAGGTGAGTGAAACGTTGCTTCTCATCACCTCTATGGCGATGAATGGCGCCGAGAAAGACCCGACCCGATGCCGCCTCTGCAAGTTTCGCAAGCTGCGCCAGGAAAGCATCATCGGGCTTGTCGGGCGGCAATACGATCAGCATCTGGCCTTCGCTCGCGGCGCAGATCTCATCGAGGCTGATATGGCATTCGGCTTTCTTGGCCCGGATGTTTCCTGTCGTCAGCAGCCGGCAGAGACGGCCATAGGCGTCACGGTCGGTCGGATAGGTGAGCACTTCGAACCCGTCGACCGTGACGAGCCGCACGCCGGGAAGATATTGGATCTTGCGGTCTTCGGCTTCCACATGGGCCCGTACCGCGCCGGCAAAACTGTTGCGGTCGGCGAGGCCGATGGCGGCGAGGCCGAGCTCATCGGCGCATTTGACCATTTCATGGGGATGCGAAGCCCCGCGCAGGAAAGAGAAATTGCTGGTGACGGCGAGCTCGGCATAGGCCATGGCGGCACCTCACGCGAAAAAGCCATGGACGAACCAGCGAGGCGTAGCGCTCTCGCGACCATAGAGACCGTCGCGATAGAGCCAGAAACGCTGCCCGGCTGTGTTCTCGACGCAATAATAATCGCGGGTCAGCGCGAAAGCGCTGCTGAGCCACCATTCGGGGGCGATGCGCTCGGGGCCAAGGGCCGCGGTGACATCATGCAGCTTGCCGCGCCAGCGGAAGCGCCGCGGCGGCCCGTCGGGGATGAGCGCCGTGACATCCGCAGGCTCCGCCTGCGGCAGAAGCAGGGAAGGACGGGCGCGTTCCATGTCATGCGGCCAGCTTGTCGTCGTGCTGTCCGCTAGGATGAGAATTTCGGCGCGCTCCGGAATATGGCTTTCGACCGGCTTGATGCGCCGCACGCTGCCGGCGCCGAGGCGTTGGCGCAGCGCATCGAGAAGCCGCGCATGCGCCTTCGCATCTTCCTGGTTGTCACACGGCGAGGCGAGGTCGCCTTGCTCGCTCCGCAAGGGCTCGGCGGAGGTGACGGAGAGGCTGACGCAGTCGAAGCCGAATCCGGCTTCGAGCCCGCGCGTCAGGCTGTCGAGCTTGAGGGTGATGAGGCGCGTGACATGGGTGGGATCGCGCGTCGGCGTGGCAAGCCCCAGATCGAGCTGCCGCATGTCGCCATCGACGCGATAAAGGCCGAGCCGCAAGGACCGGATGCCGACGCCGTCCCGCTCGAGAGTGGGAATGAGACCTGCCATCAATTTATGCGCGGCGGCGACGACGACCTCCTGGGTGAAGATCGGGTCGAGAAAAGAGCGCCGCGCATCATAGACAGGCGGCGGGGTTATATAATGGAGAGCCTCGGGTCTTGCGCCCAGCGCCTGGTCGAGGCGGGTGAGCAGCTCCTTCTCGAAACGCGCCGCGAAAGGCGCCCTCGGCGCATCGATCAGCATGCCGATGCGCTTGAAGCCGAGGCGGTGCAGAGCTTCATGGGTTTCGGAACCGAGCCGCAAGGCCTTGATGGGAAGCGGCTTCAGCGCGTCTTTCTCCTGCCCTTCCGGCAAAATGAAAGACGCAACCGAAGCCTGATGTGCCAGTGCCCAGGCGGCGCCCGGCGTGCCGGCAATGGCGCAGCGCGCGGTGAGGCCGAATCTGCGCAGGCGCTTGATAATGTCCTTGAGCAAAGCTTCTTCGCCGCCGAAGAGATGCGCGGCTCCGGTGATGTCGAGGAAGAAACCGTCACTGCCGTTCTCGATGCCCCAAGGCGCGACGGACGGCGCATAACGCGTCGCCCACAAGGCCAGGCGGCGCAAGGCGCGCGCGTCCTTGTCGGCCTCGAGAGGCCGCGCCTGCAAAAGGCCGCCGGCTTTGGCGCGCGCATCGCTCAGGCCCTGGCCGGCGAAGAGACCGATCTTCTCGGCGGGCGGATTCGTGGCGGCGATGCGCGGTCCGCCCGACGCATCGAGAGTCAGGACGAAAGGCCGGTCAGGCGCAATCGCGGGATGCGAAAAAGTGGATACCGGTTTTTCGCGAGAATCCCGCGATAAAATATTAGAGCCGCCGGACGGTGGTTGCGCCGTCAGGAAGCGCAGGATCGGCCATCGCGGCAGCCAGACTGAAACGATGCGACGCATGTGACCACTCCAACACCCACTCACCACTCGAACCATTGCGGCAGCGCTCCAGCGCCACCCGCCAGCTTGTCGCCAGAAGACCGTCCGTCGCATCGCGCCGGGCCGGCGCCGCGGCGATACGCCAGCGCGTTTCAGCGGCGCTGGCCGCCGCCGATCCCGGCGGCCGCAGCAACAGCAACGGCCTTTTCGCCTCGCGTGCCGCAAGGCTCAAACGCTGGCTCGTCTTGAGATCGAAATTCTGCGCGATGAGTCCGAGCGTGACGGGCACGGCGCCCGAGCGCAAAGTCTCCTCGATGGCCCAGAAGGCGTCCGTGTCATGGCGCGCCTCGACCAGCGTGAGGCGGCCGGGATCGAGACCGAGCGCTTTCAGCCCATGGCCATAGAGCCGGCCGGTTGCCGCGAGGCTCTGCACCGAGGCGATGACGAAGACGGGGCCTGAGGAGCTGGCCGAAACCGTGAGGGCGCTGAGAAAGCCGAAAGTCGCCGGCAGATCTTCCGGCGTGGCGGCATGGACCTCATGCAGACTTTCGAGCGACAGGCCTTGCCGGGGCAGGTTTTTGTCGAGCGGAAGCCCGAAAGAGAAGAACCGGCTCTTGCCCGTGCGGGGCAGAGGCGGGGTCAGAAGCCGGCGCAATTCCTCCAGGCTGGCAGGCCTTGCAGGTCGCCGGCGGGCAGGGGAAAGGGGCGCCGAGATAGGGATCATACAGAAAGACTAGAACAAAAAATGAACATAAACAATACAGAAGAGGGCTGACGTAGAGGTCAGCATATCCTATGGGAATCGTTCGCTTTTGTTCCTGGAATGCGCCGGAAAAGCCGGGTACCGCACCTATTCCTGCGGTCCGCGCGCCTGCATCAGCGGCGTCGGATCGGTCGCCGGCGTCGGGATGGCGATGCCGATGCGGGCGAGGGTGTAGCGCACCCGCCGGAGGGCTTCGCGCGCTTTGGCGCCGAGCTTCACCGCGACTCCGGCGGCGAGCGTGTCGATCACCGCCAGATGCGCGTAACGCGACGGCGTCGGCACCAGCACATTGTCGCCCTCGGCGATGGTGATGGCGATGACGATATCGGCGACCTGGGCGAGTGGTGTTCCGGGCCGGGTCAGCGCGATGGTGCGGGCGCCGAAAGAACGCGCGATCTCGATCGCCTCGATCACCGGCTTGGAGCGGCCGCTATTGGAAATCGCGAAAGCGGTATCGCCGGGTTTCAAGGTCGCCGCCGACATGCGCTGCTGATGGCCGTCGCTATAGGCGGAGACCGGGAGTCCGAGCCGGAACAGGCGCAGCTTGGCATCCTCGATCATCGCCGCCGATCCGCCGCCCTGGCCATAAAGATCGATCCGCCGGCTCTCGGCCAGGGCATCGATCGCCTGGCCGATCGTCTTGGTGTCGAGCTGGTCGAGACATTCGCGCACCGCGCCCGCTGCCCGCATCATGATCGTCTGGGCGAGCTGGCCGATATCGTCGTCGAAGGCGCGGTCCGATTTGAGATAGGCCGAGGCCACGGTGAGCGTGGTGGCGAGCCTGATCTTGAATTCGGCGAAGGAACCGCAGCCGACCGAGCGGCAGAAACGCGTGACGGTCGGCTGGCTGACCTTCGCCTTCTTGGCGAGATCGGCGATCGTCAGGCGCGTCGCCGCTTCATAATCGCGTCCCACGATCATCGCGACGCGCCGCTCGGAGGGCGACAATTCGCTTTCGATGCGCTCGATGCGTGAGACGATGTCGATCGCCGGAGGCTGTTCCGCTGCCTTTTCGCCGCGCCGCTGCACCATGATCCCCGTCCTATGCCCGCCGGGTCAGTCTCGTAATTAAATTACAGGCTTTTGACGATTGGGCAAGTGCGAGACGCTTGTGCGCCGCAACTTTCTGCATTTTCCGTCATTTGAGCCGCAAATGTTTTTCGACAGGCCTATTGCGAACTCTGAAATTTTGTAACATGATTTGAGAAAATAACGATAAGCGGCGAGTCAAACCTCGCCACGGGCCAGGAAACATGATGGATGCGACGCCCATGCGCAACGTAGCCGGCGCTTCGGACAAGAAGCCGCTCAAGATGAGCATTGCGGGCGCCACCAAATATTATCAGACCCGCACCGGTTCGGTGCATGCGCTCGACAATGTGTCGCTCGATGTGCGCGACGGCGAGTTCCTTTGCATTTTGGGTCCATCGGGCTGCGGAAAATCGACCTTGCTCTGGTCGATGGGCGGCCTGCACGGTCTCACCAATGGTGAAATCCGGCTCGGGACCGAGAAGATCACCAAGCCGCATCCTGAGATCGCGATGATCTTCCAGGACGCCAATCTGCTCCCCTGGCGCAATCTCGCCGCCAATATTGCGCTGCCGTTCGAGCTCAAGCGCAAGCCGATCGATCAAGAGCGCGTCGACAAGCTGCTCAAGCGCGTCAATCTCTGGGGCTTCGAATCGAAATTCCCGCGCGAATTGTCGGGCGGCATGCAGCAGCGCGCCTCGATCGTGCGCAGCCTGTCGGTCAACCCGTCGCTGCTCCTGATGGACGAGCCCTTCGGCGCCCTCGACGCCTTCACCCGCGACGAGATGAACCTGCTCATCCAGGAAATCTGGATGGAGACCGGCAAGACCATCGTCTTCATCACTCATTCGATCTCCGAGGCGATTTTCCTCGCCGACCGCGTCGTCGTGATGTCGGCGCGCCCGGGGCGCATCGCCTCCGTCTTCGATATCGACATACCGCGTCCGCGCCCGGTCGACATCCAGACGCGGCCCGATTTCATCGAACGTGTTTTGCATATCAAGGCGAGCATCGATCATGGCCGCAGCTCGAGTGACGGGCTGGCGATCACGTAAGGCCGGATAGATCGGGACATCGCTCAAGGGAGGCATAAAAGTGGATAAAGCGCTGGGCGACAAAATTCCGGAATTCAACCGGAAGAAGGCCGGCGGAGGCGGCGACGGCGTCGGCCTGTCCGGCACGTCACTGGGGCTTGGCGATCACCGCACCAAGCTCGAGACGCTGGCCATCATCCTGGTCGCGGTGGTGATCATCGGTGGCGCCGAATTGCTGCTCAAATGGTTCGGTGTACCGCAATATGTGCTCCCCACGCCGAGCCTGATCATCACGGCGCTGTTCACCGAATGGGGCTTCATCTGGCCGCATCTTCTCGTCACGCTTTATGAGCTGCTGGTCGGTTTCGCCATCGGCGCTTCGATCGGCTTCGTACTCGCCGCCGTGATCACCCAGTTCCCCTTCGTCGAGAAGATCGTCACGCCCTACATCCTGCTGCTCGTCACCACGCCGATGCTGGCGCTGGTGCCGCTGCTCATCCTCAAGCTCGGCTTCGGCAGCGAACCGCGCATCATCGCGGTGGCGCTGGCCTCGGGGCCGATGGTGATGATCAATTCGGCGACCGGTTTCAGGCGCGTCGATCTCGCCAAGATCGCGCTCGCCCGCTCCTTCGGCGCCTCGACCTTCCAGATCTTCACCAAGATCCGCATCCCGATGGCGATGCCGATGATCATTGTCGGCCTGATGGTCGGCTCGATCTTCGGCCTTCTGACCACGGTCGGCGCCGAGATGGTGGGCGGCGCCGAGGGCCTCGGCAACCGGCTCACTTATTATTCGGCCTTGATCCGCATGCCGCAATTCTTCGCTATCATCCTCATCCTCGCCATTATCGGCATCTCGATCTACGTGTTTTTCTATTGGGTCGGCAAGAAATGGGCGAGTTGGGAAGCATGACGCATCGGCCCGAAAAGTGCGTAGCGGTTTTCGGACAAGCCGATGCGCAAAATAAGTGCGTGAACAACAACACGACAGTCTATAACGGAGGAAACCAGACATGACTCAGATGATGATTGGACGGCGCCGCCTGTTGAGCCTGACCGCCGCGGGCGTTTCGGTCGCGGCCTTGGGCGGCTTGGGGTCGCGCAAGGCCTATGCGGCCGACACGGTGCGCTGGGTATCGCCGCGCGGCACCGTCGAGGTGCTTGACGACTATCCCTATTGGGTCGGCAAGAAGTTCGGTTATTTCGGCGACATCGAGACGACGCTCGAGCCGGGCCCCTCCGACGCGACGGCCTGCGTCAAGCTCGTCGACCAGAACCAGGCCGATATGGGCTATCCCTCGCCGGGCGTCTTCTCGTTGGGCCTCGCCCAGGGCATCCCGCTCGTTTCGGTCTTCCAGATGGGCGGCGCCGACGTGTTCGACTTCGCCTTCCGCAAAGGTGAGAAGCCGGCCGACATCAAGGGTCTCGAAGGCAAGACGATCGTGCTGGGCTCGGCCGGTTGGCAGTCGATCTGCGATCCGATGCTGAAGGCGGCGGGCGTCGACATCACCAAGGTGAAATATGTCGATGGCGGCTGGCCCGCCTGGGGCACGGTGCTGTCGCAAGGCAATGGCGACGCCGCTCTGTCGTGGGAAGGCTGGCGCGCCCAGTGGAAGGGTCAAGGTCTCGATTTCGACTATTTCCTCGGCCGCGACTTCTCCAAGCTGCCCGCCAACAGCTTCGTCATCCGCAAGGCGGATTTCGAGGATGCGGCGAAGAAGGATGTCTATGCCCGTTATCTCAAGGGCTGGGCCGCCGGTCTCGAATTCGGCCGCATCAATCCGCGCGCCGCGACGCAGATCGTGATGGAGCAGTTCCCGGGGCTGTCCTCGCAGATGAACCCGGCGGTGGCGACCGAATCCATGATGCAGCTCGCCAATGTCTTTGGCGGCCGCTGGGAAGAGCGCAAGAAGTGGGGCTACCACATTCCGGAAAGCTGGCAGCTCTTCTTCGACACCGCCAAGGGGATCGGCCAGATCTCCGGCGACTTCAAGGTCGACGAAGTGGTGAAGAACGATCTCGTCGATGCCGCCAACGGCTTCGACGCCGCCAAGGTCAAGGCCGATGCCGATGGCTTCGCGCTCTCCGACGACTACAAGAAAGTGAATGTCGAAGAGATCCAGAAGTCCATCTGACCTCGATCGATAAAAGCGGCGGCGGCTGAGACAGGCCGCCGCCGACCTCATCTAAAGCATGATGGCTTTAGGGGGAACGCCATCACGCTTTATCTTCTTTGTTTGCGCATGATCCTTCCGGAAAACCGCTTCGCACTTTTCCGGATCATGCTCTTGCCATCCGGAGAGAGGGCCTATGTTCGTCTTCGACCATGTCGGCATCACCACCACTTTGCCCCAGCCCGACGAGAATTGGGTGGAGCAGAGCCGTGTGTGGGTGACCAATCCGCGCAATCACCCCGAGCATATCGAATTCCTGCGTTACGCCGAGGGCACGACCGTGCCCGACGCCGTCCGCAACAATCCACATATCGCCTTCCGCGTCGACGACCTCGCACCCCATATCGAAGGGCAGGAGATCCTGATCCCGCCTTTCATCGTCGGCGATTTCCTGGAAGTCATCTTCATCCGCAAGCACAACACCGTCTTCGAATACATGCATTATCTGAAGGAAGGCTGGTTCGGGAACTGAACCGGCCATATCTCTCATCATGAGTTATCGGGCCATCTATAGCTATGCCTGGGACCTCGCCGAAGCGGGCGTCGGCAGAGCCGTGGATCAATTCCTGAAGCTCGGCCTCGATACCGTGACCTATGCCGGCAGCTATCATGCCGGAAAATTTCTGAGGCCGCATGGCCGGACCGGCAAGGTCTACTTCCCGCAGGACGGCACGGTCTATTTTCATGCCGATCACGCGCGCTACGGCGCGATCAAGCCGGTGGCGAATTACCTGCTCAAGGAATGCGATACCTTACGCGAGTTGACGGACGACAAGCGCCTGGCGGTCAATGTCTGGCTGGTCCTGCTGCACAATACGTTGCTCGGCAGCGCCCATCCCGGCTCCACGGTCACCAACGCCTTTGGCGACAAATACATCTATAGTCTGTGTCCCTCGGCGCCGGCGGCCCGCGCCTATGCGGTGGGCCTCTGCAAGGACGCGACCGAAAGCTACGATGTCTCGGGCATCTCGCTGGAGACGCCGGGTTTTCTTCCCTATGCGCATGGCTATCACCATGAATTCGCGCTCAACACGCCCAATCGCTGGCTCGACGGCATGCTCGGCCTGTGCTTCTGCGAGCATTGCGTGAAAGGGGCGAACAAGGCCGGCATCGACGCGGCGCGCCTGAAGGCGGACGTCGCGCGCGATGTCAGTGATTATCTCGCCAGCGATGTCGACTATCCCGCCGACATGGCGGAAGCCTTCTGGCATGCCGACATGCTGGACGACAACGGGCTCGGCGCCTTCCTGCGCTGGCGGATGAGTGTCGTCACATCGCTCATCGCCGAAATCCGCCGGAGTGTGCGCCAGGACGTCAATATCGCCATCATTCCTTCGGTGGCGCGTCCGACCGGCGGCGCCTGGTATGAAGGCAGCGACCTGAAAGGCCAGGCCGAGGCGGCCGGCATCATCGAGGCCTGCTTTTATGAGCCGAGCGCGCAGCGGGTGAAGGCCGATCTCTTCGACATCAAGCGGCGATTGCGTGGCAAAGGTAAGCTCCGCGGCATATTGCGGCCGGCCTATCCCGATTTCACCGGCGAGGCTGAATTCCTCGCCGCGATCGAGGCGCTGGCTTCGGGCGGCGTCACTGAGCTGGCTTTCTACAACTGGGGCCATTTGCGTGAGGCCAATGTCGGCCGGATCGCCAAGGCCATGAAAATTCTGGATGGGTACGCATGAGCTTCAAGGGAAAAGTTGTTGCCGTCACCGGGGCGGCGGGTGGCATCGGTCAGGCCGTCTGCCGGTATTTCGCCGGCGAGGGAGCTGTGATCGCCGCCATCGACAAGAAGGACACCGTCATCTCCTTCGCCGATGAGCTGAAACGGGACGGCGTGAAGACGGCGCATGCCGTGGCCGATATTGGTGACGCCGCGTCGGTCGCCAAGGCGTTCGCCCATCTCGTCGCCGAGCTGGGGCCGGTCGACATTCTCATCAACAATGCCGGTTACTCTGATCATCCGACCTTGGCGCGGACCGACCCCAAGGGCTGGCAGGCCGATATGAACGGCAATCTCAACGGCGCCTATAACTGCGCCCATGCGGTGCTGCCCGGTATGCAGGAGAAACGCCAGGGCTCGATCATCGCGGTGGGTTCGGTCAATGGCCTGTCGGCATTGGGCGATCCCGCCTACAGCGCCGCGAAAGCCGGCATGATCTCGCTCACCCGGTCACTGGCGCTCGAATATGGCCGTTATGGCATCCGCTCCAATATCGTGCTGCCGGCGACGGTGCGTACGCCTCTGTGGGACGCACGCGCCAAGAAGGACCCGAAGGTCCTGGCGACGCTCACCCGCTGGTATCCGCTCGGGCGCATCGTCGAGCCGATCGATGTGGCGAAGGCCATCGGCTTCCTCGCTTCCGATGCGGCGGCGGCCATCACCGGCGTGGCGCTGCCGGTCGATTGCGGCCTGACCTCCGGCAATATCGTCATGACGCGTGAACTCACGCTGGAAGATTTTTGAGGAGATGCAGATGGACAGATTGCGCATCGGGGTCATCGGTCTGGGCTGGTTCGGCGAGATCCATTGCGACACCATTGTCGGTGTTCCCAATCTCGAGCTCGCGGCTCTGTGCACGCGCAAGCCTGATCGCCTTGCGGAGCTCGCCAAGAAATTTGGGGTGAGGAAAACTTATCGCGACTATCGCGACATGCTGGCCGATCCCGAGATCGACGCTGTATCGATCGTGACCATGTGGGACCAGCATACCGAGCCCGCCATTGCGGCGCTCGAGGCCGGCAAACATGTCTTCCTCGAAAAGCCGATGGCTTCGACGGTTGCCGACTGCGACAAGATCATCGCGGCATCGAAGCGCTCGAAGGGCATTCTGCTCGTCGGCCATATCTGCCGCTTCAACCCGCGCTACCGCATGGCGAAGCAGGCGATCGAAGCCGGCAGAATCGGCAAGATCGTCGCCATGAGCTCCAGGCGCAACATACCCGCCGCCTGGACGCCCGAGATCCTCAACAAGATCGGGCCGATCGTCGGCGATGCCATCCACGACACCGACCTCATGCTGTGGTTCACCGGCGACCGGATCGTCAGCGCCTATGCCCAGACGGTCGATGTACGCGGGCTCAAATTCCCCGATATCGGCCAGACCATGTATCGCTTCGCCGGCGGCGCCACGGCGACGCTCGAGACGGTATGGTGCATGCCGGAGAAGACGCCGTTCGACATTGACGAGCGGATGTCGATCATCGGCACCGAGGGCATCATCCATGTCCAGGACACCTTCCCCAATCTCGGCATCGTGTCGAAGGACAAGCTGCACAGTCCGGATACGACCTATTGGCCGGAATTCGACGGCGTGCGCGGCGGGGCATTGCGCGATGAGTTTGCATATTTCGCGACTTGCGCCTTGAATGGCAGGACACCGAACATGGGGCGGCCGGAAGACGCGGCCGCGGCTCTCGAAGCAACGCTCGCCGCGGAAGAATCGGCGCGCACCGGCAATGTGATCAGGATCGGAGGAAACTAGACATGGCAAAGAAACGGGTTTTGGTGGTCGGTCTCGGCAATATGGGCATGAGCCATGCGCTCGCCTATACGCGTATTCCAGGCTTCGAGGTGGTCGGCGTGTGCGAAAGGCGTATCGCCAATCGCAAGCTTCCCGACGCGCTGAAGGATGCGAAAAAATATTCGGATTTCGACACGGCGCTGAAGGAGCTGAAGCCCGATGTCGTGTCGATCAACACATTGCCCGACACCCACGCCGATTTCGCCATCAAATCGATGGAAGCAGGCGCCCATGTCTTCGTCGAGAAACCGCTCGCCGATTCGGTCGCCAATGCCGAGAAGGTGGTGGAGACGGCGAAACGCACCAAGCGCAAGCTGGTGATCGGCTATATTCTCCGCCATCACCCGTCTTGGATCAAATTCATCGAGATCGCCCGGAAGCTCGGCACGCCGCTGGTCTTCCGCATGAATCTCAACCAGCAGTCCAATGGCGAGACCTGGGAATGGCATAAGCGCCTGATGGACAGCTTCCCGCCGATCGTCGATTGCGGCGTGCATTATGTCGACGTCATGTGCCAGATGACCAAGGCGAAGCCCACCAAGGTGCATGCCATCGGCACCCGCCTCACCAATGAGGTGGTCAAGCAGAATTACGGCATGCTGCAGGTGTCCTTCGATGACGGCTCGGTCGGCTGGTACGAAGCGGGTTGGGGCCCGATGATGAGCGAGACGGCTTTCTTCGTGAAGGACGTGATCGGTCCCAAGGGTTCGGTATCGATCGTGATGGCCGAAACTGCCGGTGCGGTGAAGTCCGACGACATCAACGCCCACACCAAGACCAACCAGATCCTCTGGCATCATGCCGACATGTCGAAGCCCGACGAGCGCATCGACATGACCGACGAACCCGACCATGACGGCCTGTGCGAGCGCGAGCAGCGTTATCTCCTGAAGGCGATCGAGGAGAATATCGATCTCACCGACCACATGAATGACGGCGTGAAGAGCCTGAAGATCGTCGTCGCCGCCGACCGCTCCATTCATGAAGGCCAGGTGGTGACGCTTTAGACTAGCGCTTGATGTCGGGGCAGGTCGGTTTTCTGTCCTCGCCGCCGAATACCCTTTCCCACGTGCCGGGATTGATCGCTCCCGGCAAGCGGCAGAGCGTGTCGAGCGCGCCATCGACAGTGTAGATCATCGTCTTCGCGACGCCGCCCTGTCCGAACAGGACGCGTCGGGCAGCCGGGGACGCCTGGATGTCGTGAACCACGTCGAGGGGGTTCTGGGTCAACACGCGGTTGATTTCGGTGTCGATAAACATCAGGCCCTCGTCGCGATTGCGAACAATCGCGAGGTTGGTGTCGACGAATTGGGCGTCCACTAATTCGATGTCCGTCTTCGCAGGGGCGCTACAGCTATTGGCGTCGACATCGAACGTGATCAACCTGAGCTGCGGATAGAAGCTGTCGGCGATCAGGACGCCGTGCTTTCCATCGGGCGCGATCGCGAAGGAGAGACCCTGCGGATACTGGGATGTGGAGCAGAAACCGCCCTCGCAAACCTGCTCTTGAAGCTCGGAGAATTCACACATGACTTCGGGTTTGCCGTCGGCGAGCGCCAGCTCAGTGATCTGTCCGTCCAGGTTGCTCCAGAACAGTCTTGTCCCGTCGGGTGCGAAATCGAAGGCGGTAACGCCGTCCGGCAGTTCTAGAATAGGGTCGAGGCTGCTCTGACTGACCTTGTAGACGCCCAGTCCGGTATCCACCTGGCCCGTGGATGGCCGGCGTACCGCAACATACGTGCCCGAGCGGGCGACGATAAGTCCGGTCGCCGAACCGTCGATCGACTGCTTGACGGAGCCTGTGGCAAGATCGACCTCGAAGAGCGTTTGGGCTTCGATTGCAAGAAGCCGTGTCGTATCGATGAAGCCGACCTCGGCGGGACCTGAATAACTGCTTCCTCCGGGCAGAACGACCGGCAGGGGATTCAGGTCCGGATCATCCTGGTCCAGGGGGGCGTCCGCGTCGGACGGAAGCCGAATAGTTTGCGTGTGTGACGTTTTGGGGTTGAAGACGACAACGCCGCCGCTCGCTGGTCTATAGGCGAGTAGCCCGTCGATGGGGCCAAAGGCAAAGGATACCACAAGCTCCGGCCTCTGGTGGAGGCGTTCGCCGTCCGAGCTGCGGTCGACATAGAAACCCTCCCCCGTCGCGATGGCGAGGATCGACGCGGTCCGGTCGAAGGCCATTCCCAGGACCGGTCCGGTCGGCAATAGAAGGGTGGGCTTCTTCGTGCCTGCTGCAAGGTCGAACAACGCCACTGACCTGTCCCATGCCATGGCACCGGTGGAGCCATCCTCCGAGATGGCGGCATGGTTGATTGATAGTCTAAGACTCTCAATAGCGGGCGCTAGGCGGAGGGCATTCCGGCGCAGAAAGGCCTGCTTTTCGTTGTCGGGCAAAGGGCGCTTCAATGCCTCCGCCGCCAGCAGCTCGGTGTCGCGGTCGATGGATGTGGAGGCGCTGACAACGCGATCTACTTCCGAAGCTGCCAGCCTTGCGACAGCCAGCTCACGTTGCATTTCGGCATTGGCGTACAGGCCAGCAATCCATGAGAAGGCCCCGACGATGGCCGCGGCCAAAACACCGAGCTTGAAGACCGTGGCATTGTTGATCAGAAAGAGCCTGATTCCGCGTGTCGTCGTCAGCGGTGTCCGCGCATCATGAGCTTCAACGGGGACGCCCGGCTTCTCCAGAACAATCGGCATCCAGAAGCGCTTGAGAAACCAGTCCGCGTCGTTGTCGCCCGCCGCTGACTCGAAGTAGCCGCTATGACCGAGGTCGAAATAACGCTGGACGAGCGAGTCGCGCTCCATTGCGCGAAAGCCGAGCAAGCCACCGGCGCCAAGGAGCGGGATCAGCAGGCGGTTAAGGAAAATAACCGTGTCTCGCGTGCCGCAGTCGTTGATGAGGCGGACGACCTTCTTTCCGATCAGTTCGTCCCATCCAAAACCGGTCGGCAGCACGGTCCCTGCGAGTACGAGATTGGTTATCGGTGGAAGATCACGATGGTGTTTTCGGCCTGCGATTGCAGTCGCGGCGATGTAGGTGCCGAAGCTATGGCAAAAGACATCGATCCGTCGCAAGCCGGGAAATTCGTCCACAAGATATTCGAGTTCTCGCCGAAAACGGCGCGCCTGAAACCACCTGAGCAGCGGCGTGGCGAAGGCCGGCAGGGAGAAGAAGCCATAGTGGCGATGGACGAAGAGCGGCGCGTCTTCAATGGGACCTCTGCGGTCACGTATGGCGTTGCGAACGATGTCCTCGAAACGCTTCTGCCAACTTCCATAAGTTCTGATGCCATGGAGCGTCACCACGACATGCGAGACCGCAGCGTTATTCCGATTTGTCATATCGGGTGACTGAAAGTAGGCCATCGGTTACCGGTTTGAGAGAGTTCTGACTGCATATGACGTAAGGTCATATAACTCTCGTGCCAAGTCCAGAAACCGACTTATCGACTGGTTTTATGGAGTGACGAAGTCACCGCCGGCCTGCCCACTCTAACCGCTCGCCTCGGCCAGAACCGCCTTGGGACCGAACCAGCGCCGGCCCCAAAGCTGGCCGGCTTTATGGAGATAAAAGATGCCGATGCCGGTGGCGAGCCCGACCAGGATCGCCACCAGGCCGCCGCCCGATGTCTCATAGCCGAAGGCTTCGGGCAGGAGCCGGTGGACGAGGTAGATGTGAAAGCTCGCCGCCGAGACGGTCAGTGCCGGCCAGATCAAGCGGCGTGGGAATCTGATCTGCGGCCAGTAGAGCAGCAGTACAAGTGCGGCGCTGTTCAGCCCATATCTGATCCAGGCGCCATGCCAGTTTCCGCCATGGATTGCGGCGACAACGGTAGCCGTGACGGCGAATGCCGTGAGCAGGAGCCTCTTCTTCGGCGTGGTAGCGAAATAGGCGCACCAGCCCATCGGCAGCAGGAACATCAGCCAGGTCGGGTTGAAGCCGGCGCGGTCGCCGAGATCGAAGGCCATGGGAACCCCGATGCGCAAAACGAGGCAGATGGCGAGGCAGACGAGGCCCGCTTCGAACGGCCGTCGCGCTGCAGCTCTTCTGACGGGGGGAATGGCGAAGATGAGCGCCACCAGCAGCATGAGCTGCACATAGGTTTCGATGAACCAGTAGAGGAAGGGCAGCAGCGTGCGGGCCTCCGGATGGCCGAAGCCGAGATTGCCGACCAGGAACACCGAGGCCCAGGGGACCTGTTTCCAGGCCAGCGCGAAGCCGAACAGGACAAGATAATAGGGTGCGAGCTTGCCGAGGATGGATTTGAGAAAGCCGAAACAGTCGCCGGCAAACAGGCTCGTCGCATGGAAACGTCCAAGCCCGTGGCCCGCCAGCATCAGGAGAATGGGGGCTCCGGCGGGCAGCGGCCACAATGTGGCGTGATGAATGACGACCATCAGGATCGCGAGCCCACGCAGCAGAATGGCCGTCTCGATCTTGCGCGGTCCCGCTTCCACAGGTGTTGCTGAGAGCTCGATGATGGTCTTGTGGTCCCAGTCGGCGGGCAGGCGTCCGCTTGTTTCCTCGATCGCCAAAGCGGCCTGCACATAAAGGAGAGAGTCGCCGCCGAGCGAGCGGAATGTATCGGAAGGCTTCACTCGCTTCGGGTGAAACAGGCGCTGGAAGATGTCGAGCACCGTGCGGTCGGCGGCGGCATTGCCCGCCATCCTCGATCTGGCCTTGAGCGCGGGATAATCGATCTTGCCCGCGGCGGATCTCGGCAATTGCGCGATGAAGTGGATGTCGAAATGGCTGGCCGGCAATCGCGTCGCCTTGGCCAGCAGCGCTGCCGCCGTCTCGTCGCCCCGCGAGGCGGTATGGAACACGCAGAGGCGTGAATCCTCTCCGAATACCGCCGCCTCTATGCCGCCTTGGCGGCACACATCTTCGAGCGCCGCGTGATCGATGCGGACGCCGGCGATCTTCGAGAAACGGGTCAGCCGGCCGGTGATGCGATAGTGCCCCGCTTCCGTGCGCATCGCGAGATCGCCGGTGCGCAGGGAGGTGAGCTCGCTGCCGCGGCGCAGATCACGCATGTTATGGGCATAGCCCATCATGATATTGGGACCGTTATAGACCAGTTCACCCACGCGGCCGGGTTCTTCTACGCGTTGGTCCTTGTCGTCGACGAGAAAAAGCTCACCATCCGGGATGGCGATGCCGATGCAATCGGGAGAAGTCGCAGCCTCTTCCGGCGGCAGATAGGCGATGCGGGCGGTCGCTTCGGTCTGTCCATACATGACGAAGAACCGCCTGCCGGCACCTTTCATATGATCCGCATAGGCACGGACCAGATCGGGGGAGAGCCGGCCGCCGGCGCAGGTCATGAAGCGAAAGGGATGAGCGCGCTGGCGAAAACGGATCTGTTCAAGAAGTTCGTAGGAGTAGGGCACACCGGCGAAATTCGTGCAGCCGCTGCCTGTCACCTCGTCGACCCAGCCGGGATCAATGACACTCTTGCAGATGACGCTCACGGACGCGCCCGCCGCCAGATGTGAGTTGAGCACCGAGAGCCCGTAGGAATAGTGGGTGGGCAGACCAAGCGCGGCAACATCGCTTTCGGCGAGCTTCAGGAAGCTCCGGATCGATCGCGCATTGGCTTCCAGATTGCGCGCCGAAAGCCTCACCCATTTGGCTCTGCCTTCGCTTCCCGACGTCGCCAGCAGGAGCGCCAGATCGGGATGCGGCTCGGCGCGGGCGTCCTCCCGGACTTCCAGACGCCAGCGGCCATCGCGTTGCCGATAGACGAAATGCGGATCGAAGGAGGCGCAGAATTCGGCCAGCACTTCACCGCGTCCGGGCGGCAGCAGCGCCACGGCATGTCCACCTTTGAGGGCTGACAGATAAGCGACAATGGCATGTTCCGAGCTGTGTGCTTCGAGCGCGATCAGTTTCTTGGCTTGGCCGAGACGGGGTGAGAAGTCGGCCATACGACAAGCGAGGTCGCCATAGGTGAGACTGCGCCCGGCCGCAAAGATGAGCGCGCGTGCGTCATTGTCGTGGCGAATGGCGGAAAGCCATTCGGGCCCATCCCCTGGCTGCATGGCGTGTTAGAAGTCTCGTGTAAAATCCCGAGTCGTTACGTCGGCAATAAGCCCGATATTCCGCCGGGACAAGCGGATGACGCCAGAGTCACAAAATATTCCGGCACCAATCAAAACCAATCTGCGCCATGATGATCAGCCGGCTTTACGCAGCACGCCTTTCAAGCGCGCGAGGCCGCGGGGCACCGCCGCCGTCTCGACTGCCGCATAACCGAGAATGAGGCCCTGAAGGCCGGGGCCGTGGTGATAATGCTCGGAAAGTGGCGTTACGCCGAAGGACGCCTCGCTCGCCAGATCCGCGACATGTTTGTCTTTGAGACACTTGCGCAGCTTCCACACCGTCTGCAGGCCGGATTTGCCGTCGATCGGTGTCAGCCATTCGCCGAGCTGCTCTTCGACCTGGGCGACGAAGCTGGCGCGCCGCGTTCCATAGATGCGTTTCATGCGCCGCAGATGCTTGGCGAAATGTCCTTGCTCGATGAAATCGGACAAGGCCGCCTGCAGGAACAGAGGCGCGCTCTTGCCGGAGAGGAACAGAGCCTTGTTCATCCGCTCATCGATCGCGCGCGGCAGCACCATGAAACCGATGCGCAGCGAGGGGAACAGCGTCTTGGCGAAGGTGCCGACATAGATGGTGCGGCCATTGCCGTCGGCGCCCTGCATCGCCGGCACCGGCTTGTTGGTGAAGCGGTATTCGCTGTCGAAATCATCCTCGATGATCCAGGCCTTGGCGGCTTCGGCGAGCTCGATGGCCTTGAGACGCTGCTCCATGCGCATGGTGAGGCCGAGCGGGAACTGGCAGGAGGGCGTCAGATAGATGAGCCGCGGCCGGGTCTTTGCGACGTCCGGAAATTGCCAGCCGGTTTCATCGACCGGCAACGGCAGCAGCCTTGCGCCGGCGGCGAGGAAGGCCCCCTGGGCGCCCGTATAGCCGGGCTCCTCGAGCAGCACCGCATCGCCCGGATCGAGGAACAGACGGGCGAGGAGATCGAGGGCGCCTTGCGCGCCGGTGGTGACGATGACCTGCTCCGGTGTGCAGCGCACGCCGCGTGCCGCTTCGAGATAGCTGGCGATCGCCGCGCGCAACGACCCATAGCCGGCAAAGCTGTGATAGCCGAAGATGTCTTCGGCGCCGGGCCTGAGCCTTTGCGCCAGCAGCCGGCGCCAGGTGGCGAAGGGAAAGTGCTTCACATCGGGCAGGCCTGGCTGGAAGAGGATCCGGCCGGCCGGGCTGTAGCGATGAGTCTGCTCGAGCAGCACATGGCCGCGCGCCGAAAGGCTGTCGGCCATGTCCGGCAGGCGCGCGGCGGATTTCGCCGACTTGTCGAGCGGCAGGTCCGCCACTCTGGCGCGTGCGCCATGCCGGGTCTCGATATAACCTTCCGCTTCGAGTTGCTCATAGACGGCGATGACGGTGTTGCGGGCGATGCCGAGATCGCCGGCGAGCGCGCGGGTCGCGGGCAGGCTCGTCCCCGGGCGCAATGTCCGTTTCAGGATGAGCGCGCGCATCTGCCGGTAGAGCTGCTGATATTGCGGTGCGCCGGATTTCGGGTCGAGCAGGATCAGATCGAGAAGGACGGACGGTCCCGCCAAAGTGGTTCTAATTTTTCGCATCACGCTGGTTCTTCTTATAAGACCACATTGACCATAGGCTCTTTCCCAACGAGGTGAAAGGAGCGCAACGCCATGCAACCGAAGACGAAAGACACGGTCAATTCGCGGGATCTGGTGAGCCTTGCCTATCAGCACACTTTGTTCTCGCTGGTGCCGCAGAGCGAGGTCCAGAGCGATGGTCCCTGCATCTATGTCGAGGGCAAGGGTCCTCTTGTCACCGATCAGGACGGCCGACAGCTGCTCGACATGATGAGCTCGGTGTCGCGTGCCAATTCATTGGGTTACGGCAGCGAAGAAGTGGCGCGCGCCATGTATGAGCAGGCGCTGCGCATGCATTATTCGGGCACGACCCGGTTTCTGAGCGAGCCCGCCGTCACGCTCGCCGCCAAGCTCGCCGAGCTGGCGCCGGGGCGATTGTCGAAAGTCTGCTTCGTCAGCGGCGGATCGGAGGCGACCGAGACCGCGCTCAAGCTTGCCCGGCAATATCAGCAGAACACGGCCAAGCCGCGGGCGTTCAAGGTCATCTCGCGGTGGAACGCCTATCACGGCTCGACGCTGGGCGCGCTTTCGGTCACCGACTGGCTGAGCGTGCGCGACATCCCGGATCCGCGCGCGGTGGGCCACAGCTTCGTCGCCAATCCGATGCGCTATCGCAATCCCTATGGGATGAGCGAAGAGGCCTATGCTGATCACTGCGCCAGCCATCTCGAGCGCCAGATCCAGCTCGAGGGACCTGATCTGGTGGCCGCCTTTATCGCCGAGCCGATCATGCAGGCGAATGGCGTGCAGATCCCGACCAAAAGCTATCTGCAGAAGGTGCGTGAGATCTGCACCCGTTACGGCGTGCTGCTCATCATCGACGAAGTCATCACTGGCTTCGGCCGCACCGGACGCTGGTTCGCCAGCGAGCATTTCGGCATCGAGCCGGACATCATGACCATGGCGAAGGCGATGAGCGCCGGCTACGCGCCGATCGGCGCCGTGATGACGCGCGACGAGATTGCTGATGCACTGCCGGTCTTCCGTCATGTCCACACATTCTCCGGCCATGCGGTGGCCTGTGCTGCCGCCAATGCGGTGATCGCCATCAAGGAGCGCGAAGGCCTCGTTCCACGGGCGGCCGAGCTCGGTGCCGAATTCGGCGCCAATCTCGCCGAGGCCGTCGCCCATCTCCCGATCGTCGGCGATGTGCGGGGGCTGGGCCTCTGGCATGCGGTCGATTTCACCCGCGACAAGCAGACCAGGGAGGCCTTCACCGACGATACGGTGAAGGCGGTGGTGCGCCGCATGCGTGACCTGGGTGTCGTCGTCAGCGCCATCGGTTCGGCGCTCGAGATCGCGCCGCCGCTCATCGTCGGCAAGGAGCATCTCGACCGGACCGTCGAGGTCTGCGCCCGGGCGATCACCGAGGTCGCGAAGGAGCGGAGACTCGCCTGATGATCGCCTTTGAAGACTATGCGCGCCTCGGCGCGGTGCAGATGGCGCTGCTCGTCGCAAAGCGCGAGCTCTCGCCGGTCGAGCTCGTCGAGACGGCCATTCAGGCGATCGAAACACGCAATCCGAGCCTCAATGCGATCGTGATCTCGGGTTTCGACGAAGCGCGCGGGAAGGCGCGGGAGGCGGAAGCGGCGGTGATGAGGGGTGAGCCGCTCGGCCATCTCCATGGCGTCCCGGTCGCCATGAAGGACTGCTTCGACTTCAAGCCCGGCTGGGTGAACACTTTCGGCGGCGTGCCGGCGCTCAAAGCCTATGTCGCCGGCAATTACTGCAATTTCGCCGAACGCATGGAGCGCGCCGGCGCCATCATCGTCGGCAAGACCAACAGCCCGGCCTTGGGCTTTCGCGGCACCTGCGACAACTACCTGTTCGGGCCGACGCGCAACCCGTTCAATACCGCCAAGAATTCCGGCGGCTCGTCGGGCGGCAGCGGGGCCGCGGTCGCCGACGGCCTGGTGCCTCTGGCCGAGGGCACCGATGGCGGCGGCTCGATCCGTATCCCCGCGTCGTGGTGCGGCGTCTATGGCTACAAGGCCTCTTTCGGCCGTGTGCCCAATGTCACGCGGCCCAATGCCTTCGCGACGACCTCGCCTTACATCTATGAAGGCCCGATCACCCGCACGGTCGAGGACGCGGCCTTGGGCATGGCAGTGCTCGGCGGCTATGACGCCCGCGATCCCAACAGTCTTCATGGTTCAGTCGATTATCTGGGGGCGCTGCCGCGTGGCATTCGCGGCCGCCGGATCGCCTACAGTCCCGACTACGGCATCTTCCCGATCGATCCGCGTGTGCGCCACGTGGTGGACGAGGCGGTGAAGACCTTCGCCGGGCTCGGCGCCCATGTCGAAGAGGTGAAGCTCGCCATTCCCTATACGCAGAAGGAATTGAGTGACCTCTGGTGCCGTTTCTCGGCGCACAATGCGCTCCAGGCCATCGCTTATTTCAAGACCTTGGGCGTCGATCTCGAAGGCAAGGACGCCGCCGGTCTGCCGCCTGAGCTGCATCACTGGCTCGATATCGCCAGGCGCCAGTCGGCGCAGGACTGGCTCAATGATCATCACAAACGCACCGGCGTCTATGAGGCGATCGAGGCGGTGATGGCCAAGTACGATTTTCTGGTCACGCCTACGCTTGCCGCCTTGCCCGTCGACAATGCCGCCGACGGCAACACCATCGGTCCCCGCGAAATCAATGGCGAGACGGTCGATCCGCTGATCGGCTGGTGCTGCACCTATATCCAGAACTACACCGGCCACCCGGCGGCGACCGTGCCGGCCGGGCTTGCCGAGGGAAATCTTCCGGTCGGCATGCAGATCGCCGGCCGCCGCTTCGCCGATGAGGATGTGTTCGCGGCGAGTGCCGCCTTCGAATACGCGCGGCCCTGGACCCGGACCTACGACATCTGCGCCGCGAGATCGCTGGCGACGTGAACGAAAGGCCGCACCCAAGCGGCCGCGTGACAATCCAAGGAGGAAAGCATGTCGAGAAAGTGCCTGTCGTCTATTCTATTGGCCACCGCCCTGTGTGCCGGAACGGCCCATGCCGGTGATGTCCGCTTCGTCGTCCCACCCTATTCGAGCGAGACCGAACCCTTCTTCAAGGACGTTGAGAAGGATTTCGAGGCTGCCAATCCAGGCATCAATCTGGTTCTCGAATTCACCTCTTGGGAGACGTTGAACCAGAAGCTCACCACCGACATCGCCGCGGGCTCGCCGCCCGATCTCGCTTTGATCGGCACGCGTTCGCTCACCGACTACGCCGCGCAAGGCGTCGCCGAGCCGCTCGATGCCTATATGACGCCGGCCTTCAAGGATGTGTTCATCGAGTCTTTCTTCTCGCCCTCGATGATCGACGGCAAGCTCATGGGCCTGCCTTTCGCCGCCTCGGCCCGGGCGATGATCGTCAACACGGAGCTGTTCGAGAAGGCCGGCGCCAAGCCGCCCGCGACCTGGAACGAGTTCATGGGCGCGGCCCGCCAGATCTCCAAGCTGCCCGGCACCTATGGTTTCGGTCTGCAAGGGCAGGGCGTCGAGGTCGATGCCTATTACTTCTATGCGCTCCTCTCTTTCGGCGGCCGCATCCTGAAGGAAGACGGCATGAGCGCGCTCAATGCGCCGGAAGCGGTCGCCGCCGCGCAATCCTACAAGCAGCTGATCGATGACGGCGCCACTCAGCCGACGCCGACCAGTTATGGCGAGGCCGAGACCTTCGCTTTGTTCAAGCAGGGCAAGGTCGGCATGGTCTTTACCTTCCCGATGTTGATCCCGCAGATCAAGAAGGAAGCGCCCAATCTCAAATATGAGGTGCTGCCCATCCCGGTGAAGACGACATCGGCGACCTATGGCATCACCGACACGCTGATGATGTTTTCCGGCGCCAAGTCGAAGGATGAGGCCTGGAAGGTGATCGAGTTCCTCTATCAGGACAAATACCGCGCCGCTTTCGACGAGCGCGAAGGCCTGTTGCCGGTGACCAAGGCCGTGGCGGCGTCCGACTACTATCAGAAGGACCCGGACATGAAGGCCTTCACCGCCCTTCTGCCGGTCGCGCATTTCGCGCCGCTGATCCCGAATTTCGATCAGATCGCCGACATCACGGTGCGCGCGCTGCAACGGGTTTATCTGGGCGAGGAGACGTCCGAAGTCGCGCTCAACCGGGCCGCCGCCGAGATCGACGTGCTGCGGAAGAAATGAGCACGGCTCTCTCTCGTGACCCCCTTCTCCCGTTTGCGGGAGAAGGGCTCGCCAGGGGCATATTCGGCAGGTTCCGCATGAGCCGCGCCTTCTGGCTGATCCTGCCCGGTCTCCTGTTGACCGCTCTGGTCATCGGCCTGCCGATCCTGATCCTCATCTGGACCGCCTTCCATGAAGTGAGCCGCTTCGGCGTCCTGCTCTCCTTCAATGGCTTCGCCAATTTCGCCGACGTCTTCGCCGACCCGCTCTTCTACGCCGCGCTGCTCCGCACCATCCTCTGGACCGCCGCTGTGGTTCTCGGAACGCTGCTGCTGTCGCTGCCGGTGGCGCTCATCCTCAATGAGGATTTCGCCGGCCGGGGCTGCGCCCGGCTTCTGATCCTGTTGCCCTGGTCGGTCTCCCTCACCATGACGGCGGTGGTCTGGCGCTGGGCGCTCAACGGACAGTCGGGCCTGTTCAATCATTTGCTGCTGCAGCTGGGCGTCATCGATACGCCGATCGAATGGCTCGGCACCGCGCCTTTGGCTTTCATGGTGCAGATCGCCATCGCTATTCTGGTGTCGATCCCCTTCACCGTCACCTTGCTGCTGGGCGGCCTGTCGTCGATCGCCGGTGATGTCTATGAGGCGGGCGCCGTCGACGGGGCGACCGGCTGGAAGAGCTTCCGCCACATTACCTTGCCGCTGCTCAAGCCCTTCGTGAATATCGCGATCGTGCTGAATGTGATCTATGTCTTCAACTCCTTCCCGATCATCTGGGTCCTGACCCAGGGCGGGCCGGCCGACGGCACCGATATCCTGGTGACCTATCTCTACAAGCTCGCCTTCAAATTCGGCCAGCTCGGCAAGGCTTCCGTCGTCTCGCTGATGATGTTCGCGGTGCTCCTCATCTTTACCGTCGTTTATGCGGCTTTGCAGATGCGCCGCGAGGAGGCCTGATGATGTTCACGCGCTCGCGCCCGATTCGCAGCCTTATCTGCTGGCTCCTGCTGGCGCCGCTCATCGCGCTCAATCTCTTCCCCTTCGCGGTGATGCTGTCGACCGCCTTGCGTCCGCGCGACGAGATCTTCATCAATCCGCAACGCTGGCTGCCATCGAGGCTCGCGGTCGAGAATTTCGCCGATATGTGGACGAGCGTCGACTATGGTGCGGCGGTCCTGAACAGCCTTTATGTCGCCGTGGCGTCGGTGGCGCTGGTCCTGCTTGTCGGCATTCCGTCGGCCTATGCCTTGTCGCGCTACGATTTCCGCTGGAAGCGTAAGTATCAGCTTTTCCTGCTCATCACTCAGATGGTCTCGCCCATCGTCCTGGCGCTCGGCCTGTTCCGGCTGTTCGTCTGGCTCGGCTGGATCGACTCCCTCGATCCGGTGGCGATCGTGGTCGCAGCCTTCAATCTTGCCTTCTCGGTGATGATGCTGTTCAACTATTTCTCGACCATCCCGCGCGACATCGAGGAGGCGGCCTGGATCGACGGCGCCAGCGCCACGACGTCGCTCATCCGCATCTTCCTGCCCCTGGCGCTGCCGGCCTTGAGCGTCACGGCGATGTTCACCTTCGTCGAAGTGTGGAACGAATTCGTGATCACTTTGACCCTGGTCAGAAGCTCGGAGCATTTCACACTTCCGCTCGAGGTGCATGCTCTGGCGTCCAATCTCTATGAGCTCAAATGGCACCACATCATGGCCGCCGTGCTGGTCGCGACACTGCCGGTCACCGCGCTGTTCATGTGGCTGCAGCGTTATCTGGTCGGCGGCATGGCGGCCGGCGCGGTCAAGTAGCTCCGTCTAGAGCCACTTGTTCTTGCGGAAGCGGTAATAGAGGAAGCCGCATAGCGTCACGATGACACCGATCACGGCGAAATAGCCGTATTTCCATTTGAGCTCGGGCATATGGTCGAAATTCATGCCATAGATGCCGGCGATCGCCGTCGGCACCGCGAGGATGGCGGCCCAGGCGGCGAGCTTGCGGGTGATGGTGCCTTGCTGCGCCTGGCCCATCATGAGGCTTGCTTCGAAGGCGAAGGCCAGCACCTCGCGCAGCGAATCGACGGCTTCGCGGATGCGCTCGACGTGATCGGTCACATCGCGGAAATGCGGCCGCATATCGGCATCGATCGGCAGTAATTCGGCATGTTCGAGCCGTCGGCAGATATCGACCAGCGGCACGACGGCATTGCGCAGCTTGAGCAGATCGCGCCTGAGCGCATAGAGCCGGCGCACCTGCTCGGTGCTGATCGACTCATGCAAGACCTTATCCTCCAGCCCTTCGATCTCGTGGCGGATCGTCTCCAGCACAGGCATGTAGTTGTCGACGATGAAATCGAGGATCTTGTAGAGAATGTAGTCCTCGCCGTGCGACAGCATCTTCGGGCAGGACTCGCAATGCGCGCGGACCGTCGCATAACTCACCGATGCGCCATGGCGCACCGACACGATATAGCCACGCCCAACAAAGAGATGAGTCTCGCCGAAGGCGATCTTGCCTTCGACCATCTGCGCGGTGCGCGCCACGATGAACAGGGCGTCGCCATATTCCTCGATCTTGGGATGCTGATGCGCCTTCTCGGCGTCCTCGATGGCGAGGGGATGCAGATTGAGCTGCTCGCTCACCCGGGCGAGAAGGTCGCCGCTCGGCTCGAACAGGCCGAGCCACACGACATGGCCGGGCTTCTTGCGCCATTGGCCGGCATCCGCGATTTCGATGTCGCTGACACGTTTGCCCTTGGCATAGACGCCGGCGGCGACGACACCGGGTTCGAGCTTGGGCGGGGCTTTGGGCGGCTGGTCTGGCATGGCCAACCTCTAGCGAACCCGGCCGTGTCGCGCAACTTCACCTCAGCCTTTCGATACCGCTCGCGGCCTGGCGCACGGCCTCGAGATCGCGCGCGAAATATTCCTCCGTCTCGGCCCGTGACACCATCAGATGCTGGCGCATCAAAGCCGAGGCCCAAGCCTGGTCGCCGGCGAGCAGCGCGTCGAGGATGGCGACATGCTCCAGCATCGAGGCCCGGATGCGTTCGATGCGGGAATAGCTGAAGAATTCGGCGAGGCGGCGGAGCCGGTTCTGCCGCCTGATGATGTCGACGATCAGATCGTTGCGGCTGCCGCGCGCCACCACCTCGTGGAATGTCGCGTCGAACTCGAAGATCTCGCGCCAGGACGAATCTTCCGACAGGGCGGCGAGAGCGGTCTGATGATCGGCCCTCAGCCTTTCGAGCGCCGGGCGGTCGATGGCGTAAAGCCGGTCGATAAGCAACGCCGGCTCGATGATGCCCCGCAAATGATAGCTCTTCAGCATCTGGTCGCTGTTGAATTCGAGCATCGTCCAGCCTTTGCCGGGCAGGGGTTCGGCGAGGCCCTCACGCATCAGCCGGCGGAGCACCTGCAGGACTTCGCCGCGCCCGGCTTTGTAATGGCGCATCAGCGCGCTTTCGGTGGCGGGCACCGGGACCTCGTTCAGGATGATATCGCGCAGCAGGCGGCCATAGAGGCCGGCCGCCTCCTCGCCCGGGGTCATGCTGTCGGCGGCGGCGGGCGGCATCTGCAGCACCGTATAGCCGCCGAGCTCATGCGGATGGAGAACGCCCTCGCTCACCAGATGCTGGAGGGCCGCGCGGATGGGGGTGCGCGACACGCCGAGCTCGCGCGACAGGACCGCCTCGCGGACCCGAATCTTGTCGCCCGGATCCTGGTTGCGGACCCATTCGCTGATCCGGCTGACGAGCTCGGTCTGCAGCTCGCTTTTAAGCTTTTTGGCACTGTCCATTTATGTACTTTACATAGTTCAAAAGACATTATAGCATATCCGTATCGCAAGGAAATGCCGTTAGAAGCATTTAAATGCAAACAGGGAGTGGCGCTGCGGGATGAGGCAGGTCTCCGAACAAGAAGTGCTGCGCGTCGATGGCGCGCGCAAGTCCTTTCGCACGCCGGAGAGTGGCGTGGTGACGCCGCTCGACGGCATCACTTTGTCGATCCGCAATAATGAGTTCCTGACCCTGCTCGGGCCGTCGGGCTGCGGCAAGACGACCTTGCTCAAGACCATCGCCGGCTTCGAGGAATTGGACGAGGGCGAGATCTTTCTCGAAGGCCGCGCCATGAGCGCGGTGCCCGCGCATCGCCGGCCCTTCAACACCGTCTTCCAGAACTATGCGCTGTTCCCGCATATGACGGTCGCCGGCAATGTCGGTTATGGCCTGCAGGTCGCGGGTGTGAAGCGGGCGGAGGAGATGGCGCGGGTCGCCGACGTGCTGCGCCTCGTCGGTTTGAGCGGGCTTGAGCGGCGTAAACCCGCTCAGCTGTCAGGTGGCCAGCAGCAGCGCGTGGCGCTGGCGCGCGCGCTCATCAACCGGCCGCGGGTGCTGCTTCTCGATGAATCCTTGTCGGCGCTCGACCGGAAACTGCGCCAGTCGATGCAGATCGAGCTCAAGAATCTGCAGAACACCGTCGGCATCACCTTCATCTTCGTCACCCATGACCAGGAAGAGGCGCTCACCATGTCCGACCGCATCGCGGTCATGGACAAGGGGCGCATCCTTCAGCTCGGCACGCCGGCGGAAATCTACGACATGCCGAATAACCGCTTCGTCGCCGGCTTCATCGGCACCAGCAACATCTTTACGGGTACGCTGGCGAAGGACGGCGGCACCTCGCGCGTCGTCATCGAGGGCGGCCCGGCCATCGCCGTGACGGCGGATGGCTTCGCTACGGGCGACAAGGTCGATGTCATGCTGCGCCCCGAGCATTTCGCGCTTACGTCCGGCCGCAACGGCGCCGGCGGCAGCCTCGAGGCGGTGATCGAGAACATCGTCTTCGTCGGCACCGATCTGCATCTTCATGGCCGCCTCGCCAATGGCCTGCCGGTGATAGCGCTCGAACGCCATGCCCGCGGTGCCGGCGCTCTGTCGCTGGCGCCCGGCCAGACGGTCACGTTGTTTTATCAGGCGACCGCGCCGCATCTCATGAAGAGCCAGGTGGCCTGATGGCGGAGCGCAGCACCATAGTCAGCCAGCGGCGGAAGGCGCTCCTCGTCCTCCTCACCCCCATCACGCTTCTGCTCGGCGCCTTCTTCCTGGTGCCGCTCGGCATCATGGTGGTCTACAGCTTCCTCGAGCCGGGTCTTTATGGCGGCGTCGTCTGGTCCTTCTATCCCTATAATTACGGGCGGATCTTCGGCTGGCCTCTGGGCGGCGGCGAGGAATTCGAGCCGCTTTATATCCAGATCATCCTGAACTCGTTCTATTATGCTGGCCTCACCGTCATCGTCACGCTGGTGGTCTGTTATCCGGTGGCCTTCTGGGTGAGCCGCATGGGGCCGATGGCCAAGAACATCGTGCTGTTCGCCATCACGCTGCCCTTCTTCGCCAATCTCCTGGTGCGCATCTATGCCTGGCTGCTCCTGCTGCGGCCGACCGGCGCCGTCAATACGGCGCTGATGTCACTCGGGGTCATCGACCAGCCGCTCAACATGATCTTCACCGAATTCGCGGTGATCGTTGGCCTCGTCTATGTGCTGACGCCTTTCATGTTCCTGCCTATCTATGCGAGCGTCGAACGGCTCGACTGGTCGCTGGTGCAGGCCTCGCAGGATCTGGGCGCCACACCGTTTCAGACTTTCCGGCGCGTGATCCTGCCCTTGACGGCGCCCGGCATCGCCGGCGGCTGCATCATCGTCTTCATCCCGGCGCTCGGCAATTTCATCGTGCCTTCGTTCCTCGGCGGCTCCAAGGTGCAGATGACCGGCAATGTCATCGAGCGCCAGTTCCTCCAGGCGCGCAACTGGCCCTTCGGCTCGACGCTGGCGATGATCGTCATGGCGAGCGTCCTGCTTCTGGTGCTGGCCTACACATTATGGATGCGCCGCGCCGCCAACAATGAACGCCTCGCGGGGGCCGGCCATGTCTAAGCGCCGCTTCTCATCGGGCTGGACGGCACTCCATATCTATGGCGCGGCCTTCCTCATCTTCCTCTATGCGCCTTTGGCGCTCATCACCGTCTATTCCTTCAATTCCAACGCCCTCAACATGGCGGTGTGGACCGGCTTCACCTTCGACTGGTACCGCACCTTGTTCGGCATGCAGCCGGCCGGCGCCGCTTTCGATGCCGCCTTCACCGAGAATCCCGATCGCATTTTCGGCGTCCTGCAGAACAGCCTCATTGTCGCTCTGTCGGCGAGCGCCATCTCGACCGTCATCGGAACCGCCACCGCGCTCGCCACGGCGCGTTATGACTTCATCGGCAAGCGCATCTATCAGGCGCTCCTGTTCATGCCGATGATCATGCCCGACATCGTGCTCGGCATCGCGCTGCTGATCTTCTTCGTCGGTGTCGGCTTCAAGCTGAGCCTCGCCACTATCATCATCGGCCACTGCACCTTCCTGTCGAGTTATGTCTATATCATCGTGGCGGCACGCCTGGCCGGCATGGACAACACGCTCGAAGTCGCATCCGCCGATCTGGGCGCGGGGCCGGTGACGACCTTCAGGCGCGTGACCTTGCCTTTGATCATGCCGGGCGTGATCGGCGGCTTCCTGCTCGCCTTCATCATCTCGCTCGATGACGTCGTCATCACCTATTTCATCGCCGGCGTCGACACCCAGACCTTGCCGCTTTTCATCCTCGCCATGGTCCGGCGCGGGATAAGACCACAGATCAATGCCTTGGCCGTGCTGTTGATCATGTTCTCCTTCGTGGTGGCGAGCGCCGGCCTCTATTTCAGATCGCGTAGAAACTAGAAAGAAAGTGGAGGAAGTGATGAAGTGGCTGAAGAACATCGCATTGACGGGCGCCGCGCTGATGGCGCTGGCGGCAGGTCCGGCGCAGGCCGCCGGCGAGCTCCATCTCTATAATTGGGGCGACTACATAAATCCTGAGATCATCGACAAATTCTCCAAGGAATATGATGTGAAGGTGTCGCTCGACACCTACTCGACCAATGAGGAGATGCTGGCCAAGATCCAGGCCGGCGCCACCGGTTATGATCTCGTCTGGCCGTCGGTCCATATGGCCGACATCATGGTCCAGCTCGGCCTCGTCGAGGAAAGCAAGATCAACCAGTCCAAGGGCTTCGAGAATATCGATCCCGGCGCGCTGCGCGCCAAGCAGGACCCCAAGGCCGATTTCTGCCTGCCCTATGCCTGGGGCCCGGTCGGTATCTTCTACAACAAGACGGTCGCCGGACAGGATTTCAAGTCGTGGAAGGATCTGTTCGACTATGCCGCGAAAAATCCCGGCCGTGTGACATTGCTCGACGATCTGCGCGAGACGCTCGGCATCGGGCTGATCATGAACGGCAAGTCGGTGAACACCCGCGACCCGGCCGACATCAAGCTCGCCGAGGAATTCATCCTCAAGCAGAAGCCCAATATCGCGGCCTTCCGTTATGACGTGATCCCGCTGATCGAAGGCGGTGACATGGCGGCGTCGCATTATTATGTCGGCGGCGTTCTCTATGTGAACAAACGCCCGAACGATCTGGGCTTCGTGATCCCCGAGGAAGGGGCGACGATGTACCAGGAAAACGTGTGCATGCTGAAGACAGCGCCCAACAAGGACAACGCCAAGCTCTTCATGGAATTCCTGCTACGGCCGGAGATCGCCGCGCAGAATTCCACCATGCTGACCAATGGCGTGGTCAACAAGGCGGCGCTCGAATTGCTGCCGCCCGAGCTCAAGAATAATCCCGCGATCAACCCGCCGCCCGAGGTGCGCGCGAAACTGCAGATATTCGAGGATCTTGGCGCCGACCTGAAGGTCTATGACCGGGCCTGGTCGCGCATCAAGGCGAACTGATCCTCAGGTCTTAGGAGGCCACCACAAACTGCCGATCGTCCCGGTCCGCCGGGACGAACGGGAAACCATTGTCCAGTGCCAAGAGGCCATTGAGCCGGGAGCAAGCAAATGAGCAAACCCAATTATCCAAGTGCCTTCATGCATCCCTTCTCGCATATACCGACGCTTCAGGAGGAGGGGCCGGTCATCGTCGACAGGGGTGAGGGCGTCTATATCTATGACGACCGCGGCCGCAAATATCTGGAAGGCAATTCGGGCCTGTGGAATGTCGTGCTCGGCTTCGACAACAAGAAGCTGATCGAGACGGCGCAGCGTGCCTACGCCAAGCTTCCCGCCTATCACGCCTTCTTCGGCCGCGTCGGCCAGGCGGCGCTCGATCTCTCCGAGCGTGTCGTCAAGCTGGCGCCGATGGAGGCGAACCGTGTCTTCTATGCGAATTCGGGTTCCGAGGCGAATGACACGGTGGTGAAGCTCCTGTGGTTCCTGGCCGAGCAGGAAGGCAAGCCGCATCGCCGCCTGCTGCTCAGCCGCAAGAACGCCTATCACGGCATGACCGTGATCACCGCGAGCCTGACCGGGAAGGACTATGTGAAGTCGGCCTCGGGCCTGCCGGTGAAGGAGGTGCGTCATCTCACCTGCCCGCATCATTGGCGTGAAGCTCTGCCCAAGGAGAGCGAGACGGAATTTTCCACGCGTCTGGCGCTCGAGCTCGAACAGACGATCCGCAATACCGGCCCGGACTATATCGCCGGCTTCTTCGCCGAACCGGTGATGGGCGCGGGTGGCGTCATTCCCCCGCCTGAGGGCTATTTCCAGGCCATCCAGCCGGTCTTGAGGAAATACGGCATTCCGCTCATCGCCGATGAGGTGATCTGTGGTTTCGGCCGCACCGGCGAATTCTGGGGTTCGCAGAAATACGGCATGAAGCCCGATATCGTGGTGGCCTCCAAGGTCATCACCGCCGGCTTCTTCCCGATGGGCGCCATCATCCTGTCGCCGGAAATGACCGAGCGGGTCGACAAGGCCTCGGCCAAATATGAGGAGCTGCCGACGGGTTTCACCACGGGCGCGCATCCGGTCGGCTGCGCCATCGCCATGGCGGCGCTCGATGAGATCGAGGGCGGCGCATTTGCCAATGTGAAGGCGCGTTCGCCGGAATTCCAGAAGCAGCTGCGCGCCATGGCGGATCACCCGATGGTCGGAGAGGCACGCGGCGTCGGCCTGATGGGCGCGCTCGAAATGGTGGCTGACAAGAAGACCAAGACGCCTTTCGCCGGCAATCTCGATGTCAGCGAGCGGGTATCGCGCCAGGCCCTGAAGAACGGCCTGATCTGCCGGCCGCTCGGCGCCTCGATCGTGCTGGCGCCGCCCTTCATCATCACCGACGCGCAGATATCGGAATTGTTCGGCATCCTGCGCAAGACGCTGGATGAGGTGCATCGCGATATCGCCAAGAAAGCGGCGTGAATTGTACGAGCGGGGCGGCGCAGGCCGCCCCGTCCAATACAAGGAGGTAAGATGGCGCGCTATCAGATCACGGCGGACGATGTGCCCTTTGCACGGGAGTTTTTGGCCGAACCTTTCGGCTATCGCAGCCCCGGCCTGCAGCGGGTGCTCAATGTCATGCGCGGCCTCGGTCCCCAAGGCAAATATGTCATCCTGTGCGCGGAGCCGTACCGGCGCTGGCAACTCGCCCGGCTGCCGGCGCGCCGCGGCGAACCGATCGAGCCTGTCGACGGCGTCGATTATGGCGACCTCGCCACAGCCGAGCGCGATGTCTTCCTCAGGCGCTGGCGTGATCTCGGCGGGCCTGAATTGCCTTTGGAACTCCTGACGATGCGGCGCTGACCCATGCTTTCCCTCATTGCTTACACGAACACATTGAGCGTCGCCGCCGGCGAGACAATCGACGTGAAGGTCGGCTCCTATGGCGCGCGGACCTATCGCGCCGACCTGCGTCGCATCATCCAGGGCGACCGCCACCCTGATGCGCCAGGTTATAAGGATGAGGCGATCAAGCTCGATCTCGGCGGTGAACGCACTGCCCGCCGTCAGGCGATCCGCGCGGGCTCCTATGTCGAGATCGAAGATCGCGGCAAAGTGCTCACCGATCTCACGCGCTTCACTCTGGCGGTGCCGGTCCTGCCGACACTTGTCGGCGAGACCGAACGCACGATTTTCCATCTCACCGGCATCGCCCTGGAACTGCTGATCGATGTGGAAGGCCGAGCCTCAGCAAAGCTCGGCGATGCGCGGCTGACGCTCGCGACGCCGCTGGCCGTCAAGCAATGGGCCATCCTGATCCTGTCGTTTGACAAAGATAAGCTGCGTCTCTCGGCGCTCACGCGGGAGGGTGAGATGATCGCGACGGGTGAGGCTTCCGCGACGTTGTACCGGAATGGTCCCGTCGCCGTCACGATCGCGGCCCGCATCCCGGGAGAAAATCATTTCGACGGCAAGATCGATTCACCGATTCTGTTCAGCCGTGCGCTGGAGCCTTTGGAAGCCGTGGCGCGCTTGGCGCTGCCGCAGAATTTGAGCCGCTTGCCGGATCTCGTCGCTTTCTGGGATTTCTCCCGCTCCATCGACGGCACCCAGGTGATCGATGCCTCGCCGCATCAGCTGCATGGCCGGACGGCGCAATGTCCGGCGCGCGCCATGACCGGCTGGCGCTGGGCGGGGCAATGCCAGGATTGGCGGCAGATCCCCGAGCTCTATTCGGCGATCCATTTCCATGCCGATGACATGACGGATGCCGAATGGCAGACCGACTTCGAAGTGACGTTGCCGGAGGCGCTCAAGAGCGGCCTCTATGCCATCCGACTCGTGCCCGATGGTGATGAAGCGCAGGCCTATCATTGCGTCTTCGCGGTGCGGCCGCCGCGCGCGGCGCCCTCCGGCAATACGGTCTGCTTCCTGCTGCCGACGGCGAGCTACCTCGCTTACGCCAATCACCGGCTCGGCCTCGATGTGCCGGGGACGGAAGTGGGCATGGGCCGTCTCGTCGAGATCGACCGGCACCATGCCTTCCTGCAGGAGCATCCCGAGCTCGGTTTCTCCTTCTATGAGGTCCATGGCGACGGCAGCGGCGTCTTCCATTCCTCGCGCAACCGGCCGGTCGTCGATTTGCAGCCGGGCGTCAAAGGTTTTCTCGGCGGTCTCGGCTCCAATGTCTGGCAACTGACCGCCGATACTCACATCACCGGCTGGCTCGAGCATCAGGGCGTCGCCTATGACGTGATCACCGACGAGGATCTGCATCGCGATGGCTTGTCGCTCCTGCGCCAGTACAATGTCGTGCTGACCGGCACCCATCCTGAATATCATTCGCTGCAGATGCTCGATGCGCTGCAAGGCTTCGTCGATCGCGGTGGGCGGCTGATGTATCTGGGCGGCAATGGCTTCTATTGGCGCATCTCCTTCAGCGACGCGTTTCCGGGTGTCATCGAATGCCGCCGCTCGGAAGCGGGTATTCGTCCCTGGGAGCCGGGGCAGGGGCAGTTCCATCACGCTTTCACCGGCGAATATGGTGGCCTGTGGCGACGCAATGGCCGGCCCTCGACCGAGCTTGCCGGCCTTATCATGAGCTCGCAGGGGTTTGATCTCTCCGAGCCTTATGAATTGGGTGAGGCCGCGTCGGATCCGCGCGCCGATTTCATCTTCGCTGGGATCGATCGCACGCCGGGCCGGAAATTCGGCGCCTTCGGCCTGTCGGGCGGTGGCGCCGCCGGCATGGAGATCGACCGCGCCGATTTCGTCTTGGGCACGCCCCGCAATACCCTCGTTCTCGGCAGCTCGAAGAGACATACCGACATCTATCTGATGACGCCGGAGGACATGCTCGATCCGACGCCCGATATGTCGGGCACTCAGAACGACACGATCCGTTCCGACCTCGTCTATTTCGAGAAGGAGGGCGGTGGCGCTGTCTTCTCCGTGGGATCGATCGCCTGGGCCGGCGCCATGGCCTGGAATGGCTACGACAACGAGGTCGCGCTTATGACCTCGAACGTGCTCAAGCGGTTCGACAAGAAGAGCTAGGCCGCGAACATCGAATAGCTGAAGTCGATTGCCGATTCCAATTTCTGGATCACCGGCCGCATCAGATCGAGGACGGTCTCGATATGCTGCTGGCTCATGCGCGGCGAGATCGAGCTGACACTGATCGATGCGAAGGGCTGGCGTGACTTGTCACGGATCGCCATCGAAAGCGTCGTGACGCCGAGATCGGCGATGTTGCGCACGACATGGCCGCGCGCGCGCGCATCCCGCGCCTGCTCGAGCACTTGGTCGACGGTCTTGCCGTGATGTGGGTATTTCTCGGCATTAGCCTCGACGATGCGCGCCACTTGCTCCTCCGGCATCGCCGACAGCACGGCGAGGCCACCGGCGCCGACGCCGATGGGCCGGCGCAGGCCGACATCCGTCACCAGCGCCTTGACCGGAAAGGCGCCTGACATCCGGCTCACGCAGATCATGTCGTCGCCGCTGATCTTCGAGAAGAAGACGGTGTCGCCGGTCTGCTCGGCGAGATCCTCGGTCGTCTTCTTATAGAGCGACTGCAGGTCGAAGCGGGGCGCCGCCGTCAGGCCGAGATCGTAGATCAGCGGGCCCAGGAAATAACGCCGGTCATTCGACTGCTGGAAGGTGAGGCCGGATTCGCTGAAGGCCCGCAGCATCCGGTGCACGGTCGGGACGGTGAGGCCGGTCGCCGCGGAAAGCTCGGTGAGGCTGCTGCCGGCGCGGTTACGTTCCGCTACGGCCTTCAGCACGGCCACCGCCCGATAGATGCTTTGCGCGCCTTGCTCCATCTCATTCTTCCATAATATGGATTAAAATTTCTCTGCGCAGCCGGGTTGACCGTCAAAATCTTTTCATATACGCAGAAACTTGAGGATGTCGCAGAATAATACTTCCACAATATGGAGTCAATAGTCGTGCTCACCAATATTCCTTCGCGTGTATCCGCCGGCGCCCGCTTCCGCCAAGCCTTGGCCGAGGAGAAGCCGCTGCAGATCATGGGCACGATCAATGCCTATACGGCGCTGATGGCCAAGAGCGTCGGCTACCGGGCGCTTTATCTGGCAGGCGCCGGCGTCGCGAACGCCTCTTTCGGTCTGCCCGATCTCGGCATCACCACCATCAATGACGTGCTGACCGATCTGCGCCGCGTGTCGGACGCGGCCGACCTGCCGGTGCTCGTCGATGTCGATACCGGCTTCGGCGGTGCTTATTCCATCGCGCGGCTGGTGCGCGGCCTCATCAAGGACGGCGCCGGTGCCATGCATATGGAAGACCAGGTGGCGCTCAAGCGCTGCGGTCATCGTCCCGGCAAGGAGATCGTCAGCCAGAGTGAGATGCTCGACCGTATCAAGGCCGCGGTCGATGCGCGTTATGACGAGGACTTCGTGATCGTCGCGCGCACCGATGCGCTCGCCATCGAAGGCCTCAATGGCGCGATCGACCGTGCTTCGGCCTATGTGGAAGCGGGCGCTGACATGATCTTCGCTGAGGCCTTCACCGAGCTCGGCCAATATACGAAGCTCGCCACGGCGCTCAACCGCCCGCACGCGGTGCTGGCCAACATCACCGAATTCTCCAAGACGCCCAACTTCACCACCGATGAGTTGCGCGATGCCGGCGTTTCGGCGGCTCTTTATCCGCTGTCGGCGGCGCGCGCGATGAATGCCGCCGCCCTTAATGTCTATCAGACCATCCGTGCCCAGGGCACGCAGAAGGAAGTCCTCGGCACCATGCAGACGCGTGAGGAGCTCTACAGCTATCTCAACTATCACGCCTACGAAAAGAAGATCGACGAACTGTTCGCCGCCAAGAAAGGCGCCTGAGAGGCGCTAACAATATGGGAGAGAGACATATGAAGCAGATGATCCGAAAGACATTGGGCATCGCCGCGCTGTTGACCGGCATCGCGATGGGCGCATCGACGGCGCTGGCCGATTATCCTGAGCAGCCGATCCGCCTGATCGTGCCGTTCTCGGCCGGCGGCGGCACCGACATCACCGCGCGTATCGTCGCCGACGACATGTCGAAGACCTTGGGCCAGCCCGTGCTCGTCGATAACCGGCCGGGCGCCCAAGGCATCGTCGGCACCAAGGAAGCGGCCGGCGCCAAGCCTGACGGCTACACGATGGTCTTCGTGCTTCAGGCCACGTTGGCGCTCAATCCGAGTCTCTATTCGGCGACCAATTACGATCCGATCAAGGATTTCGAACCGATCGGCCAGATCTCGGAATCGCCCTATGTCGTCGTGGTCCATCCCAATCTCGGCGTGAAGACCTTGGCCGAGCTCGTCACCAAGGCCAAGGCGGCGCCGGGCAGCATCAATTTTGCCAGTGGCGCCGCGGCCTCCTTCCTGGCGTCCCGTCTGATGCAGCAGGCGGTCGGTATCGAGCTGACCCATATTCCCTATAACGGCTCAGGCCCGGCGATCACCGATCTGCTCTCCGGCCGTGTGAGCCTGATGCTCAGCAGCCCGGTCTCCGTGCTGCCCCATATCAAAGCCGGCAAGCTGATCCCGCTCGCCGTCACCGGCGCCAAGCGCTCTCCGTCGCTGCCCGATCTGCCGACCGTCGCCGAGCTCGGTTATCCCGACTTCGCGGTCTCCGGCTGGTACGGCTTCGCCGCTCCCGCCGGCACGCCGAAGGAGTTCATCGACAAGCTCAATCAGGCGCTCGTCCAGGCGCTGGCCAAGCCGGAAGTCCAGGCCGGCCTTGAAAAGTCGGGCGTCGAGGGCAAGGCGAGTTCGCCGGAAGAACTGAGGGCGCTGATCGCCAGCGAGCTCACGCGCTGGACCGCGCTGATCAAGGAAGCCGGCATTCAGCCCGAATGATCATATGGCGAAGGGAGCGCTCCGGCGACGGAACGCTCCCGATCGTCAGCCCATCATATCTCTGGAGTAGAAATTGCCTCATATCTGGATCGAGACCTCCGCCAATATCGCCGCTGAGCCGGAAGTACGGGCGCTCAAGGACTGCGCCTATCAGGCGGCTCTGGCCACCGGCATCTTCCCGCTCGGCGGTATTCGCCTGCGCTTTCAGGTGATCGACGACTACATCATCGGCGACGGCCATCCCGACAACAGCTTCGTGCATGTCGTGCTCCGGATCGGCGTCGGCCGCGACGCGGAAACCAAGAAGAAATCGGCGGAGGCGGTCTTTCAGAAACTATGCGATCTCCTGGCGCCGCTGCAGCAGCGCCGGCCGCTCGCTGTAGCCTTTGAGCTCCAGGAGATGCATCCTGAGCTGAATTTCAAGTTCAACAATCTGCACGAGCATATTAAGCGCCGGCAAGAGTCGAACTGACCGCGTCCGGCTGGAAATCATCGGGAGGAATGAGATGAAGGCGACGAGGGACCTGATCGCGGGGCTGATGTTTTCCGGCACCGGACTTGCGGCATTGATCATCGCCCGCAACTATCCCTTCGGAACGACGCTCAATATGGGCGCCGGATATTTCCCGACGATCGTGTCGGCGCTCATTCTGGCTTTCGGCGCCACTCTCGTCATTCAGGAAATGATCAAGGGCAATGGCCCGGCGCTCGGCGACATCGCCTGGCGGCCGCTCTTCATCATTACCGGCGCCGTCGTCGGCTTTGCGCTGCTGATCGACACGGGCGGCCTGATCCCCGCGGTGGCCTTTCTCGTGGCGGTGAGCTGGTTCGCCGATCCGGCGCGGAAGTGGCGTCATCTGCCGATCCAGATCGCCGTCGGCATCCTCGTGCCCATTCTCATTTTCCGTGTCGGCCTCAAAATGCCGATCAATCTTTGGGCCTTCTGATGATCGACGGACTCCTGCTCGGCTTTCAGGTCGCCTTTTCGCTCGACAATCTGCTCTATTGCCTGATCGGTGTGACGCTCGGCACCTTCATCGGCATGCTGCCGGGGGTCGGACCGCTGGTCACCATCGCGATGCTGCTGCCGATGACCTATGGGCTGCCGCCGGAAGGCTCGCTGATCATGCTGGCCGGCATCTATTACGGCGCCTCTTATGGCGGGTCCTCGACCGCCATCCTGGTCAACCTGCCAGGCGAATCCTCTTCCGTCGTCACCTGCCTCGACGGCTATCAGATGGCGAAGAAGGGCCGCGCCGGTGCCGCCCTGGCGATCGCGGCCATCGGCTCTTTCGTCGCTGGCTGCATCGGCACGCTGGCGATCGCCCTGTTCGCCCCCTGGCTCGGCAGAGCCGCGCTGGATTTCGGCGCGGCGGAGTACACTGCCTTGATCGTCATGGCCTTGGTGGCGACGTCCGTGCTCGTCCAGGGCGCCTTCGTCAAAGGTCTTCTGATGGCGTTGCTCGGTATCCTGATCGGCCTCATCGGCATGGATACCAATTCCGGCGCGCTGCGTTACACTTTCGGCCTTACCCCGCTCATGGACGGCGTCAAGTTCGTCGTCGTGGCGGTTGGCATGTTCGCCTTCACCGAGATCATCACGCAACTCAGGTCCTATAGCGCGCAGCCGGTCGAGGCCACCAAGGTCGACAGCCTGATGCCGACGCGGGACGAGTTGAGGACCTCGGCGCTGCCGATCCTGCGCGGCACGGGCATCGGCATGTTCTTCGGCATCCTGCCCGGCATCGGGCCGACGATGAGCTCTTTCGCCTCTTATCTGCTGGAGAAGCGGGTGGCACGCGATCCGTCGCGTTTCGGCCAAGGCGCCATCGAAGGCGTCGCCGGGCCGGAGGCGGCCAACAATGCCGCGGCGCAGACATCCTTCATCCCGACCCTGACGCTGGGTGTGCCGGGCAGCGCCACCATGGCGCTGATGCTCGGTGCCTTGATGATCCAGGGCATCACGCCTGGCCCCAACGTCATCACCGAACGCCCGACCTTGTTCTGGGGACTCGTCGCCAGCATGTGGATCGGCAATGTGCTGCTGGTGATTCTCAATCTGCCGCTCATCCGCTTGTGGACGGCGCTGCTCAAGGTTCCCTATTCCTGGCTGTTTTCGCTGATCCTCATTCTCTCGTGCTTCGGCATCTATTCGCTGGCGAACAGCCATTACGACGTTCTGCTCGGCGCCTTCTTCGGTGTGCTGGGGTATGTCTTCCTCAAGCTCGAATGTCCGCTGGCGCCCTTCATCCTGGGACTCGTTCTCGGACCGATGCTCGAGGAGAATGTCCGTCGCGCCCTTCTCATTTCGCATGGCGATCCCACCACCTTCATCGCCAGCCCGATCAGCATCGGCTTCCTCAGCGTGGCGGTCCTTCTCGTGATCTGGATGCTCGTCCCCGCGGTGCGGCGCCGCAAGGAGAAGATCGAGCTGGAGACGAACTGACGCCCGCGTTTTTCTAGAAGGACCAGCCTATGCGACTTTTGAGTTTTCGTGCCGACGGCAAGGAGCGTTTTGGCGCCGTGATCGATACGGGTGTTGTCGATCTCTCGACGCGCCTGAAGCGGCAGAGCCTGCGCCAGCTCATCGCCGAGCTGCCGCTTGCCGAAATAGGTGCCCGGATCGCTGGAGCGAGTGCTGACTTCTCCTTCGGCGAGATCGACTATCTTGTCCCCGTGCCCGATGCCGACAAGATCATCTGCGTCGGCGTCAACTATGCCGACCGCAATGCCGAATATAAGGACGGCTCCGAGCTTCCGAAGTTCCCGAGCCTGTTCCTGCGCAGCCGCGGCTCCTTTGTCGGCCACGGCCAGGCTTTGCTGCTGCCGCCCGAGTCGCCGCAATTCGACTATGAAGGCGAGATCGTCCTGGCGATCGGCAAAGGTGGGCGCCGCATTCCGGTAGAATCGGCGCTCGATCATATTTTCGGTCTCACCATCTGCAATGAAGGCAGCGTGCGCGACTGGATGCGTCACGCCAAGTTCAACGTCACGCAGGGCAAGAATTTCCACGCCTCGGGCAGCATCGGTCCCTGGATCGAGGTCCTGGAGGATCGCGCCGCGCTCGAAACGCTCGACATCCGGACCTGGGTCAATGACGAGTTGCGCCAGGAGGAGAGCATCGCCCGCATGATGTTCCCCTTCACCTATCTGATCAATTATATCTCGACCTTCATGGAGCTTCTGCCGGGCGACATGATCGTGACCGGCACGCCGACCGGATCGGGGGCGCGCTTCGACCCGCCGCGTTATCTGGTCGACGGTGATGTGGTACGCGTCGCGGTGGCGGGCGTCGGAACGCTCGAAAACCGCGTCCAGGCGGAGAGGCCTTCATGATGACGTCCGAAGATATAGCAGCCGCTGCTGCGGCGCTCGATCAAGCCGAGCGCGACCGTCGCCAGATCGGGCTTCTGAGTCTTGCGCATCCGGGCATCGATCTCGATGACGCCTACAGGATCCAGGCGGCCTGGATGCAGCACAAGCAGGCGCGGGGCCATCGCCAGACAGGCTGGAAGATCGGCCTGACCTCGCGCGCCATGCAGCAGGCGCTCAATATCGACACGCCCGATTCCGGCGTTCTTCTCGACTCCATGGCATTCGATGACGGCGCCGTCATACCGCCCGATCGCTTCATCCAGCCGCGCGTCGAAGCCGAGATTGCTTTCATCATGAAGTCACCCTTGCGTGGGCCGGGCGTGACGCTTTTCGATGTGCTCGACGCGACGAATTACATTTCACCGGCGCTCGAGATCCTCGACACGCGCATTCTGCGCAGCGACCCGGCGACCGGAAAAATGCGGACCGTATTCGACACCATTGCCGACAATGCCGCCAATGCCGGCATCGTGCTGGGCGGACGGCCGATGCGGCCAACCGATACCGATTTGCGCTGGCTCGGCGCCATCGTCTCGCGCAATGGCGCGGTCGAGGAGACCGGACTTGCCGCCGGCGTCCTCAATCATCCCGCCCGCGGCATCGCCTGGCTGGCCAATCGCCTGTCGGTCTATGGCGATGAGATCACCGCCGGGCAGGTGGTGCTGTCGGGCTCCTTCATCCGTCCGGTGGAATGTCCGAAGGGCTCCACCATTGTTGCCGATTTCGGCGCCCTGGGCAGCGTCAGCTGCCATTTCGCGTGAGGTGAACGGTGCCGGCCCCGCAAAATCACTTCAAGCAGCGTCTTCACGCCGGCGAGCGGCAGATCGGCCTGTGGCTCGGCCTCGCCGATCCTTATGCGGCGGAGCTCATTGCCGGCGCCGGCTTCGACTGGCTGGTGATCGATGGCGAGCATGCGCCCAATGAGCTGCGCTCGACGCTGGCGCAGTTGCAGGCATTGTCGGCGCATCCCGTCAGCGCCGTCTGTCGGCCGCCGACGGGTGAGAGCTGGATGATCAAGCAGCTGCTCGATATCGGCTGCCAGACGATTCTGGTGCCCATGGTCGAGACCGTCGAGCAGGCCAAGGATCTGGTGCGGGCGGTCAAATATCCGCCGCGCGGCATGAGGGGTGTCGGCGCCGGCCTCGCCAGGGCGTCGCGTTTCAACGCCATTCCCGATTATCTCGCGACCGCCGATGAGCAGACCTGCCTGCTCCTCCAGCTCGAAACATGCGCCGGGCTCGATCAGCTCGAGGCGATTGCGGCGGTCGACGGCGTCGACGGTATCTTCATCGGCCCTGCCGATCTTGCCGCCGATATGGGATATCTGGGCCGGCCCGGCCAAGCGGAAGTCCAGGCACGAGTCGAGGATGCCATCACCCGCATCGTCGCCACCGGCAAGGCCGCCGGTATCCTCACCTCGGATCAGCAGTTGGCGCGCCGTTATCTGGAACTCGGCGCCCGCTTCGTGGCGGTTGGCTCCGATATCGGCCTGATCGGCACGGCCGCGCGTCAGCTCGCTGCGGCCTACCGCTAAGCGGCCGCACGATCGTTCAAGACCGCATCGCCCGACTGGCCCTAGCCTGGCCCGGTGCTGCAGGAATTTTCCCTTTCCGGTCTCGTCACCTTGCTTGTCTCGGCCGCCGTGCTGATGGCCAGTCCGGGACCGACTACAGTGAGCATCACCGCCACGGCGGCGGCCTTCGGCTTGCGCCATTCGCTCAGCTATTGGGCCGGTATCAATCTCGGCACCATCCTGGTGCTTCTGGCGGTCGCGCTCGGCGCCACCGCTCTTCTTCATGAAGTGCCACGACTTTCCTTCGCCGTCAGCCTCGCCGCCACGCTTTACATTCTGTACCTCGCTTGGCGCATCGCCACGGCGCCGCCCTTGTCCCAGGTCGCGGCGGCGGGAAGGCCGCCCGGATGGCTGGCGGGCCTCAGCCTGGCGGTTGCCAATCCCAAGGCCTATCTCGCCATTGGCGCCGTCTATGCACAATCGACTCTTCTGGCCGGGCAGCCGGTTCCCGATGCGCTGCTCAAATGCCTGGTGCTCGCTTTGGCGATCATCGCCATCCATACGCTCTGGGCGCTCGCCGGATCGTCCCTCACCCGGTTCCTCAGCCATCCGCGGGCGGCACGGATGCTGAATATCGGCCTTGCCTGTCTCTTAATTCTGATCGTCCTGATCGGGTTCCTTTAGGTCATGCACGTGTTGGCGTTGCGCTACCCCCCAAATGGGGGGTGCTGACGGGCGGCTGATTCACGCACCTTGGAGAGCAGAGGGCTGGGGGCGGCCGCAAGGCCGACAGGAGATTGCAATGGCGACACAAGTGCAGTTCGAGAGGGACTATGCGGCGTTCGGCAGTGAGGCACGGCCGTTCGAGATGGACGACGCGGTGGGGTTCGTCGTCGCGGAATTTTCGCTTCACGAGGGCTGTCCGTTCTATCCGATCGGCGCCGTGCTCGGGGCCAAGATATCGACCGTGTGGCTCGGCGAAGGGGTGTCGCCCGAAGGCGATGAAAGCCATCACGCCATCATCTTCAAGATGCGCGAGGACTATCCGTTCTTCGAGATCGTCATGCGCGGCAAGGATGGGGTCCGCTGGGGCGGCAGCCTGTATGGGCAGACGCTGGAAGTGACCGACGAGATCATTGCCGGCCAGCGCGCGCTCGTCGTCACCGCCGACGACACCAAGGTGCGGTATGAATTTAATGCACGGCTGGGACAGTATGTCAGCTGCATCTGCTGCGATGACGTGATGCCGACGCTGCGGATTGCGAGATCGCTGCTCCACTGACGGTTGCTCCGAGTCTTCTCTGCGATCTCTCGACCGCTGCGGTCTTCCCCGATCGGTGATATGATCAGGCCGCCCGCAGCGGCCCCGCCAGCACGCGCGCCCTGCGCATTATCGGATGGCGACCCTGCGTTCCACGCGGGTTGATTTGGCCCTTGCCTTGGGTCATTATAATAACATACATAGTACTCATACATTGAATAATAACAACGAGGGAAAGCCCATGGAGAAACTGCGATTGGTCCTCGCCGGACTTTGCGCGCTGGTGCTGCTGGCGTTCAATCAGGCGCTCGCCGCCGAACCGCCCGAAAAAGCCAAGATCGACTGGCAGCAATTCAAAGGCCAATCGATCGAGCTGTTCCTGGTCAAACATCCATGGACCGATGCGATCGAGCCTTTCCTGCCGGAATTCGAGAAGCTCTCCGGCATCAAGCTCAATCTCACCACCGTCGCCGAGGACGCCTATTGGGACAAGTCCCAGCTCGGCCTCGCCTCGACCAAGCCGCCTTTCGACGTCTTCTTCCTGTCGATGGGCCTCAATGGCTACACCGCCTACCAGAACAAGTGGCTGGCCAGGCTCAATGACGTGTTCGACAATCCCAAGCTGACCGACAAGGCCTGGTATCAGTATGAGGATTTCTCGCCGGCCGCCGCCTCGGCCTTCCATCTGCCGGATCCATCGAGCCCCGACATGTATGGCGTGCCGATGTCGACCGAGGTCTACATGTTCTTCTATCGCAAGGACCTCTTCCAGGAGAATAATATCGACGTCGCCAGCCTCACCACCATGGATCAGTGGCTGGAGGCGCTGCGCAAGCTCAAGCTGCCGGAAGGCACCTATCCGGCCTCGCTGCGCGGCGGCGGTCTCGGCATTCTCGACGAGCTCAATGCCGTGGTCGCCAACAGCTGGGGCAACGCGCCCTATGCCAAGGACCGCTTCGTCTATTTCGACGACAAATGGGCGCCGCGTTTCACCGACCCCAAGGTGAAGGATGGCTTCGCGGACTGGGCCGAGATGATGAAGATGTCGGCGCCGGGCGTGACCTCCTTCGACTGGTACGAGGCCACCACGCAATTCGCGCAGGGCAAGGCCGCCACCTTCGGTCCCGATGCGAGCCTCTTCGCCTCGATCTTCCTCGATCCCAAGCAGTCGACGGTCGCCGACAAGGTCGGTTTCAAGGCCTTGCCGGCGGGTACCGCTGACGGTGCCCGCACCGCCATGTGGTCCTGGGGCCTGAGCATTCCCGAGCGCTCGGAGAAGAAGGACGCCGCCTGGCTCTTCGTCCAGTGGGCGACGAGCCCGTATATCGCCGCGCGCGTCGGCGAGAAGACCATGGCCTCGGCGCGCCAGTCGACCTGGGCCGATCCCGACTATCAGAAGAAGCTGCCCGAGGGCTTCGGCGCCGCAGTGGGCGACTCCTTGAAAGTGGCGCAGCCTTCGATCATGTATCTCGCTTCCGCCAACCAGGTGGTGCAGGGCATGCTCGACGCGCTGCATGCGATCTATCAGGGCACGCCGGTGGATGACGCCATGCAGGAGCTGCAGGACAAGGCGACCGAGGTCGTCACCCAGGCCGGGCTCTACAAGCCGTGAACGAATTGGGTGGGGCGGACCGACGATCCGCCCACCCATTCCCTCTTTTTCGAGATATCTTTATTTTCCGCCAGGCATGAAGCGCCGCATCCCCATTCTTTTCCTGCTGCCCGCGGCCGCCGTGCTCTTTTTGATCGCCGCCTATCCGGTGGGCTTCGGCCTGTGGGCAGGTTTCCATCAATGGAACTGGGCGCTGGGCCAGGCCGACAGCTGGAGCTTCATCGGCTTCGACAACTACGCCCAGCTCTTCGCCAACAAGGCGTTCTGGAATTCGATCAAGGTCACCGTCACCTTCACGGCGATCGCCGTGACGCTGCAGCTCGCGCTTGGCCTCGGCATCGCCATCCTGCTGCATAACAATATGCGGGCGTCGTGGTTCTTCCGCTCGGCGGTGGTCTTTCCGCTGATGGTGTCGGATATCGTTGCCGCGGTGATCTTCGCGACCATCCTCGATCCCAATCTGGGGATCCTCAACTATGCCTTGGGTGTGGTCGGTCTGCCGGGCCCCAACTGGATCGGCAATCCGAACCTCGTCATCATCACACTGTCGCTGGTCGACACCTGGTGGCAGACCGGCAATATCATCCTCATTCTGCTCGCTGGCATGACCAGCATTCCGCAGGACCGCATCGACATGGCCTCGATCGACGGGGCCAGCGGCTGGCGCATGTTCTTCCACATCACGCTGCCGGCGTTGAAGCCCTTCATCCTGGTGGCGCTCGTCTTCCGCACCATCGACGCTCTGCGCGTCTTCGCGCTCGCCTGGGCCATCACCAAGGGCGGACCGCTGCGCGCCACCGAAGTATCACAGCTCTATATCTTCAAGCAGGGCATCGGCGGCGCCTACAATATGGGCTACGCCTCGGCCGCCGCCACGGTCTTCGCGATCTTCGTCGGCCTCGTTTCCGGCATCTATTTGCTCGCCATGCGGAGGCAGCCGGCATGAGGATCAAGCGGCGCACCATAGGCCAGATCGCTTCCTTCACGACCTTGGCGATGATTTCGGCGGTCTTCCTGGCGCCGGTCATCTGGATCGCGCTGACCGCGCTCAAGACGCAGCGCGAGGCACTGGCGTTGCCGCCGGTCTGGTCCTTCACGCCGCAATGGCACAATTTCATCGAGGCCTGGCAGTCCAACGACTTCGCCAAGTCCTTCCTGATCACCACATCGGTGTCGGTCTTTTCGGTAGCGCTGACGCTGGCGCTCTCGATTCCCTTGGGCTACGTCCTGGCGCGTTACCGCCGCGGCTGGCTCTCGGCCTTCGAGGTCACCATCATGGTGGTGCGCATGCTGCCGGAAATCCTGTTCATGCTGCCGCTTTACGTGATCTACCAGAAGACGGCGTTGTTCGACACGCAGATCGGCATCATCCTCGCCTTCCAGATTTTCAACATTCCTTATTGCGCCTGGCTCATCCGGCAGTTCATCTCGGAACTGCCGCCTGAGCTCGACGAGGCGGCGCTGCTCGACGGCGCTTCGCTCTGGCAGGTTCTGTGGTACGTCATCGTGCCCACCATCCGGCCGGGCATCGTCGCGGCGGCGGTGTTGTCCTTCATCGCGGTCTGGACCAATCTGTTGCTGCCGCTGGCGCTCACTTATAGCGAGACGCCGATGGTCGCGACCACCATCGCCAATTTTAAGGGCTACGGCTCCTTCAACTGGCCGGTCATGGCGGCCGCCGCGATCATATCGCTGCTGCCGCAATTCATCTTTTTCCTCTTCGCGCAGAAATATATCGTCAAGGGCCTGACCCTCGGGGCGGTCAAAGGTTGATGGGAGACAGCATGCTTGAACTGATGAAAATGGATGGGCGTGTCGCCGTGGTGACGGGCGCGGGCCAGGGCATGGGCAAGGAGATCGCCAAGGCGCTGGCCTCGCTCGGCGCCACGGTCGTCGTCGCCGAATTGTCGCCGAAGACGGGCGAGGCGACAGCGCGTGACATCATCTCTGCCGGTGGCAAGGCCGAGTTCCGCCAGATGGATGTGCGCGACACGAAGTCGGTCATCGCCGCCGCCGACTTCATCAAGGAGCGGTTTGGCCGTCTCGATATCGCGGTCAACAATGCCGGCATCGTTAAGAATGCCGCGACGCTCGAAACCTCGGACGCCGACTGGCTCGAGGTGATCGAGGTCAATCTCAATGGCGTGTTCCGCTGCTGCCGTGAATTCGGCCGACTGATGGTGGCGCAGAACAAAGGCGTCATCGTCAACATGTCGTCGAACAGCGCCGTCATCGTCGACCGCCCGCAGGTGCAGCCGGCTTACAACGCCTCGAAGGCCGGCGTGTCGCAGCTGACCAAATCGCTCGCCGTCGAATGGGCGCCCCATAACATCCGCGTCAATGCGATTGCGCCCGGCTATATCGACACCGCCCTCACCGATGCGGGCAAAGGCCAGGCCGAATGGATCAAGTTCTGGATGAGCATGACGCCGATGAACCGCTTCGGTCGGCCTGAAGAAGTCGCGCCCTTGGCGGCCTTCCTCGCCTCCGATGCCGCGAGCTACATCACCGGCGCCGTCTATCTCATCGATGGCGGCTACACCGTCTGGTAGGGCCTGATGTTCAAGGTGGATCCGAGCCGCATCGATCTCGCGCGTGAATTCAGGGCCAAACCCTTTGGTCGCCACAGCGACGAGCTGCAGCGCATCCTGAATTTCTTCCGCTCCGACCCGGTGGCCCACAATTTTTGCGTGGTCTGCACCAAGCCGCACCAGGAATGGGCGCTGGCGCGTTTCCGGGCGACGAGCCGCGAACCGGTCGACCTCCTGGGACCTGTCTATGGCTCGCTCGAAGACGCCGAATGGGACATCTTCAAACTGCGCTGGCACCGCCATACCGGCCAGGCGTTGGAGATCGAGTGATGTGCAGTGCAGTTCACTCACTTCGTCATCCCGGCGAAAGCCGGGATCCACAAAACTCGTTCCGAACGGACAGCAGCGTCCAGCTTTCATCTATTCAATGGATCCCGGCTTTCGCCGGGATGACGGGATCGGACGTATGATCGAGATCCTCGGCTATACCGATCGCCTCGCGGTGCGTCCCGGCGAGACCATTGAGTTCAAAGTCAGCCGTGAAACCGGTGACGGTCCATATCGCGCCGATATCGTGCGGCTGCGCTGCGGCGACGACCGGCCGGGTGGACCGGGTTTCCAGGAAGAGCTTGTCGCCGATGCCGTGGTGAATGGCGACTATCAGGGCCGCAAGCAGGAGATCGATTGCGGCTCCTATATCAGCATCCCACCGGCAGACACTTTCGATGCGCTTCAAGGGTTCGAACTCAGCTGCCTCATCTGGCCGACTTTGCCGGGCGTCGGCGAGCAGACGGTGATGGGCAGATGGTCGGGCGATACCGAAACGGGAACGGGTCACGCCTTGACCATCGGTGAGGACGGCAAGCCTTGCTTGCGCCTCGGCGCCAATGGAAAAGTATGGCGGCTGGTCTTTCCAGTTCCGGTCACCGCGCGGCGCTGGTACCGGCTGACCGCGCATGTAGAGCTGAAGACATCCCAAGCCCGGCTTCTCTGTGTGCCGCTCGAGGAACGCTGGGGCGATCATCCAGTCGTCCCCTCCAGTGCCGGATCGGCTGTCGACGTAGTGACGAAAACGGACACGCCTTTCACCATCGCGGCGCATGTTGTTCGTGCCGATAAGCGAGGCTGGCGCGGCGCCGGCCACTTCAACGGCAAGATCGAAGCGCCGGAGCTGCGCGACGGCGAGGGTCATCTCGTCGCGCGCTGGGATTTCGCGCAAGACATTCCCGGAATTGCCATTCGTGATACCGGCCCGCACAAGCTCGACGGCACCTGCATCAATCTGCCGACCCGCGCGATGATCGGCCATAACTGGTCGGCCGAGGTGATGAATTGGCGCCAGCGGCCAGAGGAATATGCGGCGATCCATTTCCACGAAGACGATCTTTACGATTGCGCCTGGGACACCGATTTCGCCTGGACCATTCCGCCCGATCTGAAGAGCGGCATCTATGCGGCCCGCCTGCGCTCGGGCGCTGGCGAAGATTATGTCCCCTTCTTCGTGCTGCCGCCGAAAGGCGAGGCGCGGGCGCCGGTCGCTTTCCTCGCCTCGAGCGCCACTTACCTGGCTTATGCCAACAGCCACGATCATTACGAGGATCCGGTCGCCGAACGCTGCCATGGCCTGGCGGTGCTGAGCCCGGCCGATCTCTTCCTGATGCAGCGACGCGACTTCGGCCTGTCGACCTACGATCATCACCGCGACGGCAGCGGCTCCTGCTGGAGCTCGCGTTTGCGCCCGATCCTCAATATCAGGCCCAAGCGGGCGCTGTGGTCGCTCAATGCCGATCTCCATATCACCGACTGGCTGGAGGCGACCGGCCAGGCCTATGACGTCATCGACGACGAAACCCTGCACAAGGAAGGCCTGTCGCTCCTCGATAATTATGCCTGCGTCATCACCGGCACCCATCCCGAATATTATTCGACCGCCATGCTGAAGGCGGTCGCGTCCTATCTCGATGAGGGCGGACGGCTGATATATCTCGGCGGCAATGGCTTTTACTGGCGCGTCGCTTTCCACGAGGAACTGCCGGGCGCCATGGAGATGCGCCGCGGCGAGGCGGGCACCCGCATGTGGACGTCGGAGCCCGGCGAGACGGGGCTCGCCACCACCGGTGAGCCGAGCGGCATGTGGCGCCATTCGGGCTACGCGCCGCAGCGCCTCGTCGGCGTCGGCTTCATCTCGGAAGGTTTCGATAGCGGCTCCTTCTATCGCCGCTTGCCGGCGAGCCATGATCCGCGCGCGCAGTTCATCTTCGCGGGCGTCGAGGAGGAGATCGTCGGCGATTTCGGTGCCTTCGGGGGCGCCGCGGCGCTCGAGCTCGACATCGTGAATCCGAAGGTCGGCACGCCGGCGCATGCGCTGCTTCTGGCGCGCTCCGAAGGCCACAGCAATGTCTATGTCGTGGCGCAGGGCGAGGTCGGCGCCAATCATCCCGGCATGGATGGCATCGAATCGCCCTTGGTGCGCGCCGACATGGTATTCTTCGAGACCTTGAAGGGCGGCGCCGTCTTTTCGACTGGCTCGATCGGCTGGGCCGGAAGCCTGGCGCATGACGGCTACGACAATAATATTTCGCGCATCACCCGCAATGTGCTTGAGCGTTTCATCGCGCCCGAGCCATTCGCGATGCCTTGAAGGGAAGCTCCCATGGCCAGTGTCGACATCTCAGCCATCGCCAAGAGTTACGGGCCTGTGCGTGTGCTCAAGGGCGTCGACATCGCCATTGCCGATGGCGAGTTCATCGTGCTGGTCGGTCCGTCGGGCTGCGGCAAGTCGACCTTGCTGCGCATGATCGCCGGACTCGAGGAAGTAAGCGAGGGCACCATCGCCATCGATGGCGCGGTGGTCAATGAGGTCGAGCCCAAGGATCGCGACATCGCCATGGTGTTCCAGTCCTATGCGCTTTATCCGCAGATGAGGGTCAAGGACAACATGTCCTTCAGCCTGCGCATGCGTGGTGTCGACAAGCCGCGGATCAAGCAGGAGGTCGATGCCGCCGCCGGCATATTGGCGCTCGACAGCCTGCTCGAGCGTTTCCCGCGCCAACTGTCGGGCGGCCAGCGCCAGCGCGTTGCGATGGGCCGCGCCATCGTGCGCAAGCCCAAGGTGTTCCTGTTCGACGAGCCGCTGTCCAATCTCGACGCCAAATTGCGTGTCGTCATGCGTAGCGAGATCCGGGCGCTGCATCAACGGCTCGGCACCACGTCGGTCTATGTCACCCATGACCAGCTCGAGGCGATGACCATGGCCGACCGGGTCGTGGTCATGCATGACGGGCGCATCGAGCAGATCGGAAAGCCACTTGAGCTTTACGACCGGCCGATGAATCTCTTCGTCGCCGGCTTCATCGGATCTCCGACGATGAATTTCATCAAAGGGATCGCGAAAGGTGATCATGCCGATGCCGATGGTGTGAAATTGCCGCTTCCACCGGGCCTCGCGACGGAGGCGGGGCGTCCGGTCGTCTTCGGGATACGGCCGGAGCATCTCGCGGTCGTCGCCGAAGGCCAGGGCATTCCGGCCAAGGTCGAGGTGGCGGAGCCCACTGGAGCGGTCACCTACATCTATGCCCGTATCGGCGCGACGCCGGTTTGCGCCGCCTATACGGGCCGTGAGCTGCCGCGTCCCGGCCAGATGATCGGCCTTTCGCCTGAGCCCGATCGCATCCATCTGTTCGACGCCGGCAGCGAGGCGCGCATCGATCAGGCGAGATAGGCCGCTTCCTCGCGCACCTCGATGAGGGTCGGCTTCTTCTTGGTGAAGGCGCCGGTGACGGCGGCCTGCAGATCGGCGAGGCTTCGGGGCCGCTCGGCATCGCAGCCGAAGGATTTCGCAAGGGCGAGGAAATCCGGATTGCGCGGCTTCACGCTGATGAGCGGCAGCCCGCGCGCCTGCATGAAATCCTTGATCTCGCCGAGCCCGTCATTGTTCCACAGCACGATGGCGAGCGGCAGCTCGAGCTCGACGGCGGTGGCGAGCTCCTGCACGGTGAACAACAATCCGCCATCGCCCGCCAGCACGACGCCCGGACGCTCCGGCGTCGCGAGCTTGGCGCCGATCGCCGCCGGCAGCGCGTAGCCCATGGTGCCGTAGCCCATCGGGAAGAACCAGGTGCGCGGCTGCTGCGTCTGATAGTGGACGCAGCCCGTATAGGCGATCTGCGTCATGTCGCCGACAACGAAGCCGTCATCGGGGAGGGCCGCCCGCACTGCGTCGAGCACTTTGATATGTTTGGCTTCGAGCGGCGTGACGGCCGCGCGCATGTGCCGGCGCAGTTCCGCAATGTCACGGCGTACCGGCGCCTTTCCGGTGGGCAGCAAGGCGAGAAGGGCCCGCAGGCTCTGGGCGCTATCGGCGAGAATGCCGAGATCGAGCGGCTGATCGCCGCTGAGGATCGCGGGATCGATGTCGATGCGGGCGAACTTGCCCTTCACGGTCAGCTTGCCATGGACCAGGGCGTCGCTGCCGCCCGTCTTCTCGGAATCGGCCGTCACATAAAGATCGGGCTCCGACAATTCGCTGCCCACAACGATGACGAGATCGGCGGCGGCGATGAGCTGCCGTGTCTCCGCCCGCTGCAAGGTGGTGCTGAGCGACAGAGGATGATCGTCGGCGATGACGCCCTTGGCGGCGATCGAGGTGACGACGGGCATCGCGAGGCGCTCGGCCAGCTCGATGATCTCGGCGCCGGCATGCAGCGTGCCGCCGCCGACGATGAGAACCGGTTGCCGCGCCGCCTTGATCAGCTGCGCCAGCTCGCCGATCTGTTCGGGCGCGGGCCCCGGCGGCGACAACCGTGGCGGCTTCACCGCGCGCAGGGCGGCCGGTTGGGGCAGAAGGTCGAGCGGAAAGGCGATATGATTGGGCCGTGGCCGCGTCGAGGTGAAGAGCGCGAAAGCCCGCTCGAGCAGGACCGGCACTTGCTCTGGTGAAAAGGCCGTGGCGCTGAGGGCGGTGATCGGCGCGGTTGCGGCGCGCTGGTCGGTCATCTCATGCAGCATGCCGCGGCTCATGCCGAAATCGCCCATCGCATTCACGCTCGACAGGGCCAGAACGGGAATCGAATCGCTATAGGCTTGGCCGAGGGGCGTCGCGACATTGGTGACACCCGGGCCGCTGATGACGAGACAGACGCCGGGACGGCCGGAGGATCGCGCATAACCATCGGCCATGAAGCCGGCGCCTTGCTCATGGCGCACGCCGACATGCCGGATGCCCGACTGGTCCATGGCGCGGAAGAATTCCAGCGTATGCACGCCCGGCAGGCCGAAGACGGTATCGACACCCAGATCCTTGAGAAGAAAGGGCAGGCTTTCGCCAACAGTGCGGCTCATACAATATTCCATTATTCGAAAGTAATTTCCGATTTATAGAATTTCATGCTTGCGCTAGTCTTGTCAAGGCGTGATGGAAAATGAGGACATGATGCGAGCGAGCGAAGCAAATCTGAAAGCCTGTCTGGCCGAGCTCAAGGACTTTCTGGGTGAGCGTTGCTCGACCGGGCAGAGCGTGCGTGAGCTGCATGCGCGTGATGAAGGTTGGCATCCGCCGGGCCTGCCCGATGCCGTGTGTTTTCCGCGCGAGACGTCGGACGTCGCCCGCATCGTCGGGATTTGCCGGCGTCATATGGTGCCGATCATTGCCTTCGGCACCGGCTCCGGCATGGAAGGCCAGATCAATGCGCTGGCCGGTGGCGTCTCGGTCGATCTGGCACAGCTCGACCGCATCATCGAGGTGAATGCGGCAGACATGGATTGCTGGGTCGAGGCCGGTGTCCGGCGGATGACACTCAACACGCATTTGCGCGACACTGGGCTTTTCTTCCCCGTCGATCCGGGCGCCGATGCGAGTCTCGGCGGCATGGCCGCGACGCGCGCCTCCGGCCCCAATGCGGTACGTTACGGCACGATGCGCGAGAATGTCCTGGCGCTCGAGGTGGTGCTCGGCACCGGCGAGATCATCCGCACCGGCGGGCGGGCGCGCAAATCCTCCGCCGGGTTTGATCTGACGCGCTTGCTTATCGGCTCGGAAGGCACGCTCGGCATCATCACCAAATTGTGCTTGCGACTGCAGCCCGTTCCGGAGGCGTTGCGCACTGCGCGGATCCAGGCCGGCGATATCCAGACCCTCCTCGATTACTCGATCGCCCTGATGCAGGCGGGCCTGGGGATCGCCAAGCTCGAGCTCATGGACGAGGTGGCGGTGCGCGCCGTCAATCTCCATGCGAAGCTGGGGCTCGCCGAGCAACCGACCTTGCTGGTCGAATTCTCGGGATCGGCCGCCGCGATCGATGCGGATATCGCCTTCGCCTTGAGCCTCGCCGAGGATTTCAACTTGCCGAAGCCGGTCTGGGCCGCTTCGCCGGAAGACCGCAGCCGCCTGTGGAAGGCGCGCCATGAGGTGGCGCATGCCGAGCCGCTGCTCAGGCCCGGCGCTCGTATCCTCGTCACCGATGTCTGCGTGCCGGTGTCGCGCATCGCCGACTGTATCGGTGCGACGCGCGCCGATCTCGCCTCGGTCGATCTCATCGCCTCGATCGTCGGCCATATCGGCGATGGTAATTTCCATGTCAGCTTGCTGATCGATCCCGACGATTCAGGCGAGGTCAGACTGGCGGAAGCGGCGCATGACCGCCTCGTCGAGCGCGCACTCGCCATGGACGGCACCTGCACCGGCGAGCACGGCATCGGTCAGGGCAAGAAGACGCACCTCCGGCGCGAGATGGGCGCGAGCGTGGATATCATGCAGGCGATCAAGGCCCAGTTCGATCCGGCCCTGATCCTCAATCCGGGAAAGATTTTCTGATCAGGTATTATGCCGGCGTGACGGATCGGCCTGATGCAGGAAGACGGCGAACGTATCCCAAGGCGGCATGATCGACAGCTGTGCCAGGATGCGGCCCACCTCGCCCCTGTGATAGCCGCCATGGGTGGCGACATGCATCAGCATCTCCTGCCGTGACATGGCGCCCTGGTCGCCATCGGTGAAACGGAAGGCGACCCGCTGTGAAAGCGCTTCCGGGGCCACGCGGTCCAGATAGTCGAGAAACCACTGGTCCGACGCCGTGACATTGGCGCGCAGCTCGGACAAGGTCGGTGTCTCTTCGGTGTTGCTCGACTTATAGCCATGTTGCGCGCCGGTGAGATGGGCCGCGAAGATGCGGCCCACCACATAAGCGTGATTGATCAGTCTTATGGCGCTGTGAAGCTCCGGCGCCTGCCGGACGACATCGAGGCCGTCCAGCTTGCCGAGCAGATCGTTGTTGGCCCAGGCTTGATAGCGGAACAGGGGGCGAAGCAAGTCCAGGCTGGTCATGGTCGGCACTCCCTTTCGGTTGACGAATGGCGTTCAGCTGCGTTTCGCCCGGCTGTCGGCGATCACGCACAGCATCTCGAACAGCAGATTGGCCGCGTTGAGCGCCGTCTGTCCGGTCGGATCGAAGACCGGCGCCACTTCGCAGATATCGGCGCCGACGAGATGTTTGCCCTGCAGGCTGCGGATCATCACCTGCGCGTCGCGCACCGAATAGCCGCCCACCTCCGGCACGCCGGTGCCCATGGCATAGACGGCGTCGAGCCCGTCGATGTCGAAGGTGATGTAGGTGCGCCCCGTTCCGGTGACGCGGTCGATCTCGCGCAGCACTTGCTCGCGGCCGATCTTCTCATATTCGTCCATGGTGATGAGGCGGAAGCCGGCATCGGCGCCCCATTGAATGTCGTTTTCACTGAAGCGGCTGCCGCGCAGGCCGATCTGGATCACCCGTTTGGGATCGACCAGGCCTTCCTCGACGGCACGCCGGAACGTGGTGGCGTGGTTGATCTTGGTGCCGAGAAGCTCGTCGAGCGTGTCGGCATGTGAGTCGAAATGGACGACGCCGACCGGGTTGTCCTTGGCGATGACGCGCAGAATGGGCAGCGGCACGGTGTGATCGCCGCCGATGGCGATCGGCAGCGCGCCGGCCGCGTGGATGTCGCGGAAGAATTCTTCGATGAGGCCGATGCTGGCGGCGGGATCGAGCGCATTCACGGTGGCGTCGCCGACATCGGCGACATTGCATAGCCGGAAAGGCGCGATGCCGCTGGTCGGATGGATCTGGCGGATGATGCGAGAGGCCTCGCGCACCGCGGCGGGGCCGTGGCGGGCGCCGGAGCGGAAATTCACGCCCATGTCGAAGGGAACGCCGGCGATGGCGATATCGATCTCCGGGCTGATCGGCAGACGCGGCGTGCGCAGGAAGGTGGCGACATCGGCGAAACGCGGGGTTTTGGCGGAGTCGAAGGGCTGGAAGCGGGGGTCGTTCTTCACTGGTTTTTCCAATATTCCGATTATTGAAAGTAAATTCCGGAATATAAAATGTCGAAATCAAGACCGTCTGTCAATGCGCGTCGGAAATTTCAGGTGATCGGTTCGCTGCCGAGATTGGCCAATTGCGGTCCGAGACGGTCGGCGATATCGCCGAGCAGCGCCACGCTGTCGCGGATGGACAGCGTGTCGAGAAACGAATCGCGCAGGCCCAGAAGGCCGAGGCTGAAGACGACGCCGGCATCGCCGGAGCGCACCGGCACCGCGACGGCGAGCGTCGCCTCGTCGAGCTCGTCGTCGGACAGCGCATAGCCTTTGACCCGCGCCTCTTCGATGGCGCGCCGCACATCCGCCGGCTTGGTCTGGGTGCCGGGCCGGAATTTCCGCATCGGCTGCGCGATGGCGCGGCTGATGACGTCGTCCGGCTGATGCGCGAACAGCACGCGCCCGACCGCCGAGGCGTTGATCGGGAAGTTCTGCCCGGGATGAACCGAAGTGCGCGCCGCCTCGCGCGGCATGAAGGTGCAGCACAGATCGACGCGTTCATCGCCGAAGCGCGCCAGATAGGCGGTGAGATCGAAGCGATCGGCGAGGGCCTGCAGTTCCGGCGCGCAGATGCCGCGCAGCCTTTCGGTGCCGATGCTCATCTGGAACATGCGCTGCAGCCGCGTGCCCAGGCGATAGCGGGCGCGCCGTCCTTCCGCCACGACGAAACCGACATCGACAAGGTTGCGCAGCAGCCTGAGCGCCGACGGCATCGGCAGGCCGACCCGTTCGGCGACTTCGCTCAGCGACAGGCCGTCGGTAGGCGCCGCGGCGATGATTTCGAGAATACGTGCCGCTCTTTGCAGGGGCGTGGAGGCCTGGCCTGTCATCGTCATGAGAATCCTTGCATTTCGAGCATGTGCCATAAAAATCCGCGCGTCAAAAGAGTGGCCCTTGCCCCCGTCCGGGAGCGCCCGAAAGACGGCCTTGCGAGAAAAGGCCGTTGACAGACCCGACCTCCTTAGACCAAAATATCAAAAAACGGAAGATAATTCCGAAAAATGAAATTTATGAGTCCAACGGCAGGAGGAAGGACATGAAGACGATTTTCCGCATATTGCTGGGTTCGATCGGTTTGGCCGCATGTGCGGTGGCGGCGCAGGCTGAAGGCACGGTGACGGTCGTGTCCTGGGGCGGCCTCTATACCCAGGTGCAGACCACCTCATTCTACGAGCCCTTCAGCAAGGCGACCGGCATCACGGTCAAATCGGAGGACTGGAACGGCAATCTTGGCCAGATCCGCGCCCAGGTCGACGCCAAGAACGTGACCTGGGATGTGGTGATCGGCGATTCCGCTTTCGCCAAGAAGGGCTGTGAGGAGGGTTTCCTCGAAAAGATCGACGCTTCCGTCACGCAAGGCATGGAGAATGACTTCCTGCCCGGCAGCATCACCGACTGCGGCGTCGCCAGCGTCGTCTGGGGTTATGTCATCGGTTATGACGAGCGCAAGGTACAAGGCAAACCGGCTTCGGTCGCCGATTTCTTCGACCTGCAGAAATTCCCTGGCAAGCGCGCTCTGCCCAAGCGCCCTGAATCGACTCTCGAATTCGCTTTGATGGCCGACGGCGTCCCCGCCAAGGACGTCTATACAGTACTGGCAACGCCGGAAGGCGTCGACCGCGCCTTCAAGAAGCTCGACACGATCAAGAGCGATGTCGTGTGGTGGGAAGCGGGCGCCCAGCCGCCGCAGCTTCTCAATGACGGCGAGGTCACCATGGCGGTCTCCTTCGCCGCCCGTCTCGTCGGGCCCATTCTCGACGACAAGAAACCCTTCGGCATTCTCTATGACGGCATGCTCTACGACCTCGACACCTGGATGATTCCGCTGGGCTCCCCGCACAAGAAGGAAGCTCAAGAATTCATCCGTTTCGCCAGCGCGCCCGAACGCCTCGCCGAGCTCGCGACGCGCGCCGGTTATGCACCGGCACGGCCTTCGGCCATCGCACTGGTCGGCAAGCATCCAACCGCGAATGTCGACATGAAGCAATATATGATGACCAATCCGGAGAACCTGACCAACGCGCAGCGTATCGATGCGCAATTCTGGTCGGACAATCTCGACGACCTCAAGGAACGCTTCAACGCCTGGCTCGCGCAATAACCGGGGGCCTCCCTGCCGCGGCGGTCCGTGCCGCCGCGGCCTTCTTTGATCGGATATTCGGCAGCACATGACTTCCCTCGTTTCCCTTCGCGGCATCCGGAAGACCTATGACGGCAAGCAACTCGTCGTGAAGAATCTCGACCTCGATGTGAGCGAGGGCGAATTCCTCACCTTGCTGGGGCCGTCGGGCTCGGGAAAAACCACGGTCCTGATGATGCTGGCCGGTTTCGAGACGCCGACGACCGGCGAGATCGTCATCGCCGGGCAGCAGATGACGCGTCTGCCGCCGCAGAAACGCGGCATCGGCATGGTGTTCCAGAACTATGCGCTCTTTCCCAATATGAGCGTGGCGGAGAACCTCGCTTTCCCGCTGGAGGTGCGCAAGCTTCCCGCGGCCGAGCTCCGTGACCGGGTCGAGAAATCACTCGCCATGGTGCGGTTGACGCCTTTCGCCGATCGCAGGCCCAGCCAATTGTCGGGCGGCCAGCAGCAGCGCGTGGCTCTCGCCCGCGCTCTCATTTTCGAACCGCGCCTCGTGCTGATGGATGAGCCGTTGGGTGCGCTCGACAAGAACCTGCGCGAGCAGATGCAGTATGAGATCAAGCAGATCCACGCCCGCCTCGGCGTGACGGTCGTTTACGTCACCCATGATCAGTCCGAGGCCTTGACCATGTCGGACCGGGTCGCCGTCTTCAATGACGGCATCATCCAGCAGATCTGCCCGCCCAAGGAGCTGTATGAGCGCCCCGCCAATTCCTTCGTGGCGGGCTTCATCGGTGAGAATAATCGTCTTCCGGGTGTCGTCAGGAAGATCATCGACGATGAGTGCCTGGTCGAGATCGCACCCGGGGTGACGGTCAAGGCGCGCATGGTTGGTGTGCATGCCGCCGCCGAGCCGACGACCTTGTCGATCCGCCCCGAGCGCGTGAAGATTTCACCAAAGGCTGATGAGGTCGACACCGTCATCGCCGGCGAGGTCGAGACGGTGCTTTATCATGGTGACCACATCCGCGCGCATTTGCGCGGGCTGGGGCCGGCGCCTTTCGTCGTCAAGCTTCCCAACACCAACGGCGCCGCGGCGACACTCGTCGCCGGGGCATCCGTATCGATCGGCTGGGTGTCGCGCGACTGCCTGGCGCTCGACCTGATGGAGGCGTGAATGTCGGCGCCCCTCTCCGCCGAGCAGATGGCCGGAGCGAGCCCGATCGCCATGCCGGCCGATATCGAAAAGGCGGCGCGCCGCGTCGAGCGCCGCCAGGCCTTCAGCGCGGCGATGCTGGTGCTGCCGCTGATCGTCCTGATCGCTTTCGCCTTTCTCATTCCGGTAGGAATGCTTCTGTTCAAGAGCATCGACAATCCCGTGATCGCTGATGGGTTGCCGGAGACGTTGACCGCGCTCCAATCCTGGTCACCCCAGGATGGCATGCCCTCCGATGCAGCCTATGCGGGGCTGAAGCGGGATATCGAGAAGGCCAAGGCCGACGGCACGCTGGGCGTCATTGGCGCCCGCCTCAATCAGGATACAACCGGCGCCCGCAGCCTGCTGCAGGCGACCGGTCGCAAGCTCGAAACTGTACAGGAAGCTGATGCGCGCCAGGCCTTCATCGCCATCGATAAACGCTGGGGTGAGCCTCAAATCTTCGGCGCCATCCGCAATGCCGGCGACCGTTATACTTTCAACTACTATCTGAATGCGCTTGACCTCACCCGCGACACGGCCGGCGACATCGTCGCCAAGCCGGAAGGACAGCGCCTCCACATCAGTCTGTTCCTCCGCACCGTCTGGGTGAGCGCGCTGACCGCCTTCGTCTGCTTCCTGCTGGCCTATCCCATCGCCTATCTTCTCGCTCATCTGCCGGCCAGGCGCGCCAATCTCCTGATGATCATCGTGCTCCTGCCGTTCTGGACGTCGATCCTCGTGCGCATCACCAGCTGGATCGCGCTGCTGCAGAAGCAGGGCGTGGTCAATGACGCGCTGGCATCCCTGGGCGTCATCGGCGAGGCGGGCAGGCTGGCGCTCATCTACAATATGACCGGCACGATCATCGTCGGGACTCATATTCTCCTGCCCTTCTTCGTGCTGCCGCTTTACAGCGTGATGAAGACGGTCAATCCCAATCTGGTGCGCGCCGCGACCTCACTTGGAGCGAGCCCCTTCACCGCCTTCCGGCGTGTCTATTTTCCGCTCACCGTGCCCGGCATCTTCGCCGGCTCGAGCCTCGTCTTCATTCTCTGCACCGGCTATTTCATCACTCCGGCGCTGGTCGGCGGCCAGAACGGCCAGCTCATCAGCAACATCATCGCCTATCACATGCAGCAGTCGCTGAACTGGGGGCTTGCCGCGGCGCTCAGCACCTTGCTGCTGGTGATGATCGGCATCGTCTATTTCCTCTATACGCGCCTCGTGCGCGACCAGCGGTGAGACCCCATGTTCCTCCCCGTGAGTCCCACCGCCGGCCCGCTCGAGAAGCTTTGGCATGTCGTCTTCTCCGGCCTCTGCCTCGCCATCTTTGCTTTCCTTATCCTGCCGCTCGTCATCGTGGTGCCGCTGTCCTTCAACGCTGAGGCTTATTTCACCTTCACCCGTGAAATGCTGTCGCTGTCGCCCGAAGCCTTTTCGCTGCGTTGGTACCGCGAGCTCTTCACCAATCCGCAATGGGCGGCCGCTTTCCGCAACAGCCTGTTCGTCGCTTTCGGCGCGACCCTCATCGCCACCACCTTGGGCACGGTGGCCGCACTCGGGCTCGCCAAGCTGAAGCCGGCGCTCCGGGCCTCGGTGATGATCCTGTTGCTCTCGCCGATGATCATCCCGATCGTCATCGTCGCGGCGGCGCTCTATTTCTTCTTCACGTCCATCGGTCTCGCCCAGACCTTGACCGGCCTCATCCTCGCCCATGCCATGCTGGGCGCGCCCTTCGTGGTGACGACGGTGCTCGCCACTCTGTCGGGTTTCGACTGGAACCTGGTGCGCGCCGCCGCGAGCCTGGGCTCCGGTCCGGTCCACACTTTCCGGAAAGTGACGCTGCCGGCGATCGCGCCGGGCGTCATATCGGGGGGGCTCTTCGCCTTCATCACCTCGCTCGACGAGGTCGTGGCGGTCATGTTCCTGGCGAGCGTCGACCAGCGCACCGTGCCGCGCCAGATGTGGAGTGGCATCCGCGAGCAGTTGAGCCCGACCATTCTCGCCGCCGCGACGCTTCTCATCGTCGCTTCCTTCCTGCTGCTGCTCTTCGCCGAAATGATCCGCCGGCGCAATGAGGCGGCGCGCACTTTCACCGACAAGGACTAGACATGGATATCGCAGTGAAGTCCGACCTCGAAGCCAGGGTCGATCAGGCGCTCGACGTGGACGGCATGATCGCCGCCTGCCAGGAGGTCATACGCGTGCCGAGCCTCTCTTATGAGGAGCAGGCGGTCGGCCAGGTCTATGCCGGGCATTTGCGCCAGCTTGGTTTCGACGAGGTCGAGATCGATGGTCATGGCAATGTCGTCGGCCGCCTGAAGGGCGCCGGCAATGGCCCGTCTTTGATGATCAATGGCCATATCGATCATGTGCCGGCAGGCGAGATGGCGGACCCGCATTCGGGCGCCATCGTCGATGCCGCGCGCTGGGGTGAGACGGGCAGGGCGATCTATGGCCGCGGCACCTGCGACATGAAATGCAATGTCATGGCGAGCGCCTATGCGGTGGCGGCGATCAAGCGGGCTGGCATCAGGCTCAATGGCGACATCGTCTTCGTCGCCGATGTCGCCGAGGAAGTGGATTCGCCGACCGGCGTAGTTTCCGTCATCGAGCGCGGTATCCGCGCCGATTACGGCCTCAATACTGAATCATCGCGGGGCCATGTCCATATCGGCCATCGCGGCAAGATCGATGTCGAGCTCGAAGTGCATGGCCGCACCTCGCATGCCTCCGAGCCCGGCAACGGCCTCAACGCCGCCTTCCAGGCGCTGCCACTGCTCACGGCACTCGAAGCCTATGCTGGGCGCCTCGGCACCGATGAGCTTCTGGGGCCGGCCACCGTGACCGTCATTTCGGTGCGCACCACGCCCGACAACGGCACCGCCGTCGTGCCGGACCGCTGCATCGTGCGGGTCGACCGCCGTTATGTGCGGGGCGAAACCGCTGACAGCTGCGAAGCCGAATTACGCGCACTGATCGATCAATTGACTCAGAGCGTTGCCAATTTCCACTGCGACTTCCGGCTGATGACGCATTATCCGCTGATGTATGTGGCGCCCGACAATCCGGTCGTCACGGCAGCACTCGCCGCGCGCAAGAGCGCCGTCGGCAAGGACGACGCGCCGGCCGCCTGGCGTTTCGGCGTCAACGGCACCTTCATGTGCCGCGCCGGAATTCCGACCGTGGGCCTAGGCCCCGGCAACGAGAAATGGGCGCATACGCCCGACGAGCACATCCTCATCGACGATCTGACCGAGACCTGCCGGATCTGGACGCGTCTTATCTTGCGCGTCTGCGGCGTGGCCTCGGCGCCAGCATGAAAGGACATACATAAATGAGCAGACTTCTTCAGACCGGCCTCAATGCCGGCAAGGAACCTTTGGTCAAGGTCGTGGGCGGCGAAGGCGTGCGCTTCATCCTCGATGACGGCCGCAAGGTCATTGACGGTAGCACCACCGGCGGTCCGCTGGGCCATGCCCATCCCGACATGGTTGAGGCCATCCACAAGGCGGCCGAGAACCCGGTCATCAATGAAGGCTGGTTCTGGGCCGAACGTGAGAAGGCGGCCGAGGATCTGATCGACATCGCCTTTGCGGACGAGAAGAGCTGGGTTGGTGCGGTGCGTTTCTTCCTGAGCGGCAGCGAGGCGAATGATCTCGCCCTCACACTCTCGCAGGCGATGACCGGCCGCACGCCGCTCGCCACGCGCGAGCGCGCCTATCACGGCATGGCCGGGCTGGCGCGGCAGATGACGGTACAGCCGCATTGGCATGGCGGCCTCGCCATTCAGGGCGGCGGCTCGCGGCCGGTACCCAATCCGGTACCGGTGCGTGTGATTCCCGCACCCCTCAACGCGAAGTACGGCATCATCGACGACAAAAGACCTCTGACCGAGCGTCTCGCCGGCGTCGAGACGACGCTCTCCGACACCGCGGCGACCCTTATCGATTATACCCAGGGCGGCATCTATTATGATGCGGCCTATCAGGATCTCGTCGCCGATGCCGCGCGCAAGGCGGGCTCGCTGTGGATCGCCGACGAAGTGGTGACGGGTCTCGGCCGCAGCGGCCGCTGGTTCGGCTTCCAGGGCGGCAAGACCCGGCCCGATATGGTGACGCTCGGCAAATGCCTCGCCGGCGGCTCGTCGCCCGCCGGCGCCGTCGTGCTGTCGAAGGATCTCGTCGCCGAGCTCAAGGACAAGAGCTGGCAGACCTACAGCACCTTCCGGGCCCACCCGATGGCGGTCTCCTGCATCCGCGCCTATTTGCGGGTGGTTCAGCGCGACAAGCTGCTTGCGCGGTCGCGCGACATCGCCGAGCGGCTCGAAAAGGGCCTGATGGCGATTGCCCAGAAACATCCGAGTGTCAGCCGCATGGATGGCTTCGGCCTGCATTGGACGGTCGAATTGCATGGGCCGGACTGGCGCAACTGGTATGCCGATACGATCGAGCCGCCGGTCGCTTCGCGTGTCGCCGCGCGGGCGCTGGAGGCGGGCGCCGTGATCGGCACTAGCGGCGAGCAGACCTCGCTTTTCCTGTGCCCGCCAATGGTGAGCACGGATCGCGATATCGACGACCTGCTGGCGGCGCTCGATCATGGTCTTGAGCTTGCCGATGATGAATATGCCCGCGCGGCAGCGTGAAGAGAGGGTGACGTCCATGAGCAATGATCTCCGCAAGGCGGTGCAGACCTATCTCGATGGCCTCTATCTCGGCGACACGGATCTGTTCCGCCAGGTCTTCCATCCCGAGGCGCGGCTCTTTTCGGCGACGGGCGGTCAGCTGACCGCCCTCAGCCTCGCGCAATATCTCGACATCGTGCAGGGCCGGCCATCGCCCGCCTCACGCGGCGATACACGACGGGATGAGATCGTGAGCCTCGTCGAGGCGAGCCCGACGACGGCTCATGCGCGGCTCAGGAACGCCTATCACCCGAAATTCTTCACCGACGATCTCACCTTCATCAAGATCGACGGCGCCTGGCGCATCATCGCCAAAATCTGGCATTTCGATCTGGTCAGCTAAAGCGGCACCGGGCCATTCGTCTTGACGTTCTCCATCGAGACGCAGGTCCGGAAGCTCTTCACATTGCCGCCCTCGAAGAAAAGCGCGCGGGTGAGCTCGGTATATTCCTCCATGTCCCTGACATTCATGATCAGGATGAAGTCCATGTCGCCGGTGACGTAATAACACTGGCGGACCTGCGGGCAGGCGAGGAAACGCTCCTTCATCGTATCGAGGAGGTCGAGCCGCTCATTTTCGGTGGTGACCTCGACCACGATGGTCAGCGGCCGGCCGACCGCCGTCTCGTCGAGCACCGCGATATCGCGTGCGATGACGCCCAACTCGCGCAGATTCTGCAACCGGCGCGCCACCGCCGGCGCCGACAGGCCGATGCGCTCGGCGATGATCCGTTGCGGCATCTGATTGTCGAGCTGGACGACATTCAAGATCTTCAGATCGAAATCGTCGAGCGTCACGGGTTGTGGGTGTCGGGCCATGCAGGTCTTTCTCGCATCTTGCGGCTAGAGCAAATCCCGCCAAAGTTGAAGACTTTGGCGATAAGGATTTGCTCCGGGCAATTGATTTGGCGCGAATCCTTTCGGCGAAGTGAATTTTACTTCGCCGGGATGCGCGCTGACGAGATTTCTTTGCAGAGAATGGCGCAAAATCAAGCGCAATCCTCGGAGATCTTGCAATATTCTCTCACCACATGAGCAATACAGTATATCTCAACACTTTGCCGGCCTTCGGCTCGCCTCTGAGCGATGTCGACCGGGCTACCGTTGGCCGCAACGCGCCGGATCTCGTCCGTCCCTATCTGGGCCTCTGGGGCCCGATCGAAGCGACACCGCTCATCGCCTTGCCGGGGATTGCAGCCGAGACTGGCGTCGGCCAGCTCTTTCTCAAGAACGAGGCGCTGCGTCTCGGCCAGGGCAGCTTCAAGGCGCTGGGTGGCGCCTATGCGGTGATGGTGCTGTTCAAGCGGTTGCTCGAAGCTCATCTCGGTGGCGAGGTACGGGTCGCGCAGCTTCTGTCGCCGACGGCCAGAGAATTCGCGCGGACCGTCACGGTCTGCTGCGCCACCGACGGCAATCATGGCAAGTCGGTCGCGGCCGGCGCGCGCCTGCTCGGCTGCCGCTCGGTGATCTTCGTGCATCAGGGCGTATCGGACGCCCGCACCAAGGCGCTCGGCGCCGATGAGATCGTGCGCGTGCCCGGCTCCTATGACGATTCGGTCACCGAATCGGAGCGCGCCGCGAAGGAGAAGGGATGGCATCTCGTCTCCGACACGTCCTGGCCCGGCTATGAGGAAACGCCCGCCTTTGTCGGGCAGGGTTATACGATCCTGGCGGATGAGGCGCTCCGGCAGATGCCGGCGCCTCCGACCCATGTCTTCCTGCAGGCGGGTGTCGGCGGCTTCGCAGGCAGCATCGCCGGTTATCTCGCCGACCGGCTTGGCGCCGCCAAACCCGTCACCATCATCGTCGAGCCCGGCCGCGCCGCCTGCGTCATCGCCAGCGCCAGAGCGGGCAAGCTCGTCAGCGTCGCGCCAGGCGAGCCGACGGTGATGGCCATGCTCGAATGTTTCACCCCCTCGCTCATCGCCTGGCGCATCCTCGAAAAGACCGCTGACGCCTTCATGACCGTCTCGGAAGAGGAGGCGAAGCAGGCCATGCGGGCACTGGCTTTCCCCAAGGCCGGCGATCCTGTGATCGTCGCTGGCGAAAGCGGTGCGGCGGGCCTCGCCGGGCTTCTGGCCATCACGGGCGACAGGCAGGCCCGCGCGGCGCTCAAGCTCGAACAAGACAGCCGCGTCCTCGTCATCAACACCGAAACCGCCACCGATCCCGCCTCCTATGAAGCGATCGTCGGCCTCTCTCCCGAAAGGATAGTTCATTGAAGATTCCGCAGCGCGGTTTCACGGCCGCTGAATTCGAGAAACGCACGGCGCGCGCGCAGAAGATCATGGATCGCCATGGCTTCGATGCGCTGCTGCTCACCGCCCCTCCCAATGTGCGGTATTTCACCGGCTTCGATTCTCAGTTCTGGGAGAGTCCGACACGACCCTGGTTCGTCGTCGTGCCGCGCGAGGGCGCGCCCATTGCGGTGATCCCGGAAATCGGCGCGCCGGAAATGGCGCTCACCTGGATCAAGGACATCCGCAGCTGGGCGGCGCCGAACCCTGAGGATGACGGCCTGTCGCTGCTCAAGTCGACGATCGAGTGCCTGCCGCGCAAGCACGGCAAGGTCGGCGCCGAGATGGGGCGCGAAATGGCTTTGCGCATGCCGGTCGCCGAGTTCCTGCAGCTGCGCGGCAGCTTGAAGCTCAGCCTCGAAAACGGATCGCCCTGCATCTGGGAGATCCGCATGGTCAAGACCGCGGCCGAGATCGATCATATCCACTATATCTGCCAGATCGCCAGCGATGCCTATGAGGCGCTGCCTTCGCAAATCTCGATCGGTGAAAGCGAGCGTGAGATCGTGCGTAAATTGCGCATCGATATCGCCCGCCGCGGCGCCGACTCGACGCCCTTCATGCCGGCCATATCGGGGCCGGGCGGCGTCGCCCAGATCGTCTGCGGACCGCATGACCGGCCGATCGAGAGGGGCGACATCCTGTTCATCGATACCGGCTCGACCTTCGACGGCTATTTCTGCGACTTCGACCGCAATTATGCGGTGGGCCAGGTGTCGGACGACGCCAAACGCGTGCACGAGGCCTTGTGGCTCGCGACCGAGGCGGGCATCGCCGCCGCGGTGCCGGGAGCGAAGACCGACGATGTCTGGCGCGCCATGGCGAAGATCATCGAGGGCGCGGGCGCGATCGGCAACAATGTCGGCCGCCTGGGACATGGCCTCGGCATGCAGCTCACCGAGCCGCCTTCGCATCGTTTGGGCGATGGCACCCTGATCGTCGAGAACATGGTTCTCACCATCGAGCCCGGCATGGAATACGCGCCGGGCAAGATGATCGTGCATGAGGAGAATATCGCGGTGACCAAGGACGGCCCGCGTCTCCTGACCAAGCGGGCGCCGCGCGAGCTGCCGGTCATCCGCTGAGCAACACGTAACGGAAATGCCGACGTCCCTCGTCAAGAGGGCGAAGGCGAAGTGCTGCCTGAAACCATAAGAGCAAGGGAGTGAACGATGAAACTGATGAAGAGCCTTCTATGCGCCGCGACAGTGCTGCTCGGCGTTGCCGGCGCTCACGCGGCCGAACTGGAAACGATTGAAAAGGGCGTGTTGCTGATCGGTTCCGATCAGGTCTATCCGCCCTATGACTATATCGAGAATGGCGAGAGCAAGGGCCTCGATGCCGATGTCATGGCATTGATCGCGCCGAAGCTCGGGCTTTCGGTGAAATTCCTCGACACGCGTTTCGCCAATCTGATCTCCGGCCTCCAGGCCCAACGTTACGACATGATCGCCTCGGCGCTTTATGTGACGCCGGCCCGCGCCAAGGTCGTCGACTATATTCCCTATGCCAAGACCGGCGGCTCGCTGATGGTGCGGGGCGATGACAGCTTCGCGCCCAGGAAACCGGAGGAATTGTGCGGAAAGAGGGTCGGCAATCTGAAGGGTGCCGCCTGGGTGCCGGAGCTTCAGAAAGTATCGGATGCGAGCTGCGACGCATCGCCTATCCAGGTGCAGGAATATGCGACCTCGGCGGAAGCGGTGCAGGCTTTGTTCTCGCGCGGCGTTGATGTCGTCTTCGACGATGCTGGCGTCTCGCAGGCTGCCGTCACCACGGCAGGCGGCGATCGTCTGCGTATCACGTCCGACGAGATCCTCTTCCCGGTCGTGATGGGCATCGCGGTCAAGAAGGGCAACAGCGTTTTGGCCGAGCGGGTCGATGCCGAGCTCAAAGGGCTCATCGCTTCGGGCGAATATGACAAGCTCCTCAAGAAATACAATCTCGCTTTGCCGACCCCGGAAGAAATCCAGAAATCTCTGACCGAGTGAGGCCCTGAGATCTCATGGAATTCGATTGGACCTATCTGTTGCGGCTCTTCTGGAGCCGCGACTTCTGGAAGGCGACACTGCTCGTCGTCGAATTGAGCCTGGCCGCCTGGACTCTGAGTGTCGTGCTGGGCTTCTTCGTCGCGCTGGCACGCCAGTCGCCTTACGGACCGGTGAGCCGGATCGCCTCGGCCTATATCTGGTTCTTCCGCAGCCTGCCGCTGCTGGTGCTGCTGATCTTCGTCTACAACCTGCCGCAGGCCTTCCCCTCGACCGGCGCTTTTCTGTCCCTGCCTTTCGTCTCCGGCCTCATCGCTTTGGTGCTGAGCGAGACGGCCTATATCGCCGAGATCCATCGGGGTGCGCTGATGGCGGTCCATCGCGGCCAATATGAAGCCGGCCGCGTGCTCGGGCTGGGCAAGTTCGGCATCCAGCGTCTGATCGTCATTCCGCAGGCCCTGCGCATCGCGCTGCCGGCGCTCGGCAATGAATTCGTCTCGATCGTCAAATTGACCTCGCTCGTCTCGGTGATCTCGCTGTCGGAAATTCTTCTCGTCGGCCAGCGCTACTACACCCAGAATTTCAAGGTCATGGAGACGATGCTGGCGGTCGCGTTCTATTACGTGCTGATCGTCACCGTCTTCGACCGTTTGCTCAAGCTTCTGGAGAAGCGTCTCGATTTCTCCAAGAAGGAAGCGGAACTGTCGACGGCGACCGCAGACGGACAGGTAGTGGCAGCGGCACGTTTCACCGCGTCGTCGCAGCAGCCTGCCATCAGCCTGGAGCGCGGCGAGAAACGCTTCGGTGAAAGCACCGTCTTCAGCGACCTCTCGCTGGCGGTGAAGCAAGGCGAGGTGGTATCGATCATCGGGCCGTCGGGCTCCGGCAAGACGACCTTGATCCGCTCCCTGAATGGCCTCGAGGCCCTCAATCGCGGTGTCGTCCATCTCCACGGCGTCGCCATTCTGGCGGGCAGCGAAGAGAGCGTGAAGCCATCGAAGCTCAGGACTGAGATGCTCGAAATCGGCATGGTGTTCCAGAGCTTCAATCTCTTCCCGCACAAGACCGTGCTCGACAATGTCATGATGGCGCCGCTCTATCATAAGCGTGGTGGCCGGCCCGAAACCGAGGCGAAAGCGCGTCTGCTGCTCGACCAGGTCGGCATGCTCATGCATGAGAACAAATATCCGCATCAATTGTCGGGCGGCCAGCAGCAGCGGGTCGCCATCGCCCGGGCGCTCGCCATGGAGCCGCTGGTGCTGCTGTTCGACGAGCCGACCTCGGCGCTCGATCCCGAAACGGTCGGCGAGGTCCTGCGCATCATCGCCGATCTGGCGAAGTCGGGCCGCACCATGGTCATCGTCACCCATGAGATGAAATTCGCGCTCGATGTCTCCGACCGGGTCGTCTTCATGGAAAAGGGTCGCATTGCCTTCAATGGCTCCCCCGATGAACTGCGCGAACAGGTGGCGCAGGGCGACCGGCTGGCCGACTTCGTGCGTTTGTAGGAGAATGGCGCATGGCCCTTACCAATCTCACGATCGACCCTGACCGTCTCCTGACCCGCCTCAAGCAGTTGGGCGAAATCGGCCGTGACGGCGACGGCCGGCTCGTCCGGCTCGCCGCCTCCGATGCCGACAAGCTCGGCCGCGACCAGTTCGTCGCCTGGGCCAAGGCGTCAAGCCTTGCCGTCAAGGTGGACCTGGTCGGCAACATCTTCGCGCTGTGGAGCGAGCCCGAGAACGCGCATGAGGCGCCACTGATGCTGGGCTCGCATATCGACACGGTCATCGATGCCGGCATCTATGACGGCTGTTATGGCGTATTGGCCGGACTCGAAGTCGTGGCGACCTTGAAGGAGGCGGGCCTCACGCCGAAGCGGCCTTTGGTCGTCGCCGCCTTCACCAATGAGGAGGGCGTTCGTTTTTCGCCCGACATGCTGGGCTCGCTCTGTTTCGCTGGCGGTATAGGGCCGGAAGAAGCGCTGGCGGCGCGCGGCACCGACGGCAATATCCTCGCCGATGAGTTGGCCCGCATCGGTTACGCGGGCAGCGATGAACTCGCGCGACCTGCTGCCTATATCGAACTCCATATCGAGCAGGGACCGGTTCTGGAACGTGAGGGCATCGCCATCGGCGCCGTTGAGAACCTGCAAGGCATTTCCTGGCAGCGCATCACGATCGATGGTGTCGCCAATCATGCCGGCACGACGCCGATGACGATGCGCCATGATGCCGGCGCCGCGGCTGCCGCGGTGATCACCTTTCTGCAGGCGCGCGCCAGGGCGTCGAAGACGGGAACGGTGGCGACGGTCGGCACCATCGCCTTCGAGCCCAATGCCATCAATGTCATACCGGCCCGTGCCGTCTTCACCGTCGATCTGCGCGACCCCGACGAAGCGAGCCTCCAGGCGCATGAAAGGGCGCTCGCCGATTTTCTGGCCACGCTCGCGGGCATCACGGTCGCGGTCGAGCGACTTGCCCGCTTCGAGCCCGTCGCCTTCGATCAGGGCCTGGTCGCCGAGATCGAAATGGCGGCAAAGGCACGCTGCCATTCGGTGCGCCGCATGACCTCGGGCGCCGGGCATGACGCGCAGATGATCTCACGTATCGCGCCCGCCGCGATGATCTTCGTGCCGAGCCTCGGCGGCATCAGCCACAATCCGGAGGAGCTGACACCCGCTGCCGATCTCGTGGCCGGTGCCAATGTGCTCCTCGATGTGGTCAGGGCCTTGGCATTTCGCTGAGAACAGCGGATTAACAGCGGAATTTTTACAGCGGATTAACAGGGGAAGAACAGCGGATTATCAGGGATTTTCAGCGCACCGAAATAACAGCGGGCGCGCAACCCTGGTATTTCCCATGGCACGCGCCCGCCCGCGATTGCAAGAGCTGGCTATTTCGTGCGCCGCCCGCGCGGCAGGATGCGCCCGATGGGCTCGTCATATTGCGGGATCGTCTCGACGCGCGGTGAATATTTGCCCTGGTCGATGAGCGTCTTCACATGGGCCGCGATCTCTTCCAAGGGCGCGAACCAGACATCGCCCTGGGCGACCAGCTTTTCGAGGAACTCGGCGAAGACATGCCAGCGCGCCAGACGGCCGGTGGCGAAGGGATGGACGACCGGCATCCACAGGCCGCCATATTCATAGGCCGCCTCGAATTCCTGCTTGTAGATCTCGAAGCCCTGGCGCGGCGCCCTGACCGGCATCATGTAATGAAGGTCGAAGGACTGCACCCATTGCGGCCAGTCATCGACACCCCAATGCGCCGGCAATTCGATCAGCGTGCGCCCATCGACCCGGCTCTTGATCACATAGGGAATATCGTCGCCCATCAGGGACGCGTCATAGACGAAGCCGCGTTCGAGCAGGAGATCGATCGAATTGGCCGAGAAATTGTAGAGCGGGGCGCGCCAGCCGCGCGGCCTCTTGCCGGTGGCGCGTTCGATCACCTCGATGCCGGCATCGAGCCAATGCGCCTCGTCGGCGCGCGTCTGCTCGAGGGGATTTTCATGAATATAGGAATGATGCCCGATCTCATTGTCGCCTTTGAGAATGGCTTCTACGGCTTGCGGATATTGCTCGATGCACCATGCCGGCACGAAGAAGGTCTGGCGGATGCCGAGCTGCTTATAGGTGTCGGTGATGCGCGGCACCGCGACCGTCGGCCCATAACGCAGCATCGAGATGGCCGAGACGCGGTTATGTCCGTCGGTCGGGTAATCGACATGGATCAGGCTGTCGGCATCCATGTCGAAGGTGAGGCAGGCGGCGCATTTGGCGCCATTGGGCCAGGGGATGGGATTGCGGATCATCGCTGTCGCACCTCTATGATTTGAAGCCGGGGCTGTTGGCCATGACGCAGAGCAGCTCGAACATCATCGTCGCGCCGGCGAGCGCCGTGGCGCCGGTCGGGTCGAGCGGCGGTGAGACTTCGACCATGTCGGCGCCGATGATGTCGATGCCGTCGAGCATGCGCACCATGCTCTGCGCCTCGCGCGTGGTGATGCCGCCGATCTCGGGCGTGCCGGTGCCGGGGGCGAAGCAGGGGTCTAGCGCGTCGATATCGAAGGTGACATAGGTCGGGCCGCTGCCGACCAGCTCGCGTGCCTCCTTCATTACTGATTTCGGGCCGCGCTCGGCGAATTCCTCGATAAAGACGATGCGTACGCCGGCTTCGCGGGCGAAGTCGTAATTGGCTGCATCGGAAATGGCGCCGCGGATGCCGATCTGGATGAAGCGCTTGGGATCGATCAGCCCTTCCTCGATGGCGCGCCGGAACGGTGTGCCGTGATTGAAGCGGCTGCCGAAGAAGCTGTCATAGGTGTCGGAATGGGCATCGAACTGAATGAGGCCGACCGGGCCATTGGCCGCGAGCGCACGCAGGATCGGCAGGCTGATGAGATGATCGCCGCCCGCCGTCAGCGGCCGTGCCCGCGCTTTGTGTATATCGGCATAGAAGCTGGTGATGCTGTCGAGCGTCGCCATGAGATCGAGCGGATTGATCGGCGCATCGCCGCAATCGCCGACCTTGACCTTGTCGAAGGGCGACAGGCCGGTGACATGATGGACGCGGCGCACCAGGCTCGACTGGCTGCGCACCTCGCGCGGGCCATGGCGGGCGCCGGTACGGTTGGTCGTGCCGCCGTCGAAGGGAATGCCGACCAGTGCGATGTCGACTTCCTCGGGCCGTGCGATCGGCAGGCGCATGAAGGTCGGCAGGCCGGCGAAGCGCGGCACAACGCCTGAATCGAGCGGCTGGAAATCCGCGTTGCTGAGTTTCTTGTTCATCTGCTGTCTCTCGTTACTTATCTAGAACATCGCCGCGCCGCCATTGGGGCTGACGCATTGGCCGGTCATGAAGGTGGCGCCGGGACCGGCGAGGAAGAGGGCGGCTGAGGCGATCTCTTCCGGCCGGCCGAGGCGGCCGAGCGGGTTGTTCGCTTCCTTGGCCAGCGTCTCGGCCGAAGTCTGTTCGATGCCGAGCATCGGCGTGTCGGTCGGGCCGGGCGCGATCGTATTGACCAGGATCTTCGGCGCGAATTCGCGCGCCCAGGACCGCGTCATCGACAGCACGCCGCCTTTCGAGGCGCAATAGAGCGAGCAGTTCTCGCGCCCGAGATAAGCCAGCTCGGAAGCGATGTTGATGACCCGCCCGCCGCGATCCTGCGCCACCATCAGCCGGAGCGCCTCGCGCCCGACCAGGAACACGCCTTTCAGATTGACGCCGATCTGCCGGTCGAAATCGGCGACGCTGGTTTCGAGCAAAGGCTTTTCGACCAATATGCCGGCGCAGTTGACGAGAATGTCGACGCCGCCCGACTTGCCGACGGCGTCGAAGAGCTGGACGACGTCTTTCTCGTCCGCCACATTGACGCGCCGGCCCGTGGCGCCGTTGCCTGCCGCCTTGACCGCGTCGGCGATGCCAGCCTCATTCGCATAATCGGCGATGGTGACTTTTGCACCTTCCTTGGCGAAGGCGATGGCGATCGCTTGCCCGATGCCGCTGGCGCCGCCGGTGACGACCGCATGTTTTCCGCTGAGCATGCCCATTATGCCATCACCTCGCCGCGATCGACATTGACGGCCTGCCCGGTGATGTTCTTCGCCAGGTCGGAGGCCAGAAACAGATAGAGATTGGCCACGTCCTCGGGCTCCATGAGACCGGGAAGCGCCTGGCCGGCCAGGATCTGGCCCAGCATTTCGTCTTCACTCATCTCTGCGTGCGCCGCGACTTCGGTCAGGGAACGTAGCGCGGCGCGGGTCTTCACCCAGCCCGGACACACGGCGTTCACCCGGATATTGCGCGGCCCCAGCTCCTTGGCGAGGACGCGCATGAAGCCGAGATTGCCGTGCTTGGACGTCACATAGGCGGCGAATTCGGGTGCTGCGCTTTTCGACCAGACCGAGCCGGTGATGATGATGTTCGAGCCCGACGGCATCTGGGTCAGCGCCTGGCGCGTGACATAGTAGGTGCCGATGAGATTGATCTCGATGATGCGGGCGAAGAGCGCCTCGACCTCATCGCCTTCCTCATACATGGGGGTGAGGCGTTCGAGCCCGGCATTGTTGACCAGGACGTCGAGCGGTCCGAGCCCGCCGACCGATTTGCGCACTTGCGCGCGATCGGTGATGTCGCAGATTTCGGCCCTCACTGGCTTGCCGGTGGCCTTCGTCATCTGCCTGGCGGCTTCCTGGATATCGGCGGTGCTCGACAGGATCGTCACCTCCGCGCCGGCGCGCACGAAACCTTCAGCCACGGCATAGCCTATGCCGTGGCTGGCCCCGGTCACGAGCGCCTTTTTGCCTGTGAAGTCGAAAGCCCCCATTTACTCTGCTGCCTCCATGCTGCGTTCTTCATTGCGGATCAGCGCCAGCACGTCGCGGCGGATCTTGCGGAAATCGGGATGATCGAGAATGTCGAGCCCGCGCTTCTCGGGCAGCGTGGCGCTGACCGGGATGTCGGCGAGGATGCGGGCCGGACGTTTCGAGAAGACGACGATGCGGTCGGCGAGCAGCACGGCTTCATCGACATCATGGGTGACGAAGATGACGGTCTTGCGCTCGGCCCGGCGCAGATCCATGAGCTGGAGCTGCAGATGCTCGCGGCTCAAGGCGTCGAGCGCGCCGAAGGGTTCGTCCATCAACAGCACCAGCGGATTGGCGGCGAGGGTGCGGGCGATGGCGACGCGCTGGCGCATGCCGCCCGATATGCGGTTGATCGTGTAATCGGCGAAAGTCGTCAGCCCGACGAGATCGAGATAATGCCGCGCGATCTTCTCTTTCTCGGCCGCCGAGATGTCGTTGCGGTACTTGAGGCCGAAGCGGATATTGCCGAGCACAGTGAGCCAGGGGAAAGACGAATAGGACTGGAACACCATGCCCTTGTCGCGGCTTGGGCCCTCGACCAGTTTATCCTTGAGATAGATCTCGCCGGAGGTCGGCGTCTCGAGCCCGCCGACCATGCGCATCACGGTGGTCTTGCCGCAGCCCGACGGTCCGACGAAGACGACGAATTCGCCTTCCTGGATGTCGAGCGAGAGCGGCCGCACTACCGGAATGCTGCCGCCATCGGGTGTGGTGAATTGCTTGGCGACGTCGCTGATGCGGATGAAGCTCATGCCCGCGCCCCCTAATGCAGATACCGGAACCAGCGCCGGTGCAGAGCGCGGATCGCCTGGTCGGAAACGAGGCCGATGATACCGATGGTGAGGATGCCGGCGAAGACTTCCGGCGACTTGCCGTAACGCCGTGCCGTCCATAATTCGTAGCCGATGCCGGAGCTCGAGGCGACGATCTCGGCGACGATGAGATAGGTCCAGCACCAGCCGAGCGTGATGCGCAGGCTGTCCACCATATTGGGCAGCATGGCGCGCAGCAGGACATCTTTCATCAAGGACGAGTCGGACGCGCCAAGCGTGCGCCCGGTCTCGATGAACTCCTTCGGCACCCGCCTGGCGTCGTCGGCGACGAGCAGGATGAGCTGGAAGAAGGTGCCGATCCACAGAAGCGTGATCTTGGAGCCTTCGCCGATGCCGAGCCAGATCAAGGTGAGCGGCACCAGCGCTGGCACCGGCAGATAACGCACGAAATCGATGATCGGCTCGAGCAGAGCGGTGATGGCGCGATAGCCGCTCATCAGGATGCCGAGCGGGATGGCGATGAGGGCGGAAGCGAGGAAGGCCGCCCAGACGCGCCCGACGCTGATGCCGATATCGCCGATATAGCCGTCGGCGAAGAGCCGGCCCCAGGCCGCCACCACCGCGAGGGGGGACGGCAGGATCTGCGGCTGGACGAGGCCGGTTTCGGCGACGAGGGCCCAGGCGCCCAGCACCACCAGGAAGGCGGCGATGCTGAGCCACAATTCCAGCCCCGGCTGTGGCGGCCCGCGGAAGGTGACGACATCGCGCCACGCCGCCCGGCGCGCCGGCGGAGCGGCATTGCGCTCCGCCGCCGGCTTTCTGGCTTCCTCGCGCGCCACGGTCACGCTGCTCATTTGACCTGATTGACGATCGTCCGGTCGATATGGTCTTCCGGCAGGAGCTTCACGTCGGAAGAGCCGAATTCGAGATTGAGATCCATCGTCTCCTTGAAGATCTCATAGACGCGGCCTTCCTTGTCGACCGAGCCGATGAAGTCCTTCGATTCGGCGAGCGGCGTGTAGCGGAAATTCGGCAGCGTCGCCTTGAAGTCGTCCGGCGTGATCGAGAAATGCTTGGCGATGATCGGGATCGCCGCTTCCTGATTGGCGTTGAAGTAATCGACGGCGCGATAGACGGCGCGCAGGAACTTTACATATTTGTCCGGGTTAGCTTTCAGCTCACCCGTATGCGCCATGACGATGTCGAGGATCAGGTCTTTCTGGTCCTTGGACGAAGTGAGGATATGGGCGCCGCGCTCCTTATGCGCGGTGACGACCTGGCTCAGCACCGGCTCATAGGTGCCGATCGCCGCCACCTTGGGGTCGCTGAACACACCGATCGCATCGGCGGCTGCGATATCGGTCAGCGTCGTGTCCTTGATCGAGAGGTTGCATTCCTTCTTGAGCGCCATCTGCATGATGAGGCGCGCCGGCAGATTCGGCTCGACCGCGATGGTCTTGCCCTTGAGGTCGCAGACCGACTTGATCGACTGGTCGGCCGCCCAGCCATCGCCGCCGGTCGACAGGTCGATAGTGCCGATGATGATGCCTTGCGTCTCCTTGCGCCGGCCGAGGCCTTGATACTCACCGACGGTGCGCAGATAACAGTCGATATCGCCGCGCTCCATGGCCGCCACGGCATTGGGCATGTCGTCATCGAGGATCTCTTCCACCTCGAGGCCTTCTTCCTTGAAGTAGCCGAGCTCGTTGGCGAGATGGACCGGCCCGAAGCCGACCCAGACCGGATACATGCAGGTCACTTTTTGCGGATTGCCGACACCGGCCTCCGCCGGCGCGCCGGCGAGACTCAAGGCCGCGCACGCGGTCCCGAGGCATAAAACAAGCGTTCTGAAAGACTTCAGCATGGTCGTTCTCCCTGTCCCGCGCGGTCTCTGGAGGCTGCCGCGCTGATTGCTACGCGCGTGATCAGGAAAAGTGGATACCGGTTTTCCGTTCGATCACGCGCAACTCAGAATCCGATCACGTTTATCACTTCAGGCCGGGGCCCGGTCTGAAGTGATCGTGATCGCGACGATCTTATTTGCTTCCGAAACCATCGGAAAAGAGGCAAGATCAGATCGTTACATTCGGAAAACGGAAGTATCTCATGCGCCAGCTTCTCGATGTCGACCTCCGGTTGATCCGTATCTTCCGGGTCATTGCCGAATCCAAGGGGCTGGCCGGCGCCCAGCTCGTCCTCAATCTCAGCCAGTCGCGCATCTCGACCAGCCTCGCCGAGCTCGAGGCGCGGCTTGGCGCCAGGCTGTGCCGGCGCGGCCGCTCGGGCTTCGCGCTGACCGAAGCCGGGCGCGCCGTCTATGACGCCTCGCATGAACTCTTCGCGGCGGTCGACCGCTTCTGCAACGAGGCCGGTACGGTGTCGCTCAATCTGCGCCGGGTGGTGAAGCTTGGCGCCGTCGACGCGCTCGCCACCAATGCCGAAATGGCGCTGGCCCGCGCCGTCGGACATTTCCGGCAGGCCGCCCCCTCGGTGCAGATCGATTTCACGATCTCGGGCCCGGAGGAGCTGGAAAGCCAGCTCATCGCCGGGTCGCGCGACGTCATCATCGTGCCCAGCATCACCAAACGCGCTGATCTCGCTTACCTGCCGGTTTGCGCCGAGAAGCAGTCGCTCTATTGCGCCAAGGGCCATCCGCTGTTCGGCGTGGAGGAGAAGGCCGCGGAGCGCGACCTGCCGCGCCATGCCATCGTGGCGCGTGGCTATCTGCACAGCCAGGACCTGAAGCGGCTCGGCTATCGCCAAGCCGATGCGACGGTGGAGATGATGGAGGCGCAGCTCATTCTCATCCTGAGCGGCGGTTTCATCGGTTATCTGCCCGCCCATTATGCGCTGCCCTGGGTCGAGCGCGGCGAGCTGCGCCGCCTGTGCGACGACAAGTTCGGCTATGAATCGACTTTCTATGCGGTGAGCCAGAAGAGCGCCGAGAACCCGCTTTTGCGCCGCTTCCTGGCGAGCCTGACGGAAACGAAGCGTCAGCGGGGTGTGCTTGAACATATTGATTGATCGAACAATCAGAATTATTGACTCTGGTGCCGAGCGTCCCTTATCCTCGATCCATATCTGAAAGGGGAGCCATCATGTCCGACACACCAGGCGCGCAATGGAATGCCGGCGAGACCGAAGCGGATGCGAAATCGCATCTCCTGTCGCCGTCCGAGGAAATGGCGAAGCTCGGCCAAGGCATGCGGCCCTTGGTCGCCTATGGCGAAGGCATTCATGTCGTCGACGCGCATGGCAGGCGCATCATCGACGGCCCGGCCGGCATGTGGTGCACCCAGATCGGTTATGGCCGCAAGGAGATCGCTGATGCCGTCTCGGCGCAGGCGCTCAAGCTCTCCTATAACTCGCCCTGGTACACGACCAACTCACCCTCGGCCGAGCTCGCACGGCGTATCGCCGCGGAGACGCCTGGCGATCTCAACCGCGTCTTCTTCACCACCGGTGGTTCGACCGCGGTGGATTCGGCGCTGCGTTTCACCGAATTCTACAACAATGTGCTGGGGCGCCCGGAGAAGAAGCACATCATCGTGCGCCGCGAGGGCTATCACGGCTCGACCAGCCTCACCGCTTCGTGTTCCGGCCGCTCCTTCAACTGGCAGAATTTCGATATCGCGTCGCCGCGTATCACTTTCATCTCGTGCCCTAATATCCGCCTGGCGCCGGGACTGGCGGAAGCCCAGTTCCTCGATCAGCTGGTGCGTGAATTCGAGGACACGGTCGAACGTATCGGTCCTGACAAGGTGGCCGCCTTCCTGGCCGAGCCGCTGCAAGCTTCCGGCGGCGTCATCATCCCGCCCAAGGGCTATCATGCCCGCATCAAGGCCATCTGCGAGAAGCACGACATCATCTATATCTCGGACGAAGTGGTGACCGCGTTCGGCCGCTGCGGCGAATGGTTCGCCTCCGAGAAGGTCTTCGGCGTCGTGCCCGACATCATCACTTTCGCCAAGGGCGTCACCTCGGGTTATGTGCCCCTGGGCGGCTTCGCGATCTCGGAGCGTCTCATCGCCAAGGTGTCGGGCGACAACGCCAAAGGCAGCTATTACAGCAACGGCTACACCTATTCGTCGCATCCGGTGAGCTGCGCCGCGGCGCTGGCCAATATGGATGTGATCGAGAAGGACGGCATCCTGGAGCATGTGCGCGAAGTGGCGGGCCATTTCGCCGATGGCCTGCGGAGCTTGAAAGGCCTTCCCCATGTTGCCGATATCCGCGTTGCGGGGCTGGTCGGCTGCGTCGAGGTGCTGGTCGATACGTCCTCGCCGGAAGTGACTGACCGCGACAAGAAGCTCGGCGGCCGCATCGACACACGTTGCTTCGATCTAGGTCTTCTGGTGCGCCCGCTCGGCAATATCTGCGTTTTGTCGCCGCCGCTCATCATCACCAAGGCGGAGATCGACCAGATGATCGGCATCCTGCGCCAGGGTATCCTCAAGGCTGCCGCTGACCTCAAGGAGCCGGTCGCCGCTTGACGTTAGGATCGGACCCGAATATCCGGGTCCGGTTTCAACAAGGTGAAACGGACGTGGCCGTCAAAGCCCGCATCGCCTCGCGTGAGGACCAGGTTCAGGAACGCCGGCGCTCATTGCTCGACGCCGCGGCGAAGGTGATCGCGCGCAAGGGCCTGACCGGCATCACCATGAATGATATCGCGCAGGAGGCGGGCTGCAGCTACGGCGTCGCCGCCTTCCACTTCAAGTCCAAGGACGGTCTCATCCTGGCGGCGCTCGATCATCTCGTCGCCGAATATGACACGGCGCTCAACCGTCCGGGCGCCGAGAACGAGGCGCCCGCCGACCGACTGAAGGCGATGGTGCTGCTCGACTTCGACGCGAAGATCTCCAATGCCGAGCATGTGGCGGTATGGAGCGCTTTCTGGGCGGAATCGGCGCGCAATGCCGAATATCGCCGTCGTCTGAGCGAGTTGAAGGCGACCTACCATGCCTTCGTGAAGGCCGAGGTGGTGGCGCTCGCCAAAAAGCGCAAGCTCAAGCTCGACGCCGCGGTGATCGCCAGTACGCTGAATGCCATCGTCGACGGCTTCTGGATCGCCAACCAGGTACAGGCCTCGGGCCTGCTCGGCCAGAAACAGGCGCGCCACGCCTGCTTCCTCTATCTCAGGTCGATCTTCCCGGAAGATTTCTAGATATTGGCAAACGCCTCGGCATCGGCGCCGATGCCGGACACCTTGCGCAAGGCTGCGAGATATTTGTCGAAATTGGCATGGAAGCGTTCGGTCGGCACCGAGATGCCGAGCGCGAAGCCGCTATGGGGGCTTTCCAAAGGAACCGCCAGGCAACACAGGCCGTCCCAGAACTCCTCATTGTCCATCGCATAGCCCTGGCGCGCGATCTGCTGCAGCTCACTGTCGAGACGCTCGCGCGAGGTGATGGTGTTGGCGGTCAGCGCGACCAGCGCCGTGCCGTCGAGATATTCGGTGCGTCGTTCCGGGCTCGCCAGCGCCAGCAGCAGCTTGCCGGCGGCGCGGGCATGGGCATGCTCGCTATAGCCATGCGGGACTTCGGCGGCCTGCACCGGCGATTTGCCTCTGGCCGTCGCCAGCACGGCAATACGGCCGTCGATCCATCCGCCCGCATAAGAAGTTTCGCCGGTGGCCGCGACCGCGGCGCGCACGCGTGGCGCCAGATGCTCGGGCGGCGCCAACTGACGGCGAAAACCGTCGGCGATCGTGGCGGCCGAAAGGCCCAGCACGTAGAAATTCCGATCATTGCGGCGCAGGATACCGGTCATGCAGAGCGTGTGCAGCAGGTGATAGGTCACTTGCCGCGGCAGGCCCACCTTCTGGCTGATCTCCATTGCCTTGAGACCATTGGCGCTTTGCGCCACTGCAAGCAGGACGGAGATGGTCCGCGCCGCGGTCTGCACCCGGGGCTTCTTGTCTTTCGTATCGTCTTCCAGAGTCATGTCAGCCGCCAATATGGGATCCGCCATTGGGATGCAACGCCTGGCCGGTCATGAAGGCCGCGCCATCGCTGCATAGAAACGCCGCCACCGTGGCGACTTCCCGAGGTAATCCCAGCCGCTTCAGCGGCGTGGCGGCGAGCATACTCTCTCCCCATCTGCGCATAAAGCCGTCGATCATCGGCGTGTCGATGCAGCCGGGCGAGATGGCATTGACTCTGAGCCGCGGGGCGAGCTCTTTCGCCAGCGCCTTGGCGAGTCCGAGGACGGCGCCCTTGGAGGCGCCGTAATGCGCATGACCGGGGGAAGCTCCCTCATGCGCCGCGTCCGAGGCGATGATCACGATCGAGCCCTGGTCGGCCATGACCGGAACGGCGCGCCGGCAGATATAGAAAACGCCGTCGAGATTGACCGCCAGCGTCTTGCGCCATTGCGCGTCGGTCATCTCGGTGAAGGGATGGTCTTCATAGATAGCCGCCGCCGGGATGACGAAATCGAGCCGCCCGAACCGGCTGAGACAGGTTTCGACGGCAGCCGTCGCATCCTCGGGAACCGCCGCATCGTATGTCACGGCGGCGACCCGTTCACCGGTTGGGTCCAACGTCCGGGCCAGGCCGGCGAGGCGATCGCCATCCAGATCGGCAAGCAGGATACGCGCGCCGAGTTCGTGGAAATGTTCCGCGATCGCCTTGCCGATGCCACCGCCGGCGCCGGTGAGGAGCAGAACGCGGTCTTTCAGATCATACATCGAGAAGTCCTTTCAATTCTGGGGCGCTTGCAGGAATTCCAGGATGAAGTCATCTGGATCCCGCAAGTAGCAGGCGAAGCCGCCTTTGTTCTTGCCGGCGGCAATGGCGACCGGCGTGCTGATGAAGGTGACGCCGTGCCGCGACAGGCGCTCGTAAAGGCCCTGGCAATCATCGGTATGAAAGGCGAAATGCGCCGAGCCCACATCGCAGGGGCGCGTCGTTGCTTTGGTGCCGGGTGGACTCAGATATTGCAGGAGTTCGATCATGTGGCCGGACGCGTCACCCGGCAGCTTGAGCACCGCATATCTGATATTGGCGCCCGGAAGGCCGACCAGCCTCTGGATATAGGGATGGTTCTGGGTGTTGCTGTAGACCACTTCCAGGCCGAGGAGGTCGACATAGAAATGCAGCGACCGGTCGAGATCGGCGATCGTCCATCCGGTGTGGAACGCTGTCAGGGTCATGTTATTTGCTCCCTCATTGCGCCGCGTGAATCATGGACGAAGTGTTCTGCGTGTTTCGCCGGCCATCGACCAGCTCCCGGACAGCAGTGGCGATCCGCTCCGCATTAGGGAGCAGCTCGCTTTGTAGCACGGGGGAGGCGGGCATGCGGTTGTCCGCGCCCGCGAGCCGCTTAATGCGCAAGGGGGAGTCATCTTGATGCAGCTCGCGGATGCGCATGGCGATCTCGGCGCCGAAGCCGCCGGTTTTGACAGCCTCATGCACGATCAGGATCTTCCCGTCCGATTGCGCAACGGCCTTGGAGAGCGCGGCCTCATCGAGGGGAGAAAGCCAGCGCAGATCGAGAACCGACACATCCAGCCCCTCCTGGCCGAGGAGTGCCGCGGCTTCGAGGGCCGGCTTGAGCATGGTGCCCCAGGTCACGATCGCCGCATCCTTGCCATTGCGATGGAAGTGGGCGAGGCCGACGGGCTCGGGGGCTGACGACAAGGCGACGGGCCCGCGCGTCTGATAGAGGCCACGCGATTCGATCACAATGCAGGGATCGGGGTCGGCGGCGGCGGCGCGCAGCAGCGCATAGGCATCCTGTGCCGTTGCGGCGAGCGCGACCTTGAGTCCGGGGAAGTGCGCGAAGATCGCTTCGATCGATTGCGAATGCTGCGCGCAGGACCCGGGTGTCGCGCCCTGCTGCATGCGCACCACCAACGGCACGGATTGGCGACCCTGCGTGATGTAGCGCACATTCGTCGCCTGGTTGACGATCTGGTCGAGCGCCACGAAGACGAAATCCGCCCACATGATCTCGACGATGGGTTTAAGGCCCGCCAAAGCGGCGCCGACGGCCGAGCCCAGGATCGCGCTTTCGGCGATCGGCGTATCGAAGACACGCATCGCGCCGAAATCGCGCTGCAGGTAGCGGGCGGCGCCGAAGATGCCGCCGGATTTGCCGACATCTTCGCCATAGACGACGGTCGCCGGATCGTTCTCGAGCTCGGCACGGAGAGCTGCATTGACGGCTTCGATATAGGTCATCTCGCGCGTTTCAGCGGGTTCCGCGCTGGCGGGAGAGGGCCGTGCCGACGCCATCACATGGAGGCGCGCTTCTCGTGGATCGGGCGGGGGGGCGGCGAGTGCGGCTTCGGCAATGCGGGCAACAGCGCTCTCCTGCTGGTCGATGACCGCTTGCGTTTCCTCCTTCGTCATGTGGCCTGATTCGATGAGGCGTGCCGTGATGAGCGTGATCGGATCCTGCGCTTGCGCCTGCTGCTTGTCGGCCTTGGAGCGATAGTGCTCGATGTCGCGATTGTAATGACCCCACAGGCGCGGCACGCGGAATTCGATGAGACGCGGGCCATCACCGGCTCGGCATTGCTCGGCGGCGATGGCGATCGTATCGCGCACGGTGATTGGGTCCGTGCCGGCGACCGTGGCAGCGGGAATGCCATAGGCCGATCCGCGCTTGGCCAGCCGGTCGATGAGGAACATGTCGGACGTCGCCGTCAGCTCCGACCAGCCATTGTTCTCGCAGATGAAGAGGATCGGCAGTTTGCGCACGGAAGCGAAAGCCATCGCCTCATGCACCGAGCCCTGGTTCATGGCGCCGTCGCCGATCGAGGTGAGAACGATGCGTCCGTTGCCGGCCTGAAGATTGGCCATGGCGATGCCACAGGCGATCGGGAAGCCGGCGCCGACGATGGAGTTCTCGCCGATGAAGCGGGTCCCGGGCGCCATGAAATAGGCGGAGCCGCCGCGTCCGCCATTGAGGCCGGTGCGGCGATGGCAGATCTCGTCCATCACGGCTTGCGGATCGAGGCCGGCGGCAAGCGCCCAGCCATGGCCGCGATAGGTGGCGAGGATCTGATCGTCCGGCCGCGTTCCCGCGACGGTGCCGAGCGGTACCGCTTCCTGGCCGGCGCAGAGATGAGTCGAGCCCATGAGCTGTGGCGGGTTGGTCTGGGTGAGGGCGAGGATCTTCGCCTCGAAGGCGCGGATGAAGCTCATGCGGGCGAGCATTTCTCGGGCGAAATCGGCGTCGTTCTTATCGATCAGATATGGCTTCAAGGTCTTCTCCGTGCATGGCGGTTGCGGTTCGGTGCCGAACGCTAGCGGAAATATCTTGTGTGTGTCAAATATTTGAGTAATCATCAGGTAATGATGATATGTAATCCGAAACTAGCAGGTTACTATCAAATCTCATCATTAGTTGATGATTATAAATTTACTTGACACTATGTGGCCCTTTCATATGATCCGCGCACTCGCCGAAAGCGAGGGGAAGAGGCGGCAATCAGGCGCCGCATCCACAAGTTCAGAAAAGCCCGGGAGAGGAAAGTCATGAAGAAGCAGCATCGTTTCAAATTTCCGACGCGCCGTGCCGTACTCGTCTGGGCGGCCCTGTCGCTCGGATCGGCGAGCGCCTTTGCCGAGACCACGCTGACCATCAACGGCTATGGCGGGTCGTCATGGGACGCCATCGCCAAATACATCCACGCGCCTTACACCGCGGATACGGGCGTCAAAGTGGTCAACACGACCCAGCCCAATCTCGCTCAGCTCAAGGCCATGGTGGAGAGCGGCGAGATGATCTACGAGGCCCTTGAGCTCAGCACCCAGGAATATGTGACCGCCGTCAAGAACGGTTGGCTCGAGGAGATCGATTACAGCCTCGCCGATCCCGAGAATGTCCAGCCGCCCGAGGCCAAGAAAAGTCACGGCGTCGTCTTCTCGACCTTCTCGACGATCTTCGGCTACCGCACCGACAAATTTCCGCCCGGCAAGGAGCCGAAGAGCTGGGCTGATTTCTGGAATGTGAAGGATTTCCCGGGATCGCGCGCGATGCAGAATTCAGTGACGACAAATCTCGAATTCGCGCTCATGGCCGATGGCGTGCCCAAGGAGGATGTCTACAAGGTGCTCGCCACCGATGAGGGTATCGACCGCGCCTTCCGCAAGCTCGACGAGATCAAGCCTCATGTCGTGAAATGGTGGACTGCCGGCGCCGAGCCGGTGCAGCTTTTGGCCGAGGGCGAGGTGACGATGTCGACCTCGTGGAGCGGCCGTATCTTCGATCTGGCGAAGACCAAGCCGGTGAAGGCGGTGTGGAACCAGGGGATCATCGACTATGCGATCATGGCCATCCCGAGGGGCAACAAGCTCGCCAAAGAGACGATGAAATATCTGACCGCCTGGAACCATCCCGAGCGCATCGCCGAATTCGCCAAGGTCACGCCCTATCCCAATCTTGTTCCGGGCGTCGAGAAGTTCCTGCCGCCCGAGGTCGCCGCCAATCTGCCGAGCACCAATGCGTCGATCCAGCTCGCAGCCGACAGCGACTTCTGGGACAGCCGCCGCGATGCTCTGCTTGAACGCTGGAACGCCTGGCTGCTCGAGTAAAGCGCACGATCACTGTCTCTGAGCGCGGCCGCCCGGCGCGGCCGCGCTTCTCGTCAAGGAAAAGCCGATGATGATGAACGAGCGAAATCAGGCCAAATCGGAAGGCAGCGCATTCTGGCTCCTGGTTCCGGCCATCCTGCTTCTGGTCGCCCTGTTCGGCTATCCGTTGCTCAAAGTGCTGATCACCAGCATTCTCGATCCGGGTTTCACACTGGCGCACTATCTGCGCATTCTCGATCGCCCGATCTATCTCACCGTCCTCGTCCGTACCGTCGAGGTGTCGCTGATCGTGACCGCGCTGTGCTTCCTCCTGGGTTATCCCGCCGCCTATTATCTCGCGCATTGCCCGCCGCGGCTTCGGGCCTATTTCTTCCTTCTCATCCTGCTGCCGATGTGGACGAGCCTCCTGATCCGCTCCTATTCCTGGATCGTCGTGCTCGGTAAGAATGGTGTCATCAACCTGGGCCTGATCAAGCTCGGCCTCATCGCGGAGCCACTGCAGATGCTCTATACCACCGGCACCGTCTATCTCGCGATGGTGCAGATCCTTCTGCCGATCATGATCCTCACCTGCTACAGCGTGATGATCAAGATCGACCCGGGTCTGGTGCGTGCCGCGCGGGTTCTCGGCGCCTCGGCCTGGCGCGCTTTCGCCACCGTCTATTTCCCCTTGAGCCTCGCCGGCGTTTCGACCGGCGCTGTCATCGTCTTCATTCTGGCCATGGGATTCTTCGTGACGCCGGCTCTTGTCGGCAGCCGCCAGGATATCATGCTCGGCAATCTGATCGAGACGCAGATCAATCAGGCCGTAAATCTGGGCTTTGCCTCGGCCCTTGGTCTTCTCCTGCTCGCCGCGACCGTCGCCGCCGTGCTGCTGTTCCGGGCCGTCATGCGCTGGAGGTTCTCCCATGCTTCCGTCTGACGACCCAGGTCGGACCGGCAAAGGCTGGGCCATGGCCTTCACGGCCTATTTTACTCTTCTCCTGATCTACCTGCTGCTGCCGCTCCTCATCGTCATCCCGGTGTCCTTCGGCGACGATCAATGGCTGCAGTTCCCACCCACTTCCCTGTCGTTGCGCTGGTATCAGAGCTATTTCTCCGATCCGGGCTTCATCGCCGCGACCTTCACCAGCTTCTGGATCGCCTGCGTCGTGTCGGCGCTGGCGACGGTGATCGGGACCGTGACTGCGCTTGGTCTTTCCCGCACCCGCTTCCGCGGCAAGAGCCTGCTGTATGGCTTTATCATAGCGCCCATGATCATCCCGATCATCATCTTCGCTCTGGCGCTGTTCATCCTGTTCAATCAGTTGAAGATGACGGGCAGTGTCGCCGGCCTGATCCTGGCGCATGTCGTGCTGGCCTTGCCTTTCCCGGTGCTCATCGTCTCGGCGGCGCTCGAGCAGTTCGACACGACGCTGGAGCGCGCCGGCCGTATTCTTGGCGCCACGCCTTTGCGGGTCTTCCTCCATATCACGCTGCCCTATCTGGCACCGGCCGCGCTCGCCTCGGCGATTTTCTCCTTCTTCGTCTCCTTCGACGAGTTGGTCATCGCGCTGTTCATTACCGGGCGCTGGGACACGCTGCCGAAGCGCATCTGGAGCGATCTCCGCCTCGAGATCGATCCCACCATAGCGGCGGTTGCCGCGATCCTCATCGCCATCACCCTCATCGGCATCACCGCAGGCGAGCTCCTGCGGCGCTGGGCGATGGCGCGCGCCGCCAACTGATCACGATGGAAAAATGAGCATGAGTAAGGCAGATATCCAGACCGGCGCCGCCGTCGACTTCCAGGCGGTAGGCCGCAGCTTCGGCAAGCTCGATGTGCTGAAGGACTTCTCCCTTTCGATTGGAGCCGGAGAGTTCCTCACCTTGCTCGGGCCTTCGGGCTCGGGCAAGACGACGGCGCTCAATATGATCGCCGGCTTCCTGCAGCCGACCAGCGGCGACATCCTGATCGACGGCAAGTCGATCGCCAGCCTGCCGCCGGAGCGGCGCAATGTCGGCATGGTCTTCCAGAACTATTCGCTCTTTCCGCATATGAGCGTGTTCGACAATGTCGCCTTTCCGCTGAAGATGCGCCATGCCTCCGCGAGCTTGATCAAGGAAAAGGTCGAAAAGGCGCTGGAGCTCGTCCATCTCGCCGATTATGCGGCGCGTATGCCGAACCAGCTTTCCGGCGGCCAGCGCCAGCGTGTCGCTTTCGCCCGCGCCGTCGTCTTTGCGCCGCGTGTCCTGCTCATGGACGAGCCGTTGGGCGCGCTCGATCTCAAATTGCGCGAGCATATGCAGCTCGAGATCAAGCGTTATCGCGACGAGATCGGCTGCACCATGATCTATGTCACCCATGACCAGGGCGAGGCGCTGACCCTGTCCGACCGCATCGTGGTCATGAACAACGGGCGGATCGTTCAGATCGGCGGCCCGGAGGAGATCTATGATAAGCCGTCCAACCGCTTCTCCGCCGAGTTCATCGGCGAGAACAATATTCTGACCCTCAAGCCTAATGGTCGGGCCGGGCATTGGGTGATCGAGGAACTGCGGCAGCCCTTCGCCGCCCAGGCGGCGGCTGCGGCGCCTCAGGCCCTGTCGATCCGGCCGGAGAAAATCGCGCGACTGAAGGTCGGCGAGGCGAGCGGGCCTGATCGCATCGCCTTCGACGCCACCATCGCCGAGATTCTCTTCTTCGGCGACGTGATTAAGTATTCTGCCCGTCTTGCCGACGGTGCGCTGATCAAGTTCAAGGAGCATCGTGCCGCCGCGACATCGGTCATGCGTATCGACCAGGGCGTGACTCTGGCCTTTGCGCCCGGCGATGCGGTGCTGCTGGCCGATGAATGAGATTGCCGAGGAGGAGAGAAGGGTGCTGAAGGGACAATTGGCGCTGGTGACGGGCGCCGCGCAGGGCATAGGGAAAGCAATCTCGCGCGCTTTGGCGGCGGAGGGGGCAAGGGTGATCATGGCCGATATCAGCGCTGGAAAGGCAAGACAGGCGGCAGCCGAGCTTTCGGAACAAGGCCTCGATTGCCTGGGCGATGAGCTCGATGTCACGCGCCGCGATGCCGTCGACACCTTCGCCGCGCGGATCGGCGCCGATATAGGGCCGATCACGATCCTGGTGAACAATGCCGGCATCGGCATCAACATGCCGCTCGATGACGATCAGGCGCCGAAGGTGTGGGACGACACCATCGCCGTCAATCTGACCGGTGTCTTCAATGTCTCCCGTGCCTTTCTGCCGGCTCTGAAGGAGACCAGGGGGGCGATCGTCAACATCTCATCGGTCGTGGCTTTCACCAGCGGCTTCGCTGATGCGGCTTATGTCGCCTCCAAGGGCGGTGTGCGCGCCCTGACTCAGAAAATGTGCCGCGACCTCGCCCCGCATGGCATTCGCGTCAATGCAGTGGCGCCGGGTTATGTCGACACGGCGATGGGCGGACCGAGCGATCCCGTCTATGTCGACTGGCTCAATTGGCATTGCCCGATGAAGCGCTTCGGCCGGCCTGAGGAGATCGGCGGGCCGGTGGTCTTCCTGGTTTCTCCGGCCGCGAGTTTCGTCAATGGCGTGACGCTCCCGGTCGACGGCGGTTATCTGGTGATCTGAGGAAACAAACGATGATCAAAAGTGTCTTTCATACCTCCTGGACGGTCGATGATCTCGAACGCTCCGTCGCCTTCTATCGCGACCTTCTGGGCTTCGAGCTCATCGGCAGGCGCGAGCGGCAGGGGACCGCGATCGAAACAGTGGTCGGCTTTCCGAAGGCCGATCTGCGCATGGCTTTCCTGCGTGTTCCCGGCGCGCCGGTCGGCATCTCGGGTCATCATCTGGAGCTGATCGAATATCGTCACCCCAAGGGCCGGAAGCTCGATGTCCGCACCTGTGATACGGGGTCGGCTCATCTGGCCCTCGAGACCACCGACATTCATGCCGACCATGCAAGGCTGCAGGCGGCGGGAGTTACCATCGTCTCTGAACCCGTGACCTTCGACGGCGTGGCGGGCAAGGTCCTTGCCTGTTATTTGCGCGATCCCGATGGCTTTACCATCGAGCTGGTTCAACTGACTTGATTCTGTGGCCTGGCAGGCTTGGCCACCCAGAGGGCCAACGCGGCGGCGATGAAACTCACCGCGATGCTGGCGAGGATCGGCAGCCGGTAGCTGTGGCTGATGTCGAAGGCGAAGCCGGCGGCGCTGGGCCCGATCAGCGTGCCGAAGGCGACGCTGGTATAGAGCACGCCGAGAATGCCGCCGATATGGCGCCCGCCGAAATAGTCGGTGGCGACGGAGGGGATGATCGCCACCCAGCCGCCATAGAAGACGCCGAACAGGAAGGCGAACAGTGCCAGCGTCCAGAACCCTCCAGCCAGCGCCCAGATGATGAGCGACAGCGCGATGCCCGCATGCATGACGACGAGCGAGGCGTGCCGGCCCATCCGGTCGGCGAGGCCGCCGAGGAAGAACCGTCCGGCGGTGCTGCCGACGCCGATCATGCCGAGCAGCAAGACCGCCGAGGTCTGGGCGATGCCGAGGTCGAGCGCATAGGGGACGAGATGAACGAAGGGCACGAAGACGCCGAAGGCGCAAGCGAGGCTCGCGGCATAAAGCCCGATGAATTGCCGGCTGCGCACCGCTTCGCCGACCGTATTGCCGGACCGAGCGCCCGAGGCCGCGGCGGCGAGGAGCGGATCGCCGTCGGGACCCAGGCCCTTGTCGCGCGGGTCATTGACCAGCAGCCATGACATGGCGATGCCGAGCAAAGCGGCTGCGAGGCCGAGCGTGACATAGGCGTGGCGCCAGCCGATGAGGTCGATGAGCCAGGCGGCGAGCGGCGGCATCACCAGCGTGCCGAGGCCGATGCCGCTGACCGCGAGTCCCGAGGCGAAGCCGCGCCGGCGCACGAACCAGCGTTGCACCGCGCCGACCGCCGGCACATAGGCGCAGCCGACGCCGATGCCGACGCCGAGCCCATAGGCGACATAGACCTCGGTGATGGTGCGCGCGAGGCCGGCGCAGACCAGACCCGCGCCGACCAGCAGCATGCCGATGACCGCCATGGTGCGCGCGCCGTAACGGTCGGCGAGCGGGCCGCTGATGATGCCGAGCGCGAAATAGAGAAAGCCCGCCAGCGAGAAGACGAGCGACACCTCGCCGCGCGAGGCGCCGAATTCCTGCTCGAGCGGCGTGAGGAAGGCGCTGAACGTATAGGCGCTGCCGAAACCCAGAAGCGTCACGGCGAAAGCGGCGCCGACAATGGCCCAGCCATAAAAGAAGCGTTGCGGAGCGGAGGTCGATGTCATGTCAGGCGATCGGATGTTGGTGATGCCAGGACGTGACCGACTGAAAAGTGGCGCCGGCGCGCACCAGCTGGGCCTCGTCCAGATGCGGTGCGACAAGCTGGAGGCCCATGGGCAGGCCTTGCGCGGTGAAGCCGCCGGGCAGCGTGATGGTCGGATGACCGGTCATGTCGAAGGGGCAGGTGTAACGCTGCAATTTTGCGATGAGCGCCGGCTGCGCGCCGAGCGACTGGATATCGGCGAGCGTCATGGGCGCAAAGGGCTGAACAGGGGTGAGCATCATGTCGATGGTTGTGAGGAGCGTGTTCACACGGCCGCGGAACTCCATGCGCCGCAGCAGGATCTTCTGATAGTCCGTAGCAGAGAGCGCCCGTCCAGTCTCGATGACGGCGCTGAGGATCGCGCCATACTGATCCTTGTGTTGTGCATAGGTCGCTTCATGCGCGACGGCGGCCTCGATGGCGCAAAGGGGCGACCAGTCGGCGATCGTCTGGGTGACGTCGGGCATGCGGACGGAAATGAGTTCGGCGCCAAGCGCGGCGAAGGTCGCGATCGCGTCGGCGATCATGGCCGCCGTCTCGCCGCTTACATCGGTCGTGTTCCAGTCGGCGTCGATGCCGATGCGTAGACCCTTTACGCCGTCGCTGGTGGCGTTGAGATAATCGGGCACCGGATCGCGTGACGCCGTCGGATCATGATCGTCGCCGCCGGCGATCACACCGAGAAGTGCGCCGGCATCCTTAGCGCTGCGCGCCATGGTGCCCATGTGATCGAGCGAGGCGGCGAGTTCGGCGATGCCGTGACGGCTGACGCGGCCCCAGCTGGGTTTCAGTCCGGTGACGCCATTGGCGGCGGCGGGCCAGCGGATCGAGCCGCCGGTGTCCGACGCGATCGCGCCATAACAAAGGCCGGCGGCGGTCGCGACGCCGGAGCCACTGGACGAGATGCCGGTCCAGTAATCGGCGTCCCACGGATTGGCGGGCGGCGTGATCGCCGCATGATGATCGGAATAGGCGCCTTCGCTGAGCTCGGTCTTGCCGATGAGCACGGCGCCCGCCTCTTTGAGGCGACGCACCAGCGTCGCATCTTCGGTTGCAATCTGGCGCAGGCCGGGGGCCATGCCGGCGCCGGTCGGCGTGCCGGCGATCCAGCACAGATCCTTCACCGCGATCGGAACGCCGTGCAGAGGTCCACGACGGGTACCACGGGCGATCTCGGCATCGGCGACCCGGGCCTGGTCGAGCGCCATGTCCGCCGTCACCAGCGCGAAGGCGTGGAGCGCCGGCTCGAGTTTCGCGATGCGGGCGAGCAGAGTCTGCGTCGCTTCGAGCGCTGAGATTTCCCGCCGCGCAATATGCTGGCCGAGCTCGATGAGGTTCAAATAATGCACGTCATTTCCTTTAGAATACTTGAGTCGTATTGGCGCTGTGCTATCACTATATTTGCTGAGTGATAGCCAATTCAAACCATGATTTCTCTTCTTTTTGAATTAGAATTTCTAAATGAATAGATTGCCGCCTCTGAATGCGCTCAAGGCCTTCGAAGCGGCCGCCCGGCATCTCTCGGTCAAGGCGGCGGCTGAGGAGTTGTCGGTCACGCCTGGCGCTGTCAGCCAGATGCTGAAGACGCTCGAATTGCATCTGGGCCGTCAGCTCTTCGACCGCGTCAATCGCGGCATCGTTCTCACCGAAGCGGGGCGCAATTACCTGCCGCCGATCCGCAACGCCTTCCGGCAGATCGCGGAAGCGTCCCGGCGCGTCGCCGCGGAGGAGGAAACGGGCGTCCTGACGGTCAGCACGACACCGTTCTTCGCCTCCGCCTGGCTGGTGCCGCGGCTCGGCTCCTTCCGCGCGGCGTATCCCGACGTCGATCTCCGCATTCTCACCGGCAACGGCCTCGCCGATTTCACCCGCGACGGCGTCGATGTCGCCATCCGCCACGGCCTCGGCCGTTATCCGGGCCTCAAGAGCGAGCATGTCCTCGCGGTGGCGATGATTCCGGTGGCCGCGCCCTCGCTCGTCGCGCGCCTGGGGAAACCCGCTAGTCCCGCCGATCTTCTCGCCTGGCCGCTGGTGCAGGATGCCGATCGCAAGGGCTGGGCCCTGTGGTTCGAGGCGCAGGGCCTTACCGAGTCAGGACCGACGCGTGGTCCCTCGTTCGATGATCCGAGCCTCTTGTTGCGCGCCCTCATCGCCGGCCAAGGCGCCGGCCTCTTGCCGGATGCCATGGTCGAGACGGATGTGGAGGAAGGCCGGCTCGTGCGGCTCGCCGAAGCGAAGGAGATCGAGGTCTTCGCTTATTATCTCTTATACCCTGAACTCGCGCAGGGACGGGCGAAGATCCAGGCTTTCAGTTCCTGGATCCTCGAGGCGGCGAAAAAAGCCTAGCCGCCGAATCTCGATTCCGGAATTCCCTTGATGCCGAGACCAGTGATGGCAAACAGGCTGCCGCGCTTGACGCCATCGCCGGGGAAGCGCGGCAAAGGCGGTTTGGCCATCGAGGTCACATAGAGAACGTCGAGCTTCGGGCCGCCGAACATCACGCTCGTCACCTTCTTCACCGGCATGTCGATGATACGCTCGACCTTGCCGTCGGGCGTGTAGCGGATGAGCTTGCCGTCATAGACCTGCGCGTTCCACAGGCAGCCTTCGGCATCGACGGTCGATCCGTCGGCGGCGCCACCGGTCGAGGTGTCGAGCTTCACGAAGGTGCGCCGGTTCGAGACGGAGCCGGTCTTCTTGTCATAGTCATAGGCCCAGATCTCGCCCGACCAGGAGTCGGCGAAATAGAAGATGCGATCATCCGGGCTCCAGCACGGGCCGTTCGACACGATGATGCCGGTATCGACCTTGGTGACCTTGAAATCCGGATCGAGACGATAGAGGGCGCCATTGGGGCCTGATTCCTGGCTGTCCATCGTGCCGGCGAAGAAGCGTCCGGCGCGATCCACCTTGCCGTCATTGATCCAGTTGGCGGGGCGGTCCGGCTCGATCTCGGCGATGAGCGGACAGTCACCCGTGGCGAAGTCGAGCGCATGGAAACCCTTCGCCAGGGAGCAGATGGCGCCTTTGCCATCCTTGCGGATGGCGATCGAGCCGACGCGCGACGGCACATCCCAGGCGCGGATCTCGGTGCCTTCCGCCGTCGCCCGGAAGACCCGCATGCCCGGCGCGTCGATCCAATACAGCCGCTGCTGTTCGACATCCCACAGGGGGCCTTCGCCGAGCGTCGTCTTCACATCGACCAGAACGTCGATCTTCATCTTGTTTCCTCCTCTGTCATCCCTTGAAACGTGGTTCCGGCAGGCCGCGCACGCCGAGGCCATGGATGGCGAAGACGCATCCCGCCTCGCGCTCGCGGTGATACTGGTTGTTGAAGGGCCGCGCCATCGAGGTGACGAAGGCGATATCGAGATCGGGGCCACCGAAGATGAGACTGGTCGTCGACTGCACCGGCAGGCCGACGATGCGGTCGATGACGCCATTGGGGTCGAAGCGGATCAGGCGGCCGGAATAGACTTCGGTGCTCCACACATAGCCCTCCGCATCGACGGTGGCGCCGTCGGGCAGGCCGCGCAAATTCTCGAAGCTGGTGAAGACGCGGCGCGAGCGGACCTCGCCGGTCTGCGTGTCATAGGCATAGGCATAGATCAGCTTCTTGCCGGTATCGGCGAAATAGAGCGTCCTGCCGTCGGGGCTGAAGCAGGGGCCATTGGAGCAGATGATGCCGCGGTCGAGCTCATGCACCGTGAGATCGGGATCGAGGCGGAACAGTTTTCCCACCCCGTTGCGCTCCTCGAAATCCATTGAGCCCGCGATGAAGCGGCCCTGGCGGTCGACCTTGCCATCATTCAGGCGCGGCGTCAGCTCGCCCGGCTGCGTCTCGGCGATGAGCGTCACCTTGCCGGTGGCGAAATCGAGCGCATGAAAACCGCTGCGCAGCGACACGATGGCGCCGCCTTTCTCGCGCAGAGCGAGCGAGCCGACGGGCTCGGGCAATGGCCAGTGGCGGCGGTTCTCGCCCTTTACGTCCGCCGAATAGACGGCTGGACCGTAGGAGTCGATCCAATAGAGCCGCTGCTCGGCGACATCCCAGAGCGGGCCTTCGCCAAGCGCGTCACGTTCCGCGCTGAAGATCTCGATGCGCAGCATGTCCCAGTCTCCCTAGAAGGATACCTTGTCGCCGCCCTTCAGCGCGAGGATGTCGCGTGCTTCATCAGGGGTGGCCACCTGCATGCCGAGGCCTTCGATGATCTTGCGTGCCAGCGCCACCTGCTCGGCATTCGACTTGGCGAGCTTGCCTTTGCCGGCCCACAGGCTGTCCTCGAGGCCGACGCGGATATTGCCGCCGAGTGCGGCGGCTTGCGCCGCGATGCGCAGTTGCGCCGCGCCGGCGCCCAGCACCGACCAGCGGAAGCTGTCACCGAACAGACGGTCGGCGGTGCGTTTCATATGGGCGACGTCTTCCGGATGGCTGCCGATGCCGCCCAAGAGACCGAACACCGACTGCACGAAGAGCGGCGGCTTGACCAGGCCGCGATCGAGGAAATGCGCCAGGTTATAGAGATGCGCGATGTCGTAGCATTCGAACTCGAACCGTGTGCCGTTGTCGTAGCAGGTTTCGAGGATGAACTCGATGTCCTTGAAGCTGTTGCGGAAGACGAGATCGCGCGTCGCCTCGAGATGCGGCTTCTCCCAGTCGAATTTGAAGGTCTTGTATTTGTCGACCAGGTGATAGAGGCCGAAATTGATCGAGCCCATATTGAGCGAGGCGACTTCCGGCTTGAACTGCGCGGCGGGCCTCACCCGCTCCTCGACTTTCATATAGGGGCTGCCACCGGTGGTGATGTTGATGGCGGCCTTGGTCGCCTGCTTGATGCGCGGCAGGAAGCGGGCGAAGGCTTCCGGCGTCTGGTCGGGCTTGCCGTTTTCGGGGTTGCGCGCATGGAGATGCAGGATGGCGGCGCCGGCTTCCGCCGCGGCGATGGCTTCCGTGGCGATCTCGTCTGGCGTGATCGGCAGATAGGGCGACATGGTCGGCGTGTGGATGGCGCCCGTCACCGCACAGGTGATGATGACTTTGCCCTTAATGTCCTTCGTCAATTTCCGATCTCCTTCGCGGCGCGCTTCTTATGCGCGGCCAATGCCATCAGTCTTTTGTCGCGCCAGACCTGCCGGTCCTGCAGCTTGTCCTTGCCGACGCGTTTGCGGCGCTCCGGCTCGATCACATTCATGACCTCGCCGGCCCAGTCGACGCGCCGCTGCATCTGCGGGAACAGGTTTTCATAGATGCCCTGGTAGCGTTCGGCGTAATCGCGCACGCCGCCCGGCGCATTGAGGTCGATGGTCTCGAACGGGCCCATGAAGGACCAGCGCAGCGCCAGGCCGTCGCGGATGCCGATATCGACATCCTCGACGCTGGCATAACCGTCGGCCACCAGGCGGAAGGCTTCTTCAAGCAGCGCGCCCTGCATACGGTTCATGATGAAGCCGTCGAGCTCCTTCTTCATGACGAGCGGCGCATGGCCGGCCGACAGCAGGAACTGCCGCGTGCGCTCGACCGTCTCGGGCGAGGTCCAAGGGGCGGGCACCACTTCGGCGGCGGGGATCAGATAGGGCGGGTTGATCGGATGCACGACGATGCAGCGCGCCCGGCCTTTCAGGCCTTCGGTGAAGCGCGACGGCAGGATCGCCGAGGTGGAGCTCGCCAGCACCGCATCGGGCCGTGCCGCGGCGTCGAGCGCCTCGAACACCTTGATCTTGGTGGCGACCACTTCCGGTGTGTTCTCCTGCACATGCTGCGCCTCGGCCACCGCTTCGGCCAGCGTTGCTGCGGGCGTGATGCGGGCGAGCACGGTCGCCGGCGTCGCACCGTTGAGCAGATCGTTCTGCGCCAGGTCTTCGAGCACGCCGGCGATATAATTGAGCGCCTTGTCGGCGGCGCCGTCGGCCTGGTCCCACAGGCGCACCGACGAGCCGGCGCGCGCGAAGCTGATCGCCCAGGCGCGCCCGATGAAGCCCGAGCCGATGACGGCCGTCGCCGGCCGGTCAGAGGGTTTCGACATTTCCATCCACTCCCAGTGATTGTCCTGAAACATTGATGCCGGCATCGGAGAGCAGGAAGGCCACCATGCTGGCGACGTCGTAAGGGCTCACCATGCGCCGCAGCGACACTTTCTCGAGATAGGCCTTCTCCATCTCGGCATGGCTGATGCCGATCTGCCTGGCGCGGTCGCCGATCACCTTGTCGATGCGGGGGCCTTCGACGATACCGGGCAATATGGCGTTGACGCGGATGCGATGCGGCCCCAGCTCCTTGGCGAGGCTCTGGGTGAATCCGACGACGGCGAACTTGGCCGAGGAATAGGGCGTGCGGAACGCATAGCCGTGGCGGCCGGCGGCCGATGACATGTTGACGATCGACCCGCCGCCCGCGGCTTTCAGCATCGGAACCGCGAGACGGGCGCACAGGAACTGGCCGGTCAGGCACACATCGATGCAGCGCCGCCAGTCGGCGATCGATATTTCGTCGACGCCGCCGGTCGGCCCGGCAATGCCGGCATTATTGATGAGCGCGTCGAGCCCGCCCCATTCCTTGGCAAGGAGCGCGAACAGACGTTCGACATCCTCATCCTTGGCGACATCGGCCTTGGCGGTGATCGCGTCGGGCAGGGCTTTCTGTGCTTCGGCGATGGCGTTGTCGGCGATGTCGCACAGGGCGATGCGGGCGCCGAGCGCCGCGAGGGTGCTGGCGATGGCGAAACCGATGCCGGAGGCGCCGGCGGTGACGAGGACGCGTTGGCCTTTGAGGCCTGACAGGAAATCCGCCGGTGAAGAGGGTGCTTTGTTGCTCATGGAGTCTCCTTAATTTCGTTTGTCGCGCAGCGCGATCACGGCGCCCAGGACCACGAGCCCGAACAATATGGCGCGGGTTGCATAGGGCAGGGTCGTGCCGGCGAGGAAGGTCTGCAAGGCGGTGAGCAGCAGGACGCCGCCCAGCATGCCGAGATAATGGCCGCGGCCGCCGGTTATGAGAGCGCCGCCCACCACCACGACGGCGATCGACGGCAAGAGATAGTCATCGCCCATGCCGAGGCTCGCTTGTCCCGAGAAGCCGGTGAGCAGCACGCCGACGAGACCGGCGCAGAGCGACGACAGGACATAGACCAGCACCAGATGGCGCCCGACCGCGATGCCCGACAATTGCGCCGCGCGCACGCCATTGCCGATGCCATAGATGCGCCGGCCGAAAGCGGTGCGCCCGAGCAGCGCCACGGCGAAGACGACGAAGGCGACCATGAACAGGACAACCGGCGTGAAGATCCAGATCTTCCCCGTCATGAACCAGCGCAGCATCGGCGACGAGAAGCCATCGGGCGTGCCGTTGGAATAGAGGAGAGCGACGCCCTGCAGCAGGCCATTGGTGGCGAGCGTCATCACGATCGGCGACAGCCCGAGGAAGACGATGCCGAGCCCGTTGATGAGGCCGATGAGGCAGGCGAGCAGCAGTACGGCCGGCAGCGCATAGAGGAGCGCCGCGTCGGAGCCCTTCACCATCCCGGCGAGAATGATGCCGCACAGGCCGATGGTCCACGGCACCGACAGATCGAGCCCGCCGGTAAGGATCACGGTGCCTTGGCCGAGCGCCAGGATCGCCAGGAAGGACGACAACACGATCAGCGAGTTCCAGTAGCCCGGATTGAGGACCGTATTGCCGAGCCAGAATTGCGTCACCAGCACCACCAGCACGAAGCAGATGTAAGCCGGGAGCGCGTAGCGCAGTGTCTCGGCATTGCGGGTGAAGAAGGAGGGCGGCGTTCCCGCCGGCGGCGCCTTGGCCGACGGCGCGAGGGCAAGTCTGCGGTCCTGCTGTGGCAGCTGCGAGACGAGCGTGCCGGCGCGGCGCGCCTGGAGCCTGGTCTTCAAGGCGCGCAATTGCTGCGCCAGCGTCGAGCTTTCCGAGATCGAGCCGGCGAGCACCGCGAGGAGCAGGATGGTCGCTTCGGCGATGGTCGAGTAATAGGCCGAGATGTTGAGGACGAGCAGGATATTGACGACGATCATCAGCACAAAGGCGCCGATGGCGCTGCCGAGCGGGCCGCCGCGCCCGCCGCCGAGCCGCGTGCCGCCGACCACGACGGCGGCGAACATCGACAGCAGCAGCGGATTGCCGACGAGAGGATCGCCGCTGCCGGTCTGGGCGCTGATGAAGACGCCGGCGAGGCCATAGCAGCCGCCGGCGATCACATAGACGAGGAAACGGGTGAGCACGGTCGCGACGCCGACCGCCACCGCCGCCTCCATGTCGCTGCCGACCGCATAGATCGCGGTGCCGAGCCTTGTGTTCTTGAGCCAGGCCCAGGCGAGCAGCACTACGCCGATGACCGCGATCGGCATCGGCAGATAGCCCGTGATCGCGTCGCCCAGATAGAAGGTGCCGAGCGAGGGCGAGACGAAGCCGCCGGGCTTGTCCATGATCAGGAGCGTCACGCCCTGGATGATGAACATGGTGGAGAGCGTCACCACGATCGGCTGCAGCCTGAGCACCGCGATGAAGAAGCCGTTGACGGCGCCGGTCGCCATGCCGATGCCGATCCCGACCGCGGTCCACAGCACGATGCTCGCCTCCATCTGGGCCGGGTCCATCGACTGCGCCAGGACCACATTGACGAGCGAGATGACGGCGCCCGCCGAAAGATCGAAACCGCCCGACAGGATGACGATGGTCTGGCCGATGGCGGCCAAGGCCGAGGTGGCGCCGCCGCTCGCCAGGAAGGAGATGTCGAAATAGCTCAACGGCCCTGCGCTGATGAGATCGACCACCGCGAGCAGGATGAGGAACACCGCCGCCGCGACGGCGACACCGCGATGCTGGGCGAAGATGCGGCGGGCAGGCGCCGCGCCGGTGGCGATCGAGCTCATGCCGCCGCCCCTGTTGAAGTGATGAGGCCTCTCCTATTTTCCCCCTCTCCCGTCCGCAGGATGGGAGAGGGTGCCCGACAGGGCGGGTGAGGGCTCTTGCGATCACGGTGATGGCTCAAGCAAAGAGCCCTCATCCGGCCTTCGGCCACCTTCTCCCATTGCTTCGCAACGGGAGAAGGGGAAACCTGGGGGGACTTTCCGCTTTCACATAAGTTCATGCCGCGGCCCCCGTCACCGGTTGCTCTTCATGGCCGAGCGCCGGGCGCATGATGGCGCCTTCGCTGAGCTTGTGTCCGTCGATCTCGGCGACGATCCGTCCGCCATAAAGCACCAGCACGCGGTCGCAGAGATGGACGAGCTCGGGCACTTCGGTCGAATGGAACAGGATGGCGCCGCCTTTATTGGTGAAGTCGCGCATCATCACATAGAGCTCGTGTTTGGTGCCGACGTCGATGCCGCGCGTCGGGTCGAAGAGGAGCAGGATACGGCTCTGCGCCACCAGCCACTTCGAGATGGCGATCTTCTGCTGGTTGCCGCCGGAAAAGGCGCCGGCCCGCGTCCACAAAGCGCGCTCATTGACCTCGACCGTCGAGAAGGCCTGGCGCACCGCCTCGGCTTCGCGGGTCTTGTCGATGAGGCCCATGCGCTGGAAACGTTCGATCACCGGGATCGAGGCATTGGTGCGGCCCGACAGCTTGAGGAAGAGGCCTTCCGTCTTGCGGTCCTCCGGTACGAAGCCGATGGCGATATTGGGCCGCATCGCATCGACGGGCGAGGTGATGCTCGCCGGGCGTCCGTCGACCTCGATGCCGCCGGCCTTGATTTCCGCCATGCCGAAACAGGCGAGGAAGAGATCGAGCTGACCCATGCCCTGCAAGCCGGCAACGCCGAGGATCTCGCCCTGGCGCAGAGCGAAGCTCGCTTGCTCGAGCTTGTCGCCGGCCTTGAGGTTGCGCGTCGAGAGCACGGGTGCGCCGAAAGCGGATGGATCGCTTGGGCGCTCGGGGAAAGTCTGGGCGATCGAGCGGCCGACGATCTTCTCGATGACGTCATTGTCGGAAATGTCGGCGACGGCGCCGGTCATGATGTGCTGGCCGTTGCGCAGGATGGTGAGATGGTCGCAGAAGGCGCGCACCTCGCGCATGCGGTGCGAGATGAAGACGATGGTCTTGCCTTGCGCCTTCAGCTTGGCGATCAGCTCGCCGAGCCAGGTGACATCGGCGCCGGACAAGGTCGAGGTCGGCTCGTCGAGGAGCAGTATGTCGGGATCGCGATAGGTGGCGCGGGCGATCTCGATCTTCTGCTGCAGAGCGAGGTCGAGCTCGCCGGTCTCGGCGTCGAGATCGATATCGAAGCCGATCCTGTCGAGATGCTCTTTGATCTTGGCGCGGGCCGCCTTGCGCCGGATGAGGCCTGAGAATCCGGCGGGCGCGTAGGGGAGCATCATATTGTCGAGCACCGGGAGATCCGGCACCAGCGTCATTTCCTGGAACGCCGTCTGGATGCCATGCCGATGTGATGAGCGGGGTGAGGAAAGCCGCGCCACTTGGCCTGCGATTTCGATATGGCCGGCATCGGGCTGTACGAGGCCCGACAGCAATTTGACCAGCGTCGACTTGCCGGCGCCGTTCTCGCCCAGCAGCGCATGCACGCTGCCGGCCTTGATATCGAAGGAGACATCATTGACGGCGACGGTCGGGCCGAAGGCCTTGCGCACGCTTTTGACGCTGACCGCGAGTTTTTCGCTGTTCATCGACTCGATCATGCTGAAGGGAAGTCCGCGCGGCAACTCGAGGTCGCCGCGCGGAAAGATCAATTTTCGGGCTGGCCGACCAGGGCGGCGTTCAGGCCGATTTCGGGTGTTTCGGCCGAGAAGATCGAGGCGAACCAACCCGGATTGGAGACGAGCGACGGCAGGAACACGTTGCAGCCGTCCTTCATTTCCTGCCAGGTGCCTTCCTTGCAGAGCTTCACCGTGTCGTTGGTGACGAGCGGCAAAGGCAGCGTGACCCGCTTCGGCACGTCCTTGCCTTCGAGCGCCTGCACCGCGAGCTTGAGCGCCAGGCCGCCGGAATAGGGCGGCGAGGCATAAGAGATGCGCGGCGCGCCGAGCGGTGCGTAGGGGCTTGCCGCACCCTCGACTTCGGTGCCGGCGGGCAGCATCTGGATGCGGCCGCCATTCGAGCCTTCACCGGCACAGGGCAGCAACTGCTCCGCCGTCTTGCCGGCTTCGAGCTGCATCGCATTCGCCGTGTAGCAGCCGGCCTGCATCCACAGGCCGCTGATCTGGTCCCAGCTCCTTGTCGCGGTGATCTTCGAGAGCTCGGTGCGCGCCACGGCCTGGCTCCACATGCCGACCGCCTCGCCGACGATCTTGATGTCGGGATGTTTGGCGAAGACTTCCTTGGCCGCCTTGGTGCGCAGATTGTCGACCGAGGTGCCGGGCACGCCGGTGACGAGTACGATGTCGCCCTTGCCGTTGAGCTTCTTGACCAGCCATTCGGCGGTCACGCGGCCGGCCTCTTCCTGGTCGATCGAAATATTATGGGCGCAGGGCTCGGTGATCTCGCCATCATAGGCGAAGACCTTGACGCCCTTGTCGCAGGCATTCTTGACCACCTGATTGAGGGCGGTCGGCGAGATCGGGAAGATCACGATGGCCTGGGCGCCAGCCTGGACCATGGCGTTGATCTGCTGGATCTGGCGCTGCGCATTGGGGCCGGCGACCTGCACCTGCAGATCGACCTTGTCGGCCAGGCTCTTATGCGCCGCCATCGCCTTGACCATGTTGGCGGCTTCCGCCTGCCAGTCATTGCCGATGAAGCTCATGCTGAGGAATATCTTGAACTTCTCGGCGGCCTGGGCGCCTGTGGCGCCGCTGATGAGGCCGGCGGCGAGCGCCGTGCCGAGAGCCAAAGTCTTGAGACGGGCAGAAATCTTCATGTCGTTAACCTCCCAGGGTTGATGTGCCGTGGCGCCCGGTTTGTTGTCTTGTTCCGGGAGCGAGGCTGGATAATTTCCTTGTTTTGATCAAAGATCAATGATTAATTTTAGTCAGATCATCCCGGGCCTTGCGGCGCAGCCGATTCAGCTTGAAAGAGCAGGTGAAATTCACCGGGGGCGGCGGGGACTTCAGAGACGACGAATGACAGGCGTGCCCAGAACCAAGACCAGCCTGAAAGTGGTGCCGCTCAACCGCGAGACCTTGCAGGACCGCGTCTATCGCCGGGTCTGCGAGTTGATCCTCGACGGCGAGATCGCGCCCGGCCAATTGGTGACCATCCAGTCGCTGGCGGATGCCTGCGAGGTGAGCCACATGCCGGTGCGCGAGGCGCTGAAGCGGCTCACCGCCGCCAATGCGCTGACCGTCGTCTCCGGCCGCTCTATCGGCATTCCGCCGTTGAACCGCGCCAGCCTCATGGATCTGCGCAATGTGCGCGTCGAGGTCGAGGCGATCGCCGCTGTCTGGGCCTGCCGCAACATCACTGACACGGAGCTCGATGACCTGGGCGCGGTCTATGACCGCCTGACGGCAGCCAATGCGACGGGCGACGCGCGCGCCTTCCTGCGCGCCAATCACAATTTCCATTTCACGCTTTATCGCGCCGCCCGCTCGGAAACGCTCCTCACCATGATCGAGAAGCTGTGGCTGCAGATCAGCCCCTATTTCAACCTGCTGCGCGGTTCAGGCAATTACATCGTCTCCAACACGCATCACCAGGCCATAGTCGATGCGCTGAATGCCCGCGACGAAAAACGCGTCGCCGACGCGGTGCGCGCCGATATCGACGACGCCTATCTGGTGCTGCTTGAGCTGGTGAATCCGTGAGCTGATCCGCGCGCCGCGTGTCAGCTCCGCAATCCCGCCTTGAACGCGTCGAGCAGCATCCGCCCGTGCGGCCAATCGGCGAGGCCGCTTTTGCTATTCATGTGCCCGTGGGCGCCGGCGATGATGAAACCCGCGCCCCATTTGTCGGCCATTCCGCGCGCATGATCGACGCTGCCATAGGGATCGTCGCTGCTGGCGATGACGAGCGTGGCAAAAGGCAGGCGCGCCGAAGGCACGGGCGCGAAAAAGCTGGGCGCTTCCGCTTTGGGAAACACCGCGCTTTGCGGATCGGGAACGGAGACCAGGAAGGCGCCCCGGATGCGTGAGGGCTCGTGTGTTGCGGCCCAATGTGGCACCAGCAGGCAGGCGAGGCTGTGCGCGACCAGCACAGGTGGCGTATCGGCCTCGTCGATCGCGCGGTCGAGCGCGGCTATCCAGGGATCGAGTTCGGGATGGTCCCAGTCCGGCGGTTGGAAGCGGAAGAAGTTCGGATCGGCCTTCTCCCACAGTGTTTGCCAGTGGCCGCGGCCCGAGCCGTTGATGCCGGGCAGGGTGATGATCGCGGGCATGTCTTTCCTTTCATTTGCCAATCCGGCCAGATTGGGCAAAATCGAGAGGAAGTTACATGCGGAGTCATCGGCAAGATTGCCTGGTTTCCGATAGTTTAAAGGTTGAAAGGCGAAGGCGGATGAACATGAAGGTGGTCGAGCTCGACCCGACCGACGATGCGATTCTGGCCGTCTTGCAGGAAGACGGCCGTCTGCCCCTGTCCGAGCTCGGGCGGCGCATCGGCCTGTCGCAGCCGGCAATCTCCGAACGCGTGAAGCGGTTGGAGGAGCGCGGCGTCATCGAGGGTTATGGCGCCTGCGTCAATCCGCACGCCCTGGGACTGTCGACGTCCGCCATCATCGGCCTACGCACCTCGCATGAGCATATAAGAGCTTGCCTCGACAAATTCGCCGCCATGCCGGAAGTGATGGAGGTTCATCGCGTCACCGGCGAGAACTGTTTCTTCCTGCGCGTGCTGGTGCCGGCGCCGCGGGACCTCGAACGCATCGTCGACGCATTAGGGCGTTATGGCGTGGTGACGACCAGCGTCGTGTTGCGCAGCGAGAAAGCCAAGCCGATCACGCGGGCTCTGCGGGAGGCGGCACGGAACGGCCGATGAGGCGGCGGTCAGCCCCGCCAGTCGAGTCCGATATCCAGCGCCGGGGCGCTGTGGGTCAGCCAGCCGACCGAGATGAGATCGACGCCGGATGCGGCGATGGCGGCGACCGTCTCAGCTGTGACATTGCCTGAGGCTTCGGCGAGGCAACGGCCGTCGATCATCTTCACCGCTTCGCTGAGCGTCGCGGGCGACATGTTGTCGAGCAGCACCACATCCACCTTGAGCGCGAGGACCTCTTCCAGTTGCGCCAGCGTGTCGACTTCGATTTCGATCTTGGTGAGATGGCCGGCATGTTTGCGCGCCCGTTCGACCGCCGGACGGATGCCGCCGGCAATGGCGATGTGATTGTCCTTGATCAGCACCGCGTCATCGAGGCCGAAACGGTGATTGCCGCCGCCGCCCATACGCACCGCATGTTTTTCGAGCGCGCGTAGTCCCGGCGTCGTCTTGCGGGTGCAGACGATGCGCGCCTCGTGGTCTTCAATCATGGCGCAGAGCTGTGACGTCGCCGTCGCGATGCCGCTCAGATGGCAGAGGAAATTGAGCGCGGTGCGCTCGCCGGTGAGCAGAGCGCGGCCCTTGCCGGTGAAACTGGCGATGGTCTCGCCCGCCGCGACCTTGGCGCCGTCCCGCTTCTCGATCTTCACCGACATGTTGGGGTCGAGCAGACGGAAGGCATGGATCGCCACGTCGAGCCCCGCCACCACGCCGGGCTTGCGCGCGACGAGCGCGACGCTGGCGGTTTGAGCTTCGGGCACGATGGCGTCGGTGGTGATATCGCCGGCAAGGCCCAGATCCTCGCGCAGGGTGGCACGAACGAGATCATCGAAGAGCAGAGGAGTGGTCATGACTGTACCTGACGGGGCAAAGGTGAGGACGTGAGAACGGATTTCTGCGGGAAGTCGGTGCGGTAATGCGCGCCGCGGCTTTCCTCCCGGGCGAGCGCCGCCTCGGCGATCAGCAATCCGACGAGCGCCGGATCGGCCGTTTCCGTGTGACCTTCGGCGAGCGGTTGCAGGCCTGAGATGGCGGCGCGCAGGCCGGCCGCGTCGCGTGTGACGCCGAGATGTTGCGAGAGAAGGGGGCGGATGGCCGACGGATCGGAGGCGCGCGGCAGGTCCTGCATCCGGGGCTTGCGCAAGCGTCTGGGTGAATTGCCGGAGAGATCTTCGCCGACTCTCAAGCCGGTGATCAGCGCTTCGGTAAGCGAATTGCTGGCAAGGCGATTGGCGCCATGAAGGCCGGTGCAGGCTACCTCGCCTGCAGCCCACAGGCCGGTGAGCGAGCTGCGGCCGCGGCGGTCCACCGCGATGCCGCCCATGTGATAATGCACCGCCGGCCGCACCGGCAGAGGGTCGGTCGCGGGATCGAGGCCATTGGCGCGGCAGGCGGCGGTGATCACCGGGAAATGTTCGGCGAAACGGGCGCCGAGGCACTGGCGCGCATCGAGGAAGACGCGTCTGCCCTGCTGGAGATGTGTCCAGATGACGCGCGCCACGACATCGCGCGGCGCGAGCTCGCCGCCGAGGCGGGCACCGGTCTCATCGATCAGGATCGCGCCTTCGCCGCGCACTGCCTCGCTGATGAGCGGCATGGGCCGGCGGGGACCGACGAGCGCGGTCGGATGAAATTGGATGAATTCGAGATCGGCAAGCCGCGCGCCGGCGCGCGCCGCGAGCGCCAGCCCCTGGCCGAAGCTGCCGAGCGGATTGGTGCTGTCGAGAAAGAGGCCGCCAATGCCGCCGGTCGCCAGGACCACGCGGTCGGTGACGATATGGATGGCGCCATTTGGGCCGTGCGCCAGGATGCCGGTGACATTGCCGTCTTCGGTCAGGAGGCGGCGCGCTTCCAGCCCTTCCAGCACCGTGACCGATGGCGTGTTCTCGATCGCGTTGGCGAGCGCCCGCATCACTTCGCGTCCCGACCCATCGCCCTGGGCATGGATGATACGACGGCGGCTATGCGCGGCTTCGAGGCCGAGACGCAGGCTGCCATCGGGGTTCTGATCGAAGCGGGCGCCATGGCGGATCAGCATCTCGATCGCGCGCGGCGCGCCTGCGAGAATATCGCGCACGACACGCGGGTCGCACAGGCCGTCGCCGGCGGCGAGCGTGTCGGCGACATGAAGATCGACACTGTCGTCGGGCCCGAGACTCGCGGCGAGACCGCCTTGCGCCCAGACACTCGACGCCTCGCGCCCGACTGGGGCTTTCGACAGCAGCAGCACGGGTTCCGGCGCAAGGGCCAGCGCCGTCATCAAGCCGGCGACGCCGCCGCCGATGATGACCGGACGCCCGGAGAGGTGGAAAAGCTCGGCGCTCATATTGCGAGCATCCTTTCGACGGCGCGGCGCGCTCTGCCGGCGACGGCCGGATCGATCGTCACCTCATGCGCTTTGCGTTCGAGCGCCTGGCGGATGTTCTTGAGCGTGATCCGCTTCATATGCGGACACAGATTGCATGGGCGGACGAACTCGACTTCCGGATTGCCGACGGCAATGTTGTCGCTCATCGAGCATTCGGTGAGGAGCGCCACGCGTGGTGGCTTGCGGCTGCTGATAAAGTCCGACATCACCGCGGTCGACCCCGAGAAATCGGCTTCCTTCACCACCTCCGGCGGACATTCGGGATGCGCCAGCACGATGACGCCCGGATGCGCCGCGCGCACATCGCGGACATCAGCGGCGGTGAAGCGCTCATGCACTTCGCAGCGCCCCTTCCAGGTGATGATCTCGACATCCGTCTCGGCCGCGATATTGCGGGCGAGGAACTCGTCCGGGATCATGATCACCCGTTTGACGCCGAGCGACTCGACCACCTTGCGGGCATTGCCGGAGGTGCAGCAGACATCCGATTCGGCTTTGACGGCAGCCGACGTGTTCACATAGGTGACGACCGGCACGCCCGGATGCTGCGCGCGCAGCCGGCGCACGTCTTCCGCCGTGATCGATTCGGCAAGCGAGCAGCCGGCCTCCCGGTCGGGGATGAGCACGGTCTTCTCTGGATTGAGGAGCTTCGCCGTCTCGGCCATGAAATGCACGCCGGCCAGCACGATGATATCGGCCTCCGTCGTCTGGGCGAGCCGCGCCAGCGCCAGGCTGTCGCCGACCAGATCGGCGACGCAGTGATAGATTTCCGGCGTCTGGTAGTTATGCGCCAGGATCACCGCCTTGCGTTGCCGCTTGAGGGTGAGGATCGCGTCGATATCGTCGGCGAAAACCGGCCATTCGACGGCCGGGATGAAGTGGCGGACGCGGTCATGGAGATGGGCGGTACGGTCTATGGAGAGGGTCATTTCTATAATACTCACTTTGAGCATTTATAGCTTATACTTATCCTGAGCATAAGAAATGTCAAGGCCTGAGGAGTGGCAATTTTGTCCCGGCGGCCGCGCGCTCAGCCAGCACCGCCTGGCGGAAGCGGAACAATTTGGCCGGCCGGCCACCCGTTTCGAAGCTCGTTTGGCCGGTTTCCTCGACCAATTCCTGCTGCTCGATCAGGCGGCGGAAATTCTGCTTGTGCAGCAGCCTTCCGGCCAGCGCCTCGACGCTGCGCTGGAGCTGGAGGAGCGAGAAAGCGGGCGGCATCAGCTCGAAGACGACCGGGCGGTATTTGATCTTGGCGCGCAGGCGGGCGATGCCGGTGGCGAGGATGCGGCGATGGTCGGCCAGCATGGCGCGGCCCGGCAGCACCGGCTTCTGCCCACGCTCCGTTTCGGCGACGAGGCCCGCTTCATAAAGAAGCTCGTAGCGCTGCAGCACCAGCTCTTCATTCCAGGCGAAGTCGTCGAGACCGAAAGTGATGGCGGCGCGCTGCCAGCGATCGGCGCGCGCCGCTTTGCTGGCTGCCTCATCGGCCCACTGCTTGAGTCGCGGCGCCACCACCGCCTCGAAGAGCTCCGGCGTCCCCTTGCGGTGGTCTTCCCAGGGGAAATAATCGTACCAGTCGCGCCATTCGGAATCGCGTGCATCGGCGCGGCTCTCCTCGCGGGTGAGGCCCAGATAGCTGATCGAGATGGTGCGCTTGTCTTCATGGCCACGGTCGCGGTCGGCGAAGGTGTAAAGCTGCTCCATATAGCCGATCGGATGGCCGGTCTGCTGCTCGACCCATTCCCGCAGGCCCGATTGCAGTGAGCGATGGCCTGATTCGAAGGGGCCCGAGGGAAGTGCCCGCGCGTCGCGGATGGTCATGATATGCGGCGCCTCGCCGATCACCGCGACCAGGACGGCGATGAGCTCGGCGGCGACGCCATGTCCGGCCGGAAGTGGCAGCGGGTCTTTCGTTTCGATCGTCATCAGAGCCATTGCTATAGCATGACGCTGCGAAACGAAACAAAAGAGCGAACCGGAATGAACCGGTTCGCTCCGTTTATGCAAAGCTAGATACCGATCCAGATCCAGACCGGACGCCTGCGGCACCGGCGCCGCCAGCGGCCATGCCGCCAATAGGTCCGGCAGGTATGCCGCCATCTGCGCCGCCGCCACCTGCGCCGCCGGCGGCGACGCCAGTGATCCCAGCGATGCGATGCGAGCTCGACGCCCTCATCGAGGCCGGTTTCCGGATTGGCCTTGAGTTCTTCGAGATTGGGCAGAACACTCGAATCCGGCTTCTGGCCCAGGGATGGAATACCTGCATGCGCTTCGGATTGTGGTAGAACTGCAGCAACCGCCGCAGCACCAGCAAGACCGAAGACGCCCTTGAGCAGCAGTCTTCTATCCATGCTTCTTCCCTTTCAGTTGAAAGCACTACATATGCGCACGCGAAGGGTTCACGATACTCGTGGCAACGTTAAGGCAAGAGAAAAGTTCCCATGCGAAAGGTCGTGATCGGCAAGCGGCCAGATCACTTTTGGTAATTTTTAGGCGACAAGGGACGGCGCAAGGCCTGGGCGATCGCCACGCCTGCCAGCGTCAGGCCGCCGCCGATCAGATGGTAGGACCTGACCGGCTCACCGAGCAGCAGGATGGCGGCGCCCGCGGTCATCACCGGCAGGAGATTGATGAAGGCCGCGCAGCGGCTGGGCCCCAGCCGGTCGATGCCGCGCAGCCATAGAAAGGGCAGCACGACCGAGGCGAGGCCGCCGGCATAAAGGATGAGCGGCACGGTTTCGGCATTGACGGCGCGCGCCGGAGCCGGCGTGGCGAGGAAGGCCGGAAACATGACGGCGAGCGCGCACAGCGCCTGCTGATAGGTCGACAGCCAGCTCGACACCGGGATCTGCCAGCGCTTCACCAGGACGCAATAGAGCGCATAGACGATGGCCGCGGCGAGCATCAGCGCGTCGCCGAGGCGCACGCCGTTCTCGGCGAGCGTGAGCGGCGCGCCGCCGCTGACCAGATAGACAAGCCCCACGAGCGACAGGACGCCGCCAACGATCATGCCGACGGTCGGCTTTTCGCCCAGCACCACAGCGCTCAACGCCACGGTGAGAAGGGGCGTCAGGGAGGTGAAGATCGCCATGTTGGTCGCGGTCGTCGTTTCGGCGGCGACATAGGAGAGGCTCTGGAACAGGCACATGGCGAGGAAGCCGAGGATGAAGAACTGCCCGAGATGTGGCCAGCTGGCTTCCCGGTTGCGCCACAGCGGCCGCGCCAGGAACAGGCTCATCAGGGCGACCGCGAGGACCAGCCGGTAGAAGGTGATCGCCTGCGGGCCGATGACATGGGCCGACAGGCGCGACACGACGACATTGCCGGCCCAGATGGCGATGGCCGTGAAGGGATATAAAAGAGCGAGCTGTTTTCTGAACATGAGACTGCCGGGGGTTGTGATGGGCCGGCACGTCTAGTCGATTGCGTCTTGTTCAGTATCTCGCTAAAGGAACAAGAATTATCGAATTTGGGACATGGAAAGCGACAGGCGTACCCGTCATCTCGATTTTCACGCCACGGCCCGGCCGATGGCGGCAATGGAGATCGATTATCCGGATGGCAGCTCGACTGGCCGCCACGCCCATCCGCGCGCCCAGCTCCTCTACGCGATCGAAGGCGTGATGATCGTCAGGTCGGCCGTCGGAATCTGGGTCGTGCCGCCCAACCGGGCGGTCTGGCTGGCGCCCCATCTCGACCATGATGTGTTCATGCGCGGCGATGTGAAGATCAGGACCGTCTTTGTTTCCGAGGATGCCGCGCCCAATCTGCCGCAAGCGAGCTGTGTCATTACCGTCTCGCCGCTGCTGCGCGAGCTGCTGGCCGCCGCGATCAATGTGCCTCTCGATTATGCGCATGCCTCGCGCGATGAGCATCTCCTGCTTCTTCTGCTCGACGAATTGCGCCAGTGGGAGACGCTTCCGCTCCATTTGCCGATGCCGGAGGAGCCGCGTCTGCATATGATCTGCGAGGCGCTGACCGCCAATCCCGACGACCGGTCGACGGCGCAGGCATGGGGGCTGCGCCTCGGCGTGACCGCCAAGACGGTTCATCGGCTGTTCCAACGCGAGACGGGACTTTCCTTTGCGCAATGGCGCCAGCAGGCGCGCCTTCTCAAGGCGCTGGAGCGCCTGGCGCTGGGCGGGCGCATCATCGATGTGGCGTTCGATTGCGGCTATGCGAGCCAGAGCGCCTTCACCGCCATGTTTCGCCGCCATTTTGGTGTCCCGCCCAGCGCCTTCTATGAGCCGGGCCCGGGCAGACGTTGACCTTCCCGGCCTCGTGCTTATAACGGCTGTTTCCGGCAGGCTGGCGTAGTCCGGCCACCCCCCTGTCCGTAAGGCTGGCCCTGCGTCGAAGGAGGCCTGCCTGAGGGTTGCAGATGACCGTCCGTCCCTCTAAAATTCGGCATCCAATAGGAATGCACATGAAACCTTGTATCTACATTCACACGAACGAGAAGCAGATCATCGGCGCGCTCGTTTCCAAATATTCCTTCGAGCGCTTCGCCTCCGACAAGAACGCGTTCGACGTCAAGCTCATCCACACCAAGGACCATTCGTTTCTCGACGCGTATGAGGGCCGCAAATATCTGCGCGGCGGCCTCACCCGCGAATGGATGAATGACGACCTCCAGTCCTTCACCGTGCTGCGCTTCATGCCGCCCGAGCTGATGGGTTATGAAGGCCGCTCCGTTGTCGTCGATCCGGACGTGTTCGCCGTCTCGGACGTCATGCCGCTGCTCAATCGCGAGATGAACGGCACGGCGATCATGGCGCGCAAACGTGGCGCCTCGACCGCCAAGGAATTCGCCTCGAGCGTCATGCTGCTCGACAATGCCAAGCTCAAGCATTGGCAGGTCGAGAAGAGCTTCGAGGAGATGTTCGCCTTCAAGCGCGATTACTCCGACTGGGTCAATCTCAAGCTCGAGCCCAAGGATTCGATCGGCGTCCTCGAACCGGTGTGGAACGACTTCGACACGCTGACGCGCGAGACGCGGATGATCCACAACACCCATCGCCGCACCCAGCCCTGGAAGACCGGCCTCAAGGTCGACTTCCGCCCCGCCGAGCGCGCCGGGTCCTTCAAGCTGTCCAACATCATTCACCGCACGCGCCGCGCGCTGTTCGGCGAGTACGGCCTTCTCGGCAGCTATCACAAGCACCCGGACAACAACCAGGAGCGGCTGTTCTTCGCGCTGCTCAAGGAATGCGTCGACAAGGGCATCGTGACCCAGGCCATGCTGGATGAGCAGATGAAGCTCAACCATGTGCGCCACGACGCGCGCGATGTGCTGGCGCGCACCCGCACGCTCGCCGAGCAGCCGCTCTTCGCAGCCTGACCCATTGCGGTGGGCGCGCGGACGGTTTGGATCCTGACGCATAGCCGGTTGGGCGACCGCCAGCAGATGGAAAAGCTGGCGGCCGCTCTCGGCTGGCCTGCCACCGTGAAGCAACTGGTCTTCCGGCCGCCCAACGCGCCCTTCCTGGCGCGTTGGTTGCTCGACCGCAATGCTTCCGATTCCCTCGACGCCCCGTGGCCCGATCTCGTTCTGTGCGGCGAGGCGCGCACCAGCGTCATCGCGCGCGATCTCAAACAGCGATCGGGTGGGCGCGTCAGGATCGTCTGCCTCGGCCGCCCGGCTGGCGACCCGGCCCAATTCGATCTCGTTTTGACCACCGCGCAGTATCGCCTGCCGAAAGCGGCGAATATCGTCGAGCTGGCACTGCCGCTGGTGGTGGATGCGCCGGTGCCTTCCGCTGACGGCTTGCCGGATCTCGCACGGCCGGTGACCACGGTCCTGGTCGGCGGCACGGCGGTCCCGGAGCGTCTCGATGATGTCGCGGCTTCTTCCCTGGCGCGCGATCTCATGGCGCAACAGCAGAAGACCGGCGGCACTTTGCTTGTCGTCACCAGCCCGCGTACCGGAGCTGAGGCCGGCGCGGCGCTGGCTCGCGCCATACCGTCACCGCACATCGTGCATCTGTGGCGCAAAGGCGAAGACAATCCCTATCGCCGTTTCCTGGCGCTGGCCGATGAGGTGGTGGTGACGAGTGACAGCGTCTCCATGGTCGCCGACGCGCTGGCGGCGGGTAAGAAAGTGTCGGTCTATCGCCTGCCGCGGAGGGCGACACTCAAGGATGCCGTCGTCGAAAAGCTGTTCGCGCGTGTCCATGGCGATACTCCCTGTCCCGTCTGGCTGAAGCCTGCCAAATGGCTGCTCGATGCCGGCGTCATCGAGGTACGCGCCGATCGTCCACGTCTCTTCGACCGGCTTGTCCGCGAAGGCCGTCTCGGTTGGTTCGGTGAAGCGCGCGTGGAAACGCGTTTCGCCGCGCCCGACGAGCTCGACGTGGTCCTGCCGCGGATCAAGGCGTTGTTCTGATGGCGCGCTACGACGTGGCGATCATTGGCGGCGGCTCGGCTGGGGCGTTGCTGGCCGCGCGGCTCAGCGAGGATCCGGCGCGCCACGTGGCGCTGATCGAAGCGGGCGGCGAAGCCACCGATCCCGACATCTGGACTCCGGCCGCCTGGCCCGCCTTGCAGGGCCGCAGCTTCGACTGGGATTATCGCACCGAGCCGCAGGCGGGAACCGCCGGCCGCAGTCATCCCTGGGCGCGCGGCCGTGTCGTCGGCGGCTCGAGCTGCCTCCATGCCATGGGCCATATGCGTGGCCATCCGACGGACTTCGCCGCCTGGGAAGAGGCGACCGGCGACGCGCGCTGGAGCTGGCAAGGGCTGCTGCCGGCCTTCATGGCGATCGAGGACCACAGCCTCGGCGGCGACGGCGTGCACGGCAAAGGTGGACCGCTCCCGGTGTATTTGCCGGGCGACGAGGTCAGCCCCGTGGCGCGTGCCTTCATCGACGCGGGCGCCGCTCTCGGCCTGCCGCGTATCCGCGGCCACAATACCGGCGAGATGGTCGGCGTGACGCCGAACTCTCTCACCATTCGCGCCGGCCGCAGGGTGACGGTGGCCGATGCCTGGCTGACGCCCGACATGCGCCAACGGAAAAACCTGACGATCCTCACCGGCCGTTTCGTCCGCCGCCTGAAAATCCAAGACGGTCGGGTCGCGGCGCTGGAGATGCACGGTCCGGAAGTCACGGCCGATACCATCATTCTCAGCGCCGGGTCGCTCGAAAGCCCGGCCCTCCTGATGCGCTCAGGCATCGGCCCGGAAGATGTTCTGGCTGACGCCGGCATCGTCTGTGTGATCGCGGCACCCGATGTCGGGCGCAATCTGCAGGATCATCTGCTCGGCGCCGGAAATCTCTATGCCGCAAGGCGGACCGTGCCGCCGTCCCGGCTGCAGCATTCCGAATCCATGGCCTATATGCATGAAGACGATTTCACCGGCGGCGGCCGGCCGCAGATCGTCGTCGGCTGCGGCATCGCCCCGATCGTGTCCGAGCGCTTCACGCCACCGGCGGCCGGATCGGTCTATTCGCTTCTCTTCGGTGTGACCAATCCGACGAGCCGCGGCAGTCTCCGCGTCACGGGGCCTGAGCCCGGCGACCGCTTGCGCATCGATCCGGCCTATCTCCAGACCGGGCACGACCGTCGCCTGTTCCGGCAGGCGCTCGCCGCGGCGCGTGAGATCGGTCATCGCCCTGAGCTCGCCGGCTGGCGCGACAGCGAGGTCCTGCCGGGTCCGCTGCGGACACAAGCCGAGATCGACCGCTTCATCGCCGAAGCCGCCATCACCCATCATCATCCCTGCGGCACCTGTCGCATGGGCCATGATGGACGTTCGGTGGTGGATGCGGAACTGAAGCTGCGCGGGCTCGACAATCTCTACATCGTCGACGGATCGGTGCTGCCCAGCCTGACCGCGGGTCCCATTCACGCCGCTATTCTGGCGATTGCCGAGACTTTCGCCCGTCAGATGATCTCGCCGCCCATTTCTCCGCCAGCGGCTTGCTCAGGATGACGAGCTCGCCCTCGAAGCGTTCGAGCGTATCGAGAATGAAATCGAGCTCGCTGGTGCGCTCATGCACGACGACATAGTCATTGGGCGTCTGCGTGTCGCCCGGATAGGCTCCGGCCGGGTCTTCGAAGAGATCGATGCCTGAGATCACCAGGCGCTTCGGCTTGAGCGCCACGGCGACCGCCAGCATCGTCGCGCCATTGGTCGGGCGCACGCCGTCCCAATCGAGCTGGCCGAGGATCTGCAGCCGCTCCAGCGTAACGAAGCGCATATGCCGGCAGAGCGGATTGAAGATCTGATGGGTAACGAGCAGCGCCTCGGCGCGCCGCGTCTGGAAGGCGAAGATCGGCCGGCTGCGCAAGGTGAAGAGGGTGCGCTTCTGTCCGGTGAAGACGACCTGCGGATTGGCATAGAGACCGCGCTTGAGCCAGCGATGATTGACGCGGAACAGGCAGTCATGGCTTTGCTGCGCCAGGGCGGGGTCCTCCGACGACGGGCCATTGCCGAGGCAGAGGATCGTATCAGGATGTTTGAGCGTGGCGCTGAGATCGTCGAGCGTCTCGATGCGCTCGGCGCGCAGCTTCAGCAGGCGACGGCCGGCGGGTTTGTCGAGCCAGCCCGTGACCAGCGCCTGCAGCGGATTGCGGGCAGGCGGGCGGCGCGCCAGCAGGAAGTTGAGGCGCTTCATCGTCGTCGACTGCGGGTCGAGAACGGCGGGGTCGCTCATCGGCGCCAGCACGACGCGGTCGGATGCCACGCCTCTCGCCTGCAAGGCCTCCGCGACGGGGGCCGACTGCGCCAGCCACATATCGACGGCGGTGAGCCGCGCGGCGTCCGGCGTCTCGGCATCGGATTTTTCGCCTGCGATGAAAACGACGCCGATCCCCATGAGATAGGCCTCGCGCACCAGGCGCTTGGGCAAGGCGTCGATCTGTCCGGCGCCGATCAGGAGGCGGGCGCGCGACATCAGCAGGAAGATCACGCTGCTCACGCGGTTGTTCCACGGCGCATCGATCACCGCCGCATCGCCGAAGCGCGTGATCAGCTCCTGCTTCACTTGGCGGTCGCCGGGGATGAACAGGAGCGAAATCCGCTCGCGGCGCAACGAGGCGAGCAGCGGTTCGATGGCCGCCAGCGCCGGGCTGTCGGCGACCGAGACCAGGATCGAGCGGTGGGCGGGGATCGGAACCCAGCCGCTGCGCTGGAGCGCCGATCGCGGCTTAAGACGAATGGCCATTATGTCCTTCGGGAAGCGTCCTGAACTGCCGGGTTTCCGCCAGCATATGCGCGAAGCGGGCCTCGAATGCAGCAAAAATATCGGGCGTATCGTCGAGCGCCACCAGGAGCTCGTTATTGAGATAGCGCGAGGTGAGGGTGAGATTCATGCTGCCGAGCAGGACACGCCTGACACCTTCCGCTTCCAGCAGGATGAACTTGCAATGCATCGGCAATCTTTGCGGATGCGCATAGCGGATGAATTCGATGCCTTGCGCCTTGGCGAAGGCCTCGATGCGCTTGGGGACCCGCCGGAGCGTGTCGTGCGCGATCACCGCGACGGAGGCGCCGTCCTTCACCTGGCGGCCGAGCAGCCTTGCGATCGACCTGTCGCGAAAATGCGACGCAGCGATGCGGATTCGGTCATATTTGCGCTCGCCGATCAGCCGGTCGACGACGGCATTGTCCCAGCGCGGATAGTGGAAGAGGCCGAGCTTGCCGCTGGTGAAATCTGATTTCGTCGGCCGGTTGAAATAGAAGGGCAGGCCTTGCCCGCCGGCGTGGAGCGACAGAACGTGTTTTCTGAGGCTCGCCACCGCCGCCGGGTCGTCGAGCGCGAGCAGGCAGTTATGGCCGCGATCCTGGTCACCGATCCGGCGCACCACCTCGGGATCTTCCGGCGTATTGCCGGACGGATTGAACGAACCGACAAGGACGACCGGCTTGGGGTGGCTGAAGTAATAGATCTTCTCGTGCAGATGCGCCGGCAGAAGATGTTTGACCGGCTTGAAGCCGTCGCCCAGGCCATCGGAGGCCGTTAGGCATGCCGCGACCTCCTGGTTGGCGGCGGTGAGCTTCGGCGACGCTTCGAGGCAGAGCTTGACGGTGACACCTCTCTGCCGGGCGCGGACGAGAGCCTCGGCGAGAGCGAGATCGCGGAAATAATAGGTCGTCCACAGGATCTCGCCGCCCTGGGGCACGGCGTCCACAAAGCGGGCCAGCAGATCACGGAGGAGGCCGGGTGGCTGATCCGGGCCGCCAAAGAAAACTTGCGTCATTCCGGGCCTATATAGGTGACCGGTTCCAGGTGGGTCCAGGCTTTCAAGCGCCGGGCTGGTCGGACTATTGACTATATCCTAGCGTAAGATACTGTTGTGACAGTTGCTCCACAAGCGTGGGTCGGGCGAGCTCATCCGGGGAGCAGTTACGGGCAGCAAGAAGACTGCATGAAAGTGCCCGGTTGCCCGAGCTCCTGATTTCAAAAAGCATAGCGTCGGTTGTTGGTCCGTTGAGAGACGTAAGGTGGCGATCCGCTGTCGGACGCCATCGCGCGTGCTGGGTTAGCCGAGGGCGTGGAGGCCTGCGATATGGAAGCCTCTCATTGATGAGACTGGGCGTGCAATGCCATTCACGGCCGAACAACTGGAGCGTCTGACCGGCATCATCAGCGAGTATGTGCCTCTCGCGATCGTGCTGGACCTGCCGCATCCACGCGCTGCTCTGCCCTTGAACGACTGGCAGAAGAAGTTCGTCGCCGACTATAAGGGCTTTTCGCGCCAACTCGTCGACGCCTATCATCGCCGGAACATGATCCCGCTCCTGGCGTGCGCGCTCTATCGTCGATTCTATCGAGACGATCTCGTTGCCACCAAATTCGTCGAGTTCTGCAAGGACCCCGCGAACAAGGATATCACCTACCAGGCCGCTTTCGTTCTACGCGCGAACATGCTGTCCGCCGCCAAGCTGCGACACTTCATTGCCGAAGTCGAGCCGCGGATGTGTGTCGTCCTCGCCGATGCGGGGCCCATGGGGCTGCGCAAGGGAACTGGGTTTCTCATAGGCCCCGATCTGATCATCACGGCATATCACACGCTCAAATATCATCTGCACGACGAGGAGATGCTTGCCGATCCGCCGGGAGACTGCCGTGCGGTCTTCGATCACCTCTATGGCGATCCCATTGATACCGTGGATCCCGACGACCCTGACCTGCGGCGCATTCCATTCGCAAAGGAATGGCTGAAGAGAGCGAGCAATGAGGACAAGTTCGACTACGCTTTGGTCAAGCTCGCCGAGAAGATCGGCGATGAGAGTTATGCCGCCAATGGCGGGCGGCGGCGCCACTGGTTCAGCTATGCGGACTGCAAGCCCGGCCCCGATGAGCGCATCATCATTCCTCAACACCCCGAAGGCTCGAATCTGCAGCAGGACTTCGGGCGTTATGTCGAGTCCGACGCCGAGGAAGTCCGCATTCGCTACACGACGGAGACTTTTCCCGGCTCCTCGGGCGCGCCCTGCTTCGATGGCAAGCATCGCCTCGTCGGAATGCATCATGGCGTCTACAAGCCTAATGACGTCGAGGTGTTGAACCAGGCAATCCGCTTCGATCATATCGCCCATGAGATCGACGAGTATCTCAAGGAAAGCCGCGAGGAGGCCGAGCGTGCCGAGATCTGGAGTGTCACGGCGAGCCCGCAGCCGCCCCGGCCCATTCTCGGCCGCAGAGCCCTGATCGACTGGATCAGCTCAGCCGAGGCCGGCGCCATCAAGCCAAGCAGCCGCGTTCTGGTGGTCGAGGCATCGGCGCCCTATGCGGGGCGGGGCTTTACGATCGAGATTCTGAGGGCAGCGCGGCGGGAATCTCAGGATCCCGTCGTGGTCCTCGGCAACGAGCGCGGCGCCGACGGCAAGCGTCAGCCTCTGCCGCAGCTCGCCGACGATGCTCTGAGGATCATCCTGCAGCAATTGCCATTCGCGGTCCGATCCGATCCCTTCCCGCCGCGGCCGGGAATTGGAACGCCCGGCGAGTCGAAGCTGGAAAAATGGGTCTCCGACGACTTGCTCCGCGCCCTCGAGGAGACGCTGGCCTTCAACCGTCGGCGGGTCGTCGACGAGCGGAACGTGGCGGCCGAGACTGCGCGACAGATTAAGGTCCTCGTCGAAGATGCGCGCAAGGAAGTGCAGGGGGAAGCTGACGAGAAACGCGTCGCGTTGATCGAGGAGAAGGGTCGCAAGCTCGAAGCCTCGGCCCAGCAGGAAAACGCCCAGCCGCTGTCGCAGACCCGGTGGGAGCGCATCTGGATCGCCGTGATCATGACGAAGGACACTCATCTTTCGAAGGAGTTGATCGAGCTCCTGGCCGGACTGGCAAAGGCCACGAATGACGAGCTGGCGCGCCTCCGGCTTCTGTTTATCGGCGACGTCCCGCAGTCCTTGAAGTCGCTCAGCTCGAATATGGCCGAGGCCCTCGACCCTGCCAGTATTGGCATCGGAGATTATTCGCGCTGTGTGCAGCAGATTGCCTCGAGCCTGGGCCGCCATCCCACGCCGGAATTCATCAACGGCATCGTGGCCGGCTCGAGCGAGCTCATCGATGAGAGCAAGATGAGGCCGGACCGGCTGACCTTTCTGCAAGGGGCGCTGACGCGCACGTCGACCAATCGCAAGCTGTGGGATAGTTTGCAATGACCGACTGGAAAGCCATCTTCAAGGATATCGCCGACGCGACGGCCAAGGAGTTGGCCGCGAACGATGGTCCCGGGCCGGCGATTACGCCTCCGCCGCTTCCGGACCTGACCGATGCGGTCATCACGGCGGCGATCACCGACACGTTCCGCTCGATACCGTATGGACCGCCGCTTCCGGACGACATCCTGGCCGGCGATGAGGAAGCAGCACTTCTTGCCCACTCGGTTGCGGTCATCATTGGCGGCCAACGGCGCCTGCGATTGAGCGACGGCGCGCGCGCGGATCTTTTGCGCAAGGCCGCGGAGCTGCCGCGGTTCGGCGAACTGCTCGCGCAAGGTGTCGATTACGAAAGCCGTCCCGACATATTCGACGAGATCACCGGCAATCCCGCCCGCCAGGCCAATGCCTGGCTTCGTTGCTTCCTGGCGGGCAGGCTGGGCGACATCCATAGGGCTCCCCCTGACGAGCTGCGCGCCGCGTTGACGGCGCGTGCGAGTCTGACCGGCTGCGCGATACCGGACGGCATACCGACGATGGATGATCTTCGTCGCGCATTGAGCTATGCGGAACTGCTGGAGCCTTTGCGCATCCTCATCGGATCCGAAAGCGGCTGGGCGGGCCGCGAGCCGTCGGACCGGTTTGCCGGGCGGAAGAAGGAGCTGGAGCGGCTGCGAAGCTTCGTCGACGAGCTTGAGTCGCACTCGATCGGAGAAACGATCAGGCGCGGTGTCGCGCGTGGCGTCGAGACCGCCGCCGGCTGGTTCGGCTTGTCCAAGGCTTCGCTCCTCACCGTCATCGCGGGCGGAGGGCTGGGCAAATCCGCCCTCATCGCCAAATTCGTGCTGGAGCATGCCGTCCGCCATAGTGAACCTGATCGCCGGACCTTTCCTTTCGTCTATATGGATTTCGATCGCGCCACCGTGCGCACGACCGATTCCCGCCTGCTGCTGCTGGAGGTTCTGCGTCAGTTGTCATTTCAGTATCCGAGCGCCGCCGGAGAACTGGGCTCACTCGCCGAGACCTTACGGTCGACGCTGGGTGGAGCCCTGACGCCGGAGCGCGAGCCATATGCGGAGCTGCGCCGGGTCCTGCGTGATTTCGCCGGCGTCGGCGAGCGGCGCTTCCTTCTGGTTCTGGATACATTCGAGGTCGTGCAATTCGACCAGCAGACCCTGGAGGCCGTCGACAACTTTCTCGCCAGCTTGATCGGCGCCGAAGGATTTCCAGAGTTGCGTATCGTCATCGCCGGGCGAGAAGAACTCGAGCAGGGAATGCTCTTTCCAGTGCTGGTGGTGACGGCTCAGCCTCTCGTGCTGCGGCCGCTCAATGTTTCGGACGCGGTCGAGATGGCGAACAAGCTGGGCGAGTCGCTCATGGAACGGGAGTGGAATCCCCGCTGGGCGAGACGGATCGCGGGCAAGGCGACGGAGGACAAATCGGGTCGCCGGGAGCCGCTGTCGATCCGCGTGGCGGTGGACCTGTTGAAGTCGGAGAATCCGGAGAAGCGCGATGAGCTTTCCCTCGAGATAAAGGCGAAAGGCGAGAAAGCCCATGCGAGCTTCGTGGGGACCCTGTACCAAAGGCGCGTTCTCGGTCATGTCAGGGGCGGATCCGACGTCGGCAAGCTCGCCTGGCCGGGACTTGTTTTCCGCAATGTCACGATCGAGATCGTCCAGGAGGTTCTGGCACCGATGTGTGGGCTCACCACCGCGGCCGCGGACGAAGCCTTCGATCTGCTCGGAAAAGAAGTGTGGCTCGTCGATGTCGTCGAGGAGCCGACGGGCAAAGTGCTGCGCCACAAACGGGAGCTGCGCGCCAGGACCCTGCCGCTCATGCGCCGCCACAAGGAGAAGACGGCGGAGGGCAAGGTCCTTTCATTCGACGACGTGAACATTCGCGCGATCGAATATTATCGTGACCGGCGAACCCTGCCAGGCAGCCGCGCCGAATGGATCTATCATCGCCTGCTCGCCGGAGAGAGTCCGGAATCGGTCGATGAGCAATGGTCCGATGAGTGCCGCACGCGGCTGAGTGATGCTGCCTTCGACTTCGAACCGGACGATCGGGCACAATCATATCTCCTCGGCAAGACGACGGGCCGTCTGGTGACTCCGCGCAAGCTCGCCGGCATGCGCCAGGCCGGCGCGTGGATCGTATTTGACCATGTCGAGCGGGTTGCGCCAGAGCTCGGGGACTTCGACGACGTGGCGGTACGGCCGGAAGTGATCGAGCTGGCCAGGATGCAGAAGGCCGGCCGCTTGCGGCCGGAAACCGAAGCGGTGCGCAGGACGATCCTGGCCAAGACAGGGCAATGGGGATCGCAACCGCTGACCGTTGGCGCCGCCTCGCCATGGGCATCGCGGATCGATTTCGCCAGTCGCTATTTGCGGGCGCATAACGCTCTCTATGATATCGGCGAATCTGAGCTTGCGGCCGAGGCGGTCCAGGGCACGCAGGCCGAGGTCTATCGAAGCCTCGCGCAGGATCTCGCCACAGCCGCGATCCTGGGCGATACATCTTATTATCAAGCGATCGATGAAAGGCTGTCCTATTGCATCGAGGACCTGCGGCCCGTGACGCCCAGGCTCGATGGCGGATCGCTTCGCATGGCGGCCATCTTCGGAAATCGTTCCTGTACGCCCGCGGCCCGATTGCTGTTGGCGACGATGGGGAACTTCCCGACCTGCAGCGGTGATGAATTGCGCCTGATCGTGAGCGAAATGGGAGCTGACTTCGTGATGCGGGTGTTGCCTGATCAGGCGGACTTGATCGATGCTGCTCTGCAGGCGACCGGCCCGCTGCGGATCGAGGGCCTGAAGCTGAGCAAGTTGCTCTCTGAAGCCTACGACGCCATGCCGACGAAAGGTATGCAGCGTATCCGGAAGTTCTTTTCATTGCGGCGGGAGGACTGGGTCACGGTGTTCGGCTACGCTTGTGCGCGGTGTGCGCCGAAGAACGACAGTGCATTGTCGGACCAGATCAAAGAGCGTCTCGATCAATATGTCTCTCATATCGGGCGATCCTGGTATGACCGCTCCTTCTGGCGGAGTCCGGATGAGCTTTGGGATTCGACCGCCGGTGGTGATTTTATCTCGCTCATGCGGATTGCGGATGAGGCCAGCGATCTTGCGGGAATGGCGCGCGTCATCGAAGAAGCTGTTCCCCAGCCCGATGGCGTCGATTTGCGCCGGCTGCTGAACGCGGAGAAAACCTGGAGCGGCAATATCGAGCGGCTGACGATGGCCGAAGGCGGTGATGCTCCGGAGCGACCGCCGCCGCCCGGGCCGATCGTCGATACCGGTGATCCGCAGAGGGGCCGCTGGGGCGGCTTGGCGGAACGGGACGGCAGGCGCTTGCTGGCAAAGTTCACGGACACGAAGTCGTCCTGGACCTTCCAGGTCGACCTGATCGTCGAAGTGACCGATGAGAGCGAGCTCTTCGGACCCGTCGTGTTCCATTTGCATCATACGTTTTCCAGCGGCGCCATCCATATCCGCCGCGTACAGGAGAAGCGCCGCTGCGTGCTCTATGATGTGCGCGCCTGGGGAGCTTTCACGATCGGCGCGCAAGTACGGGATAAGGACGGCCAGTGGATCGGGCTCGAGCTCAATCTCGCCGATCTCAGCGAGTTGCCGCGCAAGTTTCGCGAGCGATAGAGCATCGGCCCGAAAAGTGCGAAGCGGTTTTCGGACAAGCCGATGCGTAAAGCAAAGAGATAGAGCGCCACGGCGATTCCAACGGAACGCCCGGCGCTCTAGAATTCATGCGGGATTTCAAACGTATTTTGCTCCTTGCGCCTTCATCTGGTCCTTGAGCGCGGTGAAGGCGTGCGCCCAATTGGCGGAGCGGGCGAGGCCGCCGAAGTGAAGTCCGACGACGCGAGCGCCCTCCGTCGCGAATTCGACGACGGCGGAGCCTGAATTGCCGCGCAACGTCGAGCAGTCATGCACGAATACCCAGCGATTGGCCTTGTCGTCTTCGAGCGATCCAGGCGACTTCCGGATCCGGCCGGGGGCGAATTTCTTGCATTCGAAATCATCGTCGAAAACCTTGGCGATCACCGCGGCGACTTCGTAGCCGGGGGCCGGCGTCAATTTCGTCTTCCAGGGTTTGGGGCGTCCCGGAAAGCCGATCGTATAGACCCAGCTCCTCGCCTTTACCTTGCCCTCGTCGCCGTCGAACGTCACGGTGCCGGGCCATGGCGCATCGGCGATCGGCGCGATCTCCAGAACCGCCAGATCCAGGCGCGCGAAATCGATTTCCTGGTTGATCCGGTCGGCGCCGCAGAATTTCACATTCACGATCTTGAAGCCCGGCTCGGACTTGCCGCCTGCCTCGCCGACAAAATCGATGGTCGTTTTGCCGGGCCCGGTGAAGGACCAGCGGCCATTCTTTTTCTGGGTCGCGATCTCCTCGAGCACATGGCGAGCCGTCACCACACGGCCTTGGGCGAAATGGATGGCCGTTCCGACAAGTGTCCCGTCCGGCAGGCTGATGCGGCCGATGGCGCTGATGACGGCGCGAATCTCGTCCTGCATCTGCAGCAGCTTGAACTCGAAGGGCTTGTATCCCGCCGCCGCCGGATTGACGAAGCCGTCCTGAATATTGAGGCTGGGCCGCTCGAATATCTGCACGACCGCTTCGAGACCGAGTGCTTCGCGAAAATTGAACTGGGCCGCCGGGTCGCCCGCTTTGGCCAGCGCCGATGCAGCGCCTTTGGCGATTTCGTGGGCAAACTCGGGATCGCGCGCCGAAGCAAGGTGCTGCGCCAGAAGATCCATCCGTTCCTTCAGATCGAGACCGGCGCCGCTCGATTCCTTCCCGCCCGCACTTCCCCCGAGCTTAAAAAGCTCGGCCGAGCTTTTGTCGATCGCAACGACATCGTCCAAGTCGAGCATAGTGTGTCCAACCGATGGGGCTCAAATATAACCTGAGAGCAGACTTGTGCGCAGCTGAACTTTACTTAGATCCTAATCTAACTGAATATTATTACTTTCGAATATTTCAAAGAGTGGAGCAGCGCTAGATATTGCGACGAAGCAAAACAGATGCAGTCGGGAGGAAACCATGACCAATGCATCGTCGCGCCGTGCCTTTCTTGCCAAAGCGGGAGCCGGTGCTGGCTCTCTCGCTGTGCTTGCCGGTCTCAATCGATCGGCCGAAGCTCAAGACAGCTCACCGGTCATCGTCGGCGGCCCTCTGCCGCTGACCGGCGCCATCGCCGCCGACGGCGTCGAATTCAAGCGCGGCCTCGAAATGGCGGCCGAGGAGATCAATGCGCTGGGCGGCATATTGGGCCGTCCGATCCAGCTCGCTTTCGAGGACACTGAATCCAAGGGCGATGACGTCATCATCAGCGCCGGTCAGCGCCTCATCGATAAGCACAATGCCAATGTCCTGATCTCGGGCTACAATCTGGGCTCGCAGACCGCACTGCAAGGCGTCGCGTCGGGCGCCTCGCTCATTTATCTCCATGCCGATACAGCACGCGCCCATACCGATCTCGTTGCCAAGGAGCCGGACAAATACTGGAGTTGCTTCATGTATTGTCCCTCCGAGCTCTATTACGGCTTCGCCTATCTCGACTTCGTCAAGCATCTCGAAACCTCGGGCCAGCTCAAGCTGCCGAACAGGAAGCTGGCGCTGATCACCGGGCCGATCACCTATTCGATCAATATCGCCAAATCGATCGAGGCCAAGGCGGTCGACTATGGCTATGAAGTCTCGCTCTATGAGACCGTGCAGGCGCCGACCTCCGAATGGGGACCGACGCTCGCCAAGCTCCGCGAGAATCCGCCGGGCCTGATCGTGGTGACGCATTTCTTCCCGCAGGATCAGGCGCAGTTCATGATCCAGTTCCTCACCAACCCGACCGACAGCCTGGTCTATCTGCAATATGGCGCGTCGCTCGCCGCCTTCCGCGACATCGCCGGCGACGCCTCGCACGGCGTCCTTTATGCGACCAATATCGGCGTCCTGCAGGACGAGATCGGTCTCGGCTTCACCAAGAGCTATATCGCCCGCAACGATCAGAAGGCCTCGCCCAATGGCGGCGGCCAGACTTATTCGGCGCTGCATCTCTATGCCGTGGCCGCGGCACTCGCCGGCGGTCCAGGCACTGCTTACGAGGAAGAGCAGAACCGCAAGATCGCGGCGCGCCTCAAGGCGCTGACTTTCCGCTCTCCGATGGGGGTCATCCGTTTCGACCAGCAGACCCAGGCGGCGCTGTCCTATCCGGTGCAGACCAAGGATCCGTCGCTCGGCATGGCGCACATCTTCAGCCAGATCAAGAACAAGGCGGAGAACGGGCACATCATTTCGCCTTCGCCTTATGACATCGCTAAGTTCGAGAAGCCGGCCTGGATGAAGTGACGGGGAAGCTCCGTGTCCGGCGTCCCGCCTCTTCTCGAATGTCGCAACGTGGCCAAGTTCTATGGCGCGCTCGCCGCCGTCGATGGTGTCGATCTCGCCATCCATCGCGGCGAGACCGTCGGTATCGGTGGCCCCAATGGCGCCGGCAAGACGACCTTCTTCGATCTGATCTCGGGATTGACCAAGGTCAGCTCAGGCGCGGTGCTCTATCAGGGCGAGAACATCACGGGCAGGGCGCCCTATCTTCTGTTCCATGACGGCATGGCGCGCACTTTCCAGGTGACCAGCGGTTTCGGCGGTCTCACTGTGCTGCAGAACATGCTGGCCGCCGTCATCTATGGCGGCGGCCGCACCAAGCCCGGGCTTCTGATTGGGCGCAGCGACCGGGACAGAGCGATGGCGGCCCTCGCGAGTTTCGACCTTGCCGATCTCGCCGGAAGACGCGTGTCCGATATCCCGGTGCTGGCGCGCAAGAAGCTGATGGTCGCCACGGCGGTCGTTCATGAGCCGAAGATCCTATTGCTCGATGAACCGGTCGGCGGCCTTCTGCCGACAGAGGTCGATGAATTCATCGGCTTGATGAAGAGCCTCCGCGACCGCGGCATCTGCATCGTCTTTATCGAGCATGTGATGCGGTTTCTGACCGCCGTCGCCGACCGCGCTTTGATCATGCATCAGGGCAAGCTCATTTATGACGGCGTGCCGGGCGGTCTCGCCAAGGATGCGCAAGTGCGCTCGGTTTATCTGGGCTCTGAAGCCGAGAGCCTGGAGACACCGGCATGAGCGCGCTTCTCGCCGTCAAGGATCTGACGACCGGCTACCGCCATATCCGTGTCCTGCATGAGGTGAGTTTCGCGGTCGAGCGTGGCGGCATCACCGCGGTCATCGGGCCGAACGGCCATGGCAAAACGACTTTGCTGCGCGCCCTTTCCGGGCTGCTGCCGTCCTGGTCAGGTGAGGTCGAATTCGATGGCGCGGCGGTGGCGCCGGGCGCGCCGGGGCGCGCCCGCGTCGGCCTGGTGCTCGTTCCGCAAGGCGACCAGCTCTTCACCGGCATGACGGTCGAGGAAAATCTGATGATGGGCGGCTATGTGCGCCAGGACATGGCGGATATCCGCGCGACGCTCGCCGAGGTGTTCGAGCTGTTTCCGCGCCTCAAGGAGCGCCGCGCCCAGCGCGCCAGCAGCCTGTCTGGCGGCGAGCGCCGCATGGTCGGCATCGGCCGCGGTCTGATGGCCAAGGCCAAGCTGATGATGATCGACGAGCCATCTTTGGGGCTGGCGCCCTTGATCATCGAGCAGATCTATCAGGCGCTGGCCGAGCTTGCCAAACGCGGCCAGTCGATCCTGGTCGTCGAGGAGAATCCGGGCCGCGTCGCCAAGGTGGCGACCGCTTTCCATCTAATGGATGGCGGCCGCTTCGCCTGGAGCGGCTCCGCGGCCGACCTCGGACGATCAGGCCATATTCTCAAAACCTATCTCGGTGGACATTGACATGCAGGCCGTTCTCCAGATCCTCGTCACCGGCCTCACGCTAGGCTCGATGTATGCGCTCGCTTCCGTCGGCCTCGCTTTGACCTATGGCACCATGCGCATGTTCAACATGGCGCATGGGGTGTTCATGACGGTCGGCGCCTATGCCACCTATATGGCCGCCTCCCTCTGGGGACTGCCATTGCCGCTCGCTTTCTTGTTCGGCCTCGCCGCCGGCGGGCTGATCGGTGCCGTCATGCATCTGCTCGTCGTCCGCTTCATGCTCGACACCGAGGGCTTCGAGGTCAATATCATCGTGGCGACGGCCGGCGTCGCCATCTTGCTGCAGGATCTTCTCCTCAAATATTATGGCGCTTATCCGTTTCGCCAACCGGCGCAGATCGAAGGCGTGTTCCGCATCGGCGACATCGCCGTCACCTGGCAATCGGTCGGCATCCTGGTCATGGCGGCGACGCTCATCGGCGCCATCGCCTGGCTCCTGACCCATACGCGCTTCGGTCTCGCCATCCGCGCCACCGCCATGAACCGCGAGGCGGCGCTGCTCATGGGTGTCGAGGCCGGACGCACCTATCTGCAGGTGCTTGTCATCGCCGGCGTTCTTGCCGCCGCCGCCGGCATCCTCATCTCGTCGCTGGCGACACTCTCGCCCGACATGGGCGCCAATCCGCTGCTGCGCGCCTTTGTCATCTGCGTGGTGGCGGGCCTCGGCAGCGTGACCGGCGCCGGCATAGCGGCGCTGGCCCTCGGCCTCTGCGAAGCGGCGATCCAATATTATCTCGGCGTCCGCTACGGCTTTCCCGTCATGCTCCTGCTTGTCATCATCGTGCTGATCTGGCGGCCGGCCGGCCTGTTCGGCCAGCAGGAGGTCGTCCGCTCATGATGCCGGCGCATGACATGAGCCGGCATCTTCTGGGCGCCGTGCTTCTCCTCGCCGCCTTGTCGGTTCTGCCCTTCCTCGTCACCGAGCGTTATGCCTTGGGCGAGCTCATCACCTTCCTCATCTGGGCCTCGGTCGCGGTGCAATGGAATGTGCTGACCGGCCATGCCGGAGTCTTCTCGCTCGGGCAGATGCTGTTCTTCGCCATCGGCTCTTATTGCGTAGCGATGTTCGCGGTCTATTTCGGCCTGCCGCCCTGGGCGTCGATGCCGGTGGCGGGCCTCGCCGCAGGCGTTGCGGCTCTGCTCATCGGCCTTGCCTGCCTGAGGCTCGCCGCCGCCTATGTGGCGCTCCTGACCTTCGCCATTACCTACATGGTCTACACGCTCATCATCACCGATTCCGCCTGCTACATCACGACCGGCGGCACCTGCACGCCCTTCTTCGGCGGCACCAACGGCTTCTCCCAGTTCGCCGATCTCGGCTTCCGCAAGCTCTTGAAAGGCAATTGGATCGTCGGCAACTATTTCGCGGTCCTCGCCGTCTTCGCGCTCTCTTTCGTCGCCTCGATCATCGTGATCCATGGCCGGCTCGGGCTCGCCTTCCGCGCCACCAGCGACAGCGCCATCTATGCCGCGGCGCGCGGCATCAACCGGACGAAGTTCCAGATCATCGCTTTCGTCGTCACCGCCTTCTTCACCGGGCTGGCCGGCGCTTCCTATGCCGCGCATTTCCGCTTCGCCGGCCCCAGCCTGTTCGAGCTTTCGACGCTGATGTTCGTGCTCTCGATGGTGATTGTCGGCGGTCTCAAATCGACCTGGGGACCGATCTTCGGAGCGGCCCTGATGATGATCCTGGTCGAGGTCGGCAAGAGCATGGGCGATGTGCGCAACACCTTGATCGGGCTCGTGCTGGTGGTCTTCGTGCTGCTTCTGCCGCGGGGCCTGGCGGGAGCCTGGGCCACGCTGCTCGACAGGCTGCGCCGCCCGAAGGCTGTGTCACCGGCGCTCGAGCCCGCCATTCCATCGCATCTCCGCGTGTCGCGCACCCGCCCACTTGCCGCACCGAACGGCTTCGTGCCGGCGACACCGTCTTATTCCGCGCGCTTCAGCCCCAAGGTGACGGCACTGCCGATGGCGTTCCTCGGCGTGCAGTTCGGCGCGGCGTCGCCCGAAAGCGCCAGGGCGATCGCGCTTCATCAGCAGGGTTTTGCGAAACCATTCGGTCCATCCGTCTGGGATCGCGCCGAATATGTCGATGAGCGGGGATACACCAACAGTATTCTCGTCGGCTATTGGGACGACCAGCAGACTTATGAGTGCTGGTCTGCGAGCCTGCCGGAGGACTGGTGGCGGGCCGGCGCATCGCTCGACGGTGAGCTGGGCTTCTTCCGCGAATGTTACACGCCCTCCGTCGCCGACACCGAAACGACATTCTCGCATCCGCATCCGGAAGGTTACGCGACGATCGCCCCGGCGATGAGCGGGATGACCGACACCCATGGCTATTGGGGCAGCGCCCGCGACCGGATCCCGCGCGCCCAGACCGATGATCTGGAGCCTCACGGCGCCCCGACAGCCGCGCTCGCGGGAAGCACCGACACATTGCGCCGCCATATCGTCGTGATGCCGCATGACAATCTATGCCTGCTGCGCTCCGGCCAGGACTGGACTGACACCGATGTGGAAGAGCGCCGCTTCTATCTCGACAGTGTGAAGCCGAAGCTCGACGCCGGCATGGAATTCATCCGCGATGAAGGCGGGAAGGTCGGCTGCTGTTTCAATCGCTACATGACCCTCCTCGCGCCGGCGGGTCCGCTCGACAAAACCTACAGCCTGAGCGCCTGGCGCAGCCTCGGCGAGCTCGAGGCCTGGGTGAAGACTGACAGCCATCTCGCGATCTTCGCGGCGGGCACTCGGCACTACCGTACTTTCAAGGATGCGCGCTTGCGCCTCTATCATGAGATGAGCGTGATCAGGGCCGAGGATCAGTCCTTCGAATATTACAACTGTCATGACCGCACCGGCATGCTCAATGCCCTGAACCGGGCCTAGCTTGCATGCCGCTTTTCGCGACACTTGTTTCGGCAGCCGAGGCCTTGCGTGCGAGGCGCGTCTCCGCGCCGGAGTTGCTGCGCGACGTTCTCGACCGGATCGCCAGGGATGATCGTTTCATCCGCGCCTATAGTGACCTGATGCCTGAAGTCGCTGGGGCGGAAGCGAAAGCCGCGGAGCTGCGCTTTGCGCGCGGTGAACCCCTCGGTCCGCTCGACGGTGTCCCGGTCGCCATCAAGGACCTGATCGACACGACACCGGCCATCTGCCGCGCCGGGCTGCCGCAGTTGGCCGAGTATCGCCCCGGGCATGACGCCGATGTCGTTGCCCAGCTGCGCCGGGCCGGCGCTGTCATCATCGGCGTGCTCGAGACCGATGCCGGTGCTTTTGGGACGCGCACGCCGCAGGTCATCAATCCGATCGCGCCCGATCTCATCGCCGGTGGATCGAGCGGCGGCCCCGGAGCGGCGGTCTGCGCGGGGTTCGCTTATGGCGCGATCGGCACCGATACGGGCGGCAGCATTCGTATTCCGGCCGCCTGCTGCTCGGTGGCGGGACTCAAGCCGACTTGGGGCCGTGTGAGTGCGAAAGGCGTGCGTCCCTTGGCGCAGTCCTGCGATCATGTCGGGCCCTTGGCCCGTAGCGTGGCCGATCTGCAGGCGATCCAGGCGGTTCTCGATCCGCCACAGGAGGCGGCGCCGACGCCGGGCTTGCGGATCGGTACGGCCTCGGATTATTTCGCCGACGCCGATCCGCTGGTGCTGCGGGCGATGGCACATGTCACATCGGCGCTCGCGGAAGCGCGTCATCGGATTGTCGATCTGCGCTTGCCAATACCGGACGACATCATGGACTCGCATATGGTCACCGTGACGCACGAGGCCGCCCGTTATCACACCGAGCAGTTTCCCGGCCTGTGGCAGGCGCATCCCGATATCGCCCGCGACGGCATCGAGCTCGGCCGGACATTCAGCGACGAGGACTATGCCCGGGCGCAAGCCAAGCGGCGCCGGATCGCCGAGCTGGTGGAAGGGCTGTTCGAGACCGTCGACATCCTGATCCTGCCGACCTTGCCAATGGATGCGCCGGCGCGTGAGGCTGACACCGTGTCCTTGCGCGGCCACAGGATGCCGGTCCTCGACGCCACCATCCGTTATACGGCGCTGTTCAACCATACCGGTCATCCGGTGGTGTCGATCCCGGCTTTCGGTCTGGCGGACGGCCGGGCGCTGAGCGTGCAGATCGTCGGCGCCCGCCACAGCGACCAGAGATTGCTCGCCATGGCGCGTCATTTGGAGGATATATTCGCCGTGACCGTCAACTATGAGGATCTGGTGAGAGCAGCGCAGATGGATGTGCGCCGCTTACGCCGCCATTAGCCTGAGGAGACCCGCATGCCGCATGATCATGATGACGACGACCATGAACACGACCCGCTGGAGCAGGGCGCGAGCTTGAGGGTGCGGGCGCTCGAGGAGCTGATGGTCGCCAAGGGATTGGTCGATCCCAAGGCGCTTGACCGTATCGTCGAATATTACGAGCGCGAAACCGGCCCGCGCAATGGCGCGAAGGTGGTGGCCCGCGCCTGGCTGGAGCCGGACTTCCACGACTGGCTGCTTCGCGATGGCACCGCCGCCATCCATGCCATGGGCTTTATGGGTTATCAGGGCGAGCATATGCGTGTGGTCGCCAACACGCCCAAGCTCCACAATGTCGTCGTCTGCACTCTGTGCTCCTGCTATCCCTGGCCGGTGCTCGGTCTGCCGCCGGCCTGGTACAAGGGGGCTGCCTATCGCTCGCGCGTCGTACGTGAGCCGCGCGCCGTGCTGAAGGAGTTCGGCCTCGACATCGGCACCGATATCGAGATCAAGGTGTGGGATTCGACGGCGGAAATCCGTTACATGGTTCTGCCCCTGCGTCCTGAGAATACGGAAGCCTTCAGTCTCGATCAACTGGCCGGGCTCGTCACCCGCGACGGCATGATCGGCACGGCGCGGCTTTAGAGCGGAGGAGGACAATCATGGACGGTATTCATGATCTGGGCGGCATGCATGGCTTCGGGCCGGTTCCCATCGAGACGGGAGATTATGTCTTCAAGGCGCAATGGCAGCGTCGCGCCTTCGCGCTGGCGGAATTGCTGGGCGGCCCCGTGCCTTATAGCGCCGACCAGCACCGCCAGGAGATCGAGCGGATGCCCGCCGCCGATTATCTGAAGCTGGATTATTTCGAGAAATGGATCGTCGGAGCGGAAGCCCTGCTATTGCAGGCCGGGCTCGTGAGCGCGGAGGAGCTGCGCACCGGCCGCAAGCTTTTCGACGTGGATCTCGCCCGTCATCCAAAAGTCGATGTGGAAAATCTCGTCGCCGTCATGCGCGCCGGCGCGCAGCTCAATTTTCCTGATGATGCGCGCAAGTCGCGTTACACCATTGGACAGACTGTGCGGGTGATCAAGGATTCGCCCTCAGGCCATACACGCGCGCCGCGTTATATGCGCGGCCGGGCCGGACAGGTCGTCGCCGGCCACGGCGTGTTCCAGTTCGCCGATGCGGTGGCGGCGGGCCGGGGGCCGGAGCCGCAACACGTCTACACCGTTGCCTTCACCGCGCGCGAGCTTTGGGGCCGCGATGCTGAGGCCGCGGATATGATCCATGCCGATCTCTGGGAGAGCTATCTTGAACCAGCCTGATGATCATCGCCTGGCGATCACGGCGCTCGAACGGGCGCGACCGCCGCAATCACCCCTCTTTCACGCGCCGTGGCAGGCGCGTGTCTTCGCGCTCATCGTCGAAGCGGTCAAAGAAGGTCATTTCCCCTGGACCGACTTTCAGGCGCGCCTGGTCGCGGCATTGGCGCGCCACGATGATGCGGCGCATTGCGAGAGCGACGAGCATATCGAACGGCACTATTTCGACGCCTGGCTCATTGCCGCCGAGGAAACGCTTCAGGCGCTGGGCCTGATCGCGGCCGGGGACGTCGAGCGCCAGATCGAGGCGGTGCGCGCCGAGGTCGATAGGATTCGCGCCATCCAGCAGCCTCTGGCTTTCGTACACAAATAGAGTTCATTCGGCCGTCAACTGCTCCTTGGCCATCGCCATGAGCAGGTCATAGAACTTGACTTCGGCGGGTGTGCGCGCGGCGGATTTTCGCCGGATCACCTCATAGGTCGAGTCATAGGCATAGAGCTCGGGGCGGATCGTGCGCATCTGCTTCTTCGCCGTCCATTGCTCGGCATAGTGCACCGGAAGAAAGGCCAGATACTGGCCCGACAGGATGAGATGGGCGAGGCCTTCGATACTGTGGGCCCGCGCGGTGAAATTGAGATTGCGCTCGTTCTCAGGCAACTGATCGGCCGAGACATAGCCGCGCTGGGCGTGCGCGCAGGCCTCGATGGCGGCGAGGTCGATCTTGGGCGCGTGCTTGTAGAGCGGATGTTTCTTGCCGCAGTAGAGCTCCATGCGTGAGGTGAAGATCGGCGCATAGCTCAGCTGCGACAGACGGCGCGGAAAGAAGCCGATGGCCATATGCGCCTGGGCGCCGAGGACCATTTCCTCGAGCTTGTTGGGCGGCGCGACATGGACGGTGAAGTCGACCGAATGGGTGAGCTTGCCGAAACGCGCTATGGCGTCGCCGAGCTGGAACTTGTGATGAAAGACCGCATTGTCGATGATGCCGATCTGCAATTCGCCGACCAGCCGGTCATGGCCGAGCGCCACGCTGCGGAAGTCCTCGATGTGATTGAACAGCGCATTGGTTGCGTCATAGACGCGCTGGCCGTCTTCGGTGAGCGCGAAGCCGCCGCGGCCGCGCTGGCAGAGCGACATGCCGAGCCGCGTCTCCAGATTCTTGATGTGGATGCTGATCGTCGCCTGGCTGACATTGAGCTCGGTCTGGGCCAGCGCGAAGCCGCCGCTGCGGGCCACCGTCATGAAGACATGCAGGAGCTTGAGATCGACAGTGCTGATCGAGGGAATGGTCATCGCCGTGAAACTTAGAGGATACTCAAAGCGAATATTATCACTTTCAGATGGCTCAATATAGCGGCTTCTGCGAGGAGTGACGATGGTTCAACGGGGCAATGCGTGTTGCGGTGGGCAAGCTGAACAGGATCGAGATCGATATTGCGCGGCTCTGGCGTGATCTCGAGGCGTCGGCACAGATCGGACCGGCCCGTGCCGGCGGCCTCAGCCGTCTGGCCTTGAGCGACGAAGACAAGGCCATGCGCGACACTTTCGTGAGATGGTGCGCGGAGGCAGGTCTGGCGGTGCGGGTCGATGCTTTCGGCAACATCTTCGCGCGCCGTGCCGGCTTGGAAGAGGCCGCCTCTGCGATATTGATCGGAAGCCATCTCGACACCCAGGTCGCCGGCGGGCGTTACGACGGCATATTGGGCGTGCTCGCCGGGCTCGAGGTCATCCGGACATTGAACGATCACGCCGTAGTGACGCGGCGTCCCATCGAGGTCGTGAGCTGGACGAATGAAGAAGGTGTTCGCTTTCAGCCGCCGATGCTGGGATCAGGCGCTTTTGCCGGCGTCCATGACCCTGGCTGGGTTCACCGCCAGCTGGATGGCGGCAACACGACCTTCGCCGCGGAGTTGGAGCGCATCGGCTATCTCGGGTCCGACAGCCTGTGTCCGGCGCAATACGATTCCTATTTCGAGCTTCACATCGAGCAGGACGATGTGCTCGACACCGAGGGGCTCCATGTCGGGATCGTGACCGGCGGTTTCAGATCCTTTGGTCTCGAGCTCTGCATCACTGGAGAGAATGCGCATTCCGGTCCTACGCGGATGCGTCGGCGCCGGAATGCTCTGGTCGGCGCTTCCCTGCTGATCGCCAGGCTCAACGAGATCGGCTGGTCGCATGAGCCGGAGGGGCGCACGACCTCTTCGCGTCTGACGATCGCGCCGAACCGCTACGGGATCATCCCGCATCTTGCCGAATTGACGGTCGATCTGCGGCACCCCGACGCCGCGGCGGCGGCAGACATGCGTTCCCAGTTCCACGATTTTCTGCCGCTCGCGGCGCTGAAGGCGAATGTCGAGATCACGATTGAAAAGGAATGGAGCTTCGGCGATGTCGCCTTCGACGCGAAGCTGATCAATCTCGTCCGCAGCGTGGCGGCGGATCTGGGTGTGTCACACCGACACCTGCTGAGTGCCGCCGGCCACGATGCCTATAATATCTCCAAGGTCATCCCCACCGTGATGATCTTTACGCCGTGCCGCGATGGCGTCAGCCACAACGAAAGCGAGCATATCGAGCCCGCCTATACCGCGCCGGGTGTGAATGTGCTGTTCAACGCGGTCCTGCGCCGCGCCAATGCGTGACATCGCTCACGGAACCAAGATGCACTATGCGGCGTTGTTCCCGCGTTCTTAAACACAAGGGAATAGCTCAATGCTCAAAGGTGGCTTGTTGTGGCTGATCGGTATCCCGCTTCCGGTGATCCTCGTCCTGTATTTCATGGGCTACCTGCATTGAGCGTCACGCCGGTGTGAGGCCCAGCCTTTCGTCGCGCCGTCGCAGCCACGCGATGACGGGCAGCGAGAGCAGTACCATCCAGGCTTTGCCAATCACCTGGCCTTCGAGGAAAGCGAGGCTGCCGAAGGCCAGATAGAGAAACACCAGGCTGTCGATGACGAGGCCGATGGCGCTGCTGACGCCGACGGCCAGCACGAGGCCTTTCTTCTGCAGTGGCGTATAGACGAGAAGATCGGCGGTTTCCGACAGCAGGAACGCCGCCGCCGAGGCGATGACGAGATGCGGCGGCGCGAAGAAGGCCGACAGGAGCGCGCCGGCGAGGATGCCGGCCGCCGCCACTTTGAGACCGAGACGGCGCTGGATGAGATCGCGCAGAACCAGAGCGAGGCCGACCATCAGCACCCCGGACGGCGCCAGAAGACCGGGCGCCACCGGAACGAGGCACGGCCCTTGCGGCGTGCACACCGTGCCGACATGCAGGATGAGCCAATTGGCGGCCGGGATGCACAAAGCGAAGGCGATGAGGAAGGCTATGCCTTCGCGCCGGCGCACTGTCTTGAGATCGTGCTCCATCGTCATTCTCCGTCAGCCGCGGCCGCGATAGGGAGCGACGCCCTGGTCGGGAAGCCACAGGCCTTTGGGCGGCTCGCCGGTCTGCCAGAAGACATCGATCGGAATACCGCCGCGCGGATACCAGTAGCCGCCGATGCGCAGCCAGATCGGTTTCGCCACCTCGACGAACCGTTTCGCCACATAGACGGTGCAATGCTCGTGGAAGGCGCCGTGATTGCGGAAGCTGTGCAGGAAAAGCTTAAGCGACTTCGATTCGACGAGCAGCTTGTCGGGCGCGTAGTCGATGACGAGGTGGCCGAAATCGGGCTGGCCCGTCACCGGGCACATGGACGTGAATTCCGGACAGGTGAAGCGGGTGAGATAAAGCGTGCCTTCCTGCGGATTGGGCACGACATCGAGCTGCGCCGCTTCGGGTGATGCGGGAATCTCGGCGCCGCGGCCGAGCTGGGGTGCTTGTATGGGGTTGCTTGTCATGGCGGATTTCTACCACTTCCGGCTGAACCCGAATACAGGCGTCAGAGATCGAGCACCAGCCGGTCGCTGACGGCGCGCGAGCAGCACAGCATCATGACGCGATTGCTGGCGCGTTCGACATCGCTGAGCACGCTGTCGCGGTGGTCGGGGATGCCTTCCAGGACCGCGGTCTCGCAGGTTCCGCAGGTGCCCTCCTGGCATACCGTCTCGACATAGGTGCCGGACTTTCGGAGGGCATCGACGATCGTCTGATGGGGTTCGACGGTGAGTGAGCGGCCTGACCGTGCCAGCACGATCTCGAAGGCGCGATCGGCGACGGCAACAACCTCGCGCGGCTGGAAGCGCTCGACATGCAGCGTGCCGGCCGGCCACGCCTTGGCATGCCGCTCGACCGCCTGGACCAGCGGCTCGGGTCCGCAGCAATAGACGGCGCAGGATGAATCAACGCCGGCCAGATGCGTGTCGAGATCCAGCAGGCCATGTTCATCTTGCGGACGGATGAGCAGGTCGCCGGGCAGCGCCCGGAGCAAGTCCGTGAAGGCCATCGAGGCGCGGCTTCGACCGCCATAGAGCAAGGTCCATGGCCGCCGCGATCCGAGTGTCCGCAGCATCGGCAGCAGCGGCGTGATGCCGATGCCGCCGGCGATGAAGACATATCTCCTGGCATCGACGAGCCTGAAATGATTGCGCGGGCCGCGGACCGTCAATTGATCGCCGACCTTGAGATCGTCGTGCAGGAATGACGAGCCGCCGCGGCTTTGCGTCTCGCGCAGCACGCCTATGTTCCATCTGTCGCTCGCCGCGGGATCGCCGCAGAGCGAATATTGCCGCGTGAGTCCGTTCGGCAGAATCACGTCGATATGGGCACCTGGCTCCCAGGCGGGCAGCGGCGCGTCATGCGCGGCGCCAAACGTGATGCCCAGAACGCCCTCGGCTTCGGATGCGAGTGCGATGACCCGGGCGGCGAAAGGGGACTCGGCACTCATGGCTCATCGCGAGCCGGCGAGCCGGCTCTCATACCAGCGATAGAATGCCGCGGCCGGCGACTGGTGATGCGGATTGAGCGGCCCGGGCGTGTAACGGCGCATGCGCAGGCCGCGCTGCACTTCCTCGCACAGCGCTTTGTCCTGCAGCATCGTCACGTTGAAGAGCTTGGTGAGCGTGTCGAGGTCGTAGTCTTTTCCTTCCACGGCGTCCTTGTGGACGAGCCAGTGTTGTGTGAGCCGCGTGCGGTCGGGCGCCAGCGGCATGATGTTCCACATCCAGGCATGGTCGCGCTGCAGCACGACATGGCCGCTCGGCTGCCAAAAGAACTGAATATCCTGATTGTCGAACCCTTCACGGCCATCGGTGCGCGGCGCCGGCAGGGCGCAGACCTGCTTGGCCTTGTAGGTGGTTCCGAGCTCGAGCAGGGCCCAATCGTCGCTGGTCCACATGGGGCGCGGCGCGTCCAGATCGTCGATCACCGTGAAACCCGCCCATGGATCGTAGCCTTCGATCAGCTCCGGATGATTGATCAGGCAGTGATAACATTCATCGTCATTCTCGCGCAGGATCTTCCAGTTGGCGGCGAATTCGTGATGGACGATGGCCGCCACTTTCATGCCGCGGACGTCATAGCCGGCGATACCGGCCGGATCCGGGTTCATCTCACCTGTGGCGTCGCTCACCGGGACCGGACGCTCATCGGCGAAGGAGATGAAGATCAGGCCGTGGAAATCCTCGACCCAGGCCTTCTGCAGGCCGTATTGCGCGCGGTCGAAATCCTCGTTCATGCGTACCGCCGAGACGCAGTCGCCGGCGTCGCGCGAGAAGGCCCAGCCATGATAGGGGCAGACGATATTGCGCTTGAGCTCACCGCGTTCGCTCGTGCACAGGCGATGGCCGCGATGCGGGCAGAAATTATGATAGGCGCGCAGTCCCATGTCGGCGCTGCGGCAGATGACGGCTTCTTCATCGCCGAGCCTGAAAGTGACGAAGGCGCCTGGCGTCGCGAGTTCCGAGGCATGGCCGACGAAGTGCCAAGCAGGGCGGAAGACGGTGGCGAGGTCGCGCGCAAAGCTCTCCGGCGTCACGAAATGCTCGCGCGCCGTGCCGACATCCAGGATCCTGCGTTTGACCGACATGCTCGTCTCCTCAACGAATAGTTATACGTATAACTATTAAGAATAAGGAGTTGTGTCAATATCAAGCAAGGTGATTGTTAATCGAATAAATTGATCTAGCCCTTTGCCGGGCCAGTCGAGCGGTCGCGCTTCAGCTTGGTTTCGAGGAGAACATGCTCGAAGGGCTCGCCGGCTATGGCGTTGCGCAGCATCTCCGCGGCGCGCCGGCCTTTCTCCACGAGGGGCGTTTTCATCGTCGTCAAGCCGTGTTCGGAAGCCGCCTGAATGCCGTCGAAGCCGATCACCGAATAATCCTCCGGCGCCAAGTAGCCGCGCGCCGCCATCTCGAGCTTGACGGCGATGGCGAGCGTGTCGGAGGTCGCGATCACCGCGGTGGCTTCGACCAGGTCGAGGAGATCCGATGCGGCCGCTCGCGCAATGGCCGAATTGTAGCCGCCGACCTCGAAGACGGGAATCGAGAGCGGATCGATGCCCGCTGCCGCGAAAGCCTTGCGATAGCCCTTCAGCCGGTCGCGGCCGATCGGATCGACCGAGTTACGGATGCGTTCCTCGGAGGCGAAGCCGCGGGTCTGATCGGGCATCAGGCGGTCGATGAGGATGGCGATCTTCCGATGGCCAAGCTCCAATATATGTGTCGCGGCCGCCTCGGCGCCGGCGGCATCGTCGATGCCGATGAAGGAGACACCGTCGATCCGCGGCGAATCGATCGTCACGACCGGCACGCCGCGCGCCAGGGCGGCATCGAGCACGCGGCTGTTGCTCGGCATGAAATAAGCGAGGAAGCCGTCGACAAGGGAATTCTGCACCAGCCTGATCTTGTCCTTGATGTTCCCGCCCACGGGAACCGGCAGCAGACTCAGCGCCGTGTCGGTGGCGTCGCACACCATGCCGATGCCGCGCAGCAGGTGCATCGTCGTCGGATCGTCGAGCGCGAAGGTCAGTTGCTCGTTGATGAGCAGGCCCCAGGCGCCGGTGCGTCCGGTGCGCAGGCTGCGTGCCGACGGGTCGGGCCCGCCATAGCCCATTTCCTTGGCGATGCGCAGGATGTTGGCGCGCTGCTCCGACGACAGCCGCTCCGGCTTGTTGAACGCATAAGACACACTCGCCTGCGAGACGCCGCAGGCCTCGGCGACGTCCATCATCGTGACCTTGGCGATGCGTTCCTCCTTTGGCGGCGACCGAGTTTAATCGTTTCAACCCGTTTGATAGGCGATTCCCGTGGCCTCCGCCACCAGTTCGGAGACCTCTCTGAGCTTGAGCTGGTCGGCATGGCCGGTGGCGGCGATCGCTTCCTCGTACATGATCACATCCTTGGGGCAGGCGACGACGAAATAGGAGAGTGCGCCGAGGCCCATGGCTTCACGGATGCGGTCATGGCTCGGCCGCGTGCCGCCGGGCGCCGCGGTGTCGGCCATCCAGATGCGGCCGCCGCCGGCACCGCAGCAGAAGCTGTTGTCGCGGTTGCGCGGCATCTCGACGATCTCGAGGCCGAGCCGCGTCAGGAGCTCGCGCGGCTCCTCGAAGATGCCGTTGTAGCGCCCGAGCGTGCAGGCGTCGTGATAGGTGACGCGCTGGGCGAGCGGTGCTTTCACCGTGAGCTTTCCGAGCTTGAGCAGCTCGAGCAGGAAGACGCTGTGATGCACCACGTCGGCGGCCTTCCACGTGGCGCCGAGCGCCGGATATTCGTTGCGCAGCGTATTGAAGCTGTGCGGGTCGCTGGTCAGGATGCGGCTGAAGGAGCATTTTCCGATAGCTTCGATATTCGCCGTGGCAACCCGTTGGAACAGGCCTTCCTCGCCTGACCGCCGGATATCGTTGCCGGCGGTCTTCTCCGCCTCATAGAGGATACCGACATTGACACCTGCGTGCCTGAGCAGTCGCGCCAGGGCCAGCGTGTTGCGCTGGTTGCGGGCGTCGAAGGAGGCATAGTCGCCGACGAACCAGAGAATATCGACCGGCGCCTTGCGCGCATCGGGCAGATCGATGCCTGGAGTCTTGGCCCATTTCGCCCGCTTCAGTTTCGACTGCCCGAAGCTGTTGCCGGTGTTGAGCACCGCTTCGAAGGCGGTCTGCAGGCCGGTTTCGACATCGCCTTTTTCCACTTCGGCCCGGCGGAGATTGTTGATGATCGGCACATGTTCGATGCCGACCGGGCAGATCTCGACGCAGGCATTGCATTGCAGGCATGACCAGATCGCCTTGGGGTCGAGAATGCCGGGCACCAGCGGGCCTTCGACGCCGGCGCGGCTGGCGAGCCTCAGATCGAGAATGAGGTCGCGCGGCGACAGCGGTGTGCCGGCGAAATGCGCGGGGCATGCCTCATGGCAGCGGCCGCATTTGGTGCAGGCATCGAGATTGAGAAGATGAGCCGCGGAAAAGTCGCCGAAATCGCCATAGCCGGTGTCGGGCTCGCCATGGAGCCGTCTGCTCACCTGCGTATCACGCAGCGCAAAGCTACCTGGGCCTGTCAGCATATGAACGGCCTTGGTGTAGGGAATGGCCGCGATCCAGGAGAGCGATGCGACGCCATGGATCCACCAGACACTCATGCGTAGCATGTTCGCTGTCTCGCCATCAACACCGAGGCCGTTGAGGAGCCGGCCGAGACCGTAGCCCACCGGCGACCAGATCTCGAAAGCCGGCCGATATTGCGCGATGCGCAGGCCCTCCAGCAGATAGCCGCTGGCGCCGATGAAGATGAGGAGCCAGAGAAAGGTCCAGTCGTCGAGCTTGAACCGGCGCCAGCCGCCAGACGGCGCCGCGCCGTCGGCGCGGCTGTAGTCGAGCCGCTTCGGGCGAAGCGCGCGCCGCAGCGCGAAGATCGTGAGGCCGCCGAGCAGCAGGAGGCCCGCCACGTCCAGGATGAGCGAGTAGATCCTGTAGAAGCCGCCATGCCAGAAGCTCAAGCCCAGGGGGCGCGCGATCAGCTCCTCGATGGCGAGAATGCTGGTGCCGGCAAAGAGCGCGATGAAGCCGTAGAAGACGCCGGCATGCGCGATCCCGGCGAGACCGGCGCGCCGCGAGATGCCGGTATGCAGCAGGATCTTTCCGATCGTCGCGCCAAGCGCGATACGCCGGCCCACGCCCTTGCGCCCGGCGCGGTTGCCGAGATACCGGGCGATGAGCCGCCAGCAGCCGAAGGCGAAGGCGAAAATGGCGATGCCGGCGCATATGTAGAAGCCCGCGACCGCCCAGCCGGGCAAGCCGTCGTAAAGCGGCCGCGTGGCCTCGTTGGTCACGGCAGCAGTCTTTCCAGCTCGTCCGCCACCTCATGCAGATCGCAATGGGCGCCATAATGCGCGACGCCGAAGATCGGTGCTTCCGGGTCCTTGTTGATGGCGACGATCGTGCCGGCCTTCTTGAGCCCGGCGAGGTGCTGCGGCGCTCCCGATATTCCGAAGGCGAGATAGAGTTTCGGCGCCACTGACTTGCCGGATTGACCAACTTGCCGGCTGACAGGCATCCACCCCGCATCGACCAGCGGACGCGACACCGAGAGCGTCGCGCCGATCTTCTCGGCGAGCGTGGCGAAGCGCTCGATCGCGTCCGCCTCGCCGATGCCGCGCCCAATCGACAGAAGGATCGGAGCCTTGGCGATGTCGATGCCGTCATCAGCGCACCGGCTGTACTCCAGATGCCGGGTCCGCGATGAACCGGTCGCGAAGGTCATCTCCCTGATGTCGGCCGGTCCGCCCATGGCGGCGACCTCCCAGCTTCCCGCCCGGAGCGTGAGTGCGACAGTCGGGCGCGATACGGCGATCTCGGCGGTGACCTTGCCGGCATAGAAGGGGCGGCGCACCAGGATGGTCTCGCCCTCTTGCGTGAAGTGGGTCACGTCGGTGAGGAGCGGGATGTCGTGGCGCGCCGCGACCGCCGCCAGATAGTTCATGCTCTGCACGCTGTGCGGCGCCAGCAGCGCTTTCGGCGCCAACAGGCGCAGCAGCTCGTCGGCAATGGCGCGGGTCGCGTCGCTGTCGAACTCGGGCGATTCGCCTGCGGCCCAGATCAACTCGCTGACACCGGCGATGGCGGCGGCGGACTCGGCCAGTCTCCTGTCGCCGCCGATGACGGCGAGCGTGACGGGCACCGCCAGTATTTGCGCCGCGGTCACGCATTCGTGGGTTGCGGGAAGAATTTCGCCTTGACGATGTTCGGCGATGATGAGCGTGCGGGTCATGCGGCGAGGTCCTTGACGATCTTGAGGATATGATGGGCGACGTCGGCCGGCGCGGCGCCGAGGAGCTCGACGGTGCCGTTCTTGGTCTCGATCGTCATGCGTCGGACGTCGAGGGCTGACGTCAGGTTCTGCGCCGCGCTCATTTGCAGTTCCTTCTGGTCGGCGAGCTTGATGGCGCGAAGATTGGCGTAGCGTGGCTGGAAGATGCCGGTCTGGATGGTGAGGACCGCCGGCATCCGGACTTCGGTGCGTGCGGCGAGCCCGCCCTCGAGCTCGCGCAGCACGATGCAGCTGTTGCCGGTGAGCGAGAAGTCCTTCACCGCGGCGGCGACCGGCCGGTCGAGCAGGCCGGCAAGAGCGGCGCCAAAGGCGCCGGCGCCATGATCGGCGCTCTGCACGCCGCACAAAATGAGGTCGGGTGCCTCTTCCCGGAGAACGGGCGCCACCAGGCGCGCGGTGGCGATGGTATCGCCAAAGGGGCAGTTTTCCACGTCGATCCGGCGGGCCCGGTCGGCGCCCATGGCCAGGAGGCGGCGCAGGATCGGATCGGCTAAATCGGTCGCGGCGCTGACGAGAACGATGTCGACCTCATGGCCCAGATCGCGCAGGCGCAGGGCCGCCTCCACGGCAGCCTGGTCCCATTCACCGAGCGCCGGCTCGAGCAGCTCCGCGGCAATATCCAGGCCGTCATCGCTGAATTCGATCTCGTCGCCAGCCAGCAGGATATGGCGGGCGCACACCGCGATCTTGAGTTTCATGAAGCATCTCCTGTTCACACCGGCGAAGTCACTTATTCGATTAACTTATATTTGTCCATATGCTGCATATTGATGATTGAAATACTTGTCTTATCGAAGTTATACGATTGACTAATTTGTCGGATCGCCTTAAGAATCGACCAATAACAACCAAACCAGGGAAGGAAGCGGGATGGCCCGGACCGGCAAGCGCGCGGCGAAATACGATATTCTGTTCGAGCCCGTCCGGATCGGCCCCAAGCTTCTGCGCAACCGCTTCGTGCAGGTGCCGCACTGCATGGGCGGCGGCTCGGAATATCCGGGCTTCCAGGCGCATTTTCGCGGCATGAAGGCGGAAGGCGGCTGGGCCGGCATCTTCACCGAGGGCACCTCGATCGCGCCCGAGGCGGATATCGATCCCTTGACCATCGTGCGTCTGTGGGACGAGGGCGATGTCCGCAATCTGCGCCTCACCACCGAAATGGTGCATCGGCATGGCGCGCTCGCCGGCGTCGAATTGTTCTATGGCGGCGCGCCGATCAATTCCGCCGAGGCGCGCATCCCGCTGAAGGGGCCGAGCCAGACGACCGACGACGTCAATGCGCTGTGTTCCTGCGTCGAGATGACGAAGGACGATTTCACTCATGTGAAGAATCTCTATGTGGCCGCGGCGCTCAGGTCCCGCGCCGCCGGCTTCGACATGATCACGCTTTATTGCGCCCATGCGATCACGCTGCTCGCCAAGTTTCTGCTGCCCATCTACAACCGCCGCACCGACGAATATGGCGGCAGTCTGGAAAATCGCGTGCGTTTCGTCCGTGAGGTCGTCGCGGCGGTGCGCGCGGCGGTCGGGCAGGATTGCGCCGTCGGCATCCGCTTCGGCGTCGACACCCTCAAGGGCCCCTTCGGTAAAGGCGAGGACGAGGGCGGCATCGAGGCCGATGGCGAGGGCCACAGATTCATCGCCCTGATGGATGATCTCGTCGACTATTGGGACATCAATGTCTCGATGACCGCCAATTGGGGCGAGGATGCCGGCCCCTCGCGCACGCATGTCGAAAATCACGAGCGCCCCTATACGCTGAATGTCCGGCAGCACACGAAGAAGCCGGTCATCAATGTCGGGCGCTTCACCAATCCCGACACGATGGTCGAGCTCGTCAGGAGCGGCCAGTGCGACCTGATCGGCGCGGCGCGTCCCTCGATCGCCGACCCCTTCCTGCCGAAGAAGATCGAGGAAGGCCGGGCCGACGACATCCGCGAATGTATCGGCTGCAACATGTGCGTCTCCAAATGGGAGCAGGGTGCCCGCATCGTCTGCACGCAGAACCCGACTTCGGGCGAGGAGTATCGCCGCGGCTGGCACCCCGAGAAATTCTCAATCGCGCGCAATTCGGCGAAGTCGGTGCTGGTCGTCGGCGCCGGACCCGCCGGCCTCGAATGCGCGCGCGTCCTCGGCGAGCGCGGCATGCACCAGGTGCATCTGGTCGACCGCGCGGCCGAGATCGGTGGCGCGCTGCGCTGGATCACGATGTTGCCGGGGCTCGGCCAATGGGGGCGATTGATCAACTACCGCCAGATCCAGCTCGCCAAGCTGAAGAATGTCCAGGTGATGCTGGGCCAGGACATGACCCACCAGTCGGTGCTGGAATACGGCGCGGATATCGTCGTCTTCGCCACCGGCTCGCATTGGGTCGATGACGCGCGCTCGGGTGCGCGCCTCAAGCCGGTCGTCGGCGCCTGCGGATCACGCGCCAACGTGCTGACGCCCGAGCAGATCATGGTCGCGGGCAAGGCGGCCGGCCGGCGCGTCGTGGTGTTCGACAGCGAGGGTTATTTCATGGGCTATTCGCTGGCGACACTCCTCGCCAGGCGCGGTCACGAGGTGACGTTCGTCACCACTCATTCGCGCGTCTCGCCTTATAGCAACTTCACCTTGGAGGCGCCGCGGGTGAACCGCGAAATCCGCGAGCTCTGCCGCGCGGTCGTGACCGATCATTATGTCACCCGCATCGACGAAGGCCGGATCGCCCTTGCCTGCGGCTGGACCGGCCGCGAAGCGGCGATGGAGGCCGACAGTATCGTTCTCGTGACGCAGCGCCGGTCGGACAACGCGCTCTTCAACGCGGTGCGGTACGACCAGGAGGGACGGGCGGCGAATTTCATCGCAGCCGTCCATGGCGTCGGCGACTGCATGATGCCGAATTTCATCGCCGAAGCGGTCTTCAGCGGACACCGGCTGGCGCGCGAGATCGACAGCACCGACCCGGCCAATCCGCTGCCCTATATCCGTGAGCGCCGCCTCCTCGACGCCGCCGAGCCCGATTATGCGCTTGGCGCCGCGGCCTTGAGCCCCATGTTCTGATGGCACCGTCACCTGAGAGCGGAGGCGACCATGGCTGATGTGCGATTGACGGACACCGGCACCGGCATCGTCGGCGCGACTATGGCGCGCCGCCTGAATCCCCTGACCGTCGCCGCCATCCTTGTTCTGCTGCCGTCGGTGCTCGCCATCGGGCTGTTCGTTTATGGCTTCATCGCCTGGACCGGCGCCATTTCGCTGACCACGTCGCGCTTCGCCCCCGATTACAGCTTCGTCGGCTTCAGCCAGTATGCCAAGCTCTGGGCCAATGACCGCTGGATCACCTCGGTCGTCAATCTCGGGATTTTCTCATTTTTCTTCATCGGCCTGTCGGGAGCGGTGGGTCTGCTGCTGGCGATCCTGCTCGATCAGCGCATTCGCATGGAGAACGCGATCCGCACCATTTATCTCTATCCCATGGCGGTGTCGTTCATCGTCACCGGCATCGCCTGGAAGTGGCTGCTGACGCCCGATCTCGGCATCGAGAAACTGGTGCGCGGCTGGGGCTTCGGCGATTTCAAGTTCGACTGGATCGTCGATCCGCGCATGGCGATCTACACCATCGTCATCGCCGCCTTCTGGCAGTCGGTAGGCTTCGTGATGGCCATTCTGCTGGCGGCATTGCGCGGCGTCGATGGCGAGATCATCCGGGCGGCGCGGGTCGATGGCGCCGGCGCGCCGCGCATCTATTGGTCGATCATCATTCCGATGCTGCGCCCCGCATTTTTGAGCGTCGTGGTGATCCTCCTGTTCCAGGCCTTGCGGTCCTTCGACCTGGTGGTGGCGCTCACCGGCGGCGGACCCGGCTTCGCCAGCGACCTGCCGACGACCTTCATGTTCAAATACACCTTCGGACGCAATCAGCTCGCCCAGGGTGCCGCCAGCGCCATCATGATTACGTTGGCGGTGGCGGCCGTCATGATCCCCTATCTCTATTCGGAGCTGCGCCATGAACGTCGCCGCTAGGCCGACGCGCCTCGACTATGCCGGCCGCGTCCTCATCTACGCGACCTTGATCGCCTTCGCGATCTTCTTCCTGGCGCCGCTTTTCGTGATGCTGGCCACTTCCTTCCGGCCGATGGAAGAGATCCGCGGCGGAACACTCCTGGCGCTGCCTCAGGCGGTAACCGTCGAGCCCTGGATCAAGGCCTGGTCCAGCGCTTGCGTGGGTGTCAATTGCATCGGCGTCGCGCCCTTCTATTGGAATACCTTGCTCATTACCGTCCCGGCGACGGTTTTCTCCACTTTGCTCGGCGCCATCAACGGCTATGCCCTGAGCCAGGTCGAGTTCAAGGGATCGCGCTTCGTCTACACGTTCCTGATGCTCGGCTGCTTCACGCCCTATCAGGGCGTCATGATCCCGATCGCCCGCACGCTGGGCTATCTGGATCTTGCCGGCACGCTGACCGGGCTCGTCCTGCTTCACACCGTATACGGCGTCTGCTTCACGACCATGTTCTTCCGCAACTACTTCATGGACGTGCCGCGCGAGCTGTCGCGCGCCGCGCGCGTCGACGGCGCCGGCTTCTTCCAGATTTTCTTCGCCATCATGCTGCCCCTGGCGCTGCCGATCGTCGTCGTCACCGTCATCTGGCAGTTTACCAGCATCTGGAACGACTTCCTGTTCGGCGTCGCCTTCACCACCGGCGAGAACTTTCCGATCATGGTGGCGCTCAACAACATCGTCAATTCGTCGACCGGCGAGCGCGAATACAATGTCCAGATGGCCGCGGCGCTGCTCGCCGCGCTGCCGACGCTCCTCATTTATGTCCTCGCCGGCAAATATTTCATCCGCGGCTTGATGGCGGGTTCGGTCAAAGGTTGAGCCATGGCAACTCTCTCGATACGCAATGTCACCAAGAGCTACGCCGATCTCCAGGTGCTGGGCGGCATCAACGTCGATGCGGCCGACGGGGAGTTCCTCGTGCTTCTGGGGCCTTCAGGCTGCGGCAAGTCGACCTTGCTCAACGCCATCGCCGGACTCGATTCGGTGACCGGTGGCGACATCCTGATCGGCGGCCAGGTCGTCACCGGTCTCGAGCCGAAGGAGCGCGACATTGCCATGGTGTTCCAGTCCTATGCGCTCTATCCGACGATGAGCGTGCGCAAGAACATTGAATTCGGCATGCGGGTGCGTGGCGTCGCGAAGGAGGAGCGCCGCCGCGCCGTCGAGAAGGTGGCGGGTATCCTGCAGCTCACCCCGCTGCTCGACCGCAAGCCGGGGCAGTTATCGGGTGGCCAACGCCAGCGCGTGGCCATGGGACGCGCCCTTGTCCGCCAGCCCAGGATCTTCCTGTTCGACGAGCCGCTGTCCAATCTCGACGCCAAGCTCAGGATCGAGATGCGCGCCGAGATCAAACGCCTGCACCAGACCCTTGGCGCCACGATCGTCTATGTCACCCACGATCAGATCGAGGCGATGACGCTCGCGACCAAGGTCGTCATCATGCGCGGAGGACTCGTCCAGCAGGCAGGCCGGCCGCAGGAGATCTATGACCGGCCGGCCAATCTCTATGTCGCGAGCTTCATCGGCTCGCCGCCGATGAATCTCGTTTCGGCTGAGCTGATCGTCGACGGCACGGCCGCCAGGGCCCGCATCGCGCGTGCCAACAACGCCGATCTGGTAGTCGATCTGGGGCCTGCGACGCCGGCGCGGCGCCGGCATGACGGCAGCCGGATCGTCATCGGCATCAGGCCGGAGGCCCTGACCGAGGTCCAGGCCTCGCCGGCGCCCGGCGCCACCTGCTTCGAGGCGGCGATCGAGTTTCTCGAGCCGACGGGCGCCGACACTTTTGCCGTCATCGGCCTGGCCGGAACGGCGGTCACGGCGCGCTGTCATCCCCGCGCCTTCAGCACGACCGGGCCGGCGCGTTTCCAGCTCGATGTGTCGTCGCTGCATCTGTTCGACCCGCAGACGGAGAAGCGGATCGATTGATCACCGTGTCTTCAAGAAGGCCATGCGCTGTTTCGACGGGCGGATGGTTTCATAATTTCAGTCGATGGAGGAGGAAGCCATGCTTGTCAGTCGCAGCATCATCTATGGCCTGGGATTTATCGCGGCGCTCGCCGCGGCGGGTCCGGTGAAAGCGGGAGGAAGCGAGATCGAGGTGATGCATCTATGGACCTCGGGCGGCGAGGCGGCAGCCTTGCAGGTCCTGAAGGACGCGGTCGAGAAGGACGGGATCAAATGGGTTGATTCCGCCATCGCCGGCGAAGGCGGGCGGGCGCAGCAGCAGGCGCTGCAGGCGCGCTTCGCGGCGGGCAATCCGCCAGCCGCGGCGCTGGCCCCCGGCCAGCTGGTGCTCGAATATGAAGCGCAAGGCTCGCTCGGCGATCTGAGCGGCGTGGCGACGGGGGAGAAATGGGACGCGCTCGTCGCTCCCGCGCTGCAGCCCTTCGCCAAGGTGAGCGGCAAATGGGTCGCCGTGCCCTTCAACATCCATCGCGAGAACACAGCATATTACAACAAAACTATTCTCGATGCTCATGGCGGCAAGGTGCCGGAAAGCTGGGACGACTTCATCGTCTATCTCGAGCGGGTGAAGCAGAGCGGGAACGTCATCCCGCTGGCCTTGGGCGGCGAGGACTGGCAGGAGGCGGAAGTCTTCGCTCCCATCCTGATCGGCCAGGCGGGCGCCGACTTCTACAAGAAAGCCATTGTCGGTCTCGACAAGGAAGCCCTCGGCGGCCCGCAGATGATCGCGGCCTTCGAGACCTTCCGCAAGATATTGTCCTATACCGACAGCAACCGTCCTGGGCGGGATTGGGCACTGGCCGCCGGCATGGTGATGCGCGGCGAGGCCGCGGTGCAGTTGCAGGGCGACTGGGCCGTTGGCGACTTCACCAAATCCGGCAAGACGCCGGACGTGGACTATGTATGCGCCGCGGCGCCGGGCAACGGATCGGTCTTCGTCTTCATCACTGATTTCATGGCGATGTTCCGGCAGCCGACGGACGAGACCCGCGCCACTCAGGAGACGCTGGCGCGCCTCGTCATGAGCCGCGACGTGCAGGAGCAGTTCAACCTGAAGAAGGGGTCGATTCCGGCGCGTGTCGATGTGAGTCCAGACAAGTTCAACACATGCGCCAAGGCGTCCTTCGCCGCCCGTGACGCGTCGATCGCGGCCGGCACCTTGTTGCCCTCCTTTATCGAAAGCGTCGCGATCAGAGGCGAAGCCCGTGCCGCGATCGTCGATGTGATTCACGAATTCGCCAATGATCCGAACATGACGGCCAAGGATGCGGCAGCGAAGATCGTGGCTAATCTCGACGCCCTCTGAACAAATGGCCGGCGCGGCCTGAACCACGCCGGCCCGTCATCCTTCCAGGGCTATAGTCTCTTAATCATTGTGCAATGACGGGCTGGCAGCCTGATATGCGATGGTTATGGTGGATCAATTCCGGGGAGGAGACACGAAGATGCTGGCGCGATTGTCTGGAGTCCTGCTGGCGGTCCTGTGCTTCATGACATCGGCGGCCCTTGCCGCGGACGATGCCCTTCTGAAATTTTCGGTTCGCGGCAAGCCTGTCGCACAACTCACCATGGTGGAGCTTAAGCAGAAGGTTCCGGCCGTGCAGATCACCGTCTGGGAGCCGCATGAAGACAAGACCGTGACCTATGAAGGCTTCGCGGTCGACAAGCTCTTTGCCGCTGTCTATGGCGACAAATGGAGCGCGATCGACGAGGTGCTGTTCACCTGCGTCGACGGCTATCAGCCGGTGCTGCCGATGGATCGCTTCACGCGACATGCGGGCTATCTCGTCTATCGGCGCCAGGATCAGGCGGTGTTCAATGTCCAGAACCGCTTCCAGAACGAGAAGAACGTGCCGCTCGGGCCGTTCTATCTGGTCTGGGACAATGTCAAATCCGATGAGCTGCGCGCCGACGGCGCCAATGGCTGGCCGTATCAGGTGGTCGGCATCGATCTGGTGAATTTCGTCGACCGGTTTCCGCGGCTCAGCCCGCCGGAAAACGCCTCGGCCCAAGCGAAAAAAGGCTTCGTGGCCTTTCGGGAAAACTGCATGGCTTGTCACACCGTGAATGGCGAAGGCGGCGACAAGGGACCCGAGCTTAACTATCCGGTGAGCGTTACCGAATATGTTCCTGATGCTTGGCTGCGCAAATGGATCATGGATCCGCGTACGATCCGCTACAATGCCACCATGCCGGCTTTTGCGACGCATCCACAACCAGACGTTCTGATCGATGACGTACTCGCTTATCTGAAGACGATGGCGGGACATAAGCAGAAGCCCGACTGACGACCACCCCCCGCTCTATCGCCTGTACATTTTTAGAAGCTTTTCGGGGCGGCGTGCCACTGTGGGACAATAGCGACAATAATCGCGTCCTATTTACCAGCGCATCCTGAATATTGGCCGGATGTCATTGTTTTGACTGGACGTAATAACATTGTCGGTATACTTAAGAAACATATAACGGCGACAGAGTTGCGGGCGATTCTTGGGGGCAACGCTGGCGGCGGGCAAAGGGGTTAATGAGGCACGCAAACGGGTTCGTGTTTTCCACGACAGCGAAAGCTATCGCATCTCAACCTCACCCCAGTCATCTCGGTAGATTGCTTCTCTGCTCCGTCGCCACGGCTGCGCTGTGGCTGGGCGCGCCGTCGATCGCGCTTGCGGGCTGCGTTGTCGCGCCGGGCGTCATCACCTGCACCGGCGACATGCTGGCCGGCGCCAATTATTCGCAAGGCAATACGACGCTCACCGCGAACGGGCTGACGACCAATGCCGGCGTGATCAGCCTCAATGGCTCAGGCGGCAATGGTAGCAACGGCACCGATGGTGTCGGTGAGAATGCGGACGGCGGTGGCGGCGGCACGACGACGATCCTGAACTACACGGGCACGCCCCATACCGGCGCCGGCCTCGTCGCGCGCGCCAATGGCGGTAATGGTGGCGAGGGCGGGACCGGTGTCTCCTTCATCATCCCCATACCCATCCCTCCTTTTGTTGCCCCGGTCATCATAAACGCCGGACATGGCGGCGCGGGCGGTGCTGGCGGGTCGGTCACCGTCAACAGCAATGGCGATCTTCTGACATCCGGCGAGAAGGTCCACGGTATTCTTGCTGAGGCGAATGGCGGCAACGGCGGTGGTGGCGGCAATGTCACGTCGGTCCTCGGTGTGTGGGGCGAAGGCGGCGACGGCGGCCAGGGTGGCGCCGGTGGCTCCGTCCAAGTGACGACGACGGGTGGAGCCATCTCGGTGCATGGCAAGGGCGCGTCCGGCATCTTTGCGCAGAGCACTGGTGGTGTCGGTGGTAATGGCGGCTCGCTGAACGGGGCGGCGATCGCGGGCCAGGGCGGCAGCGGCGCCGCGCCCAAGGACGGCGGCACGGTGAATGTGAGCAACGCCGCGGGCATCGATACCTATGGCATAGGCGGCATCGGTATTTTCGCTCAGAGTATCGGCGGTTATGCGGGCTCGGGCGGCAGTGCTACCGGAGCTTTCGCCTATGGCGGCAGCGGCGCGAGCGCCGGCAATGGCAAGACGGTTACCGTCGGCAACTCCGGTTTGATCCATACGCGGCTGGAGGATGCCCATGGCATCTTCGCCCAGAGCGTTGGCGGCGGTGGCGGCGCGGGCGGTTGGAGCGGCGGCGTCGTTTCGCTCGGCGGCAGCGGCGGCTTCGGTGGCGCCGGCAATACGGTCACGGTCACCAATTCGTCGGCCGGGGTGATCACCACGGACGGCGCGCGTTCCATCGGCATTTTCGCCCAGTCGGTGGGCGGCGGCGGCGGTGACGGCGGCAATAGCGGCGGTCTCGTCTCGATCGGCGGCAGCAGCACCGGCGGCGGCACCGGGGGCGTCGTCGTGGTCAACAATGCCGGCAAGATCACCACCAACGGCGTTTCCTCGCAGGCCATTCTCGCGCAATCGATTGGCGGCGGTGGCGGCAATGGCGGCACCAGCGGTGGCATGGTTACGATCGGCGGTGCCGGTGGCGGTGGCGGCAATGCCGACGCCGTCACGGTCAATAATTCCGGCGACCTCGAAACCTGGGGCAATGATTCGACCGCCCTCCTGGCGCAGAGTGTCGGCGGTGGCGGCGGCAGCGGCGGCGGCGCCTATTCGGGCTCCGCTTTCGTCGGTTTTTCCCTGGGTGGCACCGGCGGCAGTGGCGGCGAAGGCAAGAAGGCGACGGTTAACTTGTCGCAAAATTCCAACGATCCGGCGGTGATCAAGACGCATGGCGAGCGCTCGAACGGCGTGACCGTTCAGTCGGTGGGCGGCGGCGGCGGCAATGGCGGCGCCAGCGTGCAGACCACTGTGGGCTATGCCGGCAGCCTGGCGATTGCCATTGGCGGCAAGGCCGGGGGCGGCGGCAAGGGTGGCGAGGTCGAGCTCACCGGCTATGCGGATGTCACCACCACGGGTGTGAATTCCGACGGCATCCTGGTGCAGTCGGTCGGCGGCGGCGGCGGCAGCGGCGGCTATGCGATTGCCATTTCGGCGGCGGCCGGCGAGAGCGCGGCGATTGCCGGCGCGATCGGCGTCGGCGGCGCGGGTGGCGGTGGCGGCAATGGTGATCTGGTTACCGTCAATGCCGGCGGGTCGATCAAGACGACGAATGACTTTTCCGAGGGCCTGATCGCGCAATCGGTGGGCGGCGGCGGCGGCTCGGGCGGATATTCGGTGTCGATTGCCGTGGCGGGCGCGGGCGCCACCGCGGGCGCCGGCGCGATCGGCGTCGGCGGATCGGGCGGCACGGGCGGCATAGGCGGAACCGTGATCGCCACCTATACGGGTAATGTCGAGACCGCCGGCAAGGAGTCGGATGGCGTTGTCATCCAATCGGTCGGTGGCGGCGGCGGCAATGGCGGCTTTTCGGTTGCGGCCGCGGTCTCGGGTGCGGGCACCGGCAGCGGCGCGGTAGGCATCGGCGTCGGCGGCTCGGGCGCCACTGGCGGCAATGGCGGCAGTGTCAACGGCACTGTCAACGGCAATATCACGACAACAGGCGCCGGCTCGAACGCCCTCGTCGTCCAGTCGGTGGGCGGCGGCGGCGGCAATGGCGGCTTCAATGTGACGGGCACCATCACCGGCGCCGGCACCGGATCCGGCGCGATATCGATCGGCGTCGGTGGCTCGGGCGGCGGCGGCGGTCACGGCGCGGCCGTCACGGCCAAGCTCACCGGCAACGCCACGACGGGCGGAACCGACGCCGATGCGGTCGTCGTTCAGTCGGTGGGCGGTGGCGGCGGCAATGGCGGCTTCAATGTCTCGGGCACCATCACCGGCGCGGGAACCGGATCGGGCTCCGCCGCCGTGGGTGTCGGCGGCGCCGCGGGACTTGGTGGCAATGGCCAGGTGGTCATCGCCGACGTCATCGGCAACATCAAGACGACCGGTCTCGATTCGAACGGCTTCACGGCGCAGTCGATCGGCGGCGGCGGCGGCAATGGCGGCTTCAATGTCTCCGGCGCGATTTCGGTCTCCGGCAAAGGCGCCGGCGCGGTTGCCGTCGGCGTTGGCGGTGCGGCGGGCGGTGGCGGCAATGCCGAGAAGGTCGATGTCAGCGTCACCGGCAATATCGAGACCACGAAGGATGGTTCCACCGGCTACCTCGCGCAGTCGATCGGCGGCGGCGGCGGCAACGGTGGCTTCAATGTTTCAGGCGCGATCGGCGCCGCTTCGACGGGAGCCGGCGCGGTCGCGGTTGGTGTCGGCGGTGCGGGCGGCAGCGGCGGCACGGCGGGCGTCGTCATCGCCGATCAGACCGGCAACATCACCACCTCCGGCAAGTCGGCGAACGGCTTTGTCGCGCAGTCGATTGGCGGCGGTGGCGGCAATGGCGGCTTCAACGTGTCGGGCGGCATCGCCGCCGGCGGCGAGGGAGCACTCGCCGTCAGCGTTGGTGTCGGCGGCATGGGCGGTGGTGGCAAGAACGCCGAGGCGGTGACCGCGACGATCATCGGCAACGTCAAGACCAGCGGCGAGAAATCTCAAGGTGTCATCGTCCAGTCGATCGGCGGCGGCGGCGGCAATGGCGCCTTCAATGTGACCGGCAGCATTTCCCTGTCGCAGAAGCTCGCCGGCGCGGTGGGTGTCGGCGTCGGTGGCTTCGGTGGCGGCGCCGGCGATGCCCGCAAGGTGACCTCGACCATCACCGGCGATATCGAGACCCAAGGAAAAGACGCAACCGCTCTCTTCGTGCAGAGCCTCGGCGGCGGCGGCGGCAATGGCGGTTTCAATGTGACGGCCGGCATCTCGGGATCTTCCGAGGATGGCGGCACGTTGGGTGTCGGCGTCGGCGGCTTCGGCGGCGATGGCGGCAAGGGCTGGGACGTCGTTTCCAATTCCACCGGCAATATCACGACGGAAGGCGATGGCGCCAAAGGCGCCGTGATCCAGAGCCTCGGCGGCTCGGGCGGCTCGGGCGGCATCAACGTCACCGGCAATGTGTCGCTCACCGGCGGCAAATCCGCGGCGATCGGCGTCGGTATCGGCGGCTTCGGCGGCAAGGGCGGTGACGCCTTGACCGTGACCGGCAGCCATACGGGCAACATCACCACGCAAGGCGACGATGCCGATGGCATCCTGGTGCAGTCGCTCGGCGGCGGCGGCGGCAATGGCGGCCTCAATGTCACGGGCTCGGTCAGCGCTTCGGTCAGCGACGGCGGCGCCTTAGGCTTCGGCCTCGGCGGCTTCGGCGGCAATGGCGGCAGAAGCAACAATGTCGACTTCGATGTCATCGGCAACGTGACCACGCATGGCGACTTGGCCGACGGCGTGACGATCCAGAGCATCGGCGGCGGCGGCGGCAATGGCGCGGTCAATGTCACCGGCAGTCTCGGTCTGTCCTTCGCGGCCGATGCCGGCGCCGCGTCTATCGGTATTGGCGGCTTCGGCGGCAAAGGCGGTGATGCCGGCAGCGTGACCGCGGTCGTGACCGGCAATGTCATCGCCGATGGCACGATGGGTGTGAATGGTGGCGCCCCGACGCTCGTCGACGGTGTCAACCGGTGGACAAACGGCTCGAGCGGCGTGATCGCCCAATCGATCGGCGGTGGCGGCGGCAATGGTGGCCTCAACGTGTCGGGTTCGATTTCGGGCAGTGCGGTTTTCGGCAAGAGCTATGCGGTATCGCTCGGCCTCGGCGGCTTTGGCGGTGGCGGCGGCGACGCTGAATTCGTCAATCTCACCGCCAAGGCGCCGACCATGTTCCAGTCGGTCGGTGACTATAAATCCGCGGTCATCGCGCAATCGGTCGGCGGCGGCGGCGGCAACGGCGCGACCAATGTCTCGGGCAGCATTACCCTGAATGGAAATCTGACGGCAGGTGTCGGCGGCTTCGGCGGCGATGGCGGTTTGGGCAAGCGTGTCGATGTCGATGTCGAGGGCAAGCTCAAGGCCATCGGTTATCAGGCGCGCGGTCTGGTGGCGCAGTCGATCGGCGGTGGCGGCGGCGATGGCGGCATCAATATCAGCGGCGGAATCAATATTGCCAGCGATGGCAAGAGCAATCCCTCGTTCGTCTTCGGTCTCGGTGGTTTCGGCGGCGACGGCAACAAGAGCGGCATCGTCGATGTGAAACAGGTCGGCGAGGTCGAGGTCGGCGGCACGGATTCGATCGGCATATTGGTCCAGTCGGTCGCCGGCGGCGGCGGCAGCGGCGGGCTGAATGTCGCCGGCAATCTCGCTTTGGGACCGGGCTACAGCGCCGCCCTCGGCATTGGCGGCAATGGCGGCACCGGCGCCGATGCGGCCGCGGTGACGCTCGACAGCGATGGCAAGGTGGTGGTGTCGAGCAATGTGGCCATCGCGCCTGGGGATGAGGGCTATGACCGGGCCAAGGAGCAGTTCGGCGAGCGTGGCGGCGGTATTCTGGTCCAATCGATCGGTGGTGGCGGCGGCGTCGGCGGCCTCAATGTCGCGGGCGTCATCTCGCCGAAAGGCAACCCGATCGTGGTCGGTGTCGGCGGCAGCGGCGGCGCCGGCGGCAATGCCGGCACGGTGACGGTCAATCGCGGCCTGACGACGGCAGCCTTGCTCAAGACGACCGGCGACGAGTCGAACGGCCTGACCGCCCAGTCGATCGGCGGCGGCGGCGGCACCGCCGGCATGAATATCGGCGTCTCCCTCAATGGCAGCGCCGGCGACGCCCAGCCGAAGCAGGTCTCGATTGCGATCGGCGGCTCGGGCGGCGCGGCCGGCATCGCCGGCGATGTCACGGTGAACCACAAGGGCAATATCGAGACATCCGGCAAGCGCTCCGACGCGCTCTTCGCGCAATCGATCGGCGGCGGTGGCGGCAATGCCAATATCAACATCGTGGGCGGCATCAATAAGGACGCCACCGGCGTGAACGCCGCCATTGGCGGCGGGACCGGCGACGGCGGCAAGGGCGGCATCGTCATCGTCGACCACGAGGGCGACATCACGACGGAAGGCGACGACTCAGGCGCGATCTTCGCCCAGTCGGTCGGCGGCGGCGGCGGCAATACCAATATCAGCACGGCAGTTGCCGTGAAGACGAAGAACGCCATCACCATCGGCATCGGCCGCCTGGGCGGCACCGGCGCCAATGGCGGTAATGTCACGGTGACGTCGGATGGCGACCTGACCACCAAAGGCGCGCGTGCGGTCGGCATTCTCGCGCAGAGCGTTGGCGGCGGCGGCGGCAAGAGCGGCACCATCGCAATTGGTGTGAAGGCGACGCAAGGTTCGGGCGATGAGGCCCAATCGGGCAGCGCCGGCATTCAGGTCGGTCTGAAGGGCGGCGATGCCGGCATCGGCGGTGATGTCCTCGTCGAATCCTCCGGGTCGATAACGACTGGAGGCGAAGGATCGCATGCGATTTTCGCCCAGTCGGTGGGCGGCGGCGGCGGCATCGGCGGCGGCGTGCTGACGCCCATCATCAAGGAGAATTTCTCGGCGCGCGTCGGCGTCGGCGGCGAAGGCGGCACCGGCTCCGATGCCGGTCTCGTCACCGTGAAGAACAAGGCGACGCTGAAGACCACGGCCGCGAGCGCCGCTGGCATCTCGGCGCAATCGACGGGCGGCGGCGGCGGCACCGGCGGCCAGATCATCCAGGTGACGCTCGCCAGCGGCGGCGAGGGCAAGGACAACAATACCGGTTCCGTCAATGTCGGCGGCAAGGGCGGTGAAGGCGCCAACGGCAAGAAGGTCTGGGTGACAAACTCCGGTCTCATCACCACCGAGGGCAAGAATTCCTTCGGCATCCAGGCCCGTTCGGTGGGCGGCGGCGGTGGCGATGGCGGCCTGGTCTTCACCGGCACCCTGGCTTTCAAGGGCAATGCCAACTCGCTCGAGATGGCGGTCGGCGGCGAAGGCGGCAAGGGCGGCACCGGCGGCATGGCCGAGGTGCTGAACGAAGGAACGATCTGGACCAAGGGCGAGGGCGCCTTCGGCATCCAGGCTACCTCGCTTGGCGGCGGCGGCGGCGACGCCGGTCTGGTCGCCAATCTCTCGCTCTCCATTCCTCAGGGCGAGAACGGGTCGAAGCGCATCGTTGCGAATATCGGCGGCACCGGTGGCGAAGGCGGCATTGGCGGCGAGGTGCTGGTCACCAACCGTCCTGATGCCGACAATAAAGGCGGCGTGATCTACACCGAGGGCAAGAAGGCCCATGGCATCTTCGCCCAGTCGGTTGGTGGCGGCGGCGGTAATGGCAGCTCGGTCGTCTCGTTGAATTTTGCCGGGACCGGCACCAACAGCGCGCTGATCGGCCTCAATATCGGCGGCAAGGGTGGTACCGGCAATGATGCCGGCAAGGTCACCGTCATCAATCAAGGCAAGATCACCACCAAGGGCGAAGAGGCCTATGGCATCCTCGCCCAGTCGATCGGCGGCGGTGGCGGCAATGGCGGCATCGCGCTCGCCGTCAATGCGGTGATCTCTTCGAACAGCACCGCCCCGGTGCTGGCGCTCGGCGGTCTCGGTGGCTCCGGTGGCGACGGCGGCGTAGTCAGGGTCGAGAACAGCGGCGAGATCATCACCACCGGCAAGGGTGCGCATGGCATCGTGGCGCAGTCGATCGGTGGCGGCGGCGGCAATGCCAATGTCGGCATCGGCATTGGCGGCCTGTCGACGCTCATCGCCAATCCCTTGTCCTTCGCGCTCGGCGCCGGCTGCACGGCTCTGCAATGTTATTCGGGTGGCGAAGGCGGCAGCGTGACCGTCATCAACACGGGCAAGATCACCGTCTCCGGCGAAGGCGCGCAGGCCATCAAGGCGGAAAGCCTGAATGGCGGCGGCGGCGACTTCGTCATGGACTTCACCGGCATCACCAGTCTCGCCGGCGGCAACGCCTTGCCGGGCGTCGGCGACGACAACACCGAAACCCGCATCACCGAAGATCCGGTGGTGACGCTGCTGGCCGGTGGCGACCGCACCACCAACAGCACGGCGGGCGCCGTCAAGGTCGTGACCAATGGCGGCAGCTACGCAACGGGTAAATTCGCCACCGGCGCCGGCGTGCAGGCCGTCGGCGGCGGCGGCGGCAATATCTTCGCCAAGCTGGCGCTGGACGATGTGAACGAGATGGATCCGATGAAGATCCTCCAGCAGCTCGGCGGCAAGGAGGGCAGCAACAATAATGGTGGTGACATCACCGACAGCGCGCTGACCGGTGAAATCGGCATGTGGGGCGATCTGGGCTCGGGCCTCTTCGTCCAGTCGGTCGGCGGCGGCGGCGGCCGTTCGAATATCCAGCTCACCTCGATCCAGGGCATGATCGCCGGCGGCATCGATCTGCGTCTCGGCGGCGTGGACGGAACCAACGAGTCCGGCGGCGACATCAAGATCACCCAGACCGGTGTCATCTTCACGGATGGCAAGGCGTCCTTCGGCAGCCTGACCCAGTCGATCGGTGGTGGCGGCGGTTATGGCACCTTCAACATCAAGGACGGAACTCCGGCGCCGTTGGCGGCGCGCGGCGCCGGCCCGATGTCGGCGGCCTCGGTCATGGCGCTCCTGTCGTCGGCCACTGTCACGGCAGGCGCCGATAGCGGCAGTGGTCTCGACGCCGGCGATATCGATTTCACCAAGAATGACGGCACAGGGTCTAGTGACGATCTCGCCGTCGGTCTCATCAAGCAGAGCATCGGCGCCGGCGGCGGCGCCCAAGTGGTTCTCGATGTCGACGAGCTCTTCGTGAATCTCGGCGGCACCGGCGGCGCCAGCGGCAATGGCGGTTCCGTCAAGCTCACCAATAACGGTGCCGTGCAGACCGCGGGTGCCCAGGCACATGGCATTCTTCTGCAGTCGATCGGCGGTGGCGGTGGTTTCGTGACCACCGATGCCGGCGCGGTCACGACCACATTGCGCAGCGACAATACCGGCAATGGTGGAGCTGTCACGCTCATCCAGAACAACGACGTGCTCACCAAGGGTGGCGACGCCTTCGGCGTGATCGCGCAATCGATCGGCGGCGGCGGCGGTCTCGTCAATGGCGCCTTTGCCGGACTCGTCGGCACCGGCGGCTTCGTCCATGACACGTTCTTCGCCGGCAGCGCCGGCGGCACCGGCAATGGTGGCGCCATCACCCTCGATTTCAAGGGTTCGGTGGTGACCGAAGGCGCTCGCTCCACGGCGATTTTCGCCCAGAGCGTCGGCGATGTCGGCGGCGACATCAAGGTCACGCTGGCGACCGGCAAATATGCGGTGGGCGGCACCAAGGGCACCTCGCTGGCCTTCGACGGCGGCGCGGCCAACTCGTTCACCAACAACGGCTATGTCTTCACCGACGACAAGATCGAAGGTTATGCCGTGACCGGCACGTCCGGAAACGAGGCGATCCTGAACAATTTCTACATGGCCGGCATCGTCGATCTGGGCACCGGCGCCAACAGCTACACGAATGCCCAGACCGCGCGCTTCGACATGGGCAATCTCGTCAATCTCAATGACGGCACGAACAAACTGTTGAACAACGGCATCCTGGCGCCGGGCGCCAGCAACGCCATCGACACCGTCTATACGACCGCCCTGAAGGGCAATATCGAGCAGTCGACAACCGGCTTCTATGAAGTGGATCTCGACTTCGTGGCGGGCAATGCGGTCACCGGACTTGCCGATCGCATCAACGCCACCGGTCAAGCCGCGCTCAAAGGCACGGTTGACTTGAAGATCGTGAACCCGACGCAGGTCTCGCCGGGTTATCACGAGGTGACCATCCTCAGCGCCGATGGCGGCGTCACCGACAAGTCGCTCGGCCTCAAGGCGCCGGCTTCCGCCGTCGCCGCATATGAAATCCTCTATCCGAATCCCAACGATGTTGTGCTCAGCTACGACATCGACTTCGCGGGTAGCAATGGCGGCGGCGTGAACCGCAACCAGGCGCGGCTCGGCGACTACATCAACCGGTTCCAGACCGCCGATTCCAAGACGCAGCTGGCACCCCTGGTCGGCTACCTGTTCCTCCTGCCGACCATCGAGGATCTGCGCAAGGCCTATGAGATGCTGACGCCCGAGGTCTATGCGAGCAACCTCGCCTCGACCCTGTTGGCAGTGGACGATTTCAGCCAGGCGCTGATGAGCTGCCGCCAGGTTTCCGGCGAATATCATTTCGTCGCCCAGGGCGAATGCGGCTGGATGCGCATCTCAGGCAGGACCACGAGCTACGACAAGTCCTTCCAGTACAGCGGCTATGACGAAGACGTCTATCAGGTCGCGGGCGGCATCCAGAAGAGCATCGGCGACGACCGCTTCGTCGGCTTCGGCCTCTCCTATGAATCGACCGATGCCCAATTGTCGGATCTCGCCAATGTCGAAGGCGACCGCGTCCAGGCCGGCGTCGTCTTCAAGGGCCGCGCCGGCGGCACCACCGCCGCGGCATCGCTCATCGGCGGCTATGGCTGGTTCGACACCCGCCGCCGCGTGGCGCTTGCCGATCTCGGCGGCATTGCCGAAGGCACCCAGCAGGTGGGCATCGCGGCGACCCGCATCCAGATCGCGCATGCCTACGATTTCGACGACAGCTACTTCCGCGTGGGCGTCGATGTGGCTGTCTCCGCGCTCTTCCAGGACGACTTCACCGAGAAGAACGGTGGGCTCGGCAATCTCGCGGTCCAGGACCACATCAATGCGAACGGCTTCGTCATGCCCTTCGTGGAGTTCGGTGGCGAGACGTCCATGAGCGATGACGGCGCTCTTCTGCGCGCCTGGTCCAAGCTGGCGCTGGTGCAGTACATCGATCCCGATACGCGGGTCTATACCGGCCTCATCGGGCCCTCGAGCGATGTTTCACCCTTCTATGCCGACGCCGAATTCGACAGCACGCTGGGCCGGCTCGAGATCGGTCTCGATGTGTTGTCGCAAGGCGGCCTGGTCATCGGTCTGAGCGGTGTCGGCGTCATGGGCGAAGACGTCGAGTCCTATCAGGGCAACGCCAAGGTCTCGGTTCCGTTCTGAGCTCTAATCCGCCAGCCGCGCATAGGCGCTGCCGGCCACGCCCGCGAGGAGGCTGGCGAGCGCCAGCCAGAAGAGGTTCGCCGAATAGGTCTCGATCCCGAAGGGATGTTTGGCGCCGCACAGCGCCATGGCGAGGTCGCAGGCCGCCGACGAGGTCCCGGCGCACAGCATGGCGCCGCCGAGCGACATATAGCCATTGTCGATGACCTGCCGGAAGACGAGCCACCACCAGGCGCCGGCGATGACGAGAGCCGCGGCGCCGAGAAGACCCAGCACACGCGCCAGCGTCACGAGAGAGCCCGTTTCTGGATGTTCGGCGCGGCCGCGGGCTCGAGGCCGAGCTCGCCGGCGATCTCGCGGCGCAGGCTGATGATGGCCGGATCGTCGCGGCGGCGTGGATAATCGAGATCGATCCTGAGCTCATGCAGGATGCGCGCCGGCCGGTCGCTCAGGACGATCACCCGCGAGGCGAGGAGCAGCGCCTCCTCGATGTCATGGGTGACCAGGATCGCGGTGAAGGACTGCTGCAGCCACAGCGCCAGCAATTCCGACTGCATGCCCATGCGGGTGAAGGAATCGAGCTTGCCGAAAGGCTCATCGAGCAGCAGCAGCTTCGGGTCGTTGACGAGCGCTCGTGCCAGCGCTACGCGCTGCGCCATGCCGCCGGAGAGCTGATGCGGATAGGCGGTGGCGAATTCGCCGAGCCTGACCAGCGCCAGCGCATCGTCCACCCGCTTGCGGTGACGCTCGAGCGTGCCTTGCGCCTCGAGCCCGGTCGCGACATTCCACCAGACCGTTCGCCACGGAAACAGCGTCGGGTCCTGGAAGGCGAGGATACGCGAGCGGTCGGGCGCCGTGACCAGCCGGCTGTCGGCGCGGATGTCGCCCGCCGACGGGCGGTCGAGCCCGGCGATGAGTCTCAGCAATGTCGACTTGCCGCAACCCGACGGCCCGAGCAGGGCAACGAACTCGCCGGGCGCCACCGCGAGATCGATCGTGTCGAGCACCGGCAGGCTCGTTCCGAAGAGATCGAAATGGTGGCTCACCTTGTGGATGTCGACGGCGATGTTGCGCCGCTCGAGCACATTCAGGGGTGTAATGGCGCCGGTCATCAGATGAAGCCTTTCTGCCAGCCGAGCAGGCGGTCACGCACCGCGAAGAGGAGACGGACGATCGAGGCGCAGAGGAACGCCATGATCAGCAACGCCGCATAGACATTGGCATAGGCCGAATAGGCAGTCTGGAACTGGATGTACCAGCCGAGCCCGTATTTGGCGCCGAGCATCTCGGCGACGACCAGCACGGCGAAGGAATAATAAAGACCCATGAACAGCCCGACAAAAACATGCGGCAGCGCCGCCGGCACCGCGATATTGCGGATGAGATACCAGTTGGACGCGCCGAGGATCCGCCCGACATCGTAATAGGACCGGTTGACCGCGCCGACGCCCGAGGCGGTGAGGATGGCAACCGGGATGCCGGAAGCCAGCGCCACGATGAAGCAGCTCGCCGCGAAAGTGGTCGGAAAGAAGAAGAAGGTGCAAGGGATCCAGGCCGTCGCCGGCACCGGGCCGATGAGCTTGAGCACCGGCATGCCCCAATAGCTGACGCCGCGCGACCAGCCGAGCGCCACGCCGATGACATAACCGACGACGATGCCGCTGCCGAAGCCGATGGCCCACAGGCGCAGAGTATAGGCGATGCACAGAAGCAGGCGCTGCCAGTCGACCACATAGACATTGAGGAGGCCCTGGGGCGGCGAGAAGAACGGCTTGGGCAGCCAGCCGAGCTTGGCGGTGGAAATCTCCCAGAAGGTGAGCCACAGGCCCAGCGCGATGAGCCAGGGACCATAATGCACGATCAGGCGTCCGCCGGCGCCAAGACGCTGAACGACGAAGGAGAGCACCAGAAGGGTCGCGGCGCCGGCGCCGAGCAGAAGGGCGAAGAGCTGCGTCGCGCCCCAGGGAACGACATCGGGAAAGGCGATCGTGACGATGGCGCCGAGCCCCCAGGCGCAAGCGGCGAGGAAGCCTGTCGTCCATAGCGGCCACGGGCTGGCCCGGTCCTGGAGCTTCCCCGCTTCGATGATCTGGGTCAGATCGCTCACGCAAAAATATCCAGGGTGATGCGGTTGGCGAATTCTTCCGGATCGGTGCCGGGATCGATGACCTTGGTCAGCTTCAGGTCCTCGACCGAAGCCTTGATATGCTTCACCAGCTCCTGGCCGACGGGGTGATTGTGGAACACCATCGTCGAGAGATTGGCGGTCAGGTCCTCCTTCGACATGCCGGGCTTGAGAGTGTCGGCATACCACTGCGCCACTTCGTCGGGATGATTGGCGGTATATTCGTGGATCTCGAGATTGGCGGCGGCGACGCGCCGCACCGCATCCTTGTTCGCCGCGAGGAACGGCCCATTTGCGCCGAGCACGCAGCAGACGCGACCTTCATAAACGCCCGTCTGGGTGTCGGCGAGCTGAACGAGATTGTGCTGCTTCTGGATGGAATAGGCCCAGGGGTCGAGATGCGCCGCCGCATCGGCGTCACCGCGCGCCACCGCTTCGCCGAGGAGGTCGAAGGGAAACACCTGCCAGGTGAAATCCTGCTCGGGATCGAAGCCGGCTTTGGCGAGCGTCACCGCGAAGGCGATCTTGGGCGGCGATCCCGGATCATAGACGGCGATGCGCTTGCCCTTAAGGCCGGCGAGATCTTTTATCCCCGAGGCGGGCGAGGCGAGAAGGCGTTGGCAGCCGCCATGCGAGCCGACAAAGAGCTTCACGTCGAAACCCTGCTCCAACGGCTTCAGCCAGTCGAGCACGAGGCCGGCGCCGACATCGGCTTTATTGGTGGCGAGCGCCTGGATGAGCGTCTGGCCGCTGGCGCCCTGATAGAACAGTTCGACATCGACATTGTGCTTGGCATAGAAGCCCTTCGCCAGGCCGAAGCCCAGAGGCGAATGGCAGGCGGCGACCTCCGTCCAGGCGAGGCGCACCTTGGGCGCGGGGCCGGCGATCGCCGGCGCGAAAAGGCGACTGCCGGCGATGCCGAGAGAAACCGCGGCGCCCGCTGCGGCTGAAACCTTGAGAAGCTTGCGGCGCGACACGCCGCCGGTGCGTCCGGCTGGATTGGTCATGCGATGTCTCCTTGGTTCTTGATCGATCAGGCGGCGCGCGAAACGCCGGCGGGTTCGTCGATCTGCGCCGCCGCGTCGAGCGCCTGTCTTATATCGGCGATGATGTCGTCGGGATGCTCGATGCCGATCGCCAGTCGGACATAGCCGGGTGTCACGCCGGCGGCGAGCTGTTCCTCCGCCGACAGCTGCTGATGCGTCGTCGAGGCCGGATGAATGGCGAGCGAGCGGGCATCGCCGATATTGGCGACATGATAGAGAAGCTTGAGGCTGTCGATGAATTTCCGCCCCGCCTCGATGCCGCCCTTCAGCTCGAAGCCGATGAGCGCGCCATAACCGCCTTTCAGATACTGATCGGCGCGTTGGCGCAGTTTGCCGGTCTGCAGGCCGGGGAAGATCACCTGGGTGATGTCCGCGCGCTTGGATAGGAAGTCGGCGACCTTGATCGCGTTCTCATTGTGCTGGCGCACCCGGAGCGGCAGCGTCTCAAGGCCCTGGATGAACTGCCAGACATTGAAGGGCGAGGCCGCGGCACCAATGTCGCGCAGGAGCTTGACGCGTACCCTGAGGATATAGGCGATGGGGCCCAAGGGCTTCGCCGCCTCGGTCCAGATGGCGCCGTGATAGGCGCCGTCGGGCTGGGTGAGGAGGGGGAACCGTTCGGCATGCGCCTCCCACGGGAAATTGCCGCCATCGATGATGACGCCGCCGATGCTGGTGCCATGGCCGCCGATATATTTCGTGGCCGAATGGACGACGATTGCCGCGCCATGATCGAAGGGCTTGAGGATCAGAGGCGAGGCGGTGTTGTCGATGATCAGCGGCACGCCGAGCTCACGTCCGATCGTTGCCACTTCGCGGATCGGGAAGACATGCAGCTTCGGATTGGGCAACGACTCGGCATAATAAGCGCGTGTCTTTGCGTCGGTGGCGCGGCGGAAATTCTCCGGATCCGATGGGTCGACGAAGCGCACCTCGACGCCGAACTGCTTGAGCGTCTGCGAGAACAGCGTGACGGTGCCGCCATAGAGGTCGGTCGAGGAGACGATATTGTCACCGGCCTGCGCGAGATTCAGCACCGAATAGGCGGACGCCGCCTGGCCGGACGCGACGGCGAGCGCCGCGACGCCGCCTTCGACGGCGGCGATGCGCTGCTCGAACGCATCCTGGGTCGGGTTCTGGACGCGAGTATAGATATTGCCGATCTCTTCCAGCGCGAAGAGGCGCGCGGCGTGCCCCGTATCCTGGAACTGGTAGGACGTCGTCTGATAGAGCGGCACCGCGACCGCGCCCGATACCGGGTCGGAGCGGTAGGTTCCGCCGTGAAGGGCGAGCGTCTCGGGATGTCTGGTGTCGGCGGTCATGATGGTTCTCCCTGCTGATCAGAATGTGAAGCTCAATAGGCGGAGGCGACCGCCGGGGCGCCGTCGCGCTCGCGCGGCTCCAGCAGATCGCCGTGATGCCGGCGCGCCACGTCGGGATGCGAGCGGAGCCGGCTCTTGAGGTAGTTCTTGCCGACATCGCGGAAGAGCGGATTCTGCGGGTCCTGGGTCACCCCTTGCGCATGGACCGAGAGGTGCGGCGGCAGAGCGAGGACCGGCACCGTCGCGTCGAGCCTGGCGCCGAAGAAGAACGGCACCGACAGGCGGTCGCCGCCGGCGGGCGGCGACACGACGCGATGGACATTGGCGCGCAGATAGCCGTTGGACGCCATTTCGAGCACCTCGCCGATATTGATGACGAACGTGCCGGGAATGGGCGGCGCGTCGATCCAGCCGGACTTGCCCTCGACCTGCAGGCCCGATTGCGTGTCCTGCAGCAGCACGGTGACGAAGCCGCTGTCCTTGTGGGCGCCGACACCCTGGTCGCCTTCGTTTTTCTCGCGCCCTGGATAACGCACGATCTTGAGCAGCTGATTGGGCGCCGGCGTATAGATCGGCTCGAAGATGTCGGCCGGCTGTTCCAGGGCTTCGGCGAAAGCACGTGTGATGCGGACCGCGAGTTGGGTGACGAGGCCGAGATAGTCGAGAATGACGGGGCGCAACGATGGCAGCGCCGCTGGCCATTGATTGGGACCCTGCAGCCTGGTCCAGGGCGGCGCGGCGCGGTCGATGGCGCGCGCCGGCAGCTCGGCGCCGATATCGATCTGCTCGCGCCAGTCGGGCTTGCCGCGCGTATGCTCGAGCCCGGCGCGGTTGTAGCCGCGGAACTGCGCCGAATTCACCATCTGGATGGCGAGCTTGTCGGCTTCCGGCAGCGCGAAGAACTGGCGCGACTGGGCCAATACGTCGCGGATGAGATGTTGCGGTACCCCGTGGCCAGTCACATAAAAGAAGCCGATGCCATGCGCGGTCTCGCGCAGTCGCGCCAGAAACGCCTGGCGCCGGTTGGCCGCCTCGTCGAGTTCATTCAGATCGAGGATGGGGAGTTTTTCGGTTTGGAGGTCCGGCATGGCACATCTCGCGCAAACGATCGGTGCCTGCTTGGATCGCATGCGCGGACCTCGCCGGGCAAAGGACTTATGCTAAACTATGCCTGTAGTTTTTCTTGCGCGCGCCAGCGGGTGCGGGCTGCGGGATGTTCCGGGCCAAGGCGCGCCTTGCCTTGTCCGAATAGTTTCTCGCGCAAGGTTCCAGGCATATAGTCGCGCTTGTAGCGACCGCGCTTCTGCAGGACGGGAATGACGAGATCGACGACATCGCGGAATGTCTCAGGGCGCACCGCGAAAGCGAGATTGAACCCGTCGATATCAGTGTCATCGATCCACGATTCGAGCTCGTCAGCGACATGCTCGGGAGACCCGACGACGACAGGACCGATGCCGCCGATCGCCACGTGGCTGGCGACTTCGCGCACCGTCCAGGCGCGTTGCGGATCGGCGCGCGTGACATTTTCGAGAGCGGTGCGCCCGGCCTCGCTCTCCACATGCTGGACGATCTGATCCGGATCGAGCCGCGAAAAATCGACGCCGGTCCAGCCCGACATCAAAGCGAGCGCGCCTTCCGCGTTGGCATAACGGCGGTAATCGGCCAGTTTCGCCTGCGCATCGGCATGGTTGGGCGCGGTGATGACGGTCATCAAAGCGAAGATCAGCAGGCTCTGCGGATCGCGCCCGGCTTCGGCGGCAAGCTTGCGGATTGCCGCGACCCGGGGCGCGATGACCTGCTTCGATGGCCCTGAGATGAACACACATTCGGCATGCCGGGCGGCGAAGGCGCGGCCGGCGGGCGACGAGCCCGCCTGATAGAGGACGGGTGTCCGCTGCGGCGAGGGTTCAGCCAGATGCATCGCATCGAGGCGATAATGCGGGCCCTGATGCGAAATCCGGCGCACCCGTTTCGGATCGGTGAAGACGCCGCCCTTGCGGTCGCGGCGCACGGCGTCATCGGCCCAGCTGCCCTCCCACAGCTGATAGACGACATCCATATAGTCCTCGGCGATCTCATACCGCTCGTCATGGGCTGTCTGCTTGTCGCGGCCCATGCTGCGGGCGGCGCTGTCGAGATATCCCGTGACCACGTTCCAGCCGATGCGGCCTTGCGTCAGATGATCGAGCGTCGTCATCCGCCGCGCGAAAGGGAAGGGCGGCTCATAGGACAAGGTGACGGTGACGCCGAAGCCCAGATGCCGTGTCGCCTTTGCCATCGCGGGCACCAGCAGCAGCGGGTCGTTGACCGGCACCTGGATGGCGTGCTTCAGGGCTGCATCGGCGGTGCCGCCGAACACGTCATACACGCCGAGCACGTCGGCGAGGAACAGGCCGTCGAATTTTCCCCGTTCCAGCGTTTGCGCCAGCTCCACCCAGTAATCGAGCTTTGCATAATCCTTCGAGCGGTCGCGTGGATGCTGCCACAGCCCGGGCGACTGGTGCGCGACGCAATTCATCTCGAAAGCGTTGAAGCGGATTTGTTTCGGCATCAGTTCCAGGCGTGGCGCGGCGGTCTGACGCCATTGAGCGCGTGATTGCCGATATGGAAATATTTCCAGCGCACCGGATCATGCAGCGTGTGGGTGCGGGCATTGCGCCAATGCCGGTCGAGATTGTGCTGGCCGAGCACCGTGCGGGTGCCGCCGAGCTCATGCAACTTGTTGGTGGCGAGGATGGCGATCTCGGTCGTCAGCACCTTGGCCTCGGCGACTTTCACGGCCGTCTCCGCCACATTGTCGTCGGTCGGCTGATGGACGATCAGGTCGATGGCCTTGCCGGCCTGTTCGAGCACGGCTTCGGCGGCCTGCAGCCTGATCTTGAGATCGCCGATCTGCGCGATGGTGAACACATCCTCATGGCCATGTTCCTGGCCGCTGTCGATCCAGGGTCTCGTGTGCTGGCGCACGAAGCGGATGGTTTCCTCGACTGCGGCCTGCGCGATGCCGGCATCGACGGCGGCCTGGATGATCTGCGAGACGACGCCGTTGGAGGAAGGGTTCTCGCCGCCGAGATAGGCCGGGATCACACCTGAGGGATCGACGCGGACATTGGTGATCGAGACATTGCCGCTCGCCGTCGTGCGCTGGCCGAAGCCCGACCAGCTGTCGGTGATGGTGAGGCCCGGCGCATCACGCGGCACGATGGCCAGATGGACTTTGCCATGGGGGTCGACCGCGCCGATATGGATGTAATGGGCGAACAGCGCGCCGGTGGCATAGAATTTCTCGCCATTGACGAGATAGCCATCGCCGTCCGGCCGGATCGTCGTTTCGAAGGCGCCGACATGTCGGCTCCTGGCCTCGGAAAAGGCATTGCCCAGCCGGTAGCCCTTGAGCGCGCGGCCGAACCACAATTTCTTCTGCTCTTCCGAAGCCGTGGCGCGGATCGCGTCGAGCGCGGCCAGGTGATTTTGCGGCATCTGCCCAATCGAGGGATCGGCGGCCGAGATGATCTTGATCACCTCGGCGAGCGTCGCGAAGGAGATTTCGGCACCGCCATAGGCCTTGGGAACCGTGATCGCCCACAGGCCAGCGCCCGAGAACCGGTCGAGCTCGGCTGAGGGCAAACGCCGCGTGCGGTCGCGTTCGGAAGCTTCGGCGGCGAATTCGGCGGCCAGGCTGTGCGCCAGCGCCAGGGCTTCCGCATCGGAGGTGATCACATGGGCGTTGGGCGCCGGATCGAAGCTCGGCGTCGCGGCAGGGCTGGTCATGAGGGCCTCCATCGGAATGATCGCGCACATTATCTATCGGCGCGGCCGACGGGGGTCAGCTCAGATAAATTCCGGTCTGCCTTTAGTTTTTTGTACTGCCGACTGGAGGGCGCTCGTTAAATGCCGTTGAAATGCCAGCTCAGGCCGGCGCGAACGGCGTGGAATTCGAGATCGGCTTCGCTTTCCCTCTGGCCCTCGGGAAGGTCGAGCTTCACATCGATGCTGCCGAGATCGGTATAGCGATATTCGAGGAACGCGCTCAACTCGTCGGTGACGGCATATTCGACGCCGCCGCCGATCGTCCAGCCCCATTTGGTTTCCTGGTTATCGGCGCTCGTGTCCGAGAGATTGTTGTCAATCGAGAGCTCGGCACCGCCGACCGCGAGACCGCCCGTGGCATATAGAAGAGCACGATCGGCCGCAAAGCCGGCGCGCAGCCTGAGCGAGCCCAGCCAGTCGATCTCGCCATCGAGATCGGAAAGCGGGAAGTCGTTGATCGAGACTTCGGTATCGCCCTTCATGTCGGCGAATTCGATATCGCCGATGATGCCGAGGACCAGGCTGTCCGACTGCCAGTTATATCCGGCATGAAGCCCGCCGACAAAGCCATCGAGATCCAGGGAGCCACTGTCCTCTTCGAACACGAAGACGGGCGGACCATTCTCCGAATTCTCGGTCGATGTATCGTTGTTGCCCCAGGCATAACCGCCCTGCAGGCCGATGAAGGGGCCGGTCCAGTCATAGACGCCGGGATCGACGATATCAGCGGCTTGCGCGGCGTTCATGCTGGCGCTCACCAGAAGGAAGCCGGCACCTGTCAAAAGAAGCTTATTGACCATGAATAGTCCCCTGGAGACCTGACGATTCCCTCGTCCGTACTCTGACGATGCGGTTGGGAGGCGTCAACTGGTGCGCGATGGATCGAGGCGTTTCTACCGCTGGTGTAACATAAAAGTCACTGCCGCATTCTCATCGAAGTGCCCGAAGCGCGTGGCACAGGCGATGGAGCCAGGGTTCGCGCTCCAGATCCAGGAGTTTCGTGAAACTCGGGCGAAACGGTTCTTGTCGCCAGGCGAAATAGGCCGAATACGCGGCTGCGTCTGCCGCCAGATCCTGCAGATAGGCGGCCAATTTTTCCGGGTCCGGAAAATCCGCCGCATTGATGAAGCAATGTTCGCCGGGCGCAAAATCCTCGATATTCGGAGCCCCGAGATAGACTGGTACGGATCCGGCCTGCAACGGTTCGAAGAACTTCTCGGTGACATAGTCGGGGCTGCGGGCATTTTCGAAAGCGATGGTGAAGCGATAATGTGCGATCGCGGCGAGCTTGGAGGGGATGCCGCGATCATCGGGCAGAATCCGGTTGCGCATGAAAGTGCCATAGGAATCGATCGCCATATGCCGCGCTAATTCCTGCAAATAGGCTTGGCGTCCGCTGTGATCGTACCGGCTCGACACGAAGGATGCGGCGAGCACCGGCTCATGCTTCGCGGCCGCCGGCCGGCGGAAGGCCTCGACCATCACATTGGGGATCACATAAGTCACTGGCACATCCGACGTCAGCCGATAGGTCATGGTCAGGTCGAAATGGCGCATGAATCTGATATTGCGCGACCAGGGATAGTGTTCGTCGCATTCCATCGACCAGCCGATCCAGCGCTGCCCCGGGCGCTTCTCAAATGGGAACCGCCAGTCCCATTCTGACTTGGCGATCATCTGGTCCTGGCGCCAATCAGGAATGTGAAGGACGACGGCATCCGCCTCGGTAAGGCGCGCCCGATCGGTGGTGACTTCCACGTCCGCAGGAAACGGCGCCTTGGGTATGTTTCCGCCCATCGAATCGTGGATCAGGATCAGCATCGCGAGAGCCTAGCGGGCCGCGTGCGGTTGCTCAATCAGGGGTAAAGCGATAAGAATTCGGTCGCATGACGATAGCTGATCCGCTCTACCGCCGCATCGACGGGCTCAACCGCAATGAGATCGATGACGGTTATTTCGTCAGCGATGTCGTGCGCGGTAAAGTTCACTTTCTCAATCCCACTGCGGCGGCGGTATTCGAGCTCTGCGATGGCGCGCATGACGCCGACACCATCGCTGCTGCGCTTGCCGCCGCCTTCGGCCTCTCGGCTCCTCCCAAGGCCGATGTTGAAGCTTGTCTCGCCTCCCTGCATACCGAGGGACTTATCGAAGCCGTGCGTTGACAGTCCAGGACGGTGCAATTACAAGTGGCGGCTGAGGGATGATCTGTGCCGGAAAGGGTGTGATATGGCTGCTGTCCATACAAATGCGATCGACTCCACCAATGCACTGAAGAAGGTGGCGGCGCTTGCCGGCGCCAGATATGAAGCGCCGAAAGTCCTTTCTTATGCGCTCGACGACGTGAAGCCGCTCGACCAGATGGCCTCGACCGGCAACGGCTGAGAATCCCAGGCATAGCAGCCGCTCCATGACGGGGCCGGAGGCGCCGTGACCGCTCGGGTGAGCGTCTGCGCCGCCATGATCGTGCGTGACGAGCAGGATTTTCTCCCGGGCTGCCTGGTCTCGCTCGCAGGGGCCGTCGATGAGATCGTCATTGTCGACACCGGCTCGCGCGACGCGACGATCGAAATCGCCAACAACACCGCCAATGTCCGGCTGCTGCATCACCCATGGACGGGTGACTTCGCCGCTGCGCGCAACAAGGGCCTCGATGCGGTGCGCAGCCAATGGGTGCTCTACATAGATGCCGATGAGCGCCTGAATCTGCCGTCCGGCGGTATGCTCGGCGATTACATCGATGCCGAAGCGCTTGCCGGTCTCGTGCGTTTCAGGCCGAAAACAGGTTACACGCGCTATCGCGAATGGCGGTTGTTCCGCAGCGATCCGCGCTTGCGTTTCGAAGGCCGGATTCACGAGACGGTCGAGCCCGTCATCCGCGCGATCAGCGCCCGTGAAGGCCTCCCCATCCAGCAGACGGACGCCGAGATCGATCATCTGGGTTATGACGGCGGTCAATCTCACAAACATGCGCGCAATCTCAGCCTGCTTGAGGAGGCAGTGCGTACCGATCCCGAGCGCGCCTATTTGTGGCTCCATCTCACCGAGACGCTGGCCGCGATCGGTCGCCTGGAGGAGGCCAAGACCGCGGCGCTTGCGGGCCTCGCCGCCGCTATGCGCCGGCCTTCCGACAAGCAGCGTGCAGCCGCCAGCCTGATCACGCAGTTCCTGGCGCGCCGCGCGATCGCGGACGGCGAGGATCCGCTGGCGCTGGTCGAGGACGGCCTGGCGCGTCTGCCGGAGGACCACGCTCTGGCCTTCCTGCATGGTCGTGCGCTCCTCGCTGCCGGGCAGCCTGAAGAAGCCCTCGCCATCGCGCGGCGCCTCGCCGCCATCGATCCCGATGCGCTCACCGCCAGGATGCTCGCCTTCGATCGCCGCATCTTCGAGGAGCAGGCCTGCGAGCTGGCGGCGGTCGCGGCTTTGCGCCTTGGCCGGCGTGCCGAGGCTGCTGCCTGGTTCGACAAGGCGGCGCATTTCGCGCCCGATGATCTCTCCTATCGTTTGCGGGCCAAAGCGCTCGCCGCGAGCTCCGTCACATGACGGTGAATTTCAATCTCGTCCTGGTTCATAGCGCCGGATGGCAGGCGAGCGCCGACTTCGCGACGATCAAGCGCCATGTCGAGGATCTGGCGCCCGATATCGAGGTGTTCATCGTCTCGAATGACGCGCCTTCCTCCTATACGCGCCGCAAGGCGGCGGCGCGGCCAAGCCTCGTCTTCTCGCCGATCAGGCTGCTCGCTTTCGCGCCGGCGCGCGGCAAGGTCTATGCCGGCCAGCCGATGTCCAAGCTCGTCGAGATGCAGAAGCTCGCCGCCGGCGGCATGCGTGTACCGCGTTTTACCGAGATTAGGCCGGACACGACCTTGTCGCCGGCGGACTACGGGACCCATACGATCGTCAAGGCATCCTACGCCTATGCCGCCTGGGGCCAGGGCATCGAGCTGCGGCTGACGGAGAATGTGCGCTACCGGCCGCCGGGAGATTATCCGAAGGACCATCCGGGGAGCCGCGCGCCGATGGTGGCGCAGGCCTATGTCGATTGCGGCCATGCGATGAGCTGCCGTGTGCTCACCTTATTCGGCGCGCCGATCTTCAGCTATCTGCGCCTTGCGACGAAGCCTCTGGCGCTCGCCGGAAAGAGCGAGCCTTTTGCCGTTCCTGATTTCCTGCCGGCGCCGCCCGACATGACGGCCCATGTCACCCAAGACCCCGACATGCTGGCCTTCGCGGCCAAGGCCTATGAAGCCATGCCGGAGGTGGCGCTGCAGGCCTGCGACATCCTGCGCGACAAGGAGGGCGGACTCCATCTTCTCGAAATCAATCCGGGCGGCGGCACTTGGATGTTTTCCAGCAGGAATGCGCAGGTCTATAAGGATCGGCTCGGCACCGATGATCTGTCGGCCTATTTCGATGCCTTCCGCGTCTGCGCGCAAGTCCTGGTCGAGCGCACGCGGGCCGAGGCCGTGTGAGCCTCAGGCTGGCGGAAGCTCAATCTCGACAATCCGCAATGCGCCAGGCCCGGTGTTTTCCAGGGCGCACTCGGCTTCCGGCGGGATTTGAATGGATTCGGCTTTCTGCAAATGCCGAATTGTGCCCGCAATCGTCACGTTGGCCGTACCCATGAGAACGAGCCAATGCCTGGCGTGATCAAGAACGCTTGGCACGGAAATCCGCTCGCCAGGCAAGAGATTCATTTGGCGAACACCCGGGAGGCCCGAGGATGAGGAGTGTTGCTTCAGCTGCTCGACGAGTTTCTTCACGCTGGACGAGTCATCGCGGTGCGCGACGAGCACCGCATCAGGGGTCACCACAACGGCAAGATCGCAGACGCCCGCCAACGCCACGAGAGGACCGTCGCTGAGCACAAGATTGTCTCTGGCCGCAACGAAAGCGGCCTTCCCCGTCACGGCATTGCCGGCGGCATCGTGCCGGGACAGCTCATGGACCGTCGCCCATGAGCCGACATCCGACCAGTCGAACGCGGCTCTGACCACGGCGGCCCGCGACGTCTTTTCCATGACGGCGTAATCGAAGGACAAGCTCGCTGCGCGCTCGCAGGCGGTGGCATCGAGATGATGTGCCTGTCCCGCCGTCAGCGCGCGGCTCACGGCTTCCCGCAGCGCGGCCAATGTCGCGGGATCGGCCTCGCTATAAGCATCGATCACCACCGCCGCGCCAAACAGGAAGTTGCCGGAGTTCCACAGATAACCCTGGCGGATATAAAGGGCGGCCGCCTCCGCATCCGGCTTTTCCACGAATCTCTTTACCGCCCGAACATGGGGTTCCACTTGGTTGCCGGCCTCGATATAGCCGTAGCCGGTCGCCGGGCGGTCAGGCGCGATGCCGAAAGTGACGATATGGCCCAATCGCGCCGCGCCGAGTGCTGTACGGCAGTCTGTCCGGAAGGCCACGACATCGCGGATCACATGGTCGGCGGCGAGCGCCAGGACAGGCGCGTCGTTTCCCCGGCTTTGCGCAATGAACAGGGCCCCGGCCAATATCGCAGGCCCCGAGCCGCGGGCTTCGGGCTCGTAGAGGATTTCGGCGCGGACACCCAACTCGTCCAGCTGCGCCGCGACGAGGGATCGGTAGGCGGTATGGGTGATGATGACCGGTGGGGTGAACAGCGCGGGATCCGTCACGCGCCGCACGGTCTCCTGGAACGTCGACAGGCTGCCGTCGAAGAGTGAAAGAAACTGCTTCGGCCGGCTTTCGCGCGAGGCGGGCCATAGCCGTGTCCCGGCGCCACCACAGACGATGAGGGGAGTAATCAGCACGGCAAAAGCATGAAGGGGTTTGTCGCTGTCGTCAATTGCCGGACGGCTGAGCTTTCTTGCGGTCCCTGGCGATCTCCATTATGTCTCGAAGGATGACCTCAGGGGCCAAGCGCGCTCTCATCACCGGCATCACCGGCCAGGACGGATCCTATCTGGCCGAGCTGCTGCTCGCGAAGGGCTACGAGGTCCATGGGATCAAGCGCCGCGCCTCGTCGATCAATACGCAGCGGATAGATCACCTCTATCAGGACCCGCATGTCCCCGATCCCCGGCTGATGCTTCACTATGGCGACCTCGGCGACACCTCCAATCTGACACGCCTCCTCGCTGAGATCAGGCCCGACGAGGTTTATAATCTCGGTGCCCAGAGCCACGTCGCGGTGAGCTTCGAGATGCCCGAATACACGGCCGATGTCGATGCGCTCGGCACGCTGCGTCTGCTCGAGGCGATCCGCTTCCTGAAGCTGGAGTCGAAGACACGTTTCTATCAGGCCTCGACCTCGGAGCTCTACGGGCTCGCGCAAGAGACGCCGCAAAACGAGGCGACACCGTTCCACCCGCGCAGCCCCTATGCGGTGGCCAAGCTCTATGCCTACTGGATCACGGTCAATTACCGCGAGGCCTATGGTCTCTTCGCCTGCAACGGCATCCTCTTCAATCATGAGAGCCCGCGCCGCGGCGAAGCCTTCGTGACGCGCAAGATCACCAGGGGGTTGACGAGGATAGCGCAAGGCCTCGAACCCTGCCTCCATCTCGGCAATCTCGATGCGAAGCGCGACTGGGGACACGCCAGGGATTATGTGCGCATGCAATGGCTGATGCTTCAGCAGGATAAACCGGATGACTATGTGATCGCCACGGGTGAGCAATTCTCCGTGCGTGACTTCATTCTCTGGGCGGCCGAGGAATTGGGCGTCGCGCTGCGTTTCGAAGGTGCCGGCATCGAGGAGCGCGGGGTCGTGAACGCGGTCAGATCGGATCTGGCGCCCGCGATCAAGCCGGGTGATGTCATCATCCGCATCGATCCGCGTTATTTCCGCCCGGCGGAGGTCGAGACCTTGCTCGGCGATCCGTCCAAGGCCCGGGAGAAACTTGGCTGGCGTGCCGAAATCACGGCCCGGGAGACCTGCGCCGAAATGGTGACGGAAGATCTGAAAGTCGCCCGGCGTGACGCTTTCCTGAGAGACCACGGCTTGGCGGCGGATAGCTGAATGCGGCCCGCGAAGCTCTATCTCGCCGGGCATGAAGGCATGGTGGGTTCGGCCATCCTGCGCCGGCTTGTTTCACGCAAGGACATCGAGCCCGTGACACGCACGCACGCCGAGCTCGATCTCACCGATCAGGCGGCGGTGCGTGCTTTCATGGAACGGGAGTGCCCTGACCTTGTGATCCTGGCGGCCGCCAAGGTTGGCGGTATCCATGCCAATGCCACCTATCCGGCCGAATTCATCTACCAGAACCTGATGATCCAGAACAATGTGATCCATCAGGCTTATGCCGCCGGTGTTGGACGTTTGTTGTTCCTCGGCTCGTCCTGTATCTATCCGCGCGCGGCGCCACAGCCGATGCGCGAGGACGCTCTCCTGACCGGAGAGCTCGAAGCCACCAACGAGCCTTATGCCATTGCCAAGATCGCCGGCATAAAGCTGTGCGAGAGCTACAATCGGCAATATGACGTCGATTATCGCTCGGTGATGCCGACCAATGTCTTCGGCCCCGGTGACAATTTCCACCCTAAGAATTCCCATGTGCTGCCGGCACTTCTCCGCCGGTTTCATGAGGCGGCCCGCGCTGGCGCCTCGGAAATCGTGGTCTGGGGCAGCGGCACGCCGCGGCGTGAATTTCTCTATGTCGATGACATGGCCGAGGCTTCCTTGTTCGTCATGGACCTGCCGCGGGAGACCTACAAGACGAATACGCAGCCCAGGCAGTCCCATATCAATATCGGCACGGGTGAGGATATGAGCATCGCCGAGCTGGCGCAGGCGATCGCCCGCCTCACCGGCTTCACCGGCCGCATCGCCTATGATACGACGAAGCCGGACGGCGCGCCACGCAAGCTCATGGACATTTCCCGGCTCGCCGCCATGGGGTGGAAGGCGCGAACGCCCTTCCTGGACGCGCTGCAGGCGACATACGCGTGGTATCTGAAGAACCGCGAGAGATAAAGTCCGGTCTGCCTTTAGTTTTTTTGTCCTGTCGAACGGCATCGAGTTGCGCGAGTCTGTGGGTCGGGCAAAAAAGGGCAAAAGCCGATGACACCGCAGGATTATCAGCATGAGTCGCAAAGCGATGGACCGCCGCCTGGCCTCATCATCATCTTCGCGGCTACCTTCGTGCTGGGCCTGGCCGTGACGGTGCTTCTTCCCTTCCTGATTTAACCTTTGCTGCGCTCGGCGATCAGCCGGCGCGTCAGCGGTATAAGCTCGCGGCCATAGTCGATGGCGTCATCGAGCGGATCGAAGCCGCGAATAAGAAATGTCGTGATGCCGAGCTCGTAATAGTCGACGAGAGCCTCGGCGACCTGCGCCGGTGTTCCCACCAGGGCGACCGAATTGCCCTTGGCGCCGGTCAGAGCGGCCATGTCGGTCCATACGCGTTTGTCGAGACGCGAACCTTGCGCGGCGGCTTTGAGCAGCCTGAGTGATCCTTCATTGACGGGCGCGCTCTCCCGCTTGAAACCGGAACGCTCGATGACGGCCTGAGCGCGGGCCAGCGTCTCGCTGGCACGCGCCCAGGCCTTCTCCTCCGTGTCGGCGAGAATGGGCCGGAAGGAGATGCTGAAGCGGAGCACTCGGCCGAGGGCTGCCGCCTCGGCGTGCACACGCGCCGTCAGCGCCTTCACCTGTTCGAGCGATTCGCCCCACAACGCGTAGATGTCGGCATGGCGCGCGGCGACCCTGATCGCGGCGTCGGACGCTCCGCCGAAATAGACCGGCAGATGCGGCCGCTGCACCGGCTTGATCGTGCTGAATGTCCGTTCGCTGCGATAGAACCGGCCGGTGTGATCGAAAGGCTGCTCTGATGTCCATACACGCTTGATGATCTCGAGATATTCATCGGTGCGCGCATATCGTTCCTCCTTGTCGAGGAAGTCACCGTCCTGGCGCTGCTCCCTATCATCGCCGCCGGTGATGATATGGATGCCGGCGCGGCCATGGGTGAGGTGGTCGAGCGTGGCGAATTGGCGCGCCGTGACCGAAGGTGCCGTGAAGCCGGGCCGATGCGCCACCATCAGCTTGAGCCGGCGGGTGACGGCGGCAATATGCTGGGAAACCAGCAGGCTGTCCGGTATCGTCGCATGATAGGCGACGAGCACACGGTCGAAGCCGCTTGCCTCATGCGCTTTGGCCGACGTCTCGATGAAATCGACATCGATGGCGCCCGCGCGCGGCACGATGGTTTCCGAGGCCTCGCGCATTTCGACAAGCCCGATGAACTCGACACTCATGATGACGTAGCCTGCAGCGCGCCGCGGCCGGCGGCGATCCGTACCGAATCCTCCTGCGGCGAGTGCGCGCGGCCGCAGAGCACGTCGCGGTAATGGCGCGCGAGCGGATTGCCCTGGCTGAGGCCGGGATTGCCGGTCGCCTTGAGTGCCGCCTCGACCGCGCCGATGGCATTGCCGGTGACGGCGAGCTTGATCGCGCCGGCCTCTTGCGGATCGGGTGTCTGGCCGGCATCGGTTTCGGCGGCGGCGGTACGGATGAGGCGCCGATTGAGGGTGAGCAGGGTTTCGATCTCGCCGGCGATCTCCTGAAAACGCGGCAGGGTTGCGAGCGGCTTGCCGAGATTGGCCGGCACGCGCTGGCGCAGAAAATCCAGGAACCAGCTGCGCGCCGAGCGGGCGATACCGTCATAGACGGCCGCGATCAGAAGGCTGCTCCATATGGCTTGCTGTGCATCGCGCGCGGGAGGCTCATGCGCGGCCCGCAGCTCACCGACATTCTCGGCCGGAATGAAGACGTCCTGGAAGGTCACGTCATGGCTCGCGGTGGCGCGCATGCCGTGATGCCGCCAGGTCTCGATGATGTGAATGCCGGGGGCCGCGGCGCGGACGAGCGCGGTGCCGATGCGCGGCTGCGGTTCATCCGTTGCCGCCCATACCGCAAGCCAGCTCAGGACAGGGGCGCCGGTCGAGAAAATCTTGTGGCCGGACAGCCGCCAGCCATTCGGGGCGGGCTTGAGCACCGTGGCGGGAAGGCCGCCGCGCATCGGTGTGCCGAGCTCGGGCTCGACCCTGAGTGCATTGATGAGCGACAGTCCCATGATCGCGTCCTTGCGGATCCGCTCGATGATCTGGCTGGAGAAGCCGCGCGTGCCGATCGTGCCATGCTGCAGGTAGTGCATGGCGAGGATCAAAGCTGACGCGGGCTCCGCTTCGGCAATGCGACCGACAACCTCGCTGGCGGCGCCGAGTCCGTGGCCATAACCGCCGGCAAGGCGCGGGATGACGAGACGCAGGAGGCCTGCCTCGGCGATCCGTTCGAGATCGGCGGCGGGAGGTTCGCCGGTCCTGTCATGCTCGGCGGCGCTCGCGGCGAGTTGTGGAAAAATACCCTCGACGCGCAGGCGGATGGCGTCGAGCGCGCTGTGATGCGGGCGGTCAGTGGCCCGCTTGGTTTCGAGCGGCAGCAGCATGCCGCGGATCATGACATGCGTGAGACCCGCAGGGAGCTTCGGAATTCTAATCCACGCATTGAGAAAATCTTCGGCGGCGGCTGGTCGGACCAGCCCTGGCGGGTGAGATTTTCTTACGTAATGCGTAAGAAAAAATGGGTCGGCAGCACTTTCCTCAGCCGCTAGTGCTCCCCACATATCTCAACCTTCGCTGGTCTTCAGACCAATTTCAGGAGTTGCTGTCGTGTCTCTTCATTTCTCCCGCCGTGCGCTGCTGGCGGCCGTGCTCGCCATTTCGTCTCTGACTCTCGTCGATCGCGCCATGGCCGATCAATCCATCCGCGTCGGCATCATGAGTGCCGAGGATGAGGATGTCTGGGCCGTCGTGTCGCAGGAAGCGGCGAAGAAGGGATTGACCATCGAGCTCGTCGTCTTCAACGACTACACTCAGCCCAATGAGGCGCTCGAGAACAACGAGCTCGATGCCAATGCCTTCCAGCACAAGCCCTATCTCGACAACCAGATCAAAACGCGCGGCTATCATATCGCGCCCGTGGGCTACACCGCCGTGTGGCCGATAGGTCTCTATTCGAGAAAGCACAAATCCCTGGCCGAGCTGCCCGACAAGGCGGTGGTCGGGGTTCCGAACGATCCGAGCAATGAGGGCCGGGCCCTCCGCCTCCTGGAGGCGCAGGGCCTCATCAAGCTGAAGCCGGAAGCGGGAATCCTGGCGACGCCGGTGGACATCATCGAAAATCCCAAGCAGCTCGAGATCCAGGAGCTCGACGCCGGCATCGTCGGCCGGTCGATAGACGATCTCGACGCCGCGGTGGTCAATACCGATTGGGCCATCAAGTCGAATTTGACGCCAGCCGATCGCGTCGCGACGGAGGCGGTGGACGACAATCCCTATCGCAACTTCATCGCCGTCAAGCAGGGTCGCGAGAACGAGGCCTGGGTGAAGACCCTCGTTTCCGCCTATCAGAACGATACGGTGAAGGATACGCTGGCGAAGGTCTATAAGGGCACGGCCTTGCCAGCCTGGTAAATCCTGTTCAATCGCATGGCTCTCGATCATGCGCCCGAATGGGCGCATGATTGTTTTCAGGATACCGATATCATGACCAACCCCGCCATGCTGCGCTTGTCCGGCGTGACCAAGAAGTTCGGCGCCTATGCGGCGATCGAGGATATTTCGCTGGACGTGCACCGCGGCGAGATTCTGGGGGTCATTGGTCGCAGCGGCGCCGGCAAATCGACGCTGATCCGCTGCATCAACGGGTTGGAGAAGCCGGATTCGGGCTCGATCGAAGTGCTCGACAGCGACAATGTCTTGCGGGACATCGTGCCGCTCGATGAAGGCGAGCTGCAAAAGGTGCGCCGGCGCATCGGCATGATCTTCCAGCATTTCAATCTGCTCTCCGCCAAGACGGTCGCCGACAATGTCGCCTTACCGCTGAAGATCGCCGGCAGGAGCCGCGCCGAACGGAAGGGCCGTGTGGAAGAGCTGCTGGGATTGGTCGGGCTTGACTCCAAGGCGGACGCCTATCCGGCGCAATTGTCGGGCGGGCAGAAGCAGCGGGTCGGCATCGCCCGCGCCCTTGCCGCAGCGCCGGCACTGCTGCTCTCCGATGAGGCGACATCGGCGCTCGACCCCGAAACCACCACCGCGATCTTGAGTCTTCTCAAGGATATCAACCGCAGGTTCGGTTTGACCATCCTGCTCATCACGCATGAGATGAGCGTGATCCGCGCCGTCACCGACCGGGTGATCGTGCTGGATCATGGCCGCATCATCGAGGAGGGGCCGACCGAACGGGTCTTCGCGGCGCCGGCTGCCGACCTCACCAGGCGGTTGCTCGCCGCGGCGCAGCTTGGCCTGGAGAACAACTGAGATGTTCGATCTTCCCTATCAGGCGCTGCTCGTCTCGCTCGGACAGACCCTCACCATGACCTTTGTCGCCGGCGCCATCAGCTTCGTGCTGGGTCTGCCGCTCGGCCTCGTGCTCGTCGGCACCGCACCCGGCGGCATCTGGGAGAATCTTTGGGTCAACAAGATATTGGGCGCCGTCGTCAACGCGGTGCGCTCCCTCCCCTTCATCATTCTGCTCGTCGCCTTGATTCCGCTGACGCGGCTGATCGTCGGCACCTCGATCGGCACCATGGCGGCCATCGTGCCGCTCGCCATCTCCGCCATTCCCTATTTCGGGCGTGTCGCCGAAGTGGCGCTGCGCGAGGTCGATCGCGGCCTGATCGATGCGGTCAAGGCGATGGGTGGTAGCCGCTGGACCATCGTGCGCGAGGTCCTGGTGCCGGAAGCCCTGCCGAGCCTCGTGTCAGGCTTCACGGTGACGCTTGTTCTGCTGATCGGCGCGTCCGCCATGGCGGGCGCGGTGGGGGCCGGCGGCCTCGGCGATCTCGCCATCCGCTACGGCTATCAGCGCTTTCAGACCGAGGTGATGATCGCCGTCATCGTCGTTCTGATCGCATTGGTTTCCCTAATCCAGGCGATCGGCGACCGGGTCGCGCGTTATTTCGATCACCGGTAATGCCGGCTTAAGTTTATCACGGAAGACCTCTACCAGCCGAACCATCGACGCGATAAGAGGCGGCCCTTGAGAGGTGACCTGTCGATGAGGCCTGTTGTTCTGTTGCTATTGATGATGGCGTTCGCAAATGTGGCGTTGGCTGACGAACATGTGCTGCGAGTGCGACTGCCCGACTGCCCGTCAGAGTTGCGACTTGTAGTCCCGCAGTCCTTTGCCGGATCTGTACGCAACGAGGCGATCGTCGAACATCTGAACAGCAACCCAGCCAGGAAGGGCCGATATGTGTTGAGCCTGGAGAGTTCGGCGGGAGACCTGCTCCAGGCAATGGAGCTTGGCACCACATCGAAGAACCAGGGAAGGTTTGAGGTTTCTTCGCTCGATGGGCTCGAAGCGGAGATGCGCAGGGCTCTCGAGAGAATTCCACCGGAAGCAAAGGAATATCAGGATGCGCTGCTGAAGGGAGCGGCGATCGATGGCGTGACGGGCCCAAATCTGTCGCTGTTCGACATTTGGAGGAAGGAGAACGCCCTCGTGTTGGCTGCCATCGTGACTTTCAAGCTCGACGGTCAGCCTGAGACCAAGATGCTCGCCTCACAAATATACGAGGTGAGCGAGGGCTGTTTGGCGGCGGTTACGTACTACGTTCCCCTGGCTTCCAAGCGGACATACTCCGATATACAGCAGACAGTCAGAGAGATCGGTTTTGAATGATATGGCCTAGCGATCCTTGAGCTTGCGACGGACCTCGCGCTCCACGAACTCGACGGCCGGGTGCTTTTCGAGCGCTTCGATAAGTTTCGACGTTTCGGCGGCACTGTCGACATCGACCATGTAGAGATCCGCAAGCTCGGCATCGGTGGAGCCGGGGAAGAGGGGCCGCACACGCGCGGCGCCCGCTTCCCGCGCGACGCTCGTTACCGTCTCACGTTGAGCCTTCGTCAAACCCGAGCGCAGCTTCAACTGCAGCTTCACCGGCTGTGATGTTTTCTGACTTTCTTGGCTCACAACAACGTTGGCAAATAGACCAATCCATATCCATGCGCGGTGGTGAAGCTCTTCCCGCTCATCTGGGGCAGTTTTTTGGCTTTCTGCTTGAGCTTCTGCACGACCTGATCGGCCGTGGCATTCGGATGTTTAGCACGATAAAGCGCCACCGCGCCAGCGACATGCGGCGTCGCCATCGATGTGCCGCTCCAGGTCGCATATTCGGTTTCCGCCCGGTAGGGCGACGCTTGGACCGGCACCGTCGAGATAATGGTGCCGCCCGGTGCCACGACCCAGATATGTTTGCCGGTATTCGAGAATGACGAGCGGCGCAGCCGCTCGGAAATGGCGCCCACGGCGATGACGCCCGGATAGGCGGCCGGATATTCGGTAGGATTACCCTCCTCGAACTCGTTGCCCATCGCGGCGACCGGAATGATGTTGCGATCGCGCAGGCGCCGGAACAGGATGGCTTCGGTGCGCGACGACTGGGTTCCCCCGATGCTCAGATTCACGACCGAGCAGCCGGTGTCCGGCAGAAGCCCCAAGGCCCTCAGATAGAGCTCGCCATTCACATAGAAGTCCCCTTGCTCGGGCTCGTCGTCGAAGATTTTCCACACCGCCAGCTGGCATGCCGCCAGTCCGCTGATGCCGATGCCGTTGTTGGTGACGGCCGCGATAATTCCGGCGACATGGGTGCCGTGACCGACGACATCGACCGTGCTGTTGTCCTGATGGTCGTAGGAAAACACGACGTTCTTGAATTCCGGATGGGTCTTGTCGATCCCGGTATCGAGGACGGCGACCTTGATCCGCGCGGCCTCGCGTTTGGTCGGATGCCTGGCCTGGGCCCAGCCCATCGCCTGCAATCCCCATTGCTCGCCGCGCTTCGGATCGGCCGCGCCCGCCTTGGCCCGGCCGACGATCCAGCGTGCCGGCATTTGCTCGACGAACTGAACCGCGTTGGATGCACTCACCTCCCGCATCAGGCCCGACGTCACTTTCTTCGGGTCCACGGAAACGACTGTATAGCCTCTGAGGTCTTCGTGCGGAGAGTCGGCGACGCTCGCCACCGCGGCCCTGCGAACCGCGCTGAGCCCCTCGACCTTGGCCTTGCTCCTCTCGGCGAAGAGCGGCTCGGCGCTTTTCAGCCCGGCATTGGCTTTCAGATAATCGAGTGGTGATGCGACCGATTCCGGTATCTCGCGATTGACGCGGACGCCGAGGCGGGCGCCGCCGCTACGCAGGGCGCCGACTGCCGCGTTCAGCGCCGGCGCCTTGATCTTGAGGATCATCTTCCCGGGAATGAAGTCGAGGCGCTTGTGAATGTCCGGTTGAAAGCGGACTGAAAGCGGCTCGGACTCAAGTGACTTCTGCTTCTTCGCCATTCTGTCTTCCTCCATAGGTGTCAATCGCTTCGCGGTCAGCCATCCTGCCCGTTCCGCATTCCCCGGATGTGGCATTCTAAGTCTGGTCGCAGCCCGCCTCTGTGAGTATTCGCACAGCCGTGTCTCTACGGGCCTGGTCTCATTGTGTATTGTGTAGGAAGCTCTGCCGCCCTCTCGCGGCATTGGCTTCGGCGTCAATCGGAAGGCGCGTATCGGTGACAGAACGACACGGCTTGTTTCGCGAGTGAAGCGGAAAATCTACAAATGCGTCCGCCGGGGGTCGTGCTGTGGAAGGAGCTTATCTTTCCATCAGTGTATGGAGGCTGTTCGCGGCGCGCAGCTTGTTGGCGAGGTCGCGCCCGAGCAATTGATGGATGACCCCGGCGACCTGATTGTCTGACTTGCACAGCTTGATGAGCCGCGCGCGCGAAATGGCCAGGACACGGGATGGCTGCTCGACGATGACGGAGGCAGTGGCCGGTTGTCCGGTCAGGAAGGCCACCTCGCCGGCGAAGGACCCGCTTTCGAGATGCGCCACTGTTTTGCCGCCCACATCGACGCCGAAACGGCCCGAGAACAGAAAGTAGAGCTCATTCACTTCCTGGCTTTCGCGCATCAAATGCGCGCCGGCGGCAAGCTCGCGCCATTGGCTGACGTCGAGCAGGCGCGATATCTGCACATCGTCGAGCCCGGTCAACACGCGTCTCAGGACGGATTTTTCCTCTTGCGGCAACCGCAGCCGCATGCGGTCGCGGACAAGCCAGAAAAGTTGATAGGCATTGATCGCGATGAAGACCGCGCTCCAGGAAATGCCCGTATAGAGGTCGGAGCTCACCAGCGCGAAATAGACGACCTCCAGGGCGAGACCGACGACCGCGAGGATGCGCAGCCAGAGGATGCTCGTCAGGTAATATGAAACGGCAATGACGACATAAGCGACATGTCCCGGAATATCCGGGATGCTCACATACTGGAAAAGGGAGTCCATGTGCCCGGCCCCTTACGCTCGCTGACCGGACTTTAGTCGCTGTCGAGACGCGGCGGAGTGCGAAAACTCACTTTGATGGCCTATTGTAGAGCTTGCCGCTTCGCGCGATGATCTGCCACGCGCCGTGCCTGAGCATCTGACCCTGGAGGGATTCTGGCATGTCCGATTTCGACGTCGGTTTCGTGATTTTCCCCGGTATCACCCAGCTCGACTTCACCGGGCCCTTCGAAGTCCTGAGCCGGCTTGCGACGCCCGCTTCGCTCACGATCCCGGCGAAATTCACTCAGTCGAAGACTCACGTCGCCGCCAAGAGCATGCATCCCGTTTTGAGCGACCGCGGTCTTGGCATCATGCCCACCTGCACATTTGCGGATTGTCCCCCGCTCGACCTGATCTGTGTGCCGGGCGGTGCCGGAATAGCGCAGGCGCTTGCTGATGCGGAGACGGTCGACTTCGTCCGGCGCCAGGGGGCCGATGCAAAATTCGTGACCTCCGTCTGTGTCGGAGCTTTTCTTCTCGGAGCGGCCGGTTTCCTGGAAGGACGCCGGGCGACGACCCATTGGGCTTATGTCGATCTGCTGCCGCTTGTTGGCGCCAGGCACGAAAAGGCCCGTATCGTGCGCGACGGCAATGTCTTCACCTCGGGAGGCGTCTCGGCGGGAATTGACTTCGCCTTTTCCATCGTCGCCGAAATCGCCGGACCGGACGCCGCCCGGGCGATCCAGCTCGGCATCGAATACGATCCCGCCCCGCCTTTCGATGCCGGCCATCCCGACAAGGCATCCGAAGCGGCGTTGGAGTTGATGATTCACCGTAACCAATCGGCCCATGGGGGCCTCCGGCGGACCATCGAGACGCTGGGCTATCTTACCGTGGCCGATTGAAGGTCCGGTCCTCAGGCGGTTTCCGGGCGCATCAGCTTTAACAGTGTCACGAAGTCCGAGTTGCGGCGGGAGAGCGAGGTTCGCAGGTCGTGGAACGTCTCCGCATCCGCGACCTGGCCTTCGATGCGCTCGATCAGCATGTCGTCGACAACGACCTTTTCAATCGAGGCGAGCACATCGTCGCGATGGATGTGATAGTTCCGCAGCGCCTCCGTGAGTCCTCTTTCGCCGGCTGAGAAGGCCGCAAGTGCAAAGGGGCCATAGCGCGCCCACCGGAAGCCTGGACCTTGGACGAAGGCCTGATCGACTTCCTGGACGGTGGCGACGCCGGATTTGACCAGGCTGAGCGCTTCCTGGAGGACGACCGCCTGAAATCTATTGCCGATGAATCCCGGTATGTCGCGGCGGACCTCCACGACTTCCTTGCCGATGTTCCGATAGAAGGCGGCGGCGCGGACGGCGGTGTCACGTGATGTGGCGGCACCGCTGACCACCTCGACCAGCGGAACAAGATGCACCGGCGTGAAGGGGTGACCGACGACGCAACGTTCCGGCCGCCGGCAGGCCTGCTGCAGGCGGCTCATCGGAATGCCGGAGGTGCTCGATGCGATGATGGTTGCGGGCGGTGCCGATCGATCGATCGCCGCCAGCAGTTCCTCCTTCAAGGCGAGTGATTCCGGTCCGCTCTCCTGCACGAAATCGGCATCGTGGACAGCGTGGGCAAGCTCCGGCTCGAAACGCAGGCGCGAGCGCCAGTCCTCCGCGACCGGGCCGATCTCCCGCAGATCGGCGATATCCTTCTCGATGGCGGGTAGTGCGCGTTCCCAGGCGGTAGCGGCTGTATCAGTGGCGATGACATGCAATCCCCGGGCGAGGAAGATGGCAGCCCAGCTGGCGCCGATCAGACCCAGCCCGACGCACGCCACGCTTCTCGGCAGGCCGCATTCACTTCCGGCATTCATGAAAGCGCCCGCTGGTCGTAGAGGTCGAATTGTCCGGCGATGGTCAGTAGGCTGGCGCCGAGTATTTTCCCGACCGGCAGTGCGGCGAGGCGCCGCACGATGTGAAACTGGGTCGGCATGTCCTCCCAGCGCGGCTCGGAATAGGTGAAGCTGCCTGAGGCTTTGCAGGCGCGTTTGATCACCGCGCTGGTGACGGGCGGGGAAAGAGTTGCATAAGCGGCATCTGCCGTCCCCCAGGCCCCGGTCCGCGGCAGATATTTGTAGTGCAGCAGGTTGCCGCCGGTATCGGGAGCAAGATCGAGGCGATGGGTCTTGGGATCGACCGGCGTGATGTCGTCGAGCGCAAGCTCGAGAAAGCGGAAACCCTGCCAGGAGGCTTCGCATATCGTCCGGCCGCCCGACTTTCTGGCTTCGGGAATATCACAGAATATCTTGGCGACGCCGAGCTCCTCGCGGCCGGTGGTGATCGGATCGGCCATGTTCTCCCACAGGACGAGACTGAGCGAGCCGATTTCCGTATCGGCCTTGCCCGTGAAACGCGCCGGGATGCGCACACCGAGCGTGTTGTAGCCGCGTCCCGCGAGCCACGGCAGATTGCGCAGATAGGCGAAGCTCACCGTCACGACCGGCTCGCCGTGAAGGCTGAAATCGGGCGGCAGCAGCGATTCCAGCGCGCTGGCCTCGGAGAGATAATAGACGCTGACGGCATCGAACTCATGCGCGCTCCAGTCGAAGCGCTGTCCGTCCGGCCCCTGCCGGGGGCTCAGCGAGGGGCCGAAATGGGTTGGCATCCGATAAATTCTGTCGCGAAGGAAATCATATGACATGGTGTTTTCCGGTCTGTGAAAAGAAGCAAGGTCAGGAGGCGAGACCACTGAGCGCGATCCGTCCGCGGCGCATGATGAGGACCGCCATGCCGGCAAGCCCCACGGTCAGGAGGCTCAGGGAGACGCTGAGCGCGGCGATCGTCGGTTTCAGCTCGTATTTGAGCTCGCCCAATATGGTGAGCGGAACCGTCTGCACGCCGCCGCCGACAAACAGCGCCAGGACGAGCTCATCGAAGCTGCTGACGAAGCACAACAGCGCCGACGAGACGATGCTGGGATAGATATTGGGCAGCAGGATGCGTCGGAAGGCGGTCCAGCGGCTGGCGCCGAGCGAAAAGGCTGCCGTTTCGATGAGCGGATCAACCGCGGCGATACCGAGACCGCAGATGATGAAGACGAAGGGCATGACATAGACGACATGGGTTATGATGATCGCCGTCATCGTGCCGTTGAGCTGCAGCTTGGCGAGGACCAGATACTGCGCCGCCGCGATCGCGACCGTCGGCAGGACGAGCGGGCTGATCGCCAGCGTTTCGACCAGGGCCTTGCCAGGGAATGAATAACGCTGCGCCGCATAGGCGGCAGGCCCACCGAGCAGCAGGGCAAGGACGGTCGAGATGATGCCGATGGTCAGCGAATTGAGAATAGCCGTCCGCCAACGCGCGTCCTGCACGATCTCGGCATACCAGCGCAGCGACAGGTCATCGGTCGGGATGTCGAAGCTTTCGCCGCCGGTGACCGAAACGGCCGCCACGACCAGAACCGGCATGAGCACGAAACACAAGAGGGCCAGGCCGGCGATGGCCAGGCTGCTGTCGGCCAAGAGACCGATGAGTCCGCCGGCTGTATGTGGGGACGCTTTCGTCATGCTGTGCCTCTCCTTTTCGGAGCTCCCAATCTTCGCGCCAGGGCGATGGCGGACATGTAGATGACGAGCAGCACGATGGTGAGCGCGGCACCCGTTCCCCATTCGCCGCGCCGGTGGATGAGAAGTTCGATGAGATTGGGAGCGAGCAGGACCTTGCCGCCGCCGAGCACCGAGGGTGTGATGTAGAAGCCGGTCGCCACGGCGAATACCATGACGGTGGTGGAGAGCGTCGCCGGCGCCACCAGCGGGAAGAAGATGCGGCGAAAGATGACGGCACGCGATGCGCCGAGGCTGGACGCCGCGGCGATGAGGCGCTGATCCACCTTGTGGAAAGCAGCCAGCAGCGGCAGCGCGGCTATGGGAAACAGAACATTCGCCGTGCCGAGAACCACCGCAAAGGGATTATAGATGAGCGACAATGGCGTCTCGACGAGCCCGGACCAGAGAAGGACCTTGTTCACAAGGCCGTTGAAGCCGAGGACCGGAATCCAGCTCAAGGCGCGCAGCAGATAGGACACGAAGAAGGGCAGTATGATCGCGCCCACCGCGATGATCTTGGCGCGCGGCGGCAGCCGCAGCACCCAGAGGGAGAAGACGAAAGCAAAGCTGGTGGTCACGATGCTGACGATGACGCCGAGGATCAGCGTTGTGACGATGACCCTGACGAAGGCCGGTGACGTCAGCGCGTCCGTGTAGTTCGCAAGGGGATGAGCGCCGCCCGTCAGACTGAAGAACAGGATGCCGCCAAGCGGCATCACGATCGTCAGCAGCAGGAACAGGACGAGCGGCGCATTGAGCGCAACGCTCGCCTTGTTGTCAGGCATGGCGAAGCCCGAAGATGTCTGCCGTTGGGCCATGCTGCCGTTGCCGGATCAGAGCGCGGCCCGGAATTCGGTCCATCTTTTGTCGATCGCCGCGCGGTTCTGCGTCCACCATTGCGAGTTGATGAGGACTTGCTTCGCCCGGTTCTGCGCCGAGGACGGAAGAGCCCGGCGCTGTTCGTCGCCGAGCAGCGCATCGAGACCTTCGCTGGGCCCGGAATAGGCGATCGTTTCCACCGCGGTGAGCTGGTTCTTCGCGACCGTCATCTCGTGGAAGAACTGCATCACGGCGGCTTTGATTTCGGGCGCGAGGCCCTTTGTGACCGCGAGATAGTTCAAGACGGTGATGCCTTGATTATAGGTCATGCCGGCGTCCTTGCTGTAGGCGACGCGGCCTGAATAGATGAGCGCATAGTCGACTTCGCCGGAGGTGACGATCTGCGCCGCTTGCGAGCCGCTGTCCCACCAGACCGAGATTTTGTGCTTGTTGGCTTCGAGGAAGGCAAAAGCTCGATCCACATCGAGAGGATAGAGCTTGTCGGCCGGAACGCCATCGGCGAGGAGGGCCACCTCGAGCTGGGCGTAGGCGTCATAGGACATCATGGCCCGGCGGCCGGGAAACGTCTCGGTGTCGAAGAACTGGGCCCAACTCTCGATCGGCTTGGCCTTGGCGTTCCAGGCCATGACATAGGAATAGTAATGGCGGCCGATGGCTTTCGGCTGCCGCGCCTCCGGAAAGATCGGCTCCGGCTTGATCGCATCCCAATCCAGGTCTTCGAACAGCTCTGGCGCCGAGAGGACGTCCGCCAGCTCGACGTCCCAGACATGGCGATCGATCGATCCGGATTGCAGCATGGCCTTCAACTCACCGATGGAGGATTCAACACCGACGAGGCGGACCGGAATGCCGGTCTTCGCCGTGAAGGGCTGAGCATAGGCTTTCTCGAGGGCCTCACCGGCTTTGCCGCCCGATTGCGCGATGACCACCTCCGTTGCCGCCGCAACGCTTTGGCCGGGAAATACCTGGGCAAGGGCGCCCCCGGCGGTTGCCGCCGCTAAACCTTTGATCGCCTGTCGACGCGTCAGTGTCATGCTCGTCCCCTTTGTTGACATGAATTGTGTGAATGTATACATGCATGCTAAAAAGTTGACGTCAAGGGGTGATAGACAACATGAGTGAGGAGGCGGAAGCTTTGGATGAGGGGAGACGCGGCTTGTCGGACATCAGGGTTTTGCCATTGCGCGCCAGGCCGGAGCTCGCGGCTGTTCTGGCATCATGGGCATATTTCGAATGGTCGATCGCGATGCGCCGCAGCTGGTCCGCGACACTTGAGCGTTATGATCCGGCCAGCACCGACGCCTTGCCGCGCACCTATGTTGCGACAGTCGATGACGTGCCGGTGGGAATGGCCTCTTTGCGTGACCGCGACAGCTACGACTTTCTGCCCGGCACGACGCCGTGGCTGTGCAATGTCTATGTCCATCCGGCGATGCGCCGCGCCGGCGTCGCCGAAGCCCTATGCCAGAAGCTGATTGGCGTCGCCGCCGAGATGGGTTTCCCGCAGGTCTTTCTCGCTTCCTCGCTCAAGGTCGGATCGCTCTATCACCGGATCGGCTTTCGTGAGGTCGCGGTAGTCGAATATTTCGGACCGAAATATATTCTCGAGCTGCCGATCGCGGGTGGGAGCCCGGGCGCATGACGGAGAAGCTTGTGCTCCAGGGCCTGCGCAAGACCTATGGCAGCCATCACGCGATCGAGCATTTCGACCTGACGGTCCGCGACGGCACATTCCTCTCGCTGCTCGGCCCCAGCGGTTCCGGCAAGACCACGGTGCTCAACATGATCGCCGGACTGACGCAGCCCAGCGCGGGAAAGATCCTCATCGACGGCGCCAATGTTACGGATCGGCCCGCCAATCTGCGCAACATCGGAATCGTATTTCAGAATTACGCGCTGTTTCCGCATCAGACGGTGTTCGGCAATGTCGCCTTTCCGCTCGAGGTGCGCCGACTGTCGCCGGAAGAGATCTCCCGGCGGGTGAAGGACGTGCTCGTCCTGGTCGGGCTTGATCATCTGGTCGACCGCTTCCCCTCTGAACTCTCCGGCGGACAGCAGCAGCGTGTGGCGCTTGCCCGCGCCATTGTGTTCGAGCCGTCACTGCTTCTGCTCGACGAGCCGCTTGGCGCCCTCGACCGCCGCCTGCGGGAATCGTTGCGCCGCGAGCTGCGCAAGCTGCAGCGCCAGACGGGCATCACCACCATCATGGTGACGCATGATCAGGAGGAGGCACTCAGCATGTCCGACCAGATCGTCGTGATGTCCAATGGCCGCGCCGAGCAAAGCGCGACGCCCGAAGAGCTCTACAGGCGCCCGCATAATCGCTTCGTCGCTGAATTCATGGGATCCGCCAATGTCGTGTCTTCGGAAAGGGGCGATCCTTCCGGTACGCCCCGGGTCCCGGGAACCGAGCCGGCGGCTTTCGCGATTCGCCCCGAGAATGTGACCTTTCACGCTGTCAGACCCGGCGACGCGGCGCTCGCCTCCACCGTCGTCACGGCCGAATATTGCGGCGACCACTATCGCTTGCATCTGATGGTCGACACGATCGGACCGATGACGAGCCATATGCGAATCACCGAGCCTCCCGCCGCGGGTGCACGCGGTTTTGTGTCATGGCGGCCCGCGGATATGCATCCATTGCGCGGACCTGAAAATGCGGGCACTTGTAGGTAGACATGAAACCGAAGATCACCGAAGGAACGGCGCCGGGCGCCACCGATCTCAGCGATCGTTCGATGGCGCTCGATCTGGGCATGGGCGGCGGCACTCTGTCGTCGCAGCTCTTCGAGAAGGTGCGCGACCTGATCTATCTCGGCAAGCTCCCGCCGGGCTCCCAGGTCACCGAACAGGGGCTGAGTCGCCAGTTCGGGGTGTCGCGCACGCCGATGCGCGAGGCGCTGCGGACGCTGGAATCACGCGGTTTTGTCGAGATCACCCCGAACAAGGGGGCGCGTGTCGGCGTCATCGCCGAGGATGAATATCTGACTGGCTTGCAGATCGTGGGCGCGGTCGACGACATTCTGGCCGAGCGCATCTGCACACGCGTCACCGAGGACGACATCGCCCATCTGGAAGTTCTGGAGGCCTTGCTGACCAAGGCTTACGAGAAGGGTGATCGGGAGAGATATCTCCGTATCAACTACCAGATTCACGATCGCCTGGAGGCGATCGGCGACAGCCACTTCCTGCGCTCGATACGTTCCTTCATCGCCGCACGCCTGACCTCCAAGACCCATATGCTGCTCGGCAAGCCGGAGATCTGGAAACGCTTCTATGAAGAGCACCTCGCGATGACCGCCGCGATCCGAGATCGGAATGTCGAGGCCTTGCGGCAGGTCTTCAGGAGCCACAATCAGCCCATTGAGGCGGTGACCGCCGATCCCGGTGCGAAGGGCTGACCGCTTCAATTTCGCCCGAATTCTCTCTAAGCTCCCTCAAATTGGGGTTGACAGTCGGAAGGGTCCTGATGGCGTTTGATCGACATTGTGCGGCGGTTTGTGCCGTCGCCGTGGGAGTGTTTGCCGCGGGCCTGGGCCTCGGAATGGCGGAGGCCCGCCAACTCTCCGACAAGAAGCCGCATAAAGGGGTCGCCGCCGCCCACACGATGCCGGTTCAGGGCATCGATGTCTCCTATTACCAGGGCGACATCGATTGGCGAAAAGTCCGCGATGCGGGAATCCAGTTCGCCTACATCAAGGCGACCGAAGGCGGCGACCGTTTCGACGAAAAATTTCTCGACAACTGGCGGGCGGCGAAGAAAGCCGGCGTCGCCCGCGGCGCCTATCATTTCATGTATTGGTGCCGGCCGGCGAGCGAGCAGGCGACGTGGTACAAGGCGCATGTGCCCAAGGACGGCGACGCGCTGCCGCCGGTGCTCGATGTCGAGTGGACCACCCACTCCAAGACCTGCGCGCGGCGTATTCCGCGCGCCGCCGCCATCGCCAAGATCAAGGTCATGCTGAAGGCGCTGGAAGCGCATAGCGGCAAGCGGCCGATCATCTACACCGACCCGAAATTTCACCGCGAGGTGCTGGAGGGCGAGTTCACCGACTATCATTTCTGGCTGCGCTCGGTGGCGGCGAAGCCGGAAGAGATATACAACGCGCGCGACTGGGCGTTCTGGCAATTCACCACGACCGGCCGGGTGCGCGGCGTCGCCGGTCCTGTCGACCGCAATGTCTTCTACGGCACGCGCGCCGACTGGAAGACCGTGCTGAAAGAGAAGTGCCTGTGCGCGACCGCGACATCGACGTCCTCCAACGAGTGATCCTCACGCGCCGATCAGTCTCCGCATAGTCATGTGGACGATCGAGTCCTCGGGGCTCAGCTCGTCCTTGCAGGCGAACTGGGCGCGGACAATTTCGGCATAAGTGAAATTATTATAGCCGCGTTGGTTCAGCAGGATCTGCGCGTAGCGCGCGGCCCGGTCGATCAGCTTGCCGTTGGAAGGATAGACCCAGGTCATCAGATTGTTTTCGAAGCGGCCAAGCCGGCCCATGACCAGCGTCGAGTGCATGTTCAGCAGGAGCTTCAGCGTCAGATGATCCAGAAGTGGAACGGAACCCGGCAAACCGAAATGTTCTTCCAGGCCGGCGAAATTCAGCTGCAGGCGCGCCCCGGCGGTGACGATATGAAAGATGTGATGTCGGCTGTGCTCGATCATCCGCCGGCGGATGTCCAAAGCCTGGCGGCTGAAGTCAAAACTGAGCAGATAGTCCAGGGTCGTTTTGGCATGGACGCCGGGCCATTCGAGGGGCCGCGGGTCGCGGGCCAGAAGATGGCGCCAGCTTTCCGCGGCCTGATCGGCCGAAGGGATCATCAGATAGGTGAGGGAATGGCGGCCGGTTGGATAGTTGGGATTGTCGAACGGCGCCAGGTTGAAGGTCGGCGCGCGCTCGGTGGTGTCGGTGAGAACCGTGATGGCGTAGTCGTCGCTGGCGTAGATCGTGCGGCTTTTGTCGAGATAGGTTTGGGCCTCGGCGACGACAAAGGGCTCCAAGGACACGACATCCTGCCCGGCCAGGAAGTAGATCCACTGCTCGAGAGCCGCGAAGGCCCCATCGACATTTCGGCCGAATTCCAAGGCCAGTCCGATCATCAGCATCAGAACGGTGCTGGCCTGCATCCGGGTGCTTCCTGTCAAGGCCATCGGACCGACATCAAGACTTAAAGAATGGATGCGGGAATTGGTCAGGACCCGGCGCGAGCGTTCGACCCGGTCGACGAGGATCTGCCGCGTATTGCAATAGAGGAACTGCGGCGGGCGGCGGGAAATCTCCGCCGCCTTCTCCACCGCGCCGATCACATAAGGGGTTTCGCCGCCTTCCGTCGACCCGATCAGCAAATCATCGGGGCCGAAGCCGAGCTCGAGCAAGTGGCGGGCGCCATAGTCGGGGAAGTCCTCGAAGCCTTCGAGCGAATGAACCAGGGCGACGTCGCCGCCGGCCATGAGCGACCGGACCTGCGTCGACGCCGGAAACTTTCGCCGCCATAGATATTCAAGCGACAAAGAAAGCCGTCCCGTGGCCCCGCAGCCGACCAGGAAAATCCGATCGCCTTGCTCCAGGGTAGCGGCCACGGCGTGAAAGAGATCGCTCGCCTCCCGGCGCAACCCGGCGATCCGGCGCAACGCGTCCAGATCCACCTCGCGCAAGACAGTGAGGCCGCGCGCCACATCACCTTTCGCCCAATCGGACAGATGGATGGTTTTGGGATGCGGTGACTCTGTCGGCAGGTCCCCGAGCCGGAACTTTTCCCTTTGCGCTAAGAATTCGTCCGCCGTGCTCATGGGAATAGCTCAATGCCGCGTGGGACAGCGACGCAAAGGGTTGCGAGCGGCTGACCTATACGACAATGGCGCCTGGCGCGGGCAATATGCAAGCTGCGAAGTTGGTTGAGCCGTGCGACGGGGGCGAAACTGCCGATTAGCGGTGGGAAACCGGCCTATAACTTCGTAAAAATGTTGTCTCCTGGTGTGGTCAGGCGGGCTCCGCCCATGCGCGTTGCTTGTCACTCGGTGCGGTTACTCGTGGTACGCCGACTTGTGCGGCGTGCTAGGCGAGAAATCGCCCTTCAGCGGCCTTTATCTTGTCCATGCCCTGCAGTCGGAATACTTCCTCGACCGTAACGATGTCCTCATTGACACTGTGTATGCCGCGATCCTTGAGAATGCGGGCGAAGACAGTCTTCATTGCGGCGACAGATGCGCGGATCGCATGGTTGCCGTAGATGACGACGCCGATCTTGCCCAAGGCGAGGATGCGTTCCTCGTTCATTTGCGGATAGGCGGTTGGGACGATGACGATCGGCACTTGGCCGTCCCAGGCCTTGACGAAGCTTTCGATCTCGTCGGGCGTCTTCTGCTTGGAGTGGATGAGGATCATGTCGGCGCCGGCCTGTTCATAAGTCCTGGCGCGCAACAGCGCCTCTTCCTGGCCGAGACCCGCTATAAGGGCTTCGGTCCGAGCGATAATGAGGAAGTCGGCATCGGTGCGCGCATTGACCGCGGCACGGATCTTGCCGTGGAATTCCTCGGTGCGGATGAGGTCCTGGCGGCCGTCGGCGACGAGGCTCGTGACCTTGGGAAAACTCTTGTCCTCGATCACGACGGCGGCCGCGCCGGCGCGTTCATACTGCTCCACCGCATAAATCACGTTGATTGCATTGCCATAGCCGGTGTCGATATCGGCGATGATCGGAAGCGCACTCTGTCCGGCGACCGCGCGCAGCATGTCGAGATGCTGGGTCATGGTGATGAGGCTGACATCGGCAAGGCCATAGAGGGCGGAAAGCTCGAAGCCCGATGCCCAAAGCCCATCGAAGCCAGCCTCCTCGGCCAGCCGCGCGGACAGCGGACTGTGTGCCGCCATGACGTGGAGGAGACGCTTCTGCTTGAGCGCCCGGCGCAACTTGTGGCCCGGGGTCATGCCGCGGCTCCACGCACGAGGCTTTGACAGGCCCCGATGATCTTGTCGCATGCCCGGCGCAGCTCTTCTTCTGATGCCGCGAAGGAGACGCGGATATAGGGCGAGGCAAGGAAACCCGAGCCCGGCACCACCGCGACTCCCGCTTCATTGAGGAGGTACATGGCAAAGTCGGTGTCAGTCCCGAGGAGCTCGCCGGCGTGTGTGCTGCGCCCGATGACGCCGGCGCAGGACGGGAAAGCATAAAAGGCACCCTGGGGAGCAGTGCAACTGAGCCCTGGCACTTGATTGAGCTTCGCGACCACGAGATCGCGCCGTTTTCTGAACTCGGTCGCGAATCTGGCGATGTAGCTCTGATCGCCCGTCAATGCCGCGAGTGCCGCATGTTGCGAGATCGAGCTCGCATTTGACGTCGTCTGGCCTTGGATGATGCCCATTGCCTTGATGAGCTCCGCAGGACCCGCGCCATAGCCGATGCGCCAGCCGGTCATGGCATTGGTCTTGGAGACGCCATTGACGGTCAGCGTGCGGTTGAAGAGGTCGGGCGCCGCCTTTGCCATGGTGACGAAGCGGGTGTGGTCATGAATGAGCTTCTCATAGATGTCATCCGAGAGGACCCAGATTCTGGGATGTTGGCGCAGGACATCGGCAAGGGCCGCGAGCTCGCTCTCGCTGTAGACGGCGCCGGTCGGATTAGAGGGCGAGTTGATGAGCAGCCATCTGGTTCGGGGTGTGATCGCCCGCTTGAGCGCTTGGGGCGTCAGCTTGAAACCCTCATCCTCGGGACACGGAATGACCACCGGTGTGCCGCGCGCGAGCCGGACCATGTCAGGATAAGACACCCAGCACGGCGCAGGAATGATCACTTCGTCACCGGGATTGAGGCTGGCAAAGAGCGCGTTGAACAGGACCTGCTTGGCGCCGGTGCCGACGATGATCTGTTCAAGCGTGTAACCGAGATCATTCTCATTCAAGAGCTTGTCGCGTATCGCTTCGCGCAAGGGAGGTATCCCAGGAACCGCCGTATATCGCGTATGACCGTCGCGGATTGCTTTGATCGCCGCTTCTCGAATATTCTCCGGCGTATCGAAATCGGGTTCGCCTTGGCTGAGTGTGATCACCTCTCGACCGCGCGCGCGCAACTCGCGCGCCCGAGCCGTCATGGCGCCCGTCTCGGAGGGGCGGATTTCTCTGATGTGGTCGGCGACTATGCTCATCGGTCCTCGCAAAGTTTTCCGGACCGCGGTCTGGCGTTTCTATATCTCGTCCTGCTTCGACCCGTGCCGGCCATCCTTTATGGGCGCCAAAGTCTGTGGCCGACCAGTATGAAGTTCTAACAAGGTTGGAAGTATATCTGACATTGGATCGTCATATTTCAGCGCGCTGAGCGCGCCATGCGGCATGACAGACGCAATTCAGGCGAGGTCGGTGGCAACCGTGGTCAGCTTTGCTGCCTGCTTCAGGGCGTCAAGGAATGCACGGTGGGATCGACTGCGCATCGTCGTCGTCGGATAGAGCACGTAGAAGCCCGGGCCGGCCAGGATGTGTTCGGCAAAGGGAGCAACCAGCCGGCCATGGGCGAGGTCGTCTTCGACAAGGCACAAGGGACCGACCGCGACGCCGAGCCCGTTGATCGCGGCCTGCATGGATAGAAAGAAGTGTTCGTAGTACGGACCGGGAGGCGGCTCCGAGGTTTTACTGCCGGTTATCTCGAACCAGCGCTGCCAGGCCTCCGGCCTGGATTTCAGATGGAGGAGAACGGCGCGTTTCAAGTCTTGTGGTTGCTTCGCCTTGAGGCTCGTCCAGAGCTGTGGCGAGAGCACCGCGGTCGAGTGATCCTCAATCAGTTTGACACAGACATGATCGGCACGCTTCATTGGCTCCCGCCTGATGATGAAGTCGTAGCTCTTGGTCAAATGGTCTATGCGGTCGGAAAGCGATATCTCGGTCACGACATTGACGGCCGGATTGGCGAGCTGGAACGTCGATGATTTGGGGATGAGCCAGCGCATGGCGAAGGAGGGCGTCGCATTGACGGTTATGGCCGCGCTGCCATTTCTGACCGCGAACTGCTCGGCCGCTATGGCGATGCGATCGAATGCGGTGCGGACTTCATCGAGAAGCGCCTTGGCAGCTTCCGTCGGTTCTACCCGCCTCCCATTTCGATGAAAAAGCGCCTGGCCGAAATAGTCCTCAAGACTTCTTACCTGTTGGCTGACGGCGCTGTGGGAAACACCCAGCTCGTCCGCCGCCTGCGTGACGCTCGCATGACGCGCGGTAGCCTCGAAAGCGCGTAACGCATGCAGCGGCGGGACTTTTCTCATGTTAGCCTCTCTGACAACGATGCTAGGGTGAGCGGCTGAGCCTGTCCACGCGAAAAATGTCACGCGGTCATACTGTTTAAGTCAGCATGATCCGGAACTCGCCAAGTAGCGTGTTTGTAAGAAGTTCTGACGACGATGTTAGAAATTCATGCTTTACTGATCGCCGTGGGCGATGGAAAGGCTGAGGCATGCTGCGGGTAAAGGTCGCCATCAAGCATACAGAACATGCCCAACAAGGTGCTCATCGTCGGCTTCGACGGGCTCAGGCCCGATTTGATAGGCCCGGATCTTACGCCCAATCTGTGGCGGCTCATGGGGCAAGGTATCACCCTTGCGCGTCAGCGGACCATCTATCCCTCTGAAACCCGCTCGGCCTTCCCGTCCTTTGTCACCGGCGCCACGGTCGATCGGCATGGCATGGTCGGAAATCACTATGTGCTGCGCGAGGCGGGGAGCGCCGAGCGTCTCATCGACTCATCGAGCGCGGCCATCCTGCTCGAACTCGACCGCGAGAGCGGCGGACGTCTCATGACGGTGCCGACCTTGGGCGAGATCCTGATGCTGCATGGGCGGAGCTTCGCGGTACTCGCCACCAACACCGCCGGTACGACGACACTCTTCAACCATAAGGCTCGGTCACCGGGCAGCATTCGCATCTCCGGCCATTTCCACGAGGCCTGTGCGCCGGAGGCGGTAATTGCTGATATCGAGAAGGCACTGGGCCCACTACCGCCCGATGTCGCCAGTGACGTGCCGGATGTCGACGGACAGACCTATATCACGACGGCCTTTCTCGAGAGGATCTGGCCTGAATTCAAGCCCGATGTCACCATCGTCTCCTATGGCGAGCCCGACCGGACCTCGCATTTCCATGGCACGGCATCGGACACGACGCGCAAGATCATCGCCCATTGCGATGCCGAATTCGGCCGGCTCCTCGACTGGTGGAGGAGTGAGGGCCGGGCGCAAGGTGTCCACATCGTCGCGATGTCGGATCACGGTCACATCACTGGCCATACGCAGGTGAGCGTGAGCAAGACGCTGAAGCTGGCCGGGGTAAAGGTCGGCAGCGATGTCCTGCTGATGCCGGGCCATGTCGGCGCGCTCTATGTACCGGGCCGCGAGCGCCGCGTTGTCGAGAGGATCGGCGCGGCGCTCAGGGAGGCGCCCTGGTGCGGATCGATCTTCACGCGCCCGCCGGCACCGGCCGAAAGTCTCGTTCCCGGCACCTTCTCCACCGACCTCGTGATGATCACGCATGAACGCGGGCCTGATGTCGCTTTCGCTTTCAGGACGGATGACCGCGTCGATCCCTACGGCCTCGGGGGCGGTACCTATTATGACGCCGACCGTCGGGCGGGCTTGGGCTTCCATGGCGGCCTTCACCCCAAGGAACTCGCCGCCGTCGGGATATTGGCGGGACCGGCTTTCAGATCGGGACACGCTCAGTCAACCCTTCCTTCAGGCATATGCGACCTCGTGCCGACCGCGCTCGCCATTCTGGGGCTGCCCGTGCCTCCTACCATGACCGGCCGCATCCTCCACGAGGCGATGCTGGATGCGCCACTATCGCCTGTGGTCACGACCGAGACGCTGGAGACCGGCCACGGCAATTATCGCCAGACGCTTACGCGGAGTTCTGTCGCTGGCGTGACCTACATAGACGGCGCCGAAGCGGGCGCGATGAAAAGGTAAGAAGGCGTTCGTCGCCCAAGTTAGTTTCTCTAACAATCATGTCAGCAAATCGCGCTTTACTTGCGGATGCGTATGACGAGGATGCTCGACAAAGGCCAGCTATAACATCCTGTAACAAATGTCGCCCATTCTCTCCATTCGAAACCTCACCGTGGACGTGGCCGGTCGTGAAGGGCTTGCTCGGGTGATCCATGCGGTCAGCCTCGATATCACCGCAGGTGAAACCCTGGGGATTGTCGGCGAGTCGGGCTGCGGAAAGAGCCTGACCTGGCTTGCGGCCCTGAAGCTGCAGTCGCAGGCCATGCGCATCCAGGGACAGGTATTCTTGGACGACGCGAATATTCTCGACCTGGACGACCAGGCAATGTCGCGGATCCGGGGGCGGCGGATAGCGATGATCTTCCAGGATCCATCCGCTTCACTCAACCCGGTGCGTACGATCGGCTATCAGATTGGCGAGGTTCTGACCCGCCACCGCGGGCTGAGCGGCGGAGCGATCGCAAGCGAAACCCAGCGTCTGCTCGAAAGCGTCGGAATTGCCGATGCGCCGAATCGTCTACGCCAATATCCGCATGAATTTTCCGGCGGTATGAACCAGCGCGCGATGATCGCAATGGCGCTGGCGGGGCGGCCCGACATCCTCATCGCCGATGAACCGACGACCGCGCTCGACGTCACGATCCAGGCGCAGATCCTGGAGCTGCTGCGCCAGATACAAAGGGAAACGGGAATGGCGATCGTCCTGATTTCACACGATCTGGGTGTCGTCTCCGACATTTGTGAGCGGATTGCTGTCATGTATGCCGGACGCATCGTGGAAATGGCCGATACGGAGTCTATTTTCTCACGGCCGTCACATCCCTATACGCGTGGGCTGCTCGCCGCATTTCCCGATGTCGAGAGACCGAAGCGCAAGCTGTCGACCATCCCCGGCGCCGTTCCGGGGCCAGGCGAGGTTCCGCAAGGATGCCCATTTCTTCCGCGTTGCGCCGACAAGGTATCGGAATGCGGGCAAGTCGTTCCCGCATTCGCCTCGGTCGCGCCTCGCCACTTCGCGGCCTGCCACCGGTCAGGGCAGGGAGCCGGCCTATGAGTGCTCTCCTGCGCGTCGACAATCTCCAGAAGCACTATGCTGTGAAGGCGGGGGGACTCTTTGGCGGTGTCAGCACGCTGAAGGCCGTCGATGGGGTCAGCTTCGATATCGCGGCTGGCCAAACGCTTGGCATTGTCGGTGAGTCCGGATGCGGCAAGTCGACCATGGCGCGCCTGGTGCTCGGCGCCCTGGCGCCCTCGGCCGGGACGATCGAGTTTGAGGGCCAGGCCATGAGCGCTCGCTTCGATCATGTCTGGCGGGCGCAGCGTCGCCGGATTCAGATGGTCTATCAGGATCCGCTCTCGGCGCTTGATCGCCGTCTGAGCATCGGCCGGCAGGTCATGGAGCCCCTGGTCATTCACCGGATCGGCAATGACGACGAGCGGCGCCGGCGAGCGCTCGGGATTCTGGACGCCGTCGGGTTGCCCGCGCGCTTCTTCGGGCGCTTTCCGCATGAATTGAGCGGCGGCCAGCGCCAGCGCGCGGTCATTGCGCGCGCCCTGATTTTGGAGCCGAGCCTTCTGGTTTGCGATGAGCCGATCTCGGCTCTCGACGTTTCGGTGGCCGCGCAAGTCATCAATTTGCTGGAGGATTTGCAGAACAGGCTCAATGTCAGCCTCCTGTTCATAAGCCATGACCTGAAGGTCGTATGGCAGGTCTCTCATGATGTCGCTGTCATGTATCTCGGGCGCATTGTCGAGCGGGGATCACCCGACCTGCTCTTCCGGGCGCCGGCGCATCCCTATACCCAGGCTCTCGTCTCGGCCATACCGACGCCGTTTCGACGAAATCGTGAACGTATCCTTCTCGCCGGCGATCCGCCCAATCCGATGAATGTGCCGGCCGGTTGTCCGTTTCACCCGCGCTGCCGGATGGCAAAGGATATCTGCAAGACCGTCCGCCCGAGCCTGGCGCGCGCCGGCGATGGCAGGGATGTCGCCTGCCACCTCGTCTCAACCGCAAGCAATGGGCCTTCGGTGCAATAGCATGTCGCAGTTCCTGATCTCGCGCCTCATTCGGGCATTTTTGACGATCCTCATCGTCGTGACGGCCTGCTTCTTCCTGCTGCGAGCCTCCGGCGATCCGGCGTTGATGATCCTGGGCAATGACGCGCCGCCTGATGCCATCGAGGCCTTTCGCAAGAGCTGGGGCCTCGACCAGTCCTTGTGGATTCAATATGTCGAGTTCATCGGGGCCGCCCTGCATGGAAATCTGGGGCTGTCGATGCGGGAAAATCGCGATGCGATGGCGGTCGTGCTCGAGCGGGTGCCGATAACACTCGCGCTGACGATGCCGGCGTTCCTGCTGCAAGTCGTCCTGGGCGTATCGGCAGGCGTCATAGCGGCGCTCTATCGTCGAAGCGCCATCGATCGCCTGGTCATGGCCTTGTCCATGCTGGGATTCACAGTGCCGAGCTTCGTCCTGGGGCTCGTGCTCTCATTGATATTCGCGGTGAAGCTGCGCTGGTTGCCCGCGACCGGCAGCGAAAGCTGGCAAAGCGCGATCCTCCCGATAGTCACCCTGGGACTGGCGGGAGCTGCCGTGATCGCGCGCTTCACACGCTCGGCGATGGTCGAGGTCCTGGGCCAGCCCTATGTCCGGACCGCTTCCGCCAAAGGTATCATCTGGCGGAACGTCGTATCCCGGCACGCTCTTCCCAATGCAGCCATTCCGATCGTGACGGTCATGGGCTTCCTCGTCGGCTATCTGGTTGCCGGCGCGCTCATCGTGGAAAATGTCTTCTCATGGCCGGGGATCGGCCGTCTCCTGGTTCTTTCCGTCACCAACCGTGATTTCGCCGTCGTCCAGTGCATCTTGATCCTCATCGGCGTCACGATGGTCACGGCCAATTTCTGCGTCGATCTGCTTTACGGATGGCTCGATCCGCGATTGCGCATCGTTCGCCGGTCGGTGAGATCATGAGCGACAGCACGAAGGCCGCGCCCTCAGAGGCCGGTGGGGACAAGGTGTTCGGAGCAGCCCGAACTCTTCCTTTGTCGATCCTCTGGTGCATTTTTTGGATCGCCGCCGTGATCGTCATCGCCGTGGGCGCGGATTATCTCAGCACGCAGAGCTACCGCGCGCTCGATCTCGGGGCCAGGCTTCTGCCGCCGTCTTTCATGCCGGGCGGCTCGTTCAAGCATCTTCTGGGTACGGATGAGCTGGGCAGGGACCTCTATTCGCGATTGCTGACTTCCATCCGCATAAGCCTCCTGATCGCCCTCGCGGCGACCGTGATCTCGGCCACGATCGGCATCATAGCCGGCTTCGCGGCCGCTTATTTTCGCGGCTGGGTCGAGGAGATGATTCTCATGATCATCGACGTCCAGGCGGCGATGCCCTTCATCATCATCGCCATCGCCGTTCTGGCGTTTTTCGGCAATTCGCTGGTCCTGCTGGCCGTGCTCATGGGCTTTCATGGCTGGGAGCGCACGGCGCGGATAGCGCGCGGACTGGCGATCGCCGCGCATGAGCAAGGGTATGCGACGACCATTCGCGATCTGGGGGCTTCGCCCGCACGCATCTATCTGCTGCACATTCTTCCCAATATCGCTTCGACAATCATCGTCGCGATGACGCTGAATTTTCCCGAGGTCGTTCTTCTGGAATCGGGCCTTTCCTTTCTGGGGCTGGGAGTTCAGCCGCCCATGTCCAGTCTCGGAAACATGATCGGCTTCGGTCGTGAGTACATTCAAACGGCGCCCTGGATCATGCTGGTGCCAAGCCTTGTCCTGGTGCTGACGACCTTTGCGGTCTCGATCCTGGGAGATTGGCTGCGTGATCGCTTGGACCCGACACTGCACTGACAAGTTGGCCGCGCATAATTCATCAGAGAGGTGTGACGATGTCCTACATGTTCACAAAAAGAGAGCTGTTGAGATTGGGGGCTGCTTCGCTCGCGACCGGCGTGATGACGAAGGGCGCCTGGCCCCGTTCCGCCCCTGAAAACCTGGTCGTGGCCGTGCCGCAGTCGCCTTCCGCGCTGGAGCCAGTCCTGCGGAACAACACATCGACGGTGCAGACGATCTACAGCGTGTTCGACCGATTGCTGGCGATTGACTTCAATACTGGCGCGATCCGGCCGGGCTTGGCGGAATCCTGGACACAGGTAGATGCGAAGACCTACGACTTCAAATTGAGGCCGGGCGTCAAGTTCCATGATGGCAGCGACCTGTCGGCTGACGATGTCGTGTTCAGCTTCTCCAAAGAGCGGACACAAGGCCCCAAGCAAGGCGCCAGCGTCGCCGGGCAGTATCAGGGAACGATCGAGCGCGTTGAGGTGCTGGATGCGTCCACTGTTCGATTGGTGACGAAAGCAGTCGACCCGGCGATCCTGTTGAAGGTGGGCGGATGGTCGACGGAAATCGTGTCGAAGAGTGCTTTCGCCGACGCTGGTGGCTGGGAGAACTGGGGCAAGAAGCCTGTTGGCACCGGCCCTTACAAGATCGTGGAAAATCGGCAGGACGAGGTCCTTATTCTCGAGGCGCACAAGGACTATTGGGGCGGCGTACCGGCATTTGGCCGGATCGAATTCCGGATCGTGCCGGAAGCGGCGGTGCGCGTGAATGGACTGCTGGCGGGAGATTTCCACATCGCTGCCGCCTTGAATCCTGACCAGCTCGATCAGGTCAGTGCGGCCGGCGCTTTCGAGGTCGTCGGCGGGGCGATACAGGCGATCAGGACATTGAACTTCTCGGCGGCGGGCGGTGTCCTCAGGAATGCCGCGTTGCGGCGCGCCATCTCACACGCGATTGATCGCGAGGCCATCGTCCAGTCGATCTGGCAAGGCCGCACCGAAGTCCCCAACGGGTTCCAGGACAAGGCCTATGGCGACATCTATTTCCCCGATCACAGGACGCCTCTCTATGATCTGGAGCTGGCGCGGAAACTGATTGCCGAGTCGGGCTATAAGAACGAGGAGATCGTCTATCGCACGCAATCGGCCGCTTATCCGCTGGAGCTGCAGACATCGCAGGTCATCGTCGAGATGCTGCGGGAGATCGGCCTGAATATCCGCCTGGAAGTCAAGGAGAGCTGGGACCAGGTCTACCAGAAGCCCTTCGAATCGGTGATCTGGAATGAATCGACCCTGATGGCCTGGCCCGATCCCACGGGCGGCCTGATCCGCCAATATGGACCGGCCGGCGCCTTCCAGCGCGAACCGTTCAGCTGGCACAACGAGGCATTCAACAAAGCGGTGGCTGAATTCGAAACCTCGAATGATGCCGCGCGGCGCAAGCAACTGCACGGCGTCATGCTCGATATCGTTCAGGTCGATGATCCGCCCTGCACGGTCCTGTTCAAGAACGCGCTCTTCTATGGCAAGCAAAAGGACATTCCCTGGCTTCCATATCCGACGCTTTACGCGGATTACGGGCCGGGCAATGCCTCGACCAGGCTTTGACAGGCTCTCTCACAGCGCCGCAATACATAGGACAGGGGCATCTCGACCGTCGCCGCGCGCAGGCGCTCATGCGCGCGGCGGGGCTTGATGCTCTGCTTCTGACACAGCCCGAATCGATCAAGCATGCGACTGGCGCCGATGCCGGCAATGCCACCAAGGCACGCCGCATAGGCGGAGCGTTCCTGCTCATCTTCTGCTGCGAAAGCCAGAGGCCTTCGGCGATCATCGGGGATTTCTATCTGGATGCGTTTCAGCGTGCTTCCGGTATAGACGACGTGGCGCCGACGCCGATCTGGGTCGACACTGCGGATATAACGGACGTCTCTTCAAGTCTCAGCGGCATCCGGGAAAAGCTGAGGCATTCGCAGAATCCCGTCGAACCGCGGCCAACGACCGTGGATTTGTCGCGCAGCTTGGAGCTCCTGCGCGATATGCTCGCCCGGCATCGGCTGGCGTCCGGCCGCATAGGGATTGAGTATGGTTTTGTGCCGTATCTCGATGCGCTTGAGCTTCAAAGCGCCTTTCCCAACGTCGAATGGGTTGATGCCACAAGGTTGATGGCGCGTCTGCGTCTGATCAAGTCGCCTGCGGAGATCGCTTTGCTCTCGACCGCCGCGCGGGCGGCTGAGAGTGGGCTGGTTGCGGTGCTGGGTGATGTAAGGTCGGGCGCGGCTATCCATGCGCTTGCGGCAAAGTGGAAGGAAGCAACCCTTGCCGAAGCGCGAATGCACTATCCTGACGCGACCATTGGAACCTTGTCGTCCATCGCAGGGGGGCCTTCGGCCTGGGGACCCTCCGACATCATTCGCAAGGGCGATCTGGTGAAGTTCGATGTGGGATGCACCATCAGCGGATATTCCTCGGATTGCGCTCGCACATTTGTCGTTGGCGAGCCGTCATCCGACGCCAAGGCCGTCTATGCCGCGATCCGTGAAAGCTATGACGCTGCGACCGGGATGTTGCGTGTCGGCCGCGAATTTCGACAGATCTACGATGCTGCATTGCAATCCATGCAGGGAGCTGGCTTCGATACGTATAGACGTGGCCATTTTGGCCACAGCCTGGGTGCCGGTCTCTATGTCGAGGAGTGGCCCTTCATCGGCCGGGACGAACGGGAGGCGGTCGCGCCTGGAATGGTCCTGGCGGTAGAGGTGCCGTGGTACATTCGCGGGCTTGGCGCCCTCATGATCGAAGATCAGTTTACGATCGGCGAAGAGGAAATCCGGCCAGTATGGTCGCTTCCGCGCGAGCTTGTGTCCCTGTAGAGGGATCGTGTCCGATCGCTGCGTCGCAACGATCCTAAATTGCAATGGGGCCTACGAAAGAAATGGTGCCCAGGGGCGGAATTGAACCACCGACACGCGGATTTTCAGTCCGCTGCTCTACCAACTGAGCTACCTGGGCGCCGAGGCCTCGCGGGAGCGGAGGCCGATGTGAAGCGGGCCGGTTTATAGGCGAGGGTTTTTGCCTTGTCCAGTTTCAAAATCTCGCATCGTCCAAAGCTTCAATCGCGCTGAAAAACCGGCTCCGCAACGCCGGATTCCCGACAGAACCGCACCTCATCACGGCGCGGCGCGGCAGGCTCCAGGGCGCGATCCCGCGCCATCCGATTCGAGGCCCCCTCAGAATCGGCCCCGCGCAATTATGCGTGAGATTGAGCTCGATCAAGAGGCGTACGCCAAGTCTTGAAAATATTTGATCAAGAAAATCCTTTATAATCAAAGTGATGAAATTTTCATCTTTCAGAATTGAGAAAAATCGGAAAAAAGAAAAAAATAATTTACATGATGGGATGTTTACGGCTAGGTTTTCCTCGACGGGATGAAGCCTCGTCACAAGGCGCGCCAATCGAATGCGCCCGAGGAACCGAAAACAGAACGCCGGAACCAGGTTCATAAGCTGCCGGATGGGAGGAATTCATGTTTTACGTGCCGAAAGACGCCGTCTTCAGCCGTGTAAGTCGCCGTAAGTTTCTCGAGCTTGGCGGTGGCGCCGCCGCGGCGCTCGGCGCCGGATCGCTGACGCTCGGTCTCGGATCTACAGTCACCCGCAGCCGGGTCCAGGCTGCCTCGTCGGATGCCGCCAAATGGAAGCAATATGCCGGCTCCAAGCTCGTCTTCATGTCGGAGAACACGCCGCCGTCCTTCGCCATCCGTGACAATATAAAAGCCTTCACGGATCTGACCGGCATCGATGTCACCATCCTCACCGACGACCTGCCGGTCGTGCAGCAGAAGGTCGGCATCGATCTGCGCGGCGGCAAGTCGGACTATGTCCTCAACTATGTCCAGGACAAGCCGATCGGTGCACCCTTCGCCGATTTCTATGCCGATCTCACCCCGATGTTCGGCGACGAGACGTTGCCGCAGGACCCCGACGGCTATAGCGACGACGCCTGGTTCGAGAACTTCCTGTCGGCCTGCGGTCGCTTCTACAGCGAAGGCAAGATCATCGCCTTGCCCTATGACGCGGCCATCGCCTGCACCTTCTATCGCCAGGATCTCTTCGAGGCGAACAGCAAGGACTTCGAAGCTGAATTCGGCTACCGCCTCGAATTCACCAAAGACACGACCTGGAAGCAGGTGATCGACATCGCCACCTTCTTCAAGAAGGCGAAGGAGGCCGGCAAGGACGTGCCCTATGGCTATGCCCAGCATCAAGGGTCCTTCGCCTGGACGACGCAGCTCGACATCCAGCGCATGCTCTTCGCCAATGGCCGCTGGATCGACTGGCCGGTCGACGACAAGCTCGGCTCCAAGACGCCCGGCAAGACGAACTGGGGCGATGAGCAGTCGATCGTGACCATGACCAAGTTCAAGGAGCTGGCGGATGTGTCGCATCCCGACAACCTTGCCAACGGCACGCTCGAGCTGAACACCGTCTACCAGTCCGGCAATATCGCGATGCAGGTCCAGTATCACGAATTCGCCGCCTCGATCGAGGACGAGACGAAATCGCGCGCGGCCGGGGGTAAGACCGCCTATGCCGTCTGTCCGAAAGGCGAGGCGAGTTGGATCAAGAATGGCGGCGAGGCCGTCAACGGCACCAATTGCGGCATCGGCGGCATCGGCATCAACGGCAATGCGTCGGAGGATCTGAAGCGCGCCGCTTACATCTTCGCCATCTGGTCGGTGTCGCGCGAGAACCAGTTCAACGTGCTCAAGGGCCTCGGCGGCACGCCGACCCGCAAGTCGGTGCTGGCCATGGATGAGGTGAAGAAGGCCACCGTGCGCCCGACCACCATGCCGAACGCCCTCACCTTCGATCCGGTCTACAACTACGGCATCAAGGACCCGCATTTCGTGCTCGGGCCCAAGATTCCGCAGGCCAACGAGTATCACTCGATCCTCGCCGCCGAGGTGCAGAAATGCGCATCCGGGGAGCAGTCGCCGGAGGACACTTGCAAGTCGCTCCAGTCGCAGCTCGACGAGCTGAACGGCGCGGGTTAAGTTTCCTCGACTGTGCCGGTCCGGCGGCCGCGTGGTCGCCGGGCCGGATTCTCGGTCCGATGCTCAAGCCAGGACCTCTTGTCGCCGCGACCCGCCGCGCTGGTGACGGCTGCCGATACGAGATCGATGACAGATATTTCGCTTTCACCCGAAAACTCCCCGCGGCATGGCGAAAGCCTCTTCCGCGTCCGCCAGCTGCAGGACAATGTCGAGGCGCGCCCGGCGCCCTCGCGCATCGCCGAGCCGGCCAAGCTCAATCCGCTGCCGTCCAAGGCCTATTTCTTCTGGCTGATGGCGCCGGCCATCATCCTGCTCGCCTGCATCTCGATCTATCCGTTCTTCTGGATGATCTATATGAGCCTCCACGAGGTGGATATCGGCTCGGCCACCTGGAATAACTTCGAGAACTTCACCAAGCTCTTCACCGACACGCGCTACCTCAAGGGCTGGGCGCTGCTCTTCCAATACAGCCTGATGTGTCTCGCCTTGCAGATCGGCATCGGCGTTTTCCTGGCCGTCGTGCTCAATGGCGCGCGCTTCGAGAAGGTTCTGGTGACCGCGCTGCTCATGCCGATGATGATGGCGCCGATCGTGGCCGGGCTCGTCTGGTATTTCCTCTATAACGGCACCTTCGGCTGGTATCATTGGCTGTTCCAGAGCCTGGGGTTGCTCGACGCCAAGTCGATTCTCGCCAGCCCCAATACGGCGATGCTCGGCATCGTGCTCGTCGATGTGTGGCAATGGACGCCGCTCATCACGCTGATCACGCTGGCTGGCCTCAAGCGTGTGCCGCAGGACCAGCTCGAGGCCAACATGGTCGACGGCGCCTCGCCCTTGCGCAATTTCTTCTCGGTAACGCTTCCCAATCTCTATCCGGTGCTGCTGATCGCGGTGATGCTGCGCTTCATGGACAACTTCCGCTTCATCGACTCGGCCCTCGTCCTCACCGGCGGTGGTCCCGGCAATGCCACCAAGATCCTGCCGATCTATCTGTTCGAAGTGTCCTTCAAGTTCTTCAAGCTCGGCCGCGGGGCGGCGATCGCCCTGACGCTTCTCGTGGTCACTATCATCCTGGGCATGATCCTGGTGAAGGTCTTCGATCGCCAGCAGACGAGGAAAATCTGAACTCATGGCCTCCCGTGACGTAGTCCAATATGAAACGCCGCTCACCCGGGGCTTCCGCTGGTTCGCCGGCGTGTTCATCGCGCTCTATCTCGTCTGGACGCTGCTGCCGATCCTCGTGATGTTCGTGTCCTCGTTCAAGGACCTGCTCGAGGCCTTCAAGATTCCGGCGGTCGGCGACTGGTCCGGCATCGGCGTCTTCTTCGACTTCACCCCGACGCTGAAGCACTATCGCGATCTCTTCGTCAATCTCGACTTCAGCCGCTATATGGCGAACAGCCTGGTGGCCGCCGGTGGCTCGGCGGTGATCTCGGTGATCCTCGGCTCGATGGCGGCCTATTCGCTCTCGCGCATCGACTTCCGCGGCAAGAGCGACCTGTTCTTCTGGATCATCTCGACCCGCATGGCGCCGGTGGTCGCAGTGATGGTGCCGCTTTATGCGATCTTCCGCTCGCTCGATCTGGTCGGCACCCTGCCGGGCCTGATCCTCGCTTACACCACCTTCAACCTTCCCTTCGCCATCTGGATCCTCAAGGGCTTCTTCGACAACGTCCCTTACGCGATCGAGGAGGCCCAGATGGTCGACGGCGCCACGCGCTTCCAGGCCTTCGTGGCGATCCTGCCGCTGGTGGCGCCCGGCATCGGCGCCTTCATCGTGCTGTGCATCCTCTTCGCCTGGAACGACTTCCTTTTCGCCGCCATCATCGGTTCGGGCGGCGCCAAGACGCTGCCGGTCGCCACGCGCGAGCTCGTCCAGCCGCAGAATATCCAGTGGGGCTCGATCATGGCGGCGGGCGTCGTCACCACGCTGCCCATGATGCTCCTGGGGCTCGTCATCAGAAGATATCTCGTCACCGGCCTGACCATGGGCGCGGTCAAGGAATAATCGGAGAATACCATGGCCAGAGTAACGTTCCGCAATGTGTGGAAGAAATACGGTGAGTTCGCCGCGGTGAAGGACTTGAACATCGACTGTGCGGATGGGACCTTCCTGTCGATCCTCGGTCCCTCGGGCTGCGGCAAGTCTTCGACCATGCGCATGGTGGCGGGCCTCGAGCATATCAGCGCCGGCGATATCCTGTTCGATGACAAGCGCATCAACGACCTGGCGCCCAAGGATCGCGACGTCGCCATGGTCTTCGAGAACTACGCCCTTTATCCGCATAAGTCGGTCTTCGAGAACATGGCCAATCCCTTGAAGCTCAGGGGCCAGGAGACGGAACGCATCAAGGACCGCGTCACCCAGGCGGCGAAGCTTTTGGAGATCGGCCACTTGCTGGAACGCCGCCCGCAGGAGTTGTCGGGCGGCCAGAAGCAGCGTGTCGCCATCGGCCGCGCCATCGTGCGCGAGCCAAAGCTCTTCCTCTTCGACGAGCCGATCGCCCATCTCGACGCCAAGCTCAGGGCGCATATGCGCGGCGAGATCAAGCATATGCAGCGCACCCTCGGCACCACCATGGTCTATGTCACGCATGACCAGCTGGAAGCCATGTCGATGGCCGATCAGATCGCCGTCATGCATGAGGGCGAGCTGCAGCAGCTGGGTTCTCCGCGCGAGGTCTATAACAAGCCGGTCAATGCCTGGGTGGCGGGTTTCGTCGGCGAGCCGGCGATGAATTTTCTCACCTGCGCGCTCACGCGCGAGGCCGATCGATTGTCGCTCTCGCATCCGAATTTCTCGCTGGCCCTCAAGCCTGATCAGGCCAGGTGCCTGAACGGGACCTCCGGCACGGTGCGCATGGGCGTCAGGCCCGACGCGCTCGCCATCTCGATGACACGGCCGGCGGAGCCGGTGATCACCGGCGAGGTCTTCGTCACCGAGCTGCTGGGTGGCGATATGATCGTCGAGGTTCAACTCGCCGATGCGCGCATCAGGGTGAAGACGGCGCCCGAATTTGCCGGCTCCCCGGGCGAGGCCTGCTATCTGTCCGTCAACCGCGACAAGTGGCACGCTTTCGACGTTGAGACGGGCAGGGCCTATTTCTAATAGCCATCTTCAGAAGGAAATTTTCAGGGAATGCGAGCGCAGGCCATTTGCCAAGAGCTATGGAAAATCTGCTTCCTAAAATATCAGTCGAAATCATGAAAAAAATTTGCACGAATAGGTGAATCCTGCTGGACGCTGTTCCGCCCTTCGTGCATAGTCTTCCCAAATACAGCAAATAAAAAAATTGCTTTCAGGGAGGCGCGTATCATGGGCAGGAACTGCCGGATATTTTGCAGAACAGTTGCCGTGGCGCCGGGACGGCCATGAGCGCTTCCTATCCGGCGGATCTCGATGCCTTCCTTGCCCGTCATGCTGGCGGTGCCGCCCCGCCATCGGTGCCGGCCATCTATCATGCGGTGCGCAATCTTGGTTACGCCTCCGACGGCAACCGCGACCCCGCCATCGTCCTGAAAACCGGCCGGGGAGCATGCACCGCCAAGCATATCCTGCTGCGTGACCTCTTGCGCCGTGTCGGCCACGGCGCCGAGGTGGAGTTCGCTGCCGGCGATTTCGCCGCCGGCATGCCGGTTGTGGCCTCGATGCCACAGGCGCTCGCCGATTGGGTGCGCTCGGGCGGCATTCGCGATTTTCATTGTTATGTGGTGTGGCATGACGACGGGCGCGAGGTGGTGCTCGACGCAACCTGGCCCGACAGCCTGGCGCCGCTCGGTTTCCCGGTGAATGCCGCCTGGAACGGCACCGGCGACACACACATCGCGCTCACCCCAGACGGCCACAAGTCGCGGGCCGAGGACGTGATCGAACACAAGGCCACGTTGGTGGCGACCTTGTCAGAACAACAACGAAAAGATCGCAGGGGTTTTCTCGAACTCCTGACGAAATGGATGCCAGAGGAAGCATAGGGAGGAAACATGCCAGCGGGACGCGTCAACGCGTTTGTCGGCATCGATGCCGGTACGACCGGCTGCACGGTGATGATCTTCGACGAATGTGGCAATGCCTTGGGACATGGATATGAGGAATATCCGTGCGTCTCGCCCAATCCGGGCTGGAGCGAGCAGGATGTCGAGCTCGTCTGGGCCGGCATCTGCGCGGCGTCGCGCCAGGCCGTCGCCAAGGCCGCCTTGCCGGCCGGGGCCTATCGCTCGGTCGGCCTGTCGAGCCAGCGCGGCACCTTCTGCGTGCTCGACGCAGCGAAGAAACCGCTCGCCAATTCGATCGTCTGGAATTGCGGACGCGCGCTCAAATATCGCGATATCTTCGCCAAGGAAATCTCGCCGGAGGAGCATCAGGCTCATACCGGCATGCAGCTGAGCCCCTTATGGGCGGCGGCGAAGATCGCGTGGCTGCGCGACAACGAGCCGGCCTTGTTCGAGAAGACACGCTGGTTCGCCAATGGCCAGGAATATTTCCTGCATCGGCTCGGCGCCGAGGAATGGGTCACCGATCCGGCCTCGCTGACGCTCAACGGCATGATGGATATCCGCAAGCTCGACTGGAGCGACCGCATCCTGGCGCTGTGTGGCATCGGGCGCGACCGGCTTCCGCCGGTGGGCGTACCGTCGGGCCGCGCCGGCGTGTTGTCCAAGGCGGCGGCCGAGGCGACCGGGTTGCCGGCCGGCATCGCTCTGTGCCGGGGCGCCGGCGATCAGCAATGCGCCGCCATCGGCGCCGGCGTGATCCGGCAGGGCATGGCCGAATTCACGGTTGGAACGTCGGGCGTGATGGTGGCGCATCTCGACAGCCTCGACCGCATCAAGGGACGCAATCTGTGGTGGGGCGGCCATGGCGTGCCCGGCGCCTGGGACATCGAGGGCGCCGCTTTCAGCCTCGGCGCCTGTCTCAAATGGTGGCGCAACAATCTCGGCCGCAACGAGCTCGACGAGAGCTCGCGCCAGGGCCGCAGTCCCTATTCGGTCATGGTCGAGCAGGCGGGCAAGTCGCCGCCCGGCGCCAAGGGCGCCATCTTCCATTCCTTCCTGACCAGCCAGGTCACCCCCTATTATGACGCCGCCTCGCGCGGCGGCTTCCTTGGCCTCGGCCTCTATCATGAGCGTCAGGACATGATCCGCGCTTTGCTCGAGGGCTGCGCGCATGAAATGCGGATGGTGGTCGATTCCTTCGAAAGCGACATCGACGGCGGCATCACCGATTTCCGCCTGACCGGCGGCGGGACGAAGTCGGATGGCTTCGTGCAGATCATGACCGATATCATCGGCAAGCCGGCGCGCGTCACGCGGGAGCGTGAATGCACCGTGCTGGGCGCGGCGATACTCGGGGCCTACGGCTCGGGCGCCTTTGCCTCGATCGATGAAGCGGTCGAGGCCATGGTGCAGGTCGAGGCCGAGTTCGAGCCGAATGGCAAGACCGGCAATCTCTATAACGACCAGCATCAGATCTATCGTGGCTTCTACGAGGCGATCGCCGCCGCCGGGCAGTATCAGCAGCTCGCCGATTTCGTCGCGCGCCATTACTGAAAAATCGTAAATTGAAGAGGAGATAACGATGCCAATTCCGGGAATGCGCGGCATGGAGCATATCGGCTTCACGGTGCCCGATATCAACGAAGCCTGCGACTTCTTCGAGAAGATTCTGGGCGCCGAGGTTCTGTTCACCGCGGCCACAAACTTCAAGGCCGACGGCGACTGGATGAAGGTGCATCTGAATGTCGACCCGCGCTGCGTCATCACCGAATTCCGCTATCTGCGCTGCGGCAATGGCACCAATCTGGAGGTCTTCCAGTATGAGGCGCCGGATCAGAATCCTCTGCCGCCCAAGAACAGTGACATCGGCGGGCACCATCTCGCCTTCTATGTCGACGACATGGCAGCGGCGGTCGACTTCTTGAAGAAGAACGGCGTCAAGGTGCTGGGCGAGCCGACCTCCTATACCGATGGGCCCAATCTCGGCTTGACCTGGTGCTACTTCATGGCGCCCTGGGGCCAGCAGCTCGAAATCGTCTCGGCGCCCAAGGGCACCGTCTATGACGATGAGGCGAAGAAGGCCGGCAGGACGCGGCTGTTCCACCCCAAATATCTGGACGAGACGAAGATCTGATCCCTCGGCTCTCCAGCCTGCCCGCATAAGCAAGACAGGCGGGAAGCGTGATCGCTTCCCGCTGCAAGTTCCTCACAGTCAAGGAGAGGTCCAATGCCCCTCATCTCGATGCGCCCGATGCTCAAGGAGGCGCAGGCCGGCCGTTACGGCGTCGCCGCCTACAACATGATCGACTACAACAGTGCGCGCGCGATCGTCGAAGGCGCCGCCGAGCTCAAGGCGCCGGTGATCGTCCAGGTCTCGGTCAAGACGGTGCGCCATTGGGGCTATGCGCCGATCGCCTCCTGGGTCGGCATGCTCGCCGCGAATGTCGATATTCCGGTCGCTCTGCATCTCGACCATTGCAGCGACAGCGACGTCATCAGGCGCTGCATCGATGCCGGCTGGACATCGGTGATGTTCGACGGATCGGCCTTGCCCTTCGAGCAGAATCTGGCGCGCTCGCTGGAGATCTATCGTCTGACCGAGGCGGCCGGCATCGGCCTCGAAGCCGAGATGGGCGCCATCGGCGGCACCGAGGACGACAAGTTCGTCGCCGAGGACAAGGCGCTGCTCGCCGATCTCGCCGACTGCGTGGCCTTCTGCAAAGAAATGCCGCGGCTTGCGGTCTTCGCGCCGGCAATTGGCACCGCGCATGGCTTCTACAAGGGCGAGCCCAAGATCGCCTATGATCTGTTGCGCGACATCACCGCGCGGATCGACATCCCGATCGCGCTGCATGGCGGCACCGGTCTCAGCCAGGAACAGTTCGACCGTTGCATCGCCGGCGGCTGCGCCAAGGTCAACATTTCGACGATGCACAAGCGCTGCTATATCGACGGCTTCGCCGATCTGAAGGTCGAAAAGCCGAAGCTCGGCGAGCCCTTGCCGTTCATCGTCAGCCAGTATGAAGCCATGAAGCGGGACGTGATGGCGATGGTGCGCGCCTTCGGATCGTCCGGCAAGGCGGGAGCGTGAGATGGGGACGCTGGCGGCGTTGATCTTCGATTGCGACGGTGTGCTCGTCGATACCGAGCGCGACGGTCACCGCGTCGCCTTCAACCGCGCCTTCGCCGAAGCGGGCGTTGCCGCGCAATGGTCGGTCGAGCGTTATGCCGAGCTTCTGTCGGTTGCCGGCGGCAAGGAGCGCATGATCCGCCATTTCGACGAAACCGGCTGGCCCGCCGCGGCGGCGGACCGGGAAACGCTGATCAAGGCGCTGCACAAGCGCAAGACCGACCTGTTCATGGAGCTGATCGAAACTGGCAGCCTGCCCTTGCGCCCGGGCATAGCACGGCTTGTCGATGAGGCGATCGCCGCGGATGTCCGTCTTGCCGTATGCTCGACCTCCAATGAGCGTGCGGTGACGGCGCTGGTCAAGGTGATGCTCGGCGAGGATCGGGCCCGGCGCATCGCCATCTTCGCCGGCGACGTCGTCGCCGCCAAGAAGCCCGATCCGGCGATCTACACTCTGGCGGCCACGACGCTGGCGCTCGATCCCGGCTGCTGTGTCGTGGTGGAAGACAGCCATATCGGTCTCACCGCCGCCACGGCCGCCGGCATGCGCTGCATCGTCACACGCTCGGCCTTCACGGCGGAAGAGGATTTCCGTCGCGCCGATATCGTTGTGCCGGATCTCGACGTCGGAATCGGCCTGGCGCAATGCCGGGCGCTGGTGGCGCGCAGCGTCTCTTAACCCGTCATCCCGGCGAAGGCCGGGATCCAGTAAATTCTCGAAGCGCGAGCAGCGCTGCCCGCTTGTGCTTATTCAGTGGATCCCGGCTTTCGCCGGGATGACGAAGAGTGGGACGGAGTGAGCCGCGACCATGCCTGATCAGCGCTCGCTGCCGCGCTGGCGATAGTGCTTCTCGAGGGCGAGGCCGGTGGCCTTGAGCTGTTTCGATGTCTTGGCGCCGAGGCGGAACAGCAGGCCCAGATAAAGCAGGTCGATCAGGAACAGTTGGCTGATGCGGCCTTCGAGGAAGTCGCCATAGAGGGGAATCGAGGGCGTCGATGAGTTCCACGTCGTCAGTGTGACATGCGCGGCCTTGGCGACGGGCGACGCGGCGTCGCTGGTGATGGCGATGGTCGTGGCGCCGTTCTCGCGCGCGATATCGAGCGCCACGGCGACAGTGTCGGTCGTACCGGTATGCGAGACGCCCACCATGACGTCGGCCGGCGTCATATTGGCGGCCCCGATGGTCTGCGTGTAGCCGTCGCGATACGCCGTCGCATCGAGTCCGGCCTTGATGAAGAGATGTGCCGCCTCATCGCAGATGGAGGCCGCGCCGCCGACGCCGACAAACAGGATCTTGCGTGCCGCGCACAGCGCCTCGACCGCGCGCTCGAGCCTGGCGCCGTCCAGCATGCGCTGCGTGCCTTGCAGGCTCGCGGCCAGAAGTGAGGCGAGATTGCCGCTGGTGGTGACCAGTGAGTCGTTCTCGTCGATCTCGACCGGAACATTGGCGAAGGCGTTGCGGTGGCGCGAGCCTTCGGCGAGCGACAGCTTGAGATCGGGATAGCCTTGATAGCCGAGTGCCCGGCTGACCCGGCTGATCGTCGCTTCGCTGACGCCGAGCAATTGCCCGAGTTCGGTGATCGAGGCATTGAGCCGGCTGCCGGAATGCTCGCGCAGATAGTCGGCGACCACGCGCTCCGACTTCCTCAGATTTCCATAGCGCTCCTGGATGCGGTGAAGCAGGTCGTCATTGGATGTCGTTGACGTCAAGTTTGAGTCGGTCATGCCGCTGGAACAGTAAACGAGTTTGGCCGGCTCGTAACTTAGCGCCACGGCGTTGAGAAAGCAATTTTCCTCCCTAGAACCCCACATGTTTTGTGAAAAGGACGGTATTTGAAGTAAATTATGGATTGAAATCAAATGGTTGTAAGAATTTTCCGAATGGCGGGTGCATTTGCAGGTTGTGCTGTGCAGGTATTTGCTTCAATCCGTAAGTTGATTTCTGTGCAAAAAATTTTCTCGACAAGTCGGACGCTTCAGTTGTAGGAGAGATCGAACCAACCATATGTTTTCGCACAGAAACGATAGAACGGGGAGAGCGTGTCGATGGACGAGGCGGTCAAAAGAAACGCGCCATCACGTGAGTTTCTGGAGAAAATTTTCCGCACGGCTTACAGGATCCGGGTCTTTGAGACGGAAGGAATCAAGCTTTACCGGCAAGGGCTGATCCGCGGTTATTTCCACCCCTATCTCGGCCAGGAAGGCATCGCGACCGGGGTATGCGCGGCCTTGCGCGACGGTGACTACATCGCCTCGACCCATCGCGGACATGGCCATTGCATCGCCTGGGGGGCGGATGTGAAGCGCATGGTGGCCGAGCTTCTGCAGAAGGAGACCGGCTATTGCCGCGGCTATGGCGGCTCGATGCATATCGCCGACATCGGCAAGGGCAATCTCGGCGCCAATGGCATCGTCGGCGCCGGTACGCCGCTCGGTGTCGGCGCGGCGCTGGCCGCCCAGATCCGCGGCTCGGATGCAGTGACGGTCACCTTCACCACCGACGGCGCCTCCAACAACGGCACCTTCCTCGAATCCCTCAATCTCGCCGCCATCTGGAATCTGAGCTTCATCCTCGTCATCGAGAACAATCAATATGCCGTCTCGACGCCGATCGAAGAGGCGACGCGCGACCCCGATCTCTACAAGCGCGGACTGAGCATCGGCGTCGAAAGCCATCAGGTCGACGGCAACGACCCCTTGGCCGTCTATCATCTCACCCGCGAGGCGGTGGAGACCTGCCGCGCCGGCAAGGGACCGGTGCTCATCGAAGCCAAGACCTTCCGCCATATGGGCCACCATGTGAACGACCCCGGCAAATACATGCCGGAAGAGCGCCTCGCTTATTACAAGGCGCGCGATCCGATCGACCGGGCGCGGGCCGCGCTCGTCGAGATGTCGGGTGTCGACAAAGCCGACATCGATGCGATCGAAGCGGAGATTGCCGCCGAATTCGCCGAGGCCGTCGATTTCGCGAAAGAGAGCCGCGAGATCACCGCCGCCGAGTTCCGGCAGTTCGTGGCCGCTTACTGAACCGATCTAGCCTTGGAGGAATCGTGACAATGCGAGAGATCATGTATCGCGAGGCCTTGCGCGAGGCCATCGACGAGGAGATGCAGCGCAACAGCGACGTCTTCATCATCGGCGAGGGCATCGCCGAACGTGGTGGCTCCTACAAGGTGACCGAAGGCCTGCTGGCAAAATACGGCCCCAGGCGCGTGCGCGATACGCCGATCGCCGAAGCCGGCATGATCGGCGTAGGTGTCGGCGCGGCGATCGCCGGCGCCCGGCCGATCGTCGAGATTCTCTATGTCGACTTCGCCATGCTCGGCATGGACATGCTCGTCAATCAGGCGGCCAAGTTCCGGTTGATGACGGGCGGCGACGGCCGCGTGCCATTCGTCATGCGCACGCAAGGCGGCGCCGGCGGCGGTGTCGCGGCCCAGCATTCGCAGAGCCTCGAGGCATTATTCTACCACATACCCGGTCTCAAGGTGGTGATGCCCTCGGCGCCCGCCGACGCCAAGGGCCTGCTCAAATACGCCTTGCGCCAGGACGATCCGGTGATGTTCCTCGAGCACAAGCATCTCTACATGACCAAAGGGCCGGTGCCGGAGGGCGAGCATATCGTCGAGTTCGGCAAGGCCGACATCAAGCGTCCGGGCCGCGACGTAACCATCATCGCCTGGTCGAACATGGTGCCGCGCGCCTTGGAGGCCGCCGCCGCTCTGGCCGAGGAAGGTATCGAGGCGGAGGTCGTCGATCCCCGCACGCTCGTACCGCTCGACACCGAGACGATCCTCGCTTCCGTCGCCCGCACCAATCGCGTCGTCATCGTGCAGGAGGCGGTGCGCCGCGGCGGCGTCGCCTCGGATATCGCGTCGATCATCCAGGAAGAAGCGTTCTACGAACTCGATGCGCCGATCGAGATCGTTGCCGGCCTCAATATACCGATCCCGTTCAATCTCGAGCTCGAGAAAGCGAGCGTGCCGCAGAAGGACGACGTGATCCGGGCGGCGCGGCGCGCGCTCCATATCCAGCCCACGGCCATCGCGGCGCAGTGACCGCACGAGGAGGATGAGATGACGCCCCATATTCTCGAAAGGCTCGCCGCCACCAATCCCGACAGTGAGATCTGGTGGGATTCATCGCCGCTCGTCTATCCGGGCTGGAAGGCGGATCTGCTGAGCGGCGCGCCGGCCGGAAAACAGGAGCTGTGGACAGCGCAGCTCACGCGCCTGTTCGATGCGGACGCGGCGCGCCAGGGCGTGATGGGATTTCGTGGCGTGACCACCAATCCCCCCTTGTCGCTGCAGGCGATCCAGGCCGATCCTGATTTCTGGATGGCCGAGATCGGCCGCATCGCCGCCGAGAAGTCGACGCACGATGTCGAGACGGTCTATTGGGCGCTTTACCTCGAGATCGTGCGCCGTGGCGCCCTGATGATCGCACCCGTCTACGAGAAATCTCGCGGCAAATACGGCTTCCTCTCGGGCCAGGTCGATCCGCGCCACGTGACCAATACCGCACGTATGCTGGAGCAGGGGCTCGCGCTTGCCGCATTGGGTCCCAATGTCATGGTCAAGATTCCGGGCTCGCAGGAAGGTTATCAGGTCATCGAGGAGCTGACGGCGCGCGGCATCGCCACCAACAACACGACGTCCTTCACCGTCGCACAATATGTCGCCTGCATGAATGCCGTGTCGCGCGGGCTGGCGCGCGCCAGGGCCGCCGGCATCGACCTCACCCGCTGGCGCTCGGTCATCACCCATATGTCGGCCCGTCTCGGCAATATCGGCGACCTCAAGATGCAGGCCGAGGCGCGCGGCATCGTACTTTCGCCGGAAGACATCATGCTCGGCGAGCTCGCGGTGATGAAGCGCGCTTATCATCTCGGCAAGCAGACGGGCCATCCGAGCAAGATGCTGCAATGCTCGATGCGCGTGATCGATCCGGGACCGGGCCAGCCGGCATCGAGCTGGCATATTGAGAAGCTTGCCGGCGGCGACTTCGTCTACACCTGTCCGCCGGGCTACATCGCGCAACTCATGCAGGTCGAGGATCGCTTCCGGCCCTTCGATGCCGGCGCCATCCACGAGGAGACGCCGCCGGAGGTGCTCGGCAGGCTGATGCGCGTTCCTTATTTCCGCCAGGCCTATGAGCCGGACGGCATGAAGCCGGAGGAGTTCAGCCAGTTCGGCGCCTTCGTCGCGACGGCCGCGGAATTCGCCGCCGCCACCCGCAAGACGGTGGATTTCGTCGCGCGCGCCGTCGAGCAGTCGGCGCGCCGGGCGGCGTAGCCCAGTTCAGGAGACAGTCTTATGGCCGAAGCGATACTCGTTCCTCAGGTCGGGCAGGATTTGACCGAGGCCAAGATCGTTGCCCTGCATGTGAAGCTTGGCGACAAGGTGAAGAAGGGCGATCTCGTCGCCGAAGTGGAGTCCGAAAAGGCGAGCTTCGAGGTCGAGGCTTTCGCCGCGGGAACCGTCATTCATCTGCCTTACAAGCTCGGCGATGTCGCGACGGTGCTCGCCCCTTTGCTGCTTCTGGGCGAGCCGGCTGAAGCGGTTGCCGCCGCACGCGATGCTGCGCCGGCGGCCGTGGTCCCGACGGCCGCTGTGCCGGCGGCGCCGCAATCGGGGCCGGGTGACGGCATTCTCAGGTCTTCGCCATTGGCGCGCCGGCTCGCCTCCCGCAACGGGCTCGATCTGCGCCACATTACCGGCAGCGGTCCGAAGGGAGCGATCATTCGCCGTGACGTCGAAACCAGGATCCCGGCGCCGGCCTTGGGAACCGCCGCGCTGGCGTTTCGCGATCTGAAAGCCGGCACCGGCGATCCGGTCGTTTTCATTCATGGCTTTGGTTCGGACCTGTCGTCCTGGCGGCCATTCTTGAGCCATCTGACGCTCGCCAATCCGATGCGCGGGCTCGATCTGCCGGCGCATGGCGCCTCGCCGCCGCTGGATGACGCCGATTTTGAAAGGACCGTGGCCCATGTCGCGCAGGCCCTGACGGAGCAGGGGCTGGAGAGTGTTCATCTCGTCGGCCACTCGCTCGGCGCGGCTGTCGCGGCGGCGATCGCCCGGCACGGCAAGCCGCGCGTGCGGTCGTTGACACTGATCGCGCCCGCTGGTCTCGGCCCCCGGATCGACGGCGATTTCATCGCCGGTTTCCTGGCCGCGCAATCGGAAGCGGCGCTCAGCCTCTGGCTCGGCGGCCTCTTTCATGATCGCGCGAGCCTGCCGCAGGCCATGATCAGGGCCACGCTGGCGGCGCGGGCGGATGGCCAGCTTGCCGCCGGCCAGAAGCGCGCCGCGGCGCGGCTGTTCGAAGGATCGACGCAGCTCTTCTCCATTCGGGACGCGCTGGCGCTCTATGCCGGTCCTTGCCGCGTCATAGTTGGCGTCGAGGACACGATCATCCCGGCCGCGCAAGCGATGGGCCTGCCCGGTCATGTGGCGCTTCACCGGCTCGCCGGCGTCGGCCATCTGCCGCAGGTCGAGGCGGCGCCTCTCGTCGGCAGGCTGGTCACGGAGACGGTCAGGGCCGCCGGCTGATGGGCATCGTCATTTTCGATCTCGACGGCACCCTGGTCGACAGCGCGCCCGATCTCGCCGATGCGCTCGACGATCTCCTGATCGAGAATGGCCGCGAGCCCTTGGGCCTCGCGGCCGGGCGTGCCTTGATCGGCCATGGCATGGACAATCTGGTGCGCCAGGGCCTGGCGCGGCGCGGTATGACCGTAGGCGATGAGGCGCTGCGTCCCTTCGCCGATCGTTTCCGCGCCATCTATGCGACGCGATTGTCGCGCCGCACGCGCCCCTATGACGGTGTGGAAACGGCGCTCGACAGGCTTGCCGCCCGCGGCTGGCGACTTGCCGTCTGCACCAACAAGCTCGAGCCTTACGCCCGCCGGATTCTCGCCGATCTCGGTCTCGCGGCGCGCTTCGCGGTGGTTTCAGGCCCTGACACGTTCGGCGTGGCGAAACCCGATCCCCGTCAGCTTCTGCGCACGATCGAGGCCGCCGGCTCAGGCGGCATGCCGGCGGTGATGGTCGGTGATTCCGAGGTGGATGTGGCGCTCGCCAAGGCCGCGCGCGTGCCCGTCATCGCCGTGACCTATGGCTATGCCAAGACGTCCTTGGCCGATCTTGCACCCGACGCTCTGGCGGAGCGTTTCGACGAGGTGCCGGCGCTGGTCGGGCGGCTGGCGCGCTCCTGAAACGGAACCGGGCGGCATGCGCCGCCCGGACCGATTTGCCGATGTGACGTCAGGTCTTCGAGATATCGACGTCCTTGGTCTCGCGCAGGAAGATGAAACCGATGACCGCCGTCATCAGCGCCACCACGATCGGATACCACAGGCCCGCATAGATATTGCCGGCCGCCGCCACGATGGCCGTGGCGAGCAGCGGCAGCATGCCGCCGAACCAGCCATTACCGATGTGATAGGGCAGCGACATCGAGGTGTAGCGGATCTTGGTCGGGAACATCTCGACCAGGAAGGCGGCGATCGGGCCGTAGACCATCGTCACATAGACGACCATGATCACGAGGATCAGCTCGGCCATGAACCAGTTGACCTTGGAAAGATCAGCCGATGCCTGGTAGCCGAGTTCCTTGAGCTTGGCGCCCCAGGTTTCCTGGCGCACCGCGAGATCCTTCTTGGCCGGGTCCGTCGAGGTGATCGTCGCCCAATCCTGCATCTCGGTCGTGCCCACCGTCACCTTGACGGGCTGGCCCGGCGTGTTGACGGAGGTGAAGGACAGCCCTTGCTTGGTCAGATAGTCCTTGACGCTGTCGCAATCGCTGAATTTCGACCACGGTCCCACGAAGATGTGGAAGTTGCAGGTCGAGCTGTCGGCCGACACCGTAATCGGGTTCTTGGCGTTGAACTCCTCCAGCGCCGGATTGACATAATGCGTCAGAGCCTGGAACAGCGGGAAGTAGGTCAATGCCGCGATGACGCAGCCGACCAGGATGATCTTCAGCCGGCCGATCTTGTCGGAGAGCTTGCCGAAGAAGATGAAGAGCGGCGTGCCGATGAGCAGCGACACCGCGATCAGCCCATAGGCCGCGAGGAAGTCGAGCTTGAGCGGGCCGATCAGGAAGAACAGCGCGTAGAACTGGCCGGTATACCAGACGACACCCTGTCCCGCCGTGGCGCCCAAAAGCGCCAGCAGCACATATTTGTTGTTGGGATAGCGCAGGAACGAGTCGGTGAGCGGCGAGGACGAGCCCTTGCCCTCTTCCTTCATCTTGGTGAAGATCGGCGATTCATTGAGCTTCAGCCGGATATAGACCGAGAAGCCGAGGAGGATCACCGACACCAGGAACGGCAGGCGCCAGCCCCATTCCTTGAACACCGCCGCATCCATGCCCCACCGGCACAGGCCGATGACGAGGAGCGACAGGAAGAAGCCCAAGGTCGCGGTTGTCTGGATCCAGCTCGTTGCATAACCGCGCCGGCCATGCTGGGCATGTTCGGCCACATAGGTCGCCGCACCGCCATATTCGCCGCCGAGCGCCAGGCCCTGCAGGAGGCGCAGGAGCACGAGCAGCAAGGGGGCGAGCCAGCCGACCGTGGCGAAAGTCGGCAGGAGGCCGACCGCGAAGGTCGATATGCCCATCACCAGGATGGTGACGAGGAAGGTATATTTGCGTCCGACGAGATCGCCGATACGGCCGAAAAAGATGGCGCCGAAGGGGCGCACCAGGAAGCCCGCCGCATAGGTGGCGAAAGCCGAGAGCAGCGCCGCCGTGTCGTTGCCGGGCGGGAAGAACAGCGAGGCGAAGAACGGTGCCAGCGTGGCGTAGAGATAGAAATCGTACCATTCGAAGACGGTACCGGCGGATGAAGCAGTGACGACGAATCTCTCGTTCTGCGTCATGCCCTTTCCGCGACCGGAAAGTGTGGCTTCGGCGTGGGCCATGTTGTTTCCTCTCCCATTTTGGGTCTGAATCTCCGCCGCAATCCATCCCCCGATGGAATCGTGGCTGGGCGGAGCTGACCTGGAGTCGTAGGGATGAGGAGGGCGTGTCGCTAGATCAACCTTCGTCGTGAGTCTTTAGTCGTACAACGGAAGTCGATGGTCTACGGGCCGATGCTTTAGTTGTCCCCGAACAGGCCCTTCAAGAGCTTCTGGCCTTGTTCTTCTACGGCATTGCCGATCTCTTCGCCGGCCTGATCATTGCCCAGAGCCTTGCCGATCTCGTCGGCGACCTTGCCCTTGACCTGCTGCTTGATGGCCTCGCCTTTTTCCTTGAGGCTTGCGGTCGTGCCTTCGCCGATGATCTTGCGCAGCGTGTCATAGGCGGCTTGCGGATTGTCGAGGATGCCGGCGATGTCGGGATAGATCTTCGGGTTCGACCACGGCCCCTTGACGATGATCGGAACCGCGAGGCCGGCCAGATCGATGCTCTGCGCCGCGGCCAGTGTTAGAGTCGGATTGACCTTGAGGTTGAGCGCCTGGCGCGGCAGATCGACGAGGCCGCCGCCGCTCACGCCGAGAACCGGGCTGGTGAAGTTGATATCGTTGGTCGTGGCGATGCCGTTCACCACCGTGAAGCCGGCGCTCAGCGCATCGAAGGGCGTCTTCGCATCGGGCCCCTGGCGCCAGCCGGTCAGGATATTGGTGCCCACGTCTTTGACCATCGCCTCGATATCGATGCCGCGCACCGCGCCATTGGCGAAGCTGAAGGAGGCGGTGCCGTTGAGCGACGAAACCAGCTCCTGCTGCGAGCGGCCGCGGCCGGACAGGTTGAGCGTGGCGCCGGCGACACCCTCGAAGCGGTCGAGACCGGCATAGTCCTTGAGCAGCCGCAAGCCGTCGAAGCCTTTCGCGTCGAGCGTCATCTGCACCGCCGGCACCTTGGCGGCGCCGTCGAGCACCAGGCGGCCTTTGGCCTTGCCGCCATATAGCGCGATCTGGCCCAGAGTCGCGTCGAGCTTGCCGTTCTTGAGCGTGGCGTCGATGGCGATCTTGCCAGTCGCAAGGGTACGGTAGAGGAGCTTGTTGGCGGTGAGCTTGAGCTTGGCGTCGACCACACCGAGCCCGGCGAGAGCGATCGGCGCGGCGCTCCATCCCGTCTGGCCGGCTACCGTTTCGGGCGCCGCGGCCTGCGGCGGCAGATAGCGGTTCACATCGATCGTATCGAAAGCGAGGGTGGCATTGACCTGCGGCCGGGCGCCGAGATCGAGCGCCACATCGCCTTGCGCGCTCAAGCCGTCGAGCGTGATCTTGGCCTTCTTGAGCTTGAGGCTCTTAGCCGTGAAGGCGATCTGCCCGTTGATCTTGGCAGGGCCGAAGCCCGGCCCGTCCGGTACTTGAATCCTGGCCCAGCGGCCGAGCTCGCGCAGCGAACCGGATGCCGCGGTGATCGTGCCGTCGAGGGCGAGGCCGTCCTGCATGGCGGCGAGACCGGAAAAGGCGAAGTCGAGCCGCTTGCTCTTGACCGCGAGCGACAATGGCGAGCCGGCGGCGGCGAGCTCGGTTGGAGTCTTGGCCGAGAAAGCGATTTCGATGTCGTCGCCGAGCGCTCTGAGCGATCCCTTGACCGCGACCGGGCCGGTCAGCGAGCCGAGCGTGATGGTGAGATCGACATTTTCCGCCATGAAGGCCTTGCCGGAGCGCTCGTCGAGGAAGCGCACATCGCCATCCTCGATGGTGACCGGCGCGATCGAGCCGGTCTGGATGCCGGGGCCGCCACTGCCGCCGCCATTTCCCTCGGGCCTCGCCATGATCCAGTTCGGCCGGCCGTCGCCGTCGATCACCAGCGACAATTTCGGCCGGATGAGATGCAGTTCCTTGATGTCGAGCCGGCGGTCGAACAGCGAGGCGACCTCGACGCGGATGCGCATCTCGTCCATTTGCGCCACCTGGCCTTCATACATTCCGGGCGGGGTGGACAGCCGGACATCCTTCAGCGTCACGGCGAAATCCGGCCAGAAGACGAGTCTTGGCGCTTCACCGATGGTCAGTATGCGGCCGGTCTCGGCCTTTACCGCCTGCTTGAGCTGGCCGGCGATGAAATCATGCGGAATGACGAAGGGAAGGGCGAGCACCGCCGCAACAAGGAACGTCAGCAACGCGCCGCCGATGATCAGGATCCGTTTCATGGGACTTCTCTCTCCCCAAGTCACGAATCGAGCGTAACTGATTCGGTATACGAATCGTTAAAATGCGCGCCGCATCGGCCCGAAAAGCATGTGGCCGGGCTTGACCCGGCCATCCAGCGGCTCAGGGATTATCAGCGAGAAAAGCTCAAGCTTTATTTCGAGGCAGCGTGCCCTGCTGGGCAAAAGCCTTGCGCAGCCACAGCACGCCCGGCGCCGCCCAGTTGGGCTCGCGCCCGCAGACGAGGTCGAAGAAACCGACCGCGGTCTCGGGATCTTCATGGGTGTTCTCGCGGAACGAGCTCCAGAAGCCCGGATCATCCGCCACCTCGGCCGGCGTCGGCTCATCGGCGCCGAGCTCCTTGAGGATGGCGGCGGCGACCGACAGGCAGAAGCTCGTATAGGCATACCCTTCCGGCCAGCGCGCGAGGGGGTGATCGATGCCGCCCGGCAATGACGGCAGCTCTTCTTCCTTGCTTGCCTTGAGCGGCGCCGCGACGATGAGCTCGCGCAGCATGAGCCCGGCCGCGTAGATCACATAGTCGTTACGGTTGACGTCGGCGAGATGCTTCGACTGGTCGAATTTCTGCCGCCAGCGCGCGAAAGCCTCGGCGAGCGCCGCGTGGTCGACCTTGGCGGAAAGGCCGGTGCCTTTGAACAGGAGGTCGAGATTGCGCTGGAATGACCAGACGATGGTGCGGAAGCGCCGCGCCTCGTGATTGAGGTCGTCGACTTTCAGGACTTCCGGTTTGAGCGGGGTGAGCATCATGGCGCCGTCACGTCTTTCGGATCAGCAATTCGCGGGCGGTGGCTTCATTGGTGATCAGCACATTGCAGTCGACCAGCCGGATCGCGCCCAGGAGCGAGTCGACCTTTTCATTGCCGCCCGAGGCGATCATGCGTTTGGGCACGTCGCGCAGTTGGTCGATCGGGATCGACATCACCCGCTTGTTGAGCGGATGATCGACCAACCGGCCTTCGCGGTCATAGAAATTGAACAGGATATCGCCGACGGCGCCGAGCCTGATCAGGCTCGTCCGGTCTTCATCGGACAGGAAGTCGAAGCGGAAGGCGGTCGAATCGGGCGCCATGGTACCGACGCTCAATATCGCCAGATCGAGCCTTTCGGCGCGGCGCAGCACGTCGCGCAGACCGCATTTCTCGATCAACGTTTCCTTGGTGTCGGGTGAATCGACGACCGCCGGCGCGGTGAGGAGGTAGCAGTCGGCGCCTACCATGCGGGCGACCTGCCAGGCGAATTCCGACGGATTGTAGCGGCGCGCCTGCACGATGCCGCCCAGAAGCGAAATCACCTGCACATTTTCGAGCTCGCGCGGCGCCAGCGTCTGCAGCGATTCATAAAGCGTGGCGCCCCAGCCGACACCGATCGACATGTCGTCGGTGAGATTCTCGGTGATGTACATGCCGGCGGCGACGCCGATCGCCTTGGTGGTGAGGGCCGGATTGGAGGGCTCGGGCACCACCATCGCCTCCTTGAAACCGAAGGCCTGCTTGAGCTGGCCCTCGAGCTCGAGGCATTCGGCGACGTCGCCCTCGATCCAGATCTTCACCTCGCGCTGGCGGATGGCTTCGTTGATGTTGCGCACCACGGTGACGCGCCCGATACCCAGCCGGTCGGCAATCTCGTTCTGGGTCAGGCCCTCGACATAATACATCCAGGCGATGCGCATGCGGTTGCGCGCCACGCGTCCCGGGCTCGCTTCCGCGGCGGACTTGCCTCGTCTGGATGGTGTCTTCTCGAGCATTCTGGCCTGTCGCTTTTCCTCGCTGGGAATAGCCTACCATAAAGTATCCGTCTCGCCTTTATGTTCACTTCGGTGAGGATACTTTTTGTGATCTTAGTATACGATTGTATCTCATATTTGTCCAATTTTGAGGTCGGATAGAGGAGAGGAGCGGGGGAATTCCCACCCAATCATGCTGCAAAGCAGCATAGAATTTGTGCCGAATGAATTGCGAAACATTTGCATTCAAAATTGTTGTTTAGTACTCTCTCGCTCAATCGAAGAATAAATGCCGTCATCGAACGGTAAATGGGAGGAGCCTGTGCCGTCAGCCAGCATTGCCTTGCCGCTCGTCCCCCAGAGCTCGTGCCGTCAAGCCGGCCCGATCGGGCCATTTCCAGGGAGGAGATAGAGTGATGTTGCATAAACCAACGGGCCGCCTGTCGCGCCGGTCCTTGCTGAAATCGGCCACCGCCTTCGGCGCCGCCGGACTCGTGGGCACCGGTGGCGTCAATCTCTTCAATGTGCGGCGCAGCCTTGCCGCCGAATTGCCGGATCCGGCCAGCGTGCTCGCCAAGATCAATGTCGGCAATTACGTGAAGAAGGATTATCGCGATCTCTACAAGCTCGCCGATGACGAGCAGCTTTGGGATCCCGGCAAGGACTGGATCCGCACCGTCGACTGGGAGCAGGTGCGCAAGGAATTCGCCGGCAAGACGGTCAAATTCGCGATCGGCGCCGCCGACGCCGAATCCGCCGCCGATGGCTTGAAGCCGTTCCAGGAACTGTCTGGCATGACGGTCGAGCTGGTGCCGATCCCGGACGATTCGCTTTATGACAAGGTCGTCGCCGAGTTCATTTCCGGCAATGCCAGCTTTGACGCTCTGCAGTTCTTCTCGCCCTGGCTCGGCGATTTCGCGGCGCCTGGCTTCCTCGCGAAGCTCGACGATTATGCGGCGAAGTGGAAGCTGCCGATCGATGACTTCTATGACACCTACAAGCTCAATTATGGCATGTGGGGCGGCAAGGGGCTTTATGGCATTCCCTTCGACTGCGACATCCAGCAGGTCCATGTCCGCGCCAAATACTTCAAGGAAGTGACGGGCGGCGATGTCGACGCCAAGAGCACCATCAAGACCTATGACGATCTGATCCGCTTCTCGGCCGAGCTCAACAAGACCGACAAGGGCGTCGCCGGCGTCGGCTTCATGGCGGCGCGCGGCTTCTGGTCGACCTATACCTGGGAGCATCTCGCTGCCCAGTTCGGCGTCGACCTCTTCAACGACAAATGGGAGCCAGTCTTCAATTCCGATGCCGGCGTCAAGGCGATCGAAACCATCTTGGCGCTGCAGAAGAACGCGCCGGCCGGTGTCGCCGGCTGGGGCTGGGGCGAGAACCGCGCCGCCTGGCTCGGCGGCCAGCTCGCCAGCAACATTTCCTGGCAGGATTCCGGCACTCAGGCGACGCGTCCCGATCAGAGCAAGATCGTCGGCGACGTGATCACCATCTACGAGCCGCGCGTCGACGGCGGGCGCTTCGCGCCACCCAATATCGCGGGCTCGACCTCGGTCGTCACCGCGACGTCCAAGAATCCGGAAGGCGCCTTCCTGATGCTGGCCTTCCTCACCACCGCCTCGATCATGGCGATGAACGAGGCCAACGCCAATGGTGTGGCGCCGGGCTACCGCTCGGTCCTCACCAATCCCAATCTGCGCAAGGTCTCGCAGCCCGCCGAAGTGTGGTCGACCGAGCTCGATTATGCCTGGTGCGCGCCGCGTCTGCCCGGCATGTTCGAGATGGAGCAGGCGCTCGGCAACGAGATCAACAAGGCCGTCGTCGGCCAGGCGACGCCGAAGGAGGCGCTCGATGCCGGCGTCAAGGCGTGGCGCGAGATCATGGACAAGAACGGCTTCTATTCCGGCCAGCCGCCCGTCGACTATGCCGCCGTCGCCGACGCCACCTGGGTCGGCAAGGGCAAGACACCGCCTGTGTGACCGGGGGCAAGCCTGAGGGTGACGGGGCCTTCGGGCCTTGTCACCCTCACCCGGAACCGGCCATGAAGTGAGGATATTCTAGAGACAAATGGCTGAAGCCATCACACTGGGTTCCGGACGGGCGGCGCGAGTCGCCCGTTCTCCTCTTAGGCGGCGCCGCAGTCCGCTGCAGCGCAAAGCCTTCCCCTATCTGCTCGTCGCACCGGCGGTGATCTATCTTCTCGGCATCACCTTCTATCCCGGCCTCTATGCGATCTATCAGAGCCTGTTCCGGGTGAAGTTCAACAGCTGGACCTTCATCGGGCTCGACAACTATTCCAAGCTTCTGGGCGATCAAGAATTCTGGGCAAGCCTGTGGAACACCTTCCTCATGGGCTCAGGCGCGCTCCTCATCGAATTCGTCATCGCCCTGACGCTCGCCGCGCTCGCCTATCGCGATCCTTTCATCAAGAGCTGGCGCATCCTGTTCCTGCTGCCGATGCTGTTCATGCCCTCGGCGGTCTCCTTCCTGTGGAAGCTCGCCTTCAATGACGGCCGCGTCGTGTCGGATATTCTGATGCGCATCGGCTTCATCGAGCGGCCGCTCGACTTCCTGGGCGACATCTGGCTCGCCCGTCTCTCCCTAATCATAACCGATGTCTGGCAGTGGACGCCGTTCCTGTTCGTCATCTTCGTCGCCGCCCTTCAGGGCCAAGATGCCGAGATCGAAGAGGCGGCGCGCCTCGACGGCGCCCGGTGGTCGCAGATTTTCTGGAACATCTCGCTGCCGATGCTCAAGCCGATCATCGCGGTGGCGCTGGTGCTGCGCGGCATCGACATCGTGACGATGTTCACCTCGATCTTCATCATCACCGGCGGCACGCCGGGCGGCGCCACCGAGACGATGAGCTATTTCATTTATCGCACCGGCTTCAAGCGCTTCGACTTCGGTTATGCTTCGGCGGCCTCCGTGCTGTTGTTGGCGCTCACCGTGATCATCGCCCAGACTTTCGTGAAGCGGTTCTTCCGCTCAGGCAGGGATTAGGCCATGGCCAGACGCCGCAAATCAGGCAAGGCCGGGTCGCTGATCGTGCGTTATCTGGTGCTCGGTTCCTGGGCGCTGTTCTGCGTCGTGCCGATCATCTGGTTCCTGACCATTGGCCTGCGCCCGCGCACCGAGATCGTGCTGCCGCAGCCGCTTTATCTGCCGACCTTCACCCTCGATGCCTGGAACATGATCTGGTCGTCCTGGCCGATGGGCGCTTATTTGCGCAATTCCCTCATCGCCATTTTCGGCAGCGTCATCATCGATCTTCTGCTCGCCATTCCCGCCGCCTATTCGCTGGCCCGTTACAAATACCGCTTCCGCGAGGATATCGGATTCTACATCCTCTCCACCCGCATGATGGCGCCGGCCGTGGTCGCCATTCCGATCTTCTTCCTGTTCAAGACCTTCGGCCTGCTCGATTCGGTCTGGGCGCTGATGCTGATCTATGCGGCGATGAACCTGTCGCTCGTCACCTGGATCGTGCGCTCCTACATGCTCGACATTCCGCCCGAGATCGAAGACGCGGCGCGCACCGACGGCGCCTCGGACCTGCGCATCCTGGTGTCGATCATCGTGCCCATGTGCCTGCCGGGCATCATCACCGCCGGCGTCATCGCGGTGATCTTCGCCATCAACGAGTTCCTGTTCACATTGCTCATCGCCTCGACGCAGAACGCCTATACGCTTTCGGTGGCTCTCGCCAATTTTACCGGCGGGTCGGATGGCATCATATATAATGCCATCGCCATGGTCGCCTTCATCGCCTTCGTGCCGGTCATGCTTCTGGTTGTCGCGATCCAGAAGCATCTCTCGCGCGGCTTGACGATGGGGGCCGTAAAAGGCTGAAATGGGCCAATGACAACTGCTTCGCGCCACCAGGACACACTTGCCTCGCATGCCGTCTGCGTTGCCGCTGGGGCACGTGACAGCCTGCGCACGGCGCAATTTTTCATGCGCGTGCTGTCGGGGGCCGAATATTGGGGCCATCCCGTGGAGCAGGCGCCATCGGGGTCTGCCCGTCCGCCGGCCGAAATGCGGCCCGGCGGCTATTTTCTGGCCGCCTTGGTGTCGCGGCTCGCCCGTATCGCCGACCGGTTGACGACCTGGTCGGTCAACCTGTCGATCACGCTGTTCGCGCCCGAATGGCGCAAGCTGCCGTCGCCCTTCACCCATGGCATGATGAACGAGGTGGCGGCGGCCATCCGCGCCGACAGCTTCCTCGTCAACCCGCTGTTCAATGCCTATTTCTACCGCGCCGCCGTCCACATTCTGCGGCGTTACCGCACGCCGCCTTTCCTGGTGCTCGAGCATCGCGTCGATGCGGCGCGCCGCACCTTGCTGGCCGATATCGGCGCCGGTCTCAACGGCTCGGAACCCGATTTCCTCGCCCATGCCATCATGGCGCTGGTCGATGTGGCGCCGATCGCACGGGCCGGCAGGCCGCGCGACGCGTCCGTCATCGCCCAGGGCGACGACCAGAATCTCACAGCCTATGCCATCGCCTGCGTGGCGCTGCTCTTCGCCGAGCAGGGCAAGCCCGCCGAGGAGCTCGACGAGGACCAGTTCTTCGCCATCGTCGGCGCCCTGATCGCGCCGCGCCTGCCCGCGATCGCCGGCCTCGTCGCCAAACGCGACATCGCCGGCCTCGCCGCCGAGCTCACCGAAATCCGCGGCATGTATTGAGGTCATTTTTTCTCCCGAGCGCCATGAGGCGTTGGGGAGGGAGGCGCGCAGCGCCAGGTAGGGGCTCCGCACAGGCAGCTTGAAATCTTGCCCCGAAAGTAATACCTATGTGACATATCAGTATTACTTTGGTGTATCACATGAGCACGACCGTTACCGCTAAGGGGCAAGTGACCATTCCAAAGCCGGTCCGGGATCTTCTAGGCATAACACCGGGCAGTAAGGTGGATTTTCACCGTGCCGCAGATGGAAGCGTGGTGTTGACGAGAGCTGATCGAAAGAGGCCCGTGAGCCGCTTCGCCAAATTGCGTGGTCACGCGGGCAAGGGATTGAGCACGGATGCGATCATGGCGCTGACCCGCGGCGAAAAGTGACGGTTGTCGACACCAATATCCTGCTTGATCTCGTCACGAATGATCCGGTCTGGGCGGATTGGTCAATTGCGCAACTCGATGCCGCAAGCTTCAACGGGCCCTTGCTGATCAACGACGTGGTCTATGCCGAGCTCGCTGTCCGCTATGATCGCATTGAGGATTTGGATGCATTCCTCGATCAGGCCGGAATTGAAATTGCCGCAATGCCCAGGGAAGCTTTGTTTCTTGCCGGCAAGGTCTTTGCGAAGTATCGCCGATCAGGTGGTGTCCGGACCGGCGTGCTGCCAGACTTTTTTATCGGATCGCATGCTGCCGTCAGCCGACTGCCTCTGCTGACAAGAGATGTCGATCGCTATCGCACCTATTTTCCATCTCTGGTGCTCATAGCTCCGTAGCTGCCTTCTCAGATCCTATTCCCGCTTTCCCCATCGAACAGGAAAACCCGTCCCTTCGCGAAGTTGAAGGCGATCGGCGTGTCGACTTCCTGACGGAAGATACGGGAGCCTTTGGCGACGACGAGCTGCTCGCCGGCCCAGGCCGTGACGAGTGTCACATCGCCGGTCGGCTCGAGCGAATAGAGCTTCGAGACAAGATGGCCGTTCTGGGTGGGGGCAATCTCCATGTCTTCCGGCCTGATGCCGAGGACCACATTGGCGCGGCTGCCTTGGCCGGCGCCCTTCACACGTGTGTCGGGTCCGACGAAATCGCCATTCTCGAGCGCGCCCGGAATGAGATTCATCGGCGGCGAGCCGATGAAGCCGGCGACGAACAGGTGGTTCGGATTGTTGTAAACCTCGTCCGGCGTGCCGAGCTGCTGGATCTTGCCCTTGTTCATGACCGCGATGCGGTCGGCGAGCGTCATCGCCTCGATCTGGTCATGCGTCACATAGACGGTCGTCGTCTCGAGCTGCCTTTGGATATGCTTGAGCTGGGCCCGCATGGTGAGGCGCAGTTTGGCGTCGAGATTGGAGAGCGGCTCGTCCATCAGGAAGACCTGCGGCTGGCGCACGATGGCCCGCGCCAAAGCGGCGCGCTGGCGCTGGCCGCCCGACAGGGCCCGCGGCTTGCGGTTGAGATACTGGCCGAGCTCGACCATCTCCGCTGCCTGGCGCACCAGCCGGTCGTGATCGCCGGCCGGGATGCCGCGCATCCGCAAGGGGAAGCGGATATTCTCGTAGATCGACATGTTCGGATAGAGCGCATAGCTCTGAAACACCATGGCGACGTCCCGGTCGCGGGCATCGACGTCGGTCATGCTCTCGCCGTCGATGCTGATGTCGCCGCCAGTCGGGTCCTCGAGGCCGGCGATCATCCGCATGGTCGTCGTCTTGCCGCAGCCCGAGGGGCCGAGGAAGACCATGAATTCCTTGTCCCTGATGTCGAGATCGATGTTGTCGACGCCGATGAAATCGCCCCAGGCCTTCGACACTCCGCGCAATTTGATCTCAGCCATGGCGTCCCTGCATCTGCTCCCCGGCACTTTTATGGAAGCAAACACTATACGGTCACTCTGAAAATGCAACAGTTCTGAGTTATCGATACATATGTTCCATATTCAATTTCGAGCAGTAAGGCCGTAAAACAAGAGGATTCTTGGGGAATCTTATACTGCTCTGCACAATTTTCCTGCCGCAAAGCAGCAAAATCGTATTACATATTGACAATAGAGAGCATAAAAGTATCTATTCTCCCATCCAATAACCAGAATGCAGTGGGAGGCAGAATGGCTGTCGCAGCCCGTCAATTGCCAGGCAGCAGCTTTTCCGGTGCGCTCGCCGCCGATCTCGGTCGCCGGCAGGCGACAAAGGGCCGCCCGATCCGGGTTGGCCTGATCGGCTCGGGCGAGATGGGCACCGACATCGTCACCCAATGCGACCAGATGGCCGGCATCACCGTCGCCGCCATTGCCGAGATCAACATCGAGGCCGCCGAGCGGGCGCTCGCCATTGCCGGCAGACCTGCCGACAGCCATGTCGTCGCCAGTGGAAAGCCGGCCTTCGAGACGGCGTTGAAGCAGGGGCGCACCGCGATCACCGAGGACGCGCAAGCGGTCTGCACCAGCGACGCGATCGATGTCGTCATCGACGCCACCGGGCGCCCGGCGGTCGGTGCCGAGATTGGCCTCACCGCGATGGAGCACGGCAAGCATCTGGTGATGATGAATGTCGAAGCCGACGTGACCATCGGCGCCTATCTGCAGCGCGAGGCGAAGCGGCTCGGCGTCGTTTATACACTGGGGGCGGGCGATGAGCCGAGCTCCTGCATGGAGCTCATCAATTTCGTGTCGAGCCTCGGCTATCCGATCGTCGCCGCCGGCAAGGGCAAGAACAACCCGCTCAATATCGACGCGACGCCCGACGCCTATATGGACGAGGCGCGCCGGCGCAACATGAACCCGCGCATGCTGGTCGAGTTCGTCGACGGCTCGAAGACCATGGTCGAGATGGCGGCGATTGCCAATGCCACCGGGCTGGTGCCCGATTGCCCCGGCATGCACGGCCCGCAGGCGACCTTGCCCGAGCTCGAAAAGGTTCTCTGTCCCAAGGCCGATGGCGGCCTGCTGTCGCGCAAGGGCGTCGTCGACTATTCGATCGGCAAGGGCGTGGCGCCCGGCGTCTTCGTCATCGCCGAGATGGCGCATCCGCGTTTGCGCGAGCGCATGCATGACCTGAAGCTTGGTGCGGGTCCGTACTACACGTTCTATCGGCCCTATCATCTGACCAGCCTCGAAGTGCCGCTGTCCTGCGCCCGCGCCGTTCTCTACGGCACCGCCGACATGCAGCCGCTCGACCGGCCGGCGGCGGAAGTCTGCGCCGTCGCCAAGAAGGACCTGAAACCCGGCGACGGGCTCGACGCGATCGGCGAATACACTTACCGCGCCTGGATCATGACCTATGAAGGGGCGGCTGAGGCGCAGGCCATTCCCTGCGGCCTGCTCGAGCAGGGCAGGGTCACCAAGCCTATCCGCAAGGGCGAATTGCTCACCTCCGACAATGTCGTGCTCGACCAGGGCTCGCGCATCGTGAGCCTGCGCCGCCGGCAGGACGAGCTTCTGGCAAAGGCCTCCGCATGACCCAGGCGACGAAGGAAGCTGCCGCGGTTTCGAACCTGCGCGATTTTTACAGGCATTTCGACAATGCGGCGCTGCGTGACGCGCTGCGCCGCATGTATCTGATCCGCCGTTTCGAGGAAGGCGCCGAGGAGGCCTATACCCGCGGCCTCATCCACGGCACCATGCATCTCTCGATCGGCCAGGAAGCCAGCGCCGTCGGCTCCTGCATGGATCTGCGCAAGACCGATTACATCACCTCCACCCATCGCGGTCACGGCCACTGCATCGCCAAGGGCGCCGACCCCAAGCTGATGTTCGCCGAGTTCTTCGGCAAGGAGGAAGGCTATTGCCGCGGCCGCGGCGGCTCGATGCATATTGCCGATGTCGAGAGTGGCAATCTCGGCGCCAATGGCATTGTCGGCGGCGGCCTGCCCATCGCGGTCGGCGCCGCGCTCGCCATCCGCAAGCAGAAGCGCGACGACGTCGCGGTGTGTTTCTTCGGCGACGGCGCCTCCAATGAAGGCGCCTTCCACGAGGCGCTCAACATGGCGGCGATCTGGAAGCTGCCGGTCCTCTTCATCTGCGAGAACAACAAATACGGCATGTCGGTCTCGACCGAGCGTTCGATGGCGGTCCGCAATGTCGCCGACCGGGCGCCCGCCTACAACATGCCGGGTGAGATCGTCGACGGCAACCGCATCGAGGATGTTTCCGAGGCCGTCATGCGCGCGACGGCGCGGGCCCGCAATGGCGAAGGTCCCTCGCTCATCGAAACCAAGACCTATCGCATCCGCGGCCATTCGAAAAGCGACCGCAACCGCTACCGCACCAAGGAAGAGATCGAGGAGTGGAAGGCGCGCGACCCGATCGGCCATTTCGAGGCCAATCTCGAGGCCTTCGGCATCTTGCGCAAGGACGAGGCGGAGGCGATCCGGCTCGCCGCCGAAGCCGAGATCGCCGCGGCGATCGAATTCGCCAAGGGCGGCACCGATCCTTCACCCGCCGATCTGACACGTGATGTCTACACACTGGGAGCGGCCTGATGTCGGCGCGTGAGTTGAGTTATGCCGAAGCGGTGCGCGAAGCGCTCGCCCAGGCCATGGAGGCCGATGAACGCGTCTTTCTCATGGGTGAGGATATCGGCGTCTATGGCGGCGCCTTCCAGGTGACGGGCGATCTCGTCCATCGCTTCGGCGAGGACCGAGTGATGGATACGCCGATCGCCGAATTGGGCGCCGCCGGCGTCGCGGTTGGTGCTGCGCTCGCCGGCTCGAAGCCGGTCTTCGAATTCCAGTTCTCCGATTTCGCTACGCTCGCGATGGAGCAGATCGTCAACCAGGCGGCCAAGATCCGTTTCATGCTCGGCGGCAAGGTTTCGGTGCCGCTGGTGATGCGGTTCCCGGCGGGCTCCGGTACCGGAGCCGCCGCGCAGCACAGCCAGTCGCTCGATGCCTGGTTCGCCCATGTGCCGGGCCTCAAAGTGGTGCAGCCGGCGACGCCGCATGACGCCAAGGGCCTCCTGCTATCGGCCATCGACGACCCCGATCCGGTGATGGTCTTCGAGCACAAGCTTCTCTACAAGATGAAGGGCGAGGTTCCCGAGGAAGCCTATCGGGTTCCGATCGGCAAGGCGCTGGTCCGGCGCGAGGGCCGTCACGTCACCATCGTCGCGACCGCCATCATGGTGCACCGCGCCCTCGAGGCGGCCGAGATTCTGAGCGGCGAGGGCGTCGACGCCGAGGTCATTGACCTGCGCACGTTGCGCCCGCTCGATACCGCGACCATCATCGACAGCGTGAAGAAGACGACCCGCCTCGCCTGTATCTATGAAGGCGTCAAGACGCTCGGCATCGGCGCCGAGATCAGCGCCCTGATCGCCGAAAGCGAGGCCTTCGACTACCTCGACGCGCCGATCCTGCGTCTGGGCGGCGCCGAAGCGCCGATCCCCTATAATCCGGTGCTCGAAAAGGCCGCCGTGCCACAGACCGATCGTATCGTCGCCGCCATCCGCGGCCTCGTCACCGGCCGGGTCTGAGATGCCTAAGCTCTCGCTCTCTCATCCGTCACCCCGGCGAAAGCCGGGGCCCATTAAATTCTCTCCATCTCTGCGATGCCGCCCGGATCGCTCAATTCAATGGATCCCGGCTTTCGCCGGGATGACGGCATTTGGGGTCACCCATGCCGATTGAGGTCATTCTGCCGCGTGTCGACATGGACATGGCCACCGGCAAAATCAGCAAGTGGTATGTCAGTGAAGGCGCGACCGTCGCCAAGGGCGCGCCGATCTTCGAGATTGAGACCGACAAGGCGGCCATGGAAGTGGAAGCGCCGGGCGCCGGCGTGATCCGCAACATCACCGCGAGCGAAGGCATCGACATCCCCGTCGGCACCCCGGTCGCTTTCATCTATGCGGAAGGCGAGGCGATTCAAGCGCCGGCAGCGGTGAAGCCCGCGGCGAGCGCGCCGGTGGTGCAGAATATCCAGGTCACGCCTATCGCCCCGGTGATCGACGCAACGCCGCAATCCGGCTTGCCACGGGCTACGCCGCTGGCGCGCCGCCTCGCGCGTGAACGCGGCCTGAAGCTGCCGGAGATTACAGGCAGCGGTCCGCGCGGCCGCATCCAGGCCGAGGACGTGAAGAAATTCCGCGCCGCGCTGCCACCGTCACAAGCGGAGCAGCGGCCCGCAGCGCCAGAGGTCACAAGCCTCTATCAGACGGGCAGCTACGACATCGAGCCGTTAAGCGGCATGCGCCGCATCATCGCCGATAGGCTGGTGCAGTCGAAGCAGACCGTGCCACATTTCTATCTGTCGCTCACCTGCGACCTGGGCGAGCTCCTGCATATTCGCGAAAAGCTCAATGACAAGGCGCCGCGCGCCGCCGACAAACAGCCGCTGTGGAAGCTGTCGATCAACGACTTCGTCATCAAGGCGCTGGCGCTGGCCCTGCAGCGGGTGCCGAATGCCAATGTCACCTGGTCGGATGCCGGCATCCTGAAGCATCGCGCCAGCGATGTCGGTGTCGCGGTGGCCGTCGAGGGCGGGCTGTTCACGCCGGTGATCCGCGCCGCCGAGACGAAGTCCCTCTCCGTCATCTCGCTCGAGATGAAGGAGCTTGCCGCAAGGGCGCGCGCCCGCCGGCTGACGCCGTCCGAATATCAGGGCGGCACGACGGCGGTCTCCAATCTCGGCATGTATGGCATCGAAGAATTCGCGGCGATCATCAACCCGCCACACGCGACCATCCTCGCGGTCGGCGCCGGCATCGAGCGCCCGGCCAAATACGAAGGCCGCATCGAATTGCGCACCCAGATGACCTGCACGCTGTCCTGCGACCATCGCGCCGTCGACGGCGCGCTCGGCGCTGAGCTGCTTGCCGCTTTCCGGACCTTCATCGAAGAACCGGCCTTGATGCTGGCGTGAGTTATTGAATAGGCTGTCACCTTTCGCGGTGAGAGCGGGGAACCCCTGGGCATGAGATACGACTATTCATCGATCGGCTTCTATACTTTCGATTGCCTCGGCTGGCCCTTCACCGCGGTGCCGGAAGGCGGCGGCACCAATTTCATCGATGAATTGACGCTCGCGGTGTCGGGCGCCGCCGGCACGGCGGCGATCGCCGCCGCCAAGATGGGCCTCAAGGTCCTTGCGGTGGGCGGCGTCGGCCCCGATCTGATGGGCGATTGGGTGGTTCAGCGGCTGAAGAGCTTCTCCGTCGACACCTCCGCCATGCAGCGCCTCGCCGGATCGCGCACCTCATCCTCGATCGTGACGACCCGCGCCGACGGAACGCGCCCGGCACTCCACATGAAGGGCGCGACCGGCGATTTCTTCGTCGACGACACGCTGCTGAGACAGGTGATCGATGCCCGCGTCGTGCATATTGGCGGCATCGGCCTGATGGACCGGATGGACAAGGGCCGCAATGCCGAGCTGATGAAAGCGGCCAAGGCGCATGGCGCGATCACGACGCTCGACGTCTTTGCCAGCTCACCGGCCGACTTGCCCGCGGTGGCGCAGGTGCTGCCGCATGTCGACTATTTCATGCCGTCCATCGAGGAAGCGAGCGCGCTCACTGGACTTTCGGGTCTCGCCGACAATGCGCGTCACTTCATCGGCCTCGGCGTCAAAGCCTGCGTCTTCACCCTCGGCGCCGACGGCGCCTATTACCACGACGCCCAAGGCCGGCATTTTCAGATTCCGGCCTTCGATGTGAAGGTCAAATGTACCTGTGGCTGCGGCGACGCCTTCAATGCCGGCTTCGCCGTCGGCCTGGTGCGCGGCTTCGATCCCGAAACGACGGTGCGTTTCGCCCAGGCGACATCGGCGCTCAACGCCACGGGCTTGGGCTCCCAGGCCGGCGTCACCTCCTTCGAGCACACGATGGAGTTCATGACGCGCACGCCGACCCGGGCGAAGCCTTAAAGCCTCATCATCCTGAGCCGCAGGGCATTGCCGATCACGCTCACTGAGGAGAGCGCCATCGCCGCCGCGGCGATCATCGGCGACAGCAGCAGGCCGAAGGTCGGGTAAAGTACACCGGCCGCCACCGGAACACCCGCCGCATTGTAGATGAAGGCGAAGAGCAGGTTCTCGCGGATATTGCGCATGGTGGCGCGCGACAGCCGCCGCGCCTCGGCTATGCCCATGAGATCACCCTGCAGCAGCGTGACGCCGGCGCTTTCGATGGCGACGTCGGTACCTTTGCCCATGGCGATGCCGATATCAGCGGCGGCGAGGGCCGGCGCGTCATTGACACCGTCGCCCGCCATGGCGACGACACGGCCTTCGCTCTGCAGGCGCTTGACGATCGCCGCCTTCTGGTCGGGCAGCACATCGGCCTCGACCTCGGTGATGCCAAGCCGGCGCGCCACCGCTTCTGCCGTCGTGCGGTTGTCGCCGGTCAGCATCACAATGCGGATATTGGCCTCGCGCAGAGCTTTGAGCGCCGCAGGCGTCGTCGCCTTGACCGGATCGGCGATGGCAATGACGCCTGCCGCCTGTTTGTCGATGCCGATGAAGATCGCGGTGGCGCCGTCCTGGCGCAGCGCCTCGGCGTCGGTGAACAGCGCCGTCGCATCGACGCCTTCCGACTTGAGGAACGCGGCATTGCCGAGCGTGATCCTTTTGCCTTCGACGACGCCTTTGGCGCCTTTGCCGGTGGGCGAGTCGAAATCCTTGACCTCCGGCAGCTTGAGCTTCTTTTCTTCCGCCGCCACGACGATGGCATGGGCGAGCGGATGTTCGGAGGCGCGTTCGACGCCCGCCGCGAGGCGCAGGAGCTCCGTCTCGTCATGGCCCGTCGCCGCGACGATGCTGGTCACTTTCGGCTTGCCTTCGGTGAGCGTGCCTGTCTTGTCGACGACCAGCGCGTCGGCCTTTTCGAGCCGCTCCAGCGCCTCGGCGTTCTTGATGAGGATGCCGTTCTCCGCCCCCTTGCCGACGCCCACCATGATCGACATCGGCGTCGCGAGGCCGAGCGCGCAGGGGCAGGCGATGATGAGCACCGAGACGGCGGCGAGGAGCGCATAAGCGAGGCGCGGCTCGGGCCCCCACAGCATCCAGGCGGCGAAAGCGAGCACGGCGATGGCGATGACGAGCGGCACGAACCAGCCCGACACCTGATCGGCGAGGCGCTGGATCGGGGCGCGCGAGCGCTGCGCTTCCGACACCATCTGCACGATGCGCGCCAGCATGGTCTCGCGCCCGACTTTGAGCGCGCGCATGGTCAGCGCGCCGGTCTGGTTGAGCGTGCCGCCGGTCAGCTTGGCGCCTTGCGTCTTGCCGACCGGCATGGATTCGCCGGTGATCATCGATTCATCGACCGAGGAGCGTCCGTCGATGACCTCGCCGTCGACCGGCACTTTTTCGCCGGGACGCACGCGCAACGTGTCGCCGGCCTGGACGAGATCGAGCGCCACTTCCTCTTCCGTGCCATCGGCGCCAATGCGCCGCGCCGTCTTGGGCGCGAGACCGAGGAGTGCCTTGATGGCGCCCGATGTCTGGTCGCGGGCGCGCAGCTCCAGCACCTGGCCGAGCAGTACCAGAACGGTGATGACGGCGGCGGCCTCGAAATAGACCGGCACGCTGCCATCGTGATTGCGCAAGGACTCGGGGAAGAGGCCGGGCAGCAGCGTGGCAATGATGCTGAAAGCCCAGGCGACGCCGGTGCCCATGGCGATCAGCGTGAACATGTTGAGTTTGCGCGTGACCAGCGAGCGCCAGCCGCGTTCGAAGAAGGGATAACCTGCCCACAGCACGACCGGCGTCGCGAAAGCGAGCTGCACCCAGTTCGAGATGCCGGCCGGGATGACATGCAGCAGGCTAGGGAAAAGATGCGCGCCCATTTCGAGCACGAAGACCGGCACGGTGAGGACGAGGCCGATCCAGAAGCGCTTCTTCATGTCGGCGAGTTCAGGGTTGGGTCCGCTGTCGGCGGTCGCCACTTCGGGCTCGAGCGCCATGCCGCAGATCGGGCAGGAGCCGGGGCCAACCTGACGGATCTCGGGATGCATCGGGCAGGTATAGATGGCGCCCGGATCGACGGGCTTCGTCTCGACGGTTTTGGACGCCACATAACGTTGCGGATCGGCCGCGAACTTCGCCTTGCAGCCGGGTGAGCAGAAATAGAAATGCTGGCCCGCATGGGTGAGCGTGTGCTTGGCGGTCGCGGGATCGACATCCATACCGCAGACAGGGTCCTTCACCTTGCCGCCCTGCGCGCCATGACCGTGATGCGCGTGATCGTGGCCGCCATGGCCGTCTGTCTTCTGCATGATGCACTCCAAGCTTGATACCCGGGTGGGGTATTCCTTCTTGCTATATATACCCCCGTGGGGTATAAGGCAAGTCATGAAAAACGAGACCAAGCAGGCCTGCCTCAAGCGGCTGGGCCGGATCGAGGGCCAGGTGCGCGGCGTCGCGCGCATGGTCGAGGAAGACCGTTATTGCATCGACGTGATGACGCAGATCTCCGCCATCCGTGCCGCGCTCAAGCGCGTCGAGGAAGAGGTGCTGAAGGACCATGTCGCCCATTGCGTCGAGGACGCGATCGTCTCCGGCAAGAAGGACGAGCAGCGCCGCAAGCTCGCCGAGCTGCTCGACGTGCTGGGACGCCTGCAGAACTGAAGCCGGCGTCGTCTTGCTTTTGCCTTACTGTACGTTAGGGTAACCGCCCACGCGGACGGTGCCCATGCGAGTCTTCTCTACGGCCATACACCTTTGTGCGGCGGTGTTTATTGCTGCCGTTATCGGAAAGTGCAGCACGCCGGCGCAAGAGCCGCAATTGCGTATCGAATCCGGCATGCATATAGCGCCCATTGTCGGCGCCGTGACGACGGCGGACGGCATGCTGCTGCTGACCGGATCGACCGATAAGTCCGTGCGTCTCTGGTCGCTTCAGGACGGCAAGCTGATCAAGACTTTCGCCATCCCGAGCGAGCAGGGATATGACGGAAGAATCGACGATGTCAGCATTTCACCCGATGGCAAGAAGATCGCGGTCAGCAGCTTCGGCGCCGGCGGGCGAATCTATATCCTCGACACCGCCACCGGTGCCCTCACCAAGAGCCTCGGCCCTTTTGTCAGTGGCCCGCGTATAGCGTTCTCTCCTGACGGCCGTTACTTCGCGGCCGGGTTCGTCGACACGAAAGGACTGCAAGTCTGGACAACGGATTTTGCCGGCCCTCCAGTTGTCGATGCGGGTTACAGCATCATCAACCTCGCTTATGACGGCTCCGGATCGGGACGGCTGGCGACTGTCGCCTATGACAATCAGGTCAGGCTCTATGAAAGAGATCTGACCAAGCCCCCTAGAATATTCAAGATACCCGGCGCCGGTGATGCCGCCCGGGCGCTCCGGCTCGCTTTTTCACCTGACGGCGCCTTGCTCGCTTTTACTTACGAGAAGAGCAACAGGATATCGGTGATCGACGTCGCGCCGATGCAGCTCAAAGGCGAGTTCGACACCGCCCTGCTGAAAAACGGCGGGGTGTTCGACATAGAATTTTCGGCCGACGGGAAAAACCTCTTTGCGGCCGGGTCGATAATGACCACCAAGCAGATCTACCCCTTGATCCGCTGGGATGTCGCCGGTCTCGGCAAGCCGGTCGTTCTGGAGGGCGGCGCGGAAGAGGCGGTCACCGGATTGGTGGCGACCGCGCAGGGCGGCATCGCTTTCGTGAGCGCCGCGGGCGAAATAGGGCTTTATGGTCCCGATGCGCGGACCGTGTTCAAGAAGAGCTCGGTTCGCGTCGACATGCGCATGAAGACCGTGAACAACTTCGCCGTCGCGCAGGACGGAACGGGCGTGTGGTTCGGTCTGAAGCTGGGCGCGAAGGACCCCTGGCGTTTCGACGTTGAGAAGCTCGCCTTCAATGCCATGCCGGCGCGGCCGAGCGATTATATTCTGCCCATCACCGATACACTCGACATCAAGAACTGGACCCAGTCGCAAAAACCGACATTGAACGGAAAGCCCGTCGAGGTCTTTGCGGGCTCGCGCAGCCTGTCGATCGCCCCCGACGCGCGCAGTTTCGCCATCGGGACCGACCTGTATTTGTTTCGCCTCGACGCGACTGGAAAGCGCCTGTGGATGACATCCGGCGGCTGCACGGTATGGGGCGTCAATCATTCCGCCGATGGCAGCCTCATCATCACCGCCAATGACGATGGCACGATCAGGTGGCACCGCGCCTCCGACGGCGTCGAGCTCCTCGCCCTTTTTGTGCATGTCCCCGACAGACGGTGGATCGCCTGGACGCCGTCCGGCTACTATGCCGCCTCGCCGGGTGGCGAGGATCTAATCGGCTGGCACATCAACGGCAAATCCTGGAACGACACGCCGAGCTTTTTTCCGGCGTCCTTGCTGCGCGAGAAGTTCTACCGCCCCGATATCGTGCAACTGGTGCTCAAGACGAAGGACGTAGCCGCCGCGGTTATTCAGGCCAACGAAGCCGCCAGGCGCAAGGAGGAGGAGACGAAACTGCCGGCCGTCGTCGAGATCGTCTCCGATCCACGCGGCATCGAAACCGACAAGCCGGAGCTCGAGCTTACCTACCGCCTGCACTCTCCCTCCGGCCGCGCGGTGACGCGTCTCGAAATGCGCATCGACGGCCAGCTGACGCAGGCGCGGGCGATGCAGGAAGTGAATGAGGAGCTGGAGCTTGAGCGCGACAATAGGATCGTGCTGCTCCTCCCGCCCCGCGACGCGGTCGTTTCGCTCACCGCTTTCATCGGTGACCAGCCCAGCGCCGCCGCCTCGGTGGCGGTGAAATGGACCGGCGCCAAGCTGTCGGGCGACAAGCCGAAACTCTATGCGCTGCTCGTCGGCGTGAGCAATTATAAAGAGCCGTCGCTGAAGCTCAATTACGCCGCCAAGGACGCGATCGATGTCGAGGCGGCGCTCAGGGCCCAGAAGGGCAAGTTCTTCGGCGATGTCGAGACCGTATTGCTTCTCGACGACAAGGCCGATGAGGACGATATCGAAATCGAGCTTACGCGCTTGAGCAAGAAAGTCGGGCCCAATGACTATGCCTTCGTCTTCATGGCTGGGCACGGCGTCACCGATCGGCGCGGCAGCTTCCACTTCCTGCCCGCCAATGCCAGCCTGGAAGAGGATGAGCTTGCCGCCAGATCCCTGAGCGGGCTCGTCATCCGCGACAATCTTCGCACCATCCAGGGCAAAGTCCTGTTCTTCATGGATGCGTGTAATGCAGGAAGCGGCATTGCCGGCGGCCAGGCGCTCGCCGACATGACGGGCTTCGCCAATGAATTCGCGCAGGCCAATGGCGTCGTGATGTATGCCTCATCCACCGGCCGGCAGTTCTCCTATGAGAAGGCCGAATGGGGCAATGGCGCCTTCACCAAGGCCTTGCTCGCGACGCTCGGCGACAAGGAAGCCTTTGGCGGCGACGGCCGGCTGTCGATCTTCGAGCTGGCCGAAAGCCTGGGGACGCGGGTGGAGACGATGACGGAAGGATTGCAGACGCCGGTGATGACGAAGAGCGCCGCCATTCCGAATTTCTATCTGGCGTCAATGCAGTAAGACTTTTCACGCCATCGTGTGGCAGTCATCCACCGGGCATTTGTCGATGAGGACGCGCAGCTTTTCGAAAGCCTCGCGCACGACGTCGCGGGATGGGGCCGGGCCGAAACAGGCGCGGATCGCATTCTGTTGCACCGAGGCTTCGGTGACGAAGACGGTGCCGGGCGTGACCTTGATGCCGGCGGCAAGCGCTGCGGCGACGAAGTCGGTCGGCCGCCAGTAATTGGGCAAAGTGATCCAGGCGAACATGGCGCCCGGCCGGCAGTCGACCTTGAGGCCGCGCAGATGTTCGAGCGCGATGTCACGGCGGGCATTGAGCTCGGCGCGGATATTTCCAAGCGTGCGTTCGGCGGTGCCATCCATGATCCAGCGGCTGCCGAGCTCGGCCGCAAGCCCGTTGGGTCGGCCGCCGATGATCATCTGCTGGCGGTTGAGCGCCTCGGTGGCGCCGGGTGGCGGGGCCAGGAAGGCGAGGCGCAGGCCAGGGGCCGTCGTCTTCGACAGGCTGGTGATGTAGTAGGTGCGCTCGGGCGCGTAATTCCGGATCGGCGGCGGCGGGTCGTCGGCGAGGAGACGGAATACATCATCCTCGATGAGGGTGAGGTCGTAGCGCCGCGCGATCTCGGCGATCGCCTGTCGTCGTTCGAGCGACAGAGTGGCGGTCGTCGGATTCTGCAGTGTCGGCACCACATAGACGACGCGCGCCTCGCCGCGTTTGGCGTGATGTTCGAGCGAGTCGGGTGTGATGCCTTCCGCATCGCTCTCCAAGGCCCGCGTCTGCAGGCCGAACTGCCGGCACAGCGGCTGCATCGTGGGATAGGTCAAGGGTTCGATGAGGATGCGCTCGCCGGGCGTCGTCGCGGTCGAGAGACAGGAGATGAGGGCGGCCTGGGCGCCGGCGCTCAGCACCACCTGGTCGGGGGCGATGTCGATGCCGCATTTGGCGAGCCAGTGGATGGCCGCCTCGCGGTGGCGGGCGAAGCCTTGCGCCGGCGGATAGTCGAAAAGCTCGATCCAGTTCGGCTCGCGGGTGATGGCGGCGAGGCCTTCCTCCACTTGCGCCAGGCCGACGGCGCGCGGCGGTGCCGACATCTGCATGTCGAGAACGCCGGCTTCGGCGCCATTGGCGATGCTTTGCGCCGCCGCATAATTGGGGCGGGGGTCGCGCAGATAGCTGCCGCGCCCGACTTCTCCTGACAGGAAGCCGCGTTTGGCTGCTTCCTGATAGGCGCGGGTGATCGTCCCGATGGTGACGCCGAGCCGCCAGGCGAGCTCGCGTTGTGGCGGCAGCCGGTCTCCCGCCTTGAGTTTTCCGTGCGTCAGATCTGCGGCGATTGCATCGGCAATGGCGACATAACGCGGTTTGTCAGGGGCAAGAGCGGGAGTCCAACTTGTCATGGTGACAATATTCCGTTTGACGGTAACAATCGTGACATTGTATAACATGCATCAGTGCAATCGGCAAGTTTTATTGTCATTGAATTGAGACAATAGATACAATTACTTGTGAATGCACTGTCAGCAAGTGACGAGCTGCTGACACAATCAGGTCGCCCGCCGTTATATCCTTCTACTGTCCGAAACCCGTCCGAAAGAGGTGTGCCATGCGCGATTATATCCTGAACCAGGCTGAGTCTGCTGGGAAGACGTTCACGTTTCCCGCCCTGCACCGGGTCATCGCCAATTGGCGCAAGCGCCGGCAACTGCGCCAGCTCGAGCTTCTCGATGATCATGTCCTCATGGATATCGGTCTCACCCGCGATGAGCTGATCCGCGTCCAGCGCGTGCCGCTGGCCCGTGATCCGGTGAATGAGCTTCTGAATATCAGGCCGATGAGCCGCGGCCTGCGTCATAAGTAAAGGCGGCGTCAGCTGAGCTGAAGCCCTTCGAAAACCTACTCCCCCCGCGCGGTCCACCCTGCCGCGCATCTAGCACCCGGCCTCCCCTCATGGAGGCCGGGTTTTTCAATCCACCAGGAAGTAAGTGATCGTCGTGACGACGCGCACTTTCTTGTCGATCTGCTTGTCGGGGCGGTCATTGGGGATGGCGACCGCCGGATTGACCTCGATGATGCCCTGATTGGCGGTCTGGATGTCGCCGACCTTGGCGCCGGATTCGGTGGCGAAATTCTCCGCCGCCTCACGCGCCCGCTTGGTCGCCTCCGTCAGCATCTCCCCCTTGAGATCGGCGATCTTGGTGAAGATGAAGGACGGCCCGGCATTGTAGGCATCCGATGAGAACACGACACCCGACTTGAGCAGGTCGCCGATGGCGCGGGATGTATCAGCGAGTTTCTGCACGTCGGTGGACTTCACCAGCATGTCCTCGGTGAGGACGAAGCGGGTGTTCTCAGGCGTCTGTTGCGCATTGTAGCCCGCCATCCGGTCCTCGACCTGGATGTTCTGGACCGAATAATCGGCTTCGGCGAAACCTCTGCCGGCCAGGAAGGCCTTGACCGAATTCTCGCTCGTCTCGAGCGCCGTGCGCGCCGCTTCGAGCGTCGGCCCGGTGGCGACGAAACGGATCGGCCAGAAACCGAGATCGGCCTTGGCCTCGCGCTCCGACAGGCCCTTGACCGTCACGGTCCGGAAGCCGAGCCGGCTCTTGAGCAATGCCTCGCCGGCGAGAAAGCCGCCGGATGCGACACCGAGGCCGATGAGGCCGCCGGCGATAACCCTGGAAAATGCTGACATGGCTGACTGTGCTCCGCGAAACCCCTGGCAGTTTCGAGATGTGATGGCGTTTTGTAAAGGAATTGCGGTCGGCGGGCTGAGGCGAAAGGCGGCTGGTTTCCAGTAACATGTTGAGCCTGCTTGGAAATCACATCTGGTATGTGCCAATTCCGCGCCCTGGCGCATTTCCTTTGCCCGGGCGCTTCTGCTAGATGTCGCCCACCGCAACCGAGGAGCCTCTCATGAACAAGCACGCGGGCGCTGCCCAGTGGGATCCGTCACCCAACAATCTCGAACCCTTCTGGATGGGCTTCACCCCCAACCGCGCTTTCAAGAAGAAGCCGCGCCTCATCGCCCGCGCCAAGGACATGCACTATTACGACATGACCGGCCGCCCGGTGCTCGATGCCACGGCGGGCCTGTGGTGCTCCAATGCCGGCCACTGCCGCGACCGCATCGTCGAGGCGATCCAGAAGCAGGCGGGCGAACTCGACTTCGCGCCGACCTTCCAGTTCGGCCATCCCAAGGTGTTCGAGCTCTCCTCGCGTCTGGCCAATCTGGCGCCCGGCGATCTGAACTATGCCTTCTTCTGCAATTCGGGCTCGGAAGCCGCCGACACGGCGCTCAAGATCGCGCTGGCTTATCACCGTGCTAAGGGCCAGGCCTCGCGCACCCGTCTCATCGGCCGCGAGCGCGGCTATCACGGTGTCAATTTCGGCGGCATCAGCGTCGGCGGCATGGTCGCCAACCGCAAGTTCTTCGGCACCATGCTGGCCGGTGTCGATCACCTGCCGCACACCTATAACCGCGCCGAGCAGGCCTTCACCAAGGGCGAGCCGAAATGGGGTGCCCACCTCGCCGACGAACTCGAGCGTCTGGTGGCGCTGCATGACGCCTCCACCATCGCCGCCGTGATCGTCGAGCCGATGGCGGGTTCGACCGGTGTGCTGCCGCCGCCGGTCGGCTATCTCAAGAAGCTCCGCGAGATTTGCGACAAGCACGGCATCCTGCTTATTTTCGACGAAGTCATCACCGGCTTCGGCCGTCTGGGCTATCCCTTCGCCGCCGAGCGTTTCGGCGTCATCCCCGACATGATCACCTTCGCCAAGGGCGTCACCTCGGGCGCCATCCCGATGGGCGGCGTGATGGCGCGTCAGCACATCTATGATGCCTTCATGAGCGGCCCCGACCATATGATCGAGCTGTTCCACGGCTATACCTATTCCGGTCACCCGATCGCCGCCGCCGCCGGCGTGGCGACGCTCGAGGTCTACAAGGAAGAGGGCCTGTTCGAGCGCGCGCTGAAGCTCGAGGACAAGTGGGCCGATGCCGCGATGTCGCTCAAGGGCAAGCCGCATGTCGCCGACATCCGCACCATGGGTCTCGTCGCCGCCATCGACCTCAACTCGATCGACGGTGCGCCCGGCAAGCGCGGCTATGACGCGATGGAAAAGGGCTTCCACGATTTCGGCATCATGCTGCGCATCACCGGCGATACGATCGCGCTGTCGCCGCCGCTGATCATCAAGGAAGAGCAGATCGGCGAGATCTTCGAGGACAAGCTGCCGAAACTCCTCGCCACGCTATAGCGGTTCCTGCGAAAGTCACTGGATTTTCGCGGGAGAGAATCGCCGTTGTGTGAAATTAGTCATTCCGTCAATAGACTTCGGCCCGAGTGTGTTACTCTCGGGCCGAACTTTGATTCGTGAGACGGGGTATATGAAACAGCCAGCGCTGCCTTTGGGCGTCGCGGCCATTCTGGCCGTTGCGATCAGTGCCGCGGCAGGCGCCGGTGTCATCCTTTCCGGCCAGCGCATCGAATTCGCCCTCGCTCTGGCCGCCATCGTGCTCGCTGCATCGCATCTGGCCATCTTCCTCTATCGCGACTGGCAGCATCGGCGCCGCTTTGCCGGGCTGAGTGATCTGCATCAGCGCAGCCGCAAGCTCACCGAAGAGCTGGTCCGCCTCAATGCGCGCATGGACGCAGTCGAGGAGCGCGCCGACGGTATCGAGGCGCGGGCCGCCGCTGCTGCCGCCTTCGCGGCCGCGCCGCCACCCGAGCCCGAGCCTGACGCCGATTTCGGGCGCAACGATCTCAACCGCGAATTCGAAGAGCTGCGCCGGTCGGTCAAGCAGCTCGCCGAGGAATATGACCGCGCCGTCGCCTATCGCGACCGCAAGGCCGAGCCGCGCCTTGACCGGGATGCCGAGCCGCGCCTCGACCGGGGCGGCGAGCGCCAGGCTAAGCCGGCCGAACATCGCCTGGAATTTTTCCTCGAGCCCATCGTGTCGCTTGCCGACGACGTTACGCAGCATTATCGCGCCTCGCTGGTGCTCGAGGGGCAGGGCCAGCGCGTCGCTTTCGAGGATCTGGCCCGTCAGGCCGCCGCCAATGGCCTGCGCCCCGATCTCGACGGCCATGCGGTGAGCCGCGCTCTGGCGGTCAGCCAGAAGCTCGGCGTCAAACGTCCGGATACGCGCGTCTTCGTGCCCGTCGGCCCCGAGACGCTGGCCTCCCAGGAAGCGCTCGCCGCCATCGAATGGCAGATGCGCCGCGCCGGCAAGATGGCCGGCACCATCGTCTTCGAGATCGACCATGTCGCCATGGCGGCCTTGAGCCCGCGCGGCATCGAAGGGCTGGCGCGCCTTGCCCGCAATGGCGCCGGCATGGCGCTCGCCCGCGCCCATGGCATGGGCATCGATCTCGCCGCGCTGCAGGCCCTGCATTTCCGCTTCATCACCTTCAGCGCCGCAGCCCTTCCGGCCGAGCGCCACGCAATTCCAGCTTGGTCGTCGACAGCCCGGCGCGCCGCCGACCATGGCTTGACGATCGGCGTGCAGGGGCTCTTCTACGACGAGCAGATCAATGTCGCCGCCCGCTGGGCCGAACTCGGCAGCGGCCCGATCTTCGCGCCACCGCGCCGCGTCAAGGGCGAAGCTGTTTCGATTGACCAGATTCGTTCGGCTGCCTAAACCTCCCGCTCGAAACAACGGGCATTTGCTGGATCATCATGAAAGACCTGTCGGCGCGCTATCCCATTTGGCTGTGCGATATCTGGGGCGTCGTCCATAATGGCGTGGCGCATTTTCCGCCCGCCGTGGCGGCGCTGAAAGCCCATCGCGACGCCGGCGGCTTCGTCACTCTTCTCACCAACGCGCCCAGGAGTTCGGCCAAGGTCGAGGGCCACCTGGCGCAACTGGGCGTCACCCGCGAGCATTACGATCTCATCGTGACCTCGGGCGACGTCACCCATGAACTGATGAAGCCTTATGACGGCCACCGCATCTATTATCTGGGGCCGGAACGTGATCTGGGCGTGCTCGATGATCTGAAGATCGAACGCGCCTCGCCCGAAGAGGCCGAGGTAGTCCTGTGCGTCGGTCTCGTCCATGACGACCGCGAGACGCCGGACGATTATGCCGAGCTGCTGCAGCGGCTGGCGCGCCGCAAGCTGCCGATGGTCTGCGCCAATCCCGACAAGGTGGTCCGCCGCGGCGATAGGCTGATCTGGTGCGCCGGGGCGCTCGCCGAGGCCTATGCGGCGCTGGGTGGCGAGGTCACCATGGCCGGCAAGCCCTATAGGCCGATCTATGATCTGGCGCTCGCCCGGGTGGGGGCGCTGCGCGGCGTCACCGACAGGCAGCGTTTCCTCGCCATTGGCGATGGGCCGGAAACCGATATCAAAGGCGCCGCCGATTACGGCCTCGACGTGGTTTTGATCGCTGGCGGCATCTCTGAAGAAGGCATCGATCCGGCCAAGCTCGAGGCCGAGATCCGCGCCAAGCTGCCCGCGGCCCGCATCGTCCGCAGCCTGCCATTCCTGGCTTGGTCCTGATTATCCTACTGATTCAGCGGGTTAACCATCGGTCGCCGGTCTTCGCTCCTGCGACCTAAGGGGAACTATCCTTGTGCGGCGCAATATGATTATTTAGAGCATGATCCGGAAAAGTGCGAAGCGGTTTTCCGGAAAGAGCATGCGCAAACAAATAGATAAAGCGTGATAGCTACTTATTCCGAAGCGATCGCGCTTTAGCAGACGCAATATCCAATTCGAGGAGCTTGGCGAATGTCCGGTGCTCACTATTGTATCGAGGATCTCGAAGTCGGCATGGAGGCTGCCCATGAACGGGTGGTGACCGGCAACGATATCGAGACCTTCGCCGAATTGTCGGGCGACAACAATCCGGTTCATCTCGACGCCGATTTCGCCGCCAAGTCGCCCTTCAAAGCCCGCATCGCCCACGGCATGCTGACCGCCAGCTTCATCTCCACCATCCTCGGCACCAAACTGCCGGGTTATGGCTGCATCTATCTGTCCCAGACCTTGCGCTTCAAGGCGCCGGTCCGCATCGGCGACACGGTGCGGGCTTCCGCCCGTATCGCCTCGCTCGACCGCGACAAGCGCCGTGCGGCTCTCGACTGTTCGGTCTCGGTGGGCGATAAGGTCGTGCTCGAGGGCGAAGCCCTCGTGCTCGTGCCTTCTCGTGGATGAACCAACTTTTTAGACCTGCCTGATGACCACTCGGATCGTTGAAGCCGGGGCACCGCTCCCGGCGGAGCTGCGCGGCGCCGTCGTCGCCATCGGTAATTTCGACGGCGTCCATCGCGGCCACCAGCAATTGCTGGCCGCCGCCGAAGCGGAGGCCCGCCGCCGCAACACCCATTGGGGCCTCGTCACTTTCGAGCCGCATCCGCGCACCTTCTTCCGCCCCGCCGAGCCCGCCTTCCGCCTCACTCCCTTGCCCTTGAAGGCGCGCCTCGTCGCCGGCCTCGGCGCCAGCTTCACCGCGGTGCTCTCCTTCGACGCGGCGCTGGCCGCGATGGACCCCGAAGCTTTCGTGCGCAAGGAATTGAGCGAGCGCCTGGGCGCCGCCCATGTCGTCACCGGTTATGACTTCCATTTCGGCCATGGCCGCAAGGGCACGCCCGAGACGATGCGCGAGCTCGGCCGGCAATTGGGTTTTGGCGTCACCGTGATCGACCAGGTCACCGATGATGACGGTTTCGCGCCCTTTTCCTCGAGCGCCATCCGCGATTCGCTGCGCCATGGCCATGTGAGCGAGGCCGCCCGCCAGCTCGGCTATTGGTGGACGGTGATGGGCGAGGTGGTGCAGGGCGATCAGCGCGGCCGCACCATCGGCTTCCCGACGATCAACATCGTGCTGCCTGACGGCTCCGAGCCGTTCCAGGGCATCTATGCGGTGCGCGTGCGCGATCTCAGCACGCCCGGCGCGCCGCGCTGGAAGGGGGCTGGCTATTTCGGCCGCCGTCCGACTTTCGCCAGCGAAAAGACATTCCTTGAAGTTTTTCTCTTCGGCTTCAATGGCGATCTCTACGGTCGGACCATGCTGGTCGAATTCATCGACCTCATCCGCCCCGACCGCCGCTTCGACACGATCGACGATCTGGTGGCGCAGATGAAGCTCGACTGCGCCGAGGCCGAGCGCCGCCTCGATGCGGCGGATCAGAGCACCATGCTCGCCGCTTTCCCGCTGGCCCAGGCGCAGAAGGCCGGCACGCTCTGAACAACTTGACGGCGGGCGGCAGCCGCTGTCATTTTGCTCCAATGATCCGCATCCTCGCCGCCATTTTGCTGTCGCTGACCCTGTGGGCCCCGCAGGCCTTAGCCGCCGACCGCCTCGATGGGCGCGAGATGCGCAAGATCATGCCCGGCAACTGGTCGGGCACCTGGAAAGGGACAGCGCTGGTGCTCTCGATCGGCGCCGATGGATCCGTCAAAGGCACCTATAACGGCATCAACGCCACCGGCAACTGGTCGGTCAAGCGGGCGCATGACGGCGACCGGATATGCCTGACCTTCTCGGCGGTCGTCAGCGCCACGAAATGCGGCGAGTTGTTCCGCCAGGGCAATAATTCCATCTATGGCTATATCAACCATGACGTACCGCGGCTCCGGCTCAGGCGGAGCTGATCTTCCAGCGTGTGATCATGGGAAGCGGACATTCTCCGCCAGATAATCGAGCAGCGCCCTGACCCTTGCCGGCAGATGTCCGCCCTGGCCGACATAGACAGCATACATCGTCTCGATGTCGCCCGGATTGTAGTTTTCCAACACCGGAACGAGGCGCCCGGCCGCGATGTCGCGGGTGATGTGGAAGCTCGACAGGCGCGCCAGGCCGAGGCCCGAAAGCACCAGCTGGCGCAGCGCCTCGCCGTCACTCACCAGCGCGTTGCCGATGAGCGGCAGGGTCGTGCCGCCGCCATGCAAGTCGGTGAAGGGCCAGCCTTCGATATGGCGGGTGAAGCAAAAGCCGAGCTGATTGTGCGCTTCGAGATCGGCGAGATTCAGGGGCATCCCATGTTTCGCGAGATAATCGGGTGACGCCACGATGATCATCCGGCTGTCGCCGAGCTTGCGCGCGATGAGGCGCGACTCCCGCAACGGTCCGGTGCGGATGGCGATGTCGGCGCGCTCCTCGATGAGATCGACCACCCGGTCGGTGAGCGCGACATCGATCTTGATCTTGGGATAAAGCGCCAGAAATCCCGGCAGCAGCGGCAGCAGGTAATGTATGCCGAAGGGGACGTTGCTGTTGATGCGCAATTGACCCTGCGGCTCGGCGCCGGCGGCCGCCTCGCGCTCGGCGGTGTTGAGGTCCTCGAGGATCTGCCGGCCGCGCTCCAGGAAGGATGCGCCTTCAGCCGTGAGCTCGAGCTTGCGGGTCGAGCGGTTGATGAGCCTGACGCCGAGCCGGCCTTCGAGTCTCGCGACGAGCTTGCTCACCGCCGAGGGCGTCATATGGAAGGCACGCGCGGCGGCCGAGAAGCCGCCCAGCTCGACGACCCGGACGAAGACCTCGATCTCGCCCGAGCGGTTGACGTCGAGCCGGCTCACGCCATCTGGTCCTCGGGCTCGTCCAACAGACCGGTCGGCAGGCCGTCCATGCTTGTGAGGTTCTTCTCGCGCCAATAGGCGTCGAGACCTTCCTGGCCCTTGGCTTCCGCCCAGCGGTCGAGATTGGGCCGCTCGGCGCGGTAGTCGTAGAGCGGCACGGCATAGCCGCAGGAGGTCTGCACCAGGTCGATGTCGAGGCGGATGATCTGGCGCGCGCCCAAGGGTTCCTCGCCGCCATAATGCTCGGCCAGCAGGCTCAGATATTCCGGGCTGTTGCGCCTTATCATGCGGCCCTGGCCGTACAGGCGCAGGATCACCGGCGGCCCGTCAAAGGCGCAGAACATGATGGTGAGGCGTCCGTCGGCCAGGAGATGCGCCGCAGTCTCATTGCCGCTGCCGGTCCTGTCGAGATAGATGGCGGTCAGGTCATCGAGGAGGCGCAGCGCCTCGGTCGAGCGGGGCGAGACATTGACCCGCGTCCCTTCCGCCGCCGAGGCGGTGAAGAAGATGTGCTGCCGCTTGATGAAGTTGCGGTGGATCTCTTCGATACGGGCGAATTGCTTTGCCATAGTGAATTGAACTCACAAATCCTGTTCCATTATGCATTCTAGTTCATGAATGCGAGGCCGTCCATCTAGAGCCCATCCGGCATCGGGCCGGAAGTGGGATAGATCATGCCTCTTGCACTTTATGCGCTCACCGCCGGCGCTTTTGGAATAGGCGTTACCGAATTCGTCATCATGGGCCTTCTCATCGAGGTGTCGGGCGACCTGGGCGTCTCCATTCCGGCCGCCGGCCTTCTGATCTCAGGTTATGCCCTGGGCGTGGTCCTGGGCGCCCCCATCCTCACCATGGCCACCAGCCGCTGGCCGCGCAAAAGCGTGCTCCTGGCGCTCATGGCCATCTTCATCCTGGGCAATGCCGCCGCGGCCGTGGCGCCCGGCTACGGGACCTTGATGGCGGCCCGCATCCTCACCGCCTTCGCGCATGGCACCTTCTTCGGTGTCGGTTCCGTCGTCGCGACCGGCCTCGTCGCCCCCGACAGGAAGGCCTCGGCCATCGCCATCATGTTCACCGGACTGACTGTCGCCACAATACTGGGCGTGCCCTTCGGCACCTGGCTCGGCCAGATGGCCGGCTGGCGCTCGACCTTCTGGGCGGTGACGGTGGTCGGCCTCGCGGCCTTCGCGGTGATCTGGGCCTTCGTCCCGCGCGATACGGTGCCCGTTCAGCAGGGCAGCTTCCGCAATGATCTCGCGGTGTTCCGCCGTCCTCAGGTGCTGCTCGGCCTGCTCACGACGGTGCTGGGTTATGCCGGCGTCTTCGCCGTCTTCACCTATATTGCGCCGATCCTCACCCGCATCTCCGGCTACTCCGAAACCGCCGTGTCGCCTCTGATGCTGGTCTTCGGCGGCGGCCTTCTGATCGGCAATCTCGCCGGCGGCAAGCTCGCCGATCGCAAGCTCACCCCGACGCTCATCGGCAGCCTGATCACCCTGACCTTGGTGCTGGGCCTGATGAGCTTCGCCATCCACGACCGCATCGCTTCCGCGCTCTTCGTCTTCCTGCTCGGCGCCGCCGCGTTCGCGACAGTCGCTCCGTTGCAGATGTGGGTGCTGGAGAGGGCCGAAGGCGCCGGCCAGAATCTCGCCTCGAGCTTCAACATCGCCGCTTTCAATCTCGGCAATGCCGGTGGCGCGTGGCTGGGTGGCGTCGTCATCGATCAGGGACCGGGCCTCGGCTTCGTCACCTGGGCGGCGGCACTCGTCACTTTGTCGGGCCTCGCCGTCGCTTTCGTCGCGCTCTGGCTCGACGCCGGCAAGCGCCGCGCCGTCTGCCCGGCGCCGGCCGAATGAGCAAGGAGGGAATCATGGAAAACGGAACCGCTCTCATCGCCGGGGCGCACGGTGTCATCGGCCGCAATCTCATCACTGAGCTTAAACGCCAAGGCGGCTGGGACATCATCGGCCTGTCGCGCCGTGGCGGCGCCGATGAGGAGAAGATCAAGCATGTTGCCGTCGACCTGCTCGACCCCGACGATACACGGCGGAAGCTCGCACCACTCACTGCCGTCACCCATGTCTTCTATGCAGCCTATCAGGAACGCGGCACCTGGGCCGAGCTGGTGGCGCCCAATGTCGCGATGCTCACCCATCTTCTCGACGGCATCGAGGCGGCCGCGCCCGGCCTGCTTCATGTGAGCCTCATGCAGGGCTACAAGGTCTATGGCGCGCATCTCGGCCCCTTCAAGACGCCGGCGCGCGAGACCGATCCGCCGCCCATGCCGCCCGAATTCAATGTCGATCAGCAGCGTCTTCTCGAAACGCGCCAGCACGGCAAAGCCTGGACCTGGTCGGCGCTCAGACCCAGCGTGGTCGGCGGCGTGGCGCTCGGCAATCCGATGAATCTGGCGGTCGCCATCGCCGTCTATGCGTCGCTGTCGAAGGAGCTGGGATTGCCGTTGCGCTTTCCGGGCAAGCCCGGCGCCTATGACAAGCTCATCGAGATGACGGACTCAGGCCTGCTCGCCCGCGCCACGATCTGGGCGGCGCGTGAGCCCGACGCCGCCAATCAGGCCTTCAACATCAACAATGGCGATCTCTTCCGCTGGAATGACATGTGGCCGAAGCTCGCCCGATTCTTCGATCTGGAGGTGGCGCCGCCCTTGCCGTTGCAGTTGAGCTCAGTGATGACCGACAAGGAGCCGCTGTGGAACGCCATGGTTGAGAAATACGGTCTCGCCAAGACTCCCTACAAAGACGTCTCGTCCTGGCCTTTCGCCGACTTCGTCTTCTCCTGGGACTATGATTTCTTCGCCGATGGTGGCAAGGCGCGCCGCTTCGGCTTCCATGACTATGTCGACAGCGAAGAGATGTTCTTGCGGCTCTTCGCCGATCTGCGCCGGCAGCGGATCATTCCTTGAGGCCAGCGAGAAAGGCCAGAACCGCATCATTGAAGAGATCGGGCCGCTGCAGCGGCGCGAAATGACTGACACCGTCGAGCAGGATGAAACGGGCGCCGGGAATGCTGCGCGCCAGATATTCCGCATGCTCGCGCTTGATGAACTCGTCGCGCTCGCTCTGCACGATCGCCACCGGCACGCCCACGCGCGCCAGATCGGCGGCGGTGCAGTTGGGCTCGGTCTTCATCATCTGGCTGACCGCGGCGACGAAGTCGTCGAAGCCATCGGGCGTCGCCGACAGGCTGGCATAGTCCTTGGCATGGCGGGAAAAGCAGCGGCCGAGTAGTGGGTCGCTTTCATCGATCTCCTTGGTGCCGCTCGGATCCATGTTGCAGCCGAAAAAGAAGACGCCTCTCGCCCGCTCGGGCGCTTTCATCGCGAGAACAAGCGCGATGCAGGCGCCATCGCTCCAGCCGACCAGGGCGGCCTTGTCGATCGCGAGCGTATCCATAACCGCGATGACATCGGAGGCCATCAGCTCATACGTATAAGGCCGGACATCACGGGTGCTGCGTCCATGGCCGCGGCTGTCGATGAGCAGGACGCGATAGCCGGCGGCCAGCATCGCCGGCACCTGGGCGCCCCAATTGCCGCCATGGCCGAGACCGCCATGCAGCAGGATCACTGTCGGGCCTGAGCCGTAGGACGAATACCAGATGCGGGCGCCGTCATGCGCGACGAAGCCTTGCGCATCGGCGGTGGGGAGGGGCGCGCCGCCTTCCGCCGCGAAACGCGTCAGATCGTCGTCGCGGCGCAGGGCGTCAGCTCCTTTTCTTCTTCGTCGTGTCGGTCGCGGGATCGAGCAGGCGGTGCAGATGCACGATGAAATAACGCATCTGGGCGTTGTCGATGGTCTCGCGCGCTTTGCCGAGCCAGGCCTTCTGGGCCGTCTCGAAATTCGGATAGATGCCGACGATGTCGAGCCCCGCGACATCCTTGAAGGTGATGCCGTCGAGATCGGTGAGTTCGCCGCCGAAGACCAGATGAAGAAGCTGCTCCGGCTGTTTCTTGGGTGACTTGCTCATGATGGTGACAGATGCTCCAGAAGTTTCGCCTGCAACTGAGATGACGAGGCCACGTAATTGTCCTGCCGCGTCACGGCGCGGTTATAGGTAAAAGTCTTTCCGCTCAATCCGGTGACGATGCCTCCCGCTTCGTGCACCAGAAGATCGCCCGCCGCAAGGTCCCAGTCATGCTTGGGCGTGGTCGAGAGCGCCGCGTCGAGCTTGCCTTCCGCCACGAAAGCGAGCCGCAGGGCGAGCGGAATGTTGCCGCTCGGTACCGCTTCGACCGGCGCCTTCGCCTGAAGCTGCTTCAAGGCCGTGGCATTGCCGAGCACGCGGGCGCCGGCGAGGTCGCCGCCCTTGCCGATATGGAGCGGCCGGCCATTGAGCCTGGCGCCCTGGCCGGCCGCAGCCTTGTAGAAGTCGTCGGTCATCGGGCGAAAGATGGCGGCGAGTGTCGGCCGCCCGTCGGTGAGGAGCGCCGCGGCGACGCACCATTCATCCGCCCCATGGGTGAAGGCGCGTGTGCCGTCGATCGGATCGGCGATCCACACTTTTTCGCGCCCGAGACGGTCCGGCGTGTCCGGCGTTTCTTCCGACAGCCAGCCATAATCCGGCCTTGCGTCATGGAGCCGCTCCTTCAGCAGTCTGTCGACCGCGAGATCGGCCTCGGTGACCGGCGAGCCGTCGCTCTTCGTCCAGTGTTTGACCTTTTGGAACAAGGAGCGGGCGAGCGCGCCCGCTTCACGCACCGCGTCTTCGAGAAGTTCAGCGTCCGCCAAGAGTCATTCCTTCGAGGCGGCAGGAGGGCGCATTGATCGAGCCGCGATAGGCCAGATCATTGGCCGGTGTGAGGTTGCGGAACATGTCGGCGAGCTTGCCGGCGAGCGTCACCTCGCTGACCGGATAGGTGATCTCGCCATTTTCGATCCAGTAGCCGGAAGCGCCGCGGCTGTAGTCGCCGGTGACGATATTGGGCCCGTGGCCGATGAGCTCCGTCACATAAAATCCGGTGCCGATCGATTTGATCATGTCGTCGAGCGAGAGGCTGCCGGGACTCAAGGTGACATTGGACGAGGAGGGGCCGGGCGGGCCGGCAAGGCCGCGCGCCGCATGGCCGGTGGTCTGAAGTCCCAATTGCCGCGCCGAGCCCAGATCGAGGATCCAGCTCTTGAGCACGCCCGCCTCGATGAGCGGCAGCGCCTTGGTGGCGATGCCCTCGGCATCGAAGGGCTTGGAGGCGAGGCCGCGCCGGCGCAGCGGATCGTCGATGATGTGGATGCCGTCAGCGAAGACCTGCTCGCCGAGCTTCTCGCGCAGGAAGCTGGTGCCGCGCGCGATCGCCGAGCCCATGATGGCCGACAGGAAATGTCCGACGAGGCTCGAAGCGATGCGGCTGTCATAGATGACCGGCACCGCCTGCGACTTCACCTTGCGCGGATTGAGGCGCCGGACTACGCGCCGGCCGGCCTCGCTGCCGATATCTGCAGGCTCGCGCAGATCCTCGCGGTGGATGACGGAAGAATAATCATAGTCGCGTTCCATCGCCGTGCCGTCGCCGGCGATCGCGGTGGCGCTGAGCGACAGTCCGGTGCGCCGATAGGTGCCGGAAAAGCCGTTGGAGGCGGCGAGCGCCACGCTGCGGTCGGAGGACGACGCGCCGGCGCCGCCGGACTTGCTGACGCCTTTCACGGCGAGCGCGCTCTTTTCGGCGGCGAGCGCCATGTCGCGCAACTGCGCCACATCGAGCAGCGTCGCGCCGGCGATGTCGGGCATCACCCAGTCGTGCGCTATCTGGTCGGGGCTGGCGATGCCTGCATAGGGATCGGGCGGTGCCGCCTTCGCCATCGCGACCGCCTGCTCGGCGATGCGGTCGATGCCCGCCGCATCGATCTTGCTCGTGGCGATGGCCGCCGAGGCCTGGCCGACAAAGACGCGCAAGCCCACTTCGATCGCTTCCGACTGTTCGAGATTTTCGATCGCGCCGTCGCGCACCGCCACTTCGAGGCTGCGGCCGTCGATGACGAGCGCATCGGCGGCGCTGGCGCCGAAATGTTTGGCGCGCGCGAGCGCGGTATGAGCGTAAGCGAGAAGGTCTTTGGTCATCTGGTCAATGTGTCGAGAAGCAGCCCTAGGAGAAGCAGCAGCCCCAGATCGCGATTGGATCGGAACAGCTTCAGGCAGTTTTGCGGGTTGTCGATATCGAGCCTGGCGATTTGCCACGCGGCATGGAGCGCCGCCGCGGCCACCCCCATATGGGCGAGAAGCCGGGCTTGCGCAAGCCAGAGGCTCGCCTCGATAAGGACGAACGCGATGATGAAGAAGCCGGCGATCCAATAAACCGATGACGCGCCGAGCTTGAGTGCCGTCGATTTCACCCCGATCAGCACATCGTCTTCCTTGTCCTGATGCGCGTAGATCGTGTCATAGGCGAGTGTCCAGCTGATGCCGCCGAGATAGAGCAGGACGGCCGGCCAGGCGATCTCGCCGTGAACGGCGCTCCAGCCGACGAGCGCGCCCCAGTTGAAGGCGAGCCCGAGAAACACCTGCGGCCAATAGGTGAAGCGCTTCATGAAGGGATAGAGGGCGACGAGAACGAGCGAGGCGGCGCCGAGGACGACCGTCGGCCAGTTGAACTGCAGCAGGATCGCTAGGCCTGCGAGGCATTGCAGGATGAGGAAGGCGAAGGCCGCCTTGACGCTGACCTGACCCGAGGGGATCGGCCGCGAGCGCGTGCGCGCCACCTGGGCGTCGAAGTCACGGTCGGCGAGGTCGTTGAGGGTGCAGCCGGCGCCGCGCATGATGAGGGCGCCCAGGAGGAAGAGCAGACCGTACCAGAGATTGGGCCACCCGCCGCCCTGGGCGATCTGCGCCAGGACCAGGCCCCACCAGCAGGGGATGAGCAGCAGCCACAGCCCGATCGGCCGGTCGAGCCGCATGAGCCGCGCATAGGGGCGCCAGGGTCTCGGCATAAACCGGTCGACCCAATTGTCGGGGGGCGCGTCGGCGACATGGTCGGTCATGGGGCTGTGTTAGCCTGGGAGGTCCGGGCGTGCAAATAGGCCCATTGCGCGCAGCCATACGGGGAGGCTAGGTAGCGCATGATCCGGAAAAGTGGAGGCCGGTTTTCCGGAAGGATCATGCGCCAATAGAAAATGAACTCATGAAAGACACGCCGCGCCTTTACGTCGCCGAAAAACTCGCCGAACGTGCTGAGCATCAGCTGGGGCAAGACCAGGCCCATTATCTGCGTGACGTCATGCGGCTCAGGCCCGGTGATCCGGTCCGGCTGTTCAATACGCAAGATGGCGAATATCTGGCCTATCTCGGCACCGTCGCCCGCAAGGCGATGAGCGTCATCTGCGAGAAGCAGCTCGCCGAGACGGCCCCGCCGCCCGATATCGATTTCGTCTTCGCGCCGTTGAAGCATGCCCGCCTCGATTATCTGGTGCAGAAGGCGACCGAGCTCGGCGCCCGCCGCCTGCGTCCCGTCTATACGGCGCGCACCATCGTCGACCGGGTCAATCTCGACCGGATGAGGGCCAATGCGGTCGAGGCCGCCGAGCAGTGCAATCTGGTGTATGTGCCAGAGGTGCATGAGCCGGAAAAGCTCGACCGGCTGCTGGCCCAATGGCCGGCGGAGCGCGCTTTGATCTATTGCGACGAACGCTCGGACGGCGCCGACACGATCGCCTTGATCAAAGGTCTCAAGCTTCCCGCCGCCCTTCTGGTCGGCCCGGAAGGGGGCTTTACGCCTGAGGAGCGGGAGGGGCTGAAGCGGCTGCCTTTCGTGACCGTCATCTCGCTCGGACCCCGGATCATGCGGGCCGATACCGCCGGGACCGCCGCCTTGGCCGTCGTCCAGGCGGTGCTGGGCGACTGGCATTCATGAAAATTTGCTGGGGTGCCCATCACAATCTTTGACTTGTCGGACCGGAAGCCGCCGCCTAAACCCACTGACGCATCAGCCCGAAAGTTGCAGACTTTTCGGGCAGGCTGATGCGCCTAAACAAGGGAATTCATCGTGAGCGGACCGACACCTGACAGCCCGGAGGCGCGCGCCGCCATCACCAGCAAGCGCCAGCTGATCGACTATATCGCCAAGGGCGAGAAGCCCAAGGCGGATTGGCGCATCGGCACCGAGCACGAGAAATTCCCCTTCCTGACCGATACGTTGAGCCCCGTCCCCTATGACGGTCCGCGTTCGATCAAGGCGCTGCTCGAGGGCCTCAAGGGCCGCTTCGGCTGGACCGGCGTCTATGAGGAAGGCAACATCATAGCCCTTGCCGATCCCACCGGCCTGGGGTCGATCTCGCTCGAGCCGGGCGGCCAGTTCGAATTGTCGGGCGCCCCCCTGGCGACCGTGCATGAGACCTGCGATGAAGTTCACAATCACCTGGCCCAGGTGCGTGAGATCGGTGACGCTTTGGGCATCGGCTTCCTCGGCCTTGGCTCATCGCCCATATGGACGCGGGCCGAGACACCGGTCATGCCCAAGGGCCGCTACAAGATCATGGCGCCCTATATGGACAAGAAGGGCAAGCACGGCCGCGACATGATGTTCCGCACCTCGACGGTGCAGGTCAATCTCGACTTCTCCTCGGAAGCCGACATGGTCAAGAAGCTGCGGGTCTCGCTGGCGCTGCAGCCGGTCGCCACGGCGCTCTTCGCCAATTCTCCGTTCACGGAAGGAAAGCCCAACGGCTTCAAGAGCTTCCGCTCGGCCGTCTGGCTCGACACCGATCCCGACCGCTCCGGCATGCTGCCTTTCGCCTTCGAGGACGGCATGGGTTATGAGCGTTATGTCGACTACGCGCTCGATGTGCCGATGTATTTCGTTTATCGCGACGGCCATTATCACAACACGTCGGGTGAGAGCTTCCGCGCCTTCATGGAAGGCAAGCTGCCGCAATTGCCGGGGGTGCTGCCGACGCAGCAGGACTGGTCGGATCATATGACGACGATCTTCCCGGAAGTGCGGCTCAAGAAATTCCTGGAGATGCGCGGCGCCGATACCGGGCCCTGGCGCACGCTCTGCGCGCTCCCCGCTTTGTGGGTCGGCATCTTCTACGATCAGACGGCGCTCGACGGCGCCTGGGAGCTGGTGAAAGACTGGTCGGCCGAGGATCGCCAGAAACTGCGTGAGGCGGTGCCGCGCGAGGCGCTGCAGGCGACCGTCAAGGGCCGCAGCGTGCAGGACGTCGCCAAGGACATGCTGGCGCTGTCGCGCAAGGGCCTGGGCGAGCGCCGCATCGTCGGCTGCAAGGGCAAGACTGAAACACGCTTCCTCGACGATCTCGACGACATCGCCGCCTCGGGCCGCACCCGCGCCGAGGACCTGTTGCAGCTTTATGACACCAGCTGGAATCACGACGTGCGCCGCGTTTTCCGCGACTTCGCTTACTGAGTGCAATTTTAGATCGCTCGACAGCTTGGGTGAACGCTCCAATTATGTCTGACAAGAGGTCAGACATTGGGGAGCGTTATGGGGACGTCGTCTGAGGCACCGACAGCCGCTGCCATTGCCGAGGGTCCGAAGGGCTTGGGTGGCTGGCTGATCCTGCCGATCATTCATCTGTTCGGGACGCTCGGCCTGACCAGCTATAACCTCTTTGGCGTGGTGGAGAATTGGGAGGATTTTGTCGCCCTGCTGACCGGGCAGGTCGACCCGAACTACAGATCGCTTGTCTCGTTAGTTCTGTTCTCGCTGGTTTCCGGTGTGGCAATCGTCGCCTTCACCCTCTATCTCCTGGTTCTTCTGTTTCAGAAAAAGCGCGCGCTGCCGCCGTTGATGGTTTGGTTCTATGCCGTGCTGCTTGCAGCGACATTGATCGAGTCGGGCATGGTCCTGCAAAATCCCCAGCAATGGACGATGGCGGATCTCTCGGAAGCCAGGCGATCCTTGGGCAAGACCGTTTTCCTCGCGGTGATCTGGATTCCCTATTTCATGCGCTCCAAGCGCGTCCGGGCGACCTTCGTGAATTGACTATTCGGCCTTCTCTCTGATCCGGGTCAGGCAGCAGCCCTCCTGTCCTGGAGACCAGAGCTCGATTTCATAGTCGAAGCCCGCCGCTTCCAGGGTCGCTGCATCAAACGCGCAGGCACAGTGCAGCAAGGTGACGATTTCCTCTTCGCTGCAGCCGGCCTCGACCCAGGCGTCCTTGATCGGGCAGGCCATCATCTTCACATCGAGGCCGGAGCTGTCGAGCCGCCTGATTTCCGGGCGGAATATCGAGCCGTCATCGGGTGATTTCGCGAAGCCTCTCGCCATGCCTTCGAAATCCCTCGGCGCACAGCCCGCGAGCGACTTGCCGACGTGAAGACCATGGGCGCGGCTGGCGCTGCGCATCACATCCTTGGCTTCATCCTCGCCATAGCGGGCCTTGAGCTCGCGAAACACCATCAGATAGGCCGTGCCGCGATCCTTGATGGCGTCATACAGCAGTTTGTTGGTTGGCTTGTTTGGCAGATTATCTCTCCGAGTGTTGCGCCTGCCGGAAATCAGCTGATCTTCACACCCGCGTGCGACGTGAGCAGATCCTCGGCGTCCGCCGCAATCGTGCGCACGATCTCTCCCGCGGGAGTCACATCGTGGATGAGGTCGAGGCCCTCGCCGGCGAAAACGACGGATGTGTTGGTGTCGCCGGTACGCGCCGCCGTCCAGTAGGTTTCGGTCTCGCGCGCCAGGTTCTTCTCGAGTGCGGCTTCGTTCCCGTGCCATTTGCGGCTGAAGTCGTTGACGAGCGCGCGGCCGGTATAGCCGTCGGGCCAGGGCAGCTCGCGCACGATGTCGAAGACACGGGTGCGCTGCGTGTCGTCGCTGCGCGCCAGCGTCAGCAGTTGCTTCACCCGGTCGCTGCCGAGCGCTTCCGGTGTCGCCCAGAAGCGGGTGCCGACCAATATGCCGGCAGCCCCCAGCATCAGCGCCGCCGCGAGGCCGCGCCCATCCGATAGCCCGCCCGCCGCGAGAACCGGTATTTCACCGGCGATATCGACCACCGCCGGGGTGAGAGAGAGCGTGGTGCGCCCCGATTTGCCATGGCCGCCCGCTTCCGTGCCTTGCGCCACGACGATGTCGGCCCCGGCGTCGAGTGCCCGCTTGGCGCCATCGAGATCCTGCACCTGGCAGAGCACCTTGACGCCCGCCGCCTTGATGCGCGGCGCGAACGCCATTTCATCGCCGAAAGCGAGACCGAAGACTTTCGGCGCGTGCTCCATCGCCTGGTCGAAGAGCGCGGGGAATTGCTGCAGCGACCAGGTGATGTAGCCGACGCCGATCCGCGCATTGCCGGCGGCGCGGAATTGCTCGTCCATCCAGGCGGTGCCGCCATAGCCGGCTTTCGGATTGCCATAGCCGCCGCCGATCATGCCGAAGCCGCCCGCCTGGCTCACCGCCGCGGCGAGCCTGCCGCCGGCGACGCCGCCCATCGGCGCCAGAACAATCGGATGGGTGATGCCGAGCAGCCTGGTCAGCGCCGTGGTAATCGCCATGATCTCAAGATCTCCTTCACATCGGGAAGATCAGTATGCGCCGGGGCATTGACGGAAAGTCATGCAGTTTTTCGGGAGCGGCTATTCCGCCGCCATCAGCTGGCGCGGCATGTTGGAGATGCTCTCCGAGATATGGCGGCTCAGTGCTTCCGCCGCCGAGCTGCGCCGGCCCGGCCGGTGCACGATGCCGATGCGGAATTGGCTGAGTTTCGGAAATCCGTCCTTCTCGGAAAGCAGGCGCATGCCGGGACGCAGACAGATTTCGGGTATCGCGCCGACCGCAAGCCCGGCCAGCACCGCGGCATTCACCGCATTGGAATTGGGGCTCGAATAGGCGATGCGGTATTGGCGTCCCTGACGCTCGAGCGAGCCGATCGCCAGCGCCCGCCATTCGCAGCCCGTATGCGAGAGCGCAACGGGCAGCGTATCGAGCATGTGGACGCTGTGGCGTTGCGAGGTCACCCACACCAGGTTTTCGGTGCGCACGATTTCATCGGCGGTAATTTCCGAGCAGGCGGTGACGAGCGCCAGATCGAGCTCGCCATGGCGCGCACGCTCATAGAGGACCGGGCTCATGGCGCAGTCGACATTGACCGTCACCAAAGGATGGGTGCGCGAGAAACGCGCCAGGATCTCGGGCAGGAAACGGTCGGCATAATCATCGGGCGTGCCGAAGCGCAGCGTGCCGGTGAGCTCCGGCTTGGTGAAGGCGGCGACCGCCTCGTCATTGAGATTGACGATGCGCCGCGCATATTCGATCAGCCGCTCGCCGTCGCCAGTGAACCGGCTCTGCCGCCCGTCGCGGGTGAAGAGGGGGCGACCCACCAGTTCCTCGAGCCGCTTCATCTGCATCGACACCGCCGACTGCGTCTTGTGCACTTCCTCGGCGGCGCGGGTGAAATTGCCGGTATCGGCAATCGCCAGGAATGTTTTCAGAAGGTCGACATCGAGATTGGGGATCATGGCCATCTGTCCATCAATGATGCTGATGGATAACATAAGACATATTCGTTGGATTTATCAATAGAGGAGGCGCAGATTATGGACATTCAGATGAACCGCTTGCGCCGCTTTCGGGTGGCCGGCCCGCCAGGAGAATGATCTTCTGGCGTAACGGAGGATCGTGTCATGAGAGATTATGCCCTGAACCGCGCGATTTTCGAGGATCGGATCGGCAACCGGTCGCTGTTCTCCCGGCTTTTCCATAACTGGAAGGCGCGCAAGGAAGTGACCCAGCTCACCGAGTTCGACGATTTCCTGCTGGCCGATATCGGCGTCAGCCGCGACGACCTGGAATGGGCGGCGAAGCTGCCGATCACCACCGACCCGACGCGGGCGCTGGAAGACCGCGCCGTGCTGCGCGACCGTCACCGGGCCCGCAACCGTCCCGGCTGGGGCGCGTACTGAATATTGACTCCCCCGACTGACTGGCAGGCGGTTCCCACCCCTGGGCCGCCTGCTTCTTTTTTGGTCCTCAGCCGCGCCGCCGGGATCGGGACGCCGATGGCCGGCGCACAATTTCGTTCACCGCCAGCGACTCCTGGGGTTCGATCCGTCCATGCATGTCGGCCCGCATCACATTCTTCGGAATCCTGATGAAGTCTGCCAGGGCCTGGATGTCTTTGAGAGAGGTCAGTTCCTCCACCCATTCTGAATCGACCTTGAACTCCCAGTCGACCGCTTTCAGGTCCTGCTTCAGGACGAAGCCATAGGCTTCGAGCCCGTGCGTCCCGTCGGCGACGACGATCTTCCAGAATTGCGATGGAATTTTAACGACAAGCTCATTGCCGTCCTCATCCTTGCCTTTGAACGGCCGGTCCTTCGCGTCGTCGAAAACCGGCCCGGCGAAAACCACGACCCTCTCGCCCTTGGCCTGCTTGAGGATCATGTTCTCGAGACGGCCCCAATCGCCTCCCAGTTTGGATTGGTTGAAGGCCGCCACCTGAGGCGAGCAGTTGGTGACATGGTAGCTGTCGCCATTGGCGCGCTGCACTTGCGCATAGCTCTTGCCCCACACGACATCGTCGCGGCGGACGATGTGGCCCTTGTCGAAGGATTTGCGGTCATTCTTGAAGAACGCGTCCGGCAGCTGATGCTTGGCGTCGATGCGTTCTTCAGGGACCCATTTCTCGATATCGCCGTCGGCCAGCCCTCCCAGCGATTTGCGTGAATAACTCTTGGACGGATCGGGTCGCCGCGCTTTTTCCGTGGCATCGACATTGCAGGCCGTGAACATCGCCAGTCGCCGCGCCTTGTGCATGACGATCGAGAAATGCTCATAGGGGATGGCGGTTCCGCCGCCGGTCATTTTCGCCGCCAGCGACGTCTTGGTCACACGCGGCAATGTGATGACCTCGCTGAGGAAGTTCTTGTCGTAGCCCTTCCGGTTCTCATATTTCTCGTCGATCACTGGCGCCTTGTAGGCTTCGGTGGCGGCCATCACGTTGCTACCATCCGCCGGCGCGGTTGGCGTTGGCGGCGCGTTTGTGCCGACCTGCTCGATTTCGGCGGCATAACCGATCGGCAGATCGATGCGGGTGCCGTCCACCGTCGCCGTGACGCGGAGCTTGGAGAAACGGGATGTCCCGGATTCCGCCGTCCGTGGACCAGCAGGAGAAAAAAGGGCTGGCGGCGCCACTTCTCCATTGGCGATCGCCATGAACTCGTCCAGCACCGGGCTCGCCGGAGCTTCGCCGAGCGCCGCCACGATCCGGCTGGCGCGTATGCCGCGATTGCCGATCCAGTCGATCTCGCCATCGTCCGTCGAATTGTCGGCGATAGTGCCGGCCTTGGTCAGCCATTGCCCCTTGGCGTTTTTTCGGGGAACGCCGGCGCTGTGCAGCCCGACCACTTGCCATGTGTCGTTGAACAGCGGCGATCCCGAAGACCCTTGCGCCGTGTCCGAGTGGTAGACGAGGAAATTGTCCTCCTTCTTGAGCAGCTTGTTTTCGCGCAGCGCCACTTGTTTCGGCAGGCCCGACGGATGCTGAATGATGGAGATGAATTCGCCCTCATTGATTTTGCCGTGATTGGGATTGAGGCGCAGATATCGATAGGTCGTGAGCCCCGCATCGCCCTGATCGCCGTCCGGGCTCTGGTCCACCGCGACGATGGCGAAGTCGAGCTCCTCATGGGCGAAGAAGTAGATGTCGGGGCGGGTCCTGAATGAGGGACCGCGCCGCTCTATGCCCTCGATGTCGAGCTCATAGTCGAACTGCGCGAGAGCAAGGGCTGCCTCCCCGGCATGGGGAAAGACGTGATGATTGGTCAGCAGGAGCGCCGGCGACACCAGGAAGCCGCTGGCGGCGCCGATCTGCCTCTCGGCTTCATCGCGCAGAATGACCCGGCATACCGACTTTGCCGCGAAAAGGCCGCGCTCGAAGAAGTTGAGATCGACCAGGTCATTGTCGCCCAATATCCGCTCCTTCTCGGATTTGGACGGACGCAGGACTGTTTCGCTGAGCGCTCGCCGCCTGAGCGCGAGCTTGGCGGGCGAGTTCAAGTCGCGCGGCTTCACGAATTCCCGGCCGCGCAGGCCGGGCAGGCTCGCGGCCATTTCCTGCGTGGTGCGATCGACGATTTGTCTGAGATCACGGACTTTCATCTGTTTCGCCTTCGCAAATGGGTTGTGGCGCCCCCGAAAAAGCGGAATGGAATGTCAGAAGTCGAGAGGCGGTCGGCAGTGGCGGCTAGGCACGCTCAGCGATGGTGCGATCCAACACGGGATCGACCTTACACTGCCCTCGCGTCAATATTATCACGGCCCTCGCTGTGAGTCAGTGTCTTTTTCAGTGGTTGAGCTGAAACGTCGAGATGAGGGGGCGCCGGATCGGTCCTGATAGACGATATCCGGTACCCCCTGATGCCTTTATCCGGCGCTAGCGCCGCTTGGTCATCCGGTCGACGGAATTGAGCAGATCATCGGCGGCATTGCCGCTGGATGTGCCGCCGCCCAGGACGTCGTCGAGCCGCTTGCGGCTGCGCTGGGTGACATCCTGATTGTATCCGCCGCCGCCGGCTCCGCCTTGGCCGCCGCCCATCATTTCGCGCAGCAGGTCTTCGATGCTGACCCCGCCGGGTCCGCCTTGGCCACCGGCTTGCGGCCGTGGCGCTCCGCCGGGCTGGCCGCCGCCGGCGCCGCCACCCAATATGTCGCCCAGAATATCGCCGAGGCCGCCACCGCCCTGGCCGCCGCGGGGCGCCGCCTGACCTTGCTGACCTTGGCGGGTACCGCCGCCCAGAATGTCACCCAGAATATCACCCAGCCCGCCGCCGCCCTGGCCGCCGCGCGGGGCTGCCTGACCCTGGCCGGCGCCGCCCCCCAGAATGTCGCCGAGAATGTCACCCAGACCGCCGCCGCCCTGGCCGCCCGCCGGTCCGCCGCGCGGGGCCGCCTGGCCCTGACCGGCGCCGCCGCCCAATATGTCGCCCAGAATATCGCCGAGGCCGCCGCCACCCTGGCCGCCAGGGGCCGGGGTGGGCTGGTTGGCCGAAGCCGATTTGCCGCCGCCGAACATGCCCTTGGCGAGCTGGCCCATGATGATGGCGGCGATGACCGGCAGCATCTTCTTGAGCACCGCCGATGAGACGCCCGACAGATCCGCCGCCTGATTGGCGACGCCGCGGCTCACATCCTTCGAGCCGAACACATGGCCCAATATGGCATTGCCGTCATCGGCGACCTGGTCATAGCCGAGCGCCGAGGAGTTGTCGGCATACTGGCTGTGGTTGCCCGCCTGCAGCGCCTTCAGGAGATTGGCGAGACCGTCATCCGACTGATTGTTGCGCCTTATGCCGGCGGCGACGACGGGCGCCAGCTGTTCGAAGGCGGCGCGTGTCTGTGCTTCATTGAGGCCGAATTGCCGGCCGATTTCCGCGATATCCATGATCTGCCTCTTTCTGCTCTGGTTAACGCCGAAGATTGCCGAGAATCTCGCCGAAGATCTGATCGAGCGAGAACGTGCCGCTGCGCTTTTTGCGCGGCGTGCGTTTGCGTGCGGTGGATTTACGCGCGGTGCCGAAGATGCTGGTGGTGCGCCGGCGCCGCCGTTTCGGCGCCAGTTGCCGCGTGGCGCCTTGCACCGCACCTTTGACCACCGCTTCGATGATGGTCGAGAGGATGCCTCCTTGCGCCTCGCCATTGCCCGCCGCGCGGGTGTCGCCCACGAGGCCCTGCATCTGCGGCCGCGCATATTGGCGCGCCAGGGCCGCGAGGACGGCGCTCGCCGCGATCGCCGCAAGCTTGATCATGCCCGTGTCCTTGGGCGCGATGGCGAGCGCCTTGCGCGCCGCCGCGGCCGAGCCGTAGATATCGGCGAGCACCGCTTCACCGTCCGCGACGAGCTCGGGATCATCCATAAAATTGGAGTCATCGAGAAAGGCGTCGCCATCGCCGTCCTCGAGCAGATCGAGGAGCTTCTCCAGGGCTTCCGGGTTCTCGGCGCGCTTGCGCAATTGACCGGCGATATTGGCGCCCATGCGCCCGAGCGCCTCTTCCGCGACTTTAGGATCGATGCCCGCCGCCTGTCCGGCATTGGCGAAGAACTGCCCGTCCTGGGCTGAGCGCAATATGTCCATCAACCCCATTTCACGAACCCAAAGTCACAAACACATGTCAGGCCTTCTGCTGCGCCACCTTGGCCACGATCCTATAGGCCCAGGCCACGGAGGCAACACCGAAGATGACCGACCCGATCGCCACCCCGACCATCACGCCTTCGGGGCCCGCGACCTCGGCGCCATAGATCGCGAAGGGAATAGTGCCGATCGTCGCCTTGGCCCAGTTGAACACCGTCGACGTATTGGGATGCCCCAGATTGTTGAAGGCGGCGCTGGCGACGAATTGCGCACCGGCGAAGGCCCAGCTCGCGGCTATGAAGCTGCAGAAGAACAGCACGAGGTCATGGGTGCGGCCGCTGGCGCGGAACAGCTCGGCGATCTCATGGCGGAAGATGAACAGAAGCGCCGAGGTGATTAGCGTATAGATGGTGGCGAAGATGAGCCCGTCGGTGAGCGTGCGGCGCACCCGATCATAAAGGCGGGCGCCGTAATTCTGGCCGATGATCGGGCCGACCGAGCCCGACAGCGAGAAGATGATGCCGAAGGCGACCGGGATGACGCGCCCGATGATCGCCGCCGCCGCCACCGCCTCATTGCCGAACGGCGCCACCGCACGTGTCACATAGGCATTGGCGAAAGGGGTGGCGAGCTGCGTCAGCATCGCCGGCACCGCGATCTCGGAAATCTCGCGCATGTCGGCCTTGAGCCTGGCGAGGCTCGGCGGTGCGAAGAAATTATGGACGCGATGGACGCCGTAGAAGCCGACGGCGAGCGAGCAGATGTCGGAGATGACGCCGGCGAGAGCGGCGCCCTGGATGCCCCAGCCAAATCCGAAGATGAAGATCGGGTCGAGAATGGCGATGACGATGGCGACGACCAGCGTCACATACATCGCACGTTTGGCATCGCCCAAGCCCCTGAGCGTGAAGGAGCAGGTGACGCCGCCCGCCAGCACCACGAAGCCCGGCGCGGCGATCCAGATGAACTGCTTGGCGAGGTGGAGCGCCTCGCCTTGTGCGCCGAGCAGACGCAAGAGCCAATCGGCGCTCAAGGCGGTGAGACCCGAGAAAATCGCCGACAGGATGCAGGAATACATGAAGCAGCTGGTGGCGAATTCGCGCGCCCGCTCCGTCCGCCCGGCGCCGAGATTGCGCGCCACCAGGACCGCTGCGGCGATGCCGGTGCCGATGCACAGGGAGAGATTGGTGAAGACGACGGTGCCGGCGTAGCCGATCGCCGCGGTGATCTCGGTCTTGCCCAAAAGGCTCAGATAGAAGAGATCGAGCAGATCGACCAGGAACATCGACATGAGGCCGAGCGCGCCGGTGAAGGTCATCACCACCACATGCCGCATGGTCGAGCCCGTCACGAAGCGGGCTTCGCTTGTCGGTGCGGTGCTCATGCGGGGAGGAGACCCAGCGCGCGAACCTCGCGCTCGAAGCCGGCGCGCCCGGTGAAGTGATGAGCCTGGAGGCCGGCGATCCGCGCCCCATCGACATTGGATTTCTTGTCGTCGGTGAACCACGCCTTGCCGGCGTCGATGTCGAGACGCCGCATCAGCCGGCGATAGCTTTCGGGATCGGGCTTCTTGGTCATGAACTCGAAGGAGAAATAGCAGTCGGCGCCGAAGATTTCCGCGGCCTCCGGAAACACCTGGGCTAGCCCTGCCTTCATCAGCGGTCCGTTATTGGTGAACAGCGCGACGCGCCGGTGCCGGGCGATCTCACGAACCAGCGCCAGCATGTCGGGCCAGGGCTGAATGGCGGCGCCGCGTGCCGCGATCCATTCCGCGCGGCTGATCGGATGGCCGAGGCGGCGGGCGAATTCGGCGAGATAGTCTTCGGCATTCTGATAGGTGCCTGAATCGGCGGCATCCTCGAAGCCCGAATCCCACAAAGCGGCGCGGATATCGCGCGGCGTCTTATCGGAAATGCGGCCGAGCGCCCTGAGCCTGGCGCCCAGATCGTAGCGGCACAGCACGTCGTCGAGGTCGAATATGGCGATGTCGAAGCTCATTCCTACTGCAATTCATCGGGTCTTCTGATTCTCATCGGATCAGGCATGCTACACCGAGGCGAAGGTATTTTGACAGCCGCGCCTTGCGATTGACTTTTATCCGCATCACCTGCTTGTGTCTCCTGAACAATCTGAGAGTGAAGCGACGTGATGGATTTGGATCGGATCAGGGCCGATACGCCGGCGACGGCGCGGCGCGCTTATTTGCACAATGCCGGGGCGGCGCTGATGCCGCGCGCCGTGGTCGACGCGCTCAAGACCCATATCGATCTCGAGGTCGAGATCGGCGGTTATGCCGCCTTCCGTCAGGAGATCGGGCGCTGCGAGGCGGTCTATGGCTCGGTGGCGCGCCTCATCAACGCCAAGCCCGAGGAGATCGCGCTGGTCGAGAATGCGACGGTCGCCTGGCAGATGGCATTCTATTCGCTTCACTTCTTGCCGGGCGACCGCATCCTCACCGCCGAGGCCGAATATGCCGCCAACTATGTGGCATTTCTGCAAATGGCGAAACGTACCGGTGTGGTGATCGACGTGGTGCCGAGCGATCCGACCGGCGAGCTCGATGTCACGGCGCTCGCGCGGATGATCGATGACCGCGTGAAGCTCATCGCCATCACCTGGGTCCCGACCAATGGCGGGCTCGCCAATCCCGCCGCCGAAGTGGGGCGGATCGCCAAGGCGCATGGCATTCCCTATCTCCTCGATGCCTGCCAGGCGGTGGGCCAGATGGTGGTCGATGTCGCGGCGCTCAATGTCGACATGCTGTCGGCGACGGGACGCAAATTTTTACGCGGGCCCCGCGGCACCGGCTTCCTCTATGTGCGCAAAGGCTTTCTCGACCGCATGGAGCCGCCGGTCATCGATCATTATGCGGCGCCTTGGGTAGCGCGCGATCGTTATGAGCTCCGCCCCGATGCGCGGCGCTTCGAGAATTGGGAGAACAACTATGCCGCCCGCCTGGGCTTAGGCGCGGCGGTCGATTATGCGCTGGAGATCGGCATGGACAGGATCGCGGCGCGCTGCCGGGCGCTTTCGGGGCGGCTACGCGCGGGGCTCGCCGGACTCGACGGTGTGACGGTGCTCGATCTTGGCCGCACCCCGTCCGCCATCGTCAGCTTCAATGTCGATGGCATCGACGCGCGTGACGTGGTGCGCCGGGCCTTGGCGGCGGGGATTGTCATTGGCGCCTCCGAGCCCGAGAGCACCCGCATCGATTCCGAGAACCGCAATCTCGCCGACACGGTCCGCGCCTCGCCGCATTATTACAATAGCGAGGCGGAGGTTGACCGGCTGATCGACTTGTGCGGGAGCATCCGCTGCTAGGTTAGCTCAAAAGTGCCAGCTCAGGCCGGCGCGAACCGCGTGAAAATCGTTGTCGAAATGCGCCTTGGCGCTGTCTTGGACAACGCCGACATAACTGCTGATCTCCAACGAGGTATCGGCGAGGTCGGTGTAGCGGTATTCAATCCGGGCGCTGAGAGATGAGCTGATGGCGTAGTCGATGCCGGCGCCGATCGTCCAGCCCCATTTCGTGCCATCATTCGCATCGAGCACGTAGGGAAAGTCCTGCGAAAAATCGAAATCCGAATCCACCCCGCCGACGGCCAGGCCGCCCGTGGCATAGAAGAGCGCGCGATCTACGGCGATGCCGGTACGCAGGCGCAGCGAACCGAGCCAATCGATAGTCTTCTCGTAATCTCCGAGGGAAAACCCGTTCACGTTTGTAAACGCTTCTTTGCCCTTCATGTCGGCAAATTCGATGTCGCCCTCAACTCCGTAAACCAGGCTGCCGGATTGGAGGAGGTAGCCCGCATGAGCGCCGCCGACAAACCCATCGGCCTTCAAATCATTGGCACGGAACGTGGACAGCTCTCCGCCGGGAGTATAATCGACATCCAGATCATCCTTGCCCCAGCCATAGCCGGCCTGAAGACCGATATAGGGGCCGGTCCAGTCATAGGTTGTGGGCTCGATGACATCCGCGGCGAGCGCGCCTGATGCAGTGAAGACAAAGGTAGCGCCGGCGAGAAGTATTCTTTTGAACATCGAAAGCCCCAGATTCCTTGACCCGATGCTCATTTAGGCGAGGATTCCTGTGCTCCGTAACCCGTCATTTGACGGGGTGCGCGCAGATTTCCCCGTGGTGTGGCGGGGAAGTCACGGCTAGAGCGCTTCCCGCCAAAGTTGCTCGACTTTGGCGATAAGGAAGCGCTCCAGATCATATGTTCACGAGCCTTTTCCCGTTTTGATCGAATCGGAACGATTCAACCAAAACGGGAAGGGCTCTAAGTCTTGAGAGGTGAGGCGAGGTTACCTGAAACGTACTTGCATTTTTGTACTCAAATAAGTACAATATGAAAGATGAAGACGAAATCCTATAGCGAATTGCGTCAGAATTTGGCGGCTACTTTGGACAGTGTGACGGACGATCATGAGCCGGTGATCATCACGCGTGATCGCGGCAAACCCGCCGCCGTTCTGATCTCGCTTGAAGATTTCGCCTCTTATGAAGAGAGCCGCTACCTCCTGCAAAGCCCACGTAACGCCGATCGGCTTCTGAATGCTATTTCTGAACTTGAGACCGGCAAGGGGACCAAACGGAAGCTCGCCGAGTGAGGCTTATCTTCAGCGAACAGGCTTGGGAAGATTACCTCTATTGGCAGGCGCAGGATCGCAAGCTTCTCGAACGCATAAACTCGTTGATCAAGGAATGTTCGCGCACGCCTTTCAAGGGAACCGGTAAGCCAGAACCTCTGCGGGGTTCCTTATCCGGTTGGTGGGCCCGCCGTATCACCCAAGAGCATCGTCTTGTATATCGACCCAGCGAGGACGGCCTGCTGATCGCGCAATGCCGTTATCACTATTGAGAAAGCTTCAGGCCGCGGTACCGCCGACGGTGATCTGATCGAGCCTGAGGCTCGGCTGGCCGACGCAGACCGGCACGCCCTGGCCCTGCTTGCCGCAGGTGCCGATGCCGGGATCGAGCGCCATGTCGTTGCCGACCATCGAGATGCGCTTCAGAGCATCGGCGCCGTTGCCGATGATGGTGGCGCCCTTGACCGGCGTGGTGACGCGGCCGTTTTCGATCAGATAGGCCTCGGTGCAGGAGAACACGAACTTGCCCGAGGTGATGTCGACCTGGCCGCCGCCGAAGGATTTGGCAAAGAGCCCGTTCTTCACCGAGGCGAGGATCTCGTCCGGGTGTTTGTCGCCGTTCAGCATGTAGGTGTTGGTCATGCGCGGCATCGGGCTGTGGGCGAAGGATTGCCGGCGCCCGTTGCCGGTGGGTTTCATGCCCATGAGCCTGGCGTTGAGCCGGTCCTGCATATAGCCGACCAGGATGCCGTCCTCGATCAGCGTGGTCGAGGAGGAGGGGGTGCCTTCATCGTCGATGGCGATCGAGCCGCGGGCGCGCGCCACCGTGCCATCATCGACGACGGTGATGCCGCGGGCCGCGATCCGCTCGCCCATCAGCCCGGCAAAGGCGCTCGTCTTCTTGCGGTTGAAATCGCCCTCGAGCCCGTGGCCGATGGCTTCATGCAGCAGGATGCCCGGCCAGCCGGGTCCCAGCACCACGTCCATTTCGCCGGCGGGCGCTGGTTTCGCCTCGAGCCCGACGAGCGACTGGCGCACCGCTTCGCGGACCGCGTCCTGCCAGGCAGCTTCCGTCACATAATCGCTGTAGAGGCCGCGCCCGCCGAAACCATAGGAGCCGCTGGCGCGCTCGCTGCCATCGCTCGCCATGACGCTTACCTGGAAGCGCACCAGGGGCCGGCTGTCGCGATAGACCTCACCGCCGGCACGCAGGATCTCGATTTCCTGCCAGTCGCCGGAGAGCGAGACGCTGACCTGCTTGATGCGCGGATCGGCTTTGCGGGCGAAGTCGTCGACTTGCTGCAGCAGCGTCACCTTGTCGGCGAAAGCGAAATGGTCGGATGGATTCTTAGCCGGGTAGAGTTCCCGATTCGTGCGCGCCGGTGCGGCGGCGACGGCCGAGACGGGGCCGCCGATGATGGTGCGGCATATCTCCGCCGCCCGTTTCATGGCGGCAGAGGTTAGCTCGGTCGAATGGGAATAGCCCTGCGTCTCGCCGCTCACCACGCGCAGGCCGAAGCCCTGTGCCTCGTCGAAGCTTGCCGATTTGAGCCTGCCGTCGTCGAAGACCGCATGCTCGGACAGGCGCTGCTCGACAAAGAGCTCGCCGTCATCGGCGCCCGTGAGGGCGGTATCGAGGATTTGGGCGGCTTCGCCCCGGCCGATGCCCGTCTTGTCGAGAAGGGAGATCATGGCCGGGCCGACCTTACGTGTCAGAGCTTGCCGAGGGCGGTAAAGGCGGCGGCAAAACCGTTGAGGGACACCTTGATCGGCATGCTGATGCCGGGCGCTTCATAGATGATGAAATTGGCGGCGGAACCCTTGCGGAACTTGTCGAGCGTCTGGGCGCCCGCTTCGCCGAAAGCCACGCAGATCTGCGGCAGGCAGCGCGTGAAGGGAATGCGGCCGACCGCGCCGCCATCGATCTCGAGCGCGATGCCGGTCGGCAGATAGACGCCGATCGGGGCCATGATGCGCATCATGGTGACGTCCTTGCCGTTCTGCTTGCCGCGCACGAACACAGTGGTGAGGCCCACTTTGGCGTTCTTTTCGCTGCGCGCCGCCTGGACCATGCCGCATTGACGTTCCATCTCGCCGGGCTGCCCGCCGGCCTTCTGCTCGTCATTGCACTGGATCTTCCAGTCGCCATGGGTGGCGATGATCTGCGGCGCTTGAGCCTGTCCCTGGCCCTGGCCCTGGGCGCGCGGACCGGCTTGGCCCTGACCTTGGCCCTGCTGCGCCTGCGGGTTGCGCGGGCCGAAATTGTTCTTCTGGGGCGCCTGTTCTTCCTGGGCCAGTGCCGGGGCGATCGCGATGAAGGCGGCGACCGTCAAAGCGGGCCAGCGCAGCATGTTCTTGGAGAAGATGGGCACGGGGCTATCCTTGTTCTGTCTCGATTCGCGGGCCGGCTCTTAGCGCCCTCAGGGATATTGGGCAATCGCCAAAGCGGCGCCGGGGCGTGTTTGTTCGCAAAAAATGAGGCGGAATTCCGGTTACGGCAAAGCGCGGGGCCGCCACGACGTTTTGCCGCGCCGGGTCTGGTTGCGGCGGCTTGGCGAATGTGGTTCACAATTGGTTCCAGAATACGGGCAGGCGCGCTTCGCACCATTTTGTGCGGGGCAGCAAGGCATGAGGAAAGAGGCGGGAATGAGATTCGCGAAAATTTGGGCCGGCTCGGCAGTGATATTGGCACTGAGCGCCGGAGCGGCTCTTGCCGAAGGCGGCGGCGGTCATGCCGTGCCCTGGCAGATGGGCCTGCAGCCGGGCGTCACGCCGGTGGCCGAGTTCATCCACTGGTTCCACAATTATCTGCTGCTGCCCATCATCACGGTGATCACGCTCTTCGTTCTGGGCCTGCTCATCTATGTGATGGTCAAGTTCAACGCCAAGGCCAATCCGGTCCCGTCCAAGACCACACATAATACGACGATCGAGGTCCTGTGGACCGTCATCCCGATCGTCATCCTGGTGGTCATCGCCATCCCGTCCTTCCGCCTCCTCTATCTCCAGCGCGACATGCCGCAGGGCGACATGACCATCAAGGTCATCGGCAACCCGTCGTGGAACTGGACCTACGAATATCCCGATCTCGGCACCAACGAGGACGGCTCGGCCAAGGTCTCCTTCACCGCCTATCTCAAGGCCAAGGACAAGCTCGAGCCGACCGACACCTGGCTGCTCTCGACCGACGTTCCGGTCGTCGTGCCGGTCAACAAGACGATCCGCCTCCATATTACGTCGGATCCCGAAGGCATCATCCATGCCTGGACCATCCCGGCCTTCGGCATGAAGATCGACGCCATTCCGGGCCGCCTCAACGAGGACTGGTTCCGGGCCACGAAAGAAGGCGTCTATTACGGCCAGTGCTCGGAACTGTGCGGCAAGGACCATGCCTTCATGCCGATCGAGGTCCATGTCGTGTCACAGGCCGACTACGACGCCTGGGCCGAGAAGATCAAGACCGCCGGAGCGGATGAGGCGCGCAGCTTTTTGTTCGCGCTGCTCAAGGCCAAGGGCCAGCTGGCGCAGAAATAAGGGGACGGCCGCTCAGGCGGTCAGCACATTGAAGGTTTACGAACATGGCACATGCCGCAACCGCTCATGACGATCACGGCCATCCGACCGGATGGAAGCGCTACCTGTATTCGACGAACCACAAGGACATCGGCACGATGTATCTGTGGTTCGCGATTTTCGCGGGCGTGATCGGGGGCATCCTGTCGATCCTGATGCGTATCGAGCTCGCTGAGCCCGGCATCCAGATCTTCCACGGCCTGGCGGCCATGGTCTATGGCGGCGAGGCCGACGCCTCGATCGACGCCGGCAAGCACATGTTCAACGTGTTCGTCACCGCGCACGGCCTGCTCATGATCTTCTTCATGGTCATGCCGGCGATGATCGGCGGCTATGGCAACTGGTTCGTGCCGTTGATGATCGGCGCGCCGGACATGGCCTTCCCGCGCATGAACAACGTGTCCTTCTGGCTGCTGCCGCCGGCTCTGGCGCTGCTGCTCATCTCGATGTTCGTCGAAGGTCCGGCGGGCGCCCATGGCGTCGGCGGCGGCTGGACGATCTATCCGCCGCTGTCGACCACCGGCCAGCCCGGTCCCGCGATGGACTTCGCCATCCTGGCGCTGCACATCGCCGGCGCCTCGTCGATCCTCGGCGCTATCAACTTCATCACCACGATCTTCAACATGCGCGCCCCCGGCATGACGCTGCACAAGATGCCGCTGTTCGTGTGGTCGATCCTGGTGACGGTGTTCCTGCTGCTGCTGTCGCTGCCGGTTCTCGCCGGCGCCATCACCATGCTGCTCACCGACCGCAATTTCGGCACCAGCTTCTTCGTGCCGTCCAAGGGCGGCGACCCGGTGCTGTTCCAGCATCTGTTCTGGTTCTTCGGCCATCCGGAAGTGTACATCCTCATTCTTCCGGGCTTCGGCATCGTCAGCCAGATCGTGTCGACCTTCTCGAAGAAGCCCGTCTTCGGCTATCTCGGCATGGCCTACGCCATGGTCGCGATCGGCGTCGTCGGCTTCGTCGTGTGGGCCCACCACATGTACACGGTCGGCATGGACGCCGACACGCAGGCTTACTTCGTCGCCGCCACGATGATCATCGCGGTGCCGACCGGCGTTAAGATCTTCTCGTGGATCGCCACCATGTGGGGCGGGTCGATCGAGTTCCGCACGCCCATGCTGTGGGCGATCGGCTTCATCTTCCTGTTCACCGTCGGCGGTGTGACGGGCGTGGTGCTCGCCAATGCCGGCGCCGACCGCTCGCTGCACGACACCTATTACGTCGTGGCGCATTTCCACTACGTGCTGTCGCTCGGCGCGGTCTTCGCCATCTTCGGCGCCTGGTACTACTGGTTCCCGAAGATGACCGGCTACATGTATTCCGAGACCATCGGCAAGGCGCATTTCTGGATCCAGTTCATCGGCGTGAACCTGATCTTCTTCCCGCAGCACTTCCTCGGCCTCGCCGGCATGCCGCGCCGCTACATCGACTATCCGGATGTCTATGCCGGCTGGAACATGGTGTCGTCGATCGGCTCCTACATCTCGGCCTTCTCCGTGCTGATCTTCCTCTACGGTGTGTTCCAGGCCTATGCCAAGAAGCAGAAGGCGGCGGACAATCCGTGGGGCGAGGGCGCCACGACGCTCGAATGGACGCTGTCGTCGCCGCCGCCCTTCCATCAGTTCAGCACCCTGCCGGTCATCCGGTAACGACAAACAAGGCGAGGCCGCCTCGGTCGGGCGGCCTCAGCCGACTTGAAGGACAGGAATGAGCGATATTCACGCCGATATTTCCGACAAGAGCGAAGCCGCTCTGGGCGGGCAGGGCACGGTCCGCGACTACTGGACCTTGCTCAAGCCGCGCGTGATGTCGCTGGTCATCTTTACCGCCCTTGCCGGCCTCGTGGCCGCGCCCGGCGACATCCACCCCTGGCTCGCCGCGGTGGCGCTGCTCGCCATTGCGGTCGGCGCCGGCGCCTCGGGCGCCCTCAATATGTGGTATGACGCCGATATCGACGCGCTCATGGCCCGCACCGCCAACCGGCCGGTGCCGCGCGGCGCCATCCTGCCCGGCGAAGCTCTGGGCTTCGGCATGGCGCTGGCGGTGGGCTCGGTGCTCATCCTCGGCCTCCTTGTCAATATCGTCGCCGCGGCGCTTCTTGCCTTCACCATCTTCTTCTATGCCGTCATCTACACGATGTGGCTCAAGCGCTCGACGCCGCAGAACATCGTGATCGGCGGCGCCGCCGGCGCCTTCCCGCCGATGATCGGTTGGGCCGCCGCGACGGGCTCCGTGTCGCTCGCCTCGATCGCGCTCTTCCTCATAATCTTCATGTGGACGCCGCCGCATTTCTGGGCGCTGGCGCTCTTCCGCGAGGGCGACTACGCCCGCGCCGGCGTGCCGATGATGCCGAATGTCGCGGGTGCTTCGGAGACGCGCAAACAGATACTGCTCTACAGCCTCATTCTCGTGCCGATCACCTTCCTCCCGTCGCTGCTCGGCACCACCGGCATGCTCTATACGGTCGTGACGGCGGGCCTCGGCGTCGCCTTCATCTGGCATGCCGTGGACGTCTACCGGATCACCGAGGGTGAGGCGCCGCGCCGCGCCTGCCGCCGCCTGTTCGGCTTCTCGATCCTCTATCTCTTCGCCCTCTTCGCGCTCATCATCGCCGAGCGTGTCCTCGGCGTAGCGCCTTTTGCCCCGTTATTCGGATGAGCCAGATCATGGATCAAAGACCCTTTTCGCCCGAGGATATGAGCCGCCGCCGCAAGCGTTCCATAGCGCTCGCTCTGGTGCTCGGCGGCCTCGCCATTCTGTTCTTCGTCACCACCATCGTGCGCCTCGGCGGCGAGGTGGCTGTGCGGAATTTCTGACATGCAGCGCACCCCCTCGACCCCCGACAGCACCAAGAACCGCAAGGTGGCCCTCGTCTCGGCCGCCGTCGTCGTCGGCATGGTCGGTCTCGCTTACGCGTCCGTGCCGCTCTATCGGCTGTTCTGCCAGGTGACCGGTTTCGGCGGCACCACCCAGCGTGCCGAGGCGGCGCCCACGAAGACCGTCGACCGGCGCATGACCATCCTGTTCGACGCTAATACGGCCGGCAGCCTGCCCTGGACCTTCGAGCCGGTGCAGCGCTCGCTCGATGTCAAGGTCGGCGAGGAGAACTTCGCGTATTATCGCGCCACCAACAATTCCGATCACGCCATCACCGGCTCGGCCGTCTTCAATGTGACGCCCGACACGACCGGCGCTTACTTCAACAAGATCGAATGCTTCTGCTTCACCGAGCAGACGCTCAAGCCCGGCCAGACGGTCGAGATGCCGGTGTCCTTCTTCATCGATCCGGCGATCGTCGACGACCGCGGCCTCGACAAGATCAACACCATCACGCTGTCTTACACTTTCTATCCGGCGGACGAGCCGAGCAATGTCTCGTCGACCGAGAAAAAACCTTCCACCGATACCAATCTGAATTGACGCCTGAGGAGCAGGGGACATGGCCGACTCACACGCTAAGAACCACGATTACCATCTGGTCGACCCAAGCCCATGGCCGGTGGTCGGCTCGGTCTCGGCTTTCATTCTCGCCGTTGGCGCCATCATCTGGATGCATGGCTCCGCCCCCTGGGTGGCGCTCGTCGGCCTCGCCCTCGTCCTCTACACCATGTTCATGTGGTGGCGTGACGTCATCAAGGAGAGCCACAAGGGTGACCACACCGAGGTCGTGTCGCTGCATCTGCGCTACGGCATGCTGCTCTTCATCGCCTCGGAAGTGATGTTCTTCGTCGCCTGGTTCTGGGCGTTCTTCGATGCCAGCCTGTTCACCGGCGAATCCATCCAGGCCGCCCGTCTCGAGGCGACCGGCGGCGTGTGGCCGCCCAAGGGCATCGAGGTGTTCGATCCCTGGCATCTGCCGCTCATCAACACGCTGATCCTGCTCACCTCGGGCACGACCGTCACCTGGGCGCATCACGCGCTTCTGAACAATGACCGCAAGGGCCTGAAGTGGGGGCTGGCGCTCACCGTCGGCTTGGGCCTCATCTTCACCGCGGTTCAGGCTTACGAATATGCCCATGCCGCTTTCGCATTCAACCGCGACGATGGCGGCAACATCTACGGCTCGACCTTCTTCATGGCGACCGGCTTCCACGGCTTCCACGTCATCGTCGGCACGCTGTTCCTGATCGTCTGCCTCTTCCGCGCGCTGAAAGGTCACTTCCGTCCCGAGAAGCATTTCGGCTTCGAGGCGGCCGCCTGGTACTGGCATTTCGTCGACGTCGTCTGGCTGTTCCTCTTCGCCTGCATCTATGTGTGGGGTTCGGCCGGCGTCCAGTTCGCCGCGGAACACTGACAACGATAAATCCCCTCTCTCTTCCTGGAGAGAGGGGACCAAATTGGGGACCCGGTGGAGTGAAGTCGTGACCGAGCCCTATTATCCCGATCTCTCGCCGATCAAGACCGGCCTCGCCGGCAAATGCCCGCGCTGCGGCCGTGGCCGCCTGTTCGCGGGTTATCTCGCCGTGGCGAAGTCCTGCAGCTCTTGCGGCCTCTCCTTCGATTTCGCCGATGCCGGCGACGGCGCCGCCTGGTTCGTCATGCTGTTCGTCTGCTTTGTCGGCGTTGGCAGCATTCTCGGCATCGAAGTGGCCTATTCGCCACCCTTCTGGGCGCATGTACTGATCGCCATCCCCCTCATCATCATTCTGCCGCTCGTGCTGCTGCGCCCGGCCAAGGGCATTCTTCTGTGCCAGCAATGGAAGACCAAGGCCCAGGAAGGGCGGCTCACCCCCAGATGACCGGCAGGATCTGGCAGATCGTCATCGCGACCGTTCTCGGCGTCGCACTGCTCGTGGGGCTGGGGGCCTGGCAATTGCAGCGCCTCGCCTGGAAGGAGGCGCTGATCGCCGAGCGCGCTGAGCGGCTCAGCGCGGCGCCGGTGTCGCTCGATCAGGCGCTCAAGGAATTCGACGCCGACCGCTCGGTCGAATTCCTGAAGGTGACGGCGCAAGGCGCGTTCCAGCACGATGCCGAGTTGTTCGTCCTCACCACCGAAGGCGGCGTGCCGGGTTTCCAAGTGGTGACGCCGCTCGCCAGCAAGGAGGGCGTCGTCGTCCTCGTCGATCGGGGCTTCATCCCCGAGCCCCTGAAGGATGCGAAGCGCCGACCCGACAGCCAGCCTGCCGGTGACATCGAGGTTACCGGTCTCTTGCGCCGTCATGTCCAGGGCCGCGGTGCGTTTACGCCCGACAATGATATGGCCGGCAATATCTGGTACTGGTGGGACATACCGGCGATGTTGGCTTTCGCCCATGTGGCGACCGACCAACGTGTGGCGCCTTTCGTTCTGCATATCGAGCCCGATCCCACGGCCGGCCGGACCTTGCCGAGCCCCGTCGCCAGCGATGAAAACCTCACCAACAATCATCTCCAATATGCGTTGACCTGGTTCTCCCTGGCGATCCTGCTGATCGTCATGTCCGGCCTCCTGATCCGCCAGACGCGGAGCAAGGGAGACTGATTCCACTCCGCCGCGAAGCGCGCTATGGTGCCCGGCCCACAGAAGGATCTACCCGCCTTGCGTTACGTTTCTACCCGTGGTGAAGCCCCGGAACTCGAATTCGAGGATGTGCTGCTGACCGGCCTTGCCCGCGATGGCGGACTTTACGTGCCCGCCGAATGGCCGAAATTCTCCCAAAGCGAGCTCTTGGCCCTGCGCGGCCGGCCCTATGCGGAAGTGGCCTTCGCGGTGATCCAGAAATTCGCCGGCGATGCGGTGCCGGAAGCCGATCTGAAGGTGATGATCGAGGGGGCCTATGGCACCTTCGGCCACGCCGCGGTCACGCCGCTCAAGCAGCTCGATGCCGATCACTGGCTGCTCGAGCTCTTTCATGGCCCGACGCTGGCCTTCAAGGACGTCGCCATGCAGTTTCTGGCCCGCGTCATGGATTGGGCGCTCGAGCGCCGCAAACTCAGGGCCACCATCGTCGGCGCCACCTCGGGCGACACCGGCGGTGCCGCCATTGAAGCCTTCAAGGCGAGCCGCCACGCCACGCTCTTCATCCTGCATCCGAAAGGCAAGGTCAGCGAGGTGCAGCGCCGCCAGATGACGACGGTGATCTCGCCGTCCATCCACAATATCGCGCTCGAGGGCACCTTCGACGATTGTCAGGCCATTCTGAAGACGCTGTTCAACGATCACGCTTTTCGCGACAAGGTCACGCTCGCCGGCGTCAATTCGATCAACTGGGCGCGCATCATGGCGCAGATCGTCTATTACGTCGCCGCCGCTCTCGCTCTGTCGGCGCCGGGGCGTCTCGCCAACTTCACCGTGCCCACCGGCAATTTCGGCGACATTTTCGCGGGGCTGGTGGCCAAGCGCATGGGCGCGCCCATCGGCCGCCTGGTGATCGCCACCAACGACAACGACATTCTCGACCGCACCCTCAAGACCGGGCGCTACGAGGTGAAGGGCGTCAAGCCGAGCTCGAGCCCGTCGATGGATATCCAGGTGTCGAGCAATTTCGAGCGCCTGCTGTTCGAGGCCTATGGCCGCGACGCGGGCGCCATCCGGGGCCTCATGGCCGGCCTCGCCCAGTCGGGCGCCTTCACCATCGAGGACAAGCCGCTCCAGGCGATCAGGGCGGAATTCACCTCGGGCGCAACCACCATGGAAGAGACGGCCGCCGAGATCAGCCGTACCCTCAAGGAGACCGGCGAGCTGCTCGATCCCCATACGGCGGTGGGTTATGCGGTGGCCCGCAAGGAACGTGGCTATCTGGGCCCGATGATCACGCTCGCGACCGCCCACCCGGCCAAATTTCCCGATGCCGTCGAGGCTGCCGCCGGCGTAAGACCGGGCTTGCCGCCGCGCCTCGCACCCCTCATGATGGCGGACGAAAAGGTGAGTGTGCTGGCCAATGACCCGGAAGCGGTCAAGGCCTTCATTCTGGAACGGATAGCAGGTTAAGGGTTGGGTCTGGGTGCTGTATGAGCGTTGAAATTTCGCGTCTTGATAATGGGCTGCATGTCGTAACCCACCACATGCCGCATCTCGAGACGGTGGCGCTCGGTATCTGGGTCAAAGCTGGATCGCGCGACGAATTGCCGGAAGAAAACGGCATCGCGCATTTCCTCGAGCACATGGCTTTCAAGGGCACCAAGCGGCGCTCCGCCCAGGCCATCGCCGAGGAGATCGAATCCGCCGGCGGCGAGATCAATGCCTCGACCGGCATGGAGACCACCACCTATTACGCCCGCGTCCTCAAGAACGACTGGCCGCAGGCGCTCGACATCCTGGCCGATATCCTGACCGAATCCGTCTTCGATGCCGACGAGCTCGAGCGCGAGCGTCATGTCATCCTCCAAGAGATCGCCGCCGCCGGCGACACGCCCGACGATCTCGTCTTCGATCTGGCGCAGAGCGCCGCTTTCGGCTCGCATCCGCTCGGCCGGCCCATTCTCGGCGTGCACGACCTGATCGCCAATGTCTCGCGTGACGAGATCCTCGCCTGGCGCAACCGCAACTACTGGGCCTCGCGCATGGTGGTGGCGGCGGCCGGCAATATCGATCATCAGGCGCTCCGGCGCGAGGCCGAGAAGCTGCTCGGCAATTTGAGCCCGGGCGGCGCCCCTGGCCGCAACCGGCCTGATTTCGTCTCCCATACCGAGTTGGCGCAGAAGCCGCTCGACCAGACCCATATGGTGCTCTCCTTCGCCGCCCCCGGTTACCGCAACCCCGAGATCTACAGGCTCCAGGTCCTGTCGAGCCTGCTCGGCGGCGGCATGTCCTCGCGCCTCTTCCAGGAGGTTCGCGAGAAGCGCGGCCTCTGTTACAGCGTGTTTTCCTTCGCGTCCGCCTACGAAGACGCCGGCCAGTTCGGTGTCTATGCCGCGACCTCGCCTGACGACACGCCGGAGCTCGTCGACGTCACCGCCGATGTCATGCTGTCGGCGGCCAGGGGCGTCACCGAGGTCGAGGTGGCGCGCGCCAAGGCGCAGCTCAAGGCCAGCCTGGTGATGAGCCTCGAAAGCGCCACCGGCCGCGCCGACCAGATCGCCCGCCAGTACCTGGCTTTCGGCGAGGTGCCGGCCATGGAAACCCTGGTTGCCAAGATCGACGCAGTCACCGCCGATCATGTCGCCGGCCTCGCGAACTCGCTCTTCCGGGGCAAGTCGCCGGCCTTGAGCGCGGTCGGCCAGCTTTCGACATTGACCCCTTACGACAAGATCAAAGCCCAGTTCACCTGATGGTCTTTCTTCGCAGTCCCTTCGCGCGCGATCTGCCCCCCATCCTGATGCAGGATGGCGTCGAGCTGCGGGTGCCGGAAATGGCGGATTACGAGACCTGGGCGGCGCTGCGCCTCGAAAGCCGGGCTTTTCTCGTGCCCTGGGAGCCGGCTTGGCCGCAGGACGATCTGACCCGCACCGCCTTCCGCAGCCGGGTCAAGCGCTATATCCGCGACATCGAAAGCGACAGCGCCTATCCCTTCTTCGTCTTTCGCGCCCATGACGACCGTTTGATGGGCGCCATCACGCTCTCGAATGTGCGCCGCGGCGTCGCCCAGGCGGGCTCGGTCGGCTATTGGATCGGCAGCAATTTCGTGCGCCAGGGTTATATGACATCGGCCCTGACCGCCCTCATGCCCTTCGCTTTCGGGCATCTCCATCTGCACCGGATCGAGGCCGCCTGTCTGCCGGTCAATCAGGCATCGATCCGCCTGCTGACGAAATGCGAATTCCGCCAGGAAGGCCTCGCCCGCCGCTATCTCAAGATCAATGGGCGGTGGGAAGATCACCTGCTTTTCGCCCGTCTCGCCGACGATAGATAAAACCCGCCAAACTTGCCATTATCGGCGCCTGACGATACCAACAGGATTTGATTCGCATTTTGAGCGGGATTCAGAAATTGTACGCCGTTTTTCTACACCACACCCGCTTAACCAGTCCAACCGGAAAGGCAGGTTGAATGGCGCCGCTGCGCGTTTTCATCGCCTTCGTCTTGCTCTTCGTCCTCGCCATGCCGGGCATGGCACAGGACAAGGCGGTGGATTCGGTTTTCGACGGCCAGAGCGTTGATTTGTTTCCGCATCTGCTGGCGGTCGACACCGACAAACCGGTGGTGACGATCAAGACCGCCGAGGATCAGACCGGCCTCCTCATGGAGCTTCCCGCCAAGGGGAGCGAGCCGGTGCATCGCTGGGTGGTGGTGACCGTGACCAACAGCGGGGCGGAAGCGCGCGAAGTGGTCGTCGCCACGCCGCATCAGGGTTTCGCTGGTTCGGGCGTCTTCTGGCCGAAGCCGATCGGCTCGCGCATTCAGAATGTCGTAGCGGCGGGGCAGGCGACCATCGCGCCCTTGCGCGTCACCAATGCCGACGCTTTCGCCTTGCGCATCGAGCCCAAGGGACGGGTGACCGTCGCCATGGAGCTGACCCGCGCCGGCCTCGACGAGATCGAGCTGTGGCAGCGCATCGCCTATGACGCCAAGGGCGAGCAGAACGGCTTCTATCGTGGAGTCATCCTGGGCATCGCCATGCTGCTCGGCGTCATCGCGCTGTCGCTCTATGCGGTGCGCAGCATCTCCGTTTTTCCGTTTGCCTCGGTGTTCATCTGGGCCTCGATCGGCTTCGTCGCGCTCGAGGCGGGCTACCTGCCGCAGATCAACGACGCGTTGCCGAAGGCCTATGTGCTCGGCTCCGAGATCCGCGCCGTCGTCGAAGGGCTCATGCTCGTCGGCCTCATTCTGTGCCTCGCTTCCTTCGCCGATCTGCGCAAGCGCCGCCCCGTCGCCGGCAATGTGCTGCTGCTCGCCGCCGGTCTCCTGCTGGCGCTGCCGGTCTATGGTTGGTTCGAGCCGGCGCGCGCCTCCGGCATCGCGCGTTTGTGTTTCGCCGCCGTGGCGATCTTCGGCCTGTTCATCATCTTCGTGATGTGGCGCGAAGGCGCGGCGCGCGCCCGCGCTTCGCTGCTCAGCTGGGTCATGGTGGTCGCCTGGACGATCCTGGCGGCGGTCGCGGCGCTCACTCCCGCCACCGACAGCTTCGCCAAGCCTTTGCTGTCGGCCGGCCTGCTGCTCGTCCTCCTCACCATGGGCTTCACCCTGGCGCAATTCGCTTTCGGCCAGGGCTTCATGGCCCAACGCTTCTTCTCCGAGGATGCGCGCCGCGCTTTGGCGCTCGCCGCCTCGCAGCAATGCGTGTGGGACTGGCAGGTGGAGGCGGGTAATCTCCATGTCGGCGAGGACATCGAGAAGATCCTCGGCCTGCGCAAGGGCAGCCTCAAGGAGAACACGCCGGAGGCCTGGCTCGATCTCATCCACCCAGCCGACCGCGGCGCCTATCTCGCCGCCGTCGAGGAGGCGGAGCGGCGCGGCCAGGGCGGCTTCACCCAGGAATTCCGCCTGCGCCGGGGCGACGGCACCTATCGCTGGTTCCTGCTCCGGGCGCGCGCCATTCCAGGCCCCGATCAGCAGGCGGCCCGCTGCATCGGCACATTGTCCGACATCACCGCGACGCGCCGCGCCCAGGACCAGCTGCTGAGCGATGCGGTGCATGACCGCGTCACCGGGCTTCCCAACCGGGCGCTGCTCGTCGACCGCATCGAACGCGAGATCAGCGCCGCCGGACGCAAACCGGTCAACAATCTCTATCTCATGCTCATCGACCTCGATCGTTTCAAGGCGGTGAATGACGGGCTCGGCCACGAGACCGGCGACGGCCTGCTCAAGATCGTCGGCCGTAGGCTCGCCGCCATCGCCAGCGAGCATGACACGGTGGCGCGTATGCCGGGTGACCAGTTCGCCATTCTCTTCCATGGCGACCGGCCGACGCGCGATATCCTTCCCTTCACCGACAAGGTGCGCGCCACGGTGTCGAAACCGGTGAATATGCGCCCGCAGGAGATTTTCCTTACCGCGAGCATCGGCGTTTCGGCGCTGCGCGAAGGCAGCCTCACCGCCGAAGGGCTGGTGAAGGACGCGGCTGTCGCGCTTTATGAGGCCAAGCGGCGCGGCAAGGACACGGTCGAATTCTTCCGCGAGGCGATGCGCGACGACCGAACCGAGCTCGTGGTGCTGGAGCAGGAACTGCGCCGGGCGCTGGAGCGTAACGAGATCGAGGTTCTCTATCAGCCGGTTGCCAGGCTCGCCGACATGGAGCTCGCCGGCTTCGAGGCTCTGGTGCGCTGGCGCCACAAGAGTCTCGGCCTCCTGGCGCCCGAGGCTTTCCTGGGCGTCGCCGAGACCACCGGCATCATCAAGGATATCGGCCGTTACGTGCTCAACGAGGCCGGCCGCCAGCTCGGCTCCTGGCAGCGCGCGTTCCGCCCGCATGATCCGCTCTTCGTCGCCGTCAACGTATCCTCGACGCAGTTCCTCGCCGCCGACCTGATCGACGATGTGAAGTCGCTGCTCACCCGCGAAAACCTGGTGCGTGACACGCTCAAGATCGAGGTCACCGAATCGGTGGTCATGGAGAGCCCGGAAAAGGTGATCCAGATTCTCGACCGGCTGAAGCAGATGGGCATCGGCCTCGCCTGCGATGATTTCGGCACCGGCTATTCGTCGTTGTCGACGCTGCGCCGTCTGCCCTTCGACACGCTGAAGATCGACCGCAGCTTCGTCGAGGTCGAAAGCGACGACGCCAAGGCGGCGCTCATCCTGGAATCGATCATCCTGCTCGCCCATGATCTGGGCCTCATCGTCGTTGCCGAAGGCATCCAGTCGCAGGACGATGTCGACCGGCTGGGCGCGCTCGCCTGCGATTTCGGCCAGGGCTATTTCATCGGCGAGCCGATGACCTCGAAACAGGTCGTCGACGTGCTGGCCGGCGTGCCGTTCAGCGCCGCGCGCCACAAGACCGCCATCGACACCTTATGGGAGCGCATGGCCGGCACCTCCAATGTGCGCGTGCCGGAGCCGTTGTCACCCGTCCAGACGCAAGCGCCGGTTAAGGCCCCGGCGCCGCAGGCCGTCCCGGTTGCCGAGAGACCGGAGGCCGGGATCGAGCCGGCCGAGACCGTCGCGCCGCCGCCCCGCAAGGTGGAGAAGCCGCCGGTCGTCATGCTGCCGCCTCTGACGCCGCCGGTCTTCGGACGCACCGGCGCTGCCGCGCGCAAAGCGCCGGAAAACCCTCTTGCGCCGCCGCCCCGCCAGCCGCCGGCCCCGGTCGAAGCGGCTGATGAATCCACCGATCTCGTCAGATCGGACCCGGCGCCGGGGACGCATCGCCCCGTGCCCGGTATCGCCCCCATGGCGCCCCGGGCCGGATCACGCCCCAAAGCGGCGGAGCCCGAAGAGGTCGCGGCGGTGCTGGATCCGCCGGATGAGCAGCCCGAGCCCATCGACGCCTCGGAGCCGGAAGAGCTGCTCAGCCTCGACAGGTTGCGTGAGCTGGACAGGGCGGCGCTCGACTCCGACGAGAGTGCGCCTGTGGAAGACGAGCCGCCTGCGCTGGAGGAGGGCGAGGCCATCATCGACGAGGCGCCGTCCGTCGAAGCGGAATTGACCCCTGAGGAAGAGGCCGCCCAGAAGGAAAGGGCGAGCCGGCTCGGCCGGAAATTGCGCCGTAAGGCGCAGAACAAGGATCAGTCACCGGCTGAATCGTAGAGTATGATCCGGAAAATTGCGAGGTCGGTCCCTCCTCACGAGAGAAGGGATCTTCTGAGTGTTGGAGTTTTGATTCACATGGCGTGTTTCGTAAGAGCATGATGTCCGACCGGGCGGACCGCGTCACCGGCCTCTTTCTTTATCCGCTGAAGTCGGGCGCCGGCATCGCGCGGACGAGCCTCGACATCCTTGCCGAAGGGGTGGCGGGCGACCGTGTCTATATGGCGGTGGATGACCGCGGCACCTGCATCACCGCGCGCGACACGCCATTCCTGCTCAATATCGAAGCGACGCCGCGCCCGGGCGGCCTGCATTTGCGCGACCGCGCTCACGGCACACAATTGCTGGTCGCCGACACCGCGTCCGGCGGCGCGCTGCCGGCCGTCATCTGGGGCACCGACGTGCTGCTCGATGACTGTGGCGATGGGGCGGCGGAGTGGCTGTCTTCAGCCATCGGCCGCAGCTGCCGCTTGGCGCGCTGGACCGCACGCTCTTTGCGCGACGGGCGCTTTGCCTCCGTCTTCTTGCCCGATACCGCGCCGCTGCTGCTTGCCAACCGCGAATCGTTGCGCGAGATCGAAGCACGCGCCGTCGAGCCTTTCGAAATCGAGCGTTTCCGCCCCAATATCCTCGTCGAGGCAAGCGAGCCCTTTATCGAGGACCGCTGGGCGCAGATCCGCATCGGCGAAAGCATCTTCGATTGTGTCGGTCCGTGCGACCGCTGCGTCATGACCACGCGTGATCCGTCGGGCGGTGCCGGTCATCCGCGCCACGAGCCGTTGCGCACTTTGCATAATTTCCGGCGCGGCGATGACGGCAATGTCTATTTTGGTCAGTTCCTGGTGCCCCGCACGCTCGGCCGTATCTCGGCGAACGACGAGGTCGAGGTTCTCGCCTGGCGGGAGCCGCGCATTGCGCCGCCACCGCGATTCTATCACCGCGACCCGTTGCGCCTGGCGCTGCTCAAGGAGAACCAGAGCGCCCCGCCCGCCGACGCGCTGACGCTTGTCTGCGCCGAGGTGGTCGAGGAAACGGCGGACTGCCGCAGCTTCTATTTCACCTGTCCGGACCGGCCGCTGCCGTCTTATCGCGCCGGCCAGTTCATGGTCTTCGACATTCCTCATCCGGCGGGTGACCTGCGCCGGTCCTACACGATTTCATCCTCGCCCCACTATCCGGAACGCATCTCCATCACGGTGAAGCGCGGCAGCGACGGCGGCGCCTCGCAATGGCTGCATGATACGATGCGGCCCGGAATGCGGCTTGCCGCGCGTGGGCCCTTTGGCCAGTTCACCCTCGAGGATCATCCCCACCCGAAGCTCCTGATGCTGTCAGCGGGCAGCGGCATCACCCCGATGATGTCGATGGCGCGCTGGCTCCTCGAGCGCGGGCTGCCGGTCGATATCGTGTTCCTCCATTCGGCGCGTGATGCCGGCAATGTCATCTTCGCCGATATGATCGCCGACCTGGTCCGGCGTTTTCCCGATCGCTTCACGGCGGTCGTCACCATCACGGGGGAGGGCGCGCCAAGGCAGGCACGGCGCGGCCGTCTCAGCCTGGCTCTGCTGCGGGAGACCGTGCCCGATCTCGCCTTGCGCCAGGTCCTCGCCTGCGGGCCGGAACCCTTCATCGCGCTGGCGCGGGAGCTGCTCGCGCAGGTTCCGGGCTTCGATTTCGCCCGTTTCGCGGCCGAGCGTTTCACCGCGGCGCCGCGCGCTGAGGTCGCTACGGGAACCTATGAGGTAACCCTTGCGGTGAGCGGCAAGGAAGTCTGCGGGCAGGGCGCGCCGGTGCTGCTCGCGGTGATGCGTGAGGCGGGTCTAGCCGTCGAATCGTCCTGCGAGATGGGGCTGTGCGGCACCTGCAAATGCAAGGTCATCCGGCATGAGGGGATCGTGCCGGCCGAGACCGCGATCGACCCCGAGATGAGTGTGCTGACCGCGCAGGAACGGGCCGAGGGATGGGTATTGTCCTGTGTCACCGTCGCCAAGGGAACGATGACGATCGAGAGATAAAAGCATCGGCCCGAAAAGTGCGAAGCGGTTTTCGGACAAGCCGATGTGCAAATAATTATTCAGGCGTGCCCGGCCTGGGACGAGAGCATGGCAGGGTCGACGCCGATCTTGTGCAGTGCACCCAAATATTTGCTGTCGAGATCGCTGCCGAAGAGAAGCTCTTCATCGGCGGCGCAGGAGAGCCAGCCATTGCGCTGGATCTCGTCCTCGAGCTGGCCCGGCGCCCAGCCGGCATAGCCGAGCGCCAGCAGCGACCGCCTGGGACCCTGGCCGCCGGCGATGGCGCGCAATATGTCGAGCGTCGCCGTCAGCGCCACGCGTTCATCGATCGGCAGCGACGTGTCGGCGGAGAAATAATCGGACGTGTGCAGCACGAAGCCGCGGCCGGGCTCCACCGGCCCGCCGAACTGCACCAGCATCGACTGCACGTCGTCGGGCAGCTTGATCCGGTTTTCCTGGGGCATGATGTCGAGCCGTTCCAGCAGCTCGCTGAACGAGATCATCGGCGCCCTTTTATTGACGATGATGCCCATCGCGCCATTGTCGGAATGCGCGCACATGAAGATGACCGATCTATCGAAACGGGGATCGCTCATGCCCGGCATGGCGATCAGCATCTGCCCGTCGAGAAAGGATGATTTTTTCATGGAACTCCACCCTTTGCTGCTGTCCCTTAGAATAGGGCTATTCGGGCCCGGCGCAAAGCGGTCAATCTGACATTAAGTTGATGGGCGTATGCTCTGAGTTGATTTGGCCTCGGCACCGCCACATTTTATTGAAGAATCTGGACCAGAGCCACAGATGAACAGACGCCACATTCTTTTTGCCGCCTTGGGCCTGCCGGCCCTGCCGCACACCGCGCGCGCGGAAGCGAGCCGGCACTACTCGGTTCGGCTCATCAGTGGTGAAACGCGGAACGGCATCTGGCGCGCCGGTCTCGACATTGCACTCGAAAAAGGCTGGAAGACCTATTGGCGCATGCCGGGGGATGCCGGCGTGCCGCCGCAATTCGACTGGACCGGCTCGAAGAACGTCAAATCGGTCACCGTCCTGTGGCCGGCGCCCAAGCGGTATAGCGACGATGGCGGCGAGACGGTCGGTTACAAGGAGCGCGTCGTCTTCCCGCTCGATATCATCCCGGACCAGGCGGGCCAGCCCATGGATTTGGCGCTCGAGGCCTTTTTTGGCGTCTGTGAGGTTGTCTGCATCCCCGCCAAGTTCGACGCCGATCTGTTGCAGAAGGACGCGAGCCCCGCCGATGCTAGCCTCATCGCCGCCTTCGCCGCCCGCGTGCCGCAAAAAGCTGATGCAGGCGCGCTGTTCCATGTCGCGCGCGCCGCGATCGGCGAGGAGGGCAGCAAGCCGGCTCTGGCGGTCAGCCTTGCCGGCAAGGGCTTCGACGGCGATCTCGACATCTTCGTCGAGGGCAATGATTTCGCCTACTTCCGCGCCCCGCGCCGCACCGCCGACAAGGCGGTCGTGCATTTGCCGGTCGATGGGCTGAAGAACCCGGCCTCCCTCAAAGGTAAACCTTTGACCCTGACCATGGTCGCCGGCGATATTCACCTTGAACAGGTAGTCGTGGTCGACTAATCCTTGCCTCCTTTCAGAGCCTGAGGAGCAATCATGATCAAGGTTGGCGATCGTCTGCCGGAAGCCGAATTCATCACCATGACCGGCGACGGCACGCAGAGATTCACCACCGGCACGGTATTCGCCGGCCGCAAGGTCGTGCTCTTCGCGGTGCCCGGCGCCTTCACGCCGACCTGCAGCATGAATCATCTGCCGGGCTTCGTGAAGGAAGCCGACGCCATCAAGGCCAAGGGCGCCGACACCATCGCCTGCGTCTCGGTGAATGACGTACATGTCATGAATGCCTGGGGCCGCCAGTCGGGCGCCGACGGCAAGCTTCTCATGCTCGCCGACGGCAATGGCGCTTTCGCCAAGGCGATCGGCCTGGAAGTCGACCTCACCGCCCACAATATGGGCCACCGCTCCAGGCGTTATTCGATGATCGTCGAGGACGGCGTGGTGAAGGCCCTCAATGTCGAAGACAAGCCGGGCGTCAATGTCTCCGGCGCCGACACGATTTTGAAGCAGCTCTGAGCTTCGTTATCCGTCTCTCCACCGTCACCCCCGACGAAAGTCGGGGCCTACTAAATTCGTGCAATGCGGGCATCACTGTTCGCGTGGTGAAGCTTTTGTGGATCCCGGCTTTCGCCGGGATGACGAGCAGAATTAAACGGCGCGTCCCTTCTTGAACGGCGCCATGCCCATGCGTGCCAGCTCGTCGGCGCGTTCATTATCGTCATGGCCGGCATGGCCTTTCACCCAGTGCCAGCTCACCTGATGGCGGCCGAGCGCCTGGTCGAGGCGCTGCCACAGCTCGGCGTTCTTCACCGGCTTCTTGTCCGACGTCTTCCAGCCATTACGCTTCCAGCCATGGATCCATTTGCTGATGCCGTCCTTCACATAGACGGAATCGGTATGGATCTCGACCGCGGCCGGGCGCGTCAGCGCTTCGAGCGCCATGATCGCGGCGGTCAGCTCCATGCGGTTGTTGGTGGTCAAGGCCTCGCCGCCCTGCAGTTCCTTCTCATGACCGTTGTAGCGCAGGATCGCGCCCCAGCCGCCCGGTCCCGGATTGCCGGAACAGGCGCCGTCGGTATGGATGACGACCGGTGCGGAAGTCATGCGGCGGGCTTCGTCTCGCGCAATTCCCGCGGCAACTTGAAGGAGACATTCTCCTCGCGCAGCACGACCTTCTCGACCGTCACGTCGTAGTGGGCGCGGAAGGCGTCGACGATCTCATTGACCAGCACTTCCGGCGCCGAGGCGCCGGCGGTGAGGCCTAATGTGCCGAGGCCTTTGAGCCTCGACCAGTCGAGATCGGACGCGCGCTGCACCAGCTCCGCCGACGGGCAGCCATTCTTGAGGCCGACCTCGACGAGGCGTTTCGAGTTGGAGGAATTGGGGGCGCCCACGACGAGCAGGAAATCGATCTTCTCGGCGATCGACTTCACCGCTTCCTGGCGGTTGGTCGTCGCATAGCAGATGTCTTCTTTGTAAGGGCCGCGGATTTGCGGGAAGCGGCGCTTGAGGGTCTCGACGATGTCGCGCGTGTCGTCGACCGACAGTGTCGTCTGGGTGACGTAAGCGAGCTTCGCCGGATCATGCGGCGCAAAACTCTGCGCTTCCTCGACGGTCTCGATCAGCGCGATGGCGCCGTCCGGCAACTGGCCCATCGTGCCGATCACTTCCGGATGGCCCTTATGCCCGATGAGTACGATGTCGAGGCCTTCGCCGTGATGGCGCTGCGCTTCCATATGCACTTTGGTGACGAGCGGGCAGGTGGCGTCGATCTGGAACATCTGGCGCAGGCGCGCCGCCTGCGGCACCGCTTTCGGCACGCCATGGGCGGAGAAGATCACCGGGCGGTCGCCGTCGGGAATCTCGTCGAGCTCATCGACGAAGACGGCGCCTTTGGCTTTCAGATCGTCGACCACGAATTTATTGTGCACGATCTCATGGCGCACATAGACGGGCGCCCCATAAAGCGCCAGCGCCCGCTCCACGATGTCGATGGCGCGCACCACGCCGGCGCAGAAGCCGCGCGGCGCCGCCAGCAGGATGGTCAGTGGAGGCTTGTTCATGAGGGTTAGATGGCGAAGCAGGCCTGTGCTTGTCAAGGCAAGCGAGGTCGCTGCCGCAGTATCGTTTTACGCGGCGGAAAAACGATGAAAATTCAATAGGTTATTGGTCTTGATTGGTGCCGGAAAATTTTGCTCCCGGTGCTGGCGGGTGATTGAGCTTCGCCGTCTTTGTGCGTAAGCCGTCATCACCTGTGATAGCCAGCCGTGCAGTGTGTCCTTCGACCTCGTTCTGCAAGCCAGCCGATAACCGCTGAATTGTATGAATGAGGGGCTAGTATGACCAGCACTGCCGCGCGCCCGAGCCTTGCGCGTATTTTGTCGATGACCAGCGCCATGATGGCGCTTCTCGCCGGTGCCGCCGGCGCCCAGGAAGCCGGCAAACAGGCCCGCAAGGCGGCCGAGGGCGAAAGCACATTGGACACCGTCATCGTCACGGCAAAGGACGGTGCCGATCCCTATCAGGTGCCTGATTCGGTGAGCCACGTGGCGCCGGAGCAGGTGAAGCAGCAGCGCCCGTCGCGGCCCGACGCCATACTGCGCACCGTGCCGGGTGTCTTCACCCAGAGCGCCGTCGAGACGCCGGGCGTCTCGGTCAATATCCGCAGCATGCAGGATTTCGGCCGCGTCAATGTCATGATCGATGGCGCGCGTCAGAATTTCCAGTATTCCGGCCATGGTCCGAACGGCACCGTCTTCATCGATCCGGCCCTCATCCGCTCCGTCGATGTCGCCAAGGGCACGGTCGCGACCGAAGGTGGCGCCGGCGCCATTGGCGGCGCCGTCAATTTCCGCACTCTCGAGCTGGAAGACATTCTGACCGGGAATAAGAATTACGGCGCCGAGGCCACCATCATTCATGGCGGCAATGGGTATAACTGGTCGGAAGTTTTCTCGACCGGTATCCGCGACGACCGCTTCTCGGTCTTCGGCACGCTGAGCCTGCGCGACTCGGGCAACTACAAGGACGGCGCCGACATGGAGGTCGAGCAGACGGGGCAGAAGCTGATGTCCGGTCTCGGCAAGTTCGGCGTCCAGCTCGACCCCCACCAGCGCCTCGATCTCGGCGCCGTTTATTATGACAATGAATTCGCCAAGGCCTCGGCCGACTATCGCGCCAAGGTCCTCACCACCACCGCCAAATATCATTTCGATCCGGCCGGCGAGCTGATCGATCTGCGCCTCAACGCCTTCTACAACCGCACCGAGCTCGGCCAGGAGTTCAACAAGGACTTCATCAAAGGCTCGACCGTCGACTTCGCCGATGATGGCATCGGTGGCGACATCTCGAATGTCTCGCGTTTCACGCTCGGCGATATCGGCATCACCGCCAAATATGGCGCCGAAGGTTTCTATGACTGGGTGAAAGCCGAAGCGGATGGGCCCGACCAGACGGCGCCCGGCCTGACGCCCAAGGGTGAGCGGGGTGTCTTCGGGCTCTTTTTCGAGACGACCGCCAGCTGGAAACGTTTCGAGCTCATCGCCGCGGCGCGTGTCGATCATTATGTGCTGACCGGCGAAGGCGTGAACGACGTGGCGCCGGGCGGTCCTCCCGGCATTCCGGGCTTTCCGTCGCTGCCGGGTCTGCCCGCCGGCCCCTTCGAGGTCGACACGTCGGCGACGGCGGTCAGCCCGAAATTCACCGCCGCCTATCGGCCGCTCGACTGGCTGCAGCTCTATGGTCTTTATGGCTGGGGCTTCCGTCCGCCCGCCATCACCGAAACCTTGATGTCCGGTGTCCATCCGGGCGGCGTCAACTTCGTCCGCTTCACGCCCAATCCCTTCCTCGATCCCGAACGTTCGGAAGGCTGGGAGCTCGGCGTCAATCTCGCTTATGACGGCCTCTTCAATGACCGCGACAGGCTGCGCCTCAAGGTCAATTATTTCGCCAACGACATCGAGGATTATATCGTCGGCGCCGCCAATCGCTGCTCGCGCGGCATCTGCTTCTTCTATCGCAATGCCGATGAGACGAGCCATGTCGAGGGTTTCGAGATCGAAGGTTCCTATGACCTGGGCATGGTCTTTGCGAGCTTCGGTTATCAGGACATCGAGACCGACGTCGCCTTGGCCAACTTTCCCGGCCTCGGTTATCTGCCGATCACGCCGGATCGCGTTTTCAACACTACGCTCGGCTTCCGCCTGTTCGATGAACGCCTGACGCTCGGCCTCAGGCGCCAGCAGGTCAGTCAAAGCCAGTATCTCAACAATGGCGTCCAGTCCGATCTGCCGGGTTATACACTTTATGACGTCTTTACCTCCTTCGCGGTGAATGAGAATCTCGATGTCTTCCTCAACATCGAAAATCTGAAGGATCTGGACTACGTGCCTGCCATGACGACCGATCCGGACCGCTATCATGGGCCGGGCTTCACCGCCAAATTCGGCGTGTCCGCGAGATTGTGACGGCGAGGGGGGCGGTGGCGCCCCCTATGCTTACCGGACATGTGGGGCCCTTGATCTCGGCCCTTGCCTTTCGCTGCCGGGCCCACTAGGTTCCGGGCGTTCGTTAGGACATACGCGGGAGAGGCCGGTTAAGACCGGCGCCGAAGGAGCAACCGCCCCGGAAACTCTCAGGCAAAAGGACCGCGTGCGTTCGCCGACTCTGGAGAGCAGGGGAAAACCCCTCACCGAAGGAGCTAAGTCCATGTGTCGGAGCGACATGGGCGAAATCTCTCAGGTTCTCCGACAGAGGGGGCAGGCTTGGCTGTTGCCGGGTCTCGCTCAACCTTGTCGGAACCGGGAAATTGAATGGCAACGCCTTCTGAGACGCTTCTCCGCACCCCCCTTTACGATCTTCATGTGAAACTGGGCGCCCGCATCGTGCCCTTTGCCGGCTACGAGATGCCGGTGCAATATCCGACCGGAATCCTGACCGAGCACAACTGGACTCGGTCTTCCGCCGGCCTGTTCGACGTCTCCCATATGGGCCAGGCCTATCTGACCGGACCCGATGACGAGACGGTCGCCAAGGCCCTGGAGAAGCTCGTGCCGGGCGACCTGCTCGCTCTGGCGCCGCAGCGAATCCGTTACTCGCAGCTCACCAATCCCACGGGCGGCATCATCGACGACCTGATGATCACCCGCACCAGCGAGACGGGCCGGCTCTATCTCGTCGTCAACGCGTCCCGCAAGGATGTCGATTACGCCTGGCTCAAGGAGCATCTGCCCGCCAATGTGAAGCTCGAGCCGATCGAGGATGCGGCGCTCATCGCCTTGCAGGGGCCGAAAGCCGCCGCCGTTCTAGCCCGCTTCTTCCCGAAGGCCGCCGGCCTCGCCTTCATGAGCGCGACCCATGACCAGTTCGACGGCATTCACTGCCATGTCGCGCGCTCGGGTTATACCGGCGAGGACGGCTTCGAAATCTCCGTCGCCGCCGACAAGGTCGTGGCTCTGAGCGAGGCGCTGCTCGCCGATCCGGATGTCAAGCCGATCGGCCTCGGCGCCCGTGATTCGCTGCGCCTTGAGGCCGGGCTTTGCCTCTATGGCCACGACATCGACGAACAGACATCACCGGTCGAGGCCGATCTCGTCTGGTCGATCAGCAAAAGGCGGCGCGGCGAAGGCGGTTTCACCGGCGCCGAGCGCATCACCCGCGAGATCGCGCAAGGACCGAAGCGCAAGCGCGTCGGCATCAAGCCGGAAGGCCGCGCCCCGGCGCGCGAAGGTTCGGTCATCACCGATGAGGCGGGCCGCGCCATCGGCATCGTCACCTCGGGCGGCTTCGGCCCGACCGTCAACGGACCGGTCGCGATGGGATATGTCGAGACGGCCTTTGCCGCCCCCGGCACCAAGATCAATCTGGTGGTGCGCGACAAGCCGATGCCGGCTGCCGTTGCGGCGCTGCCTTTCACACCGCACAATTACAAACGCTAACGCTAGCTTCAGGGGAGTTACAGATGAGCAAGCAATATACCAAAGAGCATGAATGGATCAGCGTCGAGGGCGATGTCGCGACGATCGGCATCACCAACCATGCTCAGGAACAGCTGGGCGACGTCGTTTTCGTCGAATTGCCGGCGGTCGGTAAGCAGGTGACCAAGGGCGGTGACGCCGCGGTGGTCGAATCGGTGAAGGCCGCGAGCGAAGTCTATGCGCCGGTCACCGGCGAGGTCGTCGACGTGAACAAGGAGCTCGAAGGCGACCCGGCCCTCGTCAACCGCGAGGCGGAAGGCGCTGCCTGGTTCATGAAAGTGAAGCTCAAGGACAAAGGTGAGCTCGCTGAACTGATGGACAAGGCCGCCTACGATAAATTCGTGGCCGAGCAATAACCCAACAACCCCCTTCTCCCGCTTGCGGGGCGAGGTGCGACGGCGAAGCCGGCAAAAAGGTCCAGTGGACCTTTTTGAGCACCGAGCGCCGAAGCGCAAGCGGAGGCCGGGGTGCCCGAATGAAGGTGTCAAAGGAACCTTAGGAACATGTCGACCAAACGCGCAACGCTTGCCGAGCTCGAACCGCAGGCCAATTTCGTCCCACGCCATATCGGCCCCAATGCGGCCGAGACGGCGGAGATGCTGAAAGTCGTCGGAGCCGCCTCGCTCGAGGACTTCATCGACAAGGTCATCCCCAAGAAGATCCGCGCGGCGAAGCCGCTCGATCTCCCGAAGGGCAAGGCGGAGCGCACCACGCTCTCCTATTTGCGCCAGATGGCGTCGCGCAACGAGGTGTTCACCTCGATGATCGGCATGGGTTACTACGGCACCGTCACGCCCAAGGTGATCCTGCGCAACATCCTGGAAAATCCGGGCTGGTACACCGCCTATACGCCCTATCAGGCCGAGGTGAGCCAGGGCCGTCTCGAGGCGCTGCTCAACTATCAGCAGATGATCAGCGACTTCACCGGCCTGGAACTCGCCAGTGCGTCGCTGCTCGATGAAGGCACCGCGGCGGCCGAAGCCATGGCGATGGCTAAGCGCGTCGTGAAGACGTCGGCCAACAAGTTCTTCGTCGACCGCGACACCCATCCGCAGACCATTGGCGTCATCGAGACGCGGGCGGAAGCCTTCGGCTTCGACATCGTCATTGGCGATCCGGCCAAGGACCTGAAGCCTGAGGAAGTTTTCGGCGCGCTTCTCTCTTATCCGGGCTCTTCCGGCGAGATCCGCGACTACCGCGCCATCATCGACAAGCTCCATGGCGCCGGCGCGCTCGCCATCATGGCGACCGATCTTCTGGCGCTGGCGCTTCTCGCCTCGCCCGGCGAATTGGGTGCCGATATCGCGGTGGGCTCGGCCCAGCGCTTCGGCGTGCCGATGGGTTATGGCGGCCCGCATGCCGCCTTCTTCGCCACGCGTGATGAATATAAGCGCTCGATGCCTGGCCGCATCATCGGCGTCTCGGTCGACTCGCATGGGAGCCAGGCGCTGCGCATGGCGATGCAGACGCGCGAGCAGCATATTCGCCGCGAGAAGGCGACCAGCAATATCTGCACCGCGCAGGTGCTGCTCGCCGTCATCGCCTCGATGTTCGCCGTCTATAACGGCCCGACCGGCATCCGCAAGACGGCCGAGCGCACCCATCGCCTCGCCGCCATCTTCGCCGAAGCGGTGAAAGGCTTCGGCTATGAGGTGACGACCAAGGCTTTCTTCGACACCGTCACCATCAATGCGCCGGGCCGCGCCCAGGCGATCCTGGCGCGCGCCAAGGAGAAGCGTATCAACTTGCGTTTCGTTGACGCCGATCATGTCGGCATCTCCTTCGACCAGTCGACGCGCCGCCAGGAGCTCGAACGGTTGTTGACCGTGTTCAAAACCGATGCCTTGGAGCGTGTCGACATCGACAAGCTCGACGCGACGGTCGCCGACACGATCCCCTCAGCACTCGCCCGCAAGTCGCCCTATCTTACCCATCCGGTCTTCGAGATGTATCACTCGGAAACCGAGATGCTGCGGTATCTGCGTCGCCTGCAGGCGAAGGACGTGGCGCTCGACCGCTCGATGATTCCCTTGGGCTCCTGCACCATGAAGCTCAATGCGACGAGCGAGATGATCCCGGTCACCTGGCGCGAATTCGCCATGATGCATCCCTTCGCGCCGCTCGAGCAGGCGCAGGGCTATCAGCAGCTTTTCGAGGAGCTCGAAAGCATGCTGGCCGAGATCACCGGCTTCGACACCATCTCGCTGCAGCCCAATGCCGGCAGCCAGGGCGAATATGCGGGCCTGCTCGCCATTCGCGGCTACCATCACGCCAGGGGCGACACGCATCGCGACGTCTGCCTCATCCCGGTCTCGGCGCATGGCACCAATCCTGCTTCCGCGGTGATGGCCGGCATGAAGGTGGTGGTCGTCGCCTGTGACGAAAACGGCAATGTCGACGTCGCCGATCTCGAGGCCAAGGCCAAGCAGCATGCCGCTAATCTGGCGGCCCTGATGGTCACCTATCCCTCGACCCATGGCGTGTTCGAGGAGAGCATCAAGGACATCTGCGCCATCATCCACGCCAATGGTGGCCAGGTCTATCTCGACGGCGCCAATCTCAACGCGCAAGTCGGCCTCGTGCGCCCGGCCGAGCTCGGCGCCGATGTCTGCCATATGAACCTGCACAAGACCTTCTGCATCCCGCATGGCGGCGGCGGTCCCGGCATGGGCCCGATCGGCGTCAAGGCGCATCTGGCGCCCTATCTGCCGGGTCATCCGGTGGTGCATGGCGTCAATCCGGCGGCCGGTCGCGACCAGTCGCAGGGCCAGGTGTCGTCGGCGCCCTGGGGCTCGGCGTCGATCCTGCCGATCTCCTGGACCTATATCGCCATGATGGGAGGCGAGGGCCTGAAGGAAGCGACGATGATGGCGATCCTCAATGCCAACTATGTCGCCAGGCGCTTGGCCCCGCATTTCCCGATCGTCTATACGGGCCCGGGCGGCGTCGTCGCGCATGAATGCATCATCGATCTGCGCTGGCTGAAGGACCGCACCGGCCTCGCGGTCGAGGACGTGGCCAAGCGCCTGGTCGATTACGGCTTCCATGCCCCGACCATGTCCTTCCCGGTCGTCGATACGCTGATGATCGAGCCGACCGAATCGGAGGGCAAGCGCGAGCTCGACCGCTTCTGCGACGCGATGATCGAGATCCGCCGCGAGATCGCCGAGGTCGAGGAAGGCAAGGCCGACCGCACCGACAACGTGCTGAAGAACTCGCCGCACACCCACCAGCTGCTGCTCGCCGACTGGACGCGGCCTTACTCCAAGGAGAAGGCGTTCTTCCCCTTGAGCTACATCAATGCCGACAAATACTGGCCACCGGTCGGCCGCGTCGACAATGTGTATGGCGACCGCAACCTCGTCTGCACCTGCCCGCCGATGGAAGCCTACCAGGAAGCGGCGGAGTAATCGGGAACGAAACGGCCTCTCTCCCGCGATGCGGAGAGAGGCCACTTGACAGCGTCGCTCGAACGACCCGACCTTGTATCTTCGAGGCGGGGAGCGATTGATGGAAACGACGAGGGCAGGCGAAGCGTCGGATGTGCTGGTCCGGCATTGGCGGGACGGCACCACGCTGGATGAGTTGCCGTCGCCATTATGCCCCAAGGACCGCGCCGAAGCCTATCTGATCCAGGCGCATCTCGAACGTCTGAGCACCAGGCCGCTCGCCGGTTGGAAGATCGCCGCCACGAGCCTGGCGGGCCAGCGGCACATCGCTGTCGACGGACCGCTGGCCGGCCGGCTTCTCGCCGAGATGGTTCATCCCGCCGGCGCCGCCCTGACCTTCGGCGCCAACCGCATGCGGGTCGCCGAAGCGGAGTTCGCCTTCCGCATGGCGCGCGATCTGCCGCCCCGCGCCGGGCCCTATGAGCATGGCGAAGTGCTCGCCGCCGTCGCGGCGCTGCATCTCGCGATCGAGATTCCCGATTCACGCTACACCGACTTCGCCCGCGTGGGCGCGGCGCAATTGATCGCCGACAATGCCTGCGGGCATCAATTCGTGCTGGGACCCGAGGCGCCGGCCTTCTGGCGTGATGTCGATCTCGCGGGCCATCGGGTGATCGGCCGCGTCGGCACGAAGCTGGAGCGCGACGGCATCGGCGCCAATGTCCTGGGCGATCCCCGCACTGCGCTGGTGTGGCTCGCCAATGAGCTGTCGCGGCACGGCCTGACGCTCGCCCGCGATCACATCGTCACCACCGGAACCTGCTTGGTGCCGCTGGAGATCTTGCCCGGCGACGATGTCTCCGTCGACTTCGGCGCGTTCGGCCAAATGGCCATGCGGTTCGCCTAATACCCCGGCAGCACCAAAAGCTTCGGCTTCTCCGGCAGCGTCCTGGCCGAGACGGTGACCGACGTCTTGCCGCTGATCTCGACCTCGAGCGCGCCGCTCAAGCCATTGATGAAGCGCTGCAGCGTCTCCGGCGTGAAATAATGCATCGGCAGGACAAGGCGCGCTTTCAGCTCCTTCAGCACATTGAGCATGTTGGCCTGCGCCATCGTATAGGTGCCGTCGACCGGCACCAGCACGATGTCGAGCCGGCCGATCGCCGCCAGTTGCTCGTTGGTCAGCTCCTGATGGAGATGGCCGAGATGGCCGATGCACAGGCCGGCGACCTCGAAGATGAAGATCGAATTGCCGTCGGGCACGGCGCCGCCCATCGCGCGGATATCGGTAGTGACATTGCGGATGCGCACATCGCCGACGGTGAGGTCGTGGCGCGCCGGCCCGCCCTCCGGGTTCCAGCCGCGCAGCACCTGCTTGATCGCCGGGTCGGGGAAGTCGGTGTAATGCGAGCGATGCGCCCGGTTCATGGTGGCGACATCGGGCACGATGCCACCGGCATAACCCGAATAATCGGTGGTGATCCTCACCCCGCCCGCGCTTTCGATGAGAAAGGTCGAATGGCCGAGAAAAGTGAGCTGTACTTGATCGGCCGCGAGCGTCGGGGCCGAATATTGCACCGGCACGATGCCGGGCGCCTGCGCCATGGCGAGGCAGTCGCTCGCCATAGCCTGGGCGCGCGGCGCCGCCAGCGGCGAGAGGAGGATCAGGAGAAGCGCCAGAAACCGCACGGCGATCATGATGTCGCTCCGAGCTAAATGCGTCCCGGTGCTCAATCTATCGGCTTGCGGTGGACTCCCCGATCACTTCTTCGTCAGCCTCACTCCTTATAGGTGATTGCAAAACTGAGTTCCGGGTCGCGATGGGCGTCCCAATAGGCCTTCCATAGCGCCTTGCTGATCGGCCCGACTTCGCCCGTGCCCACGGGCTGGCCGTCCAGCCTTGTGATCGGCATCACGCCGCCAGCCGTCGTCACGAACAGGATCTCGTCGCAGTCATAAGCGAGTTCCACCGGCACATCGTCCATGACATGCGGATAGCCGAGTTTCCCGGCGAGCTCGAGCACCGACAGACGCGTGACGCCTTCGAGCACGCCTTTTCGTGGCGTGTAGAGTGTGCCGTCCTTGATCAGGATGACGTTGAAGCCGGAGCCCTCGGTGATATTGGCGTCGCCATCGGTCAGGATCGGATACATGGCGCCGCGATCGCGCGCCTCGAGCAGGCCGCGGGTGAGATCGCCCCATTGCAGGTTCTTCACTGTCGGGTCGATGGCGCCCGGCGGCACCCGGCGCACGGTGCGCGCGATCACCGCGCTGCCGCCCGTCTTCTGGGTCTCCTCGTCCATCACCCACAGATAGGGCATGACCATGAGGTAGCAGAAATTCTCGCAGTCCTCGGGCGCATATTGGCGGACATAACGCAGGCCCCGGGTCACGATCAGCATGACATAGGCGTCGCGGATGCCGCTTTTCGCCGCCATCTCGATCAGCCGGTCGCGCATTTCCTGGCGCGGCAGCGGGCTCTTGAGCCTGAGCTTCGCGCAGCTGCGCTCGAAGCGGTCGAGATGATCATCGAGACGGAAGAAGCGGCCGTCCCAAATGGCCGGCACGTCATAGGTCAGGTCGGAATGCAGGAAACCCTGATCGAGGAGCGGGATGCGCGCTTCGTGCAGCGGCACATATTGGCCTTCGACATAGGCGACGCCGCGCGCGAACGGATTGTTACTGGCTTCGAGCACTTTCACGCGGCGGCGGTAATCGACGAAGATGTGATCGGTATAGGACATGGCTCTTCCAGTCAGAGTCTGGGCGGGGTGATGCCGAGGGCGACGATATCCTTGAACGCCGCCTCCGCCGCTTCGATGGCGCGGTCGATATCGGCGGGCTGATGCGCCGCCGAGAGGAACATATTGTGCCGCGGGTGCAGATAGATCCCGTGGCGCAGGGCGGCGACACAGAAGGCATTGCCGATCCGCAGCTCCTGGTCGCCGGCGAAGCGGACCATCGGCATCTGCGTCGGCCCCGTCTGGCTGAGCGTGAAGCCATGGCGACGCGCCACATTGTCCAGTCCGTCCCGCAGGCGTTGGCCCATCGCCGCGCTATGGGCGAGCGCGTCGGTATCACGCAGGATCTCGATCGTCTTGACGGCGGCGGCCATGGCGGCGGCGCCGTACCAGAACGAGCCGGTGACGAAGACCTTGGCCGCGCCTTCGCGCATGCGCTCGTTGCCGGCGATGGCCGCGAGCGGCCAGCCATTGGCGATCGCCTTGGAATAGGCGGCGAGATCGGGCTTGACGCCATACTGCGCCCAGCTGCCGCGGACATCGAGCCGGAAGCCGGCGCGCACGTCATCGAGTATCAGCGCCGCGCCGCTCTGGTCGCAGTGGCGCCGCGCCTCTCGCAGGAATGCCGGGTCCGGCATGTCCTGATCGCGATTGACGTCGTGGCGGAAGGCGGTGAGCAGAATGGCGGCCAGATCATCGCCGGCGGCGGCCACCGCCTCGGCGAGGCTGGCGCTGTCATTGAACTCGAATTGCGCGAGATGGGCGCGATCCTCGGCGGTGACGCCCACCATCGAGGGCGAGCACCAGGGCACCGCGCCATGATAGGCGCCCTTCGCCACCAGGATCTTGCGCCGTCCGGTGGCGGCCCGGGCGATCGTCACCGAGGCCGTCGTGGCGTCAGTACCGTTCTTCTGGAACAGCGCCCAATCGGCGTGATCGATCGTATCGACCAGCAGCTCGGCAAGCTCGACCATCACCTCGGTCGGACCGTTGCCGATATCGCCCTGCTTCATCCGGGCGAAGGCCGCCGCATCGACATCCGGGTGCTTGTAGCCCAGCACATTGGGGCCCCAGGCGCACATGAAGTCGATATATTCATTGCCATCGGCGTCCCAGACGCGGCAGCCGTCGGACTTCGAGAAGAATTGCGGATAGCCCGGCGCGATCGAGCGGGTCGCCATATGGCCCCATACGCCATTGGGCACCACGCGCTGCGCCCGCGCCAGAAGCTCGGCGTCGCGGCTGTTTTTTAGGCTGATGGTCATGATCCTCTCCAGCAAGCGAAAAAGGGGAGCGTCAACGCGCTCCCCTTCTTACTTCGTCAGTTTGAGATTTCCGCCAGCGGCAGGTTGCAGCAGGCGCTGTAGCGGACACCCTTAACATTGGGGCCGTAAGCGAGGATCAGATCCGGGCTCACCATCGGGATGATGATGCGGTCCTTGGCCATCATCTCACCCGCCTCGAACCAGATCTTGTTCGCTTCGTCGGCCGTGGGCGCGGCGAGCGCCTTCTTCATCAGCTTGCCGGTCTCGTTGTTGATGATCGTCGGATCGGTGGCGCCGCCGGCGCGCTTGGCCCACACGCTGCCTTCCGACAGGCCGAACACGTCGACATATTGCGAGCTGCCATAGAAGTCCGGCGCGAAGAATACCGCCGTCAGCGGGATGTGATCGCCATTGGCCGCCTCGCGCCAATTGGCGAAAGGAACCGGCGAGAGCTTCACCTTGATGCCGACTTTCGCCAGATCCTGCTGGATCTTTTGCATCATCAGAGAGAAGTCGACGCCATAGACATTGAGGTCGGGATAGATCGACTGCATCTCGAAGCCGTCGGCCGCCCCCGCTTTGGCGAGCAGCTCCTTGGCCTTCTCGACATTGTAAGCAGGGATCTCGTGGCCATCGCCGCCCGGGAAGCCGAGCGGAATAGGCGTCGCGATCGGACGGCCCGCGCCACCGAGCGTGAAGTCGATCAGCGACGTGCGGTCGATGGCGATCGAGATCGCCTCGCGCACTTCGGGGCCAAGCTTGACCGTATTGGCCTTGGCGCCGGGCGACAGGGCCACATAGACATAATTGAAGGACGGCACGCGCTCGACCTTGACCTGGCTGCCCTCGAGGGTCTTCGCCGTTTCCGGATCGATCTGCATGGCGATATCGGCGGCACCCGATTGCAGCATCTGCGCCTGCGCCACGGCATCCTTGACTTGCCGGAAGACGACGGCCGGCACTCCCGGCGCCTTGCGCCAATAGGCGTCGTTACGCTTCAGGCGCAGCTCGGCATTGGGTTCATAGGATTCAAGCACGAAGGGGCCAGAGCCCGCCGAATGGGTGAGGAACCAGTTCTCCGATGTGTCCTTCTCTGCCGCGGTGGCGTCCGACAGGGCGCCGTTGGCGATCGCGACATCGCTGTTGAGCACCGACAGGAAGGCCGCCGCCACCTGGTTGAGGAATTCGGAATTGGGCGCCGCCAGCTTGATGACCGCCGTCTGCGCGTCCGGCGTGTCGATCGAGACGATCGGATCGGCCAGGAAGGCGCCATTGCCCTTGATGTTCTTGAGGCGCTCGAACGACCACTTCACGTCTTTCGATTCGACTGCCGAGCCGTCGGAGAATTTTGCCGCCGGATCGAGCTTGAAGGTGAACTGCGTCTGCTCGGTATTCGCTTCCCAGCTCGCCGCCAGCAGCGGCACGACCTTGTTGTCCTTGTCGAGCGTGACGAGCTGCTCATAGACGGACGTATTGTAGATCTGGCAGGTGTCGCACCAGGCGCGCGCCGGGTCGAGCGAATTGACGTCCATGTCGCGCGCGATGACGAGCGGGCGTTCCTCGGCCATCGCCTTCGTCAGCGGTCCGGTGAGCGCCGATGCCGTCAACGCCATTGAGAGCGCGATGAAGCTGGACTTGATTAGCCGTAGTCTTTTCATTGTTTCCTCCTGTGTTTTTGTCAGTTTTCCGCAATTCTCAAAAGCGCCTCGCTGACATCGGCAGCCGAGGCGAGCGCCGCGCGGTTGAGGACGGCCGAAACGGCGGGCGCCGCCAGGCCTCCGGTGACGCGCAGGATCTCGTGGTCGAGGCAATCGAAGTAACGGTCCTGGATCTCCGCCGTCCAGGCGGCGCCCAGGCTCATGCCGCGCGATGTCTGCTCGGCGATGACGACGCGGCCGGTCTTGTCGATCGAGGCGCCGATGAGATCCCAGTCGATGCCGTGGCGATCGATATTGCGCAGGTCGATGATCTCGGCATCGACACCGGTATCTGCCGCGGCCTTGACGGCGTTCTGCACCATCACCGAGCTGGTAAGCACCGTACAGGCGCTGCCCGGCCGCACGATGCGCGCCGTGCCGAACGGAATGTGGAATTCACGGTCGCCCGCGGGGACCTCGAATTCGCGCTGATAGAGCTCGGTATGCTCGAGCACGAGCACCGGGTCGTCGCAGGTGAGCGCCGAGTTCAAAAGCCCGATATAGTCGAAGGCCGTTGCCGGCGTGACGATCCGCCAGCCGGGAAACAGGCCGAACAGCGCTGAAGGATCGGTCGAATGCTGCGAGCCGTATCCGGTATGCGGCGAGACACGCACGCGCATCACGATCGGCACCGGAAAACCGTCGCCGAACATGTGGCGCACCTTGCCGACGCCATTGCCGATCTGGTCGGCGGCGGTGAAGCAGAAATCGCCGAACATGATCTCGACCACCGGGCGCAGCCCGTTGAGCGCCGCGCCGAGCGCCACGCCGGTGAAACCGTTTTCGGCGATCGACATCGGCAGCACGCGGTCCGGCCAGCGCTCGAGCGCGCCCTTGGTGAAACCGCTGACGCCGCCGCGCATCTGATGCACGTCCTCGCCCATCACGATGATCCGGGGGTCGCGCGCCATCGCCGCGGCGAGCGTCTCCGATGCCGCGGTGACGAATTTGACCTTCTCGGTTTTCTGGTCGCGCAAGTCGCCGTGATCGAGGAAACGTTTGCCGCTGAGTTCGGCGAGATCGCCGATGATGCCGTGGTCGCGCGTCGCGGGATCGGGCCAGAGTTTTTCGGGGATGCGCAGCGCATTGCCGCCGGGCACCGGCTCGGTGAGGCGCGCCGCGGCGGCGGCGACGCACTCGGTCACCACCTGATCGATATGGGCGAAGTCCTTAGGGGTCAGATGGCCGAGCGCCGTGAGCCGTGCCTCGGCGCGCGCAACCGGGTCACGCTCGCGCCACGAGGCTTCCTCTTCCTTGCTGCGATAGCCGAAGTCGCTGCCATTGCGGCTGCCCGACTGATGGAAATGCCGGTAGCACATCGCCTCGATCACCACCGGACCACCTTCATCGCGGATGACCCGCAACGCTTCCGTCATGGCGCGATGCACCGCGACGACATCCATGCCGTCGCATTCGAAGGAGGTGATGCCGAGCATGGCACCCCGTGACGACAGACGCGTCTCACGCGTCACGTCCGAAATATGCGTCGCCACGCCATAGAGATTGTTCTCGATGAAGAAGATCACCGGCAGCCGCTGCGCGGCGGCGATGTTCATCGCCTCGTAGCTGGCGCCGTTCTGGGCGGCGCCGTCGCCGAAGAAGGTGACCGAGACCTGGTCGCGGCCGAGCATCTTGTCGGCAAGCGCGTAGCCCACCGCATGCGGCGGGTTGCCGCCGACGATAGCCGACGTGCCGACCACGCCCGCACCGGCATAACGCATATGCATCGAGCCGCCGCGGCCGCCGCAATAGCCGGGCGCGAGACCCATGATCTCGGCCATGAAGCGGTAGATCGCATCGTCCATGCCGGCGGTGAAGCTGTCGCTCAGGATGTCGAAGCCCGAAGGCATTTCGGCATTCACCAGCTTCATCAGCACCTGATGATGGGCGCGATGCGTGCCGTTGATCTTGTCGCCGGCGCGAAGCACCGACATGGCGCCGACGGCGCCCGCCTCCTGGCCGATGCTCGCATGCGCCGGGCCATGGATGAGGCCGACCTTCTCCAGCTCGAGCAGCTTCTCCTCGAAGCGGCGGATCAGCAGCATCTGGCCGTACCAGTGAATCAGATCGCGCGCTTTTTCATGGCCCCAGTCGGCGTCATCGAGTTCGAGGCGAACCCATGTCGCTGCGGGAGAAAGCGGAGTCTGACGCACCCTGGCCTCCTGGACGGGAGGTGAGACCCTCCACGCATTTCTGGAAATAAATTCCAATTTTGATTGAAGGGCAGACTAAACTGTGCCAGCCTCGGGATGCAATAGAAATTTTCAGGGAGTGTCCGAATGATCAGGGACGGCGACGTGCTGAGCACTCTGACCGCGACGGTGCGCCGCTTCGTGCGCGAGCGGCTGCTGCCGGCGGAAGCGCGCGTCGAGGACGACAATGCCATACCCGCGGAGCTGATCGCCGCGATGCGCGACCTGGGGCTGTTCGGCATGTCGATCCCGGAGGCCTATGGCGGCCTCGGTCTGACCATGGAGGAAGAGGTTTTGGTCGCCTTCGAGCTGGGTTACGCATCGCCCGCCTTCCGCTCGGTGATCGGCACCAATAACGGCATCGGCTCGCAAGGCATCATCGTCGACGGCACCGAGGCCCAGAAGCAATACTGGCTGCCGCTGATGGCGAGCGGCGCCGTCATCGGCTCCTTCGCCTTGACCGAGCCCGATGTCGGTTCGGATGCCGGATCGGTCCGGACGACCGCTATCCGCGACGGCGATTCCTATGTGTTGAACGGCACCAAGCGCTACATCACCAATGCGCCGGTCGCCGATGTGTTCACCGTCATGGCCCGCACCGGCGGGCCGGGACCTGGCGGCATCAGCGCCTTCATCGTGCCGCGCGACAGTCCCGGGCTCAGCCTCGGCCCGGTCGACAAGAAGATGGGGCAGCGCGGCACGCGCACTTGCGATGTCATCTTCGACAATTGCCGTGTGCCGGCCGATGCGGTCATTGGCGGCGTCGAGGGCAAAGGCTTCAAGACCGCGATGAAGGTGCTCAATCGCGGCCGCCTTCACATCGCCGCGGTCTGCACCGGGGCGGCCGAGCGCCTGTGCGACGAGTCGGTGAGCTTTGCGCGGTCGCGTGTGCAGTTCGGCAAGCCGATCGGCGAGCATCAGCTGGTCCAGGCCATGCTGGCCGACAGCGCGACGGAAGCCTTTGCCGGCCGCGCCATGGTCGTCGAGACGGCGCGGCGCTTCGATACCGGCGAACGCATCGTGCAGCATGCGGCGAGCGCCAAGCTGTTCTGCTCCGAAATGGTCGGCCGCGTCGCCGACCGAGCGGTGCAGATCCATGGTGGCGCCGGTTACATGCAGGCCTATCCGGTCGAGCATTTCTACCGTGATGTCCGGCTGTTTCGCCTGTATGAAGGCACCTCGCAGATCCAGCAGATCATCATCGCGCGCGAGCTGCTCAACGGGTGAGACATTGTATGGGCGCTAAGCTCGGCATTATCGCGGATGACTTCACCGGCGCCCTCATGGTGGCGGGGTATCTCGAGGCCGCCGGCATTCATTGCCCCGTGGTGTTCAATGCAACTGCAGTCACCGGCGCCGCACCCGTCACCATCGCCGGAACGCGGACGCGCACGGTTCCGGTGCCGGAGGCGCTGGCGCAAGTGAAGCTCATGGCCGAGGCTTTCCTGGCCGCCGGCTTTACGCGCCTCGCTTACAAGGCCTGCGCCAGTTTCGATTCGACCGCGCAAGGCAATATCGGCCCCGCTGCCGACCTGCTGGCCGATCTGCAAGGCCTGCGGCCGGTGCTGATGAGCGCCGGTTTTCCGCGCTTCGGTTCGACCGTGCATCAGGGTTATCTCTTCTATCGCGGCCGCCTCGTGTCGGAATCGATCAAACGTTTTGATCCCCTGACGCCGATGCCCGATCCCGATCTCGTCCGTTTTCTTTCGCTCCAGACGCCGCACCGTATCGGCCTCGTGCCGCATGCGACGCTGCGGCGCGGGCGTGAGGCCGCCGCTGCCGCGCTCGACGCCCAGACCGCCGATGGGGCAGGGCATCTCCTTTTCGATACGACCGACGAGGACGATGTCGAGATCACGGCGGATCTCGCCGCGGCGCGACCCGCCATCATTGCCGCCAGCGATCCTTTGATCATCGCATACGCGACCCGGCTCGCGCGCGGCGCCCCCGCCGCCCCGCCGCTGCCGCCTTTCGGCGACGGCCCCGCCGCGGTGCTTGCCGGCACCGTCGGTCCCGTCATTCTGAGCCAGCTCGCCGCCTTCCGGGCGGTTCATCCGGTGCTGACTCTCGATCTTCTCGACCCGCGCGGCGAGGCGGCGGTGATCGCCGCGGCTCTCGACTGGGCCGCGCCGCTGATTGCCAAAGGGCCCTTCGCCATTTCGACGGCGACCGATCAGCAAGGCGTCGAGCGCGCGCAAGGAGCGCTCGGGTCGGTGAATGCCGCGCGCCGCGCCGAGCATTTTCTCGGTTCAATTGCCGTCGGCCTGCGCGAACGCGGCGTGACGCGCCTGGTGGTGGCGGGCGGCGAGACCTCCGGTGCGGTGGTGTCGGCGCTCGGCATCGCTTCGGTGCGCGCTTTGCCGGACGGGACGCTCGGCACCGGATTCTGCGTTACCGATGGCCCGGATCCGCTTTCGCTTTATCTCAAGCCCGGCAAGCTCGGCGCTGATGACATCCTGCTGCGGGCCCTGGAAGTGATGCGATAGAGCATCGGACCGAAAAGTGCGAAGCGGTTTTCGGAGAATCCGATGCGCAATACAAAGAAATAGAGCGCCGGACAGAATCCATGAGAGCGTCCGGCGCTCTAATCAAGCCGCGCGCCAGACCTCGCCGAGAATGCGCAAGGCGAGCTCGGGATGTTCGATATGGGGCATGTGCCCGCAGGCATCGAGCGCGTGCAAAGCGACATTGCCCGGCAGGCCGGCCGTCGCCGCGAAGGGCAGGATGCGGTCCTGCCGACCGAACACCATACGCACCAGATGCGGCAGCCGCGCCAACTCGGCGCGCACCGAGATACTCTGCGTGCCGTCCGGAAAGAAGCGGCCGGCGAAGGCGCGCATCGCGTCCATCAGACCCTCATCGCCGCGCTGCTGCATCACGGCGCGCAGGAACGTCTCCGAGATCGCCGCCGGATCATGGACGAGAAGCTCGAGCCAAGGGCGCAGGCTCTCCGGCGCCTTGGCGCGCAAGATTCCTTCAGTGAACGGGCCGTTGATCTCAGGGCCAAGCCCGCCGGGGGCGAACAGGCACAGGCCGCGAATGTCGAGCCGCGCCCGGTGCGCTAGCCTGACCGCCAGCGCCCCGCCGAAGGAGTGGCCGGCCAGCACCGCGGGGCCGACCTGCTCGGCCGCCAGCGTCGCTTCGACCAGTTCGGCGATCTCGTCCAGATGGTCCGGGATCGTGCGCGGCGATTGTCCGTGGCCGGGCAGGTCGATCGCCAGCGCCGGCCAGTCGCTGCGCCCGCCGGCGAACAGGCCGCGCCAGTTATTATGATCGGCGCTGAAGCCATGCAGCATCACTACGGGCACGCCGGCGCCCCGGCGCAGCCACACCGCGTGCAGCGGCGGCTCCTTGGCCCCATCCCGCACGGCGGGCGCGGCGAGACGGGCGAGCACATCCTTGCGCTGGATGCGTCCGCCGGGGCCTGAGCCGCTGAGGCCTTCGAGCGACACGCCGCGCTCGCGCGCGATGCGGCGGGCGAGCGGGGTGGGATTGGGGCCTTTGCGCGACGTGGGCGCGGCAACGGATGGTGCGCTGATCGCCGGCGCCGCCGCGATCACGCTTTCGACCGTCTTGGCCGGTGCGCTCGCGACTGTTTCGCCGGACGCATAGATGCGCGCCACTTCCGCGCCCACATCGACTTCCGTCTCCGCCCCCGTGAGATTGCGGATGATGCCGTTGCCGGGCGATTCGACCTCGACGGCGGCCTTGTCGTTGTCGATCTCGAACAGCACTTGTCCGGCCGTGACCGTATCGCCGTCGCCGACGCACCAGCGCGCGATGCGGCCGCTGGCCGCCTCGAGGCTAACCTTTGGAAAGAGGACGTTGACGGGCATTCTCGGTTCTCCTGGGAGAGGCGGACGCGGTGGTGTCGGGCTTTCCGGCGAGGCCGGCGCGCAGCCTCTGGGCGAGGCGGACGAGATCGGGGCCGACGCTTTTGAGGCACAGATCCTTAGGCACGATATCGACGATGCCGCCGCAGGTGATCGCCACGAGCGGCGAGCCGTCGGTCGGCCGGAAAGCGATGCCGACCGCATTGATATAGCTGTGCCACATGCCGAAAGCGGCGACGAAGCCTTGCCGCTGGTAGCTCGTCACCGCATCGTCGACGAGCCGCGGCAGCGTCGTTTTCTTGTCCGGCTCCGCCTTGATGAGATCGGCGATGATCGTCGCGCGCCTGTCGGGCTCGGCCTCGGCCAGGTAGGCGAGCCCCATCGCGGTGCGATAGATCGGCAGGCGCGAGCCGACATTGAGGCGAAGGGACACCGGCGACATCGACCGGCAATTGGCGAGATACACCATTTCCAGGCCGTCGCGCGCGCCGAGCGCCACGGCGGCGCCGGTCTTGTCGGCGAGCTCCTGCATCAGCGGGCGCGCCATATGGATCACCGGATTGGTGCTCAGGGCCGAATAGCCGAGCGAGACGGTCGCCGGGCCGATGCTGTAGCGGCCGAGAACCGTGTCGTAATGCAGGTAGCCCAGATTGGCGAGCGTCAAGGTCAGGCGCGAGATCGTGGCTTTCGGAAGCCCGGTCCGCTCAATCAGATCCTGGTTGCCGAGCGAGGCGTCGTCGGCCGTGAAGGCTCTGAGGATGTCGAGCCCGCGGGTGAGCGAGGCGGCCGAGCTGCTGGTTTCGCCATTGTCGCTGCCGTCGATCGGTTTGGTTCTCTTGCGCATTTTTTCGGTTCATTCTCCTGAAGCCGGACGCAAGCCGACAATTTCGGAAATGGAATTTAATTTCATTTATGTTGACGTCGGCCCCGGCTGTTGTCAATACTAACCGCACACCCCGTCAGTGCCCATGGCGTCAGAAGAGGGTGATGTCAGGCAGGAAGGACTGTGCGTGGCCCGCTATATCTTGAGACGGCTGATTGCGATGCCCTTTCTCGTGCTCGGCATCGTCACGCTCGCTTTCCTGCTGACCACCGTCACCAAGGGCGACCCGCTCACCGCCATCGTGTCCGACCGCCAGATGAATGATCCCGAAGCCGTGGCGGCGGCCAAGGCGCGCTGGGGCCTCGATCGCAGCCTGCCGGAACGCTATTTCATCTATGTCGGCAATCTTCTGAGCGGTGATCTCGGCACGTCCTTCATCACCAGGCGCCCGGTCGCCCAGGATGTGCTCTTCCGGCTGCCCGCGACCTTGGAGCTCGTGATCGCGGCGATGTTCGTCGGAACCCTGATCGGCATTTCGCTGGGTGTCCTTGCCGCCTATTTCCACAACACCGGGATCGATCATCTGGCGCGTTTCTTCGCGCTGTTCGGATCGTCCATCCCGGTCTTCTGGCTGGGCCTCGCTCTGCTCTACGTCTTCTCGGTGAAATGGGGCATCTTGCCAGGCCCCGGCCGGCTCGACCCGCGCGCCGACCTGCCGCCGATGGTGACCGGCTTCATGACCATCGACACGCTGCTGGCGGGCAAGATCCGGCTGTTCTTCGACGCGCTCTGGCATCTGATTCTGCCGGCCTTCGTGCTGGGTTGGGCCGTCGCCGGCACGATCTCGCGCCTCGTCCGCGCCAACATGCTCGAAGTCCTCGATCGTGAATTCATCCTGACGGCGCGCGCCAAGGGCGCCGGCGAACTGCGCGTCGTCGTCCGCCACGCGTTGCGCAACACGCTGGTGCCGACCCTCACGGTGATCGGCTATTCCTTCGCCTATCTGTTGACCGGCGCCATTCTCACCGAGACGATCTTCTCCTGGCCCGGCATGGGCTCCTACGCGGTGGACGCGGCGCGCGGGCTCGACATGCCGGCCATCATCGGCGTGACCATCGTCGGCGGCGTCGTGTTTCTCCTGACCAATCTCATCACCGACATCGCCTATGTCATCGCCAATCCGCGCGTGAGGCTGGGCTAGGCCATGACCGCTCTCTCCATCGCGCAGTTCCGCCGGCCGACCTGGCTGACGCTGCCTTTGACCATCGGCGCGGCCATCATCCTGTTCTGGCTGGCGGTCACTGTGTTGGCGCCGGTGCTGAGCCCTTATGATCCCTTCGAAATGGCCGGCCGCCGCCTGCAGGCCCCTAGCTGGGTCCATTGGCTGGGAACCGACGCTCTCGGCCGTGACGTGCTGAGCCGCACACTTTATGGCGCGCTCCATTCGCTGCCCATCGCGGTGATCGTGGTCGCCGTGTCCGTCGCCATCGGCGCCACGCTCGGCGCCCTTTCGGGCTTCATCGGCGGTATTGTCGGTGCCGCCATCATGCGCCTCGTCGATGTGACCTTGTCGTTTCCGCCGATGCTGCTCGCCATGGCCGTCGCCGCTTCGCTGGGGCCGGGCCTCGAAAATGCCGCGGTGGCGATGGTCATCGTCTGGTGGCCGGTTTATGCGCGGCTGATGCGGGCCCAGGTGCTCGAAGTGCGCGAGCGCGAGCATGTCGAGGCCGCGGTGGCGTCAGGCGCCAGTGATTTCCGCGTTCTCACCAAACATATCCTGCCGCTCTGCTGGACCCCTGTGCTCATCTCGGCGACTATGGATCTGGGCCAGGTCATCCTGCTTGCCGCCTCGCTGAGCTTCATCGGCCTCGGCGCCACGCCGCCGACGCCCGAATGGGGCTCGATGATCTCGGATGGTGCTGCGCAATTCTATTCCTGGTGGGTGGCCTTGGGCCCCGGCCTCGCCATCCTCACGATCGTGCTCGGCTTCAACTTCATCGGTGATGGCTTGCACGATTATTTCGATCCGAAGTCGAAATGACCCAGGAACCGCTCTTCGCCGTCCAGGACCTTCGCGTCGCCTTCGCGCGCGAGGGTGAGTATTTCGAGGCGGTGCGCGGCATCGGCTTCCATGTCGATCATGGCGAGGTGCTGGGCATCGTCGGTGAGTCGGGATCCGGCAAATCGGTCGGCGTGCTCGCCGCTCTGGGGCTGCAGGCCAAGACGGCCCGGGTCCGGGGCTCGGCCCGCTTCCAGGGGCGTGAGCTCATCGGCATGCCGCGCCATGAATTGCGCCGGCTGCGCGGCTCGCGCATCGCCATGATCTTCCAGGACCCGCTGTCGTCGCTCAATCCGGTGATGACGGTCGGCGCCCAGATCGCCGAAACCATCCTGCTGCACAATTCCACCGTCTCGAAGAAGCAGGCGATGGAGCGCGCCGTCGCCTTGCTCGAGCTCGTCGCCATTCCTGAGCCCCACCGCCGCGTCGCGCAGTACCCGCATGAATTCTCGGGCGGCATGCGCCAGCGCGTGATGATCGCCATGGCGGTCGCCAATGATCCCGACCTGCTCATCGCCGATGAGCCGACGACAGCGCTCGATGTGACGGTCCAGGCGCAGATCATGGACGTCCTCGCCGACCTGCAGAAGCGCCTCAATCTCGGGCTCATCCTGATCACCCATGACCTCGGCGTGCTGGCCGGCCATGCCGATCGCGTCGCCGTCGTCTATTCGGGCGAGGTGGTGGAGGAGGCGGGTGTCGATGATCTCTTCAAGCGCCCGAGCCATCCCTATACGCGCGGCCTCATCGCCTCGATCCCCAACATGCTCGAAGAGAAGGAGAGGCTGTTCTCGATCGACGGCGCGCCGCCGCCGCTCGGCACGCTCCCCGGCGGCTGCGCTTTCCATCCGCGCTGCCCGCAGGCCCGGACCATCTGCAGCGAGACAGCGCCGATGCTCGAGACTATCGGCGATCATCGGGTCGCTTGCCACTTCGGACGTTCGACATGACGGCACAGGAACCTCTTCTGTCCGTCAGGGACCTGAGCAAACGCTTCGCCGTCACCGGCGGCCTGCTGGTGGCGCGCAAGATCGCCGAGGTCACCGCGGTCGCCGGCGTCTCCTTCGATGTGAAAGCGGGCGAGACGTTGGGCCTCGTCGGTGAATCGGGCTGCGGCAAATCCACTCTCGGCCGCTGCATTCTCAGGCTCATAGAGCCGAGCGGCGGCGAGACGCGCTTCCGCGGACTCGACATCAACGCGGTGAGCGCGCCCGAGATGCGCCGGCTGCGCCGCAAGATCCAGCTCGTCTTCCAGGACCCTTACGCGTCGCTCCATCCGCGCATGCGTATCGCCGACAATATCGCCGAGCCGCTGCGCATCAGCGATTTGACCGCGCCGGAGCGCAAGGCGCGCGTCGCCGAGATGCTGGAGCTGGTGCGCCTGAACCCCGAGCACGGCCGGCGTTATCCGCATGAGCTGTCGGGCGGCCAGCGTCAGCGCGTTGTCATCGCGCGCGCTCTGGCGCTCAAGCCCGAGCTTCTGGTGCTGGACGAGCCGGTATCGGCCCTCGACGTCTCCGTCCAGGCCGGCGTGCTCAATCTCCTCAAGGACATCCAGCGCGATTTCGGCACCGCTTATGTGTTCATCGCGCATGATCTCTCGGTGGTCCAGCATATCTCCGACCGGGTCGCGGTGATGTATCTCGGCAAGATCGTCGAGATCGCCGCCAAGCGGCAGCTTTATTCCGCCCCGATGCATCCCTACACGCAGGCGCTGATGTCGGCGGTTCCGCTGGCCGATCCGGAGCGTGAGAGGAAGCGCGCGCGCATCGTGCTCAAGGGCGACCTGCCGAGCCCGCTCAACCCGCCCTCCGGCTGCCGTTTCCGCACCCGATGCCCCATCGCCCAGCCCATCTGCGCGCAAGTCGAGCCCGCTCTCACCGATCGCAAGGACGGTCATCTGGTCGCCTGCCATTTTCCGAACGCCCTCGACACGAGCCTGTCGGCCAAGGCCCACGCCCCGGGAGAATTGAATGACTGAAACAAGCTTGCCCCTTGCCGGCCTCCGCGTGCTCGATCTGACCCGCGTGCTGGCCGGCCCGTGGGCGACCATGAGCCTCGCCGATCTCGGCGCCGATGTGTGGAAGATCGAGAACATCAAGGGCGGCGACGACACGCGCGCCTGGTCGGTGCCCAACTACAAAGGCGTCAGCACCTATTATCTCTGCGCCAATCGCGGCAAGCACAGCATCGCCCTCGATCTGAAGACGCCGGAAGGCCGCCAGATCGTGCTCGATCTCGCCGCCAAGGCTGATATCGTGGTGGAGAATTTTCGCGCCGGCACCAGCGAGCGTCTCGGCATCGGTTACGAGCAGATCCGCAAGCTCAATCCCGGCGTCATCTATTGCTCGATCTCGGGCTACGGACAGACGGGTCCTGAGCGCGACCGCCCGGGCTACGACTTCATCATGCAGGCCGAAAGCGGTCTCATGTCGATCACCGGCCAGGTCGATGGGCCGCCGAACCGTCTTGGCGTCGCCTTCACCGATGTCGTGGCGGGCATGACCGCTACGCAATCCATTCTCGCGGCCCTCTATCAGCGGCGCGACACCGGCCGTGGCCAGTATATCGACGTCGCCTTGCTCGATTCGACGCTCAACATGCTGGTCAATATCGGCACCGGCTATCTCAATGCCGGGGTGGAGCCGGTGCGCTACGGCAACGCCCATCCGACTGTCGTGCCCTATCAGGTCTTCGATACCGAGGGCGGTGTTTTTGCTCTCGCGGTCGGCAATGATCGCATGTTCATCGACTTCTGCGAGCAGGTGATCGACCGGCCGGAGCTGGCGCTCGATCCGCGCTTCGTGTCCTCGCATCAGCGCGCGCTCAACCGCGACGTGCTTCTTCCGCTGCTGGCGGATATCATCCAGCAACACCCTTGCGATTATTGGCTCGAGGCCTGCCACAAAGCGAGCGTGCCGGCGGGCCGCGTCAAGACCGTGGCTGAAGCACTTCAGAGCCCGACCGTCATCGAGCGCGGCGTGATCCAGAAGCTCGAGCATCCCGAGCTTGGCACCATTGCCCTCATCCGCCCGGCGCATGGCCTTGCCGCGCAAGACTCGCACCGGGCCAAGGCGCCGCCGATGCTCGGCGAGGATACGCGCATCATCTTGCGTGATGTCCTCGGCCTGGACGATCCCGCGATCGACAAGCTCGCCGCGTCGGGCGTCATTGCCTGCCGTGACAGCAGATCTCCGGTGCCGCGGCATGAGGCAGTGAAGGGAAGTGTCGTATGACCGAAGCCTATGTCATCGATGGCCTGCGCACGCCCTTCGGCCGTTATGGCGGCGCTCTCGCCTCGGTCAGGGCGGATGATCTGGCCGCACTTCCCATCGCAGCCCTGAAAGAACGTCATGCCGGCCTCGATTGGACGAAGCTCGACGATGTCATTTTCGGCTGCGCCAACCAGGCGGGCGAAGACAATCGCAATGTCGCGCGCATGGCCGCCCTTCTGGCCGGACTGCCGGCCACCGTTCCGGGTGTGACCCTCAATCGTCTCTGCGGCTCGGGCCTCGACGCGGTGGGGACCGCCGCCCGGGCGATCCGCGCCGGCGAATGCGATCTGCTGATCGCCGGTGGCGTCGAGAGCATGACCCGCGCGCCCTTCGTGATGGGCAAGGCGGAAACGGCCTTCGCGCGCGCCGCGTCCATTCATGACACCACCATCGGCTGGCGCTTCGTCAATCCGCGCATGAAGGCGCTCCATGGCGTCGACTCCATGCCGGAGACCGCCGACAATGTCGCGGCGGAGTTTGGCATCGGCCGAGCCGATCAGGATGCCTTCGCCTTGCGCAGCCAGCAGCGCTGGGCGATGGCCCAGGCCGAGCGGCGTTTCGATGCCGAGATCGTGCCCGTCACCTTGCCGCAGAAGAAAGGCGACGCCATCGTCATCACCGCTGACGAGCATCCGCGGCCGGATACGCGCCTGGACCAGCTCGCCAAGCTGAAAGGTATCAACGGGCCGGATCTCACCGTCACGGCAGGCAATGCATCGGGCGTCAATGACGGCGCCGCGGCGCTGCTGCTGGCCTCGGGCGCCCTGGCGAAATCGCTCGGCCTTCAGCCCCGCGCCCGCGTGGTCGGCATGGCGGTTGCCGGTCTCGAACCGCGCATCATGGGCTATGGCCCGGTGCCGGCGGTGCGCAAGCTGCTGCAGCGGACCGGCCTCACGCTCGACCAGATGGATGTGATCGAGCTCAACGAGGCTTTCGCGGCGCAAGCGCTTGCGGTTACGCGCGGCCTCGGCCTGCCGGATGACGCGCCGCAGGTGAACCCCAATGGCGGCGCCATCGCCATCGGCCATCCGCTCGGCGCCAGCGGCGCGCGCCTGGCCTTGACCGCCGTCAACGAGCTGCATCGCCGCGGTGGACGTTGCGCGCTGTGCACCATGTGCATCGGCGTCGGACAGGGCATCGCCCTCATTCTTGAACGGGTTTGATCTTCGACATGACAGTGAAGCTCGAAAGGCGGAACGGCATTGCCGTCGTCATCATCGACAATCCGCCGGTCAATGCGCTGGGCCGCGCCGTGCGCGAGCAATTGTGGGCGCTGGTCGGCGAACTTGATGATGACGCATCCGTCCGCGCCGTGATCCTGACCGGCGCCGGCAGATTGTTCGTCGGGGGTGCCGACATTACCGAATTCGACCGCCCCGTCGAGCCGCCGGGCCTGCCCGAGCTGATCGCCCGCATCGAAGGCGCGGCGAAGCCCTGGGTCGCGGCCATTCGAGGTGCCGCCCTTGGCGGCGGTCTCGAGATCACGCTCGGCTGCCGTTTTCGTGTCGCCACCGCCGATGCGCGCCTCGCTCTTCCCGAGACCACGCTCGGCATCATTCCGGGCGCCGGCGGCACGCAGCGCCTGCCGCGCCTCATCGGGATCGATCACGCGATCCAGGTCGTCGCGGAGAATTTGACACTCGACGCGGCGCGGGCCGTCGAGCTGGGTCTCATCGACCGGCTGCTCCCTGAGCCGCTGATCGATAGCGCCGAGGCTTTCATCCGTGAGGCGCTTGGGCGGCCTTTGCCCGAGCCCGTGTCGCACCGTCCGCTCGCCGCGATTGATCCGTCGCTTCTGCGAGAGGCCGAAACCCGTATCCGCCGGGCCGCACGCGGTGCTGCCGCGCCGCCGCTTGCATTGGCCGCGCTGCGTTTCGGTATCGAGCACGGTTTCGCCGCCGGCATGGCCCATGAACGCGCCGTCTTCCTCGACTTGCGGGCGAGCCCCGAAGCCGCGGCGCTGCGTTATCTCTTCTTCGCCGAACGCGCCGCATTGCGGCCGGCGGATCTGCGCGGCGCAACACCCTTGCCCGTTGGCCGCGTCGGCGTTGTCGGCGGCGGCACCATGGGTGTCGGCATTGCCGCGGCACTGCGCAATGCGGATATCCCCGTCGTCCTTGTCGAGCGCGACGAGACGAGCCTGGCGCGCGGCATCGACGCGCTGGCGGCGATATATCGCAGGAAGGGCAGCCTCTCTGCCGAAGACGCGGAAAGACGGATCGGAGGTGTCACCGGCGTCGTCGGATATGCGGCGCTCGCCGACTGCGATCTGGTGATCGAGGCGGTCTTCGAGGATCTCGGCGTCAAGCGCCAGGTCTTCGCCGAGCTTGGCCGCGTCTGCCGTCCCGACGCCGTGCTCGCGACGAACACCTCCTATATTGACCCGCGTCTGATCGCCGAAGGCTTGCCGGAGCCCGGGCGTTTCATCGGCCTGCATTTCTTCAGCCCGGCGCAAGTCATGAAGCTTCTGGAGATCGTGCCGACGCCGGCGACGCGCCCGGAGGTGCTGGCGACGGCCTTCGATCTCGCCCGCAGGCTGGCCAAGATCCCAGTGCGCTCCGGGATTTGTGACGGCTTCATCGGCAATCGTATCATGCGCCGCTATCGGACCGAGGCCGAGCAGCTTCTCCGCGACGGCGTCGCCGCAGCCGATATCGATAGGGCGATGCGCGGCTTCGGCTTCGCCATGGGGCCGTTCGAGATGCAGGACATGGCGGGCCTCGATATCTCTTTCCTTTATCGCGAGGCGGCGCGGGCGAGAGGCGAGGCCATGCCCGAAACGCCGGGCGATCTCCTGGTGCGCGCCGGGCGCAAGGGCCAGAAGACCGGCGGCGGCTGGTATGATTATGCCCCGGGCGACCGTACGCCGCAGCCTTCGGCGGAAGCCGCCCGCATCCTGGCGCCGATGCTGGCGCCACCGCGGACCCTTGCCCCGCAGGCAATTGTCGAACGTCTTCTCACCGCCATGGCGGCCGAGGGGCAGGCGATCCTCGCTGAAGGCATAGCAGCCATCCCTACGGACATTGATCTTGTCGAGGTGCACGGCTACGGCTTCCCCCGCAGGCGCGGCGGACCGATGTTCCAGGCGTCCCGCGCGGCCAACCGAATTCAAGACGGGAAGTGAAATGACGAATTACTCCGATACGCAGCTCTTCATCGATGGCGCCTGGCGCCCGGCCACAGGCGGCCGCACCATTCCCGTCGTCAATCCCGCAACCGCGCAAGCGATCGGCAAGGTTGCCTGGGCCGACAAGAGCGATCTCGATGCGGCCCTTGCCGCCGCGGCGAAGGGCTTCGAGGTCTGGCGCAGGATGTCGGCCTATGACCGCGCCAAGCTCATGCGCCGCGCCGCCGACAATCTGCGCGCCCGGGCCGAAGAGATCGCCGTCATGATGACGCTGGAGCAGGGCAAGCCGCTCGCCCAGTCGCGCATGGAGACGCTCGCCGCCGCCGATATCATCGACTGGTTCGCCGGCGAGGCGCCGCGCGCTTACGGGCAGGTGATTCCGGCGCGCGCTCCCGACGTCGTCCAGATGACCCTCAAGCTTCCCGTCGGTCCGGTCGCCGCCTTCACGCCGTGGAACTTCCCCATCAACCAGGTGGTGCGCAAGATGTCGGCGGCGCTCGCCGCCGGCTGCTCGATCATCGTCAAGGCGCCGGAAGAGACGCCGGCCTCGCCCGCCGCTCTCATCAAGGCCTTCGCCGATGCTGGCATACCGGCGGGTGTCGTCAATCTGGTCTACGGCGTGCCGGCCGAGATCTCCGAATATCTCATCCCGCATCCGGTCATTCGCAAGATCAGCTTCACCGGCTCGACGCCGGTCGGCAAGCAGCTGGCTGCGCTGGCGGGCCTGCACATGAAGCGCGCCACCATGGAGCTCGGCGGGCATGCGCCGGTGATCGTTGCCGACGATGTCGACGTCGAATCGGTGGTCGGCATGATGGTGGCCAACAAGTTCCGCAATGCCGGGCAGGTCTGCGTCTCGCCGACGCGTTTCCTGGTCCAGGAGCGCATTGCCGATGAATTCACCGACCGCTTCACCGCCGGCGCCAAGGCGATCCGCGTCGGCGACGGCCTCAAGGCCGATGTCGACATGGGCCCGCTCGCCAATGACCGCCGCATTCCCGCACTTGAGTCGCTCATCGGCGATGCGGTGGCGAATGGCGCGCGCCTGACGACCGGCGGTCGCCGCATCGGCAATGAAGGCTGGTTCTTCGAGCCGACGGTCCTGGCCGACGTGCCGGTGAAGGCGCGCATCATGAATGAGGAGCCTTTCGGGCCGGTCGCGGTGATCAATCGTTTCGACACGCTCGATGAGGCGATTGCGGAAGCGAACCGGTTGCCCTTCGGCCTCGCGGCTTTCGCTTTCACCCGCAACAGCGCCACCGCCACGCGTTTCGGCAACGAGATCGAAGCCGGCATGACGACGATCAATCATCTGGGCCTTGCGCTGCCGGAAGTTCCCTTCGGCGGTATCAAGGATTCGGGCCACGGCACCGAAGGCGGCTCGGAAGCCCTCGATGCCTATTTCGATACCCGCCTCGTCACCCGCAAGGGTTGATCTTTAGTGAGTAAGCTCATCGGACGCTGGGTGGCTATCGGTCCGATGCGCAAAACAACGAATTGGTGCGCCGGTGCGATTCTAAGGGACGCCCGGCGCTCCCATTCAACAGGACCTTAAATCGCCGTCCTGCTACCCCTTACAACGGGACACGGCATTCTATAAGCTGACCGGGGGGAGAGCGCCCGGATGGTCATCAACAGAGCGAATATGTTGCAAGGCTTGTACCTTGGCGTAATTGGCGGCCTTTCGCTGGTCATTGTCGGTTTCTGCGCTTGGATGCTGCTTCCGTATCTAATGCCACTTGCGCCGGCCAAGGCCGGATATGACGAGTTTCGCGTATCGCCCGTCAACGCGGTCATGGTGAGCAACTTGATTGTGTCGGTATCAACTCTATTGGTATTCGTCACAACCTATTGGAGGCTTCGGCGTAACATGCGCATGAACTTGCCGGCCTGGATTAGGGTTGCAATGTTCGCGCTGGGTGCCTCGGTTACCGCTAACGTGGGCCTTTTGGCCTATCTCTGGGCTCAGTCATGGACTTGAGAACAAGGCGCTTCAAAAGATGCCGCCTTTGCGACGGCGCGAAAGAGCCGGCGCTTTGCGTTAAACCTGCGGCGGCTTGCGCCGGAAGAATTTGGTGATCGCGCCGCCACCCACCGCGATGGCGATGAGGATCACTTTCCAGAATTTGGCGAGCGCCAGGCCGATCACCGCGAAGAGACCGAGCTTCTTCGCCGCCGCCCCGCCGATCAACGCCGCGAGGCCGAATTCGGCCAGGCGGTCGGTCGAGGCATTGTAGTCCGTGTAACGCTGGCCGAGTTTGTAATCGAGCGCCGCCAGCAGCGCGCCGGCATGTTTCTTGTCGTCGGCGATGGTGTCCTCGCCGGTCACCAGATTGAGCTCGAAATAGCCCTGCCGCCCCAGCGCATAGGTATTGTAGTTGATCGTCGCCGCATTGGTGGTGCCGCGATCGCGCGCCAGGATGGACCACACCAGGCGATGGGTTGCTTCGTCATAGGCTGGCCTCTCGGCCCAGCCGACGACGTCGAAGGGCGGAATGCCGCGTTCGGCGCGCGTCCTGTTGTCGATTTCGGTGCCATCCTTCAGCGATTGCAGCAGGTCGTCGGCATTCCAGGTCTTGGCGTCTTCATCGGCGATATGGCCGCTGTCGGTGTAGCTGACCGTCGCGAACCAGAAGGGATCCTGCTTCGGGATGATGAGGCCGAGGAAGTTCTCATTGGTCGTGTTGCCCAGCGCCCGCATGAAGGCCGACGCTTCGGCGACCGGAATGAAGCTGTAGGAATCGGAAAGGCGGATCGTCGCGAGATCGCGCAGCGCCACATCGGCGGGACCGTTGGTCGCCGCCTTCACCGCCGCGACATAGGCCCGCTCGATTTCGGCTTGCGCCGGCGTCTGCGGACTGTCCTGCGCCAGGGCGCCCGGAAGCCAGAGGAGGGCGAGAACGAGTAGGGCAAGCAGGCGGGGAAGGCGCAAAGTCATGGCGATCACATGCTTCCGGTTGCACTTCGAAACGATGCGAAGTGGTAGCACGTTACGGAAATTTGAATCAACGACGAAGCGCAAAGCCGGCGCAGTCCTGCCACGGCGGCATCGTCCTGCCACAGGCGGGACTCGCAAGGGCTTGGGACAGGGAGAAATCCCTACCGCGTGGTCGCTCTGATGAGAGTTTCCCTGGCTGACGTCAGATGCGCCCGGCAGGCGAGTTCGACCATGGCGCGACTGCGGCTGAGAAGCGCCTCGATATAGGTCAAATGTTCCCGGATGGCGACCTCGTTGCGTTGCCTTTCGTCACGTTTATTCCACTGATAGTGGTAGTGAAAGATCAATGTGATGATGTCGTAAAAGTCGTCGATGAACCGGTTGGACCGCGCCGAATTGATGAGCCGGTGAAACCGATTGTCGAGGTCGGAAAAATCATGATAGCGCCGATCGATCTCACTCAGCAGCGACAAATGCTCTTCGCGCAATGCCTCGATCTGGCGCCAAAGCGGGGAGTCGTCGGAAAGCGCGGCGAAGGCCATCGCCGATCTCAGCTCGAACATCTCGCGGATCTCGAACAGCTCCAGTGCGAAGCTCGTCGTAAAGCCCTTGAAATCCCAGCCGGCATTCGGCCGCCTCTCGATGAGGCCGAACCGCTGGAAGCGATTCAGGAATTCGCGAATGCTGGTCGTTGCCACTCCAAACTGACGCGCCAGTTCGAGTTCGTTGATGGTCGTTCCTGGTCGCGCATTGTCTCGAAGCATCCATTCCATGAAGCCCTTCTCCACTTGCGCCGATAGTGGAACGGTTTCAGCCTCCGCGAAACGCCGGCTCGTTGCGATCGCGGATCGAACATGGCGTTGTCGACCGCTCCCATTGACGCCGCCTTGTTCGGCCAGCATCGCCAGGACCTTGCGTACCGTCGTCCGGCTCACATTGAGCCTGACGCTCAAGGCGTTTTCCGACGGCAACGCGTCCCCGTCGCGGAGTCCTGCAATCAGATCCAGAGTGTCATTGAAGGCGCGCTTGAAGACGGTATCGGTTTTCATATCGTCAGCTTCCTCGGTCATCTGGCTTTTAATCCATAAAAAACAAATTGACCAAGCGATAGTTATTGGCTTTTGTCCATAATAAACCAAACTCGTGAAGATCATGGACAAGGCACGATGGCTGAACAACCAGAAATGGCTGTGCTCAGATCGGGAGGCGATCGCCCTTTTGCCAGGGCATCCGTCATTCCTCTCGCTTTGCGCCTGCTGAGCATCGGCCCCGTGCTGATCCTCGTTCTCCTGGCTGTCCTCTTCAGCCTGTTGACCCCGAATTTCCTCAAGCCCGGCAATCTTGGCAACATTGCCGCCCAAACGGCTGTCATCGCGATCGTGGCGATCGGTCAGCATCTCGTCATCCTGACCAGAGGCATCGATCTTTCGGTGGGAGCAAATCTGGCCCTGGCGACGGTTATCGGCGGCCTGGTCTTTCGCTCATTCGATTCGGCAATATTGGTGATGCTGGCGATGCTTCTGAGCGGCTCGGCCGTGGGAGCGGTCAACGGCCTCGTCTATGTATTCGGCCGCCTGCCGCATCCCTTCATCATCACGCTCGCCAGCCTCAGCATCTGCAGAGGGCTCGCTCTCGAATTGGCGATCGGCCATACCACCATGCGCGGCATGCCCGAATTGATCACGACGATCGGCGGCGCCGCGACTTTCGGCATTCCCAACTCGCTCTTTGTGGTGCTCATCGTTACAGGCCTCGCCGTGCTCATGGCCAAGGCCATGGTGTGGGGCCGTTGGATCTACGCGGTTGGCGGCAATCCTCAGGCTGCGTTGGGAATGGGCATTCCCGTCAGGGCCGTCCTGGTCTCGACCTATGTGATATCCGGTCTGTGCGCCGGTATTGGTGCCATCATGTTGGCGGGGCGGACGGCGGCAAGCTCGCCCCTTTACGGCAACCTGCTTGAGCTCGACACGATTGCGGCTGTCATTATCGGCGGCGCGAGTTTCCTTGGCGGCCGCGGCCATATCGGCCACGCCCTCGTCGGCGCGGTGATGATCGGTGTGATCCGCAACGCCCTGAACTTGCTGAATGTTGACGTGTTCTTCCAGATGATAGCGCTTGGGCTCATCATTGTGATGGCGGTTGAAGCGGACGTATTGCGCAATCATCTGGAGGCCCGGGCGCGGGTCCTTCAGGCCGCGAGGGTCCAATGACAGAGGCTCCCGCCGCGCCAGTGCTCGCGGTCCGCCATGCCCAGAAGCATTTCGGCGCCGTTCATGCCTTGAAGGATGTCAGCATCGAGGCCTATCGCGGCGAGGTGCTGGCTCTGCTGGGCGACAATGGCGCCGGCAAGTCGACGCTCGTGAAATGCATCAGCGGCATTCACCCCCTGGACGAGGGCGAGATCGCGCTTGATGGCCAGGTCGTCGCCATCCGCTCGCCGGCGGCTGCGCGCCGCGTCGGTGTCGAGACGGTCTACCAGGATCTGGCGCTTTTCGACAACCTGACGCCGGCCCAGAACTTCTATTGCGGCCGCGAGATCGCTTTTCCCGCGTGGCTTCCGCAAGGGCTTCGTTTCCTCCGCGGCCGCGCCATGGATCAGGAGGCGGCGGCGGTCATCGAACGCCTCAAGGTCAAACTGCCGAAATTCGATGCGCCGGTGGCCCTGATGTCCGGTGGTCAACGCCAGGCGATAGCGGTGGCGCGTGCGACTGTTTTCGCGCGCAAGGTCGTGATCCTCGATGAGCCGACTGCCGCTCTTGGCGTGCGCGAGTCGCGCAAGGTTCTCGATCTGATCGTGCAACTGCGTGCCGAGGGCAACGCTGTAATCCTCATCACTCACAATATGGAGCATGTGATCGAGCTTGCCGACCGCGCAGTCGTCCTGCGCCAGGGCCGAAAGGTCGGTGAAATGAAACCCGATCGCGACAACCAGCGCAAGCTGGTCGCGCTGATCGTCGGCGCGGAAGTCTAGAGCATGATCCGGAAAAGTGCGAAGCGGTTTTCCGGAAAGATCATGCGCAAAAGATTGAGATAAAGCGCGATGGCGACACTTCCTAACGCCATCACGCTTTAGAGCCATTTCGCTGTCCTGTTGGCCGGCGAGACAAGGGTCGTTTCATGACGGAGCGATCCAGATAGGGAGGAGAAGCATGAGACTGACAAGACTGTTGGGAGGGCTGGTGCTGGCTGCTGCGATCGCCAGTCCCGCGCTGGCCGACGAGAAGATCAAGATCGGCTTTATCACCAAGTTCCCGGTGCCTTTCTTCACAATCATGGAGGATGCGGCCAAAGCCTATGCCAAGGCGCATCCCGAAGTGGAGATCACTTTCGGCCAGGGTACTTCCGCGACAGACATCGAGGGGCAGATCGCGCTCATCGAATCCATGGTGACGCAAGGCGTCAAAGGCATCGCCTTGACGCCGGTCGATCCGACCGTGGCTGCGGCGCTGGACAAAGCCATAGCGGCGGGCGTGAAAGTCGTCCTGATGGACAACAACATTCCCGACTGGCAGGGCCGCACCGCTCTGGCAACGACCGACAACTACAATGCCGGCAAGATCGCCGGTGAGTATCTGAAATCGGTGCTCAAGGAGGGCGACACGCTCGGCATCCTCGAGGGCGTGCCGGGTGTGCCGGCGCTCGATGATCGGGTCAATGGCATGCTGGAGGGGCTCAAGGGCGTCAATGTGAAGATTGTCGGCCGCGGCACCACCAAATGCACGGAAGAACTCGGGATCAGCGTCGCTGAAGACCTGCTGACCGCCAACCCGCATCTCAAGTCGATCTATGCGGCCTGTGGCCCGCCGGCAGCAGGTGCAGCCCAGGCGATCAAGAATGCCGGCATTGCCAATGACGCGATTGTGCTTGTGGGCTTCGACTTCTGTTGTGGCGAGGAGGAGGCCCTGACGGCCGGAATAGAAGATGCGTCCGTGGCGCAATTCCCGGCCAAGATGTCTGAGCGTGGGGTTGAAGCTCTGGTCAAGGCTATCCGCGGTGAAAAGGTGGAATCGCTCATCGACTCGGGCGCGGCCTTGGTCACCAAGGAAAACATGGCGCAGTTCAAGTGAGGTGAGCGAGGGGGCCGGATATGACCGGCCTCCTCATTTTCAATTCAATGGCCGGCAGGTAGCAAGTGCAACTCACGGAAACTCTCGTCTGTATCGCACCCGGGACGCTGCGGCTGGAGAAGCGGTCGGTCCCCCGCGACGTTCCAGGCCATGTGCTTGTTCGTCCGCGCCGGATCGGTATTTGTGGCACCGACTATCATATCTACGAGGGTAAGCATCCGTTCCTCCAATACCCCCGCGTGATGGGGCATGAGCTCGCGGTTGAGGTCGTTGAGGCTTCCGCGGAATGCGACGTCGCACCGGGCGAGATCTGTGTCGTCAATCCGTATCTATCCTGCGGACGATGTATCGCCTGTCATGCCGGCAAGCCGAACTGCTGCGTGAGCATATCGGTCCTCGGCGTTCATCAGGACGGCGGCATGGCGGGTCTGCTGTCGATCCCGGTGGGAAATCTCATTCGAGCGCGCGGCCTGAGTCCCGACGAGTGCGCCGCGGTTGAATTCCTGGCGATTGGTGCTCATGCGGTGCGCCGCGGCACGGTGGCCGGCCGCGATAATGTCCTGGTGGTCGGTGCGGGGCCGATCGGCCTCGGCGTGGCCCTTTTTGCCCGTCTCGCCGGAGCCAGCGTCACCGTCTACGATCGTGATGTGGAACGGGTCTCGGTTGCCCAGGCTATCGCCGGTGCGACCCCCTTGATCGCGCAGGGCGATGTCTCGCAAGCTGTGTGGGCCCACACGAATGGTGATGGTTTCGATGTTGTTTTCGACGCAACGGGCAATGAGAGAGCCATGCAACAGGGATTCGACTTTGTCGCCCATGGCGGCCGGTACGTCCTGGTCAGCGTGGTCACGGGGCAGATCACTTTCATGGATCCGGTTTTCCATCGCAAGGAAATGACGCTCCTGGGAAGCCGCAACACCACATCCGAAGATTTTGAGCAGGTCATCGCCGCCATCCATGATCGCACTGTTCCAGTGGCGCGGCTGGTCACGCACCGGACAGATCTTGCGGGTGCGATCCGTAATATCCCCATATGGGCAACTGAAAAGTCGGGGCTCATCAAGGCCCTTATCGAAATTGACTGACGCCCGCACAACTGCGCGTCTCTCGGCCGGTTGCAATTCTGTCCGGCTGCCATATGACCGCTCGCGCGTCATTCCCGGCATCGTGCATCTTGGCGTTGGTGCGTTTCATCGGGCTCATGTCGCCGTCTACATGGACGAGATCCTGAAACGTGAGTCCTCCTGGGGGATCATCGGCGCCTCACTCCGCCGATCCGACACGCGCAATGCCCTTGCACCGCAGGATTTTCTCTACACCGTTGTCGCGCGCGATGGCGCCGCCGCGACGATGCGGGTTATCGGGTCTCTCTTGGATGTTCTGGATGCCCGTAACCAGACTCGTGAGCTTATCGCGGCAATGATTGACCCGCGCATCCGTATCGTTTCACTCACGATTACGGAGAAGGGCTATTGTCACGATCCGGCGACAGGCGCGCTCGATCCAAGCCATCCGGACATCCTCCACGACCTTGCAAATCCAACGGCCCCGGTCAGCGCTCCTGGTCTCTTGGTCCGGGCGCTCGAATTGCGCAGGGCGGGCGGTATTCCTCCCTTTACGGTTCTCTGTTGCGACAATCTGCCGGCCAATGGTGAAACGACGGCCCGGGTCGTCGGATCATTCGCACGTCTTCGTGACCCCGGGCTGGCCGACTTCATTGCCGGCGAGGTGGCGTTTCCGTCATCCATGGTGGATAGGATCGTTCCGGCCACGACGGATGACGATCGAAGGCTCGTCTGCGAGACCATCGGGTTCCACGATGCCTGGCCAGTCGTGACCGAGCCCTATTCGCAATGGGTGATCGAGGATCGATTCCCTGCTGGGAGGCCGCATTTTGAGGCCGTGGGCGCCCAACTCGTGAAGGACGTGCGGCCATACGAGCTCATGAAGTTGCGCCTCCTGAACGGCAGCCACTCGACGCTCGCCTATCTCGGCTACCTGGCCGGATATGAATTCGTCAGCCAGGCGATCGCCGAGCCCGCTTTTCGGACACTGATCGACGAGCTTATGACCGAAGAGGTCATGGAAACACTTCCCCCCAGTGTCGGAGATCTCTCCGGTTATCGTGCCGCATTGCTGCAGAGATTTGCCAACCCCGCCCTGAAGCATCGTACCTGGCAGATCGCAATGGACGGAAGTCAGAAGCTGCCTCAGCGATTGCTGGGCACGATCCGCGACCGCCTCGCGCGCGGCAAGTCGATTGCGCGCGCTGCGCTCGGCGTGGCGGGATGGATGCGCTATGTCGCCGGCGTTGATGAACAAGGTCGCCGGATCGACGTCCAGGATCCCTTGGCGAAGCGGTTCAGGGCAATTGCCGACGAGGCGGAGGGTTTGCCCGCCAGCTATGTCGACGGCATGCTTCGCGTGTCGGAAGTCTTCGGTGATGAGCTGGCGGAGAACCAAATCTTGCGCGAGAATCTCACCGTCCACCTTGCGTCACTGTACCGGCACGGCGCGCTGCAGACAGTTCGCAATGTATTCGGTGCCGGGCATTAGCTCGATCTTGCCGCTGTTTTATGGGCAGAGAGGAGCGGCAGCCGGCGAGCCTACTTGTATTGCGATCGGCGCGGGAAGTATCAGTATTTGCCTGTCAAGCTGAAAGCGCGGGATAGCCGGTACAACCGAAGCTCGCCGAGATCTGGGCAGCTGTCTCGATCAACGGGCCGCGCAGTTTTTCCAGTTTCGCGTCGTCGAAATGGAAGGCGGGCCCCGAGATCGTGATGGCGCCCATCAGGCGATCTTCCGCATCGAAGACGGGACAGCTCAATGATGCCGTCAGGCTGTCGCCGATCTTGCTGGTGAAGATGGGCGCTTTCGGCCAGCGGTCTCGCACCTCCGCGAACTCGGTCAGCACCCGGCCCGTGGCGCTCTTGTCCAACGGAAGAACGCTGCCGGGTACGATGGCGTCACGCAGGGAGCTTACGGGATCGATGCGGGCGACGCAGACGCGCGAATAGCCCTCACTGATATAGAAGGACGCGCTCTCTCCGGTATCGCTAGCCAGCTGGCTGAGAAAGGGAACGACGTGATCATCGAGCCGCAGCGCCGTGCGGAAGACCATTGCCAGTGTGAGAACGGCGGGGCCGAGTGAGTAGCGCCCGTCGGACAGCCGTCTGACGAAACCTGCCCGCTCCAGAGAGGCGGCGATGCGCAACACCGTCGTCTTGTGAAGCTGCGACCGCGCCGCCCAGGTCGCGAGGGTCAATCCCTCTTCCTGCGGGCGGAACGCCGCCAGCAAGGCGATCGACCTGTCGACTGCGATAACTCCGTCGTGCCCCATATTCTTCTTATCCCTTGTCCTGCCGAGGCTGAGCGCCGGCGACTCATGCGCCGGCGCTTGACGCCGATCCGTCATGTCTATATGGAAGTTTCATTATAAGCAATAGAGTTGCTCACAATGAAACGGTATAAATGATAATGCAGGATGTTCGCTTTCTCTCCTTCAACGGTAAGGTGGTTCCCTTTTCAGATGCGCGGGTTCACGTCCTCACCCCAGGGTTCAAATATGGCGCGGGCGTCTTTGAGGGAATTCGAGCCTATCGCCGGCATGGCGGCGGCCTGAATCTGCTTCAGCTGCACAGCCATCTTGATCGGCTGGGCTTCTCCATGAAGGTCATGCGCATGGAAGGAGGCCCCGGCGCGCCCGAGATCGAAGCCGCCATCCGCGCTCTGATCAGCGCGAACGAGTTCGATACCGATCTGCATATCCGTGTCCTGGCCTGGGTTGACGGGCAAGGTGATATCGCTTCCACCGGCCCTGTCGACTGGGCTGTCGCGGCGCTGCCGCGGTCGATCAATCCGAAAGTGACATCCGGGCTTCATGTTTCCATCGCCTCCTGGCGGCGCCTCGGCGACAATGTGATGCCGCCGCGCGTCAAGGCCACGGCGAACTACAATTCCGGGCGGCTGGCCAGCCTCCAGGGGCAGGCGGATGGCTATGACAATGTCCTCCTGCTGACCGAGTCGGGAAAGGTGGCCGAGTCGCCTTTGTCCTGCTTCTTCATGATCCGCGACGGCGTGCCCGTCACGCCGAGCGTCACTTCCGGCATTCTCGAAAGCCTGACGCGTCGGGCATTGATTTCCCTGTTCCAGGAGCGGTTTGGGCTGACCGCGGTCGAGCGCGAGATCGACCGCACCGAGCTCTATGCCGCGGAAGAGGCCTTTCTGTGCGGCAGCGGTGCGGAGATCCAGCCCATCATCAGCGTCGACCGCCTGCCGGTCGGGACTGGCGCACCGGGACCTCTCACCAGAAATCTTCAGGCCGCCTTCTTCGCGAATGTGCGGGGTGAGAATGCCTCCTGGCAGCACTGGCTGACGCCGGTTCAGGGCAGAGAGATGGCGGCTACCTGAACGGATCCAAAATCATCGGCGGATCGCCTCCGCGGAACTGAAACGAGGAAAATCGAATATGTCCGATAAGAAGTCTTTGCTGGTTGTCGCGGCTCATGTGGGCGACTTCGTCTGGCGCGCCGGCGGCGCCCTGGCGCTGCATGCGCGTCAGGGAATCCGCACCGGCGTCGTGTGTCTCACTTACGGCGAGAACGGCGAATCCGGCGCCATCTGGAATACGCCCGGCATCACGCGCGACGAGGTCAAGCGGGTCCGCCGGGAAGAAGCCTCCGCTGCCGCCGGAATTCTCGGCGCCGAGATCGAGTTTTTCGACATCGGCGACTATACGATCAGGCCCGATGCGGCGTTGGTCCGCCGTCTGTCGACACTCATCCGCGCCTGGAACCCGACCGTCCTCATCACTCATCCACTCGTCGATCCGACGAATGTCGATCACCCACGCACGGCGGCGCTGACCATCGAGGCCCGGATGATGGCACAGGCGCCGGGCCACGGCGCCGACAATATCGAAGCGCCTCAAGTCTTTTCCTTCGAGCCGCATCAGCCGGAGCTTTGCGAATTCAATCCGAACACATTTCTCAATATCACGGATGTTTGGGAGACGAAGCTCGCCGCCTTCCACTGCCTGAAGACGCAGAAGGCGGTATGGGACTATTACGAGCGCGTTGCGTTGCAGCGTGGCGCCCAGGCGGGCCGGCGGTCGACGCGTCAGATCCGCCATGCCGAAGCCTATCAGCGCCTGTTCCCCCACACGCTCGAGAGCTTGATATGAGCGGGGATCAGGCGCATCTCCTGCACGGCACGCCGGGCTTCTGCATCCGGCCGGCGATCGAGCGTCCTGCGGCGGACACCTTGCGCGCGCTTGCGGCCTTTCCAGTCGCTCTCGTCGGCGACGGGCTCGGGCGACGCGCCATTCTGTCGGAAGCCATCAAGCCGTTGCGCGGGGATGTCAGGCTGGTCGGTCCGGCCATCACCGTCGAGGTCCCGCCGGGCGACAATCTGATGATTCATGCCGCGCTCCGCGTCGCGCGGCCCGGCGACGTACTCGTCGTCGATGCGCGAGGCGATCTCAATTTTGGTCTGTGGGGCGGCATCCTGACCGCACAGGCCAAGGCGCAGGGCCTTGCCGGCCTGGTGATCGACGGCGCCATCCGCGACAGCGAGGAACTGGCGGCGAGCGATTTTCCGATCTTCTGCCGGGGCGTCTGCCCGCGCGGCGGTGACAAGAGCGGCCCTGGCCAGGTGAATTTGCCCATCTCGATCGCCGGCGTCGCGGTGCAGCCGGGCGATGTGATCCTTGGCGACGCCGACGGCGTCCTCATCGTTCCTCGGGACGCACTTGCGACCGCGATAGACGGCGCCGGCAGGCGCGAGGCGGTCGAAAAGAAACGTCTCGCGCAAATCGCTGCCGGGCGGCCGGGCGCCGACTGGCTCATCCCCGCTTTGCGGGCGGCAGGCGTGCTCGACGCCACGGCCGATCTCTAATGAATAGAACAACTGGGAGGACTATCATGCCTGCAAAGCTCATCAGAGCTCTTCTGCTTTCGCTCAGCCTTGGATGCGTGAGCCTGACTCCGGCCTGGGCCGGCGATCTCACTGTCGGCATCGCGAGCAACGTCACATCTCTCGATCCGCATTTCCACTATCAGAATCCCAACAGCAACATCGCGGCGCAGATCTTCGACAGGCTGATCGCTCAGGACGAACACCAGCGGCTGGTGCCGGCCCTCGCCGAATCCTGGCGCGCCGCCGATGACAAGACCTGGGAATTCAAGCTGCGCAAGGGCGTGCTCTTCCACGACGGGTCCGAATTCACTGCGGATGACGTGGTCGCCTCGATCAACCGGATACCCAAGGTCCAGAATTCACCATCGTCCTACGCCGCTTTCACCAAGCACATAGCGGCGATCTCCGTCGTAGATCCGCATCTGATCCGCATCACCACCGATCAGCCCTGGCCGCTTCTGCCCACCGATCTGTCGGTGATCTTCATCGTCAACAGGAAATTTGCCGACGCGCCGACCGCCGCCTTCAACTCCGGGGAAGCCGCGATCGGCACCGGTCCGTTCAAGTTCCGCGGCTACCGGCCAGGCGAGATCATCGAGCTCGACCGCAACGACAAATATTGGCAGCCGCCGGCCGAATGGGAGCATGTCACCTTCCGGATCATGCCGAGCGATGCCGGGCGGGTGGCGGCCTTGCTGGCCGGCGATGTCCAGGTGATCGATCAGGTTCCGACCGCCGACTTACCGAAATTGCGCGAGAACGCCGAACTCGCGCTGCATCGCGTCGCCTCCAACCGCGTCGTCTTTTTCTATCTCGATCAATATCGCGACGACAGTCCCTTCGTGATGGCGAAGGATGGCAGTCACCTCGCCGGAAATCCCTTGAAGGACCTGCGCGTGCGCCGTGCCATCTCGCTGGCGATCAACCGGGTAGCCATCGCCGAACGTCTGTTCAATGGCGAGGCCAATCCGGCCGGCAATCTCCTGCCGCCCGGCGGCTATGGCGTTTCCGATCGTCCGGTGGATCCTTATGACCCTGAAGCGGCCAAACGCCTTCTTGCCGAAGCCGGCTATGTGGAGGGATTCAAGTTGACGATACACGCGCCGAGTGATCGTTATCCTCGGGCCGAGCAGGTGGTTCAGGCGGTTGCTGCCATGCTCCAGCGCATCGGCATCGCGACGGCGGTCGAGGTCATGCCCTGGGCTACCTATGCCGGCCGCGCCAGTGCGCCGAACTACGCCTTCTCGGCGCCGCTAGGCAGCTGGGGCGGTGGCACCGGTGAAATCTCCGACACGCTGCGCTCGGTGATCGTCACCGCTGATCCGGCCCGCGGGACAGGTGGCGCCAATCGCGGTCGCTACAGCAACTCGACCGTCGACGGCGCGGTCGCCCAGGCGATGAGCACCTTGTCGAGCGACGAGCGCGAAGCTTATCTGGTCACCGCGTCGGACGCCGCGATGCAGGATCAGGCGATCGTCCCACTCTATTTCCAGGTCAATCTGTGGGCCAGCCGAAAGGACCTTACCTATCGCGCCCGTGCCGATGAGGCGACACTCGCCATCGACGTCAAAAAAGTCGCGCCGTGAGAGTTCCATCCGCAGCGCCGGCCGACCGACTTGCCGTCCTCAACGTGTTCGGCAAGGGCGATCTTGGTGGCAATCCGGTGGCGGTGCTGCGCGACCCGCCTCGCCGGGTGACGGACGATCTGCCCGCGCTGGCGCGGCGTCTGGAGATGAGTGTCGTGGTCGTGACGAATGGGTGGACCATGCGTTTTGCTTCTACGGCATCGGAACTCTCGATGTGCGGTCATGGCTGCCTGGGCGCGGCTTGGCTCCTCGCGGGTGACGCGGCCGCACCGGCGCCCATGATGTTGGATACGCCGGCAGGCCTGATTGCCTGCCGCGCGCGTGACGGCTTTCGGGTGTCGATCGGCCTCCCTTCCGGCGGGATCGTGCCCGTCCCGGATGCGATGTCGCGCCGCCTCGTCCAGCAGGCATTGAATCTGGAAGCCGGCGATATGCATGATCTCGATCTGCTGACGGCTGGAAGGTTGCGGCCCAAGACGCTCGTTCCGTTGAAGAGCGCGCGTTCCTTGGAGACGCTGTCCGTCCGGCCCGATCTCGTGCGCGAGGTTTGTGTGCAGCTGAACTCAACGGGTCTTTACCCCTTTGCACCGGCTGCGGCGGGGTCGCCTGTTTTTGTCGCCCGCCAGTTTCCGGCGTCGGGCGGCGAGGATGCGGCGACAGGCACGGCCGCCGCCGCCTTGATGTGCGGCCTCCGCCATTGGAGATCGGAAAGGCTGGGCATGCCCCGCGCGCTGTGTATCGAGCAGGGAGAGCAGATGGCCCGGCCGTGCCGCCTCATCGTGGAGGCCGATGCGCCGGAAGAAGGAGATGGGCGCGTCTGGCTGAGCGGCCATGTCGCCCGCAATGCCGCTTGGCAAGAAGAGGCGACATGGCAGTCTATCTGATCCGTCGTCTCTATCAGGCGTTGCTCGTCGTCATCGTCATGGCGTGCGTCGTGTTCGTCTCGGTTTACGCCATTGGCGACCCGGTCGCCATCTTGGCGAGCCCGGATGCGGACCAGCAGGAGCTTGCCGCCATCAGCGCGCGCCTGGGCCTCGATCGGCCGCTCTGGGAGCAGTTCGGCTTCTTTCTATGGAATGCGCTTCATGGCGACCTCGGACGCTCCTTCGTCTACAACGAGCCGACGCTGAGCCTCATCCTGAGTCGGCTCCCGGCGACGCTCGAGCTCGCTTTGGCGGCGCTCATCCTGGCGGTCGGCATCGGTGTGCCGCTCGGCCTCTATGCCGGTCTCAAGCCGAGCTCGCTCGGCGGACGCGCGATCATGAGCGGTTCGGTCCTCGGCTTCAGCTTGCCGAATTTCTGGCAAGGCCTGATGCTGGTTCTCGTCTTTGCCGTCTTTCTGGGCTGGTTGCCGGCGGGTGGCCGGGGAAAGACCACCAGTCTCTTCGGGCTGGAGGTCAGCTTCCTGACGGTGGACGGCTTGCAGCACCTCATCCTGCCGGCGCTCAATCTGGCGCTCTACAAGACGGCGCTGGTGATCCGCCTCACACGGGCGGGGGCGCAGGAGGCCATGCACCAGGATTATGTGCGTTTCGCGCGCGCCAAGGGGCTCGGTCCGGCGCGCATCATCGGCGTGCATGTCCTGAAGAACATTCTCATTCCCGTCGTCACGGTGCTCGGGCTCGAATTCGGGTCCATGATCGCCTTCGCCGTGGTGACCGAGACCGTGTTCGGCTATCCGGGCATGGGCAAGCTCCTCATCGATTCCATCAACCGGCTGGATCGCCCGGTGATCGTCGCCTATCTGATGCTGATAGCGGTCCTATTCGTTCTCATCAACCTGCTCGTCGATCTCATCTACGCGCTCATCGATCCGCGCGTTCGCTTGGCGGATATGTAGCATGACGGAACACACGGCATCCCACGTGCGCGTCGACCGCGGCGAAAGCCTGTTGGTCAGGCAGGCCAAGGCTTTCCTTGCCGTTCCTTCCGGGATCATCGGCCTGGCCATACTGTTGCTCATTGTCGCGCTCGCCGTCGCCGCTCCCGTGATCACGGTGCAGAACCCCTATGATCTGATGCAGCTCGACATCCTGGACGGTATGCTGCCACCCGGCGCGATCTCGCCTTCCGGCGCCCATTACTGGCTCGGCACCGACGAGCAGGGGCGGGACATGCTCTCGGCCATTCTCTACGGCATGCGTATCTCGCTCGGCGTCGGCCTCATCGCCACCGTCCTGGCCGGCGCCCTCGGCGCCGCCTTGGGCGTTGTCGCCGCCTATGCCGGTGGACGCTTCGACAGCTTCCTCATGCGCGTGGTGGATTTGCAATTGTCTCTACCGACGATCCTGATCGCCCTGGTGATCGTCACGGCCTTCGGCCGGGGAATCGACAAGGTCATTGTCGCGCTGGTGGTGGTGCAGTGGGCCTATTATGCCCGCACTGTACGCGCCGCTGCGCTCGTCGAGCGCAAACGCGAATATATCGAGGCGGCCCGCTGTCTCGTGCTGCCCTGGCCGCGCATCGTCTTCCGGCATCTGCTGCCGAATTGCCTGCCGCCGCTGATCGTCGTCGCCACGGTGCAGATCGCTCACGCCATCGCTCTCGAGGCCACCTTGTCCTTCCTGGGCGTCGGCGTTCCGGTGACCGAGCCCTCGCTCGGCATGCTGATCGCCAAAGGCTTCGATCATCTTCTGTCCGGCCGATACTGGGTTTCGACTTTTCCCGGCGCGGCCCTCGTCATCGCCATCGTCGCCATCAACATGATCGGTGACCGTCTGCGTGACGTTCTCAATCCGCGGCTATCGCTTTGACGCGCGACCGATGAGTGGAGGTTCCTGATGCCGCTTCTGGAGATAGCCGATCTTACCGTGTGTTTCCGCGGTCGGAAGGGATCGTTCGCCGCCGTCGATGGCGTCAGCTTTTCGGTCGCGCGCGGCGAGGTTCTCGGCATCGTCGGCGAATCCGGCTCAGGAAAGTCCGTCACCGCTCTGGCTCTGCTCGGGCTTGTGGATGAGCCCGGTTATGTTCGTTCAGGCTCTATCCGTCTCGACGGGGAGGAGCTCGTCGGCTTGCCTCCGGCGCGCTGGCGCCGGCTGCGCGGCAAGAAAATCGCGATGATCTTCCAGGATCCCATGTCGACGCTCAATCCCGTGCTGCGCGTCGATACGCAGATGATTGAGGCCATCACCGCGCATGAGGCGGTCTCCGCCAGGGCGGCGCGCGCCCGGGCGCGTGACGCACTGATCAAAGTCGGTATTGCAGCGCCGGACGAGCGCCTGGCCTCTTATCCGCATCAATTTTCCGGAGGCATGCGCCAACGCGTGGCTATCGCGATCGCGCTGCTGAACCGCCCGTCCGTGCTCATCGCCGACGAGCCCACGACCGCGCTCGACGTCACGATCCAGGCGCAGATCCTCGCGCAGGTGCAGGCGATGGCCGAGGAATCCGGCACGGCGTTGATCTGGATCACCCATGATCTGTCGGTGGTTGCCGGCCTGGCGGACCGGGTAGCGGTGATGTATGCCGGCCGTATGGTCGAGCAGGGCCTGGTTGCCGCCGTCATCGACCGGCCCTCGCATCCCTATACGGCGGGACTCATCGGCTCCATCCCGAGTCGGAACAACCGCGGCAGGCCGCTGTCGCAGATCGCCGGCATGACGCCGCAACTCGCTGATCTTCCTGCCGGCTGTGCCTTTGCACCTCGCTGTGGGCGCGCCGATGCGGCCTGCTCTCAGGTGCCGCCGATCGTTCGGGGCGCGGCGCATGAGGTCCGCTGTTTTCATCCACTCGCGCAGCTGTGAGCTCTTTTGAAGCGAAGGAGATTTATCCTGTGAATGCAACTCCCCTCCTGTCGTTGACCGCTGTGTCAAAAACCTTCGTGCGGCCGAGCGATCCCGCAGAGCGTCTGGTGCGGCTGTTCAGCCGTAGCCGGCCGCCGGGGCTGGTGCATGCGGTTGATACGGTCGACCTCACCATCCAGCAGGGCGAGGTCGTAGGTCTGGTCGGCGAATCCGGTTGCGGAAAATCGACGCTCGCGCGCATCGTCGCTGGCATTCACGAGCCGAGCGGCGGTGTCGTGAATTTTCGCGGCCGCTCTCGTCAGGCGCTGTCGGATGCGGAGCGGCGCGTTGCCGATCTCGCCGTCCAGATGGTGTTCCAGGACGCCATGGCATCGCTCAATCCACGGCTGCGGATCGTCGATATCGTCGGAGAGGCGCCCTATGTTCACGGCCTCGTCGCGAAGCAGGATGTGGATGACTATGTGGCGGAGCTGCTCACCCGAGTCGGGCTCGACCCGGCGATGCGCGGACGCTTCCCGCATCAGTTTTCTGGCGGGCAGCGGGCGCGCATCGGCATCGCCCGTGCACTTGCCGTCAAGCCGGCGCTGCTCGTTTGCGACGAGGCGACCGCCGCCCTGGACGTTTCTATACAGGCGCAGGTGCTCAATCTCTTCATTTCGCTGCGCGCCGGGTCGGCGTTGACGTTCCTGTTCGTCAGTCATGACCTGGGTGTGGTCCGGCATCTCGCCGACCGTGTCGCCGTCATGTATCTTGGCCGTATCGTGGAGATCGCCCCGACCGAGGAACTTTTCGCCGCGCCCAGCCATCCCTATACGCGGGCACTGCTGGCGGAGGTTCCCCGGCTCGAGCCCAAAAAGAAGCGCTTCGCCGCTCTCGATGGAGACCTCCCTTCACCATTGGCGCCGCCGCCCGGATGCCACTTCCATCCGCGCTGTCCCTTCGCCATGGAGCGTTGCCGAAGGGAACGGCCGGTCTTGCGCGAAGTGGGGCCGGGACGTTTCTCGGCATGCCATTTGGAGGGCGGAGGAGCCGATCGGATTCTGTCGGGTTAGAGCTGTATCGACCCGGAAAGTGCGCGCCGCTTTCGGGCAAGCCGATGCGCAAAAAAGATATAGTGTCAGGACGATTTCAATGGAACGCCGGGCGCTTTGGACCTGCCGACAACAAAAAACCCGGCGCTAAGGCCGGGTTTCATATTCGTATGCGATCCCGCTCAGTTGAGGCGGGACTTCACCGCGGCGATCGATTCTTCGATCAGCTGGGCGCCCTTGGCGCCTTCGCTGGCGGCCGCCAAAAGCTCGGTGGCGGCGCTGACCGCCACATCGGTGGCGGCGGTGCGGACATCCTTGACCGCCTGCTGCTCGGCCTGGGCGATCTTCTGCTCGGCCTGCTTGGTGCGGCGCTCCAGCGTTTCGGTGAGCTTGGCGCGGGTCTCATGCGCCAGCGCTTCGGCTTCCTTGCGGGCCAGCGCGACGATGTCCTCGGCGTCTTTCTCGGCCTGGAGGCGCTTCTTCTTGTATTCCTCGAGCAGCGCCTGCGCTTCTTCGCGCAGCTTCTTGGCCTCGGCCAGCTCCTGCGCGATACGCGCCGAACGCTCGTCGAGCATCGCGGCAACCTTCGCCGGCACCTTCAGATAGATGAGAAGGGCGATGAAAAGCAGGAAAGCGACGAGGACCCAGGTTTCGGGTTTTGCAAGCATGGTCAGTTCCCCTGCGCCTTGGCGACGGCCTTGGCGGCATCGGCGGCGCTCGCCTTGGTGCCGGTGAGCCGCCCGACGATCTCGGCCGCGATATCGGTGGCGAGATCGGTCACGCTGGCCAGCGCCTTGGTGCGCGTCGCCTGGATGGCCTTTTCGGCCTCGGCGATCTTGGCGGCGAGCTGGCCGTCAAGCTTGCTGCGCTCCTTGTCGACTTCGGCGGAAAGTTTGTTGCGCGTCTCTTGCGCGATGCCATGCGCCTTACCGCGGGCATCGGCGAGTGACTTCTCATACTCGGCGACGGCCTTGTCGGTATCCGCCTTGAAGCGCTGAGCCGCGGCCAGGTCGCTGTCGATCTGGTTCTTGCGGCCCTCGATGACGCCGCCGGTGCGCGGGATCACGATCTTCGAGATGATGAAATAGAGGACAAGGAAGGTCACCGCGAGCCAGAACAGCTGCGGCGGCCAGGTATTGACGTCGAGTTGCGGCATGGCTCTAGCGCCTCATCATGATCCAAGCGCCGGCGAGGGCCTTGTCGGCCCTGCCGGTAAGCGAAGACTTCGGTCCGATCAACCGAAGAGAATGAGCATGGCGACGGCGAAGCCGATCAGGCCCGTCGCTTCGGCGAAGGCGAAGCCGAGGAACAGCGTGCCGCGCTGGCCGGCAGCGGCCGCCGGATTGCGCAGAGCGCCCGCGAGATAATTGCCGAAGATGTGGCCGATACCGACGCCGGCGCCGCCGAGGGCGATGGCCGCGATACCCGCACCGATCATCTTTGCTGCTTCAACTTCCATCTGACTTCTCCTGTTGAATGGATGGATTGAGATCCGATTGAATGAACTAAAAGGCAGTTATTAGTGGTCCGCACCCATGGCGTCGCTCAGATACATGCAGGTGAGGAGGGCGAACACATAGGCCTGCAGCGCCGCCACCAGGACTTCCAGGGCATAGAGGCCGACGAGCGCGGCGAGCGGCAGCCAGCCGGCGGTGACGCCGAGCATGACGACGAAGCCCGCCATCACCTTCACCATCATGTGGCCCGCCATCATATTGGCGAACAGACGGATCGAGAGGCTCAAGGGGCGGATGAAGTAGGACACGACCTCGATGATGACGACCAGCGGCAGGAGCAGTCCCGGGACGCCCGACGGCACGAACAGCTTGAGATAGCCGAAGCCGTTCCGATAGAAGCCGATGAGGGTGGCACCGATGAAGACGGTCAGCGCCAGGGCCAGCGTCACGATGATGTGGCTCGTCACCGTGAAGGAATAGGGGATGAGGCCGAGGACGTTGCAGAACAGGATGAAGGTGAAGAGAGTGAGCACGAAGGGGAAATAGGTGCGGGCATTTTCATGCAGCACTTCCTTCGTCATGTTGTCGATGAATTCGTAGATGCTCTCGGCGACCGACTGCAGGCGCGTCGGGATCAGATGCTTGGGCGCCAGGAGGAAGAGGAGGGCGGCCGAGGCCACCGCGATGATGGCCCAGAGACCCGAATTGGTCAGCGAGAAGGGGCCGAGATCGATGAGGGTATTGATGTGGAACTGATGGATCGGATCGATGATCTTCTCAGGCGCAGCGCCGGCTGCCGCTTCCGTAGTGCTTGTTGACACGTCTAATCCTCGTCATCGTCCTTGACCGATGGCGCCACCGGGCCTTTGCCGCCCAGCACTTCATCGGCCTGTTTGCTCTTTGAGAGCCGCATCACATTGACGACCCCCGCAGCGATCCCGAACGGCATCAGAGCCAGCATGACCCACGGCGCCGTGCCGAAATATTTGTCCACCATCCAGCCAAGGCCCATGCAGACCGCGAGACCGACGAACATCTCGGTCACCGCGCGCATCGCGAGGCCCGCCGCCGATCCCTCGGCCTTGTCGAACCCCTCAGCTTCCTTGCGCTGGTTCAGGCTTGTGTCCAGTCGCTTTTCCAAGTTCTTGAGCCGGTCATCGAATTCTTTCATGATCCTGCTCGACTGATTGGTTTCGCGGTCTGGACGCCCCTCAAAATCGGCCGCACCATAGAGTTTGGGCAAAAACGTGTCAAGGAATGGCTGGCCGATTCAAGTCTTTGATTCACAAGGGCTTTCACCGCCGCTTTAACGATGCGGCGATTCGCGCGGTGAAACGCCGTCAGTTGCGCGCGCCGAGAGATTCTCAAGTGTGTCGCCCTTATTTGCCAGTTCGTGCGGACCGGGATGGCGGCATTGGCGGACATGACGCCCTATATCGTCGTTGTGATGTTTTGTCTGATTGTGATCTTCTGTGTTTGTCATTTGGCCCTGGGTCATCACGTTTTCGTGAGGAATGCAGTCCTGCTCCATCCTTTGCGAGGCCACGAAGTGAGATCGGGAAATGCCGGTCGTCGTCGCTTGGCGTAAGCTTTACATAGATAAAACAAGTGATTCCAGCGGAGGCGATGGGCTTCGCGCATGCCCTTCCAGGGCCAAGCCTCTTATGTGCGCTTTCTGTCGAGTCTTGACATAGATTGTAGTCTAAGCTGTTCTTATGTGATCGTTTTTGTGATCAAAATAACGGGGAGGGGTAATGTCTTATCGTTTTCGTCCTTTGGCGGCCTTCATGATGCTGGCTGCCTTGGGGCAACCGGCGGTCGCCGAGATTCCGGTCACCTGGCTCAGCCAGTCGCAGACGCACAGCGCGCAATATCCGGTCGAGGTGGCAGCCTTCGAGGCTTTGAAGGGTGACGGATTCGTCGTGCAGCGCAGCGAATTCCAGACCCTCGGGCTCAATATGGCCGACGGCCTGCGCACCGCGAGCCAGGGCACCTTCAATATCGTCTCGGCGACGATCGGCAGTGTGGCGCGTGACGATGCTTTCCTCGAAGGCCTCGACCTGATCGGCGTCTCGACCAATCTCGATGAGCTCAAGACCTCGGTCGACGCCTATCGCTCTTCCTTCAACGCCAGGCTCGAGGAGCGATTCGGCGTCAAGGCTCTGGCCATCTGGCCGTTCGGCGCCCAGATCTTCTTCTGCAATCAGCCGGTCAAATCGCTCGACGACCTGAAGGGCCTGAAGATCCGCTCCTTCACCGCTTCGATGTCGACCTTGCTTTCGGAGCTGGGCGCCAATCCGGTCACGCTGAGCTTTCCGGAAGTCTATCCGGCCCTCGAAAGGGGCGTCGCCTCCTGCGGTGTGACCTCCGCCACTTCCGCCAATACCGGCAAATGGCCTGAAGTGACGGATTATGTGCTGCCGCTTTCGGTTTCGGGCTCGGTCCAGGCGCATCTCGTCAATGTCGAATGGTGGAAGTCGCTCAGCGCCGATCAGCAGAAGGTGGTGGAAGGGCATTTCCGCGCCATGGAGGACAAGCTCTGGGCGCTGGCGGTGAGCACCAACACCGAAGCCCTCGACTGCACGGTAGGCAAGGCTTGCGAGAGCAAGATCTACAAGCCCTATAAGAGCACGCTGGTCGATGTCAGCGACGCCGACCGCGCCAAGGTGAAGGCGATCTCCTCACAGAAGGTCATCACCGAATGGGCGGCGCGCTGCACCAAGGTCTATGCTGACTGCGCTGCCGTCTGGAACAAGACGATCGGCGCCGCCATGGGCGTCGCCATCGCCAATTGACGGCGGATTAGCCCAACTTTCCCTTCTCCCGTTGCGCAGCAATGGGAGAAGGTGCCCGACAGGGCGGATGAGGGCTCTTCTGAAACAATGATCGGTCTGAAGCAAATCGTGACGGACATTACTTCTCCCGCTCCGCCATCCAACCCCGTCAACCGGGTGCTCGAACGCCCCGTGCGGGCGATGCAGATCGTCATGGGCTGGGGCCTCATCGCTTTGTGTCTCGCCACCACCTACGAGATCCTCGCGCGCAAGCTGTTCGGCCTCTCGCTCCAGGGCATCAACGAGATCGGCGCTTACATGCTCGCTATATCGAGCAGCTGGGGCTTTTCGATCGCGCTCCTGCAGCGCGCCCATTCGCGCGTCGATTTTCTCTTTCCGCGCTTTCCGCCGGCGCTCCAGTCCGTGCTCAATCTTCTCACCGCGCTGACGCTCGCCGGCATCGCCGCCTTCGCCGCCTGGCAGGGCTGGGGCGTGCTCGCCGACACGCTGCGCTGGCAGGCGACCGCCAATACGCCGCTGCAGACGCCGATGTGGATCCCGCAGAGCCTGTGGCTTTTCGGGCTCGTCGTCTTCTCGGGCGTCAGCGCCGCCGGCGCCGTCCACGCCTTGCTTCTCTTCGTCAGGGACCGTCGCGGACTCAATCGCTTCTACGGCCCGCCCTCGCTCAAGGAGCAGATCGAGCTCGAGACCAATCTCTCCTTGCTGGCGGATGCGAAGGAGCCGGCGCGATGATCGACATGACCATCGTCCTCGTCGGCTTCACGCTGATGATCGCGCTCTTGTTCCTCGGCGTCCATGTCGCGACGGCCTTGTTTCTCACTGCCGTCACCGCGATCATCATCTATTTCGACGGCGTGCATCTGCGCGTCTTCGGCAGCCAGCTGTGGAGTTCGATGGAGGACTACATCCTCCTCGCTATCCCGCTTTACATCCTGCTCGGCGAGATCCTGGTACGCAGCGGCATGACCGACAAGATGTATGCCGCGCTGTCGCCGTGGCTGAACCGCCTTCCGGGCGGCCTTCTGCATACGAATATCGGCGCTTCCGCCGTCTTCTCGGCGGTGTCGGGATCATCGGTGTCGACCGCGGCGACCATCACCACCGTGGCGCTGCCGTCCTTCCGCAAGCGCAATTATGACGAAAGGCTGGTGCTGGGCTCGATCGCCGCCGGCGCCTCGCTCGGCAATCTCATTCCGCCCGGCATCGCCTTCATCGTCTATGCCTCGCTCACCAACGCCTCGGTGTCGCAGCTTTATGCCGCCGCCATGGTGCCGAGTCTCGTGCTGATCGTGCTCTATATGTCGACCATCGCCGGCATCTGCTTCTTCCGCCCCGATCTCGCCGGAGAGAAGGAGCCACGGCTACCTTGGGTGCAACGCTTCAAGCTGCTCCTGGATCTCATCGGCCCGGCGGTCGTCTTCGCCATCATCATGGGCTCCGTCTATACCGGCTGGGCCACGGTGACCGAATCGGCGGCGCTCGCCGTCGTCGCCACCTTGCTCATCGCCGCTTTGCAGAAGCGCCTCAATATCAGGATGCTACACGAGGCTTTCGTCTCCGCCGCCAGCCTCACCGCGATCTCGATGCTGATCCTTGTGGTCGCCTTCTATCTCAACTACGCGCTGAGCATGCTCAACATCACCCAGACCCTGAGCCTCTGGGTGGCGAATCTCGGCGTCAGCCCGCTCATCCTCAAATGGGTGCTGGCGATCTTTTACATCCTGCTCGGTATCTTCTTCGAGACCTTGCCGATGATGGTGGGCACGGTACCGGTGCTGTTCCCGATCATCCTCGCGGTCGGCATCGATCCGATCTGGTTCGGCGTGTTCATCGTGCTCATGTGCGAGATGTCGCTGCTCACGCCGCCGGTCGGGATGACGCTTTATGTGATCCAGACGGTGCGGCGCGAGGGCAATATCGGCACCGTCTTCGCCGGCACCATTCCCTTCGTCGCGGCGATGCTGCTGATGACGGCGCTGCTCATCCACTTCCCCCAGATGGCGACCTGGGTCGTCACCACGGTCAACTGAAGCCAGGAGCGTATCTTGCCGCACGCCGTCACCTGCATCCGCGACGCCGCCTGGATCATCGCCTGGGATGCTTCGCGTGGACAGCATGCCTATCTCCGCGACGGCGATGTCGCCTGGGCCGATGATCGTCTCGTTCAGGTCGGCGGGCGTTATGCCGGCCCCGTCACGCGCGAGCTTTCCGGTCGCGACCGCTTGGTCATGCCGGGCCTCATCGACATCCATTGTCACCCGACCCAGTCGCCGCTTTTCAAGGGCTTCGTCGAGGAATACGGCAATCCGCGCCTGTTCTTCAGCGGCCGTCAGCATTTCCGCCAGAGTTTTGTTCCCGACGCCGCCGCTCAATTCGCCTCCGCCCGCTATGGTCTTGCCGAACTTCTGGCCACCGGCACGACGACCGTCGTCGATCTGAGCCATGCCTATCCGGGCTGGCTCGATCTTCTGAACCAGAGCGGCCTCAGAGTGTGGGTCGGGCCGATGTTCCGCTCGGCGCGCTGGTGGACCGACACCGGCCAGGAGATCAAATATGACTGGGCGCCCGATCTGGGCCGGGCCGCTTTTGCCGAGGCAGTATCGGTCATGGCGGAGGCCGAGCGTCATCCGTCGGGCCGCTTCTCCGCCATGGTGGCGCCGGCCCAGGTCGACACCTGCACGCCGGAGCTTTTGAGCGACAGCGTCCGCCTGGCGAGGGACACCGGGCGTCCGCTCTTCACCCATGCGGCGCAGAGTTATGCCGAGTTCAACGGCATGGCCAGGCGCCACGACATGACCTCGGTCGCCTGGCTTCACAGTCTCGATTTCCTTGGCGGGAGCACCATTCTCGGCCATGCGGTGTTCACCGATGAGCATCCCTGGATGAACTGGCCGACACGTGAGGATATCGAGCTCCTCGCCACCACCGGCACCACCGTCGCCCATTGTCCGACGGTCTTCGCCCGCGACGGCACGCTGATGCATCATCTCGGCGCCTATATGGATGCCGGCGTCAACATCGCCATCGGTACCGACACCCACCCGCAGAACATGCTCGAGGAGATCCGCTTGGCCGAGACGCTGGCGCGTGTCGCCGCCGGCACCCGCCACACCACCAGCACGGCGCGGTTGTTCCATGCCGCGACCATCGGCGCCGCCAAGCTGCTCGGCCGCGACGACATCGGCCGGCTCGCCGACGGGGCCAAGGCCGATATCGTGCTCTTCGATCTCGCGCGGCCGGAAATGCAGCCCCTGCGCGATCCGTTGCGCGCCATCGTCCACACCGCCGCCGAGCGCGCCATTACCGACGTTTTCGTCGACGGCCATCAGGTAGTCGGCGAGGGGCGCGTCCTCACCATCGACTGGCCACAGGCGGCGCGGGCGCTGGCGGTCGAGCAGAAGCGTATCGCCGAGGGCATCGCCGATCTCGATACGGTGGCGCCACTCTCCTTGCCCATGCTCTGAAATCAGGAATATCTCTCATGAAGCGCGCCTTGATCGGCATTCTGACGCCGTCCTCCAACACCATCCTCGAGCCGACCACATCGGCTATTCTCTCCGGCATCGAAGAGGCGTCGGCGCATTTCTCCCGTTTCACCGTGACGCGCATCGCTCTGTCGGGTGGCGCCAATGCCCAGTTCGAGTTCGAGCCGATGGTCGCCGCCGCGCGACTCCTGGCCGATGCCCGGATGGGCGTCATCGGTTGGAGCGGCACCTCGGCGAGCTGGCTCGGATTCGAGCGTGATCAGGCGCTGTGCGACCTGATCACCGCGGAAACTGGCATTACCGCCTGCACCTCGGTGCTGGCACTGAACGAGCTCCTGGCGGCACGAAGCATTCGCCGCTTCGCGCTGGTCTCGCCCTATACGCAGGATGTGCAGGACGCGATCGCCGCCAATTATGCGAAGGCTGGTCTCACCGTCGTCGCCGAAGCGCATGCCGGTATCGCCGAGAACTATGCCTTCTCCGAGATCGGCGACGACGTGGTGCGGCGCATGTGCCGCGCGGTCGCCCGCGACGGCGCCGAGGCGATCGTGATCATGTGCACCAACATGCGTGGCGCCCGCCTCGCCGAGGAGCTGGAAGCCGAGCTCGGCATCCCGCTGCTCGATTCGACCGCCGCGGTGGTGTGGAAGGCGCTCAAGCTCCTCGCCATCGACACGCGCCGTGCCCAAGGCTGGGGCCGCATGTTCTCCGAGGCAGCGTAAGCCCGAGCCCGTCATCCTTTTGATCGCCATCTAGACGCGCTTTGCGCAACTGCGTAACGATGGCCGGCGGCCTGGTGATCAGGGCCGAATCGGTGCGGCATAAGAGGATGCGCGATGGCTGAAACCGTTACCGCGAAGAAGGACTGGTGGTCGTCGATAACCCCTTATCTGACGCCCCGGATGCTGATCATCCTGGCGATGGGTTTCGCCTCCGGCCTGCCGCTGCTGCTGACGCTTTCCACTTTGTCCTATTGGCTGTCCAAGATCGGCGTCGACAAGACCACCATCGGACTTTTCGCCCTTGTCGGCACGCCCTATACATTCAAGTTCCTGTGGTCGCCGATCATGGACCAGGTGCCGCTGCCGGTTCTGACGCGCCTTCTCGGGCGCCGCCGCAGCTGGCTCCTCATCACCCAGCTGCTGCTGGCGGCGGCCATCTTCGCCATGGGGCAGGTCGATCCCAGCATCGATCCATGGACCACGGCGCTCATCGCCGTCATCGTCGCTTTTCTGTCCGCCAGCCAGGACATCGTCATTGACGCCTACCGCATCGAGTTCCTGCCCGCTGACGAGCAGGGCCATGGCGCCGCCGCCACCCAGATCGGTTATCGCTTCGGACTGCTCCTCGCCGGCGCCGGCGCCGTTGGCCTGTCGGACTTCTATCCCTGGTCGGTGGTGTTCGGCGTGCTCGCCGCCGCCATGCTCGCCTGCGCCGTGCTGACCCTGTGCGTGCCCGAGCCAAAGGGCAAGGTGGCGACCGGCAAGCGCGACTATCTGCAATGGATCAAGGACTCCATCATCGCGCCCTTTGCCGATTTCATAAGCCGCCGCGGCTGGGTCGTCATTCTGCTTTTCGTGCTGTTCTACAAGTTCGGCGACGCGCTCGGTGGCACCATGGCCAATCCCTTCTATGTCGAGATGGGTTATACTGGGCTCGAGATCGCCAGCATCAGCAAGGTCTGGGGCATCTGGATGACGATCGTCGGCGCCGTGCTCGGCGGTATCGCGGTGGCGCGCTGGGGGGTGTTCCGGGCGCTCTTGATCGGCGGCATCCTGCAGGCGGTCACCAATTTCGCTTTCGCCTATGTGGCGGTCCGGGGCACGGAATATGGTCTCTGCGCCAAGACGGCGCTGGCCACCGATCCGGCTGCCGTGGTGAGCACTTTATGCGCCGCTTTCCCGCATGATATTCCGGCCCTCGCCATCGCCATCACCGCCGACAACATCGCCGGAGGTGCCGCCGGCGCCGCGCTCGTCGCTTATCTGTCGGGCCTGTGCAATGTCGCCTTCACCGCGACGCAATACGCGCTGCTGACGTCCTTCATGGCGCTCGGCCGCACCTGGCTCTCCTCGGGCAGCGGCTGGCTCGCCGATCACACCGACTGGTTCACCTTCTGGAGCGCGACGGCCTTCCTTGCAATCCCGGGCCTGTTGCTGCTTCTATGGATCATGCGGCTTTATCCGAGCGGAGCGGCCGGCGCCGGGAAATGACCCCGCTGTTACCGGCGGAGCCCCGAAAAGCGCTGTAGATCCTCTGATATTCCCCTGATAATCCGCTGCTCTTTCCACTGTTATTTACAGCGGAACAACAGCGGATCAGCCCACTTCCGCCACCAGCTGCTCGGCGGTCTGCAGGTCGACGGAGACGAGCTGCGACACGCCGCGCTCCATCATGGTGACGCCGAACAGACGGTTCATGCGCGCCATGGTGAGCGGGTGGTGGGTGATGATCAGGAAGCGCGTCTCGGTGCGCTCCAGCATCGCATCGAGCAGGTTGCAGAAGCGCTCGACATTGTGGTCATCCAACGGCGCGTCGACTTCGTCCAGCACGCAGATCGGCGACGGGTTGGTGAGGAAGACGGCGAAGATGAGCGACATCGCGGTGAGCGTCTGCTCGCCGCCCGACAGCAGCGACAGCGTCGTCGGCTTCTTGCCGGGCGGATTGGCGACGATCTCGAGGCCGGCTTCCAGCGGGTCATCCGATTCGATGAGCTGCAGCTCGGCCTTGCCGCCGCCGAAGAGCGTCGTGAACAGCTGACCGAAATTCTCGTTCACCGTGCCGAAGGCGTCGAGCAGGCGCTGCCGGCCTTCGCGGTTGAGGCTCTGGATGCCGCCGCGCAATTTGGCGATGGCCTGCACCACGTCGTCGCGCTCCTTGGTGAGCCCGTCGAGCGTCTTGGCCACTTCGTCCGCTTCCTCGTCGGCGCGCAGATTGACGCCGCCGAGACGCTCGCGGTCCTCGCGCAGCGTGTTGAGCTTGCGCTCGACCTCATCGAGCGGGAGCATGTTGGCCTCTTCGAGACCGGCGGTCTCGATGATCTCGGTCGGCGCGCAATGCAGCGCCTCGGCGATGCGCCGCTCGCTTTCGCTGTGGCGCTCACGTGACGATTCGAGACGCGCTTCGAGACGCGCATGGTCCTCGCGTGCCCGTGACGCCTGGTCCTGTGCTCCGCGCAGGGCCTGGTCGGCGGCGCGCACATTGTTCTCGGCCTCGGCCAAGGCATCGGCCGCCGCCTTGCGCTCGCTTTCCGCCTCATGCAGCGTATTCATCAGCTTGAGGCGCTTGTCGGCGAAAGCCTGCGGCAGATCGGCCATTTCGGCCAGCGTGGCGCGGGTCTCGTCGGCGCGCTTGGTGAGGGTCTCGACCTGCGTGCCGGCGCGCCGTGCGCGCTCCTGCCATTGCGACTGCTCGGCGACGATGGATTTCAGCCGGTCGGCGCGGTTCTGCGCCTCGCGCTCGACGCCGTCATGGCGGGCGCGCGCTTCGGCATAGACGGCGCGTTCGCGGTTGACGCCGTCGCGATGCGTGCCGATTTCCTGCGTGAGCCCGTCGAGCTCCGGCAGTTCGGCGAATTCGGCTTCGGCCGCGGCGAGCTGCGACTGCGCTTCGGCGAGATTGGCTTCGACGCGGCGCTTGGCTTCATCGAGGGCGCCCGTCTGCTGCAGCCTTTCGGCCACTTGCCGCTCATGCTGGCTGAGGGCCCGGCGCGCCACTTCGACGGCCGAGGTGGCGGCGCGCCACGATTCGCGGTGCTCGCGCTCGGCGCGCACGAAAGTCTCGACCGAACCCTTGGTCTGCTCGGCCTGGAACCGTGCCGCTTCGGCGGTTTTCTGGGCTTCGACCATCTCGGCTTCGAGCGCCACCAGGCGGTTGCGCTCGGCGAGCCGCTTGGCGGCGGCGCTCGGCGCATCGGCGGCGGCGGTGAAGCCGTCCCAGCGCCACACGTCGCCTTCGACGCTGACCAGGCGCTGGCCCGGTTTCAGCTCGCTCTGCAGCGCCTGGCCGAGAGCCCGGCTGACGATGCCGATATGCGAGAGGCGGCGCGCCAAAGCCGGCGGCGCGTCGACGAAAGTGGTAAGGGGTTCGGCGCCGTTGGGAAGCGGATGCATTTCCGCCAGCGGCGGCAGGCCGCGCCAGTGCACCGGCGCCGCCTCGTCCGCCGAGGCGTCGATGTCTTCGCCGAGTGCCGCGCCGAGTGCTGCCTCATAGCCGCGCTGCACTTTCAGCGCATCGATCAAGGGCGGCCACAGATCGCCGTCATTGGCGCGCAGCAGGTTGCTCAGCGTGCGCACCTCGGTCGTGAGGCGTTCCGAAATGCGCCGTGCATCTTCGTAGGCCTGCCTGGTGTCGGTCTCGTTCTGGCGCGCCTGGCGCAATTGCGCCTCGGCCTCGTTGCTCGATTCCTCGGCGGCGGCGACCACCATCAAGGCGGTCTCGACCGCCTCGGCCAAGCGCTCGCCTTCGGACGGCGGTGCCACTTGCGCCATCAGCGCCTGGAAGCGCGCCGCGGTCTCCTGGGCTTCCCGCTCGAAGCGGCCGATGCGCTGGCGCTGTTCGTCGATGACACGCTGCGCCGCGTTGCGTTTGGCGGTGAGATCCGAGAGTTGGACATTCGCCTGGTCGAGCGCTTCCTGGGCGCGGGCGAGCGCCTCGGCGGCTTCCTGCAGCTTCTGCGCCGCTTCGGCGCGATGCTGGGCATCGCTCTCCTGCGCGGCATTGAGCTCGGCTTCCTCGCCGGCCAGGCGTTCGAGCACGCCCGTGGTGTCGTGGATCGTCTCTTCCTCGCGCGCGAGATCCGCTACCGCCTGGACCAGGCGGGCGTCGAGTTCCTTGCGCCGGTTCTCGGCGCGCTTCTCTTCCTCTTCGAGATTGGAGCGCTCGATGGTGAGGCGCTGCAGGACCGCGGCGCGCACCGTCTCGTTCTCGCGCAGGCCGGGCAGCTTCTCGCCGAGATCATCGCGATGGCGCAGGGCTTCCGAGGCCGCCTGGGTCAGTTCGGCGAGGAGGCGGGTCGCTTCGTCGAGCGCCTGCGCATCGCGCGTCGCATGGTCGGCGGCGTCCTTCCAGGCGAGATAGAGGCCGGTCGCCTCGAGCCGGCGGATGTCGGCCGACAGCGCCTTGTATTTCGCCGCCTGGCGCGCCTGGCGCTTGAGGCTCGACAATTGCGTCTGCAGCTGTCCGATCACGTCTTCGAGGCGCGATACGTTCGTCTCGGCGGCCCTGAGCTTGAGCTCGGCCTCATGCCGGCGGGTATGAAGGCCGGTGATGCCGGCGGCTTCTTCGAGGATGAGGCGGCGCGCCTGCGGCTTGGCGTTGATGATCTCGCCGATCTGGCCTTGCCGCACGAGGGCGGGCGAGCGGGCGCCGGTCGAGACGTCGGCGAACAGCAATTGCACGTCGCGAGCGCGGACATCGCGGCCGTTGATGCGATAGGCCGAGCCCGCCTCACGCTCGATGCGGCGCGAGATTTCGAGCGTCTCATTGTCGTTGAACTGCGGCGGCGCGGTGCGCTCGTTGTTGTCCATCGTCACCAGCACTTCCGCCATGTTGCGGGCAGGCCGGTTGGAGGTGCCGGAGAAGATGACGTCGTCCATGCCGGACGCGCGCATGTTCTTGTAGGAGCTTTCGCCCATCACCCAGCGCAGCGCTTCGAGCAGGTTGGACTTGCCGCAGCCATTGGGGCCGACGATGCCGGTCAATCCTCTTTCGATGACCAGCTCCGTCGGTTCGACGAACGACTTGAAGCCCGAAAGCCTGAGTCGTGAGAACTTCATAACCCCACCCCTTGCAGTCCACTAGGCGGAAGGAGACGCCCGCCCTTACAGGAGCGGGTCGATCCTCTTCCGGAATTCCTCGATTGATGTTTCACCCTTGAGCAGCTCGCCATTGATGAAGAAGGTCGGGATCGAATCGACGCCGAACTCTTTCTCCGCCTTGTCGCGCACCGCGATGATGCCCTTCGCCACTTCCTCGTTCTTGAGGCAGGCGTCGAAGCTTTCCTTGGTGAAGCCGGCGAGCTGAGCGATTTTCTGCAAGCCCTCGAGCGGGGCCGCGAGCCATGTGTCCTGCTGCTCGAAGAACATGTCGATCAGCGGGAAATATTTGTCCTTGGGGGCGCAGCGGGCCAGCATGAAGGCGGCGAGCGCCGGCTGGTTGTGCGGGAACTCCCGGAAGATGAAGCGGATCTTGCCGGTGTCGATATAGTCCTTTTTGAGCGCCGGGAAGGTTTCCTTGTAGAAGTTGGCGCAATGCGGGCAGGACGCGGAGGCGTATTCGACGACGATGACCTTGGCGTTTTCCGGCCCCATGGCCATTTCGCCTTCGGCCGGCGCGGCGTGCAGCGCGGCGATATCGACGGCGGCATGGGCCGTCGAGGCAAAGGCGGCAGTGCCGGCCAGCGCGCTGGCCCCGAGAATCAGTTGGCGACGATCTAGGTACATAATTGCTCCTGACTACTAGATATTGGGGGTCATGACCAAGAGGTCATTTAGCCTGTGGAGAACGGGGGCTGAGGACCCCCTTTCCCAACCGGCGCAAGGCCTCTTTCAAGTCGGGGTCGGCGACCGTTTCCAGTCGCGATTCAAGGGCCTGGGCCTCGGCCGGGCGCAAGGGGGCCAGGGCGGGGCGGGGCGGTTTCCGGGCGGTCAGCGCGCCTTGCACGATCTTGACCGAGGCGATGGCGCCATAGCCGTAAAAGGCGTTGATGCGCTCGATGATGCGGGGGGTCTCGTGCTGGAGATCGAGGCCGCGGCCGGGAAGAACCCGGATCACCAGGGTGCCGCCCTGCTTGCGCTCCTCCGTCGCGGCGCGCGGCCATTTGATCCGCTCGGGCTCGCTCCATCTGGCGAAGGTCTCGCCGGCGATCGCCGGCCATTGCGTGATGAGGTCGGCATAGGCAAAACCGTAGCGGGCAAAGGCGGCGCGGGTCAGCGCGCGGAACTCTTTGTCGAGCGTTTTCATAGGGGCATCATGTCGTCGCGAACCGTGGCGGAACAAGGGCTTTCACCGAGGCGTGATAGCAAAATACACAGGCTCCTGGCCTGGTATGACCGCCATCGCCGCGACCTGCCCTGGCGGGCGCGGCCGGGCGTGACGCCCGACCCCTACCATGTCTGGCTGTCGGAGATCATGTTGCAGCAGACCACGGTGGCGACGGTCGGCGCCTATTACCGGAAGTTTTTGGAGCTGTGGCCGACGGTCGAAGCGCTCGCCGCCGCCCCGCGCGAAGATGTGCTCAAGGCCTGGGCCGGGCTCGGTTATTACGCCCGCGCCCGCAATCTCCATGCCTGCGCCAAAGTAGTGGCGGAAGAGCTGGGCGGCCGCTTCCCCGACAGCGAGGAGGGCTTGCGCGCGCTGCCCGGCATCGGCCCCTATACGGCCGGCGCCATCGCGGCCATCGCCTTCGACCGGCCGGCCGCGGCGGTCGACGGCAATGTCGAGCGGGTGATGACCAGGCTCTATGCCATCGAGACACCCTTGCCCGACGCCAAGCCGGAGATCCGCGAAAGGACACTGGCGCTGGTGCCCGAGAGGCGCGCTGGCGACTTCGCCCAGGCGCTGATGGATCTGGGCGCCACCATCTGCACGCCCAAGCGTCTCAACTGCATGATCTGTCCATGGACGGAAGACTGCGCCGGCCGGAAGAGCGGCGTCGCCGACGGATTGCCGCGCAAGAAGGAGAAGGCCGAGCGTCCGCGCCGCAAGGGCATTGCTTTCTGGGTCGAGCGTCAGGACGGCCGTGTGCTGCTGCGCGAGCGTCCTGATAAGGGACTGCTCGGCGGCATGATGGAGATCCCGTCCACCGAATGGGCGGCATCAATTTCCAAGCCGGAAGTCCAGGCACCGCTTGATGCCAGATGGACCAGGACGGGCAAGCGCATCGAGCACACTTTCACCCATTTCCACCTCGAGCTCGACATCTGGTCGGCCCGCGTGCCGGCGGGCACCGCCCTGCCGGACCCGTCGGCGCGCTGGGTGCACAAGAGCGAGTTGGACAGCGAGGCGCTGCCCAGCGTCATGCGCAAGATCGTCGAAGAGATGATCCCGGCGCCCGCCCCGCGAAGTGGGAGAAGAAGCGGTGCGAAGCGCCGGGTGGGGTAAGGGGCTCAGTCCGCCGCCGGTCCCATTTCAAGGCGCACCTGCTGGCGCAGCATGTCGATCGGGATCAGCGATTTGCCTTTGCGCATGTGCCAGAAAGTCCAGCCATTGCAGGCTTCGGCGCCTTGCACATGGGCGCCGATCTTGTGGATCGAGCCGGAGGCATCGCGGCAGGCGATCGACCCGTCGGCCCTGACCTTGGCCGCCACGCGCTGCGCCGGATCGTAGAGCGTGTCGCCGGCCTTCACGAGGCCGCGCTCGATCAGCGAGCCGAAGGGGATGCGCACTTCCGCGCGCTTGCTGGTCGAGACCTTGAGCGCCTCGGGCGGCAGCGTTTCGGTCATGCCGATGCGCGCCTTGGCGGCCTTGGCATAGGACTTGTCGCGCTCGATGCCGATGAAGTTGCGGCCGAGCTGCTTGGCGACGACGCCGGTGGTCCCTGAACCGAAGAAGGGATCGAGGACGACATCGCCCGGATTTGAAGAGGAGAGCAGCACACGGCGCAGCAGCGACTCCGGTTTCTGCGTCGGATGCAGCTTGTCGCCCTTGTCGTCTTTCAGGCGTTCGCCGCCCGAGCAGATCGGCAGGAGCCAGTCGGAGCGCATCTGCAGCTCCTCGTTCAGCGCCTTCATCGCATCATAATTGAAAGTATAGCGCGAGGATTGATCGCGTCCCGCCCAGATCAGCGTCTCATGCGCATTGGTGAAACGGCGGCCGCGGAAATTCGGCATCGGGTTGCTCTTGCGCCAGATCACGTCATTGAGGAGCCAGAAGCCCATGTCCTGCAGCAGCGCGCCGACGCGGAAGATGTTGTGATAGGAGCCGATCACCCACAAGGCACCGTCGGGCTTGAGCGCCCGGCGGCATTCGCGCAGCCAGCCGCGCGTGAAGGCGTCATACTCGGCGAAGGAGTCGAACTTGTCCCAATCGTCGTCGACCGCGTCGACCTTGCTCTGGTCGGGCCGGTGCAGGTCGCCATTGAGCTGGAGATTGTAGGGCGGATCGGCAAAGACGAGATCGACCGATCCGGTCGGGATCTTGGTCAGCTGCTCGATACAGTCGCCGACCAGAATAGTATTGTTAAGCGGCTTTGAATCAGCCTTCGCCTCGAACCCCATGACACTCCCCAACGCAAACGCAACACACTCACGAATCCTTTATGAATCAAAGGGATTCACGGGTGAATCGGCAACTGGGGAAATGGTTAACGAGCCCTGTCTTGAGCCCTTTTTGCGAAGCGATCAGCGCGCATCCCGGCGAAGTGGAATCGCTTCGCCGAAAAGGATTCGCGCCAAATCCAATGTCCTGGAGCAAATCCTTATCGCCAAAGTCTTCAACTTTGGCGGGATTTGCTCTAGGCTGCCGTTGCAGTTTCGAACAGGACGCGGATCGGTTCGAAGGAGCGGCGGTGATGCAGCGTCGGACCGAGCCTGGCCAGCGCCTCTTGATGCTCAGCGGTGCCGTAACCCTTGTGCTTGGCGAAGCCATAGCCCGGGCATTGCCGGTCGAGATCGATCATCATCCTGTCGCGCGTGACCTTGGCGATGATCGAAGCGGCCGCGATCGACAGGCATTTGCCGTCACCCTCGATGACTGTTTCGACCGGGCAGGCGAGCTTGGGTGCCCGGTTGCCGTCGATAAGGGCGAAGTGCGGGGCATTGGCGAGGGCCGCGACCGCCTGGATCATCGCCGCATAGGTTGCCTGCAGGATGTTGTCGCGGTCGATCACCGCGACATCGATGATGCCGATGCCGACTTCCGCTTTGGCGAGGATGATGTCGTGGAGCTCCTCGCGCCTTGCATGGGAGAGCTTCTTCGAATCATTGAGCCCGTCCGGCAGGTCGTCGGGGTCGAGAATGACCGCGGCGGCGACGACCGGACCGGCCCATGGACCGCGCCCGGCTTCATCGATGCCGGCGACGCGCGCGAAACCGCGCGTCAGCGCTGAGCGCTCGACGTCGAAATTGGGCAGGAGGCTGGAATCGATTCGCACCATGCAGCCAATCTGGCTGCATCACAGGGCGCTCGTCAATTCTTCGGCCAGGCAGCGAAGATGGCGTTGAGCTCGCCATGTGGCGTTGCTTCCCTGGCGAAGGTGAAGGTTCCCTTCGTTTGCACCTCGCGCGCCGCCGCGAGGAAGGCGCCGATCGCCGCGCGTGCGAAGGAGCCGCCGACGCTGATGCGTTTGACGCCGAGCCGGCCGAGCTCCTCGACCGTCAGGGGCACGCCTTTCAGGCCCATCACCACATTGACGGGCCGGTCGACTTCCCGCACGACCGTCTCGATGTCTTGCGGATTGGTGATGCCCGGCGCGAAGAGCACGTCGGCGCCGGCATCCTGGAACGCCTGCAGCCGCATGATCGTGTCGGCGAGATTGGGCCGGTCATGCAGGAAGTTCTCCGACCGCGCGGTGAGGGTGAAGCGGAAAGGCAAAGCGCGCGCCGCTTCAGCCGCCGCCGTGACGCGCTCGACAGCCGCCTCGAAATCATAGATCGGATCGTCCTTGCGTCCGGTGGCGTCCTCGATCGAGCCGCCGACGATGCCGGTCTGGCCGGCAAGACGAATGGTCTTGGCGCAGTCTTCCGGCGCATCGCCGAAGCCGCCTTCGAGATCGGCCGAGACCGGCAGGCTGGTCGCCTCGGCGATTGCCCGGGCATTGCCGAGATGCTCCTCGCGCGTAACCGCGCCGGCGCCGTCGGGCTTGCCGATCGAGAAGGCGAAGCCGGCGCTGGTGGTGGCGATCGCCTGGAAACCCAGATTCTGCAACAGCCTGGCGCTGCCGGCGTCCCAGGCATTGGGGATGACGAAGACGCCCGGCTCCAGATGCAGGCTCGCGAAGAGTTTTCCTTTTTCCGCCTGGGTGATCATGGATGTCCCTTTTCAGAAAAGCTTGAGCTGCTCGCCGGGCTGCGGCGGCCGCCGGAAGGCGTCGGTCGAAAGCTGGCGGCGGTTCTTGTTATAGCCTAGACGCTGCGCCGCCATCTCGAAACGCCGGCCGATCGTCCAGGCATAGGGTCCGGTCCCGGTGAAGCGGCGCCCGAACGTGGAATCGTTCTCCTTGCCCTGGCGGATCTGCCGCACCAGCGACATGACCTTGGCGGCGCGGTCGGGCAGCGCCTCCTCGAGCCAGGCGCGGAAGACGTCCTTCACTTCGAGCGGCAGCCTCAGCACGACATAACCGGCTTCGCGGGCGCCCGCCGCATAGCCCGCTTTCAGGATGGCTTCGATCTCGCTGTCATTGAGGCCCGGAATGATCGGCGCCGACATGACGACGGTGGGGATGCCGGCTTTCGACAACGCCTCGATGGCGCCAAGCCGCCTGGGCGGCGTCGCGGCGCGCGGCTCCATAGCGCGGGCGAGCTTGGGGTCGAGCGTCGTCACCGACACCGCCACCTTCACCAGATTGCGTTTCGCCATGTCTTCGAGGATGTCGAGATCGCGCAGCACCAGCGCCGACTTGGTGACGATGCCGACCGGATGGTTGAACTCCGACAAGACTTCCAGGACTTGCCTGGTGATGCGGTATTCGCGCTCGATCGGCTGATAGGGATCGGTATTGGCGCCGAGCGCGATGGTCAGCGGCTGGTAATGGGGGTTCGCCAATTCGGCCCGGAGCAGGCTCGCCGCATTGGTCTTGGCGAAAAGCTTGCTTTCGAAATCGAGCCCGGGCGAGAGGCCCATATAGGCATGCGTCGGCCTCGCATAGCAGTAACTGCAGCCATGCTCGCAGCCGCGATAGGGATTGATCGACTGGCGGAAGGAGATGTCAGGCGAGTCGTTGGTGGTGATGATCTTCTTCGGCGTCTCGGCATAGACCGTCGTCTTGAACGGCGGCAGTTCCTCGAGCGTCTGCCAGCCGTCATCGAAGATCTGGGTGCCGTGCCGCTCGTAACGTCCCGGCATGTTGACGAGCGCGCCCCGGCCGCGCTGCTGCTGCGGCAAGGTCGCATAGCGGGCCGCGCCCAAGGCGGAGAGGTCGAGCCCGCTCGTCTGGCGTCTGTCAATGAGGGTCGTCATGGGAGAACATATAGGCGCTCTCCATGAACAAATCAAGAACGGACCGATTTAGGGCTTGGGGGTGGTGATGGCGTCCTTGAGCTCGGGATACTTGGCGGTGATGCGGTCGAACTCACCGGATTTCGCAACATCCTTGATGGCGGTGTCGAGCTTGGCCTTGAGGGCCGCGTCGCCCTTGCGGATGCCGGCACCGATGCCTTCGCCCAGGACCTTCGCGTCGGTGACGCTGGCCTTGTATTCGCAGCAGCCCTTGCCGCCGTCGGTGGCAAGGAAGCCCTGCATCACCGCCGCGCTGCCGATCGTGTAGTCGATGCGCCCCGAAGCGAGGTCCTGATTGGCCTCATCCTGGGTGGCGTAGGTTTTGATCGCAGCGCCCGCCGGCGCGTAATCGTCTTCGGCGTGTTTGGCTGAGACGGTCGAGCCCTGCACGCCGATCGTCTTGCCGGCGAGATGGGCGGGCGTCACATCGAGATCGCCATTCTTGGGGCCGACGACGAACAAGGTGGTGCGGTAATAGGGATCGGAGAAATCGATGACTTCCCGGCGCTTCGGCGTGATCGACATGGCGCTCCAGATGACGTCGATCGTGTTCGACTTCAGCGCCGGGATGATGCCGTCCCAGGCCACTTCGACATAGTCGCACTTCTCATTCATCGCCTTGCACACGGCGTCGATGGCGTCGACCTCCCAGCCGACCCATTGGCCGGACGCGTCCTTCGAGCTGAAGGGCGGAAAAGGTTCGGCCGCGAAACCGATCTTGAGATCGGCATGGGCGAGACCTGTCTGCAACGCCGTCAGGCCGGCCGCCAGAACAAGTGCTTTGAACATTTTATGCATCATCAACTCCAGAAGGATTCGGGCGCGAATCAGAACACCATACATGCCTTAAAGGCACGTATGGTGTTGTTGTGTGACAGTATACGACAGTATCTGTGCGGGTGGTTAAATCGGCCGTCCGATATATACTGATCGTTTGCCGCGCCTCGAAGTGATCGTTTTAAGGCGACAGGGGCGGGCCGAAATTATGACCGGCGGCCGCCATGGAGCACCGCCCCGGCAAGCAGCGCGCTGAGCTCGGCCTGGCGGCTGACGCCGGTCTTGGCGAAAATCGCCTTGAGATACCAGCGCACCGTTTCCCGCGTGAGCTTGAGGGCGCTGGCCGCTTCTTCCGTGCTTTTGCCTTCAGCGATGCATCTGGCGACCCGCGCCTCGGTGGGAGTCAGGTCGAAGAGCCCGCCGAGCAGCTCCGCCGCCGGCGCGCTCGGGCGGTCGAGCTGCGTCACCACCAGGAGAGCCTGGGCGCAAAAGAAGATATCGGCCGCCTCGCCGGGCAAAGGCAGAATATGGGCGACGGCCGAGGGCGACCCGGGACTGGCGGGAATGGGGATCGATCGGGTCGTCGCAGCCGAGGAGATTTGCTCGAGCGCCGTGCCGAGAAGTGTATTTGCCCGGCGATCGGCAGCCGCGATCTTGTCATGCGCCAGGATCATGAATTGTTCGCCGAGTCCTTCCAGCCGGTCATTGGCAGCGATCACCCGCCCGCTCTTTGCCAGCACCGCGGCCGCCAGCCCGGCGGTTCCGAGCGCCTCGACGATGGAATTCGCCCGTTCGAGATTGAGGCGGGTGGCGATGACGGCGGCACGGCCGAGATGCGGGCGAATGCCGTCCAGAGCGGCGATCTTATCGTCGGGAACCGGGCCGTCGGTAAAACGCCGTTCGAGATTGAAGACGGCGATATCGCCATTGGGCATGGGGATGACGGTGCCGGCGCAGTAGCCAAGGCCACGCGGATAGAAGAATTTCGAATAGGAGAGATTGCGCTCCAGCTCTTCGGCGCCGTAGAGCTTGTCATTGCCCACGAAACCGTGATGTTTCGCCGCCATGGCGCGCTGGAGCCACAGATTATTGGCCTGCAGCTCGCTGTCGCGCGCGAAATCCTCCATGAGATCGCGCAGCGCCGGCGAGCTGATCCAGCGGCCGACATTGTCCGTGTTGGCCGTCGTGCTGAACACCGCCCCGTAACACCCGGCCATCTCCGACACGTCCTGGAGAATGCCGTCCCACAGGTCGGGAACAATCGCAGCTTCGTAGATGCGGTCGATCAGTCTATCGTGGTCCATACGCCGTCCCAAAAAACTTCGGCCCGCCAAGCCGTCTTCATCTGATCGCCTCCCGGATGGGAGGTCAAGTCTCGCTCCGCATCTGCCATACTAGTGCGGGGTCGGCTGGATTGCATGGCCCATTTGGGTCATGCCGGTCCTGGTCCGGCGCCGGGCCCCCGGAGAGCCTCCCGTCTGAGAGGTGCGGTTTGCCCTGCATCTGGCATTCTGGTGAACATGACCAATCTCCGACCTGTGCTGGCTCTCCTGGCCGCCTTGTTCCTGGTGACCGAGCCGGCCGCCGCCGCCAAGCCGTTCACCATTCGCGACAAGCTCAACGGCCTCGACTTCCGCTACATCGTCTCGCTGGACCAGAAGAAATTCATCTGCTCGAAGCAGCAGGTCGCCGATGTGCGCAAGAAGGTCAAGGCCTTTGCCCGCGCCGATCTCGGGCCGAAGACGCAGGTGATCAAGGAGGACGCACTGCGCGTTCATAAGACGAAGAGCCTGAAAGGGATATTCTTCGAATCAGCGTTTCATGCGGCCTGCGAGCAAAGCTCCCAGAAGATTGTCATCTGGGCCCTCGGCAATGCGAACAAGCCCCGCATGTCGATCAGCTATTTTCCTTACATGGGCTGGTCCTGCAAGGATTTGACGGCGGGCGAAAAACTTGTGCCTTGCCCCGATGAGGCGAAGTAAGCCGATGCGCAGGCTGGGCTGGCTTTTCCTGTTCTCCCTCCTGTGTTCTGTTCCGGCTTCCGCCGAGGACGAGAACATCACGCCCCGGCTCGAAGGCGCGCTCGTCGAGTTTCACACCGGATCGGTCTATCAGTTCCGCCCCAAGGGCCGCTTCACCATGAAGGTGATGGGGAAGGACTTCAAAGGCAAGTGGCAGTTCAAATCCGGCAAATCGCTGTTCTGCGTCACCATCACCTTCAGCTCAGGCCCCGATACGTCGTGCCATAAGATCGTCAAACGCGGCGAGCGCTATATCGAGATCACGGAGAGCGGCGAGGTCAGCGGCTCGCCCATCAAGGACATCAAGTTCAATCATATCAAGAAATGATCTGGTCTCGTCGGCCCGCGGCATGATCGCGATGAAAATGCCGCAGCCTCTCATCTGAGAGGTGTGTTCGTTTCCCTGTGTGGCAGATTTGAAGACATCGCGGCGGACGTGAAAGTTGGCATGTGTCGTCGCCGCTGAAAATTATTCCGTATCCGGATAAATGAGGTTTCTCATGCGCATCGCGTATATACTGTCGCTCGCTCTTCTCGCAGCCCCGACTCCTGCGGCAGCGGCCGAGGAGAATGTGACGGTCAAGCTTCGTGGCGCCCTGGTCGAATTCGAAAGCGGGGCGCAATACGCCTTCTATCCAAGAGGCAGTGTTCTCGTGTCGCGCGACGGAGAGAGCCATCTTGGCACCTGGTCGTTCAAGCCGGACAGATCCGCCTATTGCATCGCCATCAACCTCAACCTGGGGCCCGAGGCGACCTGCGGCAGGATCGTCAAGCGCGCTGAACGTTATTTCGAAGTCGCCGAAGACAGTGGGGCTGACGCCTCTATCAAGAAGATTACATTCAATCGCTTCAAGAAGTGACGCGGAGAGCCATCACCCCTTGCGCCGTTGCAGATGCTCGTCGAGCCGCGGCATGATCTCGACGAAATTGCAGGGCAGGTGGCGATAGTCGAGCTGGCTCTTGAGGATGCCGTCCCAGCCGTCGCGGCAGGCGCCAGGTGAGCCCGGCAGGCAGAAGATGTATTTGCCTTGCGCCACGCCCGCGGTGGCGCGCGACTGCACCGTCGAGACGCCGATCTTCTGGAACGAGATCATGTGAAAGGCGACACCGAAGCCTTCGATCTCCTTCTCGAACAGCGCCCGCATGGCTTCCACCGTGACATCGCGCCCGGTGAGGCCAGTTCCGCCCGTCGAGATGACGACGTCGATGTCCTCGCGTTTCAACCATTTTCGCACCAAAGCGCGGATGGCGCGGACATCGTCCTTGACGATCTGCCGGTCGCTGAGCGTGTGGCCCGCTTCCGTGATGCGCTGGGCGAGCGTATCGCCCGATTTGTCGGTGGCGAGGGTGCGCGTGTCGGACACGGTGAGCACCGCGATGCGCACCGGGACGAAAGGACGTGGAGTCTGATTCTGCGCCATGGGGATCAGCGCCGCTCGAAGGCCATGCGGGCGGCGAGGATGAGGAACAGCGAGGCCGAGAGAATAGAGAAAACGCGCGCGATGGTTCGGCTCTGCGCTAACATCTCGCCGATCTTTCCGGCGAAGGCCGCCACCAGGCAGTTGATCGCCGTGCCGCCGATATAGAAGATCATGCCGAGAATGAAGAGCTGCAGGAGCGGCGCGCCGTTCTCGGGTCGGATGAAGGGCGGCAGGAAAGCGAACATGAAGATGATCGTCTTCGGGTTGAACACATTGACCAGCACGCCATCGCGCCAGGCGGCAAACAGGCCACGGTGCCGGCCTTCCGCCTGGAGATTCCCGATCGGCGTGGTCAGCGTCTTGTAGGCGATCCAGACGAGATAGGCGGCACCTGCCCAGCGGATCGCGTCGAAGATGGCGGGATATTGCGTCAGCACCACCGCGATGCCGAGCGCCACCAGCACCAGATGGATGAACGAGCCGGTGGCGATACCGAAGCTCGCCGCTACTCCCGATCTGGCGCCGCCTTTGATCGACTGGCCCAGCACATACATCATGTCGTTGCCGGGCGTGAGATTGAGGGTCAGCGCCGCGGTGAGGAAGACCAGGAGGTCGGTCGTGTTAATGGGCATCTGATTTGAGCTTCTGCTGGAGGGAGAGAAGATCGCGCCAGGCGAGGCGCTTCTGCGCCGGCTGGCGCAGCAGATAGGCGGGATGCAAGGTCGCAAGGAGCGGAATGCCGCCGAAATCGAACCAGCGGCCTCTGAGCTTCAGGATGCCTTCGGATTTGCCGATCAGGCGCTGCGTCGGCGTGGCCCCGAGGCATACGATGTAGCGCGGCTGCTTGATCTCGATGGCGCGCCTGAGGAAGGGCAGGCACATCAATGTTTCCTGGTCGGTCGGCGTGCGGTTGCCGGGCGGCCGCCAGAAAATGACATTGGAGATATAGACCGCCTCTTCCGGCTTCTCATTGTGGCGCGCCAGGCCGATCGCCTTCAGCATGCGGTCGAGAAGCTGGCCGGAGCGGCCGACGAAGGGCTTGCCCTGAATGTCCTCGTCGCGCCCCGGCGCCTCGCCGATGAGCATCACCGGCGCGTCCAGATTGCCGTCGGCGAAACACAGATTGGTCGCCGTCTTCTTGAGCGGGCAGGCATCGTAACGCTGCAGCGCCTGCTCGATATCGGCGAGCGTCGCGCATTGCGCCGCCAATGCCGCTGCGTCGCTGTTGCCGGCGGAGGCCGGCGCGGCACTTGGCGAAGCGGCGGGCCGGATGAGGGTGGGACGGGCGAGGGGAACGCTGGCCGGCCGTGCCGCTTGCGGCGCCGGCGCGGCCTGAGGCGGCGCCGCCACGAGGCGATTCACCGGCTCCGTGCCGATGATTTCGTCCGCGCCCATCTCGACCAGCCACTCGATGGCGGCCGCTGCTTCCGCTGCCCTCATGTCGTTTTCTTCGCCTCAAATGTCCATAAACGGTGGCTTGCGCGACCGGGTCCTGACACTATAACAGGCCGGAAACGATTGCGCCTATAGGGAGAAGACTGTGGAAGACGTCCAGCGTGAAGCCATGGAGTATGACGTCGTTATCGTAGGGGCGGGGCCCGCCGGGCTTAGCGCCGCCATACGATTGAAGCAGCTTGCCGTCGAAACCGGCCATGACGTGTCGGTCTGCGTTCTCGAAAAAGGCTCCGAGGTCGGCGCCCATATCCTCTCCGGCGCGGTGATGGACCCGATCGCCCTCAATGAGCTGATTCCCGACTGGAAGGAAAAGGGCGCGCCGCTCAATACCGAGGTCACCGACGACCGCTTCTATGTTCTGGGCCCACAGGGCGCCATGCGCCTGCCCAATATCATGATGCCGCCGCTCATGAACAATCACGGCAACTATGCCGTCTCGCTCGGCAATGTCTGCCGCTGGCTGGCGCAGCAGGCGGAAGCCTTGGGCGTCGAGATCTATCCGGGCTTCGCCTGTTCCGAAGTCCTCTATCGCGAGGACGGTTCGGTGAAGGGCGTCGTCGCCGGCGTCTTCGGTATCGCCAAGGACGGCTCGCATAAGGCCGATTTCCAGCCCGGCATGGAGTTGCACGGCAAATATGTCTTCATCGCCGAGGGTGTCAGGGGCTCGCTCGCCAAGGAGATCATCGCCAGGTTCAATCTGTCGGAAGGCAAGCAGCCGCAGAAATTCGGCCTCGGCATGAAGGAGCTCTGGGAAGTGCTGCCGGAGAACCACAAGCCCGGCCAGGTCACCCATACGATGGGCTGGCCGCTCGGCCTCAAGGCCGGCGGCGGCTCCTTCATGTATCATCTCGAGAACAATCTCGTGTCGATCGGTTTCGTCGTTCACCTGAACTACGAGAACCCGCATCTCTTCCCCTATATGGAGTTCCAGCGCTTCAAGCATCACCCGCTGATCGAGCCGGTGCTGCGCGGCGGCCGCCGTGTCGCCTATGGCGCGCGCGCCATCACCGAGGGCGGCCTGCAATCGGTGCCGAAGCTCTATTTCCCCGGCGGCGCGCTGATCGGCTGCTCGGCCGGCTTCGTCAATGTTCCGCGCATCAAGGGCTCGCACAATGCGATGAAGACCGGCATGCTCGCCGCCGAAGCGGCCTTCAAGGCGCTGCAGGCGGGACGCGCCGGCGATGAGCTCGAAGCCTATGAGCAGGCATACGAGAAGTCATGGGTCTATGAGGATCTGAGCCGGGTGCGTAATGTGAAGCCGATGTGGTCGAGGCTCGGCCTGGTCGGCGGTTTGGCGCTGGGCGGCGCCGATATGTGGCTGAACCAGCTCTTCGGCTTCGGCCTCGGCACCTGGAAACACAGCAAGCCTGACTATGCGACGCTGAAGCCCGCCTCCCAGATGAAGCCGATCGATTATCCCAAGCCCGACGGCATCATTTCCTTCGATCGCCTGACCAATGTGGCCTTCTCGGCGACCAATCACGAGGAAGACGAGCCGCCGCATCTGAAGCTCAAGGACCCGTCCATCCCGATCGGCGTCAATCTGCCGAATTGGGCCGAACCGGCGCAGCGTTATTGCCCGGCCGGCGTCTATGAGGTGGTGGGCGAGGCCGGCAAGGACATGCGCTTCCAGATCAACCACCAGAACTGCGTCCACTGTAAAACCTGCGACATCAAGGACCCCTCGCAGAATATCAACTGGGTGGTGCCGCAGGGCGGAGAAGGCCCGAATTATCCGAACATGTAGCGTCGCCTGAGGGCCGGTCTAGGAATAAACTGCGAATATTATTCGTGGAGCTTCAACACCGCTTAGTCACACGGTTAATAAGCGCGCGTTTTCCGCCAGTTGATTAAAGTTTTAATCAAACTGGCAAGCCCTCGCACATGATGCCTGCCTAGTTTGCGCCCATACGACGGACGGCTATCCAGAAGGGCGCAATACACGTGGCGAACCATTCCTTGAAATCGAAACGCGCCGGCATTCTGCGCCGTTTTGCCGGCGACCGCCGCGGCAATGTCGCGATCTTCACGGCGCTTGCCGCCATTCCGCTGCTGGTCGGGGCGGGCATCGCCATCGATACGGCGCGTGCATCGCGCAGCCATAACGCTCTGCAGATGGCGGTCGATTCGGCCGCCCTTGCTGCCGCCGCCTCAGATAAGGTGAATATGGCAGGCCTCACTGCGGCGCAGAAAGCGACGCGCAAGAAGGAACTCGAGGATCTGGCGCGCAATTACGTGAAGAGCAACTATTCCGATGCGGGCGCAGAAGCCACCATAACGGTCGACGTGACCGACACGACGCTCACCGTCACGGGCCAGAAACTCTTTCCGACAACGCTCATGAGTCTCGTCGGCTACAAGACGGTCGATATCGACGCGCGCGCAGAAGTGAATTTGCAGGGCGGCATTTCCGAGAACATCGAGATCGTTCTCGTGATGGACACGACGGGATCGATGGATCAGAACAACCGGCTGCGTGATGCCAAGCAGGCCGCGAAGGATCTCATCACGACGGTTCTCGGCGAGGCGAAATCGGATGACAAAGTCAAATTCGCGCTGGTTCCCTTCTCGGGATCGGTGAATGTCGGCGCCGACAAGCTCAACAGCGGCTGGATCGACACGACGGGCAAGGCCTCGGTGTCCAAGGTCAACTTCACCGACGTGAACTATCACAATATGCAGGCCTGGAATGACATGAAGTATGTCAATTCCAAGGGGCAGACTGTTGCCTTGTCCTGGAACGGTTGCGTCGAAGCGCGCCTCGGCAATCTGGCCGTTACCGACTCTCCCCCGGTCGTTTCGACGAACTCCACGACGTGGGACACGTTGTTCACGCCCTATATGGCGCCCGATGAGCCCGATTCTTATTACAACACCTACATTTCGAAGACCAATGAGGAGAAGGACCTTAAGGGTACGAAAACCGACGCGATGCGCCAGGCCAACCAGGTGAAATATGCCACCAAGACCTTCACCAGTCTGACCGGGGCGACCGGTCCGTGGTCCAATTGCGCGGCCTCGGCGATCGTGCCGCTCACCACGGATCGGAGCGTGATCGAAGCGGGCATCGACGCCATGGCGGCCCGCGGCAGCACGGTGCTCCCGGAAGGATTGATGTGGGGCTGGCGCGTCATGTCGCCGAACATGCCTTACCCGGAAGGTGCCTCCTATACCGACAAGAAGTGGCGCAAGGTCCTCGTGTTCATGACCGATGGCGAGAACGATGTCGGCGCCGGCCTCAATACCCTGAACGGCTCCTATTATACCGCTTATGGCTTCGCCACGGCGCCAACGGCCAAGAACCGCTTCGGCAGCACCAACGCGAGCAGCGCGAATAGCCAGCTCGATTCCAAGCTCACCACGGCTTGCACCAATCTCAAGGCCAATGCCGAGCCCCGCGAAGATCCGAAGAACAAGGCCAAGACCATTCCCAGCATCGAAATCTATACGATCGCATTCCAGGCTCCCGCCGCGGCGAAAACGCTCCTGAAGTCCTGCGCGACCAGCGAGAGCTATTACATCGATGCCGCCAACGGCACGGAGCTCAAGGATGCCTTCAAAGCCATCGGCGCCCGCCTGAAGACCATGTATCTGAGCAAGTAACCCTTACCACCGGGGGCGACTTGCAGACTCGAGGGGGCGTTTCCAGGCGAAACGCCCCTTTTTTATTAGGTAACCGGCGCCCCAGACAGGCGCCTCTTGCGGCGATCCTGAAAAAACCTCATTTTATGTCCTGAATCGCGAAGCATAGCGCTTCTGCGAGCAGAAAGATTTCTGATGACAAAGCCTCTTAGCCGGATGCTGCCGGCGCTGGCCTTCGGCCTGTTTTTTGCCGCCCTTCCCGCCCAGGCGGGTTACGAAGACATCGACGTCGAAGGAACCTCGCTCTCCGGCAGCTACCTGGCCGGCCGCTTCGCCGGCAAGCAGCGCGACATGGACGCCGCCGGGCAGTATTTCCAGCAGGCCCTGCGCGACGACCCCAACAATGCCGTGCTCATCGAACGGGTCTTCATCTTCGACCTCTCCGACGGCAAGGTCGCCAGCGCCGAGGACTATGCCGAGCGGGTCCTGAGCTTCAACAGCCAGCACCGCATGGCGCGTTTCGTTCTGGGATTGCGCGACGTCCGCCTGAAGCGCTTCGTCAAGGCGCGCGAAAATTTCAAGAAGGCCGCCTATACGCCGATCGGCGAGCTGACCGCCACCTTGCTCACCGCCTGGACCTATGCCGCCCAGGGCAACCAGGCTCAGGCCTTCAGCACCCTCGACAAGCTCGACCAGAACGAGTCGCTCGAGAACTTCAAGTCCTATCACGGCGCGTTGATGGCCGATTATCTTGGCGCCAATATCCGTGCCGACAGCTTCTACAAGAAGGCCTTCGCCCAGGCCGGCAATTCGCTCAGGGTCGTCCAGGCCTATGGCAATTATCTCGAGCGCAACGGCCGCAAGGACGAAGCGCGCAAGGTCTATGAGCAGTTCCTGCAGACGGCCGAGAAGAACCCTCTGGTCCGCCAGGCCTTGAGCAATCTCGACAAGGGGACAAAACCGGAGGCCTTCGTGAAGACGCCCGAGGCCGGCATGAGCGAGGCGTTGTTCTCGGTGGCGAGCGCGCTGTCGGACGACCAGGGCCTCGAAGTGGCGCTGGCCTATGCCCAGCTCGCTCTGTCGGTTTCCGGTGACCGCAATATCAATCTGACGCTGCTCGGCGACATCTATGAGAGCATGAACTCCTATCAGCGCTCGATCGATGCCTATGACGCGATCGACAAGAATTCGGTGCTCAAGCCCAATGCCGATCTCGAAGTCGCGGTCAACCTGCAGCGGCTCGAGAAGAAGGACGAGGCCAAGGCCCGGCTCAAGGCGCTGCTCGCTTCCGATCCGAAGGACTATGAGGCGCAGGTCACGCTCGGCAATCTCTATCGCAACAACGAAGAATTCGCCCCCGCCGCCGATGCTTACAACGCTGCCATCGCGCTGATCGGCAAGCCGGAGCGCGAAAACTGGACGGTCTTCTACTATCGCGGCATCGCCTTTGAGCGCACCAAGCAGTGGGACAAGGCGGAGCCCGATTTCCGCAAGGCGCTCGAGCTAGAGCCCGACCAGCCGATGGTGCTCAACTATCTCGGCTATTCGATGGTCGACAAGAAGATCAATCTCACCGAGGCGATCGCCATGGTGCGCAAGGCCGTCGAGCTCAAGCCGAATGACGGTTACATCGTCGACAGCCTCGGCTGGGCGCATTTCCGCCTCGGCGAATATGAGGAGGCGGTGAAGCAGCTCGAGCGCGCCGTCGAGCTCAAGCCCGCTGATCCGGTGATCGCCGACCATCTGGGCGATGCCTATTGGCGCATCGGCCGCCAGCTCGAGGCGCGTTTCCAGTGGCAGCACGCCAAGGACAACAAGCCCGAGCCGGAAGACCTTGTCCGCATCGAGAAGAAGCTCAAGGAAGGTCTGGCCGACGAGCCGCCGGTGACGCCGGCGCAAGGCACCGCGACCGGAAACAACGGCTGAAGCATCGGGCCGAAAAGTGCGAAGCGGTTTTCGGATAACCCGATGCGCAAAGCAAAAGACCCAATGCCTCACACCGAACTGGCGCGCGCCAAGATCAACTTGGCGCTCCATGTGCTTGGCCGTCGCGCCGACGGCTATCACGAACTCGACAGTATCGTGGCCTTTGCCGGCATTGCCGACCGCCTGATATTCGAGCGGGCTGACGACTGGCATCTCGACATAACCGGCCCCTTCGCGACCGAACTCGCAAACGCGCCCGACAATCTCGTGCTCAAGGCAGCGCGGGGTTTCAGCGAAAATTTCGGTGACGAGGCCAGATACCGCATCAAGCTCGAAAAGCATTTGCCGGTCGCGTCGGGCATTGGCGGCGGGTCGGCCGATGCCGCCGCCACCTTGCGGGCACTCAGCCGACTGTCGGACAGGACTGTCGATCCCATGCGGCTTTCGTCGCTCGCGACTTCGCTGGGCGCCGACGTGCCGGTCTGCCTCACGGGCAAGAGCTGCCGCATGCGCGGCATCGGGGAACGCATCGATCTGTTGACGGAACTGGCGCCGATGCCGGCTCTCCTGGTCAATCCCCGCCGGGAAGTGGCGACGGCGCAGGTCTTCGCCAGGCTTGCCCTCAAACCTGGCGACAAGGCCTTTTCCGGCCTCGAAGAGGGGGCCGATCCCGCCTCCTGCCGCAATGATCTCACCGCGCCGGCCCTGGCGGTGGCCCCGGTGATCGGCGAGGTGATCGCCGCCGTGAACGGCCGAGCGGGGCTTCGCTTCGCCCGCATGTCGGGGTCGGGCGCCACCTGCTTCGGAATCTTCGCCTCGACCGAAGCGGCCGAAGCGGCGGCCCGCGACATCGCTGACCTGCATCGGGACTGGTGGGTCATGCCGACCGTGATCGGATAGAGCGCGTGATCCGCTGGAGCCTGATCATCCTCCTGGCGGCCTCGGCGACAGCGGCCGCCGCTGAGCCGTCCATCGAGGTGCTGCGCGTCGATCCCGTCGAGGTGACGGCGGACAACGACAAGGCCCTCATCGAGGCCTGCAAGGCATGGTCGCTCAGTAAGGAGCAGGTGGCGGAGTTTTTCCGTCTCGCCCAGGAATATGAAATCTCGCCCTATGCGAGCTACTACCAGACGCCGTGCTCGATAACAGGAGAGCTGAAGAGCAACGGCGAGATCTGGAAATACTGGATCAATGGCGGCGCGACCGCCCAATGGATGAAGGGCGACGTCACCCGTTATTGGGGCTGCAGCAAGCCGGAATGCGAGAAGCTCGTGCTTCTACCGACCGACTTCATGCGTGGCGACTGACGGATTGCCGGCAGGCCCGGAAGTATGTTGAGTTGCGGTTTATCTAATTGAAATTAAACATTTTAAAGAAGTCCCAGTGAGCATCTGTATTCAGATGCTTTGGAGCAGAGGGCACCGGACTGCATCCTGGGTACCTGGTCAGTAAGTCCATCCAACTGAGCCGGCTGGAACGAAGCCAGTTCTAAAACGCTGCATTTCGAGTGACTTTTTTCACAGCGCAAATGTACACTGGCACGCCAAGCTGAAGTTATCGGCGCCGTGCGGAAAGCAATCGTTCTGGGCTGGCACTTGCCACGCTCTTTTTTTGTTTGTGAACTCTAGCCGGGAGATAGCATGTCCTTGATGTTGAGAGGGGCCAATCGCCTCGCGTCGAGCCTCATTATGTTGTTCGCCTTGTCGGCCGCAGCCTATGGAGCTGAAACATATAATCCAATCAGACTGTCTGCTGACTCCCAGGTGACCTTCCCAGGCGATGCGCGCCTGAATCTGGGACAGGCGGGCACAATCGAGTTTTGGCTG